>BNJU01005659.1_pt1:817500-1948787 | contig 1948787 bp, 1836 predicted proteins | sample 8539281 | NCBI WGS metagenome assembly BNJU01 (sample SAMD00202456, study PRJDB9452) | human saliva metagenome | isolation source: human saliva | place: Japan
TTATTTAGTCCATGGATATAACGTGCTTCTAAAAGGATATTATTAGAAAATTTATAACCAAGTCCGCAAAATAGGCTTAGATCAATATGGTTAGGTTTGAGTGGTATGTATTTAGTTATGTTTCCTTCACCTTGTATCTTATGCTTTTTTGAAATAAGGAAACCTATTTGGGAGCCCATTTCTATATATAAATGTTCTAAGGGATAGTACTTTATTGCTATGGGGAGGTTGATGTAATTGCTGCGAATAGAATAAATTGTTCTATTGTTTTCTATTGAAAAGAGATGTTCTTTGTATCCTTGTTGCGAATACATGAGGTTACCTTCTAATTCCCATTTTTTTATTTATGGAGTAGGTTACGATTCCACCAATATGAAATCCCTTGCGGAACTCCTTATCAAAGTCCTGAACTTGTCGTTCTACTTCTGTTTTTGTCTCTTTTGAGAGGTTTATACCTGTCTTTATACCAAAATGAAAGTTTTGGGCTTTTTACAGAAATTACTGCAGTTGCCATCAAGAATGTTATTACTATTTTTTTCATGACATAGGATGTTTTCTTTTTAAATAACGTTCTATTATTTCTTTTTTTATTTTGTTATAAACTTTTTATTTTTTTGTCTTTCTAAGTCCAGAATATATGCTCCTTGCCTTTTTGATATCATGGACTTTTTATAGCCTTTTTATATGCTTCTTTGATGAGTCTATTACGATAAAAAGTCCGACAAAAGAATTATCAATAATAATCAGTTTGGGGGTTATGTGTTTTTAGTGCATTATCGAGGTGTTGTTTATAGCCTTTGCAGATATAGAGAAGATCCACATTTATTTGTCCATTAGTTTTATATGACATATTTTTCTTGTAGGACAATAATCGTTTTGCCACTAAAGTTGAAATAGCTATAATTTTTCGTTCGTATTGCTTTTTTTGCTGTTATAATATATGGATTTAATTGATATTCTTTCCAAAAACGTTTTTTTGATGAATGTGAGATTTTTTTACTGTTTTTGCAGAATCGGATATCCATATTTGAGAGCGATGATTGTTACTTATGAAGTGTATATTAGGGCACTTGTATAGATTGTATATTATGATTTTTAGGAGAAAGTTTGTGTTGTTCCGCATTTATAATCGTCCCGATGAAGAGTAATGTCACATAAAAACTTATTCCATATATTTTCCACGCTCTATGAGTAAGAATGAATGAATAGATTTGATAAATGAGTAGGTATATAATGACAACTATAAAAATAGAAGGGTATATATCTATATGTGAGTAGGGAAAATCGTTGATAAATGTAAGACTAAGTTTTAGTATTCTTATAGAAGTGTGTAGTAAAAAAGCCAGAGAGGGTTGTGCAAAGGAGATGACGAAGAATAGAAGTGAGGTTAATAAGATGATGCTAGCAAGAGGGATGACTATAATACTAGATATAATGCTATACGTTGGGAATATGTGAAAGTATAGGCCTATTAGTGGTGCTGTTCCTATTTGTGCACATAGAGAAGTGGTGAGGAGTCTGTAGATGACTTTTAGGACTTTGTATTTTTCTATGGATTGAAAATGTGGCAATATAGGACTTATTATGACAATGCCTATAACTGCTGAAACTGATAGTTGGAAACCTATATCAAAGAGTGCTTGTGGATAAAGCAGCAAAATAGTCACGACAGCCAGTGATAGGCAGTCGATAGCTGTCACATTTCGTCGGAGGCATCCAGCTATAAGACCTATTGTGGACATAAGTGCAGCACGGCAGAGTGATATTGGTGCACCCACTAAACCCACGAAAGTCCATATAAGTATTAGTGTTATGGTAGTAAGAATCACTCGTGGAAATTGTTTTCTTGTATGTCGAAGTAGGTAGAATACAAGCATAAAAAGAATTCCTAAATGCAAGCCGCTAAGAGCCAGAATATGAGAAGTTCCAGTTTCTGAAAATAAATCTTTCGTATCCGAAGTTAGTAGCGACTTATCTCCAAGAGTCATAGCAGCAATCACTGCTAGATCTTCGCCGTATAGATAATCTTTATACTGCCGGATGAGTTTCTCTCTAGCATGTTGAAGGAAAGATAAATTTTCTGGGGGAGCTGATATTTTCCAATTATCTGCATAACAAAAACAAACACCCTTATAGCCTTGTCGTCTAAGGTAAGTGGCATAATCAAATTCCCCTGGGTTTCCATTGTTGTATGGCTGTCTTATTTGCGTATTAAGCAGGATTTTATCTCCCAAATGCGGCCGATTTTTACCTTTTAATAGTGTTACTCGTACTTTCTCTTTTCCTATCCATACATCTGCAATCCAGCTTTTCTCCTTTTCTTTTGGCACTTCACGAATGCTACCAATATAAGCTTGTTTCTCTTTTGGCCATTCGTGAATATCATCTATTCGATCAATACTTAATCGCATAGCCCCAAAAAGAATTAGAGCAGAACCAATGCAGAAAAGAGCTATTTTTTTAGAGTAGACAGCCGATAAAAGGAGACTGATGACAATACATGCAAGTGGCAAAAGCTGTGAACGAATATGTGGAAAAGCAATATCTCCAATCAGTATTCCTACTCCTAATAGTATGGATGTAGGAAGTAGGGGTGTGTCGAAGCAAATGTTGTTAAATGTAGGTTTCCTGAGATTTTGCATGGCTTGAAATTCCTTTAGGATGCGAACCTGCAACATAGGCAGTAAGCACACTAATTCTAACTCCTTCTACTTCACATAGTTTCTGAGCGCACGAGAGTATTGTTGCGCCAGTTGTAATCACATCGTCAATCAGTAGTAGATGTTTCCCGCGTATCTTCTCGGTTCTTTGTATTTCAAAAATGTTCTGCACATTTTCTTCTCTTTGCTGTGCCGTCAATCGAGTTTGTGTCGCGTTGTCAGTTTTTCTAATGATTAAGTCTGTAGCTATTGGTATTCCTGTAATTTTATGGACTCCCTTTGCCAACATCTCACTTTGGTTGTAACCTCTCTTTTTCAATCTGCTATTCGAGAGAGGTATGGGGACAAGATAATCAATAGCAGTAAAAAACTCAGAGTCGATGAGATCTTCTGCCATACATTGTCCAAGGTAAATCCCCATTTCTGCATTGTTTGCATATTTGAGTTGTAAGATGGGAAGAATAGTGTAGTTGTTCGCCTGATAATGTATGAGCGCATTTGCTCTGACAATTGGAATCTTTCCCCAAAATATTCTCTCGATACCATTTCCTTGTTCTCCGTGTATGTTTGTAAATGGAAGTAGTGCCCAGCATTTTATGCAGAGTTGTTCTTCTTCTGCCTTGAGCCTTCTTCCACAGATGCAGCAATGGCGAGGTAGGATGATGTCAGCTATGTCTCTCAGTAAGGTTAATATGCGGTCTATCATATTGAGCAAATATAGGACTTTCTTTTCGTCTGACTTTAAGAAATGCTGAAAATGTTATAACTTCGCGAACCAAATGAATGAAAATGCAGAATAAGAGCCAACAACTATTTACAAGTTTTGTTGTAAAAACAGCTACAACACTTTTACCCTTTATTCAACACTGCTTGAGTGGTATCAGTCGCAGCAAGGCTAAATCTATTATGGCAGGTGGAGGAGTGAGAGTAGATCGTGCGGTTGTAAAACAATTTGATTATGAATTGCAACCAGGTATGCGTGTGGAAATTAGCCGCCGTAAGCCAAAGAATGAGCTATCAAGTAAATTTGTACGCATTGTTTACGAAGACTCTCAAATCATTGTTATAGAGAAAGCTATTGGTATACTTTCAATGGCATCGATGAATCATCCCTATTGTGTGAAAACAATTTTGGATGAATACTTTCGCAGGACTCATCAAAAGTGTACAGCTCATGTTGTCCATCGTTTAGATCGCGACACTTCTGGACTTTAGTTTATGCTAAGACGCAGCGTGCAGAGCAAATATTGGAAAATAATTGGCAAAGCATTGTTACCGACCGCCGTTATGTGGCTTTAGTTTCTGGACGCATGGAAGAAAAAGAAGGCGTTGTTAGAAGTTGGCTAAAGGACAATAAGGCCTATTTCACTTATTCTTCAGAAACCGACAATGGTGGTAAGTATGCTGTCACACATTTCAAGACTATAAAGGCCGCAGATAGATATTCTCTGGTAGACCTAAAATTGGAGACAGGGCGTAAGAATCAGATTCGTGTGCATATGAAGGATTTGAATCATCCTGTATGTGGCGACATAAAATATGGTAATGGTGATGATCCTATAGGTCGTTTAGCTCTTCACGCTTTTCGTCTAAATTTTTTTCCATCCTATTACAGGCGAACCTCTCCGTTTTGAAACTCCTTATCCCAAAAAAACTTTTTTAAGTGTATTTCATTCGTCTGCTGACTGATGCGAAAAATACCAGTTACAATAAGGATAGTTATCTCAAAAAAATATAATAAGGAAATTTGAAAATACAATAAGGCTGTCAGATGACAGCCTTATTGCGTCAGTTGACACAATAAGGACTTTTTGAGTTTGCTCTAAAGTGTTGAAAAATGTTAGTTATTAGCTGATTTTTCATTTTTTTAGATCATGAGAGGGCATACTTGTGTTTTTTATTAGAGGTAGTGCAATCTTGAACAAAAAATAGACTTACAAGTTTTTCTTGCAAGTCTATTTTTTTACGAGAACGCGGGAATATTTTTTTCTGAAGCTCTTAAATATTTTTGTAGCCAAACAAGACACCGTCTACAATAGCTGCAGTTTGTTGTGCCTTGTTTATTAAATTTTCAATCATATTGTGGCTTGGAGGAGGTGGAGCAAAGAGAGTTGAGAAGTTTTGCTGAATATCTTCACGCTTTTTTTGCATTTTCCTTTCCAACTCCAATTGGCGTGTACGAAGCTTTTCGAAATCGAATTTATTCTGTGCCATCTAATTTTTCTTTTATTGATTCATCAAATTTAAGAAATAATTCTCCTATAAAATTAGCAATAGGATTGAGAATCCAAGCTGTTCGCTTTGCATAAATTAGGCATCCTAAAAGTAGATAGAAAGTGGCGACAATTAAGCAAGATATAGCTGTTCCGCCAACATGGGGAGCCAATGCCAACGCCAAAGTTCCGGAAAGAAAAAAAATAATAATGGCTGCTAACACGAATGCTAAACCTCCCACGATAAGCGCTGTTATGAGGATGGACAACTTACGGATGATTCCAATCTGAACAGATTCGGCTTTGAGCTCAGCGTACTCTTTCAGATTTAGGACTAATTCACGGATGGTCTGTATGTTCTGGTCGGATGATAACATTGCAAGTAAAAATGATTTATAAAAGGAAGAAGATGTCCATTATAGACACCCTCTCCCTATTTCTCTGCATTTTACTCGTTAACAGGTTTGAGTTCTTCTGCAATGTCGTCGACCATGCCTTCCATGTCTTCACGACTGAGCTTTATGCCATTACGCTTCAAAGTCTCGTTAACGCGATCGGCAATCTTTGTGCCCTGATCTAAAAGTTTTTTACGCGTATCAGCACCTTTCTCTGGTGCCAATAAAAGGCCTACTGCTGCACCTACAGCAGCACCGCCCAAAAATGATACAAGAATACTTAAACCTTTCATATTTAGAAATATTAAAATGTTTGATAGGGCAAAGATAAGGCTTTTTTTCGACAAATTGAATCAAAAAAACGAGTTATATTTTTTTGAGGAATGATATACTTTAATGTAGTTTAACGTACTAAAAACTTGAAAATACAGTTTTAGAATTGTATTTTTTTGCAAAATCAAAATGTAAATATGAGGTTTGTAAACGACCTCCTTATTATAAAAAAATACTAACAAAAATATATCTATAAATGAAGAAAACTCTGTTTTTGGCTCTTGCGGTATGCTTTGCTACAGCATTGACATCTTGTAAATCAAAAGAAAGTGCTTGGCAACAAGCTTACAACCAAGCTACAGCAGCTCAGACTACTGACGATAATACAGTAGCCGTAGCTCCTGTAAACCATGATGTGACAGTAACACCTGTTACTCCTACGCAGAATTCAAACGCTGCAGTAAATGATCCAGACGTGCGCACTATCAATGGTCCGTTGACTGTTGTGAGTGGTAATCCGCTGAAGACATACAGCGTAGTAGTGGGTAGTTTTGTTAATCAAACAAACGCACTTAGCCTTAAGGAGCAGTTAGCAAATGGGGGGTATGATTCTCGCGTGGTAAAGACCAATGAGACAATCAATGGTCAGACAGGATGGTATCGCGTTATTGCTAGTTCTTTCAACGATAAGAATAGTGCGATGCAATCACGTAGCGAATTGCGTGGAAAATATGCTGGAGCTTGGTTACTCTATACAAGATAATTTGAGTTTTAACAGAATGTAAAAAAAGAACCACTTCTCGGCAAGAAGTGGTTCTTTTTATTTATTGTATTGACTTGATTATTCCGTCACAACAATCTTCTATCAAGTCTATCGCCCATTCAAAATCTTCTGGCCCTCCATAATATGGGTCGGGAATATTCAGTGTGTCGTATTGAGAAATAAATGCCGTGGCACGATATATTTTGTCCCGATCAGCATCATTACGCACAAGTTTTTCAAGGCCTCTCACATTGTTTTCATCCATTGCTATGATGATATCAAAATTGTCGAAGTCCTTAGTACGGACAGGCCTAGAGTGGTGTGTTAGTTGATACCCTCGTCGAGCAGCATGCGCCCTCATTCGTGAGTCGGGAAGCTCTCCCTCATGATAATCAATAATGCCAGCAGAGTCAACAAAGATATATATGCCAGCTTTCTTTGCTTTTACCCTCAGTACTTCTTCTGCAGTGGCAGATCGACAGATGTTGCCAAGACAGATAAACAAGATTTTTCTTTTCATATTTGCAAAGATATAACATTTGTCAAAAAAAGAAATGAATGATACGTTTCCTTCTTTTTCCTTTTTGCTCTACAAGATAAAGTATTTGCGTATATTTTTGTAACTTCGCTCCCAAATGAATACTCGAATGACAGAGTCATTAGCAATGAAACCAGTTCTTCTTGGGTTAACATTGGAGGAACTGAAAACCATAGTTACAGACTTAGGTTTACCTGCTTTTGTCGGAAAGCAACTCGCAGGTTGGATTTATGGGCATAAAGTGAATAGTTTTGACCAGATGACCAATCTGTCTAAAACCGCTCGTGAACGTTTGGCTACCAACTATGAAATTGGTTGCCGCGCTCCTGTTGATGCTCAATACTCGAAAGACGGTACAATCAAATATCTTTATCAAACAGCCAAAGGAGATTATATTGAAACAGTATATATCCCTACACCTGATCGCGCCACACTGTGTGTATCCTGTCAGGTGGGATGTAAGATGCATTGTGCCTTTTGTATGACGGGACGTCAAGGCTGGACCGCGTCCTTGTCTGCGGCAGATATACTGAATCAAATATATAGTCTTCCAGAGCGTGAGAAGTTGACGAATATAGTCTTCATGGGACAAGGTGAGCCCTTTGATAATTTAGACAATGTGCTTCGTGCAACAACAGCTCTAACGGCTGAATGGGGATATGCCTGGAGTCCTAAACGTATCACTGTCAGTAGTGTTGGATTGGCAAAAGGATTAGTACGCTTCTTAGAAGAGAGCCAGTGTAATCTGGCCATTAGTCTTCATCATCCGATACCCTCAGAGCGTTTAAAATTGATGCCTGCGGAACAAGCCTTCGGTATTACTGATGTTATTAATGTATTACACCAGTACGACTTCTGTAGGAAAGATCCAGTTCGTAGGGATGTACCGAAACAGCGTCGCTTATCGTTTGAATACATCGTGTTCGATGGTATTAACGACTCTAAAGAGCATGCGCAAGCAGTTGTAGAATTGCTCCGAGGCTTAGATTGTCGTATGAACCTTATTCGTTTCCATGATATTCCAGATACGTCGTTGCGTGGTGTGAATGACGAACGTATGATCAAGTTTCGTGACTATCTGACGAACCATGGTGTCTTTGCCACTATTCGTTCGAGCAGAGGACAAGATATTTTTGCTGCTTGTGGACTACTCACTACAAAAAAACTAGAAGAAGAGAAGAATCAAAAATAGCAATTTGTTTATGGAAAAAAAAAATATTGAGGCTGAGGTTTCTCGTAATATACTTGACGATTCCAGGCCGAAAATCAAAGTAGGTATCACACATGGCGACACCAACGGTGTGGGTTATGAACTTATTTTTAAGACTTTTGCTGATAGCGGTATGCTCGAATTGTGTACGCCAGTTGTTTATGGGTCAGCAAAACTAGCTTCTTTTCACAAGAAAGCGGCGGGGGCTGATGTAACCTATCACGTTGTTGAAAGTGGTGCAGAAGCTCATCCGAATTATCTCAATCTCGTGAATTGTTTTGATGAAGAAGTGAAGGTGGAATTCGGTTCTTCTAATCCTGAAGCTGGGCATGCAGCTTTCTTAGCCTTAGAACGTGCTACTGGAGAATTGAAAGAAGGTAAAATTGACGTACTCGTTACGGCACCTATCAATAAAGTAGTATTCAGAGTAGCAATTTCCATTTTTCGGGCCATACAGAATATTTAGAAGAACGCTTAGGAAGTGAACACGGCACACTTATGATTCTCACGAATAGCTTGATGCGTGTAGCTTTAGTAACGACTCATCTTCCAGTACACGAAGTAGCGGAGGCGATTACACCTGAATTAGTGGAATTGAAGTTACGTCTGTTTCAATATTCCTTGCGTCATGATTTCCTTCTCTCAATGCCTCGTATCGCTGTTCTTGGTTTGAATCCACATAACGGTGATTCAGGAGTCATTGGGAAAGAAGAAAGTGAAATTATCAAGCCAGTGATAGAAAAACTGGTGGGAGAAGGTAAGCACATCTTTGGGCCGTATTCTGCAGATGGTTTCTTTGGTGCAGGTCTCTACCAGCATTTTGACGGTGTTCTTGCTATGTATCACGATCAAGGCCTGGCACCCTTCAAAGCACTTTCGATGGATGATGGCGTTAACTTCACGGCGGGGCTTCCTTTTGTAAGAACTTCTCCTGATCATGGGACAGCGTACGATATAGCTGGCACCGGTACAGCAAATCCAGATTCTTTTCGTCAAGCAGTCTTTCTGCTATAGATATTTATCGTAATCGGCAGAAATACAAAGAAGCTACAAAGAATCCGCTTCCAAAACTGTATCGAGACAGACGTGAAGATGGTGAGCGTCCCCGTCGTTTTTCGCGCGAGAGAACAGATATGCCCTCAAGTAATAACGCTTCTGATCAGAATAGTAATACAGGGCAAGAATGAGGTATGCAATAATCGCAGCGGGAGAAGGTTCCCGTCTTGCGCAAGAAGGAATATCATTGCCAAAGCCGTTGGTGAAAATCAACGGCGAGGCAATGATTGATCGCCTTATTCGCATCTTCCAACTCAACAAGGCTGAAGAGATTGTCATCATTGTCAACACGCTGAATCCGATGACAGAGCAGCATATACGCAAGTTGATGGAAACAGATAAAATTTGTAATATCCGGCTTGTTGTAAAAAGCACTCAGAGTTCGATGCATAGTTTCTCAGAAATTGCTCCTTATCTGCGAGAGGGAAACTTTTGTCTAACAACTGTTGACACTATTTTCCGAGAAGAAGAATTTGCTGAATATATTCGAGCCTTTGAATCATCCTCTTGTGATGGTATGATGGCTGTGACAGATTTTATTGATGATGAATGTCCACTTTATGTAGAAGTAGACAATCAGATGAAAATCATAGATTTTCTTGATGTGGAAGGAGATGATTGCCGTTTTATATCTGGTGGTATTTATGCACTGACGGACAGATGCCTACTAACTCTTGATCGCTGTATGAAAAAGGGACAGAGTCGTATGCGAAATTTTCAGCGGGGTTTGATTGCAGATAATTGTCACTTGATAGCTCGTCCTTTCTCAAAGATTCTTGATGTCGACCATGCTGGCGATATTCAGAAAGCAGAGGATTTTCTCAACTCATAAGTATATGATTTTTTTAGGAGTAAGCAGATCTGCGATCTTCTCTCCTCACTCCGAGGAACGCGATGCCGCCATTTTTCTGCTGTAGTGGATGGCCTAAAAGATGCGGGGCATACTGTTTATACGGTTTCGGAAGACAACCTAACGCAGATTCCTACTCTGTTGGATGGCGTCTTTACAATGTCGCGTAGTAAGAAGGCTTTGCAACTTCTCAGAGTTGCAGAGACCCGTGATATTCCCATTTTTAATTCTCCTAAGAGTCTCTTGGAAAATACTCGAACAAAAATATCAGAACTTTTTGATAACGATTGTATCCCAACCCCAAGATGTTATAGTATTACTCGCACTGGCTTGCCTTCTTTATCTTATCCTTTTTGGATAAAGCGCGGAGATGCTTGTGCGCAAGATGCAACGGATGTGTGCTTTGTGGCATCCGAAACAGAATATACCAAAGCCCTTCATCAATATGAAGAACGCAATGTGACAGGCCTCTTGGCTGTAGAGCATCTTGAGGGAGATCTTGTGAAGTTCTATGGTGTTGAAGGAACAGACTTTTTCTTTTCATACTATCCCACTTTAGGGCAACAATTCAGTAAGTTTGGCTTAGAGGAAATCAATGGTCAACCTAAATTTTTTCCTTTTGAAGCGTCAGCCCTCAAGCAGGAAGCAGATAGAGCTGCGCGGCTCACAGGTTTTGTGGTCTATGGCGGCGATTGTGTGATAAGTGCCGACGGTTCTTTTAAAATTATAGATTTTAATGACTGGCCCAGTTTCTCATTATGTAGAGAACTTGCTGCTCGAGCAATTGTTGAGCGAATAATAAGTAGTTATGGCAGATAAACAACTTAATTCCACTCTCAAGTCAATGGATACAGAAGAGTGGCTGGATATACATTTCACGCGCCCTCTAGGCTTTATGTGGGCGAAGTTTTTAATTATTTTGGCATACATCCTAATGTTGTTACTATCTTGAGTATCATTCTTGGTGTCGCAGCGGGCGTTTGTTTTTATTTCGAAGATATACGCATCACGCTCTTGGGCATTTTTCTGCTTGTATGGGCTAACCTCTACGACAGTTGTGATGGGCAGTTAGCACGTATGACTGGGAAGAAAACTCGTTTGGGGCGTGTCTTGGACGGTTTTGCTGGAGATGCATGGTTCTTTAGTATTTACTTCTTTATCTGTCTTCGTCTATCTCCAATATGGGGTATTTGGATTTGGTTGCTTGCTGCTGTTTCGGGTTTGATTTGTCATGCTAAACAATGTCAGCTTGCAGACTATTATCGCAATATTCACCTCTTTTTCTTGAAGGGAGTAAGCGGGAGCGAACTTGATAATGCAGATAAGCTGACCAATGAGTTTCAAGGGCTTTCATGGAAGCGGGATTTTTTGTGGAAACTTTTTCTTTTCTTCTATCGCGACTATACCCGCTCTCAAGAGAAGTTAACGCCGAACTTCCAAAGCTTGAGCAAAGCTTTGAAAAAAAAGTTTGGCAATGAGGTCTTACCGCAAGCACTGTGTGACGACTTCCGTAAAGGGAGCTTGCCTTTGATGAAATGGACAAATATTCTTACGTTCAACACGCGTGCCATTGTTCTCTATCTCGTTTTGCTCTTGGGACAACCTTGGCTTTATTTTGTTTTTGAACTTACAATAATGAATCTGATATGTTTCTATATGCGTCAGAAGCATGAGCAGCTTTGTAAACAGATTCTTTCCCAACTTGGAATTTATTCAAACCCATAAATTATGCGTCCATTATATAGAAATTTATTTTTGCTCTTTGGCATCGTCAGTGTTATCATTATGATGTATGGTTTCGGTGTTGATTTCACAGACCTTCATCAGCGGATTGCCAGAGTAGGGGCCTATCTTCCTGCCGTTGTCGGTATTTGGGTTTTTGTTTATGCCTTTAATGCAGGGGCTTTTTATGAGATTGTTAATAGTGGAAACCATGATAAACATTTGTCCTACCTCCATGCCTACAAACTTACGGTGAGTGGCTTTGCTTTTAGTTATACTACTCCTTTTGGCTTTGGAGGTGCACCTTATCGCGTGATGGAATTGAGTAGCTATATCGGAACTCCGCGTGCAATGAGTTGTACGGTGCTGTATTCGATGATGCACATTCTGTCTCATTTCTTCTTGTGGATGACAGGAGTTATAATGTTTATCATTCTCTATTTCGACAAGATGAACTCCCTCTTTGCAACACTGTTCGCTATCTTCACATTGGTGTTCTTTATCGTTATATATTTCTTCTACTATGGCTATAAAAATGGAATGATAGTAAAGCTTTACGGTATTCTGTTGCATATTCCTTTTGTGAAGAAATATGCTAGGAAATTTTACGAGAAGAATATCGGAAGCATGAAGCAAGTAGATCAAAACATAGCCTATTTGCATAGTCAGCCACGTGCTTTTTATTCGGCATTGGTGATGGAATATGTTGGACGTGTTATTAACTCCTATGAGTACTACTTCATTCTTCTGAGCCTAGGCTTTCCAGTATCGTTCGGTGATGCCCTGTTGGTCTTGGCTTTTTCTTCTCTCATTGGCAATGTTTTATTCTTTTTCCCGATGCAGTTGGGTGCGCGTGAAGGGGCGCTAGCCTTTATTGTGAAACTTTTAGGTTTCGGTACTCTCTCCATCGGACTCTTTACGAGTTTCTATACACGTATCCGTGAACTTTTTTGGATCATTGTGGGCGTATCGTTAGTGAAAGTGGGAACTAAAAAGATAATGAAGTGATTAAGTCTGTTATTTTCGATTATGGCGGCACGCTCGATACGAATGCGCGGCATTGGGCTCATGTACTTTGGGATGGATTTCAGGCAGTGAAGGTTCCAGTTACAGGGACTCAGTTTCGTGAGGCCTATGTATTTGGAGAACGAGCTTTGGCTAAAGCACCTATTATAAACTCTGATGATGATTTCTACGCCTTGCTCTGCAAGAAAGTGCGTCAAGAATTGCTTTGGCTGGATTTTAAAGAGTATTTCATAACAACCAAGTCTGAACGCTTACAGCTCTCTCAACGCATTGCCACCTTCTGTAACGGCTATGTTTTACAGCAATTACTACAGACCCGAAGTGTATTGGAAGAGTTGCAAAAGAAGTATAGGCTAGTGTTGGTTTCAAATTTCTATGGGAATATAGAAACCATTCTGCACTCCTATCAGTTGGAGTATTTTTCCGCGATAATTGAAAGTGCTGTGGTCGGAGTGAGAAAACCAGATCCACGTATCTATCAGTTGGGGGTAGATGCCTGCTGCTGCAAGGCATCTGAAGTATGTGTCGTAGGAGATAGTTTCAGTAAGGATATTCTCCCCGCATCGAGTGTGGGCTGTCAAACCATTTGGTTGAAAGGCAAAGGCTGGACAGACAAAGAAGAGGATGAGTCAATCCCCAATGCCGTTGTGACAGATTTGAAAGACCTTCTGCAGTATCTCTGATAAGTTGAGAACTTCATTTGAACTATTCTATGAATAATTGTGATACTTGTTTTGTAAAAAAATCTCGCATTCTATAGCCTCGAGAATCGCTTAAAATCCAGCGTTGTTGCCTGCGGTTGAAAAATAACGTAATCTCGACGCATTATTAAATTAGGACTAAATTCATGCTTTCGGTAGAAAAATGCAATTTCTCGCCGAGAAATTTTATTTTCTATACTACAAATTTTATTTTTCTATACTACAAATTTTATTTTGTCCTATAGAAATTTGAACTACAATAAGGAAAAAAATTAAACGCAATAAGGATATCAGCTGGTTGCCTTATTGTATTTTTTTAGACAGAATAAGGAAAAAAAGCGACTTTCCAGTACGTTTTTATTACCGTTTTTGTATAAAATTCTCATTCATCCCTATCTTTTTACCCTAAATTTTTGGAGTAAGGTCTTCAATATTTCTTCCTTTTCTATTTCCTTTCGTGCTTTTTTTGAGAAAAAAATAGATTCTTTCACATCTATCTCAAGAAAATGAATTGTCAAATAAAAAGACGGTAAATATAGTCGTTGGTGTGTAGTGATTTTCACCTTTTGAATAGATAGATTTTAAGGAGCTTTTGTAATGATGAAAACGAAGTTTTTTCTCATAGTATAAAATGCACTATGATGCAAGTAGATAACAAGCAAATATTACTATTAGCCCCAATTCGATTTAATGAAATTTTCTATTGTGAGTCTCAAACCGAATTGGGGGAGAGTGTTTGTTTTTTGTTTTTATTGGAGATATGGATTCTGCTGCTTTTCTTCTCCAACGGTTGTTGTGTCGCCGTGTCCTGGACATACGGTGACATCTTCTGGAAGCGTAAGGACATTGTTTTTTAGGCTACTGATAAGGCTGCCGTAGTTACCCCCAGGGAAGTCTGTGCGGCCAATTTCGTGATAGAAGAGACTATCTCCAGAGAAAAGGATACGTTCTTTCTCGCAGTAGAAACATACGCCTCCAGGTGTGTGTCCAGGTGTGGCGATAATGTCCAACTTATGTGTACCAAAAGTGATGGTTTCTCCGGCATTGAAGATTCTTCCTACGGGTGGTTGTATGATAGGTAATTCGCGGTGTAGAAACATTTCCAGCTGTTTGGGTAGCTGCTTGTAAAGCTGTACTTCGTTGCGTGACATTTCCGGTAGTATATTGTAGGTTTTATAGATAAAATCATCACCGAAAATATGGTCGAAATGGCAATGAGTATTGATGAGGTGCGTAACTTTTAGTTCGTTGTCATTGATATAGCTGCGGAAAGTATTGGCTTCCTCGGGATAGAGAATCCCACAGTCAATGATAACTGCTTCTTTGCTTTCGTCGGAAAGAACATAGCAGTTTTCTTCAACCATATTGACCACAAATTTGAACCTTGAGCATATTGACTCTCTTTTATTCTAAAATGGTAGATAGGTAACTTTTTTTGTCTCGAAGAACTCATCTGCAAAGAAATCGGATAAGTTCCAAATCTTAACTCTATTACCAAAAGGTTTGAGTTCCTCTGTAAGATCACCACCTTTTAGGCAGATGAGGCCATTCTTGAGGGAGTTACGCTGGGTTTTGGAGACATTCTTTTCTACCAATTTAGCTAAATCTGCTGTGTTCATAACAGCGCGACTCACCACGAAGTCGAATTTACGCTTCTCTTCAATGACATTGCGATGCACGGCTTCTACATTTTTCAGTCCGATAGCTTCGGCAACGGCCGTAGCTACTCGTATCTTCTTCCCTATACTATCCTCTAGTACAAATTGGCATTCGGGGAATAAGATGGCCAAGGGAATTCCTGGAAAACCTCCCCCCGTGCCCACATCTAAGATGGAGGAACCAGAAGTAAACTCAATCACTTTTGCAATACCAAAGGAATGAAGTACGTGGTGAACGAAAAGATTGTCAATGTCCTTGCGTGAAATCACATTTATCTTTGCGTTCCAGTCGCGATAGAGAGCGTCAAGTGCTTCTATCTGCTTTCGTTGTGTTTCTGTGAGGTTGGGGAATGTTTTGAAAATTATTTCAGCTGTCATTATTTTATCGTTATGGAGTGCGAAAATAGGAATGAATCATAGAAAAGCAAAATACAATGATTGCTTTCCTTTAGAAAGAGAGGAACTTTCCAAAGCAAACAGTATTGCTGGCTTTAGAAAATTTTGCGCAAACTTTTAGAGAAGTTGAAAAGCGTCAGCATCTTGAAGAAAAGGAAACTTTTGTCGGAAAGAGTTTAGTTCCTCAATGGAAATATCAGTAGTTTGAATGGTAGGAGAGCAACCTAAATCGAGAACGCGTTTACCTTCTGGACTGATAACACAGCTTCCTCCGTCGTAGTGTAAGGCCTTCTCATCTCCTGTCCTATTTACACAGATAACATAGCTTTGGTTCTCTATGGCACGCGCTGTCAATAGAGCATCTAACGCTGGTCGTCGGCTTGCAGGCCAGCAGGCTACATAAATAATTGCATCGTAGTCGGTATTTGTATTGCGGGAGAATACAGGGAAGCGTAAGTCGTAACAGATTTGTAGTAGGAAACGGAAGTCTCCGAAGTGGACAATCTTACGTTCATGCCCACTGTCGAAATTTTTATCCTCACCTCCAATGCGGAAAAGATGGTGTTTGTCGTAGAAAGAAGAGCTGGCGGGTGTGACAAAATAGAAGCGATTGACAAATTTTCCATTCTCTTTACGAATGGGAAGCGAGCCTGCAATAGCATAATGGGATTCTTTCGCGATACGTTCCATCCAGTGAAGAGCCAAAGAAGCATCTTTTGCGTCTGCGGTACAGAAGCCTGTAGCCCACATCTCGGGAAGAATATACAAGTCGGCTTTTTCTGTTTGCAAGATAAAATTTTCAGCTTGTTGGATGTTGGCTTCAATATCCTGCCAAATGCTGTTGAGCTGGATAAGTGCTATCTTCATTGTTTAGAGAGTTGAATCGTTGATGGAAAGTCGCAAAAAAGTGCGGTCATCAAAAGAGGAATTCCCTTCGATGAGGCATTTTGTGGCGGGATTCTCATGTATGCAAAGAGGATCTTGCGATAGAACGCGCTCTAAATAGTCTTCTGATTCTTGCAATGTATCGAAAAGACGCGGATAACCATCGCTTGCCAAGATGAGTTGCTTAGCATTGCTCACAGAAACTACAGAGACGAGTTCGGGTGGGATAGGTGTGCCGTCGAGGACGGGATATCGAAAAATATTGGAAGGATTCGTGTCATTTTGAAAATGACATTGTTCGCGAAGTTCGTTGAAGATAAAGTTACGACCAATATCATTTGAGCAGCTCATTAGTGGAATATCCTTTCTTTAAGGCATATTCCACAATGTCGCATCTGATTTGTGTCAAGAGAGTATCAATGAGCTTCGGGTGTGTATGCGTTATTCCGCAGAAGCGACTTTGACAATCTCCAATGAACCACAATTCTTTTCGCTGCTTACTAAAGATTACTGCCGAGCACGTAAGTCGATAAGCAGCTTCTTTATGGAGTAAGTCGGGGGCTATTGAGGCAAGAGCTTCTGTAAGATGCAAGAGAGCTTCGGACATAGAAGCATTGGACGGTAAGAGCGATATGGCCTCCCGAGTGGTTTCCATGGCCACTTGTCCTTTGGACTTATTTCCAAAACGAACCTTAACTTTCGATGTACTACCATCAATGACTGCTGCAAAGTTGTCGGTTACAATCCATCCATCTTCGTTTGCAGCCTCGCTGTGCTTGCCTTTGGTGAAAACTTCTATGATGTGCATAATGAGAAGGGGAGTGGGGTAGATACAAGAAAAGAAAAAACACCGCTAAGGCCTTGTGGAGGCTTAGGTCTGTAAGTGTCCACAAAATCTTAGCGGTGTTCAGTGAAAAGAAGCTACAAATTATTCGTAGCGACTATAGTTGGGTGCTTCGCTCGTAATCGTAATGTCGTGCGGATGACTTTCAAGAACGCCCGCATTAGTGATGCGTGTGAATTTAGCATTGTGAAGAGCTTCGATAGTGCCCGCACCACAGTAGCCCATACCGCTGCGTAAACCGCCGCAAAGCTGATAGATGACTTCCTGTACCGTGCCTTTGTAGGGAACTCGACCAGCAATACCTTCAGGTACTAACTTTTTCGCCTCTACTACGCCCGATTGGAAATAGCGGTCTTTAGAACCATTCTCCATGGCTTCCAAAGAGCCCATACCTCTATAGGCTTTGAACTTACGTCCGTTGAATATGATAGTATCGCCTGGACTTTCTTCTGTTCCAGCTACAAGCGAACCAATCATTACGCAGTGTCCACCTGCAGCCAGGGCCTTAACAATGTCGCCACTATAGCGTAGGCCGCCATCTGCAATGAGAGGAACGTCTGTTCCTTTAAGTGCACAAGCAACATCATAGACGGCACTCAACTGTGGTACACCAACGCCAGCAACAATACGTGTAGTGCAAATACTTCCAGGACCAATGCCAACTTTGATAGCATCTGCTCCAGCTTGTGCCAGCATATGGGCAGCTTCGCCAGTAGCAACATTTCCTACTACAATATCTACATTTTTGAATGAAGCCTTAGCCTCTTTCAGTTTTTCAATAACAGCTTTGGAATGTCCATGAGCAGTGTCGATTACAATGGCATCTGCTCCTGCTTGAATCAGACTCTCCATGCGTTGCAGTGTATCTTGTGTTACACCAACACCTGCAGCAACACGTAGGCGTCCCTTCTCGTCTTTGGCAGCCATCGGTTTGTCCTTGGCTTTCGTAATATCTTTATAGGTGATCAAGCCCACCAGATGATTGTCCTTATCAACAACGGGCAACTTCTCTATCTTGTTTTCTTGGAGAATACGCGCAGCACCAGCTAAGTCCGTTTGTTGCGTCGTTGTGACAAGATTTTCTTTTGTCATAACGTCCTCAACCTTCTTTTGCAAGTCGTTCTCGAAGCGCAAGTCACGATTGGTAACGATGCCCACTAAATGCATTTCGTCATCTACTACAGGGATGCCACCGATATGGTATTCCGACATGAGTTGTAAGGCACCACCGACTGTGCTACCGCGGTGGATTGTCACAGGGTCGTATATCATGCCGTTTTCTGCTCTCTTTACGATGGCAACTTGTCGGGCTTGATCTTCAATACTCATATTCTTATGAATGACACCAATTCCACCTTCTCGAGCCATGGCTATGGCCATGTTAGCTTCAGTAACGGTATCCATTGCTGCCGATACGAAAGGTATCTGCAACTCAATGTTCCGTGAGAAACGGGTAGCCAAACTCACAGTGCGCGGAAGGACTTCTGAATAAGCGGGAAGGAGAAGGACGTCGTCAAAGGTAAGACCGTCCATGACAATTCTGTCTGCAATAAAATCTGATTTCATAAATATAGGTATAGGGCGATTTAATTGCGCGCAAAAGTACTCATTTCTTTTTATTTTTCAAAATAATCACGATTGATTATATAAAAATGCATTTTCTTTTTCCTTCAAGTTAGGCGAATGTTTCCTTATCTCTGATTTGCGAAGATACCATTTGGTGTCGATGATATTCCTTCATCGTTAACTCTTGTAAATAAGGACAGTATTGGAAGTTATGGCACAAATAATAATCTTCATGCTGTATTAAATTGATAAAAGTCGCTATATTCTGCGGAGCATCTTATTATAATCATAGTAGGAGGCCTTTGGTTGCCTTTAGAAAATACTGTCTGTTTTTAATGATATTATATTTCTTAATGTCAAGATGTTACTATGTTTTATTCTATAGCCCTTCAATATCTTCAATATAGCTCATTGAGAAGCATAATGAGGTGGAATATAAAATATCTAAAACGAATTGTGTAATTGATACATAAGGACTAAATTTGCACCAAATTCAAAATTGACTGAAAATGCATAAAATAGCAACCCTGCTGACTTTTTCGCTTACTTTGACTGTTGGGGCTCAAGTTGTTGACCCTGTCATTATGACTGTGAACGGAAAACAAGTGACGCGCTCAGAATTTGAGTATAGTTTTAATAAGAATGGGAACCCAGAAAAAGCAGTAGATATAAGGGCTATAGAGGACTATGTCCCGATGTTTATAAATTATAAATTAAAGGTTGCTGCGGCTGAGGCTGCACGTTTAGATACACTCAGTTCCTTCAAAAAGGAATTTATGACATATCGAGATATGCAGCTGACCCCCTATTTGGTGGATTCGACCTTTATAGACAGTGTTGCTACTTCTATTTATAAAGATTCGGAAAAACAATTGAACGGACATGACTTGTTGAAGCCATCGCATATTTTTGATTCTTGTACCAGCCTCTGCAACGGAGACAGAGAAGAAAAATATATAGGCAGAGAATTGATTCAATTTATTCTGCTCTACAACATGGAGCTGACTTTGCTACTTTTAGCTAAAGAAAAAAATCGCAAGATCCAGGTTCGGCGCTACAAGGTGGACAACTTCCGTGGATAGGCCCAGGTAGTACTTTGAAGGAATTTGAAGATGCTGCTTATGCGCTTAAGGTTGGAGAGTTTTCTAAGCCTGTTGAAACAGCGGTTGGTTTTCATATCATTCGCATGGATGAACGTAAGCCGCTTGAACCGTATGCTGTTCTTCGTCCACAAATCTTTGCAGCACTTAAACAACAAGGAATCGACGAAGCTTCTGCCGAAGCGAAAATAAAAAAAATTGTAGCTGCCTCCAAAGGTCGATTGACGCGAGAACTTGTTTTAGATAGTGTTTTTGTTGCGAATAGTTCTGACTTGAATCTTCGTTATTTGGTGCAAGAATATCATGATGGCTTGTTACTCTATGAAGTGAGTAAGAGAGAGGTTTGGGATAAAGTAGCGCAAGATACTTCTGCTTTAGAACAGCAATTTAAGAAAAATAAAAAGCAGTATGCATGGACAGAACCGCGTTTCAAGGGTTTTGTTATTCATGCCAAGGATGAAAAAAAAATGAAGGCAGCTCAAACTATACTAAAGAAAACTGCTGATGGAGACTGGAAGAAAGCTATAAGAGAGACTTTTAATAAAGATAGTGTAACAGTAACTGTTTCTGGTCCTTATCTTGTAAAAAAAGGAGAAAATCGTTATGTGGATGCAGAGGTCTTTGGTGGAGAAACCGTGAAGTCAAATAGCAATTATCCATATTCGGGTGTGGAAGGTCAGGTCCTTAAACAGCCAAAATCTTATTTAGATGTTAAGTCAGCAGTGATTAACGATGTGCAGGATAAAAGAACAGAAGAATGGGTTAAGCGTTTACGCAACGAATATTCTTTTAATGTTAACCAAGATGTTGTTAAAACAGTAAATAAACACTAAGCTTACCTTTATGAAAAAGATATTACTGATGCTTATGTGCATCGCAGCTATGACAACATGGGCGCAGAACAATAATAATGTAGTGGACCAAGTGGTTTGGGTTGTTGGTGATGAACCTATTTTCCTTTCAGATGTAGAAGAAATGAGATTAGGAATGGAAGAAAGTCGTCAGACAATTACCAATCCTTATTGTACAATTCCAGAACAATTGGCTGTTCAAAAATTGTTTCTTCATCAAGCAGATATAGATAGCTTGTATGCTGATGAGGCCACGGTTATTGCCGATGCTGATGAAACAATGGATAGAGCAATGCAAGCTTATGGTTCACGCGAAGCTATTGAGGCCGTTTTCCATAAAAGCTATCAGCAGATGCGTGAAGAACAAAAACGCTTAGCACGAGATAGAGATCGTGTGAATCAAGTGCAACGTAAATTAGTAAGCGGTGTAAAGGTGACTCCTGCAGAAGTGAGAAATTATTTCCAGAAACTTCCAGAGGATAGCTTGCCTTTTGTTCCAGAGCAGGTTGAAGTGCAAATTATAACATCTCAACCACGTGTTAGTCGTGATGAAGTAGAACGAATTGAGAATACATTACGTGATTATGCACAGCGTGTTAATACTGGCGAAACTGAATTCGCAACGCTTGCTCGCTTCTATAGTCAGGATGAGGGGAGTGCAAGAAATGGTGGAGAACTTGGTTACAAGGCTCGTGGGGAGCTAGTTCCTGAATTTGCTAATGTAGCATTTAGTTTAAACGATCCAAAGAAAGTGTCGAAAATTGTAAAGTCAGAATTTGGTTATCATATCATTCAATTGATTGATAAGAGAGGAGATAGAGTTAATTGTAGACATATCCTCCTAAAACCCGAGATACCTGATAGTCAGTTTGTAACTAGTTGCGCACGTCTTGACTCTATTGCAGGAGATATCCGTAAAAATACATTTACCTTTGACGCTGCTGCTAGAACTCTTTCCGATGATAAAGATACGCGCAACAACAATGGTTTAATGAATTTTTACTCACGTGAGAACAATTCTTCCTCAGCTCGTATTCAATTGAAAGATTTGAATGCGGATATTGCTAAAGTTGTTGATACACTAAAAGTAGGAGAAATATCTAAAGCTTTCACTTATACAAATGATAAAGGACAGAAAGTTTGTGCGATTGTAAAGTTGAAAGAGCGTATTGATGCTCATCGAGCTAATGTTACTGAAGACTTCCAACTCCTTCGTTCAGTTGTTTATGGCAAGAAGTGTCAAGATAAGATAGACGAATGGATAGAAGATAAAGCACAGAAAACTTATGTGCGCATCATGCCAGGCTGGCGTAATTGTGACTTTAAGTATAAGTGGATGAAGTGACACGAGTCACTATGAAGAGGAAAGGAAAAAAACAAATATGTGTATTAGTCCTAGTTTCAATACTAGGACTTTTGTGGCTTGAAGCTTTTGCTGCACGTCCTAAGAAAAGCATAAATGAACGTATCTTTTTAGTTCATGCTGATAACCTACGATATAATGAGTTTGAACAACCTAATGCACAACGATTGAGTGGAAAAGTTCATTTCCGACAGGGGAATATGAATATGTATGCAGATAGTGCTGTGTATTTTCAAGCTGCCAATTCTTTTGAAGCTTTTGGACATGTGCGTATATTGCAAGGCGATACAATGTCCTTGGTTGGTGAACACCTTTATTATGACGGCGAGGCAATGTTGGCACAAATGCGTCTCAACGTTACGTTACGTCATCGTAAGCAAATTCTGATGACCGATAGTTTGAATTTTGATCGCCTTTATGATGTTGGCTATTTCTTTAACGGAGGGCGACTTGTCGATGGACAAAACGATTTGACTTCAGATTGGGGAGAGTATTATTTAGGTGAACAAAAAGCTTCGTTTAATTTTAATGTAAAATTGAAGAATCCTAAGTTTACCTTAACTACAGATACCTTGCACTATAATGTCCGTACAAAATGGGCTGAAGTTCAAGGACCATCCAATATATATCATGATAAAGACGTGGTATATACAGAGCGAGGGTATTACAATTCAGAAAAAGAAATATATCGTCTGTCTAATAGGTCTAAGCGTGCAGAATTATATCATAATGCTATCACTCATAATGGGCGGATAACTGACTATGAGAGTCGCTTACTTGGAGATTCTCTTGTTTATGGGAAGAATGATAAAATGAAAGTTTTTGGGCATGTCTTCTATGAGGATAAAAAGAATAGAGGTCAGTTGATGGGAGATTATGGCGAGTATCATGAAGTTTTGGGGATAGCAATGGCTACGGGGCATGCTTTAGCAAAAGAATATTCTCAAGGCAAAGATACTCTCTTTGTTCATGCAGATACTCTTCGCCTTTATTCCTTTGATGTAGAGACAAATAGGCCGAAAACAAAAGATACAAAAAATGTTTATCGTGTTCTTCACGGATATTTTCATGTTCGCTCTTTCCGTAATGATGTGCAAGCTGTTTGTGATTCTCTTGTCTTTAATTCTCAAAAGAAATTACTTACACTTTATCGTGACCCAATAGTGTGGAATGATAACCGACAAGTGTTGGGTGAAGAGATTAATGTCTTCACGAACGATTCAACGATAGACAGTATACATGTTGATCGCCAAGCATTACTTGTCGAACAGTTGAAAACAGACTCAGCCATTGTCTATAATCAAATAGCAGGGCAACAAATGCGGAGTTATTTTATAAATGGGCACATGGATCATAACGAAGTCCAAGGAAATGTTTGCATCGTATATTATCCTCTTGATAAAGATAGTATTCTAGATAATGTGGTCTATGCTGAAACCTCCAAGTTGCGTATGACTTTGGCTAATAAGAAACTGAAACGAATTTGGGGACCTGCAACAACAGGAACTGTATATCCAGTTGCACTTGCTCCGTCAGACAAAACGAAACTGTCAAATTTTGCTTGGTTTGATTATATCCGCCCTCTAAATAAATGATTTGTTTACTTGGAGAGGAAAGAAGAAAGGTAGTGAATTGAAAATAATGCCACGTCGGGAGGCTCCTTTACAACACTTCTCTAAAGAAAAGGACTTTTCTAAAGAATAGTGTGTACTACAAATAAGAAGATAATGAGTGATATTATTCATCTATTGCCAGATACTGTTGCCAACCAAATAGCCGCAGGAGAAGTGATTCAACGTCCTTCCTCTGTTATTAAGGAATTGGTGGAAAATTCTATTGATGCAGGTGCTACTTTGATACAAGTTTATGTGGTAGAGGCTGGAAAAACAAGTATTCAAGTTATTGATAACGGTAAAGGAATGAGCGAAACTGATGCTCGCTTGGCTTTTGAGCGTCATGCGACATCTAAGATTCGGGAGGCATCAGATCTATTTAATCTCTGTACAATGGGATTTCGCGGAGAAGCTTTAGCCTCTATTGTTGCTGTAGCTCAGGTGGAATTGCGTACTCGTCAGAAAGAAAGAGAAATAGGAATATGCTTACAAGTAGAGGGAGGGCAATTTAAAGATGAACAGCCTGTTGCTTGTCCTATTGGTGCGAACTTTTTAGTGCGTAATTTGTTTTTTAATGTCCCAGCACGTAGGAAGTTCTTAAAATCTAATCAAACAGAACTGAGCAATATTGTTCAAGAGTTTGAGCGTATAGCTTTGGCTCACCCAGCAGTTTCATTTAAACTTTATTCTAATGGGACTTTGATGCATGACCTTGTCAGTGGTAATTTTCGTCAGAGAATTTCTGGTATTTTTGGGCGTAAGATGGATCAACAATTGATACCTGTTAATGCTGATACAGAACTGGCAAAAATAACAGGTTTTGTGGGATCTCCTGAAAGTTCGCGTAAGAAAGGAGCTCGTCAATACTTCTTTGTTAATGCTCGATTTATGCGTCATCCATATTTTTCAAAAGCAGTACAAAGTGCATTTGAGCGTTTGATTCCAGAGAATGAGCAAGTTCCTTATTTCCTAAATTTTGAAGTAGATCCTCATCGGATAGATGTCAATATTCATCCAACAAAGACAGAGATAAAATTCCAAGATGAGCAAGAACTTTGGCAAATTGTATTGGCAGCAGTACGTGATGCTTTAAGCAAGTTTAATGCAATTCCAACTATTGACTTTGATACCGCTAATCGCCCACAATTACCAGTCTTTGATGAAACAATACCTGTACAGCAACCGCGTGTTCATATAGACCATACCTTTAATCCATTCAAAGAGTCTGCAGCCCGTAAAACTTCATGGGAAGAAGAATATAATCGTGCTTTTGGATTGAATAGTTCTGTTCAAAAACAGCCCTCTTTGTGGGACCAAAAAATAGAACAACCTCAGGCCGTAACAACTGAAGTTTTGTCTGTTACTGAGTTCTCCGGGACTGACTATCTGCAGTTTCGTGGGCGTTACATAGTTGTCAGTGTGAAGTCTGGTCTTATGTTTGTTGATCAGAATCGTGCACATTTTCGAATTCTGTATGATAAATTCCGTCAGCAGTTAAAAGGGCATAAGGGAACTCCACAAGGTATTCTATTTCCTCCGACCCTTCATCTTACACCTATTGAAAAAATCCAATTTAATGCAGTTGTTGAAAATTTAAAAGCACTTGGTTTTGAGTTTTCAAATACAGATGAAGTATATACGATTAAATGTATCCCAGCAGATTCAGCAGGTGTGGATCCAGAGTTTTTAGTGCGCGAATTGTTAGAGGTTAGTTCTACTGATCCTAGCTCAATTGGAGAGAATGTTGCACATCGTTTGGCATTAGGCTTGGCCCGGAAAAGTGCAATGCCCGTTGGAGAATTACTCGATAAAAATCAAATGGAGAATCTTCTTTCACAGTTGTTTTCCTGCCCTATGCCCAATTATACACCAGATGGACTACCTACACTTTCAATATTGCAAAATGAACAGGTCGATGCTCTCTTCTTATAAAGATATCTTGTAAATTAATCATTTGTAAGGTATTTTATTGATATAAATACCTTACAAATACTTGTTTTATAGATGAAAAAAATGGTATTTTTATGAAAAAAAGTACAAATATGTTAGATGCATCTATGAAACTTTATCTAACTTTGCATTTGAATACTCGGTGTATAATAACACTTAAAGTTTCAGATATTAATGTTTCACTAAAATAAAAATAAGTATGAAAAAGTTAATGATTGCACTTGCTTTCGTAGGTCTTGCTACGTCAAGCATGGCTCAGGACTACAATGTAGTTCCTACCAAAAAGTACAGCGTTGCTACAAATTCTTTTTGGGCAAACTGGTTCATTAGTGTAGGTGGTCAGTATCAGGCTAGCTATTCTTCAGAAGAAGTTAAAGGTTTAAAGTTTGATCCCTTCCAGAAGGCTCGTGGTGAGTTTGGATTCAATGTCGCTGTTGGTAAATGGTTTACTCCTGGCCTCGGTCTCCGTACGAAGTTTGAAGGTGTTTGGGCTGATCGTGTAATTTCTGAGAACAACCACAAGACGTACAATTATTGGAATATCCATGAGGATGTAATGTTTAACCTCTCTAACATCTTCTGTGGTTATAATGAGAAACGTGTTTGGAACTTTATTCCTTATGCAGGTATTGGTGTGGTTCATAGTATGACAGATCATAATTATGATATTTCTTATCAAGCTGGTTTGTTGAACAACTTCCGTCTCTCTAATCACCTTTCTGCTTTCGTTGATGTTTATGCAAACGCATGGGAAGGAACTGTTGACAGGGCAACGAAATATGGTGTTGTAGACAACTGGGCTAACTATAAGAAGAGCCGTGCTCGTCATTGGGACAAGAACCTTGGTGTTGCTGTAGGTCTTACATATAATCTCGGTAAGAGCAACTGGGATAAGGTACCCGATGTTGATGCTTTGATGGCAATGAATAAGGAACAGATGGATGCTCTCAATGCTTCTCTCAAGGAGCAGCAGGATGAGAATGCACGTCTCCGCGATATGCTTGCTAACCAGCCTAAGGGTGGTGAAACTATTACGAAAACTGAAGTTCAGACAGTAACAACAGCTCAGTCTGTATTCTTCAACCTTGGTAGTAGCAAGATTGCTAGTCGCAAGGATCTCGTAAATGTTAAGGAGCTCGCTGACTACGCTAAGCAAAATAATTCTACAATTGTAGTAACGGGTTATGCAGATAGCAAGACAGGTTCTGCAACTCTCAACCAGAAGCTCTCTCAGAACCGTGCTAATACTGTTGCTGATGAACTTGTTAAGATGGGTGTGAGCCGTAGCAATATCGAAACTGTTGCTGCAGGTGGCGTAAATACGCTTAATCCATTCAGCTACAACCGTCGTGCTACAGTGAAGATCAAGTAATTGCAACATCTAAATTCTAATAGGGGCATCTTTATAAGGTGCCCCTTTCTATTTTTTCTGTCTATACTATAAATCACCCCGTATTTTCCATACGCATACGGATGATGTATTGCCTCTTAACCATAAGCACTGCTAGTGTCCCAAATTCTATGCAAGTCAAAATCTATGATCTAATGACTTTTAAGCAAAAAGAAGTTATAGGAATCTTTGTGTGAGCTTTATGGTAACAATATGTTGTCAAATCTAAAATTCTTACCGTGAAAACTATTTACAATACAGTTAATTTTTCTCATCTAAGATACGCTATCTTTGGATATAGAGAGAAACTCTTAGATTTTTCTCTTCCTATTCTACCTTAGCTTTGGTGCTATATTGATTTTGCTGCCTTTCACGTTCAATTAATTTGGAATTATATAAAAACCCCCTCAAAAAGATTTATGAATCTCATTGAGGGGATTGCTTTTATGCTTTATGCCTATTAGCTCTGCGTCTGCGGATATCTGCTTTCTTTTTTGCTGCACCACTTCCGTGTAAGCCTGTTATATAGGTTTTCTTCTTAGCCTTAGTTTTCACTTTGGCTTCTCCGCTCTTTTTTTGAAAGCTTAGAACCTTTAAAGACTATTCCAGTAGTTATGGCTTGTTGAACTTCTTCTTCTCCTACGTGTCTATTCATTTTATTTCATCCTTGTTTAATGATGGAAAAGACGAATACCTGTAAAGGCCATAACAATGCCATATTTATCGCAAGTAGCAATGACATGATCGTCTCTTACGCTGCCACCTGCTTGAGCAACGTAAGCAACACCACTTTTGTGAGCGCGCTCAATGTTGTCTCCAAAGGGGAAGAATGCATCACTGCCTAGACATACTCCAGTGTTCTTTGCAATCCATTCTTTCTTTTCTTCTCGCGTCAACACCTCTGGCTTTTCTGTAAAGAACTTTTGCCATTCTCCATCTTTAAGGACATCTTCATATTCTTCACTGATGTATATGTCAATAGTGTTGTCACGGTCTGCTCTTCTTATCTTTTCCACCCAAGGTAGATTCATTACTTTAGGATGTTGGCGAAGCCACCAAATATCAGCCTTATTTCCTGCTAGTCTTGTACAGTGAATTCGGCTCTGTTGCCCAGCACCAATGCCGATCGCTTGTCCATCCTTTACATAGCAGACCGAATTACTCTGCGTGTATTTTAGGATGATTAGTGCAATCTTTAAGTCACGCTTTGCTTCTTCCGATAAATCCTTATTGTTTGTTGGAATATTATCAAAGAGGTTATCACTTGTCAAATCAACTTCGTTGCGTCCTTGCTCGAAAGTGATTCCAAAGACCTGTTTCTGCTCAATAGGCTCAGGTTTGTAGTTTGTGTCGATTTGAATAACGTTGTATGTACCCTTTCTTTTTTCGCGTAGAACCTCTAAAGCCTCTTCTGTATAACTTGGTGCAATGACACCGTCACTCACTTCTCGCTTGATAAGTAGAGCAGTAGCTTTATCGCAGGTATCGCTCAGGGCAATAAAATCACCATAGGATGACATACGGTCAGCACCTCGGGCTCTCGCATAGGCAGAAGCTATTGAAGTTAATTCGAAATCCACATCATCTACCCAGTAGATTTTACGAAGTGTTTCATCTAGTGGTAATCCGATGGCGGCTCCTGCAGGCGAAACGTGTTTGAAACTCGCTGCAGCAGGAAAACCTGTAGCTTCTTTGAGTTCTTTTACAAGTTGCCAGCCATTGAGTGCATCAAGAAAGTTGATGTAGCCAGGTCGACCATTAAGTACTGTAACAGGGAGTTCTCCGTTTTTAATAAAAATACGGGCAGGTTTTTGGTTGGGGTTGCAACCATACTTTAAAGCCAATTCTTGCATAATGAAGATTGAATGATAAATTCGTTGCGAAGTTAGTGAAAAATGTGCGATAATTCTTTTTTAGGAAACAAAAACAAAAGCGGATTCCTCGAAGATGAAATCTTCGGAAATCCGCTATATCTATTTTATTGAAATATTCTTTTATTTCTTCTTTGGGTTGCTCAATTCAACGGTGAAACTCTTGTTATATCCTGTCTGGGTTTTTGCGCGAATCCATAGGACGCGATCCGTTGACATATTTGCACGCTTCACAGCATCATAGAAGTCATCAGTAGAGTTCAAATCCTTATCATTGACGCGCATTAAAATGACACCTTTAGTGATTCCTGCTTCTTTCATTTTACCATCGCGTACAGCTGTTACCATAAGTCCATGGCTGAGTGCCAACTCTTCTTTCTCGCTAGCAGTGAGTTTTCTCAGCGCTATACCTAGCTGCTCATCATCGATATTTTCAACAGCTGTGGTAGTGCCTTGCTGGTTGCGAAGTGTGAGAGATGTTGTTGTATTTCTTTTGTTTCTAAGATATGTTACACTGATTTTATCACCAGGACGATGATTAGCTAAGATTTCGTTTAGTTCTCCAAACTTGGTTACTTTCTTGCCGTCCACAGCTGTAATAACATCTCCCTCTTTGATTCCTGCAGCATGTGCAGCGCCATCGGAAGATACTTCGCCGACGTAAACTCCCTCGGTTGTACCCAGTTCAACTTCTTTTCCTTTTTCTTTTTGTGCATCGATATAGTTGATAACGTCTTGGCCACTAATTCCCATCAAAGCGCGTTGCACTGTTCCAAACTTTCGAAGATCAGCCACTACCTTGTTCATAATGCTTACGGGAATGGCGAAACCATAACCAGAGTAGGAACCTGTTTGCGAATAAATCATATTGTTGATTCCCACAAGTTCTCCGCGTGCGTTGACCAAAGCACCGCCAGAGTTTCCTGGGTTGATAGCAGCATCTGTCTGAATGCTTGATTCTACAGCATTTCCTCCTGTAGTTCGAGCTTTGGCACTGACAATACCAGCTGTTACAGTTGAAGTTAAACTAAAGGGATTACCAATAGCAAGAACCCATTCTCCTAAACGAAGGTTGTCCGAATTGCCAATGGTGATAGGCTGTAGGTCTTTTGCTTCGATTTTGATTAATGCTAAGTCAGAATTCTTGTCTGTACCAATGATGCGTGCTTTAAACTCCCGATTATCATTGAGTTTTACAATCATCTCTGTTGCACCTTCCACAACGTGGTTATTTGTTACGATATACCCATCGCTTGTTAGGATAACGCCTGAGCCTGCCCCTTTGCGATCAGGTTCTTTATAGGTTCTTTGTTGAGAATCTCCACCGTTACCACGTCCAAAGAAGTCTCCGAAGAAATCCTCAAAAGGATTAGAATATTGTATAGTCCGTGATGAGCCCTCCACTGTCACTTTTATATAAACCACGGAATTGATTGCTTTTTCTGCGGCATAAGTTAAGTCTGGGAGGTTTTGATAAGTGGCGGGTACAGCATTTGTCTCAGAAATAGCAGTAGTGCCAGTTACTGCTGATTGTGCAGAACCATTGATGGTAGATTTAGCAACCATCGTTGCGGGCCATCCTAATGAAAAAGGCCACTGCGGCTAACATAAATCCTTTTTTTCATAATTAATTTGTTTATTATATGTTGATTTAGTTATGTGTAATATTCTTTTTTTGTTTTTGTTCTTGCAAAAATAAACGTATTTGTTACTGTTATATTAAAAGATTTTTTTGAAAAAAATCATCAAACGGCCTTTTTCTTTTAACAAATTTAATTTTTTTAAGTTGCTGGATTGATGCGTTTAGTGTTGATTTTGATAATTCTTTTTCCATTCTTGCTCTATTTTTTTACTCGTTGTAGTTACTTTATTTATGATATTACTACTTACCCAACGTAAATATTCTTATTGCATTTGAAAATACAATAAGGATGCCAGCTGACAGCCTTATTATATTTTCAAATGCAATAAGGATATTTTGATTACTAGTTGCTCTGTACTGAAAAAAAGGTTGACAGTTCTGTTTATTAAAATATGTTTTGGTTGACAGCTCCTGAAGTTAAGTTTAGGGGAGGTTGTCATTGTTGTTTCCTAAATCTGTTTTAGGTTGACACTTGCCTTATGGTGGCAAAGATAAGGATTTTTAATTTATTTGGCTTTTTAGGTTATTTGAGGTGGCTGCTTGAGGAATGAAAAACACCGAGGGGGGGGTGCTGTCGGCAGGGGGCGAGTAACCCCCGAGAGACATCATACTATGCTGCTTGTTCTAATAACCGTTTCATTTCTTCGAGGGGTGTTCTCATTTCTAAACTTTGATGGGGACGTACTCGATTGTATATATCAACGGCTTTTTGCACGAATTCCTTTACTTCCTCGAAGCTCTTTTCTTGTGTTTCAAAGAGCCATCCGTTCTTTACGGTATTGTTGATCCTCTCTGCTAGGGCATTGTGTAGAGGGCCGCCTGTTTGAGTCATACTGGCTCTTATTCCGAGGTCTTTCAATAGCGCAATGTATTCATTGCAGCAATATTGAGTGCCTCGGTCGGAGTGGTGAATGAGTCCTGCTGGGTTGACATGATTGGCTCTATAGAAGTCGATAGCTTTCTTCAGGGCTTCTATGAGGCCGTCCTTGGATAAGGTGGGATGGAGTTGCCAACCTACTATACCCCAATTCGGGATAAGCAGTTCTTCTTTTTCCTCAAAAAGTTTTAATAAAAGCCGAAAAAGAGGATTGTTTTTTGTGTATTTACTGTTGAAAATCAATCATATAACAAAAGAACAATCCTCATGAAACTTGTCAGCAAAGTTACGGAAATCTATTGTATTGCAGATGATTTCTGCAAAGAATATAATTCAGAATTGAACAAAACCTCTCTTTCTCTCTCAAACGCCTCTGCCAATAGTCCAAAACATCGCAAGAGAAAAAGGGCGAATGAGTGATGCTGAAATGATCACAATTCTTATTTTTGTTCCACAGCAATACATTTCGGAATTTCAAACATTTCTATCTCTTTTATGTTTGCCGAGAACTAAAAAGAGTTTCCCGACCTGCTCTCTTATACACGCTTTGTTGAGCGTATGCCTCGTGTTGCAATACCCTTATTGCTATTTCTCAAACTGGGATTAATGGGCGAGTGTACCGGAATAACCTTTATCGATTCCACACGTATTCCAGTGTGTGAAAATAAGAGACAATCCCGTAATCGCGTATTCAAAGGGTACGCCCAAAAGGGGAAAAGTACTATGGGATGGTACTATGGATTCAAACTTCATCTTTTGTGTAATGAACGAGGAGAACTACTCAATTTTGCTCTAACCCGAGCCAATGTAGACGACCGTAATCCAAAAGTATTCAACGATTTAACGAAGGATTTATTTGGAAAATTATATGCCGATAAAGGTTATATTTCTCAATCACTTTTTGCTTCACTCCTTGATAGAGGTGTACACATCGTAACAGGAATACGAACTAATATGAAGAACAGATTAATGGATGTGCATGATAAAATCATGCTTCGCAAGAGAAGTATCATAGAGACTATCAATGATATGTTGAAGAACGTTGCACAGATAGTTCACACACGCCATAGAAGTATCTCTAATTTCATCGTTAATCTTTTAGCTGGCATTGCTGCGTATGCTTTCTACGACACCAAACCTTCCATCAATATGGGGAGTTTGAGATGGAAGAAAAGCAGGGTGTAAAACAGCTCACGTTATTCTAATCTATATTTGCGTGAAACAATTATACTTCGGTTTTAGATCAAGGCCGAAAGGATGCGTGTGCGGTTTAAGAAACTCATGAAAGAGCGTTTCTTAAACCGAATTGGGGTTAATAGCATTCCTTGACGTTCATGGGACTTCGCAAACTAATGGCAAATCAATAGGTTGCGAAGTAACCAATGCTTTTAATATCCTTTTTTATGAACAAGAATAGAAGCTATTACACCTTCTTCTAACACTACTTCAACACCATACGACTCGAAGTTAATAGTATCATCTTCAATGACCATTTTTTCATCGTTAAACAATGATATTATTTCCTCTTTATTAAGATCAAAAATGTTCGAGTTCTTAAACAACACTTGAGTGCCATGGAAGAACTCTATAGCATCTACTTTATTGTCAACACTATAATAAACATGGAAATCTCCATAGTTATCTGTGGTATTTTTACTGAATCTCGATTTACGGAACTCAGTATATTTACCTAATTTTTTACGATTGTCATCTCGGTTTGTATCAAATTCGACACATCCTACTCCAACAAATGGATTTATTTCAAATTTATTAATCATATTTTTTCTAATTTTTCAAGTCCGTCAACATATTCAAGCATTTGCGAAATCGCTTCATCGTATTTATCACCGAATTTATCATGAATATCATCAATATCCATCTGTAATGCTTCTTTAAATTTTCCTTGATCGATTAACTCTTTCTGAGCGGCTCTATACTCCTTTGCTTCGCGTGATGAACCACAACTAGCAGTTTGTTTATGGTCATTATAGTCTATAACAATAGCAGGCCCCTCATGCCTTTCCAGATTGGAACTACTATCTGCGGGCATATGATGAACTTCTTTGGGTGGTTCTGTATTCCACCCCCAGCCTTCACCTCTTAGTTCACTATAACTACCTCCTGTTTTTTTTATTTCAGATTGTTCGCTTTTTCCGCCATCAGTACCTAAATCTTTTGATATAGGTTCTTCTAACTTTTCTGTTGAACTATTTGCATTGTCTAATCCAGAATTCGTTACTTCTTCTTGTGTAGGAATACTTTCAACCTGATGCATACATGATAACTGACTATCTTGTAGTTCATCAAACATAGAAGGAGAAAATTCTTCTTCGATTGCACTTGGATTAAAAGTTTCTTCTCCAACATTTGGAGACTCAGGTTCAGCCTGCAAGTCTCCTAAATTTGAATCATATACATTTTCTGAAAAAGCATCAGGAGAAAATTCATTAGACAATGAGTTTTCAGATATATTTTCCAATATTCCTGAACTTGAAGATGCCACTTCTGAAGCCCCTTCTTTCACGGCCTCTGCTGCAACTTCTACTACAGCGTCATCTATTCCAAATGCCATACTATTTTTGTATTTTTTTAAAATATTCTATATTTTTGTCTACAGCTTGAATGCCATTTTTTTACTTTGGTAAGATGCCCAAATAAATGAAATACTCAACAATATATTCTGCGTATGAGAGTCCTTTATATTGAGTTCTTCATTCATATACATCCTAAGTTTAGAAACCAGATTAAATGTACCAAGGATGTAATTATCTATGAGTTTTGTTAACTCTTCCTTTATTCCTAAGTATGTAATAATGGCTTCACGAAGAACCATTTTTCTGCATAGAAGATTTGCTTTGAATAGCATCTATCAATTTTGCCTTAGTAGATGAAGGACAGTTTGCCTGAAGTATTTCTTGGTTAAGAATATCACAACATTCTTCATCTATTGACTTATCTTTTTATGAAGAAATTAATGAAATATGAACTAAGGATATTGGTGTTATTTTCAATAATCTCAACTTTATTATCTTTTGAGAATAGTGGGTCACGACGAGACATCTCATAAATAGACGCAAGAACGGATTCACTCCAACCACGTTGCCATACTAATGCTTCACCCGTTGAAAGTTTAGCTAATTCAGAAATTTGTTCATCGGTCGTCAGAGCGATAGATTTCCCAGCAATCTCTCTATCTTCACCATCTGGAAGATTCATGACGATTTTAGTATTAGTGTTTCGTATTGCAGCTTCGTCAACAGCAGAAGGAGATTGATCTACAATGATAAAACTTTCTCCATAAGTTCGCATTTCAGCAATTGCAGAAGCTATCATTTCCACAGACTTTCCTAACACATTTGAACCTTCTTGACTTTGTTGTTTTGAAACCCTAGGAAGAATGCAATGAGCTTCTTCAAGAACAGTTACGTGTTGAAGTATCTTATCCATCTCGTCCTCATTTTGTGACATACGCCACTCTGTGAGACCTAAAACAACAAGTGCCATTAACATTGATCTTGTTTCAGCAGAACCAATATTGTGGAGGTCAATTATGACATTAGAATCATAAAGGGATTCATAAGAAACTACATCATTAGACGAAAGAATGGAAGAATATATACCATTGGTCAGGGATTCTAATCGTGTTTGTAAAGCACCTACATAATCACCCTTAGTGTCAGCAGAGTATTGCGAAGTAGAGATTATTCTCTTAAGCTGGGTAACAACATCCGCAATCGCTGGGAACAATTTATCATATTTGCAGGTTGATTTTCTTAAATCCCATCCACACTCCTCGTAAGCTGATAATATAGAATTCTTTAACACCGCAGGCATAGCAGCATACATAGGCCAGCATACACCAAATATTTCGACGAGCCTTTCCACATGTTCTACTACACGTATTCCGTCAGGAAATGCAAACGGATTGATTTTAAGGAGATTCTTTTCGTCCTCACGAGTAGAGTAAACTGTAAATTTTTTATCCTTTCTACCACCGAAAACTTTACGGTAATCACCTTTGGTCGGTTCGACAATAAGAACATTCTTATTTTGCTCTAAAAGTTCATTTACAAGTAAATATACTGTATTTGATTTGCCACTTCCTGTAGAACCTGTAACAAAAATATGTTTGCTAATTTCATTAGAATCCAGCAATACTTCTTTTTGAGATATATTGCCTAAATGGCTAATTTTTCCTATACAAATATTTGCTGACTTTTTATTTGACGATGTTCTTGTACAGATGTTACGGCCAAACGCGGCACGTTCTCTAATCTCAACACCAGGTATTGATGTTTGAGGCAGAGACATATGTATTGCCAGTTCTTTACTAGAAACAATTTCTCCTCCTGAAACATTAATATTTCCAACCAAGAAACGAGGATTCTTTGTGTCCTGCAAATAATAAAGCAATTTTCGGGAATTCTCTTGATCCCATACATTTACGGCAGAGTTATCAAGATCAGAATCTTCCCCAGTAACACATCCTCTATAAATATTTGCAAGTTTCCTAGATGTAGATACATCAGGAGACACAAAATAAGTTCCAATCGACCACATTCCAAATGGGTTACCATTGCGAAGGCGTTTCATATTACGATCAAGCAAATCAATATAAGCCTTTGCTGTTGAGTTAGATCTAGTAATTTGCTTAGTTGTGCCTTTAGTTGTTCCTCTATTTGTTCCTTTGGCAGTTGAGTCTTGCGCTGAAGTACTCTTTGCCTGGCTTTTTTGGTTTGCCTGTGCAAAATCAGTATGAAAACCAGATTGCTCTGTATATGACTCATTATAACTTGAGCTAGAACCAGAAGTTTCACCGCCAAAACACGTTTGTAAAATATTTGGAACTTCATTTTTGCTCGTGCCTTCTGACCAACCTTCTGTTTTAGAATAACTAGAATTTGTCCCTTCTGTTCTAGTAACTGTTTCGGACAAACTGTTTGTAATTGTCTCTCCCAATGTTTTTGTCAAAGTTTCGGAGACTCCTTCACTTTCTGTCTCGCTTATACTATCTTGACATTCAGTGAAAGGTGTAATTGCATCATGTAATGATGAATAAGCAGCAAGCATTTCCTTAACCTGCTCCTGACTTACATTATCGGCAACAAATAATGCCGTGTAAGTAGGTATGTTTGGCGTAGAATCTATAAATTTCTCAATACCTTGAACAAAAGAATCTTTTTTATCATCTCTAAGAGAAGCTACTCCAGAGTAAGATGCAACATAGACATTTGATTCTGCAGAACAAAAAGAACAATTAACAGACTGTTCAATTTTCACTCCGGGAAGATATCCTTGAATTGCAGATGAAAGCAAAGTTGATGATTCATGAAGACATCCTTCAAAATCCCTCGCTCCTAAATATATTTCTACATCATCAAAACCGTTTTTTTGAATGACCAAAGCTACATTCTTAGACACATTATGTAAGGAAGTATATAACATAGATAATTGATCTGGAAAAAACGTTTCTCCATCATACACTATTCTAGTTATCTTATACCATCCCATGCGTGATTTGTCTGAATTATTCAATGGAACAATAGGATATGAAGATAATTTTGACAAATAGTTATGTGTTACTACATTGTCAAACATTTCCAACTGAGTCATTATTGAATTATCAGATTTATTAGACGAGACTTCTGTCTCTCTAGGTACAGGTGCTAATGTAGTTTGTTCAACTGACTGAAGTTTATCTTGTTCAAGAATTTGACTTCGACCTGTTGCCTTTCTAATATCATACTTTCCCATATTCTTTATATTCCAAATGAGGTAATAATATTATTAGATGCAGTTTCACCTAAATCAAGCCATTTTTCCAATTCAGGAATCATGCCATTTACGAGTTTATCTTTCTTGGCATGAAGAGAAGCCTCATATCTTTTCTTCTCGATTTCTTCCTTAATGGAATTCTGTTTAGTAATTCGCTCGTTTTGGTATTTCGTTAGAAATATTGTGATTATTTCAGCAGCAAGGGCAATCCAAACATTGGTAAAAATGAATAAACCAACTGCTAAAGCTGTACCTGCACCGAAAATAATTTTAGGGGAAATTTCACCTTTATCCGTTGTGACTGATCTTGCTTGTGGAATTTCAAACATCTCTTCCTTTACTTCCAATGGATTATTCTTTATCCAGTTGAGCATTTGCTGTTGATAGCCAGAAGAAAAGTTGATAAACTTTGACAATATCTCAGTGTCCTTAATTGCATTGACTCCCTCTGTGTAGTTTGATACTACAGAGAAGATATATTCCTCAAGTACTCCTTCAGCTACATTTTTTGCTTTTTCTGCAAAATATCGTAAATTTTCGTTTAACTCATCTGGACCCATGAGTTGAATATCCGTGAGCAACAGATCTGCAGCTTCACGAATTTTTTTATTTAGCATTGTTTTTATCAATCATAGTTAATCAGAGAATTTATGAAGTTCTGCTTGTACATTTTTTTATCTCATTAAGATGAGAATTCAGAGCAGCAAGCATTTTATCTTTTTTTCTGTCTTGCGATTCTCATAACATTTCAAGCGATAGATAGTATTATTTTTCTTGACATCAATAGTTTCAGATGTAATTGTAAAAAAGTTGTTGCATTTTTCAACAACACCAGCAATATAAGCTTTGTAATGAGTTCTGCCCTCACGTTTCACAACAGCAGTAAATTCTCTAAGCTTTCTATCAAAATCAAGCTGATCTTTTTTATGCGGATAATAAATTTCATATTTGTCAGCAGAACTCAAACCTCCTTTCTTAACAAGCTTTTTTTCAGCTCGAGAAAAGTCTGTAACTTTAGATGTGGCTTTCTTTTGTGCCTCTTGTTCGATGGATTGCATATCAAGACTTTTCATTGTAAGATTCGAATTACTGAATTCCTCTGCAAACAATTTAAAATCTCTTATCAACGTCTCGAAATAGTTTTTCTCTGCGTTAATACCTTTGTCGATGATTTGGAGATAGGCTGCACGAACTTCGGTGATTGTTTTTTTTGTTGAGAGTGCCTCCAATTCTGGGTCGACGAATTCAAATAATTTTTTTATTGCTCCTGGAGTTGCTTTTTGCTGGAGTTTGACGAGCACTTGCTTCAATTGGAGGTCTTCTTGTTCTGCTTCTTTGATTTGCTTTTCTATTTCTGACGAGCCATTACTGACGGCTTGGATGTCTTTTTGAACACGAGACTCATATAATTTCAATTCGTCTTCAATCAGATTCATTAAGCTATTAAAAGTGGCTTCTTTCTCGTTGTTGAGAAAATCATTTAGCTTACCTCTTAATACATCAAAGTGAGCAGTAGTCTCTAATTGGCTAAAGATAGTGGAATTAGAACATTCTTTTCCTCGCATCTGTAACTCCCCATGTAGTTGGAAAAGGTGGCTACATATTGCCTTCCAGTCTTCTTCTGTCCATCCAGTAAGTGCTGTAGACAAATTTTGTGGAGTTGAGAAATCTTTACCGGAATTTTTTGCATCAGTAATAAATCTTTGAATAAAGCTATCTACATAGGTAATCCTTTCTGCAGGGATACCCAATCTTTTTCCAAAAAGGTTTGATGCACGAGACAAAATACCATCCTTATAGTTAAGGAATTCTGGTGTTGAAGCATGAGTCAAAACAAAGAATAATCTCCCCTTTGCTAGGTCGCCCATAGACTTGCTTACATCTTCTGCAAATTTGTTAGCACTTTCATCTTGAATGTTTTCAGTTCCTTTGTGCAACAAAATTACAGCATCTACTAAATGTTGATTATTGTTCGATTTATCTCTAGAGGTTAATAATTGCATTGTTGCTACTTGAATACCTCCAATTGCACCCACTCCTGGAGTATCTACAATTCGCCAACCCTCATATTCATCAGGCAACGGAATCTGAATTACAACCTTTTGGGCAATTTTGCCTTTAGGTGTAACGCTGACATATTTTTTCCATAAGTCTTCACTTGAAGATGTTCCTGTTTTTTCTTCTATACCTGCTTTTTTCTGAAGGATAGTATTAATATCATTATTGCCTATAATTAGAGTGTTAATATCGCTAATTGGTAAAGCATCAAATTCTTTTGGTACTGCTACTAACTTACGGAGTTCTTCGGCAAAATGGTTTTTGTAAGTTAACTTTTTGCCATCTGCAAAAGTTACCTCCATTGAGCGATCCTTAGAAGATACAATCCAAGTAATACTACTTGTTGTCTGGAAATGACCTGTAGGTAGAAGATTCTCTCCAATCAGACTATTGATGAAAGTTGATTTGCCAGCGCTCATTTTGCCTGCAATAGCTATTGTAAAATAGCCATTCAGGAAAGGCTGAGCAAGTTGCTGGATGGTTGCAGATTTACTGCTATCCTTCCAGTCTATTTTCTTCCTCAATTGCATATATTGTGAAAGTGCCTTATTGACAGCAGTTCTCAGTGACATGAAGTCGTTTGTATTTCTCATCGGTTTTTATTTTTTTACATCAATTAAAAAAAGAATTAAAGACTATATTGTATTTGGATTTACAAAGTAACAAAAAAATACGAAACAAACGAATTTAATTGGGTGAAAGTCGCTTTAACCAAACTTGCGCAATAGTTTAATCGGCCTATTAAATAATGTGAGTTCGACGAATTATAAGTGTTTGTAAATTTGGTGATTAGCGAAATTTGTTGTAATTTTAAGGTATTGAAACACAAACAAAAATCACTATAATTACCGAAGACAAAATTACAGAAATATTTTGTATGGCAGACGACTTCTGCAATTTTTTGATGCTATGATAGCAAAATATACACTAAAACCTATTGGAAAAAGAAAATATCATCGAAATTCTACAATGTCAAAGGCAGAAGTCATGCTGATAATGATTCTTTTCCACGACTCTGGTTATCGCTGCTTTAAACATTTCTATCTTGAAAAAGTATGCAAGCATCTTCGCCATCTCTTTCCCAATGTTGTCTCTTATAACCGTATAGTAGAATTGGAAAGGGATGTAGTCATACCCTTAACCTTGTTTATCAAGAAAGTCCTCTTGGGAAAATGCACGGGCATAAGCTTCGTTGACAGCACACCACTGCGTGTCTGCAAAAACCAAAGAATACATATGCACAAAGTTTTAAAAGGAATAGCCCAAAGAGGAAAATGCTCTATGGGTTGGTTCTTCGGTTTCAAATTGCATTTGATTTGTAATGAGAAAGGAGAGCTTCTCAACTTTATGATAACGCCGGGAGATATTGATGACCGTAAGCCTTTGGAGTATAAAGCTTTTGTAGAGTTCATACATGGAAAACTCTTCGGTGACAAAGGATACATCAGTAAGAACCTTTTCCAGAGGCTTTTCGTTGATGGAAAACAGCTTATTACCAAGTTGAAAAGTAACATGAGAGGAGCTTTGATGAGCGTTTCTGACAGACTTTTACTCAGAAAAAGAGCCATTATAGAAACTGTGAATGACGAGCTTAAGAATATTGCTCAGGTAGAGCACTCCAGACATAGATGCTTTGACAATTTCATCGTCAATTTATTAGAAGCCATTGCTGCCTATTGCCTGTTTCCAAAGAAGCCGTGTATCAATGTACAAAGGACTATTGACACACAGCTTGCTTTGTTCTAAATCCGTCGAACTCACGTTATTTAAGAAAAAGTAGGCTATCAGCGATAATTAAACGTTGATAGCCTACTTTCTTATAAGTCTATAGAAATTGTATGTCAGAGAATTAGAGCGTGAACTCTTTTGATTGGAGTAATTCTTTTGTTGTCTTCTGTGGCTTATGAATAACTTGTATTTTTATTTTTTCTGTGGCAGTTTTTATGCGAAAATCTTTGGCTTCTTGCGGAGTCCACCATCCTAAGAAAGGAGATGCTTGTTGAGACGGGATATAGGTTCTTGCTATTCCTTCAAATTTGAAAGCAGGGAGTACTATTGTTGTTATCTCATTGGCAGAAATGACATATTCTGCCCAAACTAAACTATTGAATGTTTGTCCTTTATAGTTACGAAGTCCAAGTGTCTCATCACGATTAAAGTTGAGTCGGCGAACAGTGGCATTTTTTAGCTTGAGTGTTTGTGTGTTACAGCGTATCTGTTGTAAGTCGGCATCTGAGTAGAGAATTATAGAAACCAACATGCTATCGCCCTTGATGAGAGTGGGGGACTCAATAACTGTTCTCGCAAAGAAAATCGGCTTCTTTTGTGCAAATAAGGGATAGGTATAGCCCCACAGAGTACTCAGGAATAACGTAAAAAGCACAGATTTAGTTGTTCTCATTGTTTGATTGCGTAATAGGATTGATTTGTTCTTTTTAAATTTTCGCATTCTTCCAACCAAAAGAGCTGCACAAGCATCAGAAGGCATACGCCAATCGCCTCGAGGGCTGAGAGAACAACTTCCTACTTTTTGGACCATCAGGGGAGACAACTGCGTTTAAATTGCTGGCTGAAGAAACGACGGCAAAATGTTTGTAACCATTTTAGAATGGTTGCATCATCGTAAGTAGATGAGTTTCTATTGCTGCTATTAAACGCCTTTTGTGCTAAATAGAAAACCTTACTTGGCCGGAAGCCATTGCGTAAGAAATGATAAATGAAAAAGTCGTGTAATTCGTATGGACCAACGAGGTCTTCTGTCTTTTGGAGAATCTCTCCGTTTGCAGTTGCTGGAATAAGTTCTGGACTAATGGGGGTATTGACAATATCGAGAAGTGTACTTTTGATATGTTCGTCTTCAACATGTTGTGCCACACAGTTTACAAGATGATAAACTAGCGTTTTAGGAATAGAAGAGTTGACGGCATACATAGACATTTGATCGCCATTGTAAGTTGCCCATCCTAGAGCCAGTTCGCTTAGATCTCCAGTGCCGACTACAAATCCATTCATTTGATTGGCAGCATCCATAAGGATTTGTGTACGTTCGCGTGCTTGGCTGTTTTCGTAAGTAACATCGTGCTTTGCTGGGTCGATTCCTAAGTCTTTAAAATGTACATTGCAGGCATCCTTTATACCGATCTCTCTTATGGTAACACCCAACCCTTTCATCAAGTTAATGGCATTAGTGTAAGTACGGTCTGTAGTACCAAAACCAGGCATAGTGATACCAACGATGCCTTTTCTATTCTTTTTCAATCTGTCGAAGGCATTTACGCAAACGAGTAACGCTAATGTGGAATCTAAGCCTCCGCTAATACCTATAACCACCGTTTCGGCGTGAGTATGGTCGATACGTTTTGCTAAACCTTCACTTTGAATACTGAGGATTTCCTCGCAGCATTCGTCAATTTTGTCCGCACTAGGGACAAACGGGTGGGATGGAATATTGCGTGTCAGAGTGAAGCGCTCTTTATCAAGAATTGTAGGATTCATCTCGATTTGGAAGTAGGTACCTTTGTCAGATTGCTGCATTAAGTCCTTTACAGAGGCAAACGTGGTATTAACACGGCGTTCCTGTCGAAGACTATCAATATCGATTTCACTGACAATGAGCTGTTCTTGCATAGAGAAGCGTTTGCCTTCTTCTAATATATGTCCATTTTCTGCAATAAAACCAAGACCACTGAAGACGATATCTTGTGTGCTTTCCCCATAACCACTACCGGCATAGACATAGCCGCTGATGCAGCGTGCACTCTGATTACTGATAAGTCCTTTTAAATACGCATTTTTCCCTACAAGTTCATTGCTGCTACTTAGATTAAAGATGATTTCTGCACCATGTAAGGAGAGTTTAGAACTGGGGGGTATCGTAGCCCAAAGGTCTTCACATATTTCTACGCCAAAGGTGAATCGGCCGTTATTGAACAAGAGATGATCACCACAAGGAATCTGCTGTCCAAAGAAATTGATTTGTTCTTGTCGTCCTAAGCGAGAAGCAGAACTAAACCAACGAGCTTCGTAGAACTCTTTATAGTTAGGAATGTATGTCTTTGGTACAATACCATAAATTTTTCCTCCTTGTATAATGGCTGCACAGTTGAGCAGCATACCGTCATAAGCAAGCGGCAGGCCCACTATGGTTGTGATATTGAGGTTGTGACTGAATTCCATGATTTTTAATAGAGAGGTTTCGGCCTCTTCTAAAAGAATTTGTTGCTGGAAAAGATCCTGACATGTATAACCCGTTATAGAGAGTTCGGGGAATACAATAATCTCAATGCCGAGCCCTTCAGCTCGGGCCATCATACCTTCAATTTGTGTTGTATTAAATTTGCAGTCAGCTACTCGTACGCTAGGGACAGCCGCCGCTACTTTGATAAATCCGTACATAAGTAATTTATTGTTTTAAATTCGCAAAGATAATGAAAAACTCATCACTTTAATAGAATGCCTGTGTATATTCGGCCTGAGTTTATACCAAGACGGCGTGCTGAGAAGAAAGTATCGTAGTGATTGTAGGTACAAATGTTTGCAACAGAAATATTTTCCATTTTTACACCTGTTGCAACTAGAAGTTTAAAATTTGCTGCCCATAAATCAATATGCCATTTCTCTCGACGTTCTGCAATTTCCGACATCGTAAAGCCTGCAGTAGCAAAAGCATCATATACTTCATCACCGACTTCGAAGGCTTCTTTACTGATACTTGGACCTATAATAGCTTTGAGGTCTTGAGGAAATGAGTTGTAATGCTCTTGCATTTTTTGAATGGTTTTGCAAACTATTTTTCCAACAGTACCTCGCCATCCTGCATGAACTGCACCGATTGCTTGTTTTGTTGTATCGTAGAGGAGGATAGGAACACAGTCGGCTGTTGATATACCAATGCATAATTGCCTCTCATTGGTGATAACAGCATCTATGTCTTCTAGATCTGTATTCTTTGTATGTGATGTAACTGCTTGTACTGCTGTTAGATGAACTTGTCGTGGTACAATGATACGCTCACTAGGAATGTCAAGTAATAGGCTGAGTCGATTGCGATTTTCTTGCACGTTCTTGAGCCTATCGTTGCAGTAGTAAGATATATTAAAGGAGGAGTAGTTTCCTGTACTTACTCCTCCTTTTCTTGTTGTAGAGAATGCTCGAACTCTATTGTCAAGCGAATACTCAAAAATATCAGTTTCAGTCATCAAGAATTTCTATGTCTTCTAAGTCAAGAATGTCTTCATCTGTTTCTTCCTCAAAGTCGGGTTCCCATTCCTCAAAGTCTTGATCTAAAATACGTACTTCACGATCGCGATGGATGATACTCCCTCCTTCAGAAACAGCTTGTAATTTATTGCTCTCGCTATTGAGTTCTTTCCAAAGGCAATCTTTTAATTCTTGGATTCCTTTGCCCGCAACTGCTGAAATGAATACGACTGGAAGATCTGTGGGCAAATCGACACTCAGCAAATCAATAAGCTCATCGTCTAAGAGGTCAGATTTAGTGATTGCTAAGACTCTGTGCTTATTGAGCATCTGAGGATTAAACTTTTCTAACTCACCTAAGAGTACCTCGTATTCTTTTTGATATCATCTGTGTCTCCAGGAACCATGAACAGTAAGAGAGAATTACGTTCAATATGACGGAGAAAGCGAAGTCCTAGTCCTTTTCCCTCGGCAGCTCCTTCAATGATACCAGGAATATCTGCCATAACAAAGCTTTGGTTGTCACGATAGGGGATAATGCCTAGACTCGGTTCCATCGTAGTGAAAGGATAATTGGCAATTTTGGGCTTTGCAGAAGAAACTGAAGAGAGAAGAGTGGATTTACCTGCATTGGGAAAACCAACGAGGCCAACATCTGCTAGTAACTTCAATTCCAGGATAACCATCATCTCTTGCATCGGTTCTCCGGGTTGTGCATAACGTGGTGTTTGATTAGTAGCAGTTCGGAAATGCCAATTGCCTTTTCCGCCACGCCCACCTTTTAGCAGCATCACGACTTGTCCATCTTCTGTAACATCGCAGATATATTTACCTGTTTCAGCATCGTAGGCAACTGTGCCGCAAGGGACGTCTATATAGCAGTCTTGCCCATCGGCACCATGCAGGAGAGATTTTCCGCCATTACCACCATGTCCAGCAAAAACATGACGCTCATAACGCAGGTGGAGAAGAGTCCAGTAGTTGTGATTTCCTCTTAAATATATGTTTCCGCCGCGTCCTCCATCTCCTCCGTCGGGACCACCATTTGGTTGATACTTCGCACGGTGTAAATGCATCGAGCCGCGTCCTCCTTTTCCAGAACGACAATAAATTTTTACGTAGTCAACGAAGTTGGATTCCATATTTTTTCTTCGAGTGAGACCAAAGAGGTTAGATAAAATTTGAATAAAAAGAAAACGAACTACACATCCTCACTATTGGTGAGGTATTGTGTAATTCGTTTGTGTATAATGATTTTAGAGTTCGTTAATAACTTTACAAAGAGCTGCTTCGATTTCTTCGAGAGAACCAATACCCTTGATAGAATGACAAAGTCCCTCAGAAGTGTACCATTCAATGAGAGGACTTGTTTGATTCTTATAGACATTTAAACGCTTTTGAATTGTTTCTTCGTTATCGTCAGCGCGGCCAGAAGTTTTGCCACGATTGATAAGTCGAGCGATAAGTTCTTCTTCTGGAACATCAAGCTCGAGCATAGCACTAACTTCAGTATTTCTGTCAGCTAACATCTTCTTTAATGCTTCTGCTTGAGGTATGGTACGAGGAAAACCATCAAAGATAATACCATCGCAGGGACATAGACTATCGTATGTACTTGCGAGAATGTCAATCATCAGCGAGTCTGGAATTAACTGACCATTATCAATGTAATTTTTAGCAGTATTTCCCAGCTCTGTGCCTTTTTTTATTTCTCCACGCAAGACATCACCTGTTGAGATGTGTTTAAAACCATATCTCTTAACCAAAAGATCACTTTGAGTCCCCTTGCCTGAGCCTGGAGCACCAAAAATAACTAAATTTTTCATATTTTGAATTATCCTTTTGTGTGTTTCTTCTTATTTGATGGTGTATATTTCTGGTAAGTTTCTACCTTCACCATCATAATCAAGCCCGTAACCTACAATAAAGTCGTTGGGGATTTTGAAGCAGCAATAAGGAATGTCGAGATCTACCTTCAAATTTCCTGGTTTTACTAAGAGTGAGGCTATTTTGATACTAGCTGGATGACGTGCCTGCAACATTGCTAATAATTCCTCCATGGTTTTACCTGAATCAATAATATCCTCAACGATAACAATATGGCGGTCCTCTATGTTCTCATTTAAACCTATAAGTTCTTTTACGATGCCTGTTGATTTTGTTCCTGTATAGGAGGCCAACCGAACAAACGTAATTTCACAATCGGTAGAAATTCCTCGTATTAAATCTGCTGCAAAAACAAAAGCACCATTCAGTACGGCAAGAAATAGCGGTTTTTTGCCGTTAAGGTCTTTACTTATTTGTGCTGCTACTTCTGAGACGCGCTTCTGAATCTCTTCTCGAGAAATTGAAACGGTGAAAGTTTTGTCCTTTACCTGAATAGTTTCCATACTTGTTTTAGAAAATTTGCTGCGAAGGTACAATAAGTATGAAGAAACTCCAAATTACTCTTATTTTTTTCTACGGTATTGGGATCTATAAAAAGAGCCCTCCAAGATGAAATGGAGGGCTCTTCGCTTTTTAGACGTGTTATGCTTCTTCTTCGTTCTGTTTTGAGAACTCTTCAATGAGTTTCTTCTGCAAATCTGTAGGTATTAGTTCATAAGAAGCAAACTTCATAATGAAACTAGCACGACCACCTGTTAAACTACTTAATGTAGTGGCGTAGTTAGACATTTCTTTCAAGGGGACTTTTGCTGATAACTTCTGATAGCCATTTTCATCTACCATACCAATAATCATACCTCGACGACCTTGTAAATCGCTCATTACATCACCCATTGCTTCTACTGGTGTGAAAACTTCAACGTCATAGATGGGTTCAAGAATTTTAGGACCTGCATCGCGAAACGCTTGACTGAAGGCGTTTCGACCAGCTAAAGTGAATGAAATTTCATTGGAATCAACTGGGTGCATTTCCGTCAAATACTACAACTCGAACATCACGGGCATAAGAACCTGTTAATGGCCCTTGCTCCATTCTGCTCATGATACCTTTAAGAATTGCAGGCATAAATCGAGTATCAATAGCTCCGCCAACAACGCTGTTAATAAATACCAATTTGCCACCCCATTCTAACGGAATTTCTTCTTTCCCCTTGATGTTAACACGAATTTCCTGTCCACCAAAGTTGTAGCTTGTGGGATCTGGCATTCCTTCATGATAGGGTTCAACAATTAAGTGTACCTCACCGAATTGTCCTGCACCACCGGACTGTTTTTTATGTCGATAATCTCCTTTTGCAGACTTAGTGATTGTTTCGCGATAAGGAATTTTTTGTTCATAGAATTCAACGGGTATTTTATCGAGATTTTCTAAACGCCACTTAAGTGTACGAAGATGGAATTCTCCTTGTCCTTTGATAAGAGTCTGTCTTAACTCTTTACTTTGTTCAATAACCCATGTTGGGTCTTCAAGACGCATGCGCTGAATAGCTTGCATCATCTTTTCTGTGTCAGATTCATTGACAGCTTTAATGGCTCGTATGTATTTGGGCTCTGGATATTTTATCCAATTGAAACGATTCTCACAATTTGCTCCGTTTAGAGTGTTTCCCGTTCGTACGTCTTTTAGCTTGACTGTACATCCTATGTCGCCAGCTAGCATTTTTTCTACTTTATCGCGTTGAGCTCCTGCACAAGTAAATATTTGTGCTATGCGTTCTTTTGTGCCTCTGTCTGCATTTGTGAGTTCATCTCCTTCTTTTAGAGTACCACTCATGACTTTAAAGTATTGTACTTCTCCGATATGTGGTTCTACTCCTGTTTTAAAGAAGTAAACGCTTGTTGGCCCTTTGGGATCTAATAAGACTTCTTCACCTCTTGTGTTATGTACTGCAGGCATTTCGTCAACGAATGGTACTACATTACCAAGGAATTCCATTAAGCGACCGACCCCCATATTCTTATACGCGCATACACAGAATATAGGGAAAATACTGCGAGTGACCATTCCTTTGCGAATACCTTCACGCATCTCATCTTCAGTAAGTTGTTCTGTTTCAAAGAATTTTTCCATGAGGTTTTCGTCATTTTCTGCTGCAGCTTCTACTAATGCTTTATGCATTTCTTGTGCTCGTTCCTTTTCCTCTGCAGGAATGTCTTCTATTGTAGGTTGTCCACCTTCTTCTCCCCATGTTAATTTTTTCATGAGAATAACGTCTATCAACGAATTGAAGTCTGGCCCCGTTTTTACAGGGTATTGTACAGGAATAGCTTTTGATCCATAAATACCTTGTAGTTGCTCTACTATATTATTATAATCGCAGAGCTCAGAATCTAATTGGTTGACGAGGAAGATAACAGGCTTCTGAAGTTTGTCTGTGTAGCGGAAGTGGTTTTGCGTACCTACTTCTGGACCGTATTGACCATTTATAAGAAGTATCGCAGTATCTGTGACATTAAGTGCTGTAATAGCCGCACCAACAAAATCATCAGATCCAGGACAATCGATGATATTTAATTTCTTGTTATTTCTTTCTACATGGAATATAGTGGAGAAGACTGAATATCCATAGTCTTGTTCAACAGGAAAATAGTCGCTAACGGTATTTTTCATGGTGATGCGCCCGCGGCGTTTTATGCGACCACTCTCATAGAGCAAAGCTTCAGTTAGTGTGGTCTTACCTGAGCCGTCATTACCTAACAGGGCAATGTTCTTAATGTCGTGAGAATCGTAAACTTTCATAGTGATGGCTTTTTGTTTTATTGAATAGGTATTATGCGGTGTGCCCGCAGTTGTAAATTTGTTTCGGCCGCAAAGTAGTGAGAATTTTGAAGTTGGCAAAATATAAAAACCATGTTGTATAACATATTTTTTTGACTGTGAAATCTATTTGTATAAATATGAAGTTATACTTTTTTTGAAAAATTTATTCGCATTATTTGGAGAAACCAGTAAATCTCCCTACATTCGCCAACGAAATAATTGTTTAACTAACATCTAATTATTCAACGGACATGAAGAAATATAATTTTGGTGCGGGCCCTTCAATTCTCCCGCAGGAAGTTATGAAAGCTACTGCTGAAGCATGTGTGGACTTTAATGGCATAGGTCTATCTCTGATGGAAATGAGCCATCGTAGTAAAGAATTTCAGGCTGTGATTGATGAGGCTCGAGATCTTATGAAAGAGCTTTTAGGCATTCCTGACGGGTATAGTGTATTATTCCTCGGAGGTGGCGCAAGTCTAGAGTTCTGTATGATCCCATACAACTTTCTCGAAAAAAAAGCAGCTTATGTAAATACAGGTGTATGGGCAACAAAAGCTCTAAAAGAGGCGAAGTTGTTTGGAGATGTTGTGGAAGTTGCGTCATCAAAGGATAAAAATTTTACATATTACCCTAAGAATTTTGAGACTCCACGAGATGCGGACTATTTACATGTTACTTCTAATAATACTATTTATGGTACTGAATATCTGAAAGATTTTGAATCTCCCATTCCTCTTATCTGTGATATGTCTAGTGACATTCTTTCTCGTCCAGTAGATGTAAGTAAGTATACGATGATATATGGGGGAGCACAAAAGAACATATCTATGGCAGGCGTAACCTTTGTAATTGTAAAAGATGAAGCTCTTGGTAAGGTTAGTAGAACTATTCCTACAATGCTAGATTATCGTACTCATGTTAAGAAGGGTTCTATGTTTAATACTCCTCCTGTGATTCCTATTTATTCAGCTTTGCAAACACTTCGTTGGGTAAAAGCTCAAGGCGGTGTTTTAGAAATGAACCGTCGTGCTCAAGAACGTGCAGACTTACTTTATGCCGAAATTGATCGTAATAAGTGTTTTACGGGAACAGCAGTGAAAGAAGATCGTAGCCGTATGAATATTTGCTTCGTTATGGTAGACGAGTATAAAGAGCTAGAATCCGAATTCCTTGCTTTTGCCCTAGAACGTGGTATTTGGGGAATCAAGGGACACCGTGATGTGGGTGGCTTCCGTGCTTCATGCTATAATGCAATGCCATTAGAAGGTGTTAAGGCTTTAATTGCTTGTATGCAGGATTTTGAAGCAAAGCATTAAAAAATAATTACAGAATGACAAGTTGAACAGTTCTTAGTATCTGTTCACTTGTCACTCTCTTATCCTTTACTAACTTTTTATTTATTATTGACTATGAAAATTTTTAGTTGCAACGCAAAAGCCCTTCGCCTCTGTCGCAGTTGAAGGTATTCGAGAAATTGTAGAAAAGGCAGGATTTGAACTAATTTTGTTAGAAAAATATACAGAAAAGTCAGAGTTGCTTGAGGCAGTCAAAGATGCGAATGCAATTATCATTCGTTCTGATAAAATTGATGCTGAAGTCATGGATGCTGCTCCAGAATTGAAGATTATTGTCCGTGCTGGTGCAGGTTTTGACAATGTTGATTTGCAAGCTGCAACGCAACATGGTATTGTTGTAATGAATACTCCTGGACAGAATTCAAATGCTGTTGCAGAACTTGTTTTTGGCCTTCTTCTATTTACTGTTCGTAATCATTATAATGGCAAATCCGGAACGGAATTGATGGGTAAGAAATTAGGACTTTTAGCTTTTGGAAACGTTCCTCAAAATGTGGCTCGTGTGGCTAAAGGATTTGGAATGGAAGTTTATGCTTATGATGCTTATTGTCCGCAAGAAATTTTTGTTCAGCACGGCGTAATACAAGTGAATTCTGCAGAAGAATTATTCCGTATATGTGATGTTGTAAGTCTTCATATTCCTTCTACTCCAGAGACCAAGAATAGTATTAATGCTAAGTTGATAGCTTCCATGAGACCAAATGCAATTCTTGTTAATACAGCTCGTCAAGATGTAATTAATGAATCTGAACTCATTAGTATTTTACAAGAGCGTACAGATTTGCGCTATATTAGTGATCTTCAACTTGCAGCCGATAAGGAGGCTTGCGAAAAACTCGGCGATCGCTACTTTGCAACTCCTAAGAAGATGGGAGCTCAAACTGCAGAGGCTAATATCAATGCAGGGCTTGCAGCTGCAAATCAGATTGTTGATTTTTTCAAAGACGGAGTGACTCGTTTCCAAGTTAATAAGTAAGTATTATACAATGTGTAAGATGAGATATTTAATGAACTCATCTCCTTTTATCCTATCTTTATCTTTAAAATAATTCATTTCAAAATCTTATGGCAAGAATCAAACCTTTCAAGGGAATTCGTCCTCCCAAAGAATTAGTTGAGCAAATAGAATGTCGTCCTTATGATGTACTAGATTCTGATGAGGCACGTGCCGAAGCTGGCGATAATGACATGTCGCTTTATCATATTATTAAACCTGAAATCAATTTTCCTAAAGGAACTAGTGAGTATGACTCTCGCGTTTATAAAAGTGGAGCAGAACAATTCTTAAAATTTCAAGCAAAAGGCTGGCTTCTACAAGATAAAAAGGAAAACTACTACCTTTATGCGCAAACAATGAATGGGTATACACAATATGGTTTTGTTGTTTGTTGTCATGTCCAAGATTATCTTAATAATGTAATTAAGAAGCACGAACTAACTCGTCGTGATAAAGAGGAAGATCGAATGAAGCATATCCGCAATACACGTGCAAATATAGAGCCTGTATTCCTTGCTTATAAAGAGCGTCCTATTCTTACGGAAATCATAAATCGTTATGCCACTCAAAAGCCTGAGTATGATTTTATTGCTCCTATAGATGGGTTTGGACATCGTTTTTGGCTAATTGAAGACGAGAAAGATATTTTTATGATTACTGCTGAATTTGAGCAGATGGATGCTCTTTATATTGCTGATGGGCATCATAGATCTGCAGCTGCAGCTCTAGTAGGCCAGGAGATAGCTAAGCAGAATCCTAAAAATACAGGTGAGGAAGAATATAATTTCTATATGGCTGTATGTTTCCCTGAAAATCAACTTACAATCCTTGGTTATAATCGTGTTGTTACAGATTTGAATGGACTTACTCCACAGGAGTTTCTTGCAGCACTTGATGCTGACTTTATTGTTGAAGATCTCGGTATTAAAGAATATGCTCCTCAACAATTTCATGAATTCTCTCTTTATTTAGAAGGGCATTGGTATAAGCTTCAGGCTCGTCCTGGTACCTTTGAACCGTCAGATCCTATAGGCGTCCTTGACGTAGATATTTCGTCTAGATTGATTCTTGATAAACTGCTTAATATTACAGATTTACGTGGAGATCATCGTATAGATTTTGTTGGTGGTCTCCGCGGAGTAGGAGAATTGAAGCGTCGTGTAGATAGTGGTGAAATGAAAGCTGCACTTGCTTTATATCCTGTTACGATGCAGCAAATTATTGCTATTGCAGATGCAGGTAGGATTATGCCCCCTAAGGCTACATGGTTTGAGCCAAAACTTCGCAGTGGCCTTATAATTCATAAGCTCGACAACTGACTTTCGTAAATAATTCTACGTTGAGCATATAACTTTCGTGATATATATTATTAATTTTGCAGAGTTAATGTGGTATCACTTAATGAAATAAAGAAGGCAAAGCTTTGATGAACTTTGCCTTCTTTTTATTACATGACTTTATGCCATTTCTTTAACTTCTCTCATATCGATTTCTTCGTCTTTGTCATTATAGAATTGATACTGTAAATAGGCTAGTCCTTCATCGGGAGTGAGTTGTATGCTTGTTTTATATTTAAATTGCCACTTTCGTTTAAGAGAAATTAAACCTTTATTGAGGTAAGCAGCAACATAAGGATGAACGTGTAGTCGGATTCGCTTGAAATGAAGCTGTTGTGATAATTGTCGTATTTTTCCTTCAAGTAAGTCAGTAAAGAGGATGCTTGGCTTTATTTTACCTGAACCTCCACAAGTAGGGCAGATCTCTTCAACATTAGGCTCTTCTATGGGGCGGACGCGTTGTCTCGTAATTTGCATAAGTCCAAATTTAGACAAAGGAAGGATATTATGACGGGCGCGATCGCCCTTCATATTTTCTACCATGCGTTCATATAACTTCTGTCTGTTTTCTGGTTGAGCCATGTCAATAAAGTCAACAACAATAATTCCCCCCATATCACGTAGACGTAATTGGCGGGCAAGTTCATCGGCTGCACCTAAGTTTACATCAAGTGCATTCACTTCTTGTCCTTCAGGAGAACGCGAACGATTACCGCTATTGACATCGACCACATGAAGAGCTTCAGTGTGTTCGATAATTAGATATGCACCATGTTTGTAAGTTACAGTACGACCAAAGGAGCTTTTTATCTGTCGAGTAACGGAGAAATTATCAAAAATAGGGACATTTCCTTGATACAATTTTACGATATCTAGGCGCGTAGGAGCAATCATGGAAACATAGGCACGAATATCATCAAAAACTTCTTTATTGTTAATATAGATGTTTTCGTAAGAGGGGTTGAAGAGATCACGAAGCAGAGCCACAGCTCGACTCGTTTCTTCATAGCAAAGGGTTGGTCTATAATTTTGTAAGGCTTGTTGCGGAGATTTTGCTTCAGCTTCTATTTTCTTTTGTGCTTGACGTGCTTTCCGCACCTTGTTGATAGTCTCTTCCCAACGTCGGTGAAGGATTTTGATTTCCAAGTCGAGTTCGCTTGCTCGTTTGCCTTCTGCAACAGTTCGGATTATGACACCAAACCCTTTTGGCTTAATACTGTGAATAAGTTGTTTGAGGCGAGCACGCTCTTGACTACTCTTGATTTTTGAGGAAACGGAGATCTTGTCACTAAAAGGAATTAGGACAAGAAATCTTCCTGGGAAACTAATATCACAACTTACACGAGGGCCTTTTGTAGATATTGGCTCTTTTTGAATTTGAACGAGTACTTCTTGTCCTTGTTTTACAATATTCTGAACGCTTCCTTCCTTTTCAAGATCGCTTTGTCCCAGAGCTTTTGTGATGGAAACGTCTTTTGTTCCATCCCCCAGTAGGCTCATGTATTTATCTAATGAGCGATAGCGAATACCCAAATCTAGATAATGGAGGAATGCATCTCGCTCATATCCGACATTCACGAAACAAGCATTAAGCCCTGGCATGATTTTTTTGACTTTGCAAGATAGATATTACCCACAGAAAAATGTGCTTCACGTCCTTCTTGTTGATATTCGACGAGGCGCTTATCTTCAAGTAGAGCGATCGAGATTTCTTTGGCGCGAACATCTACTATTACTTCACTTGTCATAATCTTTTGTGAGGTTTAATGTTTTAGTTCGTAGTTTACAAAAAAGAGAATTGAGAAATAGGATGACTCTATGAAGGTGTCTCCATGAAGTTTGAATCCTGTTTCGCAATCCTCAATTAATGAGTCGTCTTTGGAGACTACTTGCTCTTATGACGATTCTTTCTCAGGCGTTTTTTACGCTTGTGTGTAGACATCTTGTGTCTTTTTTTCTTCTTACCGTTTGGCATAATCTTATATTTTTTACCGTTAAAATGTGAATAATCTTATTTTACTAGTTGACTGAATTCTTTCGAGGGTTTGAACGCAGGAATATTGTGTTCAGGAATAATGAGCGTTGTGTTCCGAGTAATGTTTCGTCCCGTCTTCTGTGCACGTTTCTTGAGAATGAAACTACCGAATCCACGGAGATAAACATTTTTCTCTTCAGCGAGAGAATCTTTCACTGTCTCCATAAAGGCTTCAACTATATTGAGAACAGTGCGTTTATCCAAGCCTGTTTTTTCAGAAATGGTGTATACTAAATCTGCTTTAGTCATTTTTGCATCAATTGTTTGTTTCTACTTATTTTTAGCGAGTGCAAAGATAGTGCAAAAGGCTTGAAGCACAAAGAAGAAGCTCGAAAATCACGCTTTCGGAATGGGAATTTTCTCAATTCTGCGTGTGTGGCGTCCTCCTTCAAAAGCAGTGTAGAGGAATTCGTCCATGATATTCTTGGCCTCTTCTTCATTGATAAATCTACCTGGCATACACAAAACGTTCGCATCGTTATGCTGCCGGGTGAGATGAGCAATTTCTGGAATCCAAACGAGTGCAGCTCTGATTTTTTGATGCTTATTGAGAGTCATGCTAATACCTTCTCCACTACCGCAGATGGCAATGCCGCGTTTTATTTCTCCCTTTTCAATTGCAGTGGCTAAAGCGTGGGCATAGTCGGGATAGTCGCAGCTTTCTTCTGAGTTCGTCCCAAAATCTTCCCATTCTAATCCTTTTTGTTTTAGATAAGTTTTGACAAATTCTTTTAGTTTGAAGCCTGCATGATCGCAGGCTAGTCCTATTTTTTCTGACATAATTATATGATTTGTATGTTATTTTTTTGAAGAAATTCTTCTGTTTCTGATACTGAGTAATTAAGCTCACGAGCTATTTTTATACAAATAAATTTTTTTCATTGACGCTGATTTTTATTACTGATATGAATGATCTCGATAAGTAGTCTCATTAGTTGAGTGGAGCAAATAGGGTCGTCCTTAAATTTACTGAAATCTACTTTGAATACATGTCCTTCACGAAGATTCTCTGCAAAGGATTCCTTTTCTGTATTTATAAGTGTAGTATGCTGTATATAGTGGAAGATAAAATGTTGTTTCTTCTCTTTATTCAGCTCATTCATAGAGCTCATATTAATCAGTGCTTTGACAACGAGGTGCTCAATGTCATCTGTTGGCATCTGCATCTTTGTTAGAAGTCTCTGCTCCCAATAAATCGAATTGAGTGTGTAAGGTCTTTTGCAAACGTTGTGCACCAGGATAAAATGTTGCGTAGGTGACGGTTCCTGAAATAATGCCGCCAATAATTGGAATGAATTTTCCAATGGTTTTTGGTACTGAGTTTTTAGAGAGATCAACGCCTATGTGTTGAGCCACTTGTCTGACTAGTGGGTAGTAGATAGAGCGGGTAAGAACTTTTTGAGGTACTTTCTTCGATATTTGTATTGTAAGGTCTAAACAAATATCGCGCAGTGCTTTGTTTGCAATCTCAGTCCCCATCATCGTGCCAACGAAGAGGGTAAGCATATCCATCATGTCGTCCGTGACTTGTGGATTTCCTTTTTCATCTGTTTCTCTAAGGTCAGGAAAGCCATATAAGTATGCAAGCTTTTGTGCAAGAACAAAGACGTGGTAATAATATTGTGCTAAATCCGTTGGGATAGATGCCAAGATGGTCGGTCCACCAGGAATTCCCGTTAGAGTTGAAAGTGTTGTAACTGCACGAGTGTGGTATTTTATAAGGCGTGTTGCTAAATTATCAATGACAGAACATTTAATGACTGCGGCAGGACGTAACTCCAGTACTTTACTTATCTTGTCTGGGGGGAGCGCTTCGTTGAGAGTGGAAGAGAGAAACTCTTTACGATCAACGCATACACCAGGAATAGTTAGTGCAGCTTTCATTATTTTATTCCATAAATTTGCTTTTCTCATCATAGCCTTGTTCGATTTCGTTTGTTGCAAAGTTATGCTTTCTAAACTTGAAATACAAATAATTACTTATTTCTTGTCAAGTGCTAATAGCTCATCTCGTATTTGAGCAGCCAAGATAAAATCAAACTTGTGAGCTGCCTCCGTCATCATTTTCTGAAGACGTTCCTTCCGTTGTTCGAGCGGTTCTTCTGCTCCGTAAATAGCATCAGCTTCTGCTGCAATACTTGTGGTATTATTAAAATCTCCTGATAGCGCTTCTCTATAAATGTCTTTCTCCTGCTGTTGTTCTTCTGAAATCTTGGCTAATTCATTCCTACCAATGCTCTTCTTGATTGGAGAAGGTTGGATACCATGTTTTTGATTATATTCTATTTGTTTGGCCCTGCGACGATTTGTTTCATCAATTGTTTGTTGCATAGCTCCTGTAACCTTGTTGGCATACATGATGACACGACCGTTTACATTACGGGCTGCACGTCCAGCTGTCTGTGTGAGGCTTCGAGCATTTCTAAGAAAACCCTCTTTATCTGCATCAAGAATAGCTACAAGAGCAACTTCAGGAAGATCTAGTCCCTCACGCAATAGGTTAACCCCCACTAGAACTTGATACACTCCTCGGCGAAGATCTTCCATGATTCGCACTCGTTCTAGGGTGTCGACATCACTATGTATATAAGCCGTTCTAATACCTGCTTCAATGAAATATTCGCTTAATTCTTCTGCCATCTTTTTCGTTAGTGTAGTTACAAGTACACGTTCGTCAAGATGGATACAGGTTCTGATTTCATCCATTAGATCGTCTACGGGGAAATCATTAGAGCGTACCTCTATAGGTGGATCCAGCAGGCCAGTAGGTCGTATTATTTGTTCAACAACAACTCCTTCAGCTTCCTGCAGTTCATAATCTGCAGGTGTAGCTGATATGTAGATTACTTGATTCGCCATATCATGGAATTCATCAAAACTTAGTGGTCGGTTGTCGAGTGCTGCTGGCAAACGAAATCCGTAATTCACTAAAGCTTCTTTTCTGCTACGGTCTCCTTCGCGCATGGCTCTAATTTGGGGGACTGTCACATGGCTTTCATCTATGACAATGAGGAAGTCTTTTGGAAAGAAATCCAACAGACAGTAGGGACGAGTTCCTGCTTTTCGACCATCAAAGTACCGGCTATAATTTTCAATACCACTGCAATGTCCCAATTCTCTAATCATTTCTATATCATAGTTCACACGTTCACTCAGTCGTTTTGCCTCTAATGTTTTTCCCATGTTTTCAAAGTTCTCACATTGCAACATGAGATCATCCTGTATCTGTCGGATGGCCAGTTCTTGCGTCTCTTTTGATGTTAAGAAAAGATTTGCAGGATAAATCTTGTATTGATCGAAACTTCCTAAGCGAATTCCACTTTGTGCATCAATTTCTTCGATTGTTTCTATTTCGTCTCCCCAAAATGTTATGCGAAGAATATCATCAGAGTAAGCTAAAAAAATATCGACAGTGTCGCCGTTTACACGAAAATCTCCAGCTTTTGGAGCAACATCATTACGGATATATTGTCCGTCTACTAATCTTCGTAATAAGGTGTTGAGTACAAATGCTTTGCCTACTTTTAATTCTATCACATTTTCATAAAATGCTGCGGGATTTCCCATACCATAAATACAACTAACAGAACTAACTACGACAACATCCTTCCTACCGCTAAGCAAAGCTGAAAGAGATGCTAATCGCAACTTATCGATTTCTTCGTTGATCGCTAAGTCTTTCTCAATATATGTGTCAGTCTGAGCAATATAGGCTTCTGGCTGATAATAGTCATAATAAGATACATAATATTCTACTGCATTTTCAGGAAAGAATCCTTTAAATTCGTGATAGAGTTGTGCCGCTAATGTTTTATTGTGACTCAATACCAACGTAGGTTTGTTGAGATTTTTAATAACATTAGCTACTGTAAAAGTCTTTCCCGATCCAGTTACACCTAGAAGGACCTGTGCGCGGGCTCCTTCTCTAGCACAGGTTGTAAGCTGGTGGATAGCCTCAGGCTGATCACCCATTGGCTGATAGGCGGAATGTAATATAAACTCATTCATTATGTTTTTATCCTTAGAACCCACAAAGGTAAGACATCTTTTCTAATTTAATTATAAACTGTCTGCTAGAACGTGTGCAGATATTGAGAGGTAAATGCAACTCAGGCGATGCAATGGGGACAAATGATATTCTTATCATATTTTCTGTCACCATAAGGATATCTTCGATTATCTATATTGCTTTTCTTTATTTTCTTCAGAAGTGTTTTTAGCTTTAGAAACTTTACTCTTTGAAGTTTGTCGGTTCTTACTATAACCCTCAATTCGGTTTAAGAAACGCTCTTTCATGAGTTTCTTAAACCGAATTGGGGTATGCAAGCATCTTCGCCATCTGTTTCCCAATGTTGTTTCTTATAACCGCTTGGTAGAATTGGAAAGGGATGTAGCCGTACCCTTAACCTTGTTTATCAAGAAGGTCCTGTTGGGCAAATGCACGGGCATAAGCTTCGTTGACAGCACATCACTGCGTGTTTGCAAAAACCAAAGAATACATATTCACAAAGTTTCAAAGGCATAGCCCAAAGAGGGAAATGTTCTATGGGTTGGTTCTTCGGTTTTAAATTGCATTTGATTTGTAATGAGAAAGGAGAGCTTCCCAACTTTATGATAACGCCGGGAGATGTTGATGACCGTAAACCTTTGGAGTATCAAGCTTTTGTAGAGTTTATACATGGTAAGCTGGTCGGTGACAAGGGGTACATCAGTAAGAACCTCTTTCAAAGGCTTTTCGTTGACGGAATACAACTTATTACCAAATTAAAAAGTAATATGAAAGGAGCTTTAATGAGCGTTTCAGACAGACTTTTACTCAGAAAAAGAGCCATTATAGAAACGGTAAATGATGAACTTAAGAACATTGCGCAAGTGGAGCACTCCAGACATAGATGCTTTGACAATTTCATCGTCAACTTATTAGGGGCCATTGCTGCCTATTGTCTGTTTCCAAAGAAGCCGTGTATCAATGTACAAAGGACCATTGACACACAGCTTGCATTGTTCTGAATTCGTCGAACTCACGTTAATTAGAACGAGGGATTGGATTTGGAATGGAGTAAGGACATGCACCTTATCCACGCTTGCAGTAAATTGAACGATATATTAGATTTTTCAATCTTCGATTCATTATGGGTGAGGAAGTTTGAAGTAGAAGTTACGGTAGATATAGACTTAACCGTATAGCCCAAAGTGGTCTTTATAAACAGAACACTTTAGGCTGATGGCACATTTTATAATGGTCGTCAAGAATTGCAGCATTTGAGAATGTTGTTTCTCCATGCTTTATTGTACCGTATGCCTCGTGCGCATGACCAAAAAAGTGGTACTTAGGGCTTATATCCATCACCTTGTTTTTCAACGGAGCATTGCCCCAATGTGTCCCGTTGGATTTGTCTAAAATCATACATGGAGGCTCATGCGTTACAAGGATGTCTATGTCGGTTGGTATCAATTGTTCTGAATGGTTGTAACCTAAGCCATAGAACTTCATCCCTTCTATCTCACAACCTCTATCCTGAAGAAAATGCACGTTGCTAGGAAACCTCTCAATATCAGCTGCTTCCCATAAACAAAGGTCATGATTACCAGTAACAAAACTTTGTGCTTATATGGCAATTCTATCAGCCAGTTAAGGAAATCGAGTACCTCTTGCTCTGTACCCATATCGGTAAAGTCGCCACAATGCACAAGAACATCGGCAGCTGGCAGATTAGCCAGTTGCCGATGACAGTTGTGCGTGTCAGAAATCTGAACAATAGTCATACTCTTAGTCCATTTGTTCTATTCTGCCTATCAACTCATCTAAGACATCTCGAACTTTTCCGTTGTCTAATTTATAATCAATCATTTTCTTCCATCGCTCTCCATTCCATTCCCATTCAGGCGTTGAGCAGATAGTGCTAAAGTACTCTCTTATGTTCTCTTCATCTGTTTTTCTACGGAAGAGTGTAATTGTACATTCTGTAACAGAGCAAACAACATCTATTGCTACATTTCTTTCAGTATTCTCTATTACAACACAATTGCCTATTTGTCCTTGATAATACCAAACCCTCCATTGAGGATATTTCTCATCGAACAATATGTTACCATTCTGCCACGTTGCACCTAATGAATACAATAAGTGGGCATTCTTTACTGCAAATGGCTTGCTCCAAGAGTTTTTTTGACCAAAAATATGGTTTTTTTGCCATCATTACAAATAGTGTGTTTCGTGTTGCAATACTCAAGCAGATAAGGACAATGCACAAATTCTGCCCAATCTTGCTCTAGTGGGAACTCGTCGCACAATGATTTCAAATAGGTTTCAAGATCTGTTTCTGCGTTCTTTATACAATCATCAAAAACTTTCTGAACGCTTCCGAGTTCTCCCATATCAGTTGATGCCAATCAGCCCAGCCCCATCCGAAGTTAAATTCATTACCTTGTTTAATTGGGTAGTTTGCCAATGAGCGAGTTAGCAGCGCACGCCTAACAAGATCGATGTTATCTTCGCAATTGCCTTCAAACAATCTATCAAACATATTTAAATAACCATTGAACGCGTCAAGATGAAAACCGTTCTCAGCAGTAGCCCAGTCGATAAGTGGTTTTATTTCGCCTGCCCAGATGTGGTGGCTCTTTATCTCATCTCTATTTTGAGCCTTCCAAAAAGCCTCTTCTATCGCTTCTCTATCACCAATATTCTCCTTCAGGATGGTTAATTTCAGCCTTTCTTCGTCTGTCAGAATGGTTTCAGAGATTTTAAGACACTTCTTGTTTTCTATTAGCTCCAAAACATCTTGATAGCTTTTAACCATCTCGATAGCGTCATAAACCAAATCATTGACCGCTTTACCTACATCGCTTTCCTTGCAATATTGTGCAAGAAATGATACCAACGCAGCAAGTTGCTATCTTTTGCTTCGGTAACATTCCATTGTAGACAGTAGGTCATTAACGGAAGTAATTGGAAGCAATCAACCTGACTGATGGCTTTCTCACTCTCTTTAGGCGAAAGAAAATCTTTCTTTGGATATATGGTGTTACCCCATTCATTAAACAGAAATTGTGTAACCTTCCAACACTCATAAACTTTTTTAAAAGCTATCTTCTCGTAAGGAAAGTGAGCTGTCTTTTGCTTCAAAACTTGTTGTAATGTTTCTTTATCAGCGTAAGACATTGTCACCCATCTCAGAAACTCATCAAACCCAGCTTCTGCCGTATCGTTGCCGTTACCTCTATTTTTCCAAAACCATGTTTCTATCTCTTCCCAGTCGATAGCTATTGTAGATGTATGCCCATCGGCATCAGTTCTTGCATATCCCTTATTGATGTCAGCATGAATAACCAATGGTTTCAGATTTTGGGTTGCCGTCAGTGGTTCGCCCGTTGTATTGATTACAACAAAGGTTTCTTCTCCGTTCTTACGGTTGCCCATATCATAATACATAAAGGTGAGTTGTGTAGTGAGGAATTTTCCAAACTCATAACACCATTCGGCTGTCTTATCCCCAAGTATGGTTTCCATCTTTTTCAATGCCCTCAACATACTTTGGATACTTGCATCGTCCTTGTAATCGTTGAAAAACCATTGTGCGCTTTCGATATTCTCTACATACTTTACATTCTCCTTGTCATTCGCTTCTTCGATAAAGAAATGGCAAACTAAATCGCTAAGAAAGTAGAGCGACGACTCGCGAATGGAATATTGCAAGTAAGGTTCTTTATCATCTTTGAGATATTCATAATCAGAGATGAGGAGTTTTCTAAAAGGATTACCCTCTACCTTTTTATTAAGCATTCCTATCAAGAGGTACAAGGTTGTGATGCGTTGCTGCCCATCACAAAGCTGAATATGGCTTTCGAGTGATTCATACCCATATATTAAGCCAAGGTTGAGTTTATTGCGTTGCTCTTGCTCAAATGATTGTATTAGATTGGTTGTAAAATCACTAACCAATTCAATCTTGTTTTTGGTATGCACCTCATCTCCCCAGCAATAATCTCGCTGCAAATCGGGTATGATAATTTTTCCTTCATCAGAGAATAGCTCTGACAAAGTGTAGTTTGTCCCTGTTATAAAGTTTATCTTATTCATCATACTTTTCTTTCAATTCTTGGTAATCGTTTTCGAATTTCTCTATCATTGCCTTCTTATTTTCTGATATGGCTGTTCCGTTCCAACCGCCTCTTTCAGCAAATACACATATTGTGTGTAAAAGATGACGGCTCTTGAACAGTTCTTTTCGGCTTGGGTTGAAGAACATTATTTTTTTTTCCTCAAAATCACTGTTGTTAAACATCGAATTTTCATTCTTATAGAGCAGTACCAAGTTGCCGATGCTATGCTCAGTTGTTGTAAGTCCGTCTGCGGTCGTAATATCCTCACGTTTTAGCGTAATATCTTCCTCACTACATTCTTTATCATCGCCTCTAAACCATTTGCCCTCTTCGTCTTGATGTCCTACTTTTTGATTTAGGATAGATATGCTCCAAAGAACGATTGCTCCATATATCAAAAATGAAGGCTCTCTCCTGCTTGATGTCTTCATCTATATTCAGCCTAAGCAAGAATTGAAAAGCTTTTTCAGAATTTTGTATATACAGGAAGTCATCGTTCAAAGCTTTCAAAGTATTCTCATATTTCTCGCTAAAGCTTTTTGCATCTTTCTTTATAATTTCATCGTGCGTCATACCCAAGAAAGCAAGCATATAATAATCCTTCAAGGCTTTTTCATCATTTTGCTTATTTACAAAATAATGTTGAACAAACTTTCTTCTGTTGTCCTCTCTCATTATCAATAAGATAGCACCTATTTGGTTGTGGGTAACAGGGTTGGTAAAAGCATCTTCAAACTGCTTTTGTAATCGTCGAAGCCCATCAAACGCCATCTTTGCATCGTAGGGAGTGCCATTTGGTAGACAAGAATTTCTGAAACTTTCAAAGTTGAGTACTTCTTTTGTCTTCATCGAAAGATAAGTGCTGATGAGCAGTCCCATAGTGTTATCGCACCTAAACAAGCGTTTCACGTCTTCTCTGTTCCACCAGTGTAGCCACTTATCCCATTCACGAGCATAACGACTTCTAAGCATATTTAGTTCCCATTCGTGCGCTATACCGCCTGATTTCTCTTTACTTAATGATGCAAGGCGCAGTATCTCTGCTTTGATTATTTCTTCTTGCTGCATAACAGCCTTATTGCCATTCATCATGGTAAAAACTCTCTTGGCTTGCTCTTCATTGGGAACATTGATGTACAAGAATGTTACTTTCTTGAGTACGAAGGCTAAGAACGCCTCTTTATCTATATCCTGAAGCTTGTCTGCAATGATGCGAAGCGTTTTCTTAAAGAAATAATGGTCTTGATAAGGTTCATTTTCATCAGCCTCAATATCTTCCAAGTTAAGTTCTTTAAGAAACTTGCTCGATGCCTCACGAACCTTGTACATTATATCAAACTTCTCGCTATATCCCAACCATTTCAGTAAAAGATAAAGAAAGGTGGTGCGTTGCTGCCCGTCAATGAGTATGATTTCATCTTCGTACTCCGTAACAGTAACCCCTTGAAGGAATACCTCAAATCTGTTCTCATACCGTTGTATCAAATCATTCATCAGATACTCTACGGCGTTTGTCTTGCTCCTACCTTCTTGTCCCCAGATATAGCCACGCTGATAATCAGGAATGACAAAGGTTTTACCTTTAGAAAGGTATTCTTGTAAAGTAATAGTTGTTTTCATTTTATCATCAAGTTTTATCTACCTTGCAGACCCCCAAAGTGCTTTTTAAACACAGCACATATAGTGTATCTATAACTTTAATAATTAGATTTTTACGTTAGTGCTACAAATATAATAAAAAAATGCTTCATTAGCCTAAATCTCATTTAATCTTCTATTTTTCAGATAGAGCTTAAAAAACCTAATTCGGTTTAAGAAACGCTCTTTCATGAGTTTCTTAAATCGCACACGCATCCTTTCGGTCTTGCCCTAAAACCGAAGTATAATTGTTTCACGCAAATTATAGGTTAGAATAAAGTGAGCTGTTTTACATCCTGTTTTTCTTCCCTCTCAAACTCCATATTGATGGAAGGTTTGGTGTCGTAGAACGCATATGCAGCAATGCCAGCTAAAAGATTAACGATGAAATTAGAGATACTCCTATGGCGTGTGTGAACTATCTGTGCAACATTCTTCAACATATCATTGATAGTCTCTATGATACTTCTCTTGCGAAGCATGATTTTATCATGTACATCCATTAATCTGTTCTTCATATTAGTTCGTATTCCTGTTACGATGTGTACACCTCTATCAAAGAGTGAAGCAAACAGTGATTGAGAGATATAACCTTTATCGGCATATAATTTTCCAAATAAATCCTTCGTTAAATCGTTGAATACTTTTGGATTACGGTCGTCTACATTGGCTCGGGTTAGAGCAAAATTGAGTAGTTCACCTCGTTCATTACACAAAAGATGAAGTTTGAATCCATAGTACCATCTCATAGTACTTTTCCCCTTTTTGAGCGTACCCTTTGAATACGCGATTACGGGATTGTCGCTTATTTTCACACACTGGAATACGTGTGGAATCGATAAAGGTTATCCCTGTGCATTCTCCCATTAATCCCAGTTTGAGAAAGAGCAATAAGGGTATTGCAACACGAGGCATACGCTCAACAAAGCGTGTATATGAGAGTAGATTGGGAAACTCTTTTTTTTAGTTCTCGGCAAACATAAAAGAGATAGAAATGTTTGAAATTCCGAAATGTATTGCTGTGGAACAAAATAAGAATTGTGATCATTTCGGCATCACTCATCCGCCCTTTTCTCTTGCGAGGTTTTGGACTATCGGTAGAGAGATTTGAGAGAGAAAGAGAGGTTTTGTTTAATTCTAAATGATATTCTTTGCAAAAATCATCTGCAATACAATAGATTTCCGTAACTTTGCTGACAAGTTTTATGAGGATTGTTATTTTTGTTATATGATTGATTATCAACAGTAAATACACAAAAAAACAATCCTCTTTTTTTAGGTTTTTATTGAAACTTTTTTTGAGGAAAAAGAAGAACTGCTTATCCCGAATTGGGGTTAATAACTTTGAAGGATTTTTTTGAAAGACTTTTTTTAGAAAATTATCTCTTTTTGTGGAAATATATAGTGAAGAATATCGTAAATAGGGGGAATTTCTTAATTATACATCTTGGATGCACTGGTACATTAGTGTATGATTGTCAGTAAATATTTCCTCATTTTGAACTTATGTCTGTCTCCATGTCTCATAGTTGAAACGACTTATTATATCAGTGGGTTTTGTGCTTCGCATAGATTGTTTTAAATTTGCATACTAACAAAAGAACAAAAAGCTTATTGAGTCAATGTTTTATCGGATTTTTATCTCTATTTCTCTGTTCCTGATGCTATGCTTTTCGTCTTTGTCGGCACAGAAAGTACTGAAAGACTTGAAATTATTGCTAAAACAGAAGAACGCTTCTGAGTTGCTTAATCAGGTGCGTAAGTTGGAGAAAGATTCTGTGGCTTGCACTTATCCCAAATTGTATGATTATGGTATGCAGGCTAATATAAACTTGAATGAAGCCCTTAATGAAAAGGCTTATCTTAAGCAACCCTATGATACTGTGCAATTTTTTCGTACGGTTTATGGTATCTATGATTATGCACTCAAGTGCGATTCTGTCGAGCATCGTTTATTAGCGAAGGGGAAGGGGCGTATCATGTTCCAAAAATCTCATGGAGAACTTCTTCATCATTATTATCGTAATCTATCCGTGGGAGGCCGTTACTTTTATAGTAAAAAAAATTACAGAGAAGCAGTCAATCTACTAAAAATGGCTGTGGATATTCCAAATACTGCTTTATGGGGAAGTGATAAATCTATACTGAAAACTTATGAATATGTGCAGACGGCAGCAGTTCTTGTGCGTGCGGCCTATCTACGGAATGAATATAGAAAGGCTATAGACTATACGCCAATAGCATTGCAAGACACAAGTAAGATGAGAGCCAGTATTCTGAAGACAGCAGCTGAAGCTTATGCAGCTATAGGAGATTCGGCCGTATATCTTCAATATGTACGCGAAGGATTAAAGGCTTTCCCAAATGATGCTTTTTTCTTTACGGAGTTGTCCGATTATTACACCGGGCATGGTGATTATGAATCCTCACTGAACCTTTCCGATTCTTTGTTGCAGAATGTGAATCCGAAAAATGTTTATTTTTTGGCTGCGAAGGGTTTAGCTTTGATGAACCTAGGAAAGAATCGTGAAGCTATTGAATATTCTCAACAAATCCTTTTGCAAGATTCTACTATCATTGATGCTAATTATTACATAGGTGCAGCTTATTGTAATTTGGCTGCGCAAGTGGATTTCCAACTACAATCACAAGTCATGCGTATAAGGAGGCACTGAAAAAACGTCGTAATTATTATCTTATGGCTCGGCCATATTTGGAATTGTACCGTGAGCAAGCACCAAACCGACTACACCTTTGGGGGCCATTGTTGTATCGGCTATATATGTCGTTGAATCAAGGTGATAAATTTGAAGAAATACAACGGTTGCTCAATCATAAATGAAGAAAAGAATGAATCCATTTTATACTTTATATGGCACTCCTCATGAAACTTTTCCTTTCAATCGCATTACGTTGAAGGATATTGAAGAGGCGATTTTTGAAGGAATGCGTCAAGAAAACGAAGAGATAAAAGTTATTGTAGAGAACCCTGAGCTCCCAACTTTTGAAAATACGATAGAGGCAATGGATAAGACAGGCCATTTGCTTGCTGATGCAATGACTGTAATGTTCAATCTTGCTAGTGCTGAGACCAACGAAGAATTGGATCAACTCACGCAGCGTATGGCTCCACAGTTGTCAGAGCACATAAATAATATAAACTTGAACGTAGAACTCTTTAGCCGCGTCAAAGCCGTTTATAATAATGCGCCGGACAGTTTAACATCAGAGCAGCGCATGTTGCTGGAAAAAACATACGAAGGCTTTGAGCGAAATGGTGCAAATTTGAATGATGCGGATAAAGCAAAGTTGCGCATTCTTACATCTGAACTTTCACAGCTAACAATCACTTTTTCTCAGAATCATCTCAAAGCAACAAATGCCTACGAATTGTTTGTTGATAGCGGAGAAAAGCTAAGCGGCCTGCCTGAAAGTCAGCTGGTACAAGCCGCCGAAGCAGCAAAAGAAAAAGGTAAAACAGGATGGCTCTTCACTTTGAAGTTTCCAAGTTATGGACCATTTATGAAATATGCGGACAATCGTGAACTTCGCCGTCAGTTGTATTTGGCCTATAATAGTCAGTGTACTCTGCAAGATAAAAATAACAATTTTGATGTGGTTCGCCAAATTGTGAATCTACGCCGCCAAATTGCACAGTTGTTAGGTTTTCCTACTTATGCTGCTTATGCTCTAAAGCGTCGTATGGCAGAAACTACAGAGAATGTATATGACTTACTAAATAAGCTTATAGATGCATATTTGGAGCCGGCAAAGCAAGAAGTGAAAATTGTTGAAGCGCGTGCAAAAGTAGATGGAATTGAAGATTTTCAGCCTTGGGATTTCAGCTATTATAGCCATAAGCTCTATGTAGAACAATACGAACTTGATCCAGAAGTGCTACGCCCTTATTTTGAATTGTCTGCTGTCAAACGTGGCGTTTTTGATTTAGCCAGCCGTCTGTATGGAATTTCATTTAAGAAGAACGCAGAGATTCCCGTTTATCATCCAGATGTGGATGCCTATGAGGTCTTTGATAAAGATGGTAGTTTCCTGGCAGTTCTTTATATTGATTTCTTTCCTCGATCAGGTAAGCAAAGTGGTGCATGGATGACATCTTATAAAGAGCAGTGTGCTGATACGCATCCTCATGTAAGTATTGTGATGAATTTTAGTAAACCTACGGCCGATAAACCAGCTCTCTTGACACTCGGGGAAGTAGAGACTTTTCTTCACGAATTTGGTCATTCGCTCCATGGCATCTTTGCTCAGACTTGTTATCAGTCTTTGAGCGGTACAAATGTTTATTTAGATTTTGTAGAATTGCCTTCTCAGTTTATGGAGAACTATAGCACTGAAAAAGAATTTCTTCAAACCTTTGCTCAACATTATATTACAGGTGAGACAATTCCTGATTGTTATATAGAAAAGCTACAGAAAAGTCGTACGTTTCAGGCTGCTTATGCTTGTATTCGACAGGTAAGTTTTGGGCTCTTAGATATGGCTTACTATACAATGCGGGATTCTTTCGATGCAGATATTCGGGATTTTGAACGAAAGACTTGGGAGTGCGTTCAGTTGCTGCCAATAATTCCAGAAGCTTGTATGAGTGTACAATTTGGGCATATCATGTCGGGAGGATATGCTGCGGGATATTACAGTTATAAGTGGGCTGAAGTCTTGGATGCTGATGCATTTTCTCTTTTCAAAGAGAATGGAATCTTTGATTCTACAACAGCCCAAAGTTTCCGTGATAATATTTTGTCGAAGGGTGGAACAGAACCTCCCATGCAATTGTATCTTCGATTTAGGGGTCGCAAGCCAACAATTAATGCGTTAATGCAACGCGATGGTATCTTAAAGTGAAATTTTGTTTAATACGGGTAACAATATAATTATCAGTTATAAATGACTGCAGAAGAAAAACAAACTGACTTAGATAAACGCTATTTACGCATGGCGCGTATTTGGGCGGAAAATTCTTATTGTAAGCGTCGCCAGGTAGGTGCTCTTATTGTTAAAGATAAGATGATAATTAGCGATGGTTATAATGGTACGCCCTCAGGTTTTGAGAATGTATGTGAAGATGAGAATAATGTAACTAAATCCTATGTTCTTCATGCAGAAGCAAATGCTCTCACAAAAATTGCTCGATCTGGTAATAATTCAGATGGAGCTACAATGTATGTAACAGATGAACCTTGTATCGAATGTGCTAAACTTATCATTCAATCAGGTATATGCCGTGTCATTTATGCGCGCGATTATCGCTTGCATGACGGGGTAGAACTTTTAAAAAGGGCAGGTATTGTTGTAAAACATTTGTTTTTAGAAAGCAATGACTAAGAATCAGACACGTTTTGTCCCGCTGCTTGTTTCAGTGGGCGTTATAGTAGGAATACTTATTGGTAGTTTTTTTGCTTCACATTTCTCTGGTCGAAAATTGAGCATTATAAATACCTCTACAAATAAGATAAATGATTTGTTTCATCTTATTGATGATGAATATGTAGACTCGGTTAGTATTCCAGATTTGGTAGAGAAATCTATGCCTGAAATACTCAAGCAACTTGATCCACACTCTACATATATCAGTGCAAAAGATGTGGAAGCTAGTATGCAAGACCTTAAGGGCAGTTTTTCAGGAATTGGAGTACAATTCACGGTCTATAAAGATACAGTTCGTGTTATAAAGGTAGTCAAGGGAGGACCTTCAGAAGGCGTTGGGCTTAGAGCTGGTGATCGTATAGTAAATATTGATGGTAAAGCCTATGTAGGCGATACTATTACGGCAGATGCGACTCGAAATAGACTAAAAGGGCAAAAAGGTTCTCAGGTTCGCTTAGGTGTTCTTCGCCCAGGGCAAAAGCAAATGCTTAGCTATGTTGTGACGCGTGGTGATGTTCCTGTGAAAAGTATAACAGCTGCTTATAAGGTTAGTGAAAGTGTTGGCTACATTCGTATCAATAGTTTTGGCGATAATACATATTCAGAGTTTCTTTCTGCTTTAGCACAACTCAATACTCAAGGTTTCCGAGGTTTAATACTTGATTTGCGAGGAAATCTTGGCGGATATATGCAGCCTGCAGTACAGATTGCCAATGAATTCTTACCAAAGAATCGTCTTATTGTTTACACACAAGGACGCAAGAGTCCTCGTGAAGATTTTAGAAGTGATGGCCGCGGTAGTTATCAGAATCTGCCATTGGTGGTACTTGTCGATGAGACCAGTGCTTCTGCAAGTGAAATCCTAAGTGGTGCTTTGCAGGATAATGATCGTGCAATGATTGTTGGTCGCCGTACCTTCGGAAAAGGATTAGTACAAGTGCCTATAGAATTCCAAGATGGCAGTATGCTACGCCTCACTAAAGCTCGTTATTACACGCCTTCTGGACGTTGTGTACAAAAACCGTATAAGCTTGGAGATGAGGAAGATTATGAGGCTGACTTATTGTTGCGCGAGAAGCATGGAGAATATTATAATCCAGATAGTATTAAGACTAGTGGACAGAAATATAAGACGGTACACGGTCGCTTTGTCTATGGTGGTGGTGGTATTATTCCTGATGTTTTCATCCCTGCCGATACGCTCAATATGACAAGTTATTTTCGTGAGGCCTATCTTAACGGTCTGATGTATCAGTTTGCCTATGTATTTACGGATAATAGACGTGAGCAACTCAGTAGTATTTCAGGGCTTGATGATATGATAACTTTCTTGAAGAGAAGTTCATTAGTGGAGGACTTTGCTACCTATGCCGAGAAAAATGGGGTACGACGTCGCCCGCGTATGTTGATACAATCGCGAACATTGTTTGAACGTTACCTCATATCGAATATCCTAGCAGATGCTATTGATGATGAAGCTGCCATTATGTATACAAATCGTAGCGATGCGGCTGTTCAAACAGCAGTGAAACTTATTCACGAAGGAAAAGCTTTTCCTGTTCCAGCAACGGCTTATGTCCAATTCTCTATGAATCGTACTTTCTTTCATATGAGAACTGATCGTAATGTGGCACTTGTGTCCTGTTTCTTGCGTACTACTTCTTTTTTTCCTTTAGCTCAATGGTACGAACCGAAAAAGATGCACAACGGGATCTTATACGTCGTCTAAAAAAGTCCTTTGATGCTACTCAGCTTGCATTCTATAGTGAGCAGCTCGCACAAAGTCTTTTTGAGAATTCCCATTATCAGACCGCAAGAAATGTGGCTTTGTTTGCTTCTTTGCCTGATGAGCCAGATACTACTGCGATATTAGCTCATTCACTTAATGATGATAAAAAAGTTTGGCTCCCTGCAGTTATTGATGAAGAGTACATGGAAATGCGCAGATATCTTGGAGTAGAATCTTTAGTAGAAGGAGCATTTCATATTTTAGAACCGATGGGTGAGTTGCTTGCAGACTATTCGGAGCTCGATTTGATACTTGTGCCGGGAATGGCTTTTGATTTATCTTGTCATCGCTTGGGGAGAGGACGAGGCTACTATGATTGCTTTTTACACAGGTGTTCTCACAAGACATGGCGTATAGGTTATTGTTTCCCCTTTCAAATGTTAGATAAGATTTCTGTAGAGCCCCACGATGAACAAGTTAATGAATGTATTTCTTTATGAAAGTCGTATTTATACAAGTTGGTAGAACCATTGATAAACACCTTATTGCGCTTGCTGCTGACTATACTGAGCGTATCACTCATTATCTTCCCTTTGAAGTGCAAACTGTACCCGATTTGAAGAATAATAAAGCTTTGAGTTTTGAGCAGCAAAAGATAGCAGAAGGTATAGGACTCCAGCAATTATTGAAAGCAGGAGATCATGTTGTCTTGTTGGACGAAGGTGGAAAGGAGTTTTCCTCTGTTGAATTTGCTAATCATATTCAGCGTCGTCTCAATGGCGGTGGGCGACGCTTAGTTTTTATTATAGGAGGTCCTTATGGCTTTAGTCAAGATATTTATGGTTTGGCGCAAGAAAAAATTTCTCTTTCTCGGATGACATTTAGTCATCAAATGGTACGCCTTTTCTTTATCGAACAGCTTTATCGTGCGATGACCATTCTTAATGGTGAGCCTTATCATCATTCTTAATGAATAGTTTTATCTGTTTTCTTGTAAATAAGATATTTAAAGTGTCTGGAAGTGATAAACTTTTCATAATTGGGCATTCTTTTTGTGTATGCTAGAGGAAAATAAAATATAAAAATGGCATTTATTGATTATTACAAAATTATGGGGATTCCACGCGATACTCCTCAAAAGGATATTCGCTTGGCTTTTAAAAAACGCGCAAAGCAGTTTCATCCCGATTTACATCCAGACGATCCAAAGGCAAAAGCTAAATTTCAAGCCTTAAATGAGGCTTATGATGTACTAAATGACCCAGAGAAGCGTCGAAAGTACGATCAATATGGTGAGCACTGGAGAGATGCAGATACTTTTAATCAAGCAGGCGGTTTTCATGCAGGTACTAATGGCAGCGATGGCTTCGAAGGATTTGATTTTAGTCAGTTTTCTGGGGGAGGAGGCTTTTCGTCATTCTTTGAAAACTTGTTTGGAGGAGGTTCTAACTCTTTCCGACGTCCGCGCCATGAAGCTACAATGAACGTCACAGTTACAATTGATTTATATACAGCCTTACTGGGTGGCTCGATAATCTTGCGTACTGCTAACGGTTCTAGTTTAAAACTTAAAGTAAAACCTGAAACACAAAATGGTTCGAAAGTAAGGTTGCGTGGTAAGGGATATGATCGTGGAGATGGATCTTTTGGTGATATGATTGTTACCTATAACATTCAGCTACCTACAGGTCTGACTGAAAAACAGCGTGAACTACTACGTGAAATGCAGAAGGAAGGAGCATAGATTTTCTAATGATGTTTTTAAAAAGGTGGAGTTTGTTAAGCATTATGATTTCCAAACTTCACCTTATCTTTTATCCTTTTTTCTTGCTTTATTTGAAAGTGAATGAGCATGCGTGGAAACTTTTATGTTAGTTGGTACAGGAAAAATCTCTTTATAGTGTCTAAAAATATCCTTATAGTGTTTACGAATATTCTTATTGTGCCAGCCGATATCTTTATTCTATTCTAAAATATCCTTATTATATTTTAGAACATCTTATAAAGCTTGATAATTAGGTACTTGTATGGTTTAAGATGCTTGTGCTTTATGCTTAAGAAATAAAAAGACAGGAAGAACTTCTTAAACTATATTTTGGTTTAAGAAATCCTTCCTCCCCATTTATTATTGCTGTACTAAAAAAATCTAGTAGACTAAGCGCACATTGTCAACCCAAAGAGTGTTGCCAACTGTACCTGTATAGGCTCCACCATTACTTGAGTCAAATTTTACAATAAGGTGCGTAGGAGTATCATCACTTGTTCCCCATTCAATTTCTTGATAGGCACCATCTTACCTTTTGAGTTCTTCATGTAAAATTGAGAATTCAGCCCCATGTAACTTTTGTAAAATGGTTGTGTTGTAATATTTCCATAATGGATAGTAAACTCTTGGTTGTTCACCCAGTTGGTTGTTTGTGTGAAGTAGTGAACCATTGTGCCAATACGTTTTGCATAGACATTGCCTTTTGCATCTTCCCAACGCTTCTGCAAATAAACAACACAATCTGCCAGGTCTCGACCAGCAATAGTCTTGGCTCCCCCGAAGCCCGTTTGGCGAATGCGATCACCCGGCATTAATTTAGTGGCATAATCAAACATGATAGCCTTAGGTCTATGAGAGTATCTAATGCCACAGTTCAAATATTTCATAGGATTAGACGAACTGGTAATGGGTTCCATCATTTGTCCTAAGTAAATACTTCCTGCCGCCAAGACTTTAATGTTTACGATGCCGAGAACCTTTACTTGTTCGAGATGAGTATAAAGTTTTGCACAATAACCATGTCCTGGACGTACTTGCTTAAATACGCTTACATTAGTCTTGTAGATACCGCTGACATGTGCCATAACGTTTGAAGTTGCCCAAGGAGAGCCACCTGTGCCTAAGTATGGTGTGCGGCCATTAATCACAGATGTAGGACCAATGGCATAAACCTGTCTTGTTTGCCCTCCAATAATGCTACTTTCTTCAATATTGCGAGTGATCCATTGGTCAAAGTTTCCGAAATTGATGTACTGTACATTGTTTTTGCTGTCCTGTATTAGTTCATTTTTAGGTAAGAATTCTGTGCGTAGAGGCAGAGCTTGAGCTGTTATCCCTGTGAGAAGAGCCAAGGTTGCGAGTGAATTTCTGATAGTCATATCTAATATATATATATAATGTTCTGCAAAGTTACGGGAAAAGCATGGGAGAGCAAAGTAATCGTATCCTAAAACCTTTCAAATGAGTGAATAATGTGTATATTGCAAGCTCTACTTTGTTTTTTCTTGTACGCAGCAGTCTGAGGCAATTCATGCAGAAATCTTTTTAGCCCCATTGTTGTTAGATTGTAGCACTGAATGAGATTTGATAAAATTTGCATTATAAAAAGATGAAAGTTTGTTTATGTCTTCAAAAACATTCTTAATTTTGTAAGCGTAATGTGAACCAAATATGAAAATCATGAGTAAACTACTCTTGCCCACCTTTTGTGGTATGGCACTATTCGCTTCTGTAGCGAATGCTGCCGGAACAGATATCCCTGTATCCAATATGCCTATATCTGTTTTCGCAGATAGTATGTTGCATTCTAGTGCGGAGGGACATAGTCTCAGCGAAGTAAAAGAAACGCTCAAATTGGGTGCTAAAGCTTCTGCTTCTGAGAACAAATCAAAGTTTATGGCAGCATTCGATCCCAGTTTTAAGTTTGGAGGTTATGTTGTAGGCAAAGCCACAGTGACGGATCAATCCGACAAGACGCACACTGGTTTTGACTTGCGTCTCATTCGTCTCTATATGAACGGTTATGCTTTTAAGGATTTCTTCTATCGCATACAGTTGGAAGCAAGTGGACAGCCCAAACAGGATAATGGTCCGCGTGTACTCGATGCTTTCGTTGAGTGGCAGCATTGGAAGGAGCTCCGAGTAAAACTGGGCCAGTTCAAGCGCGGCTTTACATTTGAGAATCCAATGAGCCCTTGGGAGATAGGGTGGGGAGTATTCTCACAGTTGTCTAATAAATTGGCTGGAATCTCTATCGATCGTAATGGCGCACATAAGTCAGGTGGCCGTGATGTAGGTTTGCAGATACAAGGTGATTTGTTGGCAGCAAAAGATGGTCGTCATTGGTTTCATTATCAAGTGGGACTCTTTAATGGGCAAGGAATAAACCATTCTGATAAGGATAATTTCAAAGATATCATCGGAGGCCTTTGGGTAAATCCTTGCAAGAATCTGCGTATTGGTTGGTTTGGTTGGAGTGGTAAATATACCAACGAGAATTATAAGGCAACTGATCCTCTTAGTCTGAAAAGAGTGAAGCGAGTACGATGGTCTGCGGGTATAGACTATGAACATGACTGGGTTGTGCGTGGCGAATACGGCCATTCTGTTGGTGGTGTAGTAACTAATCGCCTGGCTTCTGAACGTGCCGATTCGTGGTATGCTACTGTTGGTGCCCCCGTTACGAAGAATCTTAAACTTTACTGTCGTTGGGATTGCTATAGGGAAGCAAGCAATGGAATAATCTAGTTGCTAATTATGGCCTTGCAGCTAATTGGCGATTAGCAAAGAATTTTATGCTCCAGCTCAACTATTATCTGACAAATAATCGAACCATTCGAGATAAGTATTATAATACGGCCGAGCTACAAGTTTACGCTCGTTTCTAGAGATGTAATAAGACAGAGCAACCTTTTACTTCTGTGGAAGTATGGCTGCTCTGTTCTTTTATCAGTACTTTCAGTAGAAACAATAAGAGATTTATTTGTTCCTTTGGTTTTATTACTGTTGATTTTATTTTAGTGTGATAATGCGTTGTGTGGCTTCTCCTATGGCTTTATGAAGCTCATCAAGTTCTTTAATCTTTTTCATGTATTCCAGCACCTTTGGGAGATCGCCACTCTTGTATATTTCTGCCAATTCTTTATGTGCAGTTTCGAGTTCTGCCTCTATAAGAGCCATTTTATAGTCATTGAGAAGTTGTGGGATACGATCGGCTAGATGGTCAGTATCTTCCCCATATTGTATGCGATTATTGGTGCAAAGTTCATTCTTGTCTGTTGAGAGTTCTGCTGCAAGCATACTTATGGATTCTTCAGGATTGTTAAGAAAAAAAGGGAGCGAATGCCAATTTTTTTCAGAAACATGAAGTTCGGCTTCTGAAGGATGTGCTGATAAAGTTGATTTTGCATTTTCAAACTATCATTCTTCAAATCTTCACAGATATAGCTTGTCACGCTATACTGAACACCTTCAGATTCAAAAAGAGGTTGTTCACCATGTCGGATAATATCCCTGATGAGCAGACGTTCCATTTGAGCCACTTTATTGCGCGATTGTATTTGTAGATCTTCTTTGCGCTGTTTCTCCTGTTCTTGAAGTTCCCGCTCGCGTTGACGTTCATCTTTTTCTTGAACCTGGGTTGTAGTTTCTCTGCGAATTTTGGCTACTTCAGACAGAATCATCTCTTCGCTAACGTGTATCATTTGCGCGCATTCTCGCGAATACATTTGGCGAATAATACCTTCAGGAATCAGACTGATACTGTGGATAATTTCAGAAATAAAGTTTGCGCGCTTTATTGGGTCGTTTCCAACATCCTTCATAAGAAGATCTGTCTTAAAGCGGATAAAGTCTACTTGGTTTTCTTTTATGTATCCCTGAAATTTGGATGCACCATATTTTTGCGCGAAGCTATCAGGATCCTCTCCTTCTGGAAGCAAAAGTACTTTTATGTTCAATCCCTCAGAAAGGAGCATATCAATGCCTCGCAAACTTGCATGAATACCTGCATTGTCTCCATCATAGAGTACAGTGATGTTATTTGTGAAGCGATGGAGCAAACGGATTTGCCCTTCTGTGAGTGAAGTACCACTAGATGCAACAACGTTCTCTACACCACTTTGGTGCATAGAGATAACATCCATATAGCCCTCTACGAGAAAACAACTGTTTTCTTGGACAATAGCTCTTTTAGCTTCATAAAGTCCATAAAGTTCGTGAGATTTACTATAAATCTCCGATTCAGGTGAGTTTACGTATTTCCCTACATTCTTGTTCTGTGTGAGAATACGTCCGCCGAAGGCAACAACTTTTCCCGAAATGCTGTGGACAGGATAAATGACACGTCCATGATACCTGTCCAAGACTTTTCCATCATCTGTTTGAAGCAAAGTCCCGTCTTGATGAGTAATTCAGAATTAAAACCTTTAGAGATAGCCGCTTGGTAAAGGGAGTCTTTGTCCACAAGTGAATACCCTAAATGGAACTTTCGGATGATATCATCACGAAGACCGCGTTGGCGGAAATAAGCCAATCCGATTGCAAGACCATCGGCCGATTCATGTAGATTATTTTCAAAATAGTTGCGTGCCCACTCATTGATGATAAAAAGACTTTCTCGCTCGGTCTGTGCTTGACGGTCCTTGTCGGTCATCTCTTTTTCGCGGATCTCTATACCGTATTTCTTTCCTAACCATTTGATAGCTTCGGGATAGGTGAGTTGTTCCATTTCCATCAAAAAATGGAGAGCATTTCCACCTTTGCCACAGCCATAACATTTACAGATTTGTTTTGCAGGAGAAACAACGAATGAAGGCGTTTTCTCGTTATGGAAGGGGCAAAGGCCTTTGTAGTTAACTCCAGCTTTATGGAGTGTTACAAATTCTTTAACAACATCAACAATGTCTGTTGCATCTAGAACTTTTTGTATCGTGCTTTGATCAATCATGATAAATGTCCTGTGTGGCTGGAGTTGGAGGAGAAATATAAAATACTGATTCTCTGCTGTGTAGTTCCTCTATGCAAAAGAGATCGTGGAACTAACGTTAGAAAGAATAGTCTATACCGACAGAAAGGAATTCCTTAAATTGGAAATAACTTCCACTATCTTTTCTCCGAACGTTGTCATCGAAGCGTGGATAGAGAAAAAGCTTGGTGGAAAGGAATCGGTTGATTCTTAGATATATAGTGTTCTCCCATTCTATTTGTGCGTACTTATAATTAGTGTAGTAGAAGAGACGACTATCCCAGGTGACATTTTTCCAAGGAGTCCATTTTGCCGTTATCGTTATGTTCGAACCATAATCAAAGCGTGTGTGATGATTTGGCTTTACCCCAAAGGAAGGGGCTAGTCCCATTCGACTTACATACTTGAAGTCACAAGCAAAAGGAGATAGATTGGCGTTCACGTTAAAGCGATTATTTTTGTATGAAGAGAATATTTCATACCCAACGTGAATAGACCTTCAAAAGGTGACATAAAGTCGGAACGCACTCTTTTTTCGTTTTTCTTATAGCTGCGATAGAATTGCGTCCAACTTTGAAGCATGGCTGAATAATACCAATGTTTTGACGCTTTAATACCCAATTCGTTGGTGAGGCGGAGAAGGTCAGTATTGGTCTTATATCGATGTTCAGTATCAGAATTTGAACTCTGAAGCCCAAACTTCATTTCTAGATAATTGTTGAATGTGATTTTCTGTTTATTATCGAAATTAGCTTGTACGTTCAACGTCGTTAAGAACGAATGATTACTTTCTCCGCCTTTATACCAATTGTCGGAGACGTAGTTCTGCATCAACTGGAATGAAACATTTGCACGAAAAGTCCAAAAGGAGGGACGATGTACTACGATGTCTAAATTCTGAAGATTAAATTCTTCGTTTGTTTTTTCCTCTACCTGTTTGGACAGTTGTACATTGGGCTTTATAATTTGCTCATAGGAACTTGAAGTTGAGCTTCTTATAGTATCGTTTAGATTCTGAATAAGCCATGGCCTTTGAGCATACACAGAGATTAAAGCCTTACTTTCCAGTATGGCTCGATAATCATCCTCTAGCGTAGATAGAGAAAAGAGTTCTTTGACAGCTTTCTCATAGAAAGTTGGGCTGGCAAATAAGCGGAAATAGTAGGGATTTGACAATGTATCAGCCTCTTCATATTTCCAGTCGTTGTAGAGCGTTTTCAGCTGTTGTAGAGAATCAGAATAGATTTTGCCAATACGTTCAATTTTTTGCTTCTCCGTGCGCACTGGAGCTTGAGCTGCACTATAAAAGGGGAACCAAGCAAAAAGGAGGACGCCGAGTATAAGTCTATTCATATTCATCAGTCTTGTATACATTATTTGCAAAGTTAGTGATAACTTTTGCAATGCGGCAAATTTGTTATATTTCTATTCTTATTTTCTATTCCTTTTGTGGAAAGTGAATCATTGAACAGTGAAATCCCTTGTTTCCTTTTCATCTGGGGCTTTTGTGTGTTTCTAATCTAGAGCTCTCAATCTGAAGATTGTATAAAAATAGGAGATTTCTTTTTCTTGAATTTTTTTGAGGCTTTTAGTTTTATATTGTTTGTTGATATATATGTTTCTCAATCTAGCGAAGTGTTTTTGTGAATTTTGCTCGTAAGAGTTATTAATATTTTTCTGCAAAGTGCTTTTGTTTACTGAAAACTCACTTCTTTTTCTGAAGAAAGAAGACAAGATATGTGATGATTGCGTAAAAATAGGTACAGTTATAAGTTAGAATATAGTTTTTCCAAATATCTTTATTGTATTTTTTTAGTTCTCCTTTGGAACCTCTAAATTTTTCTTATTGTAGTGGTACTTTACATCTATACTCTTTTTATTCCTTGATGGTTGAGTTTAATTTGATACGATTCATGGAAGAATAAATTTTTGAAATTTATTTATAATATTCTTTTATCTTCTCGTATGAAATATCTAAAGTTTTACACAAGTTCTTGCGTGTCTTTTTTGCTCTTTCTAAAAGTGAGCTTTCTTTTTCTTAGAAACAATTTATCCGCAATATCTGGGATGTAGATATTACGGATAAAAAGTTTGGTTCTCATATTTTGAGGTAGGTGTTCAATTAGAATTCAATGCTGAACCGCACGGAAATTTGTCTGCCCGTGAGATAATTGGGTACGGCATATTGTGTGTTGGTAATATCTGTTACCCAATAGTAAGAATTTACGTTGTCGATACCTAAGAGGTTGAAACAATCTATACCTATCCAAATGTTTTTGAAGAGATGCCGTCGTGCCGTTTCTATTCCAGCTTCTTGTTGTCGTTGCCAGCGGAGAGGCATACGATAGGAGAGTCCAAGGTCTACACGTTTATATGCAGGTGAACGGAAGGTTTGAAATTTCCGACCTGTGTGAGGAGGACCAAAGGGAAGCCCCCCAGCAAAAGCCATCTTTAGTGTAGCACGCCAACGCGTACTTCCTGGGAAATAGTCAGTGAAGAAAGCTGAGAAATTGTAGCGTTGATCAGTAGGCCGAGGCAGCCATTGTCCGTCTACTTTCTCTTGTGTTTTCATGAGAGAAAAAGTCAGCCAACTATCAGTTCCAGGAACGAATTCTCCAAAAAGTTTAAAATCTAATCCTGCTGCATATCCAGATGCGATATTGCGACCATAGTAGACTACACGAACATTATTGATGCTGTAAGGATTGAGATTAGTGAGCGCCTTATAGTAAGTTTCAGCCGTAAATCGGAAAGGACGATCCATCATTCTGAACGCGTAGTCTGCTCCCAACACAAAATGGATGGATCGTTGAGCTTTGATGTTGCGATTCATTCTTACTGTAGCAATACCGTTTGTCAGAGTTGTATCGCGAAGTTCCTTGAAGAAAGGTGCTTGATAGTAGAGCCCCGTGGCAAAGCGCAAGGTCCAATGGTCGTTTGAAGCAGGGAGAAAGCCGATACTTGCGCGTGGCGATATGAGAGACTCTTTGTTCCAGTCCCAATAGTTGAAGCGCACTCCATAAGTGAAATTGAAAAGCCCGGCTTTTGTGTTGAATCGCCAAGAGTCTTGCGCGAAAGCTTCAAATCTATTTGTATGAATCTCGTTTACAGATTTCAGACTGTAGATGAGGCGCAGAGCTTTTTCGTCGTAGGGGAGGCTATAGCCCATAGAGTCACGCATTTCCCATTCGCGACTATTTTCTTTAATACGTTCGTTCAGCCAGTTTAACCCCACTTGTAAGGTGTGACTATTCAATGTGTTGCCAGCCTTAGCTGTCTTTGTGCGGAAGCGAAGCCCAACATTGTAAACATTTGCTTTAAGTCGGTTTCGAGCATGTTCCATGTATGTTCCTACTCCCAACTGTTCTTGTGAAGTTGCTTCTTGTAACCAGTATTCTCCTTGAATATCGTAGTTCTCATGTTCCAAGGTTGAGAAGGTAGACATTTGAAGTGCAAGGAATGCCTCGGGGGAGAGGTGGCGCGTAATGGTGGCCGCACCAAAGAACGTACGGAAACGGTCCTTTTCTTTACCATCAAAATAGACAGTAAAGGTTTTAGGATCATTTAATGTACCAAAAGATGTCTCACGATTCTTGGGGTAGAAATTGTAACTGTTATCGGAGATATTTCCCAGTAAATCAATAGTCCACTTTCGCGAGGGACGCCAAGAAAGGCACCTTGATAATCTAAGAAGTTTGGCTGATATTCACCTTGCGTGTCCATAGATCCCAAAAGGTGGCGAGTGGTTTTGTAGCGAACAGAAGTCATGAAGTCCATGTGTTTATTTCCCCAACCAAAATATGCTCCAGCTCCTAAAAGTGAAGTATTGATTTTTGCTTCAAACTTCTCGGGATGCTTGTAGGTGATGTCAAGAACAGATGACATCTTATCACCATAGCGTGCTTCAAAACCTCCGCTACTAAAAGCTATGCGCTCCACCATATCTGGATTAATAATCGATAATCCCTCCTGTTGTCCAGATCGTACGAGTAGGGGACGATAAATTTCTATGCCATTCAAATAAACGACATTCTCGTCAAAAGAACCGCCTCTCACATTGTATTGCGAAGAGAGTTCGCTGTGAGTAGAAACTCCTGCTTGCGACTGTATGAGTTCCTCTACACCATTTCCTGTTGTTGAAGGAGTATTCTTTAGAGCTTCTGTCGAATACGCTGCTCGGTAGTAGCTTCACGTTTTTGTCCTAACACGGTTGCACCTCCGAGTTCGTAATCCACACTATTGTGAAGGATGATATCCAGACGTACAGAGTCTCCTGGATTACGCAAGAGACGACGGCGACTTCCGTAGCCTATTTGTGAATATATAACTTCTATGGAATCAGCACTTTCACAGTATATTGTGTAGAATCCCTTTAAGTCTGTCATGGTTAGAATTGGTAAACCTTTAATTCTAACATTGGCCATCTCAACAGGACTCCCACTCTCGTCCTTTACTGTACCAAAAATTTTTGTGCGACGGGCAAAGGAGGGGAGAGCTATTAGGCAAAGGAATAAAGCAATTATGAATCTTCTCATATGTCTAATAAACGCTCTCTTCTTTGTGTATATTGTTTTCTACTTGAAATTTTTATATTTTAGGATTAGTTATTTCAGTATTTGCGTGATTCCTTGCTCTCTGTGGCAGAGGTGTACTTCAACACCGAACCTCTTATGGAGATGTTCTGCAACGTGCTGTGCAGAGTAGACACTACGATGTTGTCCACCCGTGCAACCGAAGCAGATCATAAGATGAGTAAAATTACGCTCAATATATCGATTTACATGAAAGTCGATCAGTTCATATACGTGTTCTAAAAAAGCTAGGATTTCTCCGTCCTCTTCAAGGAACTGTATTACGGGGGCATCCAATCCTGTGAGTTGTTTGTAACGTTCATAGCGACCAGGATTGTGTGTAGATCTACAATCAAAATAATATCCACCACCATTTCCACTATCATCAACTGGTAGACCTTTTTTATAGCTAAAGCTCCACACACTTACGACAAGTCTGCTTTGAGAAACTTTTGTCTCCTCATGAAGTTTGCTATATACTGGTAAATCTGTTAAGCGATACAAGGTTTTATTGAGGTGCTTATATTTTTTTGCTGTACCATTATCGATTAACGTGCGCAGATTCTTGAGAGCTAGAGGAATACTTTGTAGGAAATGTTGTTTATGTTCAAAAAGTCCGCGTAGCCCATATGCTCCAAGCACCTGTAGTTGGCGAAAAAGAATGAATTGTGGGAGTTGTTCCGAGTAATCTTTAGCGATTTTAGGAGCAATGTGTTGTAATTCTTCAAGATATGTTTTTATGATATTTTTGCGAAGTTCTGCTCCATATTTTGCTGAGGCTTGCCAAAGAAAAGACGAAATATCATATTGTAGGGGGCCAGATTTACCTCCTTGAAAATCGATAAAGTAAGGCTGACCTTCTTTGAGCATCACATTGCGCGCTTGGAAATCACGATATAGGAAAAAATGTGGAGAATCGCAGCAAAGGTCTCTAGCAAACTGTTCTAAGTCGTGTTGTAATAAGACTTCATCAAAATCGATGTCCGTGGTTTTTAGAAAGCAGTATTTGAAATAGTTTAAGTCAAACATTACTGTCTCTACATCAAAGTGAGTAGGAGCAATGAGTTGAGTATAATCTAAGCCTTCATTCCCTCTGATTTGGAAGTGAGGAAGTATTTTGATAGTTCTTTTAATTAGTTCTACTTCTTCTTGATTGTAGTTGCCATTGGCCTCTCGTCCTTGCTGTAAAGCTGAAAATAAGGAGGTGTTTCCCAAATCTTCTTGCAAGTATCTGCTTTCGTCTTCTGAGACAGCATAGACTTCGGGGACTGGAAGATTTTTCTCCTTGAAATGTCGTGCGAGGTATAAAAAACTATGATTCTCTCTTTTCGATGTACCAATAACTCCGATACAGGTTGTTCCATCATCGGCTGTTAAGCGAAAGTATTTGCGGTTACTACCAGCTTGTGCTAATGGCTCACATGAAACAGGAGTTTTCCCCGCGTATTGTTTATAGAGTTGAACGAGCTGTTGCATATAGTTGTTTAATCTTTACGATACCAAATTTTTAGAATCTTTCTTCTAATGGCTAATGAGTTGATAATACTTACTAAACAGAAAATGGAGAGCCCTGTGAGAACGGCTGGGAGTAATGTTTGAGAATGTACTTGAGGGAAGATGAGTTCTATCATTCCCATATAATAATTACGGCATACAAGGAGTAAAATGAAAGCAAAGATGAGGACTGCTGCATTCATGCCCAATGTGAGCATCTGATAAGGCTTGCTAACTTGTTGCGGACTATAACCGATGAGTAATAAGTTTTCTACTTTGTATTGTTCTTCTGAACAAGTAAATAAATACTAAGCATCAGAATATAGAAACTCAAGATACTCACGAGCAGTCCAACGAGCATGACAAGACTAATAATGACTTTTAAAAAATAAGTAGCTTTGCCTGCATCTAACTTATTATCTTCTACATCGTAACCTTTTTTTTGCATGTATTTAGCAATACCTTCGTCCGTTGGAGTGTGAACTTCCACGATAACGCGAGAAGGATCTTCCGTCTTTCCTGGTTCAAATTTTTCATTGCTCCAGTCTATGAACGCTTTAGGAACAAGGATGGTGTTGATTCTGTTAGAGAAACCAAGAATCTTGCCTTTGAATTGTGCGTGTTGCCCATTAGCGTTGATATATATCTGCATATTGATAAGTCCGACAAGTCCATCGCTCACTTTGGGTAAACCACGGCTCTGCGCAAAGCCAAAGTTGTATAATGCAATGTAAGTACGTGGCATGATAATTGGTACCTCTGTATCTCCGGGTTTATAAATCCATGCTTCTTTAGGAGTATCTACGAAATTATCGGGGACAGCCTCAAAGAACATATCAGTTTGGAATGGAGCAGTGCCATTCATGCTCATAGCTGCGCTTACTTTATATTGTGAGGTAGTAAAAGGAGCTGCACGTTTAGCAAAGGGTTGTTTTTCAATATCCCTTATTTCGTTTTCGCTGAAAGAATTTCCACGTCCGCTAAGTGTCCCAACTGTTGTGATATGTTTAGATAGGACAAGATAATTTGCATTAATAAAACTATCATCTTGATTGAATAGAGGAATTACATCTTTATAGAATTGAATACCAAGCATCACAATCCACATTCCAAAAAGATTCGCAAAAAAGAAGCCAGACAACTGGCTAAGACTAATATGCTGGCGAAGAAGTTTCCATACTAAATCCATAGCTTACAATTTAAATGTCTTATCGTAATTTAGTTGCATGTGTTTACCTATACTGGTAATAATGGCTCCTGCCCCTTGTTCGCGTACTTCCTTCATTATAATCTCTCCCATAATAGTTGAGTTATGATCATCAAGATGGCTGATAGGCTCGTCTGCAAGGAGAAAATCAAAGGGCTGGACAAGAGCCCTGATTAAAGCTACTCGCTGTTGCTGTCCAAAACTCATACGTCCAATTTTTTCATTTATTTTATCGGGAATATCAAGTATTTCAAACCATTCTTTGATCTGTTTTTCGCTTTTAAAGTTTGTTAGCCTATTTTTTATCTGCACATTTTCCATGGCTGTTAATTCGGAGAATAACCGTAATTCTTGGAATAAATGACTGATATGTTTTTTGCGAAGGTCTACCCAATTAGATACGCTAAACTGCCGAGTGTCTTTGCCGTCAAAGGTAAGCTGTCCCGAAAAGTCATGCCGATAACCTAGGATATAAGAGCAAAGTGTCGATTTTCCTGTGCCCGACATCGCTTCTACAAGATAGAGCTGTCCTTTTTCAAAAGATAATTCATGTTTCCAAACTTCACTTTTGAGGTCTGTACGTTGAGAAAAAACATGAGGAAGGACATTGTTTAGTTTTATAGTCTTCATTTGTGAGAATATTATTTTATCTCTAATGTTACTCTCCGTTTTTCCAATGCTTTGTAGGTTAATGTTGTATGACCCTTAAAGAGCGTCGCAAAAAAGTCTTTTGTAGCTCCAGTTACGCAGGGCTGCTGCAATAGCTCCTTCAGATTGACACGAAAATACTGCCGACAGCCTATGGCTTCATTTGCTATGTCTTTTCCTTTATCTGAATCAATTGAGTGATTGGATTTGAAGAATAATAGATCTTTATTTTGTCCAAAGAAAAGTTCTTTTTCCTTTGACTTTAAACAATAGGTATTTCCAGTGTTTTTGTGAGCGTTACACCATTTTGTTGCTTAGCCTTTTCAATCCAAGAGGCGGCATTAGTCATCAAGTTCTTATTGTTGGTTTCCGCTTGCAAAGAGAAGGTCGGTGTCATGTCTTTGCTAAGATGCGTAATGAGTAAGGATGTATTGCCATTGATATTTTGCAACAGAGAATTTGCTTCGATCGTTCGATTTAGTCCCTGTAATACTTGGTTGAATGTAGCATCTTGTCGCAAAAGCTCAAACAAGTGATTCCCTTTTGTCCAAGAGGCGAGGAAGAAAAGGCTGTTTTCTGAAATATAGCTAGGATGCACTTGAGAAATAGGCGAGTTTTGGCGCTCAAAAGCTTCATAAGCTGCTAGTGTTTCTTTTTCATCACAAGTTATCTCTCCAATCATTTGTGTAGTCTTGCCTAAGTGTACGCCAGCAAAAAGGTTGAAGGCTGTGGGATCTATATCCGAAGGTACATCAAGTCGGAATAGAAGGTTGAAAGGAGTGGGGAATGCATCAAGAGTAGAGAAGATTTTGATGTCTCCTTCCTGCTGATTCATTGTAGTGTACTTATCTGTATGAATAAAACTATCGCTGCTTCGAAAATCAAAGAGTTTCGAAATAGTCTGTGTGAGCATATCTTGCTCTTGGATAGTTCCGGGACCGAGTATTATTAAGGTCTGACTATTCCACGCCATTTGCCAGCCCGCGTTGAGCCATGTCCAGTTTAAGTCATTATTTTTCTTGGCGCCATGCACTTGTGTTCCTTAAATAAGCGCTGAATGTTTGCTGCAATCTCCTGCTCATTTGTCACTTGCGCAACAAAGCCAATGTATTCATTAGGTGTGATAAAAGCATACAAAGGCTTAGTGAGGTTTATCCCACTTGCTTGGATTCCCCAATACTCTGCAAGAGAAGATACAATCTCTTGCGCTTTTTGAGTTTCTATTTGTACAACGGCTTTGGCCTCATCGGGAATACAATCTTCATAGGATTTTGGAGCAAAGAAGCAGTAGTAGATTCCGACAACAACGATAGCTAACGCAACAAAAGGTAAGATAATGTGCGTGAAGAGTTCTTTAGATGGCTTTTTCATAATCTTTTTGCTAAACACATAAGGTGTACGGCAACAAGGGCGGCAGTTTCTGTTCGTAACCGACTTTCTCCCAGCGAAATAGATTGGAAACCTGCATTGATCGCCTTTCTTACTTCATCAATACTGAAGTCGCCTTCTGGGCCGACAAGGACTTGTGTGTCTTCCTCGCTATTAACAATTTCGCCCAGGAAAGGTTTTTCTGTAGATTTGCTTATATCTGATTCAAGATAACAGTGAGCAATAAAACGTTGTCCTTTGAACGGTTTTTTGATAAACTTATCAAAATTCATCATTTCTTCAATCACAGGCTTTGTTGCTTTATGGCTCTGTTTCATTGCAGCAATAACAATCTTTTCAATGCGTTCGGATTTGATAATATGTCGCTCGAATTGTCGCAGTTTAGAAACGAAATTTTGTCTACGCCTATTTCTGTTGCCTTTTCTATCAGCCATTCTATGCGGTCAATACTCTTGGTTGGAGCAACAACTAAATGTATGCTTCCTTTCCAAAGTTTTTTTTCAGGATGAGCATTACTGATTTTGATTTTACAATGTTTTTGAGAAGCAAGCGAAAGCTCTGCATCGTAGAAAGTTCCTTTCCCGTCAGTGATGAGTAGCTCTTCTCCTTCTTTTAGTCGAAGTACTCGAATGGCATGTACAGCTTCCTCTGCAGGGAGTTCTTGTGTCTGTTCGATATCTGGAGCATAAAATAAGTGTACTTCTTTCATTGAAATGTTATCATTATTGCAAACACAAAAGTACGGTAAAGCCTAGAGATTGCAAAGGAAATTCAAGGTTTTTGTTTTGTCCGTTAGAGACTTTCCATTACATTTGCTACGAAATAGCGTAGCCAGATTGTATGAAAGTCTATATGTTTGAAACTATATGTATCGATTATTAGCAGTACTCTTTATAGCAATTATGTCCTTTTCAGGCATTTCTCCTGCTTTTGGTGATTCTATAGATCATGATACCGGTGAAGTTCTGAAAGAGGGAGATATGCTTCCTTCATTTTCTTTATCGATACAGAAAGATGATGTGACAAGTTCTTTCGGAGATAAAGAGAAAACCTTTGTTATCGTATTTTTCAATACTAATTGTTCCGACTGTAAGAACGAATTACCTGTGATACAAAAGTTTTATGCCCACCATTCTCATGACCTTCAGCTCGTGTGTGTCAGTCGTGATTTTAAAGGGGAATATCAGTCTGAGGAAGAGATAATTCACTACTGGAAACTCCATCATTTTACTATGCCGTTTGTGGTACAAACTGATAGGAACCTTTATAATCAGTTTGCTCGATTTGGTATTCCTCGTATATATATAGCAGATTCAAAGCGAATCATACGAAAAACCTTTGTAACTAGGGTTTCGTATAGACAATTATGTAAGCATTGAAATCTATCAATAGAAAAAATAATTACCACCATCATGAATAATAATCTTGCTTTGAAATCACGCTTTGTCGTGATGAATTTCTTGGAATTTGCCGTTTGGGGATCCTATTTGACCTCCATGGGCAGTTATTTAGTTAATGTAGGTCTTGCGCGTGATATCGCGTGGTTCTATGCAGTGCAAGGAGTTGTCTCTATATTTATGCCAGGTCTCATGGGAATCATTGCAGACCGTTGGATTCCAGCTCAGCGCCTCCTTGGTTTATGTCATTTGATAGCTGCTATTTTTATGGGAGCAACAGGTTTCTATGGTTTAGGATCAGCGGGGAATGTGCAAATGCCGATATTGTTTGGCCTTTATTCAATCAGCGTTGCTTTTTATATGCCAACATTGGCATTATCGAATAGTGTGGCTTTTACAGGTTTGACAAATGCTGGGATGGATACTATTCGCGATTTTCCGCCCATTCGTGTTTTTGGAACAATCGGTTTTATCTGTACGATGGTCAGCGTGGATTTATTGGGTTTTCAAAATACGAGTAATCAATTCTTAGTTAGTGCCGGATTGGGTTTAGTTCTAGCTCTCTACGCCCAGTCTCTTCCAGCTTGTCCTACTAGTAAGGGCGAAGAGAAAAAGTCGATTGTAGAGGCTTTAGGTTTGAATGCTTTCTATCTCTTCAAACAGAAGCGAATGGCTATATTTTTCATTTTCTCAATGCTTTTAGGTGTTTCTTTACAAATAACTAATGGTTTTGCGAATCCTTATATTCAGACTTATGGTCAATTGCCTGAATTTACAGATACATTTGGAGCACAGCACGCGAATATTCTTATTTCTATTTCTCAAATCAGTGAGACGTGTTGTATTTTGCTGATACCTTTTTTTATGAAGCGTTTTGGAATCAAAACCGTTATGCTAATAGCAATGGCTGCTTGGGTTTTCCGTTTTGGACTTTTTGGAATAGGAGATCCAGGGAGTGGCGTTTGGATGTTTATACTTTCTATGATTGTTTATGGTGTGGCCTTCGACTTCTTTAATATTAGTGGAGCTTTGTTTGTTGATAGAAACACTAGTTCTAGTATTCGGAGTTCTGCACAGGGGTTGTTTATGATTATGACCAACGGATTAGGTGCTACAATTGGCACTCTCGGTGCTCAGCAGATTATCAATCATTTTGTCTACGATCTTCCTAGTACAGCGAGAGGCCTTGAGAAGATTGCAGGCTGGAAGATGAGCTGGCTCATTTTTGCGGGGTATAGTCTGTGTGTGCTTCTCTTGTTTTGGCTTGCTTTTTCAGAGCATAAGCAAATGAAAGTTACGAAGAATTAAAGAGGAGGAATATCTTATATAGCGAAGCCACTTTGCAAAGCAAGGTGGCTTTTTACTTTTGTAGCGGTAGTAAAAATAAGGAGAACAAATAAATTTGCTCTCCTTTGTACACCGCCAGGGATTCGAACCCTGGACCCACTGATTAAGAGTCAGTTGCTCTACCAACTGAGCTAGCGGTGCTTTTGCAATCACCCTGTTTTTGAATTGCAAGTGCAAAGATATAACATTCTTCCGAAATGGCAAAGATTTATATGAAAAAAATAGAAACATAGACGGTAGTAAAAAAATAAGGAGAACAAATAAATTTGCTCTCCTTTGTACACCGCCAGGGATTCGAACCCTGGACCCACTGATTAAGAGTCAGTTGCTCTACCAACTGAGCTAGCGGTGCTTTTTTGCAATCGCTCTGTTTTTCTAAATTGCGAGTGCAAAGGTATAAGTTTTTAGAGGAAACTACCAAGCATTTTTCTTCTCTTTTTTTAAAAAGATTTTTTTGCCGTCCTTTTTTTCAAGTTATTGATATTCAGTGAGTAAATATCTTTATTTTTTTATGTAAATCAGACTTGTTATTCTTACTTTAAGCGCAGGACACGAATGCCAATGCTAGACGGGTGTTCTTTTAGATATTGATAGAGTGTTTTAGGCTCTTCTACAACTTTATGGTGGATGCTAGAGGCATTGAGTAGATGGAGCCTACCATCTTTCCCCCAAACTGCAAAACCTAGATGAGAATAATCTATTCCTTTTTTTGTTGTAACGATAGCAATGATATCACCATCGTGGACAACGTGTAGTTCTTTTTTTGATAGATAAGTGTTTTTTTGAGGTAGGTATGTTCCATCAGATCCGTTTCCTGATTTTTCCATGGTGCGAATGCTGTCTACCCATTCTGGATGTGCTTTGAGGAACTTATATTTTGAAGGGTTTTGACTCATATAGTAGTTCTGTATATTAATATTTACTGTGAAATACTTAGAGTCAGTAATATCTTTAATGAGATCTTTATTTATATTGTCATGCATCCACCATGAAAAGTAATGATTTCTAGAGAGATAACCATTCATTTTCCCATTTTTATATCGGATAAGTTCAAGATTTTTGCAATAATCTTCAAAAGTTTTTCCACCTTCCCTCTGAGTGATGGCCAGAGCTAGTACGGTTTCCACAAGAGTTGTGCAGTCAAGTTGAGTTAGGTTGACAACTAACTGTTCAGGATCTGCAATTTCTAGTGTAGAAGCTACGTACGGAATGTTGATGAATTTTCTTGCAAACCAAAGAATGTCATTTCCTTTTGCAGGACTAGAGAGATACTCTACAATCTTTGTGGAATCCTGTGACGAGAAGACGACCTTTGTTAGATTGTATGTGTTAATCGAGCAAGTGGTTTTCTTTGCATTTTTCTCTGTCTCTTTCTTTTCAGAGTTAGTGTTGTTTTGGGGTGTACCATTGCAGTTGATGGCTAAGAATGAGAGAAGCGTTAAAAGTATAAGTTTCATATCTGTGTTGAATCTAAATTTTCTAATTGCAAAGGTACATTATTGTTATCACAAGGGCTTCTTTTAGAATATTCTTATTCTATCTTTCTGTATCTTTATCCTATTTATTTTTTTCCTTATTGTATATAGAAATAGGAGTATTCTATTTGATATTATATGTAGCTGGCTCTTGCAAACAATATGGGGAAAAGAAAAAAACAGGGAAGTTTTTAGTAGACTTCCCTGCTTTTTTGGATAAGTTGACTTGATTATTTTATCAGCTCAAGACTTCTTTTCAAGAATTTGCTCAAGGCTTCGCCTTTTAGTGAGACCGTTCTGTAGGAGAGCTAGGTCAATGAGTTGAGAAATAACTGGATTCTTTTCTGCGTATGTCTTTAGAACGTTGACTTTCTTGCCATGTTGAACAGAAATCTCTTCGTTGCAAGTTTCTTGTCGTTCTTCTGCTCTTCAGTTAGCTCCTCAGGTTTTACCTCCTTAGTTTGTTGTTCGAGAATCGCTTTACGAGCTTCTAAGCCTTTTAATTCATTTGAAATAGGTTCTAGTTCTGCTTTTGTCTGCTCAGTCATATTATTGAGAATATTTTTGATGAGCTTGTGATCCGTATTGAGCACTAAGCTGAGCATATTAGGCATATTCTCCGCGAAGCTCATACCTGGTTGGAATCGTGCAGATTCTTTCATTCGTCGCATGTATTCGCTTTGCGTGATAACAACAGGTGAAGCATCTTCGCCCATAGCCTCTGTTGCAATTTGAATCTCTGTTTTTTCAATTTTGGGGAGTAGAGCAGAGAATACCTCACAGATGTTCTCATTTTCATCCGCTGAGAGTTTTGTAGTTTCGGCATCGTCTTTTTGAATGAGCTTGTTGATGGTGTCTCCATCTACACGTAAAAAGCTACTCTTCTCAAATTTTTGTTCTAGCATCTGTACTAGCGGAGTATCTAACTGTCCGTCCATCAAGAGAATGCTGTATCCTTTATTGCGTGCTGCTTCAATGTAGCTGTATTGTTCTTCTAGGTTGGTAGCGTACAGATAAATGAGTTGACCGTTTTTATCGGTCTGATTCTCTGTTATGAGTTGCTTATATTCCTCATAGGTGAAATATTTTCCTTCTGTATCTTTTAGTAACGCAAAATCCTTAACTCGATCATAGAAATCGTTTTCTGCTAGCATTCCATAATGAATGAAAAGTTTTAGATCGTCCCATTTCTCTTCAAAATCTTTACGGTCGTGTTTGAATATCTGGTTTAACCGATCGGAAACCTTCTTCGTGATATAAGAAGAAATTTTCTTTACATTGGCATCACTCTGTAAGTAGCTACGACTAACGTTGAGAGGAATATCTGGTGAATCGATAACGCCATGTAGTAGTGTCAAGAAGTCAGGCACGATATTTTCAACCTGATCTGTAACATACACTTGGTTACAATAGAGCTGAATCTGATTGCGTCGAACATCAAGATTGCTCTTTATCTTTGGAAAATAGAGTACACCGGTGAGATGGAAAGGGAAGTCTACATTTAAGTGAATCCAAAACAAGGGATCATCATTAGTAGGGTAGAGGTCATGGTAGAATTTCTTATAGTCCTCCTCTTTTAATGAAGCGGGCTGTTTCATCCATAGAGGATCTACAACATTTACTATATTGTCCTCCTCTGTATCAACTTGTTTGCCGTCCTTCCATTCTGTTTTTTTCCCACAAGCTATAGGTATGGGCAAGAAACGACAATATTTGCCTAATAATCGTAGTATTTCTCCCTTCTCTAGAAATTGTTTACAGTCATCATCAATATGTAGAATGATGTCAGTACCTCTTTCTTCTTTTTCAGCCTCTGATATTTCATAGCTTGGTGTTCCATCGCAAATCCATCGCACTGCTTGCGCGTCTTCTTTATAGCTTCGTGTAACGATTTCTACCTGCTTACTTACCATAAAAGTAGAATAGAAGCCCAATCCGAAATGGCCGATGATGGCATTTGCGTCATCTTTATATTTATCTAAGAACTCTGTGGCACCAGAGAAAGCAATTTGATTGATATATTTGTCAATCTCTTCAGCATCCATACCGACACCTTTATCTGAAATTGTCAAAGTTCCTGCTTCTTTGTTTAAATTAATGCGTACAGTTAAGTCACCTAATTCTCCTTTGAAATCACCTTTTGCAGAAAGTGTTTTCAATTTTTGTGTGGCATCTACTGCATTTGCAACAACTTCACGAAGGAAGATTTCGTGATCTGAGTAAAGAAACTTTTTGATGACTGGGAATATGTTCTCAGTAGTAATTCCAATATTTCCTTTTTGCATAATAGTTATAATTTGTTTGTTTTCTTCTGTTGCAAACATTATGCCAAACGATGGATATCTTAGTTATGAGACCATATCTCCTGTTCTTATTCTCCTTTCGAGCTATGTTTGTTATGTATTATGAAATAGTGTCTGTACGATTTAAATTTAATCATAGTTGAATGTATAAATATCTTTGCCTTAATCGTTTTTGTGATGCATATTTTTTTGCACGTGGAAAAAAATATTCTATTAAATAGAAAGAAACATTCAGTTCTGTCTATTTTACAGAACAAAAAGAAGTCTCACAATAGAAGGACAATGTGACTCTTTCCTAGTTTTGAGTATTGTTGCTATTTATCCAATTATCAATGATTAAGTAAGAACTTAAAACTTAGACCGAAATCTTGAGTTGTTGTTGGGTAGGAACTTGACGTGAGTAATGGATTATTAGTTTGTCGATTATAGTAGGCCGTTAGTGTGAGGAACTTCGAAAGAGTATAGTCAACCGTGAAACTTATTTGCAACGATTTGTTCCCGCTGGTTGCTTGTGTTAATCCCGTGAGAATATCACGATTAAGTGCGGCTTGGTTGCGAAATGAGAAATCAAAACGGATGTTAAGATCATTGCTAAATCCCCCGATATTCGCTGTAGTTTGCTGAGTATTTTCTTTGTTTCCTGCAGTTCCACGGCGATGCTTACTTTTTACAGTTCGCTTCGGCTGGAAGAGATTAAGATTATTAACCTTGTACCCGACACCTAAAACAATGTCGTTTGATCGTGACTCATTGATTTGTTGATTGGTCATAGAGAGCGCCACTACGCGAGTTTTACGCAGTTCTAGACGTGCCGAAAGGTTATTTAAGAAAGTCATATCAACACCGATGAGTGGAGAGAAGCTTTCATTGAGACTAACAACAGCAATATCGTATTGAGAACTTGGCGTTGGCAGTCCTGTTGTAACATCGTTAACGAAACCGAGTAGACCCATGTATTGCATCCATGATGTATAGGAATTATAAGCTCCCACACTAAAGATACTCTTATAAGAATGGTTTAGATTGAAGCTTCTAAAAACTTTCTTCATTGCATTGAGACGTGATAGACCACCATAGCTGATGCTCCAATTAGGAAGAATCTTACGCAGAGTAGGAAATAATTGTAATCTATCTGAAGAAGCTGTATAGGCCTTGAGGAATGCAGGAATCATTACGTCTGCGGAGTAGGAATTTACTGTACCATTTGCAGAGTTGAAGGTTTGTCCGCTCAGTGAACTACCACTAGGGTATGTAGAACCTATATATTGTGATTCTACCTGTTCTCTAAATGCTGGTAATGAGGCTAGGAACTTGCGGAATGTTTTACTGTTATAGCCATTACGAGCATTTCCATAACTTTCAAAGGCAGAATTAATCGATATTGTGGTTTGAGTGAATGAGCCTGTTTGAATTATTGGCATTCCACTATACATGTATTGTATACTGCGAGTTCGGTTTGTATTGCGAGTCGCAGTAAGATCTATTTTGAAATCACGAAAAGGTTCAAGTGTCGCACGGAATTGCCAATCTTCAGTGAGACTAGTAGTGGCAGGCGTAATAATAGAGTCAGACATAAGTAACCAATTTCGATCGGCTACTCGACGAATATAGTTATCATCTATTAAACCAAAAGCAAAATCAAGACCTGGACGCAATCCTTTATTAGATGCTTGACCGAAGAAGTCACCAATGTTTGGTAAGAATCCTGGTAAACTCATATTATATTTATTGCTATAGTTGGCGCTAACGTTTCTGACCATCATTAAACTTCGCGCTACATATTGGCCTATGTCGTAAAAAGCTTTATCTTGTGCTTTTTTCTTTGGTGTGACTGTTAACTTGATCTTCGCACTATCGCGTGTGAGGATTAAGATACGATCAGCATCAAGTATTTTATACTGGAGTTTTATACGCCTACCGTCCTCTGATAGTGCAGTTAGTGTGAATTTCTTTGTTTTCTGGTTATGCTGGACGGTTACCGTAGTATCTGTTTTCAGTTGGATTTCGCGTTCAAAACTTTTAGGTTTATTTTCATTATTCTTTTTAGATTGCTGGTTAGGGCGGGAGTTTCCTAATGCAGAGAATTTGCGATTAGCATTCTTTAGGAATGGGATATGATTATAAAGAGTTTCCATGTTGAATCGTGCATTTGCACTAATGTCGCGACCCATATTGATGGTGTTACCTAACGAAGTTCCATCTTCTAATTCTGTACCACGAACCCAAGCATAGCTTGACTTGTAGGACGCGTCAATAGTAAGCCAATCAAAAAGAGGTATGAGATTGATTGGTAACCGCCAAGAGGCATCAAAACTTTGAGCATAGTTGAGTGGAGTACCGAATCCTCTAAGACTTTGCCATACAGAATCCTTCCAAGCACGGTATCGATCGGGGTACAGGTCCTTATTTACAGCTGTATAAGGTTGTACGATTTCTGCATTAGTGCCTGAATTAAAATTTAGATGTAGGTTCTTTGTGAGATCCCAGCGAAGTTGGAAAGAACGATTCCACAGAAAATCTGAATTCCAGGTAAGTGGAAGAGATTGATTGTCGAGATTCTCTAAGTCGCGTTCTTGCAATTCATAATATGCTCGTGTAATATCCGAATTGAATCCTATGTTCTGTGGAAGATAGTTAAGCCCAAACCGCTTAAAGATTTGCCACCATTGACTGCGACTTTTGATGAACTTTTTGAAGGGTTCAAAAGTTCGATAATTGGGTGAATAGTTGTAATTGATATTCCATTTCCAATTTTGATCTTTTTCCCAAGCGGTAGTTTCTCCTGTTGTTTCTCTACTGGAATGTGCATAGGAAAAAGAGAAGTTTGCAGGATCGTACGGCATGGGATGATGGCGTGTTGTTATATTAAACCGGACTCCAGTTAGTGAGAAGTTTCTATTTTTTACTACCTTGTCTGCAATAGCTTCTAGTTCTTCTTTCCTTGTTTTAGTTGTTAAACCTCGCAGAGCTTCGTCCATAGGCATATCTGAATCCAAAGGATTGTAATGAGGTACAGTCTTTTCCTTTGAATACGAATAATACAAGGGAGCATTTAATTTTGCTTTCTCGGGAAGAAGTTTCCCGAGTTGGACATTGGTTGTCACATTGTATTCGTAGAGATTATTGTCACGACGTTGTGAAACACTTTCCTCTATACCGCCAAAGCCTTCTGTTTCTACGTGGCTACTGAGATCAACAGTTGCAAGGTCTGACAGTTTAATGTTAAGTGCAGCTTGTGCAGCCCATCCTCCCTTATTGTTAAAGTTTGCAGACGTAATTCATTTGCCCAAACTTCTACATCTTGAACATCACGAGAATTATTGCGCACACCAATCATGACTGTGCGAATATCTCCTAATGTTGGGTTACCCATAATACTGATTTTATTGGCGGGCTTATTCGTATCATATTCAGAATAGAGCTGCCCATAAGATGCTAAACCCAAAGATTTCTGTTTGTTTCGATTACGTTTAACCATAGTAAGCGTTGTGAGGTCTATATCCAGCATGTTTTCTACGGGCCATACTTGCAGTGCACCGGCATTGGAGTTTGGATATAGTTTTGGTTGCGTAACGGTCAATGGTATTTCATATTCGTAGAAGTTAGATTTATAATCAGAACCTAAACGAATGAATATACTAATTTGCCCGTTGGAAACAGGGGGAGAACCAGCAAGAGAATTTGCATGGCTAAACATTTGAATATGCTTGTATTTGCGCAAATCCAAATTTGTATTCTTATATACTGCCTTGGCTGCTCCTGAAGAGAGCGAGCGAACCGTAAGTGCTAGACTTTGTTCATTATTTTGAAGCAGTTGATCATTTCCAGGATCTACAACACGACTTATACCAGGAGGGATAACATAGTTGACAGGTTGCTTCTCATTATTTTCTTCAAAGTTTACACTGCTTGGTTCGAGAGTGCCACTTCCCGGTAGCCATCCCATTTGTGTAAAGAGGTTGCTCGTAGGCTCTCCAGTCGCCACGTATTAAGTTGAATGTGCCTAATCGAAGGACTACAGGTTTTTCGAATCCTGTAAGGAACATTCGGATAAATCGAATACTAGAAAAGTCACTGATACCTCCAACATTACGTTCGTAGCTCTCTACTGGGATTCGGAAAAGATACCACGTTATTTCAGGACTACTTCCATCTCTCAATTTTGAATTTGTTACACGAGAATCCACGATAAAGTTTTTACCTACAACCATATCATTGGGTGAGATGCTAACATGGTACTGGTAATACTTTTCGTATTCATTCATGGTATAGTCTGCATTGATATCCTCTGCATCTGGAGTTGTCTTATAAGCGGTCGAATATGATTCAGGTGAACTGTTGGCATCAGCAGAGTTACCATTAGGATTATTAATGTATTTGTATCTTTCCAGAATTGTTTTACGTTCTTTATCGTAGTCGGAACCGCGGAAATAATGATATTTGTCAGCAGAAGGTGCTGCTGCAATACTTTTATAGACGCTTGCAGATACACGTGTTTTAATTGCATCTAAAAATTGACGATATGCAGGAAATGTAGCTTCTTCTGCAGACGTAAGTCCATTGTATCCTACATCTTGTCTTTCGCGGGCACCACTTGCTGTATTGAATGCGTAGGTTACGCTCGTTTGTGAAGGAATACGTCCCCACGCAGTTTCGGTATAAAGTGAGCTATTGCCATCTATAGGCATACCACTCTCATAGAATTTTTTGCCATCTTTCAGAATATCTTCTGAAATCTCTCCCAAATTGAAATAAAGGTCCCCACTAAATGTCGTCCCAGATTGGCGGGCTTTGATAAAGGGGTCTTGTAGCCAAAATTCAATGTACTCAATATTAGATGTTTCAAAATCTGTCTGATCCAACGAACGCATCAACCCTCCCCAACGTTTTTTAGGATTGAGTAAGTGTCCATTAATATCCAGATTTGGATCTAAATTATAAGGTCCACGTTCAGAAGGATAATAGGCTATATTAAATATTCAAATAGTTACTTTCACGTGTGTCGACAGCTTTATTGGGGAAAAGATCAGATTTAGGGACCTCACGTACATCTGGATCAGAGAGCTGTGCAAGGTCTCCTTTGATATAGCTAGGAGTTAGTGAACTGTTTCGTCGGGTGAAAAGAGGATCTATGTAGTACCATGCAATTAACGCACGATTATAACCATAGCGAATATCGTTGTTTAGCTGAGATTCGCTAAACATAGAAGGTGTGCTGGAAATGACCCAATCTTTGGGATTAGAAATATCTATATTGCTACTGGTATTTTCAAAGTCATCAATATAGGATGCGTTACCTTGTGTTCCTTTGTTTTTACCCGCTATAAGCTGTGCAAATTCTGCAGAAAAATTGATAGAACTTGGCTCGGTCAGATGTATGAGAGGAAGTTTGTCAAAGAGATTTGTCAGCCATTGGCTCTGATTCTTATACGCCATATTTAATCCCCATATGGTGTTATTGAGAGCTTCTGAGCCCATTGAGACCTTTGTAGTTAGCGGCTTTTCACTGAGGTGCATTACAGTTCCTCCTAACATGAAATTCCTTGAGAAATCATACTGCCAATTTAATCCCCATAACGTTTTACGTTGCAAACCATATTCTGTATCGCTTTCCAACGAAACATTGATAGGAGTTCCTGCGTCTAATAAAGATTTGTTTAAAATCTTTACTGTACCAGAATAATAATCTACGGTATAGTCAGAACCTTCAACAAGTCGAGCTCCGCCAGCTGTGACGATGACAGAACCTCTTGGAACATTGATAGCCCCAAGAGAAATTTCATCTTCGCGTGATGCTTTATATTGGCCTGTAATTAAGAATTTATCTTTTTCTGCGATCTGTTTTGCTATTGTCTTTGTCGAATCGTAAAGTTCTTGAAAGACAAATTTTTTAGCAATTGCAGTATTACCTATTACTTTTTCTAGATTGGAGCCAAAGGGTTCTACAGAAGTGAAAAACACTCGTCCATTTTCAGAATCTATTGTATATCCCTCAACAAAATCGAAATAAGCATTAGGATTCCGTTTATTGTTATTATCTAAACGATCTAAACCAATAAGCTGAATAATTTTTTTATCTTTTAGTCCGCTGATGGGAAGATAATTGAGATATACGCCCGTGGTATCAGAAAGGTATTTGATATCGAGTCTAAATTTATCTTTCTGTACATTACTAGCTCCTAAAGAATACACATTCTTCATCATTAAGTCCCAGTTTCCTTGCTCAGGAGTATTGGCTGTGTTTTTTAAAGACTTTACAAAGAGACAGCTAGAAGAGTTCTTCATGTCGGTTGAAAATTCACCCACTTGATAACTAGTGCCTCTGAAAGTGTATTCAAAGGCAATTGCGAGAACCTGGTCTGTTTGTAGAGTACTTTTTAATGAAATGTAGCCGAGCGTCTTATTTAGAATGTATTCTGAGGGACTAAGGAGGCGAGCTGATTCTAATTTCATAATCAGTCCCTCCTCTTAACCCATATCCATCTAGTATGGTTGTTGCTGTAGCAATATCTCGTGCTCCAGATAGACTACTAGTTAGTGTAGAATAGAGTGTATTAGAATTATTAGAAGGATTTACGATACTTCCTCTGCTCCATAGAGAGTTCTTGGTATGTATGTTTTCACCTAAGTCTGTAAAAGCAATAATATTTCGTGTATTTGTCGTTTGTCCTGTTTTGTTGGTTACCCAAATTTCTACTCGATTGATAGTGACACCACTTAAAATATTAGGCAGTTGTGCCATATTTTTGTCATAGTTGTCTCGGAAGAAATGCGCTAAAAAGAAGTGACGGCGTTCGTCGTAATCGTCCGCACTAAATTCAAAGTTGCTAAGTTGTACACCTCCATTTGACTTTACGCTTTGTGTAGAACTCTTCTTTTGTGCAAGTATTGTTTGAAGCTTTAACTTTCCAAATTGTAAATCTGTGCGTACACCAAAAAGAGAAGTAGCACCACGTACTAGAGAATTATTTGTGGGCATTGAAACGTTTCCTGCTTCAATAAGCTTGACTATTTCGTCTTCTTTCCCTTCATATTGGAGCTTTAGTTTTTGAGCATCGAAGTTAAATGTGGCATCAGAGTTATAATTGAACTCCATACCCATTTTATCTCCTATATTCCCATTGACGCTAAGGTTTATCTTTTCATCAAAGTCGAAGCCGAAGACCTTTCTATTTCTTTCAGAAAGAGAAGGGTTATCAACGGCACGAGTGTTTGCGCCTAGTTTTAATTCAGCTGTTCCTTGCGTTTTTATTCTAACTCCTCCAGGGCCAAATATTTTGCTAGCGGGCCCTAAGTCAAATTTCATATCAGTGAAGTCAAATTTCTCCTTTCCTTTACTTTGTGCGTCTTCTGCATTCTTCTTGCGGAAAAAATCTCGAAAGGATTGATGGATGAAAGATGAATTGACATCTTCCTCTGTCATCATAAGTGGAGTAGATATCCAATTCTCTCCCAGTTTTGTTCCAAACTGATAAGTTCCAGTATTTTCATCGTAGAAAATACCTGTAGTTAAGTTTTCTGGATCTTTTAGATCTGTGGAAGAGGAGGTTTTAGATTTTAAATTCTGTTGAATTGTTTGTTTTACAGGAAAATGTATAGTGTCTGCAGGTAAATCATTCAAGCTGTGCTCTACTTCTTTGTTTGTTTTTTGTACAATCGTTTTAGCGTCAAAGTAAAGAGGTATAGCATTTCTTGCTGCAAAAGAAGTTGTTACTATAGCAAGTAAAGTAATGATTATTTTAGCGGTCTGATGTTTCAAAGTAAAACGTCCTTATGTTTAGAATTAAAGCATTTTTAGTGCTAGCTTAATAATGTCTTCAACTGTTATACTCGGGTTTTCTTTTGAAATCTCAATAACAGCCTTTTGAGCTGAGGCTGGTGAAAAACCTAAAGTTTGGAGTGCTCCTATCGCTTCTTCAATATCAGCAGTGATGTTTGTTCGTTTGGCGGTAGATGAGGGCGAACTCTCAAATTTTATTACTTTATCTTTCAATTCTACGATAATTCGTTGTGCTGCCTTTGGTCCAATTCCTTTCACGCTTTTAAGACTTCGAACATCATCACTCTGAATAACTCCAATAAGATCTTTAGGAGTAAAAGCAGAGAGAATCATGCGTGCTGTTTGCCCTCCAACTCCACTAATTCCAATTAAGAGACGAAAAAAATCTCGTTCTAAGGTGGAGTAAAAGCCAAAAAGATTGTGAGTATCTTCGCGAATGTCTTCGTGTACATACAACGTTCCTTCTTCTTTACCTTGAAGTGAGGAGTATGTGTTGAGAGATATAAAAAATAAATATCCTATGCCTGTAGTTTCTATGACAGCTTCTGCTGGAGTCAAATTTGTTATTTTCCCCGTTATGTATTCAATCATTTTTTTTTCGTTGTAGTGCTTAATTATACAAAAAACGGCTTAAGGGCCGTTTTATTGTTTATTCAATGCGAAGAATATAATCTATATTGTCTTTTGGGAATAGTTATCTTAAATTTTTAAGATTCCATTTCTCTGTCTAAAAAGGTATATTTGAGTTCTCTTTTAATGCGGTGATTTTTTTGATTCTCTTGGAGATCGGAATGGACATCTCTTGCCTAGATCCTTTTTCGTTTAAAAAGTGAAGATAGAGAATGTTTTTCTCTGAGTTGAAACGATGCTGTCTCCTTGTTTAAAATTACCTGCACTTGTTCCATAAATACTTTCCCCATATTCTTTGAGCCAAATTCCTATTTGGGTTAATCTAGCGAGTGCTGTATCAGGTAAACTTCCATCTGGTTGTGGTCCAATATTAAGGAGGAGATTTGCTCCCTTTCCACTTGTTTTGACAAGTAGTTGGATAAGTTCTTTCGGGCTTTTATAGTTTTGATCTTTTATTTTATATCCCCACATTCCATTCATTGTTTGGCATGTTTCGAGGGGTAATCTTCCAATCGTTTGTCCTGATAATCCTGCCTTGTTTTCCCCTGGCACATCTCTTTCAAAGATTTGAATATCCTCTCCTTCGAAAGGGTGCTGATGATGATTGTTTCCAATCAAGCATTGAGGTTGTAGGCGGTGTATGTTATCATAAATTTCATTAAACTGCCAATTAAAAGGAATAGAATCTTCGTCATGATCCCACCATCCGTCAAACCAAATAGCTCTGATATTACCATAATTACAAAGAAGCTCTGTCAGTTGATTATTCATAAATGCTAGATAACTGGGCCAGTTTCCTGTCTTTGATGCATGTATTCTCTTGGTGCCGAGTCCTGTTCTTCCTAACGGGTAATCTTCTCGTGTCCAGTCAAGAAGTGAATAGTAGAGATGTAAGGAAATACCTTGTTTGTGACACTCATCTGCTAATTCCTTTACGATATCTTTGCCGTACGGAGTATTCATAATGTTATAGTCACTCTGCTTCGTGTCCCATAGGGAAAAGCCGTCGTGGTGTCGAGTTGTAAATGTTATGTATTTTGCTCCACTTGCTTTTATTGCCTCTACCCATTTCTCTGCGTTAAAGTTATGCGGGTAGAACGCTTGTGCTGATTTTGCATATTCATGACAATCTATATTTTCATTTGTCATATACCATTCGCCTTGTCCGAAAATAGAATATAATCCCCAATGAAGGAATATGCCGAACTTATCGTTTGCAAAAATCATTCCTAGATTGAATATTTTTCTTGTGTTGGTTTATAGCTCTGAGCAAAAAGATGAAAGAAAAGAAAATAAGAAAAATTACTACAATAATCTTTTTCATACGAATTTAACATTTTTATCTTTTTAAGTGTGTGAAATGGATCGCTTATTTTTATACGGTGTTGAGAGAAAAATATTTCTTTTTAGTGTAATTTCTATCATTACTTCTGCAATATTCTTAAAAAAATATTCATAATAGCAAATGTTTTTTTGAGAAATCCTTCTCTATTAGGGTTCTTTACAATAGTGCTGCAATAGATTAAAAATATTTGTGAAATTTGTGTCATAAGGCAATAATTTGTACATTTGCCTGAATAATAAAAATTTAATTATGCTAACAATTTCACACCGTGCAGAGATGATGCCGATGTCACCTATACGTAAATTGGCACCTTTAGCAGAGCAAGCGAAAGCTCGTGGAATCAAAGTGTATCATCTAAATATTGGGCAACCAGATTTACCGACTCCCGAAGAAGGCTTAGAGGCTTTAAAGCATATCACCCGTACAACGTTAGAATACAGTCCAAGTGAAGGTTTTTTTTCTTATAGAGAGAAATTAACTCATTATTATAGCAAGTATAATATATCTCTTTCTCCAGACGATATAATAATAACTACCGGGGGCTCAGAAGCTGTCTTCTTTGCTTTTATGACTTGTTTGAATCCAGGAGATGAAATTATAATGCCAGAGCCCGGCTATGCAAATTATAAATCATTTGCGATAGCAGCAGGAGCTAAAATTAAAACGATTGCGACCACGATAGAGGAAGGATTTGCTTTACCTAAAGTGGAAGAATTTGAAAAGCTAATCAATCAGCATACTAAGGCAATAATGATTTGCAATCCCAATAATCCAACGGGATATTTGTACACGCGTCGTGAAATGAATCAAATCAGGGATTTAGTTAGTAAGTATAATCTGTATTTATTTAGTGATGAGGTTTATAGAGAATTCATATATACAGGCTCCCCCTATATAAGTGCTTTTCATCTTGATGGCATCGAACAAAATGTTATTTTGATTGATTCCGTTTCTAAACGTTATAGCGAATGTGGTATTCGTATTGGAGCATTAATTACAAAGAACGAAAAGGTACGTGAAGCCGTAATGAAATTCTGTCAGGCACGTTTGAGTCCTCCTCTTTTAGGACAGATTGTTGCCGAGGCTTCTATGGATGCAGGACCAGAATACAGTATGGCTTGTTATGAAGACTATGTAGATCGACGCAAGTGTTTGATAGATGGACTTAATAGGATTCCTGGTGTATATTCTCCTATACCGATGGGAGCTTTCTATACGGTTGCTAAGATACCAGTAGATGATGCTGAGAAGTTTTGTGCTTGGTGTCTAACAGATTTTGAGTACGAGGGAGAAACTATAATGTTGGCGCCGGCTGCTGGATTCTATGTGACGCAAAATGCGGGGGGTGATGAGGTTCGAATAGCTTATGTTTTGAAGAATGCGGATCTGAGTCGAGCTCTATTGATACTTCGTAAAGCCTTGGAATGTTATAATCAAAAATAATAAAAGAAAAGAGTCTGTTTAAGTTATGAATCTTTTTTTAGCCAATCGTTTCTTTAGAAATAATTCGCAAAGAAAACGGAAGGCATCTGTTCCTGCCATTCATATTGCAACTTTGGGTGTTGCATTAGGCTTGGTTGTGATGATATTAAGTGTATGTGTTGTTCGTGGCTTTAAATTTGAAATAACAAATAAGCTCACGGGCTTTGCTTCGCATATAGAGATATTGGATATAAACTCTTTTAGTTCTCCAGAAAGCTATCCAATCTCTGTTAATCCACAGCTAATTTCTAAAATTTCTCATCTTCCAAACGTAGAGAAAGTTCAGTATTTTTCTGAGAAAATGGGAATACTTAAAACTGACAATGATTTTCAAGCTGTGAGTATAAAAAGGAATTGGGGAGGACTATGATACCTCTTTCATTGCTCAAAGTATAATTTCTGGTAAAATGCCACAACTGAGTAATAGTACTCCTTCGAATGATATTATTATCTCAAAAATGATGAGCGATGCCTTAAACCTGCGCGTGGGCGATAGAGTTTTTGCATACTTCTTTGAGAACACTGTGAAGATGCGCCGCTTTCGAGTTTCAGCAATATATCAAACGAACTTAAAACAGTTTGACAAAACATTTGTTTTAACAAATCTAGCCTCTGTTAATCAATTGAATGGATGGAATACAACTCAAACTAGTTGCTTGGAAGTTCGATTGAATAATATGAAAACTATGACTAGTGCCACCTCTCAAGTAAGAACTTTGCTAAAGAATCTTCCAGATAATCAGTCAAAATCTTATTATGTGCTACCTTTAACTGAAAACCCACGTACTGCTAGCGTGTTGAATTGGTTAGGACTTTTGGATATGAATATCTGGGTCATTCTGATTCTTGTGGCCCTTGTTGCAGCTTTCTCAATGATTAGTGGGCTGTTGATTTTGATTTTAGAGAGGACCAATACAATAGGGATATTGAAAGCTATGGGAGCAACAAACGCTCGAGTTCGACATATCTTTTTATTGTATGCTTTGATGATTGTGGGGCGTGGTCTTCTCATTGGCAATACTGTAGGATTAATCTTAGTTTGGTTTCAATATCAGTTTGGAATGATAAAGTTGGATCCTGCGACATACTATGTATCCGCAGTTCCTGTAGATGTAAATGTTGGAATAATCCTATTGCTTAATGTCGCAACTGTGTTGATAACATTACTAGCTATGCTGGGGCCAAGTTTTATGATAAGTAGAATCCAACCAGCCAAGGCTATCCGAACAGAATAAAAAACTTTTCCTAGTCTTCAAAGAAAAGGAATCTCCTTTTGTTCATTTGGTATGCCTTTTTCAGTACAGAGCAGTATTTAAGAATTTCCTTATAAAGTTTAAGAATTTCCTTATTGTGCCAACTGATGCAATAGGGATATCAGTTGGCAGCCTTATTGTATCGTTTTCTTTGAGGCAAGTAAAATTCTAGTGGAAGGTAAAGAGAAATAGGAGATATTTGGAAGTGAACTTAAGAAAGATGCATTTGTGGTTATAGAAACAATATAAAGAGAACTTAAACGATTGTAATAAAGCTGAGTGCTAAAAAATTTATAAAGTGCCCTCATAACTCTATAAATATCGATTATGGTGTTTCTATCGTAATACTATGCCGTTGTCTGAGTTCTTTTTAAAAATATGCTTTGGGAAATTATACGTCTGGTGTATTGCTCTGGTTTAAACTATCATTTAAACACATTTTTGGCTCATTTATATAAAAATTTTTGCTTTTATGAAATGAAATTCATAATTTTTGGCATCGGTAAGTATTTCGAAATACATTGATCATGAATAGGTTTTTTTGTCTTTTTATAGTCTCTTTACTCTTGGCAATAACATCTTTGGCTAATATTCCCACTCGTCCTGCATTCATATATCAACAAGCAGATGGTAGTGAGATTTCTGTTATATCGATATCTAAAGAATCCTTGATATATTATCTTACACAGGATGGTAAAGTATTATTTTATAATTCGCAAAATAATAGCCTTTGCTATGCTATCTCTTCGGAAGATGGATTTAAATCATCTCTGGTTGTAGCTCATTCCGTAAATAATAGAAATAAGGAAGAACAGCATTTTGTCGCTAAATCTGCATTAAGTGAAGACGCTTTATCAAATCAAATTCTACCGAAGAGAATTGAGAAAAAAACATTTGCTACTGTAAATTCTAATGGCTTAGGAACTTATGGAGTCTCGGGAAAAGGCGCAGTTAAGAGTATTGGCTCTCCCAAAATTCCTATAATTATGGTGGAGTTTGCGGATACGAAATTCCAATCTACAACGACTAAGGAAAAGCTTACTCGCTTCTTTAATGAGCCTGGATATAAAGATGAAAAGTATTGTAAGGGTAGTGTTCGTGATTACTTTATTTCGCAAAGTAAAGGCCTTTTTACTCCGAATTATGTGATTGTTGCTAAAGTTGAAGTAGGAGCTGGCTATGCTCATTATGGAGCTGATGAAAACGGACATCGAGATACAAGATGCTTAGAGTTTGTTCAGGAGGTCTTGGAAAAGGCTAATGCTGCAGGTGTTGATTTTTCTCAGTTTCTTGTTGATGGAAAAATTCCACTGATTGGAATTTATTTTGCAGGAATGGGAGAACATAATACAGAACGCATAAGTGGTTCCCAGAATTATCTTTGGCCCCATTTTCGTTCCCTTGATTCCCAAGAAGTCAAGGTCAATGGATATAAGGTGGGTTCATATTATGTGGGCAATGAAACAAATCCACAGTTTGTATCTAAGGTCTATTCTGGAAGACAAGTTTTTGCGGGGATGGGCATTATGGTCCATGAATTTGGCCATGCGCTTGGTTTACCTGACTTTTACAATACTCGGGGAAAAATTATTGATGAGAAGGGGGATACCATTAAAAATATGGACTATTGGAGCGTGATGGATTATGGACAATATGCCTATAATGGCTATAGACCGATTGGTTATAATGCCTATGAGCGTTCTGTTTTGGGTTGGCAACGTGTTGTGGATCTTAAAGATTCTCTTCAATACAAGCTTTATAGTTTTGCAAATGAATCTGCTGATAGTGTTTCATGTTATCGCATTGTAAATCCTGTTAATGACAAGGAATATTTCTTATTGGAGAATCGTCAAGTGGACACCTGGTATCCTTCTTTTATGGGGACAGGGTTGCTGATTACACATGTTGATTATAATCAGTCTGCGTGGGTGGCTAATATTTTGAATAATATTACAAATCATCCGCGTTTTACTTATGTTCCAGCTGATGGTAATAAGTCAGGAATTTATCTTGCATCGTGGGCAGGCTATCAAAACGATCTTTTCCCAGGGACTACAAACTCGTCTGAGTTCTTTGACGATAACCTTCTATATTCTCGCTGGGCGTCTGCTTATATAGGGCGTTTCAAGACTCATTTATATAATATTGCAGTAAATAATGGACTTGTGAGTTTCGATTATGGAAAAGTTCAGACAGGAATTGCCTCTACTGAAGTATTCCAAACGAATCTAGAGGGAGTATATGATCTCCAAGGCCGTAAAGTTCAGCACCCAGCTCATGGCTTATATATTCAGAATGGACGGAAAGTGTTTATTAAGTAGACAGACGTGGAACATATAAGATAATCTACTGGGCAATTGGATTTTATCTTGAATCTGATTGCCTAGTTTGTATGTAGAATCTTTGTCTTATGGAGAGTATCGGAAAAACTTAGCTATTCGTTGATAAAAGCTTTTTGGGAAAAACAAATTCTAGGTAAAATACAGAAATATCTTGATTTATGGAAGCTAAATTTTGTACTTTTGTACAATTGACCTAATTTTGCAGAAATGAATAAAAATGCGTAATATGATTAAAATTACTTTTCCGGATGGTTCTGTCCGTGAATATGAAAGTGGCGTAACGGGACTTCAGATTGCAGAAAGCATTTCTCCAGCACTAGCACGCGATGTTGTTAGTTGCAGTGTGAATGGAGATACTGTAGAGTTGAATCGTCCAATCTTGGAGAATGCTACGATTGCGCTTTATAAGTTTAGCGACGAAGAGGGTAAACATACATTTTGGCATACATCGGCCCACTTGTTGGCAGAAGCTTTGCAGGAATTATATCCAGGTATTCAGTTTGGTTTTGGTCCAGCTGTAGAAAATGGCTTCTTCTATGATGTAATGCCAGCAGACGGGCAGACAATTTCTGAAAATGATTTTAGCAAGATTGAAGCTAAGATGTTGGAATTGGCAAAAAAGAACGAGCCTGTTGTGCGTAAAGAAGTTTCCAAGGAAAATGCACTTGCAGAGTTCAAGGCGGATGGCCAAGTTTATAAATGTGAACACATTGATCAAGACTTGGAGGATGGGACAATTACAACTTATACTCAAGGTAAGTTTACAGATCTTTGTCGTGGTCCACACCTTGTTTCAACAGGTTTAATTAAAGCTGTTAAGATAATGAGTGTTGCAGGTGCTTTTTGGCGTGGTGATGCGAAACGCGAGCAGATGACTCGTATTTATGGTATCACATTCCCCAAGAAAAAGATGCTTGAAGAGTATCTGACTCTTTTAGAGGAGGCAAAAAAGCGTGACCATAGAAAGATTGGTAAAGAGATGGAACTCTTTATGTTCTCTGAGCGCGTAGGAAAAGGACTACCTATTTGGTTGCCAAAGGGGACTCAATTGCGCTTGGGATTGCAAGAAATGTTGAGAAGTCTCTTGAGACCATACGACTATCAAGAGGTGATAACTCCTGGTATTGGAGGTAAGAATCTCTATGTTACTTCGGGACACTATGATCATTATGGGAAAGATGCATTCCAGCCCATTCATACTCCCGAAGAAGATGAAGAATATATGCTTAAGCCTATGAACTGCCCTCATCATTGTGAAGTTTATGCTCGCAAGCCACGGTCCTATAAAGATTTACCCCTTCGTGTTGCAGAGTTTGGTACTGTGTTTCGTTATGAGAAGAGTGGCGAGCTCCATGGCTTGACGCGTGTGCGTACATTTACTCAAGATGATGCTCATATTTTTGTACGCCCAGACCAAGTAAAGGCAGAGTTTGAATCAGTCATTGATATTATCTTGAAGGTTTTCAAAACATTCAACTTTGAAACTTATGAGGCTCAGATTTCGCTGCGTGATCCCAAAGATACAGAGAAGTATATTGGTTCTGATGAGATTTGGGAAGAAAGTGAAAATGCTATTCGAGAGGCTTGTAAAGAAAAAGGACTTAATGTGCATGAAGAAATTGGTGAGGCTGCGTTCTATGGACCTAAACTTGATTTCATGGTGAAAGATGCCTTAGGGCGTCGTTGGCAGTTGGGTACAATTCAAGTAGACTATAACCTTCCTGAGCGTTTTGAACTCGAGTATACTGGCGAGGACAACAAGAAACATCGTCCTGTGATGATACATCGTGCTCCTTTTGGTTCTTTAGAGCGTTTCGTTGCTGTCCTTATCGAGCATACTGCAGGTAAGTTCCCTCTGTGGTTAACTCCTGAGCAATGTGTTATTCTACCTATTTCGGATAAGTTTAATGATTATGCGGAGAGTATTCGTCATGAGTTACTAAATTTAGGAATTCGTTGTGAAACAGATTCCCGTAGCGAAAAAATTGGTAGAAAGATTCGTGATAATGAGATAAAACATACTCCGTACTTATTGATCGTTGGAGAGAAAGAAGCTGCTGAAGGAAAAGTTAGTGTTCGTCGGCAGGGAGAAGGTGACAAAGGAGTTATGTCAATTTCTGAATTTGGTCAATTTGTTCTTGCAGAGGTAGTCAAAGAAAAGGAAAATTTGTTATAAGTAACTTATCTGTAGAACAGAAATAGCTATATACGAGAAGGATAAGGTAAAAAAATAAAGAAATGCTTTTGTCCTTCTCTTTTTCTTTTATAAATTTGCAACCGCTTTGGGAGAATAGTACCCATAGTTCAATATTAACATCAATATTAGTAAATTGAAGAACGACAAGAATAAGTTGCAGTATCGCATTAACAGGCAGATTAGAGTCCCCGAGGTACGCATTGTTGGTAATGAGATAGAGAGTCGGGTTCTTTCTACTCGTCAAGCGTTGCAACTTGCGGAGCAAAAAGGTCTAGATTTGGTTGAAATCTCGCCCAATGCTGCGCCTCCAGTATGCCGTATTATTGATTATAGCAAATTCCTCTATCAACAAAAGAAGCACCAAAAGGAATTAAAAGCTAAGCAAGTGCGGGTGGAAGTAAAAGAGATTCGTTTCGGGCCGCAAACAGATGACCACGATTATAATTTTAAGTTGAAGCATGCCAAAGGCTTTCTTGAAGAAGGTAATAAGGTGAAAGCTTATGTATTCTTTCGTGGACGCTCTATTTTGTTTAAAGAGCAAGGAGAAGTTCTTCTTCTTCGATTTGCCAATGATCTAGAAGAATTTGGTAAGGTCGAACAAATGCCAGTATTGGAAGGAAAAAGAATGATTATCTTTATTTCTCCCAAAAAGGTATCAGTGAAAAAGACTACTAAGTCTGAAGACTTATTTGATAAGGCTGAACGTAAGGCTCCACAACAAAAGGCTAAGAAGGAGTATACTGGTCCCAAAATAGAAGGTGAAGATTTTTAACTAAAGAAAGTGCGCGCTGTGTTTGGTATATCACTCAGCCGCCTATTAATTTTATATATTTAATATTAAAAGCAATGCCAAAAGTAAAAACTAATTCCAGCGCAAAGAAAAGATTTGCTCTTACTGGAACGGGTAAAGTGGTACGCCGTCACGCTTATCACAGTCACATTCTGACAAAGAAAACAAAGAAACAAAAGCGTAATCTTGTTCATGTCGCAATCGCTGACAAGACAAATCTGAAGCAAGTTCGCGAACTTCTTTGCCTCCGTTAAAATTAGTTCATTTTAAGTTTAACCGGTTGTTTAGCTCCAAAGACCGATAACTACTGTTATGCGGCGCTAAGCTCCAAAAAGAATTAAAAAAATGCCAAGATCAGTAAATCACGTTGCATCTAGAGCAAGACGTAAAAGAATTCTGAAACTCACTCGCGGTTACTATGGTGCTCGCAAAAATGTTTGGACTGTAGCTAAGAATACTTGGGAAAAAGGTCTTACATACGCCTTCCGTGACCGTCGTTCAAAGAAACGTAATTTCCGTGCTCTCTGGATTCAGCGAATTAATGCTGCTGCACGTCTTGAGGGACTTTCCTATTCTCAATTGATGGGTAATCTCCACAAAGCAGGTATTGAAATTAACCGCAAAGTTTTAGCAGATCTTGCTGTTAATAATCCTGCTGCGTTCAAAGCAATTGTTGCTAAAGTAAAGTAAGAAGAATAGCGACAAAATTAAAAGGTACAGTCTTTTTTGAGATTGTACCTTTTTAAGTTTCTCTTTTGTCAGAAAATAATTTATTTGTTAGAGTCTGTCATTTCGTTTCTTACTTTCCTAAAAAGATCTGATGCAAAGACAAAGGAATTTAAGCGTTCGTTGTCTGAATTTATAATTTCATCCTTTGTCCCTTCCCATTCTTTATGCCCTTTATAAATATATAGAATGTGTTCGCCAATTCCCATTACGGAGTTCATGTCGTGAGTATTGATAATAGTTGTGATACTACTTTCTTGCGTAATGCTATGAATCAGTTCATCAATGACCAGAGATGTTTTTGGATCTAAGCCAGAATTAGGTTCATCACAAAACAGATATTTAGGGTTCATAGCAATTGCGCGTGCAATGGCTACACGTTTTTGCATTCCTCCAGAAATTTCATCTGGATATTTAGCTTTTGAATCTAATAGATTTACGCGATCTAGACAGTATTCAGCACGCTTTTTTCGCCGTGCATAATTTTCGCTTGAAAACATATCTAATGGGAACATTACATTATCCAAGACAGGCATTGAATCGAACAATGCTGCATTTTGGAAAATCATGCCCATTTCTCGGCGAAGTAACGCACGTTCTGTCTTTTTCATATTTACGAAAGAGCGTCCATCATAGATGATATCTCCCTTTGTTGGAGAAAAGAGGCCTACAGTGCACTTTATCGGGACAGTCTTTCCCGAGCCACTTTGACCAATTATTAAATTTGTCTTACCATTTTCAAAAGTCGTAGTAATATTTTTTAATACGTCTTTATCTTCAAAAGATTTGTATAAGTGCTGTAGTTCTATCATGAAAGAAGTCGTGTTAAGAAAAGGTCTGAGAAAAGAATTAACATGCTGCTGGAAACTACAGCATTAGTAGATGCTTTGCCTACATCAATAGATCCACCCTCTACAGTATATCCGAAGAAAGATGAAACACTTGAGATGATGAATGCAAAAAATAGCGACTTTATGACTCCCATCCAAAAGAACCAACTTTCAAAGTCGTGTTGTAAACCTGCCGTTAAGTCAGATGCTGTAATTATATGACCAATCCACGCAGTGCAGTAAGCGCCCAATATACCGCTCCCAGTACTGAATATTACCAAGAAAGGCATCATAGTTAAGAGACCAAAAATCTTAGGTAAGATTAAGTAATTAGCCGAATTAACTCCCATAATCTCAAGCGCATCTATCTGCTGTGTAGTTCTCATTGTGCCTAACTCAGAAGCAATATTGGAACCTACTTTTCCTGAGAGGATAAGACACATAATACTACTAGAGAATTCTAGCAACATAATTTCACGAGTTACGTAGCCAGATACCCATAATGGCATCCAAGCACTTTGAATATTCAGTTTGATTTGAATACAAATTACAGCACCTATAAAAAACGAGATTAGCAAGACAATGCCAATGGAATCAACTCCAAGTTGAGCCATCTCTTTTAGGTATTGTTTTCCGAACATTCTCCAATTGTCGGGGCGTCCAAAAGTTCGTCCCATCAATTCTATGTATCTTCCAAATCGAGTTAGAAATTTTTGTATAAACATAAAAAATAGATTGTTTGAGCAAATGTACGAATAAATATATTGTCTTTTATCAGAATATTTTTTTTAAAAGCTTGTGAAAGCTAAAGTTTCTAGGTGCTATTCTGAGACGATACTATTTGGTAGTGAGCGACAATTATATTGGCTCGCCATAATTTCCCCATAGGCACCTGCAGAACGAAAGGCAATCAGATCTCCGCGTTTGCCTTCAGGCATGTAGAAATCCTTTATAAATATATCACTACTTTCGCAAATGGGGCCTACGATATCATATTTCTCTATTTTTTTTGTAGTTGCTGTCAGGTTTTGCGCAAGATGAAAAGCATTATACATGGCTGGTCGTATGAGATCTGTAAAACCTGCGTCAAGAATGAGAAACTTTTTGTGGTGCCCTTCTTTTACATATAGAACTCTACTAATTAAAGTACCACATTGTGCAACTATGCTACGGCCTAATTCGAAATGTACCTGTTGTCCAGATCGCAATTTGAGAATTTGACGAAATGTATCAACATATTTTTTGAAGTCTGGAATGAGATGCTCATCAGGATATTCATAGTTAACTCCCAATCCTCCTCCAACATTTATAGTTGATGTTTTAATATTCTCTGCATCTAATTGATCCTGAAGTTTGTTAATACGTTCAGATAAAACAGCAAAGCGGGAAATGTCAAGAATTTGGCTTCCAATATGAAAATGTAGTCCTACATAATTGATATGAGGGAGAGATATGGCCTCTTTAACAGCAAAAACCATATCCTCCATCGCTATTCCAAATTTGTTTTCTCTGAGTCCCGTTGTAATTTTTGAGTTTGTATGTGCATCTATGTTCGGGGTAATTCTGAATGCAATATTTGCTTTTACTCCTTGCTCTGCAGCTAAGTCGTTTATGACGTATAGTTCAGGGATACTTTCTACATTGAAACAACTGATTTGTACTTCTAAAGCAAGTTTTATTTCCCAATCGGCTTTTCCAACTCCTGCGAAGACAATGCTAGAAGCTGGAAACCCTGCAGCTAGAGCTGCTTTTATTTCTCCACCACTTACACAGTCAGCTCCAAGTCCAGCTTGGCTAATCTTTTTTAGAATTTGTGGATTAGAATTGGCCTTAACAGCATAATGTAAATGATAGTTGTTGTTTTCCGCTACAGCCTTTTTTGCTGCCTCCAATGTTTTTTGAAGAATTCTAAAATCGTAGTAGTAGAAAGGAGTTGTTTGCTGCTGAAACCAATCTATAGGAAATGGCATATTTTGCATATTGTTAATTAAAGAGTTTTGCGCTGAGAGCAATCAGTGCATTTTTCTTATCTTGTTCGCGCACAAGGAAGGATATGTTGTGGTTGGAACCACCATAACTAATCATGCGTACTGGTATATTGGCCATTGCTTCAGAGACGCGGGATTCAAAGCCAACGTTCCCCCAACGTAGATCGCCAACAACACAAATTATACACATCTCTTCATCTACTTCAACTGTACCGTATTTTTGAGTTCTTCAACAATTTGAGTTAGTTGGCTCTTGTTGTCGATACTCAAAGATACACCAACTTCGGATGTTGTAATCATATCGATACTAGTCTTATATGTTTCAAAGATTTCAAAAACTTTTGAGAGAAATCCTGTTGCCAGTAACATACGTGAACTAACAATTTTGATAGCGGTAATATTATCTTTTGCTGCGACAGCTTTAATTTTATTAGGCATCATCTCATTGTTGATAACTGTTCCTGGAGCCTTGGGGTCCATTGTATTTAGTAATTTTACTGGGACGCCTGCATAGCGAGCTGGTTGAATACAAGTAGGATGAAGAATTTTTGCTCCAAAATAAGCTAATTCAGCAGCTTCTTCAAAGTTGAGTTGGCGAACTGCTTCTGTATTTTCTACAACCCGAGGATCATTATTGTGCATGCCGTCTATATCTGTCCAAATCTGAATTTCTTCAGCTTTCAATCCGGCTCCAATTAGACATGCAGTATAGTCAGACCCACCACGTAGTAAATTATCTATATCCCCCTTTGCATTGCGAGCAATAAATCCTTGAGTAATATAAAGATCCGCAGGATTAGCTTGTAAAAGCTCACTCAAATGTTCTTTAATATATGGAAGATCTGGCTCACCATTTTCACTAAGTCGCATATAAGATAGTGCAGGAAGAAGTTTTACTTTTATTCCTTGTTCAGTGAGGTAGTTAGTGACCATATTGGTACTAATAATTTCACCTTGTGCAACAATTGTTTTTTCTACAGTATCAGTAAAAGATACACATGCAAAAGAATGAAGAAGAGTAAATTCTTCATCAAGGAAGCTCAGTGTCCGTTGTTTCGATTCTTCAGAAGAGTAAAGATCTTCTATATGCTGTGCATATTTGGAGCGGAGCCTATTAATGACTCCACTAGCTGCTTCTGGATTTCCTTTTTTGAAATAGTCTGCAATTTCTACCAAGCTATTTGTCGTGCCAGACATAGCTGATAATACTACGATATTTCCCTTCTCTTGCGTAATGAGGTTGCATACTTCTTTCATTCGCTGCGGAGTACCTACTGAGGTACCACCAAATTTCTGTATCTTCATAATTCTGCTTTAATCTAATTCTATAGGAGTATTATATTCGTTACTTACATCTTTAATGGAAAAACCTTCTATTCGATATACAATACCAGGAAAGCGACTAAGGTAGTTAAGATTGTGAGTTACCATTAAAACTGTTGTTCCTTGTTCACATACGTTTCTCAGTATTTGTACAATTTTGTATCCTGTATTTTGGTCAAGATTTCCCGTGGGTTCATCGGCTAAAATGATACGCGGCTTATTTAAAAGTGCACGAGCAATACTAATGCGTTGTTGTTCACCACCAGAAAGCTCATGTGGAAATTTATCTTTTTTATCAGTGAGTTCTACTAAGTTAAGAACTTCTTCTATGCGTTGAGATCGTTCGTTTTTTTTCTTCCAGCCTGTGGCACGGAGTACAAAATCAAGATTGTCACCAATAGTTCTATCATGTAACAGCTGAAAATCTTGAAAGATAATTCCCAGTTGTCGGCGTAGCTCAGGCAAGTGTTTACTTTTTACAGTTAATAGATTAACATCTAAGATGTTGGATATAACTTCATCTGAGTTAGATTTGGTGATGGGAAGTTCACCATAAAGAGTTTTTTTAGCAAGGAACTTTTCCCCGAGCCAACGCTACCAATGATATAGACAAATTCGCCTTCTTCTACATAGAATTCTACATTACTTATGAGCGTTTTATCTCTATGAGCAATATCTATATTTTTTTAATTCAATAAGCATAACATGATTGATTTCTGTTGTCGTTTATTCGGGAAAGTCATATAAGACTCTTCTTTAAGACGGTGTAGAGTTACTATTAATATATTTAATATGCTTGTGAGATCTTTATTGTTGTGATACTTTGTTTTTGATTTTTTAATTTTTATCAAAACAATCTCCAGGATAGAGAGAATTCCACCATTGCGGTTCATCTTTCAACCACATAGCGAACCATGCGTTGATAATTTCCTGCCAAGCCATTCTATTCTTGAACTTACTGATTACATGATTCTCTCCATCAAATGTTATATAGGCTGTTGGACGATTTAATATTCGTAGAGCAGTATATAATGCTTGACTTTGATTAGTAGGGACATTAGTATCGTCCGTTCCGTGTAATAATAATAATGGAGTATGAATCTTGTCTGCATTGTAGAGAGGGCTGTGCTTTACGAATAGGTCAGGATTAGACCATGGGAAATTTCCATATTCAGCTGTTTCTCCATAGGTATACCCCCAATATCCACCTCCCCAATATGCCGTTATATCGCTGATACCAGCATGACTAATGGCGGCTGCAAATAGATTTGTTTTAGTTTGTAAGTATTGCGTCATAAATCCTCCATAAGAAGCTCCCATACATCCGATTTTCTTTGAGTTAATGAATGAATGCTCAGAACAGAACCTTTTAACACCTTCAATAATATCATCACTACTCTCATCTCCCCAGGTATTTACGTGGCGAGCTGCAAATTCTTGACCAAATCCTGTGGCACCGCTTGGCTCAAGAATGAGTACGATATAACCTTGGCTTGTTAGAGCAGAAAGGGGCCAAAGCCTTCTAGATTCTTGCTAGTTGGAGAGCAACCTCCATAATAGTAAACAATCATTGGATACTTCTTTGAGGTATCAAAATTCGCAGGAAGATAGTAGAAATTATGAATAGTATCCCCACGCGAAGCTTTAAAGTTCCAATCGATGCACTTAGGCAGTGCTACATCGTTCATCTCTTTTTCAAAGTTGATCTCTCCAAATTTATTCATCTTTTGCCCTGCGACTCCAAGGAACATTTGGCGTGCAATCTCTCCACTTTGCCCTGTGACAAGTAGCAAAGGTTTACTACTATTCTCTGCTATAGAATATTGTTGAATGTTTGTAATGGGAAGATTCAGCCGTTCTACTTTTAGTGTTTTTGGATTAAGACTAAAAAGTGAAATATTGAATCCATCTTCAGCATTAAAATAGATTTTTCCGTCTCCCTTCAACCATTCGTAGTTCTTTACATTTGGTTTGAAATTTCTTAATAGGGGAGTAACTTTTTTACTTGCAATATCGTAAAGATAAAGACGATAGTCAAATGAATTTGGAATTTGATTAGGTTTGACTTCGCATCCTATTTTATTAAACGACCAAGGAGATGCTTTGACAAGCAGTTGCTGTCCATCAGGCGAATAACTTGCAGATGAAATAAAAGGTTGTTCACAGAGAAGGGTGTCTACCTTTAGTGTGTGAGCATCCATCTCCAAGATTGTTATTGCATCAAAAGGTGTCTTACTAGGCGTCATTTATTCCATGCAAAGAGAATTTTTTTACCATCCGATGAAATATCGTACAGATGAATACTACGATCACCAAATGTAAGACGTTGCATTTGTTTTGTCTTTAGATTGTACATAAATAGATCTGATCGATCGCGCCAACCTGGTATGCGATCATCTGGATCTATTATGCGTTTTGTTCCTTCTAAATCAGTACTACCTTTTTGCTCCTTATCATAGATGAGATAGTCCATTGTTGGACTCAAGGTGAAGTCACCTTCTGGAATATTAGCGGCAATAAGTGTTTCTTCAGAAGTTTCTAAATTTATGCTAAACAGATTCGTATTCCCTTTTTCATCTTTTCTGGTAGTATAAAGTTTATCTGTGGTTGGAATCCACTGTGTTGCAACAAAATCATTGTATTGCCGAATAATTTTGTGCGTTTTAGCTTCTTTTATATAAGTCTTATAGGCTGCACTACCATCTTTGCGTGTATTGTAGATAGAGTAGGAGATATAACGTCCATTAGGAGAAACAGAGACTCCCCAGTAGTGTGGCCCAAAGAGCATGTCTTCTTGACTCCACAGATGTTTCCCTGGAGCATTTATTTGTAATCCGGTGAGATCTCTGCCTTCAATTTGTACAAAGAAAGAGTCTTTATCCGTCTTATTGGTGAGACACAATAATTCAATAGTTGTATCTCCTGGCTTCAAGCGTAGAGAACTATTTGCTTCTTGGCCATTAACGTAAGTTGTATAGTATGCTAAACTTCTGATGTTTAGTCTTGCTGAAATAAATCGATCTGTTCTCAACTTAAAGCGCAGAACACGCATTGTTGGAGCTTCAGCAGTCAGTGCAGCACCTCTATCGATTGTGCTCATAGATTTCTCTTGCAAGAGAGAAATATTGTTGTTGAAGAATTCTTGTTGGTTGAATGTCTGACCTTTTTGGTTCTTTTCCGATATAATATAAGGAGAGGAAAATGTTACTGGTCCAACTATTTCAGCCTGCTTCACTGCAATGGTGTCTGCAAAGGATGAAAGGGGAGTAGCAAGTAAAAGAGTTGCAAAAAAGTGTTTCATATCTTTTGTTCTCGTTGTTCTTCCATCAGTTGGAAGTCTTTTTTTCGTAATTTGAATGAATTGGTAAGGTATTTATCGCGTACTGTTTGATTATCCGCTAATTCTTCTGGAGTGCCATGGAAGAGAATACGCCCCTCGAATAGCAAATAAGCTCTATCTGTGATGCAGAGAGTTTCTTCTACGTTATGATCTGTAATAAGAATTCCGATATGTTTATCTTTCAGTTTCCAAACTATATATTGAATATCTTCAACGGCAATTGGGTCGACGCCTGCAAAAGGTTCATCAAGCATGATAAATTTAGGGTCAATGGCTAGGCAGCGCGCAATCTCTGTTCTTCGTCGTTCACCTCCCGATAATTGATTGCCATTATTATTTCGAACCTTTTGGAGGCGAAATTCAGAAATAAGACTTTCCAATCTTTCTTTCTGTATTCTAGAGGTTTACCAGTCATTTCTAAGACGGACATGATATTATCTTCAACACTCATGGTGCGAAATACGCTAGCTTCTTGAGCTAAATAACCAATACCATAACGTGCTCGTTTGTAGACTGGATATGTCGTGATATCATGATCATTTAGGTAAATGTGTCCAGCGTTTGGAACAACTAACCCTGTAGTCATGTAGAAAGATGTGGTTTTACCTGCTCCGTTTGGGCCAAGAAGACCAACAATTTCGCCTTGGTGTACTTCAAAAGAGACGCCATTAACGACCGTTCGTTTACCATACTTCTTCACCAAGTTCTCAGAGCGAAGAATCATGCTATCGTTTTGTGCTAGTTGATCAAGATCTTTTTGAATATCATTCATGAAACGAAATTTTGTTGCGAAGTTAAAGAAAAATCCCCGTCTTCAGAAAGAAAACAGGGATAATAACTTTATAAATTACAGGTATTTGTTTTTCGAAAGAGGTTTTTAAATCTCTGCATCAGCATAGAGGAAGCGTTTGATACTACGCTTGGGCGTTTTCTCAAATTCTTCTTGGAATATTTTGATGCCAGAAAGTTGTTCGTAATTATTTACTATAGAGTTTAGTTCTTTTCTATTTTGCTCCATTTGTGCTGCAAGCATCTCATCATCCAAACCATCTTTTTGTGCTTCTTCGAAATCTGGATAAACTAGACCATAGAGTTTCTCTCCTTTTTGAATTACGATGGATTCGCTCACATAAGGTAGTGTATTTAGTTTGTCCTCAATCTCTTCGGGATAGATATTCTGTCCGCTGGAGCCAAGTAGCATGTTTTTAGAGCGCCCGCGGATGTATAGAAAGCCATCTGCATCAAGTATACCTAAATCCCCTGTATGAAACCAGCCATCACTGTCGATGACTGCTGCTGTAGCTTCTGGATTCTTATAATATCCGAGCATTACGTTAGCACCGCGTACCATGATTTCTCCAACAATATTTTCAGGATCAGGGCTGTCTATTTTTACTTCCATATGCGGGACAATACGGCCGCAAGAACCTAGCGGTAATTCTTTCCAATCTGCATATGAAATAATAGGAGCACATTCTGTTGCACCATATCCCACAGTGTAGTTAAAACCTATCTTGTGAAGTAATTGTTCTATTTCGCTGTTAAAGGCAGCTCCACCAATGATGATTTCATAGAAGTTTCCACCGAATGCATTATATAGTTTTTCGCGGATTCTTTGACAAATCTTATCGCTAATAACCGGCAAGCGGAGCAATAGTTTCATGCTGGGGGTTTGCAGTTGTGGAAGTACTGCTTTGCGAATAATCTTTTCGATAATCAGCGGAACACTTATGATTAAATCTGGCTTTACTTCTGCAAAGGCCTGGAATATGATTTTTGGGGATGGTAGGCGTGTAAGGAAATATATATGTGTACCACTCAAAACTTCATATAGAAACTCAAAGGACATACCGTACATGTGTGCCATAGGTAGGATACTAATGATTTTTGATCCTGGCTTAATGATGTGTCCTAATGCTTTTTCTGCAAAGTCCATATTAGACCAGAGTGCACGATATGGGATTAATACCCCCTTTGAATTGCTAGTAGTTCCACTGGTATAATTCAATATAGCAAGACGATTGGGATCATCTGCAGCCTTATATTTGACGTGTTCTGCACGGAAGTATTTGGGGTATTTTTCACCAAACTTCTTATTGAGCGTTTCACGTGCTTCTGTTAGTGATTCGCTGCGACTTATTAGAAGACTATAGTCTGGGATGTTGATGATTCCTTCTAGTTTAGGCATCTCGTCAGCCTTTATCGTAGGCCATACTTGATCGCCAACAAAAAGTAATTTGGCATCAGAGTGATTAACAATGTCGTGAACCTGAGGTGCCTTAAATTCGTGAAGGATGGGGACTGCAACTGCTCCGTATGTTAGGATTGCTAAAAAAGCACTTGCCCACGCCGAACTATTACGCCCACATAGAGCTATGTTGTCACCAGGCTTAATACCTGCATTTTCAAAGAGTATGTGGAGTTTCTCAATCTTTCTTGCAACATCGTGAAATTGTAATGTGCTGCCCTGGTAGTCGGTGAAAGCATTTCGATCCCAGTTTTCTTTAATGCTTTTCTCAATAAGCCCAACAAAGTCTTGATATTCAATCATAATTGTTTTGTAGAATTAAAACTATTTTTTTGCTCATTAAAGTTGTTTCTGTGCAAAAAGTAGCGCTTTTTTTCTTTATTTACCACTAAAAAAATGAATTATATTCTTTTGTTCGTATCTTTTAGTTTATTAGTTGAAGAGTATAAAACTTTTAGGACTTCTGTGTGAATATATTTTGATTTAACAGACTCCCTTAGTTTTTATGAGATAAAAAAACTTGATAAAATTTTTTTAATTTATATAAAAAAAGAATGGAAGAGTAAAGGAATAAAGAAATAATCAATAGAAAAAAATTTGTTTTGTATACTGCATCTTGTAATTTTTGCATCTATGAGAAAGATTATACTCTTATTATTGCTATGCCTAGGTTCTTGTTACGCGAAAGCGCAAAATGAGGCTTATAAGCAGTACATCAACACCTATAAGGGAATGGCTATTGAGCAGATGCGGCGTTATGGTATTCCTGCTAGTATAACTCTTGCCCAAGGTTTATTGGAAAGTGGGGCCGGGACAAGTTTCCTCGCTATAACTGCTAACAATCATTTTGGTATCAAGACAGGTGGAACTTGGGACGGAGCGTTTGTCTTTAAAGATGATGACAAAAGAGGAGAACGTTTTAGGAAATATGAGAATCCTCAACAGAGTTACGAGGATCATTCTTTGTTTTTAACAACACGGAGTAGATATGCGTCTCTATTTCAGCTTGACAAACTTGATTATCAAGGTTGGGCGAGAGGCTTGAAGGCTGCAGGATATGCTACAAATCCAAAGTATGCAGACAAGTTGATAAGTTTGATTGATTTATACGATTTAACGCAATATGATCGTATATCCTTTTCCAAACCACTCGTGGTAGTTGCAAATGAATTCCCTCGTATGTCCCAAACAGCAGTAAGTGTTAATTCTGTACAGAGGGCTATCCGTCAATGTAATGGACTTCGTTATATTGTGGCCAATGCTGATGACAAACTAGAAATCATATCTCGTCAAACTGGTGTATCAGAGCATCGCCTTAAAAAGTTTAATGAGCTGCCAGAACATTATGTATTGAAAGCTGGCGATATAATTTTTCTCGATAAAAAAGGTAAACGTGCCGCAAGCGTATACAAAGATCGTCAGCACAAAGTGCAAGTTGGTGAAAGTCTTTATTCAATAGCTCAACGTTATGGTATTCAGCTTAAGTATCTTTATAAAATGAATAATTTCCCTTATTCTTATCAAGCAAGGGTGGGAGATGAAATTCGTGTGTATTAAGGTGTATCATTTGTTGAAGATTCTTACAATTAAAGTTTTCTTGAAATTTCAGTTTGTATAGATTTGGAGGATTTAATAAAGAAATTGTGAATAAAAAGATAATTTAACAAGACGGAGTGTAACTTTTTTTGCGCCTCTTACGTCTCCTTTAAAAATAAGAAAAGAATAAATTATAACAAAAATTATGAAGAAGTCGTTTTTATTTTTTTGTCATTTGTCTGCATGGGCGTTATGGGCGGCTATGCGCAAGACGATGTCTACTTTGTTCCTAACGGGCAAGAGACAAAAGAGAATGTGTCAAACTCTTCTTATCAAAGAATAGAGAACGACAATAATTCTACTTGGTATGAAGGCCGTAGTAGTAAGCGTAGTGTGGACGAATATAATCGTCGCGATTCAAAAACAAAATCTTCTAGTTCAGCTTATTATGATAATGAAGATTACAGTCCAGATGGTGAGTGTACAGCACGTATTGTTCGTTTCCATTCACCACGTATGGTGGTAGTAGCAAGTCCTTACTATTGGGATTTCTATGATACCTATTTATACGATCCTTGGCTATCTTCTTCTTGGTATTGGAATTCGCGATGGGGATGGAGTGATCGTTATGGTTGGTATGATCCGTGGTATTCTTGGACTTGGGGTGGTTACTATAATCCGTATTGGAGTTGGAGTAATTCCTACTGGGGATGGGGCGATCCTTATTGGAACTACTACACTTGGAATTATGGTCCACGAGGTTGGCGCGACACAAATCGCGGAGGCTGGGGAGGCCGTCGAGATTTGATGCCCGTAATACATCTGCTTCTGTGAGTGGTTCACGTGGCGGTTTTGCTGGCCGTCGGACAGGTTTCGAGGGAACTACAATGAGCAACAATCGTAGTTTTGGAAATCGTCCTAATGCTTCTTCGAATAATCGCTCCTTTGGAAACCGTTCTTTCGAAAGTCAGCAGCAACCACAGCGTCAGTCTGTACCACGTATGGAAACGTTTCCCAATCGAAGCTTCGGACAACCAGCTGGTGGATCCTTTGGCGGCGGTCGCAGTTTTGGAAATAGCACTGGTGGTTTCTCTACAGGCGGTAGAGGCAGCGTAGGAGGTAGTGGCGGAGGCCGTACTTTTGGTCGCTAATGAATTTAAACAAAATATTGCTTAGTTTACTAAAAAAAAAAAGATTCTTAATGATGAAAAGGACATATTTGCTTTTGGGAGCGCTAGTTTTTGCGCTTCCGCTGAGCGCACAGGATATCTATAAGGTTGAAAGCTTCTCTAGTGAGGACCTCAATGGGACGGCACGTTATGTTGGTATGGGAGGTGCTATGAATGCTTTGGGGGCAGACATTTCTACTATGAGTGTGAACCCAGCAGGTATAGGTCTCTATCGTCGAAGCGACTTTTCTATGACAGGAAGTTTCTTGATGGAAAAAGGTGCGAAGCGTTTCAATGATATAGGTAGAAACCGAGCAAGTTTCGACCAAATAGGTTTTGTTTGGTCCACTCCAGCTAGAGGCAATAGTTTGAAGTTTATGAACTTTGGCTTTAACTATCATAAGAGCCGGAATCTAAAAAATTATATAGGAATCGAGAATGTTTCTACAAATGGTGCTTCGCAGGCTATTAGTGCTGCAAATCTCGGATATATGTATGGTGGAGATCATTATACACAAAACTCCAAAGGTTCTCTTTCTTTTAAAATGCCATTGACGGATGCAGCTTATAATTCCTATATGTTGGAGCCTACTTTCAAGACAGGTTCAACGACAGCTGTAGAGTCTTGGAACCCAACAAGCGCTAATGCATATAATTACCGTCGTGAGCAACATGGCGGTATTCATGAGTTTGATTTCAATCTAAGCTTTAATTTCAACAATAGCCTATATGCAGGTCTAACTATGGGCGTGTATGATGTAGATTGGAATAGTCATCTTTTCTACAAAGAAGGTATCGCTGACGGAACGGGTAAGATGCATGATTATTTCATGACCAATGATGAGGCAATCAATGGTAATGGTTTTGATTTGAAGCTGGGCGTTATTCTCCGCCCCATAAAGAAATCTCCGTTCCGCATAGGTTTAGCATTCTCTACTCCTACATGGTACAGTTTAACAGGGAACAATATCCTGTGGATGAATTCTCCATTTGTTGCACCCGGTAGCACGGAGAAAGAGACACAAGCAGGATACCGTACTGGAGACTTTGATTATAATATTCGCACCCCTTGGAAGTTGAATGTGAGTGTGGCAACAACTGTAGCCAATCGTTTAGCTTTGGATGCAGAATACGAATATAAGCATTTGCCTGCCGCAAGTGTTCGCTTTGCCAGTTATACTCCAGATATTTACGGAGGTTCTTGGAGCAGTAGTTATCGTGATGCAGCCATCGATAACCAGATTGATACATGGCTACGTGGACAACACACGTTGCGCTTAGGTGTAGAAATGCGTTTAGATGCAAATTTTTCAGCTCGCGCAGGTTATAACTTTGTCAGTAGTCCTTTCAAAGATGGAGCATTCTTGAATCTTTATCCAAATGCCGGTACTTCGTATAAAGATAGCGAGTCCTTGCTCAATGCTACGGGTACAGACTATGTAAATATAGGCGACACAAATCGTTTTACTTTGGGATTTGGATATCATAATAAGAGTTTTTATGCAGATCTGGCTTATCAATATCAGCAGCGCAGTACGACCGTGTATCCATTCCATGATACAAAGGAGTACACGTCCGATGTGCAGATTGTCGCAGATCATGGTGTTCAAGGTCAGAAGTTAAAGAATATTCAAAATCGCTTAATGCTCACTATAGGATGGAAGTTCTAAACCTATAGGAAGAGACAGATCTGTTGAGCTTCTCTTCTTTTAAAGTAAGTAGGCAACTACGATTCTTTCACAGAATTGTAGTTGTCTTTCTTTTTTATTTTTTTTTCTGTGAGGATATGATGGAGATAGTTTGTAATATCTTGTAAAATAGTTGAATAAGACGCTATAAAATATCTTTATTGTATTTTATAATATCCTTATTGCGGTGATGCATACAATAAGGATATTCGTTGACTTCCTTATTGCATTTTTGGTTTTTCTATAGCTACCTTTAAATACGTCTTTGGGATAAATAGTATCAGTTTGCAGAAACAAAAACATCCAAGTGCGAGAACCTCTCTCCTAGAGATTACAAAGCTTTGAAGTGGATGCAGTTTGCTGTTATGCTTGCAAAGTACTATCTTTGCAGTATTGAAAATTTCTAGTTTTATACTCGATGTTTTATGACTACAGAAGAGGAGTTTCAAAAGGTCTTAACAATATGTCGTGACTTATTTATAAAGAAGATGCACGACTATGGAGTGGCTTGGCGAATTTTACGTCCAATGTCACTGACAGATCAAATATATATCAAGGCCAATCGCATCCGCACTTTGGAGACAAAGGGGGAGGCTTTGGTTGATGAAGGAATCGTCCCGGAATTCATTGGTATCGTAAATTATGCTGCTATGGGACTTATTCAATTAGAAAAAGGCGCATCTTCAGGAAATGATATTTCCACTGAAGAGGCATTAGCCCTTTACGATAGAATGACCGCGAGCGCAATGGAGCTTATGCTAAAGAAAAATCACGACTATGATGAAGTGTGGCGTGCTATGCGTGTAAGTTCATATACAGATTTGATTCTGATGAAGATTTCTAGAACAAAACAAATTGAAGACTTGCAGGGAAAAACGTTGGTATCTGAAGGGATCGCCGCTAATTATCGAGATATGATGAATTATGCAGTTTTTGCACTAATCAAATTAACACTTGAGTAAGCCTCTCAACATATTGCTCTTTTGGCTGACAAGAATAAGTGTGTTGCTCTTGTCGGTTGTATTTATATTTTCTGGCTTTGTCAAAGCAGTTGATCCTGTTGGCATGGTCATAAAGTTGAATGCCTATTTTCAGCATTGGGGCTTTCACATTGCAGATAATAATATCTGGCTTCAGATGTTTGTAGGAGCAATGGCTGCAATTGAATTGCTGTTGGGCGTGAATTTGTTGTTGGGGATACGTCGTAAACTTACAACTATTTTTATTGCTATTTTTATGCTTGTTATGACAGGCATAACACTATATGTTTTTCTGTACAATCCTGTCCCAGATTGTGGTTGCTTTGGTTCAGCCTTGAAGCTTTCTAACTCGGAGACTTTGTTGAAGAATGTGGTGTTGCTAGCTGCTTCTGTATTCTTGTCTGCGCGTCCTCAATATATTCTTAGATTGATTTCAGAAAGGAATCAATGGATTACAGCAGTATGTTCTTTGGTCTATGTGGTGAGTGTTACTGTCTATTCTTTCGCCACTTACCCGTGATAAGTTTCACGCCATACAATGTTGGGACAAACATCAAGTCGGCTTATGAAGGGAATGTGCCAGATCAAGCAGCAATGGAATTGGCCAATATATATATATATACAGCCAAGGGAGAAGATGTGACATACGAGCTACTTTCAGATACTTCCTTTACTTTTCTTCTTACTTTACCAGAGGAGAAAGAGGCTGATGATGGAAATAATGATCGAATCAATGACTTGTATGATTATTGTGTTGACAAGCATTATAAATTGATAGGTGTGGCCTCCCAGGCTTCAGGTAGTTTTTCTGATTGGATTGATCGCTCGGGTGCTGCATATCCGATGTTTTTTGGAGAACCTTCACAGCTGAAAGCAATGGTGCGTTCCAATCCTGGTTTGCTCTTGCTAAAGAATGGAGTCATAATAGGAAAATGGAGTCAAAATGATCTTCCAAGTGTTGATGAACAAACTCAAATTTCTGAGATTGTGAAGAGCGGGAACCCCACTAAGAGTGGGTTAGTTTTATTACTCTGGTGGCTCATTCCTGTATTATTAGCTATCCTTGCTGATCGTATATGGATTGGAAGTAAATTCTATAAACATTATATTTTCAAAAAAAAATTAAAACTAACAATTATGCGAAAGAAAATTGTAGCAGGCAACTGGAAAATGAATAAGAACCTGCAAGAAGGTATTGCTCTGGCAAAGGAACTTAATGAGAAACTTACAGCTGACGCTCCAAAATGTGATGTTGTCATCTGCACGCCATTTATCCATTTGGCTTCTGTTGCTAGTATCCTAAATCCTGAACTAATTGGTCTTGGTGCTGAAAATTGCGCTGATAAAGAAAAGGGAGCTTATACCGGTGAAGTTTCTGCCGAAATGGTGAAGAGTACTGGCGCTCAATATGTAATACTTGGTCACAGTGAGCGTCGTGCTTATTATGCTGAGACTCCTGAAATACTTCGTGAAAAAGTAAATCTTGCCTTGGCAAATGGTCTAGAAGTGATTTTTTGCATCGGTGAGGTTCTAGAAGATCGTGAAGCTAACCGCCAGAATGATGTTGTTAAGGCTCAGTTAGAAGGTTCATTATTTAATTTGACTGTGGAACAGTTCTCTCACATTATTCTTGCATACGAACCCGTTTGGGCTATTGGTACTGGCAAAACGGCTACTTCTGAGCAAGCAGAGGAAATGCACGCATTTATCCGTCAGACTATCGCTGAAAAGTTTGGTGCTGAAGCAGCAGAGAATGTTTCTATTCTTTATGGTGGAAGTTGCAAGCCCAGCAATGCTAAGGAACTCTTCTCTAAGCCAGATGTTGACGGTGGCCTCATTGGTGGCGCTGCCCTCCAAGCAGACGACTTCAAAGGTATCATCGATGCTTGGAAATAAATCTGTTTGAACCTTAGAGGGCAAGAACATTTCTTGTTAAGAGAAAAAAATTAAAAGGGTAGGCAAGTGTTGTTTTTTTCATCTAGAGACACACTTGTCTACATTCTCTCAATAAATGACTTTTATGCTAAAAACCCTACCTGTTTTTTTATAATCTTGCTTCTTCCTTTCTCTGTGAATGGGCAAACTTTTACAGAGCACCTTAAACAGCAACGTTCTGGACATGGTAAGATTGTCGTTGTGCAAGATTCTATTTTGGAGAGAATCGTAAATAATAAGTCTACTTCTATTCCTGTAATCAGGACACACCCTGTGAAGCAAGAGCAAACACCTCAAAAGAAGTCTGAAGCCACTCCAAAGAAAGTTGATTCTGTACCTGGAAAAAGAGACGATGTTTCAACTTCTGCAGAAGGAAAGAATACAAAGAAAGCAACTGAATCTCGTGCTCGTACGATACAAGAAGCGCATCTAAAAGTTGAGAAACAGAAAACATCGCGTGAGCAAGCTGTAGAGAATGTCAGTTATATGGCTCGTGTTCGTTACAAGGCGGAGGGTTTTAGAATACAGGTTTATACTGGAGGAAATTCTCGTGCAGATAAAGGGAAAGCTCAACAGTTACAACAGCGCTGTCGCCAAGAGTTTCCTGAACTTTCTGCTTATGTCCATTTTGTTTCCCCTCATTGGGTTTGTCGTGTGGGAGATTTTAAGGATAGAGAAGAAGCTCAACGCTATGCCAATCAGATACGAAGAAAGAGATTAAGTTACGAAGCACGAATAGTGAAATCATCAGTATTGCTAGCAAGATAGAATAATGACACAAGAAGAAAAGATAGAACGCCTTAAGGCATTGAATGAAGAGATTTTGACACTTTTGGGGGAGAATCCTCAGCGAGAAGGGTTATTAAAAACTCCAGAGCGTGTAGCTAAAGCACAACTGACTTTAACTCGTGGTTATGAAATGGACGCTGGTGCTGTGCTCAATTCTGCCAAGTTTCAAGAGTCTTACCAGCATATGGTTATAGTGAAAGACATCAATTTCTATAGCCTCTGTGAGCACCACATGTTGCCTTTCTATGGGAAGGCTCACATTGCCTATATACCAAATGGTTATATAACAGGATTATCCAAATTAGCGCGAGTAGTAGATATTTATTCTCACCGTTTGCAGGTTCAGGAACGTATGACTCAGCAGATTATGGAGTGTATTCAGGCAGCTTTGAGTCCGTTAGGTGTGATGGTGGTTATAGAAGCAAAGCACATGTGTATGCAAATGCGCGGTGTGGAGAAAGATAATAGTATGACTGTAACTTCTGCCTTTTCTGGTGCTTTTAATCAAGCAAAGACTCGTGAGGAGTTTCTTAATTTGCTTCATAACTCTAAATAAAAAGAGTGAGGTCTTGGCAATCGCAAAAAAATATGTTACTTTTGCATTGCTAAAACGCGGTAATAGCTCAGTTGGTAGAGCGTTGGCTTCCCAAGCCGAAGGTCGCGGGTTCGAGCCCCGTTTACCGCTCATTTTTAGTTTTTACTTTGGGATTTGTAAGTTTTTGGATTTTACAAAACTTTTAAAAAGAACTAGCCTCTTGGCGTATATAGACGTTAAGGGGCTAGTTCTTTTTGATTATAGATTATTGCTGTCCGGTAAAAGTTTTACACGGCAAAAAAATAAGGCTGAAATCCTCTTGTAGGATTCCAGCCTCTTTTGTTACTTTGCTTGTTGCAAAAAAACGCTAGTAACATGAGCAAAAGTACATATTTTACCGGACAGCCGGTCTATAGTCAGGTCATTAAATTGCTGGATAAAGCCAAAATTCAACAAATTAGTCTCGAAACGCTAGGGAGCGAGCGTTATGTTAAGCGTTTGACAGGTTGGAAACACCTCATCATTATGCTCTTTGGTGTTCTCAAACACTTTGATTCTCTGCGTGAATTGGAGATTGGCATGAAAGCCGAGACCATGAAACTCTCCCACTTGGGTCTTGATTACGTTGTCCGTCGCAGCACACTTGCAGAAGCCAACCAGCGGCGTCCACAAGAGTTCTTTGCCAAGGTTTATGGCTCTCTATTGGAACGCTACACTCCATTTTTAGCGGACAGCCGACCTGTGGGCTGTCAAAAAGCGTGGGAGAAGCAGCTTTATATGATAGATTCTACCACTATCACGCTCTTTGACAACATTCTCAAGGGAGTAGGCCGACATCCCAAAAGCGGGAAGAAGAAAGGCGGAATGAAGGTACACACCATTATGAAGTATCAAGTAGGTGTACCTATGGTGGTAGAACTGACCTCTGCTGCCAAACACGATCATTATCTTCTCAAAAAGGTGCACCTGCCCCAAGATTCCACCTTGGCAATGGATAGAGCCTATATAGACTATGCACAGTTTCAAAGGCTTACCGAAGAAGGTGTCTGCTATGTGACTAAGATGAAGAAAAAAACCTCAACTACAAGGAACTCTCTTCTACGGCCTATGTTTCTCGTGATGGTTTGGTTACTCATATCGACAAACACATTCTTTTTTTGAGAAAGAGAAGGTAAGGCACGAAGCCCGATGCGTAGAGCTGTGGAGTAATAACTCTCGTAAGTCGGTGATGTTGCTGACTAATAATTTTTGAACTATCGGTTGAGGAACTTGCTGAAATCTACAAACGAAGGTGGGCTATAGAAACTCTCTATAAACAACTGAAACAGAATTTTCCTTTGCACTTTTTTTCTATGGTGAGAGCGTGAATGCCATCCAGATACAAACCTGGGTGGTACTCATCGCCAATCTCTTGTGCACAGTACTGTCCAGAATGATTAAAAGACACGTTTCTTTTTCTCAAATCGTAACCATGCTTAGATTGACGCTCATGTATTACACCAATTTCATTGCTTTCATGGAAGATCCCCAAAAGGATGAGTGTGCAATTTGGGCTGAAAGAGCTAAATCCCCACCACTAGAACCTTCATTATTTGATTAGGGGGCTTGCTTTTTGAAAATGAAACCCCGAAGTCCTATTCTAAAGGGCTTCGGAGAGCTTTCTTATGCCGTTTGGAAGTTTACCGGACAGCAATAATTATAGATATATTTATTATTCTTTTGGTGCAGCCATTTTTTTCGGAAAAATATGTTTACTAAAAGCGATGTTCAGCTTCCATAATGCGGAGTACTTTTTTTGTTCGCAGATGGCTTTTTGATATTCTCTCGTAATAAGTTATTTCTAAATTATTTGATTGTTTTTGAAGTCTAATGACTTCTTTGAGTATGATTGCAGCATCTTTTTCAGAGAGATTTGGCAGATTGCCTCTTTTGCAAGCGCGATATATCATTCCTTGTATGTTGCGCTGTTGCGCCTTCATCTGATGGAAAAGTGGAAGCACTATTTGAGCTTCTTGTGGAGTGAGTGCAGCTTCTTTAGTGATATAGTCCTCAAACTTTTTCTTGAAAACTGCTGGGTTAAAGTCTTTATGGTGTCCTGCTTCTTTCGTTTGAATAGCATCTTCTATAGGAAAATGGTTTGGAGTTTGACAGTAGGCACTAATAGATATGCTAGCAGAGAGTAGTATTGAAGAGAAAAATGCGATACTGTTTCTAATTATTTTTCATAATCATAAATTTTCAAATCGTTTAACATCATGTAATCATAAGCCTTTATCAACATTTGTTAGGCGATAATCATTATATTCAGTTGTAATGCCTTTTTCCCGATGTTAGTTCATTTCTGCTAAATTTGATACTAGAAATGTGCGTAATACTAAAGAATATGAGAGACAAGCTGCAGCACAGCTTGCGTAGTTTAAGAATGTTTTTCTTCTTGGAGATCTTGTTGAAAACAATCTGTGAAGGCTCTTGATTCGTGCATTCGATAAGTTGTGCTATTCGAGTATTGAAATTTTTCAAAGTAATGATCTGGAATCAGAAATGGATTTTTTTCTATATTGTCGAGGTATATTAGCCATAATTATTGTATTTGTGTTTATGATAAATTTAGATTAAAATGGTTTAATACTGCTACTCAAGATTTTTTTAAAAAAATGTTTGTATTTTTCTGTACCGCAATATGATAGGATGCCTTAAGAGCTCCTACACTGGTATTTAATATGAAACTCATTTCTTCATATTTCATTTCTTCAAAAATATTTCATATTGAAGATAATACGCTGTTTCTCTGGTAAGAGCGAAATCGCTTTTTGAAGTTGAGCTTCTGTTTCGTCACCATCAAAATAGGGATCACTTATCAAGTTGTTGACAATATCATTTCCTCCACTAGAAAGTGAAATGTTCTCTCTTTGGCGAGCAAGAAAACTAAGTGATTCATTTACTGCTATTCGAAAAAGCCATGTGGATATTTTTGAATCTCCACGAAAAGAATCTAATCCTATCCAAGCTTTCATGAAAGTGTTTTGTAGAATATCATCTGCATCTTCATGATAGAGTACATAGTGCCGGATGTGTTGGTAGAGAGGTCTAGAGTATTGGCAAACAACTTCTTGAAAAGTAGCCTGCCGAGTTTCTGGTGACTTAAGTCTTTCGATGATGGTGTCCAAATGACTAGTAAAATAAAAAGAGAACCTGCTTGGCAGGTTCTCGAGTTCTAATTAGAACAAAGAATCTATGTTTACAAAATAGAGATCTTTCTACTGATCTTACCTATCTTGACTATATAGCAGCCTCGGTTAAGATTTAAATTAAATGTCTTATCGTTGGAATCAATTTTTAAGGTTGTCACCTTAATTCCTGTGATATTGAAAATCTCCATCGTTAATCCTGCACCGTTTAGAACTCTAAGATTTGTTCCATTGAGGGTAATGGAAGGATCTGTATTCTCCATGAATGTCTCTATTGCACTTGCAAAGAAAAAAAGTTTGCATGTGCCATCTGAGGGATTATGAAAGAAAAGAGAGTATTATTACGAGTAGTTTTCTATTCATACAGAGTCTATTTTTGGCAAAAGTAAAAACTTCTATTCTTATATGCAAATTTTTTGTATGAGAATTACTCTTCTATTGTTTCATCTCCTTGTATAGAGAATTGTTTTAGTTCATACATTGAACCATTATAGATATTAAAATCTACGTTCTCTTTTATGCCATCAAGCCTACCTAAGTCTGTATATTGCCAAAATTTCCATCTACCTTTATAGGTGAGTTTTTTTCTACATAGTAATGAGCAATCCAGTAAGGATATTTGTTGAACTCAGGGCGTATTGAGATATTGTTCCTTGAACTTATAGTTAGTATAGATAATAGGTTTTGTCTTATATTTCTCTTCAACAATGTCAAGCCAAGTTTTGGCAGCTTTTCTGACCTCTTCTGTGCTGAGATTTCCTACTGTTTCTATATCTAAAACGGGTGGGAGATCCCCTTCTTCTAAATGTACTTGTTTTAAAAAATATTCAGCTTGCTGCTTAGCAGATATTCCAGGAGAGAAAAAGTGATAGGCACCTCTTAAAAAGCCATATTCACGTGCTTGGTAAAAATTATCATTGAAATTCTCATCAAGTAGACTTATTCCTTCAGTTGCTTTAATAAATATGAAATCTACTGTTTCGTCATTGACGGTTGCTTTGCTTAACTTTTCCCAATTTATCTTTCCTTGATGATGCGAAATGTCTATACCTCTAATAGAATAACCTTCAGGACTATTTATATTACCGTACAGAGCTTTCCATTTGAGAGTGAAAGGTGAGACAGCAAAATTATAGAAGAGATACCCATATATAAGAAGTATTCCTAGGCAACCAATGCTTAAGAATTTTTTTCCTCTCTTGTTAATCTGCAGTATTGTCCACCAACTTTTCTTTTTAGTGTGACGACTCCTCTTATTTTTTGCTTTTTTAGGCATTAAATGAAAAGAAAGAGGCGAGGCTCGTTAAGACAGCCTCGTCTCTTTAAAGCTAGATGTTTATTATATTATTTACTCTGTTCGAGTGCTAAAGTCTTAGTACAAGGGTCGCAAACTTCCGTAGGCCCCCAATACTGGATAGGGCCAGGATATAAATAACGAGTATTTACTGCCCAGTCGTCACGATTCTCAGCAAAAGTCTTGAAAGGTGCACCATCAAGGCGAACGAGAGCCTTGCGAATAACTGGCTTCATCTTACCATTACGGCGTTCCATGTTCATCATCATTGTGATGGGTACACCACCTGCAATCCATTCTGCAGCTGGAGCCGTAGTATTCTTGACAATTGCCATATATCCAGTCTTACCATTAGCGACAAGCTGTGCGGCACTAGTGCCTAATGCATAACAGTAGTCTGCATCATAGTTGGAGGGTGCGGCGCAACGACCTTCATAGCCAAAGAAATGGTGTTGTGCTGCAAACTTACCAACATATTTACTTTCAGCTTTCCACGTTGCAAGTTTTTTACCAACCATTTCGCTTAATAACTTTTCTGTTTCGATGAGAGATACTTGAACATTTCCATGCGGATCGCGTTCCAAAGCTAACTGCATTGCGACTGCTTCAGGAAGCTCTTCAAGAGTTTTGAGATTCTCAGCAGAAATATTTTTCTTAACCCAAGCAAAAGTATCTTCATTGTTCAAGCTTGCTGTTTCAGTTTGTGCTTGTTCTGTAGAGAGTAGGTCGTTGAGTTCAGCGATAAGTCGCTTGATAGCAGGTACGAATTCGATAAGACCTTCAGGAATCAGAACTGTGCCAAAGTTATTGCCATCAGCAGCACGTTTTGCTACGATATCAGCAATGTAAGATACAATATCATCTAAAGTTTGGTTTTTAGCTTCTACTTCTTCGCTTATAATTGTTATATTGGCATGAGTCTGAAGTGCGCACTCCAAAGCGATGTGACTTGCACTGCGTCCCATCAACTTTATGAAGTGCCAGTATTTGCGAGCTGAGTTAGCATCACGTTGAATATTACCGATCAGTTCACTGTACGTCTTGCAAGCTGTGTCAAAGCCGAAACTAGTTTCAATCTGTTCGTTCTTTAAGTCACCATCGATAGTCTTAGGACAACCTATAACAGAAACACCTGTGTTCTTTGCTGCATAGTATTCAGCCAGCATACAAGCATTTGTGTTTGAATCATCACCACCGATAATAACAACTGCTTTAATTCCAAGTTCGTTGATGATTTTCAGACCGCTTTCAAATTGATCTTCAGTCTCTAACTTAGTACGGCCAGAGCCAATCATGTCAAAACCACCTGTATTGCGATATTTTTCTACAACTTCGCTAGTAATTTCAATATACTTATGGTCTACTAAGCCACCAGGCCCCATTAAGAAACCATAAAGTTTGTTATTTGAGTTTTGCTTTTTCAATTCATCAAATAGGCCACAAATCACATTGTGTCCACCAGGTGCCTGGCCTCCTGAAAGTATAACTCCAATATTAATCGGAGCGTATTCTTTCTTTGTCTCTGTCGGAACAAACTCCACAAGAGGCATACCGTAAGTGTTGGGGAAGAGTTTCTGAATTTCTTCTTGATTGTCAACACTCTGGGTTGACGCACCTTCTTTGATTTCTACATTGCTGCGCAGACCTTGAGGAAGCTTAGGCTGATAAGCAGCTCTAGCTTTTTGTAAAGCACTAATATTCATTTTTATTTGTTTATGTGTAAGTTTCTTTCAACTGATGCAAAGTTAATATAACGGCTAAGAACTGCCAAACATTCTTATTCTAGTTTTCTGAAAAGAAGTTTCTTGTTACCATTTTCTAACAGCATATCTTTTTTTGTTTAATGTTATAACTTTGAAACCTTCTTGCGATCCAGTAATACCTGCTTCTTCAAAAAAATTGTTGTTGGAGTAACAATAAGAGAATCCCTGATTTCGGAAGTTTAAGTAGATATTAAAAATGAATAGTGAATCGTTCTTATATAAAAATCTTGTATTGGCTATATTTGATGCACCATCAAAGAGTCCTCTCATATAGGTGATTTGACAGAGTTTCAATTGAAAACTCCAAAATATGCCAGAGTCTTCTTGATTCTTCTTTTGCGAGTTTTTTATAATTGTTTTAAGTTGCCATTTTCCATCCAATTTTTCCATTCATGGGAAGTTTGTCACAACTCCCAACTATCATCAATCCCGCTAGTATGATTATTATATAAATGATTTTTTTCATTAGAAAAGTCTTTGATAATTTAAGTTGAAATCCTCTGTTGTTGCCAATTTGTGTTCCCGAATCTAAGCCTATAGCTGCTGTTAAGCAAAACTCTTTGAGTGGGTCTTTACCAAATTTATAAGAGCTTTCCAGTAAAAAACTATTAAGGTTCTTACTACCGTGCAAGTAAGGTACATTATATGTTCCCCAATTCTTTTCATGAGTGTATAGGAAACGGAGGTGTAGCTTATTGATAGGATTACTAGTTATTCCTAAGTGGTGAGCGCGAAATCTGTTTCCAGAGAAGAATAGTTCGTTATTATCATTATATAAAGGAGATGTGAAAAGAGGATTACCAATAGCTTGGCCAAAATATTGCCAGCCTTGATAAATCACATGATTGTAATAGTTATCAATGCCACTTATTTGGTCAGGAATTGATGTTGTATGATCATGATATATTGGTCCTGATTGGTAGTCGGTCTTTATATATTCATATACTATTTTGCTAATGACTCTATTTTTAGGTAATCCCACTTCAATTCCCACTAGATAATCCTTCCATCCATATTGAAAGAAAAGTTGAGAATGATCTTCAAAGAAATGATCCATATAGCCACGTATATACCAAGATGGTGTTTGATAGCGGAGAGAAAAAAGAAGGCTTCCTAAGGTGTTTCCTTCAGCGTTGGCATATTGATCGTCTGTGGGGTCGCTACCTCCAGAGTAGATAGCTTTAAGGAAAGATTTTAGATTGTGCGACATAGTGAAATTATACCCTTTGATATTCATAGCATTCTTGATTTTTCCTCCAAAGATGGTAGCCATTTCTATGCCTGTCTCGAAACTTAGCGGGAAATGCTGTTCATTACCGAGCTTTAAGTAGAGTGCTTTAGAGTGGAGTAGGGCTTCTAGTGCATAATGTTGATCTTTCTTTAAGTAATATCTTTGCCATGGTCCATCCATCATCATTCCATATCCAAAATGTCCTTTTATGGAGAGCCAAGGTAGAGTATGACTAAAAAGAATATAATCTGGGATTTCAACTCTTATTTGTGGTATGGGCCGTGCGTTTATACCAAAAGTCTGAGATCCGGAACTAAGTTCTTGGTCTTTTAACTCCATTGGACGTTCTTTGGTACCTATGGACAATCTAACTTTTTCAGTTCTATGTCGATAAAAGCTTGTTGTATCCAACCACTCCATTTTCTTGTAAGTTGAGGCCCACCAATAAGGTCAAGTCCATATCCAATCCTCCAATTATAGCTAGAATCCGCCTCTGCTGGGCGAAAAACGGCAGTTCGAATCCATGCGTTATTATTTTGGATCCCGACCGTCCCGTTTTTATTGGCAGCAAGCCATAGTGGGGTTGCTCCATTATTTATTGTTGTTCCAACTTCAACTCTGAAGCGCGCATCATCAATGGCATCTGATAGCGCAGTTTGTGCTGATACCATTATTGGGATATACAGAGTTAGAAGTATCGTTTTGATTTTTCTCATGTATTGTTTAGGGTGATTGAGATAAAAAGGGTTGTTTACGTGTATATCAGTTTATTGCGGCGTTTAAATGCTTTTACTTTAAGCAATCTGCGCCCAAGGACCATTTGTTAAACTTGGTCAATTGGGCGCAGAAAGAATGTTGTGTTTTATATATTATTTCGCATAGCTTACAGAGCGTGTTTCACGGATGACTGTAATCTTTACTTGACCGGGATAGGTCATCTCGTCTTGAATTTTTTTCGCAATTTCACTGCTGAGTTCTTCTGTTTGTTTATCATCAATCTTATCAGCTCCAACGATGACACGCAATTCACGGCCAGCTTGTATAGCGTAAGTTTTAGTAACGCCAGGATAGCTCATTGCGATGTTTTCTAAATCGTTAAGACGTTTTATGTACGCTTCAACGATTTCGCGGCGTGCTCCAGGACGAGCTCCACTGATGGCATCGCAAACCTGAACGATGGGAGCTAAGAGTGTGGTCATTTCCATCTCATCATGGTGTGCTCCTATTGCATTCACAATTTCTGGTTTTTCCTTAAATTTCTCTGCAAGTTTAGCACCATACAAGGCGTGGGGGAGTTCGCTTTCTTCATCAGGAACCTTCCCTATATCGTGCAGTAAGCCTGCTCGTTTTGCTTTCTTGGGATTAAGTCCCAGTTCGCTTGCCATAACAGCACAAAGGTTTGCTGTTTCTCGAGCATGCTGTAATAAGTTTTGGCCATAGGAAGATCTATATTTCATTTTACCGATAATCCGTATCAATTCGGGATGAAGGCCATGGATTCCTAAATCAATTGCAGTACGTTTACCTGTTTCAATGACTTCTTCTTCTACTTGTTTCTTCACTTTTGCCACAACTTCTTCAATACGTGCAGGGTGAATACGCCCGTCAGAAATGAGTTGGTGCAGAGCTAATCGGCATACTTCTCGACGAACAGGATCGAAAGCGCTAATCACAATGGCTTCAGGAGTATCATCAACAACGATTTCAACGCCAGTAGCAGCTTCTAAAGCTCTGATATTGCGACCTTCTCGGCCAATGATTCGACCCTTGACTTCATCATTGTCAATATGGAACACTGTGACACTATTTTCAATAGCCGTTTCTGTAGCAACACGTTGAATCGTCTGGATGACAATCCTTTTCGCTTCTTTATTAGCCGTCAACTTGGCATCGTCCATGATGTCATTGATATATTGCTGGGCATTTGTACGAGCCTCATCTTTTAACGACTCAACAAGGCGTGATTTGGCTTCTTCAGCACTTAGTCCACTGAGCTCTTCCAATTTAAGCTGTTCTTGCTTGTGCATACGGTCAAGCTCAATTTCACGATTGACTAAAGCTTTCTGTTGGCTTTCTAGTTTTTCTTTAGAATCATCCAGCTCTTTTTTCTTGCGATTGATCTCTTCTTGACGCTGGTTGAGGCCGAGTTCTCTTTGTTTTAGTTTGTTCTCAACTTGCTGGATTTTTAGAGTTGCGCTGCTGCACTTCTTTTTTTCAAGTTCAGACTTTTTGTTTAAGAACTTTTCTTTAACTTCAAGTAGCTTCTTTTCTTTAACTACTTCTGCTTCGTGTTCTGCTTCCTCTAGACGTGTCTTGTACATTCCGTTTATCACATAGCGGAATAATCCGTATCCGATAGAGACACCTATGAGTAAGCCTACCAATGGTATGATAATATTCATAAAAAAAGTTTTGATATTTGGTTTTTATTCTATTGTTTTTACTCTCTGTTATCTATTTTTGAGATATTCCGAATATTTAATTTCTATTTTTGGTGGAGAAATCTCAAAGATGTTCTTTTCTCTTTTATGCTGTCTAGTTCTTCATCAATTTCTTTTGATATATCTTTTATGCTATCCAGTACAAAATCCATATCTTTTTGATGTCTAATGGAATGAACTACAAAATCGAGCAGTGTTATAGAGAGGTATGTCTCATAACTCTGTCCTCTAAACTTTTGTTCATAACGACCTAATTGTTCAGTAATTATTTTTGCAGCTTTTCGGAATACTTCTTCATCCTGACGCCTTACATTGATTTCGTGTTCTTGACGCCCAATCAGTATCCTAATAGTTAGCTTATCACTTACTTCATTCATTATTATAAGCAAACCTTTTACTGGGTTATATGTTTAGCATTGCAATGCATTTATCTACTTTATGCACTAGCTTGTCAATACGTCTCTTAGATTGAGCTAAATCCTCGTTGCTTATATTTATAATTCTTGCCGTCTTTAAAGCTTCGTAATTGTCTTCTGATTTCTTTTGTGCGGCAGTTGCTATTTCGAGTGAATCTTTGAGTTGCTTGACCTCTTCGTGTAAATGCATACTGTCCTCCTTCAATTGCTTAAATTCTAAGAGCAAATGACGGATGCGCGATTTAAAATCTTTAATTGCTTTTTCCTCTTCTAGGGTCATTGTTGAGATTTTATTCGGCTCATGCCTAATACGACAGAACTCTAAATTTAGAGTTTCGTAGGCAAAGATAACCACTAAATATGAGATTTGCAATAAATTAGAAGTATTAAATCTTTATATATGTCCTTGTCTAGTAGCTAAAGAAGCCTTTTAAAAAAACTCTTGTCTTTATGAATCATATCCTTTTGGAAGATAATCCCTTATAGTTGCTTTCTTATTCCTTTATTGTCTAGTTATAGTATGAATGTTGATCCTTTTTTTCTGAGAGTGAATGTATTCTTTTTTTCTACTTTTTTTGAGAAAGGAAACTTTCGAATAATAGTAGTTATCAAAAAGAGTTTCTTATGTTTATATAGAAACTACCATCTTTCTCGTTTTAAAAAGTTTAATTGTGAATTTTATTTTTATTATATAATACCGAGATTATTGTGGAATTTAAAAGTGCTATAAGATAATTTAATAACACAATAATAGTTTTTCGCAAATAGCCTTATTGTATTATAGAGCAGAATAAGGCTATTTTCTGTTGTGTTACTCATTTTATGACCTTTTGTATGAGAACTGAGTACATGAAAGGTGTGCTTGGATGGATATATATTTATTTTTGCGATTAATGGTATTTAGATATCCTTCTGATATTATTTTTCTAAACTTGTAATTAGCATATTTCTATACTCATAATTTTGATTGTTACAAAAAGCTGATCTTCTTAGACCAAGAGAATAATTACTCTTAGATCTCAAAAAGAATGTGGTATTTTTAGGTTTTTAATAGTTTATATAACTATATCAATGATGTTGAGTTTTTTTATTTCTATATACATATGATGAGATAACAATTCTCTAAATGCTTAATTTAAAAACATTTAGAGAATTGTTTGAGGGAAAGTGAGCGTATCTCTAGCTATGAGAGGTTACAAAGACCACAGTGAGATGTGAATATTTATTCATCGCTAGTTTGTCCGTAGTGCCCATAAGATCCATAGCCATAACCGCCATAGCCGTAAGAGTTGCCATAACGATAACTTCCGTATTTACCGCTAATGTAGTTAGAACCATTAAGGATAATTGCCATGTTATTATAGCTATTCTCCTTATATAATTTTTCAATTTCTGGAATAAGACGGCGATCCATGACACCAACGCGGACAACAAAAAGAGTTGCATCACAATGAGGCTTTATAATGGATGTGTCGGCAACAATTTCAATAGGTGGACAATCAAGATAGATGTAGTCATATATCTCTCTCATTTCTTTCATGAGCGCTGTTAATCGGCTAGACTGCAGAAGCTCAGTAGGATTAGGAGGAACAATGCCAGATGGTAGAACATCAACATTTTTGCCAAAGGCATCTTTAATGATGAGATCGTCTATATTGTCAGTGATGCCACTAAGATATGCACTGACCCCACTCTTTGTGCGTTGTGGAAGCATCTGAGACAAGGAACACCGACGAATATCCATATCTACGACAAGAACGCGATGATGATTGAGTGAAATGGTTTTAGCAAGATTGGCTGTAATAAAAGTCTTACCGGAACCTTGATTGAAGCTTGTCACCATAATTACTTGTGGCTTCTTACTTATTGTGCCATCAGTTTTGTTTGTGATAGCTCCTAAGAAGTAGTGCAATTTAGTTCTTACAATGCGGAAAGACTCGTTTACCATATTACGATTTCCTTGCTCAATGACAATTTCACGCTGCTTGTGTTGTGTCTTTTGCCACCAATGGTTGCGAATATCCAAATTGGGAATCTCTCCAATGAACGGAATATTGAGAAAGTCAATATCCTTGCGCCCACGGACTGTCTGATTTAGGTATTCGCGTAGCCATAGTAGGAAACCTGGGACAACTAAACCGATAAATAGAGCGATCAATAGAATGCGACTTCTCTGCGGAGATGTGGGCGCATTGCTACCAAAGGGGGGTTGGATAATGCGGGTATTCCACGCTGTGTAGGTTTTTGAGAGTTCATTCTCTTCTCGTTTCTGAAGTAAATAAATGTAAAGACTTTGCTTAACATCCTGCTGACGCTTAACGCTTTGCAGGTCTTTCTCAAGTTTAGGATTGAGTGCAATTTTATTGTTGGTTTCTGCTTCAGAGCGTTGATAGTTTGCAATCTGTGACTTGATTTGTGCTATTGTATTTTGAACAGAGCGAAGAATAGCAGTTTTTAGTTGCATCAATTTTACATCACTCTTTTTTACTTCTGGATTTTGCTCGTTACTATTAGCTGCTATATCATTGCGCGTTAAGAGTAGCGTATTGTATGCTTCAATCTGAGATTCGATGTTTGCATTGCCTACTGTATTAAGAGGGAGTAATTGCTGCTTGGAACTATTATTACGTAGCGATTGTTCCAAGAATTGAGTCATACTCAGCTGATTCTGTAATTCGAGCGTATGCTTATAATTGTCATCAGACTGAGACATATACATAGTGGCTGAAGCTTGAACGTCGGGGGTTAGATTACGGCTTCGAATGCTTGCAATGTCTGAATCAACATTTCCTAGTTCTTTTGTTAGATTGCTAAGCCGCTCGTTTATAAACTCATTGGTTGATTCAGCCATACGATTTTTATCTTTCATCCAGTTATCATTGTATACACTGATGAGAGAACGGAGAATATCTTCAGCCCTTTCAGGGTTCTCGTCGTTTAGTGAAAGATCAATGATAGAAGATTCCTCATCGCTCTGGCCTACAGATAATCTGCTAGAATATATTGCTCCAACGGACTTTACATTGTACTTATGTACAGTAATTTCTTGTCCAATCCATTGGTTAGAAAAAGATGGGGTAAGTTCAATTTGTAAAGCGCCATAAGGACTCTTAAAGGTAGTTCCAATAAGAGCTGTAATGTCGTTGCCTTGGTTGAAATCGTAAAGTTTTACATGATTCTTATCTACAATTTTTAATTTGAACGTAAAGGTCTCTAGTTCGGATAGATTAGAGAAATGTAACATCACAGGAGCATCGTTATACAGAGGACGTTCACGCAAACGTTGAGGTACAGTCATCTGCAAATCCAAATGAAGGCGTCTAACAACCTCTACCATGTTTTCGGATGCACTGATTGTTTGAATTTCATTTCGAATATTAGTGTTTGCTGCCCCAATCCCTAAATACTGGAAATCCTTAACTGTGGAATATTTTGTGTTTTTATCATCCTTGATTAAGAGAGATGTATTACGAGTGTAAATGGGAGGTGTCGTCATAATTTTATATACAGCAACACTTAAACTCACAAGTACGGCAAATACAAACCAATACCAATGAGATAAAAAAAGGAGACTTAACTCTTCGAGTTTTATTCCACCTCTATTTTCCTGTTTGATTTCTTCTAATTCTTCAGCTTGCATATTCTTTTTTTAATGTGTTACAGATATTGTGAGATTACTTACTTTACTCTTGAAATTTCCAGTTTTTTGGAGAGGAAAGAAAAGTGTACGTTGATAGTATAGAGCATTCTTTTCAACGGGAGCATACACGGTGGGAATGAATTTTGCATCTGGCATGGTATTGAGCTTATTTTCTGGATATATAGCCCAAACCTTTTGTGCGCCAAGAGTCTCTTTGTGTTTACCATCAATATATAATTGTGTTTCTCGATTTGTCATAACGATACGAATGTTCACTTTTCCTTGTGTGGGCAAACGATAGTTAAAGCAATTGAGGTATCCATCACGTGAGAAACCTAACTTTCCCTCTTTAGGATCTGCCAAGTAAAATATTGAGTTATGGCTCTGAGTAAGTATTGTTCCGTTATCTTCTTTACAACAATCAATGTCTAAAGCAACAGTATTTCCATATCCTGCCTCAATCACGGGCAAGGCTAAAGATGTATTAGGATAAATACTGTTAAGTTTTAAAATTTCCTGAGGTAAACGTCCTAGCTCATTGACACCAGGTGCTTCCGATAGTTGCGTACGTAAAGAATCAAAACTAGCATAAGAAAAAGTAGTTTTTTGACCAGTCCAGCATTTCACGGATAGAGTTTGCAAAGCAGGGTAAAGGCGGTCATGGATATCCTTTGTCGAAATTCCATTACCATAGTGATCATTCCATATTGCAAACATACCTCCTCTAATGGCGGGATCCTGCTCTTTAAACTTCTTATTACCAATTTGGGCTGGAGTCCAATTATTGTACAAAAACTGGCAGTTAAGATAATCATAATAATATCCAGCAGCAGGTACAATATATACATAGCCATCGGGAATAGAAACTAATTCATAACCTTGTTTCTTCATTTCAGTGGGATCAGCATAGCCATTATACCAAATATTCATTAAGACACCTTTACTTCTGACTTTAGTTTCTCCATTTGCATGAGTAAGAGCTCCCCACAGCATTGGCTGTTTGTTATATTTCTCAATAAGAGCAAGATAATGATCTGTAAAGCGCGAAATTTTTCTACGACCTTTTTGTCTGCATTACTATATTCGTCTGTTCCTATATTTACGCGCGGTCCTCGGAATACAGGGTCTTTTCCTTCGAGGTATTCTTTGTAGAGTGCATCAAGAAACGTGTATGTTTTAGGATTAAAAAGATCTAGATGATCTTTTCCATAATTTTCTGATGCAATTTCAGGACGATAATGAGTAAAAGCTAAAGCATGTGCAGGAGCATCGATTTCTGGGATGATTTCAATATGATATTTTTCAGCAAGTTTCTGTAAATCACGGAATTCTTGCTTGGTGTAGCTTCCATCTTTAGCTGTGAGACCCGGATATGTTTCACATTCAAGTCGAAATGCAGCAGGGGTTTTATTCCAGTCATTTTCAAAATACTGACGAAACCCATTATCATTAAGATGAATTTGAAGCGTATTCATCTTATAGTAGGACATTATTTTGACTAAATTGCGTAGATAATCAATAGGAACAAACTTGCGAGCAACATCAATCATAAGTCCGCGCAATTTATATTGCGGTATATCTCGAGCTGTTCCTCTCTGTAATAGTCCATCTTTGTTTATCATTTGAAGGAGTGTTTGTGTTCCCCAAAAAAGACCAGTATTTGAGCTTGCCGATATGCATATAGTGTTGCTGATATTTAATTTATATCCTTCATCTCCTAAAGTTTTGTCGTCAATAACTTCAAGAATTATATCTCCATTTTTTTGTTTGCCTTTGGTTAGTATAAGTTGTTTGCCTGTAAGTAAGTTGTATTGTTCAACTAATAGTCTAGCTGTTGATGCTAGTTGGCTAGAGCGTACAATCACTCTACCGCTCAGTGTTGAAGTTCCTTGGCTTGCGGTCCACTCTGTTAATTCTGGTATAACAAAAGGTTTTACAGGGGATTGCCCCTTCAAGATAGTTGCAAAAAGCAAAATGCCCGTTATCAAGGCTAAAAGTCTTTTCATGTAAAGAGAGATTTATATATCATTATATGTGTGGACAAAAATACGAACTTATTGTTAAATAGCAAAACTTATAAAATTTAGGAATAGAATAATGAGGAAAAGTACAAAATAAGTTGAAAACGGTGCTTTATGGTCGTTTTTATTATTGAAAAGATGCTACTCTCTATGTTTGGCCTCCTCCCAAATACTGTTCATTTGACTAAGGGTAAGTTCTTTGAGTTGAATCCCTTTTTTAAGAGTTTGTTCTTCTAGGTAGTTAAATCTTTGTGTGAATTTCTGATTTGTGTACTCTAGCGCGTTATCTGGATTGATGTGATAGAGTCGCGCAGCATTGATAAGACTAAATAAAATGTCCCCAAACTCTCGCGTTGCTTTTTCTTTGTCTTTGTTTTCTATCTCGGATTCAAACTCATGGATTTCTTCTTTCACTTTATCCCAAACTTGTGAACGCTTTTCCCAATCAAAACCTATCCCACGTGCTTTGTCTTGAATCCTATAAGCTTTTATAAGAGAAGGTAATGCTTTCGGAATGCCGCTTAAAACAGTCTTATTTCCGTCTTTCTCCATTGTCTTTAATTGCTCCCATTGTTCTGTGACTCCCTCTGCTGTGCTTATATCTGCCTTATCTCCTCCCTGCGGTGGGTATACGTGAGGATGTCGGAAGATAAGTTTATCGCAAAGTTGATTACAAACATCAGCTATGTCGAAAGCCCCCTCTTCGCTTCCTATTTTAGCATAAAAGACAATGTGTAGCAGAACATCTCCAAGCTCTTTACAAATATTTTTTTATCATCTCTATGTAAAAGAGCATCACACAGTTCATACGTCTCCTCAATGGTATTAGAGCGCAAACTCTCATACGTTTGTTTTCGATCCCAAGGACACTTATCTCTGAGTGTATCCATTACATCAAGCAGACGCCCAAAGGCTTCTAGTTTTTCTTTTTTACTATGCATCTTTATAATCTTTTGTTCGCAAAATTATGAATTTCCCTGGTAATAAGCCAATCAACTTAGAAGAGTCTTTGTTTGTGAACTTGCATTGTTTGTATAAAAATGTTTCTTTTATACAAATATTCAAGTTAATTTCGCACCCTATTACGGAGAGGAAGCGAATGGAAAAATTTGAAATTCATATATTAGGATGTGGTAGTGCTTTGCCAACATTGAGGCATCACCCTAGTTCTCAAGTAATAAACTTGCGAGAAAAACTTTTTATGATAGATTGTGGAGAAGGGACACAACTTCAATTTCGGAAGACTCGGTTGAAATTCTCTCATCTTAATACGATTTTTATTTCTCATACTCATGGCGATCATTGTCTTGGACTTATGGGACTTATACAGACTTTTTCTATGTTGGGGCGGACAGCTCCTATTCACATATATGGGCCACAAGACTTAAAAGAATTTCTACAACCACAATTAGATTTCTATCAAAGGAGTATAAGTTTTCCTGTAAATATTCATTGTGTTAACTCTAAAAAGAATGAATTGATTTATAAGGATCGAAGTGTGGAAGTGTATACTATTCCTTTATCCCATCGAGTTCTATGTTGTGGTTATCTTTTCAAAGAAAAACGAGTTTTGCCACATATCCGTAGAGATATGATTGATTTTTATCAAATCCCTAATTATGCAATAAATAGTATAAAAGAAGGAGCAAATTGGATTCTGCCAGATGGTGAATGTGTAGACAATTCGAGATTAACGTTTCCTGGAGAAATTCCTAGAAGTTATGCTTATTGTTCTGATACATGCTACCTTCCTAATTTGGCTGGGGTATTAACGGGAATAGATTTATTATACCATGAAGCAACCTTTTGTGAAGAGAATGTTGTACGCGCTCAGCAAGTGATGCATTCCACTGCACGTCAAGCAGCTATGTTGGCTAAATCTGCAAAAGTTGGGAAGTTAATGATAGGACATTTCTCTGCTAGATATGAAAATGAGTCGATTCTATTACAAGAAGCTCAACAAGTTTTTCCGCGAACAATATTGGCAAATGAGGGCTTAGTTATTAAGGTCTAATTAAAGAAGATTTTCATTTACTTTTCAAAGTGCTTCAATTTCTCTTCTTGCTATGCCGTTGAAAGAAAATACTTATTTTTTTGCATATAATAAAATAACTATGACGCATCCGAATTTAAAAAGTGTATTAGATTGTGAACGATACTTGCGCCTCCTGGCACGAGATTTTCCTACAATATCAAGTGTTACTACAGAAATTATAAACCTAGAGGCTATATTACATCTGCCAAAGCCTACCGAGCATTTTATGGCAGATCTCCATGGCGAGAACGAAGCTTTTTCAGCATGTACTTCGTAACGCTTCAGGTAATATTAAAAGAAAAGTTCAAGAACTGTTTTCTAATTCATTGAGAGATAAAGATATGACAGACTTGTGTACTTTGATTTATTATCCTGAACAAAAATTGGAATTAGTAAAGCAAACAGATAAGAATATAAAAGATTATTATCAGACGACGCTTAACCAGTTGATAGCTGTATGCCGTCGAGTTTCTTCGAAATATACACGTTCAAAGGTACGAAAAAGTTTGCCTTCAGAATTTACATATATAATAGAAGAACTCTTACATGAATCAACCGAAGATCATAATAAGGAAGCGTATGTAAATGTTATTATTCAGACGATTATTGGTACAAAACGAGCCGATCAATTTATTATTGCTCTTTGTTACCTTATTCAGCGTATGGCTGTAGATCAATTGCATTTATTGGGTGATATTTTTGATAGAGGCCCAGGTGCTCATTTAATATTGAATACATTAGAAACTTATCATCATTGGGATATACAATGGGGGAATCATGATATTCTATGGATGGGAGCAGCTGCCGGAAATCCTGTATGTGTGGCTAGTGTGTTACGCTTGTCTTTGCGTTATGCAAATATGCAAACGTTAGAAGAAGGATATGCTATAAATCTTTTGCCACTTTCTACCTTTGCTATGGAGACTTATGCTGAGGATCCATGTGAGATTTTTATTCCTAAATTAGAAGATACAGGAAGAAATTTGAGTGAAAAAGAGGTTCATCTTTTAGCTCAGATGCATAAGGCAATAGCCATTATCCAGTTTAAACTAGAAGGTCAGTTATATGAGAAGTATCCTGACTGGGATATGAAAGATCGTGGAGTTTGGCGAAGATTCATGATACGACAATCTCGCTTTATGGTAAGAGCTATGATTTATTAGATTCTGTTTTTCCAACATTGGATGAGTCTAATCCTTTTATGCTTACGGAAGAAGAACGTAGAGTTGTTGAGCGTCTTGTCCATAGTTTTATTATTAGTGATAAACTCCAGCGTCATGTTCAATGTCTTTTGTCTCATGGTTCTATGTGTGGGACCTATAATTCTAATCTACTATTCCACGCTTCTGTGCCACTTAATTCTGACGGTTCTCTACGGGAAGTAAATGTCTGTGGGACTAAAGTAAGTGGAAAAGAATTGATGACCCGTGTTGAACAAGAAATTCGTGCGGCTTTTGATGATGGACTTGATTCAGCAGAGCGGGAACAAGCCTGTGATTATTTTTGGTATTTATGGTGTGGTCCCAATAGTCCTCTATTTGATAAGTCAAAGATGGCAACTTTTGAACGCTATTTTGTTGCTGAGAAAGAAACGCATGAAGAAGAAAAAGGTTTTTATTATCGTCTTAGAGAACAAGCAGATGTTTGTGATAAATTAATGGATGCTTTTGGTGTAATAGGAAAGCATCGACATATTATAAACGGACACGTCCCCGTGAAAGTTGGTTCTGGAGAGAATCCAATTAAAGCAGATGGTCGTTTGATGGTAATAGATGGTGGTTTTGCTAAAGCTTATCATCATACGACAGGTATTGCTGGTTATACGCTTGTATATCATAGTCGCGGCTTTCAATTAGTTCAACATGCTCCATTCAAGAGTACCGAAGATGCAATAGCTAATGGTACAGACATAAAGAGTACCACTCAAATCGTTGAGATGATGGGACGTAGAGAAATGGTAAGTGATACAGATAAAGGAGAAGAACTGAGAGGACAAATTGTTGACCTCGAAAAATTGCTAATAGCTTACAGAAAAGGGATTATCAAAGAGAAAGAATCATGAAAAGTCTAAGAGAACTCTTTAGAATAGGGCAGGGACCTTCATCTTCGCATACTATGGGGCCCAGATTTGCAGCTGAAAAGTATTTATCTTTGCATCCAGAGGCACAAAGGTTTCGTGTCACTTTATACGGTTCACTTGCGGCAACAGGGCGTGGCCATTTAACAGATTATGCTATTCAACAGGTTTTTGGTGATACCTGTGAGATTATTTGGAGAGCTGATATTATGCCAAAGTTTCATCCAAACGGAATGATGTTTGAATGTGCTGGTGCTTTGGCTGAATTTGGTGATCCATGGACAGTTTATAGTATTGGAGGAGGGGCTCTGGCTGAAGAAGATAGTGATGCTTTAGAAACACCAGATGTTTACGAACTTAATCATCTTGGTGATATTAAACACTGGTGTGAACAGCGAGGCAAATCTTATTGGGAGTATGTAGAGCATTGTGAAGGTCCGCAGATTTGGAGCTATCTTGATAAAGTTTGGAAAACAATGGAAGCATCAGTAGAGCGAGGATTAGTTCATGAAGGTGTTCTTCCAGGTGTGTTGAAATTGCGTCGTAAGGCCCCCGATTATTTTATTAAAGCAATGGGGTATGGCACTAGCTTGCAAACACGCGGCCTTGTCTTTGCTTATGCATTGGCAGTGAGTGAAGAGAATGCAAGTGGTGGAGAGATTGTAACGGCTCCTACTTGTGGTAGCTGCGGTGTTGTTCCTGCAGTATTGTATCATATTGCTAAATCCCGTAAATTCCCAGAGCAACGCATTCTTCATGCCTTAGCCATTGCAGGATTAGTAGGTAATGTGGCAAAGAGCCTAGCAAGTATTAGTGGAGCAGAATGTGGCTGTCAAGCAGAAGTGGGAGTAGCCTGCGCTATGGCGGCAGCTGCTGCTAATTATATTTTCGGCGGAAGTCTGGCTAGCATAGAATATAGTGCAGAAATGGGATTAGAACATCATTTGGGTATGACATGTGATCCTATCTGTGGATTAGTGCAGATTCCTTGTATTGAGAGAAATGCTCATGCCGCAGCAAGAGCATTAGATGCTAATATATATTCTACTTTTGCAGAAGGCATTCATCGTATTAGTTATGACAAATGCGTTGAAGTGATGAAAGAAACGGGGCATGATCTTCCTTCTGTTTATCGAGAGACGAGCGAAGGTGGACTCGCAAAAGAATATAGTCGTGGCATGGGAAGTTAAAATGTTCAGCAAAGGTATTGTCATATAAGGAAAAAGAATTAACTTTGCGCTCGCTATTACGAGTTAATGGCATATAATTCAAACCTAATAAAATATTTATTAAAAATGGCAACAAGAATTAGATTGCAGCGCCACGGCCGTAAGGGCTATGCTTTTTATAGCATTGTAGCTGCAGACGTAAGAGCACCACGTGATGGTAAGTTTATCGAAAAGATTGGTACTTTCAACCCTAATACCAATCCTGCCACGGTAGATTTGAATTTTGAACGTGCCCTTCATTGGGTAGAATGCGGTGCGCAACCTTCTGATACAGTTCGTCATATTCTTAGTGCAGAAGGTGTTATGTTGATGAAGCACCTCAATGTTGGTGTACGCAAAGGAGCTTTTGATGAAGCTGCTGCCAAGGCTAAGTTTGAGGCTTGGAAGGATGCTAAGGTAAAAAAGGCTGAAGCTGATAATACCAAGACTGCAGCAGAGAAGAAAGCTGCAGTTGCTGCACGCTTAGAAGCTGAAAAGAAAGTAAATGAGAAAATCGCTGAAAAAGTAGCTGAAAAGAAGGCTGCTGAAGCAGCTGCTAAGGCTGCTGCCGAAGCTGCCGCAACAGCTGAGTCTGCTGAAGAAGATACAGTAGCTGAGGCTACTGAAGCTCCTGCAGAAGCATAAATAAGATTTTTAATTCTAAAAGCTACCCTCTTTGAGGGTAGCTTTTTTATTATCCTATATTTCATTATCAAGGTCTTACTGAGAATATTTTAATTTGTTAAAGTCGATAATTTTTCTCTATCTTATTTCTCTATGAAATTGAGAGGGTAGTTAGCGGTTGAGATAGGAGAGAATATGGGTATTACGGTGCTGGATATTGCTAAGTTAAAAAAGGCTCCCGAAGAGGCTTATACACCTTTGGAAGCACTTATAATATATGTAAAATAAGATGAGACGAGTAAAGACCTTTTTTTCTTATTTATTTTTTTATTCTTTGTCTTGACGCTATTCAGTCTTGAACTTTTCAGTAAAAAGTTTTATACGTTTTTCTATCTCTTCAGTTACAGGGACAAGTGGTAGACGAAGTATATTTTCAGCCTTACCTAGAATGTTAAGGAGGCATTTGATTCCAGAAGGATTACCATTTATGCTCATTAGTTTATAAAGTTCATTGAAACTACGGTGAAGTTTTAGGGCCTCTGTATATTCTTCTTTTTGTGCGTAATGAATCATATTGCCAAAGTCTTGGGGGTAGGCATTGCCTATAACAGAGATGACACCTTTTGCTCCAATAGTCATTAGCTCGAATGTTATAGAATCATCTCCACTTATTACATCGAATCCTTCTGGTGCATTGTCAACGATATCTTCAATTTGTTCAATCTTTCCGCTTGCTTCTTTTATGGCCACAACATTTTTACAATCTTGTGCAATGCGAAGTGTTGTTTGTGCAGTAAGATTAACTCCAGTTCTACCTGGAACATTGTAAAGAACAATGGGAAGTGGGCTTGCTTCACTTATAGCTTTGAAATGCTGATAAAGTCCTTCTTGTGTTGGCTTATTATAGAATGGGCAGACAACGAGAACACCGTCAAATCCAGAAAGATCTTCAGTTCTTAGGAAGTGGCAGACGTCTGAAGTATTATTACTACCACATCCAAGGAGAAGAGGCACATCTTTTCCTGCAGTTTCTATCAGTGTTTCTCTAATAGCTATTTTTTCTGCATCACTAAGAGTTGGTGTTTCTGCAGTTGTTCCTAGCACGCAGAGGAAGTCTGCACCCGCTAAAAGCTGATCACGTACTAAAGTGCGAAGGGTGTTCAACTCAACATGGCCTTTTTTGTCGAATGGTGTAGCTACGGCAATGCCAAAGCCGCGGAAGGGATTATGTCTCATAATATGGCTCTTTCAATGAATTTATATGTTTGCAAATTGTGGTATGTACAAAGCACTTTAAGGCTTTTCTCCTATGATTTCTAAAAATTCTTCTTCTGTAATTAGTGGTATATTAAGAGTTTCTGCCTTCTGGCGTTTACTGACTCCCATTTTTCTCCCATTAGTACGAAAGATGTATTTTTTGAGATGCTGCTGGCGTTTTTACCGCCGTGATTTTCGATTATCGTTTTATATTCCTCCCTGGAATGTTTGCTAAACGTCCCACTAATTACGACAGATTTGTCTTTAAGCTCTTCGCCCAACAATTCTGCTTTCTTAATAGCCGTTTGAACTCCATGTTTTTTGAGTTCTTCTACTATGTCTTTGTTGCGCGGCTCCTTAAACCATGCAACAACACTTTGAGCAATAATAGGGCCTATACCTTCTACTTGTAGCATATCTTCCAATGTGGAAGATTCAATTGTTTCAATATTACCAAAGTGACGAGCAATAGTTTGAGCAATTACTTTCCCGACAAAACGAATGCCTAAAGCAAAGAGTACTCGCTCAAAAGGTTGTTGTTTGCTTTTCTCAATAGCCCCAACAATTTTTTGTGCGGAAATAAGTCGACTTTTATCAGCTCCTGCTAGGTCTGTAATCGTGAGTTTATATAAATCTGCCACAGTCCTAATAAGGCCGCGTTCAAAATAATCGTCAATAGTTTCCGGTCCCAATGAATCTATATTCATCGCATCGCGACTTATATAATGCTCAATCTTACCTTTTAGTTGCGGAGGACAAGCTGTATCGTTGGGACAATAGTGAGCGGCCTCACCTTCATAGCGAACGAGTGTCGTACCACATTCGGGGCAGGTGGTTGCAAAATAGACTTTTTGTCCAAGGTCTGAAGTGCGTGCAGATTTATCCACATCCACAATCTGAGGGATAATTTCGCCAGCTTTTTCTACATACACATAGTCACCAAGGTGTAAATCAAGTTTAGATATTATATCTGCGTTATGAAGAGAAGCTCTTTTAACTATAGTTCCCGCTAATTGGACAGGTTCCATAATAGCCACAGGAGTTACAGCTCCTGTCCGACCTACTTGGTAGGTTACTTCTTTGAGTTTTGTACGTTCTCTTTCTGCTCGAAACTTATAGGCGATTGCCCATCTTGGTGTTTTAGCTGTAAAGCCTAATTGTTGTTGTTGTTTTAGAGAGTCTACTTTTAGAACTATACCGTCTGTTGCTACTGGGAGATTCTTGCGTTCAATATCCCAATAGTCTATAAAATCATAGATGTCTTCCAAAGAATGTACTAGTTTTGTATGCTCTGATACCTTAAAACCCCATCCTGCAGCCATTTTCATATTGGCATAATGGCTTGTTTGGGAAATTTCTGGGCCTAATAGATAATACAGGTAGGCGTCAAGCTTGCGCTTGGCTACAGTTTTAGAGTTCTTACTTTTAAGTGTTCCTGATGCAGCATTACGTGGATTAGCGAAAAGTGGCTCTTCATTTTTTGCACGCTCTTCATTAAGTGCTTCAAAACTCTTCCAAGGCATGAGAACTTCTCCCCTAATTTCAAATTCTTCGGGATAGTTTAAATGATTGGGAAGTCGAAGTGGAATACTTTGGATTGTTCGTACGTTGTCAGTGACATCATCTCCTTGAATTCCATCGCCTCGAGTAACAGCTCGGATCAGTTCTCCTTTTTCATACCATAAAGAAATGCTAAGTCCGTCGAATTTTAGTTCACAACAGATTTCAAAAGGCTCCCCATTGAGGTTCGTGCTTACTCTGTTATAAAAGTCTGCTACTTCTCCGCGATTGTATGTGTTTCCTAGAGAAAGCATAGGGTAACGATGAATCACCTGCTTAAAATCATGGTTTAAATCAGAGCCTACGCGTTGAGTAGGGGAGTTGATATCAAACATGTCTGGATGCCGAGCTTCTAATCCTTGAAGTTCGTGCATTAAGCGATCGAACGTCTCATCGCCAATTTCTGGAGAATTCTTGACGTAGTATAAATAATTATGCCGATGCAGTTCCTTACGGAGAAAAGCAATTCTTTCTTCTTCACTCATAACAAAGGCAAAAATACGGAAAACTAGGAAAAAAGAACTACTTTTGCAAGTAAAATAATTAAGAACAGGAAGATGCGTATAGATATTATTACGGTATTGCCTGAGATGCTGACGGGATTTGTTAATACTTCTATCTTAGCTCGCGCACAGAAGAAAGGCTTAGCTGAGATTTGCATTCATGATTTGCGTGATTATACAAAGGATAAACATCGCCGTGTAGATGATTATCCTTATGGTGGATTTGCCGGCATGGTAATGCAGTGTCAGCCTATTGATGATTGTATTTCTGCGCTGAAAAAAGAACGCGATTACGATGAGGTTATTTTTACTACGCCCGATGGTGAAACTTTTGACCAGCCCATGGCTAATAAACTTAGCCTTCATCAGAATCTCATAGTATTATGCGGACATTATAAGGGTATAGACCATCGTATTCGCGAACATCTTATTACAAAAGAAATTTCCATTGGAGATTACGTATTAACAGGTGGAGAGATAGCTGCAGCTGCAATTATAGATTCTGTAGTACGTCTCATCCCTGGGAGTATCTCAGACGAACAAAGTGCATTGAGCGATTCTTTTCAAGACAATCTTCTCTCTGCTCCCGTCTACACGCGCCCAAGTAACTATAAAGGTTGGGAAGTTCCTGACATTCTATTGAGTGGTAATGATGCTAAGATTAAGGAATGGGAGATACAGCAGAGTTATGAACGAACGCTTAAACTTCGTCCAGATTTATTACATAAAGGTTGAGAACACATAAACAGAAAAGGCGCACATTCTTCTTATGTGCGCCTTTTCTGTTTATACCCACTTATCGGGATGTGATAACGTGGCTTTTTATTAATTACTTCTAATTACTTCTTATATTGCTTGTTAAGACCTTCAATAACTTCATCTGTAATATTCAGCGAAGGCTCAGCATAAAGAACATTGACAGTTGCTGCACTATTTGTAAGAATCATAGCATAGCGACCATCTTTGTTATATTCTTTCAAGTAATCTTTTACGCGACGGTGGAATTCTTCGTAGTATGCATTCGTAGCTTTTTCCATTTCTGCAGAGTATTGCTGTTGATGCTGCATATACGTTTGTTGTTTCTGCTGACCGCTAGCCATTGCACGCTTATATTCATCTTCGCTCTTGTATACACCTTTCTGTGCATTACGTTGAACTGTAGAGGCTAAATTTGTAAGTGCGTTTTCTTCAGACTGAAGTTTCTGCTGGTAGGAAGCTTGCTTTTGCTTTAGGGCTTCCGTTTGATCGATGCAGTATTGGTATTTCGTAGCAAAGCTATCCAATTCTACATAGGCAATGTTGCCTCCTTTTGTTTCTTGAGTAGAAACTTTTGCCAGTCCATTCTCTTTGGGCTGAGTACTTTTGTTCTTGTTGTTACAGCTGGTTGCAACCAAAGTGAGCGCAGCCAACATTAGAGTTGTATATTTCATTGCTGTTATTATTTTGATTTCTCTGACACTGCGAATCGGTTATGACTACGCTCTTTCTTTTCCATATCACGATAGCAAGTGATACCTTGATCGTTCATCGCTTTATTTCCTTCTATGTGTGTGTGTATGAATTGCTTACCGAGTAATAATCTAACACCAAGAAGCAAGAAACTAACGGCTACTATCAATATCAATATCAATAGTGTTTTTATCATCTGATATTCTTTTTATTTAGGGCGCAAAGTTACGCTAAAAGTGTTATAATCTCTAATATTTAATGTTTTTTTATCATTTCTCTTTGTCTGAAGTCTTGAACATTTGAAATTGTTCCTAAATTTGCATTATACTCAATTTATAAAAACAACTTATGGAAAATAAAGATTTACAACCGAGAGAAGTCTTTGATTGCTTTGCGATGGTAAATAGAGTTCCTCGACCTTCTAAGCACGAAGAAAAAATGGCTGAGTTCCTTTTGAATTTTGGTAAGGAATTAGGCTTAAAAACAAAAATAGATGAGACAGGAAATGTTTCTATCTTTAAGCCGGCCACTCCTGGGTATGAGAACCGCGCAACTGTTGTGCTGCAAAGCCATATGGATATGGTTTGTGAGAAAAATGCAGATGTGGATTTCGACTTTAAGAAAGACGCTATTCAAACTTATGTTGATGGAGAATGGCTAAAAGCTAAAGGAACCACACTGGGTGCAGATGATGGTATTGGCGTTGCTATGGAAATGGCGCTACTACAATCCTCAGATATAGAGCATGGTCCTATCCAGTGTATTTTTACGCGCGATGAAGAAACGGGGCTTTCTGGTGCTTTTGGTATGAAGTCCGACTTTATGGAGGGCGACTACCTTATCAATCTTGACTCTGAGGACGAAGGACAAATCTTTGTGAGTTGTGCTGGTGGTGCCAATACGATTGCGGCGTTCCCCTTCACTAAAGAATCTCTCCCTGCAGGCTTTGATACGTTCCGTGTTGTAGTTAAGGGATTGATGGGTGGTCACTCAGGTGACGACATTAATAAGAAGCGTGCCAATGCTAATAAATTGTTGCTGCGTTTCCTTTGCGACGAAATGGAGAAAACGGATCTCCGCCTTGTAGATATTCAAGCTGGAGGTCTTCATAATGCCATCCCACGTGAGGCTGAAGCACTTTGCGCAGTTCCCTCTTCTTTTAGCAAACAGTTACAAGAGGATTTAGCAGTATTCCAGGATGAGATAAAAAATGAATTCTCTGAGACGGAAAAGTCTATAATAGCAACTCTCATTTCTGAAGCTCCTGCCGAAATGGCTCAAGCTCCTGCTGAAACTCGCAAGATGTTGCTGTCCTTACGCGCTGTGCATAATGGCGTTTTAGCAATGAGCCAAACCATTGACAATTTTGTAGAAACGAGCTCAAATCTTGCTAGCATTCGCTTAATGACTCCTGAGCAAATTGCATCAAATCCTGAATTGGCTTTCTTTGCTGCATCTCAGAAAGAACCTGCTGTAGTAGTCATCACAAGTCAGCGTTCAAGTATTGAGAGCAATCGTCGCAATATAAGTGCCATGGTCCGTGCTGCTTTCGAGCTGGGAGGAGCACAGAACGTCAAAACAGGTGACGGTTATCCAGGTTGGACAACTAATCCTAGCAGTATTCTTGTGAAGATGGCAGTTGAAACTTACAAAGAACTCTTCAACAAAGAACCTCAAGTATTAGGAATCCATGCTGGTTTAGAGTGTGGCTTGTTCAGCGTGAAGTATCCTCACATGGATATGATAAGCTTTGGCCCAACTCTTCGCGGTGTGCATAGCCCTGACGAACGCTTGCTGATTCCTACAGTGCCTATGGTTTGGGATCATCTTTGCTTACTTTTGAAGCGAATCCCTGAAGCTGGTAAGTAAGCCCTTTATATAAGCAGATTTTTAGTTGAGCATTCAACTGGAAATCTGCTTTATATATATTTCCACTAAAAATTCTTTCTTTTTTGCTATAACAGCGTATTTCTTGTTGTCTTCTAAAAGTCGTTTTATCTCTTAGAGGATAAACTTGAAAAAAATGTATTTTTAAATGGTTGTTTTATTTGACATCACGTTTCTTCGAAATAGAGATGAATTTCTTAAAAATGTTTCCTCAACATTAGAGGAATAGTAAGAAAAAAAATATGCTTCTTGTGTTTTTTTATCAATTTTGAAGCTAGTTTAGTGCTATAAAACATGTTTTTTTATCCTTATTCTGTCTGAAAATACAATAAAGCTGTCGGCTGATAACCTTATTATATTTCAATTTTTTTCCTTATTGTAATTCAAATTTCTATACTACAAAATAAAATTTCTATACTACAAAATAAAATTTGTCCTTGAGAAGTTGAAAAATAGTCCTATTTTAGTGGGAGTTCAATTTTGCGTTATTTTCGATCCGATGTAGAGAAGTTGATTTTTAAGCCATTCCTGCGGCTGTAAAATAAGAATAATATTGACAATCTTTCGCTTTTTTTATGGGTGATGGTAATCATTCTTTTTTCTCTGTTTTGTGTTATTTGTTTCTATAGAGCCTCTGATTATAACTGAAAGAAGTTGAGTTTGCGAGTTGCTAGCTTTTTTGATGTTTCCATAAAGGCAATAATATATTATGTATGTAATAAATAGTTAGTTTCTTCGTTTTATGTATCATGAATAAGTTACTCTACATTTTTTTGTATTTCTTTTTGTGGCCATTGGCTGCGTAGATGAAGATCAATATATTATTTCTGACACGGCTTCTCTACGTTTCAATAGAGATACTCTTTCTCTTGATACAATATTGGCGGGACTTCCTACGCAAACGGATACTTTCAAGGTCTATAATCCCAATAATAAATCCATCCGTCTTATTCGAGCTTGGTTAGAGAAGGGAGCAAATTCCCCATTCCGTGTTAATATTGATGGCGAAATGCTAGCCAATGGTGTCGGAACCGATTTTGAGATTGCGAGGAAGGATAGTATGTTTGTTTTCTTCTTTCTCAATACTCCAGAAATTGATGAGGATGAGCCTGCAATCGTAAGGGATCGTCTATTTTTCCAAACAGAAGGAGGAAAAGTGCAGAATGTAGTACTGCAAGCATACGCACAAGGTGTCTATCACCTTAAAGGAATCACCATTTCTTCAGATACAACTTTTACAGCAAATCGTCCGTATCAAATTTTTGATAGTTTGGTCGTAGAACAGGGAGCTACTCTAAAATTACTTCAAGGTGCGCGACTTTATTTCCATTCAGGTGCAAGTCTTATCGTACGAGGAAAATTACAGTCGGAGGGTAGTGCTCAACAAAATGTAGTACTGCGTGGTGACCGTTTGGGAAATATGCTTAGTGGTATCCCTTATGATCGCATTCCCAACCAGTGGGGAGGTGTTTATTTTGCAGCTGAAAGCTATGACAACAGTTTGATGTACACTGACATTCATAGTGGCCAATACGGCATTCGTTGTGATAGTTCTAATGTCTTGCAAACGAAACTGACAATGAATGGCTGTGTAGTTCACAATGTCGCTAGTGATGGACTTTCCCTGAAGTCTAATAAAGTGATCGTTATCAATAGTCAGTTGACCAACGCAGGTGGTGATTGTGTGAGTGTTAAAGGTGGAGATGTCCAGTTTATTCATTGTACGATAGCCCAGTTCTATCCGTTAGTAGGCGGTGACGGAGTAGCTCTGCGCTTCTCGAATTATGATGGTAACTATGGAATTCCTTTAACAACGTTGAATGTTTTCAATACAATAGTGACAGGGAGAAATAAGGATGATGTACAAGGGTTGAAACAGGAAAAAGGGAGTAGTATCGCCTTTAATTATTTGTTTAGAAACTGTTTATTGAATACCGAAAAAATTGCTGATGAGCATTTCTTGAATTGCTTTTGGGAAGGCGATAATCCGAAAGATTTTTCTAATGCTAAAAATTTTACTCCTACCTTTAATTACGACAAATTGAACTTTACTTTTCAGCTCGATAGCCTGTCTCAAGCTGTGGGACACGCAGATGGTAGCATTAGCAATAATTATCCTACAGATCGTTTGGGACATCCTCGCTTGCAAGGTAATGCGCCAGACATAGGTTGTTATGAGCGGCAGTGATATTCTTCTTTGTTTTAGCTCTCATAGTGTAGAAATAGTGTTACTTTTGCATCCCAAAAATAAGTAGAGACTATGCCCATTACAAATACTACTCGTCGTTCACGAAAGGCTCAGACTGTCGTGCCAATACAAGACGATCTTGGCCGTTTGCAACCACAAGAACCTAAGTTTGAACAAGCTATTTTGGGTGCTTTGATGATTGAGAAAGAAGCTTTTTTTCGTGTTTCTGATATTCTTCGTCCGACATCTTTCTATGAACACCGTCATCAATTGATTTATTCTGCTATTCAGCAGCTTTATCATGATGAACGCCCCGTTGACATACTCACTGTTACAGAGGAACTCAACAGGGAAGGTAAGTTAGAGGAGATTGGTGGACCTTTCTATATCACTCAGTTGAGTGGTATGGTGGCAAGTAGTGCGCACATAGAGTATCACGCGCGAATTGTTGCTCAAAAGGCTCTTGCGCGAGAACTGATTACTTACACATCTGGGATACAGTCGAAGGCCTTTGACGCAACAACCAATGTTGACGATTTGATGCAAGAGGCTGAGGGAAAACTTTTTGAACTCTCACAATCCAATGTCAAAAAGGATTACACCAATATTGAGCCTGTTATTAGAGATGCAATAGAACAACTGAAAGCTGCAGCAGCACGAAAAGATGGTTTGAGTGGAATTCCTTCTGGCTATCATGAACTAGATAGAATGACTGCCGGTTGGCAAAAGACGGACTTGATTATCTTAGCAGCACGTCCAGCGATGGGTAAAACAGCTTTCGCCTTGAGTATGGCCCGTAATATTGCCATAGACCAGAATATTCCTATGGCTTTCTTTCTTTGGAAATGTCTAACGTCCAGCTTGTAAATCGTCTTATAGCCAATGTTTGTGAGATACCTAGTGAAGAAATTCGTAATGGGCAGTTGAAAGAATACGAATGGCCACAGCTGGACTCTAAGATACGCTTGATGGATGGTGCGGAATTGTATATCGACGATACGCCCAACCTCTCGGTTTTTGAACTTCGAACAAAGGCGCGCCGCTTAGTGAGAGAACATGGTATAAAGATGATTATGATTGACTACTTGCAGTTGATGAATGCAAGTGGCATGTCTTATAATTCTCGACAAGAAGAGGTGAGTACTATTAGCCGTTCGTTGAAGGGCCTGGCTAAAGAGTTGAATATTCCTATTATAGCTTTGAGTCAGTTGAATCGTGGCGTTGAAGGCCGTGAAGGAATTGAGGGAAAACGCCCTCAGTTGAGTGATTTGCGTGAATCGGGAGCCATAGAGCAAGATGCCGATATGGTGCTCTTTATCCACCGTCCAGAATACTACCATATCTTTGCAGATGAGCATGGTCGCAACCTCAAAGGTATGGCACAAATCATTATCGCAAAGCATCGTAATGGTTCGGTGGGGGATGTGACACTGCGTTTCAAAGGAAAATATGTGCGCTTTGAGAACCCTGAGGACGATCAGGCTGTACCTTTACCAGGAGAAGATGCAAATATCATTTCTTCGAAGATGAATCAATCTGTTCCACAAGGATTTGACGATATGCCACCAGCTCCTAATGAGGTACCATTCTAGAGTTGAGAGTAATAAAGTAGTTTATATGTATTGAGAAGGAATACTTTTGGGTGAGAGCCCAAAAGATTCCTTCTTATTTTTTTATTAAGAAGTCGGAATAAAAGGCGTAAGAGCCATGCCGCATGAAGTCTTTTAAAGATCGAATAATATCTAGAAGTTCCAGCCCGTAATTGCATAGGAAAACCTAAATGTTTTAGTGTTCTTAGTGAAGCCTCTGTCTTTTTTAGAAAATCTGAATTGCAATCTATCCCTGCATGAATGAGTGGATTGTCAATGTGGAGAATACTACATTCTTCTTTTTCTAGAGTGATACCAAGAAGGGCATCTTCATATCCATATTCCTTGCAACGCTCATCGAAATGAATTCTCTCAAAAATATCCTTTTTGAACAAAGCATTGAAGGTTGTAAATGCATCATAAGGATGGTTGTTTTTGTATTGCACCGAGCGATGTTTCTGTGCATGATGTTCATACACATAACGTAGTTCGTGCTCTCTTTGTGGGGGAGCTTGCGGATTTTTTAGTGAACCGCAAACCACATCAGCTTCGTGCCGATGTGTCCAATAGGTGCGGATAAAGTCCGGAGTGCAAACTTCTGCATCGTCGTCTATTAGAATTACCCATTTGTACTGAGCCATTCCAACTAGAATGTTGCGATTACGTGCTCTTCCCGTATTTTTCTCTTGATAAATAAGCGTACAGAAAGGTATGTTTTTTAGCTTTTCTCTCAAAGTTCTATAATGTTCTTTAGTAGAGCAGTCATCACTCACAATAATTTCATACATAAAATCCGTTGGTTGCTCTTTGTGCAGCTCTTGGCATTGTGTGTTTAAGTCATCAATTAACTTAGAACAATCGTGTTCAAATGTAGGAATAAGGATAGAGAACATTTTATTGAGGAATACTTGCTAAATACAGATTACAAAAATAGTAAATCACAATGGAATAAATGAATTATTTTACAGAAAGAATGCAATATCTCATGGTAAAGTGCTAAGGATGTAAACATTACATTTAGAAAAGATTATCTTTGTCGCAAAGGAAATAAAATATCTCCGTTAATTTTTATTAAATTCAAGTTTATGTTTCAAGAAAAAGCAGGCGCATTAGCTGGAAAGATTTGGGAAGCTCTTAATGCAAATGGAGAGCTTTTCGAGCAAAGATTTGAAGAAAGCAATAAAAGTGCGTGCCGACAAAGACCTCTATTTAGGTTTGGGCTGGTTACTTCGTGAAGACAAAATCGTAGTAATAGAAGAAGACAAGGACATCACTGTTGTTTTGAAGTAAGTAAGCGATAAAGCTAATATTTGTTAGTCTTTATTGAACATAGTAATTAAAGCTATGCCATCTTTTGTGGATGACATAGCTTTTTAACTCTATGGATGAGTTTGCTCTTTATAAAACTGCTTTTTTAATCTTCGCGCTTTCTTTGCTATTGGTGAGATATTTGTTTATCTGCTTGGCAAGCAGTATTTTTGTACGCAAAATTGTGAAAAGAATGATTAGGTATATTTTCTTTGCTGTTTTTTCGTTACTTCTATCTACTGTGGTGTCAGCTCAATCCTTGGTCATTAAGGCTCCATCAGTGGTTGATAGAAGTGAAGACTTTTTTTATGTACGATTTATAGTGGGAAGTTCTGATGCAAAAGATTTCCGTGGTCCGTCCTTTCCTGATTTTGACGTTCTTGCAGGACCTAATGTGTCTACATCCAATAGCATTCAAATGATAAATGGACGCACAACATCCTCTTCTTCTACAACATACACCTATTTGTTATCTCCACGCAAGAATGGAACATTTAAGATAGGTGCTGCTTCAGTAACTTTGAATGGTCGTATACTCCATTCTAGCCCTTCTGTTATTCGGGTGAAAGGTGCAGCGAGTGCGGCAAATTCGTCCTCCCAATTCCAGCATTCTTCCGTTAGCCAAAATTCTGTGCAAAAAGTTGGTTCAGTAGTAACTAATAAAGATTTGTTTATAACTGTTACGCCAAATCGTAAGCGTGTGTTCGAACAAGAGGCAATTTTATTAACTTACAAGATTCATTGCCGACCAGGTGTAGGACTCAGTAATGTTATGCTAACACGCAGACCAGACTTTAAAGGTCTAGTCTCTCAAGAGATTCCTGTCAAAAGCATACAAATGAGTAATGAATCTGTAGGTGGAAAGTTATATCGGACTGGTGTGATTTATCAGAATGTTATCTTTCCACAAAAAACGGGGAAAGTGTCCATACCTAGTCTTTCTTTTGAATGTGTAGTAGCACAGCAAGAGCAGTATTCTGATCCTTTTGATGCCTTCTTCAATAATGGTGTGATAGGTGTAAAAGTAAATCGTCAAGTTCCTGAAACGAATATAGACGTTATTCCTCTACCTGAACCTAAACCTACAAATTTTTGTGGGGGCGTTGGTCAGTTTAAACTCACGAGTAATTTACAAACAAAAGTACCACGATCTAACGATGTGATAACTTACCGCTTAACGCTTCGTGGAACTGGAAATTTGAAACTGATTCCAGCACCTGTTCTAGTTTTCCCCAAAGACTTTGATTCGTATGCTCCCAAAACCACTTATAATACGAAAGTAACATCCTCGGGAACGACGGGGGAGGTTTATTATGATTATACGTTTGTTCCTCACAATGTAGGAAAATACGAAATTCCAGCTGTTGATATGCGAGTCTTTAATCCTGAGACTCAACATTATGAGACATTACATCTTGATGCGCTCAATTTGAATGTTGAAAAAGGTGTGCGCTCCAGAGAAGATGTTCAGGAGGAAATGGCTCTTAGAAAAAGCGATATAAACCCTATAATTACGGGACCTGTTTCTACTCGCGATTTAAATCATCCTTTTTGGATTGGAAGTTGGGCTTTCTATATCTCTTTGTTTTTGATTTTATTGTTAGGCATTATAGGGAATAAGTTTGCAGCTCAGTATATATCTCAAATTCATGATATTTCAGGGCGTAGACGTGATAAAGCAGGTCGAGTGGCCAATCAACGTCTGAAAGCCTTAGATAAAAAGCTTCAAACTATAGATAATCCAGCTTTTTATGAAGAGTTGTCTCGGATACTGCAAGAATATGTAGATTCTAAGTTCCATATAGCGATGAGCGATTTTAGCAAGGACTCTCTTCAGTTACATCTTCACAAGGCAGGGCTCGATGAGGCAGTCGTTGAAGAGTTTGTTGGTGTTGTTTCAGAATGCGAATACGCTCGCTTCGCTCCCTCTGGAGAACTGTCTAATCAAGAGCTATTAACTAAGGCTTTTGATGTGTTAAGTAAAATGGAAAAAAAGAAAGATAAGAAGCTTATGAAGACACATTTATATATATTGTCTTTTTGGTTGTTAGGTTTTGTGGCCGCGATGGCACAAAAGCACATGGCCGACAGTCTTTATGCTGCAAAGAATTATGTGGAAGCAACGCGCATTTATGAAGTAGATTTGAAGAAAAGTCCTAATGCGGCCGAGTACAATAATTTAGGTAATGCCTATTATCGACAAGATAATTTACCATGTGCTATTCTTAATTACCAACGCGCCTTGCGTTTAGAACCAGCTAATGATGATATACGCCATAGTTTGGAACTGAGTCAGATTCAATTACCAGATAAGTTTGATGCGCCCTCTGAAATGTTCTTTTTCACTCTGATTAGAAAGCTCAGAACATCTTTAAATCCTGATTCTTGGGCTTTTGTCGGACTGTCTTTTCTGTTTATTACTTTTGTCTTTTTAGCTCTCTTTCGTTTTGTGCAGAGTGTTTGGATGCAAAAAGCGGCTCTCTTTTCCCTTATCTTGGTTGCGATACTAAGTTTGGTTAGCCTTACCTTTGCTTATCAACTTCGTTATCAATACTATAATAAGCAGTTGGGGGTTGTGATGAAAGATTGTGAATTGTTTGATGGTGCGGTAACTTCAGCTCGTAAGATGAGAGCCTTACATGCAGGAGTAACAGTGGAGATATCTTCAGAAAGCGGAATGTGGCTACAAGTCATTTTGCCAGATGGGACAAGTGGTTGGTTGGAACAGACTTCTTTGGAAAAAGTCTGAATAGGAAATATTCTATAAAATCCTATGCAATATCATTCTCTTTTCCTCGATAGTTTAGCTTCTGTATTGTCGTATCCTGCATTGTGGCTCCCATTGATGCTGCTCTTCATGTATGTGTTGATACGTAATAATAATTTGCAAGAATTGTTGTGGATCTTTTTGTTCTTGTTTTCTACAGTAGTGTTGGCTAATCAAGGAATATACATACTTCAAAGTTATTTTTCCCCCGATACTCTTTCAAAGGATATGGTTATCCTTGCGTTAAACTATCATAGAGAAGGAGTAGGAATTTTAGCAAGTCTTATTCCAGCTGCGCCTGCTATGGGTATCTTCCTGGCTCTTCTTGTGCGCCATCGCAATTTAACGCTGTGCCTCGTTGCATGGAGCATTCTAAATAGTTGGACTCGGCTGTATTTATCGATAGTAAGTCCATTGGAATGGGGAAGTGAATTTGTTGGTGAACTTCTTTTAGGCACTTTAATGTATCTACTTTTTATGAGATGGCACAAGCGTATCAATTCTCCGCACTTAAAACGAAAACATGCTGTTAGAACCCTTACTGGCTACTCGGAAGCTGATATACGCTTGATTGTTTTAGGTCATGCTCTGACATTTTTACTCATAGCTTTCCTTGCCTTTCTTTAAGTCGGAATCCCTAGATGCTTTGTTTTTCCTTATTTTTAGTCTATATTTGCATTAACCTGTTTAAAATAGGCGTAAATAAAGAGAACAAAGCAAATAAATCTTTACGATGATTGTTATAGGTATTGCAGGTGGAACTGGTTCAGGGAAAACAACGGTAGTGCGTAAGATCATAGAGCAACTACCAGCTAATCAAGTATCCATAATTCCACAAGATTCTTATTATAAACGTGCTCCAGAAGGTGTAGCTCTTTCTGAATTGCGCAAAATGAATTATGATCATCCCGATGCTTTTGATTGGGATTTATTAGAGCAACAAATCAAAGAATTGAAGGAGGGGAGAGCAATAGAACAACCTACTTACAGTGTTCCTATCTGTGATCGTTTGCCTGAAACTATACACGTAGAGCCGACCAATGTTATTATTATAGAAGGTATCATGGCTTTATATCGTAAAGAGATGCGCGACATGATGGATTTGCGTATATATGTTGATGCAGATTCTGACGAACGCCTTATTCGAGTTATAGAACGTGATGTTGTTGAGCGTGGAAGAACAGCCAGAGTCGTGATGGATCGCTATTTAAAAGTGCTCAAACCTATGCACCGCGAGTTTATTGAGCCGACTAAAGAGTTTGCTCATCTCATCATTCCTCAAGGAGGAGAAAATGTTCGTGCAGTGGAAATTATGAAAATTTATATCGAGAAGATTTTGCGTGAACAAGCAAAGAAATAAAACTACTGATAAACAGGAATTTTCATATCCGCAATACCTATTATAGATGTTGCGGCTTTTTTCTTGTAAGACCTGTTTTCTTTGCTGTTTCTTTATTGCATATATTATACTTTATAAAAAGAGCTTTACCTGATTGTTTTATAATCATTTATCTTCTCTAAAAATGCAATAAGGAAACCTGCTGACACTATAAGGATATTGGCAGATAACCCCAATTCGGTTTTAAGAAACTCATGAAAGAGCGTTGCTTAAACCGAATTGGGGTTTTATTGATTCTACAGACACCCAACTTTTCATCAATATGGAGTTTGAGGTGAGAGAAATAGAGAAAGTAAAACAGTTGACTCTGTTCTAAAAACTTTTTATGAAACACTTTTCTTTCGGTTGAGAATAAAGATCAAAAGAAGGAACTGTGCACTATTAACACCTCAAAAAATCCTTAAACCGAATTGGGATTACTACATTTGTGTTTTTTACATGCTGTAATAGTACTGTTTTTTGGGGCTTTGAAGAGCAATAAATGAAAGACACGGAAAATACCTTATTTTCCGTGTCTTTTTATGTTGTTTGTATTATTGTTCTTCTTTCATTCTCCTCACAATGCCTTGTTCTGAAGCTTTGATGAAATTAACTATATTGTCAATTTCTTCGCTCTTCGGAATCTGCTGCCCAATACGGATGAGGGCATCTTCAAGAGAGAAGTTGCCCATATATATAAGGCGATATGTGTTGGAAATATGGCGAAGAATTTTTTCACTGACGCCTGCATGTTGGGAGAGTATTTCAGCATTAACTCCATGGTATGTAGCAGGATTTCCGCCAAGAATAATATAGGGAGGGATATCTTTTCTTGTGCGGCAGCCATTTGTACTAGAGTGTATCGACCTACACGAACTTTATGTTGCAAGATAACTGCCGATGAAAGAATGACATTGTCCTCTATCAAGCAATCTCCAGAAATCTGAGAATGAATGCCTACAACGCAGTGGTTGGCTATTTGCACATCATGGCAGATATGCACACCATCCATAATGAAGTTTTCGTCACCAATGGTCGTAGCATGGTCTGCATTTAGAGATCCAGCTATTACTACATTTTCGCGAATGGTATTGCCGTTACCAACAACTAGGCGACTTTCTCCTCCCTTGTAGCGAAAACTTTGTGGTTCTGCTCCTACCACAGTATTTTCAAAGAAGCGGTTGTCAGAACCAATGGTTGTTCCCGGAAGGATTGATACATGGGCATGAATATCGCAGTTGTTACCAATGACGACATTCTCACCAATAACTGCGAAAGGTCCTACCTTAATGTTCTCACCCAGTTGTGCCGAAGCGGCAATGGAGGCTAATGGACTAATTTGATTTGCCATAACTTAAAGGTTAAATAAAGGTTTAGTCGCGGCCACCACCGAGTGCTTGATAGAGGCTGATGACGGCTTGGACTTTATCAAGTTTTGCACTAATGAGATTCAGTTGAGCTTGAAGAAGGCTTTGTTGAGCGGTAAGTGTTTCAAGATAAGAAACAGAATTGTCATTCTTGAAAATGAAATCAGTGGTTTCAACACTCTTTGTGAGTTCTTTTACCAATTCCTTATTACCGTCAATGCGGAGCTTTGCAGCATTATAGTTGTCGATAGCTTCGTTCACTTCGTTTCCTGCATCAAGAAGTTTTTGCTCAAAACTAAGTGTTGCACTTTCTTGTTGCGCTTTAGCAATGTCAAGATTAGCACGAAGTTTTCCTTGTGTAAAGAGCGGCTGAACAAGCGAGCCTACAGCAGATGCTAGTATTTTTCCCGGATTCACAACTCCTAAACCTCCACTATTTGTCCAAGATGCTGCACCGGAAAGGGTGATTTTCGGGTAGAAAGCACCACGTGCACCAAGAACCCCATAGAAGGCATAGGCCATTTGGAGTTCTGCACTTCTCACATCTGGTCTATTGGAGAGTAACTGCATAGGAACACCAGCTGAAAGCGAAGAGGGGAGTTTGACATCTTCCAGTGATCCACGCTCTATGGAGTGAGGAGCCTCATGGAGGAGCGCACAAAGAGAATTCTCTGCTTTCTGAATGCTTGCTTGCATTGCAGGAATAGTTGTAAGAATAGAAAGTCGATTGGCTTTGCTTGTGATACGGCAGAGCTATTAGTGAGTCCAGCCTTAAACATCGTTTCCATTGCAGAAACATTCTTATCCCAAAGTTTCGCCGTAGCTTTGGTTGTAGCAAGTTGAGCGTCGAGCATCTCAAGAGTGTAATAGAGATTGGCTACAGATGCAATAATAGAGGTGCGTGTGGCCTGTTTGGCAGCACGTGTTTGCATCAAACTCATTTCGCTTTGTTTCTTTGCATTGCGCAATGTACCAAAGGCATCAATTTGCCAGCTGGCTTGTACAGGAATGCTGTAGGTCTTTGTTGCCTTACTAAAGTCCCAACTAGTAATTGTTCCTTGCGGGGATAAACTTACACTAGGAAGGAAGGCCAACCTACTAATCTTTAATCCCGCTTCAGCTTGACGAATTGTTAAGTCAGCCTGCTGCAAATTTGTGTTATTAGCAAGAGCTTTCTCTATGAGGTTTTGAAGACGCGCATCGACAAAAACTTCACGCCATGGCATATTACCAAAGTTTGTCGTATCGGCATCTATAATGTTCTCCAGCTTAGTAGAATCTCTATAGATATTATTGGGTATTTTTATATCTGCTGGACGTTCGTAGTTTTTATAGAGGCCGCAAGACGATAGGGTAGCACTTGCTATGATTATAAAAAGAAAATTCTTCATAATTTTTGTCTTGGAAAGAAGCTCAGTTGGGAGTGTATTCCAACTGGCTTCATATAAATTATTTTTTTTTTTGTACTGCTCAATGTCTGCTTCTGCATCACTATTGTCAATATCTTCCCAAATCATTGGCTTGAAGCGTTCTTGAATGGATTGGAATATGACAAATAAGGACGGAACGAAGAAGATTTGGCAAATAACGCCTACTAGCATACCTCCAACGGCAGTTGTACCAAGAGATCTATTTCCGTGGGCACCAACACCAAAATTGAACATCAAAGGTAAGAGTCCGACAATCATAGCTAAGGAGGTCATCAAGATGGGGCGTAAACGTGCACCAGCACCGAGAACTGCGGCCCAAGTGATGCTCATACCCATCTTTCGGCGTTCGAGGGCAAACTCTACAATGAGAATTGCATTTTTTGCTAAAAGTCCCATCAACATGATCAACGCAATCTGTACGTATATGTTGTTAGATGCATTATCGAATATTGGTAGAATCTGATTTATACCCCCCATCATCCACAAGAAAAGGAACGAACCTGCAAGACCGAAGGGTACAGAAAGTAGTACTGCCCAAGGGAGGATATAGCTTTCATACTGTGCAGCAAGAAGGAGATAAATGAATAGCAAACAGAGGGCGAATACATAGATTGTTGTATTTGACTGATTGTTCTGCTCACGAGTCATACCAGAATATTCGTAGCTGTAGCCTGCAGGAAGATTCTGAGCCGCTGTTTCTTCAATGGCTTTCATTGCTTGTCCAGAAGTGTACCCACTCGCAGGAGAACCATTCACGGAGATGGATGTGTACATGTTAAAACGGTTGATATTATCGGGACCGTAAACACGTTTGATAGACATAAATTGCGTGATAGGAGCCATTACACTACCATTGCGAACCATGATATTCTTCAGGCTTTCCGTATTAACCCGCTTGTCTCCCTCTGCTTGTATCATAACACGGTACAATTTACCGAAGCGGTTGAAGTTGGAGGAGTAAAGGCCACCAATATACCCTTGCAGAGTTGTGAGAATATCGCTTGGCGTTAAACCGGCTTTCAGACATTGTGCAGGATCTATATCAATAAGGTATTGAGGGAAATTAGGACTAAAGGTCGTCTGTGCCTGTTGAATTTCGGGGCGTTCCTGCAACTTTGCAATAAAATCTTGAGTTACCTTGAAGAATTTATTTAAATCACCACCTGTTCGGTCTTGGAGAGAGAAGGTAAAACCATTTGTGGTACCATAACCCATAATCATAGGCGGTTGGAAGAAAAGTACTTGAGCATCCTTGATAACATCGCGTGAGCGAAGTAAAAACTGGATGGCCAAAATTTGTGAATTTTCCTTCATTGAACGTTCCGACCATGGTTTAAGTTTAATAATAATTGAGCCATAACTTGCACCTTGTCCACCGGTCATACCATACCCAGAAATAAGCGTATGACTCTGGACTGCTGGACATGTAGCAACAATACTGTCAACTTGGGCTAAGATTTTGTCTGTGCGATCCTGCGAAGTTCCAGGGGGGAGAGATATAGCCCCCACGATGGTGCCGGTATCCTCAGAAGGTATCATATCATCTGGGGTGACTTTCATGAGGAACATAAGTCCAGCAATACCAATAATTACAGCTGAAATAGCAATAATTGGACGGCGACATATCTTAACAACCGAATTCTTATATTTTCCAAGGATGCGTTCGTAAGATGTATTAAATGCTGTATGGAATTTATCAACGAAACTCATCTTCCTCTCTTTTCCATCCTTGTCGTGTGCTTTTAAGAAGATTGCGCACAAGGCAGGTGATAGCGTAAGAGCATTTAAGGCAGAGAAGAATATGGAGATAGCCATTGTCAGACCAAATTGGCGATAGAAGATTCCGGACGTTCCACTGATAAAGCTTACTGGAATAAATACTGCCATCATGATGAGCGTGATGCTGACAAGAGCACCGCCCAGTTCGCGCATGGCATCAATGGAGGCCTTCTTTGTTGAAGAGTAGCCCTGGTCTAACTTTGCGTGAACACCTTCTACTACAATGATCGCATCATCTACCACAATCGCAATGGCCAAGACAAGAGCATTCAGTGTGAGTAGGTTGATAGAAAATCCTAAGAGACTCATACCGAAGAATGCACCTATCAGACTGACGGGGATTGCAATGGCAGGGATGAGCGTAGAACGCATATCTTGCAAGAAAATATAGACGACTAAGAATACTAGGATAAAAGCTTCAAGCAAAGTCTTGATAACTTCCTCTACTGATGCAAAAAGGAAGTCGTTTACATTTTGTGCTTGCACAAACTCCATTCCGTTGGGAAGGGATGCAGATTGGGCATCAAGGAATTTCGTGATATTGCTTACTGTTTCAGTAGCATTTGTTCCTGAAAGCTGGAAGACAATACATGGGACGGCTTTATGCCCATTTACCTTGCCACCAAAGCTGTAACTACTGCTACCTAATTCAATTTGCAACATCTTTCAAGCGCAGAACTTCCCCCTCTGGCAATGCCTTGATAACAATATCACCAAATTCTGTTTCAGTAGAGAGGCGTCCTTTCCATGTAAGAGTGTATTGATATGTTTGATTTTCGCGTTCACCGAGAGTACCAGGAGCTGCCTCAATATTTTGAGTGGCTAAGGCTGCTGTGACATCAGAAGGCATCAGGTGATATTCCGCCATTTTAGCTGGATCTAGCCATATACGCATCGAATAGTCAGAACCTATGACCATGGCTTCACCCACTCCTTTAATACGCTGTATCTGCGGGACAACATTAATTTTTGCATAGTTGTCGAGGAATTCTTGCGAGTATTTATCTTCCATGTCAACGAGGGAGAAAACCACTAGCTTAGAATTCTGACGCTTTTGAGTGATGACACCTACACGTGTTACTTCCGCTGGAAGAAGACCTTGCGCCATGCTTACACGGTTCTGTACGTTGATGGCAGCCATATCCGCATCAGTCCCTTGTTTGAACGTGATGGAAATATTTGCCTGGCCAGTATTTGTTGCGGTGGATGTCATATAGTCCATATTCTCTACACCATTGATCTGTTCTTCCAAAGGCATGATCACAGAGTTGAGTACAGACTGAGCATTTGCACCAGTGTATGAGGTTGCTACCGAAACAGTTGGGGGTGCAATTTCTGGATACTGCGTAATGGGCAGTGATGTGATACTGATGATACCGAGAATTACAATGAAATCGAAATAACGGTAGACAGTACAGGCCGATTTATAAATCTATCTAACGACATGATATCAATACTTTAAGTGTTAAAACGGGAGTTTCCCCTCTTTTACATCTTTTGCAGCTTGTGCTCTTTTTTCTGCTGCTTGCTGAGGAGTGATAGGCTTGATCTCCATATCATTCTTTAGGTTCTGAACACCTTCTATAACAATGCGATCACCCGCTTTTAATCCACTTGTTACATAATAGTATGTACCATCGTTCTGTTCCTCAACAGTAATTTCAGTGCTTTTGACTTTATTCTTGGCACCAACAATGTAAACAAATTTTTTATCTTGAATCTCTGTGACTGCTGCCTGAGGTACTTTTATTGTATTGCTTACAATTGTGGGCAAAAGGATATTACCGGTTCCTCCACTGTGGAGTAAATGACGACTATTTGAGAATGTTGCGCGCATCTGTACGGCACCTGTTGATTGGTTGATTATTCCACTAACGGCATCAATAGTTCCATATTCATCATACATAGTCCCATCTGCTAACTTTAATCGAACATTTGGCATGTTTTTGATTGCAGCTTTCACCCCTCCATTGCTAGTACGAGCCATAGCTAAAAGTTGTTTTTCTGTCATTGAGAAATAAATGTGGACATGTTCTATATTGCTAACTGTTGTAAATGCCTCAGCCATAGATGGACCAACAAGTGTACCAACTTTATAAGGAAGAAGACCGATGACACCATCAGCAGGACTGCTGACAGTACACCATTTAAGGTTATCGCGTGCACTGGATAATTGTGCTTGTGCACTCGCTAGTTGAGCCTGTAGTGCTTGTAATTGATTCTCTGCCGACTTCATAGCATAATCACTTATAATCTGTTTAGAATGAAGTAGGCGTTGATTGGCAACTGTCAGCCGTTGGGTGGCAATATTTGCTTGGCATACTTGATTTGAGCCTCCGCAGCTCTTACGGCTGCAGCATACTGTTCGCTATCAATGGTGAATAATATTTGTCCGCGATGGACAGTCTGTCCTTCAGCTACATAGATCTGAGTTATATTACCCGAGATTTTTGGACGAATTTCAACATCTTGAATACCCCTTATTGTAGCAGGATAAGTTGTGTTTAAGTCTGCACTAGACGAATTGACAGTTTCTACTGCATAACTGTTGTCTGCGTCTGGCAAACCTTGTTGTTTCTTGCTGCAACCGGCAAATAGGATGATACCGAGTGCTAAATAGACAAATCTTCTCATAATTCTTTTTATCTATGATGTTTTATTGTTTCAAGTAGTCCGAGTTGTTTATTATTCTTTTACTCAGTTGTATCTGAATATAGATTTTACAAATGCAAAGATACTGTAGAAACTAATAATAACCACGTGGTTTTCTCTTTAGTTTTTCATGGCTTATAGTATTTTAACAAATATATAAAAGAATGTGCTAACTTCTGCTGACATAATTGGTGATTCTTGTCTAAACAGATGTTAGCACGATCGTATCGTATTTTGTGGCATTCCTATGCTTCTAGGCGATTAAGATAAGATAAAAGATCTGATACAACAAAGTTGCTGCCTCCTACAAAAATGAAATCATTTGCTGAAGCCTCTAGAAGTGCTTGTTTATATGCCGCTTCTACTGTTGTGAATTTTTTTCCTCGTAGTGCATATTTTGTTGCAAATCCTTCAAGCTGTGATTCAGTAAGTGCTCTATCAACACTAGCGTGAGCCCAATAGTATTGCGCGGTTTTAGGAAGAATCTCTAAAACTCCATCAATGTCTTTATCGTTGGCCATACCGAAGACAATTTTGAGGGTTTGCTCTTGGCTGATTTTAGTCAATCGTTCTCCCAAGTATTTCCATCCTCCCATATTATGACCTGTATCACAAACAACTGTGGGATTTTTTTGTATATATTGCCAGCGTCCCATGAGTCCCGTCGTTTCGCAAACTTCTGCAAAGCCTCTTAAAATTGCTTGTAGTGGAATCTTGAAACAGTCTAAATGAGTAATCGCGGTAAGAATTGTGTTTGTATTTTTATCTTGGCAATCTCCTGTTAGTGCTCCATAAATCTCTCCGTAGATGGTTGTGTTATAGACTCTAAAGTCCTTTCCATTGACAAAAGATTTTAGAACAATAGGGGCATCTTCAGCAAAGATAATCCTAGTACCTACTGTTTTTGCCTTTTCTTTAAAAACAAGCCGAGTTTCTGGTACTGTCTCTCCAATAATAACAGGTATATCTCTTTTTATGATACCTGCTTTTTCTCCTGCAATTTCTGTAAGTGTATTGCCTAAGAACTGTTGGTGATCAAAACTTATATTAGTTATGATAGAGAGTTCTGGCTTAATGATATTAGTGCAATCCAAGCGTCCTCCCAATCCAACTTCAATGACAGCTACATCCACATGTTCTTCTGCAAAATACTTGAAGGCCATAGCTGTTGTAATTTCAAAGAACGACGGATGGAGAGGCTCGAAAAAACTCTTTTCTTTTTCCACAAAATCAATTACATATTGTTCTGGAATCATTATTCCATTGATGCGGATTCGTTCACGAAAATCTAGTAGATGCGGAGAGGTAAACAAACCAACTTTATAACCCGCAGCTTGAAGTATAGCAGCTATGGTATGGCTACAACTCCCTTTCCCATTTGTTCCTGCTACGTGAATGCTGCGAAATCTATGGTGTGGATGTTCAAAATGCTCATCAAGAGCCTCCGTTGTTCGCAGTCCAGGTTTGTAAGCCCCTGCTCCAAGATTTTGGAATAGAGGTGTTACATTAAATAAATAATGAATAGTTTCCGAGTAGTTCATATCGAAAAAGCTCCTTTCAGCTGAAAGGAGCTATTATAGTTAAGCTTTAAAATAATTTTTGAAAGCTTTGAAAATCTTATCTTTAATAGATGGAGAGCTTTGGATATTCTCGCTATCTTTTAGATCTTCAAAAATTCTTTTCTCTGTCTTTGATAAGGTTTCAGGAATATATATACTGACATTGACAATAATATCTCCAGTTCCATAACCATATCCCTTAATTGCTGGTAGCCCCTTGCCACGGAGGCGAAGCGTTGTCCCAGGTTGTGTGCCCGCTTTAATATTTATTTTAGCCTTCCCATCAATGGTTGGGATTTCAATGGAATCTCCTAGGACAGCTTGAGGGATAGTTAGTAATAAATTATATATTAAATCCTGTCCATCACGAATTAGTTCAGGGTGGGGTATCTCTTCAATGACTACTTGAATATTACCAGGAATGCCATTATGCTTGCCTGCATTGCCTTTGCCATGAGCATTAACAATCATACCTTCAACGACACCTGCAGGAATCTTTACTTCTACAATCTCTTCGCCTTTGACAATTCCTTCACCATGACAATGACTACAAGGCTTTTTTATAACTGTGCCTTCTCCATGACATGTTGGGCAAGGTTCCTGTACTTGAGTCATGCCAAAAAAAGACTGCCGTGTGTGTAGTACATAGCCACGTCCTTGACAAGTAGTACAATTTTCTGGCTTATAATCCTTTTCACATCCGCTTCCGTGGCATTCGGGGCAAGTTATATCTTTTTGAACCTTATATTTCTTTGTGACGCCTTGTGCCATTTCTTGCAACGTGAGCTTTGCTTTAACTCTCAAATCGCTGCCTTGGTATTTACGTGGACCAGTGCTGCTTGCATCGTCAAATGAACCACTGAAGCCGCCAAAACCAAAATTTTGTGCGAAGTTGCGAATGATATCATTGAGATCCATGCCGCTAGCATCGAATCCCCCAAATCCTCCAGTACTCCCGTCAACACCTGCTTTTCCAAACTGGTCATATTTTGCACGCTTCTCAGGATCACTTAATACTTCATAGGCCTCAGCTGCCTGTTTGAATTTTTCTTCGGCTTCTTTATTATTAGGGTTGCGATCAGGATGATATTTTATGGCTGTGCGGCGATAGGCTTTTTTTATTTGATCCGTCGTTGCATCCTTTTCGACACCTAGAATCTTGTAGTAGTCTTCTTCCATGTTCTTTTATTGACCTACAGCCACCTTTGCATGGCGTATGACTTTATCATTAAGTGTATAACCCGTTTGAACGCAATCTATAACTTTCCCTTTTTGATCTCCTTCGGGTACAGGAATCATGGCAATAGCTTCATGAAAATCTGTATTAAAATCCTGATTTTTTGTCTCAATTGCTTTCAGTCCTTGTTTCTCCAGTGTGTCACGGAACTTCTTGAAAACGAGATCTAGACCTTCTTTGAGTGTCTCAATATTAGTGTTTTCTTGGATATTCTTTTCAGCACGTTCCAAATCGTCCAAAATGGGAAGTAAAGAGGAGAGTGTCTTTTCTCCTCCGTTCAGAATGAGTTCAGCCTTCTCCTTTAGTGTGCGTTTCCGATAGTTGTCGAATTCCGCAATTTGGCGCAATAATTGATCCTTCAGTTTTGCGTTTTCTTCTTCTGCAGCTGCAAGTTTCTCTTCTGTTGTAATTTTTTCTTTTTGAACTTCTCCTTCTGCGTCAGCTTGAAGAGTTGTTTCGTTTGCCTGATTACTTCGCCTTTCTGTTGTATCTTTTAAATGGATTTCTTGTTCCTCTTTGTTATAGTGTTTATTTTTTGACATGATATATAATGTAAATTGTATACTATGTGAAATAATACAAATTGTATACCAGTTTTAGCTCAGAAGAGCTGGCTGTTTTATTTTGCATACATCTTATCTCTTAATTCCTTGATATGTTCATCATGGATGTAATCTTCATAATTCATCAGTTTGTCAATGCACCCATTGGGAGTAAGTTCTATGATGCGATTTGCAATAGTATTGATAAACTCATGGTCGTGACTGGCAAAGAGGATATTGCCTTTAAAGAGTTTCAAGTTGTTATTGAATGCCTGAATACTTTCCATATCCAAGTGATTTGTTGGAGTATCCAATATTAAACAGTTTGCATTGTTGAGTTGCATACGTGCTATCATACAACGCATTTTTTCACCACCGCTAAGTACACTGACTTTCTTCTGAATGTCTTCATCCTTGAAGAGCATTCGTCCTAGGTAGGCTTTGAAGAACACTTCGTTTCCTACACCAAATTGGCTCAGCCAATCGAGCATGTTTAAATCCGTATTGAAGAATTTCGTATTATCCAAGGGGAGGTAAGCTGTTGTAATGGTGACACCCCATTTATAGCTTCCTTGTATAGGTTTAGTATTGCCATTGATAATTTCAAAAAGGGCTGTCATGGCACGTGGGTCATGGCTGATAAATACTACCTTTTCTCCTTGTTCTACGTTGAAAGTGACATTACTAAATAGAATCTCTCCATCTTCAGTCGTAGCTTTTAGATCGTTAACTTCAAGGATTTGATTACCTGGTTCACGTTCCATTTGGAATATAATACCTGGATACTTACGCGTAGAAGGTTTAATTTCTTCGACATTAAGTTTTTCCAACATCTTCTTACGGCTTGTTGTTTGACGGCTCTTAGCTGCATTAGCAGAAAAGCGGCGAATGAATTCTTCTAACTCTTTTTTCTTCTCCTCCGACTTTTGTTTCTGATTCTGAGCTTGTCGTAGTGCAAGCTGAGATGATTCATACCAGAAGGAGTAGTTACCGGCGTAGAGGGTTACTTTGCCAAAATCGATATCAACTGTGTGTGTGCAGACTTGATCAAGGAAATGGCGGTCGTGACTGACGACGAGAACAGTGTGTTCAAAGTTGCCTAAATAGTCTTCTAGCCACTCTACCGTTTCAAGGTCCAAGTCATTGGTTGGCTCATCCAATAAAAGATTGTCAGGCTCTCCAAATAGTGCTTGTGCTAGCATGACGCGAACCTTTTCTTTACCAGAAAGTTCACCAACCAACTTATTGTGAAGTTCAACCTTTATGCCAAGTCCTTCAAGCAGGGCTGCTGCATCATTCTCTGCCGTATAGCCACCCATCTCCGCAAATTTATCTTCTAATTCTGCTACTCGGATACCATCTTCATCGCTAAAATCTTCTTTTGAATAAAGAGATTCGCGTTCTTTCATAACGCTCCACATCGTTGTGTGGCCCATAAGTACTGTTTCTAAAACGCTATGCTCGTCAAACTTAAAGTGGTCTTGAGAAAGGACACTCAAGCGTTCACCTGGTCCTAATTCAATACTACCTTTCGTGGGTTCTAATTCACCACTGATAGCTTTTAGCAGCGTAGACTTTCCGGCTCCGTTGGCACCAATAATACCATAAATGTTGCCATTAGTGAACTTCATATTCACATCTTTATATAAGACGCGTTTGCCAAACTGGATGGCCAGGTTTGTAACTGTAATCATTCTTTGAATTTTGTTTTTTACGAATGCAAAGTTACACTTTTTCCACGAGAGGGCAAAGTGACTCTCTGTGCATCGCCTGAAACAGAATTAGTTGGTGGCGTTTAATATAAATCTATATCTATAACCCAAATTCGGTTTAAGAAACGCTCTTTCATGAGTTTCTTAAACCGCACACGCATCCTTTCGGCCTTGCCCTAAAACCGAAGTATAATTGTTTCACGCAAATTATAGGTTAGAATAAAGTGAGCTGTTTTACACCCTGCTTTGCATCCCTCTCAAACTCCATATTGATGGAAGGTTTGGTGTCGTAGAAAGCATACGCAGCAATGCCAGCTAAAAGGTTAACGATGAAATTAGAGATACTTCTATGGCGCGTGTGAACTATCTGTGCAACGTTCTTCAACATATCATTGATAGTCTCTATGATACTTCTCTTGCGAAGCATGATTTTATCATGCACATCCATTAATCTGTTCTTCATATTAGTTCGTATTCCTGTTACGATGTGCACACCTCTATCAAAGAGTGAAGCAAACAGTGATTGAGAAATATAACCTTTATCGGCATATAATTTTCCAAATAAATCCTTCGTTAAATCGTTGAATACTTTTTTTGGTTACGGTCGTCTACATTGGCTCTGGTTAGAGCAAAAATTGAGTAGTTCTCCTCGTTCATTACACAAAAGATGAAGTTTGAATCCATAGTACCATCCCATCGTACTTTTCCCCTTCTGGGCGTACCCTTTGAATACGCGATTACGGGATTGTCTCTTATTTTCGCACACTGGAATACGTGTAGAATCGATAAAGGCTATTCCGGTACATTCGCCCATTAATCCCAGTTTGAGAAAGAGCAATAGGGGTATTGCAACACGAGGCATACGCTCAACAAAGCGTGTATATGAGAGTAGATTGGGAAACTCTTTTTTTAGTTCTCGACAAACATAAAAGAGATAGAAATGTTTGAAATTCCGAAATGTATTGCTGTGAAACAATATGAGAATTGTGATCATTTCAGCATCACTCATTCGTCCTTTTCTCTTGCGATGTTTTGGACTATTGGCAGAGGGATTTGAGAGCGAAAGAGAGGTTTTGTTCAATTCTAAATGATATTCTTTGCAGAAATCATCTGCAATACAATAGATTTCCGTAACTTTGCTGACAAGTTTCATGAGGATTGTTATTTTGTTATATGATTGATTTTCAACAGTAAATATACAAAAAACAATCCTCTTTTTCGGCTTTTATTGAAACTTTTTTTGAGGAAAAAGAAGTATTGCTTATCCCGAATTGGGGTCTATAGAGTAAGTATTCGTCCTTATTTTTTTGTAAAACAACCTTATGTTTGTAAATAAAATTCGTATTCTAAACTATCGAGGATGGCTTGAAAATCAATTTTTCTTTTTCAGAGAGCAAAATAGCGCAAATTTTAAGAACTGGAGTAGTATAAGATTGTTTTTAAATTTTCAAGGAAGAAGATATATTTCTGCCCGAAATTTAGAAATGTAATAATGCTATTTAAAAAAATAGAATAAGAGTATTTCGAAATATAATAAGGGTGTGAGCTGACTTCTTTATTGATTTTTTGGACAAAATGAGTGAAATGTGTATTTTGATACTTGGAAATTTACGTATACTGTAGTTTTTTATTTAGGAAATAGAATGCCGTATCGTTTTTTTGTCGGGATATATAAGAGCTTTTATTGGTCTATTTTCTAAAAACAAAGAAGTTAGTTGTCAAATAAAACGATTGTTTTAATATATGAGGAGGCAGATAATTCTTACTTTTTGTTTTTATACCCGAGTAGTTGTGGAATACATGAGATTGAGGTTCAAGTGTATATAGCTCTTCTTTTGCTATTTGTTGTGCCAAAGATATTTATGGAGAATAAGATAAAACACATTGATGATGTTTGATACAATGTGAGGAGAGATTTAGTTTAGGCAAAAAAAGACATATAATAATTTGATGCTCTAAGAAGAATGTGTTATTTTTTTGCAAGCCGAATTCTCAAAGCGAAAACAAATATAATTAATAATATGAATATCTCATTAGAAAAGAAAACGCCCGTTACTGCTGTCATCACTTTGAAGATGGAGAAAGCTGACTATGAGGCTGACGTAACAAAAGCAATTAAAAACTTCTGTCAGAAGGCTCAGATGCCAGGCTTTCGTCCTGGTAAAATTCCTTTTGGCATGGCTAAGAAAATATATGGCGCTCAGGCTAAGATGGAAACTATCAATAAGCTTCTTTCTGACAAGCTCTTTTCTTATATTCGTGAAGAAAAGCTAAATATCCTGGGCGAACCATTACCAAATGAGCAACAGCAAACTCAAGATATCGAAAATCAAGATGAATTTGAATTTGCTTTTGATGTCGCTCTTACACCAGAATTCAATATTGAACTTACAGACAAAGACTCTATCGATTATTATGCAATCGAGGTGAGTGAAGAGCAAATTGATCAGCAGGTAAAAGCCTTGACACAGCAAGCCGGTCACCCAGAAGAAGTAGAGGAATATAAAGAGGGGGATATCCTTCGCGGCATGCTTGCAGAACTTGGCCAGGACGGTCAGCCTATCGAGGGAGGTGTACAAGTAGAAAGGGTAGCCTTATGCCTCAGTATATGCAGTCTGAAGATCAAAAGAAAATCTTTGACGGTGCAAAGAAGAATGATGTTCTGACGTTCAATCCTGCTGAAGCTTATGGTAATACGGAGTTGGCCTCTCTTCTTCATATAACAAAAGAGGAGGCAGAAAAACATAAAGGCAACTTTAGCTTCCAGGTTGATGAAATCAGTCGCTATGTTCCAGCAGAGCTCAATCAAGAATTCTTTGATCGTATGTTTGGCAAGGATACCGTGAAGAGTGAAGAAGAATTCCGCGGAAAGGTGAAAGAACAACTGGCTAAGCAGTTTGAGGCAGATAGTGATTATAAGTTCTTGCTCGATCTTCGTGCCTATGCAGAAAAGAAGGTGGGTGAACTGGAATTCCCCAATGAGATGCTGAAGCGTATAATGATTGCTAATAATAAAGACAAAGATGCAAGCTTTGTTGAGGAGAATTTTGAAAACAGCATTAGGGAATTGAAGTGGCATCTCATTAAAGAGCAATTGGCTGAAGCGAACAAGGTGAAAGTTGAAGATAAAGATATTAAAGCAACAGCACTTGAGGCTGCTCGATTCCAGTTTGCTCAGTACGGTATGGCAAATATTCCTGATGAATATCTAGAGCAATATGCACAACAGATGCTCAAAGATCAAAATCAAGTAAATGGTCTAGTAGAACGTGCTATTGATAAAAAGTTAACAGATGTTCTTAAAAAAGTAGTAAAACTGAACCGTATAGCTATTTCTCAAGAAGACTTCGGTAAGCTTTTTGAAGAAAAGAAAGACTAAATTTTTATTGTAAGATTATGACTATTAGAGTAGGGGCGGCCAATAAGGTTGACCCCTATTTGCTAAGAGATAAGAATCTCTAATAAAAATAAACTTAGCTTTTGGCATAAGCTTTGTAGTGTTCCTCTCTATAAAGTATTATAATAAAGGAATAGACATCAATTTATATGATAAAATCAGATTTTGAGAAATTTGCTCTATCAAAGGGCATTAGCAGCATGACAATAGATTCAGCTGTGAAGGCACAAGCTCAGTACTTGAATCCCTACATCCTTGAAGAACGACAATTGAACGTGACACAGATGGATGTATTTAGTCGTCTTATGATGGATAGAATAATCTTTTTGGGGACTCAAATTGATGACTATACTGCTAATACACTTCAAGCACAATTACTCTATTTAGATTCTGCTGATCCAGGGAAAGATATTTCTATCTATATCAATAGTCCAGGTGGTAGTGTTTATGCGGGTCTGGGAATTTATGACACTATGCAGTTCATTGGTTCTGAGGTTTCCACGATATGTACTGGTATGGCAGCGAGTATGGCTGCAGTCTTACTTGTAGCTGGTAAAGAAGGAAAGCGTTGGGCGTTACCGCATAGTCGTGTGATGATTCATCAACCAATGGGGGGGAGCACAAGGACAAGCAAGTGATATTGAGATTACTGCTCGTGAAATTCAGAAGTTGAAAAAAGAACTTTACACTATTATAGCAGATCATAGTCATCAATCATTTGATAAAGTCTGGGCTGATAGTGATCGTGACTATTGGATGACAAGTGAAGATGCAAAGGCATACGGTATGATAGATCAGATTTTTACGAAAAAATAATAAGAATGTCTAATAAAAAGCATTGTTCCTTTTGTGGAAGAAATGAGGATGAAGTAGATTTATTGCTTTCTGGCCCAGAAGGATGTATTTGTAATGATTGCATTGAAAGAGCATCTCTAGTACTTAAAGATGCAGGACTCTATTCTAATTCTTCGTCTGATCTCAATAAGAAAAGTAATCAGCCTATCAATCTACGAGATATCCCAAACCTAAGGAAATTAAGGAATACCTTGATCAGTATGTAATAGGTCAAGACGATGCAAAACGCTATCTTAGTGTCTCTGTTTATAACCATTATAAAAGGTTAATCAAGTTAGAAGATACCGCGAAGAAAGATGATGTGAGTATTGATAAATCCAACATCATTATGGTAGGAACTACTGGTACGGGAAAAACCTTACTGGCGCGTACTATAGCAAATCTTTTGGATGTTCCTTTTACTATTGTGGATGCTACTGTTTTCACGGAAGCTGGATATGTTGGAGAGGATGTGGAGAGTATCTTGAGCCGTCTTTTACAGGAAGCTGACTATGACAAAGAACGCGCTGAGCGAGGTATAGTTTTTATTGACGAAATAGATAAAATTGCTCGTAAAGCAGATAATCCCAGTATCACTCGCGATGTGAGTGGAGAAGGCGTTCAGCAAGGTTTGTTAAATTGCTTGAAGGATCTGTGGTAAATGTTCCTCCCAAAGGAGGGCGGAAACATCCAGATCAAGATTATATCCATATTGATACACGAAATATTCTCTTTATTTGTGGTGGAGCGTTCGATGGAATAGAGAAGAAAATAGCTCAGCGCCTCAACACTCATACTGTTGGCTATAATTCCGTGGGCAATATAAAAAAAATAGATCCAAAGAATTTAATGCAGTATATAGAGCCCATGGATCTGAAGAGTTTTGGACTTATCCCAGAAATCATTGGGCGTCTACCTGTTTTGACATATCTTAATCCCTTAGATAAAGAAGCGTTGCGGCGTATCCTATCTGAACCCAAAAATAGTTTGGTGAAGCAATATATTGAGCTTTTTCGCTTAGATGGTGTTACTCTTGAGTTTGAAGATGAAGCGTTGGATTATGTCGTAAATAAAGCACTTGAATATAAACTTGGTGCACGTGGATTGCGCTCGATAATGGAGAGTATTATGATGAATGTCATGTATGAGACCCCTTCTACACGAAAGAAGAAATTGGTCATTACACGCGAATACGCAGAACAGGAGTTTGAGAAAGAAAGAGGTAAACTTGCTTAATCTCTATTTTATTTAACAATACACCAATTTTATAATCCAGCTAATTCCATCTTTGCCTAACAAAGTGAGATTGGCTGGATTTTTCTTGTGTTATAGATTAGATATAGGGGAGCTTTGTTAAAAATATAGCCGATTTCATTAGTTTTTGTATAGACATTTCTAAAACTTTGTTTTATCTTTGTTCTGCCGAAACATAGTAATATGTATATATCATGAGGACATATAATGGTATGATAGAAAGGTCTGAAATACATAGAGCACTAAAGAAGTATTTTGGTTTTGATTGTTTCAAGAAGAACCAAGAAGACATTATTCTATCCTTGCTTAGTGGTAAGGATGTCTTTGTTCTGATGCCTACAGGTGGAGGAAAGAGTATGTGTTATCAGTTGCCTTCTTTGTTGATGCAAGGAACGGCAATTGTAATATCCCCACTAATAGCATTGATGAAGAATCAAGTGGATGCAATTCGTCATACCTGTGAAGAAGATGGTGTCGCTCATTTTATAAACTCCTCACTTAATAAAAGCGATATTGACCAAGTAAAATCAGATATACTTTCAGGTAAAACAAAACTTCTCTATGTCGCTCCTGAATCTTTGGCAAAACGCGAGTATGTGGAGTTTTTGAAAACCATAAAGATTAGCTTCTATGCTGTAGATGAAGCTCATTGTATATCTGAATGGGGACATGACTTTCGTCCAGAATACAGAAATATTCGATTGGTTGTAGATGAAATTGGCCGTGCTCCTATTATAGCTTTAACCGCAACTGCGACTGACAAGGTTCGACTTGATATCAAGAAGAGTCTTGGCATTCAAGATGCGGATGAATTTAAGAGTTCTTTTAATAGGGCCAATCTATATTACGAAGTTAGGCCTAAGACTAAAGAGATTAACAAAGAAATTGTTACTTTCATTCGTCAGAATGCAGGTAAAAGTGGTATTATTTATTGTTTAAGTCGCAAGACCGTTGATGAACTGGCAAAAGTATTGCAGGCTAACGAGATAAAGGCAAAGCCATATCATGCAGGTTTAGAGCCTGATGAACGTTCGCAGACTCAAGATCTATTTCTTATGCAAGACATTGACGTGATTGTTGCTACAATTGCCTTTGGTATGGGCATAGACAAACCGGATGTTCGTTTTGTTATTCATTATGATATTCCTAAAAGTCTTGAAGGCTATTATCAAGAAACCGGTAGAGCTGGACGTGATGATGGTGAAGGAAAATGCATTACATTCTATTCTCCTGATGATTTGAAGAAATTAGAGAAATTTATGGAAAAGAAAGGAGAGCAAGAGCGAGAAATAGGCTATTTACTTTTGGCAGAGACAGCAGCTTATGCAGAGAGTTCTATCTGTCGTCGTAAATTGCTTTTACATTACTTCGGAGAGGAATACCCTAAAGATAATTGTGGAAATTGCGACAATTGTTTAAATCCAAAAAAGAAAGTGGAAGCTAAAGAAGAATTGGAGAAAGTTCTTAATGTGGTTCTTGCAACGAAGGAAGTTTTCAGAGCGGAACATATCAAGGATATTCTTATGGGACATAAAACGGAGAGTGTCCGGGATTATAAACACTATGAATTAGATGATTTTGGATGCGGAGAGGATAAAGATGAACATCTTTGGAATGCAGTAATCCGTCAAGCACTACTAACTGGTTATCTCAATAAAGAAATAGAAAATTATGGTGTTTTAAAGATTACGGATAAAGGACGTCGGTTTATGAAAGAACCTGTATCTTTCCAAATCATTGAAGACCAGGACTATAGTGAAACCTCTACTGCTGAACCTGTGCAGAGTGGAGCTGATTGCGCAGTTGCTCCAGAATTGTATGACATGCTTTTAGGTTTGCGAAAGAAGATGTCTAAAGAACTGCAAGTTCCTCCTTATGTGATCTTCCAGGATCCTTCATTAGAAGCTATGGCAACGGTCTTTCCACAGACATTGGAGGAATTAAAGAATATTCCTGGTGTTGGTGAAGGAAAGGCTAAGCGTTATGGACAAGCTTTCTGTGATTTGATCCGTAAGTACTGCATAGATAATGATATTGACCGCCCAGAGGACATTCGTATTCGTACCGTTGCTAAAAATTCAAAACTAAAGATAGCAATCATTCAAGCAATAGATAGAAAAGTTGCATTGGATGATATTGCTACTGCAAATGGTATTGAATTCGAGGAACTTTTAGATGAAATAGAATCTATTGTTTATTATAGTGGAAATAAAATAAATATAGATTATTTCATAGAAGACGTTATGGATCCAGATGTTGTAGATGCAATTTATGAGTATTTTCGAGAGTCAGATACAGACGATATAGATGTCGCCCTTGAAGAACTCTCCGAATATGAAGAAGACGAAATACGATTAGTACGAATCAAATTTATGTCAGAGATGGCTAATTAAAAAACGAACGAGTAAAAAGATATGACTACATCAATAGAAGAACCAATGAAAGAAAATCTGAACTTTATTGAGCAGATTGTAAAGGATGATTTGGCTGCAGGGAAGAACGGGGGGCGTCTGCAAACACGCTTTCCACCTGAACCCAATGGATATATTCATATAGGTCATGCAAAGGCTATATGTATGGATTTTGGCGTAGCTGAAAAATTTGGTGGAGTATGTAATTTGCGTTTTGATGATACTAATCCTCAAAAGGAAGATACCGAATATGTTGACGCAATTTTGCGTGACATAGAATGGTTGGGCTTCAAGTGGGAGAATATTTATTATGCTTCTGACTATTTCCAACAATTATGGGATTTTGCCGTTCGTTTAATAAAAGAGGGCAAAGCCTACGTAGATGAGCAATCTAGCGAGGAAATAGCTGCTCAGAAAGGAACTCCAACTGAACCTGGCACTCCAAGTCCTTATCGGGATCGCCCCATTGAGGAAAATTTGGAACTCTTTTCAAAGATGAATACGGGAGAGGTTGAGGAAGGTAAGATGGTACTACGCGCAAAAATTGATATGGCCAACCCCAATATGCACTTTCGCGATCCAGTGATTTATCGAATTATAAAACATCATCATCATCGCACAGGTGACACGTGGAAAGCTTATCCTATGTACGATTTTGCTCATGGTCAAAGCGACTTCTTTGAGGGGGTGACACATTCTATTTGTACATTGGAGTTCGTTCCTCATCGTCCTCTCTATGACTTTTTTATCGATGAACTGAAGGAACAAAAAGACCTAGAAGATAATCGTCCACGTCAGTTTGAATTCAATCGTCTTAATTTGACATATACTGTTATGTCAAAGAGAAAACTTCTTGCTCTTGTTCAGGAACATCTTGTAGATGGTTGGGATGACCCTCGTATGCCGACAGTTTGTGGTTTACGTCGCCGTGGTTATTCTCCTGAATCAATCCGCAAGTTCATCAATATGATTGGTTATACGAAATATGATGCGCTTAATGATTATTCTATGTTGGAAGCTGCAGCAAAGAGAAGATTTAAATAATCGAGCCTTGCGTCTTAGTGCTGTCCTCGATCCAGTGAAACTCATTGTAACGAATTATCCAGAAGGAGTTTCAGAGGAAATGCTTGCAGTAAATAATCCAGAGAATGAAGCAGAAGGAACTCATTCAATAACATTTAGTCGTGAACTTTGGATTGAACGCAATGATTTCATGGAAGATGCCCCGAAGAAGTTTTTCCGAATGGTTCCTGGTAAAGAAGTTCGTTTGAAGAATGCATATATTGTAAAATGTACAGGATGCAAGAAAGATGAAGCCGGTAATATAGAGGAAATTTATTGTGAATATGATCCTGAGAGTAAAAGTGGTATGCCCGGAGCTGATCGTAAAGTGAAGGGTACTTTACATTGGCTTAGTGCCAAACATTGTTTACCTGCGGAGGTTCGTATTTATGATAAACTTTTCAGTATTGAGAACCCTGCTGCTGACGAGCGTGATTTCCGTGAATTGTTAAACCCTGATTCAAAGAGAGTCGTAAATGGCTATGTTGAGTCCTATGCGGCACATCCAGGACTTACTCGTTACTTGCAGTTCCAACGTATTGGTTATTTTACTTTCGATGACGACTCAACGCCAGAGCACCTTATTTTCAACCGTACTGTTGGCTTGAAAGATAGTTTTGCAAAGAAGAAATAGCGATAAATACTAATTTTTTAGTTGCCCAACAAAACATTTGCTGTAAGATGAGATTTTTGTTGGGCAACTTTTGTACTCATCATGTACAAAAATAAAGGAAGAATATGTCCGACTCTTAGCGGCAGCTAAGAATCGAGCATATATTTAGTATTTTAGAATTATTCTTATCCTTCCTTTTTTTACTACATTTGCAAAAAAATAATTTAAGAAAGGAACGCTTGATGTATGTTTCTTTTAAGATTAAGTAATGACAGATACTGTAAAACTGTAAAACGAAGAAATGCTTGAACATATTGAAGAATTCACAGCATGCTCCATCTTGGCAGAGATTGTTATTGGTTATGTGTTGCTAATCGTATTATGAGCGATGAAGGAAAGGGGTGCTGTTAGAACCCATTTATAGGAATAATAGGCCGTTACGCTGGTTCTTTTTATTAGTTGTGTGTTGAATATAGAACTTTTTGATAAAGGAGTTTTTAAGCAATTTCGTTTTCTGCGTATTAGGTGCTATTTGTGTTTTTGTGGATTTGGAATTTTTTTTGACTAGTAAATGCTCCTCTCGTAATTCTTCTTATTTTCGTTTTATACTTGTTTCTATATCAAAGAATAATCCTGACATGATAAAAGTTTTTGTTATGAATACCTGCCCTGATTGTGAAGATATCGAAGGGCAAATTAAAAATGATTCTCGTTTTGAATTGATAGATATTAGTAAACACATTCGCAATCTAAAACAATTCCTAAAATTGCGTGATTCGCATCCTGCCTTTGACAAAGTGAAAAAGCAAGGAGCAGTAGGAATACCCTGTTTTTTGCTTGAAGATGGTGCTATAACTTTTAGACCTGAAGATGTGGGGTTAAGATCTGATGTAGAATCTATAGGAGCTGTCTGTAATCTTGACGGCAGTGGTTGTTGATATGACCGGAACAGATTGGAAAAGTGCCTTAGCTGCTCTTGGTGAGAGATGTGAAGGTGAGGAAGCTAAGAATAAATCATACGTTATTCGAAAAAAGCGTAGAGGAGTTGTTTTTTCTACAAATCCAGACTATGATTATTCAGAATGTGAAGAGGATGAACCTAAAAAGCTTTTGAACCACCAGCAAAAACTTCATTTGAGTATGGAACGATCAGGTCGTGCTGGTAAGACGGTTACAATCGTAAAAGGTTTCGTTGGTACTGACGCTGACATGAAAAAACTTTGTAAACTTTTGAAGCAGAAATGTGGAGTAGGAGGGAGTGTTAAAAATGGAGATATTATTATTCAAGGCGATCATCGCCAGAAACTTCTGGATATACTAAAGGCGGAAGGCTTCCCACTATAAGTACTCTCCTTTACTCGAAACTATTATGTTTTGCAAAATATACAATAAAGAAGTCAGCTGATAGCCTTATGCTATCAACTGACATTCTTATTGCATTTTTTTACGCAATAAGGATCTTCTTGATAATCTTATATAAGTTTTATAGTCGCTTTTTTTGACGGAATGGCGAAGGTACATCTTTGTAGTTATGTCGGACGATGTTTTTTTGAGAGACATATCAATTTCCATTGATTTTTTTATAATAGAAGCTATATTTAGAGGCGGCATTTCTCTTGCTTATTTCTTGTAAACGAGGATAAACTTTCTAGATATTCTAAGATGATTATATCTTAGTCTTCTGAAATAATCATTTTTTTCCAAGTTTTAAATTAAGGAAAGTTGAAAGAAAGTACATATAATGACATTTAATTCCTCTCAAATGTTAATAGAAGAATATATAAAAACTAGTAAAACGCTTTTGTTGAGTGAGCAGAAAAAAATATAATTTTGCCTATTATTCTCAAATTATAAATTTAAAAAACTTCAAAATGGCTATGAAGGGCGGAAAGAGAGTTTACACATTTGGTAACGGCCAAGCAGAAGGTCGCGCCGATATGCGTAACGAATTAGGTGGCAAAGGTGCCAACCTCGCAGAAATGAACCTTATTGGAGTCCCTGTTCCTCCTGGGTTCACCATAACAACAGATGTCTGCAACGAATACTACGATATTGGGCATGACAAGGTCGTAGCACTTATCAAAGATGAAGTGGAACGTTCTTTGGCGCATATTGAAAACTTGACAAACCAAAAGTTTGGAGATGCGGAAAATCCTCTCTTGCTGAGTGTTCGTTCAGGTGCTCGCGCGTCAATGCCTGGCATGATGGATACTATTCTAAACCTTGGCCTTAACGACACTGTTGTTGAAGGCTTGGCAAAAAAAACAGGAAATCCTCGTTTTGCTTATGATGCTTATCGCCGCTTTGTTCAAATGTATGGCGATGTAGTGATGGAGCTGAAACCAGCTTCAAAAAGAAGAGATAGATCCTTTTGAGGAGATTATCGAGAAGGTAAAAGGAACAAAAAGGTGTTAAGACCGATAATGAACTTGACACTGAAGACCTGAAGAATTTGGTGAAACTCTTTAAGGATGCCATCTTGGAACGTACAGGAAAACAGTTTCCCGATGACCCTATGGAACAGTTATGGGGAGCTATCTGTGCTGTATTCGATAGTTGGATGAACGAACGTGCTATCCTCTATCGTAAGATGGAAGGAATTCCACAAGAGTGGGGTACAGCTGTAACCGTAATGGCTATGGTCTTTGGGAATATGGGCGAGACCAGTGCAACAGGTGTTTGCTTTAGTCGAAATGCAGCAACTGGTGAAAATGTCTTCAATGGTGAATGGTTGGTAAACGCACAAGGCGAAGACGTAGTTGCAGGTATTCGTACTCCACAGCAAATCACTTTGGCAGGAAGCCGCCATTGGGCTGAATTACAAGGTATTTCTGAGGAAGAGCGTGCTGCAAAATATCCTTCTATGGAGGAGGCTATGCCCGAGATGTTCAACGAATTAGATGCCCTGCAAACTAAGTTGGAAGATCACTACCGCGATATGCAGGACATGGAGTTCACAGTGCAGGAAGGCAAACTTTGGTTCCTTCAGACACGTAATGGAAAACGTACAGGAGCTGCAATGGTTAAGATTGCAATGGATCTGCTTCGTGAAGGTAAGATTGATGAGAAAACAGCCATTAAGCGTTGCGAGCCGTTGAAATTAGACGAACTTTTACACCCAGTATTCAATAGGGAAGCACTGAGTCAAGCAAAAGAGCTTACACGTGGCCTCCCTGCAAGTCCTGGTGCAGCTTGTGGTCAGATCGTATTCTTTGCTGATGATGCAGAAAAGTGGCATCATGATGGACATAAAGTCATTCTCGTTCGTCTTGAAACTAGTCCTGAAGATCTTGCAGGTATGGCCGAGGCGGAAGGTATCTTGACAGCTCGTGGAGGTATGACGAGCCACGCAGCAGTGGTTGCTCGAGGTATGGGTAAATGTTGCGTTAGCGGTGCAGGTGCTGTAAATGTTGACTATAAAAAACGTATCATTGAAATTGATGGCCAGATTTTGAAAGAAGGTGACTATATCTCTCTGAATGGTACAAACGGCCATGTTTACAAAGGTGAAATTCCTACGCAGGCAGCAGAACTCAGCGATGATTTTGCAGCTCTGATGGATTTGTGCAGCAAATACACACATCTTCAGGTACGTACCAATGCTGATACTCCACATGATGCTGAAGTTGCAAGCCGTTTCGGAGCTGTAGGTATCGGCCTCTGTCGTACAGAGCATATGTTCTTCGATAATGAGAAGATTATCGCTATGCGCGAAATGATTCTAGCAGAAGATGCAGAAGGTCGCGAACGTGCTTTGGCAAAGTTATTACCTTATCAGAAGGAAGACTTCAAAGGCTTATTCAGAGCTATGAACGGATATCCCGTAAATGTACGCTTGCTTGATCCACCACTCCATGAGTTTGTTCCTCATGATACTCTCGGCCAACAGACGATGGCAGAGGAAATGGGCGTTAGTGTAGAGACTATCAAGCAGCGCGTTGAAAGTCTCTCTGAGCATAACCCAATGTTGGGACATCGTGGTTGCCGTTTGGGTAATACTTTCCCCGAGATCACTGCAATGCAAACGCGTGCTATTCTCATGGCTGCTTGTGAACTGAAAAAGAAGGACTTGATCCTCATCCCGAAATCATGGTACCTTTAGTTGGTAATGTTCATGAGTTTGAAAATCAAGAACGCGTGATTCGCGCAGAGGCTGCAAAGGTTTTTGCAGAACAAGGCCTCGAAATCAAGTTCAAGGTTGGCACAATGATTGAGATTCCTCGTGCAGCTCTTACAGCTGATAAAATCGCTACGCATGCAGAATACTTCTCATTCGGAACAAATGATTTGACGCAGATGACCTTCGGTTATAGCCGTGATGATATCGCAAGTTTCTTGCCGGTCTACTTGGATAAGAAGATCTTGAAAGTTGATCCATTCCAAGTTCTCGACCAAAAGGGTGTAGGTCAGCTTATTAACATGGCAGTAGAAAAGGGGCGCTCAGTTCGTCCCGAACTGAAATGTGGTATTTGCGGCGAGCATGGAGGTGAACCAAGTTCAGTTAAGTTCTGTCACAAGGTTGGTCTTAACTATGTGAGCTGTTCTCCATTCCGCGTGCCTATTGCACGTCTCGCTGCAGCTCAAGCTGCCGTAGAGGAATAAACGAGTACATTTTATAATTAAGTAAATATGGATAGGCACTTGTTCAACAGGAGCTTGTCCATATTTTATGTTTATGAAAAAACTAAATAATCAATAAATGAATCTATAAAATAGGAATTCTCAACATTCTCAAGTAGCTTTGCAACAGGAAGAGTTGAGTAATCAACTCTTTTAATAGAGCTATCCAGTGCATTGCTCGTTGGAGAGCCACTTATGATTAGCTCTATTTCTGTAACTCTATAATCATACATGAACATTTCCTTTCGTGTTATGTTCATGTATGGTTGATTTTACTCTGTGTATGTCATGCCTTCAATCTCTGCAGCACCATACATGCGATGTACAAGCATATTTCCATCACCAATACCATTGTCTGAATTACGTTTCCCATTAACTTTCTTATAGTCGGAATGATCCTCTACTTCTATACTACTATCAATAACGTCTAGTAACTTAGTGAGAACTGCAATATGTACACTAATATTCTCACTATTCAGTGTAGATGATTCTTCCTCTCTATTCTGGGCTTCTCAAAATCTTTCAGTATATTTGCAGCAGAGATGAGGACTTGTTTGTCTATTTCCTGCTGAACCTGATGTGACGCTGAGGAGAGATAAGCAAGTCCTTTTTCTTTATCTGCCTACATCAAAGTATGATTATTCACAATAGGCTCTATAATATTCTTAAACACCTCCATGAGTTGAGCACCTGCGGCATCAAGCTTACCCTGCACCTTAACACCCTTTGCATTCACCTTGCTACCTTTAATCGCTTCCAGTGCGCTCAATGCTTTTTCGGCTCTCCTCAACTGGTTCTTCACCATGATTTCCATCACCTTCTGCACATCTCTGTCAATGTCATTATGGCCCACACTATTCCTCACAGCAGCAAGCAAACTCTTCACTTCCTGTTGCGTCATATCGCCTATGTATCCATTATTCATCAACACACGTGCAAGGTCTGAAACACGTTTCACTGTTGCCATATCAAACTTACGCTGCAGGCTCATTGCCTTGCGCAAATCTGCAAGGTTGTTGCCGATAGCGCGCATAGCATCATTGCGAAGTGTCTTATTCTCTTGGTGCTTATCGGCAAGGCGCATAGCAGCAGCAGTAGTGCGCTCATGTAGCCCCATACTCTTGTCCTTCCAAATATCCTCCGTCTCTCCTCCGTCGCGGTAGAGAATAGGATTTCGTCTGCCTTTCGGCTCTCATCAAGAACTTTTTTACCACTATCGTAGGATTTCTCAACATCTTTCAGTAGCTTTGCAACCGCTGATGATGCTTCAAGTTCGCTATTAAGCCCATCAGTACCATTAGGAGTGTTCGGCGTTTCGTCGAGCACTTCTATTTTTTGTACCTCATAGGCATGTACACCATTCCGCATACCATCTGAACGCTTTTCTTCACGCATCAGTGTCATCACACGGTATGGTTTTCCATCAATTGCAATAGCACCATAGAAGCGGTGCATCAATGCACTACCATTAACTTTCTGTGTGTCGCGTTCTCCACGTTCATTCTTTTGGTAATCGGAATGCTCCTCAACTTCAATGCTGTTTTCTATAACCTCGTCAACATGTTCAGCCAAGGAAAGATGCACACGCTTATTCACGCTCTTTGCTTGATGCTTCGGACTAAGGCTGACTTCGATTGCTTTTCCTGAGATAGAATAATCAAACTCAGCACCATAATTATTGTAGAGTAATACTATTGGCTTTCCATTTGGAACGTACTTTGCCTTGGCAGCATCAATGGCTTGTCGTGTTGCTTCTGCAATACCACCTGTGTATTGGTGTGCAGGGACATTTACCACCTTGATGACTGCACTATTAAGCCCAGGCATAACAACTCCTTTCTCTTTTACAGCCCGATTCTGGCGCGCCTTGAAAGTGTCGGGAGTATCGCCCATACGCATCCGTGCTGCATCACTCAAGCCCAACTCCTCACGCATCACCATGTCGCGTGCAAGGTCTATCGGGTGCTCCTTGCCACGCTCCAAACGCTCCTTGCTACGCCACAACATATAGCGCAACTCATTATCGCCAAGCTCAAACCACTTCGGCAACTTCAAAGATTCCAAGAACTTATCCAATAGCTTGCGAACAACCTCCTTGAGTTTCTGCCACAACGTACGCTCGCCCTCGCTGAACTCCTCAAAGGGCTTCTCAGCCATGTCTCCGAACAACTCATCAACAGCAGTTCTGCGGTGCTGCTCGTAACTCTTGGCACGCTCTCCATTCTTGGTGCTATCATCAACAAACGAACGCCCCGCTTCTGCATCAACGCGCTGCTTCAAATCACCACGCAGATGCTCGTAAACCTCATCAAGGAAATCATTATAATGTTCCTCGCCCACAAGTTCGCGAAGCCCCTTGTGTGCCACAGTCTCGTGCATCACCGTTGCAGCCACATCCTCCACATCACGATTGTTAGGCAGAACAACCACAACCTCACCAGTCCTCACATCATACCAACCCTTTGAGTTGCGTTTGCGTCTCTCCACCTCAGCATTCGAATGCGTAATATCTTTCACATCCTCCACAATCTTGATAGGAGTATGCAGCTTGTCAGACAACTGAACAGCTTCATTACGCATAGCCTCTCTATCATGAGAGGGTTCTGATGACAAGGCATTCTCACTGAGTGCAGAATGATTCTTCTCATCTATTGTGGGGTTCTGAAAATCTTTCAGTATCTTTGCAGCAGAGATGAGCTTCTTTCTAACGTCCACGGAATTGTACTGTGGTTTAGATAGAAGTTCATTTTTCTTTTCTGTAATCCAATTTTCTCTAAACTCTTCGCTTACATAATCAGCAAGATGATCATTGATCCAGCCTATTATATTAAGGTCGTTGCGATAATGGACACTGCGAATACTGTTAACTAAAACTTTCCTCGCTCTTCTATTTGTTTCAATGGCAACAATATAATTGCGCCCTTCATGTTGAGGTTTGTTAAAATGACATTACTACCTACATGTGTTGCACTCCTAAATACTGCAAGTGGCCTTTGAATAGCGTTAGGTAGGTCGACAACCTCACTTAAATCAAAAGGATGGTTTTCTTGCATTGACTTGTCTGACAAACGGCTTGCTACAAGTTCTATAGGTAGATTAGGTATACCAGCACTATGAAGAATCCTACTTGGCATCCCTAACTGATAGACATGCCCTGCATATCGCTATTCGCATAATGATGGATTTCATTGATACGCATCTTCTCCATCTTCTTGAACTGTGTTGCATTAGCCATGCTCTCACGCAAACCATCCGACAAACGCCCAACAAGATTAAAGTAAGCTTCAGCCTCTCTATCTTATTCTGAAGGATAGCATCTTGCAGACTGGCAATATACTGACGATAAGATTCTGAGTTTCTATTGCGTTCACTCGTCTCTTCGTGGCTCTTTTTTTGATTTCTTCTTTCAGCCTACTTTCTTCTACCTTGCTATCGCGAATCTTCTCTGCATACTCCATAGCGAACTGCAAACCTGCGTACTCTATGGTAGCATTTTTCCGCAACGGTAGCGTCATCACTACTCATTCGCCCTTGAGCATCTGCAATAGCTTCTTCTATATCATTTTTCTCCCAACCACGTGTTTTCTTAAACACCTCCATGAGTTGAGCACCTGCGGCATCAAGCTTACCCTGCACCTTAACACCCTTTGCATTCACCTTACTGCCTTTAATCGCTTCCAGTGCGCTCAATGCTTTTTCGGCTCTCCTCAACTGGTTCTTCACCATGATTTCCATCACCTTCTGCACATCTCTGTCAATGTCATTATGGCCCACACTATTCCTCACAGCAGCAAGCAAACTCTTCACTTCCTGTTGCGTCATATCGCCTATGTATCCATTATTCATCAACACACGTGCAAGGTCTGAAACACGTTTCACGGTTGCCATATCAAACCTACGCTGCAGGCTCATTGCCTTGCGCAAATCTGCAAGGTTGTTGCCGATAGCGCGCATAGCATCATTGCGAAGTGTCTTATTCTCTTGGTGCTTATCGGCAAGGCGCATAGCAGCAGCAGTAGTACGTTCATGTAGCCCCATACTCTTGTCCTTCCAAATATCCTCCGTCTCTTCTCCATCGCGGTAGAGAATAGGATTTTCGTCTGCCTTTCGACTCTCATCAAGAACTTTTTTACCACTATCGTAGGATTTCTCAACATCTTTCAGTAGATTTGCAACCGCTACGGACGTGATGTTTTCATCTATGCCGCGGCCACCACTCGAACTGCTCGGCGTATCATCGTTGAGCAGTTCGACTTTTGTAACCTCATAGGCGTGAACACCTTTACCAATTGTCTTTTGTTCGTCCTCTCTCATCAAGGTCATTACCCGATAGGTTTCACCATCAACTGTTATTGCTCCATAGAAACGATGCATTAAAGCATTATCATTGATGACATTTGTGTCGCGCTCTTTGTTCTCATTCTTCAAGTAATCGGGATGCTCTTCCACCTCAATACTTTCACCTATCACTTCACCTATATGCTCGGCTAATGCTAAGTGAACTCCTTTGTTGTCGCTTTTTGCCTGTTGCCTTGGATTAAGGCTTTCTGTGATTGCACGGCCCGATATAGAATAATCAAATTCTACACCGAAATTGTTGTAGTGCAAAGTCTTCGCCTCTCCGTTAGGTGCATACTTCGACTTGGCAGCATCAATGGCTTGTCGTGTTGCTTCTGCAATGTTTCCTTTATAGGAATGTCTCGGCACACGTACCACCTTCACTTCCGCTTCATTAAGCCCAGGCATAACAACTCCTTTCTCTTTCACAGCTCGTCTCTGGCGCGCCTTGAAAGTGTCGGGAGTATCGCCCATACGCATCCGTGCCGCCTCACTCAAGCCCAACTCCTCACGCATCACCATGTCGCGTGCAAGGTCTATCGGATGCTCCTTGCCACGCTCCAAACGCTCCTTGCTACGCCACAACATATAGCGCAACTCATTATCGCCAAGCTCAAACCACTTCGGCAACTTCAAAGATTCCAAGAACTTATCCAATAGCTTGCGAACAACCTCCTTAAGCTTCTGCCACAACGTACGCTCACCCTCGCTGAACTCCTCAAAGGTTTCTCTGCCATGTCTCCGAACAACTCATCAACAGCAGTTCTGCGGTGCTGCTCGTAACTCTTGGCTTTTTCTCCATTCTTGATAGTATCATCAACAAACGAACGCCCCGCTTCTGCATCAACGCGCTGCTTCAAATCACCACGCAGATGCTTGTAAACCTCATCAAGGAAATCATCATAATGTTCCTCGCCCACAAGTTCGCGAAGCCCCTTATGAGCCACAGTCTCGTGCATCACTGTTGCAGCCACATCCTCCACATCACGATTGTTAGGCAGAACAACCACAACCTCACCAGTCCTCACATCATACCAGCCCTTTGAGTTGCGTCTACGCTCCTGTACTGATGCATTTTGATGTGTGATGCTCTCAACGTCTTCAATAATTTTGATAGGAGTGTGCAGCTTTTCACTCATCTGTTGTACGGTAGAACGCATCATGTTAGCATTCTCTTTCGTGGCATCATTCCAGCTTTCATCATCATCGTAGTCGCGATAAGTTGCATCGTCCTCGTTTTCTTCGCTTGCCTCATCTGATAACGTCACACTATTAGCCGTCTCAACAGATGCATCCATTTCTGCATACTTAGCGTCTTTCACTGCCATTTCCGCTTTCATCAGTTCCTCATACTCGGCAAGTTTATTTTTGGCTTGTTTCAACTCGTCTGCATACTCAAACGGTTTGCCGTCGCGAGCCTCCACTTGCTGCAACTCACCTTTGTATCTTTCTGCAGCTCTATCGGCATACTCTGCCTTTTCGCGGAAATCATCACCGCTCAATACGTTTTCGAGAATGTCCTCCAGAGCAGACTTCAGACGCTGGCCATCTACTGGAACGTCTTCAAGTCCGAGTTCTGGACAGGAGTAAGTCATTTTTGTTTTAGAGAAGAATGACAATGAGAGTTGTCCTTTCTCCTTCTTCTGATCCTTGGTAATAACACGCTTCACATGAAAATCGAAGCCTCCCACATTGATTGTAAGGTCACTCTTGGCTTCGGAGTTATAACCCGATGCCATGCGCACTTGCTCCTGCTGCTCGCGCTGTTTGCTGTTATATTCTTTAAGATAATCAGCCATAGCGTCGAGTGATGAGAACTTCATCTTGCCGATGGTGATACCGTCATTCTTCGCAGCCTCAACTTTTGCAAGAGATTTCTTGTTACGCTCTGCGCGTTCCTCACTATCCTTGATAAGAGCTTTCAGACGTGGTTTCTGGTTATGGACGTATGCCTGGTCTGCTTCCCACTGTTTCTGACGCGCCTCCAACTTTCTCACCTCTTTCTCCACCTGATTCTTCAGTAGAGCATACTGGCTACCTGACAACTGAGCTGTAATATCACCGAATAAATCTTGTTCTTCCTCCAAGACGCGGTCCTCCATAGAGTTGCTCATCATCTTTTTGCCCTCCATAATGCTGTCAGCAATCGCTCCTTTCGTCTTCAAACGCTGGTAAGCGGTAACGTCGAGGCTATCTTCCACGCCAAAACGGAGTACACGAACAGGTATTCCCCATTCGTTATGCAGGTTGCCTTGGCGCAAATACGCCCATTGCGCTGTGTGTAGTCCATAGGACGGTTAGGTGCATCGACATGGATGAGGGTATGCAGACGCTCTTGAATATTCACACCAGTACCAAGCGTAAAGGTGCTGCCCATGATAACACGTACTTCACCACGGTTCACCTTGTCAAAGATTTCAAGTTTCTTCTTGATGCTCATGCCAGACTTCATCACTACCACTTGGGCTTCGGGTACACCTGCATCAATGAGTTTCTTTCGAATATCCTCATAAAGGTTGAAACCAGAAACTTTGTTCTGATAGTTGTCCGCAAAAATGGCAACAGTACCATTATAGTCCTTTGTGTCTTCAAGACTTCGTAGTGTCTGACGCACGGCTTCATTGGTCTTGCTGTTTAGCTCGTCTGCCGCATCGCCAAGTACAAGACGTGCATCAACGGCAGCGGCTTTAGCAATACCATACATGACGAGAGGTATGTGGCTGTTTTCTTTCTTCTCCTTACCACTCATATCCTCGTAGCTGTCTAGTTGTTCTTTCACAAATTTCATGACACTACGCAGAGCTTTCGTTTGTGGCAGATAAATGTCTTGCGCCTTCCCACCTTCCATCTTTGGTATCTTGTCACTCACGCCTCCAGCCTCACGGGTCAGTACTGTATCGGCCACGCATGCCCATATACGCACCAGTTCGGGGAGATTAACATAACCAGCAAAGCGGTTATTCTCCTTGTACTTACCGTTGGTGGCAAATTCCAACATCTGCTGTATGTTGCCGAAATTGCGAACGAAATCATCAAAGTAATAGATACCATACTCGCGCATGGTGTCGGCTGGCATCAAGTAGCGCATGAATGTCCATATCTCGGCAGCGGTGTTACTGATGGGTGTACCTGTGGCAAATATCACGTTTTTGCCGTTCTTATTCTCCAGCACGGCTTGCGTCTTCAGATAAACACCTTGCGACTTCTTACTATATGATGGATCAACACCTTTCACCCCGCGTTGCATGGCTGTGGCAAAACCAAGATGCTTGTATTCGTGTGCCTCGTCAATGAGCAATGCATCTATACCCATATCATCGAAGTTTGCAGCATCGTCGATTTTACGGTCGAGCATTTCCTGCGCTTTAACCATTGCGTTCTGCTTTGTTTTGGCTTCGCGTTTCTTATCTATGTCTACCTTTCCATCTGCCTTGTTTTCTGATAATGCCAGTTTATGATCGTTCAATTCATCATTGAGCTTATCTAACTCGCGTTGTACTTGACGCAATACTGGGTCGCGGTCGTCATTGGCGGCTTCGCGCATTTTTCCAGTACCATCATCTTTTCTTCCACCTTGTCCTCAATAAAGCGGATTTGACGTTCCTCACTGTCGGGGATACGCTCAAAAACAGACTGAGGCACGACAACCATGTCCCAATCGTTGTATCGTATCTTGGCGTAGAAATTTCGTCTGCCCTCTGTGTTGCGATCTGCATCTTCAATGGTCAATACCTTAGCATTAGGATAGAGAGCCTTGGCGCTAGCTACAAATTGGCCAACGGTTGCATTCTGCACTACAATCATCGGCTTGCGTGCTGTACCAAGTCGGCGCATTTCCATAGCCGTACTGATGAGAGTGTAGGTCTTACCTGTACCAACTTCATGAGCCAGCATCAGTGGTTGTGTTGTTGCACGGATAACGGCCTTCGCTTGGTGCGGACGCAACTGGAAAGGCTTGCCGTTCACAACAGAAGCCGCACCTCCAAAATGTTCAGGCACAAACTCGTTTGGAATTTCCTTTGGTACGCTGTTGTTGAACAAATCATTATAGACAAGTTCCATACGTTCCGACATCTCGGGGTCATTCTGCATCTTTCCGCGCGCCCAGTCTTTGAAATCTTGGCGTATCTCATCTATCTTGTTGGCACAAGCCATTGTTGCTTCCTTGTCCACGATGGTCTCTGTGGTCTTGCTACTTCCGTAGCCCGTAGAGATTGTCTTGGTAACGTTAATGCTCTTACAAGTGATGGCAGCTTTGATGAGTTCGTGTCCCAAGATGGTCTTGTCACACTTTTCACTGATAACACCCATTGCCTTGTTCTTCTCGGTGTTAGTCCAATATGGTTCGCTCATTACCCATGTACCACCTGCATTTGTCAGTTTCACATCAAGTCCTGTACGCTCCTTTACGAAATCTTCATAAAGTTTAGGCTCAATCCATGACGAACCAAGTGTGAACTCTATAAGATGTGCAGGAATGTTCATCGGGATAATACGCTCTAATGCCTTGATATTTCATTATAGCGTCCGTCCGTATTGTTCTCTTTGGCTTGATACAACTTCTCACGCACATTACCGCTGAGATACTCATACGACACTTCCATTTCTGTGGTAGTCGGGTTCTCAAAACCAAGCCCACTTTCAATAATCTGCTGACGCACATCAGCATCACTCATATTCAGCCGCTCAGCAATATATGGAACATCAACACGACCATTAAGATAGATGCTGGCGATGATGCCGTCTTTAACGGTGGTCGGCTTCGGCTCGCTTTCGGTCTCCACGACACGACGGCTGAAAATGTCGGTCTTGCCGTAGGTTACAATCCGCTTGCCACTCTTGTCGCTGGTCTCGCTCACACTCTCCAGTGCAGCGATGCTGGGGAAGTCTATATCGCTACGCAGAAAAGATATGGAGGTATTCTTATTCAAATGTCCATAGGTTTTTACAAAAGCGTCGTAGGCTTTGTTCAGCATATCAAGTTTCTGTTTCAAGCCTGTATCGTTGCTGTGAGTTCTCTGATACTCCAGCACATCTGCAACTGCATCCTTGATTGTCTTGTAAGCATTGAAGCACTCTGCCTTGGTGTGTCCTTTCACTTTGTTGGCATTGACGTTGATAGGGACGGCTTTGCCTCTTTGTGCGAGACACAGATTGCCGTCGCTGTCAAGTAACATACTGCCCTCCTTGACATCTTCTCCCAAGTCTCCATAAACTACTTGCTGGCTCTCGCGCTCTTCGGATTTGTCCCAATCCATATCCTTGAACTGCTGTGCCCATTCTGACAAACGCTGCTCTTGGTTGATGCTCTGACTTGGGTAGAGTGCCTTGCTGGTAGCACGGTAGGTGTCACCTTTCTCAAAAGCGAAAGCCATTTCACTGCCATGTCTTCGGGGTGTTCCACAAAGTGCTTGTTCACATCAAGTGCAAGGTCTTTGATAATAATCTTGCTGCTGCCGCGTTTCGTTTCGCCTGTGTTGTACTTCACTGTGCGGATGGGTAGTGTACCGCTAACGTCTATGGCGTTGGCACTCTTTTGACCATTCACTCGCTTACGAACAACGATGATGTCAGAGGTTGCGCCAGTGCCACCGAAAGTTTGGTTGTGCATACGGAAAGCACCTACCACGTCTGCACCTCCTTCGTTCACCAACCATGTGCGCAGTTTGGCAGAGTTCGGACTATCAAGTGTGCCGCTACTGGTGATGAAAATGCCCACACCTCCATCTTTCAGCTTGCGTACATTCTTGGCAATACAGAAGTCGTGAATGTCGTGGAACTTGCGAGACAAATCTTTGTCACCTGTTTCGTCCATCACACGCAAGCCAGTAACGAAAGGTACGTTGGTGATTGCCAAATCAACACTGCCGTTTGTTACGTGTGTCTTCTCGAAACCTTTCACCTCTACATTAGCATCAGGATAGAGTAGGGACAATATGTTACCTGCGGTCTCGTCAATCTCTACTGCATGAATGTTACTTTGCTCGCTCATGTCAGTAGGCATCAGACCAAGAATGTTGCCGACACCAGCACTACCTTCCAATACATTACCTCCACGGAAGCCCATAGCACGAGCAACATCCCACAAGGTATCAATAACTGGTGCTGGTGTATAGTACGCACTATTACGGCTCATGTTAGCAGCCTCGTATGCTTCGGGAGATAGAAGTTCGCGTAAACGCTTGTTGTTTGTGTTGATGCTTCCATAAGGGCCACCTTTCATTTCGCTAAGGCTTCGCCCAAGCCACCCCAACCGCTGAACTTGCGAAGCACAGCCATGTCTTCGGGAGTGGCTGGCTGGCCGCTCCCGACAAGACGCTGCATCGTCTCGATTGCCTTGATGTTGGCTTCGATACGTGCACTTACGCTCTTTGGCGCGTAATCTGTGCCACGCTCTGCGTGATTATTGTGGATGTTTTTACGCTCGCTCTCTGCAAGGGGTGCAGGTTCGGGCTTCGATGGCTTTACATCTCGCTTGCCATCAGATGGTTTAGATACTCGCGAGCTTCCTGCGGAGTCAGACATAGTATTGTCTCCACTACGTCCAGCCACTCGGCTTGTGTCAGTTCGCTCATCTTCATGTTGTTGGCTCGCTCCCAACGGTTCATTCTGTCCGCGTTGGTATCCTCCTTTTCGCTCGGTAGTGCTGGTGCGAGGTTGTACGTGTACTTCTTGCTCATTGCTCTTTGGATTTAATTCTTTATCAAACAAATCACCTATTATCTTAGATATAGGTTGCTGCTGTAAAGATATATCTTTTTTCTCTTGACCGCTTTCTTTTGCCGTGTCTTCTTGTGCGTCTACTCTTTCATTATTGACTTCTTGCCAATTCTCTTTATTTAGTGTATTTGCGAGACGTGGCCATAGTATAATAGAGGCATCTCCATTTATCTTAATGGCAACATCATGGGGAGAGACAAATTTCCCGACTTTAATTTCACTACCGGTTTCTTTATCTACGAAAATCTTGCCGAGAGCACCTTCAATATCGGCTTCAGACATAAACCTACCTTTGTTTCTGATAAAATCAGTTGTAGAAGTAGGTTTCGTTACTTGCTCTTTAGATGCTTCTACATCTTTCTGATCTGTATTTGCCGCTGATTGCTTGTTATCTTCCTTTCTTTCTTCATTACGTTTCTTCTTTAATTTCTTAGTTGCTTCCTTAGCTTCTTGTTCCACCTCTTGCTCGCGCACAATATGTTCAGCAGTCTCAACAAGATCCTTTGCACTTTCCTTGTCGAAATTCTTCACATCAAAGTCACGCACCTCATCGTAAGGAGTCATCTCTTTCTCGTAATCCTCCATCTCGGGCAAGTCACGTGCGCCATTGTAGAACGATTTCAAGTAAGGACGAACCTCTTCTCCAAGTGCTTCCAGCATCTGTTTAGAAATTCAGCGAACTTGCGCGCACCATGCTTCAGCATAAGGTAACTCATTTCCACACCAGCAGCAAAGATTTCTGGGTCAACCCCCATATTGAGCTGACCGCGGAGTTTTGCTTTCAATCGCTTGCGCAATTCCTCAAAGCGTTCTACATCTTCATCGTCAACCCACTTGCTCTTGGCTTTCTTCTCCTCCTGCTTGGGTTGCTCTTGGCTTTCTTCTTGTCGTGATTCTTGTTTCGGTTCTTCTGTGTGGTCACTCAACTTGGCTTTTCCATCTTTATAGAGTTCACCAAAAAGACTTCCCACGTTGACTTTCTTAGGCTGAAGTTTCTGCTTCGGCTTTTCAGACAAAGTACCCTGTACTTCGTCCGCTTTATGCTCCACTGATGGTACGCGCCCATCTTGCTGCTCTTTGTTATGTTGTGGCAATTCCAGCTTATTCCAGTCTACTGCTTCATACACAATAGGAGCAAGACCTACATCAAGAGTGACTTGGTACTGGTCAGCATCATAGATAGTAGCTTCTTTTCCCTTATACATAATCTTGTCACCCAACTTGAGACCATGAGCTGCAAGAGCTTTGTCACGTCCTACTTCAGCCATCTTCACACGGAGGTCCGTTAGGAACTGCTCGAATGCTTTTCTGCGTCCGTTGAGTCCTGCAAGTGCGTCAAAAGCCTGTGGAATGGTTTCGCCTGTTGCTGTTGCCATGCCGTTCTCAATGGTCTTGGCACGCTTGCGTAGGTCACGGATTTCTTTCTCTATTGCTTTGATATTAGGGATTGAGCCTGCAGGACGATTGTTAAATGTCTCACGAAGACCAGCAAGAACGGTGTCATACACATTATTCTCGCGGTCGTAGTCATACTGTGGAGTTGTCTGTGGCTCTTGCTCCACCTTAATAGCTTCATCAACGGCTTTTACAGCTGCATGGTCTGTAGCCTCTGCCATATCTTCAACCGACAACGGCTGAGCATCTTCGACGACTTTCGCATCATTAACCATCTCAGCAGCCTTTTTAGCATCCTCTTCGCTACGGAACATCCAGCCACCACTTTCCCTATCTCTCCAACCGCGAGCTTAGCAAACCGCCCATCACTGAGTTTCTCTTTTGCAAACTCATTGATAGCACGTGTCTGCTCCTTCGTCAAGTCAGCATCAAACTTCAAAAGGTGCATCGCTGTCGTCTTACCTTTCTTGTTCGTGTAGGTAGCAGGCTCAATAGAATAGGGTAGCTGATGTGATGCGCTTTGCACCTCATCAATCTTCACACCCTTATATTCCGCAAACGGCTTTGTCTTACGATGGCTGCTGGAAATCCACTTCTCGAAATCTTCAAGATTGGTAGTAGACACTTCTATTCTGCGTCCATTCTCCCAACCTTTTTCATAGTTAGCAAGATAGTTACTCTTGGCGTCGTCGGCATCATTGAAGCCTAACATCACCTTATGCTCGTCAAACGTACCATCAGGATTGTATTGATCCACTACAAAGACTTTACGTCCATTCCAACCGTCAATGTCATTGGAAAGGAAAACGTCTATATGGTCACCGTCTACACCCTCTGTACCGCGGAAGTATCCGTAAGTGTTGTTCATTTTGCTTTCCCACTCCTTGCCGTCAGCATCCTTACCTCTGCGCACACTGCCTTTGGGCTGCTCAACAGAAATGTCGAAAGCTCCAATCTGCACATGTCCCTTTTTGTAGTTGCCTGCTTTCTTCTGCCCATCAGTAGGATTTGTATCTGTGGCATTTTCGGCAGCTTTGATAGCATCGTGTTGAGCTTTCACAGCAGCTACGCGAGCAGCATAGTCCACATAGTCCTCCCCATCTTCGATAGGAACAGGTGTGAATTTATCCTCCTTTCCTTGCAACTCTTCGGAGCTTTCCGTAACTTTGCCAGCAGAAGAGTTGGACACGTTACCGTTTGGGGTTGTTGGATTGTCGGATTTATCCTCTGCCCGCAAAGTGTTGTCAGTAGCCGACTGCTCATTCTGCTCTTCGGAGGCAGACCTTACTTCTTCTTTGCTTGCATCAAGCACATTCGCAAGAATGTCTCGATAAAGGGAGATACCTCCGTGAGGCTTAGACGCTGCGGTTTGAAGGGTATCTCCCTTCTTTATTCTTTCAGCGACAAACACCTCATGCACATACAGGCGGTTCTTGTTTGCGTCCTGCATGGCACGGCAGAACACATAACAACGCTCACCATTGTACATAATCGGATATGCGAAATAATGGTCAACAACACCACGTTCACGGCTATCTGGCATCGTGCCAAGATACACCGCATTCTCAAAGCCATCAATAAGTGAAGTGATGGCGTCAAGTTTCATCTGCCCATAACGATGGGCAAGCGAACTCTCAACAGAATTGCGGTTGATTTCTACTTCTCCTGCTTCCGTATCGTAGAATGCAGGTTCACTCACATTCTCATCCCACCACTTTTCCGCGGCACGACGAGCCGACACTTCTTCAGTGGCAACTATCTGTCCCACGGTAACCTCTATTGCATAAGCATCACGCAACATTTCACCACGACGTTGTTTCTCCTCATCACTCATCGTGCGAGGGTCGCTCAACTTTATCTGTCGGGGTTCGGTATTCTCTTGGGATAGCGTATTTGACTTAGACTGTCCTCTTTCGGCTGCAGTATCTCCTCCATCGTCGGCCACTCGTCGTTCTGCTTCATCGACTTGTGGAGGAGTGCCATCTTGTTGAACGCCCTCTGTTTTTCTGCGCTCCACTGCTGCTGCATGGGCTGCTTCAAGTTCCTTTCGTTGTGCATTGTTTATGAATTTTATTACGTTACGCAAAATTTCTTCCCTGCTCACCACACCACCCGCAAAGATGTCTTGAACACCATTCGCGCTGTCGCGTGCGTCTTTGTTGTAGAGTGCGAGTGTTGTTTTCAGCATTGTCACGCGCTTGTCATTCAGCACGTCGGCAAGCATCAGCATCGTCATATTGTTGAAGTCCGCCACCGTTTGCAACTCGTCGGGGTCGGCAAACAGTCTGCCCTGCCGTGCATACACGCTCACGATGTCGCCATGTTGATAGTCGCCGTCGTTGCGTGCGTCATACACCAACTTCACAGCATCGGCCAACTCGTTCTGCAACGCCCAACCGTCGCCCAGTGCTATGTTGTCGCTGATTTCGCCCAATGCAGTGATAACACTTTGGCGCATACTCGGTATTTCGGTAAGCATACGCACCACATCGGGGTTGCCATCAAACGCCTTGCCGATGAGCATATTCTCCAAGAACTCCCTGCCAACGGCACTCAGACGCTGGTTGCCTCTACCGCCGTCCACCATTTCGGCCATCTGCGCCTGTGGTATCACTCCTGCACCGTGCAGGTCATTCACCGCGCCGAGGCTCGCTTGTGGGTCGTTATAGAAGTCGCCCAGCGTGTCATAGCCGTTGATGGTGCGCACGATGCGACCGAAACTGTCGTCGCTCACGGTTTTACCCAGTTTTACGGCTTGCTCCGTCTTGTTCTGCGACTTCATTTCCTGTTGGTTGAACCTCGCAAAGGTCTCTGCCGTGTACGGCATGGCATCGTCGGGGACGAACGACACACGCGGATGATGCATACCCTCCACCTGCTCGGGAGTGAAACCGAACTTGTGGGCATACTCTTTCAGATAATCCACGTATGCGCCATCGGTATTGTTCCTTGCAGCAATCTCACCTGCTATGGTTCGTCCGTTGCCGGAAAGGACTACACCGTCGTTGCTCACCACTGGCACGTTCTGCAAAGCTCGCTGGTCATACTGCTGCGCAATACCCTCGGTGTGTCGCTGTGCGTCACGGTCGCGCTCATAGTCGCGGTCGTTTACGCTGTTGTCGTTAGCGTCCATCGGGAAACCGTCTGTCTTTGCCCAATTCTCGGAGTTGTGGCTTGGCGATGATGCACCGCTCTCATGCAGCACATAATGACCTTTCAGCGGCTCACCATTGGGCAACATGATTTCGTCCTTGTGTCCGTCAATCTTCGTGGCGGTGTTCCACTTCTCGGTAATGGCTGGCATCGGGTTTTCGTTGCCCACTGCCTTGCGCTCTGCCTCGGCGGCTTTGCGTGCCTCAAAGTCGGCTTGCGCCTGTGCCACTGCCTTATCGTGTGCAATGCGTTCCTCTTCGGCTCTCACTTCGGCTGCACGTTGCCGCTCCGCCTCTTTGCGCGCTTCGTCCACTCCAGCAATCTGTTGCCAATGTGCAAGACGTCTTTCAGCAGCAGCTTGTTCCTCACGCGCTGCCGCCTTGTCAGCCTTAAACTGCTCCATGCTGCCAGTGTTCTTAACCTTGCCCACACGCTTTGGCAGCATCAACCTCTTTTGTCAGTTGTGCCACCATACCATCTACATACTCACGCGCATCATCGGCATTGTCCATGTACTCCACAGTGCCATCCCAAGCCGTCTCGGGGTCTGTCTCCTCAAGCATCGGATTGCCTTTCTCATCTTTAGGAATACGCGACAATGCCGTCTGCTCCTGCTCTGCTTCGCCTGTTGCTTCTTCCGCAACCTCTGTCTGAGTAGCAGGAACGTTTTCTGTTGCATCCTCCTCTTCCGCAGCCACATCCGAATCAGAGGTGTTGTCATCCTTTGGCGCTTCTGCTTCTGTAGCAGGAGTATCAACGGCTTGTACATCTTCTTGCTCTGACGAAACATGACTCACCACCTTATCGGCAAGCTTAGACTCATGCTCGTGCATCACTTCGCCATCCGCATAGTACTCGACAATGCTTCCGTTTTCATCAGGGACAAATGTGCCATTTTCGTAGCGAACACGCCCCATCACCAACGCAGGTTTTTCCGTGCCGTCCTCATCTCTAATAGTTAGCTCCATATCGGGAGTGAAATCAGAAGGAGCACCCTCAACAACGCTTTCGCCTTGTGTCACTGTAGGTTCTGACACCTCCGAAGATGCTGGAGGCTCGTCTTTAATGCCATTTCGCTGACGATAGTCTGCGATTGCTTGCTCATCAGCCATCTGCTGTAACTCTGAGTGCGACACAAATTTTTGAGAGCCGTCCTCAAGCATCGCAGTAATGTTACCGTTGTCAGGAAAAATAGCCACGACGACGGCATCCTCTCCAGTAGGCAATACAATCTTTTGGCCTAGTTCAACACGAACCTTGCCGTTCATCTCATCATACTGCTCCTGTATATACTGCTGCGCGTTCTCCGAAATCTTTGCCTGCTCATCTTCAAAGTTCAGCACTTCGCCAAGTGTCAAGATGCCAGTGTCCGAAGTCGGGTCGATAATTTCGCGCTTGTCTGTGGCAGTGTTATAGACAACAACGCTCTTGTCGCTGTTTTCCGCGTCAACCATCGAGCCATCCTCAGTCATCTGCACATGACCATCAATGATAAACACCTCTTTGTCGTGTCCCTCCTCGTCTTTCTCTTTCAGCGTGGCAGGATGCAACGCGCCATCAGTATGTTGCTTTTGCTTCAACTCCTCGTGCTGTTGCGCCTCCATAGAATCTGCATCCTCTTTGATGCGGTCTACAACACCAGCCAAAGCCTCCTTTGCGTTAACATACGCCAAAGCTTGCTCTTTTTGCTCATCACTCCAATCGTCACGCGACATCACAGCTTCTTTTGCTACGGTAGGGCTATCATCAAGAATCTTAAAATCTTCATCCGTTGCAAATGATAATTCACCTCGTAGCTCGTCATGCCGCATCTTAACATCTTTTCTATCTGCAACATCTGTCGCGTTGTATCCATCTGTGTAGGCCTTATCCGCTGAGTGATCCACAGGCATCTCGCCTTTTTCTTCGTCTGCCACCTCGTCGTCATAAGGAGTATCATCATCGGTAATATCAATTCTACGAGTATTGTATGATGGGTCATTTACAAATTCCCATTTGGGCATTTCACACCATCATAGAGCCGTGAAATATAGGTCTTTACTGCTCTTTGCTCGTCACTGCTACGCTTGGATGCATCTTTTGATATAGCTTTATCAATATCCACACCCGTATCAGTCTCAACATCTTTGCGTACAGCATCCAAACTAAAATCATCGGCTAAGCTATCGTAATGCTCAGTGACACGTTTTACGACGTCTTGCTCTATTGGCGTAATCGTTTTTGGGTCACGGTGCATTAACTCTTTTATCATGTTAACTGGAGCGCCAATCTCATCTGCAACAATATTGCATGCACGAGAAAAGCGCTTGCTGTCAGCCAAATTGTTGTAGTGCTGCTCACCAATATCAATACCGTTAAGCTCTGCTTGTCGCATGATGCGCGTCTCCTCCAGGTCGGCTTGTCGCTTGTTTGCAAATGTTCGACTTGTAACTACACCGTTAGCCCCGATTGACTGCACTGTGTAATTTGTTTTGCCATCTTGTCCAACGCTCTCGAAAGTACTGCCACCGATTACCGTTGACATTGGGACAATATGTCCTGTCAGGTAATAATACATCTTTGCACGCGCGGCCTCACTGATTTGTCCATCAGACATGAGCTGCTCAAAACGATTGTACGGAATGTCGTAAGATACATCATCATTGTGCGTTTTGCTCTCTATCGTCCTTGATGGGTCTGCCCTCTCTCGATTTACCGTCAGGCTTTTGTTTATCTACATATCGTGCGTGGTCAGTAACAAGGATATTAAGGTCATCATATCCTCCGCGCTTAAGCTCGTCTTGCTCCTCCTTGCTAAGAGCCAAATCCGTGTGCTGTCCATCCAAAACCATGCGTAGTCGCTCCTCGAAGCTGCGCCTGTTGTGATTACGTTCTGCCATGTTGGTAGGATTGTCGGCCTTGCGTAATGCATCAATAGTGCGAGGTACTGATTTAATTAGATGATGCCCCTTGAATCCTGCCATCATGGCTAAATTGTCAGTCCACACATCCATCGCATCACGATTACCGCTCGCCCATTCTGGGACGGAGAAGATAGTACCCTCTGCAAGTGTGCTCACACCCAACTCTCCCGTGCGGATAGCCGCCTTGCCCGCTGTACTTGCTGTAGCCTTGACTAATTTGTCACTGATATTGCCGACCATAGGGGCAACTACTCCTGTTGCAGCACCCATGACGGCACCGTGTCCAAACTGCTTGCCAACAGCTCCAAGGGAGTATCCCTCTACATCTCCAGTATCCTCGTTACGATGGCCACCCCAACGAGCCTGTTCAGCAACTTCGCGCCCCGCTTCGAAAGTTCCGAAATTTGCAGCTCCTTGAATAGCCCCCATAGCAATTCGCCCCCCAAGCGTTGTGGCTGCTTTTCGCGTGGCTGCTTTACCAATCAGTTTGGCTGATGCTGCTGTGGCCGCCTTTGCCCCGACACTGCTGACACCTGCGGAAATGATAGTGAGGGGGTCGACGGCAAGACCAACAACACTACCTGCGATACTTGCCGCTTTATTTTTTAAGCCCTTATTATATTTTTGCTCGGCCACCTCTCTCGCTGCCCAGTCTCCTGTACTGCCTGCTTTGCTGCGTGCAAGCCCCTCCTGTAGCATGGCCACAGAAGACATGCCTATCGCATGTCGGAGAAATAGGTCCGTTGCTGACTTCGGTGTATTTTTTTTGACTGCCAAGTCAAAGACCGCTTGATCACTGTGCTGGCGGGCAAGACGTGTTGCCATCTTGCGCACCTCGACATCGCTCATCTTAGGATATTGCTTGTGCACCATGTCTGCCATTCCGCTGATAAGTCCTTGTTGCTTTGCCCTACCAAGCGATGCCCATGCATCATTAGCCATCATCTGTAGGTCATGCTCCTTAAGGTAGTCTGCAAGATTGCTTGTGTATGTCTCGCCAGCTGCAGCCATACGCGCTTGTGGTCCTCCTCCCATCATGGCGTAGTCACTCCAAATCTTATCGTTGTGTGCCTCTCGGCTTGCCTTGGTCCTTGCTTCAGCGTTTGCCCATGCTTTTTCTGCGGCATCCTTAGTCTTATATTTTGCAAGCAAGCCGTTAATCCCTCTGTCAAAATCCTGCTGACGCTTTTGCTCTGCCACATAGTCCTCATGTGCCACCTCATCTTCCGCGCGTGCTGCCACCTCTTCTTTTGTCATCGGGAGAGGGGAGTTATGTTTTAGTTGCGCTGTCAGAGATGTGTGCTGACGCTTTACCGCATCTGTAACCGAATCAATTACTCCAGCAAGCGAAGGTTCGGGTGCAGCATGAGAGCCTGCGAATGTCCATGGCTGCGTCTGCTGCTGCTGTCGAGTAGCGCGCAACTGCTTTTTTGCAGCATCAACAAGCTCTCTGTTGGACTTGGGCTTTTGCAATAGCTCACCAGGAGCATAGCTTTCAGTCTCTGCTGATGGTGTAAAAGGTTTTACCATCTCCGCTTGCGCCTGCCAATATCTTTGCGATGCCTGTGTAAGGGGATTAGTGCCAGACTTTGCAGCAGGCCGCACCTTGCGCTCAGCAGGCACAGACTTCCCATCCACAATCTGCATCGTTGGCCGACTCTTAAGTATCTGCTTAGCTGTATTTGTTGCAGGCTTCGCAGGAGCAGGCTTTGCAAAGGCAGCTCCAACACCTAATTGTTGGCTAAAATCATTAAAAGTCCCAACTTCGTATTTTTTACTTACTGTATCATAAAGTGCCTTGCGCTTTTTTTCATTCCAAATGTCTTTCCCGAACTTGTCGAAAGATCCCATTTCGTAACTTTTCGATAGTTCGTCAAAAAGTTTGCGTCTGTTGTCGTATTGCTTTTGTCTATCGTTTGTTGCCATGTCTTTTTTTATTTTACGCTGTCCATCGGATTTTTAGCTTTTTTTGCCTTAGGTTTTTCAGAGTGCCAACCTTTGGCAACCTGCTTTGATGTTGTAGTAGTCCTTCTGCCGCCGAAGCCTCCAGAAGTCGTGCTTGTTGAACTTTCGGTGACATAGTCAACCTTGTAGGTCTTATGCTCTTTTGCAAAATCTGAAGCTTCTTTTTCTACGGCGAAGTAGTGTATTCCACCGTGCTCGTCATAGGCAAAATACTTCTTGCCGTCTCTTCCCGCTTTGTCAGCCAAGGCATTGTTCTTACGCACGCCTGACATATATTGCAGCTTTTTAGCTCTCTCCGTGTCAACCCTTGCTCCATAATATGCAGGTGCATTCTCAGCCTCTGCTGTAGCCGTGATACCTTTTTGTGTAGCCACCGTTGCTTTACCTTCAGCCTCCGTCTTTAAGTATGGCTGTAATTCTCGTTTCCATTTGTGCGCCTCTTCCTCGCGTTGATTTTTTAGATTAGCCAAGCGTTGAGCCTCTGCTCTTGCAGCTATCTCACGCATCGTTCGGTCCTCATCATTTTTGAGGTCTCCAATTTTGAGTGCATAGCTCACATACTTATCCCTGTCAGCCTCACGAGCAGCCTTGGCTCTCTCAAAGCGCTCTTGCGCTTTTGCCGACATGTTTGGCAAATCCATTGGCTGCACTCCGCGCGCATAGGAAAAAGCTCGATGAAAAGAGCCTAAACCGTCAGCAAGCCGCGCAAGAAAACCCTTCTGCTTCTCGCGTCGCTCACGTGCCGCGCGCTCCTCGGGCGTCTCAACCTTAATATCTTGCATCTGTTTGCGCAAAAAGTCCTCCATCTCAGCATAGTTGCTAAGCCGCTGCTTCGGTGCAGCGGAAGGTTGCGACACAGACGTGTCAGCCGTCGAGCTATCATTACTGTTGCCCCCTGGCGTCTCATCTGCGTCCTGTGCGTCTTGCTCTATACCGAGGTGTCTCTGTCTGTCTAACCTCAAATTATCTGAAGACCTTGCTTGTGGGTCAAAAAGCTTATCCATAACTACTTTTTACTTTAATCCTGAACCACTTGCAAAGCCGTCGACAGCGCCTCCAATAGCGTTGCTCACTCCACTGCGCCAATCAACCCTCTGTCCGCGCAAAGCTCGCAACTGCTCGTCGAGCGCATTCTTGCGCGACAGATACTGCCCCTCAATCTTGTCCTTGCGCTGCTCTCCTGCAACTGCAATTTGGCTCGTAGTATCCGCCAAGGCTTTAGCGTTGGCCTCCTTTGTTGCAGCAACACTCTCGTCAGTGCCACCCATGACGGCAGCACTACCAGCAGCTTGTTGATTACGCTGTCTAATCATATCAGCCGTATGCGTCAACATAGCCTGCGCGTCTGCGCGCTGCGTTGAATCCTCGTTGTAGCGACGATCGTACCAGTCCTGATTCTCACGCTTTTGTCCGTCGACCATCCGCTGCTGCTCTTTGAGCATCTTGTTTTTAGAGATGCTGCCAAAGATGCCACCGATAGCACCAAGCGCACCGCCAATCAATCCTCCCAACATATTGTGTATCTTTTTATTTGTTAAAACAAAACTTATAAGTTTCTTGCAAAAGTAACACGCTTATTTTTGCACCATCATTTTAAGTTTTGTATCACCATGCCAAGAAAAGCAGGAGACGGGCGCGGTAGGCTCGGCGGCAGAGCTGCAGGTACGCCCAACAAAGACAAGCCGCTAAAAACATTCCTCCGCCAACACTCGGTGACATACTTTACACCGAGCATCGAGGAGGAAGACGAAAAAGGAAAGAAAACTGGCCGATTAGTTTCGCAGTTTGACATAGACGTTGCAAACCTTGATCCAGCAAGCCGCACCGACACGGAAATCAAGCTGCTTAAATATCACACGCCACAGATGCAGTCTACAAGTGTCGACATGACAATAGTCGACGAGAACAAAACACTCTCAGAGCGTTTGGCACGCCTCGCCAACGGCGAAGACATTGCCGCGCCTGTAGATCAATAAAAACAGAAGATTGTTTTATTTAGTAGTTAGTTTGTTAGGATGATGGGTCGCCCGCAGTGATGCGCGCGGCCTTTTTTGTCTCTATTCTTTTAACAAACTCGTGAAGGTTGAGCTGATAAAATAGATCACTAAATTTTACTGTATGTAGTTACCGCAGGGATGATTTTCTCTGCGGTTTTTCTGTTTTTAATATATAACTCAGTTATAACTCACTTATAACTGAGTTATGATTTTGTTATAAAACCCACCAATTTCAGCATATTTTAGGGGCATTTTTTAGGTATGTTATAACTGAGTTATCGCTTTTTTTGATAACTGAGTTATAACTGAGTTATAATTTTTTTAGATAAGTGAGTTATAAAACTTCGTTTTTTTACCCTATTTTTTTGCTCAAAATCAAAAAAATTTTTTACAAAATTATGCAGCGCTGATTTTCAGAGAGTTAATAAGTGAGTTATAAGTGAGTTATAAGTGAGTTATAACAAGAAAGATAAGTTATACTACGTATAACATATATCATTCAATAGTATTATTCACTACGTTCATAATACTTTCTCTCTCGTCGTCGCCGCGCGCACACGCGTACACGTGAGAGACGAGAGAGAGATTCGTTACAAATTGTAACGCTTTGTCACCTGTGTGGCCCGCGCGCACACGCGTACACGTGAGAGAGATTTTTTTCAAAAAAAGGCTTCGCTAAACAACAGGCGAAGCCTTGTACGAACAAAAAAGAAAAATGATTTATCCTTGCAAAAGTCGCTCTTCGAATTTTTTTCCATCGCGTCACCCACAGTCTCGTCAAGCAATTTTGCATAGACCTCTCGAGTGATTTTTTTGTCGAAGAGTGGCCAAGCACTTTTGAGACGATTTCCATGCCAGCCCCACCATTGAGCAGCATAGTTGCTCCAGTGTGGCGCGCCCAGTGCGACGAGATAGGCTTGTCGATATTGCACATCACGGCAATGATTTTGAGATAAGCGTTGTATTTTACGTTGGACATGATAGGCAAGCTGCCGTTGTACTGGTCAAGTATCGCCATAGCAGGCTTTAGCACCAGGAACATAAACTCCTGCTTCGTCTTTCCGCGTTGCCCCACGTACATCTGTCGCCCCTTAACCGTCTTAATCTTCTGCGCATCGAAGTCCGCAAGGTCAGTGTACGACAAGCAAGTGTAGGTCTGGAAGATGAAGAGGTCACGAGCATGTCTTAGATACGCTGTTGGCGGATTAAGCCGCTCTATGCGTGCAAACTCCTCCCGTGTTAGGTATTTTCCCAGGCCACCAGACGACTTCTCTTTGCGGATATTTAGCTTCTTGTACGGATTACCCTGCATCAGACCGTCGTCGTTGGCATCAAGAATAAAAGAGTTGAGAAATCGGTGATAGTTATTCCACTTCGAGTAAGGCTTCATACCCCTTGCCGACAAGGTTTTATCCATCGCCAGGATATTTGCCTCGTTGATGTCAGAAAAAAACCTCATGCCATCCCATTCCTCAAACCACCTCAGAAACCGCTCGTAGCGTTCGCAACTGTCGCTCGACCTGCCATACTTGCGGATCTCTGCACGCTCGCGAAAATAGTCCAGCAGGAAGCGTTCTTTTACAACGTTCTTAGCAGCATCCTTTTTCTGCCGCCCGTTAATCTGCGCAACGATACTATCCATGTCAAACTCGCCACGCTCCATCAAGTCGTTGATGATTTTACGAGCATTAGCAACATAGACATCGAGCGTGCGCTGCAATTCTGCCGCATCCAAGCGATGCACAATGTACCCATTGCGCCACTCACGCGGAAAAACTCTCACCCCCGTAGTAGCATACTTCTTCTTGCGGTCGTAGCCGATGCGCAGCTCGATCGACCCCTCTTTCGTTTTTGATGCTCGCTTCCGTCTGTCGAACATCAACTTCAATGTCGGAATACCCATAATTCGTTAGTTTTTTTGTTGCGTCCACACTTCCGCGGTCGCCCGCGTCCGCAAAACCCATGTCATGATATATCATGATTGATTATGATATGTCATATCTCCCTTTCTGTTTTTATCCCCTCATAGAGACTTAATACGATGATAGACATGATGCTATAATCAAAAATCGCTGGAAATCAGACACGAAAGGGAAGCCATCAATTTGACTTCCCTTTGATTTCTTGCGGAAAGTGAGGGATTCAAACCCCCGATACCCAACAGGGTATACCGGATTTCGAGTCCAGCGCATTCGGTCACTCTGCCAACTTTCCTTATATTGATGCAAAGATAAGAATAAATTTTATATCTGAGTTCTATGCATCAACCTTTTTAGAAAGCAATAATCACAGCGTTATTCGCTGAAATTGTAACTTTAGTAGGCTCTGTTGTGCTAAGCGTTAGAGGGAGAGATTTGCCAGAAATAAGCTCTTTTGCCTTTATAGTCTGTGGCTTTATGCCTAAATATTCAAATGCAGTAGATGGGATATTGATACAGAGTTTTTGTTCTGTATCAGCAAAGTTTGCTACGATTAGTGCAGTCTTTTCTCCCGTTGAGCGAAGCATTGCAAAGGTACGATGAGGATTGAAGTTTTGTGATGCATCGTTAGCATACATAAGATCAAATTTTTTTCCTTCTCGAATGGCTTCAGAACTATTGATGATTTTAATTATAGAACGATAGAAGGTATAAAGTTTGGCTTCATCTTTATCCAAGTATTTGATGCCACGTATTAGTTTCTGATAGGAAGGAACTCCCCAATAATCAAAAATCGTCGTTCGTCCATCTTCTCCACTAAAGCCTTCGTTGCCCATTCCTTTTTCTCCAATTTCTTGTCCTGCATAAATCATCATTGGAGCTTTATCGAGTGTTGCACTAACGACCAATGCTGGTAGAGCCTTTTCTGCATTTCCAACAAAGAATGGTGAAGCGATTCGTTGTTCATCATGATTTTCAAGAAAATGAAGCATGTGGTCTTGAATGTCGTCAGTAGCTTGCCAGCAGTGGGTAATAGCTGTAGCAGAATTCTCTCCGCGAACAATAGAACGGAGTGTATCATATAGCCCGACCTTATCGTAAAGATAATCGAATCCTCCCGTATGAATGTAGTTACGGTATTCTCCTGGATTGTAAACCTCTGCAATAAATTTCAATTCAGGATGTTGTTTCTTTACTTGTGCAATGGCATAATTCCAATATTCAACTGGAACCATCTCTGCCATATCACAGCGGAAGCCATCAACTCCTTTCCCTGCCCAAAAAAGAAGAATCTCGGTCATTTTTTTCCAAGTGTCGGGGATAGGAGAGAAGTGTGTAGAACGTCCATTCTGATAGTCAATACCATAGTTTAGTTTTATAGTTTCATACCAGTCATTGATACTTGGCCATGCATTGAAAACGTCATTTCCAGAAACTCGTGCAGGAGTTTCGATATAGGAAGCTTTATTCCCTATGATATTGTCCAAATGTAATGATTCATTGGGAATATAGTAGAAGTTGTTTTGGGCTGAAAAAGCTAGCTCTGTGTTATCTGTTTCCCCTAAATCTTTGACACCAGTAGGTTTGCTGTCTGAATGATATTGGCGAGCAACATGATTTGGGACAAAGTCCATGATCATTTTTAGTCCGGATCGATGTGTTCTTTCTACTAATTGTTCGAATTCTTTCATTCGTTCTGGGACATTAACAGCTAAATCTGGATCAATATCGTAATAGTCCTTTATTGCATAGGGAGAGCCTGCATTTCCTTTACAACTTCAGCATTATCGCGAGCGATACCAAAAGCAGAATAATCTGTCTTGGTAGCATGTTCGATTAATCCTGTATACCAAATATGAGTAAAGCCCATATCCTTGATGCGTTTTAGGCGGCGAGCATCAAAGTCGTTCATCTTGCCACATCCGTTTTCGGATAATGTTCCATTATTTTTATTGAGAGTGACAGTATTTCCGTATAAACGGGGTAAAACCTGATAGATGGTGATTCTTTCCTGGCTCATAACAGAGAGAGGCACTGCCAAGGCAAGTGCACTAAGTAGTTTCATTATATTTATTACTAATTACTAATTACTAACATGTGAAAATGCAAGAGCCTAACGGCTTACGTTATTAGAGACGTTCTTCCGTTAGGCTTTTATAATATTGTTAGAATGTTTTTTAAGTTCTAAAAGATTAGTCTTCTACACCTTGGATTTCTACTTCGAGATTCTGTGCACGTGCAATCTTAGAAACCATTCCTTGAAGGGCTTTTCCTGGACCACATTCAGTGAAACTTGTGCAACCATCTGCAAGCATACTTTCAACTTCTTTTGTCCAAAGAACGCTATGCGTAAGTTGTTGAATGAGGTTGGTTTTAATCTCTTCAGGATCAGTGTGTGCAAGACCATCGTAGTTCTGATAAACAGGACAGATAGGTTTCTTGAACTCAGTAGTAGCAATAGCAGTTTCGAGTTCTTCTTGAGCAGGTTGCATAAAGGGGCTATGGAAGGCACCGCTTACGGGAAGCACAAGTGCACGCTTAGCACCAGCCTCTTTAAGAAGCGTACAAGCCTCTTTGATGGCTTCTTCGTCGCCAGATATAACAAGTTGTCCAGGACAGTTGTAGTTGGCAGGTACAACCAATTTATTGTCTTTACTTACTTGCTTGCAAATATCTTCCACTTTCTCGTCAGACAAGGAAATGATAGCTGCCATAGTGCCCGGTTTTACCTCGCAAGCAGCCTGCATGGCCTTAGCACGAGCAGCCACAAGTTTAAGACCATCTTCAAAGCTAAGGCAACGAGCTGCTGTAAGTGCAGAAAATTCACCAAGAGAATGACCTGCTACCATATCAGGATTGAAACTTTCTCCCAAGCAGAGAGCTTTAACAACACTGTGAATATATACTGCCGGTTGCGTCACTTTTGTTTGTTTCAGTTCCTCATCTGTCCCATTAAACATGATGTCTGTGATGCGGAAACCGAGAATCTCATTAGCTTTCTCGAAGAACTGTTTGGCAACGGGATGCTTCTCGTAGAGATCTTTACCCATACCAACAAACTGTGCACCCTGGCCAGGAAAAACAAATGCTTTCATTTAGATTATTTTTTATTATTGGATATCTGTACGCAAAGTTAATCATTTTTTATCTATAATAGGTATGTGTGTCCTTTTTTGCCATCTAAAGAAGTAATCTTCTTATCCTCCATAATATAATTCACGATAAAATAGGAAACGAAGTAGGTTTAAACAAATCTATAGTTAATGCTTGAAAGATAAAAAAATGTAAATTATAGAAGTTGTACCATACTGTGTGTTTATCGATTTTCATGTTTTTTTCTACAGAAAAAACATGAAAATATTTCTAGTTTGACTAGAAGTGTTTATGATGTCTTACGATATTATTTGATTTTCGTTTGATGAATCCTTTCGAATGAATTACCTTTGCACAAACAAAATCAACAACTTTAAATACTGTGTACATTGCAATCGCAGGAAATATAGGTAGTGGGAAAACCACGCTGACCACCCTTTTGTCTAAGCATTACAAATGGAAACCCCATTTCGAAGCTGTTGATAATAATCCTTATCTCAATGATTATTACAAGGATGTTCCTCGGTGGTCGTTTAATTTAGAGGTGTTTTTCTTGAAAGAACGCTTTCGCAACCTATTAGAGATATCCCAGAGCCAAGTTCCAATAATTCAAGATCGTTCTATTTTTGAGGGAGTCTATGTCTTTACGGCTAACAATAAAGATATGGGATATTTGTCGGATCGCGACTACGAAACTTATATGGAGCTTTTCAACTGTATGGTTTCGGTAGTGAATTATCCTAGGCTACTCATTTATCTTCGCTCCTCAGTGCCTCATCTTGTGGAGAATATTCAGAAGCGTGGACGTGAATATGAGCAAGCTATTCCTCTTCAATATCTCAAAAATCTCAACAATCGTTACGAAGATTTTATATTCAATAGCTATCAAGGTGAGACACTCGTTATTGATGTTGATAATCTTGATTTTCTTTTACATCCTGAGGATTTTAGATCTATTGTTGATAAGATAGATGCAAAACTTTATGGTTTATTCTAATAACTTGAAACTGAAAACATACATTTATTATGCATATAGCAATTGCTGGAAACATTGGTAGCGGGAAAACAACACTGACAAAGATGCTTGCTAAACGCTACAACTGGATGCCACATTTTGAACCCGTGGACAACAATCCATATCTAGACGACTTTTATGGAGATATGTCGCGTTGGTCGTTTAATTTGCAAATCTATTTTCTCAACAAGCGTTTCAAAGATGTTGTGGAAATTTCGAAGAGCAATGATGTGATTATACAAGATCGTACTATTTTTGAAGATGCCCGTATATTTGCGCCAAACTTGCATAAAATGGGGATGATGAGCGATAGAGATTTTCAAAACTATACGGACTTATTTGATTTGATGATGTCGCTGGTAAAGTTACCCGACTTAATGATTTATATTCGTTCGACTGTACCCAATTTGGTTTCGCAGATAGCAAAGCGTGGCCGTGAGTATGAGAAGTCTATCCGCATAGATTATTTGGAAGGTCTAAATAAACTCTACGAAGATTGGATTAAAACCTATAATCATCATCTCATTATAGTGGATGGTGACACTACTAAATTTGAGAGTAATCCAGAAGACTTTGAAAAAATCACAGATATGATTGATTCAAAACTTTATGGATTATTCCCAATGTAGTAGTCGTTTAAAGTAAACGAAAAAGAAAGTCGACATGAGTTCTTTTTGCTCTTGTCGGCTTTCTTTATTGTATAGAAAAAAATCCGAGTATTCTATTTCCAAATACAAGTATTGTATTCTCGAGGACGGGTATCGTTTTTAAATAATAGATATGATACGTTACCTGTTTGTTCTTTCAATGATTATAGACTCTTCCTTTTATAAAATTTTTTATTGGATAGGTTTGTTTGCTGCATTGGCGATCTTTTTACGGCGTCGTACCTGCTGATGTCCTTGTGTGTTTTTTGGGGTGGTATTGGTTCGTTGGTTTCCATGTCTCCTATGCTCATTACGATTTTTTCTTGTTTGTACCTCTGGCTCCTTAAGTCCTTCAGGTAGGGGAGTTCGTGGTAATTTTTCCGCCAGTAATTTTTCAATATTATGGAGAGCATAGAGATCTTTTTCTCCCACAAGTGTTACAGCTATACCGTTACGGCCTGCACGGGCGGTTCGGCCAATGCGATGAACGTAGTCCTCAGCATCGCGCGGGGCATCATAGTTAATAACCATTTGTATGTCATTGATGTCAATGCCGCGTGCTACAATATCTGTTGCAACGAGTATGTCAGTTCGACCTGCCTTAAAGTTTAACATCACTTCATCGCGTTGCTGTTGAAGCAAGTCAGAATGCATTGCTTCGCAATTAAAGTGAGCACGTTTTAGAAGTATGTTGAGTTCTTTTACTTTTTGTTTGGATGAACAAAAGATAATAACGCGTTCAGGTTTATGCTGCTTGAAGAGATGACGTATAATTATATTTTTATCTGTTTCCCTACATACATAAATGCTCTGTTGGATTTTCTCTGCAGGCTTACTAACAGCAAGTCTGATTTCCACAGGATTGTGCATAATGCTACGAGCAAATTTGTCGATAGTATCTGGCATCGTTGCAGAGAAAAGGATGGTTTGGCGTTTTTCAGGCAACTGCTCCACAATTTTTAGAATATCTTCAGAGAAACCCATATCCAACATACGGTCTGCCTCATCTAAGATGAGGTAAGTTGTGCGACTCAAGTCAATATTTCCTAAGTCAAGATGAGTGAGAAGGCGTCCAGGTGTGGCGATGACAATATCTGCACCCTGTTTGAGACTACGCTTTTCTTGTTCAAAGCGCACTCCGTCATTGCCACCATAAACGGCAATACCGTTTACACTAACATAGTACCCAAATCCCTGCAAGGCTTGATCAATTTGTTGTGCTAATTCTCGTGTGGGAGCCATTATAAGACAGTTAATAGCTTCAGTGGGGTGGGGCTCTCTTCTCAAGAGTGTTAAAATAGGTAGCAAATAGGCGGCAGTCTTACCTGTACCTGTTTGTGCTATCCCAATGATATCTTTACCCTCCAAAATTGTTGGAATACAACGAGCTTGAACAGGAGTACATTTTTCAAACCTCATGTCGTAGAGGGCATCTAGCACGTCATCCGAGAGGGCTAGATCCTCAAAATATATGTCTTCACGTTCTTTCATATAGTCATAATTTATTGTGGAGTACGTTTGTATAGAACAAACGCTATGATGGCAAATAATATTGGGCATCCATACACTTAACATAGGCGACATATTTGCATTAATGGCAAAGGTGGCACTCACTGTTTGGAAAAGGATGTATCCAAAGCTAAGAGCTAGCCCTACACCGATACTTGTTCCCATACCATTCTTCCTCTTCTCTGTGGAAAGAGAGACTCCTATCAATGTAAGGATAAAAGCAGCAAAAGGCATGGCAAATCGTTTGTGATATTCTACCTCAAAGGTACTGATGCCAGCAGCACCGCGTAACTTTTGTTTGTCGATAAACTCGCTTAGTTCAGGCAAGGTCATAGTTTCCTGCTGATTGCGGACGAAGAAAAAGTCGCGAGGCTCCATCATGATGATGCTATCTAATTTATCTCCTCGTTCCACTTTTTCGCGCATACCGCGTAGTGTGCGTTTTTCGTACATTCGTAGTGTCCAACTATACCGTTTATCCGCCAGCGTATCGTATTCAATGGTTTGTGCTGTGAGGCGAGATACGAGTTTTTTACCAGAAATTTTATCTAGTGAGAAGCCATAACCGCTTTTTGTCTGATTATCAAAATGCGTAATATAGGCAAAAACTCCTGTATCTACTTGCATTTGAATGTTGTCGATACTTGTGACATCTTTCTTTTTGATGTAATGGTTCTCAAAGTTCACACGCGCAATATTACCTCTTGGAATAATGTAGGCTCCCAAAAAGAAAGTGGTAGCTGCAATGAGAGTGGCAGAAATCATATAGGGGCGCAGCAGGCGTTTGAAGCTCATACCCGTAGATTTCATAGCTATTATTTCAGAGTTGCCTGCTAGCTTTGTTGTAAAGAATATAACAGCAATGAAGACAAATAGTGGGCTGAAAAGATTGGAGAAGTAGGGGATGAAATTGGCATAATAGTCGAAGATTATTTTATTCCAACTTGCATGGCTTGAAGAAATCTTATCAATCTTTTCATTGTAGTCGAAGATAACTGCAATGGTAATAATGATGGCTATCAAGAAAATATAGGTGGAGAGAAATTGCCACATGATATATCTATCGATGCGTAGAAATCCCATCTTTATCAGCAAATTGCCAAATATCTCCTTGTGAGAAGAGGACTTCCTTTTGGAGTTCTCTCCTTTGCTATGTCTTCCCCATTTGAAGTGTGGAAATGTTATCTTCTTCATCTTATATAAAATTATAAGCGACGGCTTACTTTCTCAACCATCATCTTTTTCCATGTTGAGAAGTCATTTGCAAGAATATGCTTGCGAGCTTCTCGCACAAGCCAGAGATAGAAGGCCAAATTGTGAATGCTACCAATCTGCATGGCAAGCAACTCTTTAGCTTTGTACAAATGATGGAGATATGCTTTAGTATAAGCTGAGTCGACAAAACTTGTACCATTGGGATCAACAGGTGAGAAGTCTTTTGCCCATTTAGCATTGCGCATATTCATAATACCTTCTGAAGTGAAGAGCATCGCGTTGCGACCATTGCGCGTCGGCATCACGCAGTCGAACATATCTACACCGCGTTCGATACCTTCCAATATATTGACGGGAGTTCCAACACCCATCAAGTAGCGTGGTTTTGCTTGTGGTAAGATATCATTGACAACTTCAATCATTTCATACATCACATCCGTGGGTTCGCCCACGGCAAGTCCACCGATAGCATACCCCTCTGCATCTAAGTCTGTTACAAAACGCGCACTTTCTTGTCGCAGATCTTTATAAATACAACCCTGGACAATAGGGAAGAGTGCCTGATGATAACCGTACTTAGGGAGAGTACTATTAAATTGAGTAACACAACGTTCCAACCAATTATGCGTGAGCGTTAAGCTATTTTGTGCATAAGCATAGTCCGCTGTTCCTGGCGGGCATTCATCGAAGGCCATTATGATGTCTGCACCTATTGTTCGCTCTATATCCATAACTCGCTCAGGAGAGAAGAAATGTTTTGAACCGTCAATATGAGAGCGGAATTCGCAGCCATCCTCAGTGAGCTTTCGGATTCCTGTAAGTGAAAAAACTTGAAAGCCTCCGCTGTCTGTAAGTATGGGGCGGTCAAACCCATTAAACTTATGCAATCCTCCTGCTGCTTCTAAGACTTCGAGTCCTGGGCGCAAATAGAGATGATAAGTATTCCCTAAAATGATTTGTGCATTGATGTCATCCTTTATCTCCCGCAAGTGTACAGCTTTAACGCTACCTACCGTTCCGACAGGCATAAAAATCGGAGTTTCAATAGTTCCGTGGTCTGTTTCAATGCGTCCAGCTCTAGCTGCAGAGTTGGTATCGGTATGTTGGAGAGTAAAGAATCTTCCAGTTCGCTTATCAGTGATGATCATTATCTTCTTTTATATCAAGGTTGATAGCGTTGTCTACTTTTTCTTTGAGGAGAGCAATGTCAAGTACTTCAAAGACATTCTCAACAAAGTGGAATGTCAATCCATCAATATACTTCTGATTAATTTCCTCAATATCTTTTGTATTTTCCACGCTCATGATGATATCTTTAATACCAGCCCGCTTAGCAGCAAGAATCTTTTCTTTAATTCCACCAACAGGAAGAACACGGCCACGCAAAGTAATCTCACCCGTCATAGCTGTATTAGCGCGTACTTTTCGTTGGGTCAGAGCGGAAGCTAAAGACGTGGCGATTGTGATACCAGCAGAAGGACCATCCTTAGGTGTTGCTCCTTCTGGTACGTGTACGTGAATGCTCCAATGGTCAAAGATGTTACTATTCAGTTTGAGCTTTCTGCATGAGCTTTAATATATTCTAGTGCTAAAACAGCACTTTCTTTCATTACATCACCCAAGTTTCCTGTCAATGTAAGTTTGGGAGCTTTGGAGCGGCTTATACTTGTTTCTATAAATAGGATTTCTCCACCTACACTTGTCCACGCCAAGCCTGTAACAACACCTGCATATTTATTTCCTTGATATTTATCTCGGTTGAATAGTGGTTTACCTAGTAACTCTTCTATCTTGGCAGCATCAATTCCTGTACTCTTAAATTTGTTAGACTCCTCTAATTCAGTGCGATAGGCCATCTTGCGATAAATTTTATCTAATTGTTTCTCAAGTTGACGCACACCACTTTCTCTAGTATAATTCTCAATGAGAAATTCAAAGGCTTTAGGCTTAAATTTTACCTTCAGTTGAGAGTCTGCATTTATTTTTAATTCTTTTTCTATTTTCGGAATTAAGTGGCGTTTAGCAATCTGTATTTTCTCTTCTGTTAGGTATCCCTCCACCTCGATAATTTCCATGCGGTCAAGTAAGGGGGCAGGAATATTCTGAAGAGAGTTAGCTGTTGCAATAAAGAAAATATTGGAAAGGTCATAATCTACATCCAAGAAATTATCATGGAAGGCTTTATTCTGCTCAGGATCGAGAACTTCAAGCAAAGCACTTTGCGGATCACCATTAAAATTGCGCTCACTGACCTTGTCAATTTCATCAAGGATAAATACAGGATTGTCTGTAGTTGCTTTTTGTATGCTTTTGATAATACGTCCAGGCATTGCACCTAAATATGTTCTACGATGTCCACGGATTTCTGCTTCATCGTGTACACCTCCCAAGCTGATACGTACATATTGTCGACCTAACGCGTCAGCAATAGATTTGCCTAACGAAGTCTTACCTACTCCTGGAGGGCCATAAAGACACAGGATAGGAGCTTTCATATCGTTACGGAACTTTAAAACAGCCAAATGCTCCAAGATGCGTTCTTTGACTTTCTCCATTCCATAGTGATTGTGATTTAAAACTTTTTCTGCATTTTTTATATTGAGATTATCATCAGTTTTTCTCCCCCACGGCAGACTCACTAGTGTTTGTGCATAGTTGAGTTCTATATTATAATCTGGGCTTTGAGGAGGAATACGTTGTAGTTTCTTTAGTTCTTTATCAAAGACCTCTCGTACTTTCGATGGCAACTCAATAAGACTGGCCTTATTTATTAGTTCTGTCACATCTTCATTTTGCTCATCACCCAGTTCGCTCTGAATATTCTTAATCTGTTGTTGGAGAAAATAATCGCGCTGCTGCTTATCTAGCTCCTCACGCGTTTGATTTTGAATATTTTGTTTGAGAATTGCAAACTGAAGTTCACGATTCAATATGGAGAGTAACTTATAGCCTCGTTGACATTGATCATTCTCGCTTAAGAGTTCTGCTTTCTCATCTAATTCAAAGGGTAAATTTGTGCATATAAAATTGAGAAGAAATATAGGGTGGCCAATATTTCTAATGGCGAAAGCAGCTTCTTCAGGATAAGATTCAGAAATATGAATAAAGCGAATAGTAGTATCTTTGCAAGCATCAGCCAACGCTTCGTATTCTTTATCGTCCTTACTTGGTAAGATGTCTTTTAGTTTTTCAACGTGTGCACGAAGAAAGGGCTTTTGGCGAGTCTCCTCTCCCAAGCGAATACGACCAAAGCTCTGTAAGATTGCAGACTTGTTGCCATTGGGGAGTTCGATAACACGCATAACCTTTGCTACGACAGCAATGGGGTAGAGATCGGATACATGGGGTGTTTCAACACTAGCATCACGTTGGCAGCCAACAGCAATGACTGTACCTTTTTTTTCGGCTTGCTCGATGAGGCGAAGAGATGATTCTCGTCCGACAGTAACAGGAGCAACTACACCAGGAAAAAGCATCAAGTTACGCAGTGGCAAGATAGGTAGAATTTCATCAAAAGGTGTTGCAAACAACTGCGCAATATCTCCCTCGAAATCAGCAATGAGGGAGAATGGATTAGCGGAAATATCTTTTTCGTTCATGATAAATCTTTCGAAACTGGGAAAATAAAAATAAAAAGTCCCAAAATGGAGAGCAAAGATAGCTTAAACGCCTCGAAACACCAAAAAGCAATAAAAGAATGTCGGCTTTTCATACTATTTTTAGTACTTTTAAGTTTATGAGGGTATGACAAATTTCTTTGAATTCAAACAATTTAAAATATACCACGATCGCTGTGCGATGAAAGTAGGAACAGATGGAGTACTTCTCGGGGCTTGGGCCGATGTTTCTAAGTCTAACAGAATTCTTGATATTGGTTGTGGGTCCGGACTTATCTCCATCATGGCAGCTCAGCGTTCTCAAGCATATGTGTATGGTGTTGAGATCGAGAGAGAGGCAGCATTGCAAGCAAAGGAGAATGCAGTAAGGTCGCCTTGGGCTTCCCGCATAAGTATTGTATGCGAAGATATTTCCAATTTTCAAGATTCTAAAGGCTTTGATACCATATTGGTTAATCCTCCTTTTTTTGAAGAAGATCTCCTTCCTCCTGATGCTGCACGAGCCAGCGCGCGTCATACTGTAGGATTGAGTTTTGCGACTTTATTACAACAAGTATCTCGACTCTTATGTGACACAGGACGCTTATATGTTATCATTCCTACAGTAGCTCGCGAGAGTTTTATGGTGGAAGCTATTGTTCGAGGTTTTGTCCTTAATCGTTTGACTCGAGTAGTCACTCGTCCTTTTAAGGCACCTAAACGTTTGTTGTGTGCTTTATCAAAAGTTGAAAGTGTCTTCACGGAAGATACTTTACTCTTGATGGACGAAAAAGGAGAAAGATCAGAACAGTATCAACAACTTACGAAAGATTTTTATATATACTGATTTAACTTGTTATTTGCTATCTAGACACAATTGATTTAACTAATTTTTTGAGCATACTTATTGTCAGTATGCTACAAAGTCGTAACTTTGTGACCGATACGTATAATAATAAGAAGCTTTTGGCTTCCTTAATTGTAACACGAACGAATGAATTTTTTTCAGCACTTCGAAAAATTTGGCTTAGGTGTTTTTTTCTCTTAGGATGTACGCTTTCAGCTACCGCGCAAGATATGATATCTATGCAAGCTCCTGTCGATAGAAAAAGTACGCTCGGTTGATTCTCTAGCACTCAATCGACTGATTCAGCGCGAGAACGTAGAAAGACCTTCGGGCGACCTTTACTCTAGTTGGAATACCACGCGCACTCATTGCTATAGCCAAGATCAGATTCCAGAAACATATCGTATTGATTTACGCAATTTTGCAATGCCGACCGACAGCCGACGTATTACAAGTAGAGTAGGCTATCGGTCGTCATTTCGTCGTTATCATAAAGGACTCGATATAAAAGTTTATGTTGGCGATACTATCCGATCTGCATTTGATGGTCGCGTACGCATCGTTGATTATGAGGGAGGAGGTTATGGAAAATATATTGTTATTCGTCATAATAATGGATTGGAAACAATCTATGCTCATCTCTCCAAGCATCTAGTCTCTGTTAATACTTATGTGAAAGCAGGAGAACCTATAGGTTTAGGGGGGAATACAGGGCTCTCCACCGGAAGTCATCTTCATTTTGAATGCCGTCTGTTAGGTGCTGTTATCAATCCTGAACTTCTGTTTGATTTCCCTAACCAAGATGTGACGGGTGACTATTTCGTATTCCATAAGAGTGATAATCCAAATATGTTTACTGGAGTCGCCTCAACTGCTAGTAGAAAGAATAAAGAGATGACTGCTCAGACAGAACATATGGCTGAAATTGCTCCTTCTCGCTACCACAAGGTAGCTGCTGGAGAAAACTTAACTTCTATTGCTCGCAAATTAGAAATCTCGCTTGATGCTTTGTGTAAAGCAAATCATATTTCTGCAACAAGTCATATTCGGCCAGGACAAATTTTGAGATATTAAGAACCTGTTGCTTATACACTTTATTTTATATATAGCCCCGCCAACGACGGGGACGGAAACCATTGGCTTGTTCACCCGCATGTTCCGCGAGAAAGAGGGCGCGCTCCTGCTTGGAAAAACTATCCAAAAGCACGCGAACCAACTCATTAAAACCAGCCTCACTTGAGGCCATTTCAGAAATTAATTCCGATCTTTGTTCTCTTGTAAGCTTCATTGTTCTTTCTTTGATTTTTTTATTCACTACAAATATAAGAACTTTGGAGCTTACACACTTTTTTAGGACAGTATCGTTTTTCTCTTTATTGTATTTAAGAATACAATAAGGCTATCAGCAAACACCCTTATTGCATATGAAAATTCCCTTATTGGGTGATGTCTAAAAAGTATTGGAGAGCGTGCAGCGATGAGAAGTTGGAAACTCCACCCATGGCCTCGCCAACGCTGAGGACGGGAACAATTGGTTTGTTCACCTCTATGTTTCTCAATAAAGAGAGTGTACTTTTGTTTGGAAAAACTCTCCAAAAACACGCGAAGCAACTCATAAAAAACAACCTCACTGGAGGTCATTTGGAAAATTAATTCAGATATTTATTCTGTCGTAAGCTTCATTTTGCTTTGTCAAATATAAGTACTTTAGGGCTTACACACTTTTATAGGACAGTATCAAGATTTTCTTTAGTAAAACAGCCATGTATCATTTAGTTACATGGCTGTTTTATATATGTATTAGTCTAATTTCAATACAGCAAGGAAAGCTTTTTGTGGCACTTCTACGTTGCCGATTTGCTTCATACGTTTCTTACCACGTTTCTGCTTTTCAAGCAACTTTCGTTTACGGCTTATATCACCGCCATAGCACTTTGCTGTAACGTCTTTTCTTAGCTGCTTCACAGTTTCACGCGCAATGATTTTTGCTCCGATAGCGGCCTGTATCGCAATATCAAATTGTTGGCGTGGAAGAAGTTCTTTCAATTTCTCGCACATGCGTCGACCAAAGTTTGTTGCATTGTCTACGTGAGTAAGTGTAGACAGGGCATCAACAGGTTCACCATTGAGTAGAATATCGAGTTTGACAAGACGAGAAGGACGGAACTCTATGGGGTGGTAATCGAAAGAGGCATACCCTTTAGAGATAGATTTGAGTTTGTCATAAAAGTCAATAACTATTTCTGCGAGAGGCATGTCGTAGTGTATTTCTACACGATCACCTGAGACATATTCTTGTTTTACAAGTTCTCCACGTTTGTTTAAGCAGAGGGTCATAATAGAACCTATATAATCTGTTTTAGTGATGATACTTGCTCGAATATAAGGTTCTTCAATGTGGTCGATGTCAGTGGCATCTGGCATTCCTGCGGGATTATGAACCTCCAACATATTGAGATGTTTGTCGTAGACATTGTAGCTTACGTTGGGCACAGTCGTAATCACATTCATATTGAACTCTCTATCAAGACGCTCTTGAATAATGTCCATGTGAAGTAGACCTAAGAAGCCGCAACGGAAGCCAAAGCCCAGTGCAACAGAAGACTCGGGAGAGAAGGTAAGTGAGGCATCGTTAAGTTGCAACTTCTCAAGGCTGGTACGAAGATTTCGAAATCCTCAGTTTCAACAGGATAGAGACCTGCAAAGACCATCGGCTTTACTTCCTCAAAGCCTGCAATGGCTTTTTCGCAAGGCTTTGCAACAGATGTGATTGTATCACCGACTTTTACTTCCGTAGCCGTTTTTATGCCACTTACGATATAACCTACATCGCCACAATGTAATTCCTTACGAGCTGAAAGTTCCATTTTAAGAACTCCAATTTCATCTGCGATGTAGCGTTGTCCCGTATTGACAAATACTACTTCTTCACCAGAGTGTAGAGAGCCATTAATGATTTTATAGTAGGCAATGATACCACGGAACGGGTTGAAAACAGAGTCAAAAATCATGGCTTGGAGAGGAGCGTTCTCTTCTCCAACAGGCGCTGGAACTTTTTCTATAATGGCTCGCAGAATATTATCCACACCTTCACCAGTCTTTCCAGACGCGCGTATGATTTCCCTCTCTCTTACAACCCAATAGTTCAATGATTTCATCTTCTACTTCCTCAGGCATCGAATTGACCATGTCGCACTTTGAAAGAACTGGAATAATCTCCAGGTCATGTTCTATAGCCATATACAGATTTGATATAGTCTGTGCTTGAACTCCCTGGGTAGAATCGACGAGGAGTAAACATCCCTCACAGGCTGCGATACTACGAGAAACCTCGTACGAGAAGTCTACGTGTCCCGGAGTGTCAATGAGGTTTAATGTATAGTGCTGGCCATCTTGAGTGTAATCCATTTGGATGGCATGACTCTTAATCGTGATACCGCGCTCACGTTCCAAATCCATATCATCGAGCATCTGCCCTTCTGTTACCTTTATGGTCTGTGTTCGTTCTAAGAGACGATCTGCCAAGGTACTTTTACCATGGTCAATATGGGCGATGATACAAAAGTTTCGAATATTCTTCATACTTAAATACTACTGCTTCTTTGAAGGACACTGCCTTGTTTAAGTCTTTTTCCGAAAGTAACACTTCTTCAGGGGTTGTAATGGGCCAGTCTATGGCCAAGTCTGGATCATTATAGCAAATACTACATTCGGCCTGGGGGGCATAGGTATTGTCGACTTTGTAAGTAAATATAGCCACATCACTCAATACTTGAAAACCGTGAGCAAAGCCACGAGGGATGAATAGTTGTCTGTTGTTTACTTCGTTAAGAGTTACCGCTATATGCTTCCCAAAAGTGAGAGAGTTTTTTCGAAGATCAACTGCAACATCTAGAACTTCACCTTGCAGCACACGAACTAATTTTGCTTGTGAGAATTCTCCTCTTTGATAATGCAAGCCACGGAGAACTCCTTTACTGGACTTTGATTGGTTATCCTGAATGAATGTAATTTTTTTGCCTATATTTTTATTGAAATCTTCTTCACGCCACGTTTCCATGAAATAGCCGCGAGCATCATCGAAGATGTGTGGCTCACAAATCCACACACCTTCGATTTTTGTTTTGATATATTCCATTTCTAATTATTTGGGTATTGAAGGGACTAAATACTTATTACCCGTTTCTTTTATAAGGGATGACTTATAACTTTCAGAAAATCCCGTGCGCTTAGGAGGTATACAAAGCCCATCGGCTGTGCGTTCAAACTCTCCATTTTTTTCGGGTTTAACAGTCATATCATTGTATTTTACGATAATGTACTCTCCAAGTTTCTTCCAATCCTTCAACATTGTAGCTGCACATTGTAGACTATAACTGTTTAAGAACTCTTGAGCCTTATCTGGCGACATCTTATAAAGCTCTTGGGCTTTAGCTTCCACACTCGGTTGCTGGGCTATCCACGTACTATCTAATTCATTACGAACTCGTTGAACTGCTGGAAATACTTGATTGTAGCGAGGGTAAGTCATATTGCTCACCCAATTACAAACCCAGAAAGCAGATTTCCACGAGAAATTTCCTCCGTCAGCATCTGGAGCGTTAAAGCATTCTGGCACTATGGTATTCTGGCAATAAATAGGAGTGTAGCTTATCATATTGGGATCGTCACTTCCATACCAAAGGATACCACCAATAGCATCTGGAAGATAAGAACGTAGCTGAGCAATATATGTGTCAGCAGTTTGTTGCGTAGAAATGGGGCGCTCATTGAAGTAAGTTTCCCTCATACTTAAATTGGAGAGGAGTAGGGCGGTAGGGCATCTCCCATGGTCCTTGTCCCATATCTTTATTTACATCAAAAGGTGTACCTTCATAATGGTCACGCATTCCGTCCATTATATCTTGACGAGAGAGGGAACGAGTTGGACGCATGTAAAGAGGCATAGGTTCGGCATTGCCAATGTGATGACCATCAACATAGTCTAGATATTTCTCCATGCCACTAACAAAGCGATTGAAGAAACTCCATACGCGGGCCTCACAAAAACGCATGGCTCCAAAATCTGCAGGAGCAAAGGCATTGGCGAAATCAAATTCATTATCTTTTCCACTAAAGTAGCCTTTTTTACGCGCAAAACTAATAAGATCCTTAGAATAGAGCACATCCTTTTTGGCATACTGAGAGATCTTATGGATACGGCTTTGGTTTGCATGAGCAGCAATACAATCGTCGGGGATTCGCACAGCCACCCAGTTGGCGCCTGTTACTCCTGTACCTTTGCCGATCATTTCCATAATCCAAATTTCATTTTTGTCGGCAATGGAGAAAGACTCCCCACTGCTGGCATAGCCATACTTCTCAACAAGAGTCGTCATTACGTTGATGGCTTCACGCGCTGTTTTTGAGCGTTGTAAAGCAATACGCATCAAACTGACATAGTCAATAATACCTTTTGAATCAACCAATTCTTCACGGCCTCCCCAAGTGCTTTCCATGATAGAGACCTGAAACTCATTGATGTATCCATTAACTTTATAGGTTTCTGTTGCCTCAGGAATTTCGCCTAGGTAGTGATTTGTATCGCCATCGATAATTTTTCTCATAGTCCCTTGCGGATGAATGGCATGAGGTAGATAGATTAAATGGCCATACATTCCATAATCGTCTGCATTATAGGAAATAAAGACAGAACCATCTGTTGAAGCTTTCTTACCTACAAGAAAACTTGTGCATGCAATAGAAGGTAGCGAAAGCACCATTGCAAGAACTGCTAAAAATACCTTTTTCATTGATTCTTCTTTTTAATAATAATTTCTGGAAAAGTTATCTACTCAATTTTAATGTGGGAACTTTTATTTAGTCAGATAAAGAAGCTTTTATTAGGTAAATAATAAGTAGGACGTATAATACGCAAGCTGTCAATGTGCTCCAGGGGCTTGCCAACCATGCTTTATCAGCAAAGTTATAGCCTCCAAACTGTAGTCCTGCACTGACAACTCCCATTAAGGCACCACCAGCAATAAAACCGCTGGCTAGGAGTGTTCCTTTATCTGCACGAGCTTTATTAACTACTTCTTCTTTGCTGCGAGAACTAACATACCAATGTATTAAACCACCAGCAAGAAGTGGAAGGTTTAGTTGCAAGGGTATGAACATTCCCAGTGCAAAAGCTAATGCACTGATTCCACAGATATTAACTAAAAGAGCAATAGCCGCACCAATACCATAAAGTAACCATGGGGCTTGTCCGCCGTTCATTATAGGCTCTATAACTGCAGCCATTGCACGAGCTTGTGGAGCTGCCATTGTATTGGGATTGCTAAAACCATACACTTTGTTTAAAATCATGATGACACCTCCTACCGTAGCTGCACTTACAAGGACTCCGATGAACTTGAATGTTTCTTGTTTCTTAGGAGTAGAACCAAGCCAGTATCCAATTTTAAGATCGGTGATAAAACTACCTGCAGTTGAAAGTGCAGTGCAGACTACGCCACCCATGATAAGAGCAGCTGTCATACCACTTACGCCCTTTAGTCCAACTGCAGCCATAATGACGCAGGCAAGAATTAGTGTCATTAGCGTCATACCACTTACTGGATTAGAACCAACGATAGCAATAGCATTTGCTGCAACAGTAGTGAATAGGAACGCAATGATAGCAACAATGAGAATACCAACAATAGCAAATAGCAGATTACCATTCATTACTCCTAAGAGGAAAAAAACAAAGGTTATAATGAGTGTTACTAATGTGCCGATAGCAATAATCTTCATGCTGAGATCTTGCTGTGTGCGTGGAAGGGATGCTTCGTTATTATTGCTGCCTTTGAATACTTTTCCAATAAGTCCAAAAGAACTTTTGATGACGCTCCAGCTCTTAGCTATGCCTATAACACCGGCCATGGCTATAGCTCCGATACCAAGACTCTTTGCATAATTGTATATTTCTTGAGGATCTGCAGCGCTTGCAAGGATGGTTTTAGACGCATCGAGCGAGACATTCATATCAGGCCATATCAAAGCTATTCCAGGGACTATAATCCACCAAGTTAGAATGGAGCCTGCACATATAATTGCTGCATATTTTAAGCCTACAATATAGCCCATACCTAAAAGTGCAGCACCTGTATTAACTTGAAATACAAGTTTAGCTTTTTGTGCCAAAACTTCGCCTACACCTAAAACTCGACTACTTACCATATCTACCATTACACCTATATTCCCACTAGCAATAAAGTCGTATAAACCGCCAATTATACCAGCAACGAGCAAGGGCTTAGCACTGCTACCTTCCCCTTCTCCACTGATAAGAACTTGGGTGGAAGCTGTAGCTTCTGGGAAAGGATATTTTCCGTGCATATCCTTTACAAAGTATTTGCGAAATGGTATTAGAAATAAAATTCCTAATATACCCCCTAAGACGGATGCTATAAAAATCTCGAAGAAATTGATGGTCATTTCAGGATATTTAGCTTGAAGAATGTATAGAGCAGGTAGTGTAAAAATTGCTCCGGCTACAATCATTCCAGAACAAGCACCAATGCTCTGTATGATAACGTTTTCTCCAAGAGGATCTTTCCTATGTGTCGCGCCTGCAACTCCTACTGCTATAATAGTTATGGGAATAGCGGCTTCAAAAACCTGACCAACTTTTAGACCTAGGTAAGCAGTTGCTGCTGAGAAAATTATAGCCATGATGATCCCCCAAGTTAGTGACCAAGGTGTTACTTCACGGAATTGGCCTTCGGGGGACATGAGAGGCTTGTATTCTTCACCGTTCTTTAGTTCGCGAAAGGCATTCTCCGGTAATTGTCGATTGTTTGACATAAGTATATAAATTTATTAGTCCATTCTATTTTTTTATAATCCTCGTAAGTATATTCTCTTAGCACTTCGCGTTCTCCATTGACGTGCTCTAGAATTATTGCTGGGTGAGCAATACCATTAAACATATTGGTCTTAACTGTTGTGTAATGAATCATATCTTCGAAAATAATCTCATCACCAACATGTAGCGGTTTTGCAAAGCGCCAATATCCTAAGAAGTCTCCGCTTAAACAGCTATTACCACCTAAGCGATATACACGTTCTTCTGTCTCACATCCTTTTGCATTTTCGCCTATGAGGGTTTCTGCACCTTGAATATTTGGCCAATAAGGCATTTCAAGACAATCGGGCATGTGACATGTAAAACTTACGTTTAGAATAGCTGTCTTTATCTGATGGTTTTCAACAATATCAACAACTTGAGCTACAAGAGTTCCTATTTGCCAAGCAAAGGCACTTCCTGGTTCAAGAATAAGCTGTAAATTGGGATGCTTTTTTTTGAAAGCTCTAAGTATAGATATAAGATGTTCTACATCATAATCTTTACGAGTAAGCAGATGGCCTCCCCCGAGGTTTAACCACTTTATATCTTTGAGCCAACTACCAAATTTTTCTTCTATATGTTGTAGGCTATGTTCTAATGCATAGCTATCACTTTCACAATGACAATGACAATGGAATCCTTCGATTCCTTCAGGTAAGACTTTAGGAAGTTGATGAGCCAAAATACCAAAACGACTGCCTGGTGCACACGGATTGTATAATTCAGTGTCTATTTCGCTATATTCAGGATTGATCCGTACACCACAGCTCACTTTGTCTTTTGCGCGTGAGTAAAAACGCTCAAATTGTGTGAGTGAATTAAAGGTTACATGACTAGAGTATTCAAGGATCTCATCAAAGGTGTTTTCTTCATAGGCTGGGGAATAAGTGTGGCAAGCCGCTCCAAATTCTTTAAAGCCTAAACAAGCCTCAAAAGGTGAAGAAGCCGTTGTGTGTCTAATGTATTCTCGAAAAATAGGGAATGTACGCCATAGAGCAAAAGCTTTGAAAGCTAAGATAAACTCTACTCCTGCTCTTTCTGCAGTATCTTGAATGAGTTGAAGGTTTTTCCTTAGCTTACTCTCGTCAAGTAAGTAGTATGGTGTAGTCATTTATTCAATGTATTTTGAGGATTATTACAAATTCAACGAACTAATACTATAAAATAAAAGTTCGTTGAATTCGTATAGATTTATAGAAAAACGTAGCTATCAAAGTACGTTATATTACATGATTCCACGCTCGCGGAGTTTCTTTTGCCAGTTCCAAGCACTAAGAAGAGCCTCGTCAAGTGTGTGTACGGCATGCCAGCCTAAGACATTATTGGCTTTATCAACATTTCCCCATACTTTTTCAATATCACCAGCGCGGCGCTCTGCAATCTTATAATTCAATTTTACACCAGTGCATTTCTCAAAAGTTTTGATAAGTTCAAGGACACTAACGCCATTACCAGTTCCTACATTGAAAATCTCAACAGCTTGCTCACTTTTATTTTCTAGAATTCTTTCCATTGCAGCAACATGCGCTTTAGCTAAGTCAACAACATAGATATAGTCGCGTAAACAGCTACCATCTGGCGTATTATAGTCATCTCCAAAGACTGAAAGACATTCTCGAATACCCATGGCTGTTTGAGTGAGGTAAGGAATTAGATTAGCTGGTACACCATTGGGCATCTCACCAATCAGACAAGAAGGATGAGCACCAATTGGGTTGAAATAGCGGAGAAGAGTTGCGTGAATAGGAGCTCCACTCTTGCAAAAATCCGTAATAATATCTTCATCTATTTTCTTTGTATTACCATATGGACTTTCTGCATCTTTACGTGGTGTAGTTTCTTTCACTGGTAGATTGTCCTCATCTGGTTGACCATAAACAGTACAGCTACTAGAGAAAATGAAGCCTTTTACATTATATTTCGGCATCAACTCGAGCAGATTAATAGTACTGACCGTATTGTTGCGATAATATTTCAATGGTTTCTGAACGCTTTCTCCTACAGCTTTACTAGCTGCAAAGTGGATGATACCTTCAATGGGAGCATATTTTTGGAATACAGCCTCAAGAGCTGGCATATTAGTGCAGTCCACTTCCTCAAAGGCTGGGCGAATTCCTGTAATGGCTTCTATGCCATCAACAACATCTGCTTTGGAGTTTGACAAGTTGTCTACAATTACTACATCATAACCAGCTTGTTGCAATTCTACTGTTGTGTGGGAGCCAATAAAGCCTGTTCCACCTGTAACAAGTATTCTCTTATTCATTTTTTTATTGTTTGATAAGTTAGAAATCAATTAATAACCAATTGATAACTTGGTGATTGGACTATTTGTTCTTGGCTTTTTCTTCTGCATTAGGTTCTTTTTTTGCCAAAATAATAATGTGGAAAACATATTCTGTCATCCACTCAGCTGAGTAATCTAAATGTCTCTGATATTGTCTTACGGCGATTACGCTTCTACGGATTCCTTCATCTTTCCAAGAATCTTTAGTTGTAATATCTGCAATAGTTTTTTGAGTCATTGAATATAATGCTTTACGCATAAAACTTGGAACACGAAACTTCCATTTCATGAGGTTTCCTACAAGCATCATAAGTTCTTGTGTGAAGCCTTGGAATTGGAAAAGATATTGCTGCATCTGTTGTGGGGTGCGGCAGTTCTTCTTTATGCTTGCATCAATCTCAGAGAAAAAGTTGGCAGGCATCCCATATAGTGAAGACAACATCTCTTTACAACGTTTTTTCTCATTGATTCCAAGTTTATTATTGGTTGTAGAGACATGTAGTGTCTGTTTAAAAACACGCAAATCAGGAAATGCCGCTAAATTAGAGATTCCCATTTGTGACGCCATAACAGCTTGATAATATACGCGGATAAGAGATACAAAATCTTCCATGCCCCCAACGCGCCATCCTTTTTCAGCCTCTGTTTCTTTTTTAGCAAATAGTTTTGAGAATATACCCATTTTATATAGTGTTTCTTTTGGACTACAAAAAAATAGTAAACATATTACAATTTCTATAGGAAAATTAGATTTTTTTCTGTCATAACCGCTGGCAGTTCATTGGTCTTTCAGAAACGATTATATATTTTTTGCATCCAAAAATTATCTAAAAAGAATTTATGAGTATCCTTTATTTAGGGATTTTATTATTTCTCTTTGCTTTGGCAATCTGCGATTTAAGCGTGGGGGTTGCAGGGAGTGCTGTACCTTTTATGAGTCCGGCTATGGGGTCAAAAGCAGCAAAGTTTCGAACCTTACTTGCTGTTGCTGCAGTTGGAGTTTTTGTGGGAGCTGCTACAAGCGATGGAATGATGGATGTTGCACGTCATGGAATTATGACTCCAACATATTTTAGTTTTGATGATATAATTTGTATTTGTCTAGCAGTTACTGCTACGGATATTATCTTAATGGATATCTTTAACACATTAGGCCTTCCTACGTCTACTACTGTCTCTATGGTTTTTGGACTCTTAGGAAGTTCTAGTGCAATAGCTTTATTTAAGATAACTCAGAACGGGTATACTTATGCCGAATTGATAAATACAGATAAAGCCCTGCAGATTATAATAAGTATTTCGCAAGTGTAGCTATAGCCTTTGTCTTTGGCTCTATAGTGATGTGGGTGACACGTATTATTTTTACTTTCAATTATCGTAGGCATCTTAAATACAGTATAGCAATCTTTGGAGGATTTTGCATTACTTGTATTATGTATTTCCTGTTGGTGAAAGGGTTAAGGGGGACTTCTTTGCTCAATACGATAGGCATGACGCCCGATTGGTTAGATAACAATTCTAGTCAAGTATTGTGTGCTTGTTTCATTACTTTTACGTGTTTAATGCAAGTACTGCATTGGTGTCGTGTGAATGTATTAAAAGTGATAGTTCTTTTTGGTACTTTTTCACTTGCAATGGCTTTTGCAGGAAACGACTTGGTAAATTTTATTGGTGTGCCTTTAACGAGTCTAGAGTCATTCCTAGATATTTCACGTCATTCAGGTGCGGACCCTCATACCTATACTATGGGAATCCTTACGGGCCCAAGTGTTGATGCTACTTTTAATACAATAAAACCTTGGTTCCTTGTTGGTTCTGGAGCTATCATGATGATTGCTTTATGCCTGTCTAAAAAAGCTCGGAAAGTTGTAGAAAATAGTAATAGTTTGGCTTCACAGACGGAAGGAGAGGAGGTTTTTAGCAGCTCTAAGATAGCTCGTTCTATAGTACGTCAAACGCTTATAGTGAATTCGTTCCTCAGTCGTTTAGAACCAGAATTCATAAAACGGTGGCTGGATACGCGTTTCAATGAAGATGAGAATATCATGCCTGAAGGAGCGACGTTTGATTTGGTTCGAGCTTGCGTTAACTTGGTGCTTGCTGGGCTTCTTATTGTTATTGGGACTAGCTTACAACTTCCACTATCTACAACTTATGTTGCTTTATGGTGGGCATGGGGTCTTCACTTGCTGATCGAGCATGGGGAAGAGAAACGGCAGTCTATCGTATTACTGGTGTTATTACCGTTGTTGGTGGCTGGTTCGTAACAGCTGGCGCAGCCTTCATTTTGAGTAGCTTGGTTGCAACGATGAATCATTTGGCTGGCGTCTTTGGTATGATCCTAGTTATAGTGATTGTTGTGGCTGTACTTATTCGAAATAATCGTGCATTTAAGAAAAAGCAAGAAGAGGAAACGGTAGATCTTGTTTTTCGTAAACTGGTCCATGCAAAGGATAAAAATGAGATTTGGGACTTACTGGTGCTTCATGTCAAGTCTACACAAGTGGAAATGATAGATGCTATGCAAAATACGTTCAATAACATTACTCAGGGGGTAATGAAAGAGAATATTCGGCAGTTGCGCACGGCGTCTCATGAATTAGAGGCAGCTAGAGATAAATGGAAACGTTATCGTCGTAAGGAAATTGTTGGTATGCGCCGCCTTGACTATTTGCAGGCTGTTGAGAAGAATACATGGTTTCACTTGGGGTCTAACAATCTTACGCAAATTTTCTATTGCTTAAAGCGTATGCTTGAGCCTGCTTTAGAGCACGTTGATAATAATTTTAATCCACTTCCTAAAGTTGATATTATAGAATTTACTCCAATTTGTGAGGAGGTTGATGCCATGTTAGTGCGCACGCGTAAAATGGTTGACAGTGGCGATTTTACAGGGGCAGATGAAGTTCTTGTGGAGGGGAATTCTTTGAAAAAACGTCTTTCTGAAATACGCCATAGTCAGCAGGATCATTTGCAGCATGAGGAAGAAAATATACGTGCAACACTGCTATATTTAAATATGTTGCAAGAAACGCAGGAGTTCATATCTATGATACGTCACTTAGTGCGTGCTTCAAAGAGATTTCAAGAATAATCTTAGTGTTGATAATCAAGTCTGTTAAATGGTAATTGCTTTTTTTCTATAAAAAATGACTAGAAAAAACCAGCCAATAGAAGAAGACTCATCTTATGGTATCTCAAATGGAAAGAGTATTTTTTTTATTGGAGCAGGAAATGTTGCAACGCATCTTTCTCATGCCTTATTGCATGCAGGATATAAGATAAAGGGAGTTTATAGCCGGACGACTTCGTCGGCCCAAACCTTGGGTGATGATTTGGGCTGTTTTTGGACGACCAATATAGAGGAACTTTTAGAGGCAGATATATATATATTCTCTATAAAGGATAGTGTATTAGAAGAACTTTTTATCAAAAGTTATATTACTATATCCTCAAGCCATTTTTTTGTTCATACGGCAGGATCCATACCTCTAAGTATTTTTCATGGAAAAGTTAATAAGTATGGAATTTTCTATCCTATGCAGACTTTTTCAAAGAAACGTGCTGTTTTATTTGATAATATACCTATTTTTGTTGAGCCATCTGATAATGAAGTTGCTCAGACCCTTTTTTCTATGGCACAGTCTATAAGTAGTCAAGTTAATTTTCTTGATTCAGATCGTCGTCTTAGGTTGCATTTAGCTTCAGTTTTAGCGTGCAATTTTGCAAATCATTGCTATACTCTTGCATCTCAAGAAATGGAAAAGGCTGGCTTACCTTTTGAGTATCTTCTTCCGCTTATTGATGAAACAGCAAAAAAAGTTCACGAACTTCCTCCAGAAGAAGCACAGACAGGACCTGCTGTTCGTTATGACCAGAATGTAATAAACAAGCATCTTTCCTTGATTTCAGAAACAATAAAACGCGACATTTACAAATTGATGAGCCTTTCTATTCACCAGAATTCACATGATTGATTACGATTTGAAAAAAATACAGGCGTTAGCCTTCGACGTTGACGGGGTTTTAAGCACAAACAATGTCTATCTTTTTAACGATGATGGCCAGCCAATAAGAACGGCTAATATAAAAGATGGCTACGCTCTTCAGTTAGCAGTAAAGTGTGGATTACAAGTAGCCATTATAACCGGAGGACGTAGCCCATTAGTGCGTCAGCGTTATGAATGCCTCGGTCTGCAGAATATCTTTGATGGAGTTTCCGTTAAGATAGAATGTTTTCATCACTGGTGTGAATTAGTAGGCCTACAACCAGAGGAAGTTCTTTATATGGGAGATGATATTCCTGATTATGAAATTATGAAATCTTGTGGGTGTCCTGTTTGTCCGTATGATGCTGCAGTAGAAATCAAAGAGATTTCATGCTATGTCAGTGGTTATTGTGGAGGTGAAGGCTGCGTTCGAGATGTTGTCGAACAAGTACTTAAAGCCAAAGGTTTTTGGATGAATAGCCTTAATGATAAAGTTGCTTTTGGGTGGTAATTCCATTTTTATTTGTTAGAATCATTTAGCGTTCTACTTTTTATGCATTAAATAAAATAGTTTGAAAAAATGCTTGATAATCTTAATAAATTCGACGTAATCTTAGCGAGCAGTTCGCCACGTCGTAAAGAGCTTTTACAGCGCCTAGGGATAGACTTTAAGGTGCGCACTCTTTTAGGTATAGATGAATCCTATCCTGCAGAGTTGAAAGGTGAAGAGATAGCAAAATTCATCGCTCGTAAAAAGGCCTATGACTATCGTGAGTCGATGCTTCCCTCCGAACTCATTATAACTGCTGATACACTTGTAACTCTTAATGGTGAAGAACTGGGAAAACCACATAGTGTTGAGGATGCAAAAGATATGTTGCATAAATTGTCTGGCCAAGTACACGAAGTTTCTACAGGAGTTTGTGTTTTCACAAAAGAAAGGTTGGAGAATTTTGTAACTACTTCAAAAGTGACTTTTGCCGAACTGTCTGAGGATGAAATAGAATTTTATGTAGAAAAATATCTTCCGCTTGACAAAGCTGGAGCCTATGGTATTCAAGACTGGATTGGTTTGGCTGCTGTTTCTAGTTTGGAGGGAAGTTATTATAATGTTATGGGTTTGCCAATGCAGCGCCTTTATAGTTGTCTGAAAACATTCTGATGCTACGCTTATATTCCTCTCATAATGATATCTCACGCCTTCAGCAAATCATAGATGTTCTCAATGATGGTGGTGTTATCATATATCCTACAGATACAACTTATGCTTTGGGATGTAATGCTCTTAAGGAACGTGCTGTAGAGCGTATTTGTCGGATTCGTAATATAGACTTGCGCTCTCATCCGTTAAGCATTATTTGTTACGACATGAGTAACATTAGCGAATATGCTCATATATCTACGCCAGTATTTAAGTTAATGAAGCGAAATCTTCCCGGACCATTTACTTTATCTTACCAGGAACGAGTCGATTGCCAAAGATTTTTCGTGCACGCCGGCAGAAAGAGGTAGGAATACGTATGCCCGACAACCCTATTACTAATCAACTAGTTGAAATGCTGGAAGTTCCTTTATTAACAGCATCTCTACCGCTAGATGCTCTAGATAGAGAATATGCTATTAATCCAGAACTCATTGAAGAACATTTTGGAGCGGATGTAGATTTAGTTGTTAATGGGGGAGAGGGAATGGATGCAGAAAGTACCATTGTTGATTGTTTAGACGAAGAACCAAAGATTTTGCGACAAGGTATCGGACTCTTAAAATAAAAGATTACAATAAGCATAGAAAATAAAACGATATGTATAAATTTCTTATTTTTTTTGCAGCTGTCACAATTTTAGGCAGTTGCTCTCAAGATACTTATAGGTCAGAACCTCCGCGTTTTTCCGATATTTCTGTAAAAAAACTCTCTGGTACGGGGGCCATTCATGTAGGTGATCGCGTGGTAATTTCTTTAGTAGAGACCAGTAAGGGAAAATTGTTGAATACCACCACTTATTCTTGGTCTTTTAACCCATCAGCTGGAGTTCGTAATCAGAAACATATGCAAGGAACTGTTTATGATAAGAACACATCTGTACCAGCGGATACTGTTACTGTAACTGCTGCAGGATCAATATCTGTAACTTTTGTTGGTAAATATAGTGTGTCAGGGAATGAGATTATAAAGGGGTATAAGTTGGATTTCCCAAACAATGGTTCTGTGTATTGTACCAGTTCTCCTTTGCTTTATCAGATAACAGCTACCAAATCTTTCAACATTCTGCCTTAGGTTTTGAGTGTGCTTATAAAGCTCTATAAAAAAACTTCTGTGTAAAATTTTTCTAGGTTGCTACAACTTTATTGGTATAATCTCTTTTGTATAAAAACTTATTCCTAAATGAAAGAGTTCTATGGTATTGAGGATAGTTGCTAAAATATAAACCCGTAACTCCTGACATAGGAGTTACGGGTTTTATCTTATATGATAAGATAAAGGGGGAACTTATCTTCCAAATTGTCGCCCACCACCCATTTGCTGTTGTTGTGGTATATTTCTACTAGATTGTCTAGGTTGTTGAGGAGAGTTCTGCGGATTTGAAGAACGGTTGAAGGAACGCTGTGATTCTTGTGTTCCATAACTGCGCTCACTTGTGTTACGACCTTCTCTAAAAGAGCGATTGGGACTTTGAGAGAAAGAGGAGCGCCCACTTCTATTCTCATATTGCAATTCTGAGCGGTCTCTTGTTGGAAAATTTGTATTGTTGTTTCCCATTCTGAATCCTCCTTGATTGGAGAATTGTTGACTATTTGTATTCATGTCGCGGCGACCACCAAATCCTTGCCCTTGATTATTGTTATTGCGATTAGGAAAACGCTCATTACCAAAATTTCCATTAGGTCTACCATAAGCACCATCGTTATGTCCGCCTCGATAGATGCCTTGGTTTCCAAATGAATCTTGCATATATCTGTCTCTCATCCCACCTCCTGCATAATAGGTTGAGGGACGCCAATCATGATAGGGACTCACGTCATTGTGTCCACGGCGCCAGAATCCTCCTTGATAGGTTATGTATATAGTTGGCCGTTGATAATAATAGTAAGAACGGTTGTAATAGCTAAGGATTGGGAATTGCCACGTTGAGCGATACCAGCGCAAAGGACGAAAGAAGTAATCTAAATTCATATATGATTGATATTGCCAATCATAGAGTACGTATCGGAGATCTTCATCCCGATAGTTCCAATAGTAGCCATAGATATCTTGAGGACTGGTAACTTGCATGAAATAATCTAAATTGATTTGATACACACAATCATACTGCTCTGCAGTTAAATTGAGTTCGTATGCCATTTTATCAGTCAGATACCAAGCCCTTTCACGGGCTTCATTATAGCTTAATGCCTTTGCAGAGATCATACTTGCGATGGTCAAGAGTAAAAATAGTAGGTAACGTTTCATATTCATTCTTGTTTTTAATTGTTGCTGGTTTATATCTATTAGAACGGTAAATGTGTGTAAATGTTACAATATGAGATGTTATATTTTATGAATCTACTGATGATACTATAAATCTCTTATATAGTTCACCCATTTAGACAATAAAATATGGTGTAGTTCAAAGGGAGAGAATAAGGACGGGTGAGTGAGATACAAGGGTAGGTAAGAACATCCTTATTGCGTAAATAAATATCCTTATAGTGTCAGCCAGCATCCTTATTGCATTTGAAAATACAATAAAGATGTTTTTTTAGAAAAACTATGAGTGTATAGAACTCGTTTTTAAGATAGATACTTTCCTACAAATTGTGTAAGCTCCTTTGTTTTTTTATCTTTGTAGCTGCAAAAAGATAGTTCCTCTCTATAAATAAATCGCCACTTTCTGGTATCCAGGAAGTGGCGATAATATATTAGAAGTCATTCGAATTAATATTCATCCCAACTTTTAATATCTAAATCATCTACATTTACTGTTGCAAATGCATGGATGAAAGAACTAGCAAGCCTTGCATTTGTGAGTAGTGGAATATTTAGGTCAATTGCAGTACGACGCACGCGATAACCATTGGTGATTTCTCGGCTAGAGAGATCTCGTGGAATATTCACCACCATATCTACCTTCTTCTCGCGAAGCAAATCTATAACTTGTGGTGTGCCCTCTTCTGTAGGCCAATATACGCGAGTGTTCTTGATACCATTTTCTGTAAGATATTGACTGGTCCCCTTTGTGGCATAAATATTATAACCACGTTGTGCTAACAACTGTGATGCAGTGAGCATATCTGCCTTTTGGAGTCCATTACCAGTTGAGAGAAGAACACTCTTCTTGGGGATTCTTAAGCCAACAGATAGCATACTCTTCAGTAGTGCAGTTCTGGAATCTTCACCTATACAACCTACTTCACCCGTTGAAACCATATCAACACCAAGTACAGGATCAGCGTTTTGTAGACGATTGAATGAGAACTGGCTAGCCTTTACGCCTACATAATCTAAGTCGAAAAGATTCTTATTGGGCTTCTCCACGGGAAGGCCAAGCATTACTCTAGTTGCTAATTCAATAAGATTTATTTTCAGAACCTTACTTACAAAAGGGAATGAACGTGAGGCACGTAGATTACATTCAATAACCTTTATATCATTTTCTTTTGCTAAAAATTGGATATTGAAAGGACCACTTATATGCAATTCGCGTGCTATCTGACGAGAAATTCTCTTGATACGGCGAACGGTTTCTACATAAAGTTTCTGCGGAGGGAATTGGATGGTAGCATCTCCGGAGTGGACACCCGCAAACTCTACGTGCTCACTGATGGCATAGGCAATAATCTCACCATCTTTTGCAACAGCGTCCATTTCTACTTCCTTAGCATGGAGCAAGAATTTACTCACTACTACAGGATGCTTCTTAGATACATTTGCCGCGAGTTTCAAGAACCGTTCTAATTCTTCATCATTAGAGCAAACATTCATGGCTGCGCCAGAGAGAACGTAAGAAGGACGCACTAGAACGGGAAAACCTACTTTATCAATGAATTTGCGAATGTCTTCCATTGTGGTCAGGGCACTCCATTCTGGTTGGTCAACGTCGATGCGTCCAAGCATTGCTGAGAATTTCTCTCGGTCTTCAGCATTGTCGATGTATTTAGCCTCGAGTTCCCAAAATGGGAATGTTTTTGCTGATCCATGCGCATTGCCAAATTTTTGAGGAATCTGCCCCCGTAGATACTACAACGCCATACGGAGTCTCAAGATCAAGAATATCCATGACACGTTCAAATGTCAACTCATCAAAATACAGCCGATCGCACATATCATAGTCAGTAGATACGGTCTCAGGATTATAATTTATCATGACACTACGATAGCCATTTCTACGAATGGTATTGAGGGCTTGAACACCACACCAGTCGAATTCTACAGAAGAGCCTATACGATAAGCGCCTGAGCCAAGAACTACTACAGAGCGATGATCATTTTCAAACTGCACATCATGAGCAACGGCAGAGTAGGAGAGATACAAGTAGTTGGTCTGTGCTGGATATTCAGCAGCGAGTGTGTCTATCTGCTTGACATAAGGAACGATGCCTGCTTGTTTTCTGCGTTCGCGCACAACGAGTACAGCCTTCTCCATATCCATATCAGCTTCCATACCTATGGCACGTGCTATTTGGAAATCAGTGAAGCCATAAATCTTGGCTGTTTTCAGTAGTTTGTTGTCTAGGTTATTGATACTTCGACAAGCTTTGAGTTCCTTATTGATTTTAAAGATATGCTCAAGTTTGTAGAGGAACCACTTGTCAATTTTTGTCAATTCATGAATGCGATCAACACTCATTCCATCGAAGAAAGCTTTTTCGATAACAAGTATTCGCTTATCTGTTGGAGCTGAAAGACTTCCTTCAATATCTTCAATTTTAAGCTCTTTGTTTCCTACGAAGCCATGAAGCCCTAAACCGACCATTCGAATACCTTTTTGAATAGCTTCTTCAAAAGTTCGCCCAATGGCCATTACTTCACCCACCGATTTCATACTAGAGCCTAGCTCTCGGTCGACACCATGGAATTTTCCTAAATCCCAACGTGGAATTTTACAAACTACATAATCGAGTGCCGGCTCAAAGAAAGCGCTGGTCGTTTTAGTCACTGAATTTTTAAGTTCAAAGAGGCCATAGCCTAAACCTAATTTGGCAGCAACAAAAGCCAAAGGATAGCCAGTAGCTTTTGAAGCAAGAGCAGAAGAACGACTCAAACGTGCGTTAACTTCAATGACGCGATAGTCCTCTGAATAAGGGTCGAACGCATATTGCACATTACATTCACCCACGATACCAATGTGGCGAACAATCTTGATGCTCAAAGCGCGTAGCTTATGATATTCAGCATTCGTAAGAGTTTGAGATGGAGCGATGACAATACTTTCTCCTGTGTGAATACCGAGAGGATCGAAATTCTCCATGTTGCACACAGTAATACAATTATCGTATTTATCACGCACAACTTCGTATTCTATTTCTTTCCAACCTTTCAAGCTTTTTTCCACTAAGACCTGCGGAGAGAAAGAGAATGCTTTTTCTGCAAGCTTATTCAGCTCTTCTTCATTATCACAGAAGCCTGAACCAAGACCGCCCAAAGCATAAGCAGCTCTGATAATGATAGGATAGCCTAACTCCTTTGCAGCCTTTCGTGCCGTTTCTATATCCTCACACGCATGACTCTTGATGGTATGAACATTGATTTCATCAAGCTTTTCTACGAAAAGTTCACGATCTTCTGTATCCATGATAGCCTGAACTGGAGTACCAAGAACCTCTAAGTTGTATTTTTCAAGAATACCACTTCTATAGAGTTCTACACCACAGTTAAGAGCAGTCTGTCCACCGAAAGCAAGCATAATGCCTTGTGGTTTTTCTTTCTGAATAACCTTTTCAACGAAGAACGGAGTCACAGGCAAGAAATATATCTTATCAGCAACACCTTCGCTGGTTTGAACCGTGGCGATATTGGGATTGATAAGAACTGTTTCGATACCTTCTTCTTTAAGGGCTTTCAATGCCTGTGAACCGGAATAGTCAAACTCCCCAGCTTCACCGATTTTCAAGGCTCCAGATCCTAAGAGCAATACTTTTTGAATGTTATCTTTCATACAAAGAAACCTATTTTACAAGAGTTCTATAAATTTATCGAAAAGAAATTCTGTATCTAGAGGCCCACTACAAGCTTCAGGGTGAAATTGTGCAGAGAACCATGGATTAGTTTTATGTTTTACACCTTCATTAGAACCGTCATTCATATTAACAAATAATGGTTCCCAATCAGGAGGAAGAGTAGTACTATCAACAGCATATCCATGGTTCTGACTAGTAATAAAACATTGATTAGAGCCTACCATGCGAACAGGTTGATTATGACTACGATGTCCGTATTTCAACTTATAGATAGAAGCTCCTGCAGCTTTTGATAATAATTGGTTGCCCATGCAAATACCCATACAAGGACGTACTTTAGGATTAGTCAGGAATTTCTGTATATTTTTTACAGCTTCCACACACGTGTCTGGGTCACCAGGTCCGTTTGCAAGAAAAAGGCCATCAAATTCCATATTGTTGAAATCATAATTCCAAGGTACGCGTATGAGCTCAACACCGCGATCAATCAAGCATCGAAGGATATTATGTTTTACGCCACAATCCACTAGTACAACCTTTTTTCCTGCACCTCGATTGTAGTGTGTCACTTCTTTGCAAGATACTTTAGCTACATAATTCACACCTTCGTATTCAGCTTCAGGAATGTTTGTAGGCTCGTCATCAAAGATAATCTTACCCATCATCACGCCATGTTCGCGAAGAACTTTTGTGAGCTGGCGCGTATCAATTCCGCAAATTCCTGGAACTTCTTCACGCTTAAGCCAATCTGCTAAGCTCTCTTTGGCATTCCAATGAGAAAACTTCTCGCTATAGTCACTAACAATTATAGCACTTGCATGAATGCGGTCACTTTCCATAAATGTGGCTATGCCATTTTCCTCCACGGTAAAGAGGGGGACACCGTAGTTACCTACAAGAGGAAAGTCAGAGTCATCAACTGTCCTGCATAAGAAGGATCAGTAAGGGATTCTGGGTATCCCATCATAGCTGTATTAAAGACCACTTCTCCAGCTACGGGTTTTTCGTAGCCGAAAGATTTACCATGGAACTTTGTCCCATCGCTGAGTACTAATGTTACACTTCGCATATCTTAGTATTGCTGTTAATCAATGTCAAACTTATTAGAATTATGTTCATAGAAATCTACGAAAGCTTGATTTACGCGCATAATTCCTCCTGGTGTGGGGTAGTGTCCAGAAAAATACCAATCTCCAGGACTAACCGGACAAGCAGTGTGTAATCCTTCTAGAGTTTGGTATACCATTTTTATTTCGCAAGTAACTCCTTCAGGACGTAGCATTTCTGCCATCTTGTTGCTAATTTCTTCTTGTGAAAAACCTTCATACAGGGTACGCACAACCTCTGATTGCTTCTCTTTAGGTAATAGTAACTGTTCTTTGCAACGCAGATAAATATTATGGATACGTTCTGTTTCTTGATGGTCTTTCAGTAGCTCTACTGCTGCTCTAAAAGCTATAAAATCATCCATATTACTCATATCAATACCGTAGAAATCAGGATAGCGCACTTGAGGAGCTGAACTAACGATTACAATGCGTTTAGGATGAAGACGGTCTAGTATTCGGATGACGCTTTCGCGCAAAGTTGTACCACGGACAATACTATCATCTATAATAACGAGATTGTCTATATATGGCTTTAGCGAGCCATAAGTAATGTCGTAAACATGGGCTGCCAGATCATTTCTTGCGCTACCTTCTGCAATGAAGGTACGCATTTTTATATCTTTCCAAGCAATCTTCTCAGCTCGAATGCGACGATTAAGGATATTGTGGATTTTTTGCTCGAATTCCTCTGTAGAAAGCGCTAGCTTCATCAAGTTCTCAATCTCCTTAGTCTTTAACTTATTGAGATGGTTCTCAAATCCTTCAATCATGCCATAATAGGCTGCTTCTGCAGTATTAGGGATATAAGAAAAAACAGTGTTATCTAATTCGTTATTGATAGCTTTCAATACAGCAGGTACGAGACTTCTACCTAACGTTTTACGCTCTTGGTAAATATCACAATCAGAACCACGACTAAAGTAGACACGTTCAAAGGAACAAGCAGCAAACTTACGAGGTTCAAGTATTTGGATATGACGCAACTCACAATGCTTATTCAGGAGCAATGCTTCCCCTGGTTTTATTTCAGTGATATCTTCACTATCAACATCAAAGGTTGTCTGTAAAACTGGACGCTCTGAAGCAACGGCGAATATTTCGTCATTTTTATATAAGAAAACAGGTCGAATGCCCCACGGATCACGCATAACGAACGTTTCTCCACTTCCAGTTACCCCCATGATTGCATATCCTCCATCCCAAACAGGTGCACTTAATTTAAGCATATTTGAGAGATCTATATGATCTTCAATATAAGTCGTGATATTCTTATCCTGTAATCCTAGCTTTTTAGCCTCTTCAAAACATCGTTCACTTTCTCGATCAAGACGATGCCCTAGCTGCTCAAGGAGAATATAAGTATCTGACATCATGCGAGGATGCTGCCCTTTAGATGCAATGGTTTGAAAAATTTCAGGCACATTGGTCATGTTGAAATTAGCGCAAATACAGAGATTCTTAGCACGCCAATTCGAACGTCGCATAAAAGGATGGATATAATTAAGGCCACGCTTACCAGTAGTTGAATACCGAAGGTGGCCCATATAAATCTCCCCCGCATAGGGAAGATGGTGGTTTACAAAATCCATATCTTGACGCTGTTCAACTGAATATTCATTCATGCGCTGCCGTACAGCAGAGAATATCTGAGAAATACCACCAGTTCCCATTGCCCGTTCACGGTAGATGATCTCTTCCCCTGGCTCTGCCAAAGTTTTAACACAAGCCAATCCAGCGCCTTCTTGGCCACGATTGTGCTGCTTCTCCATCATCAAGTAGAGTTTACTCAACCCGTATTGCCAAGAGCCGTATTTCTCCTGATAATAATCTAGAGGTTTGAGTAGGCGTACTAATGCTACGCCACATTCATGCTTCAGTGGTTCCATATAGAAATTTAGCTTTGTATTGCAAAGTTAAGTCGAAAAGGTTGAAGCGGCAATAAAAGTTAGGAATTTTACACATAAATCCTTATTTCTCCTTGCTGACAATATAATCTTGCAATGTTTGAAATACCAAAAATCTGTATATAGATATTAGTAAAATGTTAAGAAGAACTCTATAGTAAAAGATTAGTTTTGAGTATTCTTACTGTCATCTTCCGCCTTTAATATGGGAAGATGAAGTCTGTAACGAACGGCCAAAAAGCGCATAAGAATAACTAAAGACGCACATACAATAGAGCAGTAGAGTGGAGGAATGTTACATCGCGCACATATCCAATAGCCAAAGCCTCCAATGACACACGCTAGTGCATAGATTTCCTCTCGAAAAATAAGAGGAACCTCGTTTATAAAGACATCTCTAAGTACACCTCCACCAGCTCCTGTTATAGAACCCATGATGATTGCTGTCCAAAAGGGGAAACCTGCTTGTAGTGTCTTTTCCATGCCTGTGACAGTGAAGAGGGCTAGACCGATAGTGTCAAATAAGAACCATGTGTTGTTTTGTCGAACAAGAAGTTTTCGAAAAATTATTACCCACACTAAAGCAATTGCGGTGCAAATGAGATAAAAAGAGTTCGTCATCCAAAAAGGCGATAGACCAAGCATTACATCACGTAGTGTTCCGCCACCTATAGCTGTGGTTAATCCTACAACATAGGCTCCAAAAAGGTCAAAATGTTTGGCTGATGCCAATCGAATACCCGAAATGGCAAAGGCCAAGGTTCCTATAAAATCGCAAACGTTGACAAACGTTATATTCATTGCTTCTGAATTTTGCGACGAAGTTACAACTTATTGACGATATTTTGAGGGTTACCTGCTAAGAAGGTTTCAATATTTTGACCAACAATTCGAAGTATACGTTGACGAGCCTCCAATGTAGCCCATGCAATATGTGGTGTAATAAAAGCGTTTGGTAGATGGAGGAGGGGATTGTCGTTACAAGGTGGTTCTTCGGATAATACATCTGCACAATATGCTGCTATTCGGTTTGTTTTGAGTGCCTTGGCCAGATCCTCATCGTTGACCAATCGGCCTCGAGCAGTATTTATCAGAATAAGGTGTGGATTCGCTTTTTCAAGTAATTTCCAATTTATTACATGTTCATTATTGGGAGTAAGCGGGCAATTCAGGCTGACAATGTCGCAGGTGCGGAAAGCTTCTTCCAATGAGATATGATCAACATCTGTAGGTAATTCTTTTTTCGAAGAAACAGCAAACAAACAAACTCCAAAAGGGCGCAACATTTCAGCTATTTTTTGCCCGATACTACCAAATCCAACAATGGCTACTCGCTTATTCTCAAGCCCTATTAAGGGTTCTTTCCAGCAACAGAAATCTGGTGAGTTTTTCCAAAAACCATTGCGGTTTTTCTCTGCATAATGACTTACTCGATTAGTAATATTCAAAAGATGAGCGATAGCCATCTGAGCAACCGCCGTTGTACCATATCCTGCCGCATTGCAGACAACGATTCCTTTACGTGACGCAGCATTTATATCGACTACATCATATCCAGTAGCAGCCACGCAAATCAAACGCAATCGAGGTAATTTAAGTATTTCTTTTTCACCTAATCTTGTCTTGTTTAGAATAAGAATATCTGCATCTTTTGATCGTTGGATAACTTCAGTGATATCTGTACGATCGTAAACCTTGAAACGTCCCATTTTTTCAAAGCAATGCCAATCTAAATCACCGGGATTTAGCGTGAAACCATCTAAAAAAACGATATTTATCATGTACTTTTACTTTTATTGATTTAATAGCTTTTTATCATACGAAATTTCTGACAAACCTACGAGTTGCCAATAACGATCGCCAATTCTACGATAATAGGTCAGTACTGTATACTCATTTTCTGTTTGGAAATAATTTCCCTCAACTGGGCCAGTAAATCCTTTGTTTTGTGGATGGGGAACGGTAAGATATAAATAACTGTAAAAACCTGTTTTCAAGAAGACACTTTTGAGATAAGCTTGTAAAAATTCATCATAGATGAGTCTATATCTGGGTGAAAAACAATCATATGTCCAATCACCGCAAATATAAATATCGGCATCTTTCAACTCAGGCATTTTAAGACTAAAATTTACCCATACATACTCGCTTTGTGAGGCAGCATCGTTATTGTCTTGCGTTCGAACAACGATTTGTCCGTTTCTATCTTGATCATTTATATAATTACGCCTCGGTTTTGCTGTTAATAAATTTGCCATATATTCAGAACCAGACCATCTTATATTATCTATCCCCATTCCTGGATATTGCGTGGAAAGTATTTCAAAGCGACGATATTCATTCCCTGCGTCAAAGATTAGGCTTTGTTGGTGTCTCCATTCTAGAATTGTTCCACTTATATAATCAGGTTTAGGATTCCAAATGGCATTGTCCCAGCGATGGTTTTGAAGGATTATAGTTCGTATTTCTTCCTCTGGTACTTGTATATTTAGTTGACGCGTATCAATGGACATCCGGACTTGTTGATGTGTAGCGTTCCAATCAATGTCTGTATTGGTTGTCACATCAAGAATGGTATTTACTTTTGAATCAATAACAAAAAAGTAAGCATTCAGTGCTGGAGTTAGTGTACCATCTTCATCTAAAACAACTTCTAATTTATAGTTACCACTTAACAAGGGCTGTACATTATTATTAGGTATCCTAATTCGATAGTGGGTGTAATTAGTAATAGTGTTCATACTTTCAACATAGTCATCTATTACCGTCCATTCTGCAGAAGTCTCAACCCAATCATTCTCAAATAAACTTGTTGACTTTTTGAAGTCAGCATCGAGGTGTATTATTCTATAAAGATAGCGATGGTACTCATTAGACATTTGATCGAAGGTTAACTCAAACTGGTCAGATGAACCAAGACGTAGTACTGGTAACGCATGAGAATTACCTCCAGTAGAGATTATCACTGTATTTATGTCATTCTTCAATACTTGAGTGCGTTGAGCATGAAGAAACACAAACGACATACTGAATGCGATAAATAAAATGCAGAAACGCAATGTTACCTTTCCCATACAATTATAGATTATGGCGCAAAGATATAACATAAAAATTAAAATAGACTTGTCTTTTCCGAATGCAAGACTTAATTTTGTGCCATAACAATTTTGGAAAGTAACACTTTTTATATTTACTATTTAATGGAATACTCATCAGAAGTAAAGAACATGTGTATCGTGGCTAAAGGCCCGAACCATGGCCCCGCTCCCATTCCTGAAGAAGGAAAATGGGTGCAAGCCAAAGAGATTAAGGACATCAGCGGTATGACCCACGGTGTAGGATGGTGTGCTCCCCAGCAGGGTGCTTGCAAATTGTCTCTTAACGTAAAAGATGGTGTAATTGAGGAGTGCTTGATCGAAACAATCGGTTGCTCTGGCATGACGCATTCTGCTGCAATGGCAAGTGAAATTCTCCCAGGTAAGACTGTTCTTGAGGCTCTTAATACAGACCTTGTTTGCGATGCTATCAATACTGCTATGCGCGAACTCTTCCTGCAAATTGTCTATGGCCGTACTCAAAGTGCGTTCTCAGAAGGTGGTCTTGTAATTGGTGCAGGTCTAGAAGATCTTGGTAAAGGACTCATCAGCCAGACAGGTACTCTCTACGGTACCAAAGTGAAAGGCACTCGTTACCTCCAACTCACAGAAGGTTACATCACTAAGATGTTCCTTGATAAAGACGACCAAGTTTGTGGCTATGAATTTGTTCATATGGGTAAATTTATGGATGCAATCAAGAAGGGTGTTGATGCCAACGAAGCTCTCAAAAGTGTGACTGGATGTTATGGTCGCACTACAGAAGAGCAGGGCGCAGTTAAATCAATTGATCCACGTAAAGACTAATTAGGAGGACCAAACAAATGATTAGAGAAGTAAAATTTGAAAGTCAGGACCGCCGTATCAAGCAGATTATTGCTGCACTCAATAAACACGGCATTAAAGATATTGAAGAAGCTAACCAAATTTGTGATGTAGCAGGCTAGATCCTTATAAAACCTGCGAAGAAACGCAGATGATTTGCTTTGAGAACGCGAAATGGGCTTATGTTGTAGGTACAGCTATTGCTTTGAAAGAAAAAGCAAAGGATGCTGTAGAAGCTGCTGAATATATTGGTGAAGGTCTACAAGCGTTCTGTATCCCAGGTTCTGTTGCTGATGATCGTAAGGTTGGTATTGGCCATGGAAAATTAGGTGCACGTCTTTTGAGTCCAGAAACTCAATGTTTTGCATTCTTAGCAGGTCACGAAAGTTTTGCAGCGGCTGAAGGCGCAATAAAAATTGCTCAAATGGCAAATAAGTCTAGACCTGCTGATAAACCTCTTCGTTGTATCCTGAATGGTCTTGGTAAAGATGCTGCACAAATTATTAGTCGCATAAATGGTTTTACTTATGTGCAAACTCAATTTGACTATTACACAGGTGAATTGAAAGAAGTTCGTCGTATAGCCTATAGTGATGGTCCTCGTGCAGCTGTAAACTGCTATGGTGCAGACGATGTGCGTGAAGGTGTTGCTATAATGTGGAAAGAGGGGGGTAGATGTATCTATTACAGGTAACTCTACTAATCCTACTCGATTCCAACATCCAGTAGCTGGTACATATAAGAAGGAACGTATTCTTGCTAATAAGCCTTATTTCTCTGTAGCTTCTGGCGGTGGTACGGGACGTACTTTACACCCTGATAATATGGCAGCAGGTCCTGCTTCCTATGGTATGACTGACACCATGGGCCGTATGCATAGCGATGCTCAGTTTGCAGGTTCTTCATCTGTACCAGCTCACGTTGAAATGATGGGCTTCCTTGGCATTGGTAATAACCCTATGGTAGGTTGTACAGTTGCTTGTGCTGTTAATGTTGATCTTGCTCTCAATAAAAAGTAAGGAAATATCATATATTGATTAAATCTTAAGTCTCTCTTAGAACGTTCTAAGAGAGACTTTTCTTTTATTGTGTAATCTGAATAAAAACAGGAGAGTTATTATCTTTTTTCTTCAAATAAGGTTGATTCAAAAACTTTTTCTACTTTTTGCAATATTAAATGGTTTTGGCTGGAAAATGTTTCTAGCATTCTATCCTTTTGATTGGGTAATCCCCAACAACAATCCAACGTTTATACTAATAAAATTCTGCTTAAACAAAAATCTTTCCGTGTGAGAGATTGTACTTAATGTCCGCAGAAGTAAAATACAATATTTTATGCCTTCTTATTCAATGGAACAGCTCGCAGCTATGGATGATTCTCAATTGCGGGCTATTGCAGAAGAACTGAACTCTGAAAACAAGAATAGCAGCAATCGTCAAGAAATCATCTATGGTATTATAGATGCTCAAGCTATTCAGCAATCAGAACAGCGCTCAGATTCCCCTCGTCGTCGCCAGCGTATTGTGAAACATGATGGAGAAGCTGTTTATACTGCCAACAAAAGTGGTAAAGCTACAAAATTGGAAGAAAAAACACCTCCAAAAGCAGAGCAGCCATCTCTTTTTGATGAAGCAACTCCAACCACTCCGAAACGTAAGAGAGGACGCCCCTCAAAAGTAAGCTTGGAAGCAGAAGCCGTTGTGCCGTCTCCGAGTGAAACTACAGTAAAAGAATCTCCCTCTCAAAAAGAAGATATTTTAGATGAATCTTCCCCAATTAGTGATGGAGTTGTAGAAAAATCTACAAAAACACAAACAACTCCAGAAATAGAACTTCCTGATTTTATTTCAGCACAGATGAATAATTCATCTATCATGACAGAAGAAGATGAAAGAATAAAAGCAGACCAACTTGATGTAGCAAAGATTAGGGAACAGCTATCAAAGAATGCTAAACCACAACCTAACTCTCAACATCAGAATCAAGAAAAGAGCCTTCCTAACGAGATAGAGCAAAATATAGAATCTCCAGCGATGGACATTCCTGCATTGCCCAAAGATATAGATAAGGATGCAACCTTTGTTATTATAAAGGATGTTCCTGTTTTGTATAATGATCCCACATACGATGATCCTTTTGAAGTTGCACCTATTCAAGCAACTAAGTTCCGTCGCTTTAAAGATGATCCTCTCGTATCGAAGAGTGCAAAGCCTATTGTTCTGTCTTCTGCCCGCCCAGAAACGTCTGCTGCAGTACAACAACAAGATTTGCGTATTGAGGATGAATATCTTGAAGGAAGAGGAGTTTTGGAAATCATGCCTGATGGCTTTGGCTTTCTTCGTTCTTCCGATTATAATTACCTTACTTCACCTGATGATATTTATGTAACAGTTCAACAAATACGCCAAAATTCATTGAAAAACGGTGATGTTGTAGAGGGTTCTGTACGCATTCCTCGTGATGGAGAGAAATTCTTTACACTGGCACGTATTGAAAAAATCAACGGATTAGATCCAGCCATTGTAAGAGATCGCATTTCCTTTGAACATCTTACACCACTGTTCCCCGAAGAGAAGTTTAAGCTCTGTACAGGTACTAACGACCCGATGTCCTGCCGCGTTGTCGACTTATTCAGCCCAATAGGTAAAGGACAGCGTGCACTTATCGTAGCACAGCCTAAGACAGGTAAAACTTGGCTGATGAAGGACATAGCCAACGCTATAGCTAAAAACCATCCCGACACATATATGATGATGCTTCTCATCGATGAACGGCCAGAAGAAGTCACGGATATGGCACGCACGGTTAATGCTGAAGTTATTGCATCAACTTTTGATGAGCCTGCATCTCACCACGTTAAGATTGCTAATATTGTTCTAGACAAGGCAAAACGCATGGTTGAATGTGGACATGATGTTGTCATCTTCTTGGATTCAATAACACGTTTAGCACGTGCTTATAATACGGTTTCTCCTTCTAGTGGTAAAGTTCTAACTGGCGGTGTAGAAGCTAATTCTCTTCAACATCCTAAGCGTTTCTTTGGTGCTGCACGTAACATTGAAGGAGGAGGTTCGCTCACAATTATTGCCACAGCTTTGATTGATACAGGTTCGAAAATGGATGAAGTTATTTTTGAAGAGTTCAAAGGAACTGGTAATATGGAACTTCAGCTCGATCGCAACTTGTCTAACAAGCGTGTTTATCCTGCTGTTAATTTAGTAGCTTCAAGTACGCGCCGTGATGATTTGTTGCTCGACGATTTAACACAAAATCGTATGTGGATTCTTCGCAAGTATATTGCAGATATGAATCCTGTTGAGGCAATGAATGAATTGCAAAAGCGCATGAAGAATACACGCAACAATGAAGAATTCCTAATGTCGATGAACGGATAAAAGTATATAATCGCAGAGTCAACAATCTTATCACACTTGATTTTAAGATTTTGCACTGTGCCAATATAGACACGGGAAAAGGAAATACGATTGTCGTCAGATTTTAAGTATCCTTTTCCCGTTTTTATCTTTTAAATAGATACGTAAATGATAACATATCTTGATGTCCAAAATGTGCAGAAGTCTGTTGGTGATCGCATACTCTTCCATGATGTTTGTTTCTCTATAGGTGAGGGACAGCATGTTGGACTTATAGCCAAGAATGGAACAGGAAAGTCAACACTCCTCAATATATTAAGCGGAAAAGAAGACTATGATGATGGTACACTTGTTTATCGTAACGATATAAAAGTGGGCTATCTTGAACAAACGCCTCATTTTGACCCAAATCTGTCTGTTTTGCAATCATGTCTTTCTCAAGCTCCTCTGACATTGGAGAATCCAGAACTGCGTGCAAAGCAACTTCTCACTCAATTAAAACTTGAAGAAATTGACAAGCCCATAGGGTTACTTAGCGGTGGACAGATAAAGCGTGTTGCACTGGCAGCTGTTCTGCTTGAAGATCCTGATTTGCTTATTTTAGATGAACCAACTAACCATTTGGATCTAGATATGATTGAGTGGTTAGAGAATTATCTGCGACGTAATACCAAAGCACTACTCATGGTAACTCACGACCGATATTTCCTGGATCGTATTTGCTCTATCATCTTAGAACTGGATGATGAAACTATGTACACTTATCATGGCAATTATCAGTATTATCTTGAGAAAAGAGATGCTCGAGTATTGAATACGAATGCAAATATCGCTAAAGCACAGAATCTCTACCGAAAAGAATTAGATTGGATGCGGCGAATGCCTCAAGCTCGAGGAGGAAAGGCTAGATATCGCAAAGAAGCGTTTTTTGAACTAAAACAACAAGCAAAACGCCGACAAGAAGAAAAAGCCACACGCTTAGAAGTAAAGAGCGGATATATAGGTTCTAAAATTTTTGAAGCAGAATATGTTTCAAAAACTTTTGAAGGAACACCAGAGAAACCTACTCCTAAAGTTATTCTAAACAATTTCTACTATAATTTCTCTAGATATGAGAAAATGGGTATTGTAGGAAATAATGGGACAGGTAAGTCAACCTTTATCAAAATGCTCTTAGGTAAAGTTAAACCCGATAGTGGACACTTTAGCATTGGAGAGACAGTTCGTTTTGGCTATTTTAGCCAAGAAGGGATGGAGTTTGATTCCAAGATGAAGGTCATTGATGCCGTTCGTCAATATGCGGAATATATTGATTTGGGCGGGGGACGTAAACTTTCAGCCTTGCAGTTCCTTACGCACTTTTTATTTCCTCCACAGCGTCAGCAAGATTATGTCTACAAATTAAGTGGGGGCGAACGCAGGAGACTCTATCTCTGCACTGTTCTCATGCAGAATCCAAACTTTCTTATTTTGGATGAACCGACTAATGATCTCGACATTGCCACATTGCAAATTTTAGAAGAATATCTTGAAAATTTTAAAGGGTGCGTTATTGTTGTAAGCCACGACCGGTATTTTATGGACAAGGTAGTGGACCATTTGCTTGTTTTTAAAGGAGAAGGCATCATAGACGACTTTCCTGGTAATTATTCTCAATATCGACAATGGGCAGCATTGCCTGAGAATGCCCCAGAGCAAGTAGCTGAACAGATCACAACAAATAAAAAATATGTAAGTGTTCATCGCCGCAGACTCACATTCAAGGAAAAAAAAGAATTAGAAAAACTTGAGCATGACTTGAAAAGTCTTGAGCAAGAGAAAAAGAGCATAGAGGCCGCACTTTGTAGTGGCACATTGAGTGTTGAAGAACTCACTGAGAAGTCCAAACGCCTCCCACAGCTTGAGACGGAATTGGAAGAAAAAGAAATGAGATGGCTGGAATTATCTGAAATAGAGCAATGAAACCATTAGCAGAACGTCTGCGTCCAACAACGTTGGACAATTATATCGGACAGAAACATCTTGTAGGGCAGGGAGCCATACTTCGTCAAATGGTTGAAGCTGGGCATATTGCTTCTTTTATCCTTTGGGGACCTCCAGGAGTTGGAAAAACCACCTTAGCAAAGATTATTGCCAATAAGATAGACGTAGCTTTCTATACTCTTTCAGCTGTTAGTTCTGGCGTTAAGGATGTGAGAGAGGTCATTGAAAGTGCCAAAAAAAAATCGCTTTTTTGGTGGACAAAGTCCTATACTATTTATCGACGAAATCCATAGATTTTCTAAATCACAACAAGATAGCTTGTTGGCAGCTGTGGAACAAGGAGACATCACACTGATTGGAGCTACAACAGAAAACCCGTCGTTTGAAGTGATTCGCCCGTTGCTCTCTCGCTGCCAAGTATATGTTCTTCAAACTCTCTCACAAGAAGAACTCCTACAACTGATCCATCAAGCGTTGCAAACAGATAGCTACCTGCAAGATTTAGATGTTGATTTGCAGGAGACAGAGGCTCTGCTGAGGTATAGTGGGGGAGATGCACGAAAACTTCTCAATATCCTAGATCTTGTAACAAATTCTGCACAACCCCATGAAAAAGTTGTCATCAATAATAAAGTTATTGAAGAACGCCTGCAACAAAACCCACTGGCTTATGACAAAGCTGGCGAGATGCACTATGACATAATATCTGCCTTTATAAAAAGCATCAGAGGAAGTGATCCTGATGCTGCCACCTATTGGCTGGCACGCATGATAACTGGTGGTGAAGACCCCAAATTTATTGCCCGACGCCTTGTCATTAGTGCAGCTGAGGATATTGGCTTGGCCAATCCCAATGCTTTGTTAATTGCTAATGCAGCTTTTGATGCTGTGGCAAAAATAGGCTGGCCTGAAGGACGTATCCCCTTGGCTGAAGCGACCATCTATTTGGCCAATTCACCAAAGTCTAACTCTGCTTATTTGGCCATAGATGCAGCCATTGCAAAAGTTCATGAAACAGGAAATTGTCCAGTACCACTCCCTATTCGTAATGCTCCTACACAGCTCATGGCTGAATTGGGCTATCATGACGGCTATATATATCCGCACGATTATCCACATCATTTCGCAGAGCAACAGTATTTGCCAGATACGATTAAATCTGAACGATTTTGGCATCCTGCTGATAACTCTCAAGAAGAAAAACAGCGGGAACATTTGAACAATTTGTGGAAAAATCGAAAGTGGTAAAAATTATTAGATAAATATAGTTCACGCGTATGGATTAATATTTGCAGAGATCTCTACTTTTTGTCTATAATTTTTCTTTTTTAAGAGCCATGAGAATAGCGTAAAAATAAAAATTATTATCTGCGCGTGGAAATAACGCAAAATAAAAAGCACCTCTCCAAAAGGTGCTTTTTTAATTTCTCAAGGAGAAATTTTATTTTCTATACTACAAATTTTTATTTTCCTCCCGAGAAAATAAAAAAATACAATAAGGAAATTATCAGATACCATAAGGATCTAGCTCGACATCTTTATTATATTTCCAAACAGAATAAGCGGAAAAAAAGCTTACTTCTCATTTTTTTGATCATAATTTTTATAGAAAATCTCAACATTTTCCTTTCGTTTCCACAGAATAGAGGAAGATGTTCAGTAATGAGTCTGCCTTTTTTCTTTTTCAAAAGTTTTTTTCTGCTTCTTAAATCAAACACGTTTTTTTGTCAAATAAAGCGATACTATTCTAAAGTTCCAAAGTTCTTATATTTGTAGTGAAAAATTAAGACAAAGAGAATGGGTAATGTCTGAAAAAGTGTGTAAGATTCTCCAATCAGGAGTAGCAGACAGCAATGGTAATGACATTGGCTAGAAAAGGCTTTACTTGTGCATCACTCTCTTGGAATATGTTCTTGGTGATGAGAAGAACAAATAGAGCATATGAATCTAAGAAATATAGAAAAAAACTTGTTGATTAAGTCTGCTCTTCAAAAATAACGAGGAACTGCATAGTCGTGAAAAAGATTCTTTCTGCCAAAAGTATTTCTATAGAGAGCGTATATATAGTCATAAAATGGAGAGATTATATCATCTGATTCGCTTCGAGTACACACGTTATTACTGAGAAAATAAAAAAACTTACGCATCGAAGATACATAGTTTTGTATATTTGCAAAATATAAAAGGAGGCAATATATGGCTATCAACCAGGTTAGGAAATATATCTGGCTACTGGATACTCTTCGCAGGAATAAAAATCTAACATTTAAAGAACTGAATGAATTATGGCTCAATGATGAAATCAGCGAAGGAATAGAGCTTTCCATACGTACATTTCATAAGTGGCGTATTGCCATTGAAGATTTATTTGCAATTAACATAGAGAATGAAGGACGAGGAGAATACAGATACTACATCAGTACTTCATATGGAATCGACAATAATCCTTTTTATAGCTGGTTGATAGAGACCTTCTCTCTTGGGAATCTGATGATGAATAGTATATCTCTTCATGAACGAATACTATTAGAATATGCTCCATCAAAAGATTTCTTACCAACTATAATTTCAGCAATGAAAGAAGGTAAAACATTGCGATTAAAATATAAGGCGTTTTGGCAGGATACGAGGAAAATCATTTATTGGAGCCATATTGCATCAAGCAGTTTAAGCAACGGTGGTATTTGTTAGGAAGAAATGTGCAAGTGGACAGACTTTTGATTTATGCACTTGACCGGATATTGGAGATAGAAAAAGAGGAAAGTATGAAGTTCAAAATGCCCTCTTGTTTCTCAGCAAAAGAATATTTTGCTACAGCTTATGGGATTATTACAGGAGATGAAACTTCCGAGGAAACTGTTGTATTGAGAGTGACCGAATGGCATGCACACTACCTCCGTTCCTTGCCCTTGCATCACACCCAAACAGAAAAAGATTCATCAAATGGATATTGCACGTTTGAATATCACATCTGTCCGACTCTAGATTTTCAGCAGGAAATTCTCTCGATGGGTGCATTTGTGGAAGTACTTTCTCCCCAATGGTTGAGAGAACAAATAGGCAATACGGTAAAACTCATGTACGAAAAGTATAATCAATAAACATATAGAATATGGACACAATTCAAGAGCAAATTGTCAGATGGGCTAATAAGTATATACCTAAGTTTAATTAGTTATCGGAAAAGCATAAAACTCCGTATTATACACAATCGCCATTAGACATAATTAGCAAGCCGGTAGACCTGATGATTATTGGAATCAATCCGAAAGGAAATGCTGGGATAGGTGGACGAAAAATGAGCATTGAACAATATCTTAAAGGTAATCCCTCTTGGGAGGAAAGATTTAATGCAGAAGAGAAAATCTGTTGGAGGTTCAATCAGGGTGTACGTTTCTTTTTGGGTTATGATGACTTTTATCATCCCGAGAGTATCGATAATGACGAGAACATTGTATGGACCAATCTATCTCCCTTTGAATCAAAACAAGGCAATAAGGATCTCAAAAGAGAATTGATGCAAGAAGGCTTAAAAAGTACATTAGAGTTAATTGAAATTTTGTAGCCAAGACGTATTATCCTATTAGGTATAAATGCTTTCCGACAAATAGAAAAGACTATGATTGGTCAAGAAAGAGTAGAATATACCTCCGTTTTTGATAATATAAAGTCAAGAGTTGGGCGCATTAATCAGATTCCTACAGTATGTGTTCCGCATCCTTCTGGTCAGTGGGAGGTTAGCAATAAGTTTATTCCAACATTTATATTCTTACACAAACTTGCTGAAATCACCAATACGAAGAATGTAGTCAAGCCATTAAAAGACATTGTTGCGATAATGCGCAAAGAAATGAGAAGTTGGCAAAAGGACGTACTCTTAAAGCAAGTATAGTCTTGAGATGCATGGTATCTGCAGTTTCGATTTTTACGATTTCTTCTCTTTGATAAAGGGACGAAACATTATCTCCCTGCAGACCTATCCCTACACGTCAGCCATTGATGAAGCATTGTCTCTGTTGAAATACGACAGAGGTAAAATAAAGAATAAGTACTTGTTGACTCTCTGTGTAAGGCATAATGAAACGGATTACATGAAACAGCTTCAAGAGGTTGGGGATCATAATTTTATAGAAACATTTCCTGATGATATGGTATTGAACTTTAATATCATAGAATCGGTTTTGAAACAAGTTATATTGTTGGAAATTACACCTAATTTTTAATTATATGGAAACCAAATTGACAGAAGTACAAAGACGAGTGTTTGAAGTAGGGATAAAACCTCAAATCTGCTACCAACGGTGGGTAGACGAAGTTTGTGCTTTCTTAAAAACAACTGCTCCCTATCTCGGAGACGGAGGACGCCATTGCAACGTCTTCCAGTCTAAGCCTGTATTAGACAAGCAACCAGATATTTTGTTTTTAGGTTATAATGCCAATGAAGACTATGGCTATGCGGGCATAGAACGAAAACGATTTTGGGAGGGAAATCTGTCTTTTTATGAGGAAGGAGCAAGATATAAAGATCCCTGGAAGGTGTGGTATCGCCCTTATAATGCCATGAAGTTTGCCAATTATACCAAACCGATGGAAGACGGCAATTTTGTTTTCATAAATGCGTTCTATTTCGGCAGTAGCAAAATTCGGCAATTATAACGTATTCCTGATATCCAGCCCGCTATTGCCAAGTGTTTGGAATTTACAAGAGAAGTAGTCACTGATATATTCCGTCCAAAAGTAATTGTTTGCTTTTCTATTCCTGACTGTTTTGATAGACTGAATATGAAATTTAAGTTTGACGCTATTGTTTCTTTCTCACCCCCACACACCATCAATGGCAAAACCTACCAATGTAAACAAGTTATCAGAATGGGATTGTGGGAAGGAATCCCTATTATCGGTATTCTGCATCCATCTGGTTTGCATAATCATGATGATTGAGGAGTAATTGCCCATATCCTCAAGACTATCTTTATTTCCTCCAATACAAAAGACTAAAAAGAAAATTCATTCATATCTTAGCCACCTATGCCCCGATTAAGCATAGGTGGCTTTTATTTTTGCACCATAGAATAAATGAAGTATTACTTAAAATAGAATCTTATGACACTCTGGAAAATTGAAGCTAAAAAAACAATAGGAATTGGGGCAAGGGTAAAGAACTTATCAAAAGGATGTTCGTAGAATTTCCAACTCCTACGACCACACCACCCTTGGGACAGGTGAAATATCAAGAGACAATAGCTCAACTTTTTAATACAAAGTATGGGATGAGTTTTGATAAGTCAAAAATAAATACAGGATATTTTATCTGTACGAAAATATGAAGATTAAAGAAATTTTACTTTCTGACGACATACAGCGTATAGAAAGAGAGATTATTAATGCTCATAAAGGAATAGGGATTCGCTATCGCAACAAAGATTATTCCAATTTTGCCTGTCTTTTGGAGATACGAAAAGACTTGATTAATAAGAAGGTTCTGAAGTTTCAAGAAGACCTTATTCCTGAAATTGTCGAATTCAACGAAACCCTATGCAACACCTTGCAGAAAATGTACGATAAGGCATATCATATATGGATCGACTTTCAAAACTTCGGGATTGGGAAGACGATATAGAACTTACAGCCGAATGCTATTTAGGCCTGGTGCATCCCGTGAGACATCCATTACAGGGGGAAGACAGGCAAGATCTATGGAATGCTCTTTGTGACGATGAATTGAATACTCTTTATGCAGGTGGAGTTTCTTTGCAGACGCTTACTTTTCCACGTGACAACAAAGAAAGTTTTGAGTCATTTATAGGAATGGATTGTCCTCCTCCCAATTGGAACGAAGGGTTGGATTCCAAACTCACAGAGGATTTACACTTAATCTGTCAATTCAATCACCTTTTTGACCACACCTATTGGGCGATTACAGACTTTATCTATGTGAGAGAATTTGAAATAAGAATCAAGGTCGATGTAAATAATTATATTCTCAATGACGCTTAAAGAACTACTTTGTACTATTCCTTTTGAAAAGATAGAACCACATATAGCGCTGCTTTATCCCGATATGGCTACTCCTCGAATACTCGAGTTGTTTCGTTCTCATTATAAGTTGCTATGTCGACTCATTCCACGGGTAGCAGAGTCGGAAGAACCTTGTATCATTACAATGACGAAATGGGAAGAGAATGAAACTCCTTTTTTAGATGCTTATAATATTGAAGGCTGCGACTGGGAAGAGGCCTTATCTAAAGAAGTAGTAGTAGAACCTGAAGTGACGGCCTCATTATCCGAAATAGCCGCTTGTTGTCTTTGGCACACCTCGTTCTATGGCTTTACTTCCAAACAAAGAGAAGAAGTATTTCAAGAATTCGAACAAGAGACGGAGTATTACTTATCTCGGAATGAGACTTTTGTTCAAGAACTCATAGAAGATGTAAAAAAGAATTTTCCTATTACATGGGAAAGGTTCAGCAATGAGTGGGACAACTTTTCGGAAGAGATGAAATGATGGTATATGGCAAAGAATACCAACTGTATACTTTGTCTAGTAATGTCTGAAAAAGTGTGTAAGGCTGCTTTATTCTTTCTCTCTGAGACATGTTCCAGAGGAAGATGAAGAGGAAATAAAGCTTACACACTTTTCAGGTGCTACCTTTTGCTATTTTTCGTGTAGATGAAATAACAAAGAAGTTTTAATAAATAGGTTGGGAAATCATACAGATTTCCCAACCTATTTATTTTAGAGTATTCTCGATTATTCCTTGATATTGGGTTCTTCCAAACCGAGGTTTTTCTTCTTGTCTACAACTTTTAAGATCAGGCCAATGACAAGAGCCACTGCTCCAAGACCAGCAAGCATAATCAGCGGAGCTGTATAGTTGAGTTGAGTGGGATCTGTTACACCAACATTGGTTTTGTCGAGAACTTTACCAATGAGCAGAGGGAATAGCCAAAGGCCAATATTCTGAATCCAGAAGATAAGAGCATACGCAGATCCAATGATTTTGCATCTACCAATTTTGGAACACTGGGCCAAAGTGATGCTGGGACTAAAGAGAAAGAAGCCCCGAGAACTAGGATTGTTATATATGCCACGATAACTCCACCAACTTGGCTATCCTTGAACTCAGGGAGAACAAAGGCAAAAGTGAGATGGCAGAAAATCAAGAGTAGTGAACCTAAAACGAGCATAGATGCAGCTTTTCCTTTGTGGTCGACATAGCTACCGAGAATCGGAGTGATACCAACGGCCAAAAGTGGGAATACTGCAAAGATTGATTCTGCTGACTGACGCATGTAGCCCATATAACAATAGATAACTAGGCTAAGAATAGAGATAGTTAGCATGGTATACTTAAGTGCTTTTTTCTTCATGAAATTGAACATAAAAGCAGAAGCTGCAACTAAGAGCATGATAACATACTGGACTATTGTTACACTTGAGGATGCCCAAAAAGAATCTTTGGGTAATTCTGTGAATGTTAGGTTACACTGAAGCATATTTACAGCATACTTCTGGAAAGGAAAGATAGCAGAGTAATACAGCACACAAAGTAAAGCTACAAGCCAAAAGCCCATACTTGTGAGAATTTTACCCAAATCGCTAATTTTAAAAGGCTCATCCTTTTCTTCTGCTTCACCAGTTTGAGAATCGAGTTTTTTGTCCATAAAGAAGTAGACAATGAACATGATCAAAGCAATACAGATAAGCACTACACCAAATGCTACTGAACGAGATACATTGACTTGACCACCCAATTTGGCAAAGAACGGAGAGAAAATCATGCAAGTGGCAACACCAAGGCGTGCAAGTGCCATTTCAGAACCCATTGCCAATGCCATTTCGCGTCCCTTAAACCATTTTACAATACCACGAGAAACTGTGATACCTGCCATTTCCACACCGCAGCCAAAAATCATGAAGCCGCAAGCTGCAACCTTGGCGGAGGCAGGCATGCCTTCATAGAAAGGAGAAACGCCCAATTGTTCAAAGACGGGAATATGGTTGAGGTTGTTCGTGAACCAAACATCGAGTGCACTTCCTGCAAAGCTGTCGCTAATGGCATAATACTTAATAAGTGCACCTGCTAGCATAACCGCTCCTGAGAGTACTGCAGTGAAGCGTACCCCCATTTTGTCGAGAATGATACCAGCAAAGATAAGAAAGAATATAAATACGTTCAAAAAGGTTTCTGAACCTTGCATCGTTCCAAAAGCTGTGGGAATCCCATCCTCTTTGCTCCTGCATCAATTCTTTGATAGGGGAGAGAATATCCACAAAGATGTAGGCACAGAACATGGCTAAGGCCAAGAGGAGAAGAGCGGTCCAGCGCATTCCAGCTGAATCTCTCAGAGTAGTTTTAATTTTTTCTGTCATAATCTATTTTTATAATTATTTCTTATATAATATGCATAGATGGTTCTTATTTTTTCAACCAGCGATTAAGCCAACGGAAGAAGGTGCGTTGCCAAAGAATTCCGTTTTGGGGTTGGAGCACCCAATGGTTTTCATCCGGGAAAAGTAACATTTGTGCAGGAATTCCGCGCAGTCGAGCTGCTGCAAAAGCACTTTCTGCTTGTGTGTATTCAATACGGAAGTCGCGCTGTCCGTGAATACACAGTATAGGAGCCGTCCATTTATCAACATAGAGATGAGGACTTTCAGCATAAGCCTTACGGATTTCTCCATTTGGTCGTTCCCAGGGAGCACCTCCAAGGTCCCAATTAGGAAACCACATTTCTTCAGTTTCCACGTATTGCTGTTGAGTATTGTAAATGCCGTCATGTGCTATTAAAGCTTTGAAGCGACCTTCGTGATGACCTGCCAACCAGTAAACACTGAAGCCTCCAAAACTGGCACCTACAGCACCAAGGCGTTCTTTATCGACATAGGATTCTTTTGCCACATCATCGATAGCACTTAAGTAGTCCTGCATACAAAGACCTGTGTAGTCACCACTAATCTCTTCGAGCCATTCCATACCAAACCCTGGAAGTCCTCGACGATTAGGAGCAACAACGATATATCCATTGGCTGCCATCATCTGGAAGTTCCAACGATAGCTCCAGAATTGAGATACAGGACTCTGTGGTCCACCTTCACAATAGAGTAGGGCGGGGTATTTCTTATTCGCATCAAAGTGAGGCGGATAAATAACCCAAACGAGTTCTTTCTTACCATCAATTGTCTTACCCATCTCTCTTTTACTTCTCCCATAGTGAGTTGATCGAAAATGGGTTTGTTTTCGTTTGTTAGTTGCTGTATGGAAACAGACTTACCTTGGGGAATAATCTCAAAGAGTTCGTCTGGATGAGACATACTATGGCGTTTTGTCAAGACTCCTTTGCCCGTTGCATTGAGAGATACTAAAACGTAGTCGGCCGTTTCATTTGTCAGCTGTTTTACATGTCCTTGGAGGGTGGTAGAATAGATGTTTGTCTTACCATGCCAGCAGCCTGTAAAATAGAAACTCTTACTGTCGGGCTGCCATAGGAACTCGTTGACGCTACTTTCAAAGGATTCTGTAACGTAGGTCTTTTTCCCCGTAGCAAGTTCGTAAACACAGAGGCGGCTACGATCGCTTTCATATCCGTCACGCATCATACTGCTCCAAGCAACATATTTCCCATCTGGCGAGAATTGGGGATTTTGATCATACCCCATATTGTAATCATCTGTAGAATGCGGCGAGTTGATAGATTGTCCTTCTAAGCTTTCTGTCACTTTTACCTCTGGCGCTACAAATCCATCTGGTTTACAAAGATTACGTGTGGTCTTGTTGGACAAATTATAAAGATAAATATCACTATCCGTAGAAATAGCATATTTTAATCCTGCTTTTTTGCGGCAGGTATATGCTATTTGGGTTCCGTCTGGGCTCCAAGCCAGCTGTTCTACTCCTCCAAAAGGTTCCATGGGACACTCGTAAGGTTCGCCTTTCATAATATCTTCAGCACCAGTAATGGAGTTACCATTGAAAGTGGCTACAAAAGGATGAGGGGCCGTTGTTACATAGTGATCCCAATGTTTATACATTAGATCATTAATAACCATGCCGCTAGCTTATCTAAGTCAGCGTCATTTTGCTGAATACTTGTATTCTGTGAAACAGTTTTGATAAGAATAACTCTCTTGCTGTCAGGTGAAAAGAGAAAGTCGATAACTCCATCTTTCTCATGAGATATTTGCACACGATTACTCCCATCTGCATTCATCATCCACACTTGTCCTCCAAAGAGATAAGCAATATGTTTCCCGTTATTTATATAGGTAGCACCGCCTTCGCTTTTTTCGCTTGTTGTGAGTTGCTGTGTGGCCTTACTTTTCATGTCCAAAAGATACAGGACGCTATGACTTTTGTTTTGCTCCTTACTATAGTAGCTAACAGAATAGACAGCTGTTTTTCCATTGGGTGCGAGATTAACACTTCCAAGGCGTCCCATTTGCCATAAAACTTCGGGGGTCATAATGTCTGAAGAGAGTTTTGGAGTTACTTTCCCAATAAAACCATCAGCACTAACTGTTGTGGCAGCAAGAGCTGTTGCAATTAAAATAGACTTTATCATCTGTGCTTAGTATTAAAAAGGCTGATACGTCTCTTTAATTATTCTAAAAGAGAACGTATCAGCTGGTTGTGAATTTATTTGTTAGAACGATTACGTAAAGCTTCTTGCTTCTTGCGTAATTCTTCTTGTTGCTCTTGAAGAGCTTGTAGACGTGCAGCAAAACCACCCATTTTCTTATTGGGATTGTTCTTGTTATTCTTGAAGTTTTCTTCAAGTTTAGCTAAAAGTTGTGCATCGTCTGTTGTGCGACGAAGATACCACATTGTTAAAGCACTAGTTAGCAGCGATATGAAATAGTAGTAGTTCAAACCGCTAGAGTACTTGTTAAACATGAAAAAGAAGAAGACTGGCATAAGGAACATCATCCATTGCATCAGTTTCATTTGTTGTGCTTGCTCACCACTCATGCTCTCTTGTTGCTGACGCATCATAAGCCAAGAGTACAAAAGGTTTGACCCACAGAAAAGAATACAGAAGAGACTAAGGTGGTCACCTAAAAGCCAAATATTGCTGCCCCAATTAATAAGGTCATCATAGGTAGAGAGGTCATCTGCCCAAAGGAAAGATTGCTGGCGTAACTCGAAAGCATTGGGAATGAAGTTGAACATTGCAATCCACACAGGCATCTGAATAAGCATAGGTAAACAGCCTCCCATGGGACTTACCCCATATTGACTGTAGAGCGTCATCATTTCTTGCTGACGTTTCATAGCATCTTCCTTATTGGGATATTTCTTTTGTAACTCGTCTACCTTTGGCTTGAGAACGCGCATCTTGGCACTACTCATATAGCTCTTTCTTGTAGTAGGGTAGACAAGAATACGGAGAAGGAGCGTAATAATGAGTAAGACAATGCCCATATTCATGCCAAAACCTGTAAAGAAGTCGAAAACGTAGATAGTGAAGAATCTGTTAATCCAACGGATTATAGGCCAACCAAGATATACTAAATCTTGTAGTCCTAATTCTTGTTGACTAATACGGTATTGTTCCATACTTTGGAGGTAACGATATTTATTCGGACCAAAGTAGAACTGTATCTGTGTGAGTTCCTTTCCTGACGGATCAAAAGGCATAGCAAGTTGTGCACTATAGTCTTTCACAAAGCCACTATTTTCACCGCAGGTGTCGCTCTTTAAAGCAACATTACTGAATGCGTTTTTTCCTGCAATGATAACAGCGCTGAAGTATTGGTTCTTAAATGCTACCCATGACACTGCTCCTTCGGGCTTTTCTTCTGTAGATTTGTATTCATTGAGCTTTTCTGTATTACCATCTTTCGTCTTATAGGTCAAGGTGGAGTACATATTCTCAAAGTAGAGCCCTTTTTCTTGCTGGCGCACTTTGTCGTTCCATGCAATTTGAAGAGGTTTGTTTGTAAACAAATGTCCCTTTGAACGGAATGCAACATTGACCATGTAGGTATTGGGGAGTAGTGTGTAATCAATATAGAGGGTGTCTCCTGTTGTAGCTCCAAGTGCAAGTGTTGCAGACGAATCTGTTTTTGCTATAGTTTGGAATGTGTAGCTCTGGAGGTTGTAAAGACCTTTTGTCGTTTCCAATTGAAACTCCATTTGCGCCGTTTTTGCATCAAATAGTGTAAGGTTCTTATTGCTCTGTTCATGGAAGTCTTTATATGATTTAAAATTGAGCAGGTGAACTTCACTCACGACACCACCTTTCGGGGAAAGAGTAACAGCAACATTCTCATTGCGAAGAACAACGGGGCGTGCTGCTTGACTATCTGCCAAAGCCGTGTAAAACACATCGCTACTGTCAACCTTTTGAGGTTGGATAGCTTGTTGGGGCTTTGTATCTGTTGAAGGAGTTCTTTGTTTAGCTTGTATCTGCTCTGTGGCTTGTGATTGAGCTTCTTGCGGTTTTGCAAAGTAACTATATCCTATCAGTACTAATGCTATAAGGAATAATCCTGTAAGAGTATTTTTATCCATTTATTTTTGATTCTTGCTTGCTGCTATTGCTGCTTTTACAAAGTTGAGGAAAAGAGGGTGCGGGTGTAGTACAGTGCTAGTATATTCAGGATGGAATTGGACACCGATATACCATCGCTTTTCTGGAATTTCTACAATTTCTACTAAGTCGCTTTCAGGATTAATTCCCGTACATTTCATTCCTGCATTTTCGAATTCTTCGCGATATAAATTATTGAACTCATAGCGATGGCGGTGGCGTTCGCGAATTTCTTCCTTCTGGTAGATTTCTCTAGCTCGGCTTCCTTCACGCAACATACATTCGTAGCCGCCTAGGCGCATGGTGCCGCCCATGTTTGTGATGTTTTTTTGTTCTTCCATGAGGTCGATAACGCCATGTTTGGTTTGCTGATCCATCTCAACAGAGTTTGCATCCTCATAGCCAAGAACATTTCTTGCAAATTCGATACACATCATTTGCATACCGAGGCAGATACCAAAGGTTGGGATATCGTGTTCTCGACTATAGCGTGTTGCAACAAGTTTTCCTTCAATACCGCGTTGGCCAAAACCTGGACATATTACCAACCCATGCATTCCTTTCAACATGTCAGCAACAGTGGCATCTGTAATTTTTTCGGAGTTGATAAAAGTAGTTCTAACCTTATAGTCGTTATAAGTACCTGCTTGTGAGAGGCTTTCAAGAATACTTTTATATGCATCTTGCAAATCGTATTTACCTACTAGACCGATATTAACTACTTCGGTTGCTCTATGACGACGTTCCAAAAAAGAGCGCCAAGGGCCAAGTTCGGGAGTTTCACCTACGGGCATTCCCATCTTCTTCATTATCGTAGCATCAAGATGTTGTTCTTGCATGCGCAATGGAACTTCATAAATGGTAGGTTGATCAAGGCTTTGTACAACGGCATCAGGACTTACGTTGCAGAAGTTAGCAACTTTTTTCTTGAGACTGTCGCTTAGTGTGTGCTCTGTGCGTAGGACCAAGATGTCTGGCTGAATACCAAGGCTTTGCAGTTCTTTTACGCTATGTTGCGTAGGTTTCGTCTTTAACTCCTTTGCAGCAGCCAAGTAGGGGACAAATGTTAAATGTATACATAAAGCATTTTGTCCTAATTCCCATTTGAGTTCTCGGATGGCTTCTAAGAACGGAAGACTCTCAATATCACCTACTGTTCCGCCTACTTCAGTAATGACAAAATCGAAGTGGTATTTTTTACCATTCAAGAGCATTGCACGCTTAATCTCATCAGTGATATGGGGAACCACCTGCACTGTTTTTCCCAAATAATCTCCGCGTCTCTCTTTTTCAATAACACTTTGGTATATTCGACCTGTTGTAACGTTATTAGCCGCACTTGTTCGAATTCCTGTGAAGCGTTCGTAGTGACCAAGGTCTAAATCGGTCTCGCGGCCGTCATCTGTCACATAGCACTCGCCATGCTCGTATGGATTTAAAGTTCCAGGATCAACATTGATATAGGGATCGAACTTCTGGATAGTAATGTTAAAGCCACGTGCTTGAAGCAGTTTGCCAATAGAGGCCGCAATGATGCCTTTACCTAAAGAACTGGCAACGCCACCCGTCACGAAGATGTACTTTGTTTCCATGCTGTGTGAAATAGAATTATTTAATTTTATGCGAAAATACAATAATGACAAGGAACTTCAAAACAAAACTAGGAGGAAAGCCTATAAAGGCTTCCTCAATGATGTTCTTTGTAAAAGAAAAGGTAAGGAGGGGTCTCTAAAGGCATCATTAGTTCGTCAAAGATTCACTACTTACCCTAATCTATCGATGTCTTATAATCAACACAAGAGCGTGAGGCCAGCAAAGGCTTTAGTTTTGCTGCTATCTCTCGATGTGTAGGATGTTGTCCATAAGTCTTAATGTCTTCAAGGCTTTCAAACAAACTATTCAGGCAGATGTCCCACACCTCGCTCTCATTCTTATTTTCTCCTACCTCAATTTCTTTAATTGTAGGAATAATTGCTGGCAAAGCTTCAATTCCTTCTTTGAAAGAAAGGAAGGCTTTCTCACGATTTAGGGAATCTATATCATCGCGGAACTTGAACAAAACAATGTGTCTATACATGGACAATAAAAATTACTAATTTTGTTGCAAAATTAAGGAAATGTGGAGAAACCTAATAGTATTTTTGTTTATTTTCTGCTGTTTTTCTTCTTGTAAAAAGACGGCAAAGGATGAAAAGTCTACACTCTTCTCTAAAACGAATAAGACGAACGTTGATGGCTATGACTGGGATCACATACAAGAGTCTGGGGAACTTATTGTTGGTACAATCTCTGGACCGGATACCTATTTCGATTATAATGGAGCTCCTATGGGGCTGCAGTTCGCTCTAGCACAAAATTTTGCTCAAGAGAACGGATTGCATATAAGGATCGAATTGGCAAAAAATACACAAGAACTTTGTCAGCTACTATTGAGAAGGGATATAGATATTGCTGTATACCCATTGAAAATGAAAGAGATTATCCAAAGCAAACTTACCGCTGCTGGAGTTCTAAATGTGAAGGCTGGTACCAGCTGGGCTGTTGCCTCTCAGAATGAAGATTTGGCCGAAGCCTTGAAGCATTGGTATCAGAAGGGGCTTGAGGAAAAAGTACAAAAAGATGAGCGACAACGAATAGAGCAGCGATTCATTGTGCATCGGCATGTAAGATCGCCATATCTTTCTCGAGAAAAAGGAATTATTTCTGTTTACGATGATTATTTCCGCGATGCAGCACGAACAACAGGATGGGACTGGCGTCTTATTGCAGCTCAGTGTTATCAAGAAAGTGGCTTTGATCCAAATGCACAAAGCGGTGCAGGTGCACAAGGACTTATGCAGCTGATGCCTGCAACAGCAGCTAGCGTTGGACTAACAGATGTTTATGCACCCAAAGAGAATATTCAGGCTGCTGCACGCTATATTAAAGTCTTGCAGCGTTCTTTCGCGAGCATAAGAGATAGGTATGAGCGAATCCACTTTATTCTTGCCGCCTATAATGCTGGTTCTGGCCATATTAAGGATGCACAAGCGTTGGCTAGAAAGTATGGAAAAAAACCAGATTCGTGGAATGATGTTTCATTTTTTGTACAAGCATTATCGACATCTAAATATTATACAGATGAAGTAGTAAAATACGGTTATATGATTGGTTCACAAACTAGTAGGTATGTGGAAGATATTATTGAAAGATGGCGAGGATATGGTGGACGTGCAGACTTTACCTCTCCAATAATGGCTCCTTCTGAATATCATAATATACCTAGGAAACCAAACCGTTTTACGAAAGGTACTGTTATTGTCCGCCCAGATAACGGTATTTCAGAGAATCATTAACATATAAAATATAAGGGTATTTACATCTAAAAGTATGCATAAATATCCTTATTGCAATTGTAATTACAATTATTGCTGTCCGGTAAACTTCCAAACGGCATAAGAAAGCTCTCCGAAGCCCTTTAGAATAGGACTTCGGGGTTTCATTTTCAAAAAGCAAGCCCCCTAATCAAATAATGAAGGTTCTAGTGGTGGGGATTTAGCTCTTTCAGCCCAAATTGCACACTCATCCTTTTGGGGATCTTCCATGAAAGCAATGAAATTGGTGTAATACATGAGCGTCAATCTAAGCATGGTTACGATTTGAGAAAAAGAAACGTGTCTTTTAATCATTCTGGACAGTACTGTGCACAAGAGATTGGCGATGAGTACCACCCAGGTTTGTATCTGGATGGCATTCACGCTCTCACCATAGAAAAAGTGCAAAGGAAAATTCTGTTTCAGTTGTTTATAGAGAGTTTCTATAGCCCACCTTCGTTTGTAGATTTCAGCAAGTTCCTCAACCGATAGTTCAAAATTATTAGTCAGCAACATCACCGACTTACGAGAGTTATTACTCCACAGCTCTACGCATCGGGCTTCGTGCCTTACCTTCTCTTTCTCAAAAAGAATGTGTTTGTCGATATGAGTAACCAAACCATCACGAGAAACATAGGCCGTAGAAGAGAGTTCCTTGTAGTTGAGGTTTTTCTTCATCTTAGTCACATAGCAGACACCTTCTTCGGTAAGCCTTTGAAACTGTGCATAGTCTATATAGGCTCTATCCATTGCCAAGGTGGAATCTTGGGGCAGGTGCACCTTTTTGAGAAGATAATGATCGTGTTTGGCAGCAGAGGTCAGTTCTACCACCATAGGTACACCTACTTGATACTTCATAATGGTGTGTACCTTCATTCCGCCTTTCTTCTTCCCGCTTTTGGGATGTCGGCCTACTCCCTTGAGAATGTTGTCAAAGAGCGTGATAGTGGTAGAATCTATCATATAAAGCTGCTTCTCCCACGCTTTTTGACAGCCCACAGGTCGGCTGTCCGCTAAAAATGGAGTGTAGCGTTCCAATAGAGAGCCATAAACCTTGGCAAAGAACTCTTGTGGACGCCGCTGGTTGGCTTCTGCAAGTGTGCTGCGACGGACAACGTAATCAAGACCCAAGTGGGAGAGTTTCATGGTCTCGGCTTTCATGCCAATCTCCAATTCACGCAGAGAATCAAAGTGTTTGAGAACACCAAAGAGCATAATGATGAGGTGTTTCCAACCTGTCAAACGCTTAACATAACGCTCGCTCCCTAGCGTTTCGAGACTAATTTGTTGAATTTTGGCTTTATCCAGCAATTTAATGACCTGACTATAGACCGGCTGTCCGGTAAAATATGTACTTTTGCTCATGTTACTAGCGTTTTTTTGCAACAAGCAAAGTAACAAAAGAGGCTGGAATCCTACAAGAGGATTTCAGCCTTATTTTTTTGCCGTGTAAAACTTTTACCGGACAGCAATAAATTACAATAAGGATATCAATCGATAGAATAAGGCTGTCAGCTGACAGCCTTATTGTGCTCTTAGCTATATGATAAAAGCTAGATAGATAAAAGAATAATGATAATGATTTGGAACCTCTTTCACTTGATGTTACGTTTATCTAGAGCTTCTGTATAGCGCTTGGCATTCGCTTGATGTTCAGTGTAAGTTTTTGCGAAATTATGAGTTCCGCTAAAATCTTCCTTGGCACACATATAAATGTAGTCGTGATGTGTATAATTCAACACTGCTTTTATACTGGCTTGTGAGGGGATACAGATGGGTCCTGGGGGAAGACCTACATATTTGTAGGTATTGTACGGACTATCTGTTTGTAAGATCCTTCCACTGATTCGTTTGAGCGAGAACTGTTTTGTTGCAAATTTAACTGTGGGATCTGCTTGAAGTTTCATTCCTTGACGAAATCTATTGATGTACATTCCTGCAATCATAGGTTTCTCATCGTTATTAGTTGTTTCTTGTTCAACGATTGATGCAATAGTAATGACTTGCTGAGGAGTCAGACCAGCTTCACTTGCTTGCTGCTTGCGTGAAGATGTCCAAAATTTTTCACTTTCCTTTTGCATTCTGCTCAATAACTCTTTCGGAGTCGTGTTCCAATAAATTTCGTAGGTATTTGGTATGAACAAACAAATGATTGTGTTTGGTGTCTCCCCAAATTCTCTACATATTTTTTCACTATCAAAGGTTTCTTTGAATTCTTTGGCAGAGGGTTCAAAGTTTTTACCTAAGAATTCAGATAAATCATCTGTAGTGCGGAGGATGGGAATAGTGAGCGTTACAGGTCCTTGCTTTCCATTGCGCATATTACGAAGTAAATTAAGCGGTGAAATATTGCTCAGTTTATAGCGACCATGATGTATATGTTTCGGGTAGTTAAAGAGAAAGGCAAGGAGGCGGAATGTAGAATAATGCCCTAGAGAAGCTTCTTTATCCAATTTCGTATAGATAGAATCAATAGTGTCGTCATGATCAATATATAAATAGGTGTCTTTCTTCAAAGTATAATTGGCGAAAAACATCCAAAACACTACGAGAAAAAGTCCAAATAAAGAACTTAAAAGAATGTACAGTTTCTTGTGATTCATTACAAAAAAATACTGATTAGTTGAAGTGACGAGTTCGTGGATACCGCGAACTCGTCACTTTCTTATGAGATTATACTATTTACCAAGCAAAGATGGGGTAGTGAGCCATTGTAGCATTGACTCTTGCTCGTACTTTTGCAATTACCTCTTGATCTTCGGGTGCGTTAAGTACAGTTTCAATCATTTCGGCAATTTCTGCCATAAAGTCCTCTTTTGCTCCACGCGTCGTTATAGCTGGGGTTCCTAAGCGAATACCAGACGTTTGGAAAGCAGAACGAGTATCAAATGGAACCATATTCTTATTGACCGTAATATCAGAAGCAACAAGCGCATTCTCTGCAATTTTACCAGTTAAATCTGGATATTTGCTACGAAGGTCAACAAGCATAGAATGGTTATCAGTACCACCACTAACTATCTCAAAGCCTCTCTTTGATAATTCTTTTGCCAAAGCTGCTGCATTGAGTTTTACTTGAGTTTGGTATGTCTTGAATTCAGGCTGGAGAGCCTCTCCGAAAGCCACAGCCTTAGCTGCAATAACATGTTCTAGCGGACCACCCTGTTGACCTGGAAATACGGCAGAATTGAGCAGACTTGACATCATACGAAGTTCGCCTTTCTTTGTCTTGAGTCCCCAAGGATTTTCAAAATCTTTACCCATAAGTATAATTCCTCCACGAGGCCCACGCAACGTCTTATGAGTGGTAGATGTTACGATATGAGCATATTTACAGGATTGTCGAGGATTCCTGCTGCGATAAGGCCTGCAGGATGTGCCATATCTATCATGAGGAGAGCACCTACCTCGTCTGCAATTTTACGCATACGAGCATACTCCCATTCACGGCTATAAGCAGAGCCACCGCCGATGATAAGTTTCGGTTTGTGCTGGCGTGCCAGTTGTTCCATTTCGTCGTAGTCAACGCGTCCTGTTTCTTTGCAGAGATTATAACCTACTGGGTGATAAAGGATTCCAGAAGTGTTGACCATAGAACCATGGGAGAGATGACCACCGTGGTCAAGATTCAATCCTAGGAAAGTATCTCCTGGTTTGAGAACTGTGAGCAAAACAGCAGCGTTAGCTTGTGCTCCTGAATGAGGTTGAACATTTGCATATTCAGCTCCAAAAAGTTTTTTTAGACGTTCAATGGCTATCGTTTCCGTCTTATCAACGATTTGGCACCCTCCATAGTAACGGTGGCCAGGATAACCTTCAGCGTACTTGTTTGTAAGACAAGAGCCCATAGCTCTCATTACTTCGTCACTGACAAAATTTTCAGAAGCAATTAACTCGATGCCTCTCATTTGACGTAGGTGTTCTTCTTCAATTAAGTTGAAGATTTCGTTGTCTCTAAGCATGTTTTAGTTATTGAAAATTAGGTCTTATTTGATGGTCATTAATTATTTGTATTCTTCTTATGTAAACTTTACGTCTTCGACATTGATTTCTTTTTCACAATAGTGGCATTGCAGAATACCTTTGTTCTCGTCAGAAATCGTAAATAATGTTGGCATCGGTTCATTATTCGTGATGCACTTGGGGTTTGGGCATTTTACTATCCTCTCTATAACCTCTGGTAATTCTATAGTCTTCTTCTCCACAACTTCGTAATTTTTAATGATACAAAGTGTAAAGTTCGGAGAAATAATACTGAGCTGATTTAGCTCAGCATCAGTAAAGAAATGGTTTCTTACTTTGATGAGACTTTTGTGCCCCATCTTTTTGCTATCAAGATTGAAACCCACAATAATACAAGATTCCGGACATCTCTCTAAATGGAGTATGCGAACAACTTCAAAAAGTTTATTGTTAGGAATATGGTCAATAACAGTCCCATTATCTAACGCTGCAACCTGTAGTTCCTTTTTCATAGTTAAATATCAAGAATCGTTTTATCAGACTTTATATCGTTTAATGTTATGCCAAGAACATGACAGAGGATTGCTTCACGCATATAAAGCCCATTCTTAGCCTGCTGGAAATAGTAAGCGTGTGGATTATCGTCAATATCTTGCGAAATTTCATTCACGCGAGGTAGTGGATGAAGAATCTTCATGTTCTCTTTTGCTTTACAAAGCATCCGGCGTTGTAGTATGTAAGTGTCTTTTACCCTTTCGTACTCCATAAGATCTGTAAAGCGTTCTTTTTGAACTCTAGTCATATAAAGGACGTCAGCCTTTGATATAACGTCTTCATTAAATTCTTCTGTTTCTGTATATCTTATATCGTACTTTTTGCAGTAGTATTTGTATTCTGCGGGCATCTCTAAACTTTTTGGAGCAATGAAATGAAAAGTAGGATTGAAATGACGCATAGCCATAATTAGAGAGTGAACTGTACGTCCATATTTTTAAATCACCTACCAAAAATATGTTGAGATTTTCCAAAGAGCCTTGTGTTTGCTGAATGGAATAAAGGTCAAGCAATGTTTGGGATGGATGTTGGTGACTCCCATCTCCTGCATTTACTATGGGTACGGGTGAAACTTCGCTAGCTCTCAGTGCTGCACCTTCTAAATGGTGACGCATCACAATAGCATCGGAGTAGTTGGCCACCATCATTATTGTATCCTTTAATGTTTCTCCTTTTGTGGAACTCGAAACTTTTGGATCAGAGAATCCTATAATCTTTGCGCCAAGTCGATTTGCTGCCGTCTCAAAAGAGAGCCTTGTGCGTGTGCTAGGTTCGAAAAATAAGGTGGCAATAATTCTTCCATCCAGAATTTTGCGATTAGGATGTCTCTCAAACTCCTTCCCCATCTCTAACAAGTAAGTCAAATCAGACTTAGAGAGATGAGCAATGGATACTAAACTGCTTTTCTGAGTCATGAACATATATATTCAAAATTCTGAGGTCAAAGTTATGTATTCTTTCAGATTGAAACAAGAAAATAAAATATATTCTGCTAATTCCTCATTAAATAATATATCATTACTCAATAATGTTATCGAGAGTGAGCAACTATTTGTTGATTGCGCCACAATATGGGCAGATTCCTAGCTGAGGTATTTCTGCTCCGCAATTGCCACAATGCAGTGTTATATAGTGTTGATTGCGATACCGCAAAATAGCATAAATCCAATAAGTCAAGAGGAGAGGAAAGCCTACATAAATTTGAACAGTGATGGTAAAGATTAGATAAAGAATCACACAGATGCAAGCAAGTCCTATAGAATGAATAACTACTTGTTGAAACGGTTCATGATGCCACAAATCTATAACTACCGTGCACCAGATAATAAGATAAACCAAACGCTGATTATAAAAAGAACTAAGATGGGCGGGAGTTCTAGAGAGAATGGGTTGATAGTGGGGTGGAAGTAAAACTCTACCCATGTTGTTGGGACAAATTTTTGAATACTTCCGTATAATGTAGCTGCTCCAGAGATTGTAATGCACAGCAGCGTTGGATATATGCTTCTAAAAGCTCCATTCCACCCTCCTGGGGCCAGCAGTCCTGTTGAATGATAGAACAGGCGAGAGAAGCTTTGCTGACTTTTGTTTTTCCATATCATTTGGAGTACGAAAAGTAAGATGAATAATCCCAAGAGGCTCATAAATATAAGTGTTCGGCTGTTGCTGAAATTGTTGATAAACTTAGAAATTGGATCACTAGGAGTGGCTTTACTTAATAATGTTTTTTCGTGTACCCATCCTTGTGTAAACTGTTCACTTGCCACTTTAACCCACACAGAATCAATAGTATCTGTTGGAACATATTGGATGTCAGCAACAACAAGGTGTTCTTTGGCTTTTACTATGAGATGAGAAATTCCTTTTTCTCCATCCGCTCCTGGAAGTGTCGGAGCTAATTGAAGAGAATCTGTCGTCTCAAAGTTATATCCTTCCCAATAGTGATGAGCTATCATAAAGTTTACAGAATCTACATATTGATCATCTGTGGAAACCCAATGATCCAATTTATTAGGATGAGAATAGTAACAGCTGGACAATAGTGAAGCTATCACGAGAAAGAAAAGAGAATGAATAATCTGTCGCATCCTATCTATCTAAATCTAGAAAATGAGTAATGTTATACTAGAAAGTAATATACATTTTAGAGCTATACATTGACTGCAGCAAAATAACAGGATTTTTATATATCTCTTATTATATGCAAAAAAACTTTATGAAAGTTATGTATCTATATTACAAAAGCCTGAGCAAGGATATATTCTAATCAATGAATCCTATTTATGAAGAGGTCAAAATAAAAATACACTAAGTGCTACGATTGACGTAGTAAGGATATTTATATAGCACTATTCTATTATGAATGAAGGACCTGCATCTCGCATTTCGCACAGTCAAATTTTAAACGAAAACGTCTACCATCAGATGATTGCAAGTACAATGGTTCTTTCCACGGAAGAGGAGCGCTATGCTTTTGTGGGCAATGTCCAAGTGCATAGCGAATACAATGTCTACAGGTCATCAAAATGGGCGACTGTGGAGGTTTTATTTCAAATGCAGGAGCAATATGATTGACACCGTGCTCTGTATAGAAATCTTTAGCAAGATGGTTGGCCACATTGGCTGTATAATCCAATTCTTGTATATAATAGCTAGAATCTTTTGCTACTTGTCTTCGCTGCTGTCGTTGATACATTTTTTGATATTCTTCAATTAGCAGCTGTTCCATTTCTCGTCGCCAAGTTGAAAGAATAGAGGATGGGATGAAATACTTTTCTGTATTCAAGCTGAATGTTTTAACGGCGAAGATGGTATTGCCCCATTTGGATAATTGCTTAATGATATTTTCGCGTTGCGGAGTATTCGCCATTATTTTTTCTATGATAAAATCTTTTGCTATTTTGTATCCTTTCTCATCTGTAATAGTTATGGAAAATCCTTCTGGAGTTTCATTAAGTATCATCTCTATTTGAATCTTGCGTTCCGCAGAAGTCTTCTGCAGTATTGTATCAAATTTTATATCGAGATTTCTGAAAATTTTGGTCCCTCGAGAGATGCGTATAGAGCGACCTGGAAAAATTGCACTATTCACAACTTTATTGACGCGGAAGCCTTCTAGTTTTCCAAAACTATTCAGGAAGCACAGTCCATCACCTGCCGCAATATTGCTATCTTCTTTTAGGTAGAAAGCATCTCTATTTGACCTCTCAATCGTACCCACAAATTCTCCTCGTGCTTTAGGGGTTGAAAAATTGTGCACTTTAGAGCGCCCATGAAGAAAGTATTCTGTGAATCCTCGATTGAAGCTTTTACTTAACTGGGGTGTAAAGGTATAGGTAGAAATGCCATAAGAGGTACGACAATAATCGTTTTGGCGCTTATCAATTACCTTATCAATTGCTTGCCGATAGAATGCAGTCACATTCTTTACATAGTTAAGATCTTTAAGTCGTCCTTCAATTTTGAAAGAGGATATACCTGCATCCATCATTTCTTCGATAGAAGCACTTCTGTTCATATCTTGTAAGGACAAAAGATGCTTGTCCTTTTGGATGATATTCCCCATGGCATCAATAAGATTGAAGGATAATCTACAGAATTGTGCACAATGTCCTCTGTTTGCACTTCTCCCAAAACATGATTCTGATACATAGCAACGCCCAGAATAGCTTACGCATAATGCTCCATGGATAAAACCTTCAAGAGGAATATCTACCGCGTCATAAAACTTTTTGATTTCATCTATTGATGACTCACGAGCTAAAACAATCTGAGAGAATCCCATCTTTTCCATGAATTGAGCTTTCTCTATATTTGTCATATCCATTTGTGTTGAGGAATGAAGTGCAATAGGAGGTAGATCCATCTTTAGCAGTGAGAGGTCTTGCACAATTAAGCGTCGGCCCCTGCTTCATAAAGTTGATAAATCATTCTTTCAGCTTCAGCTAATTCGTCATCGTATAATATAGTGTTAAACGTTATGTAAATAGCCGCTCCAAATAGATGTGCAAAATCACATAAACGCTTAATATCTTCGATGCTATTTCCTGCAGCAGCCCGAGCACCAAAAGCTGGTGGTCCTATATAAACTGCATCTGCTCCGTGCCGTATGGCTTCGATTCCGATTTCTGCATTTTTTGCAGGGGCTAGTAATTCTATTTTTCGCATCGCATATATTTCTTTTCTGCCACAAGAATTTGTGTCTCTGTTAAAAAAATGATTGCAAAATCAGAAACGCGTGATTTCATGATTTTGCAATCTCCTTAGTCTGTCTTAGTGCAATTTATCGGCCACGCTGATAAGTTATTTCGTAATAGCATGGATAAATATTAGTATAAAGTGCCGCATTGGATTGCCCTTGTGTACTAGGGACAATCAATCGTACTTTAGCTATTTCTGATGTGTCTGAAATCTGGCGTCCTAGATTAATGAATTGTAAAGGAATTAGCCAACTGGAAGGTACCGAACTACCATAGAAAGTTTTCATGACACCACTTGCAAAAGTTCCAGAAAGTGTCCCATAAGTGTTCTGTGCAATCATGATGTCTGGATGACCTTCATAAGTAAGAACATTATTGGAAGTCTGGATACTATCTGTGGCTATATTAAATTCTGTATAGCGACAAATAACCGTTGCGGTTTCTCCCGATTCAAGTTTCTTTCCTGTTCCTTTACGTTCAATCTGCATGTATACACCTGTACCTGCGAAGAGCACATATTCGTTCTTAGATACATCAGTCGTTGAATCGTTGGCATAGAATTGACTTTCTGTGATAGTCTTGATGGGTGGGACATATATCAAGGAATCACCTGAATCTTTATCTACAACCAAAGCTCCAGTTTTTAGAAAAGCTTGGATCTGCTTTTTCTCTTGTTCTCGTTTTTCTGCATACGAATCATTATCGCTACAAGATTGGAAAAAGCTACTCATTACTACAATCACGAGCAGGATACTATATATTCTTTGTCTCATATTCAGTCGTTTTGTGTACAAAGGTAGTTTGAAGTCATCAAAAAAAGATGGATTTAACGATTTTTCTCTATCTGTAGAACCTTATGCCCAACCAAATCGTTAAATCCAGTATTTATTGATTTTATCCTAGGAGTTATTCTCCATCTGGCATAATCAAGCGATAGCCTTTTCCATGTACATTGATGATGCGCACATTCTCATCTTCCTGTAAATGCTTACGGAGGCGTGTGATGTATACGTCCATAGATCTAGCGTTGAAATAGTTGTTGTCCAGCCAGATTGCTTTTAAAGCATCGTCACGTAAGAGGACATCATTTGCGTGTGCGCATAAAAGATTTAGAAGTTCACTTTCTTTAGTGGTGAGATCTTGAACTTTATCACCGCGCACTAGTGTCTGCTTCTTTGTGTCAAATTCATAAGAACCAATTTTATAGAAGGAAAGTGCACGATTTTGTTTGTTGCTCACCCGACGCATTACAGCCTCAATTCTGAGACGAAGTTCTTCCATAGAGAATGGCTTGGTAACATAGTCGTCAGCACCAATTTTAAAACCTGTTTGGATATCTTCTTTCAGCGTCTTGGCCGTTAAGAAAATAATTGGAATGAATTCATTGATAGATCTAATTTCTTTAGCAAGTGTAAACCCATCTTTTCTAGGCATCATAACATCTAAAATGCACAGATCAAATTTCAGTCATAAAGATCTTATACCCTTCTTCTCCATCCACTGCCAGTTCTGTGTCAAAGCCTTTAGCTTGTAGGTACTCGCGGAGCAGCGGTCCAAGATTTTCTTCGTCTTCGCAGAGGAGAATTCTGATTCTGTTTTTCTCTTCCATAGTTTTTTATTTTTTGTGCTTGCCTAAATTAGGCCGGCGGGTTTATATTTATTGATTTATGATTTTTTGATGATAGGGAGACTTATTATAAATTTTGTTCCTCTACCATAGTCACTTTCTGCGTGGATATTTCCTTTGTGATAGTCTATCACTTTTTTTACATAAGCTAGTCCTAGGCCAAATCCCTTAACATCGTGTCGGTTGCCTGTATGTGAACGATAGAACTTTTCAAATATTTTTTTTTAAATCTTCTTTTCTTATGCCGATGCCATTATCTTGGATACTTATATAAATCTTATCTCCTTTATTATACGAATCTATCGTCAATTCGATCTTTTTGTCCGCTGATTTATATTTTATTGCATTGTCAAGCAAATTGAAGATAACATTTGTCATGTGCATCTGGTCAACAAACACTATGGTATCTGCAGCCTCTAAATGAGTTTTTAGACTGCCTCCATTAGTTTCTACTTTTAATCGGAACGTGTCTGTTACATCCTTCAATAGGTTGTTAATGTCAACCTCTTTTCGCTTGAATGTACCTCCCTTTTCATCGAACATTGACATTTGAAGTACTTTCTCCACTTGAAAACGCAAGCGTTTTGTTTCATCATTGATAATACCTGAGAGATGCTTTAACATATCTCCACTCTTTGTAACTGATGGATCTTGGAGCATTTGTGCAGCAAGAGATATTGTTGAAATTGGTGTTTTAAACTCATGCGTCATATTGTTTATGAAATCGTTCTTGATTTCTGTCAGTCTCTTTTGTCGGAAGATGGTGTAAATTGTAAATACAAACATACATAACAATATTAGCGTGAAGATAATGGCAGGAATGATAAAGCGTACACTCAGAAATATATATTTCTGCATATTGGGAAAGTGCACATACAGAACTCCCATCTTAGGGCGCGGATCGTGTTCAAAGAGTTCTTGCCTATAACTATTCTCTGATCCTTGCGGGTCATAGTCGGGGCATTTTACAATTGTATCTCCGTTGGCATTGAGAACCACATAGTGGTATGTGAAATCGTTATTTAGTCTAAGGCCATTATTAATAAATGCTTGTTTCAACTTTGAATCTATATTTGCTACACGCTTGGCTAGAGGTTCGTCGCTAGATTTATATAATGCAGCATAAGCCACTTCATCAAGCAATCCTTTTTTATATAAGTATGCTTCGCGAATTTTTGCCTTAAATTCATCAGTTGAAGAACTATCATTGAAATTTTCTGGGAGGAAGGCCTTAGGAATGCCTGACGAAGTGTGGAAATTAGCAAATTTCTTTTCTACATCATCAAGAGATTTTGCTTGAGTTGAATCTTCTGGAATTTCACTTTGTTTTCGGAGACGTTCTTGCGTCTCATCAATTTCGATATCGCGTGCCGCTTGTGCCATAGATCGGGTGACAACCGCCTCAATTTGTTCTCGGCGTATATCGATAACCTCTTGCAAATACCGTGTTTGCAGATAGAGTAGGGAAAGAAATGAAATTCCCATAACTGAGGCAATGGCCCAAATGGTAGACTTCTTCATGTGACATCTGAACTTCTATGCTCGCAAAAAAATACAGAAAGAAGTTATTGACAGCTAATAAACTGCATAAAAAAATAGTGATTTATAAATAATTTTAAGAAAAAAATACTCATTGATTAGTTGATAAAAAAACAAATGAGATCGTTGTAATAGAAAAAAAGTTTTAATATATTATTCTAATTATTGAGTTTGGGTTAACTACTTTGAGATGTTCGATAGAAGATCTGGTTTATTTTGTCCTCTCAAAATTACTCCTTTGCTGTGATGACCATCCATTTTGATTATCAAAGGTGCTGGCAAATGGACATGGCGTACAAAAGGGGTTTCAAATGAAGCTGGATGTTGGGTAAGCCATTCTTCATCGAATGATCCATCGCCAGTGGAGGGAGTGATGGTGAAATAACCAATACCCAGGCTTGTAAGATTTTGGAAGAAGTGTGTACCCTGAGAAGGATCTACTCTATAATTGGGAAGACCACACTCTACAATTGTTCTTGCTGCACTGATATGTGAAAATTGTACGGGAATACCCAACCAAGGATCAGAAGAGCCCCAGCGTCCTGGACCAATGAGGACATATTCTTTACCATCTGCAGCTAGTTGTTCGTTGATTTCTGCAATTTGTTGTGCTATCTCTTGATTTTTTGCTGCATCAAAATTGGCTGATGGTACATAGACTATATCTTGTATGTCTGAAATAATACCATTACCTAGGACATTCTCTGAATAAATCAATAAAATATCTTCATTTTTTATAATAATATCCTCTCCAAGATCTTCTCGATTGTCTACAATGGGACGAATCTGTAGAAGATAGAAATGTGCTATTTCATAATTGGAGACATCAAGAGCAAATTCTATTTCTACATGTCGACCCATTTCATTGCGTCCAATGTTAAGTAGACTGTCTATGGTCTTAGCAACGGGAAAAGGAGAATAATGGAGTAATCTGTCGAAGGTTATAAGAAGGCGTCCTGCTTTTTGAACCCCAGGAATAATTCGATGGTCATTGAAATTATAAGTTGATGCCACTTGTTGCAGACTCATATTTTCTCGTGCATCAGTAACTTTTAGACTGAGAAGATTAAACGCTTCACTGGTACTAAATTTTGGAGCTAGATTGTCCAAATCAAGTGCAAAAAAATGAGTTTGCGTTTCTTTTAATGCCAATTCAGGTGTAGAGAGCTGAAGTATATGATTTGTATGTTTTGGAGAAAAGCGAAGTGTCTGTCCACCATCGACAATATACTTTCCTAACCCAAAAGCAATGTTGGCAATACCGTCTTCTGCTTGCTCATGTCCGAGAGGATAAAAATTAAGAGAACGAGCTACACCACTCATCGTAGGATAGAATAGATTGTTATGTTTTGTTCCAACTACTTCTTGAATAACAATCGCCATCTTTTCTTGGTCTATGAGATTCTGAGTAGCTGTGAGATAGTTTTTACTCGCACGGTAGAAGACACTTGCATACACAGCCTTTATAGCACCTCTTAAGAGTCGCATCATTTCTTTTTGATCCTCGATATGCGGAATCATATATGTAGAATAGATGCCAGCAAATGGCTGATAATGAGAATCCTCCAACAATGAAGAAGATCTAACAGCAATAGGTCCATGTACTATATTCAGCAAAGAGAGCAAGTCTTCCAACACTTGATTTGGCAGTGTGGCCTGCTCAAAGTAGCTAGTATTTCTTCATCGCTAGCATTGCTTAGCGCAAGAGGATAGAGCTCGTTCTCTTCCATAAAAGCATCGAAGATATCTGTACAAACAACAACCGTCTTAGGGATGTTTACGGTAAAAGTTTGTGTAGACAATCGCGGATACCGACGTACCATTGCTGACATAAATGCTAGGCCACGTCCTTTACCACCCAATGAGCCATGGCCAATGCGCGCAAAGGAAGCATACTCGTCGAAGCGATCTTTTTGAAAGATTGCTACCACTCCTTCGTTCTTCATGTGTCGGTATTCTACAATCAAATCGAAGATAAGCTGACGGGCTTCATCCATATTTGTGTATTCTTCCACATCTATGTGTTTTAGTACCACTGCTGGCGGGAACATAGCACGGCTAAAGAAGAAGCGGCTAAAGTGGTTGTGGCTTAGATGATAACGCAGAGATTTCTCAGGAATTTTCCAAATATAGAGTTGTAAATCATGAAGCGATTTGATACGATGTATGGGCTGATGCGTGTTGGGGTCTATAATGATAAAATCACCAAAGCCGAAATGCTTTGTTATTTCAGAGCGGAGGTCTTGAGGATAGCTTTTAGAGTTTTTACTGATAAAAGAAGCCCCAAGTTTGTGAGCATATTGTATATTGCTATCCTCACTCGATTCTAATATCAGTGGAATGTGGTGGTCTTTACTCTTAATGTATTCTCCAAGATGCGCTCCTGCAATAGGATCTTTTTCTCCATTACGCATAAAGCTCATATCAGAGATAACTCCAAGGATGTTATCATCAAACTTTTCTAAAAGTTCTTGAGCCTCTTCGTAGGAGCGCGCCAATAGAATTTTAGGTCTACCACGCATTCTCATAGTCTTGAGTTGGTCGTTGAGAGCTTCTTTAGAAAACTCCAAACTCTGTTCTAATACAAAATGATAGAGAAGTGGGAGAGCTGCCGAATAGAATCTAACACTGTCTTCTACCAAAAGAATGTTCTGTACGGAAGCCTCATGCGTGTCATGCTCAGCATTCCATTTATCCTCTATAAGTTTGATTATTGCAAGAAGGAGGTCTGCATTTCCTAACCACGAAAATACATAGTCAACTGTTGAGAGATCTTCTTTAGCCATTCTTCGTGTTACTTCTTTTGAAAAAGGAGTTAACACTGCAATAGTAATATCAGGATACTGTTGTTTTATGTCCTTTGCTGACGCGAAAGTGTCTCGGTTATCCATATTCGGCATAACGATGACGAGTTCGAAATGGCGATCTGCTAACTCTATGAGCGCTTCCTCTTCTGATGTTACCTGTGTAAAGCGAGGAGGATAGCGTAAGCCCAAAGAATTGTACTCATTGAAAATTTGTTCGTCTACACGTCCATCATCTTCCAGCATAAAAGCATCATATTTTGTTGCTATTAGAAGGACATTGTAGATGCGTTTGTGCATGAGTTCTGCAAAGGGGGTATCGCGAAATACAACTTCTTTTAGATTGGGTATCATTCCGAATAGAGATGTTATTAGGTTGAATAATTATTTGTTATGAGCTGATAGATATACAGTTTTAGGGATATATAGCTGAATATATTTCTTCAGCTTCACAGAAGTGTAAAAGTAGTTTTTCTGTGTAAACCATAGTTTCTGTAAGATGTTTAACGTCTCCATCAAAGCCATTGATGATGATGAGAATCTTCTCTGTTGTTAGCTCACACTGCGTTCGCACACTATCGCTCGTTGGTGTAGCAAAGCTTCCTAGTTCATCTCGCCAAACAGGCAAGTGGGCTATATTGAGCGGTCCCCGACCTATGCCCTCATAGTCTTCGCCCTCACGACCAATGCCAAAGGTGATAGTATCTCCTTTGATATGGGCTGCATCAAGCACAGCTACACTATAGCCGCTCTGAAGCGAAATGAGATTGCCAAGGTCAACTAACATACTAATGGAATAGAGATCTTTACCTTGTAACACTCTTCGGGCCAATTGTTCGCACGATGGGCGATATCTGCTAGGATCTTTTCTTGCTGCTTTATAGGCAGCTCGCGTTGCAGCAATGCTAGAACGTTCTTTGATGGAATCGGTCGTGAAGTTCTCTTGAAGCCAAGATGAGCATGATCTTATTTCTTCAGAGAGCTGAGAAGATGTGGGCTGATTGCTCACAATAGCTTCAATAATTCCAGCATGATAGTTGCTTATAATGCTTGAAATCTCTGGGCTTATAATGGGGAGTATCATATGTTTTCTTTTATGGCTTGGCCGCAAAGACGATAGAAGTCACAGCATTTGCAGCTATCTTTAGAGGGGGTAGCAATGAAGGGTATAGACGGGTCGAGAAGATCTTCAATGAGATGCTTTAGTTTTCCTTCGAAGTCTTTAAATATTTGCTCTTGAATGTTTTTATTATCACTTTTTCCAATAATAATTCTTGGGTCATAATTTTCTTTTGTTGAGAAGTGCGGATAGAAGAGGACTGAAGAAAATTGATTTATTTCCGTGAATTTCTCCTTCACCGCTAAGGCGTAGAGCAATGTTTGGAACAAATATCCGGGGTGTGCTTTGCCGTCTGTGTTAAAGAGTTCCTCTACATCTTTTGCGGTTTGCTCCTGTGAGCTTGTTTTGTAATCGACAATTCTCACTGTGGGATTCTCATTAGGAAGAGTAGCAATATCAAGACGGTCTACGAAACCTCCAACGGCAAACTCGCGTTTCACCCCATTGACCATCACTTTGATTTTTGTCCCATGAGGTTCTTCGAGTGTCAAGATTTTTAGAAACTCAAATTTACTGTCAAACTTGAGAAGATTATGCAAATAGGTGAGCACAATTTCTGTTACGAGTGCATTGGGCAATAATCCTTCTTTTTTATATGCCTGAAAGATAAATTGACGGAGTTTTATCTCCTTTGATGAGGAGAGCCAAGATTCTAAATCCGACTTTGAAATAATAGGAGTATTGTATTTGTTTTTTTCCTTATTGTATCCGCAAATTTCCTTATAGAGCAGCTCGGCGGAAGTATGAAAAATATTACCAAAACTATTGGCTTTTATATCATCAGGAGCAGGGGTAGGGAGTCTTAGTTTTTTTACCTTTTTGTAATAGAACTTGAGAGGACATTCAATATAAGCGTTCAAGGAGGAAGGGGAGAGCATTTTGCGTTCTCCATTTCTTCCCAAAGGATTGAGTATGTCAAAGAGATTATGGGGCTTTTTAATCGGATCTTCGCTTAATGCTTCTCTCTGGGGAGCATCTACTAATGTTTCATGGTGAATATTGTCGTAGATCTTAGAAACTACAATTTGTTGGAGAAATCGTGAAGGTTCAGCAGTGGCAATGTCTGTTGTAGAATTGTAGAGTATGCGCACCTTGCTAGGTCTCTGAAGGAGGCGATAGAAATAGTAAGCATATACGGCATTTCTCTTCTCCGAACAAGTCAGATTGAATGCTTTGCGTAGGGTGTAAGGAATGAAGGAGTTTTCTGATTCAAGCTTAGGAATATTTCCTTCATTGGCCGATAGTAGAAGTACGTTGTCAAAGTCGAGATTACGTGATTCTAGAAGTCCCATTACCTGAATACCATCAATAGGGTCTCCATGGAATGGAATAGAGAGCTTGCTCAAGACTTGTTTGATGAGGCGGTGGAGTGTGAAGGTTGTGACTTGTAAAGTCTTGTTACGAAGTAAAACAATAAAGCGTTCAAGCGTAGTATGAACTTTGTAATATGCTTCAGTATAAAGAAGCGATATGAATTGATGCTTGTTGCTCGCGTCTGTTTTTCTTGTTCGTTGCTTTGCAATAAATTACGTGCTGCTCGTTCAATAACAAATTGAATGATTTGTAGTAGGTGTTTTTGCGAACGCTTACGTTGCGGATGTTCTGCAATATTTAGAAGTTGGTCAATGAGGCTATAGACAGGAGTATGCGTCAGTTGGAAACCTTTGGTGATATTCACCTTTAGTTCCGTTGTATCTGTTCCGTCTTTATTCTCACCAACAATCGCTGGCAATGCATGGAGAACCGGTTCGGTTAATTCTTCATTACAGAGAATGATGGCTGTATGAGGCTGATTCTGTAAGTCGAGATGTCCGCGTGATAGTTGTAGCCAATCGGCGACAGAAAAGGCTTGTATATTTTCGCCTGGTGCTTGTACGATTTCAAATTCTTCCTTTGGTTGAGATAGGTTATTGAAATGTTCTGCTGGTAACTCATTGGGGAATTCACGAAGATCTTCTCTGATGAAGATACCTGCTTCGTATTCATTGTGTTCGGATACGTAGAAGTTATCATAGTCCCAATAGAAGCGTGCTTTTTGTTGTTGATTAAGCCATGTCAGTAATTCGTGTTCCACATAATCGAGAACATTAAGACCTACAAAAACATATTGTTTTACTTCTTTGGGACATTTGATGACACCCTGCTTGAGTTCCTTTACTACGTCTCGATAGAGTGCTCCTTCATAGGCTTCCCCCTTAGCAGAAAGTTCATCGTTGAGAGTTATATAGATATCGTACAAATGGTCCCAAACTTCAAAGAATTTAGCGTGAATACCGGAATCTCCTTTTACGTGTTTATGAAAGAAAGCATATAATTCGGCGCGTTGCTCGGGCGTGATATAGCCATCGTCCTCTAGTTTTTTTAGATCACTGATATTGCAAAAATACTTTCTGTGCATCATGTTCGAGAGAGATTCTTATCGATATCATCAAAGTCGGCTAAGAGGCGTTCCCCCAGCTATAAAAAAATGATCAAGACTTTCTTTTTGAATGTGTTTTGCACACATATATATTATATAGGCGACAAATGACTTCAATATCGTCGGCTAGAGTTTTATGGGAGAACGATTTGAAAAAGCTCACTGATAGTCATATATTGTGGAGCCCAAATAGCTTTCCCTTTGAGTAGACTTTCTAGATGGCGATTAAAGAATAGGCTAGCACGTTTATTAGGAAAAATTAAAACAAGTCGTGATAAATCATTAGAGTACTGTGCTTTAGCTATGATGTCTTGAGCTACTAATTCAAGGAAGTATTTCATTATCTTTAGTTTTTGATTGAATGATAAAGGTACGAGAATTATAATTCAACAGGGATAGTTAAATCTTTGTCCACGTACCAAAGATAGCCTTTTACATGTGGACGAATATCCATTAGTAATTTCATGTACTCTTGCACCTGTAGAATATGTTTCTTTTCTTCCTTTTGAGCGAACTTGAAGTCTATAATAATGGTTTCATCGCCCCTTACCATTATTCTGTCTGCGCGATGCTCTGCGCTTCCATTTTTGAGAAGTGTTGTTTCTGTAAATACATCCCACGATCCATCGAACCATTCTGGATGTGCGGATAAATACTCTGAAAAGATATTTTGAAGCCTCTCTATTTCATCTTCAGAAATTATGCCAAGTTTGGATAAGTGCTTGATTGCTTTTGGCATATCTTCGGAAACTTTTGTTTCTTGCATGATTCTATGGAAAATCTTTCCACGATCCATCATCTTAAATTTAGAGGAATCTTCCCCCTGTAGCTCAGTCATAAACTCTAAAGAATCATTTGACTGGCAGAAGGATAGACTGGCAGGGAAGGTCTTAAAGAAAAAGGGTTTCTCTTGGGGCGTATAAACAAAAGGGTTGTCGCTTTTCTCTACTTTATTTGCTGCCTTCATTTCAGGAACTTCGGGTGTTCCTATTTTATAGATAGATGAGGATTCTATTTGCTCGTGCGTTAGGGAGGGAGGGACATTTTGAAGTTCTATTGGATTTGTGTTATATAAGGCTTTGAGCGTGGAAGCTAGCAAGAGTCCCATATTATCCTTTGTTTTTTTGCCCTTTGTATTAGCCCATAGAAAAAGATTGTATCTCGGTCTCGTGAAAGCAACATAGGCCAAGTTGAGATTATCAACATGACGTTGGTTCATTTCTTCTTCGTATTGCGTTTTGAATTTTGAAGTTTTAGCTTGAGAGCTTGGGCTGATGGGGATATGTGGCATATCCTCTTTTTTGATAAAGGGATTATCCCACCAGAGAAAGGAACGATGATCACTGTTTGTTGTGTCTAACTCCCATGTGCAATCTGGAATAAAGACAGAATGGAATTCAAGGCCTTTTGATTTATGAATTGTCAGAATTCTAACTGCATCTACTTTAGAGGATGGGATGGACTTATTCTGAAATGTATTCTCCCATTTTCGTAAGAAGCTATTGATAGTATGGGGGTTATTACTGATATAATCTAGGGTTTGGTCGAGGAGTGAGAGGATATAGGTAGAGCCCTCTTTTAGCTGGTCGAGTTGGAATATCTCTATGAGGCGAAGTATCAGCTCATAGAGAGGCATCTTTCTTAGGTAGTCAATGTCGGAAGAGAAATCTTGGGGGAGATCTTCCAACTTGTTGCTATGTGATGGTTCTGACTGAAGGATATACTTCTCATAGGCTTTTATAACAAAGTATATAGCGGCTGTATCTTCCTCATTATCCAAGATACGCAAAAGGTGAATGATGAGCTGTACACCTAGGGAGCTTCCGAGTGCAAAGGCTTCGTCAGAAACAAACTCTATGTCAGTGATGTTTTCTATAATTTTTGTAGCATCGTTTCTCTTTCTAACAAGGATGCACATATCCTTCCAAGCAACACCTGCTCGATGGAGTTTGTGCATTTGAGCAGACAGAGAGGAATCTTCGTCAGAAAACGCTGGAGTTTCTCTTTCTTCTGAAATACATGCATACACATATCCACCTTGCCCTTTTTTAGGTATTTGATGAGTGGTTTCTTTTGTGTAAATCTCTCTTAGAAGGGTGGTGTTAGATTCTTCATCGAGCTGTTTTGCTGCTTCAATGAAGAATTTATTATTGAAGTGTACAATATTACTCTTACTTCTATAGTTGTCATTTAGTATTTCTGTTTTTATATCTCCTAGCAAGGCCAGTTTAGGATTTTTACTCATATTCATGAGTAGTCTCCAATCCCCACCATTCCAACGGTATATGCTCTGCTTAATATCGCCTACAATTAAGTTGGTGTTTCCTTCTGACATGGAGTTAAAAAGCAAATGGCAAATATTGTTCCATTGAGTTTTAGCTGTATCTTGGAATTCATCAATCAAGATGTGCTTATATTGATTTCCTGTTTTTCGAAAATGAAAGGAGCATCTTGGTCGTCAATGAAGGTATGGAACAGAAGTTTAGTCTTTGTTAGCAAGAACCGATTGTGCTCTTGATTGACAATATCAAGTTTTTTCTCTATGGCATTTAGTAAACGTAGAGGGCTTAGATTTTTCAGCATAAGAGCAACTGTGTTAGAAAGTTCTTCATATTCCTTTCGAACCTTTTCTAACTCATTTAGTTGTTCGATGAAGTTTGTTTCTAATGAGCACAATTCTGCATTGTCTTGCGCTTTCTTCAATAGAAGTTTTACATCGCCATTTAGAATTTTTTCCATGGCCTCTTTCGGTGCTTTAGGCATATTCTTAAAATATGGCTTTATGCTACGTGAGTTACTATGCTCTTCAAGGGTGGCTTCAAATTCATCTTTTATTTGCTGCAGAGTATTGTTAAACTGCTCACCGATGTCACTAAGGATTTTACGCAGGCTCTTAATGAAATCATTCATCCTTGCATTATCAGCTATAAAAAACTTTTCAGCTTCGGGGAGTAGTTGGTAGTCTTCTAATAGGAGATTTTTATAAGCAAACTTCTTTATTTCTTCTGCTATATTCCAGTTCTGCGCGTCTGTATTGCGCTGGTTGATATAGTTTTTTAACCAACCAAGTTCTGAAGGCTCAGGATCGCGCAGTAGTAAGTCTACAGCTTCTCCTATCGCCTCATTATTGTTGATATCCACTTTTAAGTTAGCTGGTAGGTTGAGTTCTCGAGCTAACGAAGAAAGCAGTTTTTGGAAGAAGGAGTCAATAGTGATTACATGGAAATGGTTATAGTCGTGTAAGACATCTATAAGTGCTTTTCGTGTAAGAACGGCAATCTGTTGGTCTGAAACGTTGATGGAGAACGATGCAAGTATTTCCTTTACTTTTTCGAGGAAGGCTTTGTCTTGCTGTTGAGAGAGCGCATACAGATATTGCAGTATGCGTACTTTCATTTCTGCTGTTGCCTTGTTTGTAAAGGTTATAGCCAAGATGCGACGATGGGCATTGATGGCGTAGGCAGGGATTTTGTCGGCTCCAATAGTTGTATGAAGTTCAGCTATCAAGTCGGCTACATATTCTGCTGACAATGTAAATGTCTTTCCAGAGCCAGCAGAAGCATTATTCACTGTTAGATACATGACACAAGTCTTTTATGCAAATTTAGTGTTTTTCCTTTTTACCTAAAAATAATGTTGTAATTTAGACGAAAAATTTACTCATGCTGGGATTATATATTCATGTTCCTTTTTGTCGTAAACGCTGCATTTATTGTGACTTCTATTCCACAACTTTAGGGATAGAAATGAGTCAGCTGTACACGGATGCTCTTTGTCGGGAATTGAAAGTCTATCGTGGCGAGGAGCTTTCTACTATCTACTTTGGTGGTGGCACTCCATCACAGTTAACGCTCTCTCAGTTTTCGCAGATTTTTGAAACAATCCATCACAATTTCTCACTGTTGTCTGATGCTGAAATAACGATGGAGGTTAATCCCGATGATGTCACGCAGGAATTTGCTATGGAGCTTACCAGTTGGGGCGTGAATCGCGTTAGTTTGGGGATTCAGACATTCAACGATGAACGTTTGAAATTCTTAAATAGACGTCATACTGCTCAAGAGGCTATTCAGGCTGTTGAGCGGATAAATAGTGTGGGGATAAAGAATATCAGTGTTGATCTTATCTATGGGCTCCCTAATGAGACGCTGGAGGAATGGAGAGAGGATGTGCAGTTGGCTTTATCGCTCTCTATTACGCACCTTTCGAGCTATTGCTTGATGATAGAGGAAGGGACTGCACTCTTCAAACTCTGGGAGAAAGGGCAGGTTAAAGAGGTGGAGGAAGATATGGAGCTTTCGATGTTTCAATCCTTGATAGAAATGACTGAATACAAAGGCTTTGAGCACTATGAGATTTCTAATTTCGCTCGTGAAGGCTTTCGCTCTCAACACAATTCTAGCTATTGGCAAGGCCTGCCATATATTGGCTGCGGACCTGGGGCACATAGCTTTGATGGGCGTACCCGTCGCAGCAATAACGCCGATCTGCGGGCTTATATAGCTGCTCCTGGACTTCCTCCTCATTCGGTTGAAAACTTAACGGAGGAGGAGAGATTCGAGGAACTCGTCTTCACGCGTATGCGGATGATGCAAGGGCTCAACCTGGAGGAGGTGCCGTCTGATAAGCGCCATCTGCTTCTGCTACGCGCTAAGCCGTTTATAGATAATGGGGCTTTGGAATGTGTCAATAATCATTTACGTCTCACACGTTCTGGGATTTTTATCTCCGACTATATTTTCTCCGACCTTATATAAATAACACAGCACATGGAGGTTATATTACCTCGTTGGAGGTCTATCCCATGTGCTGTGTTGTATTTATGAATCTACTAACTTAGTTTTTCACGAAGTCGACGATTTCCTTATAAATATGCTCGGGAGTAAAACCTAATTTCTCATCGAGCACTTTGTATGGAGCACTAAAGCCAAAGCTGCTCAGTCCATGGATGCGGCCTTGCAGGCCTACAAGGCCTTCCATTGTGACGGGCAAACCTGCTGTCAGAGCGAATGTCTTCACATTCTTGGGAAGCAGAGTATCTTGATATTCTTTAGATTGCCGACGGAAGAGGCCTTCACTAGGGCAGCTTACTACGCGGGCTTTGATGCCTTCCTTTTGAAGTAGCTGTTGAGTGTCGCACAAGGTGCCAACTTCTGAACCGTTAGCCACAAGGATAACATCGGGATGGGCTTCTTTGATGACTTCAAAGGCTCCTTTCTGAGCTTGTGTGTAGTCGGTTCCTGCCGGAAGATCGCGCACGTCTTGGCGACTAAAAATGAGAGCCGTAGGCGTGTCTGTATTTTCCATTGCCATCTTCCAGCACTGCGTATTTTCTTGGTTGTCGCAAGGACGCAGAACGCGTACGCTATCTTTGCCGTGATGGTTTTTCAGTTTCTCCATTAGGCGAATTTGTGCCTCCTGCTCAACGGGTTCGTGAGTCGGACCATCTTCTCCCACGCGGAAGGCATCGTGAGACCAGATGAATTTCACGGGGATTTCCATCAAGGCTGCCATGCGTATGGCGGGCTTCATATAGTCGGAGAAAACGAAGAATGTGCCCATTGCTGTGATGATACCGCCATGAAGCATCATACCGATGCAGATACATGCCATCGACAGTTCGCTGACGCCTGCTTGGAAAAAACCACCAGCGAAATTGGTACGGGAGATTTCTGTAGTGTATGCCAAGAAACCGTCAGTTTTGTCGGAGTTGCACAAGTCGGCCGAACTAACAATCATATTGGGGACATGTTTGGAGAGCATTGCAAGGATAATCTTCGAACCATTACGCGTTGCCGAGTTGGCTTTATGCTCTATTTCGCCCCATGGCAGCTGAGGTAGGCGGTTAGCAAACCAGTCGGCTTGCAACTGTGCCTTGGTTGGATTCTCTGCTGCCCATGCCTGTTCTTCTGCGCGTAGGCTACGCACCTCTTTGCGCAGTTCTTCGAGGCGTTCGGCATACATCTTTCCACTGCTGGTCTCACCTGGAAGGGATTGTCAACATCAGCGGATAGATTCTTGAGTGTCTGTATGTAGTTGTCTCCACCGAGGGGAGCACCATGAGTTTGGCAGCACTTTTCGTAGCTACTGCCATCGGCCTTTCTCGCTCCTTTTCCCATCATCGTATGACCTATGATAAGAGTGGGGCGCTGGCTTTCTTCGTTGGCCTTTATCAAGGCTTCTCGAATCTGTACGGGGTCGTTACCATCAATCTCAATAACGTTCCAGTTCCACGCCTGATATTTCAGCGCGGTGTCTTCACTGATAACATCGCTCGTTGGGGTCGATAGCTGAATGTCGTTGGAGTCGTAGAACATGATGAGGTTGTCCAAACCCAAGTGGCCTGCAATGCGGCCTGCACCCTGCGAGATTTCCTCTTGGATACCGCCGTCAGAAATGAATGCATAGATCTTCTCGCGTTTGAAACCTGGGTTACCTGTACGCGCATAGAGGGCTTTTGCTGCAATGGCAGCACCCACGGCATAGGTATGGCCTTGTCCCAATGGGCCGCTGGTGTTTTCGATGCCGCGTTCCACGCTGCGTTCGGGGTGGCCAGCCGTGGGAGAGCCCCACTGGCGAAATTGCTTGAGCTCGTCCATTGTGAAGCGTCCGCAAAGCATCAACTGAGCATAGAGCATCGGCGACATATGCCCAGGGTCAAGGTAGAAGCGATCGCGACATTCCCAAGAGGGGCAATCGGGATCGAACTTAAGGAATTCTGAATACAGAACATTGATGAAGTCAGCACCACCCATGGCACCTCCAGGGTGTCTGATTTTGCTTTCTCTACCATGGCTGCAACAAGCACGCGGATATTGTCAGCTGCTTCTGTAAGAAGTTGAGATGTATGTTCCATTTTCGCTATTAGGTGTTTGTTTGTAGATGTGAGCAAAGTTACAACTTTTTACTCACGTTTCCTGTTTTTTCTACTATTTCTGAGATGGGGCTGCTACTTATTTTTCGCACCTTTCTCGTCGTTCGATCTTTCGATTGCCTGAGCAGATTTATCCTTGTGGACTGAATCTTCGGTGATATTAACCTTTAGCTCGCCTTCGGCCATGTCGAAGCGAACTGTGCGAGCTGCTTGACTGTCGGCACTCTCGAGGAGCAAATCACAAAGGCAATCTTCCACATTTGTTTGTATGGCGCGCTTCAGTGAGCGGGCTCCATATTGTGCATCAAAGCCTTTTTCCACCACATAGTCCAGAGCGGCAGTGGAGAGATCGAGGTGGAGATTCATGGGAGCTATCCGCTTGCACAAGAGATCTAATTCTATCTTGGCAATCTTCTGTGCATCAGTCTTTTCTAAAGGATGAAACATAATGATATCGTCCAAGCGATTGAGGAATTCTGGTGCAAACTGGTGTTGTAGGGCCTTCTTCACTATCGCTTCTGCATATTGGTGGCTGTTGGAGCCCACTTCGCCCGTATGGAAGCCGATACCTTGTCCAAATTCGCGAATTTGGCGCGTGCCGGTGTTAGAGGTCATGATGATAATCGTATTGCGGAAGTCCACCGTTACGCCATTGCCGTCTGTCATGCGCCCTTCGTCCATCACTTGCAGGAGGGTGTTGAAGACATCGGAGTGTGCTTTCTCAATTTCGTCAAGTAGAATCACCGAATATGGATGGCGGCGCACTTTCTCTGTCAGCTGTCCACCTTCTTCGTAGCCTACATATCCCGGAGGGGCTCCAACGAGGCGGCTGGTGGAATATTTCTCGCCATATTCGCTCATGTCAATGCGTATGAGCGAATCCCTGCGGCCAAACATCTGCTCGGCTAGGCATTTCACTAAATAGGTCTTACCAACGCCTGTGGGACCCACAAAGAGGAAGGTCCCCACGGGGCGGTCGTGCCCCTTCAATCCCATACGATTGCGAGTAATGGCACGCACAAGCTTCTCTATGGCAGTATCCTGTGCCACTACGCGGCTTTCCAGTTCGGCTTTCATGCTTTTCAGACGCGTTGCTTCGCTTTGTACCACGCGCTGTATGGGCACGCCGCTGATGTTGCTCACCACGTTGGCAATGTCGTCCTCTGTGATGGTCTGACGGTATGTCTTCTGTTCTGACAGCCACTGGCGATTGCGTTCGTTCAACTGCGTTTGGAGTTGTACGGATTCATCGCGATAGCGGGCAGCACGTTCGTAATCCTGCTCCTTAGCGGCTTGGTCTTTCTGTTGCTTCAATTCCACTATTTTCTGCTCCATAGCAACTATGTCTGCTGGCACATTGAGGCTCAGTAAGTGCTTCTGACTTCCAGCTTCGTCAAGGGCGTCGATGGCCTTGTCGGGGAGTGAGCGATCGGTGATATAGCGTTCCGTTAGGTGCACACACGCTGCCAATGCCTCCGGGGTGTAGGCCACATTGTGATGCTCCTCATAGCGTTCTTTTATGTTATGGAGGATTTGCAGGGTTTCTTCAGCGGTCGTGGGCTCGAGGAGCACCGACTGGAAGCGACGGGCTAGGGCTCCGTCCTTCTCGATTGTTTTGCGATACTCGTTTGTGGTCGTGGCACCGATACATTGCACCTCTCCGCGTGCTAAGGCGGGTTTTAGGATGTTTGCAGCATCCAAACTACCGGGAGCTGACCCTGCACCAATAATGGTATGAATCTCGTCAATAAAGATTACTATTTCGGGATGGGCGTTGAGCTCTTTTATCAAGCGACGGAGGCGTTCTTCAAACTGTCCGCGAAATTGTGTGCCAGCCACAATCGAGGCCATATCAAGGGCGATGATGCGTTTGTTTTGAAGCAGACGAGGCACTTTGTGGGAAGCGATGAGTTGAGAGAGGCCTTCCACAATGGCACTCTTGCCCACACCTGGTTCACCGATAATAATGGGGTTGTTCTTCTTCCTACGGGACAGAATCTGCGCCACACGCAAAATTTCTTTCTCACGACCCACAACGGAATCCAAAGCGCCCTGAGCGGCTTTCTCTGTGAGATCGGTTCCGAAATTGTCGATTATCGGGGTGGGCGAGCTACTGCCATCGCCGGGCATTGATATGGCGTTGGGGGACTTATGCGAACGCTCTTCACTGTCCATGGGAGGATGGGGCTGTTCGTCATCGGAGAATCCAAACGAACCTTCTATCTGAGGGATTTGGGGGAGGTTATCTGTCACGATAGAATAGGTTATGTTATATGTATTAAGGAGGGTGCGCGCTGCGTTGTTAGAATCGTGAAGGATGGCAAGGAGCAGGTGTAGTTCGTTGGCCATCTCTTCGCCATAGCGGCGTGCTTCGAGGAGCGTTAGTCGCAGCAAACGACGGCTCTCTATACTCAGAACTAGCGCTTCGGAGGAGGGGAGTGGAGACTTTTGCAGCGAGTCCAAACGAGCCATAATTTGCTGTTTCAGCTCTTCTATAGGGCATGATAGCGACTGCAACATTTGCATAGCTTGGCTTCTCTCATCGTGGAGCAAACCGAGCAGCAGGCAGTCAGTGGAGATGTCGCTCAATGCTTTCTCCTGCATCGCCTTCCGACAGAAGGCGAGCACTTGTGTGAGCCCTGGTGAAAGTTCGTATGTCATAATCTTAATTTCGTTGATGTGACTATGTAGTAGAAGTAGAAAGAAAAGCAAATTTCGTGCCGTTTTTTTATTCTCTCTTAGCTTAATGTTTTTGCAACGCTTGTATTTACAGAAGAGAGAGTTTTTCCAATTCACTAAGATAAGAATAAAGTGAGAATGCTAAAAAAAGAGGGATAGTATAGGGAAATTGGAGAAAGAGTTGTATTTTTGCTTAGTAATAAAAAGCTTATAGAAATGATACAATCTATGACCGGCTATGGCAAGGCCGATGCGCACTTTGGAGATAAGAAAATCCATGTGGAAATCAAATCGCTGAATTCTAAATCGCTCGACTTGAATGCACGTATTGCACCACTCTATCGCGAACGAGAAATAGAAATTCGTAAGATGATAACGCCTATTGTGGAACGTGGTAAGGTGGACTTCAGCATCTGGACCGAAAAGGAAACTGCTGCTGAAACTGCTCCTATCAATGCGGAAGCTGTGAAGAGCTATATGGCTCAATTGCGCTGCATTAGCGAAGAGGTGGGCTTACCTTTCAACGATAGCCAGGCTTGGCAGCTACTGGTGCGCCTGCCCGATACAACGGCAGTACAAGTCTCGGAGGAACTCACCGACGAGGAATGGGCGGTGGTGAGCTCAGCTATCAAAGAGGCTCTTCAACATTTGGTGGAGTTCCGTAAGCAGGAGGGTGAAGCTCTCTATCAGAAGTTTGAGGAGAAAATCAACAATATCTCACAGCTAATGAAGGAGATTGAGCCCTTCGAGAAAGCTCGAGTGCAGAAATACGCGAACGCCTCGAAGCCCGACTGGAAGAGCTCCTCGGTGTGGACTATGACAAGAATCGCTTGGAACAAGAGTTGATCTACTACATCGAAAAACTTGACATCAGCGAAGAGAAACAACGCTTGACAAACCACCTACACTACTTCTGTGAGACAATGAACAGAGGACATGCAGGGCAGGGCAAAAAACTCGGTTTCATCGCACAAGAGATGGGACGAGAAATCAATACAACGGGCTCAAAGTCGAATCAAGCCGAGATGCAAAACATCGTGGTGATGATGAAGGATGAGCTCGAACAAATCAAAGAGCAGGTGCTCAACGTGATGTAAAACAGTAAAATAAACGCAAACAGTTTCCCCTCTTTTTGGGGCAGATCAGAGAAGATTATGCAAGAAAAAAACGAAAACCAGTTGAGTCCAGGGCGAGTGATCATCTTCTGTGCCCCCTCAGGCACGGGTAAGAGTACGCTGATACACTACCTCATTGAGCAGCACCCCGAACTGAATCTGTATTTCAGTATCAGTGCCACATCACGCCCTCCTCGTGGTGCCGAACTGCATGGTGTGGAATACTTCTTCCTCAGCCCCGAAGAGTTTAAAGAACACATCGATCAGGGGCATTTCTTGGAGTATTGCGAGGTGTATAAAGACTGCTTCTATGGCACGCTACGCAGCCAAGTGGATCAGCAGTTGGCAAAAGGCGAGAATGTTATTGCCGACTTGGACGTGATAGGCGGACTCAATGTGAAGCAAGCCTATGGCGAACGCGCCTTGACGGTATTTATTCAGCCGCCTTCTGTCGAAACTCTGAGAGAACGCTTGGAGAAACGCGGTACGGATACACCAGAGGTGATTAACGACCGCATCGCCCGTGCGGAATACGAGATAAGTCGCGCACCAGAGTTTGACTGCATCGTGACCAACGACAACCTCGAACAGGCAAAAAGCGACATCTACCGCGTGGTGAGCAAATACCTACTGCAATGAAGCGACTCTGCATCTTTGGAGGGTCGTTTAACCCTATTCACTTAGGCCATATCGGCATAGCACGTGCCGTGGTGGAACAGCGTCTCTCGGATGAAGTGTTGCTCATGGTGTCGCCACAGAATCCTTGGAAGGAGGAGAGTGACTTAGCCCCGAGGCCGACCGCCTGTGGTGGGCTTCTGAGGCCGTGAGAGAAGAACCCCATATTGAGGCAAGCAACTTTGAATTCTCCCTCCCGCGCCCATCATTTACATGGCGCACTTTAGAAGCTCTCCGGAGCGTCTACCCCCATTGTAGACTACAACTCCTCATAGGGGGCGACAATTGGAGGTCCTTCGACCATTGGGCACATTATGAGGAGATTCTCGCTACTACAGACATCATTGTCTATCCCCGGCAAGGAAGCACAGTAGAGCCCCTCAAAGGGCACGAAAAGGCAAAGGTCTATGTGCTCAACGCTCCATTGTTTCCATGGAGCAGCACGCAGATAAGAACTGCAATCCAGCGAGGAGAAAATGTGAAAGAGAGGATGCCAGCAACAATCCTTGAAGACGTGGTGAGCACCTATACGAAAGTATTACACAACGAATAAAACACACCATTATCATGCCGGAAAATATCAGTTGGGGCTTCATTGGATGTGGCGAAGTCACAGAGAAGAAAAGTGGACCAGCCTTCAGCCTCGTAGAGAACTCGAAGGTCGTCGCTGTTATGCGCCGCAACAAAGACAAAGCGCGCGACTATGCTCTGCGTCATGGCATTCCCAAATGGTATGACGATCCGATGAGCTTGATTCATGACCCTGACGTCAATGCAGTTTATATTGCCACACCGCCCAGTACGCACGCTACTTATGCAATCATGGCCATGAAAGCTGGCAAACCTTGCTATGTTGAGAAACCGCTGGCAAGCAACTACGAGGACTGCTGCCGTGTGAATATGATTTCAGAGAAGACGGGAGTGCCTTGCTTTGTGGCCTACTATCGGCGTTATCTGCCTTACTTCCAGAAGGTGAGAGAGCTGATAAAAGCAGGCTCAGTGGGGCGCGTTATCAACGTGCAGATACGCTTTGCCGTACCACCTCGTGATCTCGACTATAACGATAAGAACCTGCCATGGCGCGTGCAAGCCGACATCGCGGGAGGAGGATATTTCTACGATTTAGCCCCTCATCAGCTCGATTTGCTGCAAGAGATGTTTGGCCCTATCATTGATGCCGAAGGCTATACAGGCAATCGCGGTGGACTCTATCAGACGGAAGACAGCGTGAGTGCTTGCTTCCGCTTTGCCGATGGGCTGCCAGGTAGCGGCTCTTGGTGTTTTGTAGCCCACGACTCCGCTCGTGAGGACAGTGTGGAAATCATTGGCGATAAAGGCAAATTGCATTTCTCAGTATTTACCTATGCGCCTATAGTGCTGCATGATGCGCAGGGTAGGCAAGAGTTTAGCCCGGAGAATCCCGAATATGTGCAGTTGCCACTGATACGCAATGTGGTGGAGCATCTGCAAAGCAAAAGAGTGTGCACCTGCGACTGCGTGAGTGCAACCTCAGTGAACTGGGTGATGGATCGCATATTGGGTAAAATATAATTCTCTAATAAACGAATGAAAAGAGTTTTACTAATCCTTTGCTTATTGCTACTGACTGTTGGGTCGCAGGCCCAACAGGTGGTGGATAGCGTATGTGCAGACACCGCGCTCATCGGCATCATACCAGAGGAGCAACTCTTTCCACCGAAACACTCTTTGGCGACTTCTTGAAACGAATGAGGATGAGCATTAAGAGTGGCATACGCTTCTTGGATAAGACAGATAGCACTTACATAGAACCGAACCACTATGATTGGACCGTGATGGGACAAAATAGCAATTTTTTTCAAGTGATCACTATGACGGTTAAAACGGAGAAACAGCATTATCAGACGCTCTCGTTCCGCCCTAAACCCATGTTTAAGATTGGACCATACCTTGGTTGGCGGTGGATATTCCTTGGATATAGCGTAGATGTCAGTAGACCCTCGAGTGCTGGCAAATCAACAGAATTTGATTTCAGTGTATATAGCAGTAAAGTGGGAGGAGACATTGTATATATTCATAACAACGGAAAGTTCAGACTGCGTAAGACGCAAGGATTCGACGGTGTAGATAAGTTCCAATTCAGTGGCACCAACTTCCATGGATTAGAAGTCAATACGCTGAGCTTGAATGCCTATTATATTTTTAATCATCGCCGTTTTTCCTATCCAGCAGCGTACAATCAGAGTACGTTGCAGAAACGCTCTGCAGGAAGCGTTATCATGGGCTTTCGCTACGACAAACAGAAGCTAACATTCGATTACACTCAGCTGCCCTCTCCGCTGAGTGAGAGACATTCTGTGGCATCTGTCATGAGCGATGAGTTGAAGTTCTCACGCCTTAGTTATCAGGACTTCTGCTTGAGCGCAGGCTATGCCTATAATTGGGTGTGTGTTCGTAATTGTCTCTTGTCCATTTCGGCAACGCCAGCATTGGGGTATAGAGCCGAAAAAGGCACTAAAGTGAAGTACAATAAATTGCTCTATAACGCCATTCGTTATGTAGCAGTAGATTTTATAGGTCGTGCAGGCTTTGTGTGGAATACAGGAGATAAATTTGCCGGTGTGTCGTATATCACGCATCTCTATGGGTATCATAGCCGACACTTGACGATAGCGAACTCTGTGAACTATCTCAATGTCTATGCTGGCTTCTACTTTGGCAAGAAGCAAAAATATCGCCGTCAGTGAGTGGGGCACATTCCCAACTCTTCAAACATACGGCGATAGATGGCAGCTTTCTTGTCTATGCGCATCGGATAAGCCCTACTGCTGCTAGGCATACGATAGAGCCTTAGAGAGCGTCCTTCAAACTGAAACGTGGAGTAGTCACCCACAGCCGGTTGCTTTCCACAGAAGTTCTCTACGAAGGTGTCCGTTGCCTTCTGCCCTGTGGTGCAGATTGCCTGAAGTTCTGGCAAGCGATGCAAGAGTGCCGGTAAATCAGTGGGAGTGACGACTTCTAAGAATTTGTCGCTAGCATTGTCCTGCAAGCGGCGCACCTCTGTGGCCGTATCGTAGCAGCCACACCCTAACTCAGTGAGAAAGGGGACTAGCTCATTGAGTTTGAACGTCTTCTGCTTTACATCTACAAAAAATCCTTATCATCCTTGAATATAATACCGAAGATGCGCCACATATCATTGATGAAATTAGGATAGAAAAAATCCATGCTCCATCGCTTCTGCTGTGGAGGAAAACTTCCCATCATCAACAGGCGGGCATGAGGAGGTAAAAAAGGTTCAAACGGGTGACGCTCAATGGGAATAATGATACTATCTGTCATAAACTATAAAAGCTTTATATAAAGACTACTTATTCTTTATCACACACTTTCCTCCAGCTAGCCAGTATTTCTGCCAATAGGAGCCTTCAAGACTCTCTACAACAACTCCACGACTACCAGCGTGGATGAACTTATCGTCCTTCAGAAAAATACCTACATGGCCACATTGCTCACTACTATTAGGAGTGCGGAAGAATACAAGGTCGCCTTGTTGCAACTGACAACGTTCTTTGAGTTGGACATCCCTCTCGTATTGTTCCACGCTGCGTCGATGTAGCTGCTTATTGTAGATCCGCGCATAAATGGCCATAGTTAGCCCAGAGCAGTCTACACCACTGCGCGTAGTACCTCCAGCAACATAGGGAGTACCTAGCCACGTTGCAGCCTCCAAGAAAAGTGCATGATCATCGTGCTCTTCAATGCGAATACCCAAAGCAGAACCGGCATAGGCCAACGCTCGGAAGTTGGTATTGGGGAGAAGTTCTTCTGTGTACTGCACGAGTGAAATGTAACGAGTAACAGAAGAAAGGTAATGACTTGGAAGATAACTTTCACGATAAAGGAACAAGCCCCCTCATACATGACGGAGAGGGCTTGTATGGAGCGGCTGTTATAGATGATTTTCTTGGAGGTAGTGATTAGCTTCAATAGCAGCTTTACAACCGCTAGCTGCAGCTGTAACAGCTTGTCTGTAGAGAGGATCAGCAACATCACCAGCAGCATAAACTCCTGGTATCCCCGTCAAAGGTGTATCACCTTCAGTGAGGATATACCCTTGCTCATTCGTCTTAACCCAGGGTGCAAAGAGGTCGCTATTAGGCTTATGTCCAATGGCTAAGAAGAAGCCGTCAATAGGCAAATCATATTGCTTCTCATCTGCTTCTCCTTTGCGGTGAACCAAATGGGCTCCCTCTAACTTTCCTTCACCAAAGAGTCCTATTGTATTGGTTTCAAAGAGTATCTCAATCTTAGGATTCTCCATTACGCGGTCCTGCATCGTCTTACTAGCGCGTAGGAAAGGTTTACGCACAATCAAATAGACTTTATCTGCTAAACCAGCCAAATAACTTGCTTCTTCGCAGGCAGTATCACCACCACCTACAACGGCAACAGTCTTCTTACGATAAAAGAAACCATCACAGGTGGCACAAGCACTAACGCCATGTCCCTTATAGGTTTCTTCATCAGCTAAGCCAAGATATTTAGCAGCAGCTCCCGTTGCTATGATCAACGTGTGGCATAATACCTCACTACCATCATCAAACGTCACAGAGTAGGGGGCTTTATCTAGATTTACCTTAGTGGCTATATTAGAACGAATTTCTGCACCATAACGCTCTGCTTGCTGACGCATATTATCCATCAAGTCATACGCTTCAACACCTTCAGGAAAGCCAGGAAAATTCTCCACCTCACTTGTAGTTGTGAGTTGTCCACCCGGCTGCAAGCCTTCGTAAATAACAGGACTTAGTCCTGCACGCCCAGCGTAAATTCCAGCAGTATAGCCAGCAGGGCCAGAACCTAAAATTAGGCAACGTATAGTTTTCATTAATTATATATTTAAAATGTTTATCGTAAGTCGATTACTTCCACTTTGGGATAGTCTTTCTTACTAAATTCAAATGTGCTCTTACTAAACTTAATCCCCGTCTGAAGCTGACTAATACGGAAGCGCATCCAGTTGCCTTTCGCATCTTTCAATCGAACGTTCATAAGATTACCATTAGTGTCGACAAGTACAACTAATCGCTGAAAAGAAGCGCGTGCCTTAGGTACGACAGTTATCTTACGGCATGTCTTGCCAGCATAAGTATCTGATTCCATATAATAGCTGCAGTTTTCACGATAGAGGTTTATGAACGCTGTTGGATTCATTTTCTGAATCTCTGTTTCAGTAGGGGTGCTCACATTTACTTCGTCACTTCCTGACATCATGGACCAAAGAGTTTTACCATTGAACCAAGTTGTCATACTACCTGACTGAATTTTAAATTTATTTCCCTCTGTTTGAATAGTACCAAGAACAGTACCATTAGGACTTAACCCTTTAAAAGTTGTAGCTTCAAAGGAAGCCTTAACTCCCGTTTTTTGTAATTTAGTTGCAACTTGATTAAGAATCTGCCCAGCACTCTGTGCGAAACATGGCAATAGCACAAAGGATAAGAGTAAAGTAGAAAGCGTCTTCTTCATATTCTTTCGTTTTTATTTTATTTCGAATATATTATAGTCTTAATTACCTAACATTTGGTCAAGTTGGAATTCGTCTTGTATCAAGACTTCGCGAGGTTTGGCACCTCTTGCAGGTCCAACAATACCTGCATTTTCTAGTTGATCCATCAGACGCCCCGCACGATTATAACCTATAGAGAACTTGCGCTGAATGAGTGAGGTTGAACCTGCTTGGTTCATGACGATATAGCGAGCAACTTCTTCAAACATAGAATCACGTTGTCCACTATCATCACGACATCCTTCTCCTTCTCCATTGCTTTCTTCTGCAACTTCTGGAAGTTCAAATGCAGAAATATAACCTTGTTGACTTGCAATGAATTCATTGATGCGTTCTACCTCAGGGGTATCCACAAAAGCACACTGCACGCGCACAGGTTCATTACCACTCAAGAATAGCATATCACCACGACCGATAAGTTGCTGAGCACCAGTACGATCTAGAATGGTCTTAGAGTCAATGCCAGAAGATACCTTAAAGGCCATACGGGCAGGGAAGTTAGCTTTAATCGTACCTGTAATGATATTTGTTGTAGGTCGCTGTGTCGCAATAATCATGTGCATTCCTACCGCACGAGCTAATTGGGCAATACGTGCAATCGGAAGTTCAACCTCTTTGCCTGCAGTCATAATCAAATCACCGAATTCATCAATAATGATTACAATATAAGGCATAAATTCATGTCCATTGGAAGGATTCAGCTCACGATTAATAAACTTCTCGTTATACTCTTTTATGTTGCGAACTCGTGCTTTCTTTAGTAAATCATAACGATGATCCATAACAACGCAAAGACTCTTCAGGGTTTCAATGACTTTCCTTACATCTGTGATAATCGGTTCTTCGTTATCTGGAACTTTAGCTAAGAAATGTTTCTCTATGGGGGCATAAATGCTAAACTCTACTTTCTTAGGGTCGATGATAACAAACTTTAACTCAGCAGGATGCTTCTTATAGAGCAAAGAAGTGACGATAGCGTTCAAGCCAACAGACTTTCCTTGTCCGGTAGCACCAGCAACTAACAAGTGAGGCATCTTGGCTAAATCCACCATATAAACATCATTAGTAATAGTTTTACCAAGCGCAATAGGGAGAGCAAAGTCAGCTTCCTTGAATTTTTTTGTGTTCAAGATACTTTCCATTGAAACAATCTTCTTATTTCGATTTGGAACTTCAATACCTATTGTTCCCTTTCCTGGCATAGGAGCAATAATGCGAACTCCTTCTGCTGAAAGATTCAGAGCTATATCATCTCCCAAATTACGAATCTTGCTGATGCGTACACCTGGAGCTGGCGTAACTTCATAGAGCGTAATTGTTGGACCAATTGTTGCTTTGATATTAGTAATCTCCACTCCAAAATCATGAAGAACTGTAACAATACGATCCTTATTACTTTTTTGTTCTTCCATATCGATACTTGGACCTTCATTCTCATACTTTTTTAACAAGGAGAGAGTGGGGAACTTATAATGTTCTAAATCCTTACGTGGATCATATGGACCTAGCACCTCTAACGGAGAAGCAACAGTCTTAGTACTAGCACCTTTCTCTGGATCTTCTGCCTTTGTTACTTCCAGTTCTTTATTCATATCTGTATCAATCACAGATAATGCATCTACAGAGGGAGTAACAGCAATGGAAGTAACTTCAGTTTCAGAATCACCTAAATCAATTGTGGTAGCCACGCCATTCGGCTCTTCATCTTTCTGATTTTCGTCCGTAATATCTAATGGATTATCTGTTTCATCTTCAATCGTTTCTTCGTCACCTTCATTCTCTGCACCCTTATTAGCGTCTAAATCAGGCAGCTCGCCATAAAAGTCTTCATTGTTCCCTTCATCATCTGTTATAACTTCGTTTGCTACAGAGTGCTCTGCTCTATATTTAGACGGATTAAAGAGCAAGCGAATAAATTCTATAGTTTGGCCTGAAAGTAAATCAAATAGAGAATACCTATCACTATCATCAAAATGATAGTTCCTATCAATCCTATGTTACTTGTGAGATATTGACAAACAAGATAGCCATGCCCTCCTCCCCAATCTGGCTGGAAAGGGATCTTCATAAGTTTCTCTGGAAAAACGTTGAGAAACTCTTTAGAAGAAAGAAGAGTTAGTACAACGGACCCCCAAATCATAAGTACCGAACAGTTTACAAACCATTTGCGAAGACGAACCCCATATGTATCCATGAACTTCAAACTCAGCCCAATCATGAAGATGGGAAAAAAATAGGAACACACTCCAAAGGCTTCGTTGAAAAAATAATTTGCTATGTATGCTCCAATCTTTCCTCCGTAGTTAACAAACTGTTGATTGCCTATATTATTTTCTAGCCGTGTCTGATCAACGCTTGCAGTATAAAAAAATGAAGTAAAGCATAGGAACATATACAACGCCAAAGCAAAGGTAATCAAACCTAATATGAATTTCAGCTTTTCCCCACGCAACAGTTCTTTCCATCCGTCCTCAGGACTGAAGATAGACTTGAGATTCACATTACCATCTTTTGTTTTATTTTTATTGGCAGTCTTTCGAGTTACTTGCTTCTTTGCCATGATTTCTATTTCGTGTAAAAGTCTATAAGTTGATTCAGTGCACGTTGACAAACTCCACAAAATTCAGGATATTCATTTGTCTTCATTCGGCAGTTTTCAAAACCTCTGTATACATTTTTAGCTTGATAACCTGCACCTTCATACATCTTTGCACCTCGCACGTCTTTCCATTTAGAATCGTCAGGATGGGTCGTGATATTTGATTCCCACGGCTCTGTTGCTGCATTATATGTATCAGAGAATTGCGTATCATTATAATATTCGTCTGCCAGACCTCCAAAGCTATGCCCAAACTCATGCACAACAACAGAGCGAAAAGCACTATGCTTTGCTGTAGTCAGTGTATAGGAGTTATAAATTCCACCACCACCATAATTATCCGTATTGGCTAAAATAATTATATGTTCATAAGGAATACCTTGTAAAGCATCATTAAGTTTACGTAAATTCAATGTTGTTAAATAGCGATCGGAATAAAATGTATCAAAATGACTAGACAAGGCCGTTTGCTTCCATAATCCCCGTTTGGGTATACTAATACCGCTATTTTGTGAAGGTAAAGCCACCGCCACAATATTAAAACAATCTTTTCTACTCTTGAATGGTTCATGCGAAAACAACGATTCCATCGCTATAATAGCATCGGAATAAAAATTATTCTGCTCTGCCTCTGTATATCCTTCTGCCACAATGGCAATATCGATCTTTTTATCTGGAACGCCAGCTTTCCATAAATACTTATGCGGAGCTACTTGCAATCCATCAAGGGAGCGAATAAGAATATCCCGTGGATGGATGGTCATTGAAAAACTTGATACAACTTTAGAGTGTGTGTCGTATAGTTCGATACTGAGCAAAGCTGAGTCTGTAGGCATAGGCATCAAAAACACATTTTGGAAGGCTTTATTTACCCTTTTTGCTTCTTCTGTAGTTAACCACTCTTGAAATAACGTTGAAAAAGAGTGTCGATACAAAACTTTTTTAGTTCGTGCATCTTGCAAACACAGTTGACCATTTCCTCGCAAAGGTACTGCATTTAAATGGCCACGACGCCCAGCCCAACCATTGAAAGTACTTAGTTCTTCAATAGAAATATATTGTTTTTCAACAGTGCCTGAAAATATAAAATCTGCACGAAGTGTACGAGAAAAATTAAGACTTTGACTTTTAAGCGGCTGGAATATAGATACTGCCAAAAGTATGAAATAATACAACTGTCGCATGTTCTATGAAATTTGAATGCAAACTTACAAATTTATTCGTAATTTAGCAGCTCAAACCAACCTACATCTTAATAAATCATTGTGAATTTGAAAGATTTTGAGAACCGATTGGTGCACGGTATGTGGCTTGCATCCTATCCTCGTCTTCAGTATTATTGGCAGGCTCTGCTTCAACGTTTGTTTTTGGCAGGACGCATCTTCTGGAACGAACGTATGACTTTTCGTGCTAGTGCACTCACCTATGTTTTTATTTTGGCTTTGGTTCCAGTTTTAGCTCTTATTTTTGCAATCGCAAAAGGTTTCGGCTTAGATACTTATATTGATAGTCAAATACATGAAACTTTTTTCTCTCAGCCTCAAGTTGTTGACGCTCTCTTAACTTTTGTAAATCGCTATTTATTAAATACTCAACAGGGTGTTTTTGTTGGTATTGGTATTCTTATGCTACTATATACCGTTTGGTCTTTAATGAGCGGTATAGAAACTACCTTCAACCAAATATGGCAAATAAAACAAGAACGAAGCATTTTTGCACAAATCAAAGATTACATATTTGCAGCTATTTTTCTTGCTATATTCCTGATTATCAGTTCAGGATTATCTATCTTCTTAAGTAATTCTTTAGAGTCAGCAATTGGATATATTCCTTTTATCAAGCAGGTTCCACTTCTTTGGAGTGTGCCATATATTCTTATGGTACTCTTCTTCACGCTACTCTATAGTTTTATGCCTAATACGAGTGTACGTTTACGTAGTGCATTCATTGCAGGCCTACCGGTAGGGATTCTCATACAATGTAGCGTATATGGATATTTCTATTTACAAATGACGATGACTAGCTACAATGCTATTTATGGTTCATTGGCAGCTCTGCCACTCATCATGATTTGGGTACGTATTCTTTGGTATATCATTCTTTATGGTACGGCTTTAAGTTATGCAGATCAACACATAGGAGAATATGCCCATAGTCGCAATAATATTTGGAATAGGACCTCATTTGATAATTTAAGTATTTCGATTTGTATATTTATTTTTCAAAGGTTTAAGCAAGGAAATACTGCACCACAAATAGTAGAACTTCAAGAAAAGTTTAAAGTTCCAACATTTATTCTTGATATCACTTTGGACAAATTAGTTTCAGCTAAGATCTTATTGGTTAATTCTTCTAATCAAGGATTCATTCCTGCAGCTGATCTATCTTTACTGACAGTAGGAAAAGTGCTTTATGCTTTGGACAAACAAGGGAGTACTATCTCATTCTCTCATGGTTCAAGCAAATTTAAAAACTATAGAAATAATTTGTTTACTGGTGGCTTTAACGATGAGTTAATAGTCAATTTATCAAACGATGAGAAATAATACCAACATTGTTCTAATTGCAGACAGCGGCAGTACTAAAACAGATTGGTTGCTACTAAAAGGCAAAGATGAACTTTCTAGATTCAGCACACAAGGAATCAACCCTTTTATGCTGACAGAATCAGAGATAACAACTATATTAGCAACTGAACTACCTCAACTACCAGCGAGTGTCGAATCTATTCATTTCTATGGAGCAGGCTGCAGAGGAGATTTATCTGCTATTGTAAAATCTGCAATACAAAGTCTTTTCCTCACGGCGAATATTCAAGTAGAATCAGACTTACTTGGAGCAGCTCGCAGTGTGTGCGGTAACGAACCTGGCATAGCTTGTATTTTAGGTACGGGCTCTAATAGTTGCCTTTATGACGGCAAGATCATTGTAGAAAATGTATCTCCATTAGGTTATATACTGGGTGATGAAGGCAGCGGAGCAGTCATGGGAAAGCATCTTATAGCTGATATTCTGAAACACCAAATATCTGAAGATATATCCAAACTATTCTTTGATAGGTATCAACTAACTCCCGATCAAATTATTCAAAAAGTATATAGAGAACCTTTTCCTAATCGATTCTTAGCCTCTTTTGCTTTATTTATAGGTGAGAACAGGCATAATATTGATATACATAATTTTTATAATTAAAGAATTCAAGTTTTTTTCTTTAGAAGAAATATAGATCAATATCATCGTCTCAATCTTCCGGTAAACTTTGTGGGAAGTATAGCTTTCTTTTTTAGAATTGAACTTCAAGAAGTGGCAAAATCTTTGGGTTATCGCATTGGCCGTATATATAGAACTCCTCTAGATGGTCTTATGAAGTATCATTCTGCGTATAATAATAAGATGCGCTAAGATTTCTTTTTAACATTATTATTGAAGCATTACTGAAATTCTAAAACTACTGTTGTGAAACAATTTCTGCATCACGCATTCGCACTCTCTTTTGAGATTTTTTAGACTATAGCAGAGGGATTTGAGAAAGAAATATTTCATCCAATATAAATCCCAATTCGGTTTGGGAAACTCATGAAAGAGCGTTTCTTAAACCGAATTGGGGTTTATTGTATTAGCCGATATCTTTATTGCATCAGCTGATACCCTTGTTGTATTTGAGAATATAATAAGAATATTTTAAACTATCAAAGAAAATTGAGGTTCAGACATTACCTTAATTTTAAGTTTCATATTCAGCTAGAAGTTTTAGTTCCCTTATTTAACTTATAAACAACGGAGGCAAAGACTAAGGGAAATCCTGCTTCTTTGCCTCCATTTTTTATTAGCTACATACTAGAGTGTTTTCCACTTACCGCCTACAGCTCTCCATTGGATTTTTGCAGCATTCCAGAATGTCGGCCACCCACCGAAGATCCCTCCTATGAATAGTCCTTGAACCTTGTGCCAGCCTTTGGCTAATGCTATTTCGCAATTTCTCGAGTGTCACGTGGTGCATAGATTCCAGAATTGTCAATATAGAGTGTACCGTCAATACTTACTTGCGTGAGCAAAGAAGAAAATTCATACACACCTGTCTCAGGGACATAGAAGAATCCTTCTGCAGTTGCAGCATAATTCTTTACATCTCGTACATCGCTAGGAACATTCGTTAGAGTGCGTACGACTTCAATACGATCTGCCTTAAAGGTTGAATCAGCCTTTAAGGCTTCTAACTGCTGAGGAGTTCTAAATTCTCCATTGTATTTGCGAACAGTGTAGCCTTTGGTTGTAGGAGTGCTGAGTGAGAGAAGGGGAGTTTGCCTGTTAATTTCTATCTTACGTACATTGCTGAGTAAACCACAAGGAAGAAGTGTTGCTGCATTCAACGTTGTGCTTTGGTCAATTTTGATTGGATCGGTATACCGTGTTGAGTGTGATGTGGGGGTTGTTCCGTCAAGTGTATAAACTATTGGAAGATTTCTTTGAGAACTCAAAGAAACAGTACGTGAGTTAGTAAAAGCTAACTTGTTCGAGCTAATTCCTTCAATACTCGGGGCAGGAATATAGAAATTGATGTGACGTTCTTTTAATCGCAGTGTGAAATCGTTATCAAGGCGACGCTGGAAGTCCGAGAAATCTTTGTTTTTCTCTTTTGTCCAGGCCACCTCTGCCAAGGCGACTCCTCGTGGCCATAATCTGTTTTCCAAGGCTGCTGGACCGAGAGTATACTCTGTCCAGTTGTTCCCTTGAACGCCTAGAACCAGTGAATCTAGACCTTGTGAGGTTAGTGCAGAAGGCACAGGATTATAGGCATAGCATTTTTCAAGTGGAGCGTATCCTCCGATACTTGTAGGTTCATTCATAAAGTCGCCCTGGTAATGATCGAAATATAAGCCATGACTTCCTGGTGTCATAATAACACTATGATGTTTCTGCGCTGCAATAATACCACCATCTTCTCCACGCCAGCTCATAACAATAGCATCTTTTGGTAGATTTCCACCTTCAAGTATTTCATCCCACCCAATGATACGTTTGCCTTTCGTTTGTAAATATTTCCCAATCCGTTCGATAACGTAATCTTGTAGCTGAGCTTCTTTTGTGAGTCCAAGAACTTTCATGCGAGCTTGACAACTATCACATTTTGTCCATTCAATACGTGGACTTTCATCACCACCAATATGAAAGTAAGTTGAAGGAAATAGTGGTACAAGCTCGTCTATTACATTCCTTAAAAACTTAAACATATTTTCTCGTCCAGGACACATGACAATATCTTCAACTCCCCAAATGATTCGTGGTGTTATCTCTTTTCTTTTGCAGGACAAATCAGGATAAGCCGCAATAGCAGCCAGTTCGTGACCTGGAATCTCTAATTCAGGAATCACTTCTATATGTCGCGCGGCAGCATAGGCTACAATATCACGAATTTCTTGCTGGGTATAGAAGCCTCCATATTTATTTCCTTCTGCATCCATTCTCCAGGCTCCTATGTCTGTAAGTTTAGGATAACGCTTAATTTCAATGCGCCATCCCTGGTCATCAGTTAAATGCCAATGAAAGCGGTTTAACTTTAATGAAGCCATTACGTCAAGTTGCTTTTTGATTGCAGCAACAGGCATAAAGTGACGACTAACATCAACCAAGATTCCACGCCAAGAGAAACGGGGTTGATCTTCAATTCTAACCATGGGTATCTCAAGTGGCCAGCTAGGAGTACGTGCATTGGTCGCTTCCACAAAAGGAGGAAGTAATTGAAGTAAAGATTGATAAGCCCAAAAGAGGCCACTTTCTGAAGAGGCTGAAAGTTTTACTTGCTGAGGAGTAACCTCTAAGCGATAGGATTCGTTTCCTTTTATTGTTGGGTCAATAGTAAAAAGGATAGAAGATGTCACCGCTTTATGAGAACTTTTTAAACGAATACCTGTAGATCGTTGTAGTTTATCTATAAAGGCTTGAGCAACTTTATCTGCACTTTTTCTCTTTCCCTTTGAAAGGATAACTGTTTGAGGAGAAAGTTGAAAACTACCACTTCCCTTCTCAATGATAGCAGGGCGTGGGATAATGTTTATTTGTCCCATGGAAGGAAGCACGGACAGCGTAAAAAAGAAAGCTGTTAGAATATTTTTTATCATGCGCAATATAGTTAGATGTTATGACTGCGAATTTACGTAATATTTTTTAATTTTCTTTAGAATGTCTAATCCAAGAAGAAAAGTGATTTCCTTATTCCATAGATAAATACTAACTTTGTAGCAAAATAAAGATAACTAAAATGGCAGGAAAGAAGAACTCTCCTATATATATATCGGGCCCTTGTGTTATAGAATCGGCAGAGTTGCTTGAACAAGTTGCGCAGGAAATTGTTCGAATTCGTGATATTCACGGGATAGATATAATTTTCAAAGCTTCTTTTGACAAGGCTAATCGCACTTCCCTATCATCGTTTAGAGGTCCAGGGCTAGAGAAAGGACTTCAGATGTTAGCAGATATAAAATTGCATCATAGCCTAAGGATTACGACAGATATTCATGAAAGTTATCAGGCTCAGGTAGCTGGTGAAGTTGTCGATGTTTTACAAATACCTGCATTCCTTTGCCGTCAGACAGATTTATTGGTAGCAGCGTCTCAAACAGGATGCATTATTAATATCAAAAAAAGCACAGTTCCTTTCAGGTAGTGATATGAAATACCCTGTTGAGAAATGTCGTGAATCTGGAGCTAAAGAAGTATGGCTAACGGAAAGAGGAAATGCCTTTGGCTATAACAATTTGGTTGTAGACTTCAGAAATATCCCTTTAATGGCTCAATGGGCAGATCGCGTTATTATGGATTGTACACATAGTGTTCAACGACCTGGAGCAGGAGAAGGGAAAACGATAGGTGATAGACAGTTTGTACCAATGATGGCATATGCAGCTAAGGCCTTCGGTGTAGATGGCTATTTTTTTGAAACACATCCACAACCGGATGCAGCCCTTAGTGATGGACCTAATATGCTCCCTCTTAATGATTTAGAAAATCTTATCGTAGAATTAAGTAAGTAGTTATCTTATGAGTAAGTATATAGATGTAGCGATTCAATGCCTTAGAGAAGAGTCAGAAGCTATAAAGGATTTAATCCCCTATATCAATGGAGATTTTGACAAAGCTATTCGACTTGTCTTAGATTGTCAAGGAAAATTGATTGTTACAGGCGTTGGAAAGAGTGGACATATAGGAGCAAAAATTGCTGCAACACTATCTTCTACGGGAACTCCTAGTTTTTTTGTTAATCCCCTTGATGTCTTTCATGGAGATTTAGGCGTAATTACTGCAGCTGATGTAGTATTAGCGATTTCTAATTCAGGGCAAACAGACGAACTGCTACGTTTTCTACCTTTTCTTCTTGAGATGAAGATACCTGTAATAGGGATGTCAGGTAATCCTCGTTCACAGCTAGCTGAGTATTCAACGGTTCATTTGAATTGTAGTGTAAAAAAAGAAACAGGTCCCTTGGGTTTAGCTCCAACTTCTTCTACAACAGCACAACTTGCAATGGGAGATGCTTTGGCTTGTGCTCTTATGGATGCTCGTGATTTTCAAGTATCTGATTTTGCTCATTTTCATCCCGGCGGTTCTTTGGGGCGTCGACTACTTACACGAGCAAAGGATGTGATGCGCACAGAAGATTTACCAGTCATACCTCCGTCTATGAAAATGGGAGAAGCTGTGATACATGTAAGTAATGGACGCCTAGGACTTTGTGTTGCAGAGGAGGATGACAAAATTGTCGGAATTATTACCGATGGTGATGTACGACGTGCGATTCAGTCCTCTCAAGATAGTTTTTTTCAAAAAACCGTGGCAGACTTTATGACTCGCTCACCAAAGACTGTCGGTGCAGATACTAAGATTATGCAAATAGAAGAAATCTTGCAAGAAAATAAAATCCATTGTGTTCTAGTTGTGGATTCTGAGGATCATTTATTAGGTATTGTTGATACCTTTAGGACGCAACTTTAGGTGATTGTAAATAACTATATTCGTATATTTTTTTCTAAATACGTTGATAAAAAAATAGCAGATGTGTAAATGCAACAAGGATAAGAAAATAAGTAATAATAACGAAATCTTTTTCACAATTAGGGATGTGTCAAAGCCGATTTAAACACATCCTATTATTGTCTTTAATCTTTGTACTTCCTTCTATATCATGGGCAGCACAAACGGATTCACTTCTTTTCACGACAAACAATAGGATTGTTATATTTAAGAGTGGACAAGAGAAATTTTCGGATCTTTTTGCCGCGATTCAACAGGCAAAGAAAAGTATTCATCTTGAATATTTTAATTTTAGAAATGATTCTATTTCTACCGAACTCTTTTCACTGTTGGAACAAAAGGTGAAAGATGGAGTGAAAGTAAGAGCTATTTTTGATGGTTTTGGCAATGCATCTAATAATAGACCTTTGAAACGTAAACATTTGGATTCATTGCATAATCGTGGGATTGAAATTTATGAATTTGATCCATTAAGATTTCCGTATGTGAATCATATCATACCGCGAGATCATCGAAAAATAGTAGTAATAGATGGAGTCGTTGCATATACAGGGGGTATGAATGTTGCAGACTATTATATTAAAGGTAAATCAGAATTTGGTAGTTGGCATGACATTCATGCTCGTGTAGAGGGTGAAGCCGTAGGACAATTGCAAAAGGCTTTTTTAGATTTTTGGAATATTTGGACTCAGCAAAATATTCGTGGCGCCGAATACTATCCGGGATATCGTGATGCCACAAAAGAGTTTCTAACTTAACACCTGATACGTGTAGTTCTGCAGGTAAGAAACGTATTGCAGTAGTTAATCAAGGGCCAAGATCTCCCAAAAAACCTATACATGCCACTTTCTTGCAGCTTATCAATAGAGCAACAATGCAAATACAAATAATAAATCCTTATTTTACGCTTTGTCACCATATACGACGTGCACTCTGTCAAGCGATAAAGCGAGGAGTGGATGTTCAAGTAATAGTTTCAGCTAAAAGTGATATTCCCATAACTCCACGCATTGTAGAGCATAATGCTCATCGGCTTATGAAGAAAGGAGTTAAGGTTTATTTTTTTGAAGGTGGTTTTCATCATAGTAAGATAATGATGGTAGATAGTGTTTATTCTTTTATCGGCTCAGCAAATTTAGATAGTCGCAGTCTTTCATTTGATTATGAATGTAATCTTTTAATTGATGACAAGCCTACAACGAAAGTATTGCAAACGATATTCAATAAAGACAGAGATGAGAAATGTTGGCTATTAACTCCTAAGACTTGGAAGGAAAAGTTTAAGCCTTCCCGACGATTTGCTGCATGGTTTTGGCAATGGCTTACCCCGTTTGTGTAATTTTCTTTTTATAATGATTTAATTGCAGAATAGAAATGGATTCTTTAAACTATAACGACACAGATAATAGTAGTCGATTTTATGAACAAGAAGAACCTAAAATGGCAATGAAAGAAGTACCTATCTCATCTACAAACGACTTACAAGCTAAGCCCGTTAGAAATGCGACCTTTTCAATATGTAAAGCATTAGCAATTATTTGTGTCGTATTATCTCATTCAGGGGGACCCTCGTGGCTCTTAAATATTGTTTTCCAATTTCATGTCCCTGTCTTTCTTATCTGTGCTGGATATTTCTTTAATACCAAATATCTCAATGATGAGAAAACGTATATAGCAAATCGTATTAAAGGTTTATATTTCCCTTTTGTACGCTGGTCTATTTTTTTTCTTGTATTCCACAATTTATGGTTCTATTTAGGAATTCTTAACGAGCAATATGGGAATGCCGGTGGGGGAGTAACTCATCCATACAATTTTAGCCAGTTTTCTCAACGTCTGTGGAGTATAGTCTTCAATATGTCGGGATATGATGAATTTTTAGCTGGTGCTTTTTGGTTTTTCAGAGCTCTTTTTATAGGTAGCATTGCTTTTTTACTACTCTATAAGATTTGTGTGTGGCTTTTGATTAAAAATGGGAAAGAGCCTTCTAAGCTTTTTATTGGTGGAATAATTTTTGTTATAAGTTTGCTTATGTCTACATGGCTTATTCTTGCTAATCTAAAAATTACAGGAATTAGTCAGGGTGGATATCGTGAGATAATGGTAGTTTGCTTTATGGCTATCGGCTATATATTTCGACAAATAATTGATAACAAGCTGTTTAATAAGATTCAGAAAGAGCGATTTGGCACAATCCTAAAGATCTGTTTACCATCATTTCTCTTACTGATTTTTTTGGCTCTATATTTTTTTCCCTTCAAGTATGACTTATCGGCCTCGATTTTTTGGGGAGTATTTCGCTACCATTTACTGGATTTGCTGGATTTCTGTTACTCTATTTCTTTAGCATTTGGTTACAAAAACAAGAAAATATATTAAAGCAACTACTGATTTATATCGGAGATAATACGTTGTATATTTTTGCATTTCATCTCTTAGCGTTCAAATTGGTAAGTATCTTTAAAGTTGTAATCTTGAATCTTCCTTGGAAGATGGTAGGAGGACATCCTATTGTGATAGAAGGAAGTGGACATGATTTTTTTTGGCTTATTTATCTCCTCGTAGGTATTTGCGCTCCTTTAGTTTGGATTTGGGTATATCGTAAGCTTGAATACAAATTAGGATTTACTTTGGCTTACGATAACCTTCTAAATCAAAAAGTTATTAATTTAGTATTTTCCAACGCTTTTAATGGTTTATATTTTATAACTTTTAAAAGTTTACATCTTCTTCGTGCTCTTTGTATGAGTGTTTGGCATTTCTTTTCAAATTTAGTGCAAGGTATAAAGGATATAATCAAAGCATCTAGCCCTGAGGATGAGTAACTTACTTCTCCTTGAATGAAAGGAATGTCAGACTATCATACAGAGCCTCAACCCTTATAGCAGTAGCATTGAATCTGGACTGACAAGTAACAGGACATACTATCAAAGGAAAGATTGTGGAGTTGGTGTCGGACAATACCATAACAGACCTAATAACAGTATGCTCTTCACAATGAGGACATACTGTTTTTTAGCAGAGAGTATTTTGGGGTGAAGGAAAATGGCTGTACCATTTATATACATAGGTACGAGCATATGAGTTATTCTTATTACCATATACTTAATATAAAAAGCTGTCGTTTAATGCTAATGAGATTGAGGAATCTCCAAGGTAATGAATGGACAGCTTTAATTATTAAGAGAGATTAGATTGAAGATGTTTTTCCAAGTTGTTGCGTTTAAGAAGAGATTAATGTTTTTTTATAATAATATCGATACACCTCATTGTATCGCTTAAAAACGCCTTTAAAAAGGTGGTTTATTTCAAAAAAAGGTGTATTATATGCTTCATAAAATGTACTTGTGAGATTTTTAATTCGTAACTTTGCCACAATAAGGAGAATAACTAATTAAAGATAAATGATAGATCAAGACAGAATTTTAAAAGTCGATATTGAAAAAGAGATGCGACAGTCTTATATCGACTATTCTATGTCAGTGATTGTTTCCCGTGCACTGCCAGATGTGCGTGATGGCTTTAAACCTGTTCAACGTCGTATCCTATATGGTATGATGGGCTTGGGAAATACGCATGACAAGGCCTATAAAAAATCAGCACGTACAGTAGGTGAAGTTTTAGGTAAGTACCATCCTCATGGCGATAGTAGTGTTTATGGTGCACTCTGTCGTATGGCTCAGAACTGGAATCTACGCTATCCCTTAATTGATGGTCAAGGGAACTTTGGTTCTATTGATGGTGACTCTCCTGCTGCTATGCGTTATACCGAAGCTCGCTTAAGTGTTCTCGGCGAGATGATGATGCAGGATTTGGACAAGGAGACTGTTGATATGATGAATAACTTCGATGATACATTGAAGGAGCCAACAGTTCTACCAACTCGTATTCCTAACTTCCTTGTCAATGGTGCCACAGGTATTGCCGTCGGCATGGCAACTAATGTTCCAACTCATAATCTAGGCGAGGTTATTGATGGCGCAATAGCTTATATTGACAATCCAGACATTGATGTAGAAGGTTTGATGCAGCATATTAAAGCACCTGACTTTTCCAACTGGAGCATTTATTATGGGGCTGCAAGGTGTTCGTTCTGCCTACCAAACAGGTAAAGGACGTATCGTCTTACGTGCAAAAACGGATATAGAAAATGGTCCTCAGCACGACACTATTGTTGTTAGCGAAATTCCTTATGGTGTTAATAAAGCTGAGCTTATTCGCGATATAGCCAATCTTGTTAATGATAAGAAGATTGATGGTATTTCCAATGTGAATGACGAATCTGACCGTGAAGGTATGCGAATCGTCATTGATGTGAAGCGTGATGCCAATGCCAATGTTGTTTTGAATAAACTATTTAAAATGACTGCTTTACAGAGCGGTTTCGCGGTTAATTGCATTGGCTTGGTTCATGGACGTCCAAAAGTCTTAACACTGAAAGATTGCATCGCTGTTTTTGTTGATCACCGTCATGATGTAGTAATTCGTCGCACGCAATATGATTTGCGTAAAGCTCAAGAACGTGCGCATATTCTTGAAGGCTTAATTATAGCTAGCGACAATATCGATGAAGTGGTTCGTCTGATTCGCTCAAGTAAAACTCCTTCAGAAGCTATTGAAGCTTTAAAGAATCGTTTTGAACTTGACGATATTCAAGCAAAGGCTATTGTGGACATGCGTTTGGCTCAGTTGACAGGTTTGCAACAAGAGAAACTTCATGCAGAATATGCAGAATTGGAACGTAAGATTGATTACTTCAATCAGATTCTTACAAACGACACCCTCTGTCGCAAGGTGATGAAGGACGAACTCATTGAAGTTAAAGAAAAATACGGCGATGATCGCCGCACAGAAATCAAGCTGAGCGCAGAAGAATTTAATCCAGAGGATTTCTATGCCAATGATGAAATTGTTATCACAATTTCTCATCTAGGATATATAAAGCGTACGAATCTTGATGAATTCCGTGCGCAAGCACGTGGTGGTGTTGGTAGTCGAGGTGGTACTACGCGTGATTCTGATTTTATAGAATATATTTATCCAGCAATGATGCACGATACCTTGCTCTTCTTCACAGCATGCGGTCGCTGCTATTGGTTGAAGGCTTACGAACTTCCAGAAGGAACAAAGAATGCGAAAGGCCGTGCAATTCAGAATATGCTCAATATTGAAAAGGATGATGCTATCAACGCTTGCCTTTATGTGAAGAAACTCTCAGATGCAGAGTTCTGCAATAGCCACTATGTTGTATTCTGTACGAAGAATGGTACGATAAAGAAGACATCGTTGTCCGATTATAGTCGCCCACGTGCAAATGGTGTTATTGCCATCAACATTCGTGAGGATGATCGCGTAGTGAGTGCTGTTCTTACTAATGGAACTGACGAACTTGTTATCGCAAACAGAAATGGTCGTGCCATTCGCTTCAATGAAGATTCCGTTCGTGTTATGGGACGTACTGCAACAGGTGTCCGCGGTATTACGCTTGATGGAGAAGACGATGAAGTAGTAGGTATGGTTTGTGTGAACAATTCTGAGAAAGAAACCATTATGGTTGTCAGCGAGAAAGGATTTGGTAAGAAGAGTCCCATTGAAGACTATCGCAAAACAAACCGTGGAGGTAAGGGGGTAAAAACTCTCCAAATAACGGAGAAGACAGGCAAGGTTGCTGCCATCAAGAGCGTTACAGATGATGACGACTTGATGATTATCAACAAGAGTGGTATTGTCATTCGCCTGAAAACTTCAGAAGTGCGCGTAATGAGTCGTGCTACGCAAGGTGTAAAACTCATCGATCTCAAAAAGAGAGGTGATATAATTTCTAGTGTTTGTAAGTGTCCTACTTCCACGGAAGAGGATGAAGAAGACATTGATGAAAATTCAGAAAATCTAGAAAATAGTCAGCCAATAAACACGAGAGAATAACCATATATATTAACATTAATAAAAAAATCTATGAAACGTATCATGTTATCAATTGCACTGATGGCTATTGCGGGCTCAGGCCTTGCACAGAACAGTGCTCACTTCAAGGCTCAAGCTTTGATGCGCGACAAGAAAGACTATGCTCAGGCAGCAGAAGTGTGTGAACAAGCTATTGCCAATCCGAAGACAACAAAGTTTGCCGAAATCTATAGAGATATGGGATTAGCTTATGCAAGTTTGTTCAACAATGAACTTACAAAAGCAGCTAAAGAAGTTCCTTTTGATACTATTGCTTTCTGCAACTATTTGGATAAGGCTGTAGATGCCTTTACTAATAGTCATTTAGCAGATATAAAGCCCGATGCAAAAGGCCGAGTAAAGCCAGAGTTCGAGATATTGAATAAAATGAATCTGAACCAGATGTTGAATTATTTCAATTATGCTGGCATTTTCAAGGCACAAGGAGGAAAGAATGAAGAATCTTTGAAATACTTTGAAAAATACATCAATATGCCTAAAAATCCTATCTTCTCTCAACAGGAAACAGATTCTATTTATAAAGCGGGTATTCATGAATACTCTCAAGCTGCTTTTAATGTTAGTTTGTTGAATTACAACTTGAAAAACTACGACGCAGTTATTCGTAGTGCAGACTTAGCACTGAAAGATGCCGAACTCGACAAGCAGAATATCCATGATGCTTATGTGATGAAGTCAAATTCCTTCCTTATGCTTAAGGATACTGTTAATTACGCAAAAACACTGCGTGATGCTGTTGCTGCAACGGCAGGTGAAGGTTTTATGGGTGATTTGATTACTTACTATATGCGTCGTCAAAATCGTGCAGAAGCAATCCAAATGGCTGATGAGTTGATTAAGCAGAAGGGGTCAGATAAGACCTCTTATTATATCAAAGGTTGTTTAGAAATGAATATGACGCCGTATAACTATAAGTCTGCTCGAGAAGCTTTTGCAAAGGCGATTGAATTAGATCCTGATTATGTTGAGGCCAATACAAATATGGGCGTTTGTTGGATTCAGGATGTACAGGATAAAATAAATGCTAACTACTTCCATCTACCACGAGGTAATGATAATGCTTCTGCGACGAAATATAATAACATTGTCAATACGCAGATCAACCCTTATTACAAGAATGCACTTCCTTACTTGGAGAAAGCACGTCAGTTGGCTCCAGAAAAGCCTGAACTTTGGGCACAAGGCCTCTACCTCTGCTATACTAATTTGAAACAAACAGCTAAAGCTAGCGAAGTGAAACCTTTTGTTCCAAAGAATTAGTTGACCTGTATCGTTGGCAGTATCTTATCTACCATTTTCATACAGGAACATTATCTATTTTTCCTGCCATCGGAAACAGGTTTGGGGATGTTCAAAAAGGATGTAAAGCTATTTTTTCTTTCTCTCTGGAGATGCTCTAGAGAGAAAGAATTTTTGTATTGTTACTATTATGTTCATTTATTAACGTGTATTCTGAATTCACCGGATTCACGCTAAAATATCACTCTTTCGAAATTGTAAAAAACAAACAGAAAAGCAAGATGATACAACTAGATTGAGCATCTGTTGGTAAGCATTCTTATTACTAAAAATACACATTACGGACAAGAACTCAATAAAAAAACGTATCTTTGCATCCAAAAATGTAAAAAATGGTAGATAAGCAACTCAAGCCCGACTTCATTTTCGAGGCAAGTTGGGAAGTCTGTAATAAAGTTGGAGGCATTTATACTGTCTTGTCTTCGAGAGCACAGACACTACTTAAAGAATATGGTGATAAGCTTATATTCTTAGGTCCAGATATATGGCAAGAAAAGAACAATCCTGATTTTCTAGAAGATAAAAAACTCTTAACGAATTGGCGTGAAGCCGCAGCAAAGGAAGGTGTAAATGTTAGGATAGGGCGTTGGCAGGTTGCAGGTAGGCCCGTTGCTGTCCTAGTAGATTTTCAACCATTTTTTGAACAACGCAATTCTATATATGGAACTGCATGGCAGAATTTTGGAGTTCAAAGTGACAAAGCCTATGGTGATTACGATGAAGCTTCAATGTTCTCTTATGCAGCAGCACGTTTTGTAGAGATTATATACCTCTCACTTATCCACAAAAATGAAAAAGTTGTTTATCAAGCTCATGAGTGGATGGCAGGTTTAGGTATGCTACATTTGCGCAAGGCAGCTCCTAGTATTGCTACAATCTTTACAACCCATGCCACAAGCATTGGTCGTTCTATTACGAGCAATAATAAGCAGCTTTATAAATACTTCCATGGCTACAATGGTGATCAAATGGCCGAAGAACTCCATATGGATGCGAAGCATAGTGTAGAGAAGAAAAGTGCTCATTTTGCAGACTGTTTCACTACTGTTTCAACATTCACCAACAAGGAATGTGTTCAACTGCTTGAGAAACCAGCAGATGTAATTCTGCCTAATGGCTTCGACAATGCCATTGTTCCTAAAGGTTCTATATTTACCACAAAGCGCAAAGCTGCTCGAAAGAATTTGTTAAGAGTAGCGTCTGCTCTGTTGGGCGAAGAGCTCTCAGATAAGATCATGATTGTTTCAACTAGTGGTCGCAATGATTTCCGTTGTAAAGGATTTGATGTATTCCTTCAAGCTATGGCAAATCTCAATAGCGAATTACAACATCAGTCTATTGATACTTGTAAAACTTGTGTTTTAGCCCTGATAGAAGTACCTTGTTGGATAAACAACCACGCAAGGACCTGCAACTACGATTGATAGGGAAGGAAATCCCAAATACGGCATTACCAAATCCGTACCTGACGCACGAACTCTACAATGAGGGAGAGGATACCATTCTAAATACAATGCGCTCGCTCTCCTTGATGAACGACAGAAATAACCCTGTGAAAGTCATCCTCCTTCCGTGTTATCTCGATGGAGAAGATGGTATCATCAATGAGCCTTATTATGAGGTTCTACTGGCAAATGATCTCTGTATCTACCCAAGCTATTATGAACCTTGGGGATATACACCGCTCGAGGCTAGTGCTTTCAAAATACCGTGTATTACAACGGATTTAAGTGGCTTTGGCCAATGGGTAGATGCAACACTGAAGCACCAAGGAATGATTGAAGATGGGGTAGAAGTGCTACATAGAAATGATGATAACTATTTTGATGTGGCACAAAAGATCTGCAATACGACGATGAAAGTTCTGAATGCAAGCAAAACTGTCCGCAACGAGATGCGAAAGAATGCAGCAGCACTGGCCGATAAAGCACAGTGGAGTAACTTTATCAAGTATTACTATCAAGCATACGATTTTGCATTGAGAAAGAAATAAAAACAATAACTCAAAAATTTATGAAAGTCAAAGTAAGCAACGCTAACCAGCCGAACTGGGAGGTTTTTAATGTTCAGAGCCATATCCCTGCTGAATTACGACAGCTTGACGAATTGGCACACAATCTGTGGTGGACTTGGAATCCCGAAGGAATCGAATTATTCCGCAGTATTGACCACGATTTGTTTGATCACAAATGCGATCAAAATCCTATTGACATGCTCCAACGCATGAGTTATGAACGCTTAACAGAACTAAGCAAAGATAAAGAACTCGTTGGTCGTATCAACAAAGTATATAAGGAATTTCGCAAATATATGGACGTAACTCCCAATGCAAAACGTCCTAGTGTGGCATACTTCTGCATGGAGTATGGCCTTTTTCATATACTTAAAATTTATTCTGGTGGTCTTGGAGTTTTGGCTGGCGATTATCTGAAAGAAGCTAGTGACTCTAATGTAGATCTCTGTGCTGTCGGTTTCTTATATCGTTATGGCTATTTTACTCAAACACTATCCATGGATGGTCAACAAATAGCAAACTATGAAGCACAGGATTTCGATAAGCTCCCAATTGAGCGAGTTCTTGATGACAATGGAAATCAACTTATTGTTGACGTTCCATTCCCAAACTATCTCGTTCATGCTGCTATTTGGAAAGTAAATGTAGGTCGTATTTCTCTCTCTATCTCCTCGATACAGATATTCCTTTAAATAGCGAATATGATAGAAATATTACACATGCGCTCTATGGCGGTGATTGGGAAAATCGTATCAAACAAGAATATTTGCTCGGTATTGGTGGTATGTTAGTTTTGAAGAAACTCGGTATCAAGAAAGACATCTACCACTGCAACGAAGGTCACGCTGCTTTCTGCAATGTTGAACGCCTTGTTGATTATGTTGGTCAAGGCCTCTCTTTCGGTGAAGCTTTAGAGCTGGTACGTGCCTCCTCGCTCTATACCGTTCATACTCCAGTTCCTGCAGGTCACGACTATTTCGACGAAGGACTATTCGGTAAGTACATGGGATGGGTTCCTGAAAAATTAGGAATTACGTGGGATGACTTTATCGGTCTTGGCCGTACGAATCCGGATGATCATGGAGAACGCTTCTGTATGTCTACCTTCCTCTGTAACACCTGTCAGGAGGTTAATGGTGTTAGCTGGTTGCATGGGCGTGTAAGTCAGCAGATGTTCAAAAATATCTGGAAAGGATATATGCCCGAGGAAGAGCGCGTAGAACACGATATTCGCACCCACGATGAGTGGTATGAAATTTACAATTCCCATCCAGAAGAAAGCCATGTAGGGTACGTTACAAATGGCGTACACTATCCAACGTGGAGTGCAAAAGAATGGAAAGCTGTTTACAATAAGTATTTTGATAAGAATTTCTTGGAAGATGAATCAAATGAAAAGATTTGGGAGAAGATTTACGAAGTTCCCGATGAAGAAATTTGGAAGACTCGCTTAGCTCTAAAGAATAAACTTATCAAATATATCCGCGAGCGTTTCCGCGAAAACTGGCTGAAGAATCATGGTGACCCCAGTCGTGTGGTAAGTCTGCTTGATAAGATTAACCCTAATGCACTGCTCATTGGTTTTGCTCGTCGCTTTGCCACTTACAAACGTGCACACTTGCTCTTTAGCGACCTCGACCGCTTGGCAAAGATTGTGAACAATCCTGACTATCCAGTGCAATTTATCTTTGCTGGTAAAGCACACCCTGCTGATGGTGCTGGCCAAGGCCTAATTAAACGAATCTACGAGATTTCTCAGCGTCCAGAATTTATTGGCAAGATTCTGTTCCTTGACAATTACGATATGCACCTTGCACGTCGTTTAGTAAGCGGTGTTGATATATGGATGAATACACCAACACGTCCTCTCGAGGCTTCTGGTACTTCAGGAGAAAAAAGCACTCATGAATGGTGTTATCAATCTCTCGGTTCTTGATGGCTGGTGGTATGAAGGTTATCGTGAAGGCGCAGGTTGGGCACTTACAGATCGTCGTACCTACGAGAATCAAGAGTATCAGGATAAGTTGGATGCTTCAACAATATACTCATTGCTCGAACAAGAAATTATACCTCTTTACTACGCTCGTAATCGTAAAGGCTACAGCGAGAATTGGGTACGTACAGTGAAAAATAGCATTGCTCAAATTGCTCCACACTATACAATGAAGCGTCAGTTAGACGATTACTATGATCGCTTCTATACGCCTGAGGCAAACCGCTTTAAAGCTTTGTCAGCAGACAACAATAAGCTTGCAAAAGAAATTGCAGCTTGGAAGGAACTCGTTGCAGAACGTTGGGACAGCATTCAAGTGATTAAGAAAGAAGCTACGAATGATAACAATGGTATTCACATCAATGGTGAACAATTTGAATCACGCGTAACTATAGATGCACAAGGTCTCGACGATGCAATTGGCATAGAAATGGTTGTTGTTGGCACTGCTGAAGGACAAGACCACTTATTGCGTGTTATCCCAATGAACGTAGTAGAACATGAGGGAAATCTTTATACCTTCGAACTCAAGAGCGAAATCGACATTGCTGGTAGTTTTAAGATTGCATATCGTATGTTCCCTAAAAATCCTTTCTTGCCTCACCGCCAGGATTTCTGCTATGTACGTTGGTTTAACTAATCACGAATAAATTACAAATATATTTCTACACTGATTTCTTTAAAAGAAATCAGTGTAGTTTCTTTATTCTCATCCTTTTAATATAGACACAATGGAACGCAATATTATACTGACGAATCTTGGCTTTGAAGCTCTTACGGAAATGCAGGAAAAAGCTTATGAAACAATCAAGAGTGGGAAAAACACAACATTACTTTCTCCAACAGGAACAGGTAAGACTCTTGCTTATCTTTTGCCAATCGTAGAAAAAATTAAGGTCGAGCAGAACGTATTGCAGGTGGTTATCATTCTTCCTTCGAGAGAACTAGCCTTACAGTCTAATGAAGTTTTCCAGCGGATGAAGTTGAAGGAAATTAGAAGTATTTGTTTATATGGTGGTCGTCCCTACAATAAACGAACATCGGCAGATTAGAGAGATAAAACCTCAGTTAATTTTTTTGCCACCCCAGGACGTCTGCTAGATCATATTGAGAAGGATAATATCTTTACAGGTGCAGTCCATACCCTTATTATTGACGAGTTCGATAAATGCTTAGAGCTAGGCTTTCAAGAAGACATGGATAAAATTATTAGAAAGCTGCCACATATCAAACAACGCATTTTCACTTCTGCAACAAACATAGAAGAGATTCCAGACTTTGCATTTCCGGAAAAAAGAGCGAAAGAGTCAACGATTTTAAATTATTTGACAACTACAGAAAACTCTGAGGCAAAAAGCGAACTATATGCTATTAAAAGTCCGTCAAAGGACAAGCTTGAAACATTAGGACGCCTCCTAAGCTCTTTTAGAGGTGAACCATCAATTGTGTTTGTTGCGTATCGTGAGAGTGTTGCTCGTATTCTTGCATACTTAAAAGAAAACAAAATCTCCTGTGTAGATTATCATGGAGGGCAAGAACAGGAGGTTAGGGAACGTAATCTTTACAGATTTCGTGCTGGAAGTGTGAATGTCTTAGTTGCAACTGATTTAGCTGCTAGAGGTTTAGATATTCCTGAAGTGCGCCACGTTGTACAATACCATTTGACAAACAAGGAAGAGGAATTTATCCATCGTTCTGGACGAACCGCTCGCTGGGACAATACAGGAAGTAACTATTTACTTATTGGTCCTGAGGAAAATATCCCTGATTATATAAAGGAGTATAAGAACTTAGATGTTTCAGATACTACAATAAAGGCATACGCACCTTTGTGGAGCTCACTTTATATTGGTCGCGGAAAAAAAGATAAACTCTCAAAGGGGGACATCCTAGGATTTCCTCTGCAAAAAGGGTAACTTGAAATCAACAGAAATAGGGCGAATTGATATTACATCACATCAGTCCTATGTTGCAGTAAAGAGAAATAAGGTCAAACAACTTCTGCAGATGATTTCTGGAGAGAAAATAAAAGGAATGAAGACACTCATTGAGCCAATGAAGCATTAAGCTTATAAATTCCAAGATTGTGTATAAATAGAGAAGGCCGAACTAGCTTATAAAGCTGAAGAGTATTTTTTATGATTAGAAGATTGCAGTGATAACCACACCTTTGTAGGACGGGACTATTGTTATATCTGCATTCTTTAGAGGCTTTGTAAAGGCATAGCTTGCACCAACTCCGATTGCTGCCCCTGCAGCTACATCCCACCAATCATGCTTCCCCGAATTGATTCTGCCCCAAGCCACATAACTAGAAATTATAAAAGCAGGAAGTCCCCACTTCCATCCATAACGTCGCTGAACATATTCAGCACCAGTAAAGGCTATAAGCGTATGAGTAGACGGGAAGGAGTGTTGTCCTGTATGATCGGGACGCGCTTTTCTTACAGAAAGTTCTAAGGCATAGTTTGTAGCTATCGCTGTACCCGTTGAGAAAGCTAATTGCTTGAGGCCTGTATAATCTTTCTTAATTAGTGCAGTTGTTATGCCTGCAACAACAGGAGTCGAGAAAAGGAAATCCGTAGATTTCCTTACTCGGCTCTTAGTTTGTGACATTAACATTGCAGGACAAGCCAACAATAATAGTGTTGCTATTACTCTCATTTACGCAGTGTCTTTACTGCAGCTTTTATTAAGTCCGTAGTTGTTGTATCCGAATCATACACTGAATACCAACCTTGTGGCTCGTGAGGAGGATCACAAAGAAAGTCATCGCCTGCTTTCCAACGACTCCCGTTTAAGCGTCCTTTACCGCCCCAGCCCCAAAGTTGCAACCCACAATATTTCCATTATTTTCTTTACTCTGTATAATTTGCTGGAAAATGAAGTTATAGAAATTATCACGAGCAGATACAGTTGCTTCTGCGGAATATAAGGCATGATCACGTGGATATCCAAATTCTTCGATGACAATAGGTTTTGCTGCTTTATCTGCAATTCGAGAGTTGCTAGCAATATAATCTTTTGCTTTCAAATAAACATTAGGAAGCGCTTCTGTCAGTCTATCGTTAGAAGTCCAATTCCAGTTTTTCGGCCAAATGTGTATTGTCATGTAATCCACATTCTTATCCATCACGGAGCGTTCACACACTTCTTCATTATTTTCACACCCCACAATACCTTCACTTCCCAAAGATACAAGATGATTCTTATCCAATGATTTAATCAGTTTCGTAGTCTTTGCCAAGAACTTAATCATATTGTCGCATTCCTTTGTAGAGAAGGGGCGTGGCTCATTAGCAATTTGCCATGCCATAATGGTAGGATCTTCTGTATACTTGCGACCTGTATATTTATTCGTACGAGGAATAACTGTCTTTATGTAATCAAAGAAAAGCTTCTGAGCCTTCGGATCACTATTCATATTTGCAGCATAATTGCAGTAAGCCTCAAATCCACCAGGACCTTCTGCAGAAGGAGAATCTCCATGACCTGTCTCACGCAAGTAGAAGCCATAACCACCACTCCAATCCCATGAATTTGTAAGATAAAGTACGGCAACCATATTGCGCTTTTCCATTTCAGCAAGTAAATAGTCAAGTCCATCAAAAAGAGCTTCATCATATACCCCAGGTGCTGACTGAAGAATAGGGCTTACAGAGTTTGCAAACTTACTGCCTCGTTCTGCACCTACAAGTATTCTGAGATTATCAACGCCCATAGATCTCAGAGAATCCAACTCATAAACTAAACGCTCGCGGTTGCCACCTTCTCCCTTGGAGCCAAGGATTGGACCATACCAGAAATTAGCCCCGACATAGAAATAGGGAGCCCCATCTTTCATCAGCCTGTTTCCTTCAACAGTGATGTACTTTCCTGCAATTGCATGAGCACAACAGGTAAAAAGCACAAAGAGTGCTGTTAGTAATCGTTTCATAATTATTTATTGAAAAGGTTGAGTTTATCAGATTTAGCAGTCTTGAAATCAGCATCTTGAATAGTTTTAACTTTATACTTATTACGTAGTATTTCTTGCTGTTTATAGTTCTCGGAAATATAGCCGTCTGCAGTAGCTGGATTCGATAACTTCGACATAGCTATAACCATTTGTGACGCATCCTTCACCCATATTACAGGGCCATCATAATTGGGAGCTATTTTCAAGGCTGTGTGTAAGCGACTTGTTGTAGCTCCACCCAAAAGAACAGGAACTTCTATCCCTCGTTCCTTCATGACCACTACCGTATTTGTCATTTCATCCAAACTAGGAGTTATAAGGCCACTTAGTCCAACTACATCAGCTCCCACCTCAAGGGCTTTTTCTGCAATGTCTTCAGGAGCAACCATCACTCCCATATCTTCTATGGCGTAGTTATTACATGAGAGTACGGCACCCACGATATTTTTTCCTATATCGTGGACATCGCCTTTCACCGTAGCCATCAACACTTTTCCAGCACTGCTTCCATTTTTTTTCTCAGCTTCGATATGGGGCTGTAGAATACTAACAGCTTTCTTCATCGTCCGCGCTGTTTTAACAACTTGCGGAAGAAACATCTTTCCGGCACCAAAAAGATCCCCAACCTCATTCATGCCGTCCATCAGAGGACCTTCAATAATATCAACAGCATGGGCGTATTCACCAAGAGCTTCTGTCAGATCTTCTTCTAAATTACTGTCTATTCCTTTTCGCAAAGAATAAGAAAGTCGTTTCTCTAAGGGGGAAATCTCTCCATAGCTCTGTTTTCTGACTGTATTCAACTTTATTTTTCTGCTGATTTGTCATTTGCTGCGCAAGACTTATCAGTTCTTCCGAAGCATCGCGAGTGTTGAGGATAACAGCCTCTATAACTTCGAGCAAGTCTTTCGGAATATCAGAATATGTAATGGTAGAAGAAGGATTTACAATCCCCATATCCAATCCATTCTGAATGGCATGATAGAGGAATACAGCATGCATGGCCTCACGCAAGTAGTTATTACCTCGGAAAGAGAAGGATAGATTACTGATACCACCGCTGACATGCGCACCTGGTAAATTCTCGCGAATCCAAGCCGTTGCACGAATAAAATCTATACCATAAGAATCATGTTCAGGAATTCCTGTACAGATACTTAAAACGTTGGGGTCAAAGATTATATCATTGGGATTAAAATGTAACTGCTGAGTAAGAAGATCATAGGCACGTTTACAAATTTCTATCTTGCGTTCGAAACTTGTTGCTTGCCCTGTCTCATCAAAAGCCATTACCACAACTGCAGCTCCATACTTTTGTATATCGCGTGCATGAGAAAGAAACGTCTCTTCTCCTTCTTTCAAGGAAATACTATTCACAATAGATTTTCCCTGTACACATTTGAGTGCTGCAACTATAACGTCCCATTTCGAAGAATCTATCATGAAAGGCACACGGGCAACATCTGGTTCAGAAGCAAGAAGATTTAGGAAATGTACCATTTCTTCTTTTGTTTCTAACAAGCCGTCATCAAAATTTATATCAATAATCTGTGCTCCATCTTCCACTTGTTTTCGTGCAATGCCAATGGCTTCATCATATTTTTTTTCTGAAACAAGCCGTAAAAACTTACGCGAACCAGCCACATTACAGCGTTCTCCAATATTTGTAAAATTTCTCGCTGGTCTAATCTCACAAGATTCTAAACCAGAGAGCCACAGACAAGAAGGAACAGCTACAGGTCGATGGGGAGTACGACCTTCTAGCAATTTTGGATACTCTGAAATAAACTTGTCAGTAGTTCCACAACATCCACCTACGATATTTATCAGATTTTCATCTAGAAATTCTGCAACTTCGGAAGCCATGTGCTCGGGTGTTTCATCGTATTCCCCTAAAGAATTGGGCAATCCTGCATTGGGATACACAGAGATGTAGTAGGGGGCCCTTGCCGCGAGATTTTCAAGGAATGGCTTCATATCTTTTGCACCAAAAGAGCAGTTCAACCCCACAGAGAAGATAGGCATCGTACTGAAAGATGCCAAAAAGGCCTCGAGTGTCTGCCCAGAAAGGGTGCGCCCACCTTTGTCCGCAACTGTAACGCTGAGCATGATAGGAACTTCTCGTCCCTTCGTACTCATCGCTGCTTGCGCTGCAACTACCGCTGCTTTTGCATTTAATGTATCAAAGACTGTCTCAATGAGAATGGCGTCGACACCTCCTTCGAGTAAAGCCTCGATTTGCTCTTGATAGGCTATCGCCAGTTCATCAAAATGTAAAGTTCTGAGCGCTGGGTCATTAACATCTGGGCTCAGAGAGCAAGTCTTATTGGTTGGACCAACAGAACCTGCAACGAAGCGTGGCTTTTCGGGAGTTGCATAATTATCTGCACATGTGCGTGCCAATTGTGCCGCAGCAAAATTTATTTCTTTTACCAACGATTCACAATGATAGTCGGCCAAGGAAATACTTTGACTGTTAAACGTACAAGTCTCTATGATGTCTGCACCAGCCTCTAGATAACGTGTATGGATTTCTCGTATCACTTCGGGACGACTAAGCACTAATAAATCATTGTTGCCACGCTGCTGTCCAGGTAAGTGCGCAAATCGTTCACCACGAAAGTCTGTTTCAGACAATCCGTATTTTTGAATCATGGTACCTAAAGCACCATCTAAAATAAGTATTCTATCTTTTACAGCTTCTTTAAGCCCCATATCTATGTCCCTTTAAAACTCTATCCATTTCCCTACGTCCTTCTTTCTTTTTCAACGTTTCGCGCTTGTCGTATTCCTTCTTACCACGACAAAGGCCTATTACTAATTTGGCACGACCATTGTCATCGATAAATAGGCGTAAGGGAACTATCGTTTGTCCAGGCGATTTTGTTTCTTCTGCCAAATTTCTGATTTCCTTCTTATTAAGAAGGAGTTTACGATCACGACGTATTTCGTGACGATTAAAAGAGCCAAAACTATATTCAGCAATGTACATATTTTTGACCCAAATTTCATTATTGCTAATAAAGCAAAACGTATCAACAAGACCTGCTTTTCCCGCACGGATACTCTTAATTTCTGTGCCAGTTAAGACAATCCCCGCAGTATATTGATCTATAATAAAATAATCGTGTTCTGCTCGCTTATTTTTTATATTTATCCTCGATGAAACAATTTTTTTTCCTGCCATTTCTTTATTTTATGATAGTAACAAAGTTTGCGAGGTGTTCGTCTACATAATAAGCCACTCCATCAACATAGGATTCTTCATTTTCCACAAATTCGTCATCTAAGTCATCATAGTGTGGAAATTGTTCAAAAAGAGCCATGAATTCTTCATCACTACATTCGCGTGTGAGTTCCTCCACATCTTGCTCAAAGAGCTTTCGACCCTTGTAAATCAACTTTGAGAGATCGTGGAGCCCCCAAAGTCGCAAAGCCTTAGCAAAGGGATTGAGAAAGATAAAAGGACCATATCCATTATGAATCAACTGTACAAAACCACCATCCATGACTTCTTCGTGTAAGATCTTAAAGCCATAGAGAGTTATTTGATCTGCATTTAATTGCGCCATCGTCTCTGCTGTAAGTTCATTATTCACTGAAGCGCAAATGGCATCAATTACCAATGCGAGAAACTCATCAGATCCTTTGCTAGCTGCTTCACGCAAAGCAGCATCTGTAACTGTTACCTCATTCATATTAGTGCAAATATACAAATTTAGGATGAATGTGGTAATATTACTATCTTTTTTCGACAATAGTACAATGTTCCCTACTTAATTTTTCTAGTCACTAACATATTATAAATGAGACTTATAATACTACAATGGAGACGATAAAAAAATACAATACTCGGATTTGAAAATATCTTTATTGTATCAGCTGACACAATAAGGATATTCCAGAATGGAATAAGGATATTTTTAGGCCTCAATATACTAGTTATTTCATAACCAAAAAGTACGATAAAACCTCCAAGCTCCTCTATCTATTAATCTTAAATAACAACATAGCAAAAATAGGGAGGGATACAGTTTTAGGTTGCGAGTCTTGATAGCGCTACTTTGCTGCTTTTCTCCAGCTTTTTCTAATTCTCGGGAGAGAATTAACTCCTTAGCAGCAAGAGCTCTTCGCTCAGAACTTGTCAAAGGAAGTGAACTAACAGCAAAGAGAGCTGGTTGAAGTAGGGGATAAGTAGTGCCCAGTGAAGGGCCTGTTAAACTATCTGGATGCTGATGAATACGATGATATGACTTCTTCAGCCAAGTTGTTTTCAGTCCTTTCTTGAGCAGACGTACGCCCAGTTCCCAGTCATTCCATTTTGGGAGCTTTTCGTTCCATTCTCCTGCACTGATTAAAGCCGATTTGCGAAGAAGCATACTTTGAGTAGAAAGCATACCCGTTAAAATTTGATCGCGTACACGATCCGAAAAACTTGTATATCTCACTTTCGCTACACCTGTAGGGAAAATCATTAGTGTAGGAGCAGCAACGATATCATTATTATGTAGATAGGGGAGAGCATCATCTAAAAAATCAGCAGAAATTTCGTCGTCATCATCAAAGAAATAGACAAAATCTCCATGAGCTGCATGAAGCCCGCAATTACGAGCCTTACAAGCTCCAATTGTGGGCTCAGTAAGAAGTATTGTAGCCACACCTTTTCCTACTATATCGTGAAGGAAATGCTCTACAAACTCCCGAGATTTATCCTCTGAAGCATTGTCTACAAAGATTAGTTCGATCGGTCGATATTTAATGCGACGAAAGGATGCTAAGCTCCGTTGAATGTATTTTTCTCGGTTTCTAAACGGAATAATTATCGATATTAGCGGATTAGAGATGCCCATATTGTATGTAATGGATACCTTGAATCATATCTTCAAAAAACTTCATGCGTTGCTGCAGTGGAAGTTTGTTGTATTGCATTGCCTTTTTGAGGCATCGTAAGCGGGCACTCCATGGGCCGTAAATGATACAAAGGACTGCTCCTTTAGAGCGTCGAACAGCTGCGTTTATTAAGAAATGTTTTCCTGTTGTATCCGCATTTGTTTCAACAATCACTTCTGGCAAGAATATGATTTTCAATCCTTTCTTATATGCTGAGTCAAGAAAGACTTCTTCTTCTCCACAAGCTAAATACTGTGAACCAAGCCCAAAACGTTCATCAAAAACAGGCAGATTTTGACTCCTACGAAAAGCTATTTCCCAAGAACTAAAGAAAGAACCTTTTGGACGTTTTGCATAAATAAAAGGTTGTTCTGCATAATGCTTTATCTCTTTACCTTCTGCATCCACAGCCTTAAAACATATAATATCTGCTTTTGGATATGTTCTAAATTTCTTAATGATATTTTGCAGATTCTCTGCCTTATATTTTGTGTCATCATCAGAAAGGAGAAGAATATCTCCTTGAGCATTCTTGAGAGCATTGTTACGATTGGCTGCTAAACCGCGGCCTTCTAGCGTGATCACACGAACATCGGAGCGAATGAGTTCTTCAGGTAAATCAATACTAACAGTACCAGTTTGTTGCCATGATACTAAATAGCGAACGTTCGCTATCTGAGGTAATAAGATGTTAGGCACACGACGTACACCTTCATTTATCGTGCAAATCAATAATTCTAAAATCATAAGAAAAATCCCCTTTATTCACTTTTTCGCATATAGGCAATTCCCTCTAACAAGTGTCGGAAGAATGGATTAAAATGGCACATACGCTTTCTTGCAGAGCGCCAAGCAAATTGCAGACTTTTAATCCATGCTTTATACCCGTATTTATAGTAGAGTATAGCACCGTAGCTACGTTGAACGCCTGCATCGACATATATCATAGACTTTTTGAGCAGGGTAGAAGTTTCCACAATTTTAATGGGGAAATACTTCATTTTGAAACCAGCCTTTACAGCATCTTCCATCCATATTTCTTCTTCGCCACATGTAAGAAATTTTGTACCTAAACCAAAACGTTCGTCAAAGCGTATTTTGCCTTGAACAGCCTCTCTGCAGCAAACCATCTCAATAGCTGAAATAATATAATCTTTAGGCATTGCGGTAAGGGATTGCTCATTATCTGGATAAGATTTAAGTAACTTACCTGTATAGGTACTGGCTCTAAAGAATGCTATATCTAAATTTGTTTCTTTCTTGAATATTTCGAAGATAGTATTAAAAGTATCTTCTGTAAAATGAGTATCATCGTCCGCATACATGAAAAATTCTGCTGTAGATTTTTCCATTGCCAAATTTCTATTAGCAGATAACCCTTGCCCATTATATTTATACAATGTAACATCTTCTCGCTGGGAAAGAGACTCAGGTATTAAGTCTAGGTAACGTTCATCTGTATACTGATAAGATACAATATAATGGACATCTGAGCGAGGAGGAAGCATAACTTCATCAACGCGAACAATACCTTTGTTAAGGGAACAAATCAGAACATCTATGGACATGGTCAGAGATTTTTTAATCGTTGTAATTATTTATCATTTGAGAAATATACATTGCTTCGTCATCTGTCAATACAGGGCTGATTGGGAGACTAACTTCTTGATTCGCAATATTTTCAGATTCCTTAAATGTCAAAGAGTTGTAGAAAGAAAATGACTTCTGCTTATGAACAGGTATGGGATAATGGCACAAAGTTTCTATTCCTTTTTCTATAAGATAAGTTTGAAATTTCTTTCTATTATCTACCAAAACAGGAAAAATGTGATAAACGCTATCCTCATCTGCATATTGAGGTAAGACAACAAAAGGGTTTTTAATATAGGACTTATATATATGCGCTATATGGCGGCGATGTTGGTTATCTTCGTCAAGCTTTTTTAATTTAAGTAAAAGGACCGCAGCTTGTATCTCGTCTAAGCGACTATTAACTCCTTGAATGACATGTTTATATTTTTCTTTAGATCCATAATTAGCATACATTCTTACTCGTTCTGCCAAATAAGAATTATTTGTGACCACAGCACCACCATCACCTAAAGCACCTAAATTTTTGCCTGGATAAAAGCTAAAAGCTGCAGCGTCACCTGCCGCCCCAATTCTCTTGCCCGAGAAAAATCGCCCCCCATGGGCTTGAGCTGCATCTTCAATTATTTGCAATCCATTATCTACTGATATTTTTCTCAGGCTTTCAACATCACAAGAATTCCCATACAGATGGACAGGTAAAAGAGCTCGGGTTTTTTTTGTAACTTTTGACGAAAGTAATTCTGGAGTAATTGTATAATGGAAAGAAGAGACATCAGAGAATACAGGAGTAAGATTCGCACGTACAATGGCTTGTGCACTGGCAATAAACGTCATGGCTGGGACTATAACCTCTGCTCCATCTTCCCAATGATAAAGATCTTTCATCGATTGCAAAATCAATGTCAATGCATCTAAACCATTTCCCACACCAATACAATGCTGAACACCAATAAAATTGGCAAAAGCATCTTCAAAAGCAGATAGTTTTGTTCCATTCAAATACCAGCCAGAGTTTACTACATCTTCTATGACAGAGGACAAATCTGGCTGAAATTTTTGTGATATTTTCTGTATGTCTAAGAAGTTAATCATTTAGGTTTATCTCATATTTGTCGTAACAAATTCCCCTACCACCAAAGCCTTCTTTCTGAAAAAGTAGACCTTCATTTAGATAGTGTCCATCTTGTTCCGTAGAAATTCCAAAATCAACATATCTGAAACCTTCTTTCTGTGAAATCTGAATTAAACGATAGAAAAGGAAATCAAGAGCCCCTTTGTCTCGGCCTTCTTCTGAAGCTGCAATATATTGAATATGATTGACATTTTTTGTCTTATATTGAACACAGCCTGCGACAACATTATCTGCTTCCCGAACAAGAGCCAACTGTATATTTTGAGGAAAATGTTGTACAAGTAAAAGTATTTCCTCCAAAGAATGTACTGGTAGTGTGTTATGATATGAAAGAAGAACCTTCTCTAAAATAGTCCAAAATTCGGAATAATAGGATAGGGGAGCATTCAGCATTAACTCTAAAGATGATTGTTGTGCCATTTTAACTTTCCGCTTCCGTAACTTACTAAAAGAAAGAGGATTTCTCAAATCAACTACAGAAGAGAAACCACGTGATAGTAGTTTTGCTCCAAAACGAAAAAGCCAATACAGCTCCTCCTCACATGGATAATTATGATAAATATATGGAATTGTTTTAAGATGCAGTAAATCAGCACCTAGATGCTTATAATATCTTCGAATTTCTTCCCACATTTTTTTCCTATATCAATAGCAGTGGCTTCATAAGAGAGAGAAGAGAACCATAGGTTAAACCTCCATGAGATACAACAAGTTTTTCAGATTCTACATAATTTGCAGGAAATAAAGCAATAGGAATATTTTTTGCATTCTTAATAAGCAGAGAAGAATCAGAGAAGCGGTCTTTATGATAATCCATATAATCACGTAGAAATAAGAAAGTACCATTTTTAGAACCTTCTACAAATTGATCCCAAAAGATCTTTATCTGTGGATTTATATGGACTAATCTTCATTATTTTTTAATATCTCTGAAAAAGAATCCCAGTCATTAATATAACCTGTTTCATCGTACGCCTCTGAGGCAAAGCAAATGCAGACGCAATCAGAACTGAATTTTTCTAACTTGCACCAAACAAAAGGACAAATAAGTAAGCCTTTATTCGGACTGTCCAACTTATATTCTTTAGAACCATCTTTATCTATTAAAGTAATATTAAGCGAACCTTTCACAGCAACTAGAACTTCAGAGCATGTTCTATGAGCATGTAAACCACGAACTTGTCCTTCTGGTACGTTATAAATCCAAAATACTCGTTGAACATTAAACGGCAGAACAGATTCTACATTGTCAATAATCGCCAAGTTACCTCGGCTATCAGTTATCGTTGGAATAGTTATATATTCGTGTGTGAAATCCTTGCAAAGATGGGAGGGCATATTCTTCTATTTCTATCGCAAATATACTAAAATCTATGATATAATGAGTCTTTCTTGATAAAAACAAGTACTAAAGGCGATAGATTCTCATACTTATTGTTTTAAATTAAACATAATGACGATTATGAAGATATGGATATCTAAATGACGACTGCAATATTTACATTGCTAGACATGCTTGTCATTATATATCATTTGTCAGAAGTTGAAATGAACATTAACAGCACATTGTTCGCAGTAAATAATAAAAAAATTTGACACAAGGATTTTTAACACAAGTTACTTTCTAGACTGCGAAAAAAATATCCTTATAGCACTTGAGAATACGATAAGGATATTTGCGAACGCTATAAGGATGTCAGCTGACAGGCTTATTGTATTTTTATAGCATTTACTTTCTTTAGTTAAACGGCGTATACATGGACATATAACTGCAGAAAGTATTTTCGAATACATTTAAAAATACGATAAGAGCCAACCTCGTGGCCTAGCTCTCATCGTATTTTGGGGATTTCTTCCAGCGAAGAAAATAATTATTATATTTTACAGAATGCCTTGTGCTATAATAGCATGGGCAACTTTCATGAAACCTGCTATGTTTGCACCGCGAACATAGTTTATATAACCATCTTCTTGTTTGCCATACTGCAAGCACTGAGCATGCACATCTGTCATAATTTGGTTTAGATGCTTGTCTACTTCTTGAGCAGTCCAATATAAATGCATAGCATTCTGAGTCATTTCCAAACCAGAAGTAGCAACACCTCCAGAGTTCACGGCCTTACCTGGAGCAAATGGAGTTTTTTGTTCGATGAAGTAATCGATAGCTTCTGTGGTACAACCCATATTGCTGACCTCTGCAACACATTTTACGCCATTTGCAACCAATTGTTTTGCATCATTTTCGTTCAATTCGTTTTGAGTAGCACATGGCATCGCTATATCAACTTTTACTTCCCACGGCTTCTTACCTGCAAAGAATGCTGCTTTAGGATATTTTTCAGCATAAGGAGCAACAATGTCATTACCACTGGCACGAAGTTCAAGCATATATTCAATTTTCTCGCCACTTATACCGTCTGGATCGTAAACATATCCATCTGGCCCACTAATAGTTACGACCTTAGCACCAAGTTCTGTTGCTTTCTTCGCTGCCCCCCAAGCTACATTTCCAAAACCACTGATAGCAATAGTTTTATCTTTCACTTCCATACCATAATCGGCCAACATTTGCTTCAAGAAATAGCAAGCGCCATATCCCGTTGCTTCTGGACGGAGGATTGACCCACCAAACTCTTGGCCTTTTCCGGTAAAAGTACCAGTATGCTCGTGCGTGAGTTTCTTGTACATTCCAAACATATAGCCTACCTCACGGCCACCTACACCAATATCACCTGCAGGAACATCCATGTCTGGACCTAGGATCTTGTAGGCTTCTAGCATGAAGCTTTGGCAGAAGCGCATAATCTCTGAATCAGATTTTCCACGTGGTGAGAAATCTGCTCCACCTTTGGCACCTCCCATTGGCAATGTCGTCAGCGCATTCTTAAAAGTTTGTTCAAAGCCCAAGAACTTCAGGATAGAAAGATTAACAGATGGATGAAAACGTACTCCTCCCTTGTACGGGCCAATAGCATTATTGAATTGAACGCGATAACCTAAGTTTACATGTACCTCTCCTGAATCATCGGTCCAAGGAACGCGGAATGTCAGAATTCTGTCAGGTTCAACCAAGCGCTCGATAAGTTTCACGCGCTCAAACTCAGGATGCTGATTGTAAACATCTTCAATAGAAAGTAATACTTCCTTTACTGCCTGGAGATATTCTTTTTCTCCAGGATGCTTAGCCTCTAGGGCTTGCATAATTACTTCGGTTTTCATAATTATAAAAGTGGTTAATGATTAGAGTTAATAACTGTCTTTTTAAATACTATGATTTTTGCAAATGTAAAGGAGAATTCCGATAATCCAAAAATTTTTTTCAGTAGGAAAAATCAGAATTTATCCAAGAATAACCAACTTTTTCCTAAAAAAATGTCAGTTGCATTTGTTCTATATTATTTGCTAAACTTCACTATATGCCAAGTGATACTTCTAAGTTTTTTTGAAATATTCCAAGGTTAATGTAACTTCGCATATAAATTTATTGTCATTATGAATCAGAAATTCAGTACGTTTCAAAGAAGCTTGCCAGCTTGTATGGTTGATGCATGGAAAATCTTTACACTTAATTGGAAAGCATTCTTTAGTTTTCAATTCCCCTTCTTATTATTGTCGGGACTGAGTGCAGCCCTTTTTATATACAGTCTTCTTAAGCTTTACAACACATTATTATTACCTACTTTCACTCTTTATGAAGAAGGTATTCCCCTACCCCACATCCTAGAACAAGTTCAATATCCAGGGACACAAAGTATTATTACCCTCACTCTCTCTTTAATATTCTATTTATTAGGTTATTTATTTTCAAAAGGAAAACTACTTACTCAAATAAAAAGAATATAAGGAATCAAGAAAAATTTCCGAAAAGAAAGAGTTTTTCGCTACCTAAAAAGAAATAGGGAGATTAGGAACGTCTACTTTGGTCATTTCGTTTGTATATCTCTTGGTAGCATGCATTATAAGTGGAGTTTTTTGTGCACTTGCTTTAAGAGTAAGTCTTTGGTTTCTAATTTTACCCCTACCTATATATTTATATATAAGTATTTCCCTTTATCGTGCAAAAGTGTTTAAAGCAATCGGAAATGTATCAACAAGCAATAGTATTATACAAGGCTTATTCAGAATCAAAGGATGGAGTAAGAGTTCCCTGCTGATTTTTATATCAGGTATTCCTACCTGTCTTGTTCTACTAATACTTAATACTCCTGTTTTAGCATTAGCTTTATCATCAGTAGCCTACGCCAAAGCAGAAATATTAAGCGAAAGTGTCACCCAAAGTACTACTTTTACCTTTGTATTTATCGGAACAGCCACTTTTTCTTTTACGCTTTCTCGTTTTGCTATAGAATTCCAGTATTGGATGCTTGCCTTACAACTCTTGCCTAAAGAAGAGAATTCGAAACAGTCATTAGGAATAGACCTTCTATAGACGGCATTGGAGTATAATTAGAAGAATCGTAACAAACTGCATTAGTATTCCTTTTATAATTGAAAACTATTTCCCATAATCTTTGGGAACCTTTATAAGTGCAGCAGCTATAAAGGTTAAAGGTGTTAGGCAACACACTAGGATAAAGAAGTTGAGATATCCTATCTTTTCTTGTAACCAACCACTTAACAAGCCTGGTAACATCATACTAAGCGCCATAAAACCTGTGCAAAAAGCATAGTGGGCAGTTTTAGAAGGTCCTTGAGCAAAATATATCAAATAGAGCATGTAAGCAGTAAATCCAAAACCATAACCACATTGCTCTAAAAAAACTAGTACATTTATCAAAATAAAATTATCTGGTTGATAATAAGCCAAGAATATATATACCAGATCAGGAATGGTAATACTTAGTACCATTGGCCAAAGCCATTTCTTAAAACCCCCTTTTGCTACCACAACGCCGCCTATAATTCCTCCTAAGAGCAAGCCGATTACTCCAACTGTGCCTTGTAAGAAACCTATTTCACTTGTAGCCAGCCCCAAACCTCCTTTATTTATAGGATCAACATAAAAAAATGGACAGATTTTTGTAAGAAGTGCCTCAGGCAGTCGATACAAAAGCATAAATAGTATGGCGATACCAATACCTGGTTTTTTGAAGAAACTAACGAAAGTTTGAAAAAACTCAGTCAACTGATTTGTATCGAATTTTACCTCTCTACTTCGATCATCAAGGGGACGCGGCAAAATAAATACGTGCCAACAATAAAGTAAAGTAAAAATAGTAGCAGCAAGAAAGAAAGTATAACTCCATGCCTTAGAAGGACTGCGAGTATATGCTTCCAGCGCACCTGCAAAAATAGTTAAAATACCTTGACCGGCTATTGTCGATACGCGATAAAAAGTACTGCGCACACCTACATAAAGACTTTGGTCATGCTGATTGAGGGCAATCATATAGAAACCGTCTGCAGCTATATCATGAGTTGCACTACTGAAAGCCATCAGCCAAAAGAAGCACAAAGTCCATTGCACAAAATGTGGAACGGGAATTGTGAAAGCAACACCAGCCATAGAACTTCCTAAAAGAAGTTGCATGATAAGAATCCACCAACGCTTCGATTTCAGCATCTCAACAATAGGACTCCAAAAAGGTTTAATAACCCAAGGAAGATATAACCATGAGGTGTAGAGAGCAGCATCCGTATTAGAAAGTCCTAAACGCTTATACATAAAACAAGCTAAGAACGTTACCAATATATTAGGAATACCTTCGGCAAAATAGAGCGAAGGAATCCAAGCCCAAGGATTACGTTTTTTATTATTCTGGCTCATCAATAAATCTTTTTTAGTATTGTATTACGATAATAGTGGGAAAGAATAGAAGTATATTTATAACCCTTCTCACTCATGGCAGCTGCACCTATCTGGCACATCCCTACTCCATGTCCCCACCCTGCTCCGGTCAGCGTGAAATTACCAGAATTATCTTTGTCCACAACAAACGCGCTACTATAAAGATGACTTTCAGATAGAACTCTTCTAATTTCTAATTCCTTTCCAATTATCATAGACTTATTGGTGCCTACAATTTGAAGTTTCTTGAGACGGCCACTTGCACCTCGCTCTACAGGTATCAGATCAAGAATTTCTCCAAAATTCTCTCCTGTTTTCTTGTTTACTAAAGTTGATAGCTCTTCTCTTGTATAGCAAATAATCCAACGATAGAAATCAGAAGTTTCTTGGTCGTATGAGTTTAATACTTGTTGCAAGAGTTGCCTGTCATTGGTGTTACAGAAAGCTACTGGTGATTGTCTAATCCACTTATCAGCATTCTCCTCTATTCGTAAATCTGGAATAGTTGAATCTTCTGAATCACGAATAGCTTGAAGATAAGTTACATCTTCATCGTTCCAACAAGTATCAAATGTTTCAGAAATCCCACCACAACATTTAGAAAAGCGTGCATCACAAATCTCGTCCTCACTGGTTAGTACTAAACCATGAGTTTCATCAATAGCACGCGACACAGCCTCTGCTACTTCACGTGTTATACCTTGATATCGCTGGCAATGGTCATCGGCACAAACATCAAAGAGTGTATGATCCTCACGATCATACCAACGAATGTATTCATCTTTCTTACGTTGGAAAGAAAAGAAGTTGCTATTCGTTTCTAGATTCCTCTGCCTCTTTTGCATTTGAAAGAAAGCCAGCTACGGGAAACCACTGCATGAGCTTTCAAAAGTTCTAGAGAAGAGGTTGCACTCATTTCCGAAGAAATAACACTGCGAAGATAATCCTCTACGGGTAGTTCATTGATGACATATATTTTGTCCTCGTGAACCAATAGTCGTAGTTTTCCCCGAAAAGTTTGAGCTTCCTGGCGTTCCCAATGGAAGTTGACACCAATAGTAACATCTCGTAGAGTGAAACTTGCCTCTTCTTCAATAGGCGTAAAAGTCAATTCACTATAAAGATTCCCATTCCAAAAAATTCCTCCATTTTCGCAAGTGGCCACTTGCAATCCTTCTTCATTTCTCCCTTTTGCCATATAAGGAGCATTCAGGACAAAGCGGATTTCATTTCCGCTACAAATTCCCACACTTACCTGCGGATCTACTGTTTGGTTTGAATTTGAATGAGAAGAAGTTCTTTCTGTACGTTGTAATTTGGTATTCTGTAAATGCTTCGCTATGCGTTCTAGTTCCTTTTCTGTAGCAGCCACTTCTCTTAATATTTCGCATGCTTTCTTTGCCGTCATTCGGTCGAAATCCTCCTTGCGAGGTGTAATAATTAGTCCTCCCATATCTACCGAACCTGGAGAAACAATGAAAAGGCTTTCTCCTTCTGCATAATAGCAATCTGGACGATGTTTGCGTCGCAGAAAGACGACACTTACGAGTCGCTCTTCTAGAATAGGAGTTCCTTTTTCCTTCCACGTCAAGACATTCACATCAGGCTCTTTCATCTCTGCCTCAATGGGGAGGACATCAAAAAGTTTATTTGTGAGGAAGTTTTTACCTACACGTTCGCCCACAATAACAAAACCAGGACAAGCATATTCTTTCAATAAATAAATTCCTGCTTGCGTAACAGAATAGCCATGATCTTGCAACTCTGATTCATCAAGAGGTGTGGCAGGCCAAATTTTTCGCATCTTTGAAGAGTAGAACTTCCAATCTCTCTCAATAGGTATAATTCCTTTTCCGCCTGCTTGCAAATGAGCATGATCAGGAGCAGAAGCTCCACAACGTGGACCATTATAGAAAACTACAGCATCCTCCAGTTTCCATGCTATTTGATTCATGACATTCCGTAACAAAGAAAATGTTTGTGGCAGATGATGCCGCATGGGAATCGTTAGATGTTGGGGGGAGTATTGGAAATGGATTCACCAGAATCTGAAATTTCCCTTCTATCGGAAGAGATATTTGTTCTGATGGTCGATTTTCTTTGCAAAGAAAGCATTGACGTGCTTTGATTGTTTGCTTATCAATCTTTGCACCCGTTGAAACAATACGGCAAGGATTAAATTGGACAGCAAGTGAGGATTCTCCAATGGACAGCTCTTTCGTCTCTACAGAATCAAGCTCACTAAATCTCTCTTTAATTTCTTGCCAACTCTCCAATTGCTGATGGAAAAACTCGGTAACTTCTGAAGCATCAACAGGATGGTTACGAGTTGTATTGAGAGAACGACGAGCTCTAAGTTCCATAGTGCGCAGCGAATCTTTATAGAGATTATTTTTATTCACTTGCTCTACACTTAAAGCCGCATCACTATTTCCTTCCCAACGGCGGCATAAATAAAGTTCATCGTAAATACGACCGATACGATAGTGGCGTGAAATGGTCAAGCCTAAAGCATAATCCTCACCATAAGAAGTATTAGGGAAACCAATTCTGCGCAGAATATCAGTTCGGAAAGCACGTGGCGCTCCAAGTCCATTGATACGCAACGCATTATTACGACCGTTGTCGGGAGTCCATTCCTTATGGTCAATAAGTCCTGGAGGCAGAGTATTTAACTGAAAGTTGACCATGCGATAGGAACCTATGACCATTGCTGCTTTCTGCTTTTGGAATGCCTTTACGATGCGTTCTAACACATCTGTAGAACTATACAAATCATCAGAATCTAATTGCACAGCGTAGCGGCCGCAGTGTGCATCACGTATTGCAAAATCCCAACAACCGCCGATTCCTAGATCTTTGCGTTCGGGGATAAGATGCACCACTCTCCCATCATTGATGAAAGTAGTTATGACTTCTGACGTACCATCAGTAGAATGGTTATCTACTACAATTATATTATAATCAAAATCGGCTTCTTGAGAAAGAACGCTCTGAATTGCATCACAAATAGTTTTAACGCGGTTGCGCACAGGAATAATAACACTTGCTTCTACAGGGAAGTCGCTATTCTCTTCCGAAAATGCAGGTAAGTCATCGAATTCATCAGCAGGGAGGAATGCACCAACACTGCTAAGATGCTCTGTACAAATACGCTCATTTTCTAATTGTACTTCTCTATTTTTTGGATCAACATAGTCAAACTGCTTAACTCCACTAGCACGCGAATCTGTTTCGGTGACAGAGTAGAGATATTCTTTCAAATGAAAGATAGATCCATTTCTGCTTAAATAGAGGCGGAGAGCATAAAGAGCCGAGAATCTGTAGCGCGGACAACTATTGCCATTAGAAAAGAAAGATTTTAGTAAGTCTGTACGAATCAGCCATAGTGGACCAAAATCGAAATCGTCACGTAAAGCTCCTTCTTGATAATCTATTACAGGATGAGGCTGTGTATCATCGTAGCGATCAGAATAGATCATAGCTGCCTGTGTTTCTTCTGCAGCTTGGATCATTCGCTCAATGCACCGATATCCCAACGTTACTTCTTTATCCGAAATATAAAGGAGGGAATATTTACTTTTGGCTTTTAAAGCCACAGCCTTCAAAGATTTCGTAGATCTTAACAAGTCATGGAAATCCACAGCCTTAAAGATATCAATATTCTGCATAGCCAGAAAGTATCATAAATATAGCTGCAAAAATAAGTAAAAAATCGTAATAACTCAGGCTCTTTAAGCTTTGATACTATAACTGTTCTCATGTCTGTATCAAGAGAGCCTAAATAGTGTCTGATTATTTCTGCATAGAATATTATCTCATTCAAAAAAATAGAATACTATTATATTTTTTTAAACGCTATTAGTTCACTAAAAAAATATAATAAAATATAATATAAGTAGTGTATTTTTGTTGAATAACAAAAAGAAAAAAAGGCTCGAAACCTTAGAGTATCGAGCCTTTTTCCTTAAAGTCTGTACTTCTTAATTAGAAATTGTAGTTGAGACCGAATTGGAGAGAATTTCCGCTCAAGTTGAAGCCAAAGCCATTCTCCCAAAGTTTGCCTGCAATAGCATCGTCAGAATCACGATAACCAAGGAATCCTACGTGAGCAACGAAGCTCAGCTTCTTATTAAGATTTACAGCAAGACCTGGTTTTTACACCTACTTCCCATGCACTAACAGAGCTACCATTCTTAGGTTTCACACTATAGAAACCGAAGCCACCATCAGCAAAGAGGTTTACAGGACCAAATTTCGCAAAAGTGTAACGTGCATAAGGAGATACGTTAATAGCATTCACTTTAGAACCGCTATTGTAATTGTGTTGGAAACCGATGTTAGTACCAATAGCCCACTGCTTAGAAAGCGTATAACCTACTTCCGGCTGAAGAGTAAAAATTAGTGTGGTTAGCGTCAGAATTACGCCAAAGACCTACTTCACCACCAACATAAACCTGTGCACTAGCAGCAACTGTCGCTACTGCGAGAACGAGCGTCAAAAATAACTTTTTTTCATACTTTAATTGCTTTTAAAATTTACACAATATGTAGTTTGATTATGCAAAGGTAAATATGTTCGATCTGTAAGAACAAATAAATTAAAGTTATTTTTGCTTATATTCGGCAACTTTTGCGAATTATAGTTTTTCAAAAATAGACTATTTTCCAGATAAATCAGTAAAATAAATTGATAAACACTAATAAAGAGAATGCTCCACTGGATTAAGATAATAGTCTCCCCCTATCCATTTTGTAAATGCTATTTCTTCTGTCAGCGGAAAATAGCGGACAAGTTTTTTATTTTCAAAAATGAGTATTTGATTATGTCGTATAGTCCCATTCGGAAGATGAAGGCGACTTACTCCTATTTGCTCCATACTTACTTATTTAAAGTGATTTTGCTTAGAATGCTCTTTATCCATATTTAGAAGACTATCCTGAATATATTGCTCTGAGCTTTTAGTTTTATTACTCTCTGAGCTGTCCGCCTTTGATTCTCTATGCTCTTTTTGAGTCTTATCCTCTCGCTTAGGATTAACGCAGAGTAACATAGGCTGAGAAATGACAAGAAGTTTAGGACGAGTCGCCCATGTAGCAACTTGGTAAACAAATCCACTAATGGAGCGAATGGGGACATCACCAACCCACATACTTAGGGTCTGCTCGCCGCTATCGTAGACGTTACGCGTCATCACTACGGTAGAATCATTAGCATAATGAATAGTGAGATTAAGAATGGCCGACTTCTCTCCTTCATGATAACCCATTGAGTGTAAAAGCGCATTATCAGTTGACTTCCTGCTTGGACTGTAGAATTCAGTGGAATATTAAAATCTAAATGGTTTCTACCATTGGCACTAAGTAAGTTGAACGAATTGCCACTCCACACTATTGTAGTGTCAGCTCCTGCAATAGGATGTCCGACTCCGAGTTTTGAAGGGTTTGCAGAAGAGCCAAAACGATCATTCAGCTTTTGGTATATTTTATAGAGTTCATCTGCATGGCGAGAATAATACTCCATAGATTTATCGAAGTCAGCTTCCGTTATGTCATATTTTTTGAATACTGCTTCACTATAAAGCTGTGTATTGTAGTCAGCACTATCAGAGAGCTGCCCCATTGCTTGCGCAATGTGATAGTCATATAGTATCTCTTCCATCTTTGATGGTGAGAGAATATCTTCAGGTATCTTGTTATGACAACTGCTAAAAAAAAATACGACCAAAAGACAAATACTGAAACAAACCACTTTCATTGCTGCAAAAAACATTAAAAATGAACACTTTATTCTTTTTATGGCTTTGTATGAAAGAAGCGTGAATAGAAAAGAAGCAAAGCAATAGCACCACAAGAAATGCTACTATCTGCAAAATTAAATATAGCGTTGAAAAAAACTTTTCCTCCTAAAATAGGCATCCACTGTGGCCAGGTAAAGAGAGGGAAATAAAACATATCAACAACCTTACCGTCAAGAAAATGACCATAACCTTGCCCTAAAGGTACTACATGTGCAGTAGGCATATCAAGATCTGCAGGATAGCTCTCTGTAAAGAAAAGACCATATAGGCAGTTGTCGATAATATTGCCCATTGCCCCAGCTATAATCATTGCTAAGCATACTATAAGTCCAAAAGGTAGCTGCTTCTTAATAATTCGAGTTAGTATCCAAAATAAGGGGACAACGGTTATAAGTCTACAAATTGTCAACACCCATGTACCACTGAATGCCATGCCATAAGCCATGCCCTTATTTCTGTAAAAAAAATCTGAAACCACGAAGTTATATCGATGTGGTCATGAAGATGCATATTGGTCTTTACCAGATACTTTATTATTTGATCGGCAATCAGTACAAAAAGGATGATGGCCATAGCCACCATCCATCTTTTCCGAGTTGATGCTTGTTTTAGCATAGTTGTATCCATTCCTAACCTTTACGTTGCTGCTCCATCATCTTTCCTTCAATGCTAGTTGTTGCGTGAGGAACAGCACGGAGACGTTCTTTTGGTATTAATTTCCCTGTAACACGACAAATACCATAAGTTTTATTTTCAATCCTAACCAAAGCGGCTTTTAAACCTTGGATAAACTTAAGTTGTCGAGCTCCCATATTGGTAAGTTCCTCTCTTGTATGGGCAGAACTACCTTCTTCTAGAGCCTTATAAGTTGGCATTTCATCGTTTACATCATTGGAATCTTTATTCATTAAAATATCCATAATTTCATCATACTCACGTGTAGCAAGAGCTAATTTCTCTTGAATGAGCTGGCGGAACTCTCCGAGTTCTTCATCGCTGTAGCGCGTCTTGTCTGGCATAGATGTGTTGGGTATTTACTGTTCTTCTCGGATATATATCCACTTGAACTTTAATTTATAAATTTTATAGACTAATAACCCCTCCTACCTTCCCTCATCAGGGGAAGATAGAAAGGATAAGATTTTATGCTTTATCAATGTTCATAATAACTTTGAGCGTATCCAATTCTAAAAGAAATCCATCAACAGAGGGAGAGACAGTAAGAGCATCTGCAAGGACTTGCCCTGCTATGTAGTCAGCATACTTGTTGAGAACTTTTTTCAATATTGGTTCATCCTGGAAAGCGACTTTAATATGATCAGTTATTTCAAAACCACTGTCCTTGCGATAAGCTTGAATACGCTTTACTATTTCACGAGCAATACCTTCTTGACGAAGTTCCTCTGTAAGCTCTAAATCGAGAGCTACCGTCAAGGAACCATCATTGGCAACGGTCCATCCTGGAATATCCTCGCTAATGATTTCAACATCTTGAAGTTCGATAAGAGCAGATTCATTCCCAAGCGGAAGTAAAATGTTACCTTCTCTCTCAAGTGTTGCAATTTCTGCTTGCGACATATTGGCCACTGCAGCAGAAACAGCTTTCATTTGCTTGCCAAATTTCTTACCCATTACGCGGAAATTACATTTCACCGTCTTTTCCAGCATTGAACCTTCAACAAATTCAAGATCCTTGACATTTACTTCGTCCAAGATGAGTTGTTTTACAGCTTCAACAGCTTCTTTCTGTTCTTGATTTAGCGCAGGAATAGAAATTTTTTGTAGTGGTTGGCGAACAATAATGTGTTCCTTCTTGCGAAGACTAAGCACCATTGAGGTGATTTTCTGTGCCATCTCCATACGCGTTTCTAAATCCTTATCAATAAGAGATTCGTCACATACAGGGAAGTCGGTCAAATGAACACTTTGGATATTTCCTGTAGGAGCCGTTAAGTCTTTATAAAGCTCGTCAGAATAGAACGGAGCAATAGGTGCCATCAGTTGGCTAATGGTAACAAGACAAGTATAGAGCGTTTGATACGCGCTGAGTTTATCATCATCCATTTCTCCTGCCCAAAAGCGTTTACGGTTCAAACGAACATACCAATTAGAGAGGTTATCATTTGCAAAAGTCATAATGAGTCGCCCTGCCTTAGTGGGTTCATAATCATCAAGATCTTTGAAACATTTAGGACAAGTGTATTGAGTTCACTCAGAATCCAACGGTCTATCTCAGGACGTTTGCAAACAGGAACTTGTGGTGCTAATGCATCGAAATTATCAACATTTGCATACATGGAGAAGAAACTATACGTTTGGAAAAGTTTTCCAAAGAACGTACGTGTAATTTCTTTAACACCATCTTCGTCAAACTTCAAATTATCCCATGGAGAAGAATTTGTAATCATATACCAGCGCAAGGGATCAGAGCCATAGTTTTGAATCGCAGAAAATGGATCGATAGCATTACCTAAACGCTTGGACATCTTATTTCCATTCTTGTCAAGAACAAGTCCGTTAGAAATGACATTTTTGAAAGCAACACTGTCGAATACCATTGTAGCTATGGCATGAAGCGTGAAGAACCAGCCACGTGTTTGATCTACACCTTCTGCAATAAAATCAGCAGGAAAAGCTGTTTGACTATCTATTGCCTCTTTATTTTCAAAGGGATAATGAGCCTGAGCAAATGGCATTGCACCAGAATCAAACCAAACATCTATCAAGTCCTTCTCACGATAGAGAGCTTTTCCTGTTTCAGAAACAAGTACTATATTATCTACATACGGACGATGTAAATCAATAAGATGATAGTTGTTCTCGTTATAATCGCCGGGAACAAAGCCTTTATCTTTAAGAGGATTAGACTTCATAACTCCTGTTCGAACACTCTTCTCTATTTCATCATAAAGCTCTTGAATTGAACCTATACATATTTCTTCATCGTCATCATTTCTCCAAATAGGAAGAGGAGTACCCCAATAGCGAGAGCGACTAAGGTTCCAGTCATTCAAATTTTCCAGCCACTTACCAAAACGGCCTGTACCAGTAGATGTAGGCTTCCAATGAATTGTTTCGTTTAGTTCAGACATACGGTCCTTATAGGCCGTTGAGCGAATAAACCAGCTATCTAATGGATAATACAAGATAGGCTTATCTGTACGCCAACAATGCGGGTAATTATGTACATGCTTCTGAATGTTGAAAGCTAAGCCTTCCATCTTCATTTCCATGCAGATCACAATATTCAAATCTTCTGCTTTTTCAGAAGCCTTTGAATCCCATACACCACCGACATTAAATTTCGGATCATAAGCATTCTTTACATAATCACCTGCATGGCGACTATATAAACCTTTATTAACACATGTACTAATAAAGTTATTATCAAGCTCCTCCAATACATAATACTTACCTTCTAAGTCTACCATTGGGCGAGTTTCACCTTTCTTATTTATAAGGAAGAGAGGAGGAACACCTGCTACATTGGCAACTTGAGCATCGTCAGCACCAAAAGTACTAGCAATATGCACAATACCTGTACCATCCTCAGTTGTAACATAATCACCCAAGATGACGCGGAAAGCACAATCTGCCATTTCTACAAATTCATCTTTCTCATTTTCTGCAGTAAATTTCTTATCCGGATGCGTAGCTGCGTAATCAAGAACATATTGAGGAGCATGCTTGTCCACTTTCTGACAAGGACGAACCCAAGGCATCAATTGGAGATAATGCATACCCTCAAGTTCTATTCCTTTCCATGAGCCTAGAATACGATATGGAAGCACCTTATCACCTTTCATAGATGTTAATATCTGCTTCTGCACCTTCAGGCTTAAAGTAAGCTGCAACAAGATCACGAGCCATAACAAGACTCACTCTCTCTGCAGTGTAAGGATTATAAGTCTGAACACAAACATACTCGATTTGTGGGCCAACACAAAGAGCTATGTTAGAAGGCAAAGTCCAAGGAGTTGTTGTCCAAGCAATAAAAAAGGGTTTCCCCCACTCCGTCATTTCGGGTTTGGGATCAACTATACTAAATTGGGCTGTTACTGTTGTATCTTTTACATCGCGGTAACAACCTGGAAGATTCAACTCATGACTTGAAAGACCTGTTCCTGCAGCGGGGCTGTAAGGTTGAATCGTATAGCCTTTATAAAGAATATCTTTTTTATAGAGTTCTTTGAGCAGCCACCACAACGTCTCTATATATGAATTCTCGAACGTAACGTAGGGGTGTTTCATATCTGCCCAATATCCCATTTGACGCGTAAGTTCTTCCCACTCGGAAGTAAACTTCATAACGTTCTTACGACATTGAGCATTATAATCTTCAATTGATATTTTCTTACCAATATCAACCTTGGTGATGCCTAATTCTTTTTCTACGCCAAGTTCTACAGGAAGTCCGTGAGTGTCCCAGCCAGCTTTACGCTCCACTTGGAAGCCTTTCATTGTCTTATAGCGACAGAACATATCCTTAATGGTGCGCGCCATAACGTGATGAATACCGGGGTGACCATTTGCCGAAGGAGGACCATCATAGAAGACGAAGGATGGATTCCCTTCTCGTAATTCGATACTTTTATGGAATAAGTCCGAATTATCCCAATCTTTCAAAACCTCTTGATTAACCTTATAGAGATCTAGTCCTTTATGTTCTCTAAATTTCATATAGACAAAACATTTTTTTGATTTGCGAAATTAGTACAATCACAGCAAAGTACAAAGTTTTTTTCTTGGAAATCCACAACTTATCCGTGCATAATATTTTTGATAGTAAGAGAAAGCCTATAAACTTCTATTTTTACTGTTAATAGCCTTTAAATTTAAAAATCTCGATCCTTATTTTTTTCTCAAACCAAGGATGTATGAGAATCAAATAGATAGCAAAAAGTATAGCCAATAGAACAAACGAAATATAAATTATACTATTATTATTTATAGTAATTCCTGCGACAACACCTACGGCAAAACCTAGACGCCAACCTAAGAAATGCGTATTCTGAGAAGTACCACGTTGACAATGTCCTGAAAGTTTTAAGAAATACATCAAAAGACGAGCCGAAAGCAAACCTGTGCCAATACCAAAAAGCAAAAAAAGAAGCAGAATGTACTATAGCAAGTGGGTGCAAGAAGAGTAATAATGCACCTAAAATGAAAATAACTCCACTCACAAATTCTGCACGCGTATCAGCATCTGCAAATACCACTTTCTGAAGCAATAATGAAATTAGAAATCCTCCTCCAAGATATAAGGCGTTAGCAGCTACCATCTCAGGATTCCAGGAAAGACCGCAACCGATATACACTCCTTCTATTGTCGCAGCAAGAACTGTAAGTAAGAAAAGTGGCCAAGCAGAAAAGCGTAAGAAGCGATCGCTTGAGAAAACTCTAACATGAATGGGAGCTTTCAATGGAACCCGAATAAGAATCACGGCTAAAAAAGCAATCATAATAGGTGAAGCTGAGACAGCAAAACTAAAAACAGGTATCGTACTAAAGTGCTTTGAAAATATAGGCAAATAGAATCCTAAGAGCCACCCCAAAGGTAACCCTAAGTGCCCAAATTTATTGAGAAGATTGTCTCCACGCGTTCTGTTTCTTGATACTTGCAAATCATTGATAAGCGTATTACACAATGCATTTTGAGCAGTAGCAAAACAGAGCCCTTGAATTCCTAAAACAAGTATCACCCATGAGGAATCTACTGCATAGAGATACAGAAAAGAGGGAAGCAACAATAAAAAGATACTTTTTAGGCAAACGGCTTTGCGAGGAAACGCTTCGACAAACCATGAGTTTAAAGGTCCTATAAGAAAAAGTCCAATCGTAAAGGTGGAAATACTAAATATGGTAGTTTCTGCTCCCCACTGCATATATATAATAGGAATTAACGAAAATACGTATGTATTTAGCATTAAATTGGCTAAGCACATTAGTACTACCGCCAACGATGCGCCTTCGCTTTTTTGATAGACTTTCTCTAACTCGTTAGTAGCGTTCTTGCTCATTGGGAAATTCTCCTGATTTTACATCTATCACATATTGCCCGATAGCATCTGTCATCACTTGTGCAAGATTTGCATATACGCGAAGAAACTTTGGGCAAAATCCTTCATTTTTCCCAAGCATATCGTCTATAACGAGAACTTGTCCGTCGGCTGGACCTGCACCTATACCAATAATAGGCACAGGGACGGCCTCTATTACCTTCCGTGTAAGATCTGCTGGGATTTTCTCCACAACAATAGCAAAACATCCTGATTCGGACAAAATTTTAGCATCCGAAATCAGTTTTGTAGCTTCGGATTCTTCTTTAGCACGCACTCCATAACCACCAAACTTATGAAAGCTCTGAGGCGTGAGTCCTAAATGTCCACAAACGGGGATGCCTGCAGCAACCATCTTCGTTATTGAATCTGAAATTTCTGCCCCCCCCTCAAGCTTCAAGGCATCTACTCCGGTTTCCTTCATAATCCTAACCGCACTGCGCAGAGCATCTTCGGTAGTTATTTGATACGAACCGAAAGGCATATCACAAACCACTAGCGCACGTTTAACTCCGCGAACAACAGAACGCGCATGATAAATCATTTCGTCAAGGGTTATGGGAATTGTTGTCTCGTTGCCAGCCATTACATTTGAAGCACTATCGCCTACAAGTATCATATCAACTCCTGCTTGATCAACAATTCTCGCTGTTGTAAAATCGTAAGAGGTCAGCATGGCTATCTGCTTTCCCTCTGCCTTCATAGTTCGAATTTTCCTCGCTGTTACCTTTTTTTGGTCTTCAACCAAATATCTTGGCATAATTATATATGTTTAGTTTTATTTCTGCGAAAAATTACTCATTTATGATAAGAAAGCAAAATGAGCATTAATAGAGTCTGGAGTTCGCCCCATAAAGCTAGGAAGAATTAGATTGCAGAAAGACATAATTTTTTGTTCTGTATTTGTTGTAGTAAGCCCCACCACTTTAGCCCCACTTTCTTTCGCAGCAGTAAGTCCATTGATAGAGTCTTCAAAAACAATGCAATTTTGTGGTTCTACACCAAATCTTCTAGCAGCATTTATAAAACAATCGGGAGCTGGTTTTGAGCGTTGTATATCTTCAGCTGTAAATATATAGTCGAAGTAATCTCTTATTTCTGGAAGAGTGCCATAAACATGAGCCATCTTATTGTGGTTACTACTTGTAACCAAGGCTGTACGCAGTCTTTTATCTCGTAGAGATTTAAGAAACTCCTCCACACCTGGAATATATGCATACTCCATCGACTCTTCGAATACATCAAGAAGTAGTTTTAATTCTTTTTGCTGTGATGCATCAGGAAAATAGCGATCAAAGATATCTACGAGAGACATTCCCTTAATATCTTCAGCAAAACTTTGCATTTGAGGATAATATAGTGTTCCAATATGTGCCCAGAACTTACTATATTGGGATTCTGTATCCAGAATCACTCCATCACAATCGAAAAGATATATAAATTGTTGCATATTAATATCAATAAAATACTATAAAAAAAGCGCGAGACATCGATTGATAAAGACAATGTTCTCGCGCTTCATTCTTTTACTTCTTCTACAACTGCAAATATACTACATTCTATAGACCTAACAACTCTCTTCTACACCTTAAATAAAAAGGCAAACATATTCTTTGCTTCTTTTATCCAGCTACAATTTATCTCATTGTTTTGAAAGAAAATCATCATATAAAGAAAAATTTTTGCAACGCAATTCTAAGTATGTGTTTACATCATAAGGAAACAGCAAAATCTAATAAATAGATCTCTCTAGAATATAGGTTTACTGCTATTTATTATAACTCTGTAGTAACGATAACTTATTTACGCAGCTTGATGATTTCTTCCCCCTGTAAACCTATCAAACGCACGAGATAGAGGCCTGTAGGAAGCCCTGAAAGAGATAGATTCTGGTGAGAAGTTTGTAAAAGAAGCTGGCCATCTATGCTATATACAAAAATGTAACGTGTAGCTTGTGTACTAAGCATTTCTGTTACAGCATCGTAAGCGTAAAGAGCTGAAGCCGTAGTAGGTATCTCGGACAAACTCGTTGTATTTAGCAACTCTCGCATACCTGCCAACGCATTGATTTGCCCCATACCATATTGATTATTGGGCAACTGTCCCATACTGCTGTTATAGTAGGAAGTCTTAGCCAACAACGTACGCACCTCTGCGGCTGTCAGAGTTGGCTTCGCCTGTAACCATAAAGCCATAACTCCCGCAACTGTAGGAGCTGCCATAGAAGTTCCATTTTCTACATACCAATAGAACGTTTTTCCACCTACAGTCTTACGATACACAACATCAGCACCTTTAACCGTGCGGGCTGCAGCAAAACTATTATAGGAAGAAACAACGGAAGCTCCTGGAGCTACCACATCAGGCTTTATGCGGCCATCGCTACAAGGACCTAAAGCAGAAAGAGGATAGCGTCCGCTGATTGCCCAGGGCTTAATGGTCTCTACGCCAGAAATACTGACATAACGATTCTTCGAAACAGTTGCACCTACAGCTATAGCTCATTGCCAGTGGCAGTCATTGCTACGGTACTACTATTCGTTCCATCAACATAGCCTTCATACCCTTCAGCTGAGAAATAGCCATTGTTACTATAAGAAAAAACCCGCTGATTGGTACTTTCTATCTCCACGCTCCATTCCTCAGAGGATTGCTGCGAGTAACCCACATGGAAGGATATAGCATAAGCTCCTGTTACATCGTTTTTAATACAAGAGGCTACAAGTGAAGCGCGTGTTTTATCAGCACTTCCGAATGAGTTATAGCGTTCAGACCATATTTTCCCAGTTGAGAATGTATGGTCAAAAAATACTTCACTACTATTTTTATCTTTCAACAATAAACGGACGCTACAAGAGTCGCCAGGACGTGTTTCTACAAAAAGTTGATCGGCCCCAGCTGCAGGAACTTTCCAAACACTCTTTACAGAACGGCCTATCAATGTTGAGTTACGATTCCCCTCATTGCCAACAGCTACAGACATAAGACAACCTTGCTGACCAGCTAAGAGGCTATCCACCATGCGTGCCATAAGTCCTGATCCATCCTTAAAACCCATCATAGTACCAAGACTCACATTGATAGCAATAGGACGATTAGTCTGCTTTGCATACTTCAATAGATAGTCCACACCATCAACAATTCCCTGCTCCGTTCTATTCGTAGAAACTAACACGAGGTCAGCTTCAGGAGCCATACCACCATAGAGAGTAATACCACTTCCTGCAGCAATACCTGCTACATGCGTACCATGAGTAGCAGATGTATTGTCATGAGCGGCCGCTTTTATCGCAGCTGGGGAGTTGTAGACACTTCCATAGCCGTATGCTCCCGATGGGGCAACAACAGCATTTTGATCCCAAACATTGAGGATACGGCAATGGCCAGTGGCATCAGCAAATTGGGATGAGTAAAATCAAAGCCCATATCTATTACACCAATGAGTACGCCTTTTCCCGTATAAGATGTAGATAGGCCTGATCCAGACTGCAAGGCATCAGCATGAATTTGCTTGCGCACCTCGTCTGTCATCAATTTCATTTGCTCGCCAACATACAAAGCTTTAACACGCGCATCTGCTGCTACAGCTGACAAGGCAGAACGTGGAATGACTGCCGTATAAGTATCACCGCATCTCACATTGAAACGAATACTATATTGGTGTTCTAGTTGCGCCTTTGCTGCATCATCAGTTAAGGTGATATAGGCATGAACGATATTCGCTGATTGTTCTAATCGAGAAGAAGAAAGGAGCTGTGCAGCCCGCGCGTCTAACTTAGAAGAAAGAACTATACGATGTTGCGCACGCATCGGCAGAGAGAGAGAGAGGCAACATGCCGTTAAAAGAAAAATCTTTCGCATAACGAAAAGAATAAAGAGGATAAATTAAGAACCAACAAAACTGCCAACTCTTTCCACACTTCCGGCGGAAAGAGCCGGCAGCCCTTTATACTATCTACGATGTGAGAGGTTATTTCACAAGAACTTTCATTGTAGGTTGCTGGGGAGCAGAAATCAAGTATATTCCACCTTCGGGCAATGTTACGTTATTACCCTTCACCACAACACGACCACTCAAATCATAAATAGTGAGCAACTGAGAACTAGAAATATTACGGCCATTCAACTCAATATTAGCCTGAATCTGTGCTGCAGCAATACCTGTTACTTCGCTTTGCTCCCATGCAAATGCGGGGAAACCACCATTCTGATTCTTACTGTCAGCAACAAATACAGTTGCATCCAAATTCTTATTGAGTTTTTCAATCATGTCATTGGTCTTAAACTCAGCTTCTGTAACTGCTGTAGCAAGAGGTTCCTCAACACCAGAAAGCGCTGCAACATAGTAATTATCAGCCGTGGTTGTCTTTCCTGCATCATTATCGCCAATAATGGCATGTGGCGTACTCAAGAAGTTTTTAACCGCAGTTACTTTGCCCGTGTTATAGCAATTTTTTACTACTGAGTTATCGTAAGTAACACCTACTATACCACCACAATATACATAACCACTCGTCACAGCACCGGCATTATAACAAGCCAAGATTGTAGTACCTTTTTCAATCTGACCAACTATACCGCCAGCGACCATACCAGCAACAGTAACCACTCCCTTGTTGGCACAATAGCGAATAATGCTGCCATCTGTAGTAGCTCCAACCAATCCGCCACCTATAGTTCCAGCTTTTACAGTGCCAAGATTAACGCAGTTTTCTAATAAACCGCCTTCCATCTTCCCGATAATACTGCCCACTACTTCTCCGTCTACATTTATCATCGAATTTGCACCAATCGTTACATTCTTAATAACTGTTCCCTCAGTAGAGCACGCGAAGAGAGCTACACCGCCCAAAGAAAGAGCTTGGCCTGCAATAGAACCAGTAGCAGCAGGAGCTTTAGTAATAAGGAGATGGTCGATAGTCTTATGATTACCATCAAAAGTACCCTTAAAGTAGAAAGAACTATCTACAGTCACTTGAGTTTGCGAGTCTGTACTTTTATTATATTTGCCAATAACAGGAAACTCTTTATCGCCCATATTGAGATCGTTAACTAAGCGGAAATACTTACCCGCATATGCCTCACCACGACCTATACTTGCAGAAAAATAAGCTAAATGTGCAGGAGTCTCAATCAGATAAGGATTGCTCTGCGAACCTTCACCTTGTGTCCATACCTGACTAGTCACACCGTCCCAAACTTGTGCTGTTGCCTGTAGAGCTAAGGCAAACATCAAAGATAAAAAGTAGAATTTTTTCATAAAGTTATGTTTATAAAATGAATTAAATAGTTACTTAACAATACCAATACATCCTCACTCAAAAGTCTAACGACTTTTTGAAAAGAGGATATTTTGCAAATATATCATAACTTAAAGATACCGCAAAGAAAAAGAGAGGGAAACAAAACTGTCCCATTATCTTTTTATAAAAAATTAGAAAAACTGTTTTACGACTAATAAACAATCCTCCTCTCTTAACTATAGCGTATGATTAAATCCTTCCAGTTTCGTGTAGGTTCTAAACAATTAGAAGAAAGGAAATCAGAAGCATGTACAAGGGTTACGAGTGGGGAAAGTTCAAGAGCTTTGTAGAAACTAAAACGGTTAGAAGACCCCTGTTCTCCTAAATCGAATGCCCCCATATGCCAACGTATTGCGAGCATCTCTTCTTTTGTTAGTTTCATATAGCTATGAAGAAGCAAGCAGGATTTCTCTCCATGGCCTAAAGGAAAGTTGTCATTAATTTCATAGCCGAGATATGTTACCCAACGATTGTTTTCATCTTTCTTGAAACGCTCAGTCTGATGATAGAGTCCCACCTTACAAAGATCGTGGAAAAGCGTTGCAATAGCAATACTCTCCATTGTAATTTCTTTTGTAAAGCACGCTCGCTTTTCTTTGAGAGCTGGAGCAAAAATCGCATCATAGAGGCCACACGCCGTTTGGAACACATTGATAGAATGCTTGCAAAGTCCACCAGGTTCGTTCAAATGATAATTGGTTGAGGTGGGAGCCACATAGAAGTCGGTTGTATCAAGATATTCTAGAAGTTCCAGAATACCCTCACGCTTTATAAATTCTTTACATAACTGTTGAAAGACCTTTTATTCTTTTGCATTTCTTCATTGGTCATAGCATTGTTGGTTTAAGTTTTACTCTTGATAAGATGTAAAAGAAAAAGAGAATCACTAGGATTCTCTTTTCTTGTAGCGCCTACGGGAATCGAACCCGTATACCATGCGTGAGAGGCATGTATCCTAACCGTTAGATGAAAGCGCCAATTGTTAGCGGAAGCTGGGGGATTCGAACCCCCGGTACGGTAACCCGTACGGCAGTTTAGCAAACTGCTGGTTTCAGCCACTCACCCAAACTTCCTTGGATTCCGCTAAGCGAATTAACCAGCGTTCTTGTCAAACGCGGTGCAAAGGTAGAACTTAATTTTTATCTACCAAAGGTTTTGTAGAAAAAAATGAAAAAAACTACTATCTCCCTTCTAAAACCTGCTCTCGAGTATCTAATATAGGAAGTTGTGAGGTCTTTCCCTGCTGCGAAACAGAATCTGTATCTTCAAGAAATTCAAAAGCTCGAAGCTTCTTTATCCCATGCACTCCATAGTATTTTTCTAAATATCCGCTAACCATTATTTTGCATTCTAGGTTCTCTGGATGGATATAAAGATCCAGCTGTTTGCGAGATTCGGTATTGGGACTACCTATATTTATGGGAAGCAGATAATCTATGCTATTCTTTGTATCTGCGAGTAAAATACACGCTACAGATTCAGAAGGTAAGTCTAAAACAAAGCTTTTATGTCCTCTGCTGGCATAACCTACGATGTACCCCACTATTGTATAATAGGTGGAATCATTAGCCGTCGTTAGTGCCTCCGCAACAGATATAGTGTCTGAATGCTGAGAGGGATGTGGAGGGTCTACTTTTCCTGGTTCGTTTTTATCTCCTTTCTTCGGAGGGTCGGGCAGATCTATTTTACCACAACTATAGAAGAAGAGGCTAAAAATAAGGAGTGATAAGATTTTGTGTACCATAGAATAAAGGTGTATGTTGCAAAACTAAACTTTTTTCTAGAGAAAAAGATTAAATAAAGATGCTTTTTTAGAATTTTAGAAAATGACAAAAATATTCCTTCTATTCTTTGGGAAATACTGCTTTACGAGAATCAAAGAATAAACGTATTACTATGTTTTTTTCATAGTAACACGTTTATATAGCACTCGCGATTTACTATAAGTAAAACACAAAAATCACAAAAATATGAAAAAACGAAGTTTGTTTAGAAGTGCTAAGTAAGAAGAAACACTCCCCTACTCTTCGTAACATGGTTGTTCTAGCACGACTCAAAGAAACGTTGCAAACCTTTGCGTGCATCGGAGAGTTTATCCTCCCAAGCTTTTAGAGAATTCTTTCCAACAATATCCGTTATATACTTGACAGAAACAAAAGGAATATTCATTCTTTTGCACACCAAAGCCTCAGCAAAGGCTTCCATATCGATGACATCCCCGTGCAGAACTTCGCTATCTGTGACAAAATCATCGCCTGTATTGACTACTCCATACGGATTGAAGAGAAGATGCTCTGTATGCAACTCTGATGTAATTCCAGGAAGGTTGAGGAGTGAAAGGTCTCTATCTATAAAGTGGTCACAAACAAAGACATCACCTACAGAGTGTTTCTGTGTGCCTGCTGTGCCAATATTAAGAACCATATCAGGCTTTTCAAGTAGAACTGCACGCGTTAGAGAAAATGCTGCGTTAGCTTTACCAATACCTGTCACGATAGGAACAATGATGGCATCTTTTAGAGGGACATCTATAACCTCTTCCTCTATAGCAAAAGTTACAACTATTTTCATCAGTTTTCCATCAACTTGCGATATCGAATAGGCTTAGAAGCTTCTTGCCCCAGACGTTTGCCTTGTTTATCTCATAGTCGGAGAATCCGCCCTCAAAGAAGAATACTTCACCATTACCCTCAAAAGCTAGGATATGCGTACATATACGATCCAAGAACCAACGGTCGTGGCTAATAACTACGGCGCAACCTGCAAAGGCCTCTAAGCCTTCTTCGAGTGCTCGCAGTGTGTTCACGTCAATATCATTGGTAGGTTCATCAAGGAGTAGCACATTACCTTCTTGCTTCAATGCCAAAGCTAAATGCAAGCGATTACGCTCACCTCCAGAAAGTACGCCACATTTCTTCTGCTGGTCTACACCACTAAAATTAAAGCGACTGATATAAGCACGGCTATTGATTTCGCGCCCTCCAAGACGCATAAGCTCATTGCCCTGGCTGATGACTTCGTATACAGACTTTTCAGGGTCAATATCTTTGTGCTGCTGATCTACATAAGCCAGCTTCACCGTTTCGCCCACACTAAAATCTCCTGCATCGGCCTTCTCTAGGCCCATAATCATTCGGAACAAAGTTGTCTTACCTGCACCATTTGGGCCTATAACACCAATGATGCCGTTAGGCGGAAGCATGAAGTTTAAATCATTGAGCAAAGTTTTCTCACCAAAGGACTTCTGCACATGGATGGCTTCAATAACTTTGTTTCCAAGACGTGGCCCATTAGGAATCATGATTTCAAGCTTCTGCTCTTTTTCCTTTTGATCTTCATTGAGCAGTTTGTCGTAGCTATTCAAGCGGGCCTTACCTTTTGCATGGCGCGCCTTAGGCGCCATACGTACCCATTCCAATTCTCGCTCAAGTGTCTTGCGGCGTTTACTAGCAACTTTTTCTTCTTGCTGCATACGCTGAGATTTTTGTTCGAGCCAACTGGAATAATTACCCTGCCAAGGAATACCTTCGCCTCTGTCCAACTCAAGAATCCAGCTGCCACATCGTCCAAGAAATAACGATCGTGGGTAACTGCAATAACTGTACCTTTGTATTGGTTCAAATGCTGCTCAAGCCAGTCGATGCTTTCTGCGTCCAAATGGTTGGTAGGCTCATCAAGGAGAAGAATGTCTGGTTCTTGCAGAAGCAGACGGCAAAGAGCCACACGGCGACGTTCACCACCACTAAGATTCTCTGCTTTTTGGTCAACAGGCGGACAGCGCAGGGCATCCATAGCACGCTCTAAGCGGCTATCTAGATTCCACACGTCGTGTGAATCAAGATAGTCCTGCAATTTAGCCTGCTGGGCAAAGAGTTCGTTCATCTTGTCCTCATGCTCATAATATTCAGGTAAACCAAATTTATCATTGATAGCCTCGTACTCCTTCATGGCGTCAACTTGTTCTTGAACGCCTTCTTGCACAAGTTCTTTTACCGTTTTAGAGTCGTCTAACTGCGGTTCCTGTGGTAAATAACCTACGGTATATCCAGGGGCAAAGACAACATCTCCTAGATAGTCCGTATCAAGTCCAGCAATGATTTTAAGAAGAGTAGACTTACCTGCACCATTCAAACCAATGATACCAATCTTAGCTCCATAGAAGAAACTGAGATAAATATTTTTAAGTACTTGCTTGTTGTTTTGTCGGATTATTTTGGATAATCCAACCATAGAAAAAATAACTTTCTTGTCGTCTGCTGTTGGCATAGCGAATTCGAGTTTTAATTAGTGGCTGCAAAGATACTAATATAGTAGCAAACTTGAAAGAGAGAGCAAACAACGTTAGTTGGACGTAGAAATAAAAGAAACATCAGCCTGTGTTTATGTATCTTCTACATCTATCAATAATTTTATTCTTTTTTTCTTGACAGTGTAAATACTCACTCTGGATGAAAGTCTTACAAAAAGTTAAAGAAGGAGTTCTTATTTTTGCCAGAAAAAAAGGTGATTTTTCTACAGATCGTAACTCAACTTTGCGGTAAAAATCTATAGGATGAAGGCGTTTTTTCTTTATTCCGTTCGAAAACACGATAAAGATGTCAGCAAATAGCCTTATCGTATTTGAAAATTCCCTTATTGTATTTTTAATTTGTCAAGGAGAAAATAAAATTTGTAGTATAGAAAATAAAATTTCTCCTTGAGAAATTGAAAATAAGTCTTTTTCGTAATGTTTCAAATTAGCGTTCTTTTTCGTTCGCAGGCAAAGAAGTTGGATTTTTGAGCGATTCTCGAGGCCGTAGGATGCGAAAAAAATATTTACAAATAGTAGTTTAGAGAAACCTTGTTTACATCTGTCTGAGTGTGGGATTTATTTTTCCACATCAAACTCCTATAGAACATTTGCTTTAGTAAGCTTTCAATCTATGCAAGTTAGATAAATGATTGAAAACAAAAAGAAAAAGCAGTTAAACTATAAGCCGGGTTCTGTCCATTCCAAAGAATGTGCCCGTCATTTATCCTGGCCTATTGTCACCAATAGGCTCAATCGTTCTACCCTCTAGCTCGAGCGGGTCGCCCTCAAGCGCCAGTTTACGCGAACTTTCAGCCTCCGATACGCACAGCCAACATGTCACCACATTGCTGGTGAGCTCTTACCTCACCTTCTCACCCTTACCTCCGAAGAGGCAGTTATTTTCTTCTACGTTTATTCGCCTTCGCAGACAACTTCCCATTAAGAAGCGGAGCACCCTATGCTGCCCGGACTTTCCTCGTCTAGTCTAAAAAAGACTATCCACGACGGACCATTCAACTGCTTTTTCGGTCAGCAAAATTAAGGAAAATAGAGTGATTAGCCAAAAGCGTTGGGATTTTTCATAGAAAGTTTGTAACTTCGCAGCAAATTTTTGTTCAAAACATAGTAGCTATATGTCTTGCATTCTACATATTGAATCTTCCACACAAGTCTGTTCCGTTGCATTGTCTGAAAATGGGACAAGTATCTATAAAGAATTTGATGGAACAGCTCTCAATCATGCCAAAGTACTTGCTCCAATGGTTCGTGATGCCATCTCGTTTGCCGATAACCATGCAATTCCTCTCGATGCAGTTGCAGTGAGTATGGGGCCAGGCTCTTACACGGGACTGAGAATAGGCGTAAGTGAAGCTAAAGGTATTTGTTATGGCCGCGATCTTCCGCTAATTGCCATTCCTACGTTAGAGTTACTATGCGTTCCTGTTCTGTTATACCACGAGATAGAAGAAAACGCTCTATTGTGCCCTATGATAGATGCTCGACGCATGGAAGTTTATGCAAGTATCTATGATCGTGCGCTTAACACGGTACGCCCTACGGCTGCTGATATAGTGGATGAGAATACCTACAAGGATTTCTAGATAAGGGCCCTGTTTATTTCTTTGGCAATGGAGCAGAGAAATGTAGAGGTGTCATTCAGCACCCCAATGCACATTTTATTTCGGATATTGTCCCCGATGCAAAAAATATGTTTCCACTTGCTGAAAAGGCATGGGTAAGAAAGAAGTTTGAAGATGTTGCATATTTCGAACCATTTTATTTGAAACAATTTATTGCGACACAACCCAAGAAACTCATCTAAATGAAATACAACACAAACGAAGAAAAATTGAAGTTGCCTGAGTACGGCCGACTTATACAGAAGATGGTGGAGCACGCCTGCAACATACAAGACCGCAGAGAGAGGCAAGCGTATGCACAGCGTATTGTACGCATCATGGCTCAACTGAATCCACAGTTGAAGAATATCCCTAATTTTACACATAAACTCTGGGATCATCTTGCCTATATGGCAAAGTATAAATTAGAAATTGACTATCCTGTAGAAATTTGCAAAAGAGAAGAAGGGAGCCGTCCGCAGAAATTACCGTACCCTCAAGGTTCTATTCGCTATCGTCATTATGGTCGCTTGATTGAAAATGCTATTAAGATTCTCAGTACAGAACCAGACGACGAACAGAGAGAACGCAGGCTTCTGCTTATCGCTAATCGTATGAAACGTAACTTAGCTGCATGGAAAGGTGGCAGTGCTACAGATAATAAGGTGGCTCGCGATCTTGAAACTTACAGTGACGGCAAACTGAGTTTATAACTTTATCCTCATCAATTATGGCATCTTTCATCATTGAAGGCGGTCACCGCCTCAAAGGGGAAATAACTCCTCAAGGAGCTAAGAATGAAGCTCTCGAAGTGATTGCGGCAACGCTGCTTACTGCTGAGTCCGTTAGAATAACTAATATTCCTAACATTCTCGATGTCAACAATCTCATAAGATTGATGAGCGACATGGGATGTTTGATTACAAAGAATGCTCCAGGCGATTTCACCTTTCAAGCAAAAGAACTCAATCTCGAGTATCTTCGTAGCACTGAATTCTTATCGCGCTGCTCTAAATTGCGCGGTTCTGTACTCTTATTAGGACCTCTATTAGCTCGCTATGGTTGGGCAGCTCTTGCGCAACCAGGAGGCGATAAGATAGGGCGTCGTAGACTAGATACACACTTCCTTGGCTTCAAGAAGTTAGGAGCCAAGTTTAGCCACTCTATGAAGCAACAAACTTTTGAGATTAGTGCTGATAAGCTCAAGGGAACCTATATGTTGCTTGATGAAGCCAGTATCACAGGTACAGCCAATATTGTTATGGCTGCTGTTTTAGCAGAAGGAACTACCACAATCTATAATGCAGCATGTGAGCCCTACATTCAGCAACTTTGTAAGATGCTGAACTGCATGGGAGCAAAAATCAGTGGCATTGCCTCTAATTTGCTGACCATAGAAGGCGTAAAAAAACTTCAAGGTACAGAGCATCGCATCTTACCTGATATGATTGAAATCGGCTCCTTTATAGGCATGGCAGCCTTAGCAGGCGATGGACTCACCATCAAGGATGTTGCTTATGAAGAATTGGGTATTATCCCCTATTCTTTCAGCCAATTAGGCATAAAGATGGAGCGTCGTGGTGATGACTTATATATTCCTCGGCAAGACAACTACGAAATTGAGACCTTCATTGATGGCTCTTTTATGACTGTAGCGGATGCACCTTGGCCTGGCTTAACGCCCGACTTGTTGAGCGTTCTTATCGTAGTAGCTACGCAAGCCAAAGGTTCTGTACTCTTTCATCAAAAGATGTTTGAGAGTCGCTTATTCTTTGTCGATAAGCTCATAGAGATGGGAGCACAGATCATCCTCTGCGATCCTCACAGAGCCGTTGTAGTGGGCCATAACAACGCTTTTACTCTTCGAGCTCGCCGCATGACGAGTCCCGATATTCGTGCCGGTATAGCCCTGCTTATTGCGGCTATGAGTGCTGAAGGTACAAGCATTATAGACAATATCGAGCAGATCGACCGCGGATACGAAAACATAGAAGAGCGTCTCAATTCGCTTGGAGCAAATATCAAGCGTACAGAATGATTCGAGAAGAAGACGTTATCTATATAGGTCGTATCACACGCTATAGAGGCATCATCGGAGAAGTAGAACTTCAATTCACCAATGATGCTTTCGACCGTGGGGAGGCTGAGTACCTTGTGCTCAATCGAGATGGAATATTAGTGCCTTACTTTTTGGGAAGAATATCGTTTTAAGAACGATAGTACGCTTATTTTTAAAGTTGGTGGACATAGATACTGAAGCAGCAGCAAAGCGACTTGTAGGGGCAGAAGTGTTCTACCCAGCAGCAGCTATCTGCGAAGAAGATGCCGACACTCTCCCTTCCCTCAAAGCACTAGTAGGCTTTGAAGTCAGCGATCAGCAAGGCAGGAGCCTAGGTCGAATTTTGAATGTTGACGACTCTTCTGTCAATATCCTCCTTTCGCTTTCTTCTGGTCATCTAATCCCCTACCACGATGATTTTCTGCTCTACTACGACTTGCAGAAAAAAGTTCTTCAGCTCAATCTACCAGAAGGTATACTAGACCTCATTTAATCTACACGACTTATTACAAACACATTATATGAAGAAGATAGCCATTCTCGGCTCTACGGGAAGCATCGGAACACAGGCCTTAGATGTCATTCGACAACACAAAGATCTCTTCGAAGCTCATACACTCACAGCAGGCAGCAATGCTGACCTACTCATACAGCAAGCACGCGAGTTCTCTCCCGATACAGTTGTCATTGCCAATACCGACAAGTACAATCAGGTCAAGGAAGCGTTGGCCGATACCGACATCAAGGTGTATAGCGGTGAGCAAGCCCTCTGCGAAGTGGTTGAGAACGAGAACATAGACATTGTTCTAACGGCAATGGTAGGCTTTGCAGGACTTCGCCCTACTGTCCACGCCATTCAGGCACACAAGACCATAGCGTTGGCCAACAAGGAGACGCTAGTAGTGGCAGGAGATATCATCACACGCCTTGCATTCGAGAACCACGCGCCTATTCTCCCCGTTGATAGCGAACATTCGGCCATCTTCCAAGCTCTCGTAGGAGAAGGACGCAATAAGATTGAAAAGATCCTACTCACGGCCAGTGGAGGCCCTTTCCGCAAGCTCAATCTTGAAGAACTACAGACAGTGACAGCAACGCAAGCTCTTCGTCATCCCAACTGGGAGATGGGAGCTAAGATAACGATAGACTCTGCCACAATGATGAACAAAGGCTTTGAGATGATAGAAGCCAAATGGCTTTATAATGTAAAGCCTGCAGATATAGAAATCGTGGTGCAGCCAGAGAGTATCATCCACTCAGCTGTGCAGTTTGAGGACGGCTCTATCATCGCTCAGTTAGGGCTCCCAGACATGCGTCTTCCCATCCAGTACGCCTTCTCCTTCCCTCAACGCCTACCGCTCAACAGTGGACGTCTTAATCTCTTCGAGATACAGACACTCCATTTTGAGAAGGCCAATAGAGAGATGTTCCCCTGCATCCAATTAGCCTATGATGCCTGCCAGCGTGGCGGTAATATACCCTGCATAATGAATGCAGCCAACGAGGTAGTAAATCTCGCCTTCAGAGAGGCAAAAATAGGCTTTATGAACATCCCACGCATCATTGCTCAAGCCATGGAGGAAGTACCCTTTATTGCCACGCCCTCACTGGAAGATTATTTCACAACCGATAGTGAAACACGTCGTTACACACAGCAGCTCATCCAAGAATAATCACACATAGACACAAACAAACAAGCAAGTGCTGCCCTTTAGAGGATAAGCACTCACAAACAAGACACTAAACCCACCTTTTTTCATGGAAGTATTTCTCATCAGAGCCCTCCAGCTCATCTTGTGCCTCTCTATTCTCGTATTTCTGCACGAAGGAGGCCACTTCTTAGCAGCTAAACTCTTCAAGATTCGTGTCGAGAAATTTGCTCTTTTCTTCGACCCTTGGTTCAATCTCTTCAGCTTCAAACCCAAGAAGAGCGACACCAGATACGTGCTCGGCTGGTTGCCACTAGGAGGATATGTAAAAATCTCAGGCATGATCGACGAATCGATGGACACAGAACAGATGAAGCAACCTGCTCAACCCTGGGAGTTTCGCGCTAAGCCAGCTTGGCAACGACTCATTGTGATGCTCGCTGGCGTTATCGTCAACTTCATTGTTGCGCTCTTCATCTACGCCATGATTCTCTTCGTATGGGGCGATACCTACGTGCCCATAGAGAACGTAAAGGACGGCTTCAAATTCAACGAGACAGCTCAGCAATATGGCTTTAGAGACGGTGACATCCCCCTTCGCACCAATGAAGTGACTTTCACACGTTTCGACAACACACAAAGCATTGGCAACGTTTACCGTGCCATCAGCGAAGCCACCTCATGCACCGTTCTGCGCAACGGCAAAGAGGTCACACTCACGTTACCAGGAAAGATGAATATGCTCGACATGATGAAACACAAACCACCCTTTATGCTCGAACTGATGCCCAGTGTCATCGATAGCGTAGTGGCAGTAGTGCGGCGGCTAAAGCAGGCATACAAGCTGGCGACAAAGTGGTAGGCTTCAATGGAAAGAGTATCTCCACTTGGAACGAATTCACATTAGAGAAAACTCTGCTTGCTGAAAAGCTCAACAAAAAAGCAAACGATATGGATCACAGAACGATGCTACAACGCGTCTTCTCCCATGCTCCAGGATGCAGCCCTAAGGACAGCCTTGCCATACGCACTGTTACGCTAGCAGTGGCACACAAAAACGGCAGTATCGACACGCTCAAGGCTCAACTCGATGCACAACTCTCTCTCGGAGCCACTTGGACTGCTCCTCGCGAGAAATACGAGAAAACACACATCAACTATAACTTCTTAGCAGCTTTCCCTGCAGGCATAAAGCACGGAGTTGGTGTATTTAAAGGCTATATCGATGACTTGAAATACCTCTTCACAAAAGATGGGGCTAAATCTATCGGTTCGTTTGGAGCCATCGGTTCACTCTTCCCCACCACGTGGGATTGGCAACGTTTCTGGGAGCTTACAGCGTTTATATCGCTCATGCTAGCCTTTATGAACGTTCTCCCCATACCGGCCCTTGACGGTGGGCATGCGCTCTTCCTCGTGGCAGAAGTTGTCACACGAAGAAAACCCAGTGAGAAATTCATGGAAATGGCAGAGAAGATAGGCATGAGCTTTCTCCTACTGCTGATGGCGTATGCTATCTTCAACGACCTCATCCACTTTGCTTTCTAAGCATTTCCTTATTAAACTACTGATTTCTACTGCCTATCATAGCTCAAATGCCTTCGCATACAGCCATTGATAGGCAGTGTTTTATCTACATATATCACACAGTATTATGAAGTACGTTGCCCCATCAACACTTTCTGAAAATAACACTACTCATCTCCTCCTCAACCACTAGAGACAATGAGAAAAAACAGTAAATCAGAAGAATTGAACGAAATTACATTCTCATCAGTTGCATACCACCATCTTTCAGACCGAACGTTGTAACTAAAGAGGGCTTACCGAGTACATCGTAACGCCGCGTAGATTAGTAACCCCTATTGCTTTCCCAAACACAATAGTAATGCCTTCAGCAGGAATACCCACGTGTGGTGCCAGAAGGGCGGCCCCGTGAGAGATATCGCATAGCCTCTACTGCAACTCATATACCTCTTCATTCGTCTACGCTTGCAGTTCCAAATCCAACAAACTTAAGGATAATACCTACATCTTCCAGAGATAGACACTAATTATCAAACACTTATTCACCAACACATAAATATAAACTCTCATATTGATCTCGTTTCTATCAGTGTTATAATAAAAAGAAACCTAGGAATTTCTCACATAAAAAGGGAAAAGAAGAAACATGCTAAGTACAAAAGAATTATTATATTTGCAGAAATTTGGAAAGAACAATCTTGTATGGGAATCGGAATCCTTACTCTTTCTCTTTGGACTACTAGCAATGGCCACTGAAATTTTCCATCACATTAACAAAGCCGCTGTGGCTATATTTATTGGTGTAGTGTGTTGGGTGCTGTACATCTGCTATGGTGCCGATTTTGTACTCTCTCAGCACGAAGCGGAGTTTTCCACTTTTTTCCACGGTGCGTCACTCAATAGCAGCTTAGTGAAAGATTTTATAGCTGAACATGTCTTCTTTAAATATTTTCTCGATGCCGCCTCAGTCATACTCTTCTTGCTAGCCACACTAAGCATTACAGAAGTGCTCGACAATAACGGCTGCTTCGACTTCCTTCATGTATGGCTACGTACACGCTCACCACGTCGTTTTTTGTGGACTGTGGTCGGTCTTACCTTTGTTCTTTCCGCTAACCTCGATAATCTCACCGTGACATGCCTCATGCTTGCCGTGATGCACAGCATAGTAGCCGATGAACGTAGCCGACTGCGCTTTGGTAGTGTTATCGTGGTGGCGGCTAATTGCGGTGGAGCATTCACCGCAATCGGCGATGTGTCGAGCCTAACACTATGGAATCATGGACTTATCACACCTACTCATTACAGCATGATGATGATGCTCCCCTGCATGGTGGCCGTGGGAGTGACAACGTTGCTTGTTCAACAGTCTCTTCCAGCTCATGTCCGTCTGGTACGTTCCATTCCTCCCTACCGTGGTGACGACTCTACTCTTAACCTCTGGCAACGCGCACTGATGCTCTTTGTGGGTATCGGCGGTCTGTGGTTTATTCCTACCTATCACCGCATAACCCACTTGCCCTCATTTAGCGGCGCTTTGTGCGTATTGGGCGTATTGTGGATAGTTAACGAGCTCTGCAATCGCAAACTCCTCTCTAGCGGTTTGATGGCAGGTAAACGCAGCCCTATCGCACTACAATACCAGACGCTGCAAAACATACTTCTCTTTGTGGGGTTGACGCTGAGCGTAGGCGCTGTGTGTGAGAGTGGCCTTCTGCCAAGAATCGTCGCTTGGATCACACAGCACGGCAACAACTACTACCTTGTGGGAATAATGGCAGGTGCGGCTTCTATTGTCTTTAACAATGTGGCAATGCTCCTTCTCAATGTAGGTTTCTTCGCCTCCAACACCGCAGCCCCCTTCCAGCCTGATGGTAACTTCTGGCCGTGGCTCAGCTACACTACAGCGATGGGGGGCACTTTCCTTTTTATTGGTACTACAGCTGGCTATGCTCTTCGGAAAATGGAAAATGTAAGCATAACATGGTACGTCAGACATATCTTTGTAAAGGTACTCATGGGTGCAGCAGCAGGCGGCGCAGTGTTTGTTATAACAACACATATCTTTTAACTTAACAAAAAACAAATAAAAAATGGGGAAAATACGTTGTATTGGTATTCTAACCTCGGGTGGCGATGCTCCCGGCATGAACGCTGCCATACGCGCAGTGACGCGCAGTGGCATCAGCAATGGCTATAAAATAAAAGGCATATATCGCGGCTATGAAGGCCTTATCAACGACGATGTACAGCTTTTTACGACAGAGAACGTTAGTAGCATCATACAGCGCGGTGGCACAATCCTCCGCACCGCTCGTAGCAAAGAATTTACTACTGCAGAAGGGCGCAAGAAAGCCTATGACACTCTTGTGAAGGAAGGTATAGATGCCCTAGTAGTGATTGGAGGTAATGGCTCACTAACAGGTGCTATGTTATTGGCTGATGAATACGATTTCCCCTGTATTGGACTCCCCGGAACTATCGACAATGACCTCTGGGGTACAGATTCCACTATCGGCTACGACACCACGCTAAATACCATCAAAGAATGTGTAGATAAAATTCGCGATACGGCCACCAGTCATGAGCGTATTTTCTTTGTGGAGGTGATGGGGCGCGATGCTGGTTTCTTGGCACAATACAGTGCAATTGCCGCAGGTGCAGAAGCAGCTATTATACCCGAAGATTCCACCGACTCTGATCAGCTCATCGAATTTATGAAACGCGGTATTCGGAAAAGCAAGAAAAGCTGCATTGTCATTGTAAGTGAGAGCCCAAAGTGTGGAGCCATGTATTATGCTGAACGTGTAAATAAAGAATATCCAGAATTTGATGTACGCGTAAGTATTTTAGGACACCTCCAGCGCGGCGGTAGTCCATCTGCTCATGACCGAATTTTGGCGAGTCTGACAGGCGTAGGCGCCATCCAAGCTATAAAACAAGGCCAACGCAATGTGATGGTAGGTGTACGCAACAATGAGTTAGTTTACGTTCCCTTTGTTGACGCTGTGGGAAAGAAAAAACCTATCGATCGCAACCTGATAAAAGTGCTTGACGAATTAAGCATATAAGATAAAAGGCTGAAAGAAAATTTCATCTGTTAAGAATTTTATGTATTTTTTTGCAGTACAAAAAAATCTAATAAAATAAAATAATGAACAATACCCTAATAAACGGACGTATCTCTCAGATTATCGGAGCCGTTGTGGATGTATTCTTCGACACCAAAGGTCGTCCAGCAGCCGAAGTGTTGCCGAAGATCCATGAAGCCCTAGAAGTGACGCATGATGACGGCCGCACAATCGTGCTTGAAGTACAACAGCACATCGGTGAAGACACCGTTCGTACCGTAGCCATGGACAATACCGACGGCTTGCGCCGCGGCATGGAAGTTCGCCCACAAGGAAGCCCAATCACAATGCCTACTGGTCCACAGATCAAAGGGCGCATGATGAACGTGACGGGCGAAAGCATTGACGGTCTGCGTGAGGTAACGAAAGAAGGCACCGCCTATCCCATTCACCGCCAAGCACCTAAGTTTGACGAACTCAAAACGAGCTCCGAAATCCTCTATACGGGTATCAAAGTTATTGACTTGTTAGAACCTTACTCAAAAGGTGGAAAGACGGGTCTATTTGGTGGTGCCGGTGTAGGTAAGACTGTGCTTATCATGGAACTTATCAACAACATTGCCAAAGGCCACGACGGTTTCTCAGTCTTTGCCGGTGTTGGTGAACGTACTCGTGAGGGTAACGACTTGCTTAGAGAAATGATCGAGTCGGGCGTTATCAAATATGGTAAAGAATTTACAGATGCCATGGAACACGGCGAGTGGGATCTCTCAAAAGTGGACTACAACGAAGTGGCAAAGAGCCAAGCAACGCTCGTTTATGGTCAGATGAACGAACCTCCTGGTGCGCGTTCCTCTGTAGCTCTCTCAGGACTCTCAATCGCAGAAAGCTTTCGTGATAGCGGTGCAGCAGAAGGTAAGCAAACTGATATTCTCTTCTTTATTGATAACATCTTCCGTTTTACCCAGGCAGGCTCCGAGGTAAGTGCCTTGCTAGGCCGTATGCCCTCTGCCGTTGGTTATCAACCTACATTGGCAAGCGAAATGGGTGCCATGCAAGAGCGTATCACCTCCACAAAAAATGGTTCTATCACCTCTATCCAGGCCGTCTACGTTCCTGCGGACGACTTGACCGACCCCGCACCAGCAACAACATTTACCCACTTGGATGCAACCACCGTATTGAGTCGTAAAATTACAGAGCTGGGTATCTACCCGGCTGTTGATCCTCTGGCATCAACCAGCCGTATTCTTGATCCCAACATCGTCGGTAAAGAACACTATGAGTGTGCAGACCGGGTAAAACATATATTGCAGAAATACAGCGAATTGCAAGATATCATTGCTATTCTCGGTATGGATGAACTTTCAGACGAAGACAAGCTGACGGTGAATCGCGCACGTCGTGTTCAACGCTTCTTTTGAGCCAACCATTCACAGTAGCAGAGAAGTTTACTGGTGTACCAGGCGTAATGGTTCCTATCGAAGAAGTTATCCGCGGCTTTAATATGATTATTGATGGCGAAGTGGACTATCTCCCCGAACAGGCATTCCTCAATGTCGGTACCATCGATGATGCCATCGAAAAGGGTAAGAAGATTCTCGAAAAAGCTAACGCTTAAATAGTATATTCATGCGTGTAACGATTGTTTCTCCTGAAAAAACTCTCTACAAAGACAAAGCCCAAAGCGTCGTCGTACCTGGAGGGATGGGAGCCTTCGAGGTACTGGACAACCACGCCCCCATCATCTCCAATCTTACGGAGGGTGTGGTAAGCTTAAGCGGTGCAACACCTTTCCAGCTCCATGTGAAAGGAGGTTTCATCGAGGTGACCCATAACGAGGTATCCATCTGCGTAGAAGTCAATAGCAATAAATAACATAGTAAGAACTCACAAGTCAACTCTTATGCACTTCCTTAAAGTAATAGGCCTTTATGGGTTCATACTCTGTTTCTTAGGCCCAATACTTTTCTTCTTAGAGGTACATTTGAAAGGACCGCAGGCACAGCAACAACTTGCTCCCATTACGCTCGTCAGCATTATGTTCTTTGTCCTGACAGCTTTGGAAATATCTGCAGGAGCATGGCTACACAAACAAACAGTAAAGCCATCACAGGATACTACCTACTCATGAAAGTCGTACGACTATTGGTGATAGCGATGATTATCATTATCTATGGACTACTCGGCTGCCAAAACGTACTCCTCTTTGCTGTCAATGTCATCGTGTTCTTCTTTGTGACGCTCATCTATACTTCTGCCTACTTCGTGATGGTGGAATATCATAGAAAAAAGACTGATAAGAAATGAAACATTTACGAATCATAGGACTCCTCGTGGGAATGCTTATACTGACCTTTAGTATGACTTCTTGTGCCGTGGATAAAGATAAACCCATCGACATTAAAGAAGCAGTATTGGGACATTTGAGCGACACCTACGACTGGCATATAACAACCTGGGGAGGGCAGCACATCTCATTCCCTCTACTCGTTATCGTGAAGCATCATGAAGGCAACTGGGAAGTATTCTCTTCTGAAAAATTGGAACATGGCGCGACTTATAACGGATTCTACATCGACCATGAACGCCAAGGCAAAATCTTTGAAAAAGGTTTTAATGATCGCCCATGGGATTTCTCTATTACAAAGAACGTAGTACAAATATGGATAAATGTCTTTATCTTACTACTCGTCTTTATTCCTTGTGCTCGCTGGTACAAAAAACATGATTTGCGACAAGGAGCTCCCGATGGCTTTGTGGGCGTAATAGAAGTGCTGGTTATGAGTATAAACAACGATGTTATCAAAGCCAGTATCGGAGAAAAGAATTATAGGCCCTTTGCACCTTATTTGCTTACGGTTTTCTTCTTTATCCTTGTAACAAATCTCATGGGATTGCTACCTATTTTCCCAGGTGGTGCCAATGTCACGGGTAATATAACCATTACCTTCGTGCTAGCATTCCTTACATTCCTAATTACCAACTTCTCAGGTAATAGAGAGTACTGGAAAGAAATCGTCTGGCCAGAAGTGCCCGTGTGGATGAAGTGTCCAGTGCCTCTGATGCCCGTCATTGAGCTATCAGGAATCTTCACAAAGCCCTTCTCCTTGATGATTCGACTCTTTGCTAATATGCTAGCAGGACACGCCATCATCTTGTCCATCACATGCGTTATCTTTGTGACATACCAAGTAAACGCATGGGTAGGAACCTCGCTCTCAGCATTTAGCCTTGTGCTAATTCTCTTCATGAACTGTCTTGAACTATTAGTGGCTTTTATACAAGCCTACATCTTCACGATGCTGAGCTCCGTTTTCATAGGTTTAGCTCACCCTGAACATCATAAAAAATAATCCAATAAAACAATAATCAAAAAATTACAACTATGTTAACTCTCTTACAGGCAGCTGTAGCTGCAGCAGGTATTGCAAAGTTTGGCGCCGCTATCGGTGCAGGTCTCTCAACCATTGGTGCAGGTATCGGTATCGGTAAAATTGGTGGTAATGCCATGGAAGCTATTGCTCGCCAACCAGAAGCTACTAACGACATCCGTTCAAACATGATTGTTGTAGCAGGTTTGATAGAGGGTGTTGCCCTCTTTGCAGTGGTTGTTTGCGTATTGATTTTCTTCTTGTAAATCACAAATACACGGCGAATTTATTATGCAGAATATGCCATCCATACTGACTCCCGACTTCGGTCTAATGTTCTGGATGCTGCTTGCTTTCTTAGTGGTCTTTGGACTCTTGGCTAAGTTTGGATTTCCAACCATTGTCAAAGCTGTAGAAGATCGCAAGAACTTCATTGATGAATCTCTGAAGAATGCACGCGAAGCCAATGAAAAACTGGCCAATATAAAAGTCGAGAGCGAACAGATCCTGCATGAGGCGCACGAAAAGCAAGCGCAAATCATCAAGGAGGCTATGGCAACTCGCGACAACATCATCAATGAAGCTAAAGGCAAGGCACAAACCGAAGGCCAACAGCTTCTTGAAGATGCTAAAAAGCAAATTGCAGCAGAGAAAGAAAACGCTCTTGCTGATATTCGCTCGCAAGTTGCAGATCTGTCCGTGCAAATCGCCGAGAAAGTGATTCGTCGTCAGCTACAAAGCAACGACGAGCAGGAGCAGTACATCCAACGCATGCTGAACGATGTGAAGTAATCAAGCATACTTAACGCTTTGAATTATGGACATTGGAATTATTTCAACACGCTATGCAAAGACGCTCCTGCGATTTGCAACCGACAATAAAGAAGAAGACCGTGTGTATCAGGAAATGACCACACTAGCGGCAGCATTTCAAAAAGTCCCTGAACTTTTGCAGACTCTCACCAACCCCGTATTAGACAATGCAAAGAAATCAGAACTTCTTATATGCGCAGCTTGTGGTACTTCTGAAGTCAGCTATTCTACAAACCGCTTCGTAGACCTCATCGTCCGCAACCACAGGGCTTCGATGATTCATTTCATCGCTCTAACTTTCTGTTCTCTGTATTTAAAGAGCAAAGGTATCATTCGCGGCATCCTGACAGTTCCCGTCAGCGTGAGTGCATCTACTAGTCAAAAACTAAGACAAATGGTAGAAACACGAACGAAAAGTAATGTGGAATTTACAGTCAATGTAGATCCAAAAATTGAAGGCGGCTTCATTCTACAATATGATACATATCGTCTAGACGCCAGTCTACGCACACAGTTGCTGCAACTCCGGCGCAGTTTAAGTTAATACAGTAATTATCTATCATGCCAAATAATATCAAACCTAGCGAAGTATCTGACGTCCTACTGCAACAACTACAGGCTGTCAATACAAATATACAGTTTGAAGAGGTCGGCACAGTCCTTACCATTGGTGATGGTGTTGCCCGTATCTACGGACTTACCAACGTTACCGAGAATGAGTTGATTGAATTCGAGAATGGTGTTATGGCCGTGGCTATGAACCTCGAAGAGGATAACGTCGGCGCAGTGCTTCTTGGTCCCTCTGAAGGCATCAAGGAAGGACAGAGCGTAAAGCGTACAGGACGTGTAGCCTCTATCGAAGTAAGCAACGATATGCTGGGACGTGTTATCAATCCTCTTGGACAACCGCTAGATGGCGGTAGCGAAATTGGCGGTGAAAAGTTTCTAATGCCTCTGGACCGCAAGGCACCAGGCGTTATCTATCGCCAACCTGTCAATCAAGCACTCCAAACAGGTCTTAAAGCTGTCGACTCCATGATTCCAATTGGACGTGGACAACGCGAGCTTATTATCGGTGACCGCCAAACAGGAAACAGCCATCGCCATAGATACAATTATCAATCAGAAGGAGAACTATGAAAATGGCGACCCTGTTTATTGTATCTATGTAGCCATTGGTCAGAAAGCCTCTACCGTAGCTTCAACCGTAAATACGCTGAAGAAGTTCGGCGCTATGCCCTACACCATTGTAGTTAGTGCTACTGCCAGCGAGCCTGCAGCACTTCAGTATTTTGCCCCCTTTGCAGGTGCAGCCATTGGAGAATACTTCCGCGATCGCGGTCTGCACGCTTTGGTTGTTTATGATGACCTTTCAAAGCAAGCTGTTGCCTATCGTGAGGTTTCGTTGATTCTTCGCCGCCCTTCTGGTCGTGAAGCCTATCCAGGTGATGTCTTCTATCTCCATTCACGCTTACTTGAGCGCGCAGCAAAAATCAATGCCCAGAATGAAGTCGCACAGCAAATGAACGACCTTCCTGCTTCGATGAAAAGTCACGTTAAAGGTGGTGGTTCACTCACAGCGTTACCTATCATTGAAACACAAGCCGGCGACGTTTCTGCTTACATTCCCACCAATGTTATCTCTATTACAGATGGTCAGATCTATCTAGATACGAACCTTTTCAACCGTGGACAGCGTCCTGCTATTGATGTAGGTATCTCTGTGAGCCGTGTAGGTGGATCAGCTCAAATCAAGAGTATGAAGAAAGTGGCTGGTACGTTGAAGATAGACCAAGCTCAGTACAGAGAACTGGAAAGCTTCGCTAAATTTTCTAGCGATATGGACGCTGTAACGGCAATGACTATTGATCGCGGACGTAAGAACAACGAATTGCTGATTCAAAAACAATATAGCCCTATGGCTGTAGAAGAGCAAGTAGCTATCCTTTACTGCGGTACACAAGGCTTGCTGAAGAACGTACCTGTGGAGAACGTGCAGGAATTCCAAGACAACTTCCTTCAAATTATGCGCAGCAATTATAAAGAGACCGTTCTTGAACCACTTGCTGCAGGAAACTTGACTGAAGGTGTAACTGCAACGATTGAAAAAGTAGCTGCTGATATTGCTGCACAATATAAATAATTATAGCCTATGCCTTCGCTAAAGGAAGTAAAAAATCGAATATCATCCGTCAATTCAACGCGAAAGATTACGAGCGCAATGAAGATGGTAGCAAGTGCCAAACTACATGGTGCTCAAAAAGCCATTGAGAGTATGCGTCCATATGAATCGCTGCTGAATCGGATTATGGCTACTTTCGTCAGTTCGATGGAAGGCGAAATCAACTCACCCTTCTCCGCTGAGCGCGAAGTGAAACGTGTAGCTATTGTTGTCTATAGCTCCAATACAAGCCTTTGTGGAGCATTCAATGGCAATGTCATCAAAGAACTGACACGTATTGTTGAAGAATATCGTAATAAGGACGTAGAGATTGCTGCCATCTATCCTTTTGGAAAAAAAGGAGCAGATGCTGCTCGCAAACTAGGATTCAAAGTTACTGACTACGACTCTATCGTGGAGCATCCCGCTTATGTGCCAGCAGCCGAAGTAGCAGCAGATCTCATGCAAAAATTTGCAGCAGAGGAAATTGATCACGTTGAGATGATTTACCATCACTTCCACAGTGTTGGTAAGCAAATTCTTACACAAGAAACATTCCTCCCTGTAAAGCTTGAAGCCAACACTGAAGAAGTCTCTGGTACTCATTTAGACTACATTGTCGAACCATCTCAAGAGACACTTATTTCAGAGTTAATCCCTAAGGCTCTCCATCTGAAGTTATACACAGCTCTTTTGGATAGTCTCGCCTCAGAGCATGCAGCCCGCGTTATAGCTATGCAAGTTGCAACAGACAATGCAGACGAACTTCTTCGAGAACTCACATTGCAATACAATAAGTCACGTCAATATGCCATCACAGCAGAACTGCTCGACATAGTCGGTGGCAGTATGCAATAAAAAAACAACATACACTCTTCCCCCCCCAAAGCGCATCTAATAACACTTAGATGCGTTTTTCTTTTTCTTATAAGTCTACTAAAATGCAGAAAATAGTCCATTTTTCACCTATGCAGCAAACTCCTTCTTTTATAGATATCACACCTATCTTGCTGTCAACTGAACAAACTATAGCTCATTTGCCATTTATCCATAAATATCTTTATTCTGTCAACTGACGCAATAAGCCAACTGATATATATCCGTATTGTATTTCAGAACGCAATAAGGATGTATGACACAAGAGATAACATATACCATAACAGCAAAGAGAAATCAGATAACTAAGACACACTTGGGAGGCTTGAAGCATAGGACTACGATGGCTATTTTTAATATTTTTCTATATTTTGCAAAACGGCCAAGTTTTATGAGTATTTTTATTTGCACAAATCAAATGTTATTTGCAAATTTGCGTGTAAATGATATCTGCATTTAGCAAAGAATACTCAAACATATACATAATAACAAAAGAAAAAGAAACTCTAAACATATAACGATATGGAAAACAAAGCAAGTCTATCTGGACTCCGTAGAGAGGACTTCCAAAAGAAAGTTCAAGGTAAAGATGTAGACCTCTTCTTCCTTCGCAATGAAAATGGAATGGAAGTAGCCATTACAAACTATGGAGGATCTTTAGTAGCCATCATGGTGCCTGACAAGAATGGAAATTTTGCAAATGTAATACAAGGTCACGACAACATTGACGATTGTGTTTCCTCACCCGAACCCTTCCTTTCAACACTGGTAGGACGCTATGGCAATCGCATTGCAAAAGGTCGCTTCACACTCAACAACAAAGAATACCAGTTAGCGATTAATAATGGTCCTAATCACCTCCACGGAGGTCCCACTGGTTTTCATGCCCGCGTCTGGGATGCAGAACAAATCAACGACCACACATTAGTGCTTCGCTATGTATCTGCCTACTATCAAGAAGGATTCCCCGGAGAGCTCTCTATGACAGTGATGTACACACTGAACAATGACAACGAGTTGCTCATCGACTATAAGGGCACTACCAATAAGAAAACTATCGTCAATATGACGAGCCATGGCTTTTTCTCTCTCTTGCGGGTATAGCCAACCCCACCCCATCTGCAATGGATATTATCTGCCAAATAAATGCAGATTTCTATCTTCCTATCGATGACACTTCTATTCCTACAGGCGAAATTCTCAAGGTTGAAGGCACACCTTTCGACTTTAGAGACCCACATGCTGTTGGCGAACGCATCGATACTGAGCATGAACAAATAAAGAATGGTGCAGGCTATGACCACTGCTATGTGCTCAATAAACGCGAACCAGGTGAACTCTCGTTTGCAGCAAAAATAACAGAGCCTAAGAGCGGAAGAACCATGGAAGTCTACACCACCGAGCCCGGTGTACAATTCTATAGCGATAACTGGGCAGATGGTTACAAAGGACAACACGGAGCAACATTTGGCCGACGCAGCGCACTCTGCTTCGAAGCACAACACTTCCCAGATAGTCCAAACCATCCGTATTTCCCCAGCGTTGTCTTGAAACCAGGTCAAGTTTACACGCAGAAAACCATCTATAAATTCGGAACAATTTAATTCTAACAATAACAAAAACAAACTACAAACTTTATGAATCAACAAAAGAAACAATGGGGCGCCATATTCGTTATGATTGCCTTGTTTGCCATGATTGCATTCGTGACTAACCTTTGCACACCGATGGCAACTATCATCAAGCATCAAGGTACGATTTCTAATGTACTTGCCCAGATTGGTAACTATGGCAACTTTGTTGCTTATTTAGTTATGGGAATTCCCTCTGGTATGCTCATCGCTAAATTCGGTTACAAGAAAACGGCGCTCATCGGTCTTGCAGTAGGTATCGTTGGTATCTTAATTCAGTGGTTCAGCGGTCAACTTAACGTTGAGGAGAATCTTGGCCTCGTATTTGGCGTATACCTTGTTGGTGCATTCATTGCAGGTTTCTGTATGTGTATCCTCAATTGCGTTGTAAACCCCATGTTGAACCTCCTTGGTGGCGGCGGTAACTCAGGCAACCAACTCATCCAAATTGGTGGCGTATTTAATAGCGCTGCTGCCGTTGCTTGTTACATCCTCATGGGGGCACTCATTGGCAATGCCGCAAAGGCAAAGATATCTCATGCGACCCCAGCTCTTTTGATTGCCCTCGGAATCTTTGTCGTGGCATTTATTGTTATCTCGTTTACAAAAATTGAAGAACCCGAACAAGCTCCTGTTGAAGTAGGATTAGTAAAAGGCGCATTGAGCTATCGTCATTTCGCCCTCGGTGCTTTGGCTATCTTTCTCTACATGGGTATTGAAGTTGGTGTACCTAACTTTGTACAGCAGTATCTCACTAATGAGAAAGGCATTCCTGCAGCAACAGTAGGTATGATTGTTGCGGTTTACTGGTTCATGATGCTTATTGGTCGATTCGTGGGTGCATCCATCGGTGGCAAAGTCAGCAGCCGTGCTATGATTACAACCGTTTCTATAGCCACTCTTGTCCTCGTACTCTTCGGTATGTTTGCACCGCAAACTCCAGTAAGCTTCCCAGGTGTTGACTGGGGCACACTCACAGTGGTATGGCAAGACATCCCCATGGGTGTTTTCGCATTCCTACTCGTAGGTCTCTGCACCTCAGTTATGTGGGGTGGCATCTTCAACATGGCTGTTGAAGGCCTCGGCAAGTACACAGCCATTGCTTCGGGTATCTTCATGACAATGGTTTTTGGTTGCGCAGTGATGATGTTCATCCAAGCTACTGTTGCTGACGCTGTAGGCTACATCCAGAGCTACTGGGTAGTTGTGTTCTGTGCAGCTTATATCCTCTTCTACGCATTGATAGGTAGCCGAGTTTCAAAACAAGCAAAATAATTACATTTCATATCACCTAAACACAGATTGCGCCACACCCTAAACACGCTGCAGGCGCAATCCTAAACCTATAAAACAATTACAACCATGCACTTAACAGTTGAAGATGTAAGAAGTCGTTTCTTGAAGCACTTCGATGGCACTCCGGGTTCTGTATATGCTTCTCCCGGTCGTATCAATATCATTGGTGAACACACCGACTATAACGGCGGATTCGTATTCCCTGGTGCCGTAAAACAAGGTATCATTGCTGAAATCAAACCTAACGGAACACGCAAAGTCCGCGCTTATTCTATTGACTTGAAAGATTATGCTGAATTCTCTCTCGACGATGAAAAAGGTCCAACAGCAACTCATTTCCGCTTCATTTTCGGAATCTGCCGTGAGATGATGAAACTCGGAGTTCCTGTAGAAGGTTTCAATACCGCCTTTGCCGGTGATGTGCCTCTCGGTGCAGGTATGTCCTCCTCTGCTGCCCTTGAGAGTTGCTTTGCTTTCGCCTTGAACGATTTGTTTGGCGACAACAAAATTGAGAAATTCCAACTCGCACTTGCAGGTCAGGCAACAGAGCATAACTACATTGGCTGCAACTGCGGCATTATGGATCAGTTTGCTTCAGTATTTGGTAAGGCAGGTCACATCATGCGCCTTGACTGCCGCTCACTCCAGTACAAGTACTTCCCATTTGATCCGAAGGGCTACAAACTCGTTCTGCTCAACTCTCTTGTAAAACATGAGTTGGCATCTAGCGCCTACAACGATCGTCGCAAGAGCTGCGAAAATGTTGTAGCTGCAATTAAGAAGTACCACCCCAATGTAGAAACTCTCCGTGATGCAGATTACGACATGCTCGAACAAGTTCGCGGTGAAGTGAGTGCTGAAGATGCACTTCGCGCTAAATATGTTATCGGTGAGAAATATCGCGTCATGGAAGTAAGTGTTGCTCTCGAAGAAGGCGATTACGAAGAAGTAGGTCGTAAGATGTACGACACACACCATGGCTTGAGCAAAGAATACGAAGTTTCTTGCCCTGAGCTTGACTTCTTAAATGAAGTTGCTAAATCTTGTGGTGTAACAGGATCTCGCGTTATGGGCGGTGGTTTTGGTGGTTGCACCATCAACCTTGTTCGTGAAGAACTCTACGACAACTTCATTACAACAGCTAAGAATGCTTACAAGGAAAAATTTGGCAAAGAGCCTGTAGTCATCGATGTAGTTATTGGTGATGGTTCTCGTAAGCTTTGCTAAAATTAGCAACTCTATTTATCATTTTCCCCTCAAGCCCATGTTTGAGGGATTTTTTATTACGTTTTTTTCAAAAAAAGTGCAATGGCTTTGCTAATAAGAAAAAAATGTTTATACTTTTGCACTCGCAAACGAAAAGAAAACGGTTCGCTAGCTCAACTGAATAGAGCATCTGACTACGGATCAGAAGGTTATAGGTTTGAATCCTATGCGAATCACTACTTTCGGCTCGCTAGCTCAACTGAATAGAGCATCTGACTACGGATCAGAAGGTTATAGGTTTGAATCCTATGCGAGTCACAAAACCTCCGATAGCTAACGCTGCGGAGGTTTTTGTTATTCAGAAATTCTACATATATTTGCAATGTATTCAAAAAAGAATTATTATGAAACAACTGACTAGATCCATAACACTGCTGATGGTCCTCCTAATAACATCCATCAGCCTCACTTCCTGCGTAGAGGATTATAACGACCCTGATAGCTATGCAGAAATGGTGCTAAGCAATCGTGCATGGCGCGTAGTGAGTTCTACCAATAATTATGCCTATACTGCAGGCGATATCTTCTACTTCTACCGAGATGGTTCTTTCCAGACTCTCCGTAGAGGAGGTTCACCTGAATATGGACAGTGGATGGTCAGGAACGGTAGCCTGCTCATGCACTTCACCAATTCTTCACTAAATGTAGACATTGAAGCTCCTATCCCTGTACTGCAAGGTGATTATGCCGTTTTGTACTGTAACGACTATATGTACAGAACTGCCTATAACCTTCGTCTTGTAGCTGCTTATGACCTTAGTGGATATGGCTATAATCATTGGTATAATAACAGCTACTATTCACCTAAGGAGTAAAGAAAAGAATTGAAGCTCAATTAAGAAAAAAAGCGAACTGAAACATCTTTCATAATGTTCTAGTTCGCTTTTTTTATACCTCTTCTATTTATTCTTAGCTATCATGCAGAAACAATATTAGTAGCTGTAAATAGCGCTTATCCGTCTCATTCCATACGCTGCCGAAACACATAGAATTTCTCATCTGAAAGCCCTGCAATATCACTGCGGACGATATTGCTCACATCTATGAAATCTCTCACTTCTCCATCGGGATAGAGAATGCCAATACCATCGGCCGTGACAGAATACAATTCTTTCTGAACCTTACGCCATGTCACAAAGTAATCCATATCCTCCAATGGCAGTTCCAGCTGTTTGCTGAGTTCCTGTTTCAATCTCTCCGCTTCCCCTTTAGGTATAGACTCTGCATATACATCCACTTTGAACAATCGACGATTGATAAAATCAGAACAAAGCATTGCTAGAATCTTATCATCTGATTTCATCCAGACTTTCAAAGCAGACATTATATCGTTGTCTTCTAGCTCAAGGAAATAATCCAACCAATCAGGCTCTTTATTAGGAATTTCATGCCTTAAGAAAAAAAGCAAAGAAGGAGAAGCAAACAGATTCTTTCCACTACGCACCAAATACTTTGCACGTCGCAAAGCAGCACGAAGGACTTCCTCTGCAGCAACGGCCGTTTTATGAAGATATACCTGCCAATACATCATACGTCGGGACATTAGATAGTTCTCAACAGAGTATAAGCCTTTGACATCTACAACCAGCTTGTCATCAATAATATCGAGCATTTCTATAATACGAGCAACTCCAATATTGCCTTCACAAACACCGCAGAAAAAACTATCGCGACAAAGATAGTCTAAACGATCAACATCTAGCTGGCTACAAATCAGCTCATGAAGAAAACGTTTCGGGTATTTATCCTCAAAGATATTGATAGCTAGAGATAACCCACCATGCAGCTGCTCATTCATGCGATTCATTATAAGCAAAGAAATCTCCTCATGCGTAATGCCCTTCATAAAGGTCTTCTCTAAGACATGAGAAAAAGGTCCATGTCCTACATCGTGTAGTAAAATGGCAGCCTCAACCGCTTCTATTTCTGAATCGAAAATAAAATGTCCCTTCTCTTGCAAACGATTCAGCGCTTCTTGTATTAGGTGAAATGCGCCGATAGAATGCTGTTTACGTGTGTGTTGCGCACCTGGATAAACGCAAGTCGACATTCCTAATTGTCGGATACGTCCCAAACGTTGAAAACAAGGATGAGCAATGATCTCTGTCAATAAGCCACGAGGAATCCTTGTAAAGCCATAAACAGGATCGTTAATAATTAGTGGACCTCTCATATACTTCTCATATACATTGATTGTTTCAGCAAAAATACATATTTATCTAGTTAGCCTCTTGTCTGCCAGTCATAAAATCGGTATAAAGCATAATATTCCGCTAAATCTTTATTATTTTTGCAGCATATAAGTAATTAAGCAATAAATTATGCTGACAATAAAACAGATTCTTGACAACAAGGAAGCCGTTATCCGCGGTTTGGAAAAGAAACATTTTGCTGACGCTCGTGAAACTATAGAACAAGTACTTGCACTTGACAATAAACGAAAAGAAGCGCAAGCACAATTAGATATTCTCCTTTCGCAAGTGAAAACTATTTCTAAGAGCATTGGGGGAATGATGAAAGAAGGTAAGAAAGAAGAAGCTGAAGCTGCTAAGGAGCAAGTTGCTGAAATCAAAGAACAGACAAAGAACTTGAAGAAAGCATGAAAACGGCACTAGATGAACGTACTCAAGTTCTTTATACAATCCCAAACGTCCCTTATGAAGAAGTACCTGAGGGAAAAGATGCGACTGATAATATAGTTGTGAAAGAAGGAGGCCAATTTATTGAATTGCCAAAAAATCCTTTGCCTCATTGGGAACTAGCAAAGAAATATAACCTCATAGATTTCGACCTTGGTGTAAAAATTACAGGTGCTGGTTTTCCCGTCTATATTGGTCAAGGTGCACGTTTGCAACGTGCTCTCATCAACTTTTTCCTTGATGAAGCTCGCGCAGCTGGGTATACAGAAATTATGCCACCTACTGTTGTAAATGCCGCTAGTGGTTACGGAACTGGTCAACTTCCTGATAAAGAAGGACAAATGTATCATTGTGAAGTGGACGATTTATATCTCATACCTACAGCAGAAGTTCCTGTCACAAACATTTATCGTGATGAGATTCTAGATGAGAAAGACCTCCCCATCAAGAATTGTGCCTACACAGAATGCTTCCGTCGCGAAGCTGGCTCTTATGGTAAGGATGTTCGCGGGTTAAATCGTCTCCATGAATTTTCTAAAATTGAACTTGTTCGTATTGATACTCCCGAACACAGTAAGCAAAGTCATAAAGAAATGCTTGATCATGTGGAAGGACTTTTGAAGAAACTAGAGCTCCCCTATCACATCCTGTTGCTCTGTGGTGGTGATATGAGTTTTACCTCTAGCATTTGCTATGATTTCGAGGTTTATAGTGAGGCACAAAAGCGTTGGTTGGAAGTAAGTTCTGTTAGCAACTTCGACACATATCAAGCCAATCGATTACAGTGCCGCTATCGCAATGCAGACAAAAAGATTAACCTCTGCCATACCCTTAATGGCTCTGCATTAGCTCTGCCGCGTATTCTTGCAGCACTATTGGAGAATTTCCAAACTCCAGAAGGCATCCGAATCCCCAAGGCTCTGCAAGCATATATGGGTACAGATATGATTAAGTAAATCCACATAATGCGTATACTCTCCATCGACTATGGAAAGAGAAGAACCGGTATCGCAGTGACCGATCCTATGCAAATCATTGCTAACGGTCTGACAACTGTCGAAACAAAAAATCTGTTTCCCTTTCTAAAGGACTATTTAGAAAAAGAACCTGTTGAGTGTGTGATTTTGGGACTCCCCACTCAGACTAATGGACAACCATCTGAAAATCAACAGCGTGTTCGTCAATTTGCCGCTAATTTCACGAAACAATTTCCCCAGATTCCACTAGAGTTTTACGATGAACGTTTCACCTCTGTCCTAGCTCACCAAACAATGCTTGCCAGCGGCATTGGAAAACAACGCCGTCGCGATAAAGCACTTGTAGATGAAATCAGTGCGTGTATAATTCTACAGTCGTATATGGAAAGTAAACGAAATATTTAAAAGAGAATATGATATTACCCATTTATACATACGGACAATCCGTACTTCGCAAAGTTGCAGAAGATATACCAACCGATTATCCAGGGCTCAACGAACTTATTGTAAATATGTTTGAGACAATGGAGAAAAGTAATGGTGTCGGATTGGCAGCTCCACAAATCGGTAAATCCATACGTGTTGTAGTTATCTCTTTGGATGTTCTCAAAGACGAATTTCCCGAATATGAAGGCTATAATCATGCATTTATCAATCCACATATTGTGGAAGTGGATGATAGCGAAACGGCTCTGCTCGATGAAGGTTGTCTTAGTTTGCCTGGACTTAGCGAACCAGTACGTCGCCCAACACGCATCCATGTTACTTATCTAGATGAGAACTTGCAACCTCATGATGAATGGGTAGACGGATATTTAGCGCGTGTTATGCAGCACGAATTTGATCATCTCGAAGGCGTTGTATTTACGGATAGAATCAGCCCATTGCGCAAACAACTTGTGAAGAAAAAACTCGAGATGATGCGCAAAGGAAAAGTAAGTTGCAGTTATCGTGTGAAGACACCCAAATAAGAAAAGCTGGATTTATGGCACACACAAGTACCAAGCCAAACAATAAGAAAAGCCCCTCCACTGCGGAGGGGCTTTTGCACTTGCTTACATTGCTTCTGCTCATTGTGCCAAGCTTCCTCTATGCACAAATCAATGTTACAAGCACCCTGCTCATGGGACGTAATGCGTTGAGTGTTGATGATAACCTCAGCGCTATTCGCTATTTTAACCAAGTGATAGAGGCACGTTCAAGTAACTCCGAAGCATGGTATCTTCGTGGATTGGCAAAATTTGCATTAGAAGACTTCCATGGTGCAGATGCTGACTGTTCACAGTCAATTCTCTTAAATCCATATAAGGTAGAAGTATACCAACTCCGTGGTTTGTGCCGTATCAATCTCAAAGATTATCATGGAGCGATAAACGATTATGCGCACACCCTCGCTGAAAAGCCAGATAATGAAGATGCACGCTTTAATAAAGCGTATTGTTTCATGCAAATCAAAGAAATGGATAGTGCGAAGGTGGAAATAAGCAAAATACTACATCGCTCTCCTAAATTTTATCGGGCTTATATGGCGCAAGCACAAATATACTTAGAAGAAAAGGACACACTGAAAGCCATCACCTGGATGGATTCCCTATTGACTTTCCGCCCCAACGAATCTCAAATTTGGCAATTCAAGGGACAGTATGCCATAAATAACAACTTATATTCAGCTGCCGATAGCTTTCTTACACAAGCCATTAAATATGCCCCTAATGATGATCAAAGCTATCTACTAAGAGCTATGGCGCGCAACTCTCTCAATAAGTTTGATGCTGCTATCACAGACTACGATAAAGTGATTAGTCTTATCCCACAACATTTCGTGGCTCACTATAATCGCGCCTTATTACGCGCACTTGTGGGGGATGATAATCGCGCGATTCAAGACTTCACCTTCATTTTAAAAGTAGAGCCACAAAATACATTAGCCCGCTATAATCGCGCTCTTCTTCGTGAACAGACAGGAGATTACTGTGGAGCTATACGCGACTATAGTGTTTTAATAAAAACATATCCTAGATTTATGTATGGCTATGTTGCACGGGCTAAATGTCGTCGAAAAATTGGAGATATTAAAGGAGCATTGAATGACGAGACGGTTATTGCTCGTGCAGAATTAGATATTTCTTTTGCACGCCCTAGCCGTTCAATACACAAAAAGGTCAGACTGCGTTCCGACCATGCTTTGGAGCATTATGACCGCATAATTACAGAAACTCTCGATACAGCCAAGATTTTTGGTGATGGCATCTTTGGTAAGGTTCAGAACAGTAAAGTAGAAGCTAGCCTTATGCCGTCTTTTCAAATAACTCTTCTTCCCGTCACAGCACGAGGCTATCGTAGCATTGGCTATCAGAGTGAAACTGAAGAATTGAGTAAAAGGTTTGAATCCTTAGAACTTCAGGCTGAACAACAAAGGGGAAGATTCCACTATCAATGCAATGCTAAATATCGCGTCTTTTTCACAGCGGAAAAAGACGCTAAAAATCTTGCACATTCAGAAAACTATAGAATGAGTATAGATACATTACTCAATAGGTTAACAGACACGGATGCTTACCTGATCCGCTCTATGTTGGCCTATACGAATTACGACTACAATGCAGCTTGGACATATGCAGAGAAAGCAGTTTCTCTTAGCCCTAATTCTGTGATAGCTCTACAGAATCGTGCAAACATTCTTGGAACACTGTATCTAAATGCCGATAAAGAACAAAAAGTCCTATATGCACATCAAGCAATAGTGGATATGGAGGAGGCTATAAAATTAAGACCAAACAATGCATATTCCTATTACAATCGTGGATGTCTTCTTGCCTCTTTTGGAAAAGTACAAGAGGCTAAAGCAGATTTTTCTACAGCCATTGCACTTGATAAGCGTTTTGCTGAAGCATACTATAACCGTGCGATTCTCTGCTTACAAGACAATTGCAAACAAGAGGCAATATCTGATCTCAGCCGTGCTGGAGAACTAGGGCTCTATAAAGCGTATAATTTGTTGAAAGAAGCTCAAAATTAATTTATACTTCTAGCATTTTTCTATAAAAAGATTTTTATCCATCAAACAGCAATATATAAATTATCACCTCGAGAACGTGCAAAAAGAGCTTTTAATTGACATCCAAATTATTCTTAAAAGCAAAAAGTATTTGAGAATAATTACTTAATTTCGCAAATCGATAAAAGTCACGCATGTTTTATTTATGAAATATCGCATCAGTAAAATTTCCTTTTTTTTATTTGCCGTTCTGCTCGTTCTCCCAGTTCATGCACTCGAAGATCGTAAGAAGACAATATCTACAGTGGGAAAAGGAGTTATCATTGAACCTGATCATCTTTCTTACAAGGCGCAAACCGATAAGGCAACAAGTCCTTTAGGTCGTGATATCGCTATTGGCGGAAACGCACGTGGAAATGGGCATATAAACACACGCTATGTGGAAGGAATAGATATAAGTCACTATCAAGAAACTATTGATTGGGATGAAATTGCTCGTAATGCAGAAATTTCTTATGTCTATGTAAAAGCTTCTGAAGGAGAAAATCTTAGAGATGATTATTATATTCAGAACTTACTTGGTGCACGCCGTGCAGGACTGAGCGTAGGAAGCTACCATTTCTATCGTCCGCAGGTTACACCTCAAGCACAGTTAGAAAACATGACGCAAGTGGTTCGACGTGAGGAACAAGATCTTGTCCCTATCATAGATATTGAAAAAGAAGATTCGGACGAAGCTGCCTTTATCGAGAATCTTCGACAGTTCATTCTACTTGTTGAACGTTACTACGGAAAAAAACCCTTACTCTATACGTACCACAATTTCTACAATCGTCATTTCCAAGGATTGTTTACCAACTATCATTGGATGATTGCTCGCTACCGTACTGACGCTCCAGTACTCAATGACGGCAAAACATATATCATGTGGCAATATACACAAAGTGGGCGCATACCTGGCATTCGTGGAAAAGTAGACCGCAGCCGAATTATGTCAGGATTTACGCTTCATCAGCTAAAACTATAATCACAACTAAATAAACACAGCAACATTATGTCTGAATGGTTCCAATGCACCGTTAAATATGAGAAGACCATGGAAAATGGTCAGCAGAAAAAAGTTACAGAGCCATATCTCGTAGATGCGATTAGCTTCACTGAAGCTGAGCGTCGCATCATCGAAGAAATTTCACCGTTTATGGCGGGAACTTTTGAAGTTAGCGACATTAAACGTGCACATTTTGCCGAAATCTTTGAATCAACAGACGATAGTGCAGATCGTTTCTTCAAAGCTAAACTTTATTTGTCACTCTTGACGAGAAAAGCGGAAAAGAGAGGAAGACAACACAACAGATTCTGATTCAAGCTACTGATTTACGCGATAGTATTAAGCGTCTAGATGAAGGTATGAGAGGTAGCATGATGGATTACACGATTGCCAGTGTTCAAGAAACAACGATCATGGACGTATATCACTATCAGCAAAGTGCCCCCGAAAGCATGACTAAGGTTGACAAACCTGAATTCGAGGAATAAAGCCAAATAATCAACAGCAAAATGACAGAGATTCAGCAAAATCTAGCAAAAATCCGCGAACAGCTTCCTTCAAATGTACAGCTCGTTGCTGTTTCTAAGTTTCATCCCGCAGAGATGATTCAACAATGCTATGAACAAGGCCAACGAATCTTTGGGGAAAGCCACGAACAGGAACTTCGCATAAAAGTTCCCGCGCTTCCCAAGGATATAGAATGGCACTTTATAGGACATTTGCAGACCAACAAAGTAAAATATATAGCTCCTTATATTTCTTTGATTCATGCGGTTGATTCTTTCAAACTCATGAAAGAAATTGATAAGCAAGCAGCTCACAACAACCGCATTATACGCATTCTGTTAGAACTCCACATTGCTGAAGAAGCCACCAAGTTTGGATTCTCTCTCGCAGATTGTCGCACACTGCTTGAAAATGGTGAATGGAAAGAGTTGAAGAACATACAAATCTGTGGCTTAATGTGTATGGCATCCAACACTGATAATACAGAACAGGTATGCAAAGACTTTGAAACGGCGCACATCTTCTTTGAAGAGATAAAAGAAAAATACTTTCCTAACGATGAGGCTTTCTGTGAACGGAGTTGGGGAATGACTCACGATTTTCAGATAGCAGCAAAAGAAGGTTCCACTATGGTACGCATTGGTACCGCTATCTTTGGTGAACGTCAATACTAAAAAATTATGTTTCTCAATCCTTGCTGCAAAATAAATCTCGGACTTTACGTTGTTGAAAAAAGAGCTGATGGTTACCACAATCTAGAAACCGTATTTTATCCTATACCTCTTTGCGACAATCTCGAAGTAAAAACACTTCACCACTCTAACGAACCGTATTTACTCCAGACTGTTGGCTCTAAAATCCAAGGAAATCCTGAAGACAACTTAATTATTAAGGTGTACAATCAGCTGAAAGCAGACTTTGATCTTCCTCAGCTCGACATTTTACTTCATAAAAAAATACCCATGGGAGCAGGACTTGGTGGTGGATCGAGTGATGCTGCTTTCATGATGCGCATTCTCAACGAAGAATATCAACTGGGAATGAATAATTCTGAGATGAAAAAACGCGTCAGCAAACTCGGAGCTGATTGTGCCTTTTTTATTGACCCGCACCCCGCTTATGCAACGGGGATTGGGGATATCTTTTCCCCTATTACTCTCTCGCTAAAAAAATGGGTATTGGTACTCGTGAAGCCACAAACCTCAGTTTCTACACAAGAAGCTTACTCGCAAATCGTGCCCCAAAAAACTTCAGTAGATCTACGTGAAGCTTTAGCTTTACCTGTAGAAGAATGGAAAAACGTGGTATGCAACGACTTCGAGAAAAGCGTTTTCTCCACACATCCAGAAATTGAAGCCATCAAAGAAACACTTTATGATATGGGAGCATGCTTTGCGCTTATGTCGGGCAGTGGTAGCACAGTCTTTGCCCTGTTCAAAAATAAACAGGGCGATCTTCGAAAGATTTTCTCAGACTGCTTCACGTTTCAAAGTACACTTCTAAAATGATTATCTGTTTTAGCGGAACAGGCAACACGCGATGGGCTGCCAACAAAATAGCAACTCTCACGAATGATGTAATAATAGAGGAGACTTCAGAGCAGTGCGATGATGTACTAGGAATATTCTTCCCTATCTATGCTTGGGGAATACCGAGGGTCTTCATTGATCAGCTCCGGCGATTCTTCAGTAACTCTGAAAAACAAAGGAAATTTAGCTATGTTTATGTAGTTTGTACATGTGGTGACGACATTGGTCTCACTGATAAAGAGGTAAAAATCTTATTACAACAGTATGACATAAACAATATCTCCATCTGCTCCATTCAAATGCCTGAAACATATATAGATTTCCCCGGTTTCAAGTTAGATACTCAGGCTGCTGCAGCTAAAAAAATTGCAGTAGCAGAAAGCCACATCTCAGTTTTTGCCACAAAGATTCAAAAGCATGAAATGTTCTATGAGATAAATCGTGGAACTTGTCCATGGATTAAAAGTAGAATACTTCGTCCTCTTTTTTACAAATTCTTTATAGATGATAAAAAATTTACAGTAGACAAAGATCTTTGCATCCATTGCAGCAAATGTGCAAAGGTATGCCCCATCTGCAATATAGATTGTTCTCCTACAAGTATTCCACAATATAAACACCATTGTATCGGATGCTTAGCTTGCTATCACCATTGCCCCCAAAATGCCATACAGCGCGTATATACTAAGGGCAAAGGTCAATATTGTCCTCCACAATCCTAAATCGTTTTAAGAATTGAGCCTACACTTTATTGCTTCAAGAATAGCTTAAAATCAAGTTTTTTTATTCGTAGATAAGAACATTGTCCTGTACTAAATAAGTTGACAGTTCATAAACTCAAAAAAAGATTATGTCAAGATTAAAGTACAGCGAAACAGAGAAAGTTCTGTTGTTGCGTTCTTACCTAGAGAGCGGTATGGACGCTAAAAACTTTTCACGTAGTCGTGGAGTTCCTTATACCACCTTCCGCTATATTTGCAAGCAATATGGCACTCCAGATCTCTCAACAATCGAACGACTTATGAAAGAAACAAAAATCCCGAATACTGTCGATGAACTCCAATCTCAACTCTCCAACGAGCGCAAAGCCTATGAGGCAGAGATTAAGCGCCTCAAGAAGGCTCTTTCTGAATCCGAATTGCGATGTTTGGCCAACTCCACAATAATAGATTTAGCGGAGAAGATGTTCAATATCCCCATCCGAAAAAAACGCGATGCCAAGTAATCAATACTTTGTCTCAGAGCCAGGAAGCGGATACGTCCACGCGGCGTAACGTCTCCTTCCTCTGCGATTATCTTGGCATAAGCTGACAAGGTTATTACAAGTATATAGTTCAAGAAAAAGAAGAGGAAATCCTAGGAACGAGTATCGTCCTTTATGCCACAGAGCTGCGTAAGGACCTCCCCAAAGCAGGCATGCGCGAACTCTACGAACTGTGTCGTCGTAAGTTCCAATATAAGTTCTCCATTGGCCGCGACCAGTGCTATACAATCTCTTCCAGTCTAACGACCTCTATCAGTGTACTGACAGATAAAATATCCTTATTGTATTTAAAAATACAATAAGGATGTCAGCTGAGAGGCTTATTGTATTTATAAGCCCAATAATAGCGCATTAGGGTTCTTTATTTTTAAGAATCATTGCTTATTTTATCATGAAAGAAGAAAGAGAAGCTCCATCTAACGATAGCGTAAGCCGCGTATCTATATTGGTACAAAAAGTCATTGGCGAACCAAGAAAGATTAAATCTCCTTGACATAGTCGATAATTTTGACTAAGTTTTGACACAATTTCTTCAGGTTTCACCAGCATTTCTTTTGTATCGTATGCACAAAGTTTTTTTTCTCCTGCAAGAATCTCTATGTGATGATTGCAATATGTTCCCATTGGTACAAAACGCCCTATTGATGCTGCTCCATCAAAACCAACAGCAAACTCCCAAGGAGCTCTTTTCTCTCGAAGTTCCTCCAGTAACTGTGAAGCTATGAAATGTACCCCTATTGTTATTTCTGAAAAATATCGGGGAGCAAAACGTTCTGGAATGCCTTTTCCCAAGCGATTAATACGAATAACAAGATGAGCACGTCCGACAGCAGGAAGTGCATAATCAGGTAAAAAAGCAGGCCGCCCTATTTGGTTTAGAGCTGTATCAGGAATCATAAAAACGTTCCCAATCTCAGTGTAATTGTTGCTAAGTATAAATATTTTCATAAAATCTTTGCTATTCCAAAAATTAGAATTACTTTTGCTCTCGCTTAACGGGGCGTAGCGCAGTCCGGTAGCGCACCTGGTTTGGGACCAGGGTGTCGCAGGTTCGAATCCTGTCGCTCGACTTTAGAACTCAACTCTCAGAGAGAGTTGAGTTCTTTCTTTTCCCCCTCAGTGTTGGCCGGCAAAGTTACAAAAATACAATAATCTTAGATACGTTTTTCGTTATAATAAATATGTATAAGAAAAGAATATTGACACTCCTTATAGGGTTCGCAGGAACTATTTCTCTAATAGCTCAACCGTTTACCACTTTTGCAGAAAAAGATTTTTCACCAGGAACTGTCTTCTCTACACAGTTCAACTTGGGGAAAAATTATGCAGATTCCGTATGGTCCGTGAATCTTATCTATCCCGAATTCCGCTTAGCGACAAAATCAGAAACAGAACTCTTAAAAGAAAAAGGGATACCAGCTCAAGAGCTCCCTGCTGTAGAAACATCACTATCCATAAGTCGGAAACAAGGTTTTTTGGATGTATATTTTACTCCTTTTGCCTATCGGAATGGACATTGGATGCGCATGACTGGCTGTAAAATCCAACTAGTGGCTAATCCACGTATAATAGCGCGCAAGGCACAAGCTTTACCCAATTTAATTCAACGATACACGGATCATAGTGTTTTATCTAAAGGAAAATGGGTGAAAATTAGTGTCCCAGAAGAAGGAATCTACCAACTGACTGCTTCAAAACTCAAGAGTTGGGGCTTTAATAATATCAATCGCGTTAAAATCTATGGATATGGTGGTCGCATATTGCCACAAAAACTAGAGTTTTCAGGCGATAATAGTGTCATTGATGATCTTTGCGAAGTTGCAACTTGGCGCAGGAGTAATTCTTTACTTTTTTTATGCCGAAGGAACACTACGTTGGAGCTGGGATGCAACAAAACGGGCATGGAACCGTGCCCAAAAACACCTATTCTCGTGCTTCTTATTACTTTATCACAGAAGGCGAATCTCCTCTTGAGATGAAAGTGATAGAACCAACTACAGCGTCTACCACGACGCTCACTTCTGCCATTGTTCCTGCATTGCACGAAAAGGACGCCTTTGCTTGGTACGAAGGGGGTACAGAATTTTTCTCTAGTTATGATTTTATCAATAAGAATACCCAATCGTTCACACTGTCTACCCCAGGATTTTCAGGTGGAACAGCAAAAGTTGCAGTAGCTGTAAGTGCAGCATCAACACTAAAGAATACAAATGTTGAGACTTTAGCAAATAGTCTAAATCTTGGGACTTTCTCAATTAGCACTTACGATAGTGAAACGGAAAGTGCTAGAGAAACGCGTGCTCTGTTCTCAACGGATTCTCTCCTAGAGAATAATACTTTCAAAATAACAACAACAGCAGGGAATTCTGCACGCCTCAATTATATTCTCGCATCCTATCCTCGGAAGTTAGATGCTTCAGTTCCTTTTGTATTTACTCCAGCAACAATGAGCCCCTCTGCAGCTGTGATACGTGCAGAAAATGCAACTGCTTCCACTCAACTCTGGCGTATCGCTTCTGCTTCAGCCCCAACAGCCATTATAAAAACAACCATCAATGGTACAAAAATTACAGCACAAATAGAGGATGCAAAGCAACGCTACATCTTTGTAGATGTAGCAAAGAACTATGCTGAACCTTCTCGAGTAGGAACAATAGAAAACCAGGACTTGCATGCAGATTCAGCACAAGATATGGTCATCATCATTCCTGAGAGTGGCAAACTGAAGAAACAAGCAGAGCGTTTGGCCATGGCTCATAGAGCAGAAGGCCTACGCGTAAAAATTGTCAGAGCAGATCAACTCTATAATGAATTCTCCTCAGGTACCCCAGATGCTACTGCATACCGACGATACCTAAAAATGCTATACGACAGAGCAAAGACAACAGCAGATATGCCTCGATATCTTCTCCTCTTTGGCAATTGCTACTGGGACAACCGCTTACTGTTGGGCAGCTCATTTTCAACAAAAGACCTATTGCTGGCCTTTGAAGTAAGTCCGAATGATCGCCTTATAAACATTCCTCATGGAACACTCTATAGCTATGTGACTGATGACTACTACGGGCTACTTGATGATGGTGAAGGCTCTGCTATTGCTAGTCGTGATAAAGTGGATCTCGGGATTGGTCGCTTCATCTGCACAACTGAAGAAGAAGCTAAATTCTAGTGGATAAAACGCTAGAATATATGGAGAACAAAAATGTTGGAGCGTGGAAGAATCGAGTAATAATGCTAGCGGATAATGGAGATAATAATCTCCATCAAGAAGATTGCGAAACGACAGTAAGAAATATACAGAATGCAAATGACGAACTAATAATAAAAAAATACTACTGGGATGCTTACCCTATGACTACTTCTGCTACGGGAAATTCTTTTCCTCAAGTAACGCGTATGCTACAAGAAGAGCTAAAAAGAGGGGCACTAATTTTTAATTACACAGGGCATGGAAGCCCGCGACAATTAAGTCATAACAAATTACTACAGACCTCCGACTTTGAAAAAATAACAGATGGTAATATGCCGCTTTGGATTTTTGCATCCTGCGAGATAACTCCTTATGACCAACAAATGGAAGATATTGGGCGTGCAACACTATTCAATACAAAACAAGGTTCTGTTGCGATAGTTTGTGCGACACGTTCTGTTTATGCTATATATAATCGTGCTCTCAATGCGGCTTATTCGCGTTATGTACTTTCTAGCGACGGTAACGGAAAACCCTATACCCTAGGAGATGCAATGCGATTGGCAAAAGTTAGCTTAGTGACAAATGCGGGTGATCGATCTATGAATAAACTTAAATATGCTTTGCTCGGAGACCCTGCTCTTACTCTTACTGCACCACGTGGACAAGTTGTAGTAGACAGCATAGATAGAGAAGCCATAACCTCTAGCACCAATATTCAACTGAAAGCTGGTCAAAAGGTGCGCTTTGCCGGCCATGTAGAAAGAAATGGTCTCCTAGCAACCGACTTCAATGGAACTGTTACGGGTTCTCTCTACGACAGATTAGAAACTATTATTTGCAAACAATAACAATGCGAATAAAACAGCAATGGTTTACCAAGATCGCAAGAATGCACTCTTTGAGGGTAGCGATTCTATTCGCTTTGGCCGCTTCCAACTTAATGTTGTTGTACCGCGAGATATCAGCTATTCCGAAGATAAAGGGAGAATGTACTTTTATGCAGTTAACACGGATCATTCTGAAGAGTCACATGGCTCTACAACTCAATTTCACCTCAACGGAACAATACAAACGCAAAAGACCGACACGCTCGGACCAAAAGTTTTTGTATATCTAAACTCCACCGATTTTCCGGATGGTGGATATGTTTCCACCGCTGCACTTTTCGGAGCAACTCTCCATGATATTTCTGGCATAAATGCCAATGGCTTGGGAGTAGGCCACAACATAGAATTGAGCATTGATGGTGACGCCAATAATATCATAGTCTTGAACGATTATTTTGCTTATGACTTTGGAAGTACCACTTCCGGAACCATCCAATATCCACTCACAAATCTTTCGCCTGGGCGACATAAGTTAACTCTTCGAGTTTGGGACGTAAACGATAATTCAACAACGACTTCGCTTAACTTTTTTGTCAGCGAAGATCTCACGGGAGGATATGATGTAAATGCAACTGCTAACCCTGCGTATACGACAACAACATTTGTCACTACTTTGGAAAATTCTAATGAAAAGACTGATGTTTCAGTAGAAGTTTATGATATAGCAGGACGTCGCATTTGGAATGAAACATCTTCAACTTCTGCTAATGCTAGATATGATGCAATCCGTTGGTCACTAACAGATTATGCTAATAGACCAGTTCCAGCAGGAATCTATATTTATCGATCTATTATTTCGTCAAGCAGCAAGAGAGTAACTACAAAGAGCAAGAAGATGATTATCGTAAGGCAATGAAATAATAATCCTGCAACATCTACAATAATAACAATAAACGCAGATTACATCCGTTATAATAGTAATAGAAAACTAACAGAAAAGTGAATAAAATACAATTATTTTTGGCAACAATCATTGTAGCGAGTCCAGCAATCGCAGGTAACAATGACGACATACGCGACAAGTTTAATCCTATCCTGACAGCAGTTACTTCTCAGACCATTGGGGCTGACGCCCGTGCTGGCGGTATGGGTGATATTGGTGCTGCTACTGACCCAGATGTTAATGCACAGCAGTGGAACCCCGCAAAATATCCCTTTACAATTAGTAGAGCAGGAGTTTCTCTTAACTACACGCCGTGGCTACGTAAGATTACGACAGGCATAGCTCTTTTAAATGCGACGGGCTATATTCGCTTAGGAGACTACCAAGCACTGAGTACTTCTGTGCGCTACTTCTCGTTGGGTGACTTTTCTGTATCAAATGACAATGCAATGACAGTAAAGCCTTACGAGTTCGGAATTGATGTAGCCTATAGTAGAATGTTGAGTGATAATCTCTCTGCTGCTGTAGCTCTTCGATATATGTATTCTGACTTGAGCGGTCACTATGATGACAATACCAAAGCAGGATCAGCCTTCGCTGCTGACATAGCAATGTATTGGAATAAATATGTGATGTTAGGAAGCCGCGAGAGCCAACTAGCCTTTGGCGTCAACATTAGTAACATTGGCTCAAAAATAAATTACGGAGGGGATTATTCATACTTCATTCCTACAAATCTACGTATTGGTGGGAGTTTGATGATACCACTAAATGAATATAATCGTATCTCTTTTAGTGCTGATGCAAACAAATTGCTAGTTCCGTCTATGCCGCTTAGAAATGCAGATGAGAGTAACGAAGATTATAACGAGCGCATACGTGAAAAATACTATGATATGAGTTCGATAAAGGGTATTTTCAAAAGTTTTGGCGATGCACCTGAAGGTTTCAAAGGAGAACTCAAAGAAATAAATTGGGGAGTCGGAGTTGAATACACCTATAATGATAAATTCACTCTCCGTGGAGGTTACCACAATGAGAGTGCCTCACAAGGCGGACGAAGCTTCTTCTCTGTTGGTGCTGGCTTCCGTATGAATGTGCTATCCATTGATGCTGGCTACGTAGTTGCAACTAGTGCTTCTAATCCTCTCGACCAAACATTTAGAGTAGGTTTGAGTTTTGATATGGATGGTATCAAAGATTTATTTGGACGTAGAAAATAAACATATTATGACAAAGATAAGAGTAGGCTTGGGGTATGACGTCCATAAATTAGTAGAGGGACGCAAGTTATGGCTGGGAGGAATCTCCATAGAAAACGCAAAAGGCTTATTAGGACACAGCGACGCAGATGTACTCATCCATGCAATTTGCGATGCTCTACTTGGGGCTGCTAATCTTCGTGATATAGGCTACCATTTTCCTGATACTGATATAGAATACAAAAATATTGATAGTAAAATCCTTCTCAGGAAAACGACAGAGCTACTACATAAGAAAGGCTGGCACATTGGCAATATAGATGCAACAATTTGTGCTGAACACCCCAAACTTAATCCCCATATTGAGAAAATGAAAGAGATATTAGCATCCTTGATGGACATAGATATTTCTGATGTTTCTCTAAAAGCAACAACTACTGAAAAGCTAGGCTTTACAGGACGTGAAGAGGGCATTTCTACTTATGCTGTTGTACTTATTGAGAAGTAAAAAATACTAAGCACAAGAGAAGGGACTTTCAAGCGAAAGTCCCTTCTCTTTATAATATAAGCTAAAAAAATAAATTTTAGAATTCAGCAGATTTAGGAGTTCTTGGGAAAGGAATAACGTCACGAATGTTTTGCATTCCTGTAACGAAAAGAATTAAGCGCTCAAAACCAAGTCCAAATCCTGCGTGAGGACAAGAACCATACTTACGAGTATCAAGATACCAGCCATAATCTTTCTCTTCCATTCCACGTGCTTCGATCTCACCAATAAGTTTCATAATTCTCTTCACGAACAGAACCTCCAATGATTTCACCAATGCGTGGGAAAAGAACATCTGTCCCTTGCATAGTCTTACCGTCTTCATTCTTCTTCATATAGAAGGCCTTAATCTCACTAGGATAGTTTGTCATTATCACAGGACGCTGGAAATGAGTTTCAACAAGATAACGCTCATGTTCACTACTTAAATCCATTCCCCACCCAGTAATTGGAAACTCAAATTTCTCTCCTTTCTTTACAGCCTCCTCCAAAATCTGAAGTCCTTCGGCATAAGTAAGGCGCACAAAATCCTCCTTTACAACAGACTGCAAAGTTGCAATAAGATTTTTATCAATCATCTTATTGAGGAATTCTAAATCATCCATACAGTGGTCTAGCGCCCATTGTACACAGTATTTAATGAAATCTTCTTCTAGATCCATCAACTCAGTCTGATCCATAAAAGCTACTTCAGGCTCGATCATCCAGAATTCAGCCAAATGGCGAGGAGTATTACTGTTTTCTGCGCGAAAAGTAGGACCAAAAGTATAGATAGCCCCCAAAGCCGTAGCCCCGAGTTCTCCTTCTAATTGCCCACTAACAGTTAGACTAGATTTCTTACCGAAGAAATCACGATCATAAGGGACATTCTCTTCCTTTCCTGTACGTGATAAGTCCAATGTTGTCACTTGAAACATTTCGCCAGCACCTTCAGCGTCACTAGCCGTAATTATCGGAGTATTGAAATAGTAGAACCCATGCTCATGAAAGTACTGGTGAATAGCCATCGCCATATTGTGACGAATACGGAAGACAGCACCAAAAGTATTTGTACGAAGACGAAGATGAGCATATTTACGCATATATTCAAAGCTCTGACCTTTTTTCTGCATAGGATAATCAGCAGGACAAGCACCTAATAGTTTGATCTGTGTTGCTTGAACTTCCACAGCCTGTCCAGAACCTTGACTTTCAACCAATGTTCCTGTTACACTAAGGCAAGCACCTGTTGTTATATCTTTGAGAAGGTCCTCGTCAAACTTTTCGTTATCGGCGACGATTTGTACATTCTTTATTGTACTACCATCATTAAGAGCAATAAAACTAACGCTCTTACTGCCACGACGTGTACGAACCCAACCTTTTACAAGTACTTCGGTACCAAAATCTGTACGCTTCAGTACATCAATAATCTTTGTACGTTTCATATTTATTCTTTATTCGAAAGCACCCATACGAAGGAAATTTACTTCTTCCTCTGTGAGGAATCGCCAATCGCCTCTTTTAAGATGCTTCTTAGTAAGACCTGCAAAGAATACGCGGTCTAGTTTATTAACATGATAGCCCAAACTTTCAAAGATTCGACGAACAATGCGATTCCTTCCACTATGAATCTCTATACCGACTTGCTTCTTATCGGTATCGCTCGCATATTGTATTTCATCAGCTTTGATTTCACCATCCTCAAGGGTAATGCCCTCTGCTATCTGGCGCATATCTGCAGCAGAAACATTCTGATCAAGATATACATGATATATCTTTTTCTTCATGAACTGAGGATGTGTTAGCTTAGCAGCCATTTCGCCGTCATTTGTCAAAAGCAATACACCTGTTGTATTACGGTCTAGACGCCCAACAGGATAAATACGCTCAGGACATGCACCGCGAACAAGATCCATTACTGTCTTACGATTCTGCGGATCTTCACTTGTTGTCACATACCCTTTGGGCTTATTGAGGAGAATATATACCTTATGCTCAATCTTAACGGGAGCATCATGGAAGAGTACAGTATCAGTACGCAACACCTTTGTTCCCAGTTCTGTTACAACTTTTCCATTAACAGTGATAACGCCGGCTTCAATATATTTGTCTGCATCACGACGTGAGCATATACCTGCATTTGCAAGATACTTATTCAAACGGATTGGTTCATTCGGGTCTATGTTTGCCTCCTTATATTCAATACGTTTTTGTGGCTATATTTTGCATGTGGGTCATAACCATTCGACGAACGTTGCTGGCGTGAACGATTGAAGCTACCACGTTGTTGACGATCGTGACCATTTCCTTGGCGATTATAACCATTTCCTTGGCGACCATAACCATTATTCTGACGGTCATAGCCGCTAGATTGACGTTGATAAATACCTTGGCCATCATTATCATAACTTTGGTTATATTGGCGTGGCTGGTAGCCACTTTCTCCCTGCTGTGAATAGCGAGGACGATACTCGCCTTGATGACGATTGTATGAACCTTGACGATTATAATTGTTAGAACGCGGCTGATAACCATTATCACGATTATATCGCGAACGATAACCTTGTTCGCCCCTTTCTTCTTCGTTATAACGATTGTTTTGTTGATATCCTTCTCTAGTCTGATTAAAGCGAGAACGATACCCTTGACGATTTTGTCCTGCATTTGAGGAGTAACCACCTACTCGTTGATTCCGATTAAAACGAGGACGGGAAGAACGCTGCTGAAAAGCGTTGGAATTGTCACTTGACGGCTGGAAATCATCACGATGGCCTCCGTCTTGATAAAAATTATTTTCTAAATCACTCATTGTTATTAAGTTATATTAGCCTCGCGGCTATTTTGTAATTATAGTTTATAGACCCGTATAATTGTGTGGTGTTATGGCTCGCAGTTCAGTCTTTACAGCTTCACTAACATCTAGCGTTTCAATAAACTTACGTATAGTTTCAGCTGTAACAGTCTCATTGGTTCTAGTTAGAGCCTTTAATGTTTCGTAGGGATTCGGATAAGCTTCTCTGCGCAAAATCGTTTGAATTGCCTCTGCAACAACTGGCCAACAATTATCTAAATCTGCATCAATATTTTCCTCATGCAAAACAAGCTTTCTCAAGCCTTTTAGAGTACTTTGAAGGGCTATAACGCCATGCCCCATAGGGACACCTATATTACGTATAACAGTAGAATCTGTCAAATCTCGTTGCAATCGACTGATGGGCAATTTCCGACTCAAGAATTCTAAAATTGCATTGGATAAACCTATATTACCTTCAGAGTTCTCAAAATCGATGGGATTAACTTTATGCGGCATAGCACTTGAACCCACTTCGCCCTTCTTGATCTTCTGCTTGAAATAGCCCATAGAAATGTACTGCCAGATATCTCTATCCAAGTCCATTACTATTGTTTGCAAACGCTTCATTGCATCAAAAACTTGTCCAAAGTTATCATAGTTAGAAATCTGCGTAGTAAACTGTTCACGCTGGATATTCAAACGCTTCGTAAGAAAGTTATTGGCAAACTCTATCCAATCATACTCAGGAAAGGCCACGTGATGCGCATTGAAGTTTCCTGTTGCACCACCGAACTTACCACTTATTTCTTGTACAGCTCTCTCTAATTGTTTTCGAGCTTGTTCTAATCTATAACTAAACACACGGAATTCCTTACCAAGGCGCGTAGGACTAGCTGGTTGCCCGTGAGTTTGCCAACATAGGGACATCTTTCCAATCGTCAGCATAAGTATTCAACTGCTGAATAAGTTCATCAACAAGAGGGATATACACATCCTTCAAGCTCTCTTTCAACATCATTGGAAATGATGTATTATTAATGTCTTGGCTTGTCAAACCAAAATGAATAAACTCTTTGTAAGTGTCACAATCACCTATTTCTTCTAGTTTTTCCTTGATAAAGTATTCAATAGCCTTGACATCATGGTTGGTCACTGCTTCTATATCTTTCACACGTTGCCCATCTACTTCAGAAAACTTCTCATAGATACTACGAAAACGTGGGAACAACCTACTATCAACATGCTGCAACTGCGGTAATGGTAGTTCACAAAGCGCAATAAAGTATTCAATTTCAACGCAAACTCGGTACTTCATTAATGCTTGTTCCGAAAAATACGGAGCCAAACTAACTGTTTTCTGATGATATCTGCCGTCAATTGGCGATACGGCTGTTAGTGCATCCAATTTCATGTGATTTGTATAAAAGTATGTACAGCGCGCAAATTTAGCGATTTAATTTTGAATAAAATCTCATACTTCCAATATACTTTCCAAAAAAGGAGCTACAAAAAAGCAGCTCCTTATTGAAAAAGTTACAAATAATTTTACATTATCATTCTAAAACGCCCATACTTAGATAACGTTCTCCTGTATCTGGGAGTAAAGCAACAATCATTTTTCCAGCATTCTCCTCTTGCTTCGCCAAAGCTAGTGCAGCACGAAAGCTGGCACCGCTACTTATACCCACAAGTAGACCTTCTTTTCGAGCCAACATACGAGCCCCCTCGATAGCCTCATCTGTTGATACTTTTAATATGCCATCAGTCGCAGATCGACGGAAATTCTTTGGAATAAAGCCTGCTCCGATTCCTTGTATCTTATGAGGACCTACTTGCTCTCCACTTAACACAGCACTTGTTGAAGGTTCAACAGCAAAAGTTTTCACTGTAGGCTTCAATTTTTTTAATCCTTCTGACACCCCGGTAAGCGTTCCTCCTGTACCCACTCCTGCAACAAATATATCTATTCTCCCATCAGTATCTTGCCAAATTTCTTGAGCAGTTGTAGCTGTATGAATAGCGGGATTTGCCGGATTATCAAACTGTCCCATAATTATACTTCCTGGATATTGAGCTTTCAACTCTTGAGCTTTAGCAATTGCTCCCTTCATCCCCTCTGACGCTGGAGTAAGTACCAGTTCTGCACCATAGGACTTTAACAAATTCCGACGCTCAACAGACATACTTTCAGGCATCGTTAGAAATAGTTTATAGCCTTTGACTGCTGCCACCCATGCAAGACCAACCCCAGTATTGCCACTCGTAGGTTCAATAATAACACCTTTTTCTTTAAGAAGACCCTTATTCTCAGCATCTTCCACCATAGCAAGCGCAATGCGATCCTTGACACTTCCACCGGGATTAAAGAACTCTACTTTTACTAAAAGGCGAGCTTTAAGCTCTTCTTCCTTTGCGATATTATTTATTTCTACTAAAGGAGTACGGCCAACTAGTTCTGTTACTTTTTGATAAATTCTTGACATGATTACAAAGTTTAAGTTCGTAAATAATAAAAACGCAATAACCCTTTTGAGAATTATCGCGTATACGTTCCGATAAAGAAACCTTCATATAAGACAAATCATTCTCAATAACACCACTGAGAACAGCAACGACAATATGTAGATTCTAATACTATCATCTTGTATCTTTACTCAATTCCTTTTGCTTGTAGCACAAAAGTAATCATTTTTTTCCTATACAGAATGTTGAATAGGCAAGACAAATAAATATTAATTATTTTTTTAAGTATTTCAACTACAGTTTATTATCGATACTTACGTTTAGTAAGGATAAAAGAGCTAAAAAGAAATAACCTTCTGATTTCTAGATACCCTTATTGCATTTGCAAACACAATAAGGATATCAGCCCACACAATAAGGATATTTTCAAACGCTATAAGGATATTTCTGTACATTCTTACTTAAAGCACATCCTTTGCTCTGTATTCTATTACTAACAGCATTGAACAAATAAACTAGTATCGTTATCTTCTTTTAATAACATAAAAAAACATTGAACACCCAAATATAAAATGATTTAATATACATAAAATAAAAAAACATTTTTTCATCCAAAATAGCAAGAACACTTTTCTATTAAAATTAATCCGCAATACTAAAAAATTGCGGAGAAAAGAATTTAAAGCCATAAAAAGATAAGCTGAAGAAACACAGTATCGTGCCTTTTCACTGCGTGTATCCTTCTAAATAATGACAAAGAACAAAAGTCACAACATAGAAAACTTAGTCCGAATCAGAATCGAAGTTTTAAGAAATCAAAATCATAAATTTCCGTGGGAATTCCATTGCTATAATTATAGAAAAGTCCATAACTACCTCCTGATAATGGCTGGGCGGGAGTCAACTTATAAACGCCGTGCTTTAGTTCCGTTATAACAATAGGAATTCCGATTACTTCTTCTTTTACTTTACCAAAGCCCACAACCTTCATATAGCTGTACCAACGTTGTCCATTCTTGTGCTCTAGATGAATCAAATGGAAATTATCAATACTTTGGGTGCTCCCCAACGTTGAGATATAAAAAGTTCCAGTCTCGCTAGAGTTCGTAGAGTTATTACCTTCAAAGGTATAATATATCTTAGGACGAAGTATTCCCTTCTGCTTTACCCCTGCAGCTTTCAATGGTTGCATACGGACGAACTCACCATCAGCATTAAAATAGTATATACCATATGCATAAATTTTAGCCACAGCTTGAGCGTCACGACTTGTTTGCGCGATACTAATAGCAGATATAAAGAATGCCAGAAGACAAACAAAAAGATTTCTTTCTTTCATAATTCCAAAAGTTATTTTTTTCCCTTTTTACAAAAGTAACAAATTTGAACGTACTCTAGCAATCTCACGCTCAAGAAAAATAATTTGTTTGCTATTTCTTTTCATCTTTTAATTGTATTTTTTTGCACAAAATAAAGAAATTAATTATAATAAACGATGTATAGAACTAACACATGCGGTGAGTTACGCATCAAGAATGTTGGTCAGAAAGTTACTTTGGCTGGCTGGGTGCAGAGAACTCGCAAAATGGGAGGTATGACGTTCGTTGATCTGCGTGATCGTTATGGCATTACCCAGCTTGTTTTCAACAATGAAACCAACGCTGAATTATGTGACCGCGCTAATAAGTTAGGACGTGAATATGTTATCCAAATAGAAGGCTTTGTAAGCGAACGCTTTTCTAAGAATGATAAGATGCCCACCGGAGATATAGAAATTCTCGTTGATACGCTCAATGTTCTCAATGAATCTCTTACTCCCCCCTTTACTATAGAGGATAATACAGATGGTGGCGACGATCTCCGCATGAAGTATCGCTATCTAGACATCCGACGTGATGCTGTTCGCAGCAATTTGGAACTCCGCCACAAGATGACACTTGAAATTCGTCGCTATCTTGACTCACTAGGCTTCTTGGAGGTTGAAACTCCGGCTCTCATTGGTTCTACCCCTGAAGGAGCACGCGACTTCATCGTTCCGAGCCGTATGAACCCCGGACAATTCTACGCACTACCACAAAGCCCTCAAACCCTTAAGCAACTACTCATGGTAGGTGGCGTAGACCGTTATTTTCAGATTGTAAAGTGCTTCCGCGACGAAGATCTTCGTGCTGATCGCCAACCAGAGTTTACACAAATTGACTGTGAAATGAGTTTCGTTGAACAGGACGATATCATCAACACCTTTGAGGGAATGGCTAAATACTTATTCAAAACCGTACGCGGTGTAGAACTGGGAGAAGAACCATTCCTCCGCTTACCATGGATTGAAGCTATGAAGCGCTTCGGTTCTGACAAACCCGACATGCGCTTCGGTATGGAATTTGTCGAGTTAATGGACATCTTGAAAGGCTCTGGCGAATTTAGCGTTTCAATGAAGCTGAATATATTGGAGGTATTTGTGTCCCAGATTGCTCTGATTATACTAGAAAACAATTGGATGAACTTACAAACTTTGTAAAGAGTCCACAAATTGGAGCTAAGGGACTTGTTTACGCAAAAATCAATGAAGACGGAACAATCAAGTCTAGTGTTGACAAGTTCTATAGTGCAGATGTATTGAAAAAGCTCCAAGATGCAATGGGAGCAAATCCTAAAGATTTAATCCTTATCCTTTCTGGCTCGAATGCGATGAAAACACGCAAGCAGCTCTGTGAGCTTCGCTTGTTGATGGGTGAACGCTTAGGACTTCGCGATCATAACAAGTTTGCTCTCTTATGGGTTGTTGATTTCCCTATGTTTGAATGGAGCGAAGAGGAGCAACGACTTATGGCTATGCATCACCCCTTCACAAGCCCGAAACCTTCTGATATCTCTTTACTAGATACTGCACCAGAAAAAGTTTGTGCTGACGCTTATGATATGGTATGCAATGGAATAGAAGTTGGTGGAGGTAGCATTCGTATCCACGACGCTAAACTCCAAGCTAAGATATTCGACGTTCTTGGTTTCACCCCTGAAAAAGCACAAGAACAATTTGGATTCTTAATCAATGCGTTCAAATATGGTGCACCTCCTCATGGTGGTCTCGCCTATGGTTTGGATCGCTGGGTAAGTATTTTTGCAGGACTAGATAGTATTCGCGACTGCATCGCCTTCCCCAAAAACAATAGCGGCAGAGATGTCATGCTCGATGCTCCAACAGCTGTCGATCCAAAACAATTAGATGAGCTATTCATTAAGCTGGATTTAAAACAAAAATAATTCTTAAGGTACAGGTCACTTGACTTGTGCTTTTTTTATGAAGAAATCAGAAAAAAAGGAATATTACAAGAAAAAAATCTGTAATATTCCTTTATTTATTGAATCTTTCTGTATTTTTTTGAGGCAAAATAATCGAATACAATGAACGAGAAATACAAACACTTCCCAGCCTGCCATGTGGTATTCCCTCCTAAGTGTGAGGAAAGACGAGCTGCGTTCTATCTTGCAGCAGAAGAATACGTAGCAGAAACTTTTAATGAAGGCAACTATATATTTACCTGGCAGCTCTCCCCTACCTGCGTCTTTGGTAGAAATCAAATTCCACATTCAGAATTAAATATAAATTTCTGTAATCAAAATGGAATCGATTTATGTCGGCGAAAAAGTGGAGGAGGAACAATCTTTGCCGATCGCAACAATATAATGATTAGCTTAATCACTCCTGCATGCGATGTAGAATCTCTTTTTGCAGAATATGCAGAAATGGTTTCTTCAGGATTAAGAAAGTTAGGCGCTCCAACAATGGTATCTGGCCGTAATGATATTATTCTTGAAGATGGCAGGAAAGTTTGCGGTAATGCCTTCTACCATCAAGCTAATAGAAATATTGTGCATGGAACTATGCTCTATGGGACAGATGTCGAGAAAATGATTGGTGCACTAACGCCAGATAAGGCTAAATTAGAGTCAAAGGGCGTTGTCAGCGTTAAAAGTCGCATTGGTGAACTTAAGGAGTATCTACCATTCGATGTAACGACTCTACGGTCTCGATTAATAACAATGCTTACTGATAAGAGTTTGGAGCTTTCAGAAGAAGACATAAAATCCATTGAAGAATTAGAACAGACTTACTATGCCACAACCTATCTATGGGGACACAAAGCCAAGTCTGATATTTGTAGAACAGAACGTATTGAGCAATGTGGGACTATTCATGTTGATATCACTCTGCGTGGTTCACTTATAGAATCTATAACACTTTCTGGTGATTTCTTTGAAATTGGAAAAAACGTACAAGAGACTTTCTATAACCTTTCCACGAAGCCCCATACAATCGAGCAGAGTTGAAGCATATCCTAAACCAACATCATCCCGAAAAGCTCATTCGTAACTTGAGCGAGAATGCGCTTCTCAATCTATTGTGTCCGTGAAATAACATCTAAAATCTAAATAAGCAATTATGGACAAAACAACCTGTTTACATGACAAACACGTAGCATTAGGAGCTAATATGGTTCCATTCGGAGGTTTTGATATGCCTCTATTCTACGATAGTATCGTTGCTGAGCATGAAGCCGTACGGCAGAAAGTTGGAGTTTTCGATGTAAGCCACATGGGCGAAGTTAAAGTTACTGGGCCTGAAGCGGAAAAGTTTGTTCAGTACATTTTCACCAATGATATTAAAGACGCAGAGACTGGTAAAATTTTCTATGGTATGATGTTGCACGAAAATGGAGGAACAGTTGACGACCTATTGGTCTATAAAATGGGGCAACAAGACTTTCTCCTCGTCATAAATGCTGCAAACATAGACAAAGACTACGCACACATCGTTAAGTACGCCCAAAATTTTGATGTTAAGACAGAAAATCTCAGTGATATTTACGGACAAGTTGCCATTCAAGGCCCAGAAAGTGAAGCAACAGTAGAAAACATATTAGGAATAAAGTGTAACGACCTTACATTTTATACCTTTAAGACCATACTCTTTGAGAACGAAAAAATAATCATCTCACGTACTGGTTACACAGGTGAAGACGGATTTGAAATTTATGCTTCACATTTCATTATAAAACATATTTGGGACAAACTTATTGAGGCAGGCATCCAGCCTTGTGGATTAGGGTGTCGAGATACTTTACGTTTTGAAGTAGGCCTACCACTCTATGGCGATGAGCTTTCAGATGAAATTAGCCCTATCATGAGTGGTCTCAGTATGTTCGTAAAATTTGAAAAGGATGATTTCTTGGAAAAGAAGTTTGTCTAGATCAAAAAGAGAACAAGACATATAAGCAGCGCGTTATTGGTATTGAGCTTCAAGAAAAAGGAATTCCCCGCAATGGCTATCCTGTACAAGCTGAAGGAAAAGAGATTGGATATGTAACAACAGGCTACAAATCTATTTCTACAGGCAAATTTATTTGTATGGCTCTCATCGACAAGAACTATGCAAAACTCGATACTCCTGTTGAAATTCTCATCCACAATAAACCTCGTAAAGGAATTGTAGTAAAGAAACGCTTCTATCAGAAGAGCTACAAAAAGTAAGAGACAAGAAACCTAATCAAACATAAAAACATTATGGCAAAAATCATTGAAGGACTCTATTATAGTGAGTCACACGAATTCGTAAAAGTAGAAGGTGAATATGCATATATTGGTATCACCGATTTTGCACAAGGACAATTGGGAAATGTAACTTATATTGAATTCCCAGAAGTCGATGATGAAATAAGTGCAGGTGATAGCTTTGGTTCTGTAGAGAGCGTTAAAGCTGCAAGCGACTTAACATCACCTGTTAGTGGCGTTGTTGTTGAAATAAATGATGTGCTCGAAGATGAACCAGAATTAGTCAACAAAGATGCCTATTCAAATTGGCTTATTAAGATTAAGCTTTCTGATCCTTCTGAACTTGAAAGTTTGATGGATGCTCAAGCTTATACCAATATCTGCAAATAAAAAGAACATTTAGGATTTGGCAATTAGATTCATTCTTTTGAATCTAAAGCCAAATCCTTTAATTTCCTATACCATGTACAAATACTTTCCACACACAGAAGATGAGATTCAGGAAATGCTGAAGACAATTGGTGTGAACTCACTTGAGGAACTCTATGCAGAAATTCCAGAAGAACTGAAAGTCAAACACGAACTGAATATTACTCCAGCAAAATCAGAAATGGAAGTTCGCAAAGAACTCCAAGATCTAGCCGAAGCAAATATCACTCCTGTATGCTTTGCCGGTGCTGGAGCTTATGATCATTACCAACCAAGCATTATACCCTACATTGCATCTCGTTCTGAGTTCTCAACGTCTTATACCCCATATCAAGCCGAAATATCTCAAGGCACACTTGCCTACATCTTTGAGTACCAAACAATGATGGCTCGCCTAACAGGAATGGATGTAAGTAATGCTTCTATGTATGATGGTGCAACAGCTACTGCTGAAGCCATGATAATGTGTATCCATGCTGCACGCAAAAAGAATACTGTACTTATTTCTGATACTTTCGCTCCCAACACACTTAGAGTAGTTGAAACTTACGCCAACTTCCACGATGTAAACCTTGAGCATATCCCTGCCATTCATGGTGTAACTAATAAAGAGTTTCTAGCAAAACGTCTTCAAAAGGAAGATGTGGCTGGCGTAATCGTTGCTCAACCCAACTATTATGGTATCATTGAAGATTTCGATGGATATGCTGAACTATGTCATTCCCACAAAGCACTTTTTGTTATTAACTCCATGGCTTCTGCACTTGGTGTTCTGAAAACGCCAGGAGAATGGGGCGCAGACATCGCTTGTGGCGATGCACAAAGTCTTGGATTCCCACTTAATTTTGGAGGACCTTACATCGGTTATCTTTGCACTAAGAAAGAACACGTCCGTAAGATGCCAGGACGCCTTGTTGGTGCAACAACAGACGCCGATGGTAAGCGTTGCTTTGTGCTTACATTACAGGCACGAGAACAGCATATCCGTCGAGAGAAAGCCACATCAAATATCTGTACTGCTCAAGGCGTTATGTGTTTGTATGTTGCAATCTACTTAAGTCTTATGGGAGAGAATGGACTTAGAGAAGTAAACGAACAAAGCTATGCAGGCGCACACTATCTACACGATCAACTCCTAAAAACAGGTAAGTTTGAAGAAGTTTATGACAAACCTTTCTTAAACGAATTCTGTTTGCACTACAAAGCTAATGTAGATGAATTCATTCGTGAAAGTATAGAAAAGCACCACATCTTTCCAGGAGTCAAAGTAGAGAACTCTGAAAATGACATTCTTATAGCCGTCACTGAAAAAGCGCAGCAAAGAAGAAATCGATCAATACATTCAGCTCATTAAGTAAAATAGAGAAACGCTATGAATAATGTATATTATGGGACTTTAATTTTTTTGAGATTTCCAAACCTGGACGCATTGGATATTCTTTTGCCCAAAAGTAAAGTTGAAGGTTACAAAATAGCAGATTTGCCTTCGTCTCTTCTAAGAACAAATAAAGTAGAGCTCCCTGAGGCCGATGAACTAACAGTTGTTCGTCATTACACAAATACCAGCAACAACAACTTTGGTGTCGACACAGGCTTCTATCCCCTCGGTAGTTGTACGATGAAGTATAACCCAAAAATCAACGAAGAAGTTGCTGCTCTACCAGGCTTTGCTCAGCTACATCCTCTCCAACCCATAGAAACAGTACAAGGAGTTTTGAAACTCTATGATGAAGAACAAAAAATTCTTTCTGAAACCACCGGTATGAGCCGTTTTACCCTGAATCCCTTTGCCGGAGCTCACGGAGAATTAACTGGACTTATGACAATCCGTACTTATCACACAAGACGCGGGGATACCAAACGTACTAAAATTATTGTTCCTGATTCTGCTCATGGTACAAATCCAGCCAGCGCAGCAGTATGTGGAATGCAAATCGTTGAAGTCAAGAGCACACCAGAGGGCACTGTCGATGTAGAAGATTTAAAACCTCTCTTAGGAGACGACATTGCGGGCATGATGATGACAAACCCCAACACATTGGGCATCTTTGAAACATCAATACCAGAAATTGCACGTTTAGTGCATGAATGTGGCGGCCTTATGTACTATGACGGAGCAAACTTCAATCCAATGCTGGGCATTTGTCGGCCTGGAGATATGGGATTTGATGTTGTTCATCTCAATTTGCATAAACATTCTCAACGCCTCATGGTGGTGGTGGTCCCGGTGCAGGCCCTGTTGGAGTTCGCAAGAACTTAGAAGACTATTTGCCCAATCCGCAAGTCTATCAGAAGGAGGATGGAAGCTATTCGGTACGTATCAATACAGATGCATTAGGCAGTATCAGTTCTTTCTTTGGTAACTTTGGAATTCTTGTTCGCAGCTATGCTTATCTTCTCAGTTTAGGAAAAGAAAATTTAGCAATGGCAGGAAAATTGGCTGTGCTAAACGCAAACTATATCAAAGAATGCCTAAAAAGCCATTACGAACTTCCTATAAAAGGGTTATGCAAACACGAATTTGTCTTTAATGGAATGAAAGAAGAATATAGTGGAACGCATGACGATCCTACTCATGTCACGACACTAGATGTAGCCAAACGGTTGCTCGACTATGGATTCCATGCACCAACTATATATTTCCCTTTACTCTTCCATGAGGCTATCATGATAGAACCCACGGAAACAGAGAGCAAGGACACGTTAGACAGTTTCATTCAAGCTATGAAGCAAATTGCAGAAGAGGCTAAAGCAGACAAGCAACTCCTTAAGACAGCTCCTCACCACACTCCCATCAAACGGCTTGATGATGTTAAGGCTGTGAAAGCTGCCATTTTCAGTTTTGAAAATCTCGGAAAAGAGTAACATCATGGAAAAAAAAGATTTAATCATCATTGGTACTGGGCCTGGAGGATATGATGTTGCTGTAAAGGCTGCTAAAGCAGGTTTGCAAATAGTAATTTTCGAAAAGCAACACTATGGTGGCACGTGTCTCAATGTAGGATGTATTCCCACAAAAACACTCTGCAAAAATGCTGAACTTTTAGAAGAAATAAAAGCAGCAGAGCAATTTGGCATAGACATAAAAGAGAGTTCTCTAGATATGTCCCGTGTTATCGCTCGGAAAAACGGAATTGTAGAAAAACTTTCTGGAGCTATTGAGGCACTCATGAAAACGCCCGGCATTACTCTCGTTAAGGGAGAAGCCAGATTTATTGATGCCCACACTGTTGGTGCTGGAGATCATGTATTCACTGCACCCAATATTATCATTGCTACTGGCTCAACCACTAAGTTTCTTCCCATAGAAGGAGCCCACAGTAAAGGAGTTGTTACTTCCGCAGAGATGCTCAACCTTGAATATGTCCCCAAACGCTTATGCGTCATCGGTGGCGGTGTTATAGGCTTGGAATTTGCCTCTATTTCAACACGTTTGGAAGCGATGTTACTGTCATTGAATTCTGCAAAGAAATTCTCCCTCCTTTCGATCGTGACATTGCAAAACGGCTACGAACGATTCTAAAGAAAAAAGGAATTGATTTCAAGATTGGTTCAGCAGTCATAGGTATTCAAGAAGCTGACGATGCATATTTGGTCGAATTTGAAGAGAAGGGTGAAAAGAAATATGTTACTTCTGATCTGGTTTTGATGGCTGTAGGCCGTGAGGCCAATCTCTCCTCCCTAAACCTTGATAAGGTTGGTATTCATTACACAAAGAAAGGCATCGAAGTTGACGAATATATGCAAACCAATGTGCCTGGAATTTATGCCGTTGGCGACATCAATGGCCGAATGCAACTGGCTCATGCTGCCACTTTCCAAAGTTATGTAGCATTAGATCATATCTTAGGGGTAGAAAGTCGCATCCATCTTCATATTTGCCCAGCTGTTGTATTCACGAGTCCTGAAGTGGCCATGATTGGAAAAACCGAGGAAGAACTCAAGTCGGCAGAAATCAATTATGAAGTGCATAAAAGTATGTATCGTGCAAATGGAAAAGCATTAACAATGGGCTGCGACGAAGGACTGGTTAAAGTACTTACAGATACAGACGGATACATTCTTGGAGCTCACATTCTTGGAGCTCACGCCGCTGACCTTATCCATGAGTTTGCGCTTGTGATGAACGAATCATTAACGATTGACGCTCTAAGAAATACTATTCATGCTCACCCATCACTCAGTGAGATTATCATGAAGATTTGATGATTTTTAGGAATCTATAAATGAAAGAACTCCGCAACCAGCTGGTTGCGGAGTCTTTTTTTTTAAAAATTGCTTGTCTCACGACAAACAATCTTCACTAACCTTAAATCTAATACCATGAAAAAAACGCTGCAAAATTACAGGTTCGGGACGAAGTTTGCAAAACATATCCAATAAAAAAATTATTTTTATTAAGTATGTTTTATTTTTTTGTGAGCTAATTAAAGGATTATTCATTCAAAAAAAGCAACTTCAAATAGCAACTTTCACAAATAGAAAATAATTGTTTATTTATTTTTCTGCATAATCGCGTTTACTCATTCAACAATCCATGTATAAAAAAATTCACTAACCTTTTTGTACAAAAATCCATTAGTGCTATGAAGAGCAAAACTATTATTATCCTTATTCTACAACAAAAAGATAATAAGCGGTATTGACAAATATCCTTATTCTATTTAAAATCTCCTTTATTGTATTTTTATTTTTCTAATATATTAAAGAAGAAATATGCTGTTTTTCATTCATAGGAATTCGTGATAGATTTTTATGTTATTCCGAAGACAGTAAACTAAGAATTTTATCTACACATATAGACACGACTTTTTATTTCTAAATACATTTTATCTTATCATTTTCTCTTTAGAAACACCATAAAAAAGGATAGACATTAAGTAACAATACTATAGCCTTATCATTCCTTTGATACCCAAATTCGGTTTAAGAAATTCCCTTTCATGAGTTTCTTAAACCGCACACGCATCCTTTCGGTCTTGCCCTAAAACCGAAGTATAATTGTTTCACGCAAATTATAGATTAGAATAAAGTGAGCTGTTTTACACCTTGCTTTACATCTATCTCAAACTCCATATTGATGGAAGGTTTGGTGTCGTAGAAAGCATACGCAGCAATGCCAGCTAAAAGGTTAACGATAAAATTAGAGATACTTCTATGGCGTGTGTGAACTATCTGTGCAACGTTCTTCAACATATCATTGATAGTCTCTATGATACTTCTCTTGCGAAGCATGATTTTATCATACGCATCCATTAATCTATTCTTCATATTAGTCCGTATTCCAGTTACGATGTGCACACCTCTATCAAAGAGTGAAGCAAAAAGTGATTGAGAAATATAACCTTTATCAGCATATAATTTTCCAAATAAATCCTTCGTTAAATCGTTGAATATTTTTGGGTTACGGTCGTCTACATTGGCTCAGGGTTAGAGCAAAAATTGAGTAGTTCTCCTCGTTCATTACACAAAAGATGAAGTTTGAATCCATAGTACCATCCCATAGTACTTTTCCCCTTTTTGAGCGTACCCTTTGAATACGCGATTACGGGATTGTCGCTTATTTTCACACACAGGAATACGTGTAGAATCGATAAAGGTTATTCCTGTACACTCTCCCATTAATCCCAGTTTGAGAAAGAGCAATAGGGGTATTGCAACACGAGGTATACGCTCAACAAAGCGTGTATAAGAGAGTAGATTGGGAAACTCTTTTTTTAGTTCTCGGCAAACATAAAAGAGATAGAAATGTTTGAAATTCAGAAATGCATTGCTGTGGAACAAAATAAGAATTGTGATCATTTCAGCATCACTTATTCGCCCTTTTCTCTTGCGATGTTTTGGACTATCGGCAGAAGGGTTTGAGAGAGAAAGAGAGGTTTTGTTCAATTCTAAATTATATTCTTTGCAAAAATCATCTGCAATACAATAGATTTCCGTAACTTTGCTGACAAGTTTCATGAGGATTGTTATTTTGTTATATGATTGATTATCAATAGTAAATACACAAAAAAACAATCCTCTTTTTAGGCTTCTATTGAAACTTTTTTTGAGGAAAAAGAAAAACTGCTTATCCCGAATTGGAGTTTTGATTTTTTTATAATAAAAACTATATTAAATTAAGAAGAAACTCGAAAAGATGTTGCAAGTATAAATGTGTCACGTAAAATTCGTATTTTTGCCTTATAAATTTTTTTGAAGCAATCAGATCATTAGGAAAAAAATAATACAATGGATAGTAGGTATAGTACTTAGTCTTTACCTACTCATCCTATTTGTAATTAACTTCTCTCCTACCCAACGCATCATAGCAAATGCCATCCAAAATGCATTGTCGGAGAAGTTACACACTACGGTAACTATTGGTAATATCAACATCGGATTATTTAACCGTGTCATCATTAAAGATCTAAACATAAAGGACCAAAGTCAGCAACTCTTGCTTGGATGCGATTTGGCAACAACTAAATTTGAAATCAAACCTCTATTATGGGGGGGGAAATCTCCCTAAGAACGGTGTCGCTCTTAGATGCGAACATACAACTCTATAAGAAAGCGGCAAACTCCCCCACGAATTTCCAATTCATCATCGATGCACTGAAATCAAAAGAAGAGAAAAAAGAAGAAGCACTAAATCTTCGCATCAACAGTGTTATCTTGCGTCGTGTCAATGTCACTTGGAATGAATGGTACAAAGCACAGAGTCCAGGAAAAATTAATTTTTCACACCTTTCGATAAGAGATATTAGTTCCAATATCAGTTTAAAACGCCTTACGCCGGACAGTATCAATCTCCGCGTGCGTGCTCTTTCCTTTAAAGAACAGAGCGGATTAGACATTAAAAAACTAACGTTCCGCCTTATTGCCAACCATCATAAAGCTATACTGACAAACTTCGATTTACGACTATCAAATTCTTATATAAATCAAAGCCGTATTGTTTTTACATATGATGATAGCTCAATACAAACGCTAGGATATACCCTTACATGCCGAGGTGCCATAGATCAGGCCCAACTATCAACTGAAGACTTTTCATTTGCCATCCCACAGTTCAAAGGACTTAAAGAAACTCTTTCTTTAGCAACCTATTACTCTATAAATAACAACAGGTTAAGCTTCAACAACATTCAAATAAAAAACAAAAATGAGCATCTAAATCTATTAGCTTCCTTTACACTAAACAGAACGAATGGAAAAATTAATGATTTAGCACTTAACATCCATCAATTCTCACTAACACAGAGACTTGGGCAGAGACTCTTCATGCATTTCAGTCACAAAGAAACACCTGCCATCTTTCTCGGGTAGGTAACATTGATTACTCTGGCATTATACGAATAAAGCTCGGTAAATCCTATTCGGCTAAAGGCTTATTGAAGACTGGCGTAGGGAGTTTCAACGAAGCGTTAACTTATAAAGACGAACGATTATCAGGGAGCGTTAAAGGGAAAGCTTTCGCATTGGCAGAAATCGTCGGAAAGAAAGACCTACCTTCTCAAATCACATTCAATCTTCAAGGAGAAATTTTACTAAATAAGCAGACACCCAAAAGCAATGCTAATATTAGTATAGAGAAGTTTGAACTTAAAAACTATCTCTACCACGGCATTACAAGTCAGTTAAAACTAGCAAATAAATATTTTGAATTAAGCCTAAAATCAACAGATCCCAATATGTTGCTGGGAGTAAATATAGAAGGTAATCTCAAAAAGTTAACTCCTTACAATATTCGCGTAAAGGCAGACATTCATAAACTGAATCCAGCATCTCTACATCTGACACAACATTTTGGGAAAGCCAGCTTTGCCACTTCGCTTGAAGGTACATTGAAAGATTTAAACTTACAAAATCCTATTGCTCAAGTAAAAATACGAAATTTCAGCATGTTTGACAATGATTCCACCTATCAGTGTCAGCAACTAAATATATCCACAACAACACAGTCTTTACACCTAAGAAGCGACTTTGCAGATGCAGATATACAAGGACCGATGGATTTACAAAAGCTCAAAAAGAGTATTTTCCATATCTTAGCAAAATCTGTTCGAGGTCTTATTGCATTGACAGACAAAGAAAAAGGAGATAAATGGGCATTTAATGTACAAGTAAAGAAAACAGATATTCTTCGCCGACTCCTTAATATCCCCATCTACACTTCAAATGTTGCAACACTCCGAGGTTACATTAATCACGAGAGCAATGCAACATCCATAACATTTGATACAAAAGACGTCATATATGACGGACTAGAATTGAAAGATATAAGTCTGTATTTCAACAGTAAAGAAGATAGCGTTAAGCTATTACTACAAGCAAAGAAGACCTTTGAAGAAACCAACATTCAAGTTGTAATTGACGGAAAAGCAGAAAAAGGAAAGATGCTAACAAATATCTATTGGGACGAATATATAAATCATGAAATTGGAGGTTCACTAAAGTTCACTACCAATTTCTCAAACGAGGGAAAGCTTATTAACATAGATATTCATCCTACAAACTTTCACATAGGAGATAGTATCTGGGATATTGATAGAGGGCAACTTACTTATACGCGTCAGAATCTTGACATTAGAGCTTTTTCAATAAGACATAGCGATCAAAAATTGAACATCTTTGGAAAACTATCTTCTAATCCAAAGGATTCTATCTACGCTCAACTACAAAAAATAGATGTCGCTTACGTTATGAATCTTGTGGACTTCCACGCAGTAGACTTTGCCGGAAAAGCATCAGGAACAGCAAGTATTTCTCACGATCAAAGAGGTAACCAACTTTCTGCAGATTTATACATCCCCGACTTCTATCTAAATGATGAATTTCTCGGCAAATTACATCTTCAAGGAGGGTTTGATTTTCCTAATAAACAAATCAATCTTAATGGAGATATCGTTGAAGGAGATACAGCAAGAACAAAAGTAAAAGGATACGTTAATCTACATCACAAACAATTACAACTGGATATAAATAGTAAGAAAACGAACTTAGTATTTCTGAATCGCTACATCAGTGATATCTTTGATAATTTTCAAGGTAGAGGAACGGGACATTGCCGCATCTTTGGACCGCTCAAACAATTAGATTTGAGGGAGAAATAGATGCGTGGGCAAGAGCAAAAATACATGCAACAGGAGCATCATATCTTGTAAATAATGGACATGTAACAATTCAACCAGGCATCTTCTCCTTCCACAACTTTACGGTTTCTGATGAAAAAGATGGAGACGGAACGGTGAATGGTACTCTACAACATACGCACCTAAAGAATTTGCGCTACAACTTTGATGTAGAAGCAAAACGGCTACTAGTTTTAAACCAACCTCCCAATGTAGACCTACCCTTCTACGCGACAGCTTATGGAACAGGACACATGGCACTGAAAGGCGCTCCTAATAATTTGCAAATAGATCTGAACATGCATCCAGAAAAAGGAACTGTCTTTACTTACACAGTCAATAGTCCTGATAATTTTACCAATGTGCCCTTCATCAGATTTGCAGAGCGCAATGATAGTGTACAATCCTCTTCGCGGTTGTCGTTCGAAAAACAAAAACCAACAAAAGCACCTAAGGACAGCACAGAGAGCAGTTCTACCAACATCCGTATGAATATGCTTTTCGACGTCACACCTGATGCAACAATCAAGGTTGTCATGGACGAAAAAACAGGTGATGCCATTACTGTACATGGAAATGGTCCGATACGTGTCAACTATTATAATAAAGGTAATTTTAACATGTATGGAACATATACTGTTGAGAATGGAACTTATAAAATGAGTATCCAAAATGTCATACGGAAAGACTTTTCTTTTACTCAAGGCAGTAGAATAATCTTCAACGGTGATCCGTATCAGGGCGACTTAAATATGCAAGCTGTATATGCCATCAACTCAGCTTCACTTGCCGACTTAAATATCGGAAGAAATTTCAGTACAAATACCACGCGTGTAAATTGTTTATTGAATTTCCATGGCAAGTACAGAACCCAGAAGTAAACTTTGATCTTGATTTACCAAATGTAAATGAAGACGAGAAGCAGATGGTAAGACATCTTATCGCAACAGAAGAAGATATGAACATGCAAATCATTTATCTTCTTGGGGTTGGCAGATTCTACGCTCCAAACTACTCGCAAACTGCAACAAACAGCAATGAAACGCAAACAGGAGCAGCAATGAAATCATTTCTATCATCCACTCTTTCAAACCAACTTAATAGCATTATTTCCAGCGCCATGAATAGTTCAACCTGGACTTTTGGTGCAAATCTATCAACAGGATCTTTAGGTACTAATACGATGGAAATAGAGGGGCTATTAAGTGGACGTCTGCTCAATAATCGCCTACTTATCAACGGCAACTTTGGTTACCGAGATAACACCTATAACACAACGAACTTTGTGGGTGACTTTGATGCACAATATATCATAACCAAAGGAGGAGGCGTGAGTCTGAAAGCATACAGTGAAACTAACGATAGATACTTTACTCGCTCTACACTTACTACACAAGGAATTGGAATTTTGCTTAAACGCAATTTTAATAAAGTAGGAGAACTCTTTCACTGGTTGAGACCTTCACGTTCACAAAGAAAAGGAAACATTAGCACTCACAATTAAATTATGCCGTAGAAAAGCGGCACTCCTTTATCACTTTTTTGAACTGATAAATAAGCTACTAGAAAATAATGGAAAATACTACCATTTGTGCCATAGCAACTGCTCCAGAAGGAGCCTTGGGTATTGTACGTGTATCAGGACCTAAGGCTATTAAAATTACAGAACACATCTTTGACCGTCCCTTAATAAATCGCCCAGCGAACTCTATAGTCTTTGGACGCATAATAGACAATGATAGCATATTGGATGAAGTTTTGGTTAGCATCTTTCATGCGCCACACTCCTATTCTGGAGAAATGCGACGGAGATATCGTGCCACGGTTCTAAATACATACTACAACGCTGCATTGAACTACTCATTCAAGCAGGCTGCGTAATGGCAGAACCTGGAGAATTCACAAAACGTGCCTTCCTCAATGGAAAGATGGATCTTAGTCAAGCAGAAGCAGTAGCGGATTTGATAGCATCGTCAACAAAAGCTACTCACCACTTGGCTATGAGCCAGATGCGAGGAAGCTACAGTACCGCTCTGAAAAAACTTCGAGACAAGTTGTTGCATCTGACATCTTTATTGGAGTTAGAACTGGACTTTTCAGACCATGAAGACCTAGAATTCGCAGATCGAATAGAACTCACCAATATCGCCACAGACATCAATGAACACATAACTCACCTGTTAAAAAGTTTCCGTTTAGGAAATGCCATAAAAAAATGGTATACCTGTAGCTATCGTAGGACAGACTAATGCTGGTAAGTCTACAATCTTGAATGCACTAGTAGGAGAAGAGAAAGCCATTGTCAGCGATATTCATGGAACTACGCGAGACATTATTGAAGACGTTGTAAACATCGAAGGAATTCCATTCAGATTCATTGATACTGCTGGTCTACGCAGTACTACAGATACAATAGAACGCTTAGGAATTGAACGAAGTTATATCCAACTAGAAAAGGCTGACATCGTACTATGGGTTATAGATGCGTTACTTCTTGAAAATGATGTTCAAGATTTATCTGAACAAATTCTCCCTCATTGTGAGAATAAGCAATTGGTATTAGTCATCAACAAATGCGACTTAGCAGCTGACACTCCACAAGGTGAAGCGAAGATTAAAGAAAGCGTAGAGAAATTACTCAGAAACTGTCCCAAAGACACTCGTAAAATTATGATAAGTGCTCATCAAACGAAAGATATTTCCCGCCTTCAAAACATTTTCCCTACACTCATTGACCGCACCAAGATAGAAGGGGCCTCCTCGTCCGTTATCGTGACAAATCTTCGCCACTACGAAGCTTTTAATCGTGCACAAAAATCTATTGCGCAAGCTATTTCCACCCTCAATCTTAGTTTGTCGGGGGAACTTATCAGTGAAGATTTGCGCGACTGTATTCGCGCGCTCTCTGAGATTGTTGGAGAAGTAAACACTCAAGATGTCCTTTCCAATATCTTTTCAAAATTTTGTGTCGGAAAGTAATACGGATTTTCTGTGTAAACAAAAATGCACAACAGCGACATTATAACGCACCCAAATAGCAAGCATAAAGGCGTTATAGGAAGTATTAAGAAAATTGAAAAATTTATTTTATATGCTATCAGTATGCCGTACATTTGCTATATTTGCGTTACTATTTTGTTACTCGGTTTATTCGGGTAACAGAAGTAACAAAATTTGCAGAACATTATTCAACGCATGAAAGAAAAGAAAATCAAAGAGCCGATAAAGGTCAGACAGAAACCTTTGCAGAACGGCAATATCAGTCTCTATCTTGATATATATAGAGACGGAAAACGCTCATACGAGTTCCTGAAGCTCTATCTCATTCCTGAACGGACGAGAGAGGATAAGGAAAAGAATAGGCAGACGATGCAACTTGCCAATTCCATCAAGTCAAAACGGATAGTGGAAATGCAAAACGGTGAATACGGCTTCAAAAGTGAGTATGCGACCGATACATTGTTTTTCGATTATTACCGTGCTATGTGCGAGAAGCGGCATGGCAATCCCGAAAGCAGGGGAAATTGGGGTAATTGGTATTCGTGTCTCCACCATTTGATGAAGTACGAGAAGAACGAGCGGATTACCTTTGCCGAAATCACGACAGAATGGGTGCAGGGGTTTCACGACTACTTGGAGCATGATGCCGTGGCGTGGGGGCATGATTACCGCAAGCGCATCAAGGACAAACCGCTTTCCCGCAATTCCAAGCTGTCGTACTTTAACAAGCTGCGCGCGTGTCTTAATCAAGCCTTTGAGGACGGAGTAATACCGAAAAACCCTGCACGGGGAGTTGAAAACTTCAAGGAAGAAGAGGGAACACGAATGTACCTTACGATTGATGAGGTAAGGAAATTGGCACAGACGGATTGCGAATATCCTTGCATCAAGCGTGCGTTTCTGTTTTCGTGCCTGACGGGATTGCGTCGGAGCGACATTGAACGGCTGACATGGAGCGAGGTGTTCAATCAAGGTGATTTCACACGAATAATATTCAAGCAGAAAAAGACAAAGGGACAAGAATACTTGGATATTACACAGCAGGCCGCCGACCTTATGGGTGAACGCGGCGAACCAAATGCACAGGTGTTTTCCGACATCCATTCCCCGACAGTAACCAACACGGCAATCCGTGAATGGGTGCTGCGTGCTGGCATTCAGAAGAAAATCACCTTTCACTGCGGACGGCATACGTTCGCAACGATGATGCTCGATTTGGGCACGGACATCTACACCGTTTCTAAACTTCTCGGACATCGGCAACTATCTACAACGCAAATATACGCAAAGGTAATGGATAAGAATAAGCAGAGAGCTGTGGCAAATATCCCCGACGTTTTAGGAAAGCGTACAAATAATGATGTGTAACGTACAAATACGCATGGTAAACGTACAACTAAACAAAGAAAGCGGTCAAATTGACCGCTTTCTTATTCCTATTCAAATAGTGCAAGCATCCGTTGTATAAGTGTCTGCTTTTTATCTTTGATGGCTCTATCGTAATGCCCACCCATGTAACGTACACGAATATCCGTAACCTTTTTTGCCTTTAATTTGGCAACATCATCAGGGCTAAGTTTGAAACAGGTAGCAAATTCATATCCGTTTCCAAACTTCTTTGCCCCTATTCCTGTGTACATTGTTGTCAAGGTTATTGTTTCTCCACCATCAAGAAGCAGAGTTATACCCGAATTATCATCATACTTCTCTATGTGTTGGAGCAAAATATTTGCAGGCATTAACCAATCATCGCCTACCTTACGGATGGCAAACTCAAAGCGATTGATAAACCCTGAAGCCATAAAATTTACGCTATAAAGCGTTTCCGTAGTTGTTTCTTGTTTTACATCCTTTGTAAACTTATCGACCTCGTTAATGCGTAATTTTTGGGCATTACAGTTAGCTATACCAAAGCAAACGACCAATAATAAGATAATTCCTTTTTTCATCTTTCTATTTGTTTTTTTACAAAAGTATTCTCTTTATCTTATATATGCAAGAAAATAGCTGCATTATTGTGCAAAAATCGTTCCTTTACCTGTCATAAGCCAATATGCGGACACGCCACAATCACGGATTAAAGGCACAAGCCATCCGACCTCGAAGAAACCACGGTTAAGGTCTTTCCGTTGCAAGTAGAAATGATTCTTGGCTATGCCACGCTCGGCGAAATAGCTTGCATAGTTTTTCAACAACCCTTTCTCCTTGCAAAGTTCTATTGCGTCAAAGAACCGCCGCATAATGTCGAGCGTGTCCTGACTATATACCCTTGTTCGGCTCATTCTTCATCCGTATTTAATCGTAAAGATAGATAGTGTAAGGCTCTTGCAAGAACCCAACATAATGCCGCCTCAAATAAGCATCCTATTGCCGCAGGTATGCAGACGATTGGACTTGGGTCTGCACCTTTTCCGATAAGGGCGGTTATAACAAAGAAAACGCATGCTAATAAACCTACAATACTAAGTGCAATAAGCACATACTGAAAAAACTTATCCATATTGATTATAATTTTTTGATGCACGCCAACAATTCAAACACACGAAATATCATTCTTTTGGGTACTTCCTGCTCGTCGAAGTCCTTTGTATTGATGGGTATAAACCGAAACTTATCGTCGGTCGAACCCTTGCGGACTATCTTCACCGTGCGCAAGTTGTTGGTCGTTACAACGGCGTATATCTCTCCCATTGGGAGATAATCGAACCAATCCTGCACCTCCTTAATGGCTATTATATCGCCGTTGGAGATTTGAGGCTCCATCGAGTGCCCCGTGATGTTGCACCACATTACGCCATCCTTGTTGTATGGCGCAAAGTCGATGTAATATTCTGGGTTGATGGTTTGGTCGTTGAAAATCAAATCGAAGCCGCCAATGAAATCCACATTGTAATAAGGTCTGCCCTTGGTGTAACTAATTCTTGGTTTTGCCGTTTCCAACGCCGTACCCCTATCGCCCATGTCGGCAATATCCTTTGCCGCCTTTGCGTCCGCACCACCGCAACCACGATAATTGTTTGTGGTGGTGTTATTTATTGTGTTGTGGTTGCCGTTGTTGTTAGTGGCGGTATTGCTATCACCAATGACCGTTTGGTTACGCTCCTTTATAATAGCGTCCGTATCACCTGCAATCATTACGCCCTCGCCTAAACACAACCATTCAAGGCTAAATATGTTTGAAAAAGCCTCATTGAAACGACGGAGAAAGCTATCCGTTAGAACTTTGGGGTCTCCTTTCAAAGCCTTAGATATATTCCCCTCACTTGCTTTTATCAGCGATGCTAAATCCTTTTGTGTATGCACGAAACCTTTACTCCTTGCATACTCAAATGCCATTTTCAAACGGTCTTTTTCTGCCCATGATAGCAACTTTTATTGTTAATAATTCTAAATATAACAATATTTCTTGCTACTTTTTCTTGTTTATAGCAATAATACTTGTTACTTTTGCATCACAATACCGAAAAGATATTGCGCCACGCCTCAAAACGTGTGCGCAAATATAATAAAAAAGGTGCTTAATAAGCAAATTTTCAACAAAGTAATATGAATAATATGTGTAACAAGACATTTAGACAGCTCTACGAAGAAGAGAAAAACAAGGCAACGCCTGCACAATCATTCGTTGCGACAGTAGCCGAAATTACACATCGAAGCACGAACACCGTAAAGATGTGGCTCGTCGGTCGCCAAACACCCGATGATTTGGCAAAAAGCATTATTGCAGACCACTTCGGATGCAAGGCTGACAATCTATTTCCAACAAACAACTAAAAGCAACTATGAACATCATTACTAATTGGCGTTATCACGCACTAATGGCAGTCTTAACAATCGCTATTGTAGGCATCGTTTCAGAAGTACAGGCAGACGGTATGGAATGGGTGTTGGGTATGATTGCATCTAAGGGGATTGGCGGAATAGCCGCATACGCATTCTACCGAATGATAAAGAAATGGCTTGCTGACGGTTCTATCCCCGAACTTGAAGAAATGGCTAAGGAGGAATAATTTATGAGTGTGGAGGAAAGATTAGAACGGATAGAGCGGCTTATAGTCATCGGGGCAAAAACGTGCTAACAACATCGGAGTTAGCTTTGGTGCTTGGCGTATCTACAAGCCGCATACGGCACTTGGTAAGCGAAAGGGAGATACCGCATTACAGACAAGGCAACAAGGTGTTTTTCCGCAAGTCGGAAATCGAGGATTGGCAGCTTGCCCAGCGCATACCGACCAACGCCGAGATAAACAGCAAGGCAACAACGCATATAGTAACAACAAAATTCTAACGGCGATGAATGTAAATGAGAACGAACAGACATCCGAAGGTCAATGCAAGCGCATATACGCATATATGATGGACGGACACAGAATAACAAGTCTCGAAGCATTGCGGCTATTCGGTTGTATGCGACTTGCAAGCCGAATCAGCGATTTAAGACAGAAGTATCCCGAAACGGATATAAGAGTTGAAATAATACAGGTATCAACAAAGAAAAAGGTAGCACAATACTACATCAAACAACAATAACAAAGGCATTCAACGTATGAAACAGATTATCATCAAACAACTTCATCTGACCAACTTTAAGGGGGTATCAGATTTAACGGTGGACTTCAACTACACCATCACGACCATATCGGGGCGCAACGGCTTGGGCAAGACCACCATCTTTGACGCTTTCACATGGCTGCTATTCGGTAAGGACAGCAAGGAGCGCAAGAACTTCGACATCAAGACCTACGATGCAGGCGGCAAGACCATCGAGCGCATACCGCACGAGGTTTCGGGGGTGCTTTGACGTGGGCGGCGAGGAAATTACCCTTTGCCGCAAGTTCAACGAGAAGTGGACTAAGAAGCGTGGCACATCCGAGGAAGTGTTCACGGGCAATGAGGAGGAACGCTTCTACAACGACGTGCCCATGTCGTTAAGGGATTGGAACGAGAAGATTAACGACATCTGCCCCGAACAAGTATTCAAGTTCATCACCAACCCACTCTACTTCACGGCGCAGAAGATGGACGTACAGCGCACCATGCTACTCCGTATGGCTGGCGACGTGTCGAACGAAACCATCGCCGCACAAGACATGGGCTTCAAGGAGTTGCTCGACAATATGACGGGCAAGACGATGGACGAGTACAAGCGCGAAATCGGCGCGAAGAAGAAGCGCATCAAGTCGGAACTGGATGCCATCCCCGAGCGCATCGACGAGCGCAAGCGTGATATGCCAGAAGTCGAGGATTGGAATGCACTTACAAAACTGCTTGCCGACAAGCAAGCCGAGGTAAATGCCATTGATGAGCAGCTCAACGACGCTGCCGCCAAGATGAACGCCGCAAATGAAGAAAGGATGGCTGTCACCCGTGAACTCAACGACATAAAATTGAAGATGCAGCAGCGTGCATTTGCCATCAAGGAACAAGTGACGGAAGATTATCGTAAACAGCTGTCGGAGCAAAAACATGTTGGTGAATGATGTTCGAGACAAGCAGCTTACCCTTGGGCGCATCGTAGTAACATTGATTCAAAAAAACAAGGAATTAGCGGAATGCTCCGCCAAGCGCGAGAGGATGATTGCCGAATGGAAAGAAATCAACGGACGCAGCATCGTATTCGACGAGAACGATTTTGTTTGCCCGACCTGCCACCGTCGCTTTGAGATTGACGAAATTGAAAGCAAGCAAGCCGAAATGACCGAGAACTTCAACGCCCAAAAAGCCGCCGACCTCGCCGACAATAACAAACGTGGCAAGGCAAACAGCGAAAGGATGAACGCCTTGAAAGCATCCATCGAGAGACACAAACAGGAACTCGACAAGGTGGACGCAGAAATTAAGGCTCTGAAAGAAAAATCCGCTTTACGGTAAAACGCTTGCCGAGCCAGACGCTACACTGACCATCGAAGCCGATGCCGAGTACAAGGAATTGAAAGACCGTGCCGCCAAGCTTGAGAAGACGTTGGAAGCCGAAAAGCCCGTGACGGATAACTCGGAACTAACCGACAAGAAGAACGCCCTTACAAAGGACATTGACGACATCAAGACACGCCTCGGAAAGCGTGAGTACATCGACAAGAATAACAAGCGCATCGCCGAACTTGAAAAGGAGCACAAGAACAACGCCGAGGAACTTGCGAAACTTGAACAAGTGGAGTTTACGATGATGCAGTTTGCCAAGGCACGCATCGCCGCCGTGGAGGGCAAAATAAACGGTATGTTCCAAGTCGTGAAGTTCAAGATGTTTGACACGCAAATCAACGGTGGCGAGGTAGAGACGTGCGAGGCAACGATTGACGGCGTGCCGTACAACATGCTCAACAACGCCGCACGCTACATCGCAGGACTTGATATTATCAACGCTATATGCAAGTACGAGGGCATTTCCGCACCCGTGGTAATCGACAACGCCGAGGCTATCAACAACCTGCCGCACGTCGATAGCCAAATGATTGCGCTCTACGTTTCTGCCGACGATAAATTAGTAATCGCATAACATCAACATTTATTCATCAATTAAATTCAAGGTATGAGTACGGAATTAAGAAAGCAAGAAAAGCCCGTGGACATGCTAAAGTCCATGATGCAAGCACCATCGGTACAGGCACAGTTTCAGAACGCATTAGGTAAGCACAAGGACATCTTTGTTGCGTCGCTTATCGACCTTTACACGGGCGACAAGTCATTGCAGACATGCAAGCCAGCGGCGGTGGTCGCCGAGGCATTACGTGCCGCAACAATGAACCTACCCTTGAACAAGTCGCTCGGTTTTGCCTACATTATCGTGTTCAACAACAGCGTTAAGCGTGTCGATGCACAAGGGCATGAAGTTCTCGACCCCAACACGCACAAGCCCGTCTATGACAAAGTGCCGACCCCAACATTCGTTCCTGGTTACAAGGGTTACATTCAACTTGCAATGCGCACGGGTCAGTACAAGACCATCAACGCAGATTTCGTGTACGATGGTGAGTTGAAGCGTGGCAATAAGTTGTCGGGCGAAATCAGCCTTGACGGTGAGCGTAAGTCGGATAAGATAATCGGCTACTTCTGTTACTTCGAGTTGCTCAACGGCTTTCCAAGACCCTCTACATGTCGGTCGAGGATATGGCATCTTACGCCTTGCGTTACTCCCCATCATTCAAGGGTCGCTACAAACCGACAAAGGAACAACTCGTGAAGCAGGCGCAATCGGGCGAAACGGGTACGGCTGTTGGGTGGAGCGGAAATTTCAATGACATGGGCCTCAAGACCGTAATCCGCCGTTTGCTCGGAAATACGGCTATCTGTCAGTCGAAATGATGTCGGCCATGGATAAGGACGTTGAGGATGCAGCCACTAATGACCGCGACCAAGTAATCGCCGAGAACGCCAATGCCGTTGAGATACCCGTTGATGAAGCCACATACGAAGACGTGGATAAGGAAACGGGCGAAATCAAGCAGGTAGAAGTACCAAAGGCGCAAGTGGACAACGCCGCCGATGAGGCACCAGCATACTAACATCAAGTCAAGGAGGCAAAGGATATGGAATTGAAAGTATTAGGTTCGGGGTCAAAGGGCAATGCGTACTTACTGCGTGCCGCCAATGGCGAAACGATGATGATTGAATGCGGCTTGCCGTTCAAGGAAATCATGCGCGGTGTCGGGTTTTCGGTCAGCAGCGTTGTCGGTTGTCTTATCTCCCATTCTCATTCAGACCATTCCTTTGCCATCCACGACGTGCTAAAGTACGGCATCAAGGTATTAGCCATCGAGGATGTTTTCACGGTTAAGAACGTAAGTAATCGGTCATTTTGCAAGACCATCGAGCCGATGCACGGTTACATCGTCGGCAGCTTCAAGGTGTTTGTCCTCAATATGGCGCACGACGTGCCATGTGTGTGGGCTTTATAATCGACCATGCGGAAATGGGGCGGCTGTTCTTTGCTACCGATACAATGATGGTGGAATATCGGTTGCCAAACCTCAATCACATCTTGATAGAAGCCAATTATGCGGATGAAATCTTACAAGACAGCATAGACCGTGGGATGGTTCCTGCCGTTATGCGTGAACGTCTGTTGAGGTCTCACATGGAATTGCAGACATGCAAGGCGGCTTTGGCGGCTAACGACCTATCTGGCGTGAACGAAATTGTGTTGCTGCACCTAAGCGGCAATAACAGCGACCCCAAGGACTTCAAAAAGCAAGTCGAGGAAGCGACGGGAAAGCCCGTGTACGTTGCACGGCATGGTCTGAATATCACGGTAAACCTCAATCCATATTGATATGAAACAAATACCAAACGACATCGTTAGCACGCTATTAAGGTGCTTGCCGCTTATCATTGACAACGTGGTTATACCACAAGGCAGCACACGGATTTACAACGCCGTGCGGCAAACGAAAATCATTATTAAACGATTAAACAAAATTCAAAATGGAAACAATAACGATTAACAAAGAGAACTTACAAAAGGCTTTCTCGGAGGCTGGTGATTATCCCGAAATACAAACGATGCTGCGTACATTATTTGGGGATGACGTGGAAGAACCCCAGCAGCCCATCGACGTAACAGAACACATCAAGACATTTCACGATGCCTATTGCGAATTAGGCAATGAGCACCCATTCGTCAAGTCATACGAGAAGTATGTGAATACCGCATCGGGCGAAGAAAATGACGTTATCGCCTACTTGAAGCTCCGCATCATCACCGAAGCATTGAACGAGGGCTGGCATCCGACGTTCACCGATGACGAATACCGCTATTTCCCTTGGTTCTATATCTACTCAAAGGAAGAATGGGAAAGTTTGGACGATGACGCAAAACGCCGTTGTGTCGGTCGGTCGTTCTACTATGCGTACTCGGGTGGCGGTCTCGTCTTTGCGAGTGCGGGTAACGCATCATCGTACTTGCACTCGCATATCTGCTCTCGGCTTGCCTTTAAGAGCGAGGAATTAGCCGTGTACGCTGGTAAGCAATTTATTGATATTTGGGTGGATTACATTTGCGCCTAAACTAACGAAACGTGGTAATCATGGCAGATGGATGGATTAAAATAAACCGCAAGATTACCGAAATGCAAGGCTATTTCGGCGAGAGGTTCAGCAGGGTTCAATGTTGGATTGACCTACTGCTTCTCGCCGAGTGGCGACCACAGCGAATATTCTATATTCGCGGCAACAGGGTGGTTGTAAATCGCGGGCAAATTGCCATATCGGAAACGGAACTTGCAAAGAGGTGGAGCATGAACAGGAGAACGGTCCGAGCGCGTCTTGCCGAATTTGTTTCGGACGAAAAGATTACACAACAGAAATCAAACATTATAAATCTTATAACTATCTGTAAATATGAACAATACCAACAAGCTAATAGTGCAGACTGCACAACAGACTGCACAACAGACTGCACAACAGACTGCACAACAGACTGCACAACAGACTGCACAACAGACTGCACAACAGACTGCACAACCTCTAAGAATATAAAGAACAATAAGAATATCTCCAACGACGAGCGCGCGTACGCATGCGAGGGAAAATTCATAAGCGAATTAAAGAACGACGAAAGTTGGTGCGAATTGATGCGCATGCGGCATAAGGTATCAAAAGATGACTTAATGCAGTGGATTGATGATTTCGATTTGGATGCAGAATGTCGAGGTAAGGTTCACAACAACTTATCGGATGCAAAGCAGCATTTTAACGATTGGCTGCGAATACAATTAAAAATAAAACAAGATGAAAATAATCGAGAAAAATCAAAGGTTCAACGTAAAGGATTTGAGGGAACTGTTAGCAAGGCGGAAAACTATACGACCACGTTTTAGGCTACCGATGACCACAGAACAGGCAAATGACCTCCTAACCGCTGCATATCGGGCAGAAGTCAAATTCAGACATGGCAGCTATATCGACGATGAAGCTACAAGGAAGAATATCAAAAGTGTTGCAGAATGTTTCACAAAGGACAACCCAAAGTTTGGTATTATGCTATGCGGAACGTGCGGCAACGGCAAGACGACGCTCCTATGCGCATTCCAAAACGCCTTAAACTACCTCAACGCAAACAGTTACTTCGAGGAAAAGACGGGAATACGCATTATTGACGCAAAGGACGTGGCAACAACGATGAAAGCCGATAGCACACGGACGGCGGTACGCAATGCCGACATGTTGGGTATCGAGGACATGGGGCGTGAGGCAACCGAGGTGATGGATTACGGCAACGTATCAAGCCCGATTATCGACTTGCTGGAATACCGCTACAACAACCAGCTATTCACGTTCATTACGACCAATCTAACTGGCAAGCAAGTGCGGACGAAATACGGCGATAGAATTGCCGACCGTTTCAACGAAATGCTGGAGGTCGTGATATTCGGCAATCCGACTTATCGAAAATAAGCCGTTCTAAGCGGTTCAAATTTCAAAAACGATAAAGTTATCACGAAAACAATAAAACGCCGCCAAAACGAAAACAAAGCGGCAAATAAGCAAAATTTCAAAGTAATATGGAAACATCAAACAAAACTGGCAGCATGAAGATAATATGCACGCCTGCCGAATACGGCAAAAATGGCAAAAACGCGGTTTATTTGCGTTCTTACGGGGTTTAATTACCTTGGCTTGGTGCTTGCCCGTCGGCGTTCTTTCGTGCGCCGTATGGGGCGGAAAAAGTGGCAAAAAAATGGTATTTGACAGGCATCCACGCACAACGCTGACTGCAATATCGGTCATTCTTTACCTTGGATGGGTTGTTTCGTACATGGAAATGAAAACAAAGCTCACAACCGCAGAATGGCAGCGTGATAGCCTAAGATTGAAAGTTGATAGTATTAACGAATTAAGCGGTAAGACCGCAACATACACAAGAATTTACCAAAGATGAAGATTATCTATTCAAAACACTTCCCGCCACGTCCATACATGGCAATAACGCTGCTTAAATGGATTGTGGTAAGGTCGGAAGCAAAAGACCGTTTTACGGCAGTAACATATAATCACGAGTGCATACACTATGCCCAGGAAAAGGAATTGTTGTTTGTCGGCTTCTATATCCTTTACGTCGTTGATTTCCTGTTTACGCTACTCTGGTTTAGGAATTGGCACAAGGCATACCGAAACGTCTCTTCGAGCGAGAGGCATATTGCCATCAAGAGGATTTGAATTACTTGCAACACCGTAAGCGGTTTGCATGGGCGAAATTCGATTATGAATTAAACGATTAGGAGGGATTATCAGATGGAAAAAGAGATTAAGAAATGTGAGACATGTGGCAAAATGAAGACAAAATCCGAAATGTCGAAATCATACAAGCATCGTTGTAAAGCCTGCGTTGCCGAAATGGTTCGTTCAAAGAGAGCCGACCTACAAAATAGTTGTAACAAGAAGTGTATAGATTGGGAACAACGCCGCTACGAGATAGCAAAGGATATTCTACCTTTTATCGCTACGTCTACTAAGGAAATTCTTTGGCAAGGTAGAGGTCTTGGTGAAGAAGTAAACGATATAACAGTACAGGATTATTGTGCGAAACATGCAATATTTTACGCTGATGCACTAATTGAAGAACTTAAAAGAAAGTGATGAATAACATGGCAAGAAAAGTTGAGAATTTGAACGAAGGTTCAACCTTTTACTATGATAGAAGTAAGTGTCACGTTGTAGGCTTTTGCAATACTTTTGAGAACAAAGAGGCGGTGGTGCTTATTGTTTACAAATATTGGCTCAAATATAGAAAGTATTGGAGATATGATGTCGTAGAAGACTGGAAACTGCAATTGTGGTTTGATGAGCAAGAAAGCCACAAGCCGATTACTCGCAAAGCCAAGAAAATGAATGCGGATTTTATCTTAAACGAAATAAGGTAGGTATCAAGATGGAAGATGAAGTATTATTTACATGCCATTGTTTGGGCAAGGCATTCACTTGGAAAGATTGGAGTAAGTGGTATGATGAAAACAAAGATAAGTCGGACATCGTACACACATTCAATTCATTCAACTACAACATACACGACATTTGCATCAATCCGAACAAGCCCGTAAGCTGGAGGAACGGCAACAACTACTTCGAGATTGAAACTGCCCAATCCGACAATGGACGTTGGAATTATGGATTAAGTACGTGGTTTGGAAATGCTGGTGGTGGATATGGTTGTTGTTTCGTCGGTGGCAATAAGATAAAAGGCTATGAAACCGAAAGGCTGCTATATATGCAGCCCTTGAAGAAGTTGAAGATAAAGTCCAACGTACTATTGTGCAGCTTGCAGGAGTAGACGATTCATCTGACGATGACGATTGCGCAATGATGGGTCGGTCGCATATCCCAAAGCTAAACGTGGCATTGAACCAAATAAAGAAATACAAAGAAGAATATAATCCAAGGGTTCTTAACCTTTTCGGATGGTAAATAAAAGTAAAATGATGGAAACATATAAATTTCGTGGAAAGCGGAGTGGCGATGGTAAGTGGATGTATGGTTCACTGATTGGTAACGATGTCATTGTCGGCGATATTGTCGAATTTAACGATGAATGGTTCAATACGGAATGGTGGTATAAAGTTACAGCCGAAACCGTCGGCCAATACACAGGGTTGAAAGACAGCACCGGAAAGGAAATCTTTGAGGGGGATATAGTAACCATTGGCAACGATCTAAAGGCTGTAGTTATATGGTTCAATGGCTCATTTAGGTTTAAAGACGAATTAAGTTGTAAGGCAACGTATCTCAATGACATCGGAACTGTTATTAGAGATTACGATGTCTGTATTATTGGCAATATTCACGATAACCCCGAACTACTGAAAGGAGGAAAATAAAATTATAGAAAGCAATGACTAAAGAAAACGGAATAATTATCAACGGAAAGAAATACATTGCCACGGAAGGCCGCTTGTGCGAAAATTGCGCATTAGGGCAAGGAAAATACCAGTACTGCAACTCCTTTTGCGTGGCTTTTGCGCAAGACCTTTTAGGGCTAAACGAGGAGATAATTTTTAAGGCGGTAGAAGAATAGAAATGTATGTGGATATTTGATATAATACTAATCGTTGTAATAATTCTATGCGAATTTTTTTATATGCGCATTTTTTTATTGGGTGCAGGATTGCATACAAGAAAGGGTTCGAAGATGGTAGGGAGAACAGTTGGCGCAAGCAACCGCTTAGAGATATTGATAAAAAAAGAAAAGCAAGAAAAATGAAATATTAGTACAATTCAGCGGAGGCAAAGATAGTCAAGCCTGCCTCATTAAAGCTGTCAATGACTACGGAAAAGGTAAAGTTACGGCGGTGTTTTGCGACACAGGCTGGGAGCACGCAGACACCTACACACACATTTACAACGTTTGCGGACAGTTGGGAGTAGAATTGGTTACGCTCAAAAGCAAGAAGTACAAAGACTTCGTGGACATGAGCATCAAGAAAGGGCGCTTCCCGTCTACAAGAGCACGGTTCTGTACTTCGGAACTGAAAGTAATCCCGATGATAGACTATATTCTGTCACAAGACGATAGTTTTATCATTATTCAAGGTATCAGGGCAAATGAAAGCAAAGCACGTGCTGGCTATGACGTAGAGTGTTCTTATTTTAAAGAATATTTCAACAACGAAGTGAAAGGTTTGTATCACAAGAAAGCGGTACTTGAATGGTGCAAGACGCACGACGCAAGTGTACTACGACCTATATTCCATTGGTCGACACAAGAGGTGATAGATTATATCCTCGCCAACTGTCAGCGTCCAAATCCCTTGTACGAGCGTGGCTTTTCTCGTGTAGGTTGCTTTCCTTGTATAATGTGCAGAAAGCGTGAGGTACAACTGATTTCAAAGGACAAGTGGGCGGCAAAACGGTTAATCGGCACAGAACAAAGAATGAAAGAAGAAACAGAGAAAGGCTCGACTTTCTTTTCACCCGGTTACATTCCCCGCCCGCTTCTGCTCTAACGGACAATATCCAACGGTGCAGGATGTATTCAGGTATGTAAACCGTGATGGCGCACATATTGACATGTTTGAGCCGGAGGGAGGTTACAGTTGCATGAGCTTGTATCATGGGCTATGCGAATGATTGGCACAAGAATAAAATAGAAGCATATAAACAACAATATAATCCAATGGTACTAAACCTATTCGGGTGGTAAAAATTAATTATGAAAAGAGAAATATTATTTAGAGGAAAGTCTATTCAAAATGGTAAATGGCTGTACGGAAATATACAAATTCCCGAAGCTCCATATGATGAATATCTCATGTGGGACAGCGGGTGGCAAATGCAGGTAGATGCAAATACTGTCGGACAATACACTGGTCTAAAAGATGCCAAAGGTAAAGAAATCTACGAGGGTGACATCGTTACCACAAACGACAATAGATTTTTTACCATTGAATTCCGCGAAGAGGAAGCCGCCTTTAAGATGATAGACTACGGTACTGCACCACTTGCGCTCGATATACAAGAGCTAACAAAAAAAAGAAATACACGAGCAACGCATTAAAGTTGTCGGAAATATTCACGATAACCCGAAACGTTAAAAGGAGTAAAATGAGAACGTGTTTAAGAAAACTTGTAAACGTAGCAGAGAGTAAAGAAAGCGAACTTTCTATTGCCTTACAAAATATTGAGAGACACTTGGTTTTCTGTGGCTTTGGAAGCGAAACCCCTCATGTCTCAATATGTACTGGATGCGAGATAATTCTTGAATATCGGGGAAGTGAACTTGATATTAAGAAAGCCATTGAGTTAATGGAGGAGGTTGGATGTATTAGTAAAGAAGATTTTATATTATGAACAGAGAAGAAATTACAGCAGAATTACATAAGTTTTTAGCAACACATCATGAAAATGTAGAATGTGATACTTGTCTAAATGTGTTTGAGGATTTAAGAAATTTGGTTGCGGAGATTTGTGAAGAAGAAAAAGTTATTGATTGGGAACAGCGCAGGTACGAAATAGCGAAAGAGGTATTAGCGGCTTCATTCTCAACTCCAATGGGAGGAACAAGCATACAATCATACGTTCACGATTGCGTGCAGATTGCAGATATTTTAATTGAGAAACTTAAAAGAGGTAAATAATTATGGAACAAACGAAATTCAACGTGCAGAAAAGGTGTGAAGAGATACACGCCCAGTATGGCACAAGCGAAATGGCAAATTACTGCATACAGCTGATGTGCGACAAAATAGAAAATCGTGCATTTGAGGCAGGGCGTAAAAGCGTGATAGAAAGCGCCTCTAAATTGAATTGGGAGGATGTCGGGATATATGGTGATTACGCAAGATATGTTAATGTATGTAGAGCAAGTAAACCATTAGAAAAGTTCCTAATTCGAGAATGGTTTTACCCTAAAGATATAGAGCTACTTTGTAATCATTTTACAAAGAATAGTTTTAAGACTATCGAAGAAGCGAAAGCTTATGCAGAAGAAATATATAAAAAGGAAATAAAAAAAGTATTAGGGATTATGAACAGAGTAAACGAAATCAACAAAGCAGCGCAGGAATATTGTAAAAAGAATATCCCTAATTTACAAGACATATCCCACACAATTGAAACAGCATTTGAAGCTGGTGCGGAGTATGCAGATAAGCATCCATCTCGTAAACTTATGATAAAAGTGTGGGAAATAGCGGTGGCTGCTACTGTAGACCAAATAAACGGTAAAATCGCCTACCTGAAGACTGAAAACGAGATTGTTGCATACATAAGGGAAAGATTAAAATGAAAGTAATACTAAAAATCAACGGTGCAAGAAAAGTTTACGAAAACTGTGAAACCGAAATAAATGGAGAAGAAAGTAATAATCACTCTATCACGGGTATTTCAAGGCAACCACAGCCGTAAAGGAGAGCCGACGAAGTTTAAGGAAAATCTTGCGGCAGGAAACAAGAAGCACACCATACGGGAGAATTATGCCCTATGGAAGCATAATCTGGACAAGGTAGCCAACGGCAATTTCGTGTTGTCAATCCGCCAATGGACGGGGCGACCATACAACTCGCCGCAATGCGAAATCAAGCGTTGCAAGGACGGTGTGGGCTACCAACGAATAACAATGCGCTATGACCGAAAGAACGATTTTGTAACGGCAAAAGTCGGGAATAATTACGTTGATATTGCCGAACTTGCAAAGAACGATTGTTTGTCATTGGATGACTTCAAGGAATGGTTCTTTGGAAAAGGTAAAAATGGAAACGATTTCTTCAAAGGGATTATAATTCATTTTACGCCGTTCAGATATTGATTTGGAATACCCCAATTAGTATCAGTATATATTATATTATAACATAATAGTAGAATAATGATAGTATCATAGTAATATGGCATCGGTAAATATGGCGGTTGTTGTCGGCTATGTTGGCGACAACCCAAAGTAAGTATGACCCAAACGGGGCGTAAGGTTGCAGGCATCACCGTTGCAACGACAGAAAAGGGATACACGACACAAAGCGGCGTAACCTATCCTGACAAAACGGAATGGCATCAAATCGTTCTTTGGGGGCGATTGGCAGAAGTGGTCGAAAAGTATGTACATAAGGGAAGCATGGTGTATGTGCAAGGGAAATTACGCACACGGTCGTATGAAAAGGACGGTATTACACGCTACACGACCGAGATAGAGGCGGATATATTGCAGATGCTTGACCGCAATCCCAAAGGGAGCCAACAAACACAGACGGCATCAAGTCCAGGCACGGCGAGCCAAGGCAACAAAGACGATTTGCCATTCTGATACACGAAACAACGAACCTAAAGATTAAGGACGATGGAAGAAACGAATACCAAAGACAATCCTATTGATGGTTATCGGGAACTGATAATGGCATTGGTACGGAATGGCATCAAGAATGACGGAATTGCGATTGAACGTATCAAAGTGAAGTATGCCAACGATGGCACGCCGTCGGGCGTATTGATTGACTACGAAACAAGGGAAAGGGCGCAAGGATGAGGCATGAGGAAGATAGCATACAGATTGCTTGCGTGAATTGGTTTCGCCTACAATATCCAAAGCTCACACGCCTATTGCACCACTCCCCTAACGGTGGCAAGCGAACACGGTTTGAGGCGATGGAGTTCAAGCGAATGGGAACAAGGGCAGGATTTCCCGACTTGATACTATGTTTCCCTGCGAAAGGTTATCACGCCTTGTTCGTGGAAATGAAAACCAAGACGGGACGGCAACAACCGACGCAGAAGCAGATGCAGCGTGATTTAGAATGGGCAGGCTACAAGTATGTGATTTGCCGCTCACTTGAGGACTTTATGGTAGAAATCAACGGCTATTTACGTTGAATTTGTTAAATACGAACAACAAGGGTACTTTACAAGTACCCTTTTATTATTTTTGCATATTGGAGAAGAATAATGAAAGATGGATAAGACGAAAGACAACAATAACATCGAAACGAAGTTTGTTTCTCTCTCCCCTTGTCGGTAATTGAGCCGAATGATGGGCAGCTTGACGGACTTCCTGCCAATCCACGAAGCATAACGGACGAAAAGTTGAGGCTCTTGAAACAGAATATTCAAGAATACCCCGAAATGCTTTCTTTGCGTGGTCTGATGGTCTATCCGCTCGACGGTGGACGATATATCACCATCGGAGGAAATATGCGCTTACGGGCGTTGCAATCGCTTGGCTACACCGAAGCCCCGTGCATCATAATCCCAAAAGAAACAACCATCAACAAACTCAAAGCCTATTCCGTTATCGACAATAGCGGCTTTGGTAAGTGGGATTGGGATATGCTTGCTAACGAATGGGAAGAAAGCCAACTTACCGATTGGGGCGTGGATTTACCGATTTTCGGTGATGAGACAAAAGTCAATCCCGATGATTACGGCGATAGTTTCTCGCTTCCTGATGGCGATAAGAAAAACGTTGAAACAATAACATTCACTCTGTCAAGCGAACAGGCGAAATTTATCAAGGAACAAATCAAAGTATCACAATATGACGATGCCGACACTTTCGGAAACACCAATAAGAACGGCAACGCCTTATACGCAATAGTAAAGCAATGGGCAGATGTAAGGAAATAGTTATCAAAGTCATTCCGCCAAAGATAGCGAATGAGTTTGTGAAGAAGCATCACTATTCTGGAAAGGTTGTGCATAACTCACAACTGCATTTCGGTGCCTTTCTTGATGGCAGACTTCACGGCGTGTTGCAATATGGGCCGTCGATGGATAAACGCAAAGTCATGGGTTTGGTTGAGGGTACACCGTGGAACGGCTTTATCGAACTAAACCGTATGGCATTCGATGACTACCTGCCACGTAACAGCGAAAGCTATTGCATTGGAAAGACTTTGCGGATGATGCGAAAACAGACACCACAAATCAAGTGGGTTATTTCCTTTGCTGATGGTTGTCAGTGTGGCGATGGTACGATTTACCGTGCAAGCAACTTTGTGCTTACTGGCATCACCAAAAACAAAACCATTCTCGAATTTCCATCAGGCGATAGGATTGCCGCACTGACCTTTGAAAGCAATCCTAATTCGGACTTGATACGCAAGCAATGTGAATACTTGCATATCCCCGTTCAATACCGAACACGCAACGAATGGATAAAGCTCGGCGCAAAGTACGTCGATGGCTACCAACTTCGATATATCTACTTCTTAGACCCGAAGTATAGGAAACGGCTTACCGTTCCCGAAATACCGTTTAGTGAAATTGACACCATCGGAGCGGGAATGTACAAGGTAAGAACGTATTGCGGTCGGAACGCCACGAAATCAAGAACGATGCGCAGAAAGAGCGTGAAAGCGGCAAAAGTAAACAAAGTGGGTTTGACAAATAAAAATGAACCAATATGGCAAAATACAACAAGATTATACTTGGTGAGTGCGTGCGATGGGTAGCCGAACACGGCCTTATCGACTATGGAGGGGCAAGGCTAAAGGATTTCCTTGCCACATTCCATATTGAAGATATAACCTATCGTCGTTGGATGGATAAGTCAGAGTTCAAGGAAGCCATCAACGAAGCAAAGGAAGTGTATAAGAAGAACCTCACGCACGACCTTGTAACGTCGCTATCCATGACCGCAAAGGGCTACGAACGGGAGGAAACGGAAACGGAGTACGTACCGAATCCGAAAGACCCAAGCAAGCCGACGATTAAGAAGTTGAAGAAATCAACGAAGCATTATCAGCCTAACGTCGGTGCAGCTATATTCCTGCTTACCAATCTTGACCCCGAACACTATCAGAATCGCCAGCGCACGGACGTTGCGTTGAAGAAAGACGATGACAAGCCGATGACGATTGAGGAAATCAACAAGGAAATCGAAAGGCTGGATAAGTTAGACAAAGAAAAGGATAACGAAGAATAACGGGTGCGAAAGTCAAGAATCGAGATAAGGCAACGACTGATGGAATTGAAGCAAGCGAGGCTTAAACTCGAAGCTCCAAACACCTTTTCACGCTTTCTTGGCTACTCTAACCCGAAATACGAGGCAGAATGGTTTCATATCTTAATTGCAGACTATTGCCAAAAGCTATTGAAGGGGGAAGTTAAGAACTTGATGGTATTCGTACCTCCTCAACATGGAAAGAGCGAGATTATATCCCGTAACTTCCCTGCGTGGGCTTTGGGCAAAAACCCCGACTTAAAGATAGTCGGAAGCTCATACTCTTCCGACCTTGCAGAGCAGTTCAGCCGCTCCATACAACGCACGATTGACAGCAAGGAATATCAAGACATATTTCCCGACACGTACCTTAACGGCTCTAATATCCGCACGGACACCAAGGGTTTCTTGCGCAACGTGGATATATTCGAGACCGTTGGGCATCGTGGCTTTTACAAAGCCGTCGGCGTTGGCGGTTCCCTTACGGGTACACCTGTCGATATAGCAATCATCGACGACCCTGTTAAGGACGCAAACGAAGCCAACTCTATCACATATCGGCAACGTGTGTGGGATTGGTACAATACCGTGCTTTCGACCCGTCTGCACAACGATTCAAAGCAGCTGTTCATTATGACCCGTTGGCACGAAGATGACCTTGCAGGGCGTATACTGAAAGCCGAACCGCAGGATTGGACGGTGTTATCAATACCTGCCATCTGCGAGCAAGAGCATGACGGCGCATTGTATTCACCCCGACATATCGGTGATGCGCTATGGGAAAACCGACACTCAAAACGCAAGTTGGAAAAGCAAAAGGCACGTGCGCCCCGTGAGTTCTCGGCATTGTATCAACAGCACCCGACTATCGAGGGCGGTAACATCGTCAAGCGTGATTGGTTTCGCCGTATATCAATGGCAGAGTTCACGGCGATGCGATACAACGAGCCGATGCACTTCTATCTTGATACTGCCTACAACAAGAAAAAGAAGAATCAAGACAACGACCCGTCAGAGGCATCCTTGCGGCGTGCCGAATACGAAACAATATCTACCTGTACGATGCACAACAGGTATGGAAAGAAATGCCCGACTTATTACGTTTCCTGCCCGACTATATGGAGGCTCACGAGGGAAACAAGGAAAGCATCCTGCATATCGAGCCAAAGGCTAATGGTATAAGCGTCGTGCAGATGTTGCGAGAAATATCCACGTTGAACGTCAAGGAAACGCCTACACCGACCGATGATAAGGAAGTCCGTTTGCGTGCCGTATCGCCACGTATAGAATGCGGACGTGTGTATATCGTTGAGGGGTCGTGGAATGATGACTTTTTGGACGAGGTTTGCGGTTTCCCGTCGCAACCGCATGATGAGTTCGTAGATATATTAGGGTATGCCATCAACGACCTTTACGAAGAAGATTCGGATGTTGACTTCGATAGCCTCGACAAAGGCATGTTCGGTTTGTAATCACAACAACAAAAATAAATGATATGGTACTGTTTGATTTATTCAGAAACTACGTGAACGCATTGGTTGGACGCAATCAAGAGTTCGAGCAGCTCCTTGCCGCAAAGGACATTTCCTCGGTCAAGGACAAAATGGATAACCGTTTTCCCATCGTGGCGGAAGCCATCAAGGAATACAACATCGACACGCACGAGATTATGAAGCGTGAAGATAAGATTATCACCGACAAGAAAGGCAATTTCTTGCGCAAAGAGGCGGTTTGGAAGTTGCCAATCCCCTACCCCGTTTTTCATCAATGAGATTTCCGCCGTGTTCCTTTATGGGCGACCCGTCAAGTGGATGCAGCTATCCGAGGGTACAGACGATGCTTTCAAGGCATATCTTGAATTGATGAAAGAAATGCACTTTGACAGCAAGATTAAGCAGTGCAAGCGTATCGCAGGTGCGGAGACCGAAAGCGCAATGTTGTTCCGAACATATCGGGATGATGACGGCTCGCCCAAGGTACAGATTCGGGTTCTTGCGCATAGCAAGGGCGATGAAATCTATATCCGCAAAGACCAATACGAAAACATCATTTCGGCTGCGTGGGGCTACTATGTGCGCGAAGAAAAAGATGAATTGGTGTATCATTTCGACATTTACACACGCGATGTAATCTATCATTGCGCCAAGCGTGCCATCGGCTGGGATGTGGTCGAAGAAACTAACTTTATAGGCAAGATACCCCTTATCCTTTTTTGGCAGGACAAGGAATGGAAAGGGGTTGAAAGGCTAATCCATCGTGAGGAATACATTGCCTCACGCACGGCGGACACCAACGACTATCTTGCCGACCCTATTACGATTATGAATGCCGACATAATCAAGAATATGCCCGAAAAGAAAGAGGCATCGAAGTTGCTTATCACCAACGGGCAGGACGGCGTGGATAAAGCGGCAAAGTACCTTACATGGGATAATGCGCCGCAGTCGAAGAAAGACGAATTGGATTGGCTACAAAACCAAATCCTGCAAAAAACGTTTACGCCGAACATTACCACCGACACATTGAAATCAATCTCCCAATTATCGGGCAAGGCTTTGCGCGCGGTGATGCTGCTTGCTGACATAAAAGCATCAAAGCACAAGGAGGTACACAATGAATTGCTCGACCGCATAGCGTCGCTTGTAACGGCTATCATCGGCAACGTGCTTGATGCACACCTGCATACGCAGTGCGAGAACTTGAAGATTGGGCATGAGTTTCAAGAGCCATTCGGTGATGATATTGCGGAGGACTTGAATAACATCACAAGGGCATACGACGCAGGGCTGATTTCGACCGAAACGGCTGTTGAAATGAATCCGCTTGTGAAAGACCCACACCGTGAAATGGAGCGTATCAACCAAGAAGCGGCAGAACGCCAAAAGCAGCAGGAGAATATCTTTGGCGGTGGTGATGACGGCGGCGCAGGCTCGGCAAATAGTGGTGATGATGATGACGAAGAATAAATAACATCATAAATACAGCAAAATGAAAAAGTACAGAAAGAAACCAGTAGTGATTGAAGCCGTGCAATGGAACGGTGAGAACATTATGGAAGTAGAATGTTTCCGCAAAGGAGGTGATTTGCTCGGATTTCGGAAGAGTATTGCAGAGAACACGCAGGAGTTTTGGCGGTGGGACGAGTACGAGCGAATCGTTGAAGAGAAAGGCTTGCGCATACAGACATTAGAGGGTGAAATGAAAGCCGACATAGGTGATTACATCATCAAGGGTGTCAATGGCGAATTTTACCCTTGCAAACCCGACATATTTGCCAAAACATACGAAGAATTGCCATAATAGAGTACTTGTATATAATATTCAAGACCGCATCAAATGGATGGCAAGGTGTTGCGAACAAGTACGTAAAAAAAAGGTAATCTAAATTAGCGATGGACGATAAGCATATAGCCAACAAAAAAGAAAGCGGCGGCGCAACGGCTCATGCGAACCGAAGCGTATGCCGAAAAGGTGCGGACTTTGTTTGCCAAGACGGTAAACGAAATCCTTGCCCTTAACAAGACTATGCCGACGCTTGACGATGGCGTGATGTATTCCTTTGACGGCGATAGCATGAAGAAGCAAAAGGAAGTCGAGGCATTGTTGCGCCGTCTATCGTCCACCGTTACCATGGCCGTTCAGAACGGCATAAAGTTGGAATGGGATGCGGCTAATAAGGAATGCGACCAATTCGTTGCATCGGTATTCGGCAAAAAGGTGCTTTCTACGCCCGAATTTACCGCCTACATGGATAGGAACACAGCCGCCCGTGATGCGTTCATAGGACGCACGGAAAACGGCTTAGACCTATCAAAACGTGTGTGGAAGTCTGTCAAGCAATTGCGTGAAGAAATGGAAGTTGCCATGACCGTTGCAATCGGTGAGGGTGATAGCGCAAGCTCCATGTCTCGAAAGGTACGTGAATACCTTAACGACCCCGACCTTATGTTTCGCCGCTTTCGTTACAAGAAAGGCGAAAAGGACGTAATAGACCCTACAACGGGTGAAATCGTCGGCACTGAACCAATATACGGTAAGAAGTGGAAAAAGCGTATCAAGGACGAAAAAACGGGCAAATACAAGTGGATAGACTACGACCGTGATGCCTATAAAAGCGGAACGGGCGTTTATAAGTCGTCTGCACGCAACGCTATGCGTGTTACCAGGACTGAAACCAACATAGCCTATCGCCGTGCTGACCATGAGCGGTGGCAGCAGATGGATTTCGTCTTGGGTCAGAGGGTGCAACTCTCAAAGAACCACCCGAAGAAAGATATTTGTGACAAACTGCAAGGCGACTATCCGAAAGACTTTGTTTTCGATGGTTGGCATCCTCAATGTTTCTGTTTCGTTACGCCTATCTTGATGGACGCAGACGAAATGGCAAAGGTTACTGAAGCATTCCTCAATGGCGAGACCTATGAGCCGAAAGGAAAGCAAATAACCGAGTATCCCACGGCGTTCAAGGATTGGGTGAGGGAACATTCAACCGACATCGCAAAAGCTCGTGAGAGAGGAACTGAGCCGTATTTCATTCGCAATAATCAGATGGCGATAGATGAGATAATCAATCCGTCTGCCAAGAAAAAGACCGCTCTCGAAATCGCAGAGGAACGCCATGCGGCTCGTACATCAGAACAAGAGGATGCAATCCGTCTCAGAGCTGCCAATCGTCAAAAGGCTATCAGCGCAGGAAAGAGGTATCTCGATGAGTTCGAGGGCGTGGATAATGTCGATACATCGGCTTTGCGTGAGGCTTACGAGCATGGGCGTTGGGAAGATGTGCGCTCTGAGGCTCTGAAACTCGCTCAGAAGAAACGCTCTGTGCTTGAATATAGCATCGAAAAAGATGAACGAGGCAAAGGACTACGGCGAGATTGATATAACTGCCCTGCAATCAGCTCTCAAATCGGGCAAGTTCGCTCAGATGCAGAATGAGGCGATGGCAATGCAGAAACTCATCAATCAGACGAAAGCGGCTGAGAATGCGATTTCTGACCTTATTCCTGAGGCTCACGAATGGCACAAACAATTCTCGATGGCAGAACTGCAACAGACCCATGCAGCCGTACAGAAGAAACTCAACGATATTTCGGGATTGCCTCTCGCTGAGCAAAAGAAGAAACTCGAAATGGAGATTAAGTATGTGGAAGACCCGACCTATCTCAAACCGCATACTCAATACCCGACATGGAAAGTCTCTCAGGATGCGTATATCAAGAAACTTAACGAGGTCGTTGTCAAGATTGAGATTGAGGCAGTCGAGCAGCAATTGGCAGTCGTTAAAGCATGGTCGGTCAATCATCCGAAGTCTCTCAATGTTGCTAATTTGCTTGCAGAGGCTCAGTCTGCAATCGCCAACAGCGAAGATATTACCATCATCAAGCAAAAGGCAAATCTCGCTATTGCTGAGCATCAGAAACGACTTGCAGAACAGGCGAGACGTGATGCGAAGAATGTCGGAAATGTATCGAAAGATGTTACTCTTTTGCAGACTGATAAGGATGCCTATTCTCAAAAGAGAAAAGATGCCGCTATATGGTGCAAGAGTTCTCGTGAGAGTGATGACCTTTGGGGCGATGAGAGTGATGACCTTTGGAATAGTCTAACCCCTGAACAACAAAAAGCGTGGTATGATTATACCGCAGGTTCAGGACATATGAATAGACCTCTCCGTGGATATTCAGGCGGATGGGGTTGGGGTCACTACAAAGGCGTTGGCAATGTTCCTCTTGATAATGAGGGTGGAGAGGCTAACATCAGAAACCTCAAAGGTGTTCTCGATACGACCATATCCACTCAAGATAAATGGTTGCAGAGGGGTATTGAGACTTGGAGTGGCGTAGAAGGATTTATCGGAGTTCGTAATCTGACAAGGGAACAATTACGAGGAATGGTTGGCAGAATAGTAACCGATTATTCATTCATGTCATGCGGGTCAGCAAAAGGCACAGGATTTAGCGGAACGATACTCAACATATACTGTCCGAAAGGCTCAAAGACTTTCTACGCAAAGAGGCATTCAGCATATAAATCAGAAAACGAAACATTCATGCAGATAGGAGCAACATATAGAATTATAAAAGTTGAAGCTCCTGATTATGGAAATGTTTATATAGATATAGAACTAATCGGATATAAAGAACATCCGTTATTATAATCAAAGAGGCTCACCAATCGATGAGCCTCTTATTTTAATAGTATTTATGATAGAAATCTTTGAAATCGCCTCCCTCATTCCATTGTTCAAACCGATTATAGAGTAAGGCTTTCAGAGTTACAGGGGTGTCATCGAATTTCTCAAAGTCTTTTAATCCTGCCAAAAGATATTCAGTCAGAATTTTAGAGAGTAAATCGGAATGCTCATCATCTTTGCTTAGAGTGAGTTCAATCCATGATTTCTCATACCGCCATAGCATTCCCTTTGTTCCATCGTGCGGACATTCTTTCTCTCCTTTGTAGTATCTGCAATGATGCAATAAATCTTTCTGTGTCATATTAACTCAGTTTAATGTTATATAAAAATCATCGATGCCGAAACGCTCATCAAACTCTCTCACGACCTTAATCATTTCATCGGGCAGATAGTCGAGAGTCGTTGAAATGAGCGTCTTTGGTATCTCGTAGAATGCTCCTGCGAGTGAGCCGACAATTGCACCGATGGTATCACTATCGCCGCCGTAGGATATTGCAAGCCTGATAGCGTCCTCGAAATCCTGAGAGAGTGAGAAAAGATGCAGGGCGAGAGGAACGCATCCTTGGCAAGTCTCATTCCATTCTCCTATCTTCGGGAGATTGGAAACATAGTCTTTGCCGTAGAGTTCTACACACATATTCTGCACTTCCATCTTTGCGTCTTTCCAATGATGATGCGAGAGATACCAAGTAGCGAGAGCGGTTGCCATTGCGCCTTTGATGCCCTCATCGTGAGAATGGCTGCACTCAGCAGATTTCTTTGCTTCATCAAGAGCGGTGGTCGATTTATTGAATGCCCAACCAATCGGCGAAACTCTCATGGCTGCACCATTCCCGAAACTATCATACGGCTGAGGGTCATCTTGCCATATCCATCGAGAGAATGATACTCCGTATGCGCCTTTCGGATTGGGATATTTCCTGCACCACTCAATGAGGCTATCTTTGTAGGGAATGCCTCTCAGAATAGCGTCAGCAATGGCGACCGTGCAGACGGTATCATCCGTGAATGAGCTGTCCTGTGGGAAAAGCTCGAAATCATAATCTCTTGTGTTGTGAAATTCGTAGGTGCTGCCTATGATATCTCCTATTATTGCTCCTAACATAATTATTTTTCTTTCTTTGCGTGTGCTTTCCGTTCAAGTGTCCCGATGCGAATAACACACTTTTTGTTTTCGTATATATCCCTACCACGGATGGCATTTGTCAATGACTTGTATCCGATACCTACATCTTCCGTGGTAAAGTTGTTGTATATAGCGGCAAGGGAACCGAAATAATGGTCTTGCCTACCCGATGTAGGCTCTTTCAGTTTCAAGTGTACAATCTTATTGCTTTCCATTCATTACGTTGTTGTTTTAGGCATTCCCGTGCGCCGTGTGGCGTTAATTATGTTCATATACTTTATAGGCTCACTCTCAAAACGCACGGGAAACGGAATTATTTATATCATTTTCTCTTTTTACTTTTCTTGGGTAGTACCCATCCCCTTTGCTTTGCTACTTCCCTGTTAAACTTCATCCAAACCTCTTCATCTTTGAACTCAAAGTGCATCGTTCCTTTCTTGAAGCCTTTAACACGGAAGAAAGCCCAATCGAACCACTCGCCCCAAGGATATTCTCCCCTGTACAAAGTTGTGTTTAGACTAAGGATAGTATCGTAATTTGTACCTGTAATGTAGCATAAAGCCTTAACAACATCTTGTATCTTTCCCTCATTACTACTGTAATTCAAATTGACATAATGGCGTGGCCAACGTGCATCATATTCCGTCATATATGGGACAATAAATTTTCGATTGACCATATAATTTGCATTGGTTTTCCACTTCTCACCAGCCGTTGAGTTTTCGGCAGAGAAAGAGCATATCAAGTCGAACGCTTCAAGCAATGCCGTATTCATTCGCTGCCCCGTGGTCTGTATCACCATATCAAGCACCTGATACACGTTGTGCATAGTGAATGGAACATTAACTTGCTGCTCTACGAAACGGTTAATCTGTTCCCGTAATCCGTTGGTGGCATACTTTTCCATATTCAACTTCGAGAAGATGATGCGCCAATAATACTTTTGCAATTGTTTCTTATACATCTGATGGCTCATCTGAACCACATTACCATTGCTATCTACACAAGCAAACTTAACGGGTAAGTAGTCGCTTTTTGAGTCCGGGAAACGTGCAACATCATTTATCTTTGATGCAGCCGCTAATGTTTCATCAAATAGCTTTACTGCGGATATATACCGATTGACCATATCACGAACAACATTATATTGAACAAGTCCATCCGTTTCGTTTCTATCGAGTGCATCCTCTTCATTAGAAAACATATATCCATCAAATTCGTTGTCATTCTCACCGTACTTGTAAAGTTTGACTAACGACACCTCAACATCGGTATTGCGTTCCGATTTATCAAACACACATCCAAGGTTCTCGGATGTGCCGTATAGCTCTACCTTTTCTTTGAATACACGCCTATCCTCGCTATACGTTCTAACCAAATTGGATGTGTTACATAAAGCTATTATCGTACATCCTGCTGGTGCGATTTCAAAAGCGTGCATAATATGTTTAACACCATCGCTAAAAGGAGGGTTCATTACAATATAATCAACATGGCTTACCTTTTCGGATGTAACGGTCAAGAAGTTATCGGCAATAAGATTGCACACACCCGAAAGTAATTTGCGTAGGTATGCATCTTTCTCACACGCAATCACTTCTCTTGCACCGTTTTCGTATAGCCACTTGACAATGTTTCCACTACCTGCCGACGGTTCTAAGATGGTCTTGCCTACAACGTCCTCGCCAAGCATCATCGTGTTTATTACTTCTTTTGGCGTTGGATAGAAGTTAGGATTATTTGAAAATAAGTTCATCTTGCCTTAAAAATTACGTTTAACCATAAACAACCTCTCCGAACAACACGCATTGCATAAGGTTGCTACAAGTACAGTAATCTTCGTTCTCTGTGATGAAATCAGCGTAGTCATAAGGACATTTGTCCTTGAATACTTCAAGGCCTTTCTTCATCATATCAAGTGTGATTTTGTGCCTTATTGGTTCTTCTTCATCCTCGTATTCGTGTGCGACAATATACCCACCACCAAGAAGAATGTCTGCCCATTTTTCTTCTCGGCATTCGCTTCCTTCTTTTACAAGGCTGTCAAACTTCTTTGGGCGACAGATTTCCAACCAATCACTTCCATAAGTTACGGTTGAAAATATATCAACCAGCGTTTCTTTGTTCAAATCCTTTCTACTATTCATTGCTCTTATGATTAAATAAATTCATACTTTGGCTTAAGACCTCTTATAACACGTTTTGCATCAGCAATACTAACAAACTCTTTATCAAAATCATTGTCAATGATTACTGATTCCTGACCGAAACCATCAACTAACTTTTGTAAGAATATGATTCTTGTAAGTAATCTCTTGAACTTTTTTTCTAACTTTTTCATATTGCGTTGAATTTTAATTTTAGATACTTATTAAATATCTTTTTTTGTGCTGCAAAGATATGGAATATAATTATAATACGCAATAATTTAAGCGAAAAATTTTTAGTCAGTTTTCATTGTTATGCCGCAGACAGCCGTAAATAAACGGTTTTGTAGGTTTAGTTAAAAATTACAAATACAAGATACTTATTAGGTATCTATCCCGTATTTGTGTTATATTTGCTCGTTGGAAAATCACCAACTATAACAAGATATGAATAAGAAACTTCGTAAGACCTTATCCGAAAAATGCAAGGATATGGGATTAACTGACAAGGTATTGGACGAGCTTGCAGAGCTTGGTTCGCAAGACCTTGCCGACGATGCCTCTGACGAGGACATTACAGCCAAAGCGGATTTCCTTGTTCCTTTTGCTAAGGCTACGCAGGGGGAGATTACAAGAAAGACTCGTGGCAAGGGAAAGCACAATCAGACGACGCAATCGAATGGCGAGGGCGACGGTGAGGGTGATGACGGCGACGATAACGACGGTGTGCCCGATTGGTTCAAAAAGCAGATGACAGGCTACACAAAGACTTTGAACGACCTCAAAGCCGAGAATGAAGCCTTGAAGATGGAACGAACCAAGGCGGAACGCAATGCGACTATTGCCGCCAAAGCCAAGGAGCTCGGAATCCCCGACTACTTGATGAAACGTGTGTCGTTTGCGGACGATGCCGACGTTGCAAAGGAGTTGGAGGACTACAAGCAAGACTTGGTAAACAACAAGCTGATGCCGAAAGATGCGGCATTGGAAATGGGAAAGACCGAGGATGCCATGAAAGCCGATGCAAAGGCTTGGGCAAATTCGCTTCCCGATTAGTAAACCATCATCTATTGTTTCACATTTAATTGACACGCTATTATGGCAATTGATTTCAAAAGAACGAAAGTGTCTGGACATTTCCCCGAGATTTGGCGTGGCGAATGTAAGATTTTGCCAGCGGGCTTCAAGCCTGCGCAGTCTTCCCCGTCGGCACGGTATTGCACCGTGGTACGCCTATCACGGTCGATTTCGAGAAACGCACGGCAGCGGTCGCAAAGACGGCGACCGTACAGAAAGGCGGCACAACAACCGCCCCACGTGTACCCAAGGGACATTACTTCGTCGTTGGTGATGTTGTAACTAAACTTGGCGACGGTACAAAAGCACCAACCATTAAGTCTATCGACACGACCAATGATGATTACGACACCATCACTCTTTCAGCCGCTTATACAGGATTGGCAGAGAAAGATGTTATCGTAGAATCCAACGAAATTACCTCTGAAGTTACGGAGGCGAAACCTCTCTACACACCAAACATGGTTGTTGGTGCGGATTTAGAATTTACAGGCAAGGGTATTCCTACCATTGATGCGGCTTTCGAGGCTGTTGTGCTCTATCCGAGCCTCAACTTCCCGATTATCCCCGATTGGCTTACGGGATGCTGCCTGAAAGCAAATCACAACATTCTTTTCATTAAGCAGTAAACTACTATGCCACAATTTCTTTATAGTTCAATTTTCGGCGAACTGACAAAGAATGTTCAGATTCGCTTTGACGTTGTTAGCGAGCTTCGTAAGAGGCTTTTTGACAACGTGATTTTCGAGAAGTACCTTGATTGGGACACGCCGACCGTCGGTTTGAACTTCGAGGAACTTATCGGACAGTACAATCTTACCGTTGCCGCACCAACCATCGGTGATAGTTCTAAGGAGGCTATCATTGGCACACAGGGAATGGAAACCTTAAAGGAAACCATCCTTAACCACGCCTTGACCCTCCCGATGACAATCCAGGACTATCGCAAGGTGTTGCAGATTCTCGATTCCAAGTCTTTACCCGACAAGGTTAAGACCGAACAGCTCGTAAATCTTATGTGGGGCAACGTGCAGACCGTTGTAAAGGCTGTGCTCGGCAAGCTCGACATGATTTTCCTCGGCGCATTGTCCAACGAGGGAAAGTTCACCTTTGGACGATACCACCAACCCCGAGGGCGGTGTGCGCGGCTCAATCAGTTTCAACCAGCCGTCCGAAAACATTGCGTCTTCAACAACGCAGTGGACTGCTTCAAATCTCGACACCGTGGACTGTTTCGAGGACATCCAAGCAATCATCGACACAGCGCAGGACAAAGTTGTGTTCGGCAAGGTGCTTCTTGCGCCGTCGAAAATCTCCTATATGTGCCGCTCTAAGAAGATTAAGCAGATGATTTGGGGTACGGACAAGTCCGCAAAGATTGTGCAGCTCAAGGACATCAACGCATACATGCAGGAGAATAGCTATCCTATCTTCGAGCCGATACGTCGTCAGGTGATGATTCAGAACGGCACACAGCTCACACCGTACACACCTTGGAACGAGAAGAACATCGTGTTTATTCCCGATGGTAAGTTAGGTACGGTAAAGAACGCTTGGGCAAACTCCGAGTTGAAGCCTGAAAACGGCGTTGCATACTTCCAACTACGGACGCATCCGTGTATCGCAGTGGGGCGTTGGCGAAACGCAGGGCTCTAACGGCGTTGAGTTCACCAAGGCGGAAGTGCTTGCGTTGCCCGTAATTACCGAAATGAACGGTATCTACACCCTCAAAACAGAAGCGTAAACAACTATGACGAACCTCATTGCAACAAGAAGCCTGTGCAACGCTATTGCCAACACGTTCTATCCCGATAATTCGACGATAGAAGTAGTATTGTTCAATGAGGGTATCGACCCGAAAGCGGACGCAACACCGAAAGACCCCAATATCTTTCGGGTTGCAGTCCAGCTTATCAAAGGATATGTTGAAAGCAGCCGAACGGAAAATGGCGTTTCGACAGCCGTAAGGGACGATGCCATCAAGGACAGCATCAAGTATTGGTGTGGCTTATACGGTGTTGCGGTGGAGGACGTTTTAGGCGACACGCTTTCGGTAATTGAGGATGGCACACACTTATGGTAAAAGGTTATGAGAACTAACGGTACATTGCAATACGAGACGCTGCAAGGCGGCGGACTGAACGAATACGGCGAGATTGATGAAACGGTAACAAGTACGTGGAGTGAGCCTATTCCGTGTTCTATCAAGACCAATTCGGACACCCGAAAAGGCGTGTATGAAGATGGTGAGTTTCGTCAAGCATCTTTCGTTGTGATGATAGAACTTGAAAAGTTCCCGTACAAACGCATACGCTTGGAACGCTTAGGTGAGGACTTGAAAGAACATCGTGTATTAAGTTCCGAGCCGCTTGCCACCGTTGGACGGACACAGATACTTGTATAAAATCGCTATGGCAAAACAAATTACCTATCACGGGAAATATAAGGGCACCATCGTCAGCCAATTCAGCGTGAATAAAATTCGCAAGGGATTGGAGAAGAAGAAAAAGGAGGTTGAGAATTTGATAATCAAACAATTCTCCTACATCGGCGAGCAATGCGTGAAGATTGCACGTGAGCAAGGTAGCTATAACGACATTACAGGAAACTTGCGGTCATCCATCGGCTACGTTGTGTTGAACAACGGTAAACCCGTGAAATACGGTGAACCGAAGCAATATAACGGCAAACTTGGTAATGGTGCGGAGGGGGCAAAAGCAGCCGAAGCACTATTGACCAAGTTACAAGCAAAATTCCCTTGGGGAATAGTATTGATAGTGTGTGCAGGAATGAACTATGCCGCCTACGTCGAAAACATCCATCATAAAGATGTGTTGTCATCCGCCGAACTAAAAGCGGAAAGCCTTGCAAAACAACTTCTTAAAGGGATAATAGAGAAATGATAAAGACCGAAAATCAGATTGAACGTGATTTCTACACGTTCATCAAACAAAGCAAGTTGGGTAAAGGTGTAAAAGGCACGGTATATCGTGCTGATATGCGTCCCGACGATGCAGCAACCGAGGACTTAGTTGTCAAGTTCCTTGCAGGACTTGATGAACAGATACAATCGGGTGTAGTCATTATCAATATCTATGTTCCCGATAGGGTTTACCCTGATACAGGTCGGAAGGCAAAAGACCACGCACGTATTGGGGTCTTGCAAGACATTATACAGTCGTTCGTAAATGACAACGACAACACCGAGTATTGGATGCATACGGATGGCACACCAACCTCAAAACCGATAGAGGGTGTAGAACAGCATTGCATAAGTGCAAGAATTAAGTTTCAAAGATTATCAACCGATTAAAAGTTATACATCATGGCAAAGAAATCATCATGTCGTGGTCGAAATGTAAAATCGAAGTTGGAAAGACAGGCGAAGCAGATGCTATGGCATCCGTCTTAAAATCTGTCGGTACCATCAACGACAAATCGACTACTCTTGCTACCGAGGATGGCGAGAAGCTGGAGGCAAAGGCAACAGGCGGTATCGTCGTAGCATCGGAAGAGGGCGAGCCCACGGTAACTATTACCACCCGTATTAAGGAAATGGACTTCGATACTGAAAATATGTTCACGGGAGCAACAAAAAGTACCGATGGCGATGAGCTTACGGTAAAAACGAATGTTGTATCCGATGACTTTTCCGTAAAGGTTACACCAAAGAATATCGGTGCAACAGGTATTAAAGTTCGTCGTTCGCATGTTTCTTTCCGTCCAGGCTCTTCCGAGGAAGAGGGTCAGTATGTGGACTTGACTTTCAAAATCCTTGCTTGCGAGGATGGCGAGCTTTACAAGAAATTCAAGGTAAAAGAAGCAGATTGGACTTAGGATAACAACCGTCTATCATACGTTGAGTTTTAATTAGACAAAGACTGATGGAAAGACATCTACCTTATCGGGCGGCAAGGGAAGCCCGAAATCACGGCGTGGAGAAGCGGTATCTCATTGCGCTCATAACGCAAAGAACGCAGGTTCGATTCCTGCCGCCGTAACCAACTATAATATATGCGCAAAATATGGAAAAAACAACAATAGAAAGCAAAGTAGCAAGTGCCATACTTGAAAGAAAGGTTGCAAGCATTGAGATTGACGGTAAAACATACGAAATAGCACCGCCAACCCTTGCCACGTTGATACTTGTTTCCGAATTGGTTTCGACGCTCCCCGTTGTAGAGCGTGTGCCAAACAACAAGATTGTCGATTCCGTGCTCCATTATGCCAAAGATTACCGTGCGTTGGGCGATATTTGCGCCGTGCTCATACTTGGCGCAAAGAACTTAACACAGGAGGTTGAAGAAACGCACACACGGCGCATCCTTGGGCTATTCAAACGTAGATATATGGCTAAACGGACAATTGACCGTAAAGCCGAACTATCACGGCTTATAACGGAAAATATGCGTCCGTCTGTGGTATTTAATATTATCGTTAAGAGATTGCAAGATATGGAGGTCGGCAGTTTTTCTCCATTACCACTTCCCTAAGCGAGGCAAACATTCTGAAACCGACAAAGGAAGTGGAGCACTAAACGATAGCATTTGGGCAACGGTTCTCGGTATCGCAAAGACATTCGGCGTAACCGAAAAGTACGCTCTCTATGAAATGAGCTACACGAATGCCATTCTTTATAGCAGGGCAATGCCGATGCCTGACGACCGCAACGATGACGATGCACCGTTGTACGACGAAACAAAGGATGCCAACGACCCCAATAATTTTAATGATTTTGACGAAGAAGAAATCGTAAGAGTATGAACGTAGAGGACGGAAACCTTAGTTTTGGAACAAGCATTGACACTTCGGGGTTTGACCAAGGCGTTGAACACTTGAATGAATCCGTTGCGCAAATTGGCGCACAGGCAGAGGCACAAAGTGCTAAAATAAACGAGCTATTAACGAACATCCCGACGGTCAATATTGATATTGTAACCAATGCTGGTCAGTCCTTGCAGACCATACAACAGGGATTTGATGAGATAGACCGTGTTGTTGATACCAACAAAGCGGCTATCCGTGAGTTGGAAGCCGAATACAAACGACTTGCATCGGAAAAGAACAAGGCAGGACAAAAGGGCAACGAAACACAATATAACGCCTTAAAGCAAGAACAGAAAGCTATTAAGGAAACCATTGCCGCTCGTAAACAAGTGATAACCGAGGCAGGCAAACAAGCCGACGCTTTAGCACAAGTAGAAAACAAGCTCAAACAAGAAGCCGCAGCAACACAAGCAACGGCTACACAACACACATCCTTACGTCAGCAAATCCGTGCATTGAAAGAAGAAATGGCGGATTTGGTAGCCAATGGCATTGACGAACAAAGCGAGGCGTATAAAAAACTTGTCAATGAATTAGGACGATTAACCGACATTCAAGGCGATATATCGCAACAAGGAACGGCGCTTGCAAATGACGAGGCCCAGATAGCAGGTGTCATTCAAGGTTTATCGGGCTTGTCGGGCGCATTTACAGCGGCACAAGGTGCAGTAAGTTTATTCGGTGGTGAGAACGAAGAACTCAACAAAATCATGCTAAAGGTGCAATCCCTAATGGCTATCACGATGGGATTGCAGCAGGTTCAACAGACCCTCAATAAGGATAGTGCCTTTTCACTTGTTACGCTTAACGGATTGAAACGTATGTGGAACAAGCTGACGGGCGAAAGCGCAACCGTGCAAGCAACGGAAAGCGTGGCAACCGAAGCCAATACCACGGCGCAAGCCGCCAACACCGCTACAACGGTAGCCGATACCGCCGCACAAACCGCCAACAATACATCGACCGCCGCAGGAACCGTGGCGCAAGCCGCTAACACAGCCGCAACCAACGTACAGACAGCCGCAACGGTAGCAGGAACAATTGCTACAAAGGCAATGACGTGGGCAATGAAAGGCTTGAAAGTCGCATTGATAACAACTGGTATCGGTGCGTTGGTCGTTGCCCTTGGTGAGCTTGTTAATTGGATTTCAGAAGCCATCAGTGCAACCGATGAAGCCGATGAGCGTATGGAAGCCATGAACGGTGTAATGGATGAGGGCGCAAAGGCTTACGGAAAGGCATCCGCAGAGGTACAAGGCTATCAGCAGAAGATAAACAACTTCAATGGGACAAAACGCCAAGAAAAAGCACTTGTTGAAGAATTAAATCAAAAGTACGGTTCGGCACTTGGCTATTATGACAGTCTTTCGCAATGGAAAGACGTGTTGAAGTCAAAGGGTGAGGCATATTGTCAAATGCTATTAAAAGAAGCCGAGGCGCAAGCATTGTTAAACAAGTACACCGAGGCGTTCACGGCATTGCAGGAGGTGCAACACAAAAAGGCAAGTGATTTCGGACATTGGTACACAACGGCAGCAGGCGACGAAGAACGCAAGAAAGAAGCGGAGGCAAAGGCTAAAGAAGAAGCCGACTTTTGGCTGTCAGAATACAAAAAGAGTATGAATGAGGCTAATAACATCGCATCGGATTTCAATATCGGTGGATATACACAGCCTACGAAGACAAAAACGAAGAAAGAAAAGAAAGATAAAGACAACTTCGACCCCAAGCAAGCGGCGTTGGAACAGAAGAAACTTATCGACGAATATGCAAAGAACGTCAAAAAGTATCTTTACGATGCACAGCAGGATATTGCCGATATGACACTTTCAAGCATGACCGAGGGGATTTCAAAGGAAATCAGTGCGGCAAGTTTGAAGATGCAGAAATCGTTGTATTCGTGGGACGACAAGTTGAAGCAGCTTGCAGACTTGAAGAAGAATACCGCAAAGGAAATCTATCTCAAAAATAAGGACGCAACCGAGGTGAAGTGGGCGCAAACCGCCGACGGAAAGAAAACCGATAAGGAATGGCAGGACGAGGTATTGAAAGACGAAAAAGTTGCAACAGAATACTATCGTGTGCGTAAGCAAATCACAGAGAATGGAGAAAAAGAAATACAGAACATCCGCCAAAAGTACGATGACCAACTTATCGAGCAGTTCGGAACACGCAATCAAAAGATAGAATTGCTTGAACGTCAGTGGCAAGAAAAATTAGCTTTCATTCCAGAACAATATATGGATGAAGCCATTCAGCAAATGGATGAAGAATTTGGAAAGCTCGAAGCCGAAAAGTTAAAAGATAGCATCAACTGGGAAACCATATTCAATGACCTTGACAAAATGAGTGTCGGCTATCTTACCGACTTAAAGGGTAAGTTGCAAAAATTCTTGAAAGAGAACAAGGAATTGCCCATCGAAAGCATCAAGGAGATAACCCAAAAGATGCACGATATAGACGATGCCATCGACAAGGAAAATGATACATTCGGAATCCTTTTGCCGACGCTTGAAGCCTACAAGCGTGAAAAGCAGGAAGCGGCGGACGCACAAGAACGTCTTGCAGATGCAGTGTATCGTCAGGCGGAAGCCGAAATGAACCTTGAAAATGCGAAGCAAGCGATTGCCGACGAAATCAAGGCGGACACGGGCATTGTCATTGACCTAAAAGACATCAAGTTTGCAGGTAAGGACGACATTCTAAAGAATGTAACCGATACCAAGGCTCTTGAAAGACTTAACAAGTTATTCGGTGAGCTTGCACGAAACGAAAACAAAGTAAGCAAGGCGACCGAGAATAAGAACAAGGCGCAAGCGGAAGCTGACGAAGCCGAGGACAAAGCCAATCTTACATTGAAAGAACGTGCGCAGATTGCGGCGGAAGCATTGGGAAAACTCGGCGATAAGCTAACCGAAGTATCGGGATTGATGAATGAAATCGGACTTGGTAATTCGGGAGTTGGTAAGGCTATCAATAATGCCGCAAATGGCGTTAATTCGGCGGCTGGTGCGGCTGCTGATTATGCAAGTGGCAATTATATCGGTGCAGTTACAAAGGGCATTTCTGCTATCAAGTCGTTTGGCTCTATGTTGGGTATTGGTGGTGGCAACGCCGCCGAGACCGCCAAGAAGATTGCCGAATTGACGGCATCCAACGATGCTTTGAAAACTGCCATCGACGGACTGACAAAGAAGATGGACGAAAGCAACGGTGCAAAGTCGATTGCGTACTACAAGAAAGCATACGAGGCACAGGAGCGTTTGAACAAGAATATTGCCGACATCTTGAATGCGCAAATGCACTATCATTCGGCACACCATTCCAACGCCTACTATTGGAATCTGAACAAAAATAGCCTTTCGCAAATCAATGCCTTGTTGGGAACGTCGTTGCAAAACACGTGGTCGGACTTCTCGAAGCTAACCGCCGAGCAGATGAACGAAATACGCACCAATTTGCCCGATATTTGGCGTGAAATGTATAACCAAGGCAAGTATGGAGACCGATTCAAGGACGATTGGAACAACTATGCCGACCAAGCAGATAAGTTATCCGATTTGACGGCTTCAATCAACGAGAAGTTAATCGGCATGTCATTCGATGGCTTGCGAGACAATTTCGTGTCGGAATTGATGGATATGCAAAACGATGCGTCCAAATTCTCCGCCGACTTTACCAAGAATATGCAACAATCATTGCTAAAAGCTATGATTGCTAACAAGTACGATGAGCAACTAAAGAAGTGGTACGACAAGCTGGGAAAGGCATTACAGGAGAATGGCGGTGAGCTTGGTACGGCGGCTATTGATAGTTTCAAAAAGGAGTACGATGCTATGGTTAATGGCATGATTGCAATACGAGACCAGGCTGCAAAGATAACGGGCTACACGGATGATAGCACCCGTGAGGGCACAAGCAAAGGTATTGCCACGGCATCGCAGGATAGCGTGGACGAAAACAATGCACGCCTAACTACCATACAAGGGCACACCTATACTTTGGTACAGGGGCTTGCAGAATTGAACAATACAGGTGCGCAAATATTGCAACACGTTGCAGGTATCAAGGATGATACAAAGGATATTCGGGAAAACGTATCGAATATCGGCGACGACTTACGGACGGTACGCAACGAGATTGAGGACATTTCAACACGAGGTGTAAGATTGAAGAATTGATGAAGTACGATGGCAAATTATTCATAGACGAAGCCGACGCATATACGGAATACGGTGTATTCGTTGAGCAGTATGGGTATAAAGAACTCATACAGATGCCGTCGTTCAAGAAGGTTGACACGACCGAATGGCTCGAATTTGACGGCGTGGAAGCAGACCTCATTTCCCCTGTTCTCGACACACGGCAGCTGCAAATCCAATTCTGTATCACGAATATCAGAGATGCGGAGGATTTCTTCGATGACCTTACCACATGCGCATATCACACATTCTATTTCGTAGAACTCAAAAAGACATATAAGCTGAGAATGATATCTAACGGCTCATTCTCATCTTTCATCAAACTCGGAAAACTCACTCTTACATTTGCTGATGATTTCCCTGCCGTGCCATCAGGGGAATACTATCAGTTTGGTAAGAGCGAAATCCGACAATCGGGGTATGAGCTTGATGGATTGGATTTATCTCAGTTCGGCTCTTATGTCCTCAGAGGCACGGACGATAGCATCAGGAAAGCTGCCAATGTGAGGGATAATTTGAAGATTAGCGTCAACTCGGTTGCAGGACTTTCGTATGACGATGAGAGCGTCTATTTCAAGACAAAAGATGTTACCCTGGAACTCCTTATCGATGCAACGGATATAGATGAGTTTTGGGCGCGATACAATGCGCTTTTTTCTATTCTCATGCAGCCTGAGCAGAGGACTTTCTATTTCTCTGTCCTCTCGGCTGAATATGATTGCTATTACAAGACAAGCGCAGTCTCTAAGTTCGAGATAATACCCAATGGCAGAGTGTGGTGTGAGTTCTCGGTTGTTTTGGTGTTCACTGCCTATCGTCCTGAAAGCTCATGGATGCTCCTTGCAACTGAGGATTTCGATTGGGTTATCACAGAGGATGGCTTGGCTCGTATCAAGGTACGCCCGAAATACGGCATCTCTCTACTCGTTACAGAGGATGGCAAGTACATCATCACAGAAAGCGATAGTGACAAAATTTATATCAACAATCAAAAGTAATATGGCAGACCAAAAGAAACGAATTTCAGAATTGCCCTTGGTCGGCAGTACCAAGGGACTTATGACATTAGGTGTCAATGCTCAAAACGAGAGCGTGAAAGTACCTTTGGGCGACCTGATTGCAGAAAAAGCCGCGACGGCCGAGATGTCGGAGAAGTTTGCGAGCGTGGCACAACAAATCGCCGCTTTGCTCTCAGAGGTGAAAACCAAAGCTCCGGCGACCGAGGTGAAAAACCAAATCACATCTCTCAACGCCCATCTGCAAAACTTGGAGGAGGAACTGGACACGCTCACTGCCGAAGTGGGAACAAAAGCCCAAGACGAGGAAATGCAGCGACTTATCCTTGAGCTGCGCTCCCTCCTACAAACCCTCCAGGAGGAAACCCATCAAAAAATCAGCAGCATCCGCTTCGACCCCAACGAAGATATGGTGGTGGCTTCCATCCACACGCTCTTAGATTCGGGCGTTCCCTTCCCCGCTGCCACACAACAGAAGGCGGGCGTCATGACGGCCGCGGACAAAAAAGAACTCGCCAAGGTGCAAACCATCATCCAACAACTCGGGCAGATGGGAGAAACTCGGCATGCTCCACCACTTGGGCACATTCGAAACGCAGGGCGAGGCGCGCCAAGCTGCGGCCTCGAACCACGTGGTGTACGACTTAGAAAACGTGCGTTTCCTCACCTACACCAAGCAAAGTGCCTCGGGCAATCCCAATCAGGGCTTCATCCTGCAAACCGTCGACAAAGAGCGCCAAATGACATCCCAGCTGGAATTCTTCATGGGACACCTTTCCCAGCGCGACATCTCGTGGAATCAGAACTCGGGCGCCGTGCGCGCCTTCAAGTGGGAGGAAATCGGCGCACTGAAGTTTACCACCGAAGAGCGCGAGGAGAAAACGTGGCTCGTGGTGAAAAACTATGAAAATAGCCTCGTGGCACGCGTGGCGCTGCCAGACGCTTCCTCGATTCCTACGCTCAACTTCCCCGACAAGCCGCTCGACACACTCCTGCGCGAAATCCTCGACGCCCACGGTGCTGGCTTTGCCTGCAATATCCTCTGCAAAGCTCCCAGAGTGGAGGACTTCTTTGATAAATGGGACTTCGTGTTCGTGGGCCGCGCGGAAGTGACAGAATGGCGCAACTATAGCTATAAAAGCCCGCAGCAGCAGCTCTTAGATGTGCGCAACCGCATGGTACGCGTGGACGGCGTCATAAGCTTCTACAGATACAAAGGGCAAACCGAATCCGACCCCGTAGAAATATCTGTCGGCGTTCGCTGGGCCGCCAGCTATGAGAAAATGCAAGTAAAGGATTCAACCAATTACACGATTTATTCCAAACTCTTCCCCGTCGTAGCTCCCACCCGCTTTGAAAACGAATAACCTACTCCCCTGCTATGAGTCAAAAAAGAGGATATTCGGACGCTTTTACTTCAATTACAGAAAGGATAATGCAGAATGATTAAGCTCTATTACTATACCAACGATAATGTGGCAGAGTTCAAGTTTGCAGGGAATGCCATTCTCTCAGCGTTAGACCTCGCTCAATATAAAGTTCTGAAAGCTCAGAGCCTTGGAGTGTCTGCCGTGTCATCGCTCTCGAATATCGCCATTCGGGAACTGACACTTTCTGCCGCTGCTGAGATATACAAGCGCAAGGTTACGCTCGAAGTGCAGGAAAGCGACACGAGTTACCGCTATCGTTCCTTGATGGCAAAGCCTCAACTTGTGTTGAAGTTTTCATTGCCTGAATACATCGAGTTTCCGATAGGCACATGGTGCGACTACGAGGGCGAGCGTTACACGCTGAATCAATCACAGAACATCAAGAAAAACGGCACACGGAACATTGAATACACATTGACAATGGGCGGAGAAGAAGATAAGATGAGCATCTTCAAGATGCGCAATACCATCGACCACCGCTTGAAATGGTCGATGTGTGCCAAACCGCGCGAGTTTGTGGAGGAAATTGTCAAGAACCTTAACGAAAGGATGGGCGAAAATGTATGGTCGGTAGGAACGTGCATCGAACACACCGAAAAAACAGTGGAGTTTAACCATACATACATTGATGCCGCTTTACAAAGCGTCGCCGATGCTTTTGAAACGGAATGGGAAATCGTCAATCACACGATTTCTTTACATAAGGTGGAATACTTCAAGGACATACCCCTGCCGCTTTCATACGGCAAGGGAAATGGATTCGTGCCTGGAGTTGGGCGAACAACGGCAAGCAACGAGCAGCCCATCAAACGCCTATACATACAAGGTGGTGAGCGCAATATCGACCGTTCAAAGTATGGTTCGGCGGAATTGCTCTTGCCGAAAGGACAGACGTATGATTACGAGGGGCGGACATATAAGGCAGATGCCGATGGGTATTACATTGAACGCATTGATAAGGTGTCCGATGCCGTCAAGGAGGATAGCTTGGATTGTTCAGAAACATATCCGTCAAGAGTGAGCAAGGTGTCGTCCGTTGAGGTGGTCAATGCTGCCAAGAATTTCTACGACATTATCGACAATACCATCCCCGACGCATTGAACTTCAATGATTACCTTATCAAAGGTAGCAACATGACGATTATCTTTCAGTCGGGCATGTTGGCGAGCAAGGAGTTTGAATTGAAGTATAAGCACGCAGAACGCCGTTTTGAAATCGTGCCGCAAGAGATTGATGGTGTAACGATGCCTAACGACACATGGAAGCCGCAAGTCGGTGATACATACGCCGTATTTGGGTGTATGCTCCCCCGATGCCTATATTTGCGACAATACAACTAAAACGGGTGCATCTTGGGATATGTTCAAAGAGGGCGTAAAGTATCTTTACGAACATGAAGACCAAAAGTTCACTTTTACGGGGACATTGCAAGGATTATATGCTAAGCGCAATTGGGAGAATATAGGTGGACGGTTGAAAGTCGGTAGCTATATCCACTTTTCGGATGGGCAATTCGCAAAGGATGGCATCGACATTCGTATAACGGGAGTTAAGGACTTCTTAAACACACCGCATTCGCCAACGCTTGAATTGTCTAATTCTGTATCAGGCAAGAGTGTAAGTTCACAATTAAAGGAAATTGATAATCAAGAGGTTGTTATTAGTGATACAAAGAAGTCTATCATTGAGTTTACAAAACGGCGTTTTCGTGATGCAAAAGAAACGATAGAAATGCTTGATGATTCTTTGTTGAATTATTCGCAATCAGTGAATCCAATCATGGTTCAGACCATGGCCGCACTTGTTGGAGATGAAAGTCTGCAATTTCGATTTATCAAGAGTAAAGAGGACTTCACACCTACCGATTTGCCTGTGTCTTACGACAAAGCCACGAAGCAGCTAATTGTATCGGCTCCGTCATACTTGCAACACATGACCCTCGGCATCAATGCCATATCAAGTAATCATGCTAACACTGATTATAAAGTGTGGCAGATAAACCCGTACACGTCAGCCGTTCTTGATGATGCGAAAAAGAAATATTATCTATACGCAAAGGTAAGCCAAGACACTGCAAATATTGGAGAATTTATGTTATCCACTAAATCAATAGAAATGGACGGTGAAAGTGGCTACTATTATCTATTAGTCGGCATCCTTAATTCGGAAATGGACGGTGAGCGAAGCTACGTATCGTTATATGGTTTTACGGAAATACTCCCAGGACGTATCACCACCGATAAAATCGTAAGCGCAGATGGGTTGAATTACATTGATTTGGTCAATAATACAATGGCTTTGGGGAAAAGCCTAAAATACATCAATGGAACCCTATATCTTGATTTCTTATTTTCCAATGGTGCCAATATAGGAGGATGGATATTCGACTCAGGGGTGTTAAAATCCCAAGATGGTACGTGTATTCTTGATGGCATAAATGGTTTGATTTTAGCAAATGGTTTTTTACGAAAACAAATGTTACACATAAATTCCAAAAATATTGCAAAATACACGCATAGTATTGATGACATTAAAACTATAGACTACTTTACGGCAGGCGCACTCTTAACGATTGATTACATAGAAGAACAAATATGCTATTTCCCGTCCATTATTACAGGAACAGAAAGCACACAAAAAAAAGATTACGCACGGTCTTTTATCGGACAAGCTATTGTTATTTACAATAACAGCGGAAACGAAATAGGGGTTAGCGGTGCGTTAAAGAAACCTAATAATGATGATTTTGTTTCACCAATATTAAGAAATAGGCACTATCTTTTTGCACAATGCAAAATCAGGACGACCACAGATGGAATAGAGCAAGTTTATTGGGAATATTTTACCGGAGGATATTAGTGTTAAAAAATGTTAGCACACGCAAGGAGATACTTAATAAGTATCGTTTTGCTAAATTTGTACAGAAGTAATAATAAATATATGGATAATGGAATTTTGAGAAATGGGTTGGTATGGGCTATCATGGGAAATGAGGCATTAACCGCCTTGTATGACCTACGTTGGATGATAGCCGCAGTTATTATGCTGTTATTTGCAGATGCCTATACGGGAACAAGAGAAAGTTTTATGTTGTTTGACGCCGCAAAGGAACGTGGAGATAGAGAGGGGATGGCGAGACATCGTTTCCACTTATCAAGGTTTACACGTAGAACAGTATGTAAGTTGATAGAATATCTTACTTATATGCTTCTTGGATGTATTTTTGGATTTGCAATATTTGAGCCTTGCGGGATATGCAATCATATTATTTCGGCTTGCATAGGGCTTTCTGTTGGTGCTGCATGTGAAATTTCAAGCATATTAGGGCACATGCTTAAATTGCATCACATAACACTCCCGCGTTTCACATGGGGAACAGCTGGATTATTCTTTGGCAAGGTAATAGCAATTTTTTTGAAACATAAGAATGCGGATTTAGGAGAAGCCGTAGAAGAGACTGTTGAACAAACATTCAAAAAAGAACAAAAATAATGAGAACCATTAAAGAAATAATCGTGCATTGTTCGGCAACGCAAGAGGGTAAGGATTTCACAATTGTCGATATAGATAGATGGCATCGACAACGTGGGTTTACTAAAATCGGTTATCATTATGTGATATACCGCGACGGAACAATACATGTTGGTAGAAATGAAAGTGAAGTTGGTGCACATTGCCTTGGGCATAATCAAAACTCTATCGGGATATGCTATATCGGAGGGCTGTCTTCCGATGGTAAGACGCCCAAAGACACGCGAACAGACGCACAGAAGAAAGCACTAACAACGTTGTTACAGGCGTTGAAAAAGAAATATCCATCCGCATCTATACACGGGCATAGAGACTTTGCAAAAAAGGCTTGTCCGTCATTTGATGCAACGAAAGAATATATGAACTTATGAGAAAGTATCAATTGTTTGTTATTGTAGCCCTTTTTGTGGCTTTGGTGGGATGTAAGACAAAAGAAAGGGCTATCGCTCCGACATCCGTCGAAAATACGATAATAAAGACCGTAACGCGTACAGAGTGGAAAACCGATACAGTGTTTGTAAAGATACCCTTGCAGATGGCGGAGCGAACAACTAAGGATAGTGTTAGTTTCCTTGAAAACGAATATGCAAAGTCAGAAGCACGTATCAACCCCGATGGAACTTTGTTCCATGACTTAAAAACAAAGCCCCAAAACAAGCCTGTTAAAGTTCAGAAGCAAATAGAACATAGGGATACGGTTATATACAAAGATAAACAAATAAAAGTTCCCGTACCTGTCGAAAAGGAGTTGAATTTTTGGCAGAAGACATCTATAAAATACTTTCCCTATATGCTTGCCGCACTATTCGCAGTGTTAGGATATGTATTAAGAAAGCCGATATGGAAATTTGTAAGAAGATTTATATAAAAGCCATTTTTAGATAAATGTAGTTTTGTGTTTTGCAAACAGGAGGGCGGTTGAATGTGAATTTAGCCGCCCTTATCTTGTCTCATTCATAGGAAATGAGTAACTTTGTGCCAACTGATAATATTTTTCAGTTGCGTTGAATGCCTCCCGATGTAGCTGATGCAAATTCAGGGAGGTTTTTTGTATATTTTGTTACCAGTTTGTTACTTATATACAGATATAAAAGGAATAACAAACTATGTATCAATAAGATATGGATATAGAATAATTTCTGTGTCGGGAAATAAAAAAGAGTAGAATGGCCATCAATATCTTCCCTACCTGTGTTACACAACAAAGACATTTTCAGATAATTATAGATTTGTGGTGTTGGAAACAAATCCTCGAAGGATTTTTGTAAATCTCGCAAATCCTTGAAAATCTGTTTTGCTTGATAATCATTTTTACTACTACTCAATAACTGTTTAAACTCTTTGTAATCTAATGCTTTTAACGATTTCCTTCGGAGAGCATAGAATTCCAGCAGCAGCCTCATTGGCTTAGATGTATTAAAATTATTGGTATTCGATAAAACTTTTGGGAGTTATCTGTGTTATATAAAATAACGTGAGTTCGACGAATTCAGAACAATGCAAGCTGTGTATCAATAGTCCTTTGTACATTGATGCACGGTTTCTTGGAAACAGACAATAGGCAGCAATGGCTCCTAATAAGTTGACGATGAAATGATACTGTCCTAAAAAAGTGTGTAAGCTCCAAAGTTCTTATATTTGTAGTGAATAAAAAAATCAAAGAAAGAACAATGAAGCTTACAAGAGAACAAAGATCGGAATTAATTTCTGAAATGGCCTCAAGTGAGGCAGGTTTTAAAGAGTTGGTTCGCGTGCTTTTGGATAGTTTTTCCAAGCAGGAGCGCGCCCTCTTTCTCGCGGAACATGCGGGTGAACAAGCCAATGGTTTCCGTCCCCGTCGTTGGCGGGGCCATGGTTGGAGTTTCCAACTTCGCATCCCTCGTACGCGCTCCAATGCTTTTCAACCAATGATTCTTGGTATTTTATCCTCTCAGGAGCGTGAGCGCACGCAGCTTTTTTACGAGTTGTATTCCCGTGGACTCTCCTGTGAAGACATTGCCGAGGTGGGTCGCCGCATCTACGGTCACCTTTACAGCAAACAGCAGGTGAGCTATCTGGCTGGGGCTTGTTATAAGGAGATCCAAGAGTGGCTTTCGCGCCAACTTTCTCCTCACTATTTAGCCGTCTACATCGATGCCACGTTCTGTTCCACGCGTCGCGACGGGAGCGTCTCAAAGGAGGCTTACTACACGATGTTGGGACTACTGCCCGACGGCAGTCGCGAGGTGCTCACGGTGGTAAATCACCCCACAGAAGGCGCAATTGCTTGGGAAATGGAGTTGCAAGCCCTCAAGGAACGCGGTGTGAAACAAATCGACTTGATTATATCCGATGCTTTGAGCGGCATCGAAAATGCGGTATGTTCGGCTTTTCCCACGGCACTGCACCAACTTTGCGTTGTGCATTTCAAACGGAAAGTGTTGAACACCGTCTCCTCAAAAGACAAAGCCGAGGTCGGCGAGGAACTCAAAGAACTCTTTCCTATAGAGCATACCGACATGATGCCTCTTGCGGCCTATGAGAAATTGCGTACCTTTGCGCAGCGTTGGGGCAAAAAGTACCCGAGCCTTGCCCGTTTGGGCAATGAGCGCAACGCGGCCTATTTTACCTATTTGAGGTTCTCCGAAAGTGTGCGTCGAATGATTTAACCCAAATTCGGTTTAAGAAACGCTCTTTCATGAGTTTCTTAAACCGCACACGCATCCTTTCGGCCTTGCCCTAAAACCGAAGTATAATTGTTTCACGCAAATTATAGGTTAGAATAAAAGTGAGCTGTTTTTACACCCTGCTTTTGCATCCCTCTCAAACTCCATATTGATGGAAGGTTTGGTGTCGTAGAAAGCATACGCAGCAATGCCAGCTAAAAGGTTAACGATGAAATTAGAGATACTTCTATGGCGCGTGTGAACTATCTGTGCAACGTTCTTCAACATATCATTGATAGTCTCTATGATACTTCTCTTGCGAAGCATGATTTTATCATGCACATCCATTAATCTGTTCTTCATATTAGTTCGTATTCCTGTTACGATGTGCACACCTCTATCAAAGAGTGAAGCAAACAGTGATTGAGAAATATAACCTTTATCGGCATATAATTTTCCAAATAAATCCTTCGTTAAATCGTTGAATACTTTTTGGTTACGGTCGTCTACATTGGCTCTGGTTAGAGCAAAATTGAGTAGTTCTCCTCGTTCATTACACAAAAGATGAAGTTTGAATCCATAGTACCATCCCATCGTACTTTTCCCCTTCTGGGCGTACCCTTTGAATACGCGATTACGGGATTGTCTCTTATTTTCGCACACTGGAATACGTGTAGAATCGATAAAGGCTATTCCGGTACATTCGCCCATTAATCCCAGTTTGAGAAAGAGCAATAGGGGTATTGCAACACGAGGCATACGCTCAACAAAGCGTGTATATGAGAGTAGATTGGGAAACTCTTTTTTTAGTTCTCGACAAACATAAAAGAGATAGAAATGTTTGAAATTCCGAAATGTATTGCTGTGAAACAATATGAGAATTGTGATCATTTCAGCATCACTCATTCGTCCTTTTCTCTTGCGATGTTTTGGACTATTGGCAGAGGGATTTGAGAGCGAAAGAGAGGTTTTGTTCAATTCTAAATGATATTCTTTGCAGAAATCATCTGCAATACAATAGATTTCCGTAACTTTGCTGACAAGTTTCATGAGGATTGTTATTTTGTTATATGATTGATTTTCAACAGTAAATATACAAAAAACAATCCTCTTTTTCGGCTTTTATTGAAACTTTTTTTGAGGAAAAAGAAGTATTGCTTATCCCGAATTGGGGTATTTACTCTACTAACTGGGTGGAACGATTGAATCGAAGTTACAAGCGCACCTTGCTCATGCGCGGGGCGATGCCTTCTCCCGCCTCTGTAGTTTATCTCTTGGGATCTGTTGCCAAGGAGAAAACGGAAGGGACGTATGCAAGACGGCTACCGTATTTTGGAGAGTGGAAAATATGGTAAAAAGGCAAAGAAATATCAACATTACAAATTGCCCTCATGCTTGGGAAACCCAAGCATGAGGGCAAGGACGAGGAGAATCTTACACACTTTTTCAGATATTACCGATGAAATTGTCAAAGCATCTATGTCTGGAGTGTTCCACCTGCGCAATGTTCTTTAGTTTATCATTCACCGTCTCTATAATGGCTCTTTTTCTGAGTAAAAGTCTATCTGAAACACTCATTAACGCTCCTTTCATGTTACTTTTCAATTTGGTAATAACCCCAATTCGATTTAAGAAACGCTCTTTCATGAGTTTCTTAAACCGAATTGGGGTTACAAGAAAGAGTTCCAAGGGAATAGTAGTTTCGCCATTTCTTACAGCATCCTGCACTCCGCCAAACACTTGTCCGTATTGAGTTGCTGTACGTAATGCTGATTCCAGCTTTATATCACACTGGATAGACAATATACAAATAGCTTCTATCTGTGGATAATAGCTCTGCACTGCTTGCTGTCGAGAAGTTGGTGTATCTAGACTATTATTATGTTACATTTACCTCCTCAGATTCGTTGAGGACTCGGTAATATTTTGCTTGAACGTCCATATTTTATTTATAATAATGAGTTAATGTATTCGCAAGGTTGCGCATCTGATCTCGAAGTTTCTTAGGTTCCAACACTTCCACCTGATCTCCTTGTTGCATGATGAGCTGAAGAAAATCATAGGTTAGCTTTACATCATATGAAAATGTCGTTGACTCTTCATTACTCTCAACCTCTTGTTGTAAATCGTGAAGTGGCAATGTACGTAAGTAGTCTGGTGCATTCCAATATGCCCTCAGAACTACATGTTCAATCGGATCATCACTCGGGATAATACCAGTACATCCTTCATAGAACTTCTTCATGTCGCAACCTTTTTTATCTTAAAAGTCTTATCAAGAATTGTAACTTCATTGATACGATCAAGACCATACGCACGTATTTCTTTTCGAGGTGAATAACCTTCTTCTCCCTTATGTTTCTTATTGAGCATAACATAGTAAGGATTGTTAGCGATAATGTACCAACGACGCTTGACTACTTTAAGGCAGTAAGGTTCAATTTCAAAAGTGTTTGTATAGTCCTTGCCGAATCCTTGGTGTGTGATCTCCATAACTTTATTTTCACGCATTGCCTGCATGAATATGGTTAACCAAGTATGTCCAGAAGAAATATCTTCAAACTCAACTCGCTCTTGTAACTTGCTATCAGCCTGTATCTGGTTTAATGTAGCCTACGAATCAACAAGCCAGCTTCGTAAGCCATCACCTTCAAGTCCATGAGGATTCACAATGTGATATTTATACCCCTTTACATCAGGATCAAGTTCAATGATAATATTGAATATGTCCATAATGGCTTTACGATGATTATGGAATGTACGAAGAGGTAACTCGTCACTATCTCCATAACTCAAACCGCTCTGTTGCCACTTTTCGCAAACTTCCTTGTAAGAAAGATGTTTATAGTGGCGGAACGTATCTACGAGCCAAACATATCTTCCAAATTGATTTGCAGGCATAATGTTATTTATTATTTAGTTGCTTCAAAGTACTTTCTTAACCATTCTTTAGTCGAGTTGAATCTAATTCCACGATTCACAAACATAGGATGATAGAAAGCATTTTTTATAAAGTCCTTATTGCAATAAGCTTTCTGGCGGTCAGATAATAGAGAGAATATCCTTTCTGAATACTTACGACCAGAGTTCATTCCATCCTTTCCCCAACCCAAATACACATTATCAATGTCTGAGACGGAAGCAATATCTTCTTCAATGGTTATCAGATTGTGGATGTCAGGATGCTGAGCAATGGTATTCAATGCCTTTGAAAGATTTGGCTCTCTTAGATTATACAAATTGAATAATCTAATTACTCCATTCAATTCTCTATTTTCATCAATATAACTTCCATTAAGTATTTTCTTTAAAAAACGCATTGTCGGATCTATAGAAGCGACTTGCCAATGCTCTTTGTCATCAATACTATTCAGCATTGTAAGTTCATTATCAGAGATAGACATATTACAAGGCGCAGAAGACCCCGGATTGATCAACCATATGGCTCCAATCGTTTTTCCAGGAATCTCCGAACTGCAATATTGATTCTTCCCTAATACTAATGAAAAGAATCAATATCAATAAATTGAGCGAAAACTTTCATTTGCTTTGCTTTAATTCTATTTATAAAAGGAACGAGTTCCTATGAAATAAAACGGCATACCTTCATTTTTATTGTGTAACCGTATAGATAACTACTGTTTTCTTATAAAAAACCAATTATTTGTGAGTGATCTGGCATATCTTGAGTATCAGAACGTAGCATTTGCCTTCGATGTTCAGGACTTAATTCATGTCTTAGACAGATATTCCTTGCTTCAACTTCGCCAGCCAGTCTCAAATAACGTAGCCCACCTTTAGTGTTATCACCGCCACGAGCAAAATTCTCCTCCTCTTGAATGAGATGTTGAACTTCATGCAATAACACCCCTTCTGTTTGAAACTCGAATGGTGAATTGGCAGTACCCATGCAAACCATCATAGCATATTCTTTAGGATGGAAATATCCAGCAAACTGTCTTGTAGGTGTGTACATTGCGAATAATCTTAATCTTTCAAATGCAGGATATGCAATGAGTAAAGTTGTATCATGCATACAATATCGTATATTGATTGGTTCTCCAAAGTGTCTTTTTATATAATCCTCTATTTTTCAGTTGTATGGAAAGGATCGTAAAATTTCGTACCGCCATTTGCCATCAATACCGGTTTCCCATCCTGTTTCTTGTTTGATAGAGCGCATATCAATAGCTTTACATAACAAATCAATTGCTTTTCTCTGACACTTAATGAGCCCCATAGAAGAGTCATTCATATCGATTCTTTCAGCTCCTCGAACACCAATATAGCTCATATTACCATCTATCTGGAGAGTTTATAATATCTGTTTTGCCATCAATATATTCTTGAATACACTGTCGAATCCCATCCAACCTTGGCGAACAAGGCATCTCATCAATAAAAGCCAGAGCCACTTTCTTATCAGGGGATAAAAACAGCATTTCATCCTCAAACCTGGCTACATATAAGCCATTTGGTTCCAGATATTCACTATCAAGAATTGCTTGAAGTTGATATTGAAACTCTTGTCTAAACTTCACATGACCAGCCTTCTCCTTATTCTCAATCACAAGTCTTAGCTCATGACATATTTCACGTATTTCAGCTAAAGAAGGTTGATCCTTCTGTAAATTGTTTCTTTGATAAACACTACGAGAATAATAGACTTTCCAATTCATGTAGTTACGACGGAGAGCATCCATAGTACTACGTGAGTTAAGTGGCTGTCCTTTGAGCGCCATTGTTTCCTTTGAAAGATTATAATGTTCAGTATGTTTGAAAACAGGTTTACCCTTCTGGCTTTTCTTTATAATCGGAGCTGATATTCTCAATAGAAGCTTTTCTTTTAATGGAGGCATTGGAATCTCATCTGCATCCTTCCAATCTAAGGCTTCCCAAGGTTCGTTACTATCTCGTTCTGAACGGGAAACGAACTCCTTCACATCGCCATAAGTAATCTGATCTCGAGGAACTATTATCACAGCATCCATCTGTGACAAGACCTGAATTATTGTTTGAAACGATTCAGATTCAAAGCACAACGATTCTGTTTGATAATGAATCTGATTCTTACGCTTCTTCGTTCCTTTTTTTCAATTTTTATCATAGATTGAAGATATTGCACTTCCTACAAAATATGTGCGTATTCCATCAAGATATTTTTCGCTTTCAAATGTCTTGGAGTCTGTATCAAACACGCTAATAACAAATTTAATCAAAGAATCAGAGATCCTATAAGGGAGCAGAGAGAATCTCACACTCAACCCCGCAATAGTATAGCTGGTATTCGTTTTGGTCGCATATTTGATACCTTCATTCAAAGGAATAGATACCGATTTAATAGCCCTCTGATTTTTTTGATTCATCCTTTGGAAGAAGTAATCCTGTTTGCGTCATACTTTCCCCTTCTACTTTCCCCTTCAACGAGAATGTGATGAATCGGGGTCTAAGCTCTGCAAGGGCAGGATGTACAAAAGCTCCAAGTATATTTCCTGTGATAATCTTGCGCTCAACAAATTTATTATTATTGGCTACAATTTCTGCTTGCCAACGTTGCGCACTCAGGTACATCGAATCTGAGTTTAGTATTTCCATGAGACGCTCATAATTACTCCATTTACTATTGTGTACCAAGTTAATGCGAATTTCAGTATATACGGCAGTTAAAGCAAATACAAATTCGACACGGCTTGGAAGAAATTTGTTTTTGTCTTCTTTCCCAAAATGAATATCACGTAATACAGCCATAACATTTCCTGGGCTATCTTCATCTCCCAACTGGTTGCTGATATTGTTATATCCCTTACCAATTATTGCTTTAGTAAGGACTTCAATAAGTCGTTTCTTTTCTGCAGATTTTTCTTCAGCTCTTTCTTTTCCCTTTCAATGAGATGGTTATATTCATTCGAGAAGGAAACAAGTTTTCGCATAATCTGCTTGGCTTTTTTATGCTTGGCAACATCGTCAAAAAGCGAATCATCCCAGTCGTCAGAAGAGATATAGGCTCTTTGCAACCAGATTTCAGCTACCTTTTCGTCGCTACAATAGTTCACAAGAACACGTTTGGCACTTTCAAATAATAAAGACTGACGTTCCTTAAACTGCCCCCGTATCACTTTATTGTGACGGGTATAGTAATCCCTTACTTGCTTTTGTAGCAAAGGATTCTCTTTATAAGTTTTTCCATATTGCTTTCTTGCTTGTTCGCAATACTCCATTAAGGTTCTATATGAATATGGAAAGGTCTTTTGCTTACACTTATATACAGAAAGATAAGAACATCCACCCAATGTAGATTCAGCCTTTGCAGTAGTGAATAACTCTTCTTGAACAAATTCAGCCTCAAAGTCACGGAACTCTCGTTCCAGATCCCATTGATTTATACGACGTAACTCAGCCTCAAGAGATGTATATGCAGCCATGAGATCATCTATAATATCCTTTTGGGCAGTGACGCTAAGCATCGCTAAACGTGCAAGGAGTTTACTTGCTGTTATTGTACCTTTCAATCCCAGGACCAATGCCAATTCAGGATGTTCGCCAATATATTCAGAGGCTACTTCGTTACCATATTTATTGCTAATATCAATAAAGTCAGCTTGTTCCCTGTCTTGATCTTGCCATGCAGCTGTATTTGCACTCAAAGATCGCAACTTAGCTCTGAGCATCATGTTAAGTCGTTTTTCAGAAGGAATAGATGTAATAATGTATTCATATAAAGGTGGCAGATCCATTCTCTGACCAGTTCGGTTAATACGTCCACGCTTCTGTAAGTCAATATTTACATCAAGATCATTCTGAACAATCAGCATCTTACGCTGTCGTACCTGCTCATCTGGTACTTCAGTTGTAGATATTGCATGAGCACTTGCACCAATAGCTCCACATGCATTGACGAGTATTACATCCAACTTATTGTTTTGGAAGTCGTTGAAGATGTGATTTGAATGACGTTTTTTTCTGGGCATAATCTTTGCATTCACAAAGTCATCATTTCCCTCCGGTGATAGGTATTCCAACTGATGGCCACGTCCAGTGCATTCCTCAAAACGGATATTGAGGAAACTACCATCAGGCGAAACAAACTGTTCTTGCGTGATAAGTTGCCTTATCACGTCAATAGGTGACATCGGGAGATGAAACACTTCGTCCTTTACACCTTGTTTCGTGTATTTGTAGTAATCCCTATCTCATCAGCAATAGAAGACAGGGATAATAACTCTGGATCTTCTGAGTCTGTGACGAGATCAAATATTGGAGACGCATTCTCATCTTGCTCACTTGTACTTCTAACCGTCTTCTCTAATAATCTGAGCAATAATGCAGATATATCTCCACGGACCGCACCATCGTCCGATACAGTCACATCTTTAAGAATACATTCAAGAGTGTCACTCATTCCGATGACGACACTTCTTCCTTGTCTTACTTCGTCCACTGCGACTTGAGCAACTTTCTCTGCTTTCAGTGAAAGGAGAAGGACTTTATTGATATAGAAAAGCTGAACTCTTGTTGGGTAACACTTGTAATCAACGAGTTGTCCTTGCATTTTCGCTTGGTTTACTAATTCATGAACCATGGTTGATAGCTTAACTATCTCTCGAAAGAAATACATGACTTTATCAAAAAGTTCACCATGCACAACTATATCATCGTCAAGATATGTATAAACTGGCAGCGGAATACCCTCTGAGGAATGTTCACGACGTATCATTTGTCCCTCTGCAGCCAGACTTGAAGCAACATATTCTTGCATTGGAACGCCTCCACTATGCAGTGCTTTTTCCAGCGTATTCTCAGTTGCTAACGCACTTAATACTGTCCGTCGCATGAATGTAATAAGGCTTTCTGGTCGCTTGGCAAAAGTTGCTGACAGAAATACACATTGTGTTTGAACTGTTTCTGTAAGGATCCTGTTTATACCCTGTGTAATGACTGATATTTTGCCAGAACTGACACTACTACTACGATGAGCTTCATCAAAAATGAATAATACACGATGCTTTTCACACAATGATTGAAGGAAATCCAGACGTGCAGAGTCTCGTTTGGCATCCTTCAACTGTGAATAAGTTACCATAAGATAGTCGTATGCATCTAACGGTATGTTTCCACTTGAAATAATTTCCTGAAGGATTTTCTTTTTAGGAGCCTTATATACTATTTCATATTGATTTTGATAAAGCTGCATAAGTTCTGGTTCAGACTCAATATTATCTTCCTCTTCATCTATTGGAGACCATATTTCATCTGAAGTACTCGTTTCTCTATTGTCAATGATGTTGTCAAAGTCAACTACAGACACACCAGCATTAACGACTAATGGACGTGCATCTTTTATGCCAAGTGCCTTGCAATCTCTGTACATGTCACTGAACAAAGTATAACGCTCCGTAAAGAATATAGGAAGATAGCCAGATAACAAGCCATAGCGTATCATAGCTGCAGCCTGTCTGCCTTTACCAATACCTGTCTGGTCGCCAATAACAACAGATTGTGCTCTTTTTTCGATGTTATACATTGCTAAAGCTACACCATCTACTTGTTCTGCAGCCAATGCATCACAAAGCTCACTAATATTCATGTGTAATCTATTTGCAACATAACCACTAACATCACCACCTAAAGCTTCATTCAGTTTGAACAAAGCTTTTGTTGTATCTTCGGCAAGTTGAACAGGAACAACCGAACCCAATGACTCAACATGATTTGAGACACTTTCATATTTAGTTGATCTCACTCATAGACTATTCAAAATTCTTTTTCTTTTTGTAAGTTTGAAGCAATAATCATTATTCTCATTTCGTGTATATTGGATTTTTCTGCTAATCCCCACTTGCATGAAATATTTTGATGAAACATTTGAATAAAAGTGTTAATCGCTTCGTTTTCGCTCATCAGCATAGGATTATCTTTTGGACAGATAATGAATATTATGACCTTGTTTGCAGAAAATAGATCGTAATCACTGGCAATGCTACAAGTATGTAAAACTGCATCCTCAATAGCATCACCACAACGATTGATTCCTGTTGCTTTACCTGAAAGGACTATAGCATTTTCTGCGCCATCCATTAACTCCCTGACATCAGAGTTATCAATGGCAATGACAGCATCAAGGAGACAGAAGTGTTCCCCTGTCTCCTTGATGTTGCTTTCGTTAGGATGTTCAAAGAACCGATTTTTTTCATATCAGTTGCGTTTACGAACATTCCAAGACAGCCCCTTATTAGTTGAGAAATAGAGGCCTTTCTCGGTAGTGGCAAGTAACTCCTTGCCATTGTCCATCAAGTCAATAAACTTGCCATAGCTACTGCTACCGGCACAACGCTGGTTCCATGAAAGACCATTGTTCTTTGAATACTCCAGCTTCTTGCTGTCTTTTGATGAGATGCGAATTAGCTCATCACCATAATTGATCATCTGAGGCATAATGCGTTTTTTAAGTTGTTATTATAATAATGCTCTATACGGAATGCAAATATTCCGAAGAATCTGGGAGCAAAGGTACGACGCAAGGTGTGCCAAAAAAGTGCACAGGTTTCAACAAATTTTAAAAACAAGGAATTTTCTTCCAAAATACAAACCAAATGCAATTTGAAACCGAAGAACCATCCCATAGAGCTTTTCCCTCTTTGGGCTATGCCTTTGAAAAACTTTTGTGAATATGTATTCTTTGGTTCTTACAGACACGCAGTGGTGTGCTGTCAACGAAGCTTATGCCCGTGCATTTGCCCAACAGGACCTTCTTGATAAACAAGCTTAAGGGTATGACTACATCCTTTTCCAATTCTACTAAACGGTTATAAGAAACAACTTTGGGAAACAGATAGCGAAGATGCTTACATACTTTTTCAAGATAGAAATGTTTAAAGCAGCGATAACCGGAAGTGTGGAAAAGAATCATTATCAGCATGACTTCTGCCTTTGACATCGTGGAACTTCGATGATATTTTCTTTTTCCAGTAGGTTTTAGCGTATATTTTGCTGTTATAGCATCAAATAACTTGCAGAAGTCGTCTGCCATACAAAAGATTTCTGTAATTTTGTCTTCGGTGATCATAGCGATTTTTGTTTGTAATTATTTGTATTCCAACACCTTAAAATTACAACAAATTTCGCTAATCACCAAATTTATAGACACTTATAATTCGTCGAACTCACGTTATAAGTACTGTTATATATATGAATAATTAAACCTAAACTCGTTTGGCTTTTCTTTTAACCGAAAAACTATGCTTTTAAGAAGTCTTAACTCCTGTATTTTTGATAAGTCCGAAATAAAGAGTTAAATCTGCAAACCAAATGCAACATAAAATGAGCAGATTCAAGTTAGGGAGTGTTAATAGAGTTAATTTTAAAGACAAATTCAAATTCCTACAAAAAAACGCCTAAATATAGCGTAAAAACACTGCTACACAACGTATTACAAGTTTGGCTCAACTGTCGTTTCTTTTAGCTATTAACTCCTTAATTATCAACATTTTAACAACAATGTATCGAAAAAAATAAATAGCAAAGAAGTAGACAATAGCAAAACTGATGAACAAGCTTTGGTTATCGAATCAGACTAGCTGTTGATCTTTAAAGATTTTCATAAACACGCCTAAGTGCATAGCCCGAAAGCTAAGCAACTTAATAATTTATAAAAAGCAGATGCAATAAGAAATAAATTTGTACTTTTGCTCTCCAAAAGTGTTTCAACAATATATGCGCAAGGCCCTACTCTATATTTTCATTTCCTCACTCTTTTTGACGGGATGTAACGAAACAAACAATCTTTTGAAGTCATCTGACTATGACTATAAGTATGAAGCTGCCAAACAGCTTTATGCTGAAGGACATTACAATAGTGCTTCTTATCTCTTGCAAAACGTGTTAACAGCCATGAAAGGCTCTAACAAAGGAGAAGAAAGTCTTTATCTACTTGGACTAACCTCTTTAAAGTCCAAAAACTATGATGCTGCTTCTACCTACTTTAAGAAGTATAATGAAACCTACCCTAAAGGAATTTATGCAGAAGAGGCTAAATTCAACACAGGTATGGCTCTATATTTAGGTACTCCAGAACCTAAATTAGATCAAACAGCTACCTATCAAGCCGTTAATCAGTTTCAGCAGTTTTTAGACGCTTATCCAGCTAGTCATCTTAGAGAAAATGCGCAACAATGTATTTTCGAACTACAAGATAAACTTGTAGAGAAACAATATCTCAATGCTAAATTGTATTACGACCTAGGTTCTTATATTGGCAATGGCGTAAATGGTAACTATGAAGCATGTATCATAACAGCCGAAAATGCAATCAAAGATTTCCCTTACACAAAGCGTCGCGAGGATTTAGCATATCTTATTCTGAAAGCTAAGTTCGATTATGCTCATAATAGTATAGCTCAAAAACAAGAAGAACGCTTCAACGATGCAATAGATGAATATTATGGATTCTTGAATGAATATCCCGAGTCTAAATATCTTAAGGATGCAAAGGCTTATTACGACAAAACTCCTGTAAAATATAAACGTTCTACAAATAATTAAGACGAAGCCTTTCTTCTTTCGTTTTGCTCCCACTAGACACTTCAAAAAAAGAATATAATAAAGAATACGAATATGGATTACAAAAACAGCAAAGCCCCCACAAACACAGTCACGCACAACATTATGGACTTTGCCCGTGGTACAGGAAATGTCTACGAAAGCGTTGTCATTATGTCGAAGCGCGCTAATCAGATTGCAGCCCAGATGAAGGAAGATTTGAGCAAAAAGTTGAAAGAGTTTGCTCAAACTAATGACAATTTAGAAGAGACCTTTGAAAACCGCGAGCAAATTGAGATTTCTCGTTACTACGAAAAACTTCCTAAACCGACGTTAATTGCTATCGACGACTTCCTCCACGATAAAATCTATTATCGGAATCCGGCGAAGGAAAAAGACATGTTAGACTAAACCGTATTCAAGTATGTTACAACGCATTCAAAGCGTATATCTTCTATTGGCCGGATTGATTCCGGCCATAGCCTTATTCGCACCTTTAGCATTTTTCACCAAAGGAAATGGCTCATATATAATGATGGCAACAGGCTTTATGGCAGCTGAAATAGCGCCATACTCTGGTAGCTCTCAAATCCCTGGGGAATCGGCACCTTTGCAGTGCTGACCATCATTCTTTCGTTGCTCAACATCTTCAAATACAAAAACAGATCACTGCAAATAAAACTCTGCAACTGGACGGTTTTATGTATTGTTTTGTTCTATGTGGCTTATGTTGCTTATTGCATCATCTTTAGTCAAAACACTGCAACAGAATTCACACCAGCTCTCTGTGCTGGTGCCCCTGCTCTCTCTCTCATCTTTGTTATCTTAGCAAAAATGGCAGTCAAACGTGATGAAGCACTCGTTAGAGCAGCCGACAGAATTAGATAAAATAAAACAATGCTAAAGTAGGCTTGGCACCAATAGTTCAAACCTACTTTAGTTCTCCTATACCCCGATAAAACAAAGAGCCATGAGTCTCAACAAAGCTATGCTCATCGGCAATGTTGGAAAAGAACCCAATATCCGATATATAGACAACGGTGTTTGTACTGCCGCATTCCCTTTAGCCACAACTACTCCTGGTTATACTCTTCCCAATGGAACACAAGTACCAGAACGCACGGAATGGCACAACATTATGCTTTGGCGAAAATTGGCTGAAGTGGCAGAAAAATATGTACACAAAGGAGACAAACTCTACATTGAAGGAGAAATAAGGACAAGAAGTTATCAAGACAAAAAAGGCACAACACGATATATCACAGAAATTTGGGGGAAAGAAATGCAGATGCTTTCATCTAAACCCATAGTTGAATCAGCTCCTACAGGCAATACCGAAACAGATAAGCAAGAAGAGAATGCCACAACTTCTGATAAATCTTCACTTCCTTTCTGATGCGCCAGAGATCTCTTTTTGGCATGCCACCGAAACAGTAGAGGAACTTGTTTCTTTGCTCCCTGCAAAGAAACAATACAAAGAGGAAATAGAACAATTTGGAGCACTATTACGAAAAAAGGAAAGATTGGCAACTCGAGTACTCCTACACAGAGAATTAGGAGTAGAAGCTAACATCGACTATCTTCCCTCTTGCCGTCCAGTCCTCACCTTTCCTAAAAAAGAAATTAGCATTAGCCATTCACATAGCTATATAGCTTTCTCAACGGCAAAATTTCGCCACGGAATTGACATTGAAGTTTATGGTTCTAGAGCTTTGAAACTCCATAAAGCTTTCTTAAATGAATCAGAAGTTAAACTCTTAGCTAAAGAAGATTCAGAACAAATGGCCACTATGTTGTGGAGTGCAAAAGAGGCTGTCTATAAATTCGCTGACATACAAGGATTAGATTTCTCTAAAGATATTCTAGTCACAAACCACACTGCCGACACTCTGCATATATATCTTCCCCGTTTCAAGAAAGAAAGTATTGTTCATTATCTGCAAGATTTTTGTCCTTACTTATGCCATACAAGGACATAAATAGAAATAGGAAAAAAATATCCTTATAGCATTTGTAAATATCCTTATAGCGTTAGCGTATGCTATAAGGATATTTACAAGCCTCCTTATTGTATTTTTATCTATCCTTTATAAGGTAGATGCCCGTTCTACAAAAGAAGCAAGCCTAACTAATTTCTGAAAAAAATTAGCTTTATCAAGAGCTGCAGCTGCTGCCAAACTAACAGTATTTTTGTGGGAGATTTTTCCTTGATCTTCTTCGAGAATTTTTCTCAGCCACATGGCGTGCTTCTTCCATGAGATCGTTATCACGAAGAATATTTGCAATTTTCAAGTCGAAGGGCATACCGCTTTGTGCTGTTCCTTCTAAATCACCTGGCCCTCTGAGCTTCATATCTTCTTCTGCAATTTCAAAACCGTCATTGGTGTCGCACATAATTTGCAAACGACGACGCGTATCCTCTGAAAGTTGAGGTCGCGAAACTAGGACGCAATAACTTTGCTCTGCTCCTCGTCCTACTCGTCCCCTTAATTGATGTAACTGAGATAAACCAAAACGCTCTGCATTCATAATAACCATAACACTAGCATTAGGAACATTCACGCCCACCTCTATTACCGTCGTTGATACTAGTATTTGCGTATCATTATGGATAAAAGCCTGCATTGCAGCATCTTTTTGTATCGCTCTTCATCTGTCCGTGAACAAGTCCCACCTTGAAGTCTGGAAACCACGCTTGAAACTGTTGCACCCCCTTTTCTGCATCTTGAAGATCTAGTTTCTGACTTTCTTTTACAAGAGGATATACCACATATACTTGACGTCCCAATTGTAATTGATAACGAATGCCATCTATCAATTTCTCCAAACTATTTGTGTAGTAATGGACCGTAGAAATGGGTTTTCTCCCAGGTGGTAGTTCATCTAAAATAGAGACATCCAAATCACCATAAACAGTCATCGCCAAAGTACGAGGAATGGGCGTTGCTGTCATCACTAAGATATGTGGTGCACGATGATTCTTTTGCCAAATGGCTGCCCTCTGCTTCACGCCAAAACGATGTTGTTCATCGATTACAGCAAGACCTAAATTTTGGAATGAACTGTAGGTTCTATCAAAGCGTGTGTACCAATAAGAATTTTTACGCTTCCTGTTGAAACATCTTCTAGAATTTTTTTCCGTGTTTTTCCCTTAACGCTTCCTGTAAGAAGTTCAACACGAAGAGGCATACCTTTCACGAGTGACTTAATTGTTGCACAATGTTGCTCTGCAAGTATCTCTGTAGGGGCCATGATGCAAGTTTGGAAATCATTATCAATCGCTATTAAGCAACACATCAATGCAACAATGGTCTTACCACTGCCCACATCTCCCTGAAGCAAACGATTCATTTGTGCTCCACTGTTCAGATCGCTTCGTATTTCTTTTATGACTCGCTTTTGGGCTCCTGTCAGAGAAAAAGGCAAGAAATCATTATAGAAAGAAAGAAAATTCTTTCCGATATGCGCAAAATTAAATCCAATAACTTTATTTTTCCGACCTTTACGATAATGGAGAATATCAAGCTGAAGATAGAACAACTCCTCAAACTTCAAGCGATGAAGCGCTAAAGGCAACTCTTCCGAAGAAGTAGGAAAATGTGCTGCGCGTAAGGCTGAGTATAAACCTACCAACTGATTTCGATGTATTAGATAATCGGGCAATGTTTCTTGTAACTGCCCTTTCGGTATCAAATCAAAGGCATTATGAATGAGTTTTGCCAAGATCTTTGAAGTGAAATTGGCTTTCTTCATCTTTTCGGGAATAGAATAGATAGGTTGTAATCCTAAATTTGGATTAGATGTGCTAGGCTCAATCTCGTCGAGCTCTGGATGAGCAAAAGAGTACGTCTGACGATAAAGATTAGGCTTACCTAATAAAAGATAAGTGTAGCCTATTTTATAATTCTCTGTCACAAAGTTCAATCCGCCAAACCATACAAGTTCCACATATCCCGTCCCATCTGTAAATACAGCTTTCAGACGACGCTTCCTCCCTTTTCCCTCATCTAAAAAATCTACGATTTGACCTTTTAACTGGATATACGGAATAGCACTTTCCATCTGCAGAGCTTCCTCAGGAATAACCGAAGCCATCTCACGTATAGTATAGATTCTACTACGGTCTATATACCGATAGGGAAATGTATAAAGTAAATCCCCAACGGTTTCAATACCCAGACTATCCTTAAGAATTTTGGCTCGTCCAGGCCCAACCCCTTTTAGATATTTAATGTCTTGAGAAAGAATCTGCACCTGCTGTATTTTCTTTATCACTCTTTATTCCAGTATCATTCCTTGGCGCATCTTCTTCACTACATCGCGAGAAATAAAACGTTTCAAAATGGCAAAAGCAAAATCCATTGCGGCACCAGGACCGCGTCCTGTAATAATATTGCCATCTTCCTCTACAAGAGCCGTAGAATGAATAGCTCCTGGTAGTTGCCCTTCAAAACCAGGATAGCATGTTGCTTTACGCTCTTTAAGAATACCGGCTGCAGACAAAACTATAGGGCCAGCACAAATAGCACAAACCAAACGCTCTGCAGCATTTTGGGTTTGAAGAGCTTTGCGTAACGCCAAGTTGTCACGTAAGTTTGATGCTCCAGGCATTCCTCCAGGAATAATCATAGCTTCGGAATCCGATAGATCAATGGAGTCTAATGTTGCATCTGCCACAACTCTAACACCATGGGAACTTTTCACTTCAAGCCCACTACTTATGCTAACAAGCTGTACATCTAGTCCCTGCACGTCGCAACACATCTAACGGTGTTAAAGCTTCTATATCTTCAAAACCATTTGCTAAGAAAAATATGAATCATATTATTTCCTCTTTTTATTAAGACATTACTAGCTTAATCTTGAAGACAAGCTAGATACTGATGAATGGTTTCTTTTTAATCCTAAATATAAAGCATCGCAAAATAAGAGCGTGCCCAATACTTACTTCATCTAGCCAAGGAATCTGTTGATGAAAATATCGTAAGTTATGCAAGCTTAAATCGTGTCCCGCATTCAATCCTAGCCCTATTTCCTTAGCATAGGTTGCAGCTTCAAGAAAATCTGTTATAGCAACTTCAGGGTTTTGCACATAAGTGGCGGCATAAGGCTCTGTATATAGTTCTACCCGATCTGCGCCTGCACGTTTTGAGAATTCAATCATTCTCTTATCTGCTGATACAAAGAAACTTACACGAATATTATTTTCATGAAAATGAGCTGCTATATCCATGAGAAAATCTAAATACTTCTCAGTATCCCATCCCGCATTAGACGTTAATTGGTCTGGTTTGTCTGGCACTAGGGTAACTTGATTTGGCTTTACCTCACATACTAGTTTGACAAATTCCTCGGAAGGATAGCCTTCAATATTAAATTCGGTTGTCAGAAGAGGTCTCAATTCGTAGACATCATTATAACGAATATGCCGCTCATCAGGACGAGGATGTACTGTAATACCTTGAGCACCCAATCTCTCACAATCTTTTGCAACTTTCAAGAGATCTGGATTATTTCCTCCTCGAGCATTGCGTAGAGTAGCCACTTTATTTATGTTCACACTCAACTTTGTCATAGCAATCTACTTTTATATTGAAAAATAATGCGTATCTTCGCTCCGTTTCAAAATGCGAAAATAGAAAATTTATTTGAATTTCCGGATATCGCTGAAATGTTTATAGTTAACATCGTAAGTAAATGGAGGGAAAAACAAATTAAAAATAGCCCCTTTTTGGTAATGCTAATCAAGTAAAGAAAGGTAATTATATTAAAGAGCTCTTACAGAAATTAACTGATAAAGGAATAATTGTCTGCATAGAGCATCAGTTTGCCCAATTCATCTCAAAAACTTTACAATTAAGTATTAATGATTTTCAGCAATTTATTTCATACCAAGAAACACAAGCAAATCTTGTCATCTCAGTAGGAGGTGACGGAACGTTGTTACGCACTGCTGCTGCTATCGGCAATAGCATAACACCAATTTTAGGTATAAATACGGGGCATTTAGGGTTTCTTGCAGATGTAAATCCCGCAAATATTGATACAACTATCGAGGCGTTTCTGAATGGATACTACACGATAGAAGAGCGTAGCCTTCTATCCGTAGAATCGACACAGAATCTATCTGTTTATCCCTACGCTCTCAACGAAGTTGCCATATTAAAATTCGACAATTCAGCCTTAATCCAAGTAACAGCAGAAGTTGATGGAAATTTACTCACATCTTATCTAGCAGACGGACTTATTATCTGCACACCAACAGGTTCTACTGGATATTCACTGAGTGTGAATGGTCCTATTATTTCTCCTTATTCCAAAACTTTTTGCATAGCTCCGATTGCTCCCCATAGTCTGAATATTCGCCCAGTTATTGTGGATGATAGTTCTGTTATAACATTAAAAGTTACATCGCGCACACAAAAGTTTCTTATGGCCATAGATGGTCGTAGTCAAGTGATGGACGAGACTGCAACAATCGTTCTTAAAAAAGCCCCATACACTATTAGAGTTATGAAAATAAAACACCAACACTTCTTTGATACGTTGCGCGACAAAATGGGTTGGGGAGCAGATCAGAGATAAAATTCATGCAAATACCTTTCTTTCATAAAAAACGATTTTCGGCAGAAGGAAAAGAACTTCTTTCTTATCGTGTCCTATCCCAATGGTTATGGCGAACAAGTGCAGGATATAGACTGCAAGCTACCATCAATACCATAATCGGTATAATCTTAGTTCTAACAGATCTTGCCTTTGTTTGGGGAACTAAATGGGCTGTTGATATTGCAACAAATAGCAACAACAAATCTCTAAAAGCCTGCTATACTTTTCTTGGGCTGTATCATTATCATACAAATACTATTGGGAATAACCTCACGATGGATTAGAGCCATTCTTGGGGTAAAAAGCGCAAAACAAGATGCAGCACGATTCATTTTCTCACTTGCTACGAAGCGATTGGAAAAGTATGCAACAGTTTCATACAGGAAACTTAATCAACCGTATAGAAACAGACGTCAATAATATTATTGGATTTATCACAGAAAGCATCCCTTCACTTTTCACAACTATCTTCCAATTTATTGGTGCTTTCCTTTTTTTATTCTATATGGATAAAACGCTGGCCTGCGTGATTGTCTTGGTCGTTCCGTTCTTTCTTATCAGCAGCAAACTATATGTACGCAAGATGCGGACATTAACACGAACTGTTCGCGAAACAGAAAGCAAGATCCAAAGTATCATACAAGAGAGCCTACAACACACAATGGTCATTAAGACCTTGGGACGTACACAAACAATGCTAGAAAAACTCTCTACAACTCAAAGACAACTCCGGAAAGAAATTGTGAGTAAAACAAAATATGCCACAATTTCTTCCAGTTTAATGAATGCAGGATTTGCTACTGGCTATCTCCTTACCTTCACATGGGGAGCTGTTAGTTTGCATAGAGGTCTTATTACCTATGGAGCATTGATTGCATTTGTACAACTAGTATCTCAAATACAAGGCCCAGTAAAACAACTCACTCGCTTCATTCCGGTATTTATAAGTTCCTTTACTGCCACAGAGCGCCTCATCGAATTAGATAATATCCCTCTGGAACGAAATGAGAAAGATTTACGAGTGGAGTCATCAGCAGGAATAAGCATAGATAACCTAACATTTTGCTACTCGAAAACGTCACGTAAGATTTTCGATAATTTTAGTTTTAACTTTCCAGCGGGTAGCATTACTGCAATTTTAGGAGAAACAGGTAGTGGGAAAACAACACTTATCAGATTATTATTATCCCTCATTGCACCAAAAGCAGGGAATATCACCTTACAAGATAAGAAGAAGGTATTTCCAATTAGCCCAGAAACACGTTGTAACTTTGCCTATGTGCCACAGGGAAATACTCTTCTTAGCGGAAGCATACGAGAAAACTTACTACTAGGTTCACCTTTAGCTTCAGAAGAAGATATGAAACAAGCACTTGAAGATGCTGCAGCAGAATTCGTCCTCTCCCTTCCAGAGGGGCTCGACACTATTTGCGGAGAAATGGGACATGGATTATCTGAAGGTCAGGCTCAACGCATAGCCATCGCGAGAGCTTTGCTAAATCCTGCTCCAGTTCTTTTTGTTAGATGAGGCAACGAGTGCGCTTGACGCAGAAACCGAAAAGTCGTGTTATCAAAAGAATTATTCAGAAATACCAAAATCGGACAATTATCTTTTGTAACACATCGCCCAGAAATTCTCAAATATTCCACACAAACTCTTTTTTTCTTTAGTTGCAAAAGAGATTTTTCCCAAGATTTTTTCCAATAAATTCTCTTTTTATTTTACCACTCTATATGCTAAAAATCAACATTTTTAACCTCTACAAACCAATATCCTCTCCCATTTAGTAAGAAAAAGAATAAAAAGATTTGGTAGTTAAAAAAAGAAAGTAGTACCTTTTGCAATCGCAAACGGGAAAGTGCCGTGCAGCCAGCTCCCTACAAACCCCCCAGGGCTTGATCGCAGCAAGGGTAGTTGGTTGTAGCGGTGCGATACGGAGAGCTTTCCCACCCCCGCCTCTTTAGCTCAGTTGGCCAGAGCACGTGATTTGTAATCTCGGGGTCGTTGGTTCGAATCCGACAAGAGGCTCAAAAGACACTTAGCTTTAACTAAGTGTCTTTTCTTTTATTTATAATATTCTTTTGACACTATTTGTTCAGCTTTTCACCAGTGGAGGACTGCACGCCCTCCTATCCCCGTTTTTAAGTGATTTCCTAAAGATACAAAGCCACTTAGGTCCAGTATAGGAGTTGCTATGCCATAACCTAATTCACAATAGGCAGATAAAGAACGTAAGGTTACAAAATTTAGGTATATGCGCTCCTTTTCTATATATCGAGTCAATCCAGGCAAACGTGAGAAAAGTAACATTGGGCTTTCATAAGCAATGGAAGTCTTAACATAATAAGGACTATCATTATACCAATGATTCCCTAACAGATAAAAACGACCAGACATTTCATCAGCCCAATCACTCAAAATATTCTCATCGCGAAAGAGATCATAATCTATAAAAGCCTGCCGACTCTTATTCAAGAAGAATCCTGAACCTATACGGAAGAACAATGTTCTTAGAGCATACAATCTGTGGGCATATTGAACATCTACTTCATAACGTTCGTAGCTACATTGAAAACTCTTCGTATGTAACCCTCGTTCATAGTCCAGCCTAAAAGTTGGCCATTTACTATAAAGAGGTATTTTCCTTTCTTCTTTGCGATAATAATACAAAGCTGGTGTCCACTCCAAACGAAGGTGTGGAGCAAAAGAATAGAGGGATTTTGAAAAATAGCTAAGCAACCGTTCTTTCATCCATGGCAGTTGAACATCATTAAGAACTAAACAACGACGATGGAAATTCAGACCTGTTGTTATTTTCAAGCCAATTTTCGGTTGAAAAGAGAAATATAACTTAGAGTAGATATCTCGATAATTTGTAAAAAAATATCATTCCTCGAAAAAAATTTATTAGTTCACTTCCCGCATGGTTTTGTTCAAGTTGCCGACGAAAATAATCAGCTTGCTGCTTTGAATAAGTATAATTTCCCGAACCAACTTCAAAGCGTAAATGGGCCTCCCAAACAGGTAAGAAACTATAATCAAGCGGCAAACGCCAATAGAGTTTCCTCTCTTTGAAACTATAACTTAGCTTTGGAAACCAAACAATTTGCTGCTTAGTTCTAAGATTGAAAGAAATTTTCAAACGAGTTTGTACCTGCAAACCTTTTCGATGACTCCATGCAAACATTTCTGGAGTAATAATTGCTGGAAGTCGCAAAGAATTTGAGCCAAAACTTATATGATGCCGATCAAGAAAGAGATCCTCCATATCACTCCAAGAAAAACGTTTTTTCTTGACCGTGATATTAGAATCTATCTTCGTGGTATCCGTCAGAAGAGAAACCGAAGAAGACTCTCTCCACAAAGGTTTTTTTAGTCTATTAACGCAGTTCGTATCAACTCGCAAATAATAAAGATGAGTTAAGTCAAATGTCTTATTACTGGCAATAGAAACTGCTTTATTTACAGAGAAGTCATACTTAATACTAACGTCATACTTAGCTTTTAAGCGATTCCCTAGCAAGTTTAGGTTTAAATAGATTTGCAGTTGGTAGGGAAATAGACAAGCGAGACCTGTACGAGGAACCCTCCCAACAACTCGGATGTTCATAGCATCATAATAGAAAGACAAGTCAAAATTAGTAACAGCTCCTGTCCCTATGTCCACATCATATATTCCTTCAACTAGTTGTGTATTTCTAAATCGTGGTCGCACTTCTACATGAGCACATTCTCGTCCTCCCTCTGTAAAACGATAGCATAATTCATAGGTATAATACCTTCTATTTTGTCCGTTAAAAGGTGAAAGGATATTATCTGTAAAAATCTGAGAAGAATAAAGAGATAAACTAAAACGCTGACGAATTATATCCGAAGTATTACGGAGTCGAGGAAGATTAGAATAAAATTCAATCTCTTTAATATCTACCGCTCCATTTGCATGATGCTGAAGGAACATCCGACTTTGAGTTTCATATTCATTATCTCCTCTTTCAAAAGTAAAAAGTCCACGAATCCAACGTGTAACAACATTACTCCGATGAGTCTGCAGATGACAACGAGCCTCAATAGAAGCAGCGTATTCCTTGGCAGAGAGTGAATATCTAGAGGGGAATGTATAAGTTAGTCGACAAAGAGAATCCATCGATACCGCCCTAGCCTGCAATATTTGAAAGCAAAAAGAAAAACAGATAAAAAGAAAGCAAATGTATCCTAGCCTCACCTCACTAAAGAAGTGAACCTTTAACATTATCGTTCTTAGCACTATTTTGTCACTCTCTATTTTCAATCTTCAAGATATCTTCTAAATTCCGATTTAGCTTCACGAATTTGTTCGTCAGTGAGAGAGTAAGACTGATTAACAAGCCATTTGCTAAAAGCTGCAAGAGCCTTAGTTTTCATTACGGCTCGACCTGTTCTAACTCCACTTTGAAAACTATGAGAAGGTAACAGATTTCTATTAAAATTTCCGTCAGACATATTTATGTAATTCTTCTATTTCATACTTAAGAACGGGAGACAGCTTTAACTCCTCTTACTGCCCTCAACTTACGAATTAAGGCATTGAGCACTTGTGTGTCATCTACTAAAATTGTAAGCATACCACTAAACAACCCTTCGTGAGAATCTATATTGATACTGCGAAGCATAATATGTTCCTCCTTTGAAATAACAGATGTTATATTATTGACAATACCTAAATCGTCTTGGCCTATCACATTAAGCACAATAGGATATTGTCCCTTCCCCTTTCCTGCCCAACGAGCACGTACAATCCTGTAGGGAAAACGCATACGGAGAGCTGGAGCATTAGGACAATTATTTCGGTGTATCTTGATACCTCCACTCACTGTAACAAAGCCGAAGACTTCGTCTCCATAGACAGGATTACAGCAATGAGCCATTTGAAAATGCAAACCTTTGAGCTCATTGTCAATAATCAAGACATCATCCGGTGTTGTAATATTTGCAGCCAATTTTTTTTTCAAGATTGAACTCTTCGGCACTGCGTTGCACAAGATGATCTGATGAATTTTGATTACGGTTAAGAATCTCAAGATATTGTTCTATTACAGCATTCAGATCTAAGCGATTATCTGCAATAGATTTGTAAAACTCATTAGCTTCTTTGAAACCTAATTTCTTTATCGTTATATTCCAAGCTGATTCGTCCCAAGTAATCTTCCGGTTCTTCAACTTACGCTCCAACACCTCTCGAGCAAAATTCCCATCAGTAGCCTGCAAGTCATTCACACTAGAACGTATCTTTGCCTTTGCACGTGAGGATACTACCCAATTAACCCACTCCAACTTCGGAGTTTGAGTCGTAGATGTTATAATCTCTACCTTCTGGCCACTTTCTAAGGGTTGACGTATTGACACATTACGCCCACCTATACGAGCTCCTACGCAATGATCACCCACATTGGTGTGTATCAAATAGGCAAAATCAAGAACGATAGCTCCCTCTGGAAGTTTGTACAAATCTCCTTTGGGAGAAAATACATAGACAGAGCCTTCATGAAGATCAGAACCTAAACTCTTCGACAACTGCGATTCATCACCTTGCTCTAGAGCTTCTCGAATATTGGCTAACCAAGTATCAACCCCTCTATCCGAAGCCTTGATACCTTTGTAACGCCAATGTGCAGCCAAACCATGTTCTGCTATTTCGTCCATACGAGACGTGCGGATTTGTACCTCCACCCATTTATCTTCTGGGCCACGCACTGTTATATGAAGACTTTCATACCCGTTGCTCTTAGGGACAGTAAGCCAATCTCGTAGACGACGTAAATTCGACTCATACTTATATGTTATAAGTGAAAAGACCTTCCAACAAAGTTCTTTTTCTTTCAAAAGGAGCATCTATAATTACTCGAATTGCAAACAAATCATAGACGCCCTCAAAAGAACAATGTTGCTTCTTCATCTTTTGCCAAATAGAGTGAATACTTTTTGTGCGCCCTTTTATATGACAAGAGATTCCCTCTTCTTTCAAACGTTCACGCAATGGAGCTATGAATCGTTCGATATAAGAGTCACGTGCACGCTTTGTAGCATTGAGTTTTTCTTTTATATGATAGTATGCCTCAGACTCCATATACTTTAGACTCAGATCTTCTAATTCACTTTTCAGCGTATAAAGACCTAGCTTATGAGCCAAAGGTGCATAAATGTAAGCAGCTTCAATTGACAAAATCCGCTTAGATTCCTCATTTTGTACATCCCGAACCAAGCGCATTTTATTCACGCAATCAGCTATAAGCAGAAGAATCACACGCATATCTCCACATTGAGCCACAAAGAGATTGCGAAAACTATCTGTTTCCATGGTCTCTATCTTTGTATCCAACAAACTTTCGATACGCAGAAAAGCATGTAGTGCAATTCTCACATCACTTCCAAAAACTTTCTCTACTTCATCTAACTTCGCAGTATCAAAAACTAACGAACGAAGAATACAGGCCACAAGAGCATGGCCTCTCAAACCTATTTCAGAAGAAGCAAGAAGGCAGGCCTGCAAACTTAGTACAACGCGATTTAGTCCAAAAACATCCTCTGCAATAGCCCCTTCAGCTATTCTTTTTTTCAAAAAAGTTCGAATCTTATCAGCATCTTTGAAAGAAAGGCCCAAATGTCTCATATGAGCCAAGGCCCAAATTGCGCGGTGAGCTTCTAATGAATGACCATCTTTCCGAATCCCGCATATATGATTATCCAATCTTTGCATATCTGCTATAAACTTTTATGTAATAGAGCGTAAAGAGGTTCTTATAATACACTTAACGTTAAGAGCGACTCAAAAAGTATATAAAATATCTTAGAATCCATCGACATCTAAATCATGTCCACTTTGTTCCTTCACAAAACTGTCTATCAACATCCGTGCTATTGAAAGTTTGGATGGAATATTTGGTAAATTATCCGACTTAAACCATCCACCTTTTGTCAATTCAGAACGCTGTATTTGTATTTCTCCACTAACATAGTCTGCCTTAAAACCGATCATCAATCCTGATGGATAAGGCCAAGGTTGATTACCAAAATAGCGGATATTGTCTATTTCTATATGTGTTTCCTCTTTCACTTCTCTGCGCACACAATCTTCCAAAGTTTCTCCTGTTTCGACAAAGCCTGCAACCAAACCCATATAATCAGCACGGAATTTATTACTCTGTACTAAAAGAATCTCATCGTTACGCTGCACAGCCACTATGATGGCCACAGCTAAAGAAGGCCAAACTTCTTTGCCACAACAAGTGCAACGCTTAGATATATCTGTATGAAACTTCATTGGTGCTCCACAAACTCCACAAAACTTTGTATTTGTATCCCAGTATTGCAATTCATAGGCTTTCCCTGCCATGAGATAATCCGAAAGTGAAAGAATTGAATAGGATTGGCGCAATCCAACCATCTGAAAACCACTCTCTGATATAGGCACATCTATAGACACCCAACAGCAAGGAATACCGTCCATCTTTGGGAGAGGATGAGTTTTTTGCCAATCTTCAAGGAGTATAGGAGGAGTATTTCCAATGGGTAAAGTCCCTTTATCAGTCAATAATAATTGATCTCTACAAAAAATGAAGTATTTCATATACTATCACTCTGAACAGAAACAAGTTTTTAGAAAGAGTCTTCTTACCCCTTCACAACCATAAAAACACAGAAACAAGTAGGTCGCAGTCATCATATAGAAGCCACAGAGCTCTAACTGACAAATACGTCTTACCTGTTATAGTCCCAACCATAAAACTGCCCAGGCAATGAGATTTCGGACAGTCCAGCTAGTATCATTGAATAATAAAGAGGAGGGAAAAGAAGATCTCCTTCCCCTCCTTTCTAAGTTATTCGTTAATATTCAAATCTTTCACAATAGCAGCCACTTTGACATCAGCCTGTTGGCATGCTTGGTCATATTCAGCAGCAGAAGCAAGATCACCTTTAACTTCAATATAGAATTTAATTTTAGGTTCAGTACCACTGGGGCGAACACTAATTTTTGTACCATCTTCAGTGAACCATTGCAGTACATTGCTAGCCTCTGGCATGTCGAGCGGAGTAACTTGACCATCAGCACCATAAACCTTCAATTCTTGATAATCTTTAGTCACAAGGACCTTAGACCCAGCAAGAACACTAGGACGATTATTGCGGAAATCTACCATCATAGCCTGGATTTCATCAGCTCCACTCTTTCCTGGACGTACAACATTGATTGTTTTGTTATAAGAAAAACCATACTCTGCATAAAGATCCATCAAAACATCATAAAGCGTTTTGCCTTGATCCTTTGCCCAAGCACAGATTTCTGCTAACAAAGAACAAGCACTTACTGCATCCTTGTCACGACAGAAGTCCTCAGCCATGAAGCCATAACTCTCTTCCCCTCCACCGATATATTGCATATCACCTTCATCTTGGTGCAACCGGACCTCACGAGCAATCCATTTAAAACCGGTATAACAGTCGAAGAAGCCCAATCCGTTCTTTACAGCCATATCGTGAATGGTTTCATTAGTAACAATTGTCTTAACGATGAATTCATTACCCTTCATTAAACCACGTGCAATACGATTTTTTATAATGTAGTAAAGGAAGAGCATACAAGTCTGATTACCATTTATAAGGACCCATTCTCCTCTATCATTTTTGCAAGCCATACCTACACGGTCAGCATCTGGATCAGAAGCCATCACAATGTCTGCATCAATACTCTTTGCCAACTTCAGAGCTAAAGTCAAGGCTTCCCCATTTTCAGGATTTGGGCTCTTCACCGTTGGAAAATTGCCATCGCGCACCATCTGTTCTGCAACAGTATGAACATTGTTAAAGCCCCACATCTTGAGACTCTGTGGAATAAGCATCATACCAGTGCCATGCAACGGAGTGTAAACAATCTTCAAGTCTGACTGACGACGAATCACATCAGGATCAATGCTCAACGTGTGCACTTTTTGCAAAAATTCTTCATCCATTTCTTTACCCAGCGTTTTGATAAGTGCTGGATTAGCCTCGAAACGCACATCAGCCACCGTAACACGTGTTACCTCATCAATGATACCTGTATCGTGCGGAGAAAGAACTTGTGCACCATCTTCCCAATATGCTTTGTAACCATTATATTCTTTCGGATTGTGAGAAGCTGTTACAACAACACCACTCTGACATCCCAAGCGACGAATGGCATACGACATCTCTGGCGTTGGTCGCATATCCTCAAATAAGTAGACCTGGATACCATTAGCAGAGAAAACTGCTGCACAAGTCTCTGCAAAAAGACGGCTATTATTACGACAATCGTGCCCAACAACAACGCTGATAGTTTTTCTGTCAGCAAAGCTACGTTTCAGATAGTTAGATAAACCTTGAGTCGCAGCTCCTACCGTATAAACATTCATACGATTGGTGCCAGCTCCCATGATACCACGCAAACCACCTGTACCAAATTCAAGATTCTTATAGAATGACTCGATGAGCTCTGTCTTATCTGGATTTGCCACCATTTCGCTTACAGCACGACGAGTTTCTTTGTCATAAAGGTTTGAAGACATCCATTCCTGTGCTTTTGCAATGCAGTCGTCAATCAATTGTTGATTTTCCATAATTTGAATATTTTATTTTTTATATTTTTACTTTGTCACTTGGTTTTCAGCTGGAAGAATCTCTATCCAATAGCCATCGGGATCTTGAATAAAATACAATCCCATCTCCATATTTTTCATAACAGAGACATCCCATACTCCTATGCTGCTCTCTAATTGCAGCATAGTCTCCTTCAACTCTCACACAGAGATGAAACTCACATTCACCCAAATTATACTCTTGAGGGTGATCGCGCAACCAAGTCAATTCTAATCGAAAAGAAGAATGACCATCACCTAGATACACAATTTTGAATTGTCCTTCTGGACCATCGATTTCTCCTACTGGAACAAAACCTAAAGCCTCTCGATAAAACATCAAAGAACGTGACAAATCTGTCACATTAAAGTTGAAATGATCAAAGTATCCTTGGATTTCCATATAATAGTGATATTTATAAAGCGAAGTTACATCAAAAGACACAAAAGAACAAACTACTTTATAAAAAGTTCCTACTTATGAGCCAAGAATTAGACAAAAAAACAATAGGACTAATACAACAACAACCTTATTCCATCGTCATAAAAAGTTGGACAACTGTGTAATCTGCTACTATGAGATTTGGAAACTTAGAATTTGAAATAGTTATATCAACTCTATATGTGTCAGAATAAAAGGTCCCATTAGTCTTATCCAGACTTTTATTGTCATTCACAAATACAATAAGGGCGTCAGCTGATAGCCTTATTTCGTCAGCCTGCGTTCTTATTGCATTTTCAGACACAATAAGGATATTTATGATTACTATTAATTGCGTGTGCGCTATTACTTGCCTAGAACAACAAAAAAACAGAAACATTGGCAAAGAGATAACCAATGTTTCTGTTCAAAAAATTCAGATAAGTCTAAAAGATGAGTAGAACACTAGGAACTTCGCTTAACGAGTCAGCACCTTAAAAGACGCAGTGCTTCCATCCTTGCGGACAGCCGTAATAATCATGGCCGGATGTCCGCTATAAACAAAGGGACGGTAACACAAGACTCTCCCGTCAGATTTTGTGTATAAACAAGACGACCACTCAAATCGTGAACTTCAAGGCTTCTTACGTTCTCTGCAGGAGAAAGGGTTAATCCCTCTACACCTACACGAAGTTGAAGATTACCCTGAACCTGAGGGGTTTGTACCGCTGTCAGTTTATCTATTTCACTCAACTGTGTTGTAATCTCATAAATTTGAGGAGCAACGCCTGTCCAGCGGAAACGAACACCAGTAGCTTCAGGAACAGCTGTCAAATCAACAACGCTAACATAGGATGAAGAAAGAGTTCCTAAAGATTGCCAAGACTGAAAGTCTTTGGTTACTTCAACATCTACATTTGCACCCGTTGCTTTCTGATAAACTGTCAAAGACTTTGGAGTACGCAAGGCATCGAGACGAATAACGATTTCTTGAGCTGCAGTAGCCTTTGTTGCACCTTCACCATCAGTAAGTTGTAAAACCTCAGATCCGTCGGCTGTCACACGAGGCAAGAATTTCTCGAGGTAGGACTGACGATTCACTACTATATCGTAGAGACGTAACCATTTTGAGGTGTTAGGATTAGTAACATTCAAACGAACGAAACGTGCCTTTTGATGGCCGCCTTCAAAATCGCAATAGGAAACATCATTATTCAGCTTCGTTACTTGCGGTAAATTGATACGGAAGGTAGTCTGATTCGTACCCTTTACCTTCAAAGAAGTCCAAGAAGTACCATTTTCTGAAATCTGCACCAAAGCTCCATTAGGATAGTCGCCATTTGTTGTTCCCATATAGAGGCGAATATCATCAATCGGAGTTGTTTCTGTAAGTTCCATTTGATAAATATCCCCAGTCTGCTGATTACGTCTAATACACGTAAAAGTGGCAGGATTACCGTCTATAAAAAGATTAGCAGTATGATTGTCATAAATATCTGCTGCTGGAATCGTACTCCCTTTCACCTTTGTCAGAGTAGGAAATTGGGAAATTCAGACGTGCTTTTTGTAAGCGCACAGACCGAGTAGCAGCATTATTATTCTGAATGATCAAGTAACGCATAAAACTTTCAGGAGCAGTAGATGACTTTAAACGAGTCCATTTCTTACCATCAGCACTGTATTGTACCCAAAAGTTGTTGAGCAGAGTATCTGCCGCCACCAAAGATGCCAAGCGTGTAGCATTAGGGAACTCAACACCAACATATTGTCCCTTTTCTAAAGTAATGGGCTGAGGCGTATTAATATATCCACTCTGTGTTGCTTCTGACCAAACGACACGAACAAAGCTCCTTCTTTGTTTGAAATGGGAGAAGGCTTTGACAATTGCTCTGTCTTCTTGAAGAAGCCGTCAAGAGCATGAGCTTTGAGGTATTCAATGAAGGGTTTCAGATATTGCTCAGAAAGTTTAGCTATTGAAGTTGACACACTAATACCACTTCCCATTCCTTCTAAAGCATAAACTTTATAGGAATTTGCAGAATTAAGAGTATCTGCTGCTGAAAGTGTTTCTACATAACGTTGCCACTTAGCCTCATCCGTATTTTCTAAAGCCGCAACGTCAAGGAACTGTGCCGTAGCTGTGGCCATATCACGAAGCTTAAAAATCCAGGGATGGATATCTCGATAGAAAAGTCGATCAGATTCAGAAGTTGAAGAAGCTAAAGTCTCCAACACCTTGCATGAATCCGCAATTCTCTGCATTTCTGCACGAAGTTCTGTAGGATTATGGCTAGCTTTATACGCCGTAATCTTATTGTTCAAAGTTGCCGCATCATTCCACCGCAGATAAGGAGCAATACTGCGGAAGGCTGCTGCCTTGCTTCCTAACACAGAATTAACAGCAGCTTGCCAACTGTTCTGATTGTTAAAAGAAGCTGTGTGCCAAGCATAGTCAGCTACACTAAAGACTGGGATTTTAGCAATTTCACCTTGCTGCATCGGATTGCTAACAATAGATATTCCACCATTTAAACTTGCTGGCAGTGTGGAATTATTACCAACAGCAGGCATATCTACAAAATTGGAATACATATCACTAGCGAAAATCTGGCTATCTGCATTATCGTTGCAAGGATAATTCCACCACCAGCCGACATTACGGCCTAGTGGAGTCGCAGTAACATTCAAGTCTCTACTATTAGGAACACTCCAAACCCCCCATCCTGTTGTATAAATGGTGATCTTCGAAGGAGTGTTACCTAAAGCATTGAAGAATTTTGTAAACTGCTCTTCGCTACTTGCAAAATTGCGGCAATAGATTTGAGGAACAAAATGAAGCGGCTTAACAGTATCAGCAGCTGCTGCACCTGCAACATTGTATTTTGAATCCATTGCTTTCTGCAATTGCGTCAAGCGATCAGCATTTAGTTTGTATCCGGCATCATCTGAAGGTATACCTACATCGTCAACAAAAACGCCAAACTGACGGACACCCAAATCATACATTTTGGCAAATTTCCCATAATGTCATTGATTACAGTATTACTGCCCAAAAATTTATTACCGGGATGAATTGCCCAAATAAAGTTGACTTTTGTTGCATGGGATTCTGCAGTCACTTCACGAAGCATAGCCTGTGATAACCAGCCATTTGTTTCTTGCTGTGCAGTAACAGAGGTTGGATATGCATCCATCCATTTCTCAGAATGATAAGGATCACTCTTGGCACCATAAAGGTATGTATTCATCTTATAGCGCATCATAAAGCGCATTAAGTCCTTTTTTACACTTACTGAATAGGGATAGCCATAATATCCTTCTACGATGCCACGATTTTTGATATCTGCATAATCGTAAATAGTAATACAGGGCATATCTGTATGACCACCATCCAACATCTGCTCCAACGACGCCAAACCATAGAAGGTCGCATCTGTATTCTCACCTAAAATAACGAGACGTGCTACTCCGCCGTCATTTGTAAGGCTTACAACATGACGATCATAACGGCCATTCGTGAAGAGACTACGATCTAACCCTAACGTAGACACGCGGTTATCAGCAGCTTGACCAGAATGATTTACTCCTAACCATATTGCAGCTACGCCTGTCCTTGATTGATTTGTAAAGTTTGCTACCAAGCCATGCTCTTGGAGTACTTCTTTCACTCGATTACGTGTAGCCTCATCAATACCACTTTCTGCAATAATGTCTACGGTCGATGTGAAGGATGTTGTTCCTGTTCCACTAACTTCCTTCTGCGGAATTGGATAAATCGTATATCTGCCATCTGCATAGACAAAGCAGCTACTTGCAAGCATGGCAGCAACGAATAATGATTTAAGTTTCATATTTTGATGGTTTAGGTTTGTTTGCTATAACACAAAACATGAATCAGCACTACACAGTGGTAGTCTGATTCACGCTATTAAAACATTTATTTACGAAGAGCTTGAAGAGTCTCCTCAAGAGCTTTTATCTTTGCTTCAGAATCTGACTTTTTCTTCTGCTCAAGCGCCACAACTGCAGCAGGTGCATGAGCTACAAATCGCTCATTAGATAGTTTCTTTTCAACCGAAGCTAAGAAGCCACGGAGATGTTCCAAATCAGCTTCAGCTTTCGCAATCTCTGCATCCTTGTCCACAAGATCACCAAGAAGTACGTCATATTCAGAAGTTCCAACCATAAAGCTAGAAGCACCCTCACCCTTCTCTTCAACAACAGCAATAGCAGAAAGATTTGCCATCTTCATTACAATTCCATCTAGTTCGGGAATAGGATTAGCCTTGAGCACCTCAAGCGGCAACACTTCTTTTTTGGCAATATTGCGTGCATTGCGAACAGCACGTACACCCTGAACAATACCTTTCACTATAGAAATCCCATGAAGGATTTCTACATCATCTGCTTGCGGAGCTGGTATAGTTTGGGGATCTATCATCAAGCTTTCTCCAGCCTTACGCGGTGCAAGATGCTGCCAAAGCTCTTCCGTGATGAAAGGCATAAAAGGATGCAACAAGTGAAGCAAATCGTTGAAATAACTCTTAACTTGGCACAGCGTAGAAGCATCAATCGGTGCACCATAAGCAGGCTTAATCATTTCTAAAAGCCAACCAGAGAACTCATCTGTCAACAAACGATAAACCTCCATTAGAGCTTCACTCAAACGATACTTTGAAAAAAGATCTTTAATAGTTTCTGCGCTACTTCGAAGCTGTGCCCCAAACCATTCTAGAGCTTGGGTATTGGTCTGAGACTGTTCTGTATCAGCCACTCTCCATCCTTCAATCAAACGATAGCAGTTCCAAATCTTATTACAGAAATTGCGACCTTGTTCACACAGAGCATCATCGTAAAGAATGTCGTTGCCCGCAGGCGCAGCCAACATAAGCCCCATACGAACGCCATCGGCACCAAACTTATCTATCAAATCAAGAGGATCTGGACTATTTCCCAGCGACTTAGACATCTTGCGTCCTAACTTATCACGAACAATACCCGTGAAGTAAACGTGTTTAAACGGCATCTTACCCGTGAATTCATAGCCAGCCATAATCATGCGGGCAACCCAAAAGAAGATGATATCGGGACCTGTAACCAAATCACTTGTAGGATAGTAATAGTTAAATTCTTCATTATCTGGGTGAGAAATACCCTTGAATAAAGAAATCGGCCACAGCCAACTTGAGAACCAAGTATCGAGAGCGTCTTCATCTTGGCGCAAATCTGTTTCCGAAAGATTCGGGTTATTACTTTGCTGGCGAGCTAACGCCAAAGCTTCTTCAATAGTTTCAGCTACAACAAAAGTATTATCTGGCAAATAATAAGCAGGAATACGATGTCCCCACCATAGTTGGCGACTGATACACCAATCTTTTATATTCTCCAACCAATGACGATAGGTATTTTTATATTTTGTGGGATAAAATTTAATTTCATCACTCATAACTGGCGGTAAAGCCAAATCAGCAAAATGTTGCATCTTCAAGAACCACTGCGTAGAAAGTTTTGGTTCTATAGGAACATTCGTACGTTCAGAGAAGCCTACATTGTTAGTATAGTCCTCAACTTTTTCCATCAAGTTAGCTACTTCAAGATCTTTTTCTATTTTTTTACGAACCTCAAAGCGATCTTCTCCCACATAAAGACCTGCAGCCTCAGAAATACTACCATTATCGTTGAAAATATCGATAGTATCTAAGTGGTGCTTTAAACCGAGCGCATGGTCATTAATGTCATGAGCAGGAGTTACTTTCAAACATCCTGTTCCGAATTCCACATCTACATATTCGTCCTCAATAACAGGAATCACACGATTCACTAAAGGCACACGAACTTTCTTTCCACTCAACCAACGATTCTTTGGATCCTTAGGATTAATACACATTGCTGTATCACCCATAATCGTTTCTGGACGCGTTGTTGCTACAACTGCATACCCTATGTCCTTCTTCATCTGTATGAACCACACAACCTTCAGGAACTGGCGTAGACATATCATCATCTACTACATAGTAGCGGAGGTAATAAAGTTTTTGATTTCTTCTTTGTAGACTACCTCCTCATCAGAAAGAGCTGTTAAAGCTTTTAGGATCCCAATTAACCATGCGAACACCACGATAAATAAGCCCCTTACGATAAAGCTCTACAAAAACATGGATTACACTCTTAGAACGTTCTTCATCCATTGTGAATGCAGTGCGATCCCAATCGCAACTAGCACCAACACGGCGCAACTGCCGAAGAATGATACCACCATGTTCATCGGTCCATGCCCAAGCATGCTTTAAAAACTCTTCACGAGTTAAGTCTGCCTTGTTAATGCCTTGCTCAGCCAGTCTATTAACGACTTTTGCTTCTGTAGCGATAGAAGCATGATCTGTACCTGGGACCCAACAAGCATTCTTGCCTTCCATTCGAGCACGACGCACAAGAATATCCTGAATTGTTTCATTCAGCATATGTCCCATATGCAGCACGCCAGTCACATTGGGAGGAGGAATAACAACAGTATATGGTTCTCGTCCATCAGGCTTAGAACTAAATAGTTTATGGTCTGTCCAATATTGATACCACTTATCCTCCACGTCTGCTGGAGTATACTTAGGCGCTAATTCCATTCTTTAAAATTTTGTAGATTTAGTTTATTCGGCAAAGATAGCTCTTGCATTGCAAAAAACAAAAGATTCGCAGGCTTTTGATGCCCATGCTTAACCATTTACTTGCGTGAACTTTGCAAATTTTAATAGAAGATTTTTCTCTCCGACATTTTCAAATTTAACTTTTGCGCGAGCATTACTACCTTCTCCAGATATTTCAATGATCTCACCTCGACCAAAACGCTCATGTTCTATACAGGAACCAACCTTTACATTAAAAATTGATGATTCTGAATAGTTATGGGATGAAGCATTTTCGATGTGAGAATATCTTGACGCAGGATTTATCGTAGGAGAAGGAATACTTGCTACTTGAGGCCTACTATTCACGCGAGGAACACAGGTAATGTCTTCACCATCATACAATAAATACTGAGAATCAATATCGCACAAAAAAGGAGATGGATTACAAATTTCCGCCGCCCCATATCGATAGCGAGATTTAGCATAAGAAAGAAAACAACGAGTTTTAGCACGCGTCACTGCCACATAGAAAAGCCTGCGCTCTTCTTCCATTTCTTTCGGATAGAAGCGAGCATTCGGGTTTGGAAAAAGATTGTCTTCCATTCCCGTAACAAAAACTGTATCAAACTCTAAGCCTTTGGCAGCATGAACTGTCATGAGTGCTACTGCAGGACCTCCATCAGCTACAGTATCTTGAGAAGAACTTAAAGAGGCTTGCATCAAATAATCACCAAGACCTACGTGCTCATTACCAAAGGTTTCCAATTGCTCTTGCGAGAACTCTTTTATAGCATTCAGCAGGCCATCCACATTTTCCACCCTACTCAATGCTTCTGGAGTTTTCTCAGAGTGTAATTCTTCAGCAATTCCTGAACGCTTTATAACTTCTGAAGCTAAATCGTAAGCTCCTATTGTGGATAAGGATTCCTGCAAATCTTCAATGAGAGATACAAAGGCTAGAATTTTGTTCTGTGTTGAGGTTGAAATCTTCACCTCATAATCTTGAGGGGTTTTGAGAACCTGCCATAAACCGACTTGGAACTGAGCTGCAGCATAACGTAATTTAGCTAAGGTCGTTGCCCCTATTCCTCTCGTGGGATAGTTGATAATACGTGCCAAAGCTTCCTCATCCTGCGAGTTACAAATCACACGAAAATAAGCCAAGACATCTTTTATTTCCTTATGCTGATAGAAAGACATACCTCCATATATTTTATAAGGAATATTCATCTGATTCAGAGCACTTTCAAAAGATCTACTTTGAGCGTTGGTTCTATACAGAATCGCTATATCTGAATACTCTATATCATAGAGGGAACGTAGGCGAAGAATCTCTTTTAACACCTTCATACTTTCATCTTGGTCACTATACGAAGACATCACACGAATACGCTCTCCCTCTGACAGGTTACTGAAGACATTCTTCTGTATACGGTCTTTATTGTGAGATATAATTGAATTTGCAGCATTAACAATAGTCTGAGTCGAACGATAGTTTTGCTCCAGCTTAATGAGACGAGCCTTAGAATAATGCTTTTGAAAACTTAATATATTTCCAATATCAGCCCCTCGAAAAGCATAAATACTTTGAGCGTCATCACCAACTACACATAGACGAGAATTTTCAGAAGGAGCCAGCAATAGCAAGATACGCGACTGAAGATAATTAGTGTCTTGAAACTCATCAACAAGAATATATCTGAAAAGACGCTGATACTTCGCACAAATATCTTCGTGATCACGCAACAAAAGGTATGTAAAAAGCAGCAGATCGTCGAAATCCAAAGCATTTGTATTACGACAGCGCTGATAATATGCAGAATAAATTCGGTGAAGTTCAGGCATATTATCACGGGCATCGCGCTTCAGAAGATCTTGACTCTGCGCGTAATCTGAAGGTAAGATAATCTTATTTTTTGCAAAGGAAATTCTACTATTCACAGTAGCAAGATTGTACGCTTTATCATCTAAACCAAATTCCTTAATAATGGATTTTATCAATTTACGAGAGTCTTCTTGATCGTAAATAGTGAAAGTAGGAGTAAAACCCAGAGCTGCATGCTCGATTCGCAAAATACGAGAAAACACACTATGAAATGTGCCACACCACATCAAACGATCTGAATTATTAGGTAACAAATCTCTCACACGATTCGTCAATTCCTTTGCTGCTTTGTTTGTAAAAGTCAGAGCTAAAATCTCATAAGGGGCATACCCATGCTCCAACAAATAGGCTACCTTGTATGTCAGCACACGAGTTTTCCCCGAACCTGCTCCAGCTATAACGAGAGATGGACCATCACAATACGTTACAGCTTCTAATTGTCTACTATTCAATGATTTTGAAAAAGTTTCTTCCATAAAGAATCAATGTCTTTTGGTTCGAGTTTTGTCGTACTCTAACTTACGCATATAAAATTTCTTTTGCATAACGACATCTTCCAACTCTCTACGCAAAGAGTCTACATTCGCTACTTTCTTACTTTCAACATCCATCAGCATAAGTTCAGAACTAGAGCGAGCCAAATGAATACTATCAAGCAAAAGAATAGCTTCTTCTCGCGCTGTCAAGGCCAGCGGATAGTTCTTGCGTAATTTCTCAATCATTTTTTCTGCTTCATCATACTTTTTAGCCGTGAGTTGTGCTCGAGATTTATTCAACAATGTTTGACCTTGCGCCTCGTCTGATTGTCTAACGCTAGACCACCTATTGCTCGGCTTACAAGAATACAACAAGAAGAAACTTAAAAATAAGATAAAGGAGAAGTACCGCATTTTGAATCTTTTTAATTGCAAAAATAACAATAAAAATTAGTAATTTCGCATCTAAAAAAAATAAAATAAATGAGGAATCTCCAACAGGTAGATATTATAGATATTCTACATAAAGATCATATATTCGAGAAACTTTCACAAACTGCCGACAAGCTACAAATCGAGACTTATCTTGTCGGAGGGTATGTGCGCGATCTCTTCCTCAACCGTCCGACTAATGATATTGATGTGGTTGTTGTCGGATCAGGAATTGAGTTTGCAAAAAGTTTTACTGACACATTAGGAAAAGGAGCCCATCTTTCTATATTTCGCAACTTTGGAACAGCGCAAGTCAAGTGGCATCACTACGAAATAGAATTTGTGGGAGCACGTAAAGAAAGCTACTCACATGATAGCAGAAAGCCTATTGTGGAAGACGGCACACTTGAAGACGATCAGAATAGGCGCGATTTCACGATCAACGCTCTTGCTGTATGTCTGAACCCTTTGAATTTTGGAAAACTTATCGACCCTTTTGACGGAATACAAGACTTGCAAGATGGCATCATTCGCACACCTTTGGATCCGAACATCACATTTAGCGATGATCCTTTACGCATGTTACGTTGCATACGCTTTGCTACACAGCTTAATTTTCGCATTTATGACAAAACCTTTGAAGCGCTCACTCAAAACAAAGAGCGAATCAAAATTATCAGCTCAGAAAGAATCATTGATGAATTAAACAAGATAATGCTCTCTCCACGCCCCTCCATTGGATTTGTTGAACTTCACAGGTGTGGACTACTCGAAATCATTCTTCCAGAAGTTGCTAAACTCGACATTGTTGAAACACGAAATGGTAAAAGTCATAAAAACAATTTTTATCATTCGCTCGAAGTACTCGATAACGCCTCAAAAAAAACGAACAATCTATGGCTACGCTGGGCCGCCCTACTCCACGATATAGGCAAACCTAAAAGCAAGCAATGGGATCCTTCAATCGGGTGGACTTTTCATAACCACAATTTCTTGGGAGAAAAAATGCTACGTCCTTTGTTTCGCAGGCTAAAACTACCGCTTGATGAGAGATTGAAGTATGTTAGCAAACTCGTTGGGCTTCATATGCGCCCAATTGTTATGTCTGATGACATAGTAACAGACAGTGCAGTTCGACGCCTTCTCTTTGAAGCAGGCAAAGATATTGATGATTTGATGCTTTTATGCGAAGCTGACATCACTAGCAAAAACGAGCAACGAAAACGCAACTTTCTGCAAAATTTCCAATTGGTACGTCAAAAACTAATCGACATAGAAGAAAAGGATCGCATTAGAAATTTCCAACCACCTGTTACTGGCAACGAAATTATGGAACTCTTCAATCTTGGCCCATGCCAAGAAATTGGAAGGTTGAAAAGCTCACTCAAAGATGCTATCCTTGATGGAGTAATCCCTAACGAACATGACGCTGCTCTAGAATACATATTAAAGAAAGCTGCCGAAATGGGGCTACAAAGAACTAAATAACGTGATTTCGACGAAATCAGAACAATGCGAGCTGTGTATCAATAGTCCTTTGTACATTGATACACGGCTTCTTTGGAAATAGACAATAGGCAGCAATTGTTCCTAATAAGTTGACGATGAAATTGTCAAAGCATCTATGTCTGGAGTGTTCCACCTGCGCAATGTTCTTAAGTTCATCATTCACCGTCTCTATAATGGTTCTTTTTCTGAGTAAAAGTCTGTCTGAAACACTCATTATAGCTCCTTTCATGTTACTTTTCAATTTGGTAAAGATGCGAAGATGCTTGCATACTTTTTCAAGATAGAAATGTTTAAAGCAACGATAACCGGAAGTGTGGAAAAGAATCATTATCAGCATGACTTCTGCCTTTGACATTGTAGAACTTCGATGATATTTCCTTTTTCCAGTAGGTTTTAGCGTATATTTTTCCGTCATACCATCAAAAAACTTGCAGAAGTTGTCTGCCATACAAAAGATTTCTGTAATTTTGTCTTCGGTGATCATAGCGATTTTTGTTTGTAATTATTTGTATTTCAACACCTTAAAATTACAACAAATTTCGCTAATCACCAAATTTATAGACACTTATAATTCGTCGAACTCACGTTAATATAGTGTTATAGTAGGTCGACAAAAACATCTATAAATGTTTTAGGAAACTTCACATTGTGCAGTTTTAATGCCTCCCAAAATAAAGGTGCAATCTCCTCATCGGTGAAGCCTGCGATACCGCATCCGATACGAGTAAGGAGAAATTGGTATTCAGGATGCTGCCGAGCAAACTCTATAAAATCATCGACGTATGGTTTGATAGTCTCTATACCTCCATCCATTGTGGGAATAGCGTATGATTGTCCTTGTAAACCAACTCCTTTGCCCCATATTGCTCCAAACTTATCTAACGCCATTCGAGCTGCACCTGCACCATGATAACCTTGTAGATTGCTACCAAAAACAAATATTTCGTTAGGTTCAAGATGGGTTATTTTCTCATTAGAATACTCTGTTTCGTTATTCATAATTTTACCACTGGATAAATACCTCTTCGTAATATAGGATACAAAATTCTTTTATTTGTAACTCTGCCATAAGGTATAAAAGAAGCCTCAAAGAAACATTCTCTGTATATAAGTTTTTCTTTGAGGCTATAAATTGTTATTTCTTTCGTAAGTTATATTTCGCATCCATCAAACGTAGCGTTGATTTTGAGCGAATTAATTCTAGTTCATCCTTGAGACTTGGAAGTTCCTTCAACATTTCAACAACATCAGCTTCATTCTTGAGTACCTCATTTGTGATTGCAGAGAAGTTGCTAGTAGTAAACGGTAAGTGGGCTGCTTCGGCTGCTTTACGCATGATTTCAGTCAATCTTACCATAGTGGGCAACTTTGTGATGTTGTCCGAAAGTACCTCACTTATCAGTGGAGAATGGTCGATATGGATATTGCTTAATCTATCAACTTCCATAAAACGAGGCGATGCGTTCTCGTCTTCTGTAGGAGTTAGCATCTTCGCTGTTTCTCCATCGTTTAGTGTAACAGTTACTTCCTTTGTTGTAGCACCTATGATAAACGTCTCATATTCGCTCAACTCTGCCATAATAAAGGTTCCTTTGTCGGTCATTACCTTTATTTCTGCAATGCAATTATCTACCCATTTGTTAAACCATTTGTATTCATCCTTGCGCACAAAGCCATCTATTGGTGTCTTCTCGCTTAAACGGAACAAGCGTTGAATCAAACCTATGGGGAAGAAAACATCCTTGCTTGTACTCATACGGTCTTGTGTAATTAGGCGGAAACGGAAGTTGTTTTCCAGTTTGGGATAGTCATAAACCTTTACTTTATCACCATTTCCTATTTGGCTAACCTCTGCTATCTCTTCTGTAGCAGACTCTTCATCACTCGATACATCATAAATATACTCTTCGATGAGGAATTTTGTATAGCTGCGTAGCGCACTAATACTATTCCTTAATCCAAGGATTGGCATTAGATGTGTGTCATTGGTATGAATTTGCTGCGTCAGTTTCTCGTCTATACCTTCCAATAGCTTAATGACATCACCGCCCTTTTGCTCTTTCATTAGCTTGGGTATTAAACTTAAAATATCACTCTTGAACGCTGGCAACTTAGCAGAAATAGCCTTAGATATAACACTATTCATTCGCTTTAGACGAGAGATGTAGCTTTGCGCACTTCCTATTCCCTTCTCATCGGTTGTTGTCAACCATCTGAAAAAGTCATCTTCTGCAAACAAACGCTTATAGTTCGCTGCTCCTTCCACATTCGATGGGTTCGTTTTCTGCCCATTTATTGTACGCAAAAGATATTCTTCTATAAAGTGGCGATAGTTTTTGAAACCGCTTCTACAGTCGCTTATCACTTTGGGGGAATAGCCGAAATCTTCCTTTTTAGCATCCTCAAACCAGTCGTTAATAATCCCAAGGTACTTATCAAACAACGAAGCAACACCCAAGAAGTCGCCTTCCTTAATCTTTTGAGGGAGCAAATAAAAGAAATCTTCTTCTCCTAAGAAGAACTCTTTATCTACCATTTTTATGTAACTCACATAGGAATTTGCCACATTCTTGGTTTTTCCATCAGTAGTAACCATCCATTCCTTATACGTTTCTGCCATATAAGGAACCTCGATACCCAAACAGTCTCTTTTCGAATTCTCTTTGGATTTCAGCATCCAAACAAATTAAATAATCTACATAACTTTTTTTCCATAATAATTCTATTTATTTATAGTTCATTGCGAAGGTCGTATTTTTATTTTTGAATGAACCAAATATAAGTTTTTTTGATAATTATAATGAACTATGATTTCGCAGTTTATTAACGTGAGTTCGACGAATTCAGAACAATGCAAGCTGTGTGTCAATGGTCCTTTGTACATTGATGCACGGCTTCTTTGGAAACAGGCAATAGGCAGCAATTGCCCCTAATAAGTTGACGATGAAATTGTCAAAGCATCTATGTCTGGAGTATTCCACCTGTGCAATGTTCTTAAGTTCATCATTCACCGTTTCTATAATGGCTCTTTTTCAGAGTAACAGTCTATCTGAAACGCTCATTAAAGCTCCTTTCATATTACTTTTCAATTTGGTAAAGATGCGAAGATGCTTGCATACTTTTTCAAGATAGAAATGTTTAAAGCAGCGATAACCGGAGTCGTGGAAAAGAATCATTATCAGCATGACTTCTGCCTTTGACATTGTAGAACTTCGATGATATTTTCTTTTTCCAGTAGGTTTTAGCGTATATTTTGCTGTTATAGCATCAAAAAAAGCTTGCAGAAGTCGTCTGCCATACAAAAATATTTCTGTAATTTTATCTTCGGTGATCATAACGATTTTTTTATTTGTAATTATTTGTATTTCAATACCTTAAAATTACAACAAATTTCGCTAATCACCAAATTTATAGACACTTATAATTCGTCGAACTCTCGTTAAATAACAGCATAGGAAGAACTCATTCTGCAGTTTATCTCAAAAAAATAGGCTGAAGCTTAATCTTGAGCTTCAGCTTATTTCAATATATTGCTGTCCGGTAAAAGTTTTACAGGTCAAAAAAATAAGGCTGAAACCCTCTTGCAGGATTCCAGCCTCTTTTGTTACTTTGCTTGTTGCAAAAAACGCTAGTAACATGAGCAAAAGTACATATTTTACCAGACAGCCGGTCTATAGTCAGGTCATAAAATTGCTGGATAAAGCCAAAATTCAACAAATTAGTCTTGAAACGCTAGGAAGCGAACGCTATGTGAAGCGTTTGACAGGCTGGAAACACCTCATCATTATGCTCTTTGGTGTTCTCAAACACTTTGATTCTTTACGTGAATTGGAGATTGGCATGAAAGCCGAGACCATGAAACTCTCCCACTTGGATCTTGATTACGTTGTCCGTCGCAGTACGCTTGCAGAAGCCAACCAGCGGCGTCCACAAGAGTTCTTTGCCAAGGTTTATGGCTCTCTATTGGAACGCTACACTCCATTTAGCGGACAGCCGACCTGTGGGCTGTCGAAAAGCGTGGGAGAAGCAGCTTTATATGATAGATTCTACCACTATCACGCTCTTTGACAACATTCTCAAGGGAGTAGGCCGACATCCCAAAAGCGGAAAGAAGAAAGGCGGAATGAAGGTACACACCATTATGAAGTATCAAGTAGGTGTACCTATGGTGGTAGAACTGACCTCTGCTGCCAAACACGATCATTATCTTCTCAAAAAGGTGCACCTGCCCCAAGATGCCACCTTGGCAATGGATAGAGCTTACATTGACTATGCACAGTTTCAAAGGCTTACCGAAGAAGGTGTCTGCTATGTGACTAAGATGAAGAAAAACCTCAACTACAAGGAACTCTCTTCTACGGCCTATGTTTCTCGTGATGGTTTGGTTACTCATATCGACAAACACATTCTTTTTGAGAAAGAGAAGGTAAGGCACGAAGCCCGATGCGTAGAGCTGTGGAGTAATAACTCTCGTAAGTCGGTGATGTTGCTGACCAACAATTTTGAACTCTCTGTTGAGGAACTTGCTGAAATTTACAAGCGCAGATGGGCTATAGAAACGCTCTACAAACAACTGAAACAGAATTTTCCTTTGCACTTTTTCTATGGTGAGAGCGTGAATGCCATCCAGATACAAACCTAGGTGGTACTCATTGCCAATCTCTTGTGCACAGTACTGTCCAGAATGATTAAAAGACACGTTTCTTTTTCTCAAATCGTAACCATGCTTAGATTGACACTCATGTATTACACCAATTTCATTGCTTTCATGGAAGATCCCCAAAAGGATGAGTGTGCAATTTGGGCTGAAAGAGCTAAATCCCCACCACTAGAACCATCATTATTTGATTAGGGGGCTTGCTTTTTGAAAAAGAAACCCCGAAGTCCTATTCTAAAGGGCTTCGGGGAGCTTTCTTGTGCCGTTTGGAAGTTTACCGGACAGCAATAATTTCAATAAAAAGGACTCCATCACTAGAATTTTCTTCTCGGTTATACAACTTGAGCATAAAAATCCTTATTGTATCAGCTGACATAATAAGCCTGTCGGCAGACATCCTTATTGTAGCCGAGAAAACAATAAGGATATTTATTCGAAGGAACAAAGGAAGAAGTTACTACAGAGCTAACTCTGCGATATAGAAGCATCTGCTCTAATCACAACATTCTTTTGCAATAGGACAAAAGAAAAAGGTCTATGAAAATCATAGATCTTTTGGAGATTCTTTACGAATGTCAAAAAGATATGTTATTTTAGCTTGGATTGTTCCATTATTTGAACGAGAGAAGACGTCTTTTTTGGAATTACCAAATAAATCACTCAAACCGTAATAGTAGCGCCCCTCTAAGATAAAATGACCTGCTTTCGTGTTTAGCTCTATACCTGCTCCTGCTACTATCCCGTAATCAAATTTCTTACTAACGCTCATTGAATATTGTGCAAACATGCCATTAGGTCGGTCAGGATGACCTGCGCTATCAAATGTCCAAGTGGAACTTTGCTTACTCTTCTCTCTAAATAAATATCCGATCTGGGGGCCCACAGCAAAGAAGCCCATCAATCCCTCCGATTCTTTTCCCCATCCCAATCGTGCCAAGAAAGGTATTTCAAAATAGTTGAGATGCCGCTGATATGTGTCGGGTAAGGGTTCTATATTGGAATTCAATATGTTTTCATTCCAACCTAATTGTGCATAATTCAGTTCAAATTGTAAGGCGCAATAAGTTTTGAAATAACGCTCACTCATGATTCGCACCGTCAATCCAAAAGTTGGTCCCACGTGCCAGTTTTGCTTAATAGAAGGAGTGAAGGATACTTTGTTCATAAGTACACCTGCATTCACACCAACAGATATTGCACGCCTAGATTCTCCAATTTGGGCGAATGTGTCTAAAGCGGGGATAACAACAAGAAGAAATAACAGAAAGCGCTTCATTATAAACTATTTTGCAGTAATTTTATCAATTGTTCTATTGGGCTTGTAGTGGATGAGAAACATACTTTGGTTGATATAGCCGCCATCTTCTTCGGTGCGGCCGAAGCGAAGATTACTCTGCAATAAACCTTTCTCTGTTCCTTGCACATTATACTTCTCACCATATTTGAGTATACCCTGTAAAATCTGAAGCCCAGTGTCATACCCCAATAAGCCCATTCTTGGAATAACATCTAAGGGCTGCTTCTTGAACCACGCTTGATAGTCGGCATTAAACTGCCTGACATCAGCAAAAGATGGCTCATAATAGGAAGGAGTGAAGATGTAAGTATCGTTGAGGAATAATTCTCCTTCATACCTATCTGATTGGTTCAACCATGAGGAATAGCCTATTAAAGATAATTCGGTCTTAGGCATTGCTTGACGTACTTCGCTGAGTTTTGAGAACACATTCTGCAAAGCGGAGACATCTGAAGCATCAGGGACCACAATTATATGCCTCTTATTGTTGAGTGCCGTTTTCAACTGAGCAATCGTTGCATCTTCATTAGCATCTACCACGGTAGCACCTTGCACCAGTAGACGCTGACGAAGATATTGAGTAAAATCCAGTTGATCTGCTTTGTTTGTATGTAAGAAAAGAACGGATTTTCCTTTAAAAGTTTTCAAGAAAAGGTCGGCTGCTAGTATTTTCTCATATTCTGCAGGGGTGTTAAGAAGATACACGTAGCGATTGACATTCACCTGCTTTGCCTTAGATGAGAAAGGAACTATCATTCTTATTCCATTACTCCGACAAAAACTGGAAACTTCATCGAAATGAGAAGGATAGACTGGACCTATTAAGAACTGAACCCTGTTGTTCTTTACTTTACTCAGAATATCTGTAAGATTAGTGGAAGAGGAAAGCTCATTATAGGTATATACATTTATATTGCTTCCATTCTCTCGAACTTTATCAGCAGCCATAAGAAAGCCGCGATAGAATTCTACGCTTCTCTCTCCTTCTATTCCCGTAGCAGTGAGTGGAAGAAGAATTGCTGCACTCACACTGTTCTGAGCAAGACTTTTGGATTGTTGCTTCTGTGCTGGGACAATCTGAGGAATTCGTAATACCAAACCTTTTTAAGTTTGAAGTTTGCTTCTTTCATCTGCGGATTACTTTCCATCAAACTATCAACAGAGATTCCATACATTCTAGCAATCCCCCATATAGTTTCTTCCTTCTGTACTTTATGAGTGGCATAGCGAGAATACTCTTTCTGCGACATAGCAGAAGGAGCTGTTCCTGTGCTAGGAATCTTAATTAGCAGACCTTCTTGAAGAGTTTCAGCTGTAAGCCCCGGATTCTGAGCCACAATTTGTTCAACTGTAACGCCATAGTTTTTTGATAGCCTATACAACGTTTCTCCTTTAACAACCGTATGCTCTACAACTCTTGTTTGTGCCACAACAACACTTATACACAAAACAAAGAAAACAGATGCTAGTAAAAAACTTCTTAACTTCATAACTTCTTCTTAATTATGTCTGCAAAAATACATATTTTTGATGGAGTATTTGGCTCCTATCATAAGATTTACGTATATTCGCTTGTGCAAAAAGCATTGATTTATGAAGATATATTTTTTAGAAGCGGCTATAACATGGCTTTTCTGCACGCAAAGCATTTCTGCGCAACGACAGGATGCTAACCGCCTTTTTTTTGACGCAAAATATACAGAAGCTGCAACACTGCTACAACAACAAATCAAGAAAGCTCGAAAACAAAACCAATCAACAACAATACTTGAGGCAGCTTTGCAGCGAGCACGCATCGGAGAAAATATGATTCTCCACGCAGACACCGTGGTTTATTCCGATACCATTGTGATAGATAGAACACAACTATTCTCTGCTCTTGAACTCTCAAACGACATTGGAACATTGCTCCCTGCAGTTCAACTTTTTCCTGAATATGCTGCTCGCCTCGGAAATAGTGCCTATATTAATGGTTGGGGCGATATAGCTTACTTTTCAATGGCAGACAGTTCTGGCCTACACAATCTCTATCGCAGTTTGAAGATAAATGATAAATGGACATCTCCTCAACCTCTACCTGGGTTGCAGACAACAGACAAAGATCGCGACTTTCCTTTCATGTCGACAGATGGTACAACATTGTATTTTGCTGAACAGGGAGCCACATCTTTGGGGGGATTTGACTTATTCATAACTAGATACGATTTTGATTCTCATAAATTTTTAAAACCCGAACAACTCAGAATACCTTACAATTCACCATATAACGATTTACTTTATATAAAAAGGAAAGACGGAAGTATACTACTTGTAACTGACCGTAATCAGCCTGCTGATAAATTACAAATTCTCACATTGAAAAAAATAAATAAACCTCAAACTACATTTATCTATAATGGAAAAGAAAATCTTTGAAGAATCCGAACTAATTATTAATTCTGATGGGAGCGTTTTTCACCTCCATCTTCTTCCTGAACAATTAGCAGACAATGTTATCCTAGTAGGTGATCCAGGTCGCGTACCTTTAGTTGCTGCAAATTTCGAATCTATCGAATGCGATATACAAAATCGTGAATTCCGCACTATCACAGGTATGTTTCAAGGAAAACGTATAAGTTGCGTTAGTACAGGTATTGGCTGCGACAACATTGATATTGTACTGAACGAATTAGACGCTTGTGCGAATATAGACTTCAAAACACGTCAGTTATGTCCTACACAGCGCCAGCTTACAATAGTACGTATTGGTACATGCGGTGGTCTACAACCATATACACCAGAAGGAACATATATTGCTTCAGCAAAAAGCCTTGGTTTTGATGGGCTTCTTAACTTCTATGCTGGACGCAATGAAGTGTGTGATTTAGAGTTTGAAGAAGCCTTCCTTCAACACATGAAATGGACTGGTTCAACGTGTATTGCTCACCCCTATGCCATTGATGCTGATACTGAACTGATCGAACGTATAGCAAAAGACGATATGGTCCGTGGGGTAACTATTGCTTGCGGTGGCTTCTTTGGTCCCCAAGGACGTGAACTTCGCTTGCCTTTGGCTGATCCTAATCAAAACCAGAAAATCATGGATTTTAAGCACAACGAATGGCGCATTACTAATTTCGAAATGGAATCTTCTGCAGTAGCAGGCTTGGCCAAACTCATGGGACATCGAGCAATGACATGCTGCATGGTCATCGCAAACCGTGTGAGTCACAAGGCTACGCCAAACTACAAGAATAATATCGAAAACCTCATTCGACTTGTACTTGAACGCATTTGACAAAATATTAAAAAAGAAAGAGAGCTTGCAGACTTTTTTCGCACACGTAACTTATTAGTCTACAAGCCATTTCCTCTTTTAATACTCAAATTATGTTGTATAACATAGATTTAGAATTTGCTAATTCGGTACGAATCCTTTATCTTTGCTCACAGTTATCCCGAAACAATCTTTTTACCTTAAGAAATTCTAATTACCTATCGAAACACAAAAAGGCGGCAGATCGTGAGATTTACCGTCTTTTTATTTTATTATAACACAAGAAATCCCATCAATTAAAGATAGTTTAGAGAAGATATATTATTTATGCAAAGAAATCTTTTCGTCTTTTATTGCAAGATAATCCTTGCTATCTTGACAATAAATAATATATTTCTCTTCCATAAAAAAACATTTTTAGAGGGAGAGAAATATCATAGATTATTGCTATAAGAGGAAAAAGAACGTGAGACGTCGTAAACCTGTCCTAAGATGACGCATTGGGAGTTTTTTTAATGGAAACTGAGATCATAAAGAATATATTATCATTACTCTCTAAATGTTTACTTCATCAGAAAAAAAGAATAATTATAAAAGAAAAGAGTTGAAGTTTATAACTTCAACTCTTTTTGCGGTGCGTACGGGACTCGAACCCGTGACCTCCTGCGTGACAGGCAGGCATTCTAACCAGCTGAACTAACGCACCGAAAAAAACTCGTGGGCAAAGATGGATTCGAACCACCGAAGGCGTAAGCCAGCAGATTTACAGTCTGCCCCATTTGGCCACTCTGGTATTTGCCCATGCACTTCATTTCTGATTTGCGAGTGCAAAGGTAGTAATCTTTCACAACACTACCAAATGAATCTGCATTTTTCTTCAATTATTTTTGCAACTGCCAATCGAAGTCTACCATCTTTATAGCTGTAATGGCAAACTCTTTACCTTTATTTCCAAGCTTACCTCCTGCGCGTTCTTCTGCCTGTTCTAGAGTATTGACAGTAATAAGGCCATAGATTACTGGTATCTTACCATTGGTATTCTGACGTGCAAGTTCCTGCGTAACACCTTGACATATATTATCAAAATGAGGGGTATCTCCTTTTATGACACAGCCAATAGCAATAATTGCATCTACCCAGCCATGTCGTGCTAACTCTGCACAGCCATGGATGAGTTCAAAGCTACCAGGAACGTGCATAACCTTAATTGCTTGTTCTTGCACTCCATATTTCTTCAATGTTGATAGTGCTCCCTCGAGTAACTTAAATGTTATATTGTCATTCCATTCTGCACAAACAATGCCAAAGCGCATTTCTGAAGCATCTGGGATATTGTTATCACTCAATGTAAAAACAGATGAAGACATTTATTATATAGATATAAGATGAGTTTATAACTGAAAATTGAGAATTGAAAGCTGAGCACTAAAGTGCCTAATTTTCAATTCTCAATTATTTTAAGATATGGTTAAATACGCAATTTATTTGCTTACAGCTTCAATAAAAGCATCAATAGCGGGGTCTGTAATTGTACCATTGGGTGCTTGTCCTGGTTGGCAATAGCGGCTATTGGGATAAGTTTCCTTAACCTGCTGGAACACTTCCTTAGCATCAGCATTCTTCTTCTGAGCCATTAGCAACTCACCAGCTTGGATAAGATATTCAGGGCTCATAGCGGCATTAGCTGCACGATCTGCTGCTTTCTTGAAAGTCTCTACAGCTTTATCGAGTTGTCCATCATTTGCATAGCTATTAGCTAATGTTGCCAACGCAGCAGGAGTAATGGTATGGTCACCTTGTAGAGAATATGCCTCGAGATACTTAATTGCATTCTTAACATCTGCTTTCTGAGCAGCACCTGTTTCACCTTCTGCTTTACGAGCATAAGAGATACCTGCATAGAAATTAGCAAGATTGGAAGCATTCGTAAAGTGATTGCTTGCCAATTTGATATAGCCAGGGAATTTACCATCTCCCTTCAGCGCTTTGTCATAATCCTGCTGAGAGATATAAGCCATACCAAGGGTGAGCTGAGACTGTTGCTTTTCTTCAGCCGACTTCAGCCAGAAGTAGCCACCTACGCACGCTGCTACAACAACTGCCAGCACTACTACGCCAATAATCAGTTGCTTCTTGTACTTAATAACAAAGGCCTCAGACTGTGCCAAAGCATCGTTTACTTCCAATTGAGTTTTTTTATTTGTCATATTTTGCTTTTTTTATTTCATAAGAATGCACTGCAAATTTAGTCTTTTCCAATCGATTGAGAAAATAAAATCTGTTTTTTTTGCCTTGCATATTTTTTTCATTTAAGAATTGCCTAACTTTGCCTGTGCTTCCGGCAAAAGCAGCCCTTCACACGAGGTGAAGGCTAATATTTCTATCTCTGATTTCAAATGATTCTCAAACATCTCTCCATCATAAACTTCAAGAATCTATCTTCCGTTGAGCTTGATTTTTCCCAAAAAGTAAACTGCTTTGTAGGGGCCAATGGAATGGGAAAGACAAATGTTTTAGATGCAATCTACTACTTGTCATTTCTCAAAAGTAGTATATATACACAGGATTCCTTAAATATAAAGCACAATGAAAATTTCTTTATAATTCAAGGAGATTATGTGTCAACTAATGGAAAAACGGAAACAGTAGCTTGCAGCATGAAAGCAGGGAGTCACAAACATGTAAAAAAGAATCAGAAAGAAATACGCAGATTTTCTGAGCATATTGGTTCTATCCCGCTCATTTTGATTTCGCCTGCTGATTCGCTGTTGGTAAGCGGTAGTAGCGAAGAGCGAAGGCGTTTTATGGATATGGCCATTTCGCAATACAATTCAAGCTATTTAGAATGTCTTATACGCTACGAGAAGACGCTAAAACAAAGAAATGCAATTCTCAAGCAAGCGCAAGACGACGTACGCAATATACCCACAGATGTTATCGATGTTTTAGAGGAAATGATGTCTGAGGACGCACAAGCCATATATGAGGCGAGAATTGATTTCAACCAGAAGTTTCTACCTATCTTCCAAAACATTTACGATCAGCTATGCAACACAGACAAAGAGCAAGTGAGCATAGAATATGCTTCTCATCTCTCACGCGGCCCCCTAAAGTCACAACTTGCTGATTGTAGAAGCAAAGAGGTGTTCTTAGGGTATTCACTTCATGGTACTCACAAGGACGATTTAATCCTGTCACTAAATGGCTATCCAGTGAAGCGAGAGGGATCACAAGGACAGACTAAAACCTATTTCATTGCACTTAAATTGGCCCAGTTCATCTTTGAGAGAACACCTACAAGCTACAAGTCTTAACAACACCACTACACCGATCCTCCTCCTAGACGACATTTTCGACAAGTTGGATTCTGGCCGAGTGGGCAAAATCATTGACTACGCTAACGGAAGTGCTTTGGGACAAATCTTTATTACCGATACCAATCGAGAGCACTTGGACTTGATTCTTGAATCAGCCAATAGCAACTATAAGCTTTTCAAAGTCAAAGACGGAGAAATTTTTGAATGAGAAATTCAAGATAGCATCTCATGGAAAGAATAAAGGAAGAAAACTTAGGCAGTGTTGTGGCCCGTTTTCTCAAGGAAACTGGATTACAAACACAACTCAATCAATATAGACTGAAGCAGGCGTGGCCTATTATTACGGGTGAACTAGTAAAGAGTAAAACGCAAGATTTGTACATCAAGAATCAAACGCTCTATGTCAAACTTAGTTCCCCTGTTCTTCGTTCCGAACTCTCGCTACGAAAGCAGGAATTAAAAACACAATTAAACGCTTACGTACAAGCGCAAGTTATCAGTGACATTACTTTCGTATGAAAGATTTCCCACTCTCTCATCAAAAAATAGCGAGTTGCAGTTAGGTTCTATCCTTACTACAACTCGCTTTATTTTCTTTCTAAACACTGGCTACATCAACGCTTCAAGATAGCAGCGACGACAGAGGCAAGACTGACACCTAAGGTGCTAAAGCCCATTATTTCTGCTAAACTAGTGGCCTTACGTCTGCTCTTGGCAGGAACGATTATTTCACATCCTGGACTAATATCTTCCTTAGAACGTACTCGGGTCACTGTTCCGTTCATATTCACAGCAAACACACGACGACTCTTTGCACGCTGACCATAGCCACCAGCTTGGTTAATATAGTGGTTTAGACCAGCCCCATTGGTATAAGCTACTGTATTGGGATACATCACTTCGCCGTTAATAGACACTGTATTATTAAACTGCGGAATAATGAGTTTGTCACCATCCTGCAGCACTACATCCCATTGACTACCTGGATTCTCCAATGCCTTATCGAGATTGATGCCCACCGTACGCGTATCTCCTAACTGCACTTTAGAAATACTTGTTGAGTCCTCACTATTCACTGTAATGATCTTTAGCATAGTTTGCAGCTTGATTTTCTCTTCCGGTGTCAACTGACGTTCTAAGCGCGCCCCCTTAGCGTAAGCATAAGCTGTCAAACCTCCAGCGTTCTTCACAAGGTCGCTCAAGCGAGAAGCTTTGCGCGATAGGGTGTACTTACCGCCAAAGGCTATTTCACCAGAAATGGTCACGTGTTGCTGCTCTACATAGCCAGGACTTCTGCGAACATAAACCTCATCGAAGGGTTCCAGTTTGAAATTGTTCTCTCCACTGATAACAAAACCATCACGAAGAGAGAAGCTATACGTCTTTGCGATGACGTTTTCACTTGACAAAGCCTTGTTGTCACGAATACGGCGTGAAACGTCTATTTTCACTAGCGAAGCTGCATCTGTCAAACCGCCCGCTTGAAGAATAAAGTCTTCCAGCGTCATATTGTCAGAAAATTCATATTCACCCGGATAAACCACTTCACCCATAATGGTAAGCACTTGCTTCTCTTGCATATCGCGCTTTGAAGGCACATAGAGCACATCGCCATTTCTCAACGAAATATCGGCTACATCGTGATTCATCACGCCTTTCACATCAACCGACACCACTTCGTGTGTTCTATCGTCTTTCAAACGGCGCAAGATGGCGTGGTCGACAAAGGCATCCTCGCGTGTTCCTCCTGCTGTTTCCAATAATTGTCGTACTGTAGTGATATTTCCATCCATCTGATACATACCAGGACGGAAAACAGCACCTTTCACTTCAACCATATTGGAATAGCGATCCAAAACACTATCTACACTCACCGAGTCTTCATCGGCAAGTTGAAACCTATTTCGCTCAAACTCATCAATAGAATACACGCTATACATACCGCCGGCTTTACGCACCAAGCGAACATTGGCGGTATAGGCATCGCCACGGAAGCCGCCAGCATATTTGATAAGAGTACCCACACTCTCATTGTGCTTCATCTCATAGAACATAGGACGGCGTACCTTACCGGTGATATTCACCAAGGCCTCATAGGGACTCACCACGATGACATCACCCGATGCCAAACGCACATTGCCCGTCATGCGTCCATTCAGAATATAGTCGTAGATATCGCAAGTTGAAATCAAACGACCTGAACGATAAATCTTGATGTTTCTCAGCGTACCAATCTCATTGGTTCCTCCAGCCATATAGAGAGCATTAAATACGGTGGCAAAGGCCGAGAGCGTAAATGTACCAGGATTTCACCTCACCCATCACATTGACGGTGATTGTCTTCGTTTGTCCCACTGACAAACGAACATTGCTACTCTGATAGCGACTTCCTAACGTTCCACGAAGACGGGAATTGGCTTGCGCCACTGTTAGACCTGCCACATTCACAGGGCCAAAGCCCTCCAAGTCTATGTAACCATCGGGAGAAACAGTCGCTTGAAAACTCTTCTGAGATGCCCCCCCAAACATCCACAAATACTGCATCGCCAGGCCCTAAGCGATAGTCGCTAGGCATAGCTATATTCATATCGCTTTCAAAAGTCAAATTCTTATTATTGAAGATATTGCGTCCAAACACTTGCCGGCCTTTAGGTTTCTCGTTATTGCCCATCAGCTCATCAAACATAGCTAACGAATCGGGAAGGACAAAATTGAGGTCCTCACTCATCTGGCGGCGGCGCAGTTTCACATTATTGTCACTGAGGCTCTTCTCACTCTTTACACGATTAAACACTTCCGGTTGAGTATCAGAATCATAATCATCACGATTCTTTCCATTATTCTTACGCAAACGCGTTTGCTGCTCTTGCGACAATCCTGAAATATTACGTGCTCCAACAACATCGCCCTTCTTTTGCTTTTCGTATGCTGCTCGGATCTTACGAATGCGATCCACTGTCACACCACGCTCCATTAAGTGCGTCACAATCTGGGAGCGCGAAGCCCCCTTTGCATTCTCCGAAATAATGTATTCCATTATTTGATTGTCGGTCATAGACGACTGCGCCCACACACCAACAGGAAGCATGAGCATACATATCAATATTATCGCTGCCTTTTTCATTTGACATTATTTTCTATTTAACAACGCGAAGCTTCCCTCATTTTTTTCAACTACGACACCTTTCATAAGGCATCCAGCCCAGCTTCTGCCAGCTTGTAAAGTTAGCATTTCCACTTTCGGCAAACCTCATTGTAACATATTAAACGATAGCAATTCGTTTATATTGTTTAGATAGAGCAAAGATAATAAAAAGCACTGAAGACACAGCATCTTAAAGCAACTATTTAAAGCAAAAAGCAGTTAAATGCAAGACAAGCACAGATATTCTAAAAAAATTTTTTACCTTTGCAAGCACATACATCTGGGGCAGACTGGATTTGACAGCAGGTCGAGATGAAGTGCAAGCATGCGGTGCGCCTGAAAGTGGGCACCTTAATATCGGCTTTCAAAAATTTAACTGGCGAAAACAACTACGCTCTCGCTGCCTAACCGAAGTATAGTAAGTTCGGGCTTTATCACGACACTAGGTGTTGTGACGAGACATCACTCCACAGCCGTTGTTCCGAGGCTCACGGGTCAAGTGGTGCAGACAATTCGGGAATCGTCTAGGGTAGCCTCGCACCCTCGATTAAATTTTAGAGGATAAGGTGCAGACTTAGTGGCTCTGGTCTTTATCTACACCCGAAAAACTTAAGCAGAGATAAGCATGTAGAAACCATTTTAGCTCCCTGTTTGGACGAGGGTTCAATCCCCTCCTGCTCCACAAACTCAACAAGAAGTTATACAAGAAGTATAACTTCTTTTTTAATAACAAAAATACATAACACTTATATATAGGGTAATAGAATACTACAATGCAATAAAGAAGCCAGCTGACAAAATAAGGAAAAAAACTCAATCAAAAACAATACCAAAAACCAACACGAAAGAGTCACTTCATAGAAAAAAAGCTATAAATGTAAATATTTCTCACCCTCGTCTCTCACTTTTTCCGTTCTCAACTTTCGTACTCTTAGACTTTTTCCCTAGAGATAAAGTAGACATACAACAGTTGCTCTATACACAGAAATCAATAACCACGCAACACATATCAATGAATCACCCTACCCCCCCTTCTCGTACCCCAAAAGCGCAAAAGTAGACTATCGCAGTCAATAGTGAGAACACAACACATTGTAGTACGACACAAGAAAGCCATACACTAATAATATTTCTCTTCAAAACAAACAAAGCACCCTAAAAGAGCCCCTCAGAAGCACAGCCTAGCCCAAATTAGCACAGTTTCTAGATTTAGGCATAAATCGCGAATTCTTTCATGCCTCTACAGGAACTTCAAATACAAACACATCTTTTCTGGACAAACATAACTTTTTGTCCAAATCCCCCAAACCAAGCCTCAACAGCCTTGACGCTCTCTTCAGATTGGAAATATCTACAGAACACACACTATAATCCGCAATATTTACCGTTTTTCAGTTTTTTCTTTGTATTTTTGGACACAAAATAAGAAGCAGAAGACATGTTCAGCTTAAGAAAAAGAAATTGGTTTGTGCCCAAAGGTCAGCAGATGACCGACTTCGACAAACGTATCCTGGAGTTGCAAAACCAAGGACACATTGTCCCTCCTCGCCATTTAGTTCTAAACGAAGAACAGATAACAGGCATCCGCCGCTCAAGCGCAATCAATACAGGCGTTCTTGATGCCGTGGCAGAGAAAATATGCGCCGGAATGAGTACAGAAGAAATCGACCGCATCGTATACGAATACACCACCGCACACGGGGCCATACCCGCAGATCTCAACTACGAAGGCTACCCCAAGAGCGTATGTACGAGCATCAACGAAGTGGTATGTCACGGTATCCCCTCAGAAGATGATATTCTCGAAGAGGGCGACATCATTAATGTAGATGTTTCAACCATCAAAGACGGCTACTTTAGCGATGCCAGCAGAATGTTTATCATTGGCAAAACCACGCCAGAAAAAGAACGCCTCGTCAGAGTGACCAAAGAATGTCTCGATATTGGCGCAGCAGCAGCAAAGCCATGGGGCTTCATTGGCGATGTAGGTAAAGCCATCGGTAAGCATGCCCACAGCAACGGATATAGCGTTGTAGAGGAATTCTGTGGTCACGGCGTAGGACTCGTTTTCCACGACGAACCAGAAGTGAACCACTACGACACCCACCAAGACGGAATGCTCCTCGTGCCAGGCATGGTTTTCACCATAGAGCCGATGATTAACATGGGAGGGCGAGAAGTATTTATCGACTCCGACGATAACTGGACCGTTGTGACAGAAGACGAGCTCCCCAGCGCACAATGGGAACACACCTTCCTCATGACAGAAGATGGAGTTGAAATCTTGACTTATTAGAACGATGAACGATATATATATATTAGGAATAGAAAGCAGCTGTGACGATACGAGCGCTGCCGTTATAAAAAACGGCTACCTACTTAGCAACATCACAGCCTCGCAAGCCGTTCATAAGGCCTACGGAGGCGTAGTGCCCGAACTTGCTTCACGTGCACACCAGCAGAATATAGTGCCCGTTGTAGATCAAGCACTCAAGCAAGCAGGTATAACCAAAGAACAATTATCAGCCATCACCGTAACCCTAGGCCCTGGTCTCATGGGATCACTTCACGTTGGTGTTAGCTTTGCCAAAGGCCTTGCCACCTCCCTAGACATCCCTCTTATCGAGGCCAACCACCTGCAAGGGCACATTCTGGCACACTTCATTTTGACAGAAGGAGAGGAATTACGCGTCCCACCCTTCCCCTACCTCTGCCTAATGGTGAGTGGCGGCAACTCTCAAATAGTAAAGGTGAACGCCTACAACGACATGGAAATACTCGGACAGACCATCGACGACGCCGCAGGCGAAGCCATGGACAAATGTTCGAAAGTGATGGGCTTTGGCTATCCAGGCGGCCCCATCATCGACAAGCTGGCACGTCAAGGTAATCCCAATGCCTACACCTTCGCCAAGCCCCACATAGCAGGTCTCGACTATAGCTTTAGCGGTCTGAAAACCTCTTTCCTCTATTTCCTACGCGATGAAATAAAGAGAGATCCCGACTTTGTAGAACACCACAAAGAAGACCTTGCAGCTTCATTGGAGAAAACCATCGTAGACATCCTCATGAAGAAGCTTACACAAGCCGTAAAAGAAACCGGCATCACAGAAGTAGCTCTCAGCGGAGGCGTGAGTGCCAACACAGCACTACGCGAAGCCTTCAAGACCAGGCAAGACAACAAACAATGGACCATCTACATCCCTAAGTTTGGCTATACTACCGACAACGCAGCCATGATAGCCATTACAGGCTATTACAAATACTTAGACAAAGACTTCTGTCCTATCGACAAACCAGCCTACTCACGTACAACACTATAAAACCTCACAATATGGACTTTGATGTAAGATTAGTCAGTAAAGAAATCAACGAACTCCTGTGGAACTCCAAAAAAACACTCTCCACAGCCGAGAGTTGCACCGCAGGGCGGATTAGCAGCATCATCACGGCACAACCTGGAAGCTCTAATTATTATATAGGAGGCCTAGTTTGCTACGCCACCGAGCTCAAAGTGAAGTACCTCGGTGTATCCCCCGAAACCATCGAGCAACACAGTGTAGTGAGCGAAGAAGTAGTAAGGGAAATGGTAGCCGGTGCCAACAAGATGTTTGGTAGCGACTACGCAGTAGCCATCAGTGGCTTTGCAGGTCCTGGCGGCCCCGACGGCACAGGCCGCCCCGGCGTACTAATAGGAACAATCTGGATAGCCGTAGGCTCTAGCGACAACATCGTCACCTACAAGATTGAAGAAGACAATGGCCGTGAACGCAATTTAGAAAGCGCCACCAATAAGGCCATCCACATACTCCTCGACTACCTCAAAGAAAATTGCCCGAAAGAGGATTAATCGAAAGAGCAACTTATCGTTAAGAACGGGACTTCAACCTCCTCACCACCCCAAGCCCCCTGACTTCCGACAAAACAATGAGTTGTAATGGCTAGGCAAAGAAAAAAACAAAAAAAGATATAAAATTATTTTGTTCTTCGTTTATTTTACACTAACTTTGCACCTCGTATTGGGAAAGTACACTAACAACGAATTAAAAAACAAGTAGATAGCAATGTCTAAAATTTGTCAGATCACCGGAAAGAAAGCCATGATTGGCAACAATGTTTCCAAATCAAAGCGTCGCACAAAGCGCAGTTTTGACGTGAACCTGTTCCGTAAAAAGTTCTACTATGTAGAGCAGGATTGCTGGATTCAGCTTCGCATCAGTGCTGCTGGTCTTCGCCTTATCAATAAGGTTGGCCTTGACGCTGCGTTGAACAACGCGGTTGCCAAAGGTTATTGCGACTGGAACTCTATTAAAGTAATCGGTTAATATTTAAACATCATGGCAGGAAAGAAAGCTAAAGGTAATCGCGTTCAGGTTATTCTAGAATGCACAGAAATGAAGGAAAGCGGTCTGCCCGGTACATCTCGCTATATCACGACGAAGAACCGTAAGAACACGCCGGAACGTTTGGAGGTGAAGAAATACAACCCCATTCTCCGTCGTATGACCATTCACAAAGAAATTAAATAAAGATAAAGCACTATGGCAAAGAAAGCAGTCGCAACGTTGCAGGAAGGTAGAACCGACGGCCGTTCCTACACAAAAGTCATCAAGATGGTTAAGAGTCCGAAGACTGGTGCTTACGTCTTTGATGAGCAGATGGTTCCTAATGACAAAGTTCAAGAATTCTTCAAGAACTAATAAGTCCCTTCTGATAACAACGATAAAACCCAGAGCTAAAGCTCTGGGTTTTATCGTTGTTATCAGAAAAAAATTGTAAATTTGCAGAACAAGAAAAGTCGTTCTCACATAATATCAAGGCAATGGGATTTTTCAATTTATTCAGCAAAAAGGAGCAAAAAGAGGTACTTGACCAAGGACTACAAAAAACCAAGAGTAGCGTTTTCAATAAGATTGCCCGCGCTGTTGCAGGAAAAGCAAAAGTCGACGACGAAGTTCTTGACAACCTTGAAGAGGTTCTCATCACTTCCGACGTAGGCGTAGAAACAACCGTCGAAATCATAAAAAGAATAGAAGAGCGCGTAGCCCGCGACAAATACGTGGGTGCATCTGAATTGAATCGCATCCTGCGCGAAGAAATAGAAAGCCTCCTCGTTGAAACAGGCAACAACAACGGAGAAGGCTTTGTTATCCCCGCAGACAAAAAAACATACGTCATAATGGTAGTAGGAGTAAACGGAGTAGGAAAAACCACTACTATCGGAAAACTTGCCTACCAATTCAAACAAGAAGGGAAACGCGTATACCTAGGTGCGGCCGATACTTTTCGAGCAGCAGCTGTTGAACAACTCTGCATCTGGGGAGAACGTGTAGGAGTTCCCGTTGTAAAACAACAAATGGGCAGCGACCCTGCTAGCGTGGCTTTCGACACCCTCTCATCAGCAAAAGCCAACGACGCAGACATAGTCCTCATCGACACCGCAGGACGACTCCACAATAAAGTGGGCCTCATGAACGAATTGACAAAAATCAAAAATGTCATGAAAAAAGTTGTGCCTGATGCTCCCAACGAAATTCTACTTGTCCTCGACGGGTCAACAGGACAAAATGCATTCGAACAAGCGAAACAATTCACCAAAGCTACAGACGTTACTAGTCTTGCCATCACAAAGCTTGATGGAACAGCAAAAGGTGGTGTAGTGCTTGGCATCTCACACCAACTTAAAGTACCAGTAAAATACATAGGACTTGGTGAAAGGATGCAAGACTTGCAACCTTTCAATAGCAAGAGCTTTGTAGAAAGTCTGTTTGAAGAAGATAAAAACAAATGAATCTTGCAATCTTCATCTCAGGAGAAGGAACAAACTGCGAAACATCATTCGTTACTTTGCGGATAATGCCTACATAAATGTCTCACTTGTCGTTAGCAACAAAAAAGACGCTTACGGCTTGGAAAGAGCAAAAGCATTAGGCATACCTACCTACATAGCAAACAAAGAAGTTTTTTCAACCCCTCAACAACTACTTCCACTCCTGAGAGATATAGATTTCATTGTTCTAGCAGGCTTTCTATTGATGATACCGGACTACCTCATAGATGCCTACCCCAAAAGGATTATCAACCTCCACCCAGCCCTACTTCCTAAATACGGAGGAAGAGGAATGTACGGACAGCATGTCCATAAAGCAGTGAAAGACGCAAGAGAGAAAGAAACAGGCATGACTGTCCACTACGTTTCAAACATCTGTGATGGCGGAGAAATTATAGCACAAATAAAAACGCATATCAGTACAAACGATAGCATCGAGGAGATTGCAAACAAAGAGCACCAACTCGAACTTGAACATTTCCCTAAAATCATAGAAGAAGTCATACTTCAAAACATTGAAAAATAAGAAATTCACTCAATGAATATAGATATTATCACCATGGGATGCTCCAAAAACCTTGTAGACTCAGAGCGTCTCATGAATCAGTTTGCAGAACACGGATTTAAAGCATACCACAATCCGAACGAGACACACGGTGATATAGCAGTCATCAATACCTGTGGCTTTATCACTTCTGCAAAGGAAGAGAGTATCAACATGATTCTTAATCTTTGCAATCAGAAAGATGCAGGAAGGCTAAAGAAAGTCTTCGTTATGGGCTGCCTCTCTGAACGATACATGGACGAACTAAAAGCAGAAATCCCACAAGTAGATAAATTTTATGGAAAATTCAATTGGAAGGATTTGCTGAAAGATCTCCAGTCCGACTACGATACCCAAACTCTCGGAGAACGTGTCCTAACAACTCCCTCACACTATGCGTATATTAAGATTGCAGAGGGATGTAATAGAATGTGTGCTTACTGTGCTATCCCGCTCATCACAGGCCACCATGTAAGTCGCCCCAAAGAAGAGATTCTTGATGAAGTCAGAGAACTAGTTGCACAAGGAGTAAAAGAATTCCAGGTAATTGAACAAGAACTCACTTACTATGGCATCGACCTCCATAATAAGCCAATGATTGCTGAATTAGTTGAGGAAATGGCTAAGATACCTGGAGTAGAATGGATTCGCTTACATTACGCCTACCCTAATGACTTCCCTACTGACTTACTTCGTGTCATCAAGGAAAACAACAATGTGTGTAATTACCTAGACATCGCATTACAGCATATCAGCGACAACGTACTGCAACGAATGCGGCGTCATGTTACGAAGCAGGAAACACTCAATCTTATCAAGAAGATGCGAGAAGAAGTTCCCAATCTGTGTATCCGCACAACACTCCTAGTTGGCTTCCCTGGTGAAACAGAAGAAGACTTCAAAGAACTCTATAATTTTGTTCGTGATACCCGCTTCGATCGCATGGGTGTTTTTGCCTATAGCGAAGAAGAAGGAACTTTTGCAGCTCTCCACTATGAAGATGATATCTCAGAAGAAGTAAAGCAAGAACGAGTAGACAAACTGATGGAACTTCAAATGGAGATTTCAACGGAATTAAACGCTGAAAAAGTTGGTAAGACTTATAAAACTATCGTTGATCGACAAGAAGGAGAATTCTTTATCGGCCGAACAGAATTTGACTCTCCAGAAGTGGATTGTGAAGTTCTTATTCCTGTCACGGAGGGACTCACGATTGGAAAGTTCTACAACGTAGACATTGTAGATTCTGATGAATACGACTTATATGGAACTACACTGAAATAGACACTACGACTATGAATAATAAAGATTTCCTCAACAATTTGGCTGCGCGTCTTGAAACAACTCCTCAAGACATACAGACAATTATTGAAGCTTTCTCTAAAGCCCTTTCTGAGAAATTGGAGGAAGGCGATACGCTGGCCATCCAAAATTTCGGTTCTTTTGAAATCAAAAAGAAAATGGAACGTATCCTTATAAATCCTTCAACAAAGCAACGTATGCTTGTCCCTCCCAAACTTACCATTGCATTCAAAGCAAGCAACACACTCAAGGATAAAGCCCAATAAGCTAATGAACACCAAGTATTCACCACAAGATCTTGCAACTTTCTTTGCTCAATACCAAGGCATCTCGAAGAAATGCTGAAACTTTCATTCGCAGTTTTTTCGACACGGTTGAATCTGGCCTTATCGATGATAAGTTTGTAAAAATAAAAGGGTTTGGTACCTTCAAGATTATAATTGTAGGAGAACGAGAGAGTATCAATGTGAACACGGGAGAGCGGATTCAGATTAGTAGTCATCCGAAAATCACATTCACACCCGACACCTTACTAAAAGAATCCATCAATAAGCCCTTTGCACAATTCCAGACCGTAACACTTAATGAAGATATTAAAGATAGCGATCTTGCAGAAATAGACAGCAAAGTTGCTTTAGAAATTGAATTAGCTGAAAAGGAAGCTACTAAGGCTCTCGTTGAAAATGAAACAACAGCACAAACTGAAACCAGTTCTCAAAATGAAGAAGATTTGATTTCAGGACATACTATGCTCTCAGAAGATTCTGTATCCACAGAAGATATTCTTATCAAAGAAGAATCTAATTGTAGCGTTTCACCAGAGGTAAAAAAATCTAGCAAAAGAGAAGATATTAGTTCCCTTGACAACAATTTAGAAGTACAGGATGCATTAGAACAAGAAAAGTCTCCACTCATCGAAATCTCTGAAGGGACTTCTTTTATTCCCACAAATGAGAGGCATTCTGAAAACTATAAATACGAAACAGACAGTATGGATAATGCTGAAGAAGACAGAATAGAAGAACAAATGTCTCCAGCAAGTCATAGTATAATACGTCTATTGAAAGTTGTGAGCGTCATATTATGTAGCTTAACACTATTAACCGCCTTTTATTTTGCAGGTTATTATCGCATCTTTGGCGACCACATGGAAACAGCTAAAATTTCAACAATTTCTAACCACACAGCTTCTGCTCCACAAGCAAGCTCAACAACTGCACTGGCTGATTCCTCACAAAGAAAATCTGTGAAGACTACGGAAGCGAACAAGTCCGATGATCTCCCACAGACTACCGCTTCTGCTGCTTCTCTTACTCCTCAGTTGCGGCCAGAAGATAAGTATGCACAAATGGAAGGTAGCAACTATAAGATTGTAGGTGTTATTGGCATACACAAACTACAAAGTGGAGAAAATCTTTACAGATTAGCTAAGCAAACCTACGGAGATCGCGATTTTGCTAAATACATTATTTTCTTTAATAAGATAGAAAATCCAGACATTATTACAATTGGTAGCGTAATAAAACTCCCGCAACTCGAGAAAAAAAATTAAGATTTATTATTCTATTTGTACAGAAGAAATAAGATATTCTGTAACTTTGCCACGATGACTGAATTATCGAAACATATAGGTAACTTATTATTGGAACATTGCTGTGTCATTGTCCCAGGCCTAGGGGGCTTTGTCACGCAATATGTTCCTGCACGCCTTGTTGCCGATGAACAGTTATTTCTCCCCCCCCTGAGAAGCGTAGGCTTTAATCCGCGCCTAACGATGAATGACGGCTTGCTCATCCAGTCATATATGCAAGCATACCACCTCACTTATCAGCAAGCTCAAAAGAATATTGAGAAAGAAGTAAAAATCCTCAAGCACAAACTACAAGAAACAGGAAGTGTTGAAATAGGGAATATTGGGAAACTTCTTCACAATCTTGAAGGTCACTACGACTTCGAACCTATTCCTGCAGGGATTATATCGCCTTGCTTGTATGGATTGGACTCTTATGCATTGGAACTTCTCAATATCCATCAAGAGGACTTACCTGCAAAAGAAGAAACGTCTCCCTCTCCTATTCTTCTGTAAAAGGAGGAAAGAAAAAAGATGATTATACAATTACAATCAATCGGGAGGTTGTAAACTACATTGCTGCTGTAATGATAGCCGTAGTGTCCTACTTTCTTTGGGCTACACCTGTTGGGACTATCGATACAGGCAATCAAAGAGCCACAATTCTGCAAAGTGAACTTATATTCTCAAGACCAGCCCACAAGCAAGCGGCTCCAAAAGGAGCTTTACTCAAAAAGCCAGCTTTGCAAACACAACAAGATGTACAAAAAGGACAAACTAATACTGAGACCACTACCACGCGTGAAGAATCAAAACCCTATACCATTGTCTTAGCCTCAAAGGTCTCCGGCAAAAATGCAGAGACCTATGTGAAATCACTTCATAGCAAAGGATTAAAAGAAGCTGAGATTCAAACAGGTAAGACCACTCGCGTCATTTATGGACATTATAAAACAGAGAGTGAAGCCTATCAACAACTCCACACTTTGAGCAACAATCCAGCAATTAGTTCTCCTTGGGTAATGCACCTCAAGTAATCCAACTTTTTCTATTTTTTATGAAACGCATACGCTGTCCTAAATGTGACACTGCCATATCGTTTGACGATAGACTCTACGAACCTGGACGCATCCTCGTGTTCGGCTGTCCTGAATGTCAAAAACAATTTAAGATTCGTATTCCACGAACAAACGCAGAAAAAGAAGAAGAACGTCCCACTTTTGGCATACTCACAGTTCTTGAAAACGATTTCCAGCTCAAGACTGATATTCCACTCTACGAAGGCGACAATATCATAGGTCGCTTTGTGAAAGGAACAAATGCCAATGCTGCGTTCAAAACAGTGGACCCTAGCATCGATACCACTCATTGCATTGTGAATGTAAAGCCTCTCAAAGACGGACGAACAACCATCACTCTTCGAGATGCACCATCTGGCACAGGCACTTTTCTGCAAGGCGAAATTCTGAATGATCGTGAGAGAGCCAGAATTGAAAACGGTAGTATCATCAATATTGGAGCTGCCACTATTATTCTGAAACTTCAAACAGACGATGAAGCATAAACTATTCTGCATACTCTTTTTCTGCATGACAGTATCTGCTCTGTTTGCCCAATCGGCATCAACAGAAACGGCCAATGATAGCATTTTCAAGGGTGACTTCTATTCTCCTCGTTATCATGTTCAACTGGTCATCGACCTTTATCATGAATCTATATCTGTTCCAGGCTACGAATTTCTCGGAAAAATGAACGGCTATATGAAAGGGGATGCCAGTCAATATCTCTATGGTGTATGGATGCTCACTAACTATAAGATTCAAGGCAACCAAGCCGAACTAAGATTCACCAATGATATTGGTTCCGACTCCCAAACTATTCTTTTTACCCGAAAAGCTGATAATACCTACGTTTACTCCACGAAGAATGGAAACAATGTCAGTAAAGCTATAGGGCGAAAACTTGTAAAAATTGCAGATGAAATGATCTTCACACGAAAGGCCGAAAAACTTCCATAAAATAAAAATCATAGATAAGTGTAAACATCCTTATTGTGTTTTCAAATACAATAAGGATGTCAGCAAATAGAATAAGACTATCACCTGATACGCTTATTATATATACGTTTCCTTCTTATAGCACAGCAGCTCTTCTACCCAAAGACTCATAGACGATATTGACATTATCTAAAAGGAGAGAACTTTTCCCACATACAAATATCCGCAATATTTCTTCAGGTATATTGCGGATAAAGAGCATCAAGTAAGAAAAATCAGCAGGATTCTAAAATAAGAAAAGGATTCACACTTGTGAATCCTTTTCTGAAGAGGTACCTAGCAGATTCGAACTGCTGTTGACGGTTTTGCAGACCGCTACCTAGCCACTCGGTCAAGGTACCATTACTATCATTTCTGATTTGCGAGTGCAAAGATATTAGAAAAGTTTGGACTGACCAAATTAATTATTAACTTTTTCACAAATCAAAGAAACCTGTTGGTATCCTTCGTTTCAAGACGCACAACTCTGCCGTACACCCTACACTATCTAATGCTTCTTGAATAGTTTTTCTGCACAACTCAGGATGATTGTTTTCTTCACTTAAATGGCAAAGCCAAATGCGCTTAATGAGTGGGGATAAAGAAGAAACCAGCGCTGAAGCAGTTTCTACATTACTACTATGACCTAAACCACTCTGAATTCTATTCTTCAGATAAAGCGGATAAGGGCCTGTCATAAGCATGGCTTCATCATAATTTGCCTCAATAACTAAGTTCTCTGCCTGATTAATGAAACGACACATCTCTTCTGTAATCTTTCCACAATCTGTCATCAAGCAAAAGTTGGTAGAGTTAGTCGTAATAAAGTATCCATTATTTGCACTAGCATCATGTGGTACTTCAAAAGCTGTAATTGTAAAAGGCCCCAAGACAATCTTTTCACCTGGCATGAGAACGCGCTTGTTATTTTCAGCAATTTTTTTCGACATTAAATAATTGTTCTCCATCCCTTCATGAACTTTCCCAGCAGCATAGACAGGTAGGTGATATTCCTGACTTATTGCTCCCACCGCCTTAACATGGTCTGTGTGATCATGTGTTACTAAAATGGCACTTATTTCTCCTTGTGACAGTCCATAATCGCGGAAATAACGTTTAAAGCTACGTATGCCAATACCTTGATCGATAACTAAGCCAAAGCCGTCCTCGAGCAAATAATAGCAATTGCCACTGCTACCTGAACCGAAGCTAATAAATTTCATTTTAGTGATTATATTTTGTCTTGGCAAAAGTAGCAATTTATTACCAATGTTTTATATAATAGTAGCCTTTTCTCTTCATTAATATCTTTATAGAAGACTAGAATGGTAGTCCTACAGCAAAATGAAAAGCAATATCACGCGATAAACGCGGACGAATAATTGGATAATGTTCTTTTACCGAAGAATAAACAGGATTAATGGCTTTCATACCTAAATCGAAGCGAAGAATAAAATAACTCAAATTGAAGCGAAACCCAATTCCATAGGCTACTGCTATTTGTTTATAAAATTCACTAAACTTAAACTTACCACCATCTTGGTTAATATAGTCTCTTGTGTTCCAAATATTACCTGCATCAACAAAGGCTGCACCATCTAGTTTCCAAAACAAATGAGTACGCCATTCTGCACTCAAATCAAGCTTAATATTACCCGTTTGCTTTATGAAGTCAATCTCTCCGTTCTTACCCGCATAAGAGCCTGGTCCCAGCCCACGAACAGCCCAGCCACGAACACTGTTTGCTCCACCTGCAAAATAGCGTTTTTCATACGGAATAATCGAAGAGTTGCCATAAGGGATTGCTATACCGAAGGCTGCATGAAAGGCCAGACTATTTCGTTCATCAAATTGAATACATCGTACAAAATCCACATCGGTTTTAATATATTGAGAATAGGCAATATTAAACATTTCATATTGCCCATTTCGGTTCTTCTTTGCGCCGATTAGCGCACTCATTCCACGCAGTAAGTTTCCTGCACTTTCTATATTATATTTTAATTGCCATCCCCGCGTGAGATTAGACACACTGCCTAATAGCGAATTCTGCAGCATCTTATCCTGCTGACTATTATAGATAAAAGAATATCCCCACCGCATGATAAAGAGATCCTCATAACTAGCCCTAAGTATGGAGTTTCGGGGATCTGTTCCATCCAAATAATTACGACGAAATGTTGATGAAATCCAAGGGACAAAAACATAATTGAGACTTATCATATCGAAGCGGTGCTGTAAACCTGGATGAGAAGAATTTCGCCAACGGAAAGCCCAATCCCCCGTTAAAACGCGACGGTGAAATTCTGGACGATTCTGAGAGTCGTACATGAAAGACACACCACTAGTCACCATGAGTTGTTTAGTCCCTCGGCGGAAACTAAAAGGAAGTCGTGTGGCGGGAAAACGCAAAGAAAGTTCTGCGCTATACTCCAAATAGTTTTCGTCTTTATAACCTTCCAAGCCACGAATAGCCTCGTATGCACCTCTTAGCTTCAACGACAGGGCTTCTGACCCTTGAAAGAGATTGCGATTTGTGTATGTTAGCGCTACTGCAGCCCCTAGATCTCCATTTGTGTTTGTTCCTTCCAATTCGGAACTAATACTATTCAGCTTGTTACGTACCACTTGTATATCCGCATCCAGTAGAGGTTTGCTTCCAGGCACTTCTTGAAAGCGAATCGAGGAATAGCTCACTATCGGCAAACTATTGAGCATGGAATATGAATCTTGAACATTTAATTCACGATACAAACTATCAGGGCGCAAACGTATATGGTTTAGATACACTGTCTTCCGAACTTTCGTGCGTAAAGGATTCTTAGCGTCACTTTGGAAAGAAAAGCCATCAATAGATAAAGCTTTCTGAGACTCCATAGTAGTAGACAAGGGGAAAGCAGAAGAACCTTCATAGAGATTCAACCTACGCACAGTGAAACGCTCATAATCCTTAGTACTATCTACCCCCACGGGACGTGAAAAAGTCATAGTTAAATCAACGCCCATATCATTGGAAACTGTATCTACACGAAACTTCACATAATCTTTTTGTAACCGGTAATAACCAGCATTTAGGAGTCCTGCGATAATTCGACTTCTTTCTTCGCTAAGAACTGTTGCATCGAAAGGCATCCCTTTATAGAGCAAACTTTTGGCCGATAAACTATCGATTTGCCTCTGCATTTCCTTATCATCTACTATTGTGTAAAGATTTGCAACATAGTAGCGACGCCCAGGCTGCAAATGATAAATCACATCTGTCTTACGCTTCTTTGTTGTAACATCAGTATGGACAGAAGCATGAATATATCCTTTTGCCTGCAATGCTGCTTCTAAGCTTCTACGTGAAAACTCTGCCATAGTAGAGTCGTAGACTACGGGAGCCTGTCCTATACGACGAAAGAAGCGGCCGGCACGGCGTGTAGTGTCGGACTGAGAAATGCTATAGATAGCCAAAGGTACTTTCAGCAAACTAAACCAGCGCGCGTTAGGTTCTTGGCGTACATACGAACGATAATCTCCCACCTTCAGTGACTTATTATCCGAGGTCATCTTCACAGAACGAAGCATTGTTTCATCCTTTTGCAAAAATTTTGTTGGATTACAAGCTGTAAAACCTATTAGAAGGAGGAACCATCCAAACTTATAGAATATAGAAATTTTCAAAATTATCGATTTTATTCCTGCAAATATACCACATTTTCATAGATGCTTTTACACATATTATAATAGGAATCCCTCAAAGAAACCTTTTATTACCTCTGCTTAGTATGGAATTACGCAGGACTTATAAGAAGAGATTTTTTTCGTAATTTTGCAACAACAAAAAGAAGCTTGTATTTATGCTGACAAAGAACGAGATAAAATACATCCAATCCCTTGCACAGAAAAAACATCGAGATAAGGAAAATGTGTTCCTTGCCGAAGGTCCCAAAGTTATAGGAGAGCTGGTTGGTCTTTGTACGTGTAAGATGCTGTGTGGAACAAAGCATTTTATTGACAGCCACCCAGAATTTCAATCATACAATATCAGGGAAATCACAGAAAGGGAACTACAACATGCTTCGCTTCTAAAAGCACCGCAAGAAGCTTTAGCCATTTTTGAAAAGCCTACAGAAAGCGTCTGTCCAACTTCGGGCTTATCATTAGCTCTTGACTGCGTACAAGATCCAGGCAATTTAGGGACAATCATCCGATTAGCCGACTGGTTTGGTATTGATGCGCTTTTCTGCTCATTGAATACAGCAGATGCTTATGCTCCTAAAGTAGTACAAGCTTCTATGGGAGCTATCGCCCGCGTGAATATTCATTATGTCGATCTCCCCTTTTTCTTGAGCCAACAGAACGTACCTATTTATGGAACATTCTTAGAAGGCGACAATATCTACCAAAAAAAATTACAACAGAATGCAATTATAGTAATGGGTAACGAGGGGAACGGTATTAGCAAAGAAGTGGAACAACTGGTGACGGAAAAACTATTCATCCCTAACTATCCTACCAACCGTAAAACTGTGGAAAGTTTAAATGTGGCTATTGCTACAGCTATTACCTGTGCAGCATTCCGACAAAAGATTTAACATTTTAATCATGTTTTTCTATATCCAAATCATACTTTTAGGAGTAGCTAGCATAGCTCTCTTACTTTTATATCTTTTACGCTGGCGTGACTATACACTTCCTCAAAAATGTAAATGTCAACCAAAAACAGTGAAAGAAGAAAAGCCTAAGATATCCGTCATTATCCCTGTTTCCAAGGAAGCGATACTTCTAGAACGAAATCTTCCGTATATTCTCAAACAGAAGTATCCTTCTTTTGAGGTCGTGGTGGTAAACATAGCCTCTAATGCAGAAACGAGTGATGTTCTAAAACGCATGGAGGCAAAGTACAGAAATCTTCGACATACCTTTGTTCCAACCACTTCTCGTTATATAGACAAACAGAAATTAGCACTCACATTAGGGATCCGAGCAGCACATTCAGAATGGTGTCTTCTAACAGCGCCCGACTGTCGCCCAATAAGCGATTTATGGCTCGAGACAATGTCTCAAAATCTAAAGCCCATCACAATCGGATATGCAAATTATATAGACGACGGTAGTAGTCTTGCACGACGAGCTATATACGAGCGTATTTGCTCACAACTTCGCGTACTACGTGCAGGTGCTCGAGGAAAAGCCTGTGGAGCTGATGGAACAAACTTCATTATCTCAAAACAATTTTTCTTGATAATCACGGTTTTGCAGGTAGTTTAGAACTTCCTTTTGGTAGTTGCGCCTTACTCGTTGACCAATTGGCCACGAAAGAGAATGCCAGTTTTATATGGGACACAAGAGCTACCATGCTTCAAGAACTCCCCAATGCATCCGTACTTAATAAAGAGCGAATGTACTCTACGGCTATTCGAAAACACCTCAGCAAGAACGCACATTGGTGGAGACTACGGGAAGCGTTTGCTAGCTGGGCTACATATCTATTCTTGCTAACAGAAAGCACATATATAGCAAGTCGTATTTACGAATCAACAATCGCAGAAGCATATGAACTCATACACCTTTTGACGGATATCTTCAGCTTGATTCTCTTAGTGTGCTGGATAATCACCCCCATCATTCTTTTTAGACAGCTCACAAAACAATTAGAGCTTCGTAAATATGGAGTATCACTTCATCTCTACGCAATACTTCAGCCTTTCCGCACCTTTATAAATAAGATAAGAAGCTTAAGACATCAAGAGGATTTTGTCCGGCCCATCATCTGACAAGACGCAGAAAGGATTTAATACTCAAAAAATAAAGATTTCATTTTGTTCTTCAAGCTAAAATCTCTAATTTTGCAGCCGCTATGGCTAGTAAGGACAATATGCTGATAGACATAAGGAAGGCTGCAAGCGGAATCGAGCCTTTACACTTCTCCCTGCACGATGATTTCTTTGCTGAACTCGAGCAAGATGAAATCAAAGGCGGAAGGCTCGATGTAACTGTCAAGGTACGTGAAACAGCTGGAGACATCTATCAAATTAAGATTTCTTACGAGGATCGGTAATTGTTCTCTGTGACCGCTGCCTTGATGAACTCTCTATTGACATTAACACTTCAGATGTAGTGAGAGTCTCCTATGGTGATGAAACAGAGACAACAGATTACGACCTAAAGTTCGTACCTCACAACTCTAATATGTACAACATCGCATGGGACATATATGAGATTGCCGTGACATCTCTCCCCCTAGAGAGAGTCCACCCCGAAGGTGAATGTGATAAAGATATGCTCACCCGCTTTTCTGCGGAAATGCCTATTGACGAACTCGATGCTTAGCAAATAAAAATAGAATTATAACTAGTTAAAATAAAATAGAACCATGGCACATCCCAAAAGAAGACAATCAAAGACGAGAACTCTGAAGCGCAGAACTCACGATAAGGCAGTAGCTCCTACGTTAGCTGCATGTCCTAATTGTGGTGGTTGGCATATCTACCATACGGTATGTCCTTCTTGTGGTTACTACCGCGGCAAGCTCGCAGTAGCACAGGAAGAAACAGCTGAATAATCAGATTCTCAATTAAAAGATCTGACGTTTAGAGCAAGAGGCAGAAATCATATTTAATACTGTCCTATTTCTCTATACGTCAGACCTTAAATTTTTTGTAATATCTCTATGGAAAAAATCAATGCTACAATCACCGGTGTCGGTGGCTATATTCCAGATTATATTCTAAACAACGACGAACTCTCGCGCATGGTTGATACCAACGATGAGTGGATTATGTCTCGCGTAGGTATTAAGGAGCGTCATATTCTACAAGAAGAAGGGCTCGGTACGAGCTACATGGCTCGTAAAGCTGTCAAGCAGTTGCTCCAAAAGACAGGAACAGACCCGCTTGACGTGGAGGCCCTCATCGTGGCAACAACGACTCCAGACTACAAAGTACCTTCTACGTCCTCTATTGTTATTGGTCGTACAGGCATGACAAATGCTTACGCCATCGACTTGCAGGCAGCTTGCTGTGGCTTCCTCTTTGCGATGGACCAGGCAGCATGTATGATTCAAAGTGGACGTTATAAGAAAGTGATTGTTTGTTGCGCTGAGAAAATGTCCAGCATTGTTGACTATACAGATCGTTCCACTTGCGCTCTCTTTGGCGACGGTGCTGCAGCAGTATTGGTGGAGCCAACAACAGAAGAAATAGGTTGGACAGATTCTATCCTCCGCACTGATGGTTTAGGGCTTCCCTTCCTTTGCGTTAAGGCTGGTGGCTCTGTTTGTCCTCCCTCTCACTACTCCATTGACCGCCGCATGAACTATCTCCACCAAGAAGGTCGCACGGTATTTAAGTACGCCGTTACTTATATGAGTGACGTTAGTGCTCAGATAGCAGAACGAAACGGATTGAATAACGAAACGTTGAATTGGGTACTCCCCCATCAAGCTAATATCCGCATTATTGAAGCGGTAGCCAATCGTCTTGAGATTCCAATGGAGAAAGTTTTGGTAAACATTCAGCGTTATGGTAATACTTCTGCCGCCACTCTGCCTTTAGCTTTGTGGGACTTTGAGAAACAATTAAAGAAGGGAGATTCCATCATCCTTACAGCCTTCGGAGCAGGCTTCACATATGGTGCAGCTCTACTCAAATGGGGTTATAACGCTAAATAAATCAAAGTTTTTAGCTTTTTCTACCCCCTACAGCCTTTTCCTTCCCTAATAAAGGGCTGTAGGGGGCTTCTCAAAATTTATCGCGATATGAAAAGTGGTTTTGTAAACTTAGTGGGAAATCCAAACGTTGGTAAATCATCTTTGATGAATTTATTAACGGAGAACGTATCTCCATTGCTACTTTCAAGGCCCAAACGACGCGTCACCGCATCATGGGTATTGTCAATACAGATGATGCTCAGATAGTTTTTTTCTGACACACCTGGAGTGCTAAAGCCGAACTATAAGATGCAGGAAGCCATGCTTGCTTTCTCTGAATCCGCTCTGCAAGATGCAGACGTTCTGCTATATGTCACAGATGTAGTTGAGCGAGCGGATAAAAAAACGCAGATTTCTTGGCAAAAGTTCGAGAAATGTCTGTTCCCGTACTCCTTCTTATCAATAAGATAGACACTTCCAACCAACAAGACCTTGAGAGGCTCGTTAGCGAATGGCACGAACAACTGCCAAAAAGCTGAGATTTTCCCCATATCAGCAAAGGCGAAATTTAATGTAGATACAGTCCTACGCCGTATCAAAGAATTATTGCCTGACGCCCCACCGTATTTCGAACGCGACCAATGGACAGATAAACCTGCTCGCTTTTTTTCGTCACAGAAATTATCCGAGAGAAAATCCTACTCTACTACGACAAAGAGATTCCCTACGCTTGCGAGGTTTCTGTAGAACGCTTTTAAGGAGCAAGAGAAGTCCATACATATCAACGCCATTATCTATGTGGAACGTGAGAGCCAAAAAGGCATCATTATCGGACACCAAGGAGTTGCGCTGAAAAAAGTATCTACAGAAGCACGCAAAGAGATGGAACGTTTTTTTCAAAAAAATATCTTTTTGGAGCTCTTTGTGAAAGTTGATAAAGATTGGCGCAATAACGACCGCCGCCTCAACGCTTACGGATATCATAATATCTAATTTTTTTATTTTTTATCAATTCAAAGCTCTCTCAGGTAGCTCCACAGGAGAAACTACCCCGTTCGTGAAGAACGAGTTGGAGAGAGCCGCTAACTAACTTTCTTATATATGAGCAAATTAGTAGCCATCGTTGGCCGCCCCAACGTAGGAAAATCTACCCTCTTCAATCGGTTAACGGGAACTCGTGCTGCCATCGTTAGTGAACATGCCGGTACCACACGTGACCGACAATACGGAAAATGCGAGTGGTGCAACCGTGAATTTTCTCTCGTTGACACTGGTGGATGGGTAGTAAATTCTGATGACATCTTTGAAGAAGAAATTCGCAAACAAGTTCTTGTTGCCACAGAAGAGGCAGATTGTATCTTGTTTGTAGTAGATAACGACAATGGCATTACTGATCTCGATCAGCAAGTGGCCACCATCCTCCGACAAACCAAAGTTCCCGTTATTCTTTGTGCCAATAAGTGCGATGACAATAAGGATATTTACCAAAGTGCTGAATTCTACGGGCTTGGTCTTGGCACCCCTTACTGCATCTCTGCGGCAACTGGTAGCGGCACGGGAGACTTGCTCGACCTCGTTCTTGAAAAGCTCGGTCCTGAAACTCGTCTGGAAGAGGAAGCACGTATTCCTCGCTTTGCCATCGTAGGCCGCCCAAATGCTGGCAAGAGCAGTCTTATCAATGCGTTTATTGGAGAAGACCGCCATATTGTTACAGACATTGCAGGAACCACGCGCGACAGCATTCTGACACGCTATGACAAGTTTGGCTTCGATTTCTATCTTGTCGACACGGCAGGTATTCGAAAGAAAAGTAAAGTAAGCGAAGACTTGGAGTTCTACTCTGTTATGCGCTCTATTCGCGCCATTGAAAATTCCGATGTCTGTATTTTGCTGATTGATGCCACACGCGGTATTGAGAGCCAAGATATGAACATTTTCCAGCTCATTCAGCGCAACCAAAAGAGCCTCGTTGTTGCCATCAATAAATGGGACCTCGTAGAAGACAAGAGCCAGCGCGCCATCGATCATTTCCAAGACACTATTCGCGAACGCATGGCTCCATTCGATGACTTTCCCATCATCTTCACGTCAGCACTCACTAAGCAGCGTATCTACAAACTTCTTGAGACAGCTAAGAATGTCTACATTCAGCGTCAGGCACGTATCACCACCGCCAAACTCAACGAAGAGATGCTACCGCTCATCGAGGCCTATCCACCACCTTCAATCAAAGGTAAATACATCAAAATCAAATATTGTATGCAACTGCCCAACACGCAGATTCCTTCTTTCGTGTTCTATGCCAACTTGCCACAATATGTAAAAGAACCCTACAAGCGATTCTTAGAAAACAAGATACGCGAACGATGGAACTTCTCCGGCACACCTATCAACATCTTCATTCGTCAAATAATGCGTCCACTATTTGCTTTCTTCGCGGGCTTGCTGCTTCTTTCTTGTGGAAACAAGAGCAATACAAGCATAGAGAAAAATGGGCCTAAGGAGGAAGAAATTCTTTCGCTCTATAAACTCTACACTTCGGGCAACTATAATGCGTATGTTGATGCCATGCAGTCCTGTGATGATAAGCCAGAAACTTATCGGCAAGAAATGAAGGATGCACTCAAGCAACACGCGCGTTATATTAATGAAGAACACAAAGGTGTAAAACACGTAAAGCTAGAGCGTACGGAGGTTCACGATAAGGGGAATATGTCCAATGCTTTTCTCAATGTGTCTTATGGTGATGGAAGTACGGAAGAAATTATGATCCAACTAGTGCGCAATAAGAATCGTTGGCGAATCAGATAAGAATAGAATTCTTAGAATCAAAGTGAATGTTTATGAGTGCTACTCACTGAAGTAATCCCATAAACATTCGCTTTTTTAGACAATTTGTAAAAGGTATTCAATAGCAGTCAAGTCAAGGTCCTCCATCATTCTTTTCAGGTTACTCTTGAGTTCTTCGCGTTTTGAGCCCCATCTTCTTGTCATCACCGAAGAGCTGGGCGAGCTTGCCGATGTTTTTCACACCATCCGCGCCGAGGTCTTCGCCCAGTGCCACATTGAGCTGGTCGGCCGCGGCCACGAAGTCGAACACGTCTTTCTTCGACTGTATGCCCAAGCGTCCCGCGTCGGCTGCCAGTGCGTTGAGCTCTTCGCGCGGTGTGCGCGTTTCCATCTTCTTGAAGCTCTCGTTCAGGCTTTCCACTTCGCTGCGTGCGAGGCCCGTGTATTTGATGACTTGTACTTCCGCCTCGTCCATCCGCGCAAAGGCATCCACGAATTGCATAGCGCGGGAGTAGGCCCCCGCCGCTGCGTCGCCTATGCCTCTGATGATGGTGGTGAGCGCTCCGAGTTTTACAATAGAGTTAGATTTTTCCTCTATTTTCCCCTCTTTTTCTATTTTCTGAATTTCGCTTTTTGTCGATTTGATGGCTTCTACAAGATTCTCCCAGTCTTTAGTTTTTCTTTGAACAGCTCCTGATTCCATCATCCTTTCCAGGCTTTTCAGGTTGCCCTTGAGCTCTTTCATACTCGACCCGCTAAGATTGTCGAGCACTCTTTTTATTTGGTCAGCACTGTTGCCCCATCTCTTGAGCTGGCGTTCTCCTTTTCCGATGGTGGCGTTGAGTTCCCTCCACTGTTTTTCTTGTTCTTTCGTCCACGAGGAAGCATCTGGTGCATTTTTCAAAAATGCTTCTTTCTCTTTTCGTGCTTTTACAATGTTTTGCTGGATTTTCTTTAGTTCTCTTTCGGCGTAATCACCATTGACCTTGAGAACTATTTCTTTTACTGCTTCGCTATTCATAATAAAAAAGGTGTTACTCTGTTTTTAGCAAAGTAACACCTTTATGTATGTGTATTAAAAGACTATTCACCCCATAAATCTTCGTTTATGGCTTTGTTTAAAGCTTTCTCTTTTCTTTTTGGCGATAGTATTTGATGTCAGAGTTCATTTTATAGAAATCTTCTGCATCAAGATGATGCCAAGCATAAATGAGCCAATATAGATGAAATAAGAATATAAGAAGCATTAGTACTCCGAAAAATATTCTAACACCAAGATCCATTCCAGACATAATCAACATCCTTTAATTGTTTCTATATCGCAAACATACAGAAAGATTTTTAGAACATACAAATATTTGTAATGTTTTTTTCAGCGCATAAAAAAATCAGACTGTTGGACTTGCCTTTGTGTTATTTATTTGAGGCATCCTTCCCTGCTTGAACGAAAGTAGAGATAACGGACAGGATAGCAGTCCCCCCGAATATACCAGCAAACCATGGTTTGTTTAGGTAGAGGGCGAAAGCTGCCACTCCCATAAAGAGAATGAGAGAAAGGAAAGCAAAAAACATCCCCCACCAGTTCATTCTTCCATTTTTCCGTTCAGAGTTCTTGAGAATCTTCATTTTCTCATTGTCCATATTATGGCGATGTTCCTGCTCTTTTATGGAAGTGTTAATCAGGAAGGAAATAATGTTGGGATCTATCTGCTGATACTGTTGCAACTCCTGAGGAGAGGGCAAGGAATTATCATCAACTGAAACGGTCTGTTCCAAATGTTTTCCAATAGAGTCGCCCATAGAGACTTGTGTCTCTTTGCGGCTAATAGATTGTTTACCCATTTTCTAATACTATTTTATTTAGGCTTCTTCGAATATCAGCGTTTATGTTGCGTCGGTCTCTTAATCGGTTAGCAGTGTCGTCATGACGACTGGATGAGTCTGACATGATTTCTTCCTTTATCTCTTTTACGGCTTCCGACTCAGAATGGTATTGCCCCTTGGCAGCCTTGCCGAATACTCGTGCACCATTGGCCGCGAACTCTTGCATTTTCTTTAATATACTCATAATGGAAGTTTTCTTTAAGATAGAATGATTTTTCCTCAATAGAACTCTGAAATTCCAAGATCTATTCCAGATATAACCAACATCCTTTAATTCTTTCTATATCGCAAACATACAGAAAGATTTTAGAACATACAAATAGTTGTAGTGTTTTTTGTTCTCGTCTCATAATGGAAGTTTTTGGCCTTGCCCCTGTGAATCGTCCTCCTCGGGGATAGCTTCGGGGGTGTCGTCCCCCTCGAGGTTGATATGATAGAGTTTCTCCAGCTCATCATAATCGAAAATCCAGCAGCGCGTGCGACGGTATTTGTCGCGGCTGTGGCCGTTCTCCACGATTTGTTCCGGATAGCCCGCCTTGTTGAACACTTTCATGCGTGTCACATAGGAGCGCGAAAGGAAATAAGGCTCGTTCTTGAGATATTCGATGAGCGAGTCCTCGGGGAGAGGCGTATTGCCCACGCTGAGCGCCGCTTTGCGGTAGAGCGTGAAAATGCGATTGGTGGAGATGTAGAGCAAGCGGTGAGGTTTTGCATAGACCTTGTAGATGTCTTCGCCGCGGAACTCTTTCTTCAGGCGCAGATAATAGTCGCCACCGTAGAAGATTTGGCTGTCTTCGCGCAGGAACTCGACGGCGCGCCAGAACTGTGCCATCTCGTTGCCCGTGCCCGAGAGCGTGTAAGCTTTTAGGAACACTACACGAATCTCAGAGTTTTTTTCCATTTACTCATCCTTTCTGAAATATAAAAAAAGAAAAAAAGAAAACAGATATTTTTAAGTAAAAAGAAACTTCCACTCATCTATAATCGACATTTTACTTGAAAAAAACAAAATAAATTTGCACTTAAGTTTTTCATACTTATATTTGCAATATTATAACATCCGCATATTCTAGAATGCGAAATTAAAGCAAAATCCGAAAAGCTTATAGAGTAGGAAACGATTCAACCTAAAAAACTTATGAAACATTATTTCATTTCTTTTACACTGCTAACACTCGTTCTGATTAGTGGAATAGGGTGCAGCCAAAATGATGAGAGAGACAGTTTTAAAGACTCTACTAAAGAAGTCCTCACAAAACGAATTTCTTTGGCATTAGACCAAATCATCCAAAATGAGAGCGAAAAGTATAATGATGGAGGCTATATTGCATACGACGCAGGATTAGATAGCATCGTTATTTGTGACGAATTTGCGTATAATATGGGCAACATCGTATACGACCATCTACAGAAATCTACAGAAGTCAAGAGCTACGCCATAGGCACTCAGCATAAAATATCCAAGCCTATTTGGATTTACATTGGACAATGCAAAACTAAATGGGGTGCTTATAAACTAGCTAATACTCTCATGTATAAAATACCCAATAATGCTGATTTTGAGATTCATGTAGAACATCAAAAAGATGGATCTTGGAAAGTATGGTATAGGATTCTTCCCCCATCAAAGCCGAAATAATAGCATTTTTCTTGATCGGCTAAAAAGAACAAGCCGATAATAATTCATTAAGAACGGACTGCCTCATCTTCTCCTTAATAAAGGAAAAAGAGGCAGTCCGTTTTTAGTGATAAACTTATCAATAAGAAAGTAGCTCAGTTATTAGATAAGATACTGAGAAGAAATACTTTCGTTGTTTCTACGCGACGAATAGTTTCAGCAAAAACTTCGCTTACGCTGAGTTGCTTCACTTTGGAACAAGTTCCGCGGTATGGAATACTATTCGTAAAGATGATTTCCTGCAATGGAGAATTAGCCACACGCTCATCAGCAGGACCAGACATAATACAGTGGCTTGCCATGGCACGAACAGAATTAGCCCCATTATCAATCATCAGTTGAGCTGCTTTCGTGATAGTACCAGCCGTATCAACAATATCGTCGATCAGAATGACATCCATATCGCGCACATCACCAATAATCTGCATATCCGCTACCACATTAGCTTTCTTACGCGTTTTATGGCAAAGAACGAGGGGCACATCAAGGAATTTTGCGTAAGCACTGGCACGCTTCGAACCACCAACATCAGGACTAGCCATGCAAAGGTTCTTCAAGTTCAAGCTCTTAATGTAGGGCATGAACACCGTAGAAGCGTAGAGATGATCAACAGGAACATCGAAGAAACCCTGTTCTTGATCGGCATGGAGGTCCATTGTAAGCAAGCGGTCGATACCAGCTGCACTGAGCATATCAGCCACAAGTTTTGCACCGATAGACACACGCGGCTTATCCTTGCGATCTTGTCGCGCCCAACCAAAGTAAGGGATCACTGCATTGATACTCTTAGCACTCGCGCGCTTTGCAGCATCAATCATCAGGAGCAGCTCCATCAAGTTGTCAGCACTGGGGAAAGTGGACTGCACTAAGAAGACATCGCGGCCACGAATGGATTCCTCGAAGCTTACTACAAATTCGCCATCGGCGAAATACGTGATGACCAAATTGCCAAGCGGGCAGTTAAGGTCCTTACAGATTTTCTCGGCCAAATAGCGAGTCTTGGTGCCAGAGAATACCATGAATGAATCAGAGCTCATATTAGAAAGATATTTAACGAGTTACAAAGGGCTCTACGGACAACTGCCTCAAAGGCCAGAACACAAAAGGAGTAGCATCGTTCTTTTTAAGTTGGCCACCATCGTTCACGCCTTGTATATTTTTAGTCTTGTCCATAATTATCATTTCAGCAATTTACGAAAATGTAGGATTAACTCCTGATAGTCTTGCTGAGAGTAGATATTAAACCTGTTCCAAATGTCGCCATAAACCACAGCACCTCCAAAGCCCAAACTGCGCAAGCGAGGCAGATCGTCCAGCGTGATGCCCCCCGAAACATAGACCTTCTTGAGTTCTTTTTCCGACATCTGATGTGCAGCATCCTCCCAGAGTTCCCATGAAGTTTCGCGGGACTCAGGAACATTAAAATCCGTGGATTGTAGAAAGACATAGTCCATCTTCCTACGGCGCGCTTCGATTTCTTCTACCGTATAGCAGGAACAACTAATCGTTCCTTTGAAGCCATCCGGCAACTCTAGATTACGATCATTTAAGTGTACACCACGCAGCCCATATTCATTCTTCAAATAAAAATGGTCGTGAGTAACAATGCGTCGATGATAAGATTCGGGGATAAGTGATAAAAGGCGTTCAGAAAAAACCGGCTCAGTATCCGGTTTACGAAGATGAAGCAACTCAAGCCCCTCATCGAAGAGTGCCGTTAGTATTTGGCTTTCCTCGACAAAGAAAAATGGCGTTGTCATCAATACGATTTTCATCGATTCGTAGAAGTTGTTGCTTTCTTCAAGTGCAAAGTTAAGACTATTTTTGCAGAATACAAAATAAGCTAAAGCTTGTAAAAGCTCACGAATGAAGGCAAATGAAGTACATGGACACTTTTTTCATTCCCTCTCTCTCTTTCTGAACGGTAAAATAGATTTGTAAAAAAATATCCTCTGGTATTCCTTCCTTCAGCCGTGACAACTGACAATCACAGTCTAGGTTTCAAAACAAGAATTTTCTTTACAACAGGCCTTTCCAATCTAGAAGCAAAAAAATTATTGAGAAAAAAACTTAAAAAGGTTTGAAAGCAACGAAAAACGAATCTATCAGCTAAAAATGTCACTCCATAAATCGGTAAAAAACATAAGGGAAGCTATGATTTTTCATAGAATGAACGACAAAAATGCTTCAAAGAGCCAGTTTTTTCCTTATTCTATCAGTTTATACAATAAAGATGTCAGCCAACAGCCTTATTATTTTTTTGAAAATTGCAGTATTGTTTTTTTCAACTCCTAGTATAGAAAATAAAATTCCTAGTAACCTTTTTCAAAATCCCCTATTGGCGTAACAGCTCCTCCTTGCGTTATTTCCTCCCGAAGAATTTAAATTTGATTTTCAAGCTATTCTCAATGCAATAGAGTACGAAAAATATTGACAAATATAGTGTTTTTTTGATAATGACGCAATATACCAAAACATCTTTAAGCTTAGGAAAGGGATGGTGAAGATAGACAAGATTACCAACCCCAATGTAAATATCAGCCAAAATCTTTTTAGTTTGAGCCATACACTGACGAACTTTCCGCAACCACAGCTTCTTATTCAATTAATAAATAATATATCCACCTTCATCCGCATCCATAAGTGTTTCCCCTATGGGAGTAAAATCATTAGTATAAGGATAAGTTGAATATTAACATCAAAAAAACGCCTTCAATCAAATATCCCATATTGTAGCTAAAACTGAAAACTGCCCCTTCAAGACAACTATGGGGTTACACTAACCAAATCTTAGAATTTCACCTACATGAAGCAAAAATTATTTAAAAAGCTTATTTTTTTGCAAAAATCTCTTTAATAAATAATTCAAAGGACGTGTCTTTGTACTTGTTTTTGTGCTATTCTTGGAGTTATGGCTTTCTCTTTGTAATTTTGCACATACAATAATATAAAGAAACAAAAAATCACATGAACGTATTTGAACTAAGCGAACAGGAATTGGGTCGTCGTGAGGCCCTAAAGGAACTTCGACAAATGGGAATCGACCCCTATCCCGCAGCTGAATTCCCCGTTGATGCTTACAGTACAGACATCCGCAGCGAGTTCGACGAAAACGCTGAAACTCCTCGCCGCGTCTGCATCGCTGGCCGCTTAATGAGCCGCCGCGTGATGGGAAAAGCCAGCTTTGCTGAACTCCTTGATTCCAAAGGACGTATACAAGTATATATCACCCGTGACGACATTTGCCCTGGTGAAGATAAAGACATCTACAACAAATTCTTCAAAAAGTTGCTTGATTTGGGTGACTTTATCGGCGTTCGTGGCTTTGTATTCCGTACGCAGACTGGCGAAGTCAGTGTACACGCTGAAGAAATCACACTACTCTCCAAGAGTCTCCGCCCTCTTCCTATCGTGAAGGAGAAAGATGGTGAAGTTTATGATGGTTTTTCCGATCCAGAAATGCGCTATCGTCAACGCTACGTTGACCTCATTGTTAATCCCAATGTAAAAGATACATTCTACAAGCGTTCTATCGTGCTGCGCACTCTCCGCAACGTGTTGGACAGTGCGGGCTACACAGAGGTAGAAACTCCTACACTACAGAATATTCCAGGTGGCGCAAGTGCACGTCCATTTATCACGCATTTCAATGCACTCGATCAGGATATGTATATGCGTATCGCTACCGAATTGTATTTGAAACGTCTCATCGTGGGCGGCTTTGAAGGCGTTTACGAAATAGGAAAGAACTTCCGCAATGAGGGCATGGATAAGAACCATAACCCTGAGTTCACCTGCATGGAGCTCTATGTGCAGTATAAAGATTACAACTGGATGATGTCTTTCACGGAGAAGATGCTTGAAACTATTTGCATTGCCGTGAATGGCAAGAGCGAATGCGTTATCGACGGCAAGACAATCAGCTTCAAAGCTCCATATCGCCGCCTGCCTATCCTTGAAGCTATCAAGGAAAAGACAGGTTACGACTTGGAGGGCAAGACAGAGGATGAAATCCGCGAGATTTGCAACAAGTTGAACATGGAGATTGATGAAACAATGGGCAAGGGTAAACTGATTGATGAACTCTTTGGCGAATTTTGCGAAGGTACCTACATCCAACCCACTTTCATCACGGACTATCCTGTAGAAATGTCACCACTCACTAAAATACATCGCTCCAAGCCAGGTCTTACAGAACGCTTCGAGTTGATGGTTAATGGTAAGGAATTGGCAAATGCTTATTCGGAGCTAAATGATCCTATAGACCAAGAAGAACGTTTCCGCGACCAAATGTCTTTGGCAGATAAGGGTGACGATGAAGCTATGGTTATAGACGCCGACTTCCTCCGCGCACTCCAATATGGTATGCCTCCCACTTCCGGTATCGGTATTGGTATTGACCGCCTTGTCATGCTTATGACAGGGAATCCTTTCATTCAGGAAGTTATCCTCTTCCCACAGATGAAGCCAGAAGCCAAAGCTCCTCGCGACAACGCTGAGGCTTACACGCGTATTGGCATTCCCGAAGATTTGGTTCCAGCTCTCCAAAAAATTGGCTACAATCTCGTTAGCGACCTCAAAGAGGTGAACCCGCAGAAAATCCTGCAACAGCTCAGCGAATTGCAGAAGAAATACCGAAACATTGTCGAGATACAAAAGCCCTCACTAGAAGAAATTACAAAATGGGTTTCTGCCGACAAATAAACGGTCACTAAGAAAATCTCTCCGTCTTTCTCATAAAGTAAAAAGATTTATCTCCGCTCTAAAAACATGAGAGAGAAGCAATAACTCTATGGGGAAAACGGAGAAATTCTTCCACTTCTTCAAGAATAAAATGGAAACAGGAAAGATAGCAATAATGGGGAGTGGCAGTTGGGCCACCGCTATTGCCAAAATGGTACTGGAGAAAGTCCCCAGCATCACGTGGTATATGCGCAGAACGGACACCATCGAAAGCTTTAAACGCCTCGAGCACAATCCCTCCTATCTCACCGGTGTCCACTTCGATACTCATCGCATCCACTTTACGGCCGATATCAACGAAGCTGTACGCGATAATGACACCTTAATTTTTGTCACCCCTTCTCCTTACCTAAAGAGCCATCTCCGCAAGCTCAAAGAGAAACTCTATGATAAATATATCGTTACGGCTATCAAAGGTATTGTTCCAGATGAGGACTACGTGGTCAGCGAATACTTTCGACAGGCTTACAATATTCCAGATGATCATTTAGCCGTTATTGGAGGTCCTTCTCATGCAGAAGAAGTAGCGCTCGACCGCCTCACCTATCTCACAATAGGTAGCGTGAGCCAAGAATATGCTCAAGCCTTTGCTTCTATGCTCGCTTCTTCGTATGTCAAAACTAAGACTTCCGATGACATCATCGGCATAGAATATGCCAGTGTATTGAAAAATGTCTATGCCATAGCAGCGGGTATCTGCAATGGATTGAAATATGGAGACAACTTTCAGTCGGTTCTTATGGCAAATGCTGTACAAGAAACCGACCGTTTTCTGCGTGCTGTTTATCCTATTCCACGCAATGTTTACGACAGTGTATATATTGGTGACCTCCTTGTGACGGGATATTCCAACTTTTCGCGTAACCGCGTCTTCGGCACGATGATTGGTAAAGGCTACAGTGTAAAGTCGGCACAAATCGAAATGGAGATGATCGCTGAAGGCTACTACGGCACAGCGTGCATGAAGCAACTCAACAAGCACTTCCATGTGAATATGCCTATCCTTGATGCTGTCTACAATATCCTCTATGAACGAATCTCTCCTGCCATCGAAATAAAACTTCTTACAGATTCATTTCGATAAGTGGCCATTCATTAAGTTTTTAACTATCGGCTCTAAAATGCAATAGGAGAATAAAAAAAAGCTCACAACATATTTCTTTATGTCATGAGCTTTTTTACAAGATAGCAGAAAGATTAAAAAGACACATCTCTAAGGCTAGTTAACTTTCTTAAAATCTCACACTCATTCCTAATAAATATCTACAGCATTAGGCTCATCAGCCTCCGACTTTTTAGGATTAGTAGCCGGAGCTACGTAATTACCATTTTTATCAAAGAGACCATATGTTGTACGAAGAACACGGAACTCTGTTCTACGATTCAAAGCATTGGCAATCTCTTGCTGAGTTGGACGTAACGAACTGATACGCTCTGCAGTGAGAGTGTCACCAACAGCAAGGAATGGGTATTCGGCATGCAACTTTGTTGTAACAACTTTAGGACGGCGTTTTCCATATCCCATAGGTGTCAAACGATCACGCGCAATACCTTGCTTCACAAGATAAGCCACAACAGCCTCAGCGCGTTGCTGAGAAAGGTGGTCATTATAAGCATCTGTCCCTCGATAATCACAATGTGCCGCCAATTCTATGGTAATATTAGGATTCTCTTTCAATAATGTAACCAACCGATTGAGTGCAACGCTGCTGCTATCCGTAATAGCAGCTTTATCAAACTGGTAATAAATACCGCGGACTAAGACAGGGATACTAATATTAGGAAGGGGAAACTGCAAAACATATTGCGTTGCATCTTTTCGAGGATTTTTATTTTGACGAGCTATTGCTCTCTCCACATCTGCTTGGGAAAGCGTATCAAGGCGCAACTGTTGCCGAACATTCAAATATCCATTGCACACAGCCATCAAGAGATAATTAACCCCAGGCTGCACAGGGGCTTCAAAAGAACCATTAGGTAGCACACTAATCTTTTGGTTCGTCCCGTCTGTACCTACAATATACACTTGGGCAGAAGGTAGTTCATAGCCATCTTGTTCGTAAACCCAACCTTTCACAGTCAGTAAGCGTTCAGGATAACTAAATTCAAATATCTTATCCCAGCCACGACCTCCCGTACTACGAGAGGAGGAAAAATAACCGCGGTTATGAAGACCATCAAACGTAATACCAAAGTCATCCCCTTGACTATTCATAGGAGTAGGAAGATGATCTACAATAAGTTGTTGATGAAGAGTATCTACCAGCCCTGTCTGTTCTGCATCAAATAACACATCCCCCCCCCTAAAGCGTTTGGTAAACTGAGGAACACAATAAAGATCTAACCCGCCCCAATTAGGCGTACGTCCATCTGAAGAAAAATAGAAATCGCCATTAGGGCGAAATGTAGGAAATTCTTCATTACCATCAGTATTGATTTCTGAACCAAGATTCTCAACACCTCCAGCTCCATGTTCACCAATACGTATGCGCCACAAATCGTATCCCCCAAAACCTCCCGGCATATTACTGGAAAAATAAAGCCATTTACCATCAGGAGAAACTGCTGGATGAGCATAGTCGGAAAGTGTATCTGCAGAAATCTTTACTTGTGTAGGTTTCGACCAAGTTGCATCAGAACGAGTAGATTGCCAAATCTCCGCCATACGAGGATATTTTGCATCAGTTCTACATACCGTGAAATACATCGTTGAGCCATCCGGAGAAAAACAACAAGCTCCTTCATCATCAGTAGTATTGATACCTCCTTCTGCAGGTTCTACACGCTTCCAATTTCCCTTCTCGTCTTTGCGCGAATAGAAAATATCTCCCGCCTTCATTCCCGTAATGCCACTAATATCATTACCCTGTGTCTGACGGCGCGTTGTAGAGAAATAGATTTGATCATATTCTGTAGGAAGAAGAGCCGGAGAATAATCTGCGCGCGGAGAATTGAAAAGAACTGCTTGGCGAACTGTATAAGCAGAGACGTCTTTCTTATTTTCTATGGCTGCTTCACAATTAAGTAATCCCCTGTGAGCTATTTCAATATACTTTGGATCTACATTCTTAGTCTTCAGGGTTGGAGTAGCCACAGACAAAGTATCAGAATTCGTCGTCTCCTTCGTTTTTCTATTGCCACGTTTAGACTTACGAACACTTACCACTTTCTTAGAAGATTGGCTAAATCTTTCTGTTGGCGGAGATAAACTTTCTGTTATAAAATTCTGATAAGACTTACTAGCTTCTCCATATTCCCCCATAGCTCTTTGCATATCTCCAAGGCGAAGCCAAGTGAGCGTATCAGTATAATAATAGCGAGCAGCATTTGCATAATTTCCAACAGCTTTTGCCACATTCCCATAACAACGATAAGCATCTCCCATTTTGTAACTGAGTCGGCCTCGTTGTTCTCGCTCTTTCGCAGGAGTTTGCCTATACGCTCGCTGATATAAAGCTGCAGCCTCTGCATATTCTCCAATAGCAAGCGCATTATCACCGCGCCGGATAAGTCGATCAACAGGTGAGCAGGCACTCACACCTATAAATATGAGAAGGAGTAAAGATATATTCTTTAGCATAATTATTTCAGTCTGATAAACACGCAACGCGCAAGAAGTTTCAGCCACACATAATAGAGGCTTTCTACATCTATTCTATAACCGCAAAAACCCTCTCTTTATTGTATATAGTCAGAAGAAATGCTTACTTTTGCATAAGAATACTAAACCTATTACTACAAATGAAACAGATATTTAATGGACGGATCCTCACTCCAGAAGGCTGGCTAGAAGGTGGCTCTGTGATTGTTGAGGGCAACAAAATTCTTGAAGTTTCAAATAGCGATCTCCCCATTGCTGGAGCTGAGCGCATAGATGCTAAAGGAGGCGACATCGTCCCTGGTGGAATAGAACAACACTGCCATGGCGGTGGTGGTCGTGACTTCATGGAAGGTACCGAAGAAGCTTTTCGGGTTGCGATAGATGCGCACATGCAGCATGGTACCACGGCTATCTACCCCACTCTTTCATCTTCAACGATGCCCATGATTTATGCGGCAGTAAGCACAACGGAGAAGATGATGAAAGAGGAAAATACGCCTGTCATGGGACTTCATCTTGAAGGACACTACCTTAATATAGATATGGCTGGTGGCCAAAACCCTGCAAATATTAAGGATCCAGATCCTGAAGAATATATTCCTCTCCTCGATAGCACTAATTGCATTAAGCGCTGGAGTGCTGCCCCTGAACTTCCGGGTGCTTTAGAATTTGGTAAATGCTGTCGTAAGCATGGAGTGCTCAATGCTATTGCGCACACAAAGGCCGACTTCGACCAAGTGAAGGCAGGTTTACAAGTAGGTTTCACACATGCCAATCACTTCTATAACGCCATGCGTGGTTTCTACAAAGTACGTGAATTTAAGCATGCTGGAACTGTTGAGGCCATCTATGATATGGATGAAATTACGGTAGAGATGATTGCGGATGGCATTCATGTCCCCCCCGTCATCCTCAATATGATTTACAAGTTCAAAGGCGTAGAAAGAACTAGCATGATTACCGACTCTTTAGCAGTTGCTGCCAGCGACACTACTAAGTGCTTCGATCCAGGAACTATTATTGAAGACGGTGTTTGCAAGTTAGCCGATCGCTCTGCCATAGCAGGATCTGTAGCTACAATGGATCGCCTCGTTCGCACTGCTGTTCAGCAAGCTCACATACCAATGGAAGATGCCATTCGCATGGTGAGCGAAACGCCTGCAAAAATCATGGGCATCTACGATCGCAAAGGCTCACTCCAAAAGGGGAAAGATGCAGACATTGTCATCTATGACAAGGAGCAACAACTCCACTTCGTTATGGCAATGGGGCGTATCGCACGAAATGATTTATAATACTAAGAAAAACGGGAGACACAAGTGCTCCCGTTTACTTATCACTCTATTTCTCACATATTCATGAATTCTTTCCTTTACAGCCAACCAGTGCTCGACTTGATTACCATTGCGACAGAATATTGCAAGCAAGTGGAGCAGACAGAAGGAGAAGAACGCAACCACTTTATTGAAGTGATGCGCGGTATTCTACCTATGATTTACCTCAAAATGTCCCTGTTGGGAGATGTTCCAGAAATTCCTGGTTTCAATGAAGGAAAACTAACCGAAGCGGACTACGATTATATCCGCCACAATGTCGCAGCTATTTTAGCTGAACGAGACGATTATTTGGACGTATTTGTAGAGGATTTCAAATACTCAGACCAACCAGTACTTTGTACTATCAGTGAGAATTTAGCAGATATTTATCAGGTTCTTAGAGAATTAGTCGAAACTTTCCGTGAAGGTTTCGAAGAACCTATGCAAGTAGCTCTCTTCGATGCAGTTGAAAAATTCAAACTTTACTGGGGACAGACGCTTCTTAATGCTCTTCGAGCTTTGCATGATGCTCAATTCGGAGGAAACTATCAAGAATGAAACAACTCTTCATTAAGACCGATAAAAAATTCATTGCAGGATTGCCGCGCTTCAAGTATGAAGGGCGCATCGTTGTCATTCAAAGTGAAGCAGAAGCAGAACGAGCTGTGGCTGCACTTGAGAACTCCAAGATTTTAGGAATAGATACTGAAACTCGCCCATCTTTCCGTAAAGGCGTATTCCACCAAGTTGCACTTTTGCAAATTGCAACCGAAGACATTTGCTTTCTTTTTCGTCTCAACTCCTTTGGCTTTATTTCTTCATTACGCAAACTATTAGCCAACAAAGAGATTTTAAAAGTTGGTCTTTCGTTAAAAGACGACATCCACATGCTGGCTCAACGACATGCCTTTATTCCTGGCCGGTTTCTTGATTTGCAGGACTATGTAAAAGAAATGGGTATTCAAGACATGAGCCTTCAGAAAATCTTTGCAAATGTTTTTCATCAACGGATTTCAAAGAGCGCTCAACTTAGTAATTGGGAAGCTGATATTCTTAGCCCCGCACAAAAAACATATGCAGCTACAGATGCGTATTCCTGTATCATGCTCTACAACGAACTTAAACATCTACGCGAAACAGGCTTTACACTGCTAAAACCTCAGCCTGCCGCAGAAACACCCCAATAAGCCTTTAATAACAGAAACGAAAAATAGGCAAAACAATTATTTTCGTTTCATCCTTCCTTTTGTAAACTATTCAAAAATATATGTATCCAACCATCCAATTACGTCACGGAAAAGCCGAAAGTCTTAGACGTTTCCACCCTTGGATATTCTCTGGTGCCATCCAAAGAATGCCCGACAATCTCACTGAAGGCCAGTTAGTAAGAGTCATTGACCACAAAGGAGATTTTTTAGCTATCGGACATTATCAAATTGGATCTATCGCTATACGCGTATTGTCCTTTGTTGAACGTAAAATCGATAATGAATTCTGGAAAGAACGTCTTTCCGAAGCGTTCAATATGCGTTGTTCAATTGGATTGGTAGGGCGTGAAGATAACAACACTCTTCGTCTTGTTCATGGAGAAGGTGACCAACTACCAGGTCTCATCATCGACTTATATGGTAAAACAGCTGTGATGCAAGCCCATTCCGTTGGTATGCACCTCTATCGTAAAGAAATAGCAGCTGCGCTCATTGACGTTTGCAAAGGAATTATCGAAAATGTCTACTATAAGTCCGAAACCACACTTCCCTTCAAGGCAGATCTACACGAGAAGGACGGTTTTATCATTGGGGGCAACGAGGATAACATAGCCATAGAATACGGACTCAAGTTCCATATCGATTGGCTTCGAGGGCAAAAAACGGGCTTCTTCATTGATCAGCGAGAGAATCGAAAGCTCTTGGAGCAGTACTCCATAGGAAAGAACGTGCTTAATATGTTTTGCTACACAGGCGGATTCAGTGTTTACGCACTCCGAGGTGGAGCCACACGCGTCACTAGTGTAGATAGTAGTGCTAAAGCTATAGATCTGACGCGAGCAAATGCAGAACTCAATTTCCCAGGTGACAGCCGACATGATGCTTATGCAGAAGACGCGTTCAAATTCCTTGAAAGGGCAGGCGACGATTACGAACTTATTGTCCTTGATCCTCCAGCATTCGCGAAACACAAGGGTGCGCTTCGCAATGCACTCAAAGGCTACACGCGCCTTAATGCTATTGCCATTTCTAAAATCCGTAAAGGCGGAATCATCTTTACTTTCAGCTGTTCGCAGGCCGTGAATAAAGACCAATTCCGCTTAGCAGTCTTTACAGCAGCAGCACAAGCTGGCCGCCATGTCCGCATCTTACATCAGCTGCATCAACCAGCCGACCATCCCATCAATATCTATCACCCGAAGGGGAGTATCTAAAGGGACTTGTTTTAGAGGTAGAATAAGGGAAATTACATTTTTTTTGAAAAATCCTTGGTTGGTCGAAAACTTTATACTAACTTTGCACTCGCAAACGGGAGATAACATCCTGAATATCGCGGAGTGGAGCAGTTGGTAGCTCGCCAGGCTCATAACCTGGAGGTCGTTCGTTCGAGTCGAGCCTCCGCAACTTCAAAAAGCATTCAACAGTTTTAAGTTGAATGCTTTTTCTTTTTATAGTTCTCCAAGCTTTTCTCAAAAACAAAAAGGAAAGAGGAAAATTACTCTATTTTTTTATAAATATTGAACTGTTCTATTGCCACAATCGTATCGAAACACAGATTAGGAAACAGACGCCAAAGGTCTCTGCATCCTTATTCTCTCTGAAAAATCAATAAGGATAGCAGCCAACAACCTTATTGTGATTAAAAATCCCCTTATTGTATTTCCAATCTCTATAATAGAAAAAAATAAATATCTCCTTTAAAGAGCTGAAGAAAAGAGTATTTCAGTAACATCTCATTGCTGCACTATCTCCACCCTCATACACTAATCTTGGATTTCAATGCATTCTCAGCTCCATAGAGTAAGAATTATTTCTACAAAAAACAAGTCAAAAGATAGTATTTTACGCTGTGTCATCATCTTGCGTTCATCCTAGGCCTCATTGTAATTCCAGAAAAAAATAAAAAGCCGTGGTTGTAATAACCACGGCTATATTATGCTTTACAAAGTTCTTTACTGTGCGCCTTTACCAGCCATTAAGCGCTGGAGCTGCAGGTTGAGATTCTGGCACATTGATCCATTTCTCATCTCCTTGTAACGATTGATACGATACTGCAGCATTTCAATTAATTTTTTCTCTTTCATAATTTTCGTCTTTTTAGTGGTCTCCCGTATCGTTAGGAAGTCCTGTTTTTATGTCTATTTCTTTTCTCAGTGCAAAAATACTAAGATATTGCGAAGTATCAGATAGCAAAAGCATATAAACAGTTCTTTATTGGCTTTTTTAGCATTTAACTTTATGCTCTGGGAAGTCAAGTTTACAATTTTCCGATATAGTTATGCTCCATTTTAGAGTTTTTTCGTATGTTTGCACGGAAGGATGAAATTTGCACCTACTCAACTATCACATAAATATGGAATCTAAACATATCGAAATTCAATATAAAAGTGCTAAGGAAGAAGAACTTAGCGCAGAAGACTTTCAGCTAATAGAACAAGCTAAAAAAGCCACTCATACTAGTTATTCTCCTTTTTCTCATTTTAGCGTAGGTTCTGCAATTTTGCTTGATAATGGGGAAATCATTAAAGGAAGTAATCAGGAAAATGCAGCTTACACTACAGGAACTTGTGCTGAACGTTGCGCAATGTTTATGCCAATGCTCAATTCCCCGAAGTTGGTATAAAAACTTTGGCAATTGCTGCAAGAGGAACAAACAAATCCTTTACCCCCTCCCCTATCTCTCCATGTGGAGCATGCCGCCAAGTTTTAGCAGAAGTAGAACATAGATTTCATCCTTTTCGCGTTCTACTCTACGGAAAGGATAAAATCTATATTTTTGAATCTTTTGCAGATCTGCTTCCATTTCAATTCAACGAAAGCTCACTATAAAAACCTTGGAATAATTCAAACTTGAGCACTTAATCCATGTGCATAACATCAATATTCCGCATCTGACGCTGAATCCAACGTTGCCGACTTCGCATAAAAGGTCCAGGATGTTTACTACTAAAACGTCTCGGATTTGGGAGAGTTGCTGCTATCAAAGCACAATCTGAGCGCGTCAGCTGATTGGCTTCACAATCAAAATTCTGAGCAGCCACTGCAGCTACTCCATATATCCCATCTCCCATTTCAATAGAATTGAGATATACTTCCATAATCCGTTCTTTTGACCAAAACAACTCAATTAATACAGTAAAGTAAGCTTCAAATCCTTTACGAATCCATGTTGAGCTAGGCCATAGGAAGACATTTTTTGCAGTCTGCTGACTGATAGTACTACCTCCTCTCCGGCGCTTACCTTCCATTTTTTCTTTTGCTGCGTCGACTATAGCATTCATATCAAATCCATGATGATGACGAAAGTTTTGATCTTCAGAAGCCATCACAGCAACCGGCATGTACACAGACATTTCATCTAAAGGTATCCAATGATGATAAAGCTTTGGCGATTCTCCATTCGCTACACTCTGCACACAACGAATCAGCATCAGAGGAGTAACATATACTGGAATCCAGCGATATGCTATTACTGCTATTATTGAAGAAATAAAGAAACTAGCAACAATACAGCGTAAAACCTTCGCGATAAATTTGATTTTCATAACTCACAAGATAAAATAAGCGGATGAAACTGTACTTACGTCAGTTTCATCCGTATAGGAAATATCTTACTTTAAATTAGAAAGGCAGATCATCTACTTTGTCCTCACTAGCAGGAGCTACATCTGCTGTAGGAGCAGGAATATCTGTAGCAGGGGTTATAGGAGCTGCATCTACAACAGGAGGGACTGCATTTTCTGAGGCAGCAACTACACGCCACGCACGGATATTATTAAACCAACGTCCTTGATATTCATGAGCATCTATATCGAAAGAAACCGTAAGAGTCTGACCTACTTGAATGTTCATCTGCGAAATACGATCTTCACCAAACACATTGAACACCATGTGGCGAGGGAACTGGCTATTGCCGTCTACAAACTCAAGGACATAATCCTCGAGAGGCCCAAGCATTTCCGCTACGACTAGAAGTACCACTACGTTTTTCAAGAACTTGAATAATTTTACCTGTAATTTCCATTTATATCTATGTTTTATTTTCTACGACCGCGAAATTACAATTAAAATCAGAGCTATAGGGATTTTAAGATTAAAAAAAAAGCATTTTCTTACTCATATTAGAATTTTTATGTAACTTTGTCAGCACAATAAAATTAAGAAATACAAATCATAAACATACATGAAATTCGTACTCAATAGTTCATTGCTTTCACAGCGTCTACAACTTACCGGCCGCGTGATTACAGCAAAAAACAGTCTGCCTATTCTCAACAACTTTCTTTTTGAAATTGAGGAGCAGAAGCTCCGTATCACAGCCTCGGACAATGAATGTACACTAAAAACGACGATCGAACTCATCGAGAGCGAACAAGACATCCGCTTCACGGTGAACGCTAAGACTATCCAAGATGCAATGAAGGAAATTCCAGACCAACCATTGGAATTCTTCGTTGGTAGTAATCTCGATGTTACTATCCAATACCAAGGAGGTCACTATAACTTCATGGCACAACCTGCCGATGAATATCCCGTCACTCCTGAAATGCCTAGCGATGCCTCACGACTGACCGTAGGTGCAGAACTACTTTATGAAGCTCTAGGACGCGCTATCTTTGCAACAGCCAACGATCCTCTTCGTCCTGTAATGAATGGCGTATTTTTCGATATAGCTTCCAACAACGCTACCGTTGTTGCAACAGATGCACAAAAGCTGACGTGCAATAAAATATTGAATACTCAAGCTTCAAAGGAAGGAGCTTTCATTCTCCCGAAGAAACCTGCTGGACTCTTAAAGAATGTTTTACAAAAAGAGACGGGCGATGTTCGTATCCTCTTCAATGAGCGAAATGCTGATGTTTACACAGAAAACTTCGAAATGACATGCCGACTCATCGAGGGAAAATTTCCGAACTATAGTGCAGTCATCCCAAAGGATAATCCAAACATCGTAACTGTTAATCGCGATGCGCTGATGGCAACCCTCCGCCGTGTTTTGATTTTCTCTGGTGCAGCTAGCACACTTGTGAAACTTCAGCTATCACCTAGCAAGTTGACAATATCTTCTCAAGACATTGACTTTGCAATGTCAGCAGAAGAATCTCTACTCTGCGAGTACTCTGGTAATCCCATGAGTATTGGATTCAAAGGTCCGTCTCTCCTTGAGATTATCAATAATATTCAAGGCGAGGATGTGATTATCCGATTGGCCGACGCAAGTCGTGCAGGCGTCATCATTCCTGCCGAGCAGAAAGAAAACGAAGAGGTTCAGATGATTCTGATGCCTCTCATGCTTCCAGATTGATACATATAACAGATAAAAGAATTATACATTGCGTTCAATTAGACTGTAATGTATAATTCTTTTCACCTAAAACAGAATGAAACTTCAACTTACACGCCCCATTATATTCTTCGACATTGAAGCCACAGGCCTTAAAATATCCAGTGACCGCATTGTCGAACTTTGTTTTATAAAAGTTTACCCAAATGGTAACGAGGAATCACAGGTCATTCGCTTTAATCCTGGGATTCACATATCAGCTGAGGCATCGGCCGTAAATGGTATCTATGATGCCGATGTTGCAGACTGCCCTTATTTCAAGGATAAAGCAGGAGAACTAGCAGCTATCTTTCAAGGGGCTGACTTAGCAGGATTTAATTCCAATAAGTTTGATGTTCCTCTCCTCGTAGAAGAATTTGCACGCGCTGGCGCCGACTTTGACATTTCCAAATGTCGCTTAGTAGACGTCCAAACTATCTACCACAAGATGGAACAGCGAAATCTTTCAGCTGCCTATAAATTCTATTGTAACCAAGATCTCACGAATGCCCACACGGCTTTGGCCGACACTAAAGCTACTTACGAAGTTCTTCAGGCTCAGCTCGACAAGTACGGAGAAGAGCTTCACAATAATATAGAGTGGCTTGCAGAATTTTTCACGTCAGAACAGAAATGTAGACTTGGCTGGTCGCTTTGTCTACGATGAGCAAGGTACTCCGGTGTTTAACTTTGGAAAATATAAAGGACAGCCTGTTGCCGACGTTTTTGCAACGAGATTCCGGCTATTTTGGCTGGATGATGCAAGGCGATTTCACGCAAGACACTAAACAAACTCTTATGCGCTTACGTCTGAATACAGCTACACGATGAAAGGTAAGCACATCCTTCTCGGAATATCTGGCAGCATAGCTGCCTATAAAGCATGTACACTTATACGTCTGTTCATCAAAGCAGGAGCAGAAGTGCAAGTTGTCATCACACCTGCTGGCAAGGAGTTCATCACGCCTATCACCTTATCTGCTCTAACGTCTAAACCAGTGATCAGCGACTTCTTCTCACAGCGTGATGGCACTTGGCACAGCCATGTAGACCTCGGATTGTGGGCGGATGCAATGATTATTGCACCTGCAACAGCTGCTACACTTGGGAAAATGGCTCACGGCATTGCCGATAATATGCTCATCACAACATACTTGTCGATGAAGGCTCCAGTTTTTATAGCTCCAGCAATGGACCTGGATATGTTTGCCCATGCTTCTACACAAGAGAACCTCGAAATTCTGAAGCAACGTGGCAACTATATCATAGAACCCACACAAGGAGAATTAGCCAGTCATCTTGTAGGAAAAGGAAGAATGGAAGAGCCTGAAAAAATATACGAAACTCTCAAAGCTTTCTTCAACGGACAACAATGCTTGACAGATAAAACAATTGTCATTACAGCAGGCCCCACCTACGAAAAGATAGATCCCGTACGTTTCATCGGCAATTACTCCAGCGGAAAAATGGGTTTTGCATTAGCAGAGGAATGTGCAGCACGAGGAGCAAAAGTTGAACTCATTGCTGGCCCTGTGAATCTTACTACGCATCACCCGAACATCTTTCGCACCAATGTTGAAAGCGCACAGGAAATGTACGAAGCGGCCACAGAGAAATTCAAAAAAGCAACTGCAGCAATTCTTTGTGCGGCAGTTGCAGATTTTACCATGGCACAAACAGCCTGCAATAAGATAAAACGTAAGGGAGAGAATCTAACTCTCGAGCTAAAGCCTACGCAAGATATTGCAGCAGCTCTTGGAGCAGCAAAAACTCCTTATCAAAAACTTGTGGGCTTTGCGCTTGAAACAACGGATGAACACAATAACGCTCGCCTGAAATTAAAGAAAAAGAATTTAGATTTTATTGTACTGAATTCTCTCAATGACAAAGGTGCGGGGTTCCAATACGACACAAATCAAATCACGATACTAAATAATGACAAAGAGTATCCTTATCCACTGAAAAGTAAAACTGAAGTGGCGCGGGACATTGTCGATTTCTTATGCGGATTATTCGAATAATTCTTTTCTTCCTTGTGCTCTGTACACAAATGAAAGCTCAAGAACTTGAAGCTAAGGTTAGCGTTAATCATCAGAAGATAAACCAATCCTCAACAGCGGTATTTGATGATTTACAGCAACAACTGACGGAGTTTATCAATACTCGGCAGTGGACGAATATGCAATTTCGGAAAAAAACGAAAGAATTAGATGTACATTCAATATTATTGTAAATAAATACAATGAATCAGACAATTCATTCGAATGTACCCTTAGCGTGCAAAGTATCCGGCCTGTTTATAATTCAGCGTATACAACGACAGCCTTTAGCATTCAAGATCCTTCATTCAACTTCCGCTTCCAGCAGTACGATAAATTAGAATTTCGCCCTGACGTTATTGATAATGAACTGACGGCTCTTATTGCATACTACTCCTATTTAATTATAGGAATAGATAACGACACCATGTCACCTCTTGGAGGGACCTACGCATTGACAGTAGCGCAAAGCATTGTGAATAATGCTCAGAGTTTTCCTTCTAAAGGTTGGAAAGCTTTTGATGATTCCAAGAATCGATATGCCATTATCAATGACATGCTAGATAGCGGAATGGAACCCTTCCGCCGCATGCAATACAAATACTACAGAGAAGGACTTGATATTATGGCTGAAAATGCTGACCGCGGACGAGCAGCTATTACAGAAGCTATAGGACTTTTACAAAAGTCGCACGAAAACAAATCGTTATCTTCTCTCCCACAAGTTTTTACAGATATAAAAGCTGACGAATTGGTTAATATCTATAAAGGAAAAGGCACCACAGCAGAGAAAGAAAAGATTGTTGAGATACTATCCAATATCAATGCGTCAAAGAATTCGTCTTGGCGACAAATGAAATAAAACAATGCTACAGCACTTACACATAAGCAATTATGCGCTCATTGAAAAGTTAGATATCAACTTTTCAAATGGTTTCTCTGTCATCACAGGCGAAACGGGTGCCGGAAAAAGTATAATTCTTGGAGCCTTAGGTCTCATCATGGGGCAGCGGGCTGATGCTAAGGTTATCAAAACAGGGGAAAGAAAATGCTATGTTGAAGCTATATTTCAAGTACAGGGGCTTCAACTTGAGAAGTTATTAGAAGACCACGACATTGATTTTGATGAAAAGGAATGTATTGTACGCCGCGAAGTCACCGTACAAGGAAAAAAAGTCGTGCTTTCATCAACGACAGTCCCTGTTCCTCTCTTTTCTAAAAAGAAGTGAGTAGTCATCTAATAGATATACACTCACAACACCAAAACCTACTTTTTGGGGCACGAGCATTTTCCTCATAGAAACACTCGACACCATAGCTGCCAATCCCCAAGTACTATTGAACTATACTACACAATACACTGCGTGGCAACGTGCTACCACAGAATTAACTAGACTCCAAGAACAAGCAGAAAAAAAGACAAGAATGATACAGATTTTTTTCAATTTCCAATTACAACAACTTGAAGAAGCGCAACTCATAGATGGCGAACAAGAGCAGCTAGAAGAAGAGTCCAATACTCTTTCGCATGCAGAAGAAATCAAGCAGAGTCTTTTCCAGGCGTCAGGACTTTTTTCTGTTGATGAGCACAATCCCGTCACGGAGCTGAAAAGCAGTAGTCAGATTCTATCCTCTATACAAAAAGTTTTCCCCATTGCTGGAACCTTATCCGAAAGAATAGACAGTGTAAGAATAGAACTTGAAGATATTGCAGATGAACTAGAGCAGCAACTAGAATCTGTTGAGTTTGATCCCGCACGACAAGCGTTTGTCGATGACAGACTCAATACTATCTATTCGCTCGAAAAGAAACACAATGTTGAAACTGTTGCAGAGTTGCTAACAAAGCAGGAAGAACTTAAGAACTTCATCAATAAAATTGAAAATATTGATGAAGAAGTAGCTAAGAAAACAGCAGAAGTCAACAAAGCAGAACAAGCAATGTATGCCGCAGCTAAGGAGTTGACTGCCAATCGTAAAAAAGCAGCAGAAAAAATTGAAAAAGATCTCATCATCCAACTGCAAGAATTAGGAATGCCTGGTGTTCGTCTCAATTTCTCTTTTGAACACCGCAATCAGCCAGATAGTAATGGTGCCGATAAAGTAACATTCCTCTTCAGTGCAAATAAAAATACGGCTATGCAGGATGTGGCTCAAATTGCATCTGGTGGAGAGATCGCTCGCTTGATGCTTTCCTTAAAAGCCATTATCTCACAAAGCCGAAACTTACCGACAATTGTGTTTGACGAAATCGACACAGGTGTTTCAGGTACTATGGCAGAAAAGATGGCTGAAGTTATGAATCGTATGGCGAAAAATTGCCAGGTTCTCTGCATTACTCACCTTCCACAAATTGCAGCTATTGGTGTCTACCATTATCGTGTATTCAAAAAAGAAAATGAACATGGAACATCTAGCCATATAGATTTGTTGTCCACCGAAGAGCGCATACAAGAAATTGCCAATATGCTTTCAGGCGCACAAATGACCGAGGCAGCCATCAACAATGCGAAATCCTTACTAAAACTTCAATAAAACATGCGAAAACTATTATTATCCTTCATTTTAACTTTATCTACACTTTTTCCCTTTATAGGTATTGCAGGTCCGTCTGACGCAGTCTTCAACATATTTACGTATAAAGCCGATGGTACTATATTGGCAAATGGCTATGGCTTCTTTATTAACGGCCAAGGGGAAGGAGTTGTCTCCTTCAATCTTTTAAAAGGTGCTTACCGAGCAGAAATTATTGATGCCAAAGGAAAAAAATTCAATGTAGTCCGTATCCTAGGAGCAAATAGCGTCCTTGACTTAGCAAAATTTCGTACTGATGCACACAAAACTCCTTTTTTAGAACAGACTACGACAACACCCGAAAATGGAACACTTCTCAACTTAGCAACCTACAAGAGCACCGGAGTTGCCGCCATTATAACGAATGTATCTGATTTCAACCAATACAAATACTTTGACCTTAATGCTCAAAATGTTGACAAGAACTTTGGTTGTCCCCTTATCGACAATAATCGGCGTGTAGCTGCCATCGTACAAAAGAACTTCACAAACGGAGCCACCACAGCTTGTGCTCTTGATATAAAAGCCATCAATACGCTCAATATCACAGAGACAGGTTCACTCAATCCCGATTTGAAGGAAATCAAAATTCAGAAGGCACTTCCTAATGATGAGAAAGCAGCATTGGCTTATATTTATCTTATGAGCTCTGCTGATAGTACGGCCTACATAACAACACTCAATGATTTCATTGAGACCTACCCAGACAATGCCGAAGGTTTCGTTAATCGCGGCACGTTCTATGCCACAAAGAGGCTCTATTCTCTCGCAGAGAAAGACTTTAAGACAGCTCTATCAAAAAGTTCTGAAAGTCAACCATTAAAGCTGATGGCATACACTTTACTCTTAGTAAACTCATGTACAACGTTGCACTACAAACTTCCAATAATTCAGATTGGACTCTTCCGCGTGCGTTAGAAGAAGCAGAACTCGCCTATCAAGCTAATCCTAGTCCGCTTTATCTCATGCAACAAGGCCACTGTCTGTACGCCAATAAGCAGTATGATAAAGCCTACGATGCTTATAATAAAGTAAATACCACAAACTTTGCGTCTCCAGAGTCATTCTATGCAGCTGCCAACGCACTCTCCTTTATGAAAGGCGACAGCACAAAAATACTTGCTCTTCTAGATAGTTGCGTAAACCGCCTCAATAAACCTTATAGTAAGAACGACGCAAACTATCTCTTCGTTCGTGCTCAATATCTGTCACGACTTGGTAAGTTTCGCCAAGCTGTTGCAGACTACAATGATTATGAAAGTGCAATGGGTCCCGCATCCCTTACTGCAAAATTTTATTATATTCGCGAACAAGCCGAACGTTCATGCCGTATGTACAAACAAGCCATTGATGATATCCGCTATGCGCAGACTTTGTCTCAAAAACCTGAATACTTCGATTATCGTCTCGAAGAAGTTTCCTTTTATGGCTTATTGCAGGCGAGTTCCAAACGGCAATTGATGCAGGAGAAGCCCTGATAAAGGAGCTTCCAGATAATGCTGATGCGTACCGCTTACTAGGAATTGCCTATGGAGAACTAAAAAACAAGACAACGGCTATTAGCTATCTGAACAAAGCAAAGCAACTCGGCGACACCTCAGTTGAATCTTTCATGAAGAAATACCAATAAAATCACATCTTTCAACCTTCTAATCTTGAACCTATGAGACAGTTGAAGATTCTGCAGATGATTACCAACCGCGAAGGAGAATCCTTAGAGCGGTACCTGCAAGACATTAGTAAGGAACCTACCATCAGTGCTGACGAAGAGGTTGAACTCGCACGCCGTATCAAGACTGGCGACAATGAAGCTCTCAACAAACTCGCTAGTGCAAATCTCCGCTTTGTAGTTTCTGTTGCCAAACAGTATCAAGGTCAAGGATTGAGCTTAATAGATCTTATTAATGAGGGAAACCTCGGACTCATCACGGCTGCGAAACGTTTTGATGAAACTCGCGGCTTTAAGTTTATCTCCTATGCAGTATGGTGGATCAGACAATCTATATTACAAGCATTGGCAGAACAAAGTCGCATTGTACGCCTCCCTCAAAATCAAGTGGGTTATGCCAGTCGCGTAATGCGATTCTACAATGAGTTTGTACAAAAGAATGAACGTAAACCCTCAATTGAAGAGATTGCAGATGGAACTGGTCTAGAACTAGATAAAATCTCCACGGCTCTACACTCATCGGGAAAACATATTTCCTTCGATGCGCCACTCGTAGAAGATGAGGATAGCTGTCTGCTTGATTTACTCTACAATCCAGAAAATGCAGCCACAGACAGTCACCTCGCCAACGAATCTCTGAAAGAAGAAGTAGATCGAGCTCTTCATCAACTACCGGAAAGAGAACGCCAAATTGTACAAATGTTCTTTGGTATCGGCTACCCCGAACTCAGCCTAGAGGAAATCGGCGAAAAGATGAATCTGAGTCGCGAGAGAGTCCGGCAAATCAAAGAAAAAGGTATAAGCCTTTTGCGCAATGCCCACGAAAGTACGATTCTGAAAACATATCTCTAATTTTTTGAGACGCTCAAATCTGCAAGCACTTTTAGGTTACTTGCAGATTTTTTTATTTATACAATGACCTGTCACATTTACGCTCCACCTTTTGATAAGGTCTACTATCTGTAGATATGTAATTTCTCATAAAGAGAATGATTTTCGGTTCGTTATCCATTATATAAGGAAGTAAAACTTGCGATTCATAGTAAAACACTATCTTTGCAGAGAAATAACAAATGAGAATGAAAAGGATATTCCTAAGTTTTATCGCCATGCTCATGGCTGTAGCCATGCAAGCTAAAGATGATGGCAAGATTTATGTTTTTGGAGTAAGCACAAGTTTCAATGACTCCATTGTTTATATCTCTTCTGTGCAAGATTTACAAGGGGCTTCCCTTCAAAAGAAGACAGGTTTTCTTGAGTATCGCAGTTTCTATTCTGCAGAGTTTCAACATTTTTTAGAATCTAAGTACCAAGGTAATCAAACTTGCGCTATTTTCTTTGCAACAGATCGCAATAAATTAGAGAAAAAATATTTGAAACTCCGCAAAAGACTGAGCAAGGGAAAACCTGATACTCTCAAAGAAATATCTGCCTCAGACTTCCAATTCAGTGTGCCTGCAGTTCAGAAAACTGAAGAACAATAATTTTATCAGACTTTCAAGAAATGAATAAGCAAGACCTTTCTTTCTGCATTGCTGGGGCCTACTTGCGCGTTCTCTTTTTAGACGACGTTGACGGCCGCCACTATCTAGAAACATACGCTCCATTTTACGTTAAAGAAACCAAGGAAAAGCTAATGTTTACAATGACTGTTGGCGATGGACTCGTTAATGATGAGCCCGAAGGCTCTGAGGTGGGACAATTTGACTGTGGAGGCAATAACCACGGCGTCTACTTATTACCCAATGGAGGCTATAAGATGATTATTTCCAACCTGAATGGCGAAAAAGCATGTGCCCTCCGGACCAATGCCAACTTTTCCGATTGTCAGATATCCCTCTTTGGTAATCTGCTCAACAGATCTTTTGGTCTTAACAATGCAATGATGGTGGCCTTTGCCTTTGCTGGAGCGCACCATAATATATTGCTTATGCACTCCTCTGTGGCTCTACACGATGGCCGTGGCTACTTATTCTTAGGAAAGAGCGGTACAGGAAAGAGCACTCATAACGATTTATGGAATAAATATATTCCAGGAACAGAAATCCTAAACGACGATAACCCCGCAATACGTATTGTGGACGGAAAGCCATTTGTCTGTGGAACTCCGTGGAGTGGAAAACGTAATTTCTATCGTCAATTAAGTGTTCCCATAGGAGCTTATGTACGTTTAGAGCAGGCTCCAGAAAATATCATTGAGAAAGAACACAAACTACAGGGATTTGCCACAATTCTCTCTTCATGTTCCACCATGATTTGGGACAAACCCTCCTACAACGCTATCTGCGACACAGCCAGTGCGGTAGCCAGTGTGATTCCAGTATTTCATTTAAAAATCGCCCAGACGAAGAAGCTGCAAAGATGAGCTTCGAAGCATGTACGGGCAAGAAATATGTTTTCAAAAACGCTGAAAAAGCATGAAAACAATCTCTCTCTACCTAACGACATATTTATCCCTCAAATCAAAGATTTAATAGACGAAGGACACACAGCTACGTTTCATGTCCGCGGCTTTAGCATGCGTATCTTTGTAGAAGATCGGCGCGACAAGGTATTGCTGGGCCCGTGTAACGAGAATCCCAAAGTGGGCGATGTAATCCTTGCCAAAGCATGCCTCTGCGGAGCAACGCCAGACGAGATTATCAGTGCACCACACTATGTTCTCCATCGTATCATTCAGATTGAGAACAACAAAATCATCCTCCGCGGGGATGGCAATATCATAGGAAGAGAAGTATGTGAACAGAAGGACATTGTGGGAATAACCTTAGGATTTTATCGCAAAGGCAGACAGAAGCCCGACTTAGTAACAGGACTAAAATGGCGCATCTATTCACGCATCTGGATATTTCTCACACCTGTTCGTCGGTGGATTTTAGCTGCATATCGGCACATTTGGCTTCGCCTTTTCCCCATTAAAATTGAACAATAAACAAAGAAAACAACCATGCGAATAAAGAAAGGATTAGAACTCCGCGATGTATGCGGAGAAAAAGTTATCATCCCACAAGGAATTGAAAACCTCGACTTCAGTAAGATGATAAACCTCAATGAATCAGCTGCCTTCCTATGGGAAAAAGTGTGCAACGATGATTTTTCCGAAGAACAGCTTACAGCAGCTCTTTGCGAAGAATACGATGTCGATACTCAAACAGCTCAACAAGATGTTCACGCTCTCGTTGAGGAATGGAAAAAACTAGGAATAGTCGAAGCTTAATATCTTCTCAGGAACTATTAAGCGCAACCAGATTTTTGTAACTCTTTCTGGTTGCGCTTCTTCTTTCCAAAAAATTCAATATCGACAATAAAGAACAAACTAGGGGCGACCTATTAAAGGCCGCCCCTATCATTGGATAAATCTTTAGATACTAGCGAATCTCGCTAACAGGATTTCCAACCTTAGCAAAGCTATGGAAGAAACTAGGATTACCTTTTACAGTAATAACTGGACCCTCAACTTGCTTTGTTGCAGGATTGTAGATATAAAATCCATTTGCTTTTTTATTGGCACTGCCAAAAACAATCACATTCTTATGGCGTGCGATAGCAACCCCCTGAGGATTAGAAACTTCCATTCCAGGAATCACACTCATTGTTTTCTGCTTTAAGTCAATCTCTATAGGAACATTCGTCATGCTCACATAAGGATTCTCTGTTCCTTTGGGATCAAGAGCGAAGGAGGTGAGATAAGCATAAGCTTTGCCGTCACCTGCATAAAGGATTGTACTAAGAAAATCTGCATGTTTGGTAGACAAGCCTGCAACTTCTGTTTTATTAAGGTGAATACAATAGTTAGGATCAATATCTGTTGAACCATTCTTGATGCGCACGATTCCTCCAGGGAATTGTGGAATAAGCCAAACGCACCAATACAATTGATATAGATATTCTTCTGTTCATCCATAAAGATAGAGCCAGCATCAATCGGTCGTGTTGCAAAACTCAATCCCAGAGTTGTATTAACAATGTGTTTTTCTATTTTATCTGTCTTCGTATCTATCAACGCCAACTCAATATTGTTGCGTGCAGGCATATATTGTGCATTCATTTGGTTGAGACCGACAAATAGTTTACCGTCGCGGATAATCATAGCAGCAGGCGAAACATTCGTTTCTGGCTGTTTGAGCGAATTAAGATCAATATCTGTTAGTTTCGTCATCGTTTTTGGATTAAAAGCCATAACAATTCCGAGACCGTGCAAACTGACGTATGCTTTTTCGCTATTAAGTTCCACGATATTGGTAGCAGCAGCCCCCGCGGGGATTGGCAGAGCTCCCTGTTTTATCCATTTTCCGGCAGCATCCAAGCGATAGCGTACAATCTCAGCCTTTGTATTGCCCATATAGTCAGGAAAAGCATAGATATTTCCAGATTCTGTTGCAATCGGAGTAGAGCCAAAGCCTACGGGGATACTGTTTGAATTGTCGTAACTTCCTGGTATCAAGTCGGTAAGTGCCTGCATATAGACACTTCCACTATTCCCTTCAGGATTTGTAATACCTGTGGCAAAGACTACCCCTGAAAAAAAGTGTTTTTCCGCGAGGATTAGGAGTTGGGGTAGGAGAAGGATCATCCTTACTACAGCCACAAACAAGAGCTGCCACCATGGCAACTGCAAGCATTGATTTTAGATTTCTCATTAGTTATATTTTTAGAATTAAAAAAATTATTGATTGCCTACTTAAATAAATATCTCACCTTAAAACTCACATAACGGCCTGGTAGAGGGCGATTCAGTTCAGAAACAACACGGCGGTCTGCCAAATTCTTCACTTTCAGTGTGAATGTCCAGCGATTATTCTTCAAGCTATGTTCCAAGGCTACATCCATCGTGAAAGAAGTGGGAATCTTGCGCTCTTGATAGCGACTCACCTCAAAATCATAGAAATACTGATGAATATAGGACGCATCGAAAATAAAGCGAGAATTTTGCCCCTTTCCTCCAAAGAGATTTTCTTTGTGAAATTCTGCTCCAAAATTGAATAGCAAGTAGGGCACATTTGGAATACGCTTGTTGTAAGTGGGATTCTCTACAGCCGTACCAGGGATATTCTGTCTAACATCGCGCAAGTCTTGATAAGTTCCGTTGGCATAAAGATAAAGCCATTGCAAAACATCTCCTTTCGCATCCAGTTCTACTCCTTTCGTACTCACACTACCAAAATTGCGATATCGCGCCATAGTTGGTATCATATCAGGAGTAAAGCGTATCATATCGTTCAAATGATTATAGAAGGTATTCAGTTCCAATTCAATGAGACGCCCATCTTTTCTCACACGACGATAGAGCAAGCCAAGATTCATACCTGTTGTGCGCTCGGGTTTTAGAGCTGGCGAGGCTAGAATAGAAGAACCATTACCGATAAGTTCTTCGCTTGTTGGGATACGAACCTCAGAATTGAAGGAAGCTTTGAGCAGCAAGTTGGGTGTGAACTTGTAGCGCATAGCATCACTGAATCCTACATATTTTTTTGAGATATGGATAGGTTCTGGTGAAGTTACAGAGAATACGCTGATGCTGCGAGAATGGGACGAGAAATAAAAGTTTTTCAGCGTAAAGGCATTTTGAAATCGTCCGTCAAAAAGCGATAAATCATAGGAAAAGCCAACTGTAACGGTTGTCATTTTACTGGGAAAATTAGATTTAAAGCCTAGAGCCTTATCCATTAACGAATCGCTAGGATTCAACCGTGTGCGGTCAGCATAGATATTAAGATTGATAGAATGATGCTCATCGATCGTATAACCCATATTCAATTTTGAGATAAATTCTTTTGATTTATTCTTTCCATCCGAAGGATAATTATTCTGTTCTCCACCAAAAGAAGACACAGGCGGCAATTCTCGCCCATCCCAATCGTAGCGATTTTTAGCCTTATCTTGCAAACCATACCAGCTCCAAACATATCCAGCACCAAAGTCGAAATCAAGACCATCAAGGAAGAAGTTCTTGCGTTTCAGTGAGAATGCTGTCACAAAACCGCAGGAGTGATTGAAGGCCTCTCTCACATCAAGGTCAATGCCTTGCACCTCTTGCCGCGTTTTCGTGAAAACGACCTCCAACTTCATTTCATCAAACCACCATTTTGTAGCTTTTATCGATCCTCCTCCTATGATCTTCTTGAAACTATCGTGATCTCTTTTCACGATACGATTGTCAAGATTTGCCAGCATCATCTTGTAGTTGTTCTTTGAAAAAGAAAATACACCTCCTAAGCCAAATTGCAAACCACTCTTACGGTTAGTCCACTTAAAAATGGGTGATGCTTGATGAGTATTGAACGAACCAGACTCGTAAGAAAAGTCCATATAAACAGGAGGATACTCTTTTAGAACCACATTTACGGCTCCTCCAAGTGCAGAACCTCCAAACTTATATGGTACTATACCTTTATATACTTCGATACGCTCAATCATATCTGTAGGAATATCGTTGAGCGCTACGAAATTGCCTAACTGAGACATGGGGGTTTCATCAATATACATTCCCATGCGTTTCCCCTCAAGTCCACGTACGGAAATGCGCGAAGCACTGCCCAAGCCCCCCGTATTCCTTACCGTAATGCCCACGGTGCGTGCCAAAACATCGTTGATATTTGAAGCCGTCCCCTGCAACTGCCGTTGCCCGATAACGGAAATAGGCATAGCAGATTCTTTCAGCGCGCGAATTTCACTTCGTGCCACTACCGTAGCTTCGCCAAGAGTTTTTTCAGTGCTTTGCAATGAGATATTGTAAGACATACTATCCTTCACGATCAATTCCTGCTGCACAGATTTATAGCCCACACACCGCACGAGAAGCAACACACGTTTGTTCTCTGCCACAGCTAAGTGATAAGCACCTGTGGCATCCGTGGTCGTCTGCTTTTTTGCCTTAGCAATCGATAGTATAACCCCAGAAAGAGGTTCACCAGTTTTTGGCATCGGAAACCTTCCCGTAAATCACAGATTCTTGTGCCAGAACAGAAAGTATTCCCCCAAAGAAAAGGCACACAAAAAGCAGAAATCCCCTACTCTTTACCTCCTTTATCCAGGAAAACAACTTAAAAAAAGAATTATTCGTAGTCATTATTTTTGTCATATAAGCCGAAATTTAGGTTTTTATTTAGAATAACGATATTCTTCGTTAGAGCTCTTCCACGTAAGGATAGGGATGCCAAACAAAAATAGCAATGACAAACCAGACTGCAACGATTCGTTTTCGCATGCAAAAGTAGAACAAAAGCAAAAAACTTCCATACCCTAAAAAAATAGTAAAAACAAGAAGAAATTTCCTTCACATTTTAACGCTCTCGTATCGCACTTAAGACTAAAAAAACTTAAGCTTTCATGTAGTAGTACGAGGGACATCTAATTAAAAAGATTTGTAAAGAAAATTCGCATTTTAAGCACCCGAGAATGGCTTAAAATTCAACTAAAAAGACCGACGAATAGAAATAACGCAGTTTTGGCGCATCACTAAAATAGGCTTTCTTTTCAATTTCTCAAGGAGAAATTTTATTTTTCTATACTACAAATTTTATTTTCTATACTACAAATTTTTATTTTCTCCTTGAGAAATTGAAAAATACAATAAGGGAATTTTTGAACGCAATAATGATTTCAGCTGACATCTTTATTGCATTTTCAGACAGAATAAGGAAAAGAAAGCACTTTTTGAGAGAAAGAACCTGCAAGAAAGTAGGATTCTTCCCTCTTCTCGTGAGAATTCTACGCTTTTCAATACCATTTTTCCGAAAAAGAATACAACTTTCCATGCTAGATTAGGAAAGTCAATTGTCAATAAAAAGGTCTGTAATAGAAAGAAAAATTATTCAGCATTTCTTATTTCCTATAAATTGGAAAAGAAAAATATGTTGAGAGATAAAAAAACAGCAATAATTTGTTTTTTTCTATCATTTCAAATTACTGTAATAATAGTACCACCAATAGGTATCACCATATAGGACAGCTAAGACATTGGCGCGTTCATACTCGGAGGGATAATTGTTGCGCTTATCTATGAAATCTTGATAATTAGCCTCCATCAATTCATTTATACTGAATCTGTCTGTTGGAACGAATACGCTGATAGAGTATTAGAGCTTCAGCGTAAGCACGAGGTATAGACAACGTATCGCTAAAAGCATGATATTTGCAAAACTCACTCACAAAACGATCTATTTGCTTATTGAGCAAAAGTCCACAGAGATAATAATCGCGCCCAGGAGTGAACAGAGCATAAGGACGATACTTTGCTCCCCGCTCCAAATAATGAGAAGCCGACTCTCCTCGATGTGGCCAGACTCCAATTTGCCGAAAAATGGCAGATGCTTGAAAGGGTGTACGCTTTGCATCATGATGATGAAGAAGCAACACACTATCTCCAACATTTTGTAACGGATAGCGAAAGAGTTCATCTGCAATGCTCTTTCCCGAACGGCTTTGAGCATAAGCTCGCATGGCTGTGATGACCGAAGTGCCTGGAGGATTTACGGAACAATCAAGCACGCTTCGATATTTTCCTTCAGAGATGAACCGCGCCATCTTGAGTTCTTGATGAAAATAAGTATCAGCATTTCCTGCCAATCCCATATAGGCAACAAGTGCTAAGAGCCACATACAATGCCATGTAAGGCGAGGCACCAAACGATAGCTCGCCCGTTTGCGATCCTTCTCCTGTCTGCGATAATCAATGCGATGCTGAAGAATCCAAAAGGCGAGACAAAACAATGTGACCAACAAAGAGACCCAATTACAATACGGCACAAAAGATGTAAGCAAGACAGCTACAATGGCAGATGGCAAAAAAGTGAGCGTATAATGGCGATCACGAAAATAGATAGTTTTACTTACCAATCGTTGCAAGAGCAGAAGCGAAAGAATGAGAAGCCATGGACCAGCAGAAGTATCGTAGAAATTATCCTTTCCGAATAGCTTGTCAAAAGTGAAGACAATAACATCTCGCTCATAGGAAAGGACATAGACCAAAGCAAAGAGCATAAAGAGTGCGCACAGAATTGCACGCACTCTCTTACGTCTGATATAATCTGCTATATTCATGTTTAGCCTTATTGGAAATTAAAATCTCCAGCTACATAAGTCTTACTTTATCTCTACAGTTTTGCGCAAGACAAGACCGATACGAGCTGGAACATAGAGTCGCAACCAACCTTTACCATCCTTTTTGAGTAAAGGATCTGACATTGTCTCTATGCGCACACTGTCGTCAATAATACCATGCCCACCAAGAGAACAGGTGTCAGTATTCAGAACAATATCGTAAGAACCTTCTGGAACTTGGAAACCATAGTCGACGAAACTACGCTGAGGATCTAAGTTATAAACGAAGAGAAGATCACCACGACTATAAGCCAATATCTTATCATCATCATTGTGCCAAACTTCAACTACGGGCAACTTCTGGAAGTTACGCTCCGATTTAAGAAGTTCGAGCATCAAACGGTCAAATTCTCCCAAATACTGATAGCACAGTTCTTTGTTGTCCACCAAGTTCCACTGACGGCGTGCGTACTTATAGCTCCACCCATTTCCTTCACGGGGGAAATCTATCCATTCGGGATGGCCAAATTCGTTGCCCATAAAATTGAGGTAACCACCGTTGATGGTTGATGCCGTTAAGAGACGTATTATTTTATGTAGAGCAATACCGCGCTCCACACCTGCGGTTTCATCGCCAATGCGGAAATGCCAATACATTTCAGAATCTATCAAGCGGAAGATAATCGTTTTGTCGCCCACAAGTGCTTGGTCATGGCTTTCACAATAGCTGATATTATGCTCATCTGCTCTACGGTTTGTAAGCTCCCAAAAGATAGAACTTGGCTTCCAGTCTTCATCGCGAAACTCTTTTATCAACTTAATCCAAAAGTCGGGTATATTCATGGCCATACGATAATCAAAGCCATACCCTCCATCCTTAAATGGTGCAGCAAGACCAGGCATTCCGCTCACCTCCTCAGCAATAGTAAAGGCTGAAGGCTTCACTTCATGAATCAGGAGATTAGCCAATGTTAGATACGTGATAGCGTTTCCGTCTTGATGACCATTGAAGTAATCGCCATAACCATTAAATGATTCTCCAAGTCCATGACTATAATAGAGCATCGAAGTAACTCCATCAAAGCGGAAGCCATCGAAATTAAATTCTGTCAGCCAATATTTGCAATTAGAGAGAAGAAAGTGGATAACTTCATTCTTTCCATAATCGAAACAAAGACTATCCCATGCCGGATGTTCGCGACGCTCGCCAGCATAAAGAACTGATGAGGGTCGCCACAAAGATTCCCAAGGCCTTCTACTTCATTCTTCACTGCATGACTTTGCACTAAATCCATGATTACGGAAACGCCATGTTTGTGGGCCTCATCAATGAGCTGCTTGAGTTCTTCTGGCGTACCAAACCTACTAGAAGCTGCAAAGAAACTGCTGACATGGTAACCAAAACTACCATAGTAGGGGTGCTCCTGAATAGCCATTATCTGGATACAGTTATAGCCATCCTTAATAATACGTGGAAGGATATTCTCGCGAAACTCATTGTAAGTACCCACTTTCTCAGCATCCTGTGCCATACCGATATGGCATTCATAAATAAGGAGGGGATTGCGCTTTGGGCGGAAGGTTTTCTTCTTAAAGACATATTTTTCAGCAGGATCCCAAACCTGTGCGGAAAAAATCTTTGTGGTATCATCTTGTACTACTCGCTGACACCAAGCAGGGATACGCTCACCTGAACCTCCATCCCAATAGACCTTCATTTTATAAAGATCACCATGCTTCATAGCAGACAAAGGAAGATTTATCTCCCAGCTGCCAAACGTACCAACAGGTTTTAGCTCAAATTTCTCTGATTCTTTCCAACCATTGAAGTCGCCAATGAGAAAAATTTTAGTAGCGTTGGGTGCCCACTCACGGAAAATCCATTTTCGAGCCGTACGATGTAAGCCGAAATACAGATGCCCATCAGCAAAATCAGACAGACTGAGTTTCCCGTCTTGAGTGAGTTGGTTGAGTTTCCATAACACGTGATCGTGGCGACCCTGAATGGCATCATTGTAAGGCTCCAACCACGAATCATTCTTCACGAGCTTCAAGAGTTTCTTTTTTTGTTTCATGATAATCAAATTAGCCCTCTAGCACAAATGCTTGTAATGGAAAGATTGCGTTAAAAGGTTTTTAGTTAAAGTTTCTTATAGGAAAATATAAAAGAATGAGGAGAGATTATGACTCTCCTCTTCATCTGAATTTTAGTGTCATTGTTTGCGGCCGTGGCTATAAACTCCTTTTGAAGTTACATTACCATTACGATCATACTCTACATATTTTCCGTCCTTCTCATCATCCATGAAAGAACCATCGAAACGAGAGCCGTCAGCATAAACAACAGTGAACTTTCCATTCTTTTTATTATTACGGAATGTGCCTTTATACTTTTCGCCTGACTGCATACGCAAAACTCCTTCGCCATCCATCATATTGTCCTTCCAATAGCCTTGATACTCGTAGCTATTTTTAGATTTATAGGTGCCATATCCATTTCGCTTATTATTTTTCCATTGCCCCGTGTAGGACGCTTGTCCTTTCCAAGTATATGTGCCCTGCCCGCTCTGCTCTCCGTTAAGAAATTGTCCTACATAACGGTCACCATTGGCATAAGTAAAGACACCTTCTCCCGTACGCTCTCCTTGAAGATACTGCCCTTCGTAGACATCACCATTCTTAAACTTATAGATGCCTTTCCCATCTTGCATATCATTTTTCCAATCACCTATATAGTAATCTCCATTGGCGTAGAAGAATGTACCACGACCATTGCGTAAGTTTTCAGACCAATTCCCCTCATATTTGGAGCCATCTTTCCAATCAAAAATGCCAGAGCCTTCCTTTTTGTCATCAGCCCACATCCCTTTATAAAAAGCACCACTCTTATAGGTATAAGTACCTTGTCCCACACGTTTATCCTCTTTCCATGAACCATTATAGACATCTCCATTATAATAGTACATTATGCCTTGACCATCTTTGGTATTCTTAAACCAGAGTCCATCGTAACGATTATTATTCAAAGCATAATATATTCCACGGCCATGCTGTAAATCTTGGAACCATTGACCTTCATACTTCTCTCCCGTGGCATAAACCATCGTACCAGAACCTTGTCTTTTGCCTTTCAGATAACTTCCTTCGTATACGTCTCCATTTTTGAAAACAGTCTTACCATGCCCATTAGGTTTACCACTAAAGAGGTCGCCTGTATAAACAGATCCATCACGAAAGACAAAAGAGCCAACTTGTATCTTTTGAGCTCCAACAGAGAGAGCAGAAAAGGACAGTAGAGATATTAAGATGCTATTGCGAATGTTCATAATTTACTGATTATTTGAAAGAAATATTTCGGCACGCTGCAAATCTTCAGGAGTATCAATGCCGATGGTCTCTATATTGGTCTCCTTCACCTTTATGGTAAGCCCTGCTTCCAACCAGCGAAGTTGTTCGAGCGATTCACTTTGTTCAAGAATCCCCTGAGGGAGTGATGTTATCTTGGCTAAAATGTCTACACGATAAGCATAAAGTCCGATATGTTTGTAAAAAGTGTGATGCTCTAACCACTTTTCTTGTGGAATGTTTCTCAGATATGGAATAACACTTCTACTAAAATAAAGAGCATTACCGTCATTGTTCATTACGACTTTAGGAGAATTGGGATTCAACAACTCAGAAAGAGGAGCATCAGAAGCAAAAGGTTTCACCAAAGTAGCTATTTCAGTAAAAGAAGTATTAAAACAATCTTTTATAGCCTCTAATTGAGACGCAGCAATGAAGGGTTCATCACCTTGAACGTTTACAACAACATCATATTTATTACCTTTAGCTTCCAGCTTCTGCAAAGCTTCGAAACAACGATCTGTTCCGCTCTTGTGATCAGTGCGTGTCATTACGGCCTTACCACCAAAACTCAAAACAACATCATAAATACGTTCATCATCCGTAGCAACATAAGCATCAGAGAAGACTTGACTGACACGTTCATAAACGCGCTGAATAATATACTTTCCTCCTAAACAAGCTAACGGTTTGGCTGGAAAGCGTGTTGAGGCGTATCGTGCGGGAATTAAAGCTAAGAATTTCATATTTTAATCAAATAAATGTTCCCCCGTGACTTGAGACTTTCCATGAGAAGCTGGTGCAGATTTTTCTTTATTTGGCTCTTCCGCATTATTAGAAAAAGAATCGTCAGAACTTGATAAAGAAGAAGCTTTTGGTTTCCCACTAACTGACTTAGTTAGTTGCTCATAGGGAAATTTCTCATTCGGTGAATAGCCCAAAGCTGTATTACGATAAATCTTTGTAAGATAATAGGCAAAAATAGGAAGAGCAGTTTCTGCACCTTGCCCCATCGCTGTAGAATTAAAATGAATATCGCGATCTTCGCCACCTACCCAACAAGCAGTCACTAATCGAGGAACAATTCCAACGAACCAGCCATCGGCATTATTATTCGTTGTACCAGTTTTACCTGCCAATGTGCCTTCAAGCTTAAATTTATAATGCAGACGTCCTGCTGTTCCACTATTCACAACTCCTTCAAGCATCTTAGCATATTATAGCTGCTCTGCTCCGAGATAACTTCATTCATGCGCGGAGTAAACTCAGCCAAGACATTACCCTGGCTATCCTCAATGCGAGATACAAGTAATGGTGCACAACGAATACCCTTATTTACAAACATCGTGTAAGCACTTGCTAATTCGCCCACAGTAATTTCACATGGACCAAGACATAACACCATTGAAGGGTAAAGCTTATACGTGGATATACCTACTTCACGTAAGAAATCAATCAATCGATGTCCTGAAGGATCTATTTGAGCCATTAAGTTTGCCGTTACCCAGTTGTTAGATTGGGCAAGTCCCCAACTTAGAGGAACATGTTGACCGTAACGACTGCGACTGCCATTTCTTGGAGTCCAACCGCCATAAGAACGTTGAACATTAGCCACTGTATAATTCGGACTAAGACCATCCTCCATTGCCATGGCATAAACGAAAGGTTTCATAGTAGAGCCAACTTGTCTACGCCCGACCATGGCCATATCGTATTGGAAATGTGTAAAATCAAGTCCTCCGACATAGGCCTTCACATAACCAGATTGTGGTTCAATAGAAATCAAACCTGCACGCAAGAATGATTTATAGTATTTGATTGAATCCAATGGGGTCATAACGGTATCTATCTCCCCATGATAAGAGAAGACCGTCATATCAGTTTTCGTATGAAAAGCTTTGCGAATTTCTTCTTCAGAAGCACCTGCTGCTTTCATCGCACGATAACGATCACTCTGTTGCTCAGAACGAGCTAAAATAGAACGTAACTGAGTCTGAGAAATTGAAGACGTATACGGGAAATTCGCACTTTCCTTTTTCTCTTTATTAAATTGCTTCTGCAAATAATTGGCAACATGCCCATAGACTGCTTCTTCTGCATCTTGCTGCATACGACTATCAATTGTCGTAATGATACGAAGTCCGTCAGTATAAATATTATAGTTGGATCCATCACGTTTGGTATTTTTCTTACACCAACCGTAAAGTGGATCTTTTTCCCAAGAAAGACTATCTTGATAGTATTGCTGTTCCTGCCAAGCCATATAATCCTTTCTATTGGGTTTCTCTGCCATCATGATACGTCGGAGATACTCACGCAAATAAGCTGCCTGGCCATCTTTATGATCTATACGACGAAAATGAAGTCCCAAATCTGTCGGTTTTAGACTTTCCGACTCTGCAGCTGAGAGATATCCTCCTTTTACCATCAAATCAAGCACGACATTACGACGTTCTTGAACTCGCTCTGGCTCTCGTACGGGATTAAAGTAAGCAGGATTCTTACACATTCCCACAAGCATTGCACATTCAGACACAGACAAATCTTTGGGACTTTTATTAAAATAGACTTTTGCTGCTGTCTTTATACCGACAGCATTATGTAAGAAATCAAAATAATTAAGATACAACGTCATTATTTCCTCTTTGGTATAATGACGCTCAAGCTCTACAGCAATAACCCACTCTATAGGCTTTTGAAACAAACGCTGTAAAGTATTTGAAGCAGTAGAAGAATATAATTGTTTAGCAAGCTGCTGCGTGATTGTAGAGCCTCCTCCTGCACTGCGTTGCCCCATAAAGCCACGCTTTACAATGGCGCGTAACACAGCGCGACCATCTATGCCACAATGGGCATAGAAACGTGAATCCTCTGTTGCAACTAAGGCTTCAAACATATGAGGCGAAATACTGTCTTTAGGGACAAAGATACGGTTTTCCTTTTGAGACCACGTCCCTAACATTTTTCCATCAGCAGAAAAAACTTGAGAGGCATATTTGTCAATAGGATCATTCAGTTCATCCAAGGGAGGCATATAACCAATCCATCCTTGCTTTATGGAAATTACACCTAGAACGCATATAGCGACAAGTGCGCCATAGACGTACCACATAATGCGTATTAACTTCTTCTTCATTCCGCAGTTTTCAACAAGGCTAAAGCCTATATTACCGCAGCAAAGTTAAATAAAAAGAAGCATTTTGACTACTTTCTCTCTCTCAAATCATATAAAATATCTTTACTCAGGAATTTCCACCACTAATTCATCGTAAGCAAAAGAGACAGAGGGAGGCAAAAAAGCTTGACTCTCAGAATGACAGCCCGCATTATGACTCATATGAATCAAATATGTTCGACGCGGTGTAAGCCTTCTCACCAGAGCTAAAGCTTCTTGTATGTTTTCATGAGTGGGATGATTTCCATCTCGCTGCAAAGCATCAATAACCAAAGTATCTAAATCTTTAAGAAACGATAGATTTTCTTCAGGCAAGGTTTTTAAATCCGTGAGATAGGCCATTTGAGCAATGCGAAATCCTAAAATAGGCATTTTCCCATGCATCACTTGGAGAGGAAGTATAGATAGCTCTTTAATTTTAAATGACTTCAATGGACGGACAGTAATTGTTTGAAAACGAGGGACGAATGTATTCTTTGATTCATGAAAACAATAAGGATACTTCTCTCGTATATAATCACATGTCTTTGCATCGGCATAAATTGGCATTGGACGAGCTATGCAGAAAGGTCTCAAGTCATCCAATCCCCCTACATGGTCGTAATGAAAATGCGTCACCAAAACACCATCTATCAACTGCGGAATACTGTTTCCATATTTTGCTCTTGATAAAAAATTACGAAAAGAGCTATCCACTGGAAGCGATGAAATCCAACGCAGCATTTGATAACGAAAATCTGGGCTACAATCAATTAAGAGTCTAGTCCCTCGTTCTGTTTCCAATAAGGCTGAAGTGCGTAGGCGATGATCATGCGAATCGTCAGAAGAACAAACGCGACAATCACATCCAAGGGATGGATTGCCGCTACTTGTCCCTGTCCCTAAAAAGGTCAGTTTCATATCTATATGAATCTATCTCAAATAAAATTTACTTCAGGCTTTAGTTCTATTTGAAAATGCTGTTGAACATCATGTATGATTGCATTACTCAAATTCACAATATCTTGTCCATTCGCACCGCCCAGATTAATAAGCACCAAGGCTTGCTTGGGATAAACTCCCGCCCGACCAAGTGTTTTCCCTTTCCATCCCACTTGCTGAATAAGCCAACCAGCTGGAACCTTAACACCTGCAGGCATCTTATAATGAGGCATTTCAGGATAGATGTTCAACAACTCATAAAACTTTACTTCGCTGACAATAGGATTCATAAAAAATGAGCCAGCGCTTCCTATCTCCTTTGGATCTGGAAGTTTACTGCGACGCACTTCTACTACAATATCACGAACTTGATGCGCTGTGACATCTGCCTCGGTCAGTCCTCTTGATTCAACTTCTCTGCGCAATGCGGCATAAGTCAAATTTAAATGAAAAGTTTTCTGAAGACGATAATACACATGAGTCACAATATATTGTCCACGCAACGCATTTTTAAAAATACTGCTACGATATGCGTATTCGCATTCTTCCTTCTGAAACACACGAGGTTCGCCAGTAGCTATACATACTGTTGCAACTTTTTCTATGTATTGTTCAGCCTCCGTGCCATAAGCTCCTATATTTTGTACGGCACTTGCACCCACTTCACCGGGAATGAAAGAAAGATTTTCCAATCCATAAAAACCATGACTTAATGTCCAATCCACAAAATCATCCCAATCTTCGCCAGCTCCGACCTTGAGAAGGACAGAATCCGAAGTATTCTCAACAATCTCTTTGCCTAATACACGAGAGTGGAGAATCGTGCCTTCAAAATTTTTCGTAAATAAGAGATTACTCCCCTCACCTATATGGAGCAATGGTTTAGGAAGATTTGTATCACAAAGCAATTCATACAATTCTTCTATAGAGTTGTATTCAACGAACATTCGGCAATGTGCATCAATACCAAATGTATTGTGCTTCAATAACGAGTAATTTTGTTGCTTAAACATTCTCAATTATTTTCCAAACGCGTCACCATCCATTGTCCGCGTACTTTTTTGAAGGTAATAATACTGGACATTGCGCCATCCGATGCTGCTACCATCAGTAGACGTTGCATCGAATTTGTATACTTTTGCCCATAATTTACATTAGTAATCACCCCCTTTGGAAGTTCTGGCGCGAAATCTTGCCACTGAACAGGCTCTCCTACACCAGAGATAGGCTTATATGTATCAGGATCTTGCAAAATCAGAGAGAAAGGACTCTGTATGTGTTTTATCTGATAAGAGCGATCGCTTGAAAATCTCTTATAAAAATTAAGGAAATCACTATTTTCATTTTCCTTAAGTTGTTCATCTATTAAAGAGGTCATCATCCAGCGACCATTTTTTTTGTCAAAAACATATTGTTTCACTCGATTTTTATTCAAGTAAATCCATTCTACCACAACATGAGCGAGATCAGGATCCTTCTGATTTTTTATTGATTTCTTTGAATCAAAAAAATCATCGTGTAAACCTCATTTTTAGAATAAAGCGGGTCAAACTTCCACTTTGCTTTTTCTATCTGTGTTTCTTTTCCATCTACAACATATTTGAGAGGAAAAGAAATTCTCTCCGATTGAAAACGGCGGTTTGACATAAAGTTGAAAGCAAAATCGTCGAAAACACCATCGGCCGCTGCAGGCGGTTCTGCTTCAGACAGTTTAGTTGAATCTGTCAATGTATCTTTTACTACAGTTGTGTCCTCCGTTTTTACTGTTTTTTGCTCTGAAGGTTTATTACCTCCACAAGAAAAAAGAAGGAGAAGAACTGAGAAAAGTCCTAAAAAGCATTTCATATACGAATTGAGTTACTTTATATAATGGCCGCGAAGATAATGATTTTTATTTGGCACTTCTGATAGAATAAGTTAATTTTGCGCCTTAGAAAAAAAACAAAAGTAATGTTAGCAGAAAAAATACAAGAGCTCCTTGCACACGTTGAGGATTTAAAAGCGAAAAATGCTGAACAACTTGAACTTTTACGCATTAAATATTTAAGCAAAAAGGGTGTCATCAACGACTTGATGACTGAATTCCGCAATGTTCCCAATGAGCAGAAGCGCGAATTAGGCATGCGTATCAATGAAGTAAAAGCAGCCTTTCAAGATAAAATCAATTCTCTTCGACAAAGCTTAGCTACTCAAGAAGACGACCATAGCGATCTTGATTTAACGCGTACGCCCTACCCCATTGAAATAGGAACACGCCATCCAATCAGCCTCGTTCGTGATCGCTTGATTGATATTTTCAATCGGATGGGCTTCACAATGGCAGAAGGTCCTGAAGTTGAAGACGATTGGCATGTATTCTCTTCTATGAATTTTGCTGCTGACCATCCAGCACGAGACATGCAAGATACTTTTGTTGTAGAACAGCACCCCGACATTGTACTCCGTTCTCATACAAGCTCAGTCCAAGCTCGTGTTATGGAAGCAACGGAGCCTCCTATTCGCGTGATCTGTCCAGGACGTGTTTATCGCAATGAAGCAATAAGCAGTCGCGCCCATTGCTTCTTCCATCAGTTGGAGGGGCTTTATATTGACGAAAAAGTTTCGTTTGCAGATCTCATGCAAGTTATGTTGACATTCTCGCGTGAATTGTTCGGCCCTGAAACAAAAATACGTATGCGCCCAAGCTATTTCCCATTCACTGAACCCAGTGCAGAAATGGATATTAGTTGCCACATCTGTGGAGGTACTGGTCATAATGGTGACCATGATTGCGTTCTCTGTAAAGGTACCGGTTGGGTAGAGATTCTTGGTTGTGGAATGGTTGATCCGAATGTTCTTGAACTTAACGGCATTGACAGTAAGAAATACACCGGTTATGCTTTCGGCCTAGGCCTTGAACGCATTGCCAACTTGCTATATCGTGTTCGTGATCTTCGCTTATTCTCTGAAAATGACAAACGATTCTTAGAAGAATTTATGGCTGCTCATTAAACTCTTCTTTCGGATAAAAAGATACAGAAAGCTCCAAGTTGAACTTGGAGCTTTTTCTATATCTTAAAATCAAGCACAAACAATACTTTTTCCCGAGGTCAATACTCTAACAGCCCATTTGATACATCTTCCAATCAAAATTTACAAAACTTCTAAAGTTCCACTATAAAAATGCCACTCTCCCAAAAACATATCCTACTAAAATTAAATACTCACACAATCAAAGAAAACATCTGAAGCGTTTTTTTGATAAAAGAGGAAGAAAAATACTATAAGGATGTTTGAAAACACTATAAGGATGTCAGCTGGCAGAATAAGGCTATCAGTTGACTCCCTTATAGTATCTGCAAACAGATACTATAAACCCCAATTCGGGATAAGCAATACTTCTTTTTCCTCAAAAAAAGTTTCAATAAAAAGCCGAAAAAGAGGATTGTTTTTGTATATTTACTGTTGAAAAATCAATCATATAACAAAATAACAATCCTCATGAAACTTGTCAGCAAAGTTACGGAAATCTATTGTATTGCAGATGATTTCTGCAAAGAATATCATTTAGAATTGAACAAAAACCTCTCTTTCGCTCTCAAATCCCTCTGCCAATAGTCCAAAACATCGCAAGAGAAAAGGACGAATGAGTGATGCTGAAATGATCACAATTCTCATATTGTTTCACAGCAATACATTTCGGAATTTCAAACATTTCTATCTCTTTTATGTTTGTCGAGAACTAAAAAAAGAGTTTCCCAATCTACTCTCATATACACGCTTTGTTGAGCGTATGCCTCGTGTTGCAATACCCCTATTGCTCTTTCTCAAACTGGGATTAATGGGCGAATGTACCGGAATAGCCTTTATCGATTCTACACGTATTCCAGTGTGCGAAAATAAGAGACAATCCCGTAATCGCGTATTCAAAGGGTACGCCCAGAAGGGGAAAAGTACGATGGGATGGTACTATGGATTCAAACTTCATCTTTTGTGTAATGAACGAGGAGAACTACTCAATTTTGCTCTAACCAGAGCCAATGTAGACGACCGTAACCAAAAAGTATTCAACGATTTAACGAAGGATTTATTTGGAAAATTATATGCCGATAAAGGTTATATTTCTCAATCACTGTTTGCTTCACTCTTTGATAGAGGTGTGCACATCGTAACAGGAATACGAACTAATATGAAGAACAGATTAATGGATGTGCATGATAAAATCATGCTTCGCAAGAGAAGTATCATAGAGACTATCAATGATATGTTGAAGAACGTTGCACAGATAGTTCACACGCGCCATAGAAGTATCTCTAATTTCATCGTTAACCTTTTAGCTGGCATTGCTGCGTATGCTTTCTACGACACCAAACCTTCCATCAATATGGAGTTTGAGAGGGATGCAAAGCAGGGTGTAAAACAGCTCACTTTATTCTAACCTATAATTTGCGTGAAACAATTATACTTCGGTTTTAGGGCAAGGCCGAAAGGATGCGTGTGCGGTTTAAGAAACTCATGAAAGAGCGTTTCTTAAACCGAATTTGGGTTATAAGGGAGGAATGTCCCCTATTAGTAGCGTAACATAAGAAAAAGAAATATAAAAATTGTTTGGGATATATAAAGAAAGTACTTAGATTTGCAGCCATCATTATAAAATCCAAATAATGATTAAAGATTCTTAGTATTCACCAAACAAAAAACCTATGAAAACGAATCTAATGAAATGGATGTTGCTCATGAGTGTAATTCTCATGGGGATTGTATCGTGCAGTGATGAAACAGAGAAGCCAACTTTGGCAACTCCTGAAATTGTACAACATGAGCAAACGGACGACAACCCTATCAAGTTGAGTTTCTCTTGGACAGAAGTAAAAAATGCAACTGCTTATGTCTATGAACTTTCAACAAACATAGATGGAGTGAATACCACAATTGCCAAGGGCGAAACTGCCACTACAAGCGTAGAATTCACTGAGAGCAAAGAACTTTTCCTCTCCTACGACACGAAGTACACTTTCAGTCTTATAGCAAAATCTCCACAACTAGAATCTAAATCAGTTAGTGCAGAAGTAACAACGTCGCCCTCACCTTTCAAAATGGAAGTAACAGAATTAAGCTATCGTGGCGCAACATTTAATGTCACTCCTACAGATCCGAACATGCCTTATCAAACGGCTCAGACAGAATGGGATAAATACGCGAAATACGAATCAGACTCTATCTTTATCGCTAATTATGAGTTTTCCTACTATAAGGCAGTACCTCCTCCTTTCGTTCCTTGGTATGTTAAGATGGAAAGTGCGTGTCAAAAAGGAAATCACTCTTGGAAAACTAGAATTCTGAGTCCAGGGAAAACATACATATTCTATTCTTACGGATGTAAATTCCAATACAAAGAAACCCCAAGAATCCAGTTGCACTTTCCACGCCATTTGTAAAAGTAAAATTTACTACTCCTGAATGGAAAGCAACCAGCAAGATGACTTTCAATGTGACGTCTGTTAGCCAAACGCTCAAAGATGGTAAGGTAGTATCCGTCGTTAAAGTTGTACCTTCCTCCAACACAGAGAAATATTTTGTAACCTTTGTAGAGGACGAGTACGTAGAGAAGAACTATGGTGGCAAAGACTTTGAACTCCTAATGGGACGTATGGGTGATGCTGAAAAAATGGGTGTAGTAAGAAACTACAACTGGGGAGCTTCTAAGCTACTCCGTTCTGGAGAACAGACGATCTCTAATGCAGAAACAGGAATCAGTGTTGACCAAAATATTACAGCTGGTAAAAAGTATCATGTAATAGTCATCGGTATGAGTGATGATGGCCTTCAAACAACAGAGATTAAGCGTTTAGATTTGACCGCTCCGTCCAAATAAAAACATAAACAACGCCGTTCCAATGCAAGAAGGTATATTCTAGAACTTTCAAGGCTTTGGAACGGCTTTAACTTTTATATCATATGAAAGCTAAGATTAGTCGGGTGCTTGCAATATCTAGCATCTTTTTGCTAGTAGCTTGTTCATCGGAAAATAATGGTACTGAATCATCCACCTTTACGGTGACAACACCAGAATCTTCCTTAAAATTGGGAGTTGAGAAAAATAGTAAAAAAGAAGTCAGTTTCTCCTGCCCTGAATCTTGGAAGGCAAGTGTAAACGTGGACTGGGCAACTGTATCGCCCATGACAGGTACTGCAGGTAAGCAGGAAGTAAAAATTATTGCAAAAACATATAATAACACAGGAAAAGTTCGCGAAGGCATATTACTCCTAACCTCCACAACAGGAAGCAGTCAGCTTAAATTTTCTCAAGAAATGGCCGATGTTGTTAATTTTAATCAGCAGATTTACAATGTTGACATCAAAGGTGGAGATTTAAGCGTAAAATTTTCTTCAAATATACGCGGATATAAACTTTTATTCGTTTCGCAATCTGCAAAACCAACTTGGATTAAGGCAAAGAAAGATGCTAACGTAGGAAGCAAAACAAGCGAAACGAATGAAGGATTGGAAGAGAGTGAATATCAATTCACCGTTGCTCCTAACGACACACATGAGAAGAGAAGTGCATCTTTCTACATTCGCATTGTAAATCCTAACGATCACAATAAAGTTTACATCACCTCTGGACTATTCAGCATCGTACAAGAAGGTTTACCCGTTGAAACTTCCACGGATTATTCTCGCAATAATTCCGTAAAACAATTACAGAAACATACCAAAGGGGCTGGTATTCCTCTTGTTCTCATGGGAGATGGTTTCGTGGACCAAGAAATTAACTCAGGTCGTTACGATGAGATTATGAATCAATCAATGGAGAACCTCTTCACTGAAGAACCCGTAAAATCACTCCGCGAATACTTCGATGTATGGCAAGTAACTCTTGTCTCTCAAAACAATGCATTCGGTGAAAAATACAAAACAGCACTCGACTGTGAAATTAAAGGAAATGGAAGTTCACTTATAACTGGTAATTTCGACAAGGTTCTGGCTGCCGTAAAGAACATTGAAGAGTTCAAAGCAGAAAGTCGCCTACACGAAGTAGTTACCGCCGTTATTCTTAATAGCCCACAGTATGCAGGAATAACAAACTTTGGTATTTCTTTCGATGGAAAGATGAGCAATTTTGCTATTGCGTATGTGCCACTCGTCAATAATAATGCTAAAAGCGAGGCCTATCGAGCTGTTCTATGTCATGAGACTTTGGGACACGGGTTGGCTAAATTACTTGACGAATATGCCTATGAATCAAACAATACAAGCATTCCTCTTGATCAAGTGAACAAATACAGCGAATTACAGAAAAAATATGGATGGGCACATAACATTTCTTTTTCTGCTACAGGAACTCCTTGGAATCATATCTTAGCTAATAAGAACTACCAATCACGAGATTTCTTCGGAGAGAAGCTTGGTATCTACGAAGGTGCTTTAGGCTATCTTCATGGAGGATGGCGCCCTACAGATGATAGCATGATGTTTCACAATCGACATGGGTTCAATGCACCATCACGAGAGGCTATATACAAACGTATAATGTCTACAGCTTTTGGCGAATCATGGACCTACAACTTTGATGAATTTGTAAGATTTGATCAAGCACACTTACCAAGACCAACATCTGTGCAAGCATCAACAAGGAACCACTTCGAAAAGGAAGCATTCTCCATTATTGGTGAGCAACCTCAACTCCTTGCTCCGCCCGTTATTGGGCGCTAAGAGAGACTAAAGAACTTCTTCTATAAAATCATTGCTGTCTGGCAGACGAAGAAACAGAATTTCACCGTTCTACCAGACAGCAATTCATTTATAAAAGATACAAAACCGCTTCCTGCATCAGAGTATCAGAGCGTGAGAATAAAATCTTCAGCCTCCTTTAGCGTATTTGTTTACCTACATCAAGCAAGCGGAGATTTGAAGAAAAAACTCCTCGAAACGACAGTTTGTCGCAGGTCTGCAAATAGAAATCCATAATAGGAAAAACCTTTGGAAACTCTTCTAAAAAAGAGAGCAAACGAGGAGATACTAAATGGATGCCACTAAAAGCATATCGGCGTAAAGGAATTATATCCAGATTCGGAAAAGGCGTACGTACTTCTCCTGTCTGAATATTGGTCCAAGCGCGCAAATAATTATTCTCATCAAAAAGAAGATAACGATTTGTCATACGTTCACTAACCATCAAGGCTGCATCAGCATCTTTATTTGACTCATAAAACTCACGCAAAGGAGCATTACTAAGAATATCCACATTATGAATCAATATGGGATTATCATTAGGTGTGAAAAGTTTCATAGCTTGACGCAGCCCGCCCCCCGTATCGAGAAGTTCTCCGCGTTCATCACTCACATGAATAGGTATTCCAAAATCATGCTTATTCAAATAGCTAATGATTTGTTCAGCAAAGTGATGTACATTTACAATAACCTCTGTGGCTCCTGCCTCACGCAGACGAGTCAGTGTATGCCATAAAAGAGGTTTTCCAGCAACAGGTACTAAAGCTTTTGGCATTGTATCTGTCAGAGGTTTCAAGCGAGTTCCACGTCCCGCAGCAAAGAGTAGTGCTTTCATTTATTGCGATGAAAAAGCCTTCTCAAAAGAGAAGGCTGTAGTCTTATTTTTCGAATTTTGTATAAACAACAGAAATTGACAGATTATTACCTGTTGGGCCTCCTTGTAATTTAACGCTCGACAGGCCTAATTCGTTTCGAACTCGAAGAAGTTGGCGAGTAGTTTCTCCCGTCAGGTTATTTTTCACTGTCGTATATTCTGAACTCACAGGTAGAAGTGCTACTTTATTCCAATTAGGATTAACTGATTCCCAAGCAGCATATTTTGCGCGCCGACTTGCTTCAGATTCACCAACGACAACACCAGCACCTTTATCTCTGGCGCGTTTCATTGCCGAAAGTAACTGACCTATATTATTAAAAACGTATGCGTTATAGTCTGAGTTATAATCAGCCGTATAACTTGTTAGATTATCTGGTAATGTCTTTGTTTCAAAGAATGAATACATCTCTGATTTCGGTAACAGAATAAGTGTTGAAGGTTTCGTCAGAGTATAATTTCCAGAAATGGTATTATTCAAACAACGGAAAGTTATTTGCTTGATTGATAGAATCAGTATAGTGGTTTCCTCCTACAATATCATCAACTGGCAATGCTACCTCAGTATAGATACCGACGGGAGATTTCACATAAGAATACTGGTTCGTGGCACTAAGCATTCCGGTGGGCAATTGATTATCAACGTGCGTATTTTGAATAACCTCTTCCGTAGCAGCCATAGATTCTTGTCCACTACAGATACTATCTCTCCCTGTAGCTGTCTTCTGAAGGTAGCGGAAATAGAGATTTAAATAGCTTGTTTCTACTTTCAGCATAGAGCCAACTCCGTCACTCGTCTTAAAATAAAAGCCTGGACAGACATGATGAATAAAGCTATAAGAATTTTTAAAGTATGCAGGATTTTCGTAATACTTATTGACAATGTATTGTGCGTACTCTTTTGGCAGTCTCACTACAACACTCCCTTTAAAAGAGTCTGCACTTGTGCGCAAGTCACGTCCTGTCAAATCACGAACACTATAAGTTATCGTCTTCCGGTAAGGACTCGTGGTACTCACATACTGTGCAGGATTTATCGTAGTATAATAGTGTGTTCCTTCCTTCATTATTTTGTTTGTATCCAATTCCTGGACATAGAGCTTCATCGTTGTCAGAGAGTCGCCATAATAAGTCTTAAAATAGAGGCGAATATCGCAAGAATCCACACTTACCATACGATTTTTGGCAGGAAACGAGTAATTCTCTCGCATATGATATTGAGCCAAAAAATTGCAAGAAGTTGTAGCATGACTTTCTGGATCCACGATTGAACCCAAATAACAAGTACTCGTATTGGCCAAAACAGAATCCATCTTAATTGAACGTGATGTCACACTATAGGTAGCCTGAGACGTGGCAATCTTGTCAAATCCTGGCAAGACACCAGTTCCCAGTGTTGCTGTATCATCGCTGCAAGACGCAAGAGCTCCGACAAGAGCAAAAGCCAATAAGGGGGCAGTATACTTCATTGATATATATTTAGCTATTTAGACTGCAGATTCTGTGCTCAGCACAATAATAAAATCTGCTCCATATTATCCGCGAAGATAAAGAATTCAAATAAATCAACAAGATTTATTTAACGAAATATTACGAATTTAGCGAATTTTGTCTGAGAAAGAAAAAGAGTTTCTTGACATAAATTCGCTAAACTCGTACTATCTAATTGTCAATCCAATTAAAGCGTTTCGTAGAAAGCTGTATAGGCATCGCTTGTAGGTTCGCCTGGATATTCAAGAATGGGCTTTCCGATTTTACGGGCAAAGTCTAGTGTTTCTACAGCCACTCCTTCTTCCGTCTGAATTAGGCCATCACTGAAGGTCACTGCTAATTGTGCCAATGCATCTGGACTAGAAAAATCAATGTTTGTATTATCCAATAATTGATCATCAATATTACGGAACTTCAAGCATTCGCGAAAATTAGCAGCAGGATTATTCTTTGGAGTTTCACCATACACCGAGAATACTACTTTTGTGTCTTGGAAAGCAGGCTCATTATGATAAGCTATTTTTATCAATAAAGGGGCAACGGCTGAAATCCATCCATGACAATGAATGACATCTGGAATCCAACGCAATTTTTTAACAGTTTCAAGCACGCCTCGAGCATAGAATATTGCACGTTCGATGTTGTCAGGATATTCCGTTCCTTCCTCATCTGCTAACATACCGCGATTTTGGAAATAGTCATCGTTGTCGATAAAGTAGACTTGCATACGTGCCTGTTGAATCGAGGCAACTTTTATCACAAGCGTATGATCTGTATCATCGATTATGATATTCATTCCCGAAAGGCGGATCACCTCGTGCAACATATTGCGACGCTCGTTGATATTCCCCCACCTCGGCATAAATGTTCGAATCTGACGGCCCGACTCTTGTACTAATTGAGGGAGCTTTCGTCCCATTCTTGCCATTGGAGTCTCTGGGACATACGGGATTATCTCTTGGGTGATAAATAAAACTTTATCTGCTTTCATTTAGTTTTGTAATATGAAAGAACATATCTCTGAAATAAAGGAGTATGTCCTAGCCTTCAACTTAATTCCAGTGCAAAGATACAAAAAAAACCGAAAAAATGAGCACTCCAAATCGCAATTCTATGTTTCTCACCACTCTGAGTATGTTTAGAATAAGGGAATTTGTTTTTTCTATCAGTTTACCGTAATTTTACGCCTCGAAAATTTAGGGTGTTTTTCAAAGAATGCCACAACTCAAAACACAAACTAAAGATGTATATTGCAAAAACCGTAAAGGAACTTACGGATCTCCTAGAACAGGAGCGCACAGCAGGCAAGACCATTGGTCTTGTTCCCACAATGGGTGCTTTACATACGGGACATGCCTCTCTTGTATCTCGCTCTGTTAAGGAAAACGACATTACCGTTGTTAGTGTTTTTGTTAATCCCACACAATTCAACGATAAAAACGATTTAGCTAACTATCCCCGCACTCTGGAAGCTGATGCACAACTATTGGAAAGCATCGGAGCGGATTATGTCTTCGCACCCAATGCAGAAGAAATCTACCCAGAACCAGACACTCGCCATTTCGATTATCCTCCAATTACTAGCGTAATGGAAGGTCCTCGCCGCCCAGGCCATTTCAATGGTGTGTGTCAGATAGTAAGTAAGCTATTTGATATAGTAAAACCTCATCGTGCTTATTTTGGAGAAAAAGACTTCCAGCAAATAGCAGTTGTTCGTGCAATGATTGAAGATCTACATATCCCCGTAGAACTTTGCCCTTGCCCTATTGTTCGTGAAGGAAGTGGATTAGCCCTAAGCAGTCGTAATACTTTATTGACAGAAGAAGAACGAAAGTTGGCAGTAAACATATCTAGGGTTCTCTTTATCAGCGTTGACTATGCACAAAACCATAGTGTAGGAGAAACACACGACTTTGTTGTTAATACTCTTAATGAGTTAGACGGACTGAATGTGGAATACTTCGAAATCGTCAATGCGCATACGCTACAAAACGTACAAACATGGACTGATGCTACTGAAATTCAAGGGTGCATCACTGTATATTGTGGTAAGAAACCAATCCGGCTCATTGATAACATCAAATATAAAGGATAAATTTTATGGTTCTAGATCTTCTGAAAGCAAAGATACATTGTGCCACAGTTACAGAGGCCAATCTGCACTATATGGGTAGTATAACCATCGATGAAAATTTGATGGATGCAGCAGGTATCCTGCCAAACGAACATGTGCATGTCGTCAACAACAATAATGGAGAGCGCATTGAAACATACGTTATCCCTGGTCCACGCAAAAGTGGCTGTATCTGTCTGAATGGAGCTGCCGCCCGCAAGTTTCAAGTAGGCGACGCTGTCATTATCATGTGCTATGCTGGCTTTACTCCCGAAGAAGCTCAATCCCACAAACCAATCGTTATATTCCCGATGAAAATAACCAACTCTTGAAATAAACAGAAGCTTCATTATAAGACAAAAGCACTACCCACAATCAGTGAGTAGTGCTTTTATTTTATCCATATGTAAAAAGGATAGATGTTAAACTATCTCTTCCTCTTGCTCCAATAGATCCATATCTTCACGCTCTGAAGGTATAGGGCGATTCGGATTCTCTTTCGCACCGAGAGCTTTCAGTTCGTTGCCTTTTCGAACAACACTCTGTCGGCCTGAGAAAACTTTTTTTCTCTGCATCCTCGTATGCTTTCAGCGAATTGCGCAAAGCATCTCCAAGCTTCTGATAACGCTTCAAGAAATCACCCAATCTATCCAACAACTCCTCTGCGATATGAAAAACTCGCTGCTGATTCTCCGCTTGCTGATATTGCCGCCAAACAATCTGAATGATACGCAATATCGCCATCAGATTCAACTCACCAGCAATCAACACTTTATGGTCGAAAGCATCATACCATAGTTTGGAGTCAGCAGTCAAAGCCAGCTGTAGCGCACTCTCATTTGGAACAAACATCACCACAAAGTCTATTGACTTGCGGGGAGCCTGAACATAACTACTATAATCTTTCTTCGATAAACGCTGATACTGATCACGTATGCTCCTCACATGGGCCGCCAATGCAGCTGTACGTTCTTCTTCGCTCTGTGCATTCACATAATCGTCATAAGCTTTGAGCGAAACTTTTGCGTCTATAATAACATCTTGCTCATGGGGATAATGCAAAATCGCATCGGGCTGCATCGATGCACCTGTATCGATATTTTTTAGATCTTGTCCCAAATCATCACGCAAGCGAGTTTGTAAATCATAATCAATCCCTTCGCGCAGTCCCTGACATGAGAGTAAATTACCGAGAATCACCTCCCCCCAATTTCCTTGTGCCTTATTATCTCCACGCAAAGCTTGAGCTAAATTCGCAGCTTTCTCCCCCACTCGCTCGTTGCTCTCAAGCATCTGTCGGAGTTGTTCTTGAAATGTAGCCGAATTAGAGGCTGATATTTCACGGTTTTGAGTAAGTTCTCGCCGCATCTCTCCAATGGCTTCTTTCAAAGGTTGCGTAATCTGACCAATTGAATCTGAATTTTCCGACTTCAGTTTTTCCGCATTACGCTCTAACAGTTGTTGCGCCAAATTAGTCATTTGCTCTTTTGTGGCATTCATCTGTTCTGTTAGCTTCTCTGCTCGCAACTTAGCCTCCTTATCTGTTTGTTCACGAAGCAGATGGAGCTCTGTCGCTTTCTGCCTCAGTTCTAAATTTAGCTGCATCAGTCTTTTCTGAAGTAGCACATAGGCAATGGCCATTCCAAGTGCCACACCTATTACTATATATAATATCACTTCCATATTGCGAAGTTAAAAAAATTCAGTACATATTACCTTTCGTTTCTCTCCAGTTTTCAGATATAACAAAGCCAAAATTTCACGCCCTACAAAAGCGTATAAAAATACCCTTATAGCGTTTCAAAATGCAATAAGGATATCAGCTGACATCCTTATTGTATTCGCAGATACAATAAGGAAAATCTCAATTCTGAACTATCTGCTAAGACTTTGAAAACAACCACAACTAAAAACAAATATCCCCGACTCTGAAAGCCGGGGATAAACTATAAATATATTCAAACTATTTAGTTAGGAAATGTAGGGCGCGCAAAGCGCTTACCCTTATAAGTAGAAATTGTCCGAATCATTTCTGCATTGCATTCCTGCAAACCGAGAGCATCCATATCCTGAACAAATTCATCATACATGGACGGTGTGAGGATATACCATTTATCACCATAGTCGCCCACACGCATACTTACCTGACGTAGGAAGCCCCACTTTTCAAAGAACGGTGTAAGATTATAGCCTGTCAAACGGCTCACCTTGCGGATGTAGTTGAAAATAAATGGCACACTGTTACTATACCAACCGCGAGATGGAGCTACAAAATTATGGGTTGTCCAAACCGATGTGGGATAAGCTGTCTTATACGCATTCCATTTCACATTACTTCCATTCTGAGCAGACGCCAACAATTCATATTTGTCAAGACCATTCTGCTTCTCTATCTTAGAACCTTCTGCATTGTCAGACTGACGCAGACTTTCATACCAATCCGGAGCAATATCAGAGGGAAACCATTCTCAGAGAAATAATTGTAGAGATCAACAAGCGGAGCAAGCGCATGGTTTACGCCTAAATCCTGTAATGCCCAACCGCGTGTAGCGTCTACGCTGCAAACCGTAATAACAGAGTCGGCCCCCGTTGTTCTTGTGAAATCCTGCAATTCTGCATTCCAGTTTACTTCGTCTTGATGTAAGAACGCCTGACGACGATGCTCACTGACTTTTCTTTCACTAGCATACGCGTTATCATTCAGTACAACATTATTGGCAAAGTTTATCCAATTACGGAACTGACCTTCACGATCATAGGGATACCCCATGTGCATCACATTATAATAGGAGTTCATATTGTTGCTAACCTCCGACATACCAGCCCAGTTGAAGTATGGCAACATCTGGTGCTGATGTCCCCATTCATGAGAGAGACCCCAGATTGCATCTTCATCATTGTAGACAAGCGTTCTACAATTAAGCACGCGGCGCTCTTGAGTGTGGTGGAAACTTACACCGAAACCGCCTTGGAACATATAATAGGTATAGTTCGAATAAGCCATAGTGCGAAGATTAGGCAGAGAATTGTATTTCTCAAAGCCCAACAAACGTTGCTCCCAAGTAATGAGTGTATCAAGTACATTCATATACTGACGATAGCCTATACTAGTACCATCTGTTGACTTACAATAATTGTGCAACCCCTTAGAGGTCCAGACAGAGTGAACATGTTTGCCAACAACATCCATACAAATATTCTTTGCATTTCCTGTCAGTGCGTGCATTTCTTCGTTCGTCTTCTCTGGACTCAAATAGCCGTTGACCTGACCATTGATAAAGTGAGCCTTTATTGGGGCATAATCAGAAGAGTTGCCCTCTGCCGTGTAGCAGATATAAGCCAAACCATCATAGCCAAAAGTGTAGTTAATGACATTGATACCATTGTTGAGAGCAAAAGTAGAAGTAATAGGGTTACCACCATCAAAATTACCGCCATCTTTTCCTTCGTACCATGCAACAACCTTCAACGTAACATTCATACCACTTGGTATACCGCGCACAACCACTGCTGTAGTTGAGCCAGAAGGGATATTGATACCTGTTACGCCAGAAAGTTGGTCGTAATACTTACCTGGAGCATTCCAAAGCTTGCTGTAATAGCGTGGAGAATTATAACAAGGATATTCTGCTACGCGATATTTTGTTGAATAAGTACCATTGTAAATCTGATGAGCCAGAGCACGAATTAAAGGTACACTAATCGTATCAATTTGAGCTTCTGTTACACCAGGTTTCAAAGACGTATAGAGGTCATCGGTAAAGATATCAAAAGCTGACATTGAAGTACGCTGACGGAACTCCATTTCAGCACAACTTGCAAAACCGCCTGCGCCAGACAATACGCGGAACTGAATCTGCGCAACGTTCTTGAGCGGAGTTTCAAAGGAGATTTGCTTAACTGAGTTGTCACCAGACCAGTTAAACGTCTTGTATAGAGTGAAAGCACTTTCACCTTGAAGACGAATCAACACTTGCACCTTCTCAAAAGAACCGTTCGTTTGGCTATCCTGACGAGGAACATAATTGATATAATCAATCTGATTGTTGCCCGAGAAGGAATAAGTCAAAACAGCTGGATTTGATTCGCTAACATTAAAGCCACCTGCTCCCCAAGCAGTATGCCAAATAGAAGCATAATCCTTATCGAGAGTCAGATTTGCGGAATGACCCGACATAGAATTATTGGCCGTAACATTTGTTGGGCGAATAACAGGATCTTGCGGAAGCTCGTTTGCACTAGCATCTGCCTGCTGTGTCAGCTTCAGCACTTGGCTAAGATCTGTCGTCGTACTTTTGAAAGTTATATTAGCTGTACGACTCTCGCCATAATAGTTCTGATCCACATGCACAAAGATACCATTCTGGCTCTTTGTCACAGTGGCCCAGGCTACATCACTTGTTGCGGTATAGTCTACGTTGGCTGTGATATCGAAGCATAAAGTGCGTTCCTTATAATTGAGAGTCTGATTGTGAGGAGCCACAATCATTGGTAAAGCCCCGGTAGGCAGAGTGCTCTGAGCCGTGGAAGGAATTGCTGCTAAAAGACTTATCGCAGCAAAACATGTCAACATTATTTTTCGTATATTCTTCATTGCTACTGTCTTTTATTTATTGTATAATACTTTCTTTCCATTTATAATATATAAAGGTACCTTTTTCAGGTGTAGCTACACGTCGGCCCTGCAAGTCGTAGATAACAGCTGAAGCATCCGTTGCAGTCTGAATAGTAGCAACACCTGTAGTCTGATCCTTACCCACCGCAAAAACAGTAGTTTTGATATTCAAGCCAGGATAATCGCGCTGCGTAAGAACTGCATATACTTTTTTCTTGGGAGTCATAAATGTAAACTTACCGCTACTAGCAGTATAATCCAAAGTACGCTTAGCTGCTGAAGCTTTCTCTAGTTCAGCTATATTGCCAGATTCATCTTCAGAAAAGAAAGTGAAGTTCACGGTATTAGCCCCACTGCTATCCTTGCGGTAGTCAGTTAGATCTAAAATATATTTAGTATTATTCTGCGCGCTATAGCCGTCCACATTTTGCTCAACATAATATGCGCCATTATCTGCTTTTTTCAATCTGCTGGTAATGTCCAAGTCTGCCTGTGGAGTATAAGCAAAATATCCCGTAGCAGGTTGGAAGCGTGATACAGGGAGAGAGCGGAACGAAAGCGCATTGCCTCCGCAATTCATCGAACCTAATTTAATAGAAGGAATGACCAGATTTGACATATTATTGTTGGACACCGACAAATCATAAAGATGGCTACTCTGGCGAACATCCAATGTTGCCAGCTCATTGTTATCAAGGATGAGTTGTCGGAGTTCTGGAAGTCCAGTAGAAGAAGTCATAGTGACGCTAGACAATTTATTATCGTTAGCAACAAGAGTCGTCAATGACCCAACACGACTTAGATCAAGGCGAGTAAATTTATTGCCAGCACACTGTAAGGCATCTAAATTCACATTAGAAGTTACATAAATACCCGTAAAGTTATTGCCGCTCACATTGATATGCTGCAAAGAAGCAGTACGAATAATAAAATTGCCACCATTGTTCAAACGCTGCATTCCATTATTAGCAAGGTTAACATTCTCCAATAATGGATTCTTAGCCTCACTCAGTGTCAGAGCTGAAATCTGATTTCCGCTAACATCTATATCCGTCAGTTTACTTAAACGTGTAACATCAAGCGTCGTCAAGCGATTGTTCTGACAATAGAGTGACTGAAGAGAGTTTGCTCCAGTTACGTCGAGCGCTGTCAATTCTTGTCCCTCACAAATAAGTGTGGTCAATTTGCCGGCACTTGTCAGCGTAATAGTTTGACCTTTTACTGTTCCTGTCAAAGTTTGTAACGGTGTGTTTGCCACTTCATAGGCAACGGGAATTCCATCGCCCCAGTCCACCCTCACGTTTCGGGCAGAACGATTGACGACCAAGGTTAGTGCTGCTCCAGAGCCTTTGCTCGTGGTCAACTTCACCACTTGATCTTGAGCGTGCGTACAAAGAAAGTTACCCATGGAAAGTACTGCACACACAAGAAGTTTCTTTTGGTTCATAATTAAGCTAGAATTATTGTCTGATATATAGTTATTTATTAAATTGGGTGACAAAGATAGCCAAATATCTTATTAGAGAAATTTCCAGCTTCATATTTTCTTTGCTAACTGCAGATTCCAATATAGCAACGTATAAAAAGACAATAACAAGAGAAGTTTACATATTACGGAACTATACATACTAAATATAATCACTTCTCCTAAATGGAAATCAAGCATCTCTAGCTTTGGTCAATCCGTAACGACTAATTCTTTAGCCTCTCCATCAACATCATCACATTAATTTTTATAATGCAAGAGAGAATGAAGCTCCCGATTTATTCTTTTTTTCTATTATCGTAAACATTTTAGGCATATTCTGCCATCTGCACATCAAAAAAACACTTTTTACCACTTTTTTTCCAAAAAAACAATCTTTAATTTTTGCACTAATCCTATAATAAGAGGTATTCTTCTAAACTACAAAAATCTAACATTCAAATAAAAAAATATCATGCGAGTAATTATCGAGCCAGACTACGAAAAAGCTATCCCTCTGGGCAGCTGAATATGTAGTCAACAAAATCAATGCATTCAATCCAACTGACGATCGTAAATTTGTTTTAGGTCTTCCTACTGGTTCTTCCCCCATCGGTATGTATCAGGCAATTATTAAAGCTCACAAAGAAGGTCGTATCAGTTTCAAAAATGTCCTGACTTTCAATATGGACGAATATGTTAACCTCCCAGAAGATCATCCTGAGAGCTATCACACCTTTATGAAGAAGAATCTCTTTGATCATATTGACTGCCCGAAAGAGAATATTCACATATTGAATGGTAATGCAGAAAATTTGCAAGCAGAATGCGCTCGTTACGAGCAGATGATCAAGGATGCAGGCGGTATTGATCTGTTCATCGGAGGTATTGGTCCTGACGGACATATCGCTTTCAACGAACCTGGTTCTAGCCTTTCAAGCCGTACGCGTATCAAAACGCTCACAACAGACACTAGAATTGCCAATGCTCGCTTCTTTGGCGGTAAGCCTGAAGATGTACCTTCACTAGCTCTTACTGTTGGTGTCGGCACAGTCATGAGTGCGAAAGAAGTTCTAATTCTTTGCAATGGCCACAACAAATCTCGTGCACTGCAAGCAGCTGTGGAAGGTGCCGTTACTCAGATGTGGACCATTTCCTCTCTCCAACTCCACCCCCACGGTATCGTGGTATGTGACGAAGCTGCCTGTGAAGAAATTAAACATGGTACTTACCGCTTCTTCAAAGACGTTGAAAAGGATTATCTCATCTAATTCTCTCTTTACATTTTCAACCCTAGCAACGGATTACAAGACTAAGGTCTTGTAGTCCGCTTTTATTCACCCCTCCTCAAGCTACTCTGCGCAATGAAGCACACTGCTGATCCCTTTAATATTTCAGGCAACGAACCGCAATCCATCAGTATCCAACCGCAATACGTGATGTTAAAGCCAACAGGTTCTATCTGTAATCTTGCTTGTAAATATTGCTACTACACTGAGAAAAAAAGACTCTATCCCAAAGTGGCAAACCAAATCATGGACGAAGATCTGCTCGAACGCTTCACTAAGCAGTATATAGATATGCAACCCACTCCCAATGTTCTGTTCACTTGGCACGGCGGAGAAACACTTATGCGCCCAATCAAGTTCTACGAGCATGCGCTGGAACTGCAACGAAAATATGGACATGGGAGAAACATTGATAATTGTATTCAAACCAACGCCACCCTCATCACTGACGAGTGGGCACGCTTTTTCCGCAACAACAATTTTCTTGTCGGCGTAAGCATTGATGGACCACAAGAATTCCATGATGAGTATCGGCGTTCACGATCGGGCAAACCAACGTGGCAGCAGGTGATACGCGGAATACAACTACTCAACAAATATAATGTAGAATGGAACGCGCTCGCTGTAGTAAACGATTTCAATGGTGATTACCCATTAGACTTCTATCATTTTTTCAAAGAAATTCATTGTCATTACATACAATTCACTCCAATTGTAGAGCGAAAACTCCAACACTCAGATGGGCGCGAACTCTCCTCTCCCACAGAAGAAAGTTCAGAAGTATGGGATTTTAGTATCACACCCGAACAGTGGGGAGACTTTCTTTGCAAAATCTTTGATGAGTGGGTACGACATGATGTAGGAGAATACTATATACAACTCTTCGATGCTACTTTGGCCAACTGGATGGGAGTACCTCCGGGAATATGTACACTGGCAGAAACCTGTGGACATGCAACTGCAATGGAATTTAATGGTGACGTTTACGCCTGCGATCATTTTGTCTTTCCCGAATACAAAATAGGAAACATAAATGAGCGAGCTCTTGTCGAAATAACCAATTCGCCAGAACAAAAAGCTTTTGGAGCAGATAAAAAGGACTCTCTACCACAGGAGTGCAAAGAATGTGAATGGCTCTTTGCCTGCCATGGAGAATGTCCGCGCCTTCGCTTTACGAAAGACAAATATGGAAACGCAGGACTCAATTATCTTTGCAGCGGCTATCGTAAATTCTTTGAACATATTGCTCCTTATATGGATTATATGAAATACCAACTTCAGCAAGATGAAGCTCCGGCAAAGGTAATGAAGTGGATAGCAGAAGGAATGCCACAGTACAGATTAAAATAATAAACTCCGATTATTTACTTTTTTTAAAATACAGAGTTACCCTCTATGCACACTTTATCAAAACTTCTAACTCCATTGTGAGAACATGACAACAAACTACCTTTTTTTCATTAGTAGAAAGATACCGCAGATGAAAGATAATATCCGAGAAAGAAATGATATATAGCCATATAAACAATATTAACTGGAAGTAATAAAATTAAATAAAGAAGCCAAAACCTTTGCTGTATTATAAGAAATTTGTACTTTTGCGGGCCGATTATTATCAAGCAGTGTCTTAGCACTGTATGTCAGAGGGTTACGCTTGCGCAGCTTTGGCCAGCTAACCAAGCTATAGAACCATCGGGCGCTGATTTTAATTATTAGTAGTTACAAACAAACAAAAAATGGACACTTTAAGTTACAAGACCATTTCTGCCAACAAAGAGACCGCACAGAAAGAATGGATCGTTGTTGATGCAACGGACCAAGTTTTAGGCCGTCTCGGCTCAAAAGTTGCCAAATTGCTTCGCGGTAAGTACAAACCAAACTTCACTCCGAACGTAGATTGTGGTGACAATGTTATTATCATCAATGCTGACAAGGTTCGCTTAACAGGTAAGAAGATGACGGATCGTATTTACTATAGCTACACAGGTTATCCTGGTGGCCAGCGTGAAAACACCCCTGCTTCTATCCTTGCAAAGCCAAACGGTGCTGACAAACTTCTCCGTCGCGTTGTAAAGGGTATGCTCCCCAAGAACCGCTTAGGTGCTAAGGTGCTTGACAATCTGTATGTATATGCAGGTAGCGAACACAAGCACGAAGCTCAAAGCCCCAAGCAAATTGATATTAACCAGTATAAATAAAGCAGTAAATGGAAACAATTAACGCATTAGGTCGCCGTAAGAGCGCTGTAGCCCGTGTCTTCCTGACTGAAGGTACTGGCAAATTACAATTAACAAACGCGATTTGACGGAATACTTCCCCAGCTCTATCCTGCAGTTCGTTGTAAAGCAGCCTCTGCAGCTGTTAGAAGTTCTCGAGAAGTATGACATTAAGGCAAATATAGATGGTGGCGGTTTCACTGGTCAGAGCCAGGCACTCCGTCTTGCTATTGCTCGCGCACTTTACAAACTCAACCCTGAAGACAAATCAGCTCTTCGCAAGGCAGGTTTCGTTACTCGCGATCCTCGTCAGGTTGAACGTAAGAAGCCAGGTCAGCCAAAAGCACGTCGTCGCTTCCAGTTCAGCAAACGTTAATCGGCATTGTCTGCTGAATTGGCGTTTAGTATCTAAACCTTCGGGACACTTCTTTAGAAAAGTCTACCCGATGGCTGGTTGAACAAATCCATGGGTTGTGGTCTTTCGACCACCACTCTCAACTAACAAAGAAAGTAAACAACACATCATGTCAAGAACAAATTTTGAAACACTTCTTGAGGCAGGCTGTCACTTCGGTCACCTCAAGCGCAAATGGAATCCCGCAATGGCTCCTTACATTTTTATGGAGCGCAACGGTATTCATATTATCGATCTTCACAAAACTGTAGCTAAAATTGATGAAGCTGCAGAAGCTCTCAAGAATATTGCTAAGAGCGGTAAGAAGATTTTGTTTGTAGCTACTAAGAAGCAAGCTAAAGACGTTATCGCCGAGAAGGCAGCTAGCGTTAATATGCCTTATGTTGCTGAACGTTGGCCGGGCGGTATGCTTACCAACTTCCCAACAATCCGCAAGGCAGTGAAGAAAATGGCCAACATCGACAAACTTACTGCCGATGGTACTTTCTCTAACCTCTCAAAGCGCGAAATTCTTCAGATTAGCCGCCAGCGCGCAAAGCTCGAGAAGAACCTCGGTTCTATCGTTGACCTCACTCGTCTGCCGGCAGCCCTCTTTGTTGTCGATGTGATGAAAGAACACATTGCAGTCAAAGAAGCTCAACGTCTTGGTATCCCTGTTTTCGGTATCGTCGATACTAACTCTGATCCCAACTCTGTAGACTATGTAATCCCCGCTAACGACGACGCAAAGGACAGCATCTCTGTTATTCTCGATGCTGTTTGCGGTGCTGTTGCTGAAGGTCTTGAAGAGCGTAAGGCAGAAAAAGCAGATCAGGATGCTGCAGAAAAGCAGGAAGGTGAAAAGGCTCCCCGCAAGCGCGCAGCTCGTGCTCGTAAGGAAGAAGCCCCCGCAGCAGCAGAAACTGAAGCTTCTGCAGAGTAAACTCTTACTACAAATATAGAGTTTAGGGTGAGCGCTATCATGTCCTTACCCTAAACTCTCTTTTATTCATAATCTCCCTTAAACAAACCAATATAATTATGGCAGTTAATATAGAACTGATCAAGAAACTCCGCAAGTTGACGAACGCTGGTTTGAGCGATTGTAAAAAAAGCCCTCGAAGAAACTAACGGAGATATCAACGCCTCTGTAGAAATCATCCGCGCTAAAGGTAAAGCTGTTGCAGCTAAGCGTTCTGACCGCGAAACTGCGAATGGTTGCGTACTCGTTAAAGTTGCTAACGGCTTTGCAGCTATGATTGCTGTTAAGTGCGAAACAGACTTCGTTGCTAATAACCAGGACACTATTGACCTTACTCAGAGTATCCTCGATGCTGCTATCGCCGCTAAAGCTAAGAACATCGAAGAAGTTAATGCACTTACATTGGCTGACGGCCAGACTGTTGCAGACGCAATCACTTCTCGTGCTGGTGTAACGGGTGAAAAGACTGAGCTTGATGGTTACTTCTTCCTCGAAGGTGAAAATATCTATTCTTACAATCACCAGAATAAGAACGGTCTTTGCACACTCGTTCAGCTCAATCAGAGCAACGAGGAAATTGGCCATGGTTTGGCACTGCACATTGCAGCTGCTAATCCTCTCTCTTTGAGTGAGCAGGATATCCCTGCTGATGTTCGCGACGAAGAACTTAAAGTTGCTCTTGAGAAAACTCGTGATGAACTAGTTGAAAAGGCTGTTCAAGCTGCATTGAAAAAAAGCTGGTTACAACCTCTACATTGCTGAGAACGAGGAACACATTGCAGAAGGTATTGCTAAGAAGGAAATTACAGAAGAGCAAGCTGAAGATATCCGTCGCATCAAGAAGGAAACAGCTGAAGAAAAAGCTGCAAACCTTCCCGAAGCAATGATTCAAAATATCGCTAACGGTCGTATGAACAAGTTCTATAAGCAGAGCTGTCTCCTTAACCAAGACTACTGCTTACCCGTTGATGATAAGACTGTTACGGTTCAGGAATATCTGCAACGTGGCGATAAGAATCTTACAGTTGTAGCTTTCCGCCGCTTTACTCTGAGCGCAGAATAATTTATCACTACACTACATAAAAAGTGCAGGCAACTTCTGAGTTGCCTGCACTTTTTATGTAAAATATTTGCACACAAAAAGAAAAAGCATCGTGGAACAACAAGGTTTTACGCAAAGATTTATCAATAATCTCTGTTAGTTGCAACCATAAACCCCAAGAGAACTAACTGATATCAACTAGCCTTCATTTTCCCCGCTTTTTCTTTCTGCCAAAGCTCGAAACTATTGATAATATTTTGCCATAAAATATAGCAACCGGGACCTACACTACTAAGAGGATTGAGATAGACAGAAGCAATCCAGATGGCAAAAGCAGTATTTTTTTGTCCCAAAGCCTGACCGCTTTCTATGATACTACCACAGCGAGCGCCTATCCGCCAACCCATGAAAAATTGAAGGAAACAGAGAAGCAAGCTCAATAGGGCTATAAGTAGGAGAAAAGAAGCTGAAGTCTGAGCGTGGCAGATATTTCACTGTTGTCCCTGTCACGATTGTCAAAGATGCGGCCCATAAATAGTAGCTCAAGTCTTTCACGTTGATAACCCAACGATGGAAGCTATGAAAGAAATGTTTCACGATATAAGCGAGTCCCATAGGAACAATCAAGACAAGTACCACTTTATAAAGGATAAGAAAAAATGCTGTTGCAAATCCTATTGTAGCCTTGACCTCAATCAATGGAAAAAATAAAGGAATGAGTATTGCTGTTATAAAATTAGAAATAAACGTGTAAGTTGTCATACTCTCCAAGTTTCCTCCAAGTTTCGCCGTAACCACAGGAGCCGCAGAGGCACAAGGCCCTATAATACATGCCAGTACGCCTTCCGCCAAAATCAAGCTCTCACCTTCTAAAGAAAAAGCCAATATTACCCCCACAACAAGCAATACGAAAATTATTTGCTGCCCTCCAATCCACAGATGCCACTTAGATGGCAACATCTTTCGGGAAATCTACCTTGCAGAAGGTCACAAAAAGTATCAAGAACATAAACATTGGCAAAATGGCATTCATAATAGGAGCAAATAAACTACTAGCCTGCTCCAATCCTGGAGTATAAGCAAAAAGCAAATAAACAATCGCTCCAATAGCTATTGCCACAGGTAATGTCCATTTTTTCAAAAAACATATTATAGCATTCATATTCTTATTTCTTTTAATGATACAAAATTACTCATTTATACCTGCACAACACCTCCTAAGTTTGAAAGCCATCAAAAAACTACAGTTCATCATGAAAGTTTGAGTAAATTTGCAGCTACAAAACTTAAATAGTCCTCTCTCGTGCTGTTCTCTTATTGACCTACGGCAATATTGCTACACACTGTAGCCTTCAGAGATAACTTACATAACTTTTTATATTTTCCATGTTACTTAGCATCGCTTACATTCTCATTGGTGTCATCGCAGTACTCTGGGGTGCAGACAAGTTTACAGACGGAGCTGCAGCCATCGCACGAAAGATGAACATTCCCGAAATTGTCATTGGCCTAACAATTGTTGCTATGGGTACAAGTGCCCCCGAACTATTCACATCTGTTGTCTCAGCTCTAAAAGGCAGTACGGGATTAGCTTTGGGTAATATCGTAGGATCAAATATCTTCAATAGCTTGCTCATTGTGGGAGCAGCAGCAGCAGTAGCTCCAATCTCTATCTCGCAAGCGACTATTGTCAAAGATATTCCTTTTGCTCTCGTCTCTTCGCTCCTTCTGACCGCTGTTTGCCTTGACGGTAACCTCACACGCATCGACTCATTGCTATTACTTATCGGTTTTGCACTCTTCCTTGCCTATACGTTACAGATAGCTCGCAATGGGAAAACGGAAGATTCTAAAAGCGAAATATCACAAGCGCTTTGGAAAAGTATTCTTTTTATTATCATCGGACTGGCCTGCTTGATTGTTGGCAGTAACTTATTTGTTAATGGCGCAAGCATAGTTGCCGAACAGTTGGGTGTATCGGATGCCATCATCGGTCTGACGATTGTTGCAGGCGGTACATCACTACCAGAACTCGCAACCTCCATCATATCAGCTCGCAAGGGACAGAGTGGCATCGCCATCGGTAATGTTGTAGGTTCTAATGTCTTCAATATCCTTGCCATTCTTGGTATCACTGGCTTTATTTCCCCTATGCGAGATTTGGGTGGTATCACAACCATTGATTTCACACTGCTTATCCTATCGATTATACTTGTGTGGGCAATGTCATTTACAAAACACAAAATTGAACGCTGGGAAGGCTTCACGCTCATTAGCATTTTTGCCCTCTATTTAGGTTGGCTTATTTATTCCGCTCTTTGAAAATATCTGTCTATCAACTTTGCCAGAAATGCCCTCAGTTGAATAAAATTAAAAAACAGTTCAATCAAAAGATAAGTTTCAGAAAGAATATTGCAAAAGAAATAAAAGGTCTCAACAATCTAAAACAGATTGTTGAGACCTTTTATTTATAGATAACCAAAGTAGGTCTACACAATAGCTTATCCACTCAACATATTCATATCAGCGATCAATGCTTTTTGCCGAAAGTTTTTTGAGGTATATCATTAAGGAGGCTTTCCAGTTGATCTACATAAAAACTTGATGGTTTTTCTGCGGACACCGTGCCTGAAACAAAGTCTGAAACAAGCTCATTGAGTCGTTGAAGCTCAATTGTCTTGCCCGTTTGAGTATATTCCTCACGTAATAGTCTGACTTTTTCTGTTTGCTGAATTCCCTCGATAACTCGTTCAAAGCGAATGCTGCTTCGACCGCCAGGATAAACCATATATGTATCACCTGGTGTAAACATTCGGAAGCGTGTATCTTGTAGCGGGACATCTGTCCAATTCATCCAAGCCCAACGCAAGAAACCATTAAAGCCATTAGCCAAACAATAGATCGGCAAGTAAGCTGCATCTGCCGGACTATTATTGGAACAAACGTTTGGTTCTGCATCGGGGCAAGCTGTATAAGTTGTCGTCACCCACCCCTTTGCATTTCGCATAGAGAGTTCTGCATCCGTAAAATGTTGCCCATAGGCCACACAATAATCATACAACTTATCGGCCAATTCTTTATGGTAATTGCCTGCTAGTGCCATCTTGATACCAGGCACTGCTTGCTGCGCCACACGATAAGCATCTGTCATCGCATCAAGTCCGCGCTCATCCATGGCTATCACTGTTCTTTCAAACCATCCCTTTGCTTTCAGATGTTTGGCAAAACTACGAAAAAAGTCTGTCCAAAGTTCCTCATATTCTGTCGAAGAAGTAGAAGTTTTGAGATAAGCATACTTTTGGGATGCTTCATCCATATAGCGGAAGCTCATATCCCAAGGAACCATCGAGAAACAGTTTATCTGTCCATTTATGCCGCAACTATCCAAGAACGCAATCCAGCGATCAAAGATAGTGTAGTCGTAAGCCCAACTCCCATCTACTTTTTTTATTGTCAACACCATTGGCTCAAATTTATCGTTGCTCTGTGCTCCCCATGGCTCATAGAATAAGATGGCCGTACCCACTTTCTGACCTGCCTTAGCCAGCATCTGCATATAAGGGCGCAAGGCATCGAAGTGAGCCTGACTCCACGGACTGACACGATAGTAGCGACTAACGGCGTAGGGCTGCATCCAAAAGTTCAAATTAAACTTCCAATCGGAGGGTTTCGGCAACACTCTTTCCTGCACCATTACTTTAAATTCAAGCGTCCCACTACTTTCTTGCGCGCATTAAGTACCTCCAGACGGATACTATATGGGCCAGGTTTTGCAACTTGAGGAATTTCTAACGTACACCATATAGGGCGTGTCGTTTCTCTCTCAAGCATCTTCGTTGTTTCCCGATCTATCACATCTGGGACTAAATAGGGCTTCCAACCTGTGGGGTGATTACCACAGCCACGAAAATTGTCCGTCCAAACATAATTGACAAAACGCGCTGTTCCCCAAAAACCTTTTTTGCCAGAGATACGCAAAGAAAGAGGCCCTGTTTGCTCTCGAGAAAAAAGTACGGCCTGTACACCAATGCGCTCTCCTCTCCAAGCATAAACAACCGTATCTGTTGTCACACAAAGCCGAGGTGGTTGATGTTTCTCATAATGAACATCGCGCGAGGCCCAACTCATTTGCAACTTATTGGGCAGAATCCCCCAGCCTTCCCTATCAACTCTTGCCGTATCTTCAGGCTCTACATAATCCCCATAAACGCCTTCTTGCGCACTGATAGATATGGCCCAGAAAAATAGAGACGCAAAGCCTAATGTCTTTAAGATTTTCATGAATAAAATAAGGTTTTGAGAAGTACACTTTAGTATTTCACCTCAATGGCAAAGGGATATATACGTTCAGCATCATAGAAACAAGCCAAGCTATTGACCATCGCGCTCATGGTTGGTTCACATAGCCCCGTCCACACAGTTGCTCCATTCACTCTCACCACAACGGGACGAGTAGAATCCATTTGTGCAGCAGTGAGATAAACGATCAAACGTCCTCCCGAAGCTGGCGTATAGGTACGCGCCGATTTTAGTTCAATGCCCCAACGAGAATCTTTTTCTAACGCCTGATAGTGAACATTTTGTATCGTCAAATCCACCACATTTCCCTCTATTCTTTCCTCATAACGGGTGCGCTCTGTAGCATTTGGGCGCTGAATAATTTGCAGATTGGCAAATCCGCGACGATGTCTACCGTCCATTTCAAAATCCTCCCAACTAACGCGCGAAGGAGTCGGAACGCGCTTCCACTGCTTCAGCCATATTGGGGTGCGCCTATAGTCGATAGCGTGTCCAGCATTGGGAATCAGCTCTATCCAATGGTGGTATTCACCGCCATTCAGTCGGCCTAAACTATCCAAAGCCTCGCGGGTATAACGCGTTAGCAAGTTTCGATAGAAACCAAAATCCTGTGCACCAGTTCTCAAACTAAATGGGGTATTACGCAAGTTCTCAACAGGAGCATTCTTGAGCGGTTCGCCTCCTGCCATAGGACCTACGGCTGCCCAATAGTCAGCATAGAACGAAGCCAAGCGCTGACTACCATAGCCTCCCTCAGAGATTCCCATCAAATAAAGGCGGTTAGCATCCACCTGCGGATGGAGAAAAAGCTGACGGAGCAAGCGTTCCATAAACCACTGCTTAGAACGCTGATACCAACGATACCACTCCCCTTCTTGAGGAATTTGAGGAATAAAATAGATGCTGGGGGCATCGTCAAAGATTTGTGCCAACTTCAATCCAGTAGCCCATTCGGCATCTCGTGGGCCACTGCCATGGAGATAGATGAAAGCTGGAATCTGAGCATCAGTCGATGCACCTTTTCGGCCATAGTAATAATTCAGTTTAGCGTTAGGTTCAAGTTTCTCTGGAATGACCCATTCTCCGTGTGTCTGTTCAGAGAGCGTAGTAAGTGGGATGAGCTGTGGAGAATCTTGAGCATTAGCCTTAAGCCAACAATCCCACACTTCTTGCCGCGCTATTTCAAGTTGGTCTGCTTTGAGCGGCTTCGACATTGGGAAGAGCGTTTCTTTTCCTTGAAAAGATTGAAGAAAGTATTTTGTAATGGCCCGACGTTGGGCAGAAAGCGGAACAAAAAGCAAGAACGAACCTATAGCAATACCTAGGCGCAGAACTTTTTGAAGCGATTGCACTTGAATGGAATACTTAAAATTTCATTTTATACTTCATTTTTACAAGAACAAGAAACTAACGGCAGACGATAACAAACCATGCCAAAGATTCTTTAGTTTATTTTATTATTTATCGCATCACGCATTAGTAAAAGCTCGTTACGTGTCACGCCATACTCTTTTAACAGCCAAGCATCATCCTCAAAGAAATCAGAAGGCACGAAATCCAGTTTACTACTTTCTGCGGAAGCCTGATAACGATGAACTGCTTCAGCAATATTGTGGTTCAACCACGCAGAGTGTCCCGCATTGAAATAGTCGGAAGCTGACGGATTGAGGGTAAGAATTTTAGAATAGTATGTTTCTGCTTGTTCCAGATTACCCGAAAGCAAAGAGCACCAAGCCAGTGCACGCAAGGCTTTCCCCTCTGGCTGCAAATAGTCCGCCTTATAAAGCACGCTGAACGCCAATTTTGGTTGACGCAAAGACATATAGCACTCTCCGATACGCAAGAGCAAGTCGGTATCTTCTGGGCACAAAGCTTCCAGGCGTTCGTAAAAGTCGAGAGCTTTCTCATAGTTGCCTGCCGCTACATTGAGTCGGCCCAGTTGCCGAAGTGTCCATACTGAATCAGGATGTAAGCGGAGAGCTTCCTCATAGTATTCTACGGCTTCTGAAACAAATCCCCAAAGCTCTTCAGCATATCCCATTTTTTCCAACACAGAAGCTGTGCGTTGTTCGGAGGAATGACCATAAAAAAATGAAAGAGCCTCTTTCCAGAGTTCTTTTTTTAAAAACAAGAGTTGGCAAACTGCAAGGCAATAGGTACAGAAGAGAAGAATGGACGTAAATGAGGATATGAAATTAAACTCAAGTCCAACTTGAAAGGATTGTTGTGCTCATTGCGAAAACGGAAAAGATGGAAGAAACGATAGAGATCTTGCAGGTAGAAACGAATTTGTTGCTGCAATTCTTCTTCGCCCTGAGTCGAAAGTGTCCATCAGTTCTTCAGGAATATCGCTCATTTTACGGACTCCATCGCCCAAGTTATGCAGTTGCTCATCGGTAAGACTTTGAAGCATAAATACCATACAATATTTCTCCGTGTCGCAAACGGGCCTATTATTGAAAAACGGCATCCATAGAAGAATAAGCCTCACCGCGCAAACCAAAAAAACAGGATTCGAATAGCTGAAAGGCATAAACCAGTTGGCAGCATCATTAAAGAAAGCTTGTTGCCGAGAGATCTGCGCAAATGTAGTATAGAAAGTATCGCTACCACGCTGCTGCATTTCTAAGAATTCATGCATCTTTTTACTGATTTTCGATTTCTCACCGTCAGCATCCCATTCGGGATTGAGATGTGCCTCATTGATTTCTACCAAGTTTGAAAGATCACCCTTAGTAAGGTCTTTCAGTTTGTGGGCTGCTTTGAGCAATTCGGGCATAATATCCTCACGCATCTTCTTATTGTCCTGCTGTGTCTGAATACTCAGGAACAACTGCGCCTGAACTTTATGAAGAGCATCAACAAAAGCAGCATCATCTTGCAAAAGTGTTAGCTGTGCCTCCAATTCAGGGTAGAAACGCAAGCGACCGGCATATCTAATCAGTAGAAGTAAAACACCAACGATGCAACGTGCACGCACTTTCGGAGGAGCAGAAACAGCTCCTTCCAACAAAATTTGCAACTTTTTCGGATCGAATACTTCCAAAGTCGACAGAAACAAGGCTGCAGCCATAGTTTGTTGCTCTTCGATAGAATTTGTCGCATCAGCAAATCGCTGACATTGCATTTGAGATTCTTCCTTTCCCCAAGGAGCACTAGCATAGGTGGCTTCAAACTGTTCAGACAAACTACTCGCTGCAGAAGCTCTTTCATGCGTCCGCTTCCATACGGAAGAAAAGTAGGAATTGTCTTCTTCCAATAATTGCGCGAAATAATAATTGTCAGCAATTTCCGAAGCTTGTCGAAGAAATTGCTGGTGCATAGTCTTACGGGCTGGATCGTCCACCCCCTTTTCCCAATAGTGCAACAGCATCCGATAGTTTTCTGTCAACTGCTGAAGAGCATCGGGAATCATCACTGCCTGCCAACTATCAGCAGGAAACTGGAGGTTGACGGCAAGACCTTTGAGTGCTGATAAGGCATCAGAGAGTTGCTCTCTTAGGATAGCCTTCACAGCATCGTCATATAGAACTTGAAAAGTTTTAGCATCCATCTTATTCTTTTTTTCTAAAGAGCACAGCGATTATTTAGTTGTGCGAACGTGTGAATAATGGGGCAAATGCAAAGAGTCTGCCACTTGCTGGGAAATCTTGTAGTGATTGAGCAGAATGGGCAGGCAACATTTCACGCCATGCCGATTCAAACTGTCAACTGCTTGGTTATAACCACGGCGCAAAGCTCCAAAAAATTCGCGTGCGACTTATCTGCAATATATTTTGAACGAAAGACAATCATTCCCCTACTTTTCTCTGCACCTCGGGCCTCATACATTTGGCGCGCACCTAACAGGCGAGCTTCCGTAGCAAAAGGCTCAGGCAACACAGCTGCATCCAGCTGGTTGTTTTCCAGCATAGAAGCACACGTTCTATAACTATTCACTTGAACACGTACCAGCGCCGTTGGTTTCATGCCTGCTTGCCGAAGAGCTTGATCGGCGAGGAGATTCTCTGTTGTACGTTGCGGTAGTCCTAAAACTCTATTGTCTAAATCTTTCATCTTTTTGATGCGTAACGTTCCTGAACTGAGCAATGCCCAGTCCCCCTCTGTTTGCATTTCTTGAACGAATGTTACGCCTCGTTTCTGATGAAAAGCCAAACGCTCGGCATCCATGAAAGAACCATCAACGCTTCCACCCAACAACGCTGTATCACAATCATTCTGAGCTTCGAAAGGACACAATTTCAAATGGAGTCCCAAACTATCGTAGAGCCCCATTTTCTCCGCATAATAGAAAGGTAAACAATCCACAGTGGGAACAACTGCCAAGCGGATATTTACATCTTCGGCAACAACTGTGGGTGATGCTGTTTCCGTCTTTTGGTTACACGCCATCACAAGCCCTAAGGACAATAAAATCAAAAGAATCTTTCGCATGAAAACACTTTTTTCTTTGGATGACAAAGATACTAAAAAAATATGGGTGACTACCATATCGTGCTACCTCGCAATTTCTGAGCAAAACAGGAAGAGCTAACGGCCTTCATTTCTTACAACTAAAGAGTATGCTTATAAGCACTTTTAGATCCTTTCTTATAGGGAAGGGAACCCACATATAAAATCGTCGTTTTATTTGACAAATCGTTTTCACAATCTAAATGTTAAACAGCTTTAAGTTGAATACGTCAAAGATAGTTCTCGTAAAACGTAACTCAAAAAAGCGCAACAAAAGAAGGGATTTAGATCGTTTTTTCTCTTTCGCAGCACTAAAAGTCAGGCAAAAACACGTTTTTTTCCTTATTCTATCCAAGAATACAATAAAGAAGTCAACCAACATCCTTATTGCGTTTAAAAATTTTCCCTTATTGTATTTTTTTAATTTGTCAAGGAGAAAATAAAATTTGTAGTATAGAAAATAAAATTTCTCCTTGACAAATTCAAAATAGAACCTATTTTATGTCGCGTCATATCTGCGTTATTTCCTCACACAGATAATAAAGTTAGATTTCAAACGATTCTCAGCACCATAGATTAAGAAATATTTTTTTACAAATCAAAAAGCTACCATTAAAAAGTAGAGCAAATAAAAAAAGATTTATCTTTTTTTCGCGTGCACGATCTTTAATGTTTTAGAAAAAAACAAATAGAAAAGCAGTTGCTACTCAATGAGGAGTAGCAACTGCTTGCATAATATTTATTTGTTTCCGCCAAGTGAACGAAAACAGGACTTATTTATTCGCCTTTGATAGCCACAATTCCAGGAAGAGCCTTACCTTCGATAGCCTCGAGCAGGGCACCACCACCAGTAGAAATATAGCTTACTTTGTCAGCCATACCAAACTTATTGATACAAGCTACAGAGTCGCCACCACCAATAAGTGAGAAAGCACCATTTGCAGTAGCTTCAGCGATAGCATCAGCAATAGCGCGAGAACCGCCAGCGAAATTGTCGAACTCAAACACACCTGCGGGACCATTCCAAAGGATTGTCTTTGCACTCTTAATGGCAGCAGCAAAACTCTCACGAGTTGCGGGACCAGCATCCATACCTTCCCATCCTTCGGGAATATCATTGCTGAGACAAACCTGAGTGTTAGCATCGTTCTTAAAGTCATCGGCAGCAATGCAATCTGTACCGAGAATCAGGTTTACACCTTTTTCCTTTGCTTGCTTCATCACGTTGAGTGCAACATCTAGTTTGTCGTCCTCACAAATGGACTTACCGATTTCCACCCATAGCCTTTGCGAAAGTATAAGTCATACCGCCGCAGAGAATCAGATTGTCAACCTTACCAAGAAGATTTTCGATAATTCCAATCTTTGTGGAAACCTTAGAACCGCCCATAATGGCAGTGAAGGGGCGCTTGATGTCGCTCAAGACAGCATTAACAGCTGCAACTTCCTTTTCCATCAGATAGCCGAGCATCTTGTGGTCAGCATCGAAGTAGTCTGCAATAACAGCTGTAGAGGCATGCTTGCGGTGAGCAGTACCGAAAGCGTCCATTACATAGTAGTCAGCATAAGAAGCAAGAGTCTTTGCAAAATCCTTCTGACGAGCCTTCATTTCTTTCTTAGCTTCATCGTAAGCGGGATCAGCCTTGTCGATACCTACAGGTTTACCTTCTTCTTCAGGATAGAAGCGGAGGTTCTCCAAAAGGAGTACATCGCCAGGCTGCAAGGCTGCAGCTGCATCCTGAGCCTTTGCGCAATCGGGAGCAAACTGAACAGGAGTACCGAGAGCTGCACTAACGGCCTCCGTAATCTGACCGAGAGAGAATTTGGGATTTACTGTGCCTTTGGGCTTGCCCATGTGGCTCATGATAATGAGTGCACCACCGTCTGCCAATACTTTCTTCAGCGTGGGCAAAGCTCCGCGGATACGAGTATCATCAGTGATTTTACCATTCTCGTCAAGAGGCACATTGAAGTCTACGCGAACGATGACTTTCTTACCTTTGAAATCGCAATTGTCGATTGTCATATTGTTATTTTTTAGATGAAAAGATTTGTGCGCGAAGATACTGCAAAACAATGAAACCACAAAACGCTTACTTTGCTTTCGCTTTGATGGGACCTTTACAGAGATGTGATAGGCCACACTGTTCGCATTTTGGGCGCAAAGCTGTACATGTATATCGTCCATGAAGAAGCAGCCAAATGACTGTGTGCCACATCCTCCTCGGGGATAAACTTACGCAGAGCCATCTCAACCTTATAAGGAGTATTGGCACTGGCGGGGACTAAGCCTAAACGATGGGCTACCCTATAGATATGCGTATCAACGGCCAGAGCTGCCTGACCAAAGGCCACAGCCAAAACCACATTGGCTGTTTTTCTACCAACACCTGGAAGTTGTGTGAGTTGTTCTAATGTTTGAGGTACTTCCCCTTGATACTTCTCTACCAACATTTTTGCAAGTTCCACCAAATGTTTGGCTTTAGCATTGGGATAGCTAACAGAACGAATATACTCAAAAATGGCTTCGGGGGTGGCTTGCGACATCTCAACGGGCGTTGGGAACGATTCAAAAAGAGCGGGGGTTACCATATTCACACGCTTGTCGGTACATTGCGCTGAAAGAACCGTTGCTACAAGCAATTGAAACGGAGTTTGAAAATGCAACTCCGTTTCAACATTGCCGTGAATCGGGGCTAAATAAGCCAAGACTTCACGGAATAAATCTATTTTCTTCATTATTTTTCCTCGAAATGCTGTAGACGGGCGATATACTTGCCGATAATATCAAATTCAATATTAACTTTTGTTCCCTCTTCTATAGCGTGGAAGTTTGTATGCTCATAAGTGTAAGGAATAATACTCACCTGAAACGAATTGTCAGTAGGATTGCAGACTGTCAGGCTCACACCATTGACTGTAACACTGCCTTTGTCAACGCAAAAATAGCCTCTACGAGCCATTTCTCGATTGGCAGCATATTCGAAAGTAAAGAAGTAGCTTCCATCCATATTCTCCACTTTTGTGCAAACAGCAGTTTCGTCAACATGTCCTTGAACGATATGTCCATCTAGGCGACCGTTCATCATCATAGAACGTTCTACGTTGACTTCATCACCCTCTTTAAGAACGCCTAAATTGGAACGCTTCAAAGTTTCATCCATAGCTGTCACAACATACTGCTTTCCTTCTCTGCTTACCACAGTTAGGCAAACACCATTATGGGCGACACTTTGATCAATATCTAATTCATCACCAAACGGACATTCAAAAGTGAAATGAATGTTCGTATTTTCACGTTTTATAGCTACGACACGTGCCGTAGTCTCTACAATACCACTAAACATAGGCTTTGTTATTATTCTGCTGATCTGTAAAATCTATCTCTCTTACCTGTTTTCAAATCTTTGAAAACAAGACTGTCATCATCCATACTAAGAACTTGAACAAACGTACTATCATCTAAGACTAATTGTCCATTCACAATGTGGAAAGCACGTGTAAACTCACGCACTTGAGTAACATTGATGGCTTGAGCTACTGAGGCGTCAGGAGTTCCTTTTTTATTTATAGTGAGTGCCCAACGATCGTTTTCGTGGCTACCTTCATAGTCACCAAAAATATTATTGTCGCCACGATCCAGAGTAAGAACTGTGCTCTGAGAATCGGGTAAGAAAGCAAAGGTTTCACCTCCCATCTCATCAAGAGCCACCTTACCATAAAGAGTACTATCAACCACAATAGTATCACTATCCTTGGCTTTGGATTTATCAGCCCCCTGATCTGTCTTATTACCTACGCACCCCACAGCAGTAAGCAATGTGAGTGCTACAATATAAAAGAATGATTTCCGCATAAGTTTTTTATAAATTTCTGCTGCTAAATTACGCATTTTCCATAATACAGACAAAAATACGAGCTTTCTTTGCAAAAAACAAACATAAGAGTTTGTTGTTCAAAGAGGAAAGTGTAACTTCGCGCCCGACTCGAAAGAGCCACAAGTTCACATGTTTAACTATTAATGGATGTGGGGCAACAGAAAGCAACAGACTTTCGGCCGCCATCCGCAAAACAACTACCAAAAAAATTATGGCAGATTTTAAAAATGTTCAGCCGCTCGACGGCTTTGATTGGGATTCATTCGAATCAGGTGCTGTAGCAACAAGCCAGAGCAAAGAACAAGACGAGAAGGCCTACACTCAGACCCTCGGTAAGGTAAACGACAACGATGTTGTTGAAGGTAAGGTCATCTCTATTAACAAGCGCGAAGTCGTTGTTAGCATCGGCTTCAAGAGTGACGGTATCGTTCCCGTGAGCGAATTCCGTTACAACCCCGACCTGAAAGTAGGTGACTCTGTTGAAGTTTACATCGAAAATCAAGAAGACAAGCGTGGCCAATTGGTGCTTTCTCATAAGAAAGCTCGTCTGAGCAAAGCTTGGGATCGCGTTAACGCTGCTCTTGAAAACAAAGAAATCATCAAGGGCTACATCAAGTGCCGCACTAAGGGTGGTATGATTGTTGATGTATTTGGTATCGAAGCATTCCTTCCTGGTAGCCAGATCGACGTTAAGCCCATCCGCGACTACGACGTATTCGTTGGAAAGACAATGGAATTCCAAGTTGTTAAGATCAACCAAGAATACCGCAATGTTGTTGTAAGTCACAAGGCTCTCATCGAGGCAGAACTCGAACAGCAGAAGCAAGAAATCATCAGCAAGCTGCAAAAAGGCCAGGTACTCGAGGGTACCGTTAAGAACATCACCACTTATGGTGTATTCATCGATTTGGGCGGTGTTGATGGTCTTATCCACATCACAGACCTCTCTTGGGGCCGCGTAAATGATCCACACGAGGTTGTTGAACTCGACCAGAAGTTGAACGTTGTAATTCTCGACTTCGATGAAAGAGAAGAAGCGTATCGCACTCGGTTTGAAGCAGCTCACTCCGCATCCTTGGGATGCTCTTGACGCAGACCTCAAGGTTGGTGACAAGGTTCACGGTAAGGTTGTCGTTATGGCAGACTACGGTGCTTTCGTTGAGATTGCTCCGGGTGTTGAAGGCCTTATCCACGTTAGCGAAATGTCTTGGAGCCAGCACTTGCGCAGCGCACAGGAATTCCTCAAAGTTGGTGATGAGGTTGACGCTGTTATCCTCACACTCGACCGCCAGGAACGCAAGATGTCTCTCGGTATCAAGCAGCTTAAAGACGATCCTTGGAAGAACATTGAAGAGAAATTCCCCGTTGGCAGTAAGCACACTGGTAAGGTTCGCAACTTCACAAACTTCGGCGTATTCGTTGAGCTTGAAGAAGGTGTTGACGGTCTCGTTCACATCTCTGACCTCAGCTGGACCAAGAAGGTTAAACACCCCTCTGAATTCACACAGCTCGGTGCTGAAATGGACGTTGTTGTTCTCGAAATTGACAAGGACAGCCGCCGTCTGAGTCTCGGCCACAAGCAGCTCGAAGAGAATCCTTGGGATGTATTCGAACAGAAATACAGCGTTGGTAGCGTACACAAAGGCACTATCACTCAGCTCATGGATAAAGGCGCAGTTGTTTCTCTCGAAGATGGTGTTGAAGGTTTCGTAACTCCGAAGCACCTCCAGAAGGAAGATGGCAGCAAGGCTCAAGAAGGCGAAACTCTCGACTTCAAGGTAATCGAATTCAACAAGGATAGCAAGCGTGTCATCCTCTCTCACAGCCGCACCTTCGAAGAGGGCGCAGCAGAGGAACGCCGTCCTCGTCGCACAGCTGCTAAGAAAGAAACTGCTGGCGCAAACGTTCAGAACCAAGTTGCAACAAACAGCCTCGGTGATAACGATGCTCTCGCAGCTCTGAAAGCACAGATGGAAGGTAAGTAAACCTCCACTAAATAAAACCTCTATCAAGTAGGTATGTCTTCTTAGACATACCTATTTTTTTATGATTCATCTCCAATATCCTTTCTTCATACAATCAACCCAATATTCTCCTACCAATAAAAGTTATTTTTTGTTCCTTATAAGCGCTTAAGCATTCACTGCACGCCCTCATTAAAGTTTCTATCTCAGCATCGTCGTGTCGCATGCAAGGTCTATTCGGGTAATGTCTGAAAAAGTGTGTAAGATTCTCCTCGTCCTTTCCCCATGCTTGGGAAACCCAAGCATGGGGAAAATTGTGATGTTGATATTTCTTTGCCATTTTACCATATTTTCCACTCCCGAAAATACGGCAGCCGTCTTGCATACGTCCCTTCCGTTTTCTCCTTGGCAACAGATCCCAAGAGATAAACCACAGAGGCGGGAGAAGGCATCGCTCCACGCATGAGTAAGGTGCGCTTATAACTTCTATTCAGTCGTTCCACCCAGTTAGTAGAGTAAATCATTCGACGCACACTTTCGGAGAACCTCAAATAGGTAAAATAGGCCGCGTTGCGCTCATTGCCCAAACGGGCAAGGCTCGGGTACTTTTTGCCCCAACGCTGCGCAAAGGTACGCAATTTCTCATAGGCCGCAAGAGGCATCATGTCGGTATGCTCTATAGGAAAGAGTTCTTTGAGTTCCTCGCCGACCTCGGCTTTGTCTTTCGAGGAGACGGTGTTCAACACTTTCCGTTTGAAATGCACAACGCAAAGTTGGTGCAGTGCCGTGGGAAAAGCCGAACATACCGCATTTTCGATACCGCTCAAAGCATCGGATACAATCAAGTCGATTTGTTTCACACCGCGTTCCTTGAGGGCTTGCAACTCCATTTCCCAAGCAATTGCACCTTCTGTGGGGTGATTTACCACCGTGAGCACCTCGCGACTGCCGTCGGGCAACAGTCCCAACATCGTGTAGTAAGCCTCCTTTGAGACGCTTCCGTCGCGACGCGTGGAACAGAACGTGGCATCGATGTAGACGGCTAAATAGTGAGGAGAAAGTTGGCGCGAAAGCCACTCTTGGATCTCCTTATAACAAGCCCCAGCCAGATAGCTCACCTGCTGTTTACTGTAAAGGTGACCATAGATGCGGCGACCCACCTCGGCGATGTCTTCACAGGAGAGTCCACGGGAATACAACTCGTAAAAAAGCTGCGTGCGCTCACGCTCCTGAGAGGATAAAATACCAAGAATGATAGGTTGAAAAGCATTGGAGCGCGTACGAGGGATGCGAAGTTGGAAACTCAACCATGGCCCCGCCAACGACGGGGACGGAAACCATTAGCTTGTTCACCCGCATGTTCCGCGAGAAAGAGGGCGCGCTCCTGCTTGGAAAAAAACTATCCAAAAAGCACGCGAACCAACTCTTTAAAAACCTGCCTCACTTGAGGCCATTTCGGAAATTAATTCCGATCTTTGTTCTCTTGTAAGCTTCATTGTTCTTTCTTTGATTTTTTATTCACTACAAATATAAGAACTTTGGAGCTTACACACTTTTTTAGGACAGTATCTCTATTCGGCGCTCCTTGCTACGTCACTACATATAGCGCTGCTCTTTAGAACCTTTTTGTCAACTTCGATTACGGCTCTTTTCGCAACTAAAAACAACTGCTCCTCTTTTTTTAGTCTTGACGTATTTTTATAGAAACGAAATAAAATAATAATAGAGTACGGTTGAAAAATCAGAAGAGAGTCAGGAGAAAGTCAGAAATTAATAGAAAAAGATATTTCTAACGATACATCTTAATACTGCCCACTTTCATAACTCACCAAAACAAAATAGGATACCTAAATATAGGCATCCTATTTTGTGATTCCGATGGGATTCGAACCCATGACCCACGCTTTAGAAGAGCGTTGCTCTAATCCAACTGAGCTACGGAACCATTAGCGAGTACAAAAGTAATAATTTAATTAGTGTCTGCAAAACGATTTTACAAATTTACGCTTCGCCCGTTCCAGTCTCAGCTATTTCAGGTTCCTCTGTTGATACAGAATCCTCTTTTAATGCTGTTTCTGGAGTATCTCCAACTAAAGTATCTCCTATGAATTCAAACTGAAAACTAGAACCTTTGGCAGAAGGAAACTGACTGCGCATATCAATATCTTGACGCCCCTTCAGATATTCCATCATTCTATTATAACACTCCTGACCATTATTTGCCTTAATAAGAGCCTCAAACGGAGTATCTTGATACTGAAATTTATTAGTCCCAGGAATCAATGTTACACGTTTAAAGGTAAGGGAACAATGATACCAACCAAAATTCTGAGTTGCTAAGAGCGAAACTTTATAGTCTTTACGATTCAACAACTCTGCTTGAACAGGTGCTGGTATTACTTGCTGTTTACGATTGGACTTAAACTCCTCCATTGTTTCAGCCGTTGTCTTTATTAAGATAAAATAAACTCGCGGGCGAATCTTATAACGTTTTGGATATGGCATATCGCTTTCTACATAACGATGAATATCGTCCACCAGTTCTTGAGATATTACAACATCTGGAATATTTTGAAGAAAATCTATTACCTCGTCAACAGAATGTACAAGAATGTCTTGATCGAAAAACCTTGCGTAAATGTTCATTTTTTGCGGTTATAAGCAGAGCTGTCTAATATGTAAAAAAAATCTATCATAACGAACTTGGTTTTACCCATGTAAGTTATAATAGAAAAGAGAGCGGCAAACGGGGCTCGGACCCGCGACCTCAACCTTGGCAAGGTTGCGCTCTACCAACTGAGCTATTGCCGCAAAACCTTCAGTACTTAACTGAAAGCATCTAGTGAAGAGGAGGAGACTCGAACTCCCACGACATAATGTCACTACCCCCTCAAAGTAGCGCGTCTACCAATTCCGCCACCTCTCCAAATAGATTTCTTGATGATCAACATGGGTAGTGCCCAGAACAGGACTCGAACCTGCACAACATTGCTGTCACTAGTACCTGAAACTAGCGCGTCTACCATTCCGCCACCTGGGCATAGCAGATCATCTGTTCAAAAAAGAGAGCGGCAAACGGGGCTCGGACCCGCGACCTCAACCTTGGCAAGGTTGCGCTCTACCAACTGAGCTATTGCCGCATTTTTCTGCTTTTCAGCAGGCATTCCTCTCAAATGCGATGCAAAGGTACAACAATTTCTTAAACCTGCAAGGACTATCACAAAAAAATCATGTGAAATGTGAAACATTTTCTCAGTTATGCTTTGTTTGCAATGTTCACAAAGCAGTTTTCTAGTAAAAACTAGAAAACGGACTGCTAATAGGAGTAGGAGAAATAAGCATAATCTTACAGCAGAATTCCCCAAATCCGATATAATCATATTTAGGCATACTAGATAAAGCTATCTCTATCGGCCAAGTACCTATTGAGGTATATCAAAAATTAAGTTTTATCCTTCGGATCTTTACTCAAGAAAAAAGAAAGATTCTAGCAACTCATTCAAAAGATGTAACTTTGCAGAGAGAATTAAAAAGTATTGAGATGTTATTTAAATTTTTCTTATCTTGTAGTAAGATTGGAGCTTTCACTTTGGGTGGAGGATATGCTATGATTCCTATTATGGAGCGTGAATTTGTCGATAAGCACCAATGGATGGATAAACAGGAATTTATGGACATTATGGTAGTAGCCCAAACCACTCCGGGCATCTTTAGTATAGACATCGCTAGTCATATTGGATATAAACTAAAAGGCATCTGGGGCGGTATTGTTGGAGCAATGGGGATGGCACTCCCATCCATTATCATCATTACTTTGATAGCCATGTTCTTTCAAAACTTCAAGGACAATATCTATGTAAACAAATTTTTCTGCGGAGTACGTCCTGCTGTAGTCGCTCTGATTGCTGCGCCTTGCTTTAAGATGGCAAAAACAGCGAACATAACATGGAGTACCTCTTGGATACCACTTGTGAGTTGTCTACTAATTTGGCTAATGGGTGTCTCTCCCATTTGGATTATTTTAGCGGCTGGCATTGGCGGATATCTCTGGGGACAATACAATAAACATAAAGAACAAAGGCCATGATATTTCTAAAACTATTTTATGTCTTCTCTAAGATAGGCATCTTTAATTTTGGCGGCGGCTATGCTATGTTGTCACTTATCCAGAATGAAACGGTGGTCAAAAACCATTGGTTGACAAATGCAGAATTCACGGACATTGTTGCCATAAGTCAAAGCACACCTGGCCCTATCGGTATCAATGCCGCTACTTATGTAGGTTACACTGCCATTATCAATGCTGGCTATCCACATTGGGCTGCTGTTTGCAGTGCTGTAATGTGTTCTGTTGCTGTGATGTGGCTTTCATTTATCCTTATGATCTGCGTTAGCAAATACTTAATTTCTCACAAAGACTCGCAAGAAGTGAAAGATGTCTTCAAGACACTTCGCCCCACCATTGTTGGACTCATTGCTGCAGCAGCACTTTTGTTGATGACACCTGACAATTTTGGTTCACCGTCGAACACACCTTATATTTTTGGTTTGAGTATCATCATTTTTGCTGCGGCATTCTTTGCCACAAACGTCAAGAAAGTAAATCCTATACTCATTCTATTCATCTGCGGTATAATCGGATTAATATTCTATTAAGTAGAATTTACTGAACAAATAAAAAGAACGAGAGGCACGAAATCCATCCGTGCCTCTCTCGTTCTTATTTAAATAGTAGTTCTCCTAACTATTTAATAATATCGAGTTCTTTGAAGACTTTAGCCAAAATTTTCACTCCACGGTCCACTTCTTCTATGGTATGATTCGCCATCAAAGCGAAACGTACAAGGGTATCTTGCGGCGCACACGCAGGAGGAATCACAGGGTTTATGAAAACACCTTCTTCAAATGCTTTAGCTGTAACCAAGAAGGTCTTTTCCACATCACGCACATAGAGGGGAATAATTGGAGATTGTGTATCGCCAATCTCAAAACCTTCTTCGCGAAAACGCTTCAGTGCATAGTTTGTCACTTCCCACAGATGTGCCAAACGTTCTGGTTCACTTTTCAGAATACGAATAGCTTCACGCGCACAAGCTGTTGCAGCAGGAGTAGCAGAAGCACTAAAGATATAAGTACGAGCATTGTGGCGCAACCAGTTAATGATAGTCTTATCAGCAGCGATAAAACCACCGATACTTGCAAGTGACTTACTAAATGTTCCCATAATAAGGTCCACTTCATCCGTCAAACCAAAGTAATCACAAACACCACGCCCCTGACGACCAAAGACACCTAAGCCATGTGCCTCATCAACCATAATTGTAGCATCATATTTGTGCTTGAGTTTCACGATTTCTGGAAGATTACACAAATCGCCTTCCATAGAGAACACCCCATCCACAACGATAAGTTTCACAGACTTGGGCGAGCACTTCTGTAGCTGACGCTCCAAGTCTTCCATATCATTATGTTTATACTTCAAGCAAGTTGCAAAACTCAAACGGCGACCATCAACGATTGAAGCGTGATCTCTATCATCACAAATAATATAGTCTTCACGCCCTACTAATTGAGGTATAACGCCAGAATTAACCGTGAATCCCGTAGCAAAGCATAGAGCTTCATCTTTACCAACATATTCAGCAAGCTCCTTTTCCAACTGAACGTGAATATCCAACGTTCCATTCAGAAAGCGGGAACCAGCGCAGCCAGAACCATATTTACGCATGGCTGCTACGCCTGCTTCAATTACACGATCATCGCCGGTAAGACCTGTATACGCATTAGAGCCAAACATCAAGACTTTGTGTCCACCCATCTCGACTTCAGTACCCTGCTTGCCTTCAATTTCTCGGAAGTAAGGATAGATTCCCTTTTCCATACACTCTTGAGGCAAGTATACTTGGCCAATCTCTCGTCTAAAATACTCATATCAATTATTTGTGTATTTTTACTTTTGGTAATTTCGGCCGCAAAGATATGAATTTAATCTCTAATAGGTAGGGCTATAACACATTTTTTTGATTTTTGGGCAATCGTTCATCACTCCAGAAGTTAAGGCTTTAGCTATATTTTATTTTCCCATATATTCTTTTTATCTTCGCACCACGAATAAAAAGCACAATGAGTAAAAAAAAGCTCCTATATATTGTCAACCCCATTTCAGGAAATGGGAAAAAGGCAAACATCATCTGCGATATCGAAAAGTATACAGACACAAATACTTTCGATTTTGAAATAAAAAAGACAGAATATGCAGGTCATGCGGCAGAAATTGCAAAAGCCGCGGCAGAAATTGGCATAGAAGCTATTGTTGCCGTGGGGGGAGATGGCACGATCAACGAAGTAGCCCGTTCCATTGTAGGCACACCATCTGCGCTAGGTATTATTCCTTGTGGCTCAAGGAAACGGACTTGCTCGCCATCTGCAAATTCCGATGAACTCCGTTAATGCCATCAAGATCATCAACCAGAATGTAGTACATTGTCTTGATTATGGACTCATCAATAATCATCCTTTCTTCTGCACTTGTGGCGTTGGCTTCGATGCGGTCATCAGCAAACGCTTTGCAGAAAGCGGACGTCGTGGTCCTATTACATATATAGAAAACGTATTGAGAGAAAGCCTCAGTTATAAGCCCGAAATATACACTATTGAGGACCTCTCCCCTACTTCTTCCGACAATCAGCCTCATATATATCAAGCATTCCTCATAGCTTGCGCCAATGCTTCACAATATGGAAATAATGCATACATAGCTCCGCAAGCATCTATGAAGGATGGATTGATGGATATCATCATTATTGAGCCGTTTAGTGCACTCGAAGCTCCGCAAATCGCTGTTCAACTCTTTAACAAGAGCCTGTTAAAGAACAGTCACATCAAAATGTTCCAATCATCCCACATTCGCATTTCGCGTACCTCGGAAGGTGCTGCCCACTGCGATGGAGACCCGCTATCAATGAGCAATACCATCGATGTAAAACTCGTTCCTCAGCAGTTTAATATCATTGTAAATCCAGAGGCGCATACTCCCAAGAAAAAACTTTTCCAACTGCTCATGGAAGATGTAGACGAATGGTGGGTATCGCAACAAAGAGTGTTGAGGAAACAACAAGTGGGCATCAAGCGCCTCAACCGGAACATTCTCAACAAACTCAAAAAGTTGTAAGTTCCCTTTATTTATTTACGCAAAGAACTGAGCGCATCTTTACTCTCTAAGGGTCACGAAGGAATAAATATTTTTCCTTGTGGCCTTTCTTTTATTTTGCAAACATATTTCTTATTTTACTGACTCAAGAATAGCTTAAAACTCAGGACAGCTATCTACAGCTGAAAAGGAAGCAAATTTAGAGTGACACAAAAATAGGGATTTTCACAATTTCTCAAGGGCTTTCGAGAAATACGATAAGGGGATTTTCAAGCGTAATAAGGATGTCGGCTGACATCCTTATTGTATTCTCAAATAGAATAAAGAGAAAAAGAAATTCTCAAACTAAAAAGCATGTACAATTCACGCTATTTCTGCATTATTGCTGATTTTGTTTCTACAAAATTAAGGTACGCTGCAAAAAAGTAATACAATTTTGCCTCTTATCCATCACTTTCCATTGTTTCCTCCTCATAATTTTCTCTGAAACAAAGAAATGTTTTGTCAAATTAAACAAACCTATATAGCTCAAAGGATACTCAAGAAAAAAAGGATAATGTAAAATCAAGAAAAAAAGTCGAAATATTTCACCATATTACAGTCTGTCATCTACCAATTATTTCTCTTACTCCTGTGCTTTGGCAGAGCCTTATTCACCTTCTCTTTAGCCTGTTCTTCCGACTGTCGCGCCAAATTAAGGAGTTGCTGAACTTGTTGATCGCTTTGCTGCTGTTGTTGATTAGACGATTTCTGATTTTGGGAATTCTGTTGCTGTTTTTGCTGTTGTTTTTGCTGCTGGTTGTTATCTTTTTGTTTTTTGTTGTTCTGCTTGTTCGAATCCTTATTTTTCTTGAGTTGCTTTTGGCAAAGAGCAAGGTTATAGCGGGATTGTTCGTTATCAGGATTTTGGCGCAAAGCATCTTTATAGTTATCAATGGCTTGTAGGAGCAATTGCTGTCTCTGATCAACTGACGCTGTCAAAGCTGCTCGCTGATTGATATACCCCATATTGTGGAAAGCCATACTCTTGATACGAGGATTTTTCTCGTAGCGAGTGGCCAACTTGAATTGTTGCATGGCAGCATCGGGATTTTTCTTGGCCATATAAGTATCTCCAAGATTAAAATAGGCACGTGCATTATTGGGCGACTGCAATAAAGCTTTGCGATAAGCCACCTCGGCAGCATCGTAACGTCCTGAACGAAACGCTCTATTCCCTATATGGATTTGTTTCCAATCTTCTGTTTGAGCATAGATTGAAACAGTACACATCAACAGCAGGAAAAATAAAAAACTTTTTTTCATACTACTACTTCTTTCTAAAGATATGCAGACGATCAATCCAAGGATTCTGCGTCTCAAACATAAAAAATTCCATTATCAATAAAAATAAGACGATAAGCCCCACAGCCCTGAAACTGCTCATTGTAGGCCGTTTCTGTGTCTTTTAGTGGTGCGTGTTGCATTTGATCCAGCTCATGTTGCAACTGTGTTTGGGCATTGCTTGTATTATCTATATGAAAATACTGTCCACTACCAGCCTTCGCTAGCTCCTTACACATATCCTCATTTAGACGCGTGATAACAGGTTGTCCATTTTCATCTTGCAGAGGTCCTTCAGACGTAGGAATCTGCGCTCCCTCTGTTGAGCCTACTCCTAAGACAAAAACTTGTCGTCCCTCTTTAGCAGCCTCTTGTGCAGCCTCAACAGCTCCCCCTTCATGGTCTTCGCCATCAGTGATTAAGATAATAGCTTTTCCCACATTCTTTGCATCTGTAAAACTTTTATCAGCTAAACGTATGGCCGCACCTATATTGGTACCTTGGGAAGTAACCATATCTGTAGAGATGGTATTGAGAAACTTTTGCCGAAGCGTAGTCACTCGTAATAGGTAATTGCGGATAAGCTTCTCCAGCGAAGACACCCAGCGAAACCTTATCGTTTTGCATTCTATCTATCATCGTAGAAACAAGTAGTTTTACTCGTTCCAAACGATTGGGGTGCACGTCCTCAGCAAGCATCGAGTTAGAAATATCGAGCATAAAGGCAACCTCAATACCCGATTTTTCCTTTGTTATCTGCCGCGCTCCCAGCTGTGGACGAGCAAGCATCACAAAGCACAACGCCAAGGCCGAGAGAAGCAAGGTAAACTTTGTCAGAGGACGCCAAGCAGAGATGCCAGGAACCAAAGACTTTAACATTTTCCGACTGCCCCAACGCAGCTCTTTATTGACACGTTGGAAAGAGGTGTATATATACAAGAGGACAAGTAGCGGAAGGACTATTAGTCCATATGAATATTCAGGATTTGCAAAATGAAACACGATACTTTCACTTTAAAATTTTACTCATGGAATACGTCTAAACCAAGTGATACGCAATAAAATCTCCAATAAGAGGCTCACACAAGCAATGAAAGCAAACAACTGGTAGGCTTCATAGTGGCGATCATAGTTGGCAACTTTCAGTTTTGTTTTCTCCAACTGATCTATATCTTTATAAATGTCGCGAAGTTTTTGCTTGCTGCCAGCTTGGTAAAAAATACCACCTGTAGATTGAGCTATCTCTTTTAGTGTTGACGGATCTGAAGATGTTTCGATAGGAGCGGTATATGTTTCTCCATTGGGCAGTGTAGCAACGGCTTGCTGCGTAGTTGTAGAAGAGCCCAGAAGAATAGTGTAAATACGGATTCCCAATTTCTTAGCCATATCCGCAGCTGTTAGAGGAGAGATCTCACCAGCATTATTTTCTCCGTCTGTCAAGAGAATAATGACTTTGCTGGGAGCTTTGCTTTTTTCCAAATGGGCTGCAGCGGAGGCGATCCCCATCCCAATGGCTGTTCCTTCGCTAATAACGCCTTGCGCCTGAAGATTACAGTTCACATTTTGGAACATACCCAAGAGTGCAGTATGGTCGGTGGTCAGTGGGCATTGTGTAAAAGCTTCTCCACCAAAGAGCGTCAAACCTATATTATCGTTGGGGCGATTGTTGATAAACTCATAAGCCACTTGTTTTGCGGCTTCTAGTCGGTTGGGCTGCAAATCGGGCGTAAGCATGCTTGTAGAGATATCCATAGCCATCATAATATCGATTCCCTCTGTTTCCTTCGTGCTCAAAGAAGTATTAGTTTGTGGTCGAGCTAGGGCTACAACCAATGCCGTGAAGGCAATGACACGAAGAAAGAACGGAACGTGTCGCAGACGTACGCGCAATGTTTGTGGTATATCTGTCATAAACTCCGTTGAAGAGAAAAGCAGCGATGGCTGACGCCGTTCACGAAAGAGAAAATGCCAAGCCACAAAAGGTATTAGCAACAAAAGAAAGAGGAAATATAATGGACTTTCAAAAGTCATTGTTCTATCGTTTTACTTAGAAGTTAATAGATAATACGATTACGATAATTATCAAAGGAAGGTATTAACGATTTCTTCCAACAGATAAACTAATAAAGCTAAGGAACCCAAGACCAAGAGAACTATACCTATATACATTCCGATACGTATGCGCTGCTGCCTTTGTTCGCCACCAATAATAACAACCTTCTTCTGGACTGGTCTCTCCACTTCGGGTTGTTTGGTTTCATTGACATAATTCACCGCCACAAGCAAACCATGTTTAGCTTCTGTAAAAGAGCTTTCATATTTGGCAAACTTAACGAGATCGGCTGTACTTAAAGCTTCTGTAACTCCTTCAAACCTACTTTATCATTTGATATGGACAAGGCGTTAATAATTTCTTGAGATGTCATCTCTCGCGCATTGATACCGAAACGTTGATTAATGTAAGTTCGTAAGATACTGGTGAGTTGTTCGTAATATTCTTTGTGAGACAAGGCAGAGGAATCCACCTGTTGTTTCATCTTTTCAATTTCTTTCATTGCCACAAGGTGAGCAGCTTCGGGCTGCAGCACTGTTACAACTCGCGTAAGAGGAGCTTTATTGGACAAACGTATGGCCAACATCACAATAAGCGCTAGCATCACAATGAGCAGGAGCGAAAGAATCCACAAATCCCAAGTCCAACTAAAGGGCATTTCAACAGGAGCAAAGGGGCCATTGAAACGATCATAGTGAGTTGTATCTACGGGGACTGTATTTACCTTCAATCCCACAGAATTTCTCGAGCGCACAGTGTCACCATTCACTATTACATAGGGAACGATATTATAGAGAGAGGGAATCAAAACTTGTCACTGTGTAACGGCGCTTCAGCTCTATGCGCCTTCCTGCATTCAACAATGTAGTATCTACACGAGTGGCGACCAACACTTCAACACCAGGTGTTAAATTCTGTCCTTTCTCATACTGGGGAAAAACCACACGTTGCGATTGTCCAGCCGTTACCTTTACTTGTATTTGCACCTGTTCTCCAATACGGATTTCAGCTGTATCAAGTTTTGATTCAACAACAACCTGCGCCATTGTGACCGAGGCTGTCATCCAAATAAGTAATAAAAGGATATTTCGAATAACAACAATTTTCATTCGCTCGTTATTTCTCGTTTATGTTTCTATCGCAACCCAAAGGCGCAGTAGCAAACGATTGAAAGCTACAAGGCTTTCTTCTTCTTTCTATCGATTGTGTAGCAAACGCTTTAACGCCTCGATGTAATCTTCATTTGTAGCCAATGAGGCTAGGCCGATGCCACTTTTTTTAAAAAAATGTCTTCTAAACGCTTCTGCGATTTCACCCAATGAGCCTCATACCATTGACGCACTTTTCTCGCTGGAAGAATCTAACAATTCAACATGGCCCGTTTCAGCATCTGCTACTTGCAGGAGACCGACATTGGGAAGCTGCGCCAAACGATTATCATAAACTCTTACAGCCACTAAGTCGTGACGATGAGCTACCATTCGGAGTTGCTGGCTATAATCTTTTGAATCTAAAAAATCGGAGAGTAGAAAAGCAATACTGCGACGCGAAATTGCACGCATAAGATGCTCTAAGCCTACACTTATATCTGTACGACGCGACTTAGGTATAAAGTTCAGGAGTTCTCGGATAATATAAAGTACGTGCTTACGCCCTTTCTTGGGAGGAATAAAGTGTTCCACTTGATCAGAGAAAAAGATGGCTCCCACCTTGTCGTTATTTTGCGCAGCAGAGAAAGCCAATGTTGCAGCAATCTCCGTGACCACGTCGCGCTGAGAACTCTCCCCCGAACCAAAAACAAGACTACCGCTCACATCAATCAGTAACATTACTGTTAACTCTCTTTCTTCTTCATATATTTTAATATGAGAGCGGTTGGTACGCGCTGTTACATTCCAATCAATGTCTCGAACATCATCTCCTGGCTGATACTCACGCACTTCGGCAAACGACATTCCTCTACCTTTGAAAGCCGACCGATATTCACCTGCAAATACATTATTTGTCAAAGCGCGGGTTTTAAGCTCTATACGCTTTACTCTCTTCAATAATTCTTCTGTATCCACGATATCTTGTCTTGGAATTTTACTCTCTTCCTACTTTCATCTTTTTACATTTATGCCACAGTTTCTCTAATCTATTCTTAAAGATGCTATCCGACTTAAAGAAACTGCTTCTAAAGAACTTAGGGTACTTCGACCTTATCAATAATAGCTTTAATAATGCCATCGGCTGTCATCTCCTCGGCTTCGGCCTCATAAGTAAGACCTATACGATGACGCAAAACATCATGAACAATTTCTCGTACATCTTCTGGCACCACATAGCCTCTACGTTTGAGGAAAGCTGTGGTGCGAGCAGCCAAAGCCAGATTAATACTAGCGCGCGGAGAGCCGCCGAAGTTGATATATTTCTTCAAGTCGGCTAGGCCATAATTCTCCGGATTTCTTGTGGCCATCACAATATTGGCCACATATTGCTCAATGCGTTCGTCCACATAAACCTGCTTTACGACTTCGCGGGCTTTTATTATACCCTTCACATCAATTACCGAATGTACCTCTTCTGAATAATCTGCTCTGAGATGAGAGCGAACGATGGTCTTCTCTTCTTCCAAAGTAGGATAATCCACCAAAGCCTTTAGCATAAAGCGATCCACCTGGGCTTCAGGAAGTTCGTAAGTCCCTTCCTGCTCTATTGGGTTTTGGGTAGCCAAGACCAAGAAAGGGTCAGGCAAAGAATAAGAGGTCTCACCTATCGTCACCTGGTGCTCTTGCATCGCTTCAAGTAGTGCACTCTGCACCTTTGCTGGAGCACGATTGATCTCATCTGCCAAAACAAAATTGGCAAAAATGGGGCCTTTCTTTGTTTCAAAACGTTCCTCACGTTGACTATAGATAAGTGTACCTATAACATCGGATGGCAAGAGATCGGGAGTAAACTGGATACGACTAAAATTTCCTTCTATGAGTTTCGCCAGTGTTTTAATGGCTAACGTTTTAGCAAGTCCTGGAGCACCTTCCAAAAGCACATGACCATTACTAAGTAAACCAACAAGCAAAGAACGAATTAGATATTTCTGCCCTACTATGACTTTCGACATACCTGTTTCCAAATCGGTCACAAAGCCTGTTTGAGCCTCTATTTGCTCATTTAATTCTCGAATATCTACTGAGTTTGCCATATTAAATCGATTTTATTTTGCTGACAAAAGTAGTTCTTTTCCCTTTAAGGCATCTATAAAAAGTGCAAAAAAGCAAGAAAGACAACATCTTCAAGAACAGTAATGCCAACTTTACTCGCATTATTCAATATTTGGAGAAGAAACCTCTACTCTCTAAGATTTAGAAATCACACTCTTTCAAAAACACTTAAAAGAACTGCAAGAACATTGTACACAAATACTTATATAAACAAAAGTCCATTTTGGGGACTTTTAATTCTTTTATATTATCTCAAATATCCTTATTACGTTTGGGAGGACAATAAGGCAATCAACTGACATCCTTATTTCGTTAGCTGACATCATTATTATAGCAGTGATTGCAATAAGGAAAACAAAATCAAGAAAGATTTTCTCTCCTTCTACTCCACCTTATTCTTTGTTGTCACGTCGTTACGTTGTCATATTTCTCCCATAAACAACTAAAAGTGTATGCATTATACGCGTGACAACAATGTGACAACAAAAGGTACCATTACTACGCAATTAAATCACTGTATATCAATGACTATGCACCTTTGTGACAACATGACAACAATATTCTATATTTCTTGGTAAGGGAGAGTGCTAAAAAAATGACAAGAACTTATAGGGTATTCACTATTCTATATTTTCTTCGTACTTTTGGAAACTTTATCACAACAGATATGGAAGATTTCGTACACTTACACGTTCATACTCAATACTCTATTCTTGACGGACAATCCTCTATTTCCGCTCTCTTGAAAAAGGCCATGAAAGACGGGATGAAAGGAATGGCTATCACCGATCATGGTAACATGATGGGGATCAAGGAATTTTTCAATACTTCTAAGAAAGAAATCAAAAAAGCCAAAAATGAATTGGCTGCTGCGCAGGCAAAAATGGAAGCCCTTCAAGCAGGCACATACAAACGGCCGGAAGAAGACCCTAATGCGGGAGTATCTGATGAAGAACTATTGAAGAGTATCGAAGCACAAATGCCTCTATTAGAGCGGCGTGCTAATTTCAAGCCAATTTTAGGCTGTGAAATGTATGTAGCTCGACGTTCCATGAAGTTAAAAGAAGGACGTCAAGACCAGGGTGGTAACCACTTAATCGTTTTGGCCAAAAACGAAAAAGGTTATCACAATCTTATCAAACTGGTTTCAAAATCTTGGGTGGATGGCTTCTATATGAGACCGCGTACAGATCATGCCGAATTGGAAAAACACCATGAAGGGCTCATTATTTGTTCTGCTTGTATTGCAGGAGAAGTTCCATCAAAAGCTCTACGTGACGACATTGAAGGTGCAGAACAGGCGGCCTTGTGGTTTAAAAATATCTTTGGAGATGACTACTATCTTGAACTTCAGCGACACGAAGTAAAAGATAAGACGATCAAAGCAAACAAGGAAACTTTTGGCTTACAACAACGAGCAAATAAGGTTCTTATTGATATAGCTCGTAAACACAATATAAAACTTGTATGTACTAACGATGTACACTTTGTAGAAGAAGAGAACGCAGAGGCGCACGATCGGTTAATATGCCTTTCTACCGGAAGAGACTTGGACGATCCGAAAAGAATGATGTACACCAAACAGGAATGGTTTAAAACGCAACGGGAAATGAATGAGATATTCTATGACATTCCCGAAGCTATACAAAATACGAGTGAGATTTGTGACAAGGTAGAGATATACAACATTGATCACTCGCCTATTATGCCTAACTTTGCCATCCCTGAAAGTTTTGGTACAGAAGAAGAATATCGCCAACGTTTCACTGAAGAAGATCTTTTCAAAGAATTTACTCGCGACGAGAATGGAAATGAAATAATGAGCGAGGAAGAGGGCCGCAAAAAGATTGAGAATCTTGGCGGCTACGACAAACTCTACCGAATTAAGTTTGAAGCTGACTATCTTGCAAAAATATCCTACGAAGGAGCTATTGCACGATACGGTGAACCCCTGAGTGATGTGGTAAAAGAACGCATCAACTTCGAATTGCATATAATGAAGACCATGGGTTTTCCGGGCTACTTTCTCATAGTGCAAGACTATATCAATGCCGCACGCAAAGAATTGAATGTTAGCGTGGGACCAGGACGCGGTTCTGCCGCAGGAAGTTGTGTAGCCTATTGTTTGGGAATCACACAGCTTGACCCTATTGCCTACGACCTGCTGTTTGAACGTTTCCTCAACCCCGACCGTATATCTTTGCCCGATATTGATGTTGATTTTGATGATGACGGACGTGGACGCGTTTTAGAGTGGGTTACACAAAAGTATGGAGAAGAAAACTGTGCACATATTATTACATACGGCACGATGGCCACAAAATTGGCTCTCAAGGACGTAGCGCGTGTGCAGAAGTTACCTCTTGCCGAAAGCAACCGCCTCTGCAAACTCATTCCCGATAAACTTCCCGAAGGACCAGACGGGAAATCGCCAAAAATGAACTTAGATAATTGCATAAAGGCAATACCTTGAACTTCGTGAAGCAGAGACGTCTCCCAATCCGCTCATGCGCGATACCATCCGTTATGCTCGCATGCTAGAGGGAAATGTACGCAACACTGGTGTACACGCCTGCGGATTTATCATTTGTCGTGATAAAATCAGCGATTGGGTACCTGTATCTACTGCTGAAGACAAACAGACGGGAGAAAAACTCCACTGCACGCAGTATGAAGGCCGCGTCATTGAGGAAACTGGGCTCATCAAGATGGACTTCTTGGGACTAAAAACTCTGACGATTATTAAGGATACATTGGAGAATATTCACGATAGCCTTGGTATTGAAGTAGATATTGAAAAGATACCTCTTGATGACGATGAAACTTACGCGCTCTTCAGCCGTGGGGAAACGATTGGTACGTTCCAGTTTGAATCTCCTGGTATGCAAAAATATCTACGCGAATTGCAGCCTAACTGCATAGGCGACCTTATTGCGATGAATGCTCTCTATCGTCCAGGACCTATTGCTTATATTCCTTCGTTCATTAAACGTAAGCACGGTGAAGAACCTATTACTTACGACTTACCTTGCATGGAGAAGTATTTGAAAGATACTTATGGAATCACCGTTTATCAAGAACAGGTGATGTTGCTGAGTCGTGAAATTGCCAACTTCACCCGTGGAGAGAGTGACACATTACGCAAAGCTATGGGTAAGAAGCTCATCGATAAGCTAAACCATATGTACCCCAAATTCATCAAAGGTGGAACAAAGAAGGGCTATGATGAAAAGATACTGGAGAAATATGGAATGACTGGCGCGCCTTTGCTTCTTATGCCTTCAATAAGAGTCACGCTGCTTGCTATGCCTGGATAGCTTATCAAACAGGCTATCTGAAAGCACACTATCCCGCACAATTTATGGCAGGCGATATGAACTCGTGGCTAACGAATATCACAACACTCACAAAGTTGATGGACGAATGCAAACGCTTAGGAATAGATACCTTAGGTCCAGACATCAATGAATCGATGATGAAGTTCAGCGTCAATCACCATAGCCAAATTCGTTTCGGACTTGCTGCTATTAAAGGTTGCGGAGAGGCGGCAATGAAAAATATCATTGCCGAACGAAAGAAAAATGGGGTATTCAAAGATATCTACGATTTTGTGGAACGTATCGACCTATCAAGTTGCAACAAGAAGAACATCGAAAACCTAGCAACAGCAGGAGCTTTCGATAGCTTTGGCATAGCTCGTGAACAGTTTGTTGAAAAAGGCGAAAATGGGGAGACCTTTATTGATATACTTGCTCGCTACGGCCAACAATTCCAGATGGAGAATAACACAGCCCAAAATTCACTCTTTGGAGACTTCAATGCCATAGAAATCTCTAAGCCTATGATTCCTCAAGGCCTCCCTGAATGGAGTAACTTAGAGAAACTCAACAAAGAACGCGACCTTATTGGCATATACATTTCAGGACATCCGCTCGACAACTTCAAAGTTATTATCGAGAAAATATGTACAACCAGAATGCCCGAACTAGAAGAAGTATCAGCCTTGGCTAAGCGCGATATCACATTTGGCGGCATTATTACCAATGTACGAACAGGTTTCACAAAAAAAGAATGGAAATCCCTACGGCTTTGTTACGATAGAAGATTATAGCGGTAGTGGTGAGATTGCATTCTGGGGAGAAGACTGGGCTCGCTGGAGTGGTTATATGAACATTGGTAATTCCGTATTCATCACTGCCTTTGTTGGGCCAAGACGTTACAATCAAGATGAATACGAAGTACAAGTCCGAAAAGTAGAGTTCTTAGGTGACGTGAAAGATAAAATTATTCAACGCATCAATATAACTATTCACGTGAATCGCCTAGACCAAAACACCGCAACAGAACTTGCTTCAATAATGAGCCGCGATGAAGGCCATACTGAAGTTATATTCCACGTTTACGACGATGAAACAAAGATGAACGTCCAGCTGATGTCGCAAAGTTGCTTTGCACTTGTAGATACAGATCTCATCACTTTCCTAGAAGAAAGTCCTTGTTTAGAATATGAAATTGGATAAATGGCATTATCTTTGTCCCGCATACATTGAACTAAAACAAATATAATATGGAAAAAATTATCACCGAACAGAATTTCGATGCAGAATTAGCATCAAAGCAACCTCTTGTAGTTGACTTTTCAGCCACTTGGTGTGGTCCTTGCAAAAAGGTAGCCCCAATTATGACTGAATTGGCAGAAGAATACGAAGGCCGTGTTACTGTAGGCAAGGCTGATGTTGAGGAATGTGCAGGATTGGCTGCTCGTTATGGTATTGCTAGCGTTCCAACAATCCTATTCTTCAAAGATGGAGAACTTGTCGACCGTATGGTAGGTGCTGCTCCCAAAAGCAAGTTTGCTGAAAAGTTTGACACACTCCTTTAAGACATGGCAAGTTTTGAAGAAGAACTCCAGCAAGACGAGCTCGATGACGCACAGACTGTTGCCTTTATTCAACAGCAAATACCGCAGGAGCTAAAAGAGAAGTTCACTGAAGAACAACTCTACTACTTCCTAGATGTCATCACTGAATACTACGCTGAAAGTGGTATCCTTGATGCAGAGCCCGATAAAGATGGATTCATAGATATCGATATTGAAGCTATTGCTGCTTACTTAGCAAAAACAGCTAAACGAGAACATATCGGTAATTTTTCCCCCGAAGATCTTATCTTCATCGTAGAAGCCGAAATGGATAGCCATTCTATAGACGAATAAAAGCATAAATAAAAAAGACCACAGCCTATATGGCTACGGTCTTTTTTATTTTATATCATCGCATCTTACGCCTTTTCGTAAATATCCTTATCCTGTCAGCTGACATCCTTATTGTATTTTCAAATGCAATAAGGAAATTTGAGAGTTTGTAAAAGGAGATGCATAATACTATTTATTCATACACTATAAAGCTACCTGCAAGCCCTCGTCTCTTTATAACAAACCGAGAAAAGCTTGCAGGTAGCCAACAAGTAAAATAACTGTTCGCTCAAAGCCTTATTTGAGAGAATTCAAAAGTTCTAATTGATTATTGTCAATAAGATGCAAAACAAGTTCTCCGAAAAGAGTATTAGCCCAAGCAAACCAAGTACGTGTAAACTTAGAAGCATCTTCTTGACGATAAGCTTCATGAATAAAATTGGTTCCAGCATCTGTGGTAATGAGGCGCTGTAGAGCTGCTTTAATTTCAGTAGAATCAGTAGAAGTCATAGCCAGCATAATGTCAGACATAGGCCAGATATAGCCAATTCCTTCATGAGGACCGCCAATACCTTCACCTGCTTTCCCCGAGAAGAAATAAGGATTAGATTTACTCCAGACGAAGCGACGTGTGTTTTGATAAATGGGATCATTGACGGAAACGTCAGCTATGTAGGGAAGAGAAAGTAGTGATGGTATATTTGCATCATCCATCAATAGATGAGAACCAAAGCCATCAACTTCAAAAGCATAAACCTCACCAAAATCAGCTGTTTTCACGACTGCATATTGCTTGAGAGCAGCTTGCACTTGTTCCGCCAACGCTTGGCAACTATCTGCTAAAGCCCATTCTTTGTTCACATCGCGAAGGATAATAGCCGCCTTGCGAAGACAACTCACGGCAAAGAAGTTTCCGGGAATGTTATAAGGGAACACCGTACAGTCGTCGGAGGGGCGGAACGATGAAGCTATAAGGCCGCAAGGTTTTCCAGGATGCCCGTAGCCACTATTGGATTGTGTGTCGTGCATTGCGTGCGTACGACGCATAAAAAGATATGGAGAAGTGCCATCCATACGCTGCTGAGCACGCAGAGTTGTAAGCACCTCTCGAATGCAATCCACCCAAAGTTTATCGAAAACTGTCTTATCCCCCGTTGCCTTCCAATAGCCATAAGCCAAGCGTATGGGATAGCATGGAGAGTCGAGCTCATACTTACGTTCAAAGACGCCTTTCTTCATTTCAGTGATGTCGCCCGTCCAGTTGGTACTCATCGAATCAGGAGATTCCATGAAAGCATTTGCATAAGGATCGATAAGCAAACTCCGGAACTGGCGGCGCAATACACCTCGAATCAAACGAGCTAACTTGGAATCTTTGGAAACAAAACGTAGGTAAGGCCACACTTGAGCACTGCTATCACGCAACCACATAGCAGGAATATCTCCCGTGATAACAAACGTGTCGTCGTCGCCATCTGATGTTTTTCCATAACGAACCGTGGTATCCAAGGTGTTGGGAAAACACTGCGCAAACATCTCACGCACTTTGGGTTGAGTGATACGTGCAGAAACCGTTTCGATACACTTCTCCACTACGGGAGAACTAAATTTACGTTGTGAAAGTTCTGGGCGCTGGGCTGAAATCGACAGCGACAAGAAGGCTGCAAAGCCAAACAAGTGATATTTCATAAGAGATTCTTTATCTTTGCATTTGCAAATATAGTAGAAATAATGATAACGACAGTCATATTTGATTTAGATGGAACTTTGCTTGATACTCTACAGGATTTAGTGGACAGTGTAAACTTTTCCCTCTGCGCTCACAACTTTCCAAGCGTTCCCTCTCTGAGATTCGCATGTTTCTGGGCAATGGCTATAAATATCTCATCTCACACGCCGCGCCAGAAAATACATCAGAATGTAAAATTGCAGAAGTTTTAGATACTTTTAAGTCGTATTATCAAAAGCATTGTTTGGACACAACCGAACCTTATGCAGGTATTCAAGAAATGCTCCAAAACCTAAAAGAGAAAGGTATAAAGATGGCCATCGTTTCTAACAAGGGAAACGATGCTGTGAAAGAATTAGCTCATCGTTTCTTTGAAGATTGCATCCCTATCGCCGTAGGTGAAAGTGCAAAAGTACGGAGAAAACCCAATCCCGATACAGTGTGGGCAGCAATGCAACAATTAGGAAGTGGAAAGAACGAGAGTGTCTACGTTGGTGATAGCGAGGTGGATTTTGAAACAGCAAAAAACGCAGGTATCCCTTGTATCTCTTGTTCATGGGGCTTTCGCGATGAAACCTTTCTGCAAGAGATAGGAGTTACTACGATTATTCACCACCCTGCCGAGCTACTAACATCGTTATAGCCCTAGCTATTAACGAGTTGCTCAAAAGCAGGAATCGTGATTCTCTGCCTGTTACTTTCTAAGAGCCCTTTTGCTTCCAATTTGCGCAACATAAAGGAGACACTTAGGCGCGTTTCTCCGAGTTCTTCGGCCAAACGCGTCATTTTTATTTTCAGTTCCTTTTTTCCAGCAGGACGCTGTGAGCGGTGCAGAATAAACTGAACAAAACGCGCTTCTATTGTTGTAGCATAATTTTCCCACAGCCTACGCATATATTGTTGCGACTGCCAACAGGAAATATTCAGAAAGTTGATACGAAACGTTGGGAAGTCAAACAGAAAATCGCGCACCGCTGATTTTGTAATCTCAAGCAATTGAACTTTCCCTGCAGCATAAACACTACGAAGATAGCGTGTCTGAACACCAAAAAGACATTCTGGTTGAATCACATGAGGAAGATTTATCCATTCCGTGAGCTGATAGCCACGATCTGCACTCGACGTGTACGTACAGACCTCTCCTTCTACTACAAAAATAAGACTTTGACAAACGCTCCCTTGCTCTACAATGCAAGCCCCCTTCGTTTTTTGCACAAAGCCGATCTTGGCTCGACCTGCAATAGCCAACACATCTGCACGTCCCATTCCCTGCCAAAGAGGGAGTTGCAAAAGTTTATCAAAAATAAAGCTCTCTGAAGGCGGAGAAGATAAATCAACTCCATGAGGTTGCAAGTCTTTGCCAGATTGTTTTTCCATCATCATTCTACTATATTTTTTTCCAAGCCTGGCGACATCCAAACTTGTAGTTTTCCATTCTGCTCATAAATCAAATAAGCCTTCAGTTCAGGATGCTTACTCAGTATTTTCTTTGCACCATCCAGACCTAACACCATAAAACTTGTGGCGTAGGCATCAGCCGTGGCACAATCGGATGCAATAACAGAAGCAGACAGCAAACTATGCTGCACAGGATACCCCGTACGAGGATCTATCGTATGAGCATAACGATGCCCGTTCTTCACATAAAAATTGCGATAATTCCCACTAGTTGCCAAAGCCTTTCCCTGAAGATGCATTGCAGACAAAACCTCATTTTCTCCAACCAAAGGACGCTGGATCCCAATAGTCCACGGCTTTCCCTCAAAGTTTTTTCCATGCGTTCGAACCTCTCCGCCAATCTCTATCATATAATCGCTAATTCCCAAACGATTAAACAAACGTGCCACACAATCCACGCCGAATCCTTTGGCAATAGCTCCACAATCGAGCATCACTCTCGGGTCTTTTTTCTTCAACATTATACCATCTAAACTCACTTTGTTAAAACCCACGAGTGAGCGCAAACTATCCACTTGCAACTTTGTGGGCAACTGCTGATTTTTGAAGCCGAATCCCCACGCATTTACCAAAGGAGCCACAGTGATATCAAAAGCTCCGTTAGTTTCCTTCGATATGTCTTCTGCCAAGGAAAAGACCTCCCGAAAAAGCTCATCAGTCTTTGAGTCAGTCCCCGCATTGATTTTCGAAATCGTAGAAGTTGGATTAAAAATGGACATAGAATTATCCACACGGTCCAGTTCTGCAAGAATCTCTTTATTTAGATTGTGATCATATTTATACTTAATATGATATACTGTTCCAAAGATAGGGCCTTCGTCGTACTGCGGAACAGCTGAGTTCGATTTTCTAAGAATAAAGATCGTTGCTACAGTGAGTGCAAGAAAAAGGAGAACACCCCATTTGCTACGCCAAAACTTGCCTAAAGGAAAAGGGCCAATCATTCTATCAAATATTAAAATAAAAGTTCTTTTACCGTTGCAAAACTTCTATTCCGTACACATCGCAACCGTAAGAAAGATGTTGTACAGAAACTCTTGTATCCTAAATATCAAAGACTACATTGAAACTTCCTCCCAAGCCATTCGAACCATACTTACCGAAACCAGGGACATACCAAGCATTATCTACAGCCGTTTTACCTTCATGGAGCCGCAGCTTATAGCGAACCGACCAGCCCACATGAAAAAACTTCCAGATCTTAGCCTCTACACCAAACACCACCTCACTCCACAACATATTTCCTTTGATGCCTGATAAGTTGAAAGGAACTGTTGTCCCATAAATAGGGTCTTTCAAATCGGGAGCTGAGAGATCAAACTTGTAAGAAGTATAAGCAAAACGAACACCTCCAAAGAGACGATTACCAGAATGGGAATCTCTCAGAAAGTTATAGTCCACTCCTAAACGGAAATACGGAGAAGCTGTTTTATACTTAATGTTTGAAGTATCGTCTGTATGATTACTGATTCCCAGACCTAACTCAGCTGTTGGGAAGAACCGATTTTTGAGATTTAGTCGAAACATACCCTCATATTGCCCATAGGGAGTAGCCAGCGCCATCACAGTTCCACATAAATCGTACCCCACACTGCATCCAGTCCAAAAAGGCTCTTTTTTAGTGGCAGTTTCAACACTGTCGAACGTGGCTGCGTCTGAATCGTATCACGCTCCATTGCAGTGGCAGAAAGGTCACAACTACTGAGCAGTACGCAAGAAAATACGAAGGTTCTCAATATTCTCATAATTCACTATAGGTCTAACTAAACTCACACTATCTATCGTCACAGGCATCACAGAGATGTTGTGTGACGACCAGCGCACCGTTTGCAGCGTGTGGAAGATGCTCAACGGACAATCTGCACTCTCAAAATGCTTTTGGTTTGTTTTCTCAATCCAGATGGTATCTGTTGCACTCTGTCCTTCAGCATTAGAAAAATGAAACAACAATGTATCCATATTCCCAGCATAGCTCAATGGAAGAACAAAGGATTTAATATTTTGTGCCTTATTGAGCAGTATACTATCACTATGAAGTGGTGTGATAGTCAATGTATCTGTCAGTGTAAACGGCGTTTTTTTATCGGCAGAATACAATCCGCACGTCATTTCCACAATGTTATCCAGTGGACAATCTATATTGCTACACGCTTCTAATATAAACAAGGAAGCGATGAAGGGGAAAATTTTACCTATATTCATCGTATGAAATCATTAGAGCAGCAAGGTATCCCAAATCTCACTATATTTCTTTCTCTATCTGATAGTTGTTGCGGCCTTCAGCATTGCGAGAGATAAGTTCGCCCAAGAAGCCAGCGACAAAGAGCTGAGTTCCAAGAATCATCATAGTAAGAGCAATGTAGAAATAAGGAGAATTTGTCACCAAAGGAGCAGGAACACTCTGGCAGATAGCCACTAATTTCACACCACCTACAACTAATACTGCAATAAAACCAAGGATAAACATCAGACTACCTAAGAAGCCAAAGACGTGCATAGGTTTCAAGCCAAAACTATTAAGGAACCACAGACTCAACAAGTCCAGATAACCATTAAAGAAACGGTTCCAACCACCAAACTTAGTTTGTCCAAACTTACGAGCTTGATGCTGTACTACCTTCTCTGCAATCTTGTCGAAACCAGCATTCTTTGCCAACCAAGGAATATAACGGTGCATTCGCCGTAAACCTCAATGTTCTTCACAACATCTCGCCGATAGGCTTTTAAGCCGCAGTTAAAATCGTGTAGATTCTTAATACCACTCACTTTTCTTGCAGTAGCATTGAACAGTTTTGTAGGAAGTGTCTTAGAAATGGGATCATAACGTTTCTGCTTATAACCCGAAACGAGATCATATCCATCTTCTGTAATCATCCGATACAATTCTGGAAGCTCATCTGGGGAATCTTGAAGATCAGCATCCATTGTGACCACAACATCTCCTTGCGCCTTGCGGAAGCCACAAAACAATGCGGGCGACTTACCATAGTTTCGGCGAAACTTAATACCATGGACATTGGTATCTTCTTTCGAGAACTTCTCAATTATATTCCATGATTCATCCGTACTACCATCGTTAACGAAGATAATCTCGTACGTGAAATTATGCTCCTTCATAACCTGACAATCCAAGAATATAAGTCGGGCAAACTTTCAGCCTCGTTAAAGAGAGGTACTACTACTGATATATCCATTATATTTTTATATATTACATTAGAATTCAACGAACTATACTCCCATACCTCGACGCATGGTAAATAGTCCAATAAAAATAGAAATTATGGGATCAACGAAGAACGTTAGAGAAAGCACTGACGAAGCCCAAACAGAAGCCGGCAAAATGCGGAAAGCATCAGCCAATTGCTGTGGTGTTGTAGCACCAGTGAGCTCGTAGAGATTTGACATTCCTCCTTGCTGTTGCATTTCTTGTAAGAATTGTTGACTATGAGGCTGACTAGCAGCAAACAGAAAAGCATCTGCAAATACACCATTATCAAAAAAAGGCAAACCACATGTATAGGCCCATTGCTATCAGTATGCCAGCATAAATACCCATTAAAAGACAATGAACATAACCTTTCCCAAATGAGAACGGAGCGTTGCGTTCTGTGATTGTCTCTCTGAATCTGACACAAAGGAAGGCGCCAACGAAAGGACTGGAAAGAACAAGTAAGAATCCCAACATAGAAACTTGCGAATAGCGTAGACCTACGGCATAAACTACCAAACTAAGGAGACCATAAGTCCCCAATAGCGCCCCATTTTGAGCTGCAAAGGCGTTTATTTGCCGCCAATCCCATTCGTTTTGTTTATCTTCTAACATGATTTTGCAAATTTAATGCAACAACTGTGAACTACAAAATTTTACTTCGTGAAGGAAAAACACAAAAACATCAGAGAAAACTAAGTTTTAAAGCAAAAGCTATGCAAAATAAATAGTACATAGAAAATAACATGTGCTACTGAAAATTAGCTATACTCCGTACAATCTTCTCATCAACGCTCTTTCTTTTTTAATTTTTCCAGAAACAAGAAGAAAACCGACAAATCATTCTTAGAAGAGAGGTGTCGGACAGCACATCATCTTTGGTCACTATTATTTCATGAAAAATGTATAACTTCGCATCCCAATAGAAAAGGCTTATTAGAATGTATATCAAATATTTTTTTCTTATCGTCCTGTGTCTGCTGTTTAAGCCGCTTGACGCCCAACACCTCCTGCAAACACCGACACGCGCGGAAATCATTTTGCAACCGACTCTATCGAAAAAGAGGACGTACCCGAGGGCATTTATGCTTGGACCATTGACAGTCGTTTCGGTTCTGTACGCCCTGCAAACTATGACACCATCCCTCATCTCTTTCCCAATGAAGCATTCACAGAAGGAATAAGAGGACACTATAACTTTACGGGCAATTTGGGAGCTCCGCGATTGAGTCGCATCTTCACAGATCGCACGGAGAATAGTTTTCGCGATGGACAATTTCTATTTTCTCAGCCTTTTGATTTCTTCCTTCGTCGCCCCGATCAAGTCCTATTCACGAATACCAAATCACCTTTTACCAATCTGACTTATCATGAATGTGGCAATAAGCAGAATGGTGAAGACCGCATCAGTGCTCTTTTCTCAACCAATGTAAATCAGCAGTTAGGTTTGGGCTTCAAGCTCGATTATCTCTATGGACGTGGCTACTACGATAGTCAAGCCACATCTGCATTCAATGGTACGCTCTTCGGTTCATACCGTTCTGATCACTACTCCCTTCATTCGTTCTTTGCAGCCAACCATTTGAAGAATCGCGAGAATGGAGGTATCGAGACCGATGCTTATGTAACAAGTCCTGAGTCTTTTCCTACGCGCTATGACACGGATGATATGCCCATCAATTTGGCTCGTAGCAACAGCAAGCAACAAGATAATACTTTCTTCCTTACCCATCGCTACAGCATTGGCCTGACACGTTGGACAGACAAAAACGGAAAAGTTATATCAACGCGGGCCGATAGAGCAGCAACAAAAGTTACGACACTCACAGATTCTATCCAACAAAAAACAAATGTAGACTCACTGAAACTCACTCCCCACTTTGTGCCTGTCACCAGTCTGATTCACACGTTGCGAATGGACTTCAACAACCGCCGCTTTATCAGCGATGCAGCCAATGGTGGACGTAGTTTTTTCAACGATTATTATCTGAACAACGATTCGGCGCGTGATAAAACGAATTATACGCATGTGGAAAATTTAGTGGCGTTGGAAATTAACGAGGGCTTCAATCGCTGGGTCAAAACAGGCATGCGGCTCTTCGCCAAACACGAATACTATCGATTTACCTTACCCGACACTACGGCAAGCGGTATACAGTACGTGCAGAAATACTCAAATCATTACATCACCTTGGGTGCGCAACTGATGAAGAAGCAAGGCCGCGTGTTCCACTACGATGTGTTAGGCGAAATCCGCAGTAATGGTTCAAATTGGGGAGAGTTTAACATTGAGGGCACAGCAGATGTAGATCTGCCTCTCTGGAAAGACACAGTATCTGTACGCTTAGATGGTTTTATTCGTAACGAGCAACCCAATTTCTACTTACGCCATTTTCACGCGCGCAACGCCTGGTGGGAGAAAGATCTCGACAATCAATTGACAGTGCGCCTCGGCGGTAGCCTTTCTTGGAAGAACACGTGCTTTTCCTTCCACCTGCAAAACATTCAGAAGTTGGCCTACTTCGCTGAAACCTTAACTCCGTCGGACTTTACCAACAATGTGCAACACTACACTCATAGCATTGGTGTGCGGCAAAATAGTGGTAGCGTGCAACTCCTTACGGCCTCCTTGCGCCAAGACTTTCACTTGGGCATTCTGCATTGGGAGAATGAACTCATATATCAGGCTACGACCGACAAGGACAGCTACCCTCTCCCTGCCTTTTCCGTTTGGACCAATCTCTATTTGAAATTCCGCTTAGCACGTGTTCTGCAAACAGAATTAGGTGCAGACATGCGCTATTTTACCAAGTATTACGCACCTGCTTACTCGCCCATCATGGGACAATACGCCATACAAGACCCTAACTACCGCATACAGTTGGGCAATTATCCGATGATTAACGCTTATGTTAATTTTCATCTCAAGCGCACGCGATTCTATGTAATGGCAAGTCATGTCAACTATTCTAGCGGTGCAGGTAATCCATTCCTAGTGCCTCACTATCCGCTCAACCGCCTAGTTCTGCGCCTCGGCATTAGTTGGAATTTTATCAACTAACCGTATTTCGGGATTAAGTAACGAAGAAAAAAAAGACAACCGACGCCCTGCTTCATAGCTCAATAACTCACTGTTTATGAGCGTTATAAAGCAGGGCGTCGGTTTCCTTATTGTATTTCAAAATTTCCTTATTGTGTCAGCTCACACAATAAGGCTGTCAGCTGACGCGCTTATTGTATTTCAGACAGTTCAAAGCCTCTTTCTTAACTGCATAGAACGGAATTAAAAAAGAGAAAGAAAGAGAGGACGATATTAAAGTTCCAACCAATTCCGATAGAACTGACGAGCATGCTCTTTCCACTGCCATAGGATTCGCCCATTAGGGTCATCGGCTTCATAATAATGTTGAGGCGGTAGAATCGATAAACCTTTGGCCAAGTCCCGCTTATATTCATTTTCCAACGTATGAGGTTCGTATTCCAAATGGCCAACAATAAACGTGCTACGATGTGCCGCATCATAGGCTACCCCTACTCCACTTTCTTGGCTTTCCGCTACAATCTGCAACTGAGGTGCAGAAAAATCAGAACGTCTCACTTCCGTATGTCTACTGTTGGGCATAAAGAACGCAGGCGAAAGCCCACGCATGAGAGGGCACTTATCATCGAGTACATCTTGAGAAAAAACACCGAAACACTTTGCCGTTTTGTCATACTTTGGAATGCCATAATGGTGATAAAGGCCAGCTTGCGCGCCCCAGCAGATATATAAAGTATTGAGCCGTTGGCGGAAAGCCCAGTCCATAATCTCACACAGTTGCGGCCAATATCGCACTTCCTCAAAAGGCATCTGCTCAACAGGAGCACCTGTAATGATGAGCGAAGGAGCAGAAGAAAAGTGAAGTTTGTTGGACAATATCGTTTCTATATCAACATAATACGCCAGGATATGTTCAATCGGCGTAGTTTTATAGGTTTGCCCTGCTATGCGCACAGGTAACAAAAGCACATCAGTATCGGGAAACGACAAAGCGCGAGCAATATCCAGCTCCGTCACGGCCTTTTGCGGCATAAGATTGAGGAGCAAAACCACACGAGCATCCGTAGGAACAGCCCAGAGGTTGTACTCTGCTACTGCGTATCCTTCAGCCTGCAACGTTTCCACAGCAGGCAATCCTTGAGGAAGTCTCAACATTTTTTATTTAGTTTTTATGTGTTCTGTAAATCTGCTTTCAACTGGATGCAGAAAGTAGTTCCGTGGTTGATTTCGCTTGCTTTCACAAAGATATGTCCTTCGTGATATTCTTCCACAATACGCTTGGCAAGCGACAATCCTAATCCCCATCCGCGACGTTTCGTGGTGAACCCAGGTTTGAAGACACGTTTCCAACGTTTCTTAGATATACCTTTTCCCGTATCTGAAACCTCTATATTTACCACTGCTCCACGCTGACGCACACATATATTGATGTGTCCAACACCAGCCATAGCATCGATGGCATTCTTACATAAGTTCTCAATGACCCATTCAAAAAGTGGAGCATTAACACGAACAAAAACAGAAGAAGCAGGGAAATCTGTAGTTATCTGTACCTTATCAGAAGTTCTGCGCCCTATATATTCCACCACACGTGGTATGATTAGACACAAATCCTCATTGACCAAGGCTGGAGCAGAACCAATTTTTGAAAATCGTTCAGCAATGAGTTGTAAGCGCTGCACATCTTTGTCCATCTCCGGTACTAAAGCCTCATCGGGATAAAGATCTTTGAGCATTTCCACGCCCGCCATGAGCGAAGAAATGGGAGTGCCCAACTGGTGAGCTGTTTCTCGAGAAAGTCCCACCCATACTTTGTTTTGTTCGGCCCGCTTACTACTCAACAAGGCCAACAGAGCCACAACGATAAACAAGGCCACAACTCCCAATTGAATATAAGGATAAAGCGCCAAGCGGCGTAGCATCAAAGAAGGTTCGTAGAAGATAGAAAGTGTGGTTTGTGCACCCGCACCATCCAAACTCATCTTCATCGTGTAACCTTCGCGCTGCATTTGCTCCACCTTCTGCTGCAACCGCAAAAGCAGCTGTTTGTGGGAAGCAGTATGCGGTTCGGTAATAGCTATATCTATGGAATCTTGCACCAAGCGATTTTTCCAAAAAACAAAGCCTCCATCGTCTTCGATATTGCGGGCAGCCAAAATGTCGCCCCGACTGTCCTGCACTATCACGGGAATAGTATTGTTTCCATTGATAACCTTCAGCACTAAGTTTAGATCCGTATTTTCATCGGCGCGCGTTAGCGAACGCATGGCTTCGGCCCAAACTTCCATGCGCGATTGTTCCTCACGCGTCAAGTCGCGCACGAGCAAATTACTCACCAGCAACGATACGGAAGCTATGAGAACGGCAGCAACAACAAGAGCCACTTTAACATGGCTCATGGATAAATTATTTAGTACTGGTATCTTCAATGGATTTATTGATATTTTCTATATAGTTCAGAAGTTCTTCGCGGCCCAGTCGACTTTCACTACTTGTGATAAAATGAGGTGGCAATTCTTCCCACTGCTCACGTAAAGTAGCTAAAAAGGTATCGACATTTTTTCTTAGTTCACCCTTCTTATTCTTATCAGCTTTTGTAAATATTATACTGAAGGGAACACCATTTTCACCCAACCACTCGATAAATTCCAAGTCGATTTTCTGCGGTTTCAAGCGAGAATCAATCAGCACAAACAGATTCGTGAGTTGCTCGCGCTCTAGCACATAGAAAGAAATGATATTCTGCAATTTTTCTTGGTCTTTCTTGCTACGCTTCGCATAGCCGTAGCCAGGCAAATCCACAAGATACCATTCATCATTAATACGGAAATGATTGATAAGCATTGTCTTTCCTGGAGTGGAAGAAGTCATGGCGAGCCCTTTGCGCTGTGTCAACATATTTATAAGCGAACTTTTCCCTACATTACTACGTCCAATAAAAGCGTATTCTGGGATGTTGCTCTTGGGGCATTGGTCTGCACGACTATTACTAATCTCAAATTCTGCGGAATTTATCTTCATAAAGCACTACTATATTTGCAGCAAAGATACTAATTCCAAATTGTTTTTTTAACTTCGCAGTGAAAATGAATGAAGTATATCCCTCTAAACTTTTAGAACGGACAGTAGGAGAATTCTCAAAACTTCCAGGTATCGGACGGCGCACTGCCCTCCGGCTTGTCCTGCATTTGCTCCGTCAGAAACCCGAAACAGGGCATGCGCTTTCGGAAAGTCTCAGCCAGCTCATTGATGGCGTGAAATACTGTAAAGTTTGTCATAACATTTCCGATACAGACATTTGCGACATCTGTTCCAATCCGTTGCGCGATCAATCAACAGTTTGCGTAGTGGAGAACATCCGTAACGTCCTGAGCATTGAGAACACGGGTATTTATCGTGGACTCTATCATGTGCTGGGTGGCATCATCTCTCCCATGGATGGTGTCGGCCCTAATAATCTAGAAATCGAAAGTTTGATAAAACGCGTTGAAGAAGGTGGGATTCAAGAAATCATCTTCGCCTTGAGTCCAACAATGGAAGGCGATACGACAAACTTTTTCATTTCTCGCAAGCTCGCTCCTTTCAACGTACGCCTGACAACTTTGGCGCGTGGCATCAGCATAGGCGACGAATTGGAATATACTGACGAAATCACATTAGGACGTTCTATCATAAATCGTGTAGAATTAAAACAATGAAATTTTTACGACTCTTATTTTTCAGTATGTGGTTACTGGTGGGGCTTTGGTGCCTTTCCTGCGAAACCAATTTTATTATAGAAGGATTTTTGGGGCATAGCCCGATGCTCAACTATATTTTTTCCACGCTCTGCGTTATTACAGCTGTGGGAGGCTCGTGGCTGGCATGTCGACTCTTGGCTTTTCCGCGCATCAAACAAGAAGTGGAAAAAGATACGACAGGGAAAGCTTTGGAAAAATGGAGCCTTGTTCGACTTGCCATCAATTCGTTGGCCATTTTTCCCAGTGCCATTTGCTACTATGGCTTGGCAGACACAACGGCTCTCTATTGTATGCTCCTTGCCCTCACTGCATCCCTCTTGTGTATCCCTAAAGCATGAAACTTTCTATCATCATAGTGAGCTATAACGTTAAGCATTATTTAGCACAATGCCTAACGTCTATTTGGCGATCCGATGAAAAGGATGTGGAAGTATTCGTAGTGGACAATGCCTCAAAAGACGATTCCATTGGCTTCTTGAGAAAATCTTTTCCTGAGAGAGAATATCCGTTGTTGCATCTCATAGAAAGCAAGAAAAACTTAGGGTTTGGAAAAGCCAATAACCTTGCACTCAAACAAGCAACAGGAGATTACATCCTTTTTCTCAACCCCGATACAGTTCTCACTGAACATACGCTATCCGACTGCTTACGGTTTGCCACGACACACCCAGAGATAGGTTGCCTTGGAGTGCGTATGCTCAAAGATGCAGGAGGCTTTGCTTTTGAATCACGCAGAGGTTTACCCACTCCATGGGTTTCATTCTGCAAAATGACGGGATTGGCAACGCTTTTCCCCAAAAGCCGCATTTTTGGAAAATACTACATGAGATACCAAGATGAGAAATCTGCACAAGAGATTGACATAGTTTCGGGTGCCTTCATGATGATGAGCCAACAAGCGGCGAGAGAAACGAAAGGATTTGACGAACAATTCTTTATGTACGGAGAAGACATTGACCTATCTTATCGTGCACTCAAAAGCGGATATAAGAATTTCTATCTTCCCACAGAAATTCTCCACTACAAAGGTGAGAGTACCCAAAAGAACTCGTACAGATATGTCCATGTCTTTTATGAGGCCATGCTTATCTTCTTCCGCAAGCATTATCCCCAAGCGCGTTTGTGGCTTAGCATTCCTATTAAGACAGCCATCGTGATAAAAGCAATCATAGCTTTACTCCAGCAACAACTCCGACTCTTTCGAAAATTTTTATTTCCCGCATCTGGGTCACTCTTAAATAGCTATCTCTATATAGGTAGTCATGCCAAAGAAATAAAAGCACTGGCCGAACGAAATGGACTTGAACTTACTTGCGTGGATAAAGTTCCAGACGAAATTGAGACAAAATATACCATCGTTTGTTTCGATACAAGCGACTATTCATTTAGTTTCATTCTAAACTTTTTCAGTAAGAGTTCACACCAACAATACATTGGTCTCTTCTATCCTGAAGAAAAGAAACTAATCACAGGCGGAGAAATTTTTCTATATGAATGATACAATCCATTTGAGAGCTATTGAGCCTGAAGATTTAGGCTTTCTCTACGAAATAGAAAATGACCCAAGCATCTGGAGCGTGGGAACTCCAACAGCTCCTTATTCTCACTATGCTCTCAAGCAGTACCTAGAAAGTCAACCGCAAGACCTTTTCCAAACAAAACAATTGAGGATGATTATCGAGAGAGAAGGGAAAAGTGTAGGTATCCTTGACTTGTTTAATTACAATGCAAATGATGGACGGGCTGAAGTAGGTATTTCAATATTAAAGTCGGAACGTGGAAAAGGTATCGCAACGCAAGCTCTCAAGAAACTGGAACAACACGCTCGACGATTACTGAATTTACACCAACTCTATGCCCTCGTCTCCACTAGTGCTAATCCTAGCTCAAATCGCGTTTTTGAAAAAAGTGGGTACAAGAACATAGCCACACTTCCACAGTGGCATTTTATCAATGGCTCGTTTGAAGACATCAGCGTTTTCCAACTTTTTTTAGATTAAATTTATTTTTTCAAAAAAATATTTGGTAGTTTAAAACATTCCTCTTACCTTTGCACTCGCAATCAGGAAATGAGAGCAAAACACAAAAAGGTGCGTTAGTTCAGCTGGTTAGAATGCCTGCCTGTCACGCAGGAGGTCACGGGTTCGAGTCCCGTACGCACCGCAACAACATTTCAAAGCCCTTGAAAGTCAATCACTTTCAAGGGCTTTTTTCTTGGGGTCTCAATCGGGAGACCAATCTAATGACACACCGTGATGCGTTCTGATACATTGCGGTTTGCTGTAAACCACCCTCTTATTATATTCCTGTCTGCAAATAGCCTTTTCCCACAAATCGCTGTGTTCATGTTTTGACGAAATACCCCAATAATTTTTGCATAGTCCCCTGATTGATACCGACAGGGAGACCAACGGTGTAGCCCACAGTACAATACGCATACTGTGGGCTACACCGTTTTTGTTCTATACCTTATTATAGTATGTAGGCAGAATACCAACTCTTATCACCCCATTATTCATTCACGCAAATAAAGTTGGTCTCCCCATTGGTCTCCCGAAACGTTCAGCCTGTTACTTTTTCTTTCTTTCATCAAAAGTTGGCAGTCGGTTGAGGTCTGTTTTGGCTACTAATTGGCAGTGTTATTCTGGCTCCAATATATGTTCAATTGGTTTTTCTTTGTTTGCTCTAAAAACAACAGTAAATCGTTGCTTGCCTTTCAAGAATGTAATATGGGTTTTATCTTCTTTTTCAATAATTGTAAATCCATCGTTGTGGTATGTGTTTTTGTATGGATATTCGGCATCCTTGCTTTCATTGGGAGTTACAGCATAGACTTCTTCTATTTTCATAGATTCTACTATCCTGTTGTTTCTTATCTCTTCTAAATCTTTTCCGTATTTCTTTATCCACCGTCGTACGTCATAACGATCCACTTTTAGGATAGCCCCAATTTCTACTTTATTCATACCTTCCAAATACATGATAATAGCTTGTCGGCATTTGTCAATTTTGGATTGCGTAAACTCTGGATAAAAGTTTCTATTGCAGTTTTTTTGCACAAAAAAACGTTGCCTTTCTTTGGCTTTTATGTTTGATTATTCCATTTTTTGACAATATCTTCCTCTTTGTTACAATAAGGACATTTTTATACCGTGATTTCCCATATTTTTTTAGAATTATTTTTCTACAAAAATATGCATAATCTACAAAATCTACAAATTTATACAATATCTAAATTGTTAAAAACTGTATATCTGAATATAATATATTGGTTTACAGTAAAAATATATTCCTTGCGACCTCGCTGTCACTTTTTTTATGGTATGATAGAGGCGATTTTTGCCATAAAACTTTTAAACCAACCATTTAATATGTTAAAAAGAAACATATTTAATTAAAGAAATGGAGCTGCAAGACCCTGATAAAGGCTGTTGCAGGAAATCGAGTGAAATCTCTTCCTTGAAAGGAGAGGTAAAGAAAAAAAGCCTCTGAACGCTACTTTACAGTTGCAGAGACTTGTGAACTTCTCAAGGTATCTCGTTCAACACTGTATCGGATGACAGTCAATAACGATTTGCCTGCAAAACGAGTCTATCGCCGATTATTATTTGCGGAAAAAGATATTAACCAATTATTAATCACTAAAAACGAATAAAAATATGAAAAAAAACAGATGCGGGTTATGGACTTCATAACCAGAGAGCGAGTATATCGCTTTCCAAACGAGTGCGGTAAAAGTACGTTGGCAAAATTCCTGCATTCTTATTTTCCTGAAAAGGTGGTTGATTCTCTTTTGGCTTCATTTGAAGTCAGAATTGATACGAGGTGCTGCTATAAAGGTGATTATGCAGCAATCTTGGCATTCAAAAGCAAAAACGAAAAAATTCGTGATGTTAGGATGGCACTCTTTAACCCCGACACAGGAATGATTGTCCGTGACGGAGACGGGGATGCGCTTATCCAACATACCAAAAAACAGAACTCCCATGTGGAATACGAATCTGTTCCGTGTGGTGACAAGTATTATTCTCTTGCGTGTGAATTAATCGAGGGGTACGCCCTAACATTTCTACCCACTCTCTTTGGTATGCAGAGAATCAATGGGGCAAAACATATTGGCGTGGTAACATCTCCTGTTGATGCGTTGGTTATGTCAATCATAGATCCACATCGTACGTGGCTGGCTACCGGGCATGAGGGTAAGTTTGGTATTGCATTATATCATCCTAACGTGATACAGGATTTGCGTGAAACGGGTGTACGGGTTACGCTTTATCCTGAATTTGACGGAGAGGCAGAAGCCGAACAAATAAAGTTCCACTTGTTGCAAAACAGGATACCAGCCGATGTCTATCCACATCTTGATTATCTTAAGAATTGTGAGTTTGTGGGACATCGTAAGAGCATTGCCACCATTGCCTTAAAAATGATTGACATGCAGTTCTCTTACAGCGATATTATGCACGCTCTACGGTTGGTTGACGAACAGGATATATTTCATTATTAAGCACAGGAGCACGGGGCAATTAATATCAAGGTGGTTGCCCCGTGTCAATGAAACCTACCAAGTCGGTTCTTTGTATCCACCTTGATAACGTGATTAGCACAATAAAATATTAACCCGATTGCAAATGATGTTCTGATTATCTGCAATCTAAAAACAGAACAAAAAAATGAGAAAAACAATTAATAGCAATAAACTGCAGTTTGATACAGTAAGATTTAGTACAAGTAGTGATAACATTTCATTGATTGAGGGTAAAGAGCATCTTTTCAAGCATACACTTGATATGGAGACAGGAGAATTGTCAATTATAGAGTTTAACTCACAAGCCAATCACAACAATCGTGGGCTTGTGCCATTCTCCCTCTATATCCATGCCAACAGACAGTCTAAGAGAATGACCATAGAGTTCTCCTCTAAATTGCTGTTGGAAGATTATCCCCTACTTATATCAGAGGACACCTTTCCACAAGCATTACGGAACATAGAGGGGTTGGGTATCTGCAAACTTAATGTGGAAGCCATTATTGAGGATTGCTCTTTCAATAAACTCCATGCTACAAAAGATGTGGATATGGAACTCACAGAATCCATACTGAATACACTGAATCTATGCACAGGCGACTATCGCAGATATAACTGGAAGCGTTATATGGGGGAAAGTATCTGTTTCAAGAAAGATGTAAAGACAAGAGATTGTCAAGAGGAACTGAACATCTACAACAAAGAAATGGAAATCCTCACAGGCAAGAACAAACCATTTCTAAAAATGGTGAGCAACCCGACAGAAATTATGGCGCATTATGAAAAGAAGACAAGGTTTGAACTGAAAATGGAAACAAAAAGGATGATTATGAAAAAGCTGAAAATATCCGATACATCATACTACAATGTCATGCGTGGCAATCCGAATATCCTATTGGAACAGTTTGATTGCATATTTACTCCCTCTGCCAATAGCAAGGCTGCTGATACATCACTTATTAATGGTTTTACCGACTATACCTTGTTCTGTACACTCTGTTTTCATAAATTCAACTTAAAGACAATAGAGCAGGATATAAAAGACATGAGACTGTATGGACCACATTCACGATGTGCGTTGGGACGGGCAATGAACAAAGTAAAATCAATGGCTCATGCTTGGAAAAAACAGTCCACGAATGCCAATAGCATTATTGAGGAAATCAGGGAAAAACTGGAAAGCAAAAGCATGAACTAAGGCTAAAGATATGGTATTGGGAGTGTGTGGTAATTAACCAAATGATTGACACTCACTATAAATGAAAGCCTTGTTACAAAATATGACAAGCCGTCATATTATGCGATTCCAATCAGTACCAAATCACTTGAAAACAGTAAATGTACATGATATTGAGAGGAACGATTCTTGAAAGAAAAATGATAGAATAAAAAAAGTATTGATATGTCTAAGAAAGATTTTTTCTATTGTAAAGATGTAATCAGATTCTCCTTGAAAAATGCCACGAAGCCGATTTCCACAATCAGGCTTCGGGTGAATCTGCATGGTGAAAGACTGACATTCTATCTGCCTGTCGAGTACAAGATACAACCCAGACATTGGGACAAGGAAATGGGGTGTGCCATAGAGGACAGCAAACGGAATCCCGACTTGAAAGGGAATATACGGCTGCAACTGATATTACGCAATATCAACAAAGAGATTGAGAAAACCACCAATGCCCTAATCAAGGTGTTGGAGGAAATGAAATTACACGAAATCTATCCTAGCGTGGATACAGTGCGGACAAAGTTGCGTGAAGAATTGAACCAAGCTACAAAGGAAAAGCGGATGTTTGCAGACTTCATCAGCTTCATGGAATATTACATTTCCCTCTGTAAAGACGGAACTATACTGAACAGCAAAGGGGGAAGACTGGCAGCAGGTACAATACAGAGCTATGCTTCAACTCTGAAAATCGTAAAGCAGTATTGCGTCAATAGGCGAGTAAAGTTGAGATTGGACGGTGTAACCGTGAACTTCTACAATGACTTTGTGAAATTTATGAATGAAGCCAGCCATTCCCGTGGAAAATACAAGCCGAATGCGATAGGAAAATTCGTCAAGAGCATAAAGGCTATGTTACGGTATGCCTACGAGAACAACTATACCGCCAATGACGACTTTAAGCGCAGAGAGTTCAAAGTGTATAAGGAAAATGTGGAAACGGTCTATCTGACGGAGAAAGAATTGGATAACCTCTACAACCTTGAACTCAACGAGGGAGAATCTTGTGTAAGGGACAGCTTTATTGTATCAAGTTATACAGGGTTGCGCTATTCTGATATAGCACGCTTACAGCAGAAACACTTGGACTTTGACAACAAACTGCTGACGATTGTAACCCAAAAGACCAATACGCTTGTGGTAATCCCCATGCACCCTAAAGTGGAAGCCATTTTCCGCAAGTATGGAAACCAACCGCCTGCCGTGCAGTCTAACCAAAGTACAAACAGAGTATTAAAAAAATTGTGCCGTAAGGCGGGAATCACTAACTTTGTCTCCGTGGTCGAGACATCGGGTGGAATCAAGCATGAGATTCCCCATGAGAAGTGCGACATGGTAACCAGCCATACAGCCCGAAGAAGTTTTGCTACCAATGCTTATAGGGCAGGAATACCGAGCTTGTCTATCATGCAGATAACGGGACACAGCACGGAAACCAGTTTTATGAAGTATATCCGAATATCCAAGGAAGAGAATGCGATTGCGTTAAGCAGGCATACATTCTTTCAACCAAATGTATAATACAAAAAAAGTAAAACAATGAACGATAAAGAATTGAAATACAGAAAGAGTATAGAGGAGTTTATCTTTGTTGCAGAATCCTCTACTGAAATAATATGCGATATTATTACAAACGAATTGTCCCTAAATGAGCATTATAAGGAAAAGACGGAGGTTAGGTTGAGGAATGCATTAGAGGTGTTCTTTAAGAATAATCGTATATATTATCCCGACAATAATATGTTTGAAGGGAAAATCGTGTTTAATCCTGAAATGATGCACGACTTGACTGCAAATGAGTTTACTTATAACGGGGTAACGTATAAGGAAGATTTCTCCGACTATGACGAGACACCAACCAATACGTATCGGTTGGCGCATGAACAGTATCTAAGGGAAAAGTATCATACAGACAGGTTTGACTACATGAAATCGGAAACAAACATAGTGGAACTATTCCAAGATGAGCAGTTTTTAAGAAATTATACACCGAAATTAATGGAGAGGGCAAGAAGCGAAACAAAGACTTAGATTGTATAAAAATATCATCCTTAAAGAAATATACAATACAACTTGAAACGGTTGTTTCCCGTTTGGACTCCCTTTCCGATAAAATAAATGTAAAGTGTGCCTTTGATATTAAACGCTGGGAAGAGTGTGTCCGAGACTATTCTTATAATCTTTTGATACTGCTGTCCAAGGTTGGTTATCCTGACTTCAACACCATAGACGGAGTGTTTATATTGAAAACCTTACTTGATGCTGTTGGCATTGATATGTCAATGGATGATACAGATAAGTTTATTGCTGCGGTAATAGGCTGTCCGATAAGTACGGTAACCACCTATCGGAACAAGTTTAATGAATGGGGGCGTAAAGCTGATGAAGCACGATTAAGTAAGTTGCAAACCATACAGGGGTTATCCGAAGCGTTGCTTAATCCTGACGGTAAAAATGAACAAAACCAAGTAGTAAAGAAATTCTTATCTTCTATTGGAAAAACTGTAAGAGACGCAAAAGAAGCAAGCAAGAAAAAGAAATAGTATGCCTACAAAGAACACCATACGCAGACATTATCTGATAATCCGCAGAATATTGCGGAATGATTATCCGAGCAAACATATCCTGCTTGAATATATGAAGCAATATGACGTGGAAGTTGGAGAAAGGACTTTCCAAAGGGACTTGGCAGAGATACGCAGCAACTTCGACATTGAAATCATATATGATGAAAAGAAGAACGGCTACTTTGCACAGACTGACAGTACATTGGAATTAGACAAGTTGCTGTATTTTATAGGATTGGCGGAAAGCTCGGATATTGCCCTCTCTACCATGAGGGACAAAAACAGGCTGCTGCAATATCTTGCTGTCAGCCCCGATCCCCGTGCAAAAGGAGTGGAACATATCGGGTGGCTGTTGAGGGCTATCCAAAATCAGACGGTTGTCCGCTTTTCCCATTATAATTACCAGTCGGGAGAAACCAAAGACTATACCGTCTGTCCCTACTTGCTGAAAGAGTTTGAGGGTATGTGGTATTTGTTTGCCTTTGTGGATAAGTTGAAATCGTTCCGTACATTCGGGTTGGACAGAATACACAATCTTATAATAACAGACGATGTATTCCAACGAGAACCTGCATTGGAAGAAACTGCCAAACGCTTTGATGATGTGTATGGGCTTGTCTATGAACCCGACAACAATCCGACTGCCCCGATAGAAGAAGTCAGGTTGAAGATCTCTCCTTCCATGTTGCCCTATCTCCATTCGTTGCCAATCCATTCCTCACAGATAATAGAGGATGATGTTATCACTCTGCATCTGATAATTAATCCCGAATTGGAGAACAGGATAATGAGTTATGGAGAACATATAGAGGTGTTGTCTCCGTTATCATTGAGGGAAAGTATAAAGAACAGAATACAAAAAGATGTTATCCAATTATAAATGAATTATTGCCAGATTATTTGCATGAGCCGTTGCAGCAATGTAACGGTATTTTTTGCCATTTTCTCGTCAGTGATGAAAGATATTAGACCACCGACTTAAACTGACGTACCCCTAATCTTACCTTTGCGGAAAAAACAGGCTTATATGTCAAAATTGATAGGAGGAAAGAAATCGGCAGGGGAACAATCGAAAAATTGTGCGATAAGGAAAACTTGGTGTACGCTGTACTTTATGTCAAATTTATCGATCTCCACCTGTCCTATGAAACTGGGTGAACATTCCAATATCGCAGCCAGTCCACGCTGCGATATGCCAAGTTCCTTTCGTTTCTCCCGAACCTTATTAATGACGAATAAATCGACCTTTGACTTCATAAAACCCTGTTTTCGAAATTGTAAAGTTGAAAAAAAGATTTATCTTTGTGCTTAGTAACAATAAGCACACATAAAAAGACATAAGATTATGGGTAAGAAAATAGTAAAAGGCGGTTGGGTGTATGACTATGACATTTCAGCTGAATATCGTAGAAAATATGACTGTGAACTTACAGATGTTCGCTACGTGTTAGGGGAGCAATTCGATACGGATAAACGGAATGTATTGATTTGCATCGGTATTAATCCCAGCATGGCAATGCCAAACTTCCTTGACCCGACATTGAGGAGGGTGCAAGACTACGCAAAAAGAAGCGGTGAATATGGAGCATGGTATATGCTGAATGTCTATCCCCAAAGAGCGACCAATCCGAACAACATGGATACGGACGATACTTACAACATGGAGATTCATTTGCGCAATCTTGCAGCCATAGAAGAATTATTGTCCACCATTGAACGGACAGATGTGTGGTGCGCTTGGGGTGCGGTCATTAACGATGCAAAACGGACATACTTGTCTGATCTGTTATTCGGAAACGAAGATAAGAACATACAAGGTATAATCAGCCTGTTCAGTGGGAATTGTCATTTCAAAGCATACGGAGCTACCACGAAAGGTTATCCTAAACACCCTCTTCTGATAGGAAAAGAAGTTAAATTGAGAAGTTTAAATGAAGTAGGATTGAAAAGATTGTCGGATAGAATTATTAATAACATTAAGAAATAACATCATGAAATTTAAGTATTTATTGGCTGCTTGTACAGCCTTTTTCTTGTATCTTGCAGTAATGATGATGAACTGCCCCAACCGACCCAACACGGTGATATTGTGGGGCTGAATATCAAAGATGCAAAGTATATCTATACAAGTGGAACTAATACCCGTTCTTCTTCTGCCCAATATCGACAGATTAAGAAAGACGGTAGAGACATGGAATTATCATGGATTGACAATAAGGGTGATACAATCAAAATAAATGATTTGTCTAAAATATGGGATATTAATAAAACGTATCTGATGACAAACACAGCTTTCGATATTAACTATAGACCATTACCCGGTGATCCTATTGAACAACGAGAGGGTGGATATTCCTATCTTATTGATAAAAAAACGGAAGCTATATATGATTTAGGCATAGGGTTGAATGGAGGGAATGCCATTACAGACAATAAGGGAAATATTTATGCTACAGATAATTCCTTTGGGTCTTTTTTGTTTAAGATTCATACGCAAGATGCATCTAACTTAAAATTGGAATTATATGCTCAAACACAAACACAGGATAAAATTCACTTTGTCATCAACAATAAAGGAACTTGTTTCTATGGCTACAGATATATCCGTCCGTCGTACGGTACGCAGCAGTTTATCATTTCTAATTTTATCCCTCAAACAGAATATGGAAATGCTTTTGTTTCTCACGACAACGAGGATTTATATCTCACGGCTGTGAGTGGAGAATATGATTCTTACAAACTTGTAGTTAGCAAGTTGAGTGAGAAACAAGAACTCCAAAGTCAAATTATGGCAGAAATGGAGTTCCTTGATTATTGGGGAAAGCCACAGCCTAATAATATACAAGTGAAATGGAACGAACGTAGGGCTACGATGCTGATAAATGTTTATGGACGCACATACGAATATATACTTGCAACAAGGACATTGACAGAAATCCCTGTTAATCTAAGTAGATTCTTTACTAAGGATTATTCCACCTATGTTACAGCAAATGCTTTATATGCACGGAAATCTGTGGATAAATTGGATATTATAGCATTAGAGGACTACAGTATCAAGGAATTGGACTTGTCAAGCAAAGGCATTGATTTTCGTTCCATTTATACAATGGACGGTTCTGATTTATTGTATTTTGCAGGTTTTCAATATAGTACAAGCCAATCTGTTATTGGAACGATTGATATAGACGGTAATGTGGAAATTACGGAATCAACACCTAATCCTATCACTAACATAATACAAATAAATTAGGGTATGAAAAAGCAGCTCAAACAATTAGAAGAATTTCATCGGGCTTTTGGCTTGTACATAAATGAACAGCCAACTTTGCGCATCCCCCAAGATTTGCATGAACTTCGTATGCGTGTGATGAAAGAAGAAGTTGATGAATATGCAGAAGAATACGCAATCACAGGAGATACAGAGGATGAACGGCTGCAAGCGGTAGCCAAAGAATTAGCCGATATAGCTTATACCTTGTTGGGAACAGTTGTCTCTCACGGTTTACAAGATGAATTTGAGCGTATCTTCGATGCGGTACATGAAAGCAATATGAGCAAATTGGACGAAAATGGAAAACCGATTTATCGTGAAGACGGTAAGATACTAAAATCAAGCCGTTACCATGAACCCGATTTGAGTTTCTTGAAAAATAAGAAATAATTTCTCTATACCAACCGCTATGATTATGAAAAATTGTAGCGGTTGTTTTCGTAAATAAACAAATCCTACGTCAGAAAATGTCGCAGGTCAGGTAATAACATTTGCAATGTATTAATCATAAAAATTAGAAAATATGAAATGCTTTGGAAGAAATGGATTAGAGGGAACTAAAAAACCGAATATAAAATCGGGATTTCCTGAATTGGATAAAATAACAAATGGGTGGAACAATGGCGACTTGATTGTTATTGCTGCTCGTCCTGCAATGGGAAAGTCAGCCTTTTGGAATGTCTTTATTAAAAGAAATAGCAGTAAAGAATAGAATACCTACGGCTTTCTTTTCTCTTGAAATGTCAAGTAATCAAGCTATAAACAGATTACGTATGGTATTAAGCAAAGTGGATGGAGCGAAAATAAAGGTTTACGACAATGGTTATACGGATACTTTAAACGAAGAAGAAAAACGCAGACTTGAAGATGCTGGAAAGCAAATGGATATTGCTCCTATTTACCTTGATGACTCTCCCTCTTTGTCCATACACGAATTATCCCAACAAGCAATCCGATTGGTTAGTGATTTTCAAATAAAACTGATTATTGTTGATTATCTACAATTAATGAACTCAGGACTTCTATTCTCAGATAGAAATGAGGAAATGGCTTATATTATACGTAGATTAAAAGCATTGGCTAAAGACTTGAATATCCCGATTATAGTATTCAGTCCAGTATATCGTAGAGAAAGTCGGGAGGAAATAGATGGTATACGTCCTCAATTAAGAGATTTACGTTGTGATGCCATTGAGCAGGATGCAGACATGATTTGTTTTATCCATCGTCCAGAATATTATAGAATTTATAATGATATAAATGGCAATGATTTACATGGTAAGGCAGAAATAATTGTTGCTAAAAATCGTAATGGAAATAGAGGAGATGTACTTTTAAAATTTAATGGAGGATATTCAAGTTTTGATAATTTAGATGAATAAGCCATAGTAACTCATATCCATAGAGCCATTATTCTAATTACGGAGCAGTAGCTCTTTTTTCTGTACCTACGTCTAATTCTGTCGTAAGCACTGACCTACCTTTGTTGCAAAAAATCCCATGCAAAGGAAAATATTCAAATTCAAGATAATAAGCAAGGAGGGTAATTGTATCCTGTCGCTTGATTATACTAATCTGACTAACGAGATTATCCGTTCAATCACGAAAAATCTAATCAAGATAGAACCTAACGAGAAATGCAAATTGCTGTTTGTAGGGAAAGAAGATTGCAGGCTTACATTGGAAGATGTCTATAATTTGTCGAGCCTGTTCCAATCGGTTGTAGGTTCGGGTTTGGTATGGGATATTATAGGAGACTACCTATATACGGGCGAGAGCCAAGACTTGGACGGTTACCTGCTTATTAACCCTGACCTTATCAATCAATGAGCAATACACTACCACTATTCCAACAATACACTCCATACGATACGGAGATTGTAAAGACCGCCACCCGATGCGGTTTGTACCTTATCGGTGGAACGGCAATAGACTTGCTGTGTAGGTATTACTCCATTCCGTTTTGGAGAAACAGATCTGATAATGACCTTGATTTTTGGACTTCGTTTGCCAATAAGGAAAGGGACAGGTTCGTCAAACAAGTAGGTAGCAAATTCGGGATTGGCGTAGAGGACAGTTCCGAATATATGGTTTCCTTAGAACTGGAGAAAGTCAAGATTGAGACTGACATACTGATAGATTATGATTGCACCAATACAAAGTTTGCATCTTCTATAAACGGAATTTGTGTAATGTCTCCTATATACCTGTTTTCCTCTAAGTTTGACAGATATATTAATACCGCTAACATTCAGCGCAAAAAGACCGATTTTTATGATTTAAGGACATTGCTGTCTATAATCGAAAAGACAAACGGCTTTGATGAACTTGAAAGCCATTTGTCTAATCGGGATTATGACCAGAGAGCCGAAGATATGCTCAACGGCATAATTGCAAGTATGTTATAAGCTGATATTATTTTCATCTTTCCTTTTTCTCCCTCTTTTCTTAACGTTTAAGAGGTGATTCAGATAGATACTGGGCTTAAAGTTTACAACCTTTTTAGCAGGAATATCAATCGGGGCGAAAGAAGTCGGATTCATCCCTTTCCTCGCAGCTTTCTGTTTGACGGAGAACGAACCGAAACCGATAAGGGTGATTCTGCCATTCTTTTTCATTTCATTGGCTACGATTTCAATAACAGCATTAAAGGCTTTTTGATCTTCTGTTTTAGTCAGCCCTGTTTTCTCTGCAAGAGCATTGCACAAATCTTTCTTGTTCATATTCTAATTCTATTGTTCGACAAGATTTTTTCAAGAATCGTTCCTTTGCATAGAAATATGACGAGCCGTCATATAGTGATTTGATAGAATATGACGTGTGTCTGCCTTGATATGACGAGTAGTCATATTGAAAACACGGGTCTCAATCTGGGTCTCAATTCTGTGGCATATTGTGATACCCAATGAAACAACAGGCAACAAACTTTCTTGCATCACAAGACAATCAATGTACCTGTATGTATCACTATATGCCAGTAAGTATATATGTTACTGCCCCGTACGCACCGCGAAAGAGTTGAAGTCTTAGCTTCAACTCTTTTTTTATTATAGAGCAAAAAAAGAATATCAAACTATAGAATATATGCAAATAAAAACTGATGCAGTGACTTGCTTGTCCACTGCATCAGTTTTGTCATCAATAAAAGAGTGTAATCTAAAAACTCTATATTACCAGATATCTACACGATTCTTTTTGGGAACAAAGAGCGGATCTTTGCTAGTGATATTAAATGCCTTATACCAAGAATCGATATGTGGGAGAGCACCATTCACTCGCCAGCGAGCAGGAGAATGCGGATCGACTTTATTAAGAACACGCAACTGCTCATCACGAATGTTTGAAGCCCAGATAAAGCAAAGCTCAGGAAAAAACGTTGCTCAGGAGTGAAACCATCAACAGTTTTAAGAGGATTCTTCTTCATTGCATTCTGAAGTGCTTGATACGCAATATTAAGACCTCCGTGGTCGGCGATATTTTCACCCAAAGTCAGTTTCCCATTAGCTTTCAAGCCTGGCAATACTTCAATCTTATCAAAGAAATCTGCCATTACTTTGGTACGTGCCTCAAAATTTTTCTTATCAGCCTCAGTCCACCAATTGCGTAAGTTACCATCTTTGTCGAACTGGCTACCTTGATCATCGAATCCGTGCGTCATCTCATGCCCAATAACAACGCCAATCGCACCATAGTTAACAGCATCGTCAGCTTCAGGATTAAAGAAAGGCGGCTGAAGAATACCTGCTGGGAAGCAAATCTCATTGGTGGTTGGATTATAGTAAGCATTGATCGTCTGCGGAGTCATGAGCCATTCTGTTTTATCCGTAGGCTTATTGACCTTACGTTGAATCATATCTGCCATCATAAACTCACCTGCACGAAGCAAATTCTCATAATAAGAAAGATTCTCATCAATTTGCAAATTGCTATAGTCACGCCATTTATCAGGATAACCTATCTTTACATAGAAATGATTCAATTTGTCGTGAGCTTGTGCTTTTGTGGCTGGGCTCATCCAGTTTTGCTGATCAATACGTTGTCCTAATGCAACCTTAAGATTGTTGACGAGTTCAAGCATACGTTGCTTGCTACTTTCTGGGAAATATTTCTCAACATAAAGTTTACCCACAGCCATACCCAATACGCCATTCACAGCATCAACACCACGTTTCCAGCGAGCACGGTCCTGCATAACGCCACTCATAGTGTGACTATAGAAATCAAAAAAGGCTGCACGGAAAGAATCGTCGAGCGCATTGGCAGCATCGTTCACAACTTTGAATTCAGCATATGCTTTCCAATCATCAAGACTCTTTTCTGCCAACAGCTTTTCTACAGCATGAATCGGTTCTGGTTGATTCACTGTCACCTCAGCAAAAGCAGGGAATCCTAATTGCAAGAAAAGGCTTCCCCAATCAATGCCCGGATAATCACTGAGCAGCTGAGCATAACTCATCTTGTGATAGTTGCCTTCTACATCGCGCTGCTTAGTGGCACTATAACTTTCTTTCGCAATGGCTGTTTCAATATCGAGAACAGCTTTCATCTTGCGTTCAGCAGTGGCTGCATCATTGCCTGCCATCTCCAGAATTTTCTTCACATAGTCCTTATAGGCATTGCGAATCTTTAAAGTTGCCTCATCATCGTTGAGATAATAATCACGGTCTCCCAAAGACAATCCACCTTGATTTATCCCCACCAAATTCATTTTTGCATTACGCAAATCAGCATCAGCATAAATGGAGAACGGCAGGACATCTATTCCACGATGTCCTAATTGTCCAAACATGAGAAGCAACTCAGTCTTATTTGTAGGAGCAGCCACCTTTGCCAGAACAGGTTTGATAGGCTCATATCCTTCTTTATTACGGCGTACACTATCCATGGCCAACTTATAAAGGCTACCAATTTTCTGCGCCAAAGAACCTTGCTGCTGTGGATGGGAAGCTAGTCCTTCAATCAGTTCGTGAATCTGCTTCTCGTTCACATCACTCAAATAATTAAACTGACCATAACGAGCATACTCTGGAGTCAGCGGATGATTTTTCATCCATGTACCACAAGAATACTCATAAAAGTCTGTACCAGGTTTCTTAGATAAGTCCATATTGGCCTTATCAAGTCCCGACGATTGAGCAAAGGCTGAACAAGCTGCCATACTCAATACAGGCATTAATGCTTTTAACTTCATACTATTATATTTTTAAGAAATGATTTTTCATTCTTCATCCAAAGCCGACAAGCGGTCGACGGCTGCTTCCCACTCCTCTTCGGCCGTGGCTTGCTGCTTTTTTACTTCGGCGTACTGTGTAGCTAAAGCAATATCTGAGGCACCTTCCGGAGTAGACATCTGTTGTTCCATTTCGGAAATACGCTGTTCTATCTCTTCGACCTTTCGTTCCCAATCTGCCACCTCTTTTTCTGCTTTACGTCTCAGCTTAGCTTGCTCTTTCTGCTGTTCATAACTAAGCTTTCCTGCATTCGGTTCTTCCTTGGTTACAACATCCTCAACAACAGCTCTCTTAGAAAGTTGATCAAGAGTATCAATATCTTTTGTTCGCAAAAATCATAAATACCGCCTATATGCTCTCGGACATTTCCACCTCCGAACTCATAGACTTTAGAGACCAATCCATCCAGAAAGTCGCGATCATGACTGACGAGAATGACCGTTCCATCAAAAGCAAGAATGGCCTCTTTGAGCACGTCCTTCGTACGCATATCCAGGTGGTTCGTAGGCTCATCCAAAATGAGAAGATTTACAGGTTCAAGCAAGAGACGAATCATTGCTAACCTACTTCGCTCGCCACCGCTCAGCACTTTCACTTTCTTGTCTGAGGCTTCACCGCCAAACATAAAAGCACCAAGAATGTCCCTAATCTTTAAACGAATGTCTCCCTTTGCCACATCGTCAATTGTTTGGAACACAGTTTTATTCTCATCCAGCAACTGCGCTTGGTTCTGAGCATAATATCCAAGTTCTACATTATGCCCTAATTTCAAGTGACCGTCAAAGGGAATCTCATCCATGATACATTTAACCAAGGTTGATTTACCTTCGCCGTTCTTCCCCACAAACGCCACCTTTTCTCCTCTCTTTATCGTGAGATTTACATTGTGAAAAACAGTATGTTCACCATAACGTTTCGTAACGTCCTCGCAGATGATTGGATAATCGCCGCAACGATTGCAAGGAGGGAACTTCAGATGAAGAAAACTATTGTCCACCTCGTCTACTTCAATCGGCACAATCTTTTCCAGTTGCTTGATGCGGCTTTGTACCTGCACTGATTTCGTAGGTTTATAACGGAAACGCTCAATAAAGTCTTGAATATCGGCAATCTCTTTCTGCTGATTCTCATAGGCCCTTAGTTGTTGTTCACGTCTCTCTTGGCGAAGCTCCATAAACTCGTTATACTTCACCTTATAATCCGTTATCTTCCCACAAGAAATCTCCATCGTACGATTCGTTACGTTATTGATGAAGGCGCGGTCGTGACTCACAAGCACAACAGCACTTGGACTTTTAGCCAAAAACTGTTCCAGCCAACGGATACTTTCAATGTCAAGATGATTGGTTGGCTCATCAAGAAGAAGAACATCAGGTTGGCGCATTAAAAGTTTGGCTAACTCGATACGCATGCGCCAACCGCCACTAAACTCACGCGTAGGGCGATCAAAATCTGAACGTTGAAAACCTAACCCTTGCAACGTGCGCTCTAATTCGGCATGGTAGTTGAGACCTCCCATCATCGTGAAGCGCTCATTATCATGGGCAAACGTCTCTACCAACTTCAAATACTCCTCACTTTCATAATCCGTGCGCTCTGCCAACTCTTGATTCTCTCGAGCTATACGTTCTTGCAACTGGCTTATATCCGCAAAGGCTTTCTCAGCTTCTTCTAGCACGGTGTGCTCATCGCTAAGCACCATGACTTGCGGAAGATATCCCAAGGTAGAACCTTTCTGCAAAGCCACTACGCCCGCTGTAGGCTGTTGCTCTCCAGCTAAGATTTTGAGTAAGGTAGACTTCCCTGCCCCATTCTTGCCAACCAGCGCAACACGGTCTTTGGGGTTAATAACAAAGGACACGTCCGTAAAAAGCGGACGTGCTCCAAATTCTATTGTTAGATTATTAACTGAAATCAAAATACTAGTAAGATCTTGCTATTAAGACTTTATATTTTGCAGGCTTGCCACTCACCATATCAACGCCAGGGTTAGATTGATCTACACCTATGGGGACGCAACGAATGGTAGCCTGAGTTTCTTCTTTAATGCGTGCTTCCGTCTCTGTAGTTCCATCCCACGGACAAAGGAAGAAACCACCATCCTTCACACGCGTTTTGAATTCTTCGTAGTTGTTACACTCGAAGATATGTTCATCGCGATACTTCTTAGCTTTCTCGAAGATATTTGTTTGGATTTCCTCCAGTAGCGTATTTACATATTCATCGATACCCTCAAACTGGCGGGTTTCTTTTTCCAGCGTATCACGACGCATAACCTCTACTGTTCCATTTTCCAAGTCCTTCGGTCCCATAACAAGACGCACGGGAACACCTTTCAATTCGTAATCGGCAAATTTAAGCCAGGACGTTTGTTTTCTGAGTTGTCATATTTCACGCGAATCCCAAGCTGACGAAGACGCTGAGCCAGAGCTTCAAACTTTTCATTGAGAGCTTCTAACTCTTCGTCCTTTCGGTAAATAGGTACCATTACGACCTGAATCGGAGCAAGATGCGGAGGCAACACCAAACCGTTATCATCGGAGTGTACCATAATCAAAGCTCCCATCAAGCGCGTACTAACGCCCCAACTAGTAGCCCAAGCATATTGCATCTTGTTTTCTTTGTCAACAAACTGTACATTAAATGCCTTACCAAAGTTTTGTCCCAAGAAATGGCTAGTACCACTTTGCAGTGCCTTACCATCCTGCATCATAGCTTCAATGGTATAGGTATCAAGCGCACCAGCAAAACGTTCTGTTTCACTCTTAACGCCTTGAACAACAGGTACTGCCATATACTTTTCAACAAAATCTGCATAAACTTTCAGCATCTGCTGCGCGCGCTGTTCTGCCTCCTCACGTGTAGCATGTGCAGTGTGTCCTTCTTGCCAAAGGAACTCACTAGTACGAAGGAAAAGACGTGTGCGCATCTCCCAACGCATCACATTACACCACTGATTGCACAAAAGTGGCAGGTCGCGCCAACTGTGAATCCATTTTCTATATGTATTCCAAATAGTCGTTTCACTCGTTGGACGAATGATAAGTTCTTCCTCCAACTTTGCAGCAGGGTCAACCACTACGCCATCGCCCGTTTCGTTGGTCTTCAAACGATAATGTGTCACTACTGCACATTCCTTTGCAAAACCTTCCACGTGTTCAGCTTCTTTCGACAAGAAAGACTTGGGAATCAACATCGGGAAATATACATTCTGCACTCCCGTTTCCTTAAACATTCCGTCCAGTGTTTGCTGAATTTTTTCCCAAATTGCGTAACCGTAAGGTTTGATAACCATACATCCGCGAACGTCTGCTTGTTCGGCCAAATCAGCTTTCACAACTAATTCGTTATACCATTTAGAGTAGTCTACACTACGTTTAGTCAGATTTTTTAATTCTGCTGCCATATTCTTTTTTAGTTATTTTTGCCTACAAAATTAACTAATATAATTGGAAAGTTCGTAGCTTTGCAACCAATTATAATATACAACACTCAAAAACGAAACATTATGAGAACGAAACTTTCAGTTATGTTGCTGTGCGTTCTAACGTTATTCAGCGGCTGTGACACATCCAGTATGACAAACAAAGCAAAAGGTGGAGCCATCGGCGGTACAGCAGGCGCAGCCCTCGGTGCACTGATTGGAGCTTTTGCAGGTAAAGGAAAAGGTGCTGCCATTGGAGCTGCCGTTGGCGCTGCTGTTGGTGGTGGAGCAGGCGTTCTGATTGGAAACAAGATGGACAAAGCTAAGAAAGCAGCAGAGATGGCCAATGCACAAGCTGAGGTAATCAAAGACTCACAAACAGGCCTTACTTATGTAAAGGTTACGTTCGACTCTGGTTTGCTCTTCGCTACGGGCCAGAATACTCTGAGCGCAGCTGCACAAAGAGATCTCAGCACTTTCGCTAAGAACCTTACCTCTGACATGAACTTGCAGATTTATGGTTATACAGATAACCAAGGTTGGAAAAATTCTACGGCAGAACAGAGTTCGGCAAAGAATCTAGCGCTCTCTGAGCAGCGTGCCAACAGCGTAAGTTCTTTCATTCTTAAGAATGGTATTCATTCTTATCAGGTGAAAGAAGTGAAAGGATACGGCGAATCTAACCCCGTAGCTAGCAACTCTACAGCAGCAGGTCAGCAGCAGAATCGTCGCGTAGAAGTATATGTTATCCCAAGTGACCAGATGATCAAAGAAGCTAAGCGTCAAGCTGGCGAACAATAAAAGACATCGACAAAATTCTAACGGCACTTATTCCTCCTTAGAATAAGTGCCGTTTCTTTTTCCCTTCTCTATGCTCTCTGCTGTTCAGACCTCATTTTATCATAAATATATAAAAAGAGAAAAGGACCTCCATTTCGGAAGTCCTTTTAACTTTCGGTGGGCGCTGACGGATTCGAACCGCCGACCCTCTGCTTGTAAGGCAGACGCTCTAAACCAGCTGAGCTAAGCGCCCATGAGATCAAATCTCATGCTAATATATCGGTGGGCGCTGACGGATTCGAACCGCCGACCCTCTGCTTGTAAGGCAGACGCTCTAAACCAGCTGAGCTAAGCGCCCGATATTTGAAATGAAGTGTGGGCGCTGACGGATTCGAACCGCCGACCCTCTGCTTGTAAGGCAGACGCTCTAAACCAGCTGAGCTAAGCGCCCTCATTTCTGAATTGCGAGTGCAAAAGTAGAGGAAATTATTATAACTACCAAACTTTTGCGCATTTTTTTTCTTTTCCTTACAAAATTTCCTGTTTAATGGCCCTTACAACCTCTTCAGCGGTCTCTTTCCAGATATATTCATCTGCATCTTTTCGCCCCATACCTACTCCACCGTGTCGATACTCCATTTTACTATGAAAATCCGAACGCGCAGAAGCATGAATCTCTGTAGCTCCAGTTTGTTGGAGAATTCTTGCTGCATTTTGGGATCCAACTCCGCTACCTGGCATAATTGTGATACGCCCCGCGGCCTGCTGCACCAATTGACAAAGAACAGGAATTCCAGCTTCAGCCGTTGCAGCTTGCCCAGAAGTAAGAAGGCGCGTACACCCTAAATCTATAATCTGTTCAAGAGCAAGATACGCATCTCGGCAAACATCGAAAGCTCGATGAAAAGTAACACTTAAAGAGCCAGCAGCATCCATCAGTTTCCGACAGAAAGCCATATCTATATCGCCCGTAGCAGTAAGTCCGCCAATAACAACACCATCCACTCCAGCTTCGCGCGCAGCAAAAATGTCGTCTATCATAATTTCCTGCTCAGCAGGCGTATAAAGAAAGTCACCTCCTCGAGGACGAATAAGCACGTGCTTACGAATCCCCTGTAATTTGCAAACAGCGCGAACAAGTCCTAATGATGGAGTGATGCCTCCCTCCTCAAGTCCTGAACAGAGTTCTACTCGGTCAGCCCCTCCACGAAGAGCCGCCAATGCACTTTCATAACTTCCTGTACATATTTCTAATTGTGCCATAGGGCAAAAGTACATATTTTTATTGTTTTCAAAGACCAAGACACGCGCCTCTTCCTTATTTATATAGCTTTTACAATAAAAACATGTAATTTTGCAGCACACTCTCTTTATTGTATTAATCATCACCGATGAAACATCTAAAAGACTTACAGGTGCGTGCCGTTGAACTTCTTCGTCCTGGCTACGCAGTACTCCGTCTGACTGACGAAGAAGTTTTTCCAGAAATGCAACCCGGACAATTTGTGGAGATTCGCGTTGACGGTTCGCCAGAAACATTTCTTCGCCGCCCTATCTCTATCAATTTTGTAGACCGCGACAGCAACGAGCTATGGCTATTGGTTCACGCTGTGGGCAAAGGCACAGAAATTCTCACAAAGATGCGTGAAGGCGACAAGCTGAATTGTCTTTACCCCTTAGGCCGAGGCTTCTCTATGCCTTCCGAACCTCATCAACGCCTACTTCTCATTGGAGGTGGCGTAGGAACAGCTCCACTTCTCTATTTTGGAAAACTCTTGCGCGAAGCCGGTCACGAGCCAGTGTTCTTGCTGGGAGGAAAGACAGAAGGCGATATTTTGCAACGCGAGCATTTTGAAAAATATGGTCGCCTTTGCTGCACAACGGAAGACGGAAGTCTCGACACAAAAGGCTTTGTCACGAATCACAGTGTACTACAAGAAGACTTTCATTCCATTTACACTTGTGGCCCAAAACCGATGATGAAGGCAGTGGCAGCCTTTGCTAAACAACACAATATCTATTGCGAAGCATCACTTGAAAACATGATGGCTTGCGGCTTAGGTGCGTGTCTTTGCTGCGTTGAAAAAACCGTGCAAGGCAACCGCTGCGTTTGCACAGAAGGTCCTGTGTTTGATATTAACAACTTAGACTGGTAAGATTATGGCACAGCTACAAGTAAATATAGGAAATCTCCAACTCCAAAACCCTGTCATGACGGCCAGCGGGACCTTTGGCTATGGCTTTGAATTTGCAGATCTTGTCGATTTAGACCGCTTAGGGGGGAATTATTGTTAAAGGAACCACCCTGAATCCTCGAGAAGGCAACGACTATCCGCGCATGGCTGAGACAGCACAAGGGATGCTCAACTGCGTTGGACTGCAAAACAAGGGTGCAGACTACTTTTGCACGCATATTTATGATGCAGTAAAGAATTTGAAAACAAACGTACTGGTCAATGTGAGCGGTTCTTCGCCCGAAGATTATGCTGAATGTGCTGCGCGCATAGCCGAATTGGACAACATACCAGGCATTGAACTCAACATCTCTTGTCCCAACGTGAAAGATGGAGGAATGTCCTTCGGAACTTCCTGCACGGCAGCCGCCAGTGTTGTGAAAGCAGTGCGTCAAAGATATCCCAAGACACTCATCGTAAAACTATCGCCCAACGTGACCGATATCACAGAGATTGCACGGGCTGTAGAAGCCGAGGGAGCGGATAGTGTTTCGCTCATCAATACACTAATGGGAATGAGCATTGACATCGAGCGCCGTTGCTCTCGTCTAAGTATCGGAACGGGTGGGTTGAGCGGCCCATGTATCAAACCTGTGGCTCTGCGCATGGTGTGGCAAGTGGCAAAAGCTGTAAAAATCCCAGTTATTGGCTTAGGAGGTATCAGCAACGCCACAGACGCTCTGGAATTTCTCATGGCTGGAGCTACAGCCATCCAAATTGGAACAGCTAATTTCCTTGACCCTGCAGTCACTATGAAAGTAATCGACGGCATCAACACCTGGCTCGACACCCATGGAGTAAAGAACGTTCACGACATTATAGGAAGCGTATAGGAAAAATACGGAGATACTTAATAACAGAAATGTGCTAATGTAGGATTTCGTTTTAGCGAAAGCAGATACATTAGCACATTTTTGTATGGTTCAACCACTTACAGAAGCACATCTATACTTTATCAATATGCCCCAAAGGGCAAATATACAAAAAGTATTATCAAACGAAACGAAAAACAAAAATAATTGCAAGAAGCTAAAATTTTCCCTTTTTCTGTTTGGAGATAAGAAAAGAAAAAGCATATATTTGCAGCAACAAGTTAAGGGAGCTGCGGAACACCTCCAAGCCCCACAACTTAGACATATTTGGCTGCATCGGTTTGATCGGGATACTCATCAATAATTACTAGAAATACCGAGAATGCTTCCTTCGTCAATGGCGGGCCGACACGTTTCGGCGGGGTCGGATTACAGAGACGGAGTGGCGCTCAAATCCTTATTTTAGCTCGGAGTTTCATCACATCATCGATGCAGCCTTCTTTGTATCCTCTTCCTAACGTCCCTCCCCTTTTCTTTCGTCAAGACAAGCTCTCATCCCATCTTTTCTTTGCTAAAAGTATTGCACAATTAGGTTCGTCAGTTGCAAAGACAAGTAACAGCCTTCTAATTTTCGGTATTATTATTTGACAAACAACTCTCGCATTCCAGCTCGCAAGCAGATGCTTCACGTCAAAAAAATGAAGCCACACTATCATTTTTCTCTTTAAGAACCGACTCAACAGCTCAAAGAGTCCCACTTTTCTCTCCTAAAAAGTCGTTTTTCCCCTTATTCCGTCCCAAAATACAATAAAGGAATCAGCTGAAATCTTATTGCATTCAAAAATTCCCTTTATTGTGTTTTTCAATTTCTCAAGGAGAAAATAAAATTTGTAGTATAGAAAATAAAATTTGTAGTATAGAAAATAAAATTTCCCCTTGAGGAATTCAAAATAAGTTTATTTTTGGTAATGCGTCAAAACAGCGTTAGTTTCGATTGCAGGCAAAGAAATTGATTTTTTTAAGCCACTCTCGAGGCAGTAGACTGCGAATTTATTTGACATCCACAAAGAAACAGAAGGGTTTATAATGCAAGCTCCCCAAAGAGAAAAGAACCTCCCGTACACCTCTGTCATGTTTTAAGAACCATTTCTCGCCAAAAGAAGCACATCTCCATTTTGCCTTTTTCTCATAAAAAAGTAACTTCGCAGACAAACCAAAATTCAGCATGGACAATTATATTGTTTCGGCACGTAAGTACCGCCCACAAACGTTCGACAGCGTTGTCGGACAAAAGGCACTTACCACGACACTGAAGAATGCCATCAGCAATGGTAAGCTGGCTCATGCTTACCTTTTCTGCGGGCCTCGCGGTGTGGGGAAGACCACTTGTGCGCGTATCTTTGCCAAGACTATCAACTGCCTCAGTCCGCAAGCCAGCGGAGAGGCCTGCAACGAATGTGAAAGTTGCCAAGCGTTCAATGAAGGGCGTTCGATGAATATCTTTGAGCTGGACGCGGCCTCCAACAACTCTGTTGACGATATTCGCCAAATTATAGAACAGGTCAATACACCTCCACAAGTGGGGACATACAAAGTCTTCATCATCGACGAGGTGCATATGCTCTCTCCTGCGGCCTTCAACGCTTTTTTGAAAACTCTGGAAGAACCACCAGCACACGTTATCTTCATTCTGGCAACAACGGAGAAACACAAGGTTCTCCCAACGATTCTGAGTCGCTGCCAAATCTACGACTTCAACCGCATGGAGATTGCCGACATCGTTGCACATCTCAAAAATGTGGCTGCCAAAGAAGGCGTACAAGCCGAGGACGAAGCTCTAAACATCATTGCACAAAAAGCTGATGGTGGTATGCGCGATGCCTTAAGCATCTTCGACCAAGTGGCAAGTTTCTCTGAAGGCGACATCACCTACAAAAAGGTGATTGAAGACCTCAACGTGCTGGACTATGATTATTACTTCAAAATCACAGACGAACTATTGGCCAACAATATCACGCAGGTGATGCTCACCTTCAATGATATTCTTAGAAAAGGTTTCGATGCCAATATCTTCATGGGTGGTTTAGCCAGTCATTTCGCGAACTGCTCGTTAGCCAAGATGCTGCCACACTACCACTTTTGGAAGTGGCCGATAGCGTACGCCAGCGATATGCCGAACAAGCTCAGAAATGTAAAACTAAATTTCTCTATAAGGCGCTCAAACTCTGCAACGATTGCGACATCAACTACCGCACCAGCCGCAACAAACGACTGACCGTGGAAATCACTCTCATCGAGGTGGCGCAACTCAGCTCTGATGATGCGCCAGGGTCTGGGCTTGGCCCTACGAAGATTTTAAAACCCATTTTTAAGGCTGTGTCTGTTCAGCAACAAACGCAAGCCTCCTCTGCTGCCCCTGCAGCAGCTTCCCAAGCAACAACTCCACAACAACCAAAGCTGCAACAGCCTGCCACACCCGCTGCGCCACAAGCAAGACCTGTGGCCAAGACTCTGTTGCGCCGCACTGTTTCTTTGCGTCACGCGCAGACAGCCTCACAGTCTTCGCCCACTCAAGAGACTTCAAAACCTTCTGCTCCGCGCTCCTATGGCAACGAGGCATTCACGGAATCCAATATGCTCTCAGCGTGGGTAGCTTTTGCTCAACGCTTGCCCATCGAAGAGGTTGCGCAGCAAGGGCGTATGAAGATGCTCGTCCCAAAACTCTTGGAAGGCGGCATCATAGACGTTCCCGTTGAGAATGACATGGTCATGGCGGACTACAAACGTTTGCAACCGAAGATAGAAGATTATATCCGTAGCTACTTACGCAATGACAACGTACGTCTCCAACTGAGACTCCTCCCGCCCAACCAACAAAACCGGCCGATTAGCCGGCGCGAACAGTTTGAGGCCATGTGCGAGAAAAGCCTTGCGTTCAAGAGTCTTTGCGAAGAGTTGAAACTTGATTTAGCATAACAACAAAACAAAACATATCCCACATGGAAAAGATTGAAAACAAGTATGTAACCGTTTCTTACGAACTTTTCACAAAAGACGAAGAAGGAAAAATCGAACTCGTTGAGAAAGCTCCCGTAGAGCACCCCTTCCAGTTTATCACAGGTATGGGAGTAACTCTCGAAGCTTTTGAAAACAATGTTGCCAACCTCAATGAGGGTGAAACATTCGATTTCACCCTCGATGTGGAAGAAGCCTATGGTCCCTACGTAGAGGAACACGTCATCGAATTAGACAAAGATATTTTTACCATCGATGGACATTTCGACAGCAATACTGTTTACCCTGGCAACGTTATCCCCCTTGTGAATGAGGACGGCAATCGCTTCCAAGGACTTGTGCTCGAAGTGAGCGACACAAAAGTAAAAATCGACCTCAACGACCAGCTGGCAGGCAAAGAGCTTCGCTTCAAAGGTCAGGTGGTTACTTCACGCCCCGCAACAGAAGCAGAGATGAAAGAAATGCTCGCGATGATGGGCGGTGAAGAAGGTTGTGGCGGCAGCTGCGAAGGTTGCGGAGGCGGCTGTAACTGCGAACATTAAGAATTTTTCTATTCTCGGATGATGTGGAAAAGCCTAAACAGTTAGGCCTATTTGATTCATCCGAGAATTTTTATATTTCAACCCATGAACACATTCGGTAATATCTTTCGCTTAACCACCTTTGGCGAGAGCCACGGGCCAGCAGTAGGCGGCGTTGTCGATGGAATGCCAGCTGGCATAGTGATCGACATGGATTTTCTACAAGCAGAACTCAACCGCAGAAAGCCTGGACAGAGCCGACTGACCACACCGCGCAAAGAGAACGATACAGTGGAACTCCTTTCAGGTGTCTTCGAAGGAAAATCCACTGGTTGTCCTATCGGTTTTATCGTTCGCAACGAGAATCAGCATTCTTCCGACTATGACAACCTAAAAGATATTTTCCGCCCATCGCATGCTGACTACACTTATTTCTGTAAGTATGGTATTCGCGACCATCGTGGTGGCGGCCGCTCTTCGGCACGCGAAACTATCTCCCGAGTGGTTGGAGGAGCACTGGCAAAGATGGCGTTGCAACAACTCAATGTAGACATCATTGCCTACACTTCGCAAGTGGGCGGAATTGCATTAGAGAAAAACTATCAGCAATATGATTTCAGTGAGATAGAAAAAAATGCCGTGCGCTGCCCTGATCCACAGAAAGCAGAAGAGATGGCTCAGAAAATTGCAGCAGTAAAAGCTGAAGGAGATACCATTGGTGGGGTGATTACTTGCATTATCAAGGGCTGCCCCATAGGATTGGGAGAACCAGCCTTCGAGAAACTTCACGCTGCACTCGGCGCTGCGATGCTGAGCATCAATGCTGTCAAAGGCTTTGAATACGGCGGTGGTTTCGATTGCGTGAAATATCGAGGTTCAGAACTCAACGATATTTTCTACACAAATAAAGAAGGGAACATTCGTACCCAGACAAACAATAGTGGAGGCATACAAGGCGGTATCTCCAACGGTGAGGACATCTACTTCCGCGTAGCCTTCAAGCCCGTCGCTACCCTCTTGCGTGAACAAGAAACAGTGGACACGAAAGGCCAACCAACCATAGTGAAAGCACGCGGGCGACACGATGCTTGTGTCTTACCACGAGCTGTCCCTATCGTTGAAGCAATGGCGGCGATGACCCTCTTAGATGCCTATCTCAAGAACAAAACGACGCGCATATAGAAGAGAAATAAAAAAAACAAACTTTTTTTCACACTTTTTTTCTTGCAAAATTGAAAACCTTACCTTACATTTGCGAAGTAAACATAACCAAATTACCGTGAGGTAACGTGTTTAGTTAAGTCTAGTTTAGTTTTTGTGTTGGTTAATGGAGGCTCCGAAGAGACGGATGACCTCCATTAATTTGCAAAAAGACTAAAAGTAAAATGCCTCATAGATATCTTACAACTTGGAATAAACAAAAAGTATATCACTGCTTAGTTCTCAAGCTGTGATATACTCATTTATAGATAAGTGTCCATTACCTCTCTACATTCAACGAATCAAGACTTTACGACCATTGATGATATAGAGACCAGGTGCAAGATGGTCAGAAGAAGCAGGAATGCCTTGAAGTGAGACAACTTTGCTATACGATTTATTCTTGAAATAAGAAATACCAGTAGTTGTGGCATGAAATGAAAAATGGGAGATTCCCAACTGATAGTTCTTTTTCTCAGAGATTTCCGTATTCACCAAAGAGAATATGAGTTGCAATACCCCCGTTATCTGTGTTGGAAACTGGAACATCAAAGCCGTGGAACCATACCTTACGGATTGTGGTTCACCGAGTTGCTGCCCATCGAGAAATACTTGTAGCGAAACTTCAGCTGCAGCAGAACGGTCGCAAACTACCTGGAGTTCCTGAATTGGAGACTTCAGCGTATCTGTCAGTGTGATACGCTGAAATCTTTCTTGTCCCTTCCCTCCTATCGACAGATAGCCTCGAGCATCTACTTTCGTTTTTGCAGTATGCGGCAATACTTCAATAAGGACATTGCTGGCAGGATTTGTGGAAAGTTGCCCACCTTCGTCCATAAAAGTATAAGTTTGGGACGAAACTCTGCTGGCTACAAAAAATGCCAACAAACAGACAAAGCAGAAACGTTTCATCAGTTAATTGATTAAGGATAAGGAGTATTCGCAGATCTATGGGAGATATTCAGAAAGTTAGTCGATGAAACGCTTTGAAAGAGGAGCAAATTCTTCAATACGACGATCGCGCAAGAAAGGCCACCAGCGGCGCACTTGTTCACTGTGCGCAAGATCGATAGTCACAACTAGGTTTTCCTCTTCTGAGTTAGAGGCACGAGCTAACAACTCACCTTGTGGACCAGCCACAAAGCTAGAACCCCAAAACTGAATACCATTGGTTTGACCGCTGGGGTCTTCTTCCAAGCCTACGCGGTTGACAGCAATAACGGGAATCCCATTGGCTACAGCGTGCCCACGTTGTACAGTTGTCCATGCTTCGCGCTGCCGTTCCTGCTCTACTGGCTGATCAGAACTCTCATACCCAATGGCAGTTGGATAGATAAGAAGGTCAGCTCCCTGAAGTGCCATCAAACGTGCTCCTTCGGGATACCATTGATCCCAGCACACTTGAACGCCCAATGTTCCCACACTGGTATGAATAGGATGAAAGCCAAGGTCGCCAGGAGTGAAATAGAACTTTTCATAATAGGCTGGATCATCAGGAATGTGCATCTTTCGATATTTCCCTGCAATGCTACCATCTTTTTCAAAGACTACAGCAGTGTTATGATACAAACCTGCGGCACGGCGTTCAAAGAGAGAGGTGACCAAAACCACACCAAACTTGCGAGCCAATGCACCATAAAAATCAGTAGAAGGTCCAGGAATAGGCTCTGCCAAATCGAAATTATTCACACTTTCTACTTGGCAGAAGTAAAGCGAATTATGGAGTTCTTGCAGCACCACCAATTCTGCACCGCGTGTGACTACATCTTCTATATTAGCTGCCAATTTTTGACGATTCGTATCAACATCGGCAACACATCGTTGCTGGATAAGCCCAACCTTTAATGATTTCATTTTTATTACTATTTAGGGGGTAAAATACAAGATACGAGAGAGCAAGACTTTGGTACTCCTCGTATCTTATCAAAGATAATCTTAAATTTTGACAACTCCCTTAGGGAATTGCATAGTAGAACAATGGAGCGAGCCATGCTGGCGAATCAGCGCGCAACAGTCAATTCCCACCAAGTCATGATGAGGAAATGCTTGATGCAAAGCTTTTCGTGCTTTTTCATCATTCTCTGGTTGATTATAAGTAGGATAAAGTACAGCGCGGTTTACTACCAAATAATTAGCATACGTTGCAGGGGAGACGCTCTCCATCCTCATAGATAGCAGAGGCCATCGGTAGCGGAATAAGTTCAAAAGGCTTATTCTCAGCATTGGTGAATGTACGCAACTGAGTTTCCATCTGCCTCAAGCTTCATAATGTTCATCGCTAGAATCATCACAACGCACATAAACAATACGATTATTGGGGCAAAGGCGGGCAAGTGTATCAATATGGCTATCGGTATCGTCACCAGCCAGATAGCCATAATCGAGCCACAAAACATTAGTTGCGCCAAAGTATTCTTCCAGCTTCATTGTTAGCTGTGTTTTATCGTGAGTATGATTTCTGTTAGGATTGAGCAGACATTCTGACGTAGTGAGCAGCGTACCGCAGCCATCACTCTCTATGCTTCCGCCTTCAAGTTCAAAATCTAAAAGTGAAACATAAGTACCATCTAACAAACCAGCATCGAAAAGCTGCTTATTGATAGCGTTATCTTTCTCGGCATCAAACTTTCCTCCCCATCCGTTGAACTGAAAATCCAAAAGTTCTGGACTTCCAGAGCCAACAACTGTGAGGAAACCATGATCGCGTGCCCAAGTATCATTGGTAGGACAATCTTTGTAGATGATATTATTCAGAGCTTTTTGCGGCAACTGCTCTTCCAGTAAAGCCTTAACTTCTGCCGTATTAGGAGCTACGATAAGCAAAGGTTCACGAATAGCAATCTCGTAAGCCATACGCTTGTAGCAAGCAATGACTTCAGGTAACATATCAAGCCAATCGGTACCTGCATGCGGCCATGTGAGTTGTACCGCACTTTGTGGAAACCATTCGGGAGCTAACATACGCTTGAAGCGTTTATTGTCCTGTGCAACAAGGCCGTTCTTCAGAAAGAATTCCAAATCCAAATCCGCCTGCGGCTGCTTGGGCGGAAGCGTGAATAGACTCATAATCTAGATGATAATTCAATGAATTGATTTCTGTTGCTTAAGATAGGTGATAAAAGCATCTGTGGTTTCAGGCAAAGAAACTTTTACTTCCTGGCTTTGGGGAAGAATTTAGGATCATAGCCATCGCCCCCCGTCGTCATAAATTCATCAGCACAAACATAATATGTCCCATTGTCTTTAATGGCAACACGTTTCCCTTTCGGGCTTACGTATGTCATCTTCAAAACATTATTGTTCGCATCGCGCTGTGTTTCCAGATTAGATGTCTGAATCCAACCGTAGCGCTTATTGTGGAAGCCAAAATCAACAAGATCGTGAAGCTGACGTCCCGTGAGCTTGAAGACTTTCAATGGATTAGAGAAAGGAAGTGCTTCACCCACTTCTAGTACACTTACATCGCCCTTAGAAAAACCGCCACGGATACTTCCAAAATGGCTCATACCAATAATAACTTCTTTGTCTGACTTCTTTGCTATCTTGCGGAAGGCCTCAGCAAAAGAAGAGCAAACGAGTTGTCCCATACGACTCTCTACATACTTTACGGAACGATCGTGAGGCATATCTTCAGTGGCTACAGTCAATTTAGTACCAATAGGAACTCCCCCTTTTGTGTTTGTAGAGGCAAGCAGAGAATCTATCTGACATTGCAGACGAAGAGGGACAGGACCTAACTGCGATCTATCTTTCAAAGCAACGCGTACAATTTCTGGTTCAACACTGAGCACTTTCATAGAAGTCGTATCAACTTGATACTTCATAACAGAAATATAATTGCCATGCCACCAACCTTGCACTACGGGATATCCGGCCTCATTGATGCGACCACAAACAGGTTCATGGCTATGACCGGAAAGAATACTCTGATAAAGCGGCGACTTAATAGCATAAAGTTCGGCTTCATTCTTATCTGTCCATGCAGGTTTTCCATTCTTCATATAAGTACCGATGTGAACTAATAAACTGCGAATCTCTGCATCACGAACGGTTTTAAAAGCTGGCAAAGCCTCTATGCTATCAAGAACATGCGTATAGTTTCCTGAGAATATCATACCCACGATGTTCTTAGCACGAATCTGTTCTTTTGCAGAAGATGCCAGCAAACCAACAAAACCTGCTCGAAGAGTTTTGGTGGGCGACAACGGAATTTCTGCCGTAGTAAAAGGCGTTAAATAAGAAGGAACTTTACCATCTTGATCATAGACATTCCCACAAAGATATTCGATATCCCAACCTGCAGGACGCAAAGGATCATTTTTCCATTTTTCGGCCAAAACTTTCTGGCCATCATCAAACTCATGGTTTCCCAAAGCTGAAATGCGGATGCCCATATCATTAAAAAAGACTGGGAGAAGAACTCCGTGTGTAGCGTTGTAGAAATAACTACCACCAAAGTTATCGCCAGCTGCCACTGTTAAATTATAGGGGTAAACTGACTTCAAAGAGTCTAGGCATTGCAACACCGAAGGAGCACCTGGAATTCCCTGAGATTTATTCTGAACAAAAGCGCCATGAAAATCATTCAGAGAAAAAATAGCAACTGTTATAGGCTTATTAGTCTGTGCTGTCAAGAATTGGCTGAAGGCCAACGCACCAGCAAAAAAGATCTTTCTGATATTCATAATTATATTTTGTTTGTTTAAGAACGACTTATTTGCAATCCGCGCTCTGAGATACTCATTTCTACAAAGCGAGCATTCGGGGCAAGTGGGTGTTGAGATAATTCTTCACGAATACGAAGTGCTGCTGTAGGATCTTTGGCTACAATATACATAAAGCCGCCACCACCAGCACCAGGGAGTTTATATCCAAGACTATAATCGTCGATTCGCTTACAAAGTTCTTCGATGATTGTAGGATTAGTACCAGCATCTAGTGCTTTATTTGCTCCCAAGTTTTACGAACCAACAGACCATAACGCTCAATATCGCCCATCTGCAAAGACTCGCTCAAACTAAGAGCGTGTTGTTTCATCTCGCTCAATAGTGATAAAGAATGAGTGTCATTGAGAAACATACCTCGAACTATCTCCGTAAGTATATTCTTGGCCGTACGCGTAACACCGGTATAATAAAGCAAATGACAAGCTTTATTCTCTGGAGCAGTAAATATCGTAGCAGGTAAATAACGAGCCACTGCATTTTGGAGGAAACCAGCTTGAGTCTGCAAAAGTTTTACCCCACCAAGGATACCACCATATTGATCTTGCCAGCCACCACCTGTCGTCAGCAACTGTTCAAGAATGAGAGTTCTATTGCCTATTTCATTTTTATCCCAGTTTAAACCGCAGAATTCAGACAATGTCCCTAAAACAGTAGCAGCCAAGATACTACTAGTCCCCAATCCGCTACCAGCAGGAATCGCAGAAAGCAAAGTCAGCTCTATACCACATCCGAAAGCTTCTAGATGTTGGCGAAGTGTAGGATATTCTTCTGTTCCGAACCCTGGAAGGAAACCGCACAGCGTCAATGCTGCCTTAGGAATAGAAAAAGGCGAGCCAACTTTATTATATTGTCGGAGTTCATCATAAGTTTCTATACGCTCCATTGCACCGAGGTCAATAGAACGACAGATGATGACAGGTTCTTTGCAAGGCTTTACATACACTTGCAAAGGCTGCTGTCCATTCATTTCTATAGCGATGTTCACCACATTTCCACCTTCCATTAAGCTATATGGAGGTGTGTCAGTCCAACCACCAGCTAAATCTATACGCGCACTACTTCTTCCCCAAACAATTTGGTCATCGCACGTAGTACGACTCGGCGCTACCTTGCAACGCAAAGCTTCTCCAGTTAAACCCTCGCGCAATAATCCGAAGGCCTGATTTGAAAAGAGCTCTGCCCCCTCCGTCTGTCCTAGATGGCGCAGAGTTTCTGAGCGGAACATAGCATCATGCATACGAACCATCAAGGGGTCTTCCACAGACAAAAGAGAAGGTAATGAAAGTTGAGCATCGGCATACTTTTGTGCCATGTCTTTTAGATTCACTTGATAAAAGACACTCCGACGCCAATTATAAGCCATAGTTTGGCAGTTTTGTAACTGGATTTCGCGGCGCTGTTTAAAAAGTCTATACAAATTAGCATGCACAGAGAGTTCATCCGCAGAAAGTCGTGCAGAATGAAGGAAAAGTTCCACCTCCCCCTCTCCAGTCAGAATAAAATGCAATAATTCCTCTAACTCTTCCAAAGACTCACTTACGGGGAAAAGTTGTGCAGATTGAATATCATCTTGAATCCCAAATTCGCGTAACGGCAAATGTCGAGCTGCAGCCCATTCCTTAAAAGGTTGTCCTAAATAAATAGTATCTTCATTGTCCAAAGCTCCACGAGAGGGATCGTTATAACCATACACACGCAACGCGTATGCTTTTTCTCCGATAGGTACAATATCTATACATTGGCCATCTTTTAAGCTTACCTGCCAATTATTCTGAGGTACACCAGTTACAATATTGTGTCGAGATAATTCCCAGCCAGCTGAGAGTTTTGAATTCTCAATCCAAATGTATTCGTTTTTCTTAGTCGGCCGATTCTCTAAAAGACAATTTTGTGTGAATACACTTGTTTGACGTTTCACTCCTTTCTGAATAATAAAGCGTTGGTCTTTCACCAAATTTTGTAGAGAAATGGTAGATGTCAACAATTCTGGGGCCGTTCCAAAATGATAAAATTCTCCTCCAGGAAGTGGCAGAATAGCCACATTCAAACTCTCTAATTCCGCATCAGGTTTCGAGGGATGTGTTCCTAGGGCGCAACCAAACTCAGAATAAAGATCATAAGTATTGATATTTGCATCCTTACCTACACATTTTTTACGCAAAACCTCAATCGCTTTATCAGACAAAAGCCAAACACCAATATCCATCAATGCAAAGTGGGTTTGCATGAGTTCCGCTTGCTTCTCCGTTGACGGCTTTTGAAGCATAAAATCTAAGGCTGTAGGATTTTCGCGATTCATCATGAAAACGCCATGATGACTAATCTGCTCAGGAGTAGCCCAAAGGCCATAACAAACGACATCTGCTTCGGGAATAGTTTGCAAAGGTTGGGTAGCTCGCAAAAAAACATCTCCGCTAGCTATGAGAGTATGAAGGCTCTGAGGAGCTTTCTGCATAATCATCTCATAAAGCGGCAGTTGCATATCTAATAAACTCTGATCGACGCGCTGCCCACGTGCCCAACGAAACACAGGAATAGGAGTTAATACTTTCCCGCTAGGTGCATAGGCAGCCAAACGGCGACTCTGTCCTCCTGCATGAAGAAGAATTCTTTTCTCTTGTGAAAGCCACTTTGAAAAGTCTTGTGTAGAATTTTCGGCAGTAAGGGCTTCTTGTAATAGCCAAACCGTACCTCCTCCTGATCCTAACTTTTGATTGACGGGATCAGAAGTACAGAAATATTCAGTCCTACTCAAACCTGTAATATCATGAAAACTTCCAACCACATTAGGCGGTAGAGATAGCAATTTCTTCATGCGTTTTTATTTTTTTGAAATGTAACAAAGCGATTAAAAAGATAATTCAAGACAGGATATATGCACATTCCCAATCCATAGGCCCATGCTTCGGCTAAAAACTGAAGAAAAAGTCTGAACGCGAGCCATTGTAAAGCCCAACAGATGTGTGCCCCCATCCAAAAGATGAGTCCTTCTTTTCGCCAGTCGTTTTGATGAGATTGAAAAACCCACAGCCTATTCCAAATATAGCTATTGAGAAAACCCGCTTCGTAAGATATGAGATTTGCCCCATCTACGGAAAAATCTATTTTTCGCAGAAGATAGTACACAACTGCTGTTATCACAGTGTTTAATACACCGACAGCGCCATACTTAACGGCTTGTTTTGCTTCCTGCCTTATTTGCATTTATTCGCAAAGATACATATCTTTATTTAATGTACTAATGAGAAAATGTGCTAATGTGCCAATATCAGTGGTGAACTTCCTAAAAAAACACAAAAGAAAAACCAAAGGGTCTTCTTAATGTACCACAATAGAAGTTACGCCAAACGTTTTAGCACATCAGCACATTCGCCAAAGAGAAATTTTTTTTAATCGTAGAATTCTTTCTTTGCTGCCGACATTGTATTGAGCATCAGCATAGCAATAGTCATCGGACCTACACCACCAGGAACAGGAGTAATATAAGAGCATTTTGGAGCTACCTCGTCGAACTTCACATCGCCACACAAACGATGGCCGCGAGGACGTGTCTCATCGGCCACACGTGTAGTACCAACATCGATAACAACCGCTCCCTCATGCACCATGTCAGCAGTAACAAATTCAGGCTGACCGATAGCAGCAACAAGGATATCTGCACGCTGGCACTCTTCTTTTAATGTTACGCTGTGGCTGTGACAAACCGTCACCGTAGAGTCACCATACTGCTTCTGCATCATCAAGCTAGCCAAAGGCTTACCAACAATATTGCTCCGCCCAAGAATCACACATTTCTTCCCGCGTGTCTCGATATTGTAGCGACGCAGCAATTCGAGGATTCCACGCGGAGTAGCTGATACGAAACAAGGCAATCCGGCACCTAAACGCCCCACATTGATAGATGGAAACCATCTACATCTTTACGATAGTCGATGGCTTCAATAACCTTTTGCTCAGAAATATGTTTAGGCAAAGGCAACTGAACAATAAAACCATCTACATCAGTATCAGCATTCAAGCGAGCCACACAGGCAAGAAGTTCCTCTTCTGTTACATCATCTTCATAGCGAATCAACGAAGACTTGAAGCCGCAAACCTCACAAGCTTTCACTTTGTTGTTCACATAGGTTTCACTTCCACCATCATGCCCTACAAGAACTGCGGCCAAATGAGGACGTTTCTGTCCTGCTGCCACCATTTTCTCAACTTCTGCCGCCAACTCTGCTTTGATGGCTGCAGCTGTAGCTTTCCCGTCTATTAACTGCATAAGTTTATTTTTAAGGATATATTCCAAACTGAAAAGAGCCTGCATACAATGAAATATGTACACAGACTCTTTGTTATTCTATTTATTAAAATCAGGCATTTCCATACCTTCGGGCATTTTCGGCATCTTTCCCTTAGGCATTCGTGCCATAAGATTTGCCATCTTATTACCCGTCATCATCTTCATCATCTTACGCGTCTGATCGAATTGCTTGATGAGGCGCCCCACTTCCTGCGTACTCGTACCGCTACCCTTTGCTATTCGATTGCGACGACTCGTGTTTAAGATCTCTGGACGGCGACGCTCCTCAGGTGTCATACTCTGAATGATTGCTTCAATTCCTTTAAATGCATTATCGTCAATCTCCACATCTTTCAAAGCTTTTCCAACACCAGGAATCATTGAAGCCAACTCCTTCAAATTACCCATCTTCTTAATTTGCTGAATCTGGGCTAAGAAGTCATTAAAATCAAACTGATTCTTCTGAATTTTACGCTGAAGCCGCTTAGCTTCTTCTTCATCATACTGCTGCTGAGCGCGCTCCACAAGAGTTACAACGTCGCCCATACCCAAAATACGGTCAGCCATACGCGCCGGATGGAAGAAGTCAAGAGCTTCCAGTTTCTCACCCGTACCTACAAATTTGATGGGCTTGTTCACTACCGTACGAATACTCAACGCTGCACCACCGCGGGTGTCGCCATCTAGCTTAGTCAGTACTACACCATCAAATCGAGACGCTCATTGAATTCCTTTGCCGTATTAACAGCATCCTGACCTGTCATTGAGTCAACAACGAAGAGCGTTTCGTCGGGATTGATACCTTCCTTAATTGCAGCAATCTCGTTCATCATCTGCTCGTCAACAGCCAAACGACCTGCAGTATCGACGATCACTAAGTCATAGTTCTTTGCTTTGGCTTCGCGGATAGCTCGTTGAGCAATCGCAACAGGATCTTTGCAATCTGGCTCACTGTAAACAGGCACTTCTATTTGCTCACCAAGAACCTTCAATTGCTCAATTGCGGCAGGACGATAAACGTCGCAAGCCACGAGCAATGGTTTCTTGTTTTTCTTCGTTTTCATGAGCAAGGCTAGCTTACCACTCATTGTGGTTTTACCAGAACCTTGAAGACCCGACATGAGCACCACTGCGGGATGTCCTTCCACCTTAAAATCGGCAGTCTCACCGCCCATCAACTGTGCTAATTCGTCATGGACTATCTTGACAAGCAATTGTCCTGGTTTCACAGCCGTCAGAACGTTCTGTCCCAAAGCCTTCTGCTTCACATCATCGGTAAAGGACTTTGCCACTTTATAGTTCACATCGGCATCAATCAGTGCACGGCGCACGTCCTTCATCGTCTCGGCCACATTTATTTCTGTAATGCGACCCTCACCTTTCAATATTTTAAAAGACCGTTCTAGTCTTTCACTAAGATTTTCAAACATACATAGTTAAATTTGCGCGCAAAGATACGAAGATTCAATGATGTAAGCAAGAAACACCTTTCCCCTCCTAAAAATATGATATAGCTTCTTGCGCTAAATAACTATTTCTATCATCAGAATATAAAACTTAATGAGGTTCTTCCAGCTAATAAAAGGAGCCTTACGGGAATTTGCTATGCAGAGTTTCCATTTTAGACGTATTTTGCACATTTTATCATATTAGGTGCAAAATTTATGCACAAAAAATTTCAAGTTGTGCGTAAATAGTCTACCTTTGCCGCCGTTTCGAACAAGAAACAGGAAAATTAAACAAATTGCTCAATACTGTAATATGAGAAAATTAACACTAGCTACAGCCCTACTGCTGTGTGCTTCTGCTCATGCAGGCGGTTATCTTACCAACACTAATCAGAGCGTAGCTTTCTTACGCAATCCAGCTCGCGATGCAGCCATTGGCATTGATGGTGCCTACTTTAATCCTGCGGGTATCGGCTTTCTCTCCCGTGGTTGGCATCTTTCTCTGAATGTTGAAAGTGCTTATCAAACTCGCGAAATCACTAGTAACTTTGGTTCTGTAAACAATCGTAGTCTCTTTGCTTTGGGACAAGGCAACCCTGCTGACGGCGTGAAAACATTCAAGGGAAAAGCGCAAGCACCTGTATTCCCTACGCTCGATTTGGCAGCAGTTTATAATAAATGGTTCTTCTCCGCTCACTTTGGCATCACCGGCGGTGGAGGGGAAATGTACCTATGATAAAGGACTTGGCTCATTCGAAAGCCAAGTGGCAATGCTCCCTGTCATTGTAAACACAGCTTCTAATGCCATTATTGGACAAAATGCAGCTGCAGGTTACTCTTACAACAGCTATGTTAGCGGTCGTCAATACTATATTGGTGGCCAGTTCAATGCAGGCTATAGAATCAACAATAAATTGAATCTCTCATTGGGTGTGCGTGCCGTTTATGCCACTACAAACTATTATGGTTATGTGCGCGACATGAAAGTGATTACTACAACAGGACAAGCTGTTGATCTTTCCACTCTGCTCACACAATTCAATATGCCTACGCTTGCTAAGGGCGTTAGCAATTTAACCAAAGACCGCAATCTAAACTGCGATCAGTCCGGCTGGGGTGTAACACCTATTTTGGGTATCGATTGGAAGAGCGGCCGTTGGAACTTAGCTGCAAAGTGGGAACTTAAGACTCGTTTGCGCCTAAAAAATAAGAGTGGAGAAAACACTAGTGGCTTAGACGAATTTAACGATGGCAAGACTATTCCTGCCGACCTTCCGACCATTCTTGCAGGTGGTATTCAATACACAGCACTCAATGACAGCAGCTTGCGTTTTAATGTTGGTGCTCACCTGTATCGCGACAAAGCAGCAACACAGTATCAGCACCGCGAAAACAAACTTGGCGGCGATGGCTTTGAATTCCTTGGTGGTGTTGAATGGGACGTTAAGAAATGGGCTACAGTCAGTCTCGGTGCTCAGTACACTAATTATGGCTTGGGCAAAGGCGACTTCCTGAACAATATCTCTTTCGTCACAGACTCGTGGAGCCTTGGCTTTGGTGCTAAATTCCAGGTTCGAAAGAATATCGCCATCAACGTGGCTTACTTCAAGACCTTCTACCTTGGCTTCGATAAGCACATGAAGGACTACAACGATTTGAAGGCAAATCTTGGAGGACAACTTTCTGGGAAGTTCAAAGCTCTCGGCGATGCAGCCAGAGCAGGACAAGTTAGCTTAACTCCTACCGAACAAGCTGTGATGAGCAAGCTCCCAACAGCTTTAGCAACTTTCAATACAGCAGGTACGGATCGTTTCGACCGCACTAACGATGTATTTGGTGTAAGTTTGGATATCAACTTCTAATAAATATTATCTTGATTTTTGAAATCCCGTAGGCCGTGAGGTTTGCGGGATTTTTATGGTTCAGCCCCGAATTGCAAATAGCTTTATTACGTTTGAAAATACAATAAGGATGTGAACTGGCGGCCTTATTGCGTTGGCTGACGCAATAAGAGTTATTGAGAGAACGATACGGGAATCTAGAAATCAGAAAGAAATTCTCTTCGCCTCGCTTTATTTTTTCGTTGTCACGTTGACACGTTGTCACAAGCAAAGCATAACGGTCTGAAATAGATTATATTAGCGTGACAACGGTGTGACAACAAAATTAAGAGCTAAAGTTGTTGTCACGCGTATAAGTATCTAATTATCAACACATTTTTAAGATCTGTGACAACGTGACAACAAAAATACAAGTTTCTTTATGGCAGGAGAACAGAGACTCCTCTCATTTTTTATACTTACCTTTCCTCCTCATCCATACGTAATATTTTACAGTCGAAAAGTATGATTCATATCACAACGGCAAGTCCATTAATTAGCCGTTGCCCCAGTCTCTTCTGTCTCTTGATGCTGCAATACGATGGGGTGTATTAGTTCGAGAAGTCGCACCTCAGCATTCTTCATACGAGGCACTTCGCGAATTGTTTTTCCCATGTTACAAGCCTGGAGAGCTCTACTAAATAAGCCATGACTAACGGCCAAGATTCGTTTTCCGTCATAGTCATGAAGCAACATATTTATAAAGGTTGCAGCACGCTCAAAAATATGTTCCACAGTTTCCACTGATGGAGGGAAATCATAAGTATCTATATCCGTAATTTTCTTTCCTGTCACCTCTCCCCAATCTCTTTCGCGCAGAATCGGCGTTTTTATCATCGGTAGCTGCAATACTTCATTTAGCAGTTCTGCAGTTTGTACTGTACGATGTAAATCGCTCACAAACATCACATCGAAATGCAGCCCTCTCAGCTCTTCTCCTAAAACGCGAACTTGCTCTTTTCCCTGCTCTGAAAGGTTACCAGGCATCAATCCTTGCAACACTCCTTCAGCATTTTCTATTGTTTCGCCATGACGCACTAAATATAATTGTACCATTTCTCTATTCTTTAATTCTTTATGCGCGACAAAGGTACGCAATTATTCAGCGAAAGAAAACATTTCAAAGCACAGCACTTCGTTTCTTCGCATGCAAAATCCAAAGAGAATCAGACAAAAGCGAACAAAGAGAGCAAAATATCTCACGGAATACGTAAATTTGCGAAAAATCAAAAAACGCAACATTTATGACAAATTCAGTAAAAAATTTAGTACTACGAGCCTTTTGCCTGTTGGTTTTGGGAGTTATCCTACTTGTCTACTCTAACAGTATAGCTGGTGCTATCGTTCAAGCTATTGGAGCCTTACTCATCGTTCCTGGACTATTCTCTATCGGCAGCCTTTTCCGTGAAAAGAAATCGCAAGGCGAAGTGGCTCTTTCTCTCATTCAAGGAAGTGCTACCATCATTTTAGGAACAATACTCCTTATATGGCCCTCTATGTTTATCAGTGCTCTTATGTACACTTTAGCAGGTCTTTTGATCCTGGCTGGCACAGCACAGTTCACTTCACGCTGGCAAATGCAAAAACAGGGCATTGAGCTCGACAAACTTTCCTACTTTGTCCCCGTACTCACTCTGTTAGCGGGCATTGTTGTCATAGCTTTCCCTCTAGAGACTGCAAGTATTCCCTTCTGTATCATTGGTGCAGCTTTCTGCCTCTATTCAATCTTGGAATTTGTTTCTGCTTGGCAAATCAGAAAATTCCAAAAAACACATACACACTCAACTATAATTGTTGACGAAGCTGAAGAAACGAAAACTGGAATAGAAGATCAATCAGAAGCATAACCAACTCTCTTTACGCTCATTTCATATTCTAAAAGATGAACGACTCTCAAAAATATCGCTCCAACCTCCTCACTATTATTCTCATTTCCGCCCTGACGCTGATCCCATTTATCGGTTTGACGGACTTCAATACTAAGGGTGAACCTCGCGAAGCCATTGTAGCCGTTACAATGATCGACACTCATAATTGGATTCTGCCGCAGAATAATGGTGATGAGTTTGCCTACAAACCTCCCATGTTCCATTGGCTCGTGGCCACTACCTCTGTTGTTATTGGTAGCGTCAATGAGTTTAGCGCCCGTTTTCCCTCTGCCTTGGCTGGAGTTGTTTTAGCCGTAATGACTTTCTGTTTCTTCGCTCGGCGCAAAAACCAGCAAACAGCTCTTCTCACTTCGGTCATTATGCTCACGACATTTGAAGTTCATCGAGCTGCCACAAACTGCCGAGTAGATATGGTACTCACACTCTTTATTGTGCTAGCCCTCTATCAACTCTTCCGATGGACGGAACGCGATTTGCGCGGTATTCCTATTTGGGCCATTCTTTGGATGGGCTGCGGAATGCTGACAAAAGGCCCTGTAGCGATTATCCTACCATGTTTGGTAAGCTGTGTCTATCTCTGGATACAAGGCCGCCACTTCTGGTTTGTCGTGTGGCGTTTTGCTCTCATTGCCATAAGCGCAATGATTCTCCCGTGCCTTTGGTACTATGCTGCATGGCTACAAGGAGGTGATAAATTCTTGTATCTGATTTACGAAGAAAACGTATTACGCTTCCTCGGTAAGATGCCTTACAGTTCGCATGAGAATGGAGCGTGGTATTATCCCGTCGTACTATTAAGCAGTGCAGTTCCTTATACGCTCATCTGCCTCATGGCGCTCTTTACCATCCAACGCAAACAATGGCGAAAGCTCCAAGTCTTGAAAAGTGCTTGGTGGAAAGGATTATGGGAGCATATCCGCAAAATGGACAGAGTGGAACTCTTCTCCCTCTTAGCCATTGTTCTCATCATCAGTTTCTATACCATTCCCAAAAGTAAACGAGGTGTCTACATCCTCCCCGTATATCCTTTCGTGGCATACTTTGTGGCACGACTAATCGAGTACCTTTCAGCCGTGCGTCCTCGTATTGTTAAATTTTTCGGTTGGGTATTAGCTACAATAGTGGGAATTGTATTCATTGGTATGATTATTATCAAATCAGGCTTTATACCCGATGATATTTTCCACGGCCGACATGCTACTGAAAACATCGCGATGCTCCACGCATTGGCAGACAACTCAATCATGAGCAGCACCAATAGCATTTTTCTCATTGTGTGTGCCATCGCTATTTATCTCTACTATTCTTTATTCCCTTTAGGACGCCTCATTCAAAATGTAGCTTATAATGCCCTACTCATTTTCCTCTTGCTCGATGCTCTTTTGCTACCGCCCTTGATGAGTTCGCGCTCCGACAAACCCTTGGCAGCAGAAGTGGAAAACTACGCGAAGCAAAAACCGCTCTATTCTTTTGTGGACGATAAGGATAAGATGCTACATTTCTTCACGCTCAACTTCTACTGTCATAACCGCATCCAAATTTTTAATCCTGAAGTTCATTCTGGATTACTCCTCATTGGCGACCGCGACGTTGCAACCTTTAGTCGTCTCAATCCAAACATACAACTAGAGCCTATTCGCGACTTCCATCATCGCAGTTGTGACACTCGCCAAAACATTCTTCTCTACGAGTTCCAGACAAAAAATATGAAACAAAATTAGCTAGCAACAGCTTCTCTTGCTCAGAACACAAGCAGACAGAAAAGAACATTCCTGTCTGCTTGTGTGTTATCTACATAGTTGCATTATTAGGATTTTTGTTATAAAAAACTCTTTTTCCTTATCTCTCATTTTGAACTTCCAAAGATATTTGTACTTTTGTCATACTAAACAAAAAGTAAATACTATTATATCTAACTATTAAAAAAATGAAGAAATTACTTCTTTTCAGTTTCGCCATAGTGCTTAGCGTGTTATCGCTATCAGCACAGACGACCTGGACAATCAGTGTAGCACCTGGCGGAACGTCGGGTGGATACATTGTCGACACACAGGGCAACAGCACCGACAAGGTAGCTTATAGTACTTTGTATCCTCGCGCGGGATTCTGCCCCGCATGGTACATCCGTTTCCCCAAAGGTACGTACACCGTAAAGTCGAACAATAGCGGCACAGTGGATGTTCGCAATATGAACACAGAAGTTGACGTCAGCACACACAACAATGCGCGCAACTTCACCTTTACCACCCCTTCAGCAGGCTGGTATCGCTTCATTTTGCGCGGAGTTTCAGCAAACACTTCGATGAGCGACTTTACGATCTCATCTACAAATGTTAGCGGAGAAAATTCTGTTTATTTGGCTAGTTGGCGTAGTATCCCCTCACTCCACCTTAACGGCTTTGGCTCAACAAGCGCAAATTTGCCTGAGGGAGATGTGTTCGATTGGATTTACGATGAAGTGCAAATCCCTGAGACTTCCGACTATTTGGGCACATACGTTGAAGCCTTTGGTTTCAAGAATGGCTACATCGGCATTCAGAACAATGGTAAGATGCAGAACGGAGCAATGAACCACACTGTCATCTTCTCATCTTGGGATAATGGTGATACAGACGCAGACGCATCTTTGGCAGCTTACAAGCGCAGCGGTATTATCGGTATCGACAGCACCTGCAGAACACCACTGTAGAGCGCTTCGGCGGAGAGGGAACGGGCTGCCATGTCATCCTTAATGGCGATTATTGGAAGCCCGGTAAATGGGTGCGCTTCTTGCTGAATGTTCGCCCCGAACAGATTCAGCTCAAGGATGGCTCTAACTACGAAAACACCATCATTTCTGCTTGGTACAATGTTCGTGGTGAAGACAACGAATGGCACTATATCTCCTCACAGCGCATGGCAGGACAAACGCTCTATTTTGGCTCAGGTTTCAATGCTTTCCTTGAAGAATACACACGTGGAAACAATAGTCAAGGAAATGCTAAGCATCAAGCTTACTATCGCCGTGTCTTTACACGTTCTATGCAGGGGAGGTAACTGGTACAATCGTAATATCTTCTCGTTTGGCCACACTGATGGTGGAAACAGTAAAGGCGCACGTAATGATCGCCACCAGACCTATGTTACATACGATGGAGAACAGGCCATCTTGATGCAATCGGGTGGCTATATAGAGCCGAATCAACCGCAAGGCGATGGTTCTTCTTTCTCAATCAACTATCTTGAACCAGGAGATTATCTCCCTTCCAACGAAACTCTGGCAACACTCATTGAACGCAACGTGAAACCAGCACTTCGCACGCAGGATCTTCAGCGCATGCACACAGCATTGGAAGACGCTTCCATTCTTTCTCCCCAATCTGGCTGGAAAGTTAAAGGTTTCGACTCTCAAGAAACTGTAGGCGAAGGTGCCACTAATGGTCGTGCTGCTCTCGTTCTCGATGGTAAGCTCGACACTTATTGGCATTCTGATTGGTATTCTGGTCAGAGTTCCAATTACCCTCACTTCATCACATTCTCTCACGATGGAGACATTGAGCTTGATCGTATCGCTTTGACTACGCACAGTGGTCATAGTTCTACAAACTATCTCGCTAAGAAAGTGCAAGTACAGGTATCGTCAAACAATGGCGCATCATGGAGCACACAAGGTACATACACTCTGACAAACGGCACTTCTCAGAATATTCAACTTTCCGCTCCTCTTTCTCTTCCCACGGGTAGCTTACTTCGTCTCTACTTCACTGAAGGTTACAGCAATGGTGGTTCACACTTCATGGCATTAGCTGAAGTAAACTTCTACTCCAAGAGTATCGAAGCTCTGCGAAAACTTGTGAAAAAGTATTACGAGAATGCAGGAACACTAAACAACTATTCTAAGGCAGACGTTGAGACATATTTAGGCAATGTTTATGCAAACCTAACAACTGCCACAGCCGATGAGATGCAGAATGCTCTTACAGAACTCTCTCTCCATGGTAAATTGGCCAAATATGGTCCAGTCTTCAACGATCTTAATTTAAACGCAGAAAATGCTTACATCATCGAGAATACATACGGCTACGGAACACTGATGAACATTGCGGGGCAAAATTATCCAACTCTGCGCGCTTCTAATCCGACAGATGGAAAAGTTCCTCTGAGTCTCTATCAGCAGAAGTTTGAACTAGCTGACCCTGAGGCAAGTTGGTTGATTGTAGGTACGGACAAAAATAGCAGAAAGCAGTACCTCATCTACAACATGGCAACCCAAAAGTTCCTTAACCCTACTGCAGGAAGTGTGGGTTCTGAAAGTTCCATGAGCGATAGTCCTGTTTACGTACGTCTGCGCAAGAGCACATATGGATTTATCTTTACGCCAGTTGATCAGTCAACGCGTTACTCCACAGGTAAAAACGTGGCTGCAGATCCTACAGCCGCAAATGGTGCAGCTTTAACGCAGAGCAGCAATTCCACTAAAAATGGCACTTATTGGAATCTGTATGATAATTTCAGCATCACACCGAACAAGAAGCTTGTTGAAGCTTTGCGAGAAGCAGCCAACACTGGTGTATTCAATATTCCTACGGGAATCAACAACGTAGAGAGAACTGACAACCAACGTGAGAACGTTGTCTACGATCTTCAAGGTCGTCGTATTCTGCAACCTACAAAGGCTGGACTCTACATTATAAATGGTAAAAAAATTATTGTAAAAGTAAACAAACAATAAGATACAAAATTGAGAAATGGGTAGAACTTTCGTTCTACCCATTTCTTTTCTATCGAAAAGTTTCAAAATTTTCATCCTCTCTTTCTAACAGATATTTTTCCTATCCCAGCACAAAATTGTTCTGATTTAAGGAAGAATTTTACACTAAATTGTTTTCTCAACAATATAACGTGGACGACGCTTCACTTCAGAGTAAATTTTTCCAACATACTCTCCTATCACGCCAAGAGCTACAAGAATGGCTCCACCAATAAACCAAAGAGAGACAAGCAAACTTGTCCAGCCTTGTATGGTTCGTCCTTCAGCATAAACCACGATGGCGTAGATGATTGCCGCTAAAGAGATAAACATAAAGATCAGTCCGAGATACGTGATATAGCGCAGAGGGCGCACAGAGAAAGACGTTATCCCGTCAACAGCAAAACTTAGCATCTTACCGAGTGGATATTTCGATACCCCAGCTTGACGCTCCTTTCTGTCGTAGAGAACTATCGCGGTTTGGAATCCTAAGGTTCTTACCATACCTCGAAGAAAGAGATTGCGCTCTGAATATTCTAACAAAGCTTCGAGGGCACGACGACTCATCAGTCGGAAATCGGCATGATTATAGAGTACATCACCTCCCAACCCTCTCACCATTTTATAAAATGTTTGTGCCGTTGTACGCTTAAACCATGTGTCAGTTTTACGAGCATGGCGAACACCATAAACAATATCTTTTCCCTCAAGAAAACGCTGAACCATTTCATAAATAGCTTCAACATCATCCTGCAAATCAGCATCAATAGAAATAGCCGCATCTGCATGATGTGCTGCCCAATCCAGTCCTGCCCATAGCGCACGCTGGTGCCCCACATTATGCGCTAATTTCAAACCGCCCACACGTCTATTCTTTGCGAATAGGTTTCGATAAGATCCCAAGTGGAATCACTCGATCCGTCATCAACATAGAGAATACGAGTATCCACTGCTTGATCTGCCTTTAATTTCTCACACACAGAAAGCAGCACCTCATTTGTAGCAGACAAAACGGGCTCCTCGTTATAACACGGAACAACTATAGCAATTTGCATTTTCCTGTTCTTTTTTTGGGGTTTCCAATGCAAAGGTAATAAAATCATAAGAAGTTCAACTTTTATGGCCTATACCAAGTACAAACTTTCCTCTCTCGAAGCTCTCAATGATGGCTTTTTGTCGGAAGGTTTTCTTCTTACCTAAAATTCATCTTATATTTGCAGTCGAAAATCAAATTAGCTCATGGCTCATAAGATTGAATTAACAAACATGTACAACACAACTGCATGGTTTTGCTTGCTGAACTCGTCAAAAAATCTATCAGAAGTTTCTAACGAAGGATGTAGCTGTATAGCTTGCTCTGCTGTCAGTACGTTCAATAGTGCCATGATAGCTTATGTACAATAACCATAATGATAGTCCCCCATCTCTCCTTGGAGTTTTGGGGGACACTTATTTACAGATAGCAGAACCCAGACAGAAATAAATGGTTTTATAAAACCTCCTCTATATTTAGAAAGTATCTCGTAACAAACAATACAATATGAGTTTAAGATTCAGAGTCGTTGAAGACGCTTTTAAGAAAGTCCCCGTAGAAGTTGTAGCTCCCAAGGAGCGACCATCAGAATACTACGCTAAGTACGTCTTCAATCGAGAGAAGATGTTTCACTATCTCCCTCAAGAAACGTTCAAACGCTACTGTGAAGCCATTGAGCAAGGCACTCCGCTCAACCTCAATGTGGCCGATTCTATTGCGCAGGGAATGAAACGTTGGGCAATGGAAATGGGTGCAACCCACTGCACCCACTGGTTTCAGCCACTCACCGAAGGAACAGCAGAAAAGCACGACTCCTTTGTTGAGCATGATGGCAAAGGAGGTATGATTGAAGAATTTAGCGGTAAAGCTCTTGTCCAGCAAGAGCCTGATGCCTCTTCATTCCCTAGCGGTGGTATTCGCTCCACCTTCGAAGCCCGCGGTTATTCAGCGTGGGATCCTTCTTCTCCTGTTTTTATCATTGGTGACACTCTGATGATTCCCACGGTATTTATTGCCTACACGGGAGAGGCTCTCGACTATAAGGTGCCTTTGAAGAAATCTCTTGCCGCACTTGATCAAGCTGCGACAGGTGTTGCTCAATATTTCTATCCTGAAGTAAAAAAAGTTACAACCAACTTGGGCTGGGAGCAAGAATACTTCTTGGTAGATGAAGATCTTTATAGTGCTCGTCCTGATCTCCTGTTGACGGGCCGTACTTTAATGGGGCACGACTCTGCAAAAACCAACAGATGGACGACCACTACTTTGGTTCTATTCCCGAGCGGGTGGCGGCATTCATGAAGGATTTAGAAATCCAAGCTCTTGAACTCGGTATTCCTTGCAAAACACGTCACAACGAAGTTGCCCCTAACCAGTTTGAATTGGCTCCCATCTATGAGGAATGTAACTTGGCTGTGGATCACAACATGTTGCTCATGTCGCTGATGAAACGTGTTGCACGCAAGCACGGCTTCCATTGTTTGCTCCACGAAAAACCGTTCAATGGCGTGAATGGTTCGGGTAAACACGAAAACTGGTCACTCACTACTGACACTGGCGTATTGCTCCACGCACCAGGCAAAACGTCTGAAGAAAATTTGCGCTTTGCTGTTTTTGTGGTTGAATCGATTACGGGTGTTTACCGTCACAACGGATTGCTCAAAGCCTCTATTATGAGTGCCACGAACGCTCATCGGCTAGTGCTAACGAAGCTCCTCCAGCCATTATTTCTTCTTTCCTCGGACAACAGATTGATGACTTGCTCGACCACATCGAAGTTTCCTCCAAAGATGAATTCTTTACGCTTGAAGGAAAACACGGACTTCGCCTAGATGTTCCTCAGATTCCCGAACTCATGATCGACTCTACGGATCGTAACCGCACCTCACCTTTTGCCTTCACCGGAAATCGCTTTGAGTTTCGTGCTGTAGGCTCAAGTGCCAACTGCGCTAGCGCACTCATTGTGCTGAACACTGCGGTGGCTGAAGCTCTCACTCTCTTCAAACAGCGTGTAGATGCCTTGATTGAGAAAGGCGATAGCACAGTCAGTGCGATTCTTGACGTCCTTCGTGAGGATATCAAAGAGTGCAAAGCTATTCGCTTTAGCGGCAATGGCTATAGCGAAGAGTGGAAGAAAGAAGCTAAAGAACGTGGACTCGATTGCGAAACAAGTTGCCCTCTCATTTTTGATCGCTACCTGGACGATGCTACCGTTCAAATGTTTGAATCCATGAATGTCATGAATCTCCACGAACTCAAGGCGCGCAACGAAATCAAATGGGAAACTTACTATAAGAAACTCCAGATTGAAGCGCGTGTTCTTGGCGACCTTTGCCTCAATCATATCATTCCTGTAGCTACAAAATACCAAAGTGCCCTCGTTGATAATGTCTACAAAATACAGCAGACATTCCCAACTGACCGCGCTAAAGAACTTTGTGCTTATAATGTCGACTTAATTGAGAAAATCAACAAACACCTCAACTTCATTGCTGAGAATGTCGACTTGATGGTGGAAGAACGCAAAAAGGCAAACAAAATTGAGAGTGAACGCGAAAAGGCCATTATCTATCATGACAAGATAGAACCTTTCTTCGATAATATCCGTTATCATATCGATAAACTCGAACTTATCGTTGAGGACGAGACGTGGCCTCTTCCCAAATACCGTGAGTTGCTCTTTATTCGCTAAGAAATAACCCCGTAGAACGAACACAAACAAACAAGAGAGATTTCCTTGCAAGGCTATCTCTCTTGTTTTTTTAGATATAATAGTAAAAGTTCAATTCAGTCATTTCATAAAAAATGACTACTGTTTTTGATACTTACTCATATTCCAATTTGCATAGCGCAGCAAATTATCGCAAAGCACTTCGGAATTAGAAAAATCACCCCAATAGTAATAATAATTAGAGATGCCCAGAGCGGCACACTCAATCCAGAAAGTTTTTTGATACTTCCCATAGTGAACATACACTTGCTCGTGGCGCACTCGGTGCTCTTTCCCGTCCAACAGCACAAAGCCCATACTATTTTCGTAGATACGTATTTCAGAGAAAGATTGCTTTCGCCGCCACAAAATGAAAGTGCCGATGGCCAGAGGTATAAGCGCAACCCAAAACTCATTGATAAGAAAATTTGCATTTTTAATGCCTCCTTGGACACCACAAACAGAAATCGCAAAATCGGTAATTTCTGTTTGAATAAAAGAGAAACGCGTTGCAAGAAGTATGGAGAGAACAACTGTCCACACGATGACGACTCCTTTCCATTTACCTTTCCTGCGTATTGGCTCATATCCAATACGTGCTTAGATACCAATATATCTTCCATTTCTAAATTGTGTGTATGTAGTAAATAAAAAGATATGCACGAGCCTACCGCGCATAGATTGCAAAGATAGCAGGAATTTTCGCCAGTTCGGGAAGTCCACTCTGTTTCCACTGCTTGAGCGTCTGTGTCTTTATCCATTCCTGCTCTGTTGTTATGCCCGCAGCCAAGCAAAGTCGGGTTGTTGGTGAACAGGCACGGAGAATATCATCGAACATCTTTTTGTTGCGATAAGGCGTTTCGATGAACAGCTGCGTTTGATGCTCACGCCGCGAAACCTCTTCCAGATGCTTCAACTTCTTTTGGCGCTCGGAAGGATCTATAGGCAGATAGCCATGAAAAGCAAAACTCTGCCCATTAAAACCGCTGGCCATAACGGCCAAGATAATACTCGAAGGGCCAACAAGCGGGACGACACGGAGCCCTTCACGCTGAGCAATGGCTACAATATCTGCACCAGGATCGGCCACAGCTGGACAACCCGCTTCGCTGATAACACCTACGCTTTCTCCCTTGCGCAAAGGAGCTAAATAGGAAGCAAATCTATCAATTTCGGCGTGCTTTCCCATGGGATAGAAGTGCAGTTCATCGATATTTATTTCGCGATCCACCTGCTTGAGAAAGCGGCGAGCGGTGCGGATTTCCTCCACAATGAAATGGCGAATACTGAGAATCACTTCCTTGTTGTAGGCAGGAAGCACTTGTTCTATGGGGGTTGCACCTAAGGTGCAGGGAATCAGATATAATGCGGGAGAAGATTTTTCCATACTTTATTTACTAAGAATGAATGATAAGAAATTTAGGAGCGAACTTTCGGAAAAATATCACTAAACTTCTTCTTTCCCTTCGCATAATAGAGCCACAAAAGGCTTTGAGGAATGCGCTCGGGAATGGGATTAGTATTCCCCTTTACCTGAATGGCTTTTGCCAAATTTTCTTGGCGAGATGGATAAAAATCAGATTTCAGCCGGTGAAACTCACAGCGCGCATCATAAACAGCTTTGGCGTGTTTCCAACCATCGGTAAGCAGCATTTTTGCAGCTGCCACATAATCAAGAATAGCCCTTATCCGCATGACAGACTTCAGATCTGCTTCTGGCAAATTCTTATAAAGCATCAGCAAATTATTGCGGAAATTGAGAAAGGTTTTACGCGGATGACCAGCGTTAAGCGTGCCACCACCAACATGATAAACAACGCTCTCGGGCACACACACAAGGCCTCGACCGCGACTACGCAAACGCCAGCAGAAATCAATCTCTTCCATGTGGGCAAAGAAGCGCGCATCCAGCCCACCTACTTCGTGCCAATCAACACTGCGCACCATCAACGCTGCTCCAGTAGCCCAAAAGATGGAAACTATATCATCGTATTGCCCACAGTCTTTCTCGACATCAGCAAAAAGACGGCCGCGGCAGAAAGGGTAACCATATTTATCGATAAACCACCCGAGGCACCAGCATATTCAAAACTATCGCGCTCACGTTCGGCCAACAATTTAGGCTGACAAGCGGCCACTTCAGGATGCTTATCCATATAGTTCAACAACGGTTGCAACCAATTCGGCGTTACTTCCACATCTGAATTTAGCAGCAGATAGTATTCAGCTTCCACCTGCTCTAAGGCTTTATCATAACCTTCTGCAAAACCATAGTTTTTGTCCAAGAGAATGAGTCGGACGGAGGGAAACTTTTGCTTCAACATTTCAACAGAATCATCTGTCGAACCATTATCAGCAACAATCACTTCGGCTTCTTCACTATTCTGTATCACTGAAGGAAGAAACTGCTGCATCATGGCTGCCCCATTCCAATTCAGAATAACAACTGCAATGCGTGTCATTACGTTCGTATTTGTATAAAACTAAAATGGACTATTCGGGCAAACTCGAATAGTCCTCTATTTTATTATCTCACCGTCAAAGCCTGCTCGTCTGCTGTAAAGTCACCCAAAGTGACAACAGAAACGGTATTGTCGGGCATCTCAACACCTAAAGGCAATTCAACGCGGATATAATTATCTGTAAAGCCATGAATAGGATGTCCTGGCTTAGCATGCTCCCAAAGTACAGGGCGTTCTTTCCCTATAAATTTTGAATAGAACCCTTTGCGCTTTTCTTCCGAAAGATTGAGCAAACGCTGGCTGCGTTCGCGGCGAGTTTGCGGCGACACTACATAAGGTATCTCCAAAGCCTTTGTGCCTGGGCGCTCGGAATAGCTAAAAACGTGAAGTTGGGCAATGTCCAAACTCTGGATAAACTCATAAGCCTCTTCGAAGAATTCATCCTTCTCACCGCGCGTACCAACTATAACATCCACACCGATAAAGGCATCAGGAATGGTCGCTTTCACTCGCTCCATCTTCTGACGGAAGAAAGCTGTATCATAGCGGCGACGCATCAGCTTGAGAACATCGTCCGAACCGCTCTGAAGAGGAATATGGAAATGCGGCATAAAGGCACGCGAATGAGCACAGAAATCAATAATTTCGTCAGTAATCAAGTTTGGCTCGATAGAAGAAATACGATAACGTTCTATTCCTTCCACCTGATCCAAAGCCTTAACAAGGCTGAAGAAATCTTCGCCCGTAGAACGACCGAAATCTCCAATATTTACACCAGTAATCACAATTTCTTTTCCGCCTTCTGCTGCTACAGCTTCAGCTTGGGCCACTAGCGAAGCAATAGAACCATTTCGGCTCCGCCCGCGAGCAAAGGGAATGGTGCAATAAGTGCAATAGTAGTTGCAACCATCTTGCACCTTAATGAAATAGCGAGTACGATCGCCACGTGAACAACTGGGAACAAAAGTTTGTATGTCCTTTGTTGGAACAGCATAAGCCTCGTGGATATTCTCGCCCTGCTCTAAAGCCATGCGTTGGGCCAGTCCTTCTTGCAGATAGTGGATAACATTTCCTTTCTGTTCCATACCCACCACCAAATCCACTCCAGGAAATTTTGCAATCTTTTCGGGCTGCAACTGCGCGTAGCAACCCAAAACAACAACAAAAGCTCCAGGATTTTCACGAGTTAGGCGATTGATAGCCTGCCGACACTTATGGTCAGCAACATCTGTAACGCTGCAAGTATTTACAATACAGATATCTGCATGCTCCCCGTCTGCCGCAGGCTCCACACCATATTTACACAGCGCATCGCTTAGCGAAGACGTCTCGGCAAAGTTCAGTTTGCAGCCCAATGTTTGATAGGCAGCTTTCTTCCCCTTTAATATATTATATGTATCCAAGGAAATAATCTCTTTAAAATTTCACTTGCAAAGATACAACAAAGTTAGCGATTAGCAGAAAAAGAGGGTAATAGCCCCACAAATACCCATTTTTGATAGGTATTAATAGCAAAAACAGCTTTTTTTATTGTTAAATCTGCATTTTTTATACTAAAAAAATAATTACCCAAACTCTTGCATGGATATAAAAAGTCTGTACCTTTGCATCGTTTTAATAAAGGCAATTGATTGTTTTACATTTAAAAAATTCAAAACCAATGAAAAAGTTAGTTTTCATGTTCGTAGCTTTCGCAGCTATCTCTTTCGCTTCTTGCGGTAACAAAACAGACAACAACGCTGCTACTATCGATTCTGATAGCGTATCTAAGGTTGATTCTCTGAACGATTCAGTTAAGCATGACAGCACTACAGCTGGTGATTCAGTTAAGAATGACTCTGCTACTCAGACTCCTGCTGCTTAAGCAAAGCTACCTACATGGTAAAAGATCAGCCCTTCAAGCTCAGCTTGAAGGGTTTTTTGTTGTAAGAAAACTTTATTTCTTACGGAAAAGAAATGGGGAAATGTATTTCCACTTCCCCATCTATGCCTAATCTTAATTGCTAAGACACAAAAATATCCTTATAGCATTTGAAAAGTTCCTTATTGTGTCAGCTGACGCAATAAGGATGTCAGCCGATACCCTTATTGTATTTTAGATACATAATAAAGATACTGACAACTTAGAAGTATAAGCCATAACTTTGCTTAATTTCATCCATCACAAAAGTACTTTCAATGGAACCTAAGCTTTCAATACCACCCAGCGTATTGATGACAAACGACTGGTAAGCACGCATATCTGTGGCATGAACCTTGAGTAAATAGTCATAATTACCAGATATATTATAGCACTCCGACACTTCTGGAATATCTTTTATAACATCTACAAAACTCTGCGCTATATCGCGATTCATTTGTTTGAGCTTCACTTGACAAAACACCGTGAATCCCTGATTAAGCTTTTCTGCATCAAGAATTGCAATATATTTCTTAATAATACCATCACGCTCCAAGCGTTTTAAGCGTTCAAACACAGGAGTTGTTGAGAGGTTTACTTCATGAGCCAACTCTTTTGTCGTCATCCGTGCATTCTGCTGCAACACGCGCAAAAGTTGCAAGTCTGTTTTGTCTAATTTGTCCGTTCCCATTATTTTCTTTTTTTACTGTGCATTGGGACAAGCAAGTGTTCACTTTATTTCTCTATCCAGCAAAAAGAAAAAAATTCTATTCAAACAGGAAGAAAAAAAGAAGAGATTTACTTATTTTTCCTTTTTTTATGAATGCAAATATAGTATTATTTTTTTCAAATCATAAAAACCATTTGGTATTTATTTCTATTATTCCGTACCTTTTGCAGTCAGAATAGAAACAGGATAACAAATAAATACAATAATTATGAGTAATAAAAGATGGCATTTCGAAACGCTTCAGCTTCATGTAGGTCAGGAGCAAGTAGACCCAACAAGCGACAGTCGGGCAGTACCTATTTATCAGACTTCTGCATACGTTTTTCACGACTTCCAACATGCTGAAGATCGTTTCTCACTTAGAGATGCAGGCAACATTTATGGCCGTTTGAACAACACAACGCAAGGCATCTTTGAAGAACGCATATCTGCTCTTGAGGGTGGGGTTGGCGCATTAGCTGTAGCGTCTGGAGCTGCTGCTGTAACCTACGCCATCATCAACATAGCTAACCAAGGCGACCACGTCGTAGCATCTAAGACAATCTACGGTGGAACTTACAACCTCCTAGAACACACGCTACGCCGTTTTGGAATTTCTACGACCTTTGTAGATTCAGACGACTTGGAGGCTTCGAGAAAGCGATTCAGCCCAACACAAAACTTCTATATATTGAGACGCTTGGTAACCCCAATTCAAACATTACAAATATCGAAGCCACTGCTGAGATTGCACATCGCAACGGAATTCCCCTCTTGATTGATAACACGTTTGGCACTCCTTATCTGATACGCCCCATTGAGCATGGAGCAGATATCGTTATCCATAGTGCCACAAAGTTTATCGGTGGACATGGCACTTCTTTAGGCGGTGTCATCGTTGACGGCGGCACATTCAACTGGGCAAAGAGTGATAAATTCCCTCAATTCACTGAGCCAGATCCTTCGTATCATGGTCTGAAGTTCGGAGAAATTCCCGCCCCTTTCATAACACGCATCCGCGCACTCATATTGCGCGACACGGGTGCAGCTATTAGTCCGTTCAACGCTTGGGCACTTCTCCAAGGACTTGAGACTCTTTCTTTACGCGTAGAGCGTCACGTTGAAAACGCACTAAAGGTTGTGGATTTCCTCCAGCAACATCCGCTCGTGGAGAAGGTGAACCATCCGAGTTTGCCCACACATCCTAACCACGATCTTTATCAGCGCTACTTCCCTAATGGAGCAGGCAGCATCTTCACCTTTGAAATCAAAGGTGGCAAAAAAGCTGCACAACAATTCATCGACAGCCTGCAGATTTTCTCATTAGTGGCCAACGTGGCAGATCTCAAATCACTCGTCATTCATCCTGCTACAACGACCCATTCACAGGAAACCCCAGAGGAACAAGCCAGCCAAGGCATTTTCCCAGGCACTATCCGCCTCAGCATCGGTACGGAACATATCGATGATCTTATCACTGACCTCAAGCAGGCCTTTGATAATGTAAAATAAAAAAATATAACTTACAACTTCATAGCAGAAAGGATTCTGTTCCCCTCCTTTGCGGCAGGACAGAATCCTTTCTTTGTTCAAAAAAAATAAAGAAGTGGTGTAAGTTCTCTCAATCCATGCCCTCCATATCGGTCTTCGTTGTCACTTGGTTGGACACACTGCGGATTACGACAGAACCATCATGAGAAACACTTACAGAAAAAGCCGGACCTTCACCATCCAATCCTGGCTGGCCTATTTGTGCTCCCAACACAATCGTTTGTGCCGAAGAATGGTCCTTATCGAGTGCCATTCCTTGCATAACATCTCGAGCGGCGTCATCAGCAGAAATTTTATCGACAAAGTCTTTTTTTGTAAACGTTCTTGTAAACATTTCTTCGCCGTCACATAGAATGCGCACATCCACCTTATTGTCGTAGAAAAGCACATCCATCTCGTCTTTAACAGTGGGCAAACTCTTATCAGTCTGTCGGTTCGTTGTGATTTCAAAAACGTGGCCTCCTACGCGCAACGTATCGGTGCGATTGAGTGGAGTAGTCGACTCGTTAACTCCTCCCGTTGTAGCTGCCGCTAAAGACTTTGGAGTTGCATCTGCTTCCGTCTTATTCTTTTTGCCACAACTGGCAAATGTTAATACAACAAGACAAGAAGCAACAAGAAGTATCTTTTTCATTTCAACACTGACATTTATTTATGCGGACAAAGTTATAAGATTTTACTGAAAAAGATAAGCGAAAGTTGTAATACCACTAAAATCTTGTACATTTGCGGAAAATATCAACCTAAACACAGTTAATTATGAACAAATTCAGACACGCCATCCTCTTATTGGCCTTCATCGTAGGATTCACGGCTTACGCACAACATTCTCACCCTTTGCTCGGCATTTGGCAACAAGAAATGATCACACAAGAAGGTAATCGCATACTTATTCCTGTATGGAAAATCATCAGTGGCGATGGGACGTTCAGCGTTATTCTTATGACCAAAGACAATGGGCGCACAGTACAGACCATTGAGGGAAACTACGTTATCGACTCGGATAAGACTTACACTGAACAGGTCAAGACCAACGTTTTTGACCCTCAGCAGAAGAATACAACAAATACGTTGAATTATTCCTTTGATACACCCGACCGACTACGCATTGCATACCACTTGCAAGGTAGAAGCGTTCCTGCTACAGAATCTTGGGTACGTGTCAAACTGGAGAATCCATTTGGCCAAGGCGATAAATAACCAAGTAAAAAGTAATTAAGCAACTAAGAAGAAAGAAGTCCCACTAATCTCAAATGGCCTATGAGATAAGGAGGAACAATCTTTTGCTTTTCAAAATACACATTTATGACACAAAAGGAGGAAGCTGGCAGAGATGCTAACTTCCTCCTTCTATTTTTCTAAAGCGCAGCTGTTTCGATTTCCGCTCTTACGATAACAGAAGCGCCCTTACGGATTTCCACGTCGCAAACGTTCTCATTCTTATCTTCTCTAAACAGTAGCAACGTGTCGCCACAATAACTCTCATTACAGAACTGAAGTTCTATGCGACGTATTTGATGTGTTCGATGATAGTCGGCCGAAAAGAGATTGAGAATCATCTCCAAATAGCGCATAGAATTGACATGTCCGTTAATATCCAAGTCGCTAAAACCAGCACAATACTGACAGACCGGCTCTTCGCTTTTCACCCTGACGCGTCCTGCTCCAGAGATAGGAAAATCCTCCTTGGGCAGAAGGACAGAAGTAAAACCGCCGTCAGGAAGTTTCTCCAAATCGATGGGCTGCCGCGTTTTGTAGTCGATAGCTGCCCAAATGCTGAAACCATACCCCGTCGGTTCTCCGTTTTCTGCCTCCAAACGGAAGAGACGCTCCGTAAACTGGCGGTAAACCTTTGTCACCCACGTTGAGATAGTATAATGTTCGAGTGTTTTTGGGCGATCTTCAAATGTTAGTACCAAGCGCGAGAGCACCCAAACGAGATTTTGCTCAATGAGCTGCTCATAGCCAAAGCCATGAGCCGTGGCGTGCATACCAGCACAACGCAAAATCTGATTTCCCAAGAAACTCAGGCTCACATGTCCAGTGGCATCTTCCGTATAAGGTTCCACACAAAAGCCATAACGGCCTATATTTTCATTTTCCATAACTGTATCTTTGAACTTATGGGACAAAAAGAAAGACAAAGCTGCAAGTAGCCAAAATTTCGTTTATTACCCCAACTCGCAGGCACTTGTAAACCTCCAACTTGTCCTATATCACTGATTTACTACTTTGCAAAGTTAAGAAAAAGTATTAACTTCGCAAACGTAATTCTTTACGAGCAGAAAGGCTTCTCCTTTCCGCTTGAACCCTGAAACATAAACACTTATGAACAAATTACTCGTATTGGCCACCTGTGCCGTTCTTTCTGTGGGCAACGTTGCAGCACAAAGCGATTCGCTCAATCTGAAGGATATCACAGCAGGTCGTTACTACGCACATCGTATTTATGGTGTGCGCCCTGCCAATGATGGCAACAGCTACACTCAACTCTCGGAAGACTCCCGCCGCATTATTCGCCGCTCCTTCAAGAATGGCGAAGAAATTGGTACACTCTTCGATGCCAGCACAGCCCGTGGACCTATCAAACTGGAGCACATCGATGGCTATATCATGTCACCTGACGAAAGTCACATCTTGCTCCAGACAAAAACGAAAAGCATCTACCGCCGCTCATTCACAGCCGAGTACTATATCTTCGACGTTAAAAATAACCGCTTCACCCACCTGAGCGAAGGCGGGCCTCAGCAAGTGCCCGTTTTCTCCCCCGACGGAACGATGATTGCCTTTGCGCGCAAGAACAACCTTTTCCTCGTCAAGCTCCTCTTCGACAACGCCGAGAGTCAGATTACGAAAGATGGAAAATTCAACGAGGTACTCAACGGCATCCCTGATTGGGTCAACGAGGAGGAGTTCTCTACAAATTGCAGCTTCACTTTCTCGGCCGACAGCAAAGTATTGGCGTGGATTCGCTATGATGAAAGCAAAGTGCCCATCTATTCTATCCAAGAATTCAAGGGCTCTCACCCCACTCTCGAGCAATACGATGAATACCCAGGTACATACGACTACAAATATCCTGTTGCAGGTGCGAAAAACTCGGAAGTGTCCGTCAAGACCTTTGATATTAAGAATCGCGTAACACGAACGATGGCCGTCCCCGTAGATTCTGACGGTTATATTCCACGCATACAATTCACGAGCGACCCAGACCGTCTGGCTGTGGTCACGCTCAACCGCCATCAGGACAGAATGGACATCTATATGGTCAATCCGCGTTCAACGGAAGCCAAACTGGCTCTGCGCGAGAATGGGACTAAATATATTCAAGAGAGTGCCTACGATGCCTTGACATTCTATCCAGGACAATTTACGTTTATATCTGATCGCACCGGCTACCAACACGTTTATCTCTACAATCTCAACGGACAACTCGTGCGGCCGCTCACGAAGGGCAACTACGATGTGACGACTTTCTACGGCTATGACCCGAAGACGGGCAACTGCTATTATCAGTCGGCACAGGAAAGCCCGTTGCGCCGTTCGGTATATGTGAACGATAAACGGACGTACGCGCAAACTCTCCACTGAAACAGGTACGAACAGCGCTACCTTCTCCAAAAATTTCAACTACTTTATGAACGTGTGGTCGAACACTACTACGCCCTACGTCACTACCCTGCGCGATGGCAACGGAAAGACACTGTCTACACTTTTGGACAACAAAGAGCTGAAAGAAAAGGTAGCATCCTTCACGGGTCAGCAGGAATTCTTCACCTTCACTACGAGCGAGGGCGTTCAGCTCAATGGCTGGATGCAAAAACCTAAGAACTTCGACGCCACAAAGAAGTATCCCGTCATCATGTACCAGTATAGCGGTCCTGGCTCTCAAGAAGTGACCGACAACTGGAAGATAGGTTTCAGCGGAGGCGGCATCTGGGAAAGCTACATGAACGAGCAGGGCTACATCTTCGTTATCGTTGACGGCCGCGGCACAGGAGCTCGCGGCTCTGAGTTTGAAAAATGCACCTATCTGAAACTTGGTGAACTGGAGTCCAAAGATCAGGTTGAGGCAGCACAATATTTGGGCACCCTCCCCTATGTTGACAAAAACCGCATCGGCATTTGGGGCTGGAGTTTCGGCGGATTTAACACACTCATGGCCATGAGCGAAGGCCGCCCCGTATTCAAAGCTGGTGTAGCTGTGGCTGCTCCCACCAATTGGAAGTACTACGACACGGTTTACACAGAGCGATATATGCGCACTCCAAAAGAAAACGAAGGTTACAATATCAATCCAATCAACCGCATAGAAAAGCTCCACGGTAATCTCTTGTTGATTCACGGAACGGCCGATGATAATGTCCACTACCGCAATTGTGCCGAATGGTCAGAGGCAGCTGTTCAAGCCAACAAGCAATTCCAAATGCAAATTTATACGAACCGAAATCACTTTATCTCAGGCGGAAACACACGTCTCCACTTGATGACGCGCATTTCCGAGTTCTTCAAGAACAATCTCTAAAGTGTGCAGACCGGCAGAACTAAACTACAATTCAGTAGCAGCCTGCCCAACTTCCACACATCTATTCTATCCACAATGCCTCTTGAGCATTGTGGATTTTTCTTTTTCATAAACAACAGTTTCCTACACACAGCAAACCGCACATTTGTCATAGCGTAAAGAAGAAATACTTTTGTCAATTATTTTTCGTATTCTACACCTCCGAGAATGCCGCGAAATCCAACTTTTTCTGCCAGCAACTCGAGAAAAACGCAAATTTGAAACACCACTAAAAAGGAGCTTTTTCTAATTTCTATACTACAAATTTTATTTTTCCCTTGAGAAATTAAAAAAATACAATAAGGGAAATTTCAAAGATAATAAGGCTATCGACTGACATCTTTATTGTATCAGCCGACAGAATAAGGAGAAAAAAACGCCTAACTAAAAAGAAAAACACGCTGTTTTTTTGTGTTGTAGAACATAAAAAAACAAAGAAAAAAATCTAAAAAGAACAATCCTGCCAAAGCCTTTCTTGTGATGATTCTCTCATCTAAGTGCTCTACTCGCACTCCAGATTGAGAAAACGATTTGTAAAAATATCGGACAGTAAGTTAGGTCTATAAAAAGAAACATACAGGGTTCAAATTGTCTTGTTATAAACCTGAGCAAACATATTTCTCTCGCGCTTACTGATGCCCAAACTTATTGCCAACGTCTCCCACTGTCTCACACCTTGTCGTACCTCCTCTATAATGGCACAGGCATCATTCTTAGCTATCATATACTCTTCGCAAGAATCTTGTAAAATTTGGAGACTAGCATCATTGGTAGAAGAATTGATAAGCAAACTCTGACAGTTATTCAAAGTGGGGTTCATATCGTAAGCAGGAGATAGAGTCCAACCACGAGAAGTCAATACGAAACCATGATTGCGAAAGTGGTCATCACTGTTACCTATAGCTATATTAAAAGCTACACGTCGAAACAACTGAGAAAGATTCTCACTCACATCACAACAGTTCTGAAGAATAAAATCAACGATATCAAGATAACCATTCCCCGTTTTAGCATCACAGCCATCAGATAGTCCTAACAGAGTCATTGCAGAAGCAAAATGAATTCGCCTCCCACTATGCGTTCGATCAAATCTCAGAGAAAGAAGCGCATGATATTTCTCGCCAGAATTTATCACACGCGTTTCCGCAGCAACAACTCCACACGCTTTTGCTAACAAATGGCTATGATGCTCCCAAAGGGCTACATCATAATCATCCTTTCGGGAAGGAAATTTAGCCATATAAAGTTTTCCACTCTCATCCACGACTCCTGCTTTAGGACGAGCTCCTCCCAAAGAAGTTCCTGGAAGAACAAGCTGTTGAATCCATTTTTTCTCGGGCAACAAGTTCTTTTCTTCACTTCTTTCAAGTGCCATACTAGCTACGACCAATGTACGAATATCGGTCAAAGGAGGAATACGAAAATCCTCTTTACTATTGATAAACACACCTCCTTTTTCTGTCGCAAATCTAAATCCTCCCATGCGAGAAAAGTCATCAATTCCCGTCAGATAGTCAAAAGAAGATAGTCTTCTTACTGGTCGCTTCTCCTCAGCGGCTTGTATCTGTTCACGACGATTTAAGAGCGTTCGTCCCCAGCGGTCGGGCAGCACATCACTAAAGCAGCCAAAAATATCTTTCCCAAGTTGGGTGTACTGCGTACCCACATAATTATTGATATCTGCACTCAACATGAGATTACCATACGTCGCCAACCAATTCTCATCAAAACAAAATGAATAAGAATCAGAGCCACGGAGAGATTCAAAGCCAAGCTGACCGATTAGAAGGGGATTTTCCAACCAATCAAAGTCGCCATAAACAAACAACCTATTCATCTCTTACACTTTTTTAGATGCACGCTGCCGATGCTTAAGGGAAAGATCCTGCAAAGCCCTCCCAAGCTCATCCTTTTGCGCTAACAGCAAAATGTCTTCTTCTAATTGCAGCGCATACAACACACGGAGATAAATACCTATGGCTACAGTTGGTGTACCCTTCTCCACTCTGTTGATGGTGACGGGGGAGCAAGTGGCGCGATCTGCCACCTGCGCAACACTCAGATTACGACGTAAACGAGCAAGTCGGATTTGCTCACCAACGATCTGCATTTTCTGCTCCAATTTACGGGGAAGTTTTGTTGCCATTGTAGTCTTAATCATAAACTAACCTTTTATTATGAATACAAAAATAGGTCTTTTCATTCATTTTATGTTAGGTTACGGCAAATAAAAAGAGAAAATAAAAAACAGTTAAGGCCTATTCGTCCATACTTTTCAAAAGAAAAAAACAAGAAAGGGAACGGCTCCAACTCTACTTTTTAGTTGGAGCGCACACCATAATTAATAATGACGAATTTAAAGCCGAAGTTGAAAAACATTTGATTGAAATGTGCTGTGGAGTTTCGGCGAGCAGCCAGTAAATTAGCCTTTGTAAGGCAGCGTTTCATCATCTGATTCTTTGCTTTCTGGTAGAGACTTTCGCGCTCTGCGGCTGTCCATGTTCCCGACTCGTAGAATGTGCGCGTGCGAGCCTCATCAATAAAATGATTGTCGAGAAGTCCCACGGCAGGCAAGTTGAGAACAGCTGTATCTCCTTTGGCCGTAAACCATTGCTCGGGAGCTTTCGACATATCTACGCCTAAACGGAGCGTACCACTATAGATGGCAGACAACTGAGATACTGAAAGTGCGTTCTTTTTGTAGAGTTCGGCCATTTCCTCAGTTTCAATAGAAAGAAATTCCCATTGCCCGATATTGCGAATGGCTCGAATCTCTTCAGGCGTCACATCTATTGTTGTCGATTTCTCCATGCGGAGACTGGCCAACTTATTACCACTATTTTTTTCATCGCGGCATTGACGGAAAACTATAGCGGCTACTACGAGGCAAATCATAATGAGCCATATTTGCCAGCCTTTATCATTGTGTAGACTATAAACTGCAAAAAATAGGCAAATTTGTTCCAAACCTTTTTGCATATCTTGCCGAAGCCAGATGCTTGCGGACGATTATCAAGTTCATTCATAGCGGATTATTGCAAACGTTGGATGGTAATGTTCTTTTGTAGTGACTCTGGCGTGAGGTCGCGGCGGAAAGAAATGGTGGCATTGTGCTCCGAATAGCCCATTCGGTGGAGCATAGGGAGCAAGACACGGGCCGCTCCAGTCTGCGCCGAAGCAAGAATGGCGGATTTGTCCATGTGGCTAATAATGCTGTCCTCTCCTTGACGAGCAAAGCTCATCATCTCTTGGTCCGAAAAGCGGGAGCGGAGAGGGTCAATATATTGTCGAACTGCTGCGTGATCGATTTTGGAGGCTGTGACAATAATTTGAGGGTCGGGAAGCACTACAACAATACCCGAATCGGAACGCTCAATATTGGCCCGACTGAATGAAGCAAAGTCGACATAACCTTTCACAGATACATCTATAGGTATAGCTATCTTGCGTTCGCCCAAACGAGTAGGTATAGAAAAACTTGTCGAGCCCAAATTTCCTACTATTTGGGGATCATCGCTATAAGTTATTATCTTATGATATTGGTATTCCGTAGTGTAAAGCCGCGCACAATTGCTAATCTGATGCACAAGAAGAGCCGTTGTATCTACTTTTACTGTGTCTGACACTTTCTCTTCTGCCGTATTTTTCTCTCCTTTCCCGCAGGCGGAAAAGAACGAGAGGAGCAAGCAAAGACAAAAGACAGCAGAAAGGAGGTCGTTTGGCTCCTTACAGCTATTTGTTCTGTTTTTGTTCATCTTCATCTTTTTATTCTTTAAGTACGTTGCAAAATTATATATCTTTCAACGAACAAGCACTCGCTTCCTTACTTTATTTTCCAAAACAAAGGAACACAAGTAAGAAAAAGAAGCTTTCGGGGAAATTCACTACCTATCCAAAATTCAACAGGAGGAAATGATAGATTTATTGATTATTGCTTAACTTTGTACTCCAATTTTCAACAAACATGAACGAAGGTCAACTCCAAAAAATCAAGCAGCGCTATAACATCGTGGGCAACGACGAAGGCTTGAATAGAGCTATTGATGTGGCGCTCAAGATTGCCCCTGTCGATCTCTCAGTCCTCATCCAAGGCGAGAATGGTGTGGGTAAGGAGGTTTTTCCTCGCATCATTCACGACCATAGTACACGCAAGACAAAGAAATATTTTGCTGTGAACTGTGGAGCAATCCCTGAAGGCACTATTGACTCTGAACTCTTCGGACATGAAAAAGGAGCTTTTACGGGAGCTATCGAGAAGCGTGAGGGATATTTCAGTGTGGCCAATGGTGGCACTCTCTTCCTTGATGAAGTGGGCGAACTACCCTTGCAGACCCAAGCACGCCTTCTGCGTGTATTGGAAACCGGCGAATATATTCCCGTGGGAGCCAGCGAAGTGAGAAAAACAGATGTGCGCATTGTTGCTGCTACCAATGTTAATATGGAGAGAGCTATCGGAGAAGGAAAATTCCGTGAAGATTTGTACTATCGCCTCAATAGTGTATCCATTGCCGTCCCCCCTCTGCGCGAGCGTGGAGAAGATGTGGTACTACTTTTCCGCAAATTTGCCTTGGAGATGAGCGAGAAGTACAAAATGCCGCCCATCCGCCTAACAGAAGAAGCACGCAATATGATAAAGGCCTACTCATGGCCTGGAAACGTGCGGCAATTAAAAAATATTGCCGAGAACATGTCTGTAACGGCGGAAGCAAGGGAGATAACACCAGAAATTTTAAGTACATATCTTCCTGAAGAGTTAAAGCACAATCAGTTGGCTATTGTTGAAAAGAAAGACAGAACATAGTTTTGAAAACGAACGAGAAATATTGTATCAGATACTTTTCGACCTTCAACGCGATGTGACAGAATTGAAAAAGGTGGTCAATGAAAATCTCTTGCACGGAAAAGTTCATGGCCATCAGGAAGCTGTACTGTCAGAAAGTAGTGACATTACGTTGTATCGTAAAGACGATCAGCCGATGAAGGTTGCACCTTCCTATTTTGATGATGCGGAAGAAGTGAAGGATAATGAAACGCAACAGCTCCTCTCACTTGAAGACCAAGAAAAGCTTTCGATTCAAAAAGCACTGGAACGTAGCGGTGGCCACCGTAAGTTGGCAGCTGACCAACTGGGAATTTCTGAACGTACGCTCTATCGTAAAATAAAAGATTATGGTTTGGAAAGTTAAGCGACATCTATCTGATTTACTGCTATGTATGATGCTGTTCACGCTTTCAGCTTGTAGCATCAAATACCATTTTACTGGAACGTCCATCAACTACGATGTAATCAAGTCTATCCAAATAGATAAAATTCCGAATCGCGCACCTTACGGTTGGGCGCCTATGGAAAGCATGTTCAACAATAAGTTGCAGGACATCTATGCCAATCAAACTCGCCTGCGCCTCGTTAAGCGTGGAGGAGATCTCCATATCTCGGGAGAAATAACAGCATACGATCAATATAATAAAGCTGTATCTGCCAATGGCTATGCCTCACAAGTTCAGCTGCGCATGACGGTTAATATCCGCTTCCAAAACAACAAAACAAACGAAAGTTGGGAGAAACAATTTTCTGCCACTACTCAATATGATTCTTCACAGCAGTTGGCCACCGTTCAAGAACGTTTGGTAACGGAAATGATAGCCGACCTGACGGATCAGATATTTAACGCCACTGTTGCCGACTGGTAATTTGACTGTATCTATTATAATACGAATGGAAATTACTGCCTACATAGATCATCCAGAACGTCTCGACAAAGATTCTCTCTACAAGCTTCGTGAACTTGTGGGGCGCTACCCCTACTATGCTGCAGCTCGCCTTATGTTCTTGCAGAATCTCTTTCTGCTTCACGATCCCAGCTTTGGAGAGGAACTACGCCGTGCAGCACTATTCCTGCCCGACCGCCGTGTTCTCTTTCATCTTTTCGAAGGCTCTCCGTTTGACATCAAAAACACACCGCCGATTGAACAGCCCACACTGCCTGCGCAAACTCCACATAATCGAAGTGAGCGTGCCAATTCTCTCATCGACAACTATCTGCAAGAAGATCCTGTACACACTGAAACACCGCATCGACAACCTACTGCCGCTGATGCAACAACAGATTATACGGCTTTCCTTCTACAACTCGACGATGCAGAACCCGAAGAAGAAGAAACCGTTCTCCCTTCTTCAACTCGGAATCAGCGTAGCAAGACACTCGTGGAAAACTTCATTGCAAAAACCAGGTCGCATTGAACTGAAAGAAGAACCCGAATTTACGCCCGAACTTCCCGAGGAACAGAGCGACGAAAACGAAGGAATCAGTGAGAACTTTTTCACGGAAACACTCGCACGTATCTATATCAAACAAGGACGGTTTGAAAAGGCGATTGAAATTATCAGAAAGCTAAACTTGGTTTATCCGAAAAAAAATGCTTACTTTGCAGACCAAATTAGGTTCTTAGAGAAAGTTATCGCAAATAATAAACATAAAAAATAAGATAAAAATGTATCAAGTATTCGTCATTCTGGCTGTAATTGTAGCCATTCTGCTGACGTTCATCGTACTGATTCAGGAATCTAAGGGTGGCGGTTTGGCATCCAACTTTTCTGCATCAAACGCTATCATGGGTGTACGCAAAACAACTGACTTTGTAGAAAGAGCCACTTGGACTTTGGCTGCTTTGCTCGTTGTTCTGAGCGTTGCTACAGTCTATGTAAAGCCCGAGGCATCTAGTGCCAGCACCGTTGTGACCGACATGAAGGTTAATATGCCTGAACTTCCTACGCAACAAAAAGGTGCAGCTCCCGCTGCTCCTGCACAGCAGGCTCCGGCTCAAAAATAAACTCATTTGCTCACTGCAAGACAAATGTTTTATCATTATGCGAATTTTTTCTTTTCAAGAGAGAATTCGCATAATTTCATTACAACAGTTTCTTTTCACCAATCCTAAGAAAAATGAAAATAGCCATTGTCGGAACAGGATATGTTGGACTGGTAAGTGGAGCTTGCTTCGCTGAAATGGGCGTTGAGGTGACCTGCGTTGACATAAATCAAGAAAAGATTGAGCAACTCAAAAAAGGTGTCATCCCTATCTATGAGCCAGGTCTAGATGAGATGGTGTTTCGCAACTATAGAGAAGGCCGTTTACACTTCAGCACTCAGTTGCGCGATTGCATAAGCGATGTAGAAGCGGTATTTAGCGCTGTAGGAACACCTCCCGATGAAGATGGAAGTGCCGACCTTAGTTATGTACTCAATGTGGCGCACGAGGTGGGACAATATATGAACCAGTATCTTGTTGTAGTCACAAAATCAACCGTTCCTGTTGGAACGGCAGCTCGCGTAAAGGCAGCGATCCAAGAAGAGCTTGACAAACGCGGAAAGAATATAGAGTTCGATGTGGCTAGTAATCCTGAATTCTTGAAAGAAGGAAGTGCCATTAAAGACTTCATGTCGCCCGACCGTGTAGTTGTAGGTGTGGAAAGCGAACGCGCCCGCGAATTGATGACGAAACTCTATAGACCGTTCCTTCTCAATAACTTCCGCGTGATTTTCACAGACATTCCCAGTGCTGAAATGATAAAATATGCAGCCAACTCTATGCTGGCCACGCGTATCTCTTTCATGAACGACATTGCCAACCTCTGCGAACTCGTTGGAGCTGATGTAAACGCCGTTAGAAAAGGTATAGGCTCTGACACACGTATAGGTTCAAAATTTCTCTACCCTGGATGCGGCTACGGGGGCTCTTGCTTTCCCAAGGACGTAAAGGCACTCATCAAAACAGCAGAACAAAAAGGTTATCCGATGAAGGTTTTGCAGGCTGTAGAGGCGGTTAACGAAATTCAAAAGAACGTTCTTTTCAATAAGTTAAACGCCTACTATAATGGCAACTTACAAGGAAAGACCATCACTCTTTGGGGCTTAGCCTTCAAAGCTGAGACCGACGATATGCGAGAGGCTACATCGCTCGTCACTATCAAAAAGCTCCTCGAAGCTGGATGCACAGTTCGCGTTTACGATCCTGCTGCCATGAACGAATGTCGACGCCGTATCGGCGATAGTGTCTACTACGCACAGGATATTTACGATGCCACCCTAGGTAGTGATGCGCTCCTGCTCCTGACCGAGTGGAAACAATTCCGATTACCTTCTTGGGAAGTTGTTCGCCGCTCAATGAATCGCCCCGTAGTATTCGATGGCCGTAACATTTACGACCCATCCGATATGCAAGCAGCTGGCTTTGAATATTTCTCCATAGGCCGTTAAGCAACTCTTACACAAGAATCATTATCCTAAAACTATCAACGGAAGGTTTCATCCCTATCTGTTGATAGTTTTTTGTATTCAACAACTCCCCTATTCAGTCCGTACTTCCTTCTCATAAATTCATCGACTAAACGCAGAAGACGATACGTTTCTCAAACCTTTTCTTGTCCTACTAAATTATTTTCCTCGGGAAATTTGTTTTATCAGAAAATTAGATGTATCTTTGCACAAGTTTCCAATGGAAAATAAAATTTAGAACTGAATTATCCACTAAAAGAAAAGAACTATGAGTGTACAAAACTTAACAACTCTCGACTTCAAGAAGCAAATTATGGACTTCGATACAAATCCGCAAGAATGGAAATATCTTGGCGACAAACCAGCTATTATAGATTTCTACGCCACATGGTGCGGCCCTTGCAAAGCTACTGCTCCTGTGCTCGAAAGATTGCGGAAGAGTACGACGGACGTATCAATGTATTCAAAGTAGACGTTGACCAAGAGCAAGAACTTGCTTCAATCTTCGGCATCCAGTCCATTCCCTCCATTTTATTCATCCCGATGAATGAAAAACCTCAAATGGCAACAGGTGCAATGCGACAGAGCGACTTTGAACGCGCAATTAACGACATTCTGCTTAAATAAGTTCGTCTCAAAACGTAGGAAATAAATGAAACACCTCATCATTGGCGGCGTAGCGGGCGGAGCAACTGCTGCAGCCCGCATCCGCCGCATTGACGAACAGGCAGAGATTATCCTTTTAGAAAAGGGGCCACATATTTCGTATGCAAATTGTGGCCTCCCTTATTTATATAGGTGGCGTAATAGCTCAACGTGAAAAACTTTTCGTTCAAACTCCCGAAGCTTTCGGACGACAATTCAACGTGGACGTACGCATTTGCAGCGAGGCCATCACTATCCATCCCGAAAAGAAAACGGTAACAGTGCGCAAGGTCGATGGATCTTGCTATGAAGAAAGCTATGACCGTCTTTTGCTCTCACCTGGTGCCACGCCTATACATCCACCATTAAAGGGAATTGACCTTGAAGGAATCTTTACTCTCCGAAATGTGGAGGACACGGATCGCATCAAAAGCTATCTCCAGGAATACGAAGTAAAGAGTGCGGTTGTCGTGGGCGGAGGTTTCATAGGGTTGGAAATGGCTGAAAACCTCCAAGAAGCCGGTGCAACGGTTTCCATTGTTGAAATGGCCAATCAAGTCATGGCGCCAGTTGATTTCTCCATTGCATCATACGTTCATCGCCATCTGACGGATAAGGGCGTTGCTCTATATCTTGAAAAAGGCGTAGACCATTTTGAGCAAATCGACAATCGTATCCGTGTTTGTCTCGCAAACAGAGAAAACATAGATGCCGACCTCGTACTGCTCTCCATCGGAGTTCGCCCTTCCACACATCTTGCTGCCGAAGCCGGCATCCGCGTGGGACGTGGCATTCAAGTGGACGAATATTTAGAAACATCCATCCCCGACATCTTTGCTGTGGGAGATGCAATCGAATTCCCCCACCCCATTACAGGAGAAAACTGGCTCAACTATCTGGCAGGTCCTGCCAATAGGCAAGCGCGCATTGTGGCAGACAATATGGTAAGGGGCAAAGTAGAAAAATACGAAGGCTCCATAGGAACTGCCATTGCAAAGGTTTTCGATCTCACAGTGGCTACTACGGGAGTGCCTGCAAAGCGATTGAAACAAGCAGGGATTGCGTATGCTAGTTCCACAACTATTTCGGCGGCACACGCTGGCTACTACCCTGGCTCATTCCGCCTAACAACCAAACTGACTTTCGACCCCAAGACTGGACGATTATTTGGTGCACAATGCGTGGGACATGATGGAGTGGACAAACGTATTGATCAAATTGCACTTATCATCAAGAATGGGGGCACTGTGGAAGACCTCATGCGCGTGGAGCAGGCTTATGCACCGCCTTTCTCCTCTGCAAAAGATCCAATAGCCATTGCGGGCTATGTGGCTCATAATATTATAAATGGTGCAATGCCAGCTATTTATTGGAGAGAGATAGATAGCCTCAACCGCAATAAGACCTTCCTTCTTGATGTCAGAACTCAAGCGAATACAAACTGGGCACAATTCAAGGAGCAGTAAATATCCCGTTGAACGACCTGCGCGAGCGCATCAACGAACTACCAAAGGACAAAGAAATCATAGTGTTCTGCGCTGTTGGTCTACGCGGTTATTTAGCACTGCGAATCCTTCAGGGGCATGGTTTTGAAAAAGTGCGAAACCTCTCAGGTGGGTATCAAATTTACTCCCTTGCCACTGCACCTATTTCTATTGCTCCGAATCCGAAGAAGCAGTCAGAAATAAATACTACAAAGCCCTGCATATCTACTCTAAAAATAGATGCCTGCGGACTACAATGCCCTGGACCTATCATGAAACTAAAGACAGCTATGGACCAAGCACAGGTTGGCGAACGCATCGAGGTTGTAGCTACAGACGCTGGATTTTCGCGTGATGCCGAGGCATGGTGTCAAACAACTGGAAATAATTTCATTACGAGTACAATCCAAAAAGGTTATCACACTGTAGTCATCGAAAAGAACGCTCCAGTAGAATGCACATCTCACACTGCCAGCAATAGCAAAAACAAAACGCTGATCATGTTCAGCGACGACCTCGACAAAGCTCTTGCCACCTTTGTTTTAGCAAACGGGGCAGCTGCCACAGGACATAAAGTTTCTATTTTCTTTACCTTCTGGGGGCTCAACGTTCTCAAACGCGAAAAGAAACCAAAGGTGAAAAAAGATTTCTTCGGTAAAATGTTTTCGTGGATGCTCCCCAAGAGCTCCAAAAGCTTACGCCTCTCTCAGATGAGCATGCTGGGCATTGGCGATCGGCTCATTCGTCACATTATGCACAAGAAAAATATCAACTCGCTTGAGGAGCTACGTGATCAAGCGCTCGCCAATGGTGTTGAGTTTATTGCGTGTCAGATGTCGATGGACATGATGGGAATTGATAAAGAAGAATTCATCGATGGAGTAAGTATAGGCGGCGTTGCCACTATATGCAACGCGCTGAAGATGCGAATGTAAACCTATTTATTTAAAGAATAAACATGGATAAAAAATGTATCTGTCGCTTGCGCATCATCTATCGTGCCATCACAGCTTTAGAACAAGAAATGCAAAAGCTTCATGGCATAAATATCAACGAAGGAATGCTCCTTTGCCTGTTGTCCGAAAATAAAAGTTTGACATCGGGCGAAATTGCTGAAGCCTTAGGTTTGACGTGTTCCAACACTTCAAAGATTATCTGCGCCGTTGAAAAGAAAAAACTTATCTCGCGTGTTATGGGAAAGACAGACAAACGCGAAATGTACTTCTCACTATCGGCAGCAGGCAAAAAACGACTGGAAGAAATGAAAGAATGTGATTGGGAACTACCCGAAATCCTCACACAAGTTCTTGAGAAGACAAACAATGAATAGGAGGCAAAAAAATTCATGGAGAAAGTGCAAATAAACGCTGAAACTATCATCAGTTCCTCACAGTTTTCCTTCTCCCGTTTTTGACCTTTTATAAAAATTCTCCATAACTCTCAACTCTCTATCCGCAACGCCCAACAATAGGTGTTGCGGATTTTTAGAAACACTTTCATGCGTGACAACAAGCTTTTGCGCTATTGGTTATTGTCACACTGTTGTCACAACCATAATACAAACTCTTTCAACACTTTAAGTATCAAGCGCGGTGATATGAAAACGCAATAACGGAAAAAACAAGATACAGAAGAGAGCGCATCTCTTCATCATTTTCACTCTTCTTATCATCGCCAAAAATACAATAAGCGCGTCAGCTGATAGCCTTATTCTGTCAGCTGACAGCCTTATTGTATTTTCAAACGCAATAAGGATATTTACTACTTGATATACAATAAGTTATCTCCGCCGAGAGAAAAACATAAAATTTCTTGCAAACAAGTTTCAAAAATCATCATTTAGCCTCCCCCCAACCAAGTGCTTTCATCACCAAAATCAAACTCCAACTGAATCCATTCGGGCTTTTTTACGTCTTCTTCCTTCGGTGACGACACGGAAAGACCAAGTAGGCGTATGGGGCGGGAGGTGTCAGTTTTTGACAATAGTTGTTTTGCCAATGGGAGTATTTGCTTTTTTGTGCGCAATAGTTCTTGTCGTGTCAAACTGCGGGTGATTTGCGTAAAGTCAGAATATTTCACTTTTAACGTCAAAGTTCTACCCTCAAACTTATGTTTCTTGATGCGCTCCACAAGTTCTAATGTGACGTGGTATAATTCGACAATAATAGACGCCTGTGTATTTAAATCTTTTTCAAAAGTACGCTCACACCCCACCGACTTGGCCTCACGCGTTGTCACCACGGGGCGTTCATCAATACCACGTGCAAAATTATAGAACACTTGCCCCATTTTTCCAAAAGCGCGTGTCAGACTGTGTAAAGAATATTCGCGCAGTTGCTCCCCTGTATATATTCCCATCTGATGAAGGCGCTCTGCCGTTTTAGGCCCTACGCCCCAAAGTTTTGTAACAGGCAAATGAGCAATGAAGCGGAGAGCCTTATCGGGATGAATAGTACAGAGTCCGTCAGGCTTGCGATAATCCGATGCTATCTTAGCAAGCAATTTACAATAACTCACACCTGCCGAAGCCGTCAACTGTAGTTCTTCGTGAATACGACTTTTTATTTCGCGCGCAATATCCACTGCGAGCTCCTTCCCTTTTTTATTTTCCGTTACATCCAAGAAAGCCTCATCAATACTCAAAAACTCTACTTGATCCGTATAATCATGGAAAATCTCACTTATCTGATGATTCACAGCTCTATACTTCTCAAAATGGCACGGAACAATAACCAGTGACGGGCATAAGCGTTTGGCCACTTGAACAGATTGGGCAGAATGTACGCCAAACTTACGCGCCTCGTAGCTAGCAGTTGTGACAACGCTACGCTCTTCATCATTGCCAACAGCCACAGGTTTGCCACGCAACTCTGGATTGTCGCGCTGCTCAACGGCTGCAAAAAAGCAGTCCATATCAACATGGATGATTTTCCGCTCTGTAGTCATTCTTTCAGTTACCTAAGATGCAATAAATGAAGTGATAGATTTTTTTCTTACTTTTGCTTCGTAAGTAAAATAGTTTGCCTTTGAAGCCAAAGCCGTAGAACCATGCACATAGACATAGAAGAACTCTTCGCTCAACACGAAATACGCCCAACAGCCAATCGCCTTATCATAGCCAGAGCACTATCCAAGGCGTCCCACCCGCTCTCGCTCTCAGATTTGGTACAGAAAATTCCATCCATCGATAAATCTGGTATTTTCCGAACTCTGACCATATTCCGCCAACAGCATTTAGTTCATGTGCTTGAAGACGGGGGCGACGGCGTGAAATACGAACTTTGTCACGGCCATTCCGACAAATCAGGGCGAGATGATGATATGCACGTTCATTTCTACTGCGAAGAGTGTCATCAAACCTATTGTTTGGAAGAAACGCCTATTCCGCTTGTAACAACACCAGAAGGGTTTCTCACTAAAAGTGTCAACTATATGATGAAGGGGGATTTGCCCCAAATGTAAGAAAAGATAGATTGCAGCAACAGAGAGGGCTACCTATCCTTCAGAAGCTAAAGAGGCTGTACATTCCTGCGGCTTTACTCCTAAACTTATTCTTTACTCAACGTCTCCCAAAAGGATTCGAGATCTTCGTCAAGTCCTGGCAGCAAATTGTCATCTATCTGAATCAAATCATCATCTACCAGATAGAGATTAGCCACAGCAGAATTGTCGTCGTCGAAGAGTACAAAAGAATAAGGTTTGAGCACATTCAGAGAATCCATTTCTTCTTTAATATCTAAAATGGCTTCTTTTAGTACAGGTTGGATACGTTCGTAGAAATCTTCCGAAGTATCGCCAAGCCATTCTTCCACAACGCAACGAGTCAGCTCTGTATCGTTGTCATCAAAAATCAAAAGTTCCCCACCTTCTTGCTTCACTTGCAAAATGATATCTGTCATCGGGAAATTCTCCGCCTCAAGGGGAAATTTCGACGCAGCCTTATGCAACGCACGCTGTATTTGTTGAATCGTTCCGGACATAATAACTATTCTTTTATAGGGCGAAGATACGGATAAATCTTATACATCCATAGAATTTCAAGTAAAAACAGTAACTTCGTGGCATACTAAAGCTTATATTTATGACTATTTTTTCATTTCTACGCAACGTGACAAGAGTTTTGTGCGTTGGAACTCTTCTTTCTTGCACCTCTCTTGTGCAAGCTCAAGAGAAAGAAAACGTAATTTCTCCTGCCTATTCGTGGCGAGGCTGTATGCTGGACCTTTCGCGTCATTTCTTCACCACAGATTTCTTACGGAAGCAGATTGATTTCTTAGCCGAACACAAGATTAACCGTCTACACCTGCACCTTACCGATGCGGGAGGATGGCGCATTGAGATAAAGAAATATCCACGCCTCACAGAGATAGCAGCATGGCGTACGGAGTCAGATTGGCACAAATGGTGGATAGGCGGAGATCGCCGCTATCTGCACGAAGGCGATTCAGCAGCTTACGGTGGCTACTATACGCAGAACGAACTACGCGCTTTAGTGGCTTATGCACAAGAGAAGGGTATCACCATCGTACCCGAAATTGAGATGCCAGGGCATAGTGAAGAAGTAACGGCCACTTATCCCGAACTGAAATGCGTGGGCAATGAAGGAACACAAGCGGATATGTGTCCATCCAATGAAGCCACTTACACTTTTCTTGAAAACGTTCTGCAAGAAGTGATGCAAATCTTTCCATCCCACTGGATACACATCGGAGGCGATGAAGCCAGTAGAGATACTTGGCTGAAATGTACGCGTTGCCAGCAAAAGGCAAAAGAACTGGGCTTTAATCATGTGAACGAACTACAAGGCTATCTCATTCGGCGCATACAGCGTTTCTCACTCAGAACGGAAGGGAGATGATTGCGTGGGACGAGGCTTTGGAGGACACCACGCTTACAGGAGCCACCATCATGGTATGGCGAAATGCTGCGGCAGCTCGCCAAGCCATCCGTCAAGGTAACAAGGTCATCATGAGCCCTACGAGTCATTGCTATTTTGACTATCATCAAGATGCACCCTATCTCCAACCCACGGGAATAGGTGGTTACAACACGTTCAATAATGTAGCTGGTTTTGACCCCGCATTAGGATTGAGTGCAGAAGAACGTAGCTACATTCTTGGTCTGCAAGGAAATCTGTGGACAGAATTTGTTGAAACGCCAGAACATGCAGAGTATATGCTCTATCCGCGAGAGTTAGCCATCGCTGAAATAGGACTAAAAGGACGCATTAGCGATATTAGCCATTTCCGACAAAGCATCATTCGCCAATACCCCCATCTCGACAGTTTAGGCATCCACTATTTCGATTTACGCAAAGAAGTTGGCGAACGCCCTGAAAGTCGAAATCAAAAAAACTCTCAAGCGGCCGACATAAAGGTAGTCTATCACCGACCTTTTAGTACATACTACCCTGCGAGCGGAAATGAGGCACTCATAGATGGCATTTATGGCGGCTGGAGTCACACCGATGGCCGTTGGCAAGGCTTTTGCCAATCCGCCGACACGATACAGAAGCCCTACTGCATGGACCTGACGCTCGATCTTGGCAAGGTGAAAGCAGTTCACAATATTGACATGGAATTTTTGCAGAATAGTGAAGCGTGGATTTATCTCCCAGAAGATTTCCGTATCTCTATTTCTAAAAATGGGCGCAAATTCCGTGAGATTTTCCAAAAAGGAGCACCGCGTGAACCTAACAGCAAACCGCTCTACGTTCATTGGAGATGGATTGGTACAAAAAAAGCACGCTACATCCGCCTCCAAGCACGCGCTCCGCGTCCTGGAGAATGGGTTTTCAGCGATGAAGTTCGCATCAATGAACAAAGGGGAAAATGCGGAACCAAATCATATTAGACAGTCGCCAAAATAACATAAAAAAAGCATGATGTGCAGAATTAGCCATCAACAGTAACAGCTTTGTCTTAAAGATACTGCATACATGTGCTTACACAAACTAAAGAAACAACACTTAAACGCTTATCTTTTCATGAAACAAAAGAAGTTTTATTTGGCAGAACAAGACTTACCCAAGCAATGGTATAATATATTGGCAGATATGCCCAACAAGCCTCTGCCTCCTCTCAATCCAACCACTCGCAAGCCGTTATCTGTCGAGGATTTGACACGTATCTTCAATCACGAATGTGCAAAACAAGAGCTCGACACGGAGCACAAATGGATTGACATTCCTGAGGAAGTGCAAGAGAAGTACACCTTCTATCGCTCTACCCCACTTGTGCGTGCTTACGCCCTTGAGAAAGCTCTCGGTACAAAGGCACATATCTATTTCAAAAACGAATCTGTCAATCCGCTTGGTTCTCACAAAGTCAATTCTGCCATACCTCAGTGCTACTATTGCAAGCAGGAGGGTGACACTAATGTAACAACGGAAACTGGTGCAGGGCAGTGGGGCGCTGCTCTCTCCTATGCTGCACGTCTTTATGGCTTGGAAGCTGCCGTTTATCAGGTGAAACTCACTATGCAGCAAAGCCTTACCGCTCCATGATTATGCGCACTTTCGGAGCTACCGTAGAGGGGTCTCCTTCCATGAGTACTCGCGCAGGCAAAAATATTATTACGCGCGATCCTCGCCATACAGGTTCACTCGGTACAGCCATTAGTGAAGCCATAGAACTGGCCACAACAACACCAGGGTGCAAATATACGCTGGGAAGTGTGCTCAATCATGTCACGCTTCATCAAACCATCATAGGATTGGAAGCAGAAAAACAAATGGAAATGGCGGGAGAATATCCCGACAAAGTTATCGCGTGTTTCGGTGGTGGGAGCAACTTTGGAGGTCTCGCTTTCCCCTTTATGCGTCACGTATTTGACGGCACTCACCCCAATACGGAATTTATCGCAGCAGAGCCCCAAAGTTGCCCTAAACTAACGCGAGGGAAATTTGAATACGACTTTGGTGATGAGGCTGGTTATACGCCTCTTCTGCCCATGTACACACTGGGACACGACTTCAAACCTGCCAATATCCACGCAGGCGGCCTCCGCTACCATGGTGCAGGAACGCTGGTATCGCAACTTATCAAAGATGGACACATGCACGGTGTAGACATTGCTCAATTAGAAGCTTTCAACGCTGGTCTACTCTTTACACAAGCGGAAGGTATCATTCCCGCACCTTGAAAGCTGTCACGCTATTGCTGCCACTATCCGAGAGGCAAAAAAAGCCAACGAAGAAGGGACAGCACCAGTTCTTCTCTTCTGCCTAAGCGGACACGGACTCATCGATATGCCTTCCTACGACAGCTTCATCTCTGGCGATCTGCAAAACTATTCACTCAGCGACGAAGAAATCAAAGAAAATCTTACTAAAATACCACACGTTGATATCTCGTAGAGATTTGCAGTACGATAAAAGGATAACAAACAACATGGTGTGTTTATCTACAAACCACGGAATAAGCACACATCTAAACAGAAAAGAGATATGTTAGGAAATTTCACTTATCACAATCCAACCAAGCTCTACTTTGGCGAAGATGCACTCAATGGCCTCGCCGAAGAGCTTAAGATGACTGGCCCCACAGTAATGCTCACGTATGGCGGGGGCTCAATAAAACGTAACGGCATCTATGATAGCGTGATAGGATTACTAAAAAAAGCAGGAAAAACTATTGTGGAAGATGCAGGAGTCATGTCGAATCCAACACTGGAAAAGTTGCACGAGGGCATACAAATAGCGCGCAATCAGAAAGTAGATTTCATTCTTGCGGTAGGTGGTGGTTCTGTAGCCGACTACTCTAAGGCGGTGGCGGCTTCAGCCCATTTTGAAGGAGATTACTGGAACACATTTTTTGTTCAGCAGCAAAATCCGCCCAAAGAACAAAAGATTCTGCCCGTTGGATGTGTTCTGACGATGGCTGGAACGGGAAGTGAGATGAACGCAGGAAGTGTTATCACGGATGCAGAGCATACCACAAAACTTGGGCACGTATTCGATGACCGTTTAATACCGCGTTTTGCCATTCTCAACCCGCGTTTCACCATGACCGTTCCCAATGAACAGATGAGAGCTGGTATCTTCGACATATTCAGCCATATCCTTGAGCAGTATTTCTCTGGTACAGACGACAATACCTCAGATTATATTGCTGAAGGATTATTGAAGAGTTTGATTGTGGCAAGTCGCAAGGCTGTGGCAGATCCACAAGACTATGAAGCTCGCTCCAACATAATGTGGACTGCTACTTGGGCGTTGAACACTCTCATTGGATGCGGTAAACGGCAAGACTGGATGGTTCACATGTTTGGCCACTCCATTGGTGCTTACACCCATGCTCCTCACGGTTTTGCTTTAGCTGCGGTTTCTCTCCCCTATTACAAACACACACTCCCCTTTGCCGTATCTCGCTTCAAACGCTTTGCCGAAGAAGTGTGGGGCATCTGCCCTTCAGGAAGAACCGACCATCAAGTGGCGGAAGAAGGACTTGCAGCAATGAAATCATGGATGAAAGAAATAGGACTCCCTCTGACTATCAGCGAGATAGGAGCAACAAATGAGATGCTTGAGGGGATTGCTAAAGGCACGATCATCCTCGATAGTGGCTACCGCAAACTTACCTTCAAAGAGGTCGTAGACATTTTAAAAGAGAGCATGTAGCTTACTGCAAGTAGGCTCCGATTAAAGAGAGCTCTCCTATTCAAGGAAACATCAAAAATTAGGGCTGAATCTTCTCTTGAAAGATTCAGCCCTTTTAGTAAGATGATTTTTAATCTGGGCATAATTTCAGCACAACCATGCACTCTCTATAAAAAGCGATATTTCATCGTCACGTTGTCACAAACTTTCATAAAATCCTAATGAATATCCCATTACGAGTGTGACAACAAAATTCAGACAGCTATAATTGTTGTCACACTTAGCTTTGTTGTCACCGCAGATACAATAAGGATGTCAGCTGACGGAATAAGGATGCCAGCTGATAGCCTTATTGTATTTTCAAACGCAATAAGGATATTTTTAGGTTTCAATATCAGCTATATTTGCTGCTTGGGGAAATCTTTCGCTAGGTAGTTCCTATCTCTGCTTTTTTAGTTCACTTTTATCTAAAACCACATAAATTGTGTCAACTACTCGGCCTTGCTGGGCAGCGCCATTAAGACGCTTGGCAACATTTGCAAAGTCTTTATCAAGCACAGTGACATCGTCCACGAAATAATCGGTCTCGCCGCGATTGGTAAAGATATTTTTAAGTCCCCAAACCTCGTGGTATTTCAGTTTCACTTTCCACCCCTCAACTTGTGCTTGATAAAGCAGCTGAATCAGGGAGTCTTGGTCAGTACGGTCGTTGTCGAAAGAGAAAGAAAAAGGGGCGCCACTGGTATTCATCCCCGTTTGTGTGAGATTTAGGCGACCTTCCCAACTATCCCATATCACGCCCTTGCGCGTGAACTCTATAAGATTCCCTACCTTTTCTCCATTGGAATAGTTTTCCTTACAACTGCTCATCCCTAAGGCAAAAGTCATGAGCATAAGGGCATATAAAAGTTTTTTACTCATAATGATTCTCTTTTGACTGCAGCAAACTTACAAATTTCCGCCGACCAAACAAAAAGTCTGTGCCGGCGGAATTCATCTAATCGTTATTGAAAAAAATTGTTAGATTTCTATTTCCATCCCCATAAGAGGGGCGTGCTGTTGTGCTCCATAAACATCGGTCTCTCCCAAAGCTCCACTGGGGATTGGGCGACGGATAGTTATTTTTACAGCCTTTGCGGGATCGAAATAAACAAGGTGAAACACATCGGTTTCAGGAATGCCATAGAGGGCACAAAACTTTTCCTTGCTCACAGCTTGTGCAGCTTTCACTTTCCCATACGTCTCGAAGTCCTTAAAAATAACATCGAATGTTAGCTCATAAGGCCCTGAGTTTTTGCTTCGAATGACAGAAGCTATATCTATTAGTTTCATGATTTCACAAATAATATTTTTTCAAATGTCCCTCTCAGAGGATAAAATGAAGGGACAATGATACCATTTTCTTATAATTCTAACAAATGTATGGGGAACGGCTCACAAGGATCTGCTACGCGCAATAGGTGATAAACGTTGAATTCAAACACCTCTCCCATGCGGCAGTCGCTCGGCGAAAAGGGGAAGGCCAGATTTCCTGCTGTGGAAATGCGTCCTTCATAGCCGTAATGCAACATCGTGCTGCGCGCAAACGAGCAGAGCGTATTGGCCTCTTCCTGCGTGGGGGCAACGGCTTCAATGATTATGAGCAACTCGTCGGACGAGGATTCGGGCGTTTCGGGGAACATGTGCATGACGCCTTTCTTACCGTAGACTTTGAAGTCGAGCCATGTATTCCGACTATCTTTCATATTGAAATTGTCCTCCACTCTATTGCGTACACCACGTATCACCTCATCTATCTGACTAATCATAACGGGGTCGTGTGTAGCTGCAGGCGAAATGGTGCGGTATCCCACACGGCGAACACCTTCCAGTTTAATATAATAGTCCTCTGTAGGAACGAACTCAGTACCTCTGACTTCCACTTGGCTTTCGCTCAACTGCGTGAAAGTGGTCTTATGTAAGTCAATAGCACCTCCAGGGCCGGGCAGTTCGTAAGGGTTGCTTTTCTCATAAAGAGAATGAGCAGCAACGGAGAGCGTGGTACATTTACGTTCGGGATTGAGCGGTTCTACCACAAAACTATCCTTGCGGAGCGTTCCCAGCATACAGTCGGAGCCACTTCCTGGTAGAGCCGTGATAGCTGCACACTCCAAGATTTTTCCCATATGGATGGCGAGCGCTTTAGGAAACCCTTTGCTGATGGCAAGGGCTGAAAACTCACACGGGTCGTAAGAGCGGCCTGCGAGAATCACTTGTGCCCCCATCTCTAATGCTTTCATGTATGGCTCTTCGCCCATCTGTCCCACGATGTGAATACATTCGTCAACACTCTCTTCGGCGAGTTCGGGAGCGGGACCAAGCGGAGTAACGTTTCCTTTGCGCAACTCTGCTTTGATAAAGTCCTTTTCAAACTCAGCATCAATCACGGCCATCTTAAAATGGAGATGCTGCTCACGCGCTATCTCGCGAATGATATTCACCGTAAGCTCTACGTGTGGACGAGCACCGCAACCGCCAGCTGTACCAATCATCAGGGGGATTCCCTCCTCCAGAGCAGCTGGAATCATAATAGAAAGGTCGCGTTTCACTGCATTATTGTCTGTAAAACTATAACCCGCGCCCAAATAGTATGGGCCTGGGTCTGTAGAGCCTGCATCGCAGGCAATGACATCTGGGTGACGACGCATTCCTTCTTTGAAGGATTGCTCTGGAAAGCCATAGCCGAGGATGGCCGTTGGGGATAAAACTTTCAATTCTTCCATAACGATTCCTCCTTTTCTATTTTGCTGCTCTGACGGCCAATATGCGAGCCATCTCGTTATATACAATCATATAACCCTCGTCCACTCCCATTCCTGGTTTGGCAAGATACTGCACGGGGCGAGTGGCCATAGCAATGTGAGCACATACTTCGGCTGATCGGTTTGTTTCGTTACAAGTACCACCCAAATAAGCGCCCATTCCATGTTCTTTACAATAGAGCACAGCTTCTATAGTGTTGTTAATACCTCCCAAGTCGGGCGTTTTGATTTGAGCCATGTGGCCAGCTTTAGCTTCTGTGAAGTCGCGCACATCTTCAAAGGTGTTGCACCATTCATCGGCCACAATTTCAGCGTCAGTACCGATAGTCTCCATGTGGCGGCGGATAGCAGCCAATGCTTCTATCTGAGCTTGTTTTTCTCCCATATCTACTGGCCCTTCCACACGTAGTTTGAAAGGTTTTGCCACTTCTGCCAATTCGGCGATATACTCGGCAATGCGTTTGAAATCATTATCGAAAACAATTCCGAGCGTTCCGTACACATCTATGTGGAACACGGGTTGATAGTCGGGGCGTGGTCGTTTCTCAATCACTCTATTGCGAAGCCATTCAACATAAGCGCGGATTTTCTCACCTTGCCAGCCCACTTTGTCCTCTACATGATTGAAAAGCGCGTGAGGTAGTACGGCGGCTGTCTTCATAATCATCTTATCGGCGTTGAGGTAGCGATCATCACCCGACTGGGTGAAGATGGGAATCATCTCTTCGCTAACTTTTGTGCCATACTCTTCGGCCACAACTTCTGCCATAAGTTTGTGCTGACTCTTGGCCACTGCATCCAAGCAGGCTTGTGTAATGCCGTAACGGATGGCGGTATGATAGACCTTACCAGTAGTGGGCGAAACCATTTTGTCTACTATATTAGCCAACTCGCGGAAGGAGGTGATTTCCAAACCTTCGTAATGCGGGGCTATTTCCTTTTCAATGACGGGTATAAAGTCTTTAGCCAAAAACAGAGGGTCGCGACCACCTGCACCAGAGTATTGCACTGCGGCACAATCGCCATGAGCCATTTGGCCATCTTCGAGCAAAAAGAGAACAGATATGGATTCGCCAGCTTGGCGAACGCTGGTAAAGCCTGGTGTAACAGGCTCGCCTGTATAGAAGTTGCCATCGTTGCGCGCTCCAGCTTTGATGGCGCGCTGATCGTCAAAGAAAAAACCTGTTTTCCCTGCTGAGCAAATCACTTTCTTGATTTTCATAGTGGTATCAATTATTTTGTTGTGGTTTGGGTTATTTGTATTGGCGGACTCATCAGAGTGTCTATCCAATCATTATATTCTCTGTTTCGGGACGTCCCACAAGGAACCCCTTTTCTATAGCGTAAACATCGTCTATCACCATTTGTAAACTAACGGGGCGACCTTCGTGGCGCGCACGTTCTTCAAGTCGCTCCCGATGAAAGTCTTTCAGAGCTTGAGAGAAAGGAAGATGCCCCATTTCTAAGATGCGTATTGCACCTTTATCATCGCGTGCGGGGAGTACCTTACCCGCGTTGTTGCGGTTAGGCGCAAACGGAATGTCAAGAACGCCGGCTTCGAAACCAGCCACTGCGCCGAGTGCCATATCGCCCTTACCCAGTTCCTCTACCTTATCGAGGATACATTTCATTTCGGCTTCAATGATTTCCGACTCTTTGATAACTTCAGGTATGTTGCGGAGATCTTGATCGCGAAGCATTGAAATGAGCTGTTTGTTGCGCGAAGTCCCGAAGCATTGGCTTCTTTCGTCGGCACGCCATAGGCCTCGTGCGGGGTCTTTACGATAACTTTCGTGGCCTTTGCCAAAGCGGCAGCGGCCGCTCCCCAACTGATAACGCCGAAGGCTTTGGATTCGTCTTGGGGGAATCCGCCCATCCATTGGTGGAACACGGTTGTGATGCGAGTATCGTCGAAACCGTACTTGTGCATATACTTCTTGGCCATTCGGTCAAGGGCTCGGATGGCTGCAACGTCTTGTATCAAATTGCCGCACTGGCCATAGCCCACAGTTAAATCCTTCACGCCTTGGGTCGCTGCGAGCAATCCTTCGATAATGGCTACTGAGTTACTGATACACGGCGGAATCAGCGTACCCGTCAAAGGGCCAAAGGGTTCGCGATTGATGCTAACGCCAGCTTCCTCATACATGCCGATAAGACGGTCTGTATATTGCCAATGACGAATGGTTTTTGCCACAGAATGATTCTTGGAGTACGGAATATTATAAGAGATACCACCGCCCTCATAAGAGGTGAAACCGCCCGCCATTGTTATTTCAGTGAGCAGTCGAGCATCAGGCGTACCGTGGCGCACCTGCACTGGATTGCGGAGCGCAGAAGTAACAATGCGGCAGATATTGACACCGTAATTGACAGCAGGGAAACCATTGAGCATGGAACGGCCCGAGATTTTACTTTTCTCGATGCCCACTTCTACTTCATTATAGCGATTCAAGCGCGTATAACTGTCAATGGTAGTCGGCAGAAGGTCGGCACCGCCCTTATCTTCAAGAAATTGCAACAGCTCTATCTGCTCGCGATAGAGTGCCACACCTGCACGCGGCTGTATCAACGTTACCTTGTCAGCAACTGCCTTTTGGAGTTTTTCGCCAAAGCGTTTTTCACGAGGAATCTGAAGCTGGTAGTCAACAGCATCTTGGAAATTTACCCCACCACCCGTGGGCCACTGAGCCAAGACTTCTTGTCGTTCGGCCATAAATTCACCTTCTGGAATTCTTTCGTTTTTTAGTTTGGTTTCCATATTGGTATTATAAGATTATTAGTTATACTGAACGAGAGACTCTTCCTACTTCCTTCAATGTAGCTTTCATCAGTTCGAAAGCCAATTCGGGATTTATTTGGGAGAGCAAGCCCATAGCAGCAAATATATACTGCCCATCGAGCACGAGGCGCGGACGGCGCGGTTTAGCTATCTCGGGATGGCACAGGTCATAGATACTGCCCTTCAGAATCTCTTCTGGATGACTGCTCCCTAAGAGTACACCGCCAATGCCTATCATCAGCGGAACACGCATCAAGTCTTTTTCCTTCCAAAGTGTGCATCAATCCAAGAGGAGTATAAACATCGGCCATCCGTCCACAATGACGTTTAACGGCCACAGAGACCGCCATGCGCCCCAGCAGTTCTTCCATTTGCTTTTCTTCGCTATCGGCTAAAGCCAGTGTTTCGGGCTGGGCCACACAACGCTCCACCCAACTGCGAAGTTCGGCGGACGGATTTTCCATCTGCTCCAACACATGAGGAAGACTATAACGCATACCCAAATCGCCTTCTACGGTGCGCTTACTCCAAGGTTCTGGAAGTCCCTTAGTAAGCGTACTTTCCACCGTTGGCTCTCCCGAAGCCATAGAATAGACATCCGTGGTAGCACCTCCCACATCAACGGCCATCAAGTCGCCCAAACCTTCTTGTTGCTCCGTTCCTCGACTCAGTAGCTCGCAGGCTTGCAACACGGCAAGTGGTGTGGGAATAATTTGGTGGGATGTTAGAGCCTGCACCTTTGATAGGCCTTTGGCTTCTACTATGCGAGAGATAAACAACTGCCGAATGGCATCTCGAGCAGGCTCAATATTGAGCCGGTTGAACTCTGGCATCACATTCTCCGTCAGCACATAGGGTTTACCTGCTGCTTCAAAGATTTCGACAATATCATCGGTCGCACTTTTGTTGCCTGCCACGATGGTGGTAAAAGGGCGTGGAATTGAGCAGAGACGACGCGCATTGGCCGTTATCACTTCTTTGTTGCCCCCATCCGTACCGCCACAGAGCAACACGAGGTCCGGATTCAAATCATAAATTTCTTGCTCCTCACGTTTGCTTATCTCGTAGGCAAACGTCTGCATCACTTTCGCTCCTGCATTAGAGGCGGCAGTGCGCGCGGCTTTTGCTGTCAGATCGGGAACAAGACCGAGCGCCACCATCTTTAGTCCTCCTGCGGCACTGCTACAGACGAGCATATCGTCCCATACGAAATCGCCCAACGCATTTAGGGCGTGTTGAAGCCCTAAGGTGACATCTTCGGCTATCGTCGTGAAGGCGCGCGCCGTGCCCACAATCTTTCGCAAGTCGCCATCGATGGCTGTCACTTTCGTGTAAGTACTGCCTATGTCGACTGCTAAATATTTCATAGCTGAGTGCCTTTAGTGGTTGCTCCAACAGTTGTGGCTGTCTGCTGACTTGCGTTGTTCATGACTTCTTCCTCCTCAGCTACTGTTTCGACCGCTGGTTCTGTCAGTCCTACAGCTCTGCGGATATCAACGAGCGTACATTCTATCGGGGTGTTGGGAGGATAAACATAATCGAAGCCCATCTTGCGGAAGCGCGCTTCAACATCTTTGAAGTCTTGCTTACCCACCACGAGATTACCTCCTACGAAGAGAGGTAATCCTTTAAGACCAGCCTCATCACACTTTTCGCGGAAGCCCATGCAGTCGATCTCGCCGTGTCCATAAAGAGACGACACTATGATAGCATCAGCTTGCGTTTCAACAGCTGCCTCTATAAATTCTTCCTGAGAGACCATCACACCGAGGTTTACCACGTTGAAGCCTTTTTGCTTCAGCGTTAAATCAATAATTTTATTGCCTACGGCATGGACATCGGCTCCAATAACGCCAATGACAATTGTTTTTTTATCCATAGCATAATCTTTTTTTATTAGTGAAGGTCTGCGGACGAAAAGCTTCGTACGATTAACGAGCAAAACTCGCTTACTCGAAAACTGCTAAATTCTATCCGCTGACACTCACTATTGGTTATTTTTAGTGTCAGATTAACATTACGCCGCCTAATATAAGGCGTTAAATTTGAAACTTTACATTTTTTCAAAGGTTTTTTTGATAAAAAACTTTCTTTTTGCCAAAAAACTGCTTTTCGGCATGTTTTCACAAACTTTTATACACTCTTCAGAGGGGAAATAAGGAGAAATCTTGACGAAGAGAAGGAAAAGAACTGAAACTTGTATTTTGTCAAAAATCTTCGCATTCTATAGCCCTGAGAATCGTTTGAAATCCAACTCAAACGCCTTCGGCCGAAAAGAACGCCGTTTTGAAACACCACTACAATAAGGCAATTTCTAATTCCTCAAGGAGAAAATAAAATTTCTATAGGCGGAATTAAAATTCCTATAAGGGGAATTTCAAATACAATAAGGATGTCAGCGGACGCAATAAGGATTTTGGCAGACAACTTTATTGTATTTTCATCCAAAACAAGGATAAAAAGAGATTTTTGAGAGAAAAAAGTGGGTTTCTTTGAGAGAAGAAGTCATTTTTTTAAGAAGGAGAAGAACGCAAGACTGAGAGATTCAACTTTGAAGCACTTTTTTTCTCGCGCTAGATTGAAAAAAAGTTGTTTGTCAAATAATCAGACGGTAAAAATAGGAAGGTTTGGTAGCAGCATGGAAAAAGACTTTACGCAGATTTATAGGAACCATGGAAAGCTGGAAGGGAGAACGAGAAAAAAGATTCGAAGCAGAGAAAGGAGAGAAGAAACTTCGGCATATTTTTCTCTATATTTATATATAGGAGTGATTTTATCACAAACGAAAAGGATTGGTTACGTTTGTTTTCGTAACTTTGCAGCCGAATGCGCAAATACTTGTACATATTGATTTCGTGGTTGCTCGCGTTGCCATTAGCCGCCCAGTCCGACTCGCTCAAAGCCAGTCTGCTGACATGTGCTCCAGGCACGAAGAGTTACGAGCTTTACGGCCATACGGCTTTGCGCATTCAAACACAAAAACGGGCGACGACTGGGTATTTAACTACGGGATTTTTTCTTTCCAAGATGTCGGCCGCTTTACCTGGGAATTCACGCTCGGAAAGGCCGACTATATTCTCGGAGTGGTAAGTTTTCCCGATTTTTCGGCCGAATATACTGAGCGACAACGCCCCGTGAGAGAACAAAAGCTCAATATCTCTTCCCAACAAGCGGCAGAACTTTTCCGGAATCTTGTGCTCAACGCGCAGCCTGAGAATAGAAGTTATCGTTACAACTTTCTGCGTGACAACTGCACCTCACGGGCTATTGACATGATAGGAAAAGTGGCACCGTTCGCCCTTCCTGCTGATAAGCAACCATCTACGACCTATAGGGATATCATTCATAGCTATACACAGGATTCTCCGTGGTTAGAATTTGGACAAGACCTCATTCTGGGATGTGACGTGGATACACTGCTAAATCAGCACGCACGAATGATGTTCCCCCCCTCTTGGCCGAACAAATGCTTACGCAAGCCACTACAAAAGACAGTTTGGGCAACAGCATACCTTTGCTAAAAGATGAAACGATAGTAGTAAACGTGCCACAAGCTGCGGCTTCTGCCACGCCCTTCACTCCACTCATGGTGGCTATACTGCTCTTATGCTCTACTGTAGCACTTAGTTGGACCGAACTCCGCACGGGACGCGTTTTTCGCCTTTTCGATAACACGCTAATGCTGGTGCAGGGCTTGGCAGGTTTGGTGGTTTTTGTGCTGTTCTTCTTCTCTGCTCAACCAGCGGTAGGAAGCAACTGGCTCATAGGCGTCCTCAATCCGCTCCCTCTTGTTTGGCTTCCCATAAAAATAATGCGTGAACGCCGAGGCTTACAGGACTATTATCTCCCCTTATATGGGACACTTGCAGCCGTATTTACACTGGTTGTTGCTGGCCTACAGCTACAAACAATCCCTACAGCCATGCAGCTTTTGGCATTGTGTTTGCTAATGCGTGGGCTTATTTCTATCATCCGCTGGCGATGCAGACCGCTGCTTGCTGGCACTTCTTCTGACAAATGACTACAAAACAAGGACGATTCCTCATATCCCTTCTCACCGCAATAACGGTGTTGGCGGCTGCAGAACCTGCTGCAGCAGGGACGACCGTCCCGCGTCTTGTAGTGAATATACTGGTCGACGGATTGCGTAGCGATTACGTTCAGGCCTTTATGCCGCTTTACGGCCCCGATGGCTTCCGTCGATTGATCGGACAAGGACTAGTCTATTCACAAGCAGAAAATCCTTCGGCTTGGGCCGACCACGCTGCAACAGCAGCAACTATTTCTACAGGTACAACCCCTTCCGATCATGGCATCATAGGTTTGCGCTGGACGGACCGCAAAACGTTGCGCCCTGTGTCCTGCACCGGTGCTAACGACAGTCCGCAATATCTGAGCGTCTCCACACTGGGCGACGAAATGAAAATAGCTACCAACGGGCGGGCCCTCGTCTATTCCATAGCTCCTTTTAAAGAATGCGCTATCCTAACGGGGGGCCATTCTACAGATGCTACTGTATGGATGGATGCACGGACTGGACGCTGGACTACTTCAGCATATTTCGGAACGTTGCCTTCATGGGTACGCGCTGAGAACAATCAAACGCTGCCAACGCTTTGGAAGCCGCTCAACGAACTGGTGGGTAATTTCAACTACTTCCCTTCGGGAGGCATGAAGAAGCCTTTTGCCCACAAACTCACGGCAAATCAGCTTCCGACAAGCGGACTTGTGAACGAAATGGTGGCTCGCCTCGCATCAACGGCTATAAATGGTAGTATTTTAGGGCAGGACGAAATTTCGGATCTCTTATCGCTCACTTTCTACGCCGGCGGAAAGCCGTCGATGGAACTACAAGACACATACGTGCGTCTTGACCGTTCACTGGCAGAACTTTTGCAGGTCATCGACCGCCGCATCGGTTTGCAAAACACTTTGATAGCTCTAACGTCTACTGGGACATCTGAAGAAGACGAAGAAGAAGATTTACACAAATATAACGTACCGACGGGGGCATTCGACATGAAGCGCTCAGCTTCTTTGCTCAACATGTACCTCGCAGCAGTCTATGGACAAGGAAACTATGTGGAGGCGTGCTACGGACGGCAGATATACCTCAACAGAAAGTTCATAGAAAATAAGCAAATCAATCTTGGCGAACTTTTGGAGCGTTGCCAGGATTTCTTGCTGCAACTTGACGGCGTAAAGGATGTTTACACCTCACAACGCCTCATACAAGGAGCTTGGACACCTGGTATTAGCAAAATTCGCAACGGATATAACGCGCGCACTTCGGGCGACATCCTCATTGAGGTGGCTCCTGGTTGGCGCTACACCAATACTGACGCTCAGAAAAACCAACAGGTTCGGGCAACATATATCCCGTTTCCTATCATTTCTTTGGTTACGCCATCACCCACGAGGAGATAACAACACCCGTAACCATCGACTACATCGCCCCAACACTCAGCAAGGCGATTCGTATTAGAGCCCCGAACGGTTGCAAGCTACAGCCGCTCAAATAATGGCTACAATTCGTTTGTCGCAAGTGAACGGTGACAAACACCGCGTTGCTACCACTCATTATATATATAGTGACGCAATATTACAACAACTTTATTTATTCTCCATTTGATAACAAAAAAATACAAATATGGATATAATTAAATTCCTCCAAAAGCTATTTGGCGACAAGAGTCAGCGCGACATGAAGCTGATTCAGCCGCTTGTAGAAAAGATTAAGGCAGCTGCCGCTGAGATTGAGGCGCTCGACAATGATGGCCTTCGAGCTAAGACGCAAGAACTGAAAGAAAAAGTTCAGCACTCTGCGGACGACATCAAGGAAAGATAGCCGAGCTCAAAGCAAAGATCGAAGAAACTCCTATTGAGGACCGCGAACTTATCTTCAATCAAATCGACAAACTCGAAAAGGATGTTCTCGAACGCTACGAAGAGGCGCTTAACGAAGTTATGCCCCAAGTGTTCTCTATCGTTAAGGACACGGCGCGCCGCTTTACTGAAAACGAAATCATAGAGGTGACAGCTAACGACTTCGACCGCGAACTGGCCACTACACACGACTTCGTCACCATTGAAGGAGAGAAAGCTCTTTATAAGAACCACTGGGTTGCTGGTGGCAATGAGGTAACGTGGAACATGATCCACTACGATGTTCAGCTCTTTGGTGGTGTTGTTCTGCATCAAGGTAAAATCGCCGAAATGGCTACGGGTGAAGGTAAGACACTTGTGTCTACGCTGCCCGTCTTCCTTAATGCGCTGACCGGCAACGGGGTTCACGTGGTGACGGTGAACGACTACCTCGCCAAGCGTGACTCTGAATGGAACGGTCCTATATACATGTTCCACGGTTTCAGCGTTGATTGCATTGACAAGCACGAACCTAACTCACAGTCGCGCCGTCAAGCTACTTGGCTGATATTACATTTGGTACAAACAACGAGTTTGGTTTCGACTACCTTCGTGATAACATGGCAATGAGCCCAGCAGATCTCGTACAGCGTGGACATAACTTCGCGATTGTCGATGAGGTCGACTCTGTGCTTATTGATGATGCCAGAACGCCGCTGATTATTTCTGGTCCTGTGCCTAAGGGCGACGACCAGATGTATGAGCAGTATCAACCGCTGGTAGAACGCCTCGTAAATGTCCAGCGAAAACTCGCCACTGAGTATCTTGCCGAAGCAAAGAAACTGATTGCTGAAGGAAAGACAGAAGAAGGCTTCCTCTCCCTCTATCGCAGCCACAAGGCTCTACCTAAATAAACCGCTCATTAAGTTCCTCTCCGAACCGGGCGTAAAAGCTGGTATGCTCAAGACGGAAGAAATCTACATGGAGAATAACAACAAACGAATGCCAGAAGCTGTCGAGCCGCTTTACTTTGTTGTTGATGAAAAGATGAATTCTGTAGATCTGACGGATAAAGGTAGTGCTTGGTTGGCTAAAGAAGTGAACAACGACAAACTCTTTGTCCTCCCCGACATTACTTCTGAAATGTCGGAAGTAGAGGCCGACACAACGCTGAGTGAGCAAGAGCGCGTCGACAAGAAAGACCAAATGCTGGCTGAGTACGCAATCCAGAGCGACCGTGTACACACTCTCCTGCAGCTCCTCAAAGCCTACTCCATGTTTAATATCAACGAAGAATACGTTGTTATGGACGGACAGGTGAAAATCGTAGACGAACAGACGGGCCGTATTATGGAAGGCCGCCGCTGGAGCGATGGTCTTCACCAAGCTGTGGAGGCTAAGGAGCATGTGAAAGTAGAAGCTGCTACACAGACTTTTGCTACCATTACTCTACAGAACTATTTCCGTATGTACCACAAACTCTCCGGTATGACAGGTACTGCATCTACGGAAGCAGGTGAGTTCTGGAACATCTATAAGTTGGACGTAGTGGAGATTCCAACCAATCGCCCCATCCTCCGCAACGATATGAACGACCGCGTATACCGCACGCAGCGTGAGAAGTATAAGGCCGTTATCGAAGAAATCGAAAAGATGCGCCTACAAGGCCGTCCGGTGCTCGTGGGTACCACTAGCGTTGAGGTCAGCGAGCTTTTGGGCCGTATGCTTGATTTGCGTCGCATCCCACATCAGATTCTTAATGCAAAACTTCACCAACAGGAGGCACAGGTTGTTGCGCAAGCAGGTAAGAGCACATTGGGCAAGTCCTATATTGCCGCCGATGGTACTGCGTTTGGTGATAAGCAAAGTGCAGAACAATACCAGAAGAGCATCAACGACAATACTCCGGGCGATGTTCGCGAAGAAGAACGCCTATTGGGTGCAGTGACTATCGCTACAAACATGGCAGGTCGTGGTACCGACATCAAACTTTCCGACGAAGTAAAAGAAGCTGGTGGTTTGGCCATCATAGGTACGGAGCGCCACGAAAGTCGTCGCGTCGATCGCCAGCTGCGTGGTCGTGCCGGCCGTCAAGGTGACCCAGGCTCTTCAGTATTCTTCGTAAGCCTTGAAGATAAACTTATGCGCCTATTTGCTAGCGAACGTATCGCCAAAGTTATGGACCGACTCGGTTTCAAGGATGGTGAAATGATTGAAGCTAAGATGGTGAACAACTCCATTGAGCGCGCACAAAAGAGAGTGGAAGAAAACAACTTCGGTATCCGTAAACGTTTGTTGGAATATGATGATGTAATGAACAAGCAGCGTACTGTAATCTACGAGAAACGCCGCCACGCCCTCATGGGAGAGCGCATAGGCATGGATATCTCCAATATGATTTGGGACCGCATTGTTACCATTATCGACAGAGCAGGCAACGACTACGAACGCTGCCGCGAACAGTTCCTCGACATTATGGCAATGGAAGTTCCCTTCACAGAGGAAGAACTGCTCAATAAGAACCGCGACGAACTCAAGGAACAATCTTTCCAAGCAGCAGTAGCCAATTTCCGCCGCCGTACAGACCGCTTGGCCGAAGTGGCTATGCCTGTCATCAAGCAGGTGTACGAAAACCAAGGTGAGCAATATGAGAACATTCTCATTCCTATCAGCGACGGACGCCTCGTCTATAACATCCGCACAAATCTGAAGCAGGCTTACGAAAGCGAGAGCAAGGAAGTGACACGCGACTTTGAGAAGGCCATTCTACTTCACAACATCGACGATGCTTGGAAAGAGAACCTCCGCGCTCTCGACGACTTGAAGAAATCTGTGCAGAATGCGTCCTACGAACAGAAAGATCCGCTTCTCGTCTTCAAACTCGAAAGTGTGAAACTCTTTGACGACATGGTGGACCGCATTAATAACAACAGCGTTAGCACTTTGATGCGCTGCCAGATTCCTGTAGCAGCTCCCGAAGAGGTTCGTGAAGCCGAAGAGGATGTTCACGAAAATCAGAACTATACTACCAATCGCGGTAGCGAAGACCCTATGGCTGATCCCGATCAGCAGGCTGCAGCAGGACAGGACACACGTGCTCAACATCCGCAACGACCTATCGTGAAAGACAAGATGCCGGGTCGCAACGATCCTTGTCCATGTGGTAGCGGCAAGAAGTTTAAGAACTGCCACGGCAAAGGCATCGTTTAATACATGCTATCTATGACGTAGGCTGACAAGCCTAAATGACATACACATATTTACAAAGACAGCCACTCCCCTCAGCGGGTTGAGTGGCTGCCTTTTTCTGTTTTCTAACCTTATTTGTCGAAAGCATCCGAAAGTTGCCTATCCTCCTACTATTACCGCCTAATTCTTTTACATTATACCAGCTGTAAAGAGAAGAGGAAATTTCTCTAAATCAAGTCACAGACTCAGTTTTTATACATTACGAAGGATTCGCCGGAGGGGAAAAACTCTATTTCCTCTTCAGAAGAATCTTTTCAATAAGGAAAAACTTTTCGATATTCCTTTTTTACCGAAAAGCAGAAAAGAGGAATCTGTAATTTTCCTTATTGTATCCGTCAACACAATAAGGACATTCACCAACTCAATAAGGAAACCAAGCCACAACCTTATTGTATTCACCACTCAGAAAGGAGATAGATATGCACAGCACATAGAAGGAGGGAAAAGGAAGCTTTCCTCAGCCACTTAAAATAAGAATTCTGTTTACAAAAGTCGGCAAATGCTATTTTTCCTTATTCTTCCACAAATTCAGCCGCATTCACGCCGACACCAAAGAGGGCGAAATCGGCACGTAGAGGGTCGTCGGGAAAAACGTCAAGTAAGCGGTCGGAAAGTCTCTTTACGGCCGACATAGAAGCAGTGCGAGAGGATACAAGTCCGAGTGAGAGAGCTTGATTCAAAACATGGGTATCCAAAGGAATAAGAAGAGAGCGCTTGTCGATGAAGGTCCATAATCCTAAATCCACGGGAGAAGCATCACGCACCATCCAGCGCAGAAACATACAGACACGCTTACAAGAAGATTTAGCAGTTTCGGTACCAAATGCCCTACATCCCATCGACAGAAATAAGCAGTCAACGCCTCAACGGCTTGCAATCCTGTTGTGGCACGTTGCCGCACAAACTCACCCAGCGTTCCATATTCATGCAAGAGCGCATAAAGTCCCTCCAAGAATTGGCGTACATGATGCCACTGGTCGAGGCGATAAAAACAACGCGCCTCATCGGGCACATCGCAGCGGAAAGTTCCACTTCGCAGCCAAGTATCGAGTTGTCCGGCAGAAACATCAAGAAAAAACCGAATACGCGGGAAGAATAGTCGCCTATTGCCATAACTAAACACAGAAGCAATGAAGCCCATCAACTCCTGATTACTCTGCCCCTCCACCTTGTGCATGAAACAACTCGGGTCTTCCGTCAAGAATTCTGGCACCTCATATTTCTTAGCCGCAGCATCCAACATTGCAGTCAAACGCTTCTTTCCTATTCGCTTTTTTCCCATACGGCCGCAATATTACGATTTTTTTGCAAAAGAGCGAATCAGAAAGTATCCACATTTATTTAGTTTTTTCGCACAACAGACCGAAAGTAATTCATTATATTTGCACACAAACAAAAATAGAACACAATGAAAATCTGCAAACTACTTTTCCTGCTCCTCCTCTTGCCGCTGACAGTTGTGGCTCAAACAGAACAGAAATATCTGAAAGGTGCAGTTCCTGTTAATGAACAAGGTGTGGTGGTCTTCAGCCATACCTACGATGTGCCTAACACAAACAAAACCGAAATTTTCAAACGACTCACCGACTTCACGCAGCAGCAACTCATCAAGGGAGAAAACGCACTACCACAATGTCGCATTGTGGAGAACGACGAAGCCAACGGCCTCTTGGCTGCACGCATCGAGGAATATCTCTACTTCAAGAAAAAGGCATGGGTGACCCATCGCACGCGCTTCTTCTATGATGTTATCTACCAGGTAGAGGACAACAAATTCACGGTGTCTCTGCAACGACTCCATTATATATATGAGCCAGAAGAGACTCCCAACGACAAGTTGCAAGACTACCGCGCTGAAGATTGGATTACAGACGCTAACGCGCTCAATCCAAAAGGCCAATTGACCCGCATGGCTGGAAAATTCCGCCGCTTCACTATCGATCGCAAAAACGAGATATTCCGTGAAGCCGCCAAAGCCGCAGGCGCACAACTGAAAACAAGAACAGTTGTCGTAGAGGAATAAGAAAAAGAACAAAAGACTTCAAGAAAAAGTTGTACGCACGGGATGTGAGCAAACTCTGTTCACATCCTGTCTTTGCTTACAAGTATAGGCATTCTGCAAAGAATTCACTAATTTTGCAGGAAATACAGATTTTATGGCTGCACGAAAACCCATAGTACTCTATACCAAAGAGGAAGTGAAAGCTCTGACTGATTGGCTCGTGGTGCACAAGGACCAAATGCCCGATTCGCTAGAGCTCGACCAGGCGACAATTATTCCGGATGTAAAGAAGACGTGCCATCTCATGAGCGAAATGGCGCTGGAATCGTATGAACGTCCCGGACTGAAAGGTCATATAGAAATTCTCTTTCGCATTCAAAAGAAGCTGCAAGATCTGGGAATAGGATAGCAATAGAACACAATGAACAACGATAAAGTATTAGTAGTATTCAGTGGCGGACAAGACTCCACCACCTGCCTCTACTGGGCAAAAGCCCACTTCAAAGAGGTCTACGCACTTGCTTTCATATATGGTCAGAAACACGTACTGGAAGTGGAACTGGCAGAGAAGATAGCCAAGAAAGCAGGCGTACATTTCGACAAAATGGACGTGAGTTTCATCGGGAGTTTGGGCAAGAACTCGCTGACAGATACCTCTCTGGAGATGGATCAAGAAAAACCCGCTAATAGTTTCCCTAACACGTTTGTACTTGGGCGCAACATGTTCTTTCTGAGCATCGCTGCTGTCTATGCACGCGAGCGCGGCATCTTCCATCTTGTCACGGGCGTTTCACAAACAGATTTCTCAGGCTATCCAGACTGTCGAGATTCTTTCATCAAGAGCCTTAATGTGACGCTGAATTTAGCCATGGACGAACAGTTTGTTATCCACACGCCACTCATGTGGCTGGACAAATGCCAAACATGGGCCTTAAGTGACGAGCTGGGTGTGCTGGACTTGGTGCGCCACGAAACTTTGACGTGCTACAATGGCATAGCAGGCGATGGTTGCGGACACTGTCCCAGCTGCAAATTGCGTAAGCATGGCCTTGACGCCTACCTCAAACTCAAAGCAGCAGGTAAGACACCTTTCGAGGTGATGCACCCGCAAGAATAAAGCGACCAGCAAGAATGGTCGGATTTTATATTCCTTTATAATATATTATGGCTTCAAATAGAGAAAACGAAGGTCTGAACACGCTGGGGCGTAAGACCGAATACAAGAGCGATTATGCTCCAGAGGTGTTAGAATCTTTTGTCAACAAACACCCCGACAACGATTACTGGGTACGCTTTAACTGCCCAGAGTTCACCAGTCTCTGCCCTATCACGGGACAGCCTGATTTGCAGAAATTCGCATCAGCTACATTCCTGATGTACGCATGGTGGAGAGCAAGAGCCTCAAGCTCTATCTTTTCAGCTTCAGAAATCACGGCGACTTCCACGAAGATTGCGTGAACATTATCATGAAGGACCTCATCAAGCTGATGGATCCAAAATACATCGAAGTGACGGGTCTCTTCACCCCGCGCGGTGGCATCAGTATCTTTCCCTATGCCAACTATGGTCGAAAAGGCACGAAATATGAAAAGCTTGCTGAATATCGCCTCCAGCAGCACGATCTCTAAACCTCAACTCTCATGGCACCTCTCGCAAGCATTGGTAGGTTTGTACTGAAACATAAGTATCTCTTTACAATTCTATTCTTCCTCCTTGTCATTGGACTACTCGACAACAATAGCCTCTTCTATCGCTATCAACTACATCAGCGTAACCAGGAGATGCTCGAACAGATTGCAAACTACGACAAACAATACGAAGCAGACTCCAAACGTATGCGCGAATTATCTCAGAGTCCGAAAGCTGTGGAGGACGTGGCGCGCGTGAGCCTTGTCATGAAGAAAGATAATGAGGACGTTTACCTCATAGAAGAAAAGAAATAATAATGGAACGACTCTTTCAACTGGGAGGTATCCTCCTACTTATTGGTGCAGTACTCCCCATCTTTCTTAGTCAGGAGAATTTCATCTATGCAGCTATAGTCTACGCCATTGGGGCTATCCCCTTTTCCGTTGTGCAGTTTCGCCAACACTACAAGGGGCAGGACATCGTGATTCGTCGCCTACGTCGACAACAGGTGTCAGGAGCTATCCTTCTGTTAGTTACAGCAGTTCTGATGTTCACAGAATACTTTCACCTGCGCCCGCTGACAGGCGATTTATGGAAACTTTCTCTCTGCATCGCAGCTATATTTGAAGTTTACTCCGCCTTTCGCCTCTCATCCCTTAATAAGGAATAAGTACAGATAACTCTCTCCGAGCCACTCTTCTAAGGAGTCGAAGATTCGTTAAAAGCCTTGGACCAATAGTTAAATGTACTATAAAACAACATTTTCTAACAATTAGGACTAACCATTTTCATTGCCGCAATGTATATTTGCAACACAAAAGAAAAAGACATGCGACAATTTTTATTACTACTTATATCCAGTTTGTTTCTGACTTCATGCACGGAACAATACAACATAGCTGGTAATTCGACAGTACCCGTTCTGGACGGGCGCATGCTCTATCTGAAAGTAACGCCCAATGGAGTTACGTCAGAAAACATCGACTCTTGCAAAGTAATACACGGCAGATTCAACTTCTTTGGGGCCGTGGATTCTATCGTACTTGCGCAAGTGTGTATGGAGAACGAGAATGTGATGCCGATCGTCTTAGAGAATGGTAACCTCACAATATCTGTGGATAATCTCGGACAACGCGTATCGGGAGGGCCGTTAAACGACCGCCTCTATAAATTCTACCGACAGAAGAATCGCATTGACAACGAGATGTGGGAAATACAGGAAAAAGCCATTAAAATGATGAGAGTGGGTTATTCCATGGATGTCATCAACAAGAAGTTTGGGAAAAAGGCCGATGCGCTCAATAAGAAATCAGAAGACTTGGAAACAAACTTTATTGTAGAAAACTCTAACAATGTTTTAGGTCCTGGATTCTTTATGATTCTGTGTAGTCAGTACCCGACCCCTGTTATAACAGAACATATTAACAATATCCTGCAAAGAGTTCCTTCTACGTTCTTCTCAAATCCCTGCGTGAAATCCTATATTAATAGGGCAAAACAAAACCCAATGAGTAAGCCTTTCAACAAATCTTGTGTATATAATTAAGAAAGAATAGCTTTCTCCTCTTTATCATGCCTTTACCTTTACTCGCAGACGTATTTTTCTAAAAATTTTGCCTATCGGATGGATTGGAGTATCTTTGCCAAGCAAATAGCTTCGTATCGGAATGCAGCTTACAATTGACATAGGAAACACACGCGCAAAGGCGTCGATATTTGATAAGGACAAACTTGTTTTTCAAACAGCTTGGACCAATAACGATGAGGAAGAAATTCTTAATATCATTCAGAAATTCAAGCCTACGCGCTGTGCATTCTCTAATGTTGGGCATGAACACCTACTTATCACAGAGGCTCTCCATCGCTTTGGTATCCCAGTGCTTCGCGTTAGTGCAACCACTCCCTCACCAGTACACAATCCTTTCCAACATTAGGCAGTGACCGCTTGGCAGCTATTGTCGGGGCTGTAACATTACTTCCCCATCGAGAGCTCCTCGTGATTGATTCTGGTACCTGCGTCACCTATGATTATATAGACGCTGATGCAAACCTCATTGGAGGTAACATATCGCCAGGGCTCATGCTCCGCCTAAAAGCCATGCATGATCATACGGCACTCCTTCCGCTGATCCCTATTGAAGGAGAAGTACCTGACGCTGGCTACGATACTCCAACGGCAATGCGTGTAGGTGTTGTTCGTGGCCTACAATACGAAATTGAAGGATTTATCAGAGATTATGCCAAAAACCACCCTCAACTTGAGGTTTTTCTTACGGGTGGCGACAGTTCTCTCTTTAGCAGCGATTTGCAACAACGCATCCATATAGAGCCACAATTAGTGGCTATTGGACTTAACCGCTTGCTCTTATCATAAAACTTATTCATCCGAAATTTAGACCTTTCAGAATGAAATATCCGCTACTTATAGCTTCCGCCCTTGCCCTTACAACAACGGTAATGGCCCAGAACAATGGCAGCAACTCCCCTTACTCCCGCTATGGTTTTGGTTTGCTCAACGATCGCCACAGCGCAGCCTCCACCGCCTTGGCTGGCACTGGTTACGGCTGGCGCGGGGGTACAGAAGTAAACTTCAAAAACCCCGCTTCCTTTTCTGCAATCGACTCTCTGTCCTTTATCTTCGATGTCGGCCTCTCGTTGCAAAATGCTAACATCAAGCAGGGGAATCAAAGCGTTAATGCTCGCAACACGTCGATAGATTATATCACGGTAGGTTTTCGTGGCGCACGACACTTAGGCTTTTCCCTTGGCATGATACCTTTTTCTACCATCGGATACAGCATGAACGACAAACGCACATGGACAGCTTCGACTGGGGATGTAACAGAGACAGAAGCACACAATGGTAATGGAGGACTCCAGCAAGTATACCTTGGTGTGGGCTGGGAACCTTTTAGAGGTTTCTCGTTCGGTGTAAATGGTGGCTACCTCTGGGGTGATATGGAACACAACATAGTGGCTTCATACAGTGACCCTACTATCAATACGCGCTGTAGGACTTACGATGCACACGTCAAAACCTATACGGTGAATTTTGGTTTGCAATACGAACAACGCATTGATAAAAAGAACTCCATCATACTCGGCTTGGTCTACGGCCTTGGACATAAAACGCAGGGCTATGCAAATTACTATGATCAGCAACGACAAAACAAAGTCTATGTAGGAGATACTCTCTCGCTCCGTAATGGTTTTGAATTGCCACATACGTTTGGTGTAGGACTTACTTGGAACTACAACAATCGGCTCCGTGTTGCAGCCGACTATACACTGCAAAAGTGGAGCAAAGTACAGTACCCAACGCTATCCAGATCTACTTCCGGTTACACCTATACGGCAGAAACTGGACTATTTTCAGATTTGAGTAAATATTCCCTCGGAGCAGAGTATGTCGTCAATCCAGATGGTTACCGTTGGTATAATCGTATTCGCTACCGCTTAGGAGCAGCTTATACTACTCCCTATACAAAGGTGAACGGAAGTGATGGGCCACGCAACTATCAAGTAAGTGCAGGCGTCGGTATACCAATAATTAATAGTCACAGTAATCGTTGTGTTCTCAATTTGGCAGCAGGATTCGAACACGTAGCTCCACAAATCAGTGGCTCTCTTAAAGAAAACTATATGCGCGTCAGCATCGGTGTGACATTTAATGAGAGTTGGTTCAATAAATGGAAAGCTCAATAACGTTCTATAGTCCTCGGAATGCAATTCAAAAACATACTTAATAAAATCTGTCAGCAAAGCCTTCTCCAAAAAGGTTTTGCTGCTCAGTTTTTATTACTATTTCTCTCGTTCCTTATCTTTTCTTGTAACCAAGACGCTCCTCCTATCAGCCATTTGGACCAGAAGCGCGACTCAGCCGCTATAATGACAACAATAGGAGTATCTAAGCTCATCTCTGATTCGGGTTATATGCGTTATCGCATCATAGCCGAAGAATGGCGCGTCTATGACAAAACGAACCCGCCACGCCAGGAATTTCCCAAAGGAATATTTCTCCAGAGATTTGACAAAAACTTCAAGATGGATCTCTATATCCAAGCAGACTCCGCTTGGTGCTTCAATCAAAACTTGTGGCGCTTGAAAGGACACGTAGTCATAAACGATATGGAGAAGCGTACATACTTCCATACAGCAGAACTCTTCTGGAATATGGAGGAACATAGGTTCTATTCCAATACATACATGAAGATTACGCAGCCTGATAAACAAATCGAAGGAGATCGCTTTACTGCCAACGAGCAGATGACGGAATATCACGTTTACCAGAGTAAAGGTTTCTTCCCTAAACCAGAAGAAAATGGACAAAATAAAAAAACAGACAAACAGCAAACTCCTGATTCTGTTTTGCAGCAGATGCGTCCAGCCCCCACTCCTATTAAAAAATAGACAATACAAAGGGAAAGTATAAAATTATTTTTCTACCTTTGCCAGTCATAAAAATGAAATAAAATAAAATCTAAATAACACAAAATGGCAGCTTTACAATCTATTCGAAGCAAAGGACCTCTGCTGATGGGCTTCATCGGCTTAGCTCTATTTGCATTCATTGCCGGCGACTACTTCAAGGTGTTCGATGTTTTCTCGAACGACAATCGCCAGACCATAGGTGAAGTCTATGGCAAAAAGTTAAAGTTCGAGGACTATCAAGCTCAACTCGACGAATTAACCCAGATGCAGGAATTTGCAAAGCAAATGCAGACGCAAAACCCTCAGGCAACACTCACAGAACAAGAGAAGAGCCAGCTCGGACAGCAAGTATGGACCGACTTTGTTCGTAACACTACCATCGAGCATGAAGCAGAAAAAGCTGGTCTAGAAGTAACAGAAGAAGATGTTCAGAACACTCTTCGCACAGGTCAGGCTTCTAGCCTCCAGGTTCTGGCTCAGATTTTCCCAAGCCAGCAGGGCGGCCTCGATGTTGCAGGCTTCCAAAAGTTCATTAAGGAGTACGACTCCAATATGGCCAATATGCGCAAGCAGGCACAGCAGCAACCAGGCATGGCTGAATATATCGAGCAGTACCAGAAAATTCGTAAACTCTGCGACTACAGCCTTGAAAAACTGCACGAAGAAGTGTTGGCCAATAAGTTCTATTCTCTGCTTGGAGCTTCGGTTATCGCAAACAAGGAAATCGCTAAGGTAGAATATAACTTCCGCAACACGCAGAGTGAGGCAGACGTTGTAGCCATCCCTCTATCCTCTATCCCCGACAGCCAGATTAAGATTGCTGATGCCGACTTGAAGAAGGCGTACGATCAATACAAGGAATCTCCCATTATCAAGAATCCTGCTCGCAGTGCAGACCTTCAGGTTCTCGACATTCAAGTAAAGGCTAGTGCAACAGACCGTGCAGCTCTCGAAAAAGAAATGCAAACTGCTCAGCAGCAGCTGCAAAACGGTGCAGACCCTGCCACCGTCGTTAGCAGCGCTAATTCTAGCGTTCATTATGTTAATGCAGCACTTGGCAAGAACGCTTTTGCTCAAATGTCTGATGTACAGCAGAAGCTGGACTCTATGAGCGTTGGCCAAGTGAAACCGATGTACTACAACCCGCAGGACAATACGCTCAATGTTCTCAAGCTTATTGCTAAGACGCAAGCTCCCGACTCTATCCTCTACCGTGCTATCGGCGTAGCAAATGCTGATAAGGCCAAAGAAACAGCTACTGCCGACAGCATCTACAAGGCTTTGCAGGGCGGTGCTAAGTTCAAGGACCTCGCTAAAGAAGTATCAGCAGCAGGGCGACTCCTCTTGGATTGTAGCTTCACAGGCTGAAAACCTCAATATGCAAGCCGATGATGCAACTTTCATCACGCAGCTTTCTAGTGGTCCAGGTCTGAAGCTCGTCAAGCTCTCTCAGTACACGATGATTGTTGAGGTGCTTCAGAGTAAGAAGCCCGAAACGAAGTACAACGTAGCTATTGTGAAGCGCACACTCGACTTCTCCAAGAAGACGCACAACGATGAACTCAATAAGCTCAATATGTTCTTGGCCAAGAACCGCGACCTCGACAGCTTCATCAAGAATGCTGGTAAGGCTGGTTATATCCTCCGCCCGATGGATGCATACTCTCAGAGCAATCTCCAGATCCAATCACAGATTGGTGGTGAAGGCGCTAAGGACGCAATGCAGTGGGTGTTCGACAATGCTAAGGCTGGTCAAATCTCCAAGCTCTATGAGTGCGGTGCAACAACGACCACTTGCTGGTAATCGGTGTAAGCGCGATCAATGATGGCGACTATCTCCCCTTGGAGAACAAGACTGTGAAAGATTTCCTTACACGCGTTGTTCGTCAGCAGAAGAAGGCTGAAATGATTCTTGCACAAACTAAGAACGTTAAGAATATCAACGATGCTAAGAAGCAGAAGGGCGCTATCAACGAACAGCTCCACAACATTGCTCTCCTTGGTCAGCCAGCACAGCTCCAGGCTTTGGGCGTTTCTGAACCTCGTCTGACGGGTGCTATCTACCGCACAGCTAAAGGCCAGTTTACTGGTGCTGTTCAAGGCGAAGGTGCTGTTTACTTTGCACAAGTAACCAACAAGGTGAAAGGTGCTGAGCAATTCAATCTCCAGCAGCAACAGCAACAGATTGTTCAGCGCATCTTCAGCAGCATTGTTACTCAAAACTACTTCGGCGGTGCTCAAGAAGTCCTCCTTGCTACTCTCGTTCAGGAACAAGGCCATATCAAAGACAATCTCTACCGCTTCTTCCGCTTCTAAGGATTAAGCAGTAATCATATCAAAGCCCGATGCAATTTTCCGCATCGGGCTTTTTCGTGTCTTCAAGGAGAGAATTCATACTGTCTATAATTTTGACAATCAACTTTCCCGATCTAGCGCAGGAAAACAGAGCGATCAAACTTAAAGTGAAGAAAGAAAAGTAAGAATAGACCTGCTACACGGAAAAGAACTTCTTTTTTTTGAAAGAAATAGCCGAAAAAGAGGAAATATAGTATCAGAAGAACGCATTTTCAGACTATTTTGTTCGAAAACACAATAAGACTACCAACTGACATCCTTATTGTGTCAGCTCATTCCCTTATTGTGTTTGAAATTTCCCTTATAGGAATTTTAATTCCGCCTATAGAAATTTTATTTTCGCCTATAGAAATTTTATTTTCGCCTATAGAAATTACAAAATGCCCTATTTTGCTGACAGTTCAAATTGGCGTTCTTTTCAGCCAAAGACGTGTAAGTTGATTTTTATGCGATTCTCAGAGCTATAGAATAAGAATATTTTTGACAAAATGCTTATTGGCTTATATGACAAAAAGAGACCTAAAATCTCTTGTACTCCCTTTATTTACTATAGTTTTGGGCAAACTTTTCGATGACAAAAAATCTGCTTTCGTTGCGGCTCTCATCGCACCATTAAAAAGGGTAAGGAGAATGGTTATCAGCGTTGGTTTTGTAAAGACTGTAAACGCTATTTTATAGGACGTCGTCGCTTGAAAAAGGAAAATGTTAATTCTGCATATTCCTTAGGGAATCTTACTATATCCGACCTTGCCAGAGAATTTGGCGTATCAACTCGTACGATTCACCGCTATCTGTCATCAGAATACAAGGAGAACCTTCCCAAATTGATTTCTAGTAAGGTTGTAGTCTTAATGGATGCTACTTACTGGGGCAGAATGTTTGGTGTTGTCATAATGAAAGATCACATATCGGGTCGTGTGCTATGGTATAAGTTCATTGACAAGAAAGAAACAATTGCAGATTACAAAGAAGGTATTTCATATCTTGAGTTGCATGGATATAATATTTTAGGCATAGTCAGCGATGGCTTAAAAGGGCTTCGTCAAGAGTTTTACCAATACAGATTCCAACATTGCCAGTTCCACCAGGTTATGACAGTAAAGACGAAGCTTACATTGCATCCCAAGTTGCAAGCCTCACAAGAGTTACTTGCTATAGCTAAAATACTTTGCCATACAGACAAAGATTCTTTTATCGGAGCTCTAACTGCATGGTATGAGAAATGGAAGGAGTTTATAAATGAAAGAGCAAAGGGAACAGACGGCAAGACACATTATGTACATAAGAACACAAGAAGCGCATATATGAGCTTAAAGAGGAATATGCCGTGGTTATGGACATTCTATGATTTCCCCGAATTGCATATGCCAAATACAAATAATGAATTAGAAGCACTCAACTCTACTTTGAAGGCAAAACTAGACCTGCATAAGGGGATTAGCAAAGAAAGGAGAAAAGTATTCATTCAAGACTTTTTAAAGGCTCATTCCCCGTATAGATAAAAGGGGATACAAGCAGTTTCAGGTCTCTTTTTGGCATATAAGAGAAAAAGAGACCCATTTTAGGTCTCTTTTTGTCACTTATGCCAAATTATTTAAAAGTTATAAGCATATCATTCGTTTCAATTTATAAGTATAAGCTAAGAAACTTCCCTGTAGGGAGAACATAGCAGCAAGTAGCTGTGGGAAGGCAACAAAGCGACAGACAATATAGACTATTGGCTATTTTCTTTCTCTTGAATAGAAGTCAAAGGCAAACTACAGAAGCTGTAAAGAGATGATGTTTAAAAATTCTGCTTAATAGAACGTGAAAAAATCCTCTATAAATTGGCAGGAAAAGAAAATAGCCTTAACTTTGCTTTTAGTGTAGAACATAACAATCCGCAAAATGCCGATAAATTACAGTGCAATAGCACAGAAAATTGAAGAAGGACAGATCGATAAAGCCCTGCAACTCGCGGACGAAGCCTTGATGTCCTCCCCCACTGATGCCCAGGTACTGTACCTAAAAGGGCAAGCTTATATGAAGCGCAGCGAATGGGGACAAGCCATCAGCTGTTTCCGCCAATCGCACCAAGCCGACGGCAATGCTGCTGCAGCTCAAGCCGAAGAAATGCTCAATGGCATTATGGATTTCTACAACAAAGATATGTACAACCAATAACGACAAAAAGCCAGAGAAAGGAAGATCTGACTCTATTCCCTCTAGCTTCTTAATACATAACAATTATGGGTAAAATGAAAGGCGCCGTCGTAGTGGACGAGAACCGTTGCAAAGGTTGCAGCCTTTGCGTGGTAGCGTGCCTACACATTCGCTTGCGCTCGCTACGGGCGAAGTAAATCACAAAGGGTATGCCTTCTGTAAGCAAGTGGATCTCGATGCTTGCACAGGATGTACCAGCTGCGCTATGGTATGCCCCGATGGGTGTATCACCGTTTATCGAAAAAAAGAGGAATAACCATGGCAGAAGAAAAAGAAATCTTATTAATGAAAGGCAACGAAGCGATTGCTCACGCTGCCATCCGTTGCGGATGCGATGGTTATTTTGGTTATCCCATCACACCGCAGTCCGAAGTGCTCGAAACTCTAGCTATGCTCAAGCCGTGGGAAACCACAGGCATGGTAGTACTGCAAGCCGAAAGTGAGGTAGCATCCATCAATATGCTTTATGGCGGTGGTGGTTCGGGCAAACGTGTTATGACGTCCTCGTCCAGTCCTGGCGTAGCCCTCATGCAGGAAGGCATTGCCTACATGGCTGGAGCGGAAGTTCCTGGCCTCATCGTCAATGTTCAGCGCGGAGGTCCTGGTCTGGGCACCATTCAGCCCTCGCAAAGCGACTACAATCAAGCAACGCGTGGCGGTGGTAATGGCGACTACCACGTTATTGTCCTTGCTCCGAACTCTGTGCAGGAAATGGCAGATTTTGTGGACTTAGGTTTTGAATTAGCTTTCCGCTACCGCAACCCAGCGATGATTTTGAGCGATGGTGTCATCGGACAGATGATGGAAAAGGTTATTCTCCCACCACTCAAACCGCGTCGCACCGATGAGCAGATCTACGAGGAATGTCCTTGGGCTGCCAATGGTCACGATCTAAAAAAACGTGGTCCCAACGTTATAACTTCTTTGGAACTCGAACCTGCGGCAATGGAGAAACGCAATCTCCATTTGCAAAAGAAATATGCTGAATGTGAGGAAAAAGAAGTGCGCTTCGAAGAGCAATACTGCGAGGATGCAGACTATATCATAGTGGCCTTCGGTTCAGCATCTCGCATTTCGCAAAAGGCTATGGACAATATGCGCGAGCAAGGGCTCAAAGTGGGCCTCTTCCGCCCCATCACATTGTGGCCTTTCCCCAGCAAAGAGCTCAAGCGACTCAGTGAAAAGGTCAAAGGAATGCTGGTGGTTGAAATCAATGCTGGCATGATGGTCTTTGATGTGCAAGCAGCAGTGGAATATAACATCCCTGTGCAACACTTTGGCCGTCTCGGAGGTATTGTTCCCGACCCTGACGAAATCGTTCAGGCCATGGAGAAACTCAGAAAAGTTGCTAAATAAAACCCACCTATGAATTTAGACGAACAACGTTTCCTCGAAGAAGTGCGCAATGGTCGCCGCAAGGAAGACGAACAGCAGCAACAAAAAGAACGGAAACTGCTCTTCATTCGCAATATTATGAATAGCGTGTTTATCTTGTTGTCGCTCATCGCCATGATAGGAATGGCCTACACATGGTACGCTGAGAATGAACATATCCGCCTCCTCAGCATAGGGTTAGGCGTTGTTGCCGTCCTTATCAAAATGGTGGAAGCCACTCTACGCATGACCACTATACTTCGCCGTCCCCACGGGCTGCAACGTCATGCACGTAGCAATAAAGAATAAGCGAACACTTGTCCGCTATAATATCAGCAAATTATCTATGACACGAGAAGAAATAATTCAACCTGGTAATCTGGTCTACCAAAAGCCTGAATTGATGAACGATGTGCAAATGCACTATTGTCCAGGTTGTTCACACGGCGTTGTCCACAAATTGGTGGCCGAAGTCATTGCCGAGATGGGCATGGAAGATAAAACCATTGGCGTAAGTCCCGTAGGCTGCGCTGTCTTTGCTTATCGTTATTTGGACATCGACTGGGAGGAAGCAGCCCACGGCCGCGCTCCCGCATTGGCCACGGCCTGCAAACGCCTCTGGCCTGACCACCTCGTTTTCACCTACCAAGGCGATGGCGATTTGGGCTGTATCGGATTGGCCGAAACAGTCCACGCACTCAACCGCGGGGAGAATATCACCATCATCTTTATTAACAACGCCATCTACGGTATGACGGGCGGACAAATGGCCCCGACAACACTCATGGGCATGAAGACCGCAACGTGTCCCTTCGGCCGCGATCCCGAACTTCATGGCTATCCACTGAAAATCACTGAGATGGCAGCTCAACTGGAGGGTACAGCCTATGTGACACGTCAAAGCGTTCAGAGCGTGGCAGCTATCCGCAAATGCAAGAAAGCCATTCGCCATGCGTTTGAAAATTCCATGAACGGCAAAGGTTCTAATCTCATCGAGGTGGTATCTACTTGTAACTCCGGTTGGAAGATGAGTCCCGTCAAGGCCAATAAGTGGATGGAAGAACACATGTTCGACTACTACAACATTGGCGACTTGAAAGACAGCGAAGCTAAACACTAAAACGAAATTCTTATGAAAGAAGAAATCATCATAGCAGGTTTCGGTGGTCAGGGTGTGCTCTCAATGGGTAAGATCCTTGCGTATGCCGGACTGATGGAGGGAAAAGAAGTTACATGGATGCCTGCCTACGGTCCAGAGCAACGAGGCGGAACGGCCAACGTCACCGTTATCATCTCGGACGAAAAAATATCGTCGCCCATTCTGAGCCAGTACGACACAGCCATCTTGCTCAATCAGCCCTCTCTGGACAAGTTCCAGCCCAAAGTGAAGGTAGGAGGAACTATCATCTACGATAGCTTTGGCATCATTGAGAAACCTAAACGCGAGGATATCAATAACTTCTGTCTCGATGCCATGAACACCGCGGCAGAGATGAAGCTCATGAAAACCTTCAATATGATGGTGCTCGGAGGTTTCCTCAAACTCCACCCCATTGTCAGTATCGAGAGTGTGATGAAAGCTCTAAAAAAATCGCTCCCCGAAAGACACTGGGACCTACTCCCCATGAACGAACAAGCCATCCTGAAAGGGATGGAAATTATCCACAAACAATAAACAGAAGCATTATGTCAAGCAAAAGAAAACTGAAGAAAGCAATAAAGAACATCTGTGGAGACCTCTTCGCTGACTGTGTAGCATTGAGCATGTGCCAGCCAGAAAATGATGAGAAGCTGAAAGAACTCATGGCAATGGTTATGGTTACATATCAAGACTATGTAGCTCGCTTGAGCCACGTTGAAAAAGGCCAGGAAAAAGTCTTCTTCAAAAAGCTGCGCGCTGAATTCACGCAGCAAGCCAACAAACTCTCCGACGAAATCATTAAAGCTTAAGTCCTAATAGGACAAAATGATAAGTTGCGGCCACAGAGCCGCCATTGAGTGGCGAGTGACAAACAGCAGCCTTACTCCGCTGAAAGTTTGTCATTCACCACTTGCTGTTTCATCTTTACCGTTTTTAGAGGAGTCGGACCGGCTGAATCAGTCAGACTTTCTTCTTTACTCTGCTATTATAAAATGTTTCAAAAACTTTGTCATTATCTCTTTTTCAAACGTCTGGGATGGAAGGAGCAAGTAAGTGTACCCAACCGCAATAAATGTATTATCTGCGTAGCTCCACATACCAGTAACTGGGACTTTTTTCTCGGAGAACTCTATTATACTGCTAAAGGCAAAAAGGCAGGCTTTCTGATGAAGAATAGTTGGTTCTTTTGGCCCCTCGGCTCTTTTCTTCGCTACATTGGAGGTATCCCTGTGGAAAGAAAGAAGCACACCAGCCTCACGGACGCTGTAGCCGAAAAGGCCCGTCAGAGCGAGTATTTCCATTTGGCTGTCACTCCCGAAGGTACTCGCTCACGCGTGGAGATATGGAAGCGCGGTTTCTATTTTATAGCCCTAAAGGCCAACATCCCTATCCAACTCTACGCCATCGACTATGAGCAACGCCGCATCGTTTGCACGCGAGAGATTTTCCCTAAGGAGGAAAACGTAGAAAAGGACATGAAAGAAATCATGGACTACTATAGCGGCTTCAAAGGTCGTCATCCCCAGAATTTTCAAGTAGAAGACATTCAGTGAAAAGAATCTTTACATTCCTATCCCTTGCTGTCCTCAGTCTGACTGCCTTTGCACAGACCGAGGACACACTGCTTTCCGACGCTATCCAAAACTATTTCAATAACTATCGCATAGATGGCTATCACCCTGCTCAATCTATGCAGGCAGATAGTTTTCGCGTCGATGAGCAACAACGGCTTATTAGCATCTTTGCCAACGAACCGTTCTATTCTCAGCCCTTTACTCCACAGAGCGTCAATCGTATCTATCGCGAAATGCCGCGCCTTTTTCCGCAACCTTATAACACGTATCGCGTAGTGGTCTTTGGGCGTAACTCGCAGCAGATTGAGGACTTAATCCCTAATATCTACCGCACAGCCAAGGCAGATGCCAATCGCTTGTGGGGAGAAAAAAACTATAATGGTAATCCTTGGGTGCAAAACACCTCAGCCCCCTACGCTCCCACCAAAGGTTTAGCCAATCGTCACCTGATGATTTGGCCGAGCCATGGGCGCTATTTCCGCGACGGCAGTTGGCAATGGCAGCGACCTTACCTCTACTGCACCACAGAGGATATGTTCACTCAATCGTTTGTATATCCCTACCTCTTCCCCATGCTCGAAAATGCTGGAGCCATTATCTATTGCCCGCGTGAGCGCGACATACAGCAGAGCGAAGCCATCGTGGACAACGACCGCCCGCACCTCATGGGCGACTACTCTGAGACATCTTCTGGTACAGACCACTGGGCTACCATCGCTACAGGTTTTTCTACCCCCACAGGCCTCCTCGTCGATAGTATCCAACCTTTCTCCCTCGGCACTGCCCGCACGATTGCCGCCACCACTAAGAAGTTCGGCACTGCCTCTGCCACCTGGACGCCGCGCATTCCTCACGCTGGCCGCTATGCCGTATATGTGTCCTATTCCAGTCAGCCTAACAGCGTCCCCGATGCTCACTACACCGTATACCATAAAGGGCAACGCACGCAATTCAAGGTTAATCAAAAAATGGGAGGTTCTACATGGGTCTACCTCGGAACTTTCGATTTCGACGAAGGAGAAAACTGGCAGAGCCGCGTGGTTCTCAGCAATCAGAGCAATTATTCTGGCGTGGTCACTGCCGACGGCGTACGCTTTGGCGGTGGATTCTCACAAAACGAACGTGGCAATGCGGGCACAAGTGGTCTACCCCGTTTCCTTGAAGCCGCGCGCTATCAAGCACAATGGGCGGGACTGCCCGACTCTCTTTACAACACCGAAAATGGAGCGAACGACTACAACGACGACCTGCGCGTGCGTGGCAACTTCACCAATTGGCTGAGCGCGGGCAGCATCTACAATCCCACCCCCACCTATTCTGCACGTCACGACAGTCTGCATGTTCCCTCTCAGCAGAGTCAGAAACTCGTTCCGCTCGAACTGGCTCTTGCCATTCATAGTGATGCTGGTGTGCGCAAAGACCGTAGTATCTTCGGCACTTTGGGTATCTGCACCACCACGCTTCCCAGCAATGGCGACACATATTATAACAGTGGACTCTCGCGCTATGCTTCACAGATCTGGCCAACATTCTTGTGTCCACGCTGACGAACGATCTCTCGGCCTATTATGACACCACATGGACGCGGCGTGAAGTGTGGGATCGTAATTATGCCGAAACGCGGATGCCCGAAATCCCATCGGCCATCTTAGAAATCATGTCGCACCAGAACTTCTCCGACATGAAATTTGGCCATGACCCCTCGTTTAAGTTCCAATTGTCGCGTAGTATCTATAAGTCCTTGCTCCGCTTTGTCAATTATGAACACGGCATCAAGGACTGTATTGTCCAGCCGCTCCCCATTCATCAGTTTTCCGCCCTGCTCTCCGAGAAGGACAACACTGTACAACTCTCTTGGCAGCCTACTACGGACAAACTCGAACCTTCTGCTGTCCCAACGGACTATATCGTCTATACCGCCGTTGGTGACGGAGCGTTCGACAACGGGCGACTTACTCAGGGGAAAACGTCCCTTTACGCTTCCCATCGGCCTTGGCCGACAATACAATTTCAAGGTTACGGCCGTCAATGCAGGTGGGCAGAGTATGCCTTCGGAGGTACTGAGTGTCTACAAAGCAGCAGAAGCCACGGCACACCTCCTTATCGTCAATGGTTTCGACCGTGTGAGTGGTCCGGCATGGGTAGAACGCAACGATTCTCTCGGCTTCAATCTTCAGGAGGATATTGGCGTACCCTATCTCTATACCACTGCTTTCTGTGGCCGTCAAACGGATTTCACTCACCCTGAAGCGGGCAATAACTCAAGTGCAGAACTGCAAGGCAAGACCTTGGCGGGAAACACCTTCGACTACCCCATGCAGCACGGCCAAGCCATTGCTGCCGCGCACAAGTACAGTTTCTCCTCAGTTTCTCGCGAAGCGGCTTACCAAACGGACTGGAATAAATACGACCTTGTTGATTATATCGCAGGATTGCAACGTGATGTCCCTTACAATCTCAGCCACTACAAAACTTTTGATGAGGCTATGCAGAAAAAAATATCGGCTTACGCACACCACGGAGGTAACCTGCTCGTAAGCGGAGCCTACATAGGGCGCGACATGCAGCAGGGCGATGAGCGCAACTTCCTGAAAGATGTGCTCAAAGTATCGTTTGCTGGCATCGAAACTTATGGCGGTGACAGCATCAAGGGACTCAATCTTCAAATCCCTATTTATCGCGATTGGAACGCCGAACATTATGCCCTACAGAATAGTGACGTCCTCATCCCCACCTCTTCCGATGCCTTCAGTGCCTTCTCCTATGCGGATAAACAATCGGCCGGAATCGCCTACAAGGGACGGCGGCGTGCAGCCATCACGATGGGGTTTCCCCTTCACCTCTATCAAAGGCACGCATCTCCGCAACAAAGCCATGAACGCCTTGCTCACTTTCCTCCTCAGCAAATAAGTGTTCACACACAGCGGGCGCATGTCAAAGAATTTCCTTCTCACGACTCTTCCCGGCACAGCATTTCTCGTCCCGAACAATACTCCTGTTCGGGATTTTTTATACTTCTTCACAAAAATCGAAAAAAAGTTTTTACCCTAATTTATTTTTCTATCTTTGCACAGAAACATACTCAAACAGAAAAACAAACCATAGAACAAACACTATGTACACTATCCAACTCAACGAAAAAGGCTCACGCCATCTCGACATTAGTGACGATAACCTCAAAACTATTCAGAAATATCATCTCTTTCGTGATCTCGTCGACTCTCACGGCTATGTCACCGAGGATGTTCTCACCAAACTGCGAATGACTGTGCGCGCACTCATCGCTCAAAATGAGAAAAACACCAAGGACTTACTCGACCTCTGTATCGATGTTATTTACCACAACGACATGAAAGCTCTTGGACTGCACAACCTCATCTTGCTCTTTATCGACTGGGAACAAAACCACCCATCTGATACTGACGAGCAACTGCCGCCCGAAGTATTCTAATTGCTTCTAAATTCTACACAAAAGTCCCACTCTTGCGAGTAGGACTTTTGCTTTTTCTCCCGAATCTTCCTATCCTATGAAACACGCCGCCCTTGTCCTTTTTCTTCTTTTTCCCATAACACTTTGCGCCCAAGAACGCTATATCAGTTGGACCGACTTTGCCGAGACATATTTCGATGAACAAAGTAGCGAGGAACTGCAAGAACAGCTCGAGCAGCTCTATCTTCACCCGATGAATCTCAACACTGTCAGTCGGGACGACCTCTTGCGCTTGCCGTTTCTCGATGAAGCACAGGCCGACTCCATACTGGCCTATCGCGATCGCCACCACCAATTTCTCACGCTGGGGGAACTGCAATTCATCACCGGCCTCAGTTATACCGATCGGTGCTATCTGAGCCTTTTCCTTCAAGCCTGGCCACTTCCTCAGCAGGTAGCCCCATTGAAAGTGCGCTTATTTGGCGGCCGACACGAACTGGAAACACGCCTTGACATACCGCTCTATCGGCGACGAGGTGAGCAGGACGGCGCATATCTCGGCAGCGGACTCTACAACAACCTGCGCTATCGCTACGATTGGCACCGCCGAGTGCAGTACGGCCTAACCATTGAAAAGGATGCAGGCGAACCCATCGGCCGTTATCGCAATTATCCATACGATGCCCTTTCGGCCTATGCTCACTACCTCTCATCCAACAATCGCTACGAACTCTTGGCGGGCGACTACACCGTGACCATTGGACAAGGCTTGCTCTTCGGCTGTGCCACCTATGGTTCTAAAGCAACGCTCCTCGATGCGCCGCGCCGAACAACTATGGTCTTACACAATCATTCCAGCATGAGCGAAGCGCGTTTCTTTCGCGGCGTGGCAGGCGGCATCCGAAACGGTAATTGGCTGCTCACAGCTTTTCTCTCCTATCACCAGTTAGACAGCAGACAGGAAGGCGACACGGTGCGTTTCTTCCTCTACGATGGCTATCATCGTACTGCGCGCGAATTGTCGCGACGGCGCAATGTGGACAATTTCACAGCTGGCGGACAACTGCTCTATCTCCGCCCACAATGGCGCATAGGTGTGAGTGGACTCTATACTCACTACAATCATTTTCTCCATCCGGAATACCGCGCTTATACGCAGTATTTCATGCGGGGAAAAGATGCTGCCGGATTGTCCGTAAACTACTACCTCCACTACCATCGCATCACGCTGAGTGGTGAAGCTGCTGCTGACCGCCTCCTGCATCTTGCCACAACCAATACGTTTGTCTATTCTCCCTCCAGCAGTTGCCAATTCACATTGCAGCACCGCGTCTTTGCTCCGCGCTTTGTGTCGCCCCATGGCGATGCTCTGCAAGAAGGCTCGCACGTGGCCAATGAACACGGTCTCCTCTTGGGCGGAAAATACAATGGATTTCGCCGTTTGGAACTTCGAGGTTATGTTGATTTCTTTCGCTTTCCTACATCTACATTCCGCGCTACGGGGGCATCGCAAGGCTTCGATGCTATGGCGCAACTGCTCTGGCAACTGAAAAATGGCAGCCAACTCTTGCTACGCTACCGCACTAAAACAAAGCAGCAGAACATTCCCAAATATGCAGGACTGTTGCAATACGCCACAACCCACCGACTACGCGTACAACTGAACCTACGGAACGACCGCTGGGAACTCCATCCCGCCATTGATATTGCGCTGGCGGGTAAACAGACCACTGGTAACACTCTGGGCTGGATGCTCTCGCTGCGCACAGGCTTTCGCCCCACCTCCACTTTGAAGTTAGCCGCATTGGCAGCAGTCTTTTTCACCGACGATTATGCCAGCGCTTGCTATGTTTACGAACCCTATCTGCGCCATGCAGGTGGTTTCGGTGCGTGCTATTATCACGGTCTGCGGGCAGTGCTCCTCGGGCAGTGGCAACTCACAAAAAACTGGGACATAGGCGTGAAATATAGTTTGCTTCACTATTTCAACAAATCCGCTATCGGAGCAGGCGAACAACTCATCTCTTCGGCATCAAAGAACGATCTTAGCCTTCAGCTTCGTTGGCGTTTCTAAACAGCCAAAGCAGAAACCTTTTCTCTCGCTTATCTTTACAACGGCTTATTTTGAAATAGAAATTCCGAAATGCATTGCTGTGGAACAAAAAAGAATTGTGATCATTTCAGCATCACTCATTCGCCCTTTTCTCTTGCAATGTTTTGGACTATTGGCAGAGGCGTTTGAGAGAGAAAGAGAGGTTTTGTTCAATTCTGAATGATATTCTTTGCAAAAATCATCTGCAATACAATAGATTTCCGTAACTTTGCTAACAAGTTTCATGAGGATTGTTATTTTGTTATATGATTGATTTTCAACAGTAAATACACAAAAAAACAATCCTCTTTTTAGGCTTTTTATTGAAACTTTTTTTGAGGAAAAGAAAAACTGCTTATCTCGAATTGGGGTAAATAGATATAAAAGGATGCAAGAATATGAAAAAGAAGAGGAAGTTATAGAATAAAAATATATAAATTCATAAAAGCCAAGATCAAGTGTCGAACAAGAAGTAGCTATTTGATAAATACATTATTAAAATATAATCCGTTTGAACAACAAAATATTATGAACTTAAGATTGTTCCTTGTTTCTTTTGCTTTATGTTGTACTTCTACATCATTTGCAATACATCCTGACAGCATCAATCATCATCTAAAAGATTATCAATATCTAACAAGATTTACTGAAGCTAATCTTGCTACTTATCCATATATTCATAAAATGTATGGTAAGGAATATTCCAGGCTTAAAAAGTCGATCAAGCGACATTTACTGGAAGGTCAAGATATAGAAACCGCAACTTGTGACTATGTATTTTGGTTTTTCTCTCAATTCGATACGCATTTTATAGTTGACCGACATCGATTCTGGCAAGAATATGACCGAAGGGTCCATCCCAAATATAATGAGAAGATGGAGTATGACCCTCAACCCCTTGCGTGTATGCTTGATGCAGATACTTATCTGGTAAGAATACCATCTTGCAGTGGTCAGAGTCCAACTTACGCATGGGTCGATAGTGTTGCCCAAACATATAAAAGGATGAATTGTCCATATCTAATTTTAGATATTCGAGGTAATTCTGGGGGGAAATGATGCCATTTGGGAACCTTTCCTTGAGATACTCGCAGACCATCAACCAAAGAAACCTTGGAGAGTCTTATTCAGAAACACCCCCATGAACAGGGAAGTACTCATGAAACAAGGTGATACAAACATCGTAGAGAGAGCCCGCCAATCGAAAGCACAGTTTGTACCATTGTCAGAAGAGAACAATAATGAGGATATGCCTTTCATAGCAAGCCATTTAAAAAAGGCGGCAATTCTCGTTGATAGCAGAACAGCAAGTTCTGGAGAAACCTTAGCTCGTTTTATAAAAGACTATTGTCATCGTGGAAAAATATATGGACAAGACAATACCAGCGGAGCAAACCTGTCGGGTAACATCACTCCATTTCAACTGCCACATAGTGGGATTACTTGCTATTATCCAGTTTGCGTTGACGAAGACTTCGCTTTAGTATGTAAAACAAAAGAAATAGGAATCAAGCCAGATATAAAGATTCCGCTACCACTTCCCGCCTCTCTCAAAGATAATATTGACACATGGGTCGTATGGGTTGCAAAGAAATTGAAATCAAACTGATATCATAAAAACGTCTACCCCTATGACCCAAGAATACAACTGATAGACTACGACTTTGCACACTGCTCAAGCACCCATTGCGAGCAGGCTGGAAAATGCCTGCGCCACACTGCCTACAAGATGCTGGCAGGGAATAGGAATGAAACCTATACGATGGTGAACTCTGCCGTGATAAAGGGTGTGCAGCCCTGCCCATTCTTCGAGCCCGACCGCAAGGAACGCTTTGCGTGGGGCATCTCTCGAATTTATGACAACGTGCGAGCAAGCGACCTTCGTGGTGTAAAGCTCAACGTTATGTCCTGTTTCGGCTCTGAAGTTTATTAACCCCAATCCGGTTTAAGAAACGCTCTTTCATGAGTTTCTTAAACCGCACACGCATCCTTTCGGCCTTGTCCTAACACCGAAGTATAATTGTTTCACGCAAATTATAGATTAGAATAACGTGAGCTGTTTTACACCCTGCTTTCTTCCCTCTCAAACTCCATATTGATGGAATGTTTGGTGTCGTAGAAAGCATACGCTGCTATACCAGCTAAAAGGTTAACGATGAAATTAGAGATACTTCTATGGCGTGTGTGAACTATCTGTGCAACATTCTTCAACATATCATTGATAGTCTCTATGATACTTCTCTTGCGAAGCATGATTTTATCATGCACATCCATTAATCTGTTCTTCATATTAGTCCGTATTCCTGTTACGATGTACACACCTCTATCAAAGAGTGAAGCAAACAGTGATTGAGAAATATAACCTTTATCAGCATATAATTTCCCAAATAAATCCTTCGTTAAATCGTTGAATATTTTTGGGCTACGGTCGTCTACATTGGCTCGGGTTAGAGCAAAATTGAGTAGTTCACCTCGTTCATTACACAAAAGATGAAGTTTGAATCCATAGTACCATCCCATAGTACTTTTTCCTTTTTGAGCATACCCTTTGAATACGCGATTACGGGATTGTCTCTTATTTTCACACACTGGAATACGTGTGGAATCGATAAAGGTTATCCCTGTGCATTCTCCCATTAATCCCAGTTTGAGAAAGAGCAATAAGGGTATTGCAACACGAGGTATACGCTCAACAAAGCGTGTATAAGAGAGCAGATCGGGAAACTCTTTTTTTAGTTCTCGGCAAACATAAAAGAGATAGAAATATTTGAAATTCCGAAAAGTATTGCTGTGGAACAAAATAAGAATTGTGATCATTTCGGCATCACTCATTCGCCCTTTTCTCTTGCGATGTTTTGGACTATTGGCAGAGGGATTTGAGAGAGAGAAAGAGAGGTTTTGTTTAATTCTGAATGATATTCTTTGCAGAAATCATCTGCAACACAATAGATTTCCGTAACTTTAATGACAAGTTTCATGAGGATTGTTCTTTTGTTATATGATTGATAATCAACAGTAAATATACAAAAAAAACAATTCTCTTTTTAGGCTTTTAGGCTTATATGACAAAAAGAGACCTAAAATCTCTTGTACTCCCTTTATTTACTATAGTTTTGGGCAAAAACTTTTCGATGACAAAAAATCTGCTTTCGTTGCGGCTCTCATCGCACCATTAAAAAGGGTAAGGAGAATGGTTATCAGCGTTGGTTTTGTAAAGACTGTAAACGCTATTTATAGGACGTCGTCGCTTGAAAAAGGAAAATGTTAATTCTGCATATTCCTTAGGGAATCTTACTATATCCGACCTTGCCAGAGAATTTGGCGTATCAACTCGTACGATTCACCGCTATCTGTCATCAGAATACAAGGAGAACCTTCCCAAATTGATTTCTAGTAAGGTTGTAGTCTTAATGGATGCTACTTACTGGGGCAGAATGTTTGGTGTTGTCATAATGAAAGATCACATATCGGGTCGTGTGCTATGGTATAAGTTCATTGACAAGAAAGAAACAATTGCAGATTACAAAGAAGGTATTTCATATCTTGAGTTGCATGGATATAATATTTTAGGCATAGTCAGCGATGGCTTAAAAGGGCTTCGTCAAGAGTTTTACCAATACAGATTCCAACATTGCCAGTTCCACCAGGTTATGACAGTAAAGACGAAGCTTACATTGCATCCCAAGTTGCAAGCCTCACAAGAGTTACTTGCTATAGCTAAAATACTTTGCCATACAGACAAAGATTCTTTTATCGGAGCTCTAACTGCATGGTATGAGAAATGGAAGGAGTTTATAAATGAAAGAGCAAAGGGAACAGACGGCAAGACACATTATGTACATAAGAACACAAGAAGCGCATATATGAGCTTAAAGAGGAATATGCCGTGGTTATGGACATTCTATGATTTCCCCGAATTGCATATGCCAAATACAAATAATGAATTAGAAGCACTCAACTCTACTTTGAAGGCAAAACTAGACCTGCATAAGGGGATTAGCAAAGAAAGGAGAAAAGTATTCATTCAAGACTTTTTAAAGGCTCATTCCCCGTATAGATAAAGGGGATACAAGCAGTTTCAGGTCTCTTTTTGGCATATAAGAGAAAAAGAGACCCATTTTAGGTCTCTTTTTGTCACTTATGCCGGCTTTTATTGAAACTTTTTTTGAGGAAAAAGAAGAACTGCTTATCCCGAATTGGGGTTAGTTATATTTGTGTAAAACTTATAATGAATCAAGATATTGCTTAGGTTTCATCCTGTGATATTTGCAGAAAGCCTCTGTGAAATGACTGAGGTTAGTATATCCAACTTTATAGCCTACTTCTGACACCGAGTAGAGGCGAGTGGAAAGCAGTCGTTTTGCCCATTCCATCTTTTCGGATAGGGCATATTCTGCGATGGCTTTTCCAATAACCTGCTTGAAGCACTTTTGTAATTTGGAACTGCTCATATTGGCTTCACGCGCCAATTCGGGAATACTCGGTACATTACTGAGACTTTGAAGAACCTGGCGACGAACACGGAATATTGATTCAACATCATTCAAGTTTAGGTTGGCAAGAGATTTTTACTTCCGAACGTTTTTTTCGAGCTTTTCAAGGAACATTGTCAGTAATTCCATAGTTTTTTTCCATGCAAATGAAGCGTTGAAAAAGGATTGTCGATTTCAGTTGTAGACTTAATGTTATCCAAGACCTGTTGCATTGCAGGTGTAATGGTCTCAAACAAATAAAAAGCCTTGTCCGATTGGAGAAGCCAACCGATATAGGTTTCATGTGCTGCATCAATCTTTTCAATCCAATCCTTATTGAAAGTCAGTGTAATATTTTTCGTATCGTTTCTTTGGAGGAAAACTCCACTCAGTCGGGATGCTACTTGAAGGCATGAAAATGCCATCAAGCGTGTCCACTCCGACCGTTTTTTTGTACTTGTTCCAATTATCTGCTCGTGTTTATGCTCATTGATATAGAACATGACAGGAATCCATTTCGAGTTTTCCACCGAGCGACGTATCATAGTTATCGGCTCGTATGCGACGAAACTGATATAAGTCAATGTTAGCCATGGCAGAGGATAATATTGTTTGAAGAATCCACTACCAATAGAAGAAGGAATGGTAAATCCATCATTTATTACTGATGTGCCAAATTGTTTGGCAACCATCTCCATCCAATCTTCAGGCTTATTGATTGCACAAAATTCTATGGTCATTTTATCATGTCTTTTTGCAAATTTACAAACAAATACGGATAAAAACTTGAATTATTGCAAGTTTTTATCCGTATTGCTCTCAAAAAAAGAACCAATAGCTCCATGAGAAATGTTTTTAATGAGAGTTTACTCAAATGCGACTAAACTTGAAGGAACTCCTATGGCAGTAACAATTGGGTTTTGCGAGCATTCGCCTGTCTTGGTATTGTAGGTGTAATACCCCGTACCATTGTTACATATCATTCCAAAGACGATGAAGTCCTTGTAGCGAGTTATAGCAAAAAGAGCCATTGCTGTCGGTCATTGGCAAATCAAGTTTTTTTCGATGGTTTTTGTTCCAAATGTCGATTTTTCACAGGTTGGAAGTCTTTCTTGAGTATTCCAAATTCTGTATCCGTTACTTTCACGCAACTATACACAATACCATTACCTGCATAGAAAGACTTAATCATATACTGCCCTGTTTTGCCTATTCCTTTTATGGTTGTCTTCGATAGGTTGAACAGATAATCGTTATCCCATTTGTCGCTTCCTTTGCGGATACGCAGGAAACCTTCCTTATCGGCAACATTGAAGTTGTTACCCGCACTGTAAAAGTAGATGTCACCCCGCTCGTCTATGAATGCGTCAGAATGGCGGAACAATCCCTACAACACTTGTGCGGTTATCTTTGATAACTTCAGTCTTTTTTTCGTCTTGAGATCAATGATAGCTACCTCTGCTCCAGTACCCGGTACGGAGGTATGAGGCGAATTGAGCTGATTGAGGGCAACATACATCTTTCCATCACGGATGACATTACAGCCGGGATCAGGATTGTTGTCTTGAACCGCATAAGACGAGAGGTCAATTTCATCTTCCTTTTGCAATGTTGAAGTATTAATTAACGCAATTTCCACGTCCGTGCAAAGCAACGTATGCCCGCTGTTCATCAACGAAGTTAATTTCTCCGGGTTGAGCCATCTGTTCAAATGTCATAGTACCTGCTTCTATCAGTTCTCCATGGGCACCTCTTGTAAACTTATGTATCTTATCCCCGAATTTCCCTTCGGGTACAAGCACTGTATTACCCTTAGCAAAGAGGTAGCAACCGAACCCGAATTCAAATGCTTTCTTATTGTCGGTCGCTTGAGGAGTCAAATCACTGAATGTCCCTACATAAGCACTTTTGTCCACATAATGCACAAAGGTGAAATGTTGCTGCACCTCTTGAGGAGTAGGCGTAGGTTCATCATTTTTGTTACAAGATGTCAGCCCTATGAAGCCGACCAGCATAGCAGAAAAAGCTATACGATTGAAAATTGTTGTATTCATCTTTTTATATTTGTTAAATTAGAAAATTCCTTTTGAGAAGACATATCTGAATTTGAGGTGAAGTGTCCGTCCTGCCAATGGTTGGCGGAATTGGTCCCAAACTTCTTTGTTCATTATATTATGGCATTCCAAGGCAACGGAATATTTGCTTTTGTAGGTCAACAATAGCCCTATGTCATTGACGAAACTGCGTGGTATACGTCGTTTCTGTAATTCGGTAAGCTCCCAGAAGTAGAAGAACTCCTCAGTAAATTTTCCGTCCCAGAAAGCCTTGACATACCAATTCTTGAATAATCGGTTGCTGTGATACTCCGCCCCGAAGTTGGCGAACAAATAGGGAATGTTCGGCAGTCGCAATCCTTTTGTCGGATTGGGGGCTTGGGTACCAGGTAAATAGTTCAAAACATCGCGCACATCCTGATAAGTCAGATTTCCGTAGGCATAGACCGTTGGTAATATGTCCAGTTTTAATTCGGTTTCTATACCTTTAATATGTACCTTTTCTGCGTTCACATACCCGGCTGCCATATGCTGTTTCATCAGTTTTATCATATCGCTTACCTGCATATAAAAGCCGTTTACTTCAAACTGCAATCGTGATAATCCGAGGACATCATTTTTGTCTATTAAGAACCCCAGATTGAAGTTGTGGCTTTTCTCTGGTCTCAATCCAGCAGCAGGAAAGGTGATGATACCATCACCGAATAGTTCTTGTGAATTGGGAAGGCGTATTGCCCGCTGGTAAGATGCTTTCAAGTGAAAACCTCTGAAGGGCTCGTATTTTATTGCCTCTATCCAACCGATTTGTGAGGTCGTATTGTTCTTTTCTTCGGAGCCTCAATCATCTCGTATGAAGTCAAATCTTCTATCTCGGAATGGAGGTGGAAATACTTTGCAGAGAGCATATTCGTCAGTTTCTTGTCAAAGAGTTTTGACTCCAAAGTCAACCCCGAAACAACACTGGTCTTTTTGCTGGGAAATCCTCCGATAACAAAACCTGCATGCTGACTTGCAATGTTGTCGCTCGGTAGTCTTCTGGCATAGTTAATAAGTGTGTTCAGATTCAAACTGTGATTGGTGGACAACTTGTAATCAAAATTGATACGTTCATTGATTTCCAAGCCTTTGTCATTTGAGTTGTGAGGAACATCTCCTGTTTCTCCCTGCCCATTCGGACTCGGATATATGTTTCCTTCGAAATCGTGATTAACTCGTGCCGTATCCACAAAATTGTTTGTTGTATGTGAAAGGGAGAAATGGGACTCAAGATTAAGGCGGTCGTTCAGCATTCCGCTTTTTATCAGTTTGTTTTCCAACATAAACATTCCAGATTGGTTTTCGGCATGTTGTATGTTTTTTAAGATACCTTGGATTTCATTGAAACGATTGTAATACCCGAACTCGGTACTAATCTCATCGAACCAAAGTTTCGTGAAAGCAATTTTTCCCTTCAACATATACGAACGAAAACGGTCATGGTCACGTCTTACCAACAGATTTTCTCTCTCGGGAACTCTGAAAGAGTAGTCATTCTTTGCAGATGTATAATAACCTCCCGCACCGAGTAGAATGCCACTCTTTGGAAAATTCTTGCGAGAGAAGACACTTCCTTTGTGTGTTTGGTAAGATCCGAATTCATACGAGACATCTAAATAATCCGTACTAAACTCTTTAGTAACGATATTGACGGCTCCCCCCAATCCATCACATCCGAAACGGGCGGGTATGATACTCTTATAGACTTCTATTCTTTCTATAATGTCTATCGGAATTTCATCAAGAGAAAAAGCCCCGTCAGAAGTACTCATTGGTATTCCGTCCCATAAGATTTGAATGCGGTTTCCTTCCAATCCATGAACAATAATTCTCGAACTGCTTCCCAAACCGCCGGTCTGCCCAACTTTCAAACCTATGGTTTTTATTCAAAACGGTTTCTAACGAAATAGATCTGCCTTTGAAGTTCTTTTCGCATTTATTACAGAAACTGCTTCGAGCGACTCTCTGAGAACTTGTGCTTTTTGTTTTTTTCCGAAGACCACTACTTCTGCTAACTCTGTTGATTCCGGGAGTAGCCTTATGGTATAACGCTTCCCATTTGCAGTAATCGTATCGGTAATGGTCTGATAACCGACATAACTTACCATAAGCATAAGTTTTTGATTACTTGATGCACTTAGTTTTGCAATACCTTTCCTGTTTGTAGTCGTACCATTTGTGTACGTTGGAGCATTCAAACCTTTCCAATGTACGGCGGCAAATTCTATACTGTTCCCATTTTCTGCATCAATAACTTTTATTTCTGTTGGTTGCAGTTGTGCAAACATAGGAAAAGACCACAAAGATAGAAAGCCGACAAGGAGCATTCTTTTGTATAAATGGACTATTGAGCTGATTGACATATCATATTTGTTTGTGAGATTCTGTGCAAAGGTACTTACCTGCCGAGCAAATAAATAACCCTATTATCCACGCTTATACCCTTGTTGTGTTTATATGCGAGCAAATTGTTGTTTTGGGGCAGTGTAATGCTTATTGGGGGCATTTTATTCCTGCTTGTTGCCGTACTTTTGCAGCAGAAAAATCAAAACGACACATATATGGATAAACAAAAAGTCAGACCTCTTGATGAGGAACGGGAGAGCCGCAGCCTGCTCTCCAATGCAGTGGTCATATTGCACCTTATTTTAGGTACACTCCCTATACTGCTGGTAGTGTGGGCAGTGGACAAGCTGATGAATGGCACACTCTCTCCCATAATAGTTTGGGGTATTGGAGGAATAATGATACTATTTGCAATGCTTCGAGGCGTATTCTATGGAACCTCGATTTGGCGCGCACACCGGTCGGCTTACAATGCCCTTACACGATTGAGGTTGCGTATCATAGGTCATTTGCAGCGCTTGCCGCTCGGTTTCTTTCAAGAACGGAAAGTTGGCGACTTGGTGAATATTATTAACCACGATGTGGAACAAATTGAAATTTATTTAGCACATGGATTACCCGAAATCCTTTCGGCTACTCTTTTTCCAGCCTTACTCTGGGTAATCATTATGGTGTTAGACTGGCGTTTGGGGCTGTCGCTCATTTCTCTTTTACCTGTGGCATTTCTTCTGCAAATGGCTGTCAAAACACTTTGGGGAAAGAGCTTTCAACACTTTATGGAAAGTACGCAAAAAATGTCGGAAGACCTTTTGGAATATGTGGCTACCATATCGGTAATCAAAGCCTTCAGTAACGAGGAAAACAGAACGGAACGGGTACTTGGTGGTATGCGCGACTACATCCGTTGGGTAAAGCGGAGCATGTTTAGCGTTACCGTTCCCATGACATTGATAACGATGTTCTTGGAAGGTGGTATCGTGGTAATGACCCTTATTGGACTATGGATGATGAGTTCGGGCGAATTAACTGTAGCCCGTTTTATTCTTGCCCTGATATTGGGTGGATTGTTCTCGTCCTCTTTTGCTAAGTTGGCAACATTCCAACATTTCCGAATCGTCTATGGTCAGTCGTTGGCAAAAGTACAGTCCATTACAGAGGTACAGACAAAGGAAACTGCTGACAAGAAAACGAATACGACACAAACAGATGTTTGTTTCGAGCATGTTACATTTTCCTATCCAAACAAGGAAGACAATGCGCTGAAAGATGTATGTCTTCAATTTCCGAAAGGAAGTCATACAGCTATCGTCGGCGAATCCGGATCGGGAAAAACCACATTGGCAAGTCTGATGATGGGGTTCTGGCAACCTCAAACAGGGACTATCCGACTGGGAGGAGAGAATATTACGGAACTCTCCGAACGTAATATCGCTGATTATTTTTCGATGGTACAGCAGGAGGTTTTTCTCTTTAACACAACTATTCGGGACAATATCCGTATAGGAAAACCTACCGCCACACAAAAGGAAGTGGAAATGGCAGCAGAGCGTGCTCGTATTCATGATTTTATCATGGGCTTGCCGAATGGTTATGATACGCTGGCAGGCGAAGCCGGCATAAAATTCTCTGGCGGAGAAAAACAGCGTATTTCCATTGCTCGAATGTTGCTCAAAGACTCTCCAATAATTATTCTCGATGAAGCCACTGCCGCATTGGACGGAGAGAATGAGAAACTAATCCAAGAAGCTCTTGATGAATTGCAGCGCAACAAGACCGTCATTACCATTGCTCACCGTCTCAATACTATTCAGGATATGGAGCGTATTGTTGTGATGGACAAAGGGCAGGTTGTGTCAAAAGGAACACACCAAGAACTGATGAAAGACTGTTCTCTGTACCGCAATATGACGGAAACGCAAGAACAAGTAAGTAAATGGCAATTAAAAGAAGAGGAGGAATAAGAATGGTACGCAATATACTGAATGAATTGACCGCTAGCGGAGTTCGGCATCTAATTATCTCCGCACTGTTTTTCGTGGTTTATGCCCTTTGTGGCACGGCGGTAATGCTCACAGTCTTGTTTCTTATCGACCGTCATATACATGGAGAAAGCATCTCTTTCATTTCGGCAGCATGGGTACTCGGTAGTCTGCTGGTCTTGAAAACCATATCCAATGCCATTGCCGATATGAGTAAGCATTTTGCCGGATTTGATCTTGTGGAACGTATCCGCGAGAAAATCATACTGAAACTGAAAATGTTCTCACTCGGCTTCTATACCAATGAGCGTCTGGGAGAGATAAGTACAATCATTCACAAAGACGTTGATAATATGGAAATGGTAGTAGGACATCTATGGACACGGATGTCTGCCGACTTCATTGTAGCTCTAATACTCGGTATTGGACTATTTTGTGTGGATTGGCGCATGGGATTGACAATGGTAGCCATTCTCCCCATTGCCCTATTTTCTCTGTATCGGGGTATTCGCTCGGGAATGAAAGCACAGGAGGAATCACAGGATAATCTGGCAGATATGGTCAGCCTCTTTGTTGAATATGTCAAGGGCATCCCAGTTTTGAAAGTATTTGGAGGAAAAGGAATGTTCCGTGACAGACTCGACCACTCTGTTAGTGAATTTGGTGAAAGCAGTAAGAATATTTCTCGTTTGGCAGCTGTAAGTGTGGGCAGATACACTTTTCTGATAGAATTGGCTTTCGCTCTGATGGCTACAATCGGTCTTTGGTGGACACAGCAGGGGGAACTTTCTCTTTTCGCTTATTTAATGTTTATCATCGTCTCAAAAGAATTCTACAAACCTTTTGTCAATATGGAGAATCATTGGTTGAATTATATCAAGGTAAAAGATAGTTACGGACGCATTTCCCATTTATTGAATGCTCCTGTTATCACCAATCCTGAACAGCCGAAAACAGCAACCCATTTCAATCTTTCCTTTGACAAAGTGGATTTCCATTATGAGAAGGAAGGTTTTGAGATGAAAAATCTCACGTTCCATGTTCCCGAAGGAACAGTAACGGCACTTGTTGGCTCGTCAGGTTCAGGTAAAACAACCATTACCAACCTGTTACTCCGTTTCTGGGAACCGCAGACCGGCAGTATCCGTATCGGTGGTTTAGACATTCGAGAAATGGACTATGATTATTTACTCGGTAAAATCAGTGTGGTGATGCAGAATGTTATTCTCTTTTCAGATACCATTGCCAATAATATCAAAGTAGGCAATCAACATGCTACGCAGGAAGAAATCGAAGAAGCAGCACGTAGGGCGATGATACACGACTTTATCATCAATCTGCCAGAAGGTTATGAAACAAAAATCGGAGAAAACGGTTTGGGATTATCCGGAGGTCAGAAACAAAGGCTTTCAATCGCCCGTGCGTTCCTCAAAGATGCTCCCATCATTCTTTTGGACGAGATAACAAGCAATGTTGACCCTGTCAATGAATATAAGATACAACAGGCAATGTCTTCCCTTATCCAAAATCGCACAGTCTTGGTCATTGCCCATCATTTGCAAACCATCCGTAATGCTAATCAAATTATTGTGATGGACAAGGGACACCTTGTAGAGGACGGGACGCATGCAGAACTTGCAGCAAAAAACGGAATGTACTACAAATTGCTGTCTATGCAATAACCTAATCAATGAAAAATATGGAGGTATGGAGTTTGATCCATACCTCTCTTTTTGCCACTTTCATCCATATCAACGCCACAAGTACGCAGTTATTTCCAACTGCTAACATGCACAGTTTCTTTGATTTACCTTTGCCCATACACCGCTATTGGTGTCATTAAATACATTGTAAGATGGACGAAAAAATCAAAGATCAAGAAGAATGCTACTGCCATCGATGAGTCGAAGATTGATTGGAAGCAACTCGACGATCTCGGTCTTTCCCGTGAAAGATTGGAACAGTGTGGAGAATTGGAAAAGATGCTCAATTGGCAGAAGAGCAATCTCTTGACGATTGCCGTACCTTTTGGAGCTTGAAGAGCGGCAACAACATAAACAACAGCAAGGCGTGCCCCACATGCTCTGTGGGCTGGAACTTTCCGACAAACAGCGTGAAGCCTTGGATAGCGGTCGCACACTGTATTTAAAGAATATGGTGGATAAGCAGGGACAACCTTTCAACGCATACGTTCGCATGGACAAGGAACAGAGCCGCCCACGTTTTTATAAATACCCCAATTCGGTTTAAGAAATTCCCTTTCATGAGTTTCTTAAACCGCACACGCATCCTTTCGGTCTTGCCCTAAAACCGAAGTATAATTGTTTCACGCAAATTATAGGTTAGAATAAAGTGAGCTGTTTTACACCTTGCTTTTCTTCCCTCTCAAACTCCATATTGATGGAAGGTTTGGTGTTGTAGAAAGCATACGCAGCAATGCCAGCTAAAAGGTTAACGATGAAATTAGAGATACTTCTATGGCGTGTGTGAACTATCTGTGCCACGTTCTTCAACATATCATTGATAGTCTCTATGATACTTTTCTTGCGAAGCATGATTTTATCATGCACATCCATTAATCTGTTCTTCATATTAGTCCGTATTCCTGTTACGATGTGCACACCTCTATCAAAGAGTGAAGCAAACAGTGATTGAGAAATATAACCTTTATCAGCATATAATTTTCCAAATAAATCCTTCGTTAAATCGTTGAATATTTTTGGGTTACGGTCGTCTACATTGGCTCGGGTTAGAGCAAAATTGAGTAGTTCTCCTCGTTCATTACACAAAAGATGAAGTTTGAATCCATAGTACCATCCCATAGTACTTTTCCCCTTTTTGAGCGTACCCTTTGAATACGCGATTACGGGATTGTCGCTTATTTTCACACACAGGAATACGTGTAGAATCGATAAAGGTTATTCCTGTACACTCTCCCATTAATCCCAGTTTGAGAAAGAGCAATAGGGGTATTGCAACACGAGGTATACGCTCAACAAAGCGTGTATAAGAGAGTAGATTGGGAAACTCTTTTTTTAGTTCTCGGCAAACATAAAAGAGATAGAAATGTTTGAAATTCAGAAATGCATTGCTGTGGAACAAAATAAGAATTGTGATCATTTCAGCATCACTTATTCGCCCTTTTCTCTTGCGGTGTTTTGGACTATCGGCAGAGGGATTTGAGAGAGAAAGAGAGGTTTTGTTTAATTCTAAATGATATTCTTTGCAAAAATCATCTGCAATACAATAGATTTCCGTAACTTTGCTGACAAGTTTCATGAGGATTGTTCTTTTGTTATATGATTGATAATCAACAGTAAATATACAAAAAAAACAATTCTCTTTTTAGGCTTTTTATTGAAACTTTTTTTGAGGAAAAAGAAGAACTGCTTATCCCGAATTGGGGTAATATATACCTTGGAATATGCTTCTAAACACAACTAAATGGAAATTTTTTTCTATAAATGAAGGTTTTGCAGAGGTCTCAGTATATGAAAAAAATAAGTTAAAGAAGCAATTAATTCCTATCTATTAAATCTTTTTTTAATGATAGATTTACAGCAACCTACCTAAAAAAATCTATAAATTTGTATCTAATTCTTGAATCATTAGTAATGAGATAATCGGATAACCCATTAGTTAGGTATGAAGAAAGAGATGCTGTTGATGGCTATCATCACGTTGATTGTAGTCACAGGATGCCGCAAACAAGGAAAACAGCGACCAAATGGTCTACGCAGTAACGTCTCCTTGGGTAACCAATACACAAGTTTCAAAGGACTATGTGGCCAATATTGAATCGCGAAAAAACATAGAAGTACGTGCACAGCAGGAGGGAATTCTGCAGCAAGTCTATGTCACTGAAGGGCAACAGGTGCGAGCCGGCCAGCCTCTTTTCCGCATTTCGATTGTTGGAGCGCAACAGAATGTGGCGCGGGCAAAGGCAGAAGCCGAACAAGCACGCATTGAACTGCAAAACACAACAACGCTAACGAGGGGACAAATTATTTCGCCCAATGCACAAAAGATGGCTAAAGCGAAGCTCAATGCAGCCTTGGCAGATTATAAATTGGCACAGATTCAAGCACGGTTATGCTTAATCAGCGCCCCCTTTACAGGCGTTATAGGAAGTCTTCCGAAAAAGATTGGAAGCTTAGTGCAGGGTGGTGACTTGCTCACTACACTATCCGACAACTCGTCACTCAACGTATATTTCAACATCTCTGAACCCGAATATATAGACTATCAGCAACATTCTGCCGAACGAAACAAACTTCCTTTGATGCTGATTCTTGCCAATGGCAGTGCCTTTTCAGCTAAAGGCTACATCCAAAATATAGCTGGTGAGTTTGACAGTAGCTCTGGAAACATTGCTCTTCGTGCCCGCTTTGCCAATCCGAAAGGCTTGCTTCGCAATGGTGAAACAGGCACAGTGCGCATCAATATGCCTTTACACAATGTGTTGGTAATCCCACAACAGGCCACGTATGAAGAGGAAGACCGCCGTTATGTGTTTGTTGTTGATGGCGCAGGCTATGCACATTCACGTGAGATTAAAGTGGCTTTTGAACAACCAGAGGTGTTTATTATCGCCGAAGGAGTGACTGCCAACGACAAGATTCTATTGAGTGGAGTGCAGAAAGTGCATGATGGTCAACACGTAAAGACGCGTTATTACACACCAAGTGAAGCCATGAAGCGTGTTCAACTGAATGCCGACTAAGGCTTTCAGGTGGCTTTCATCACACTTTACAACAGAAAAAGGTTCTCACACCGTATTATTTCATGATGAGAACAACCATTTATAAGAAGAAAAAAGACGCTAATAAACAGTCTATATGTTTCAAAAGTTTATTCGAAGACCAGTACTTGCCATCGTTGTTTCATTGGTAATCGTCTTCATTGGCATTCTTTCGCTGTTCAATTTACCCATTACTCAGTTCCCTTCTATATCCCCTCCAAAGGTTAATGTGGTAGCCGATTATCCGGGAGCCAACAATGAACTGATGATTAAGTCAGTGCTTATTCCTCTTGAACAGGCACTGAATGGTGTGCCGGGAATGAAGTATATCGAGTCGGATGCAGGCAATGACGGCGAAGGAGAGATAAACATTGTCTTCAAACTTGGTACAGATCCCAACGTCGATGCTATCAATGTGCAAAACCGAGTGTCGGCAGCGACCAACAAGCTACCGCCAGCAGTTGTGCGCGAAGGTGTGAAAATATCTCGTGAGGAGCCTAATATCCTCATGTATATCAACCTATATAGCGATGATCCTAAAGTCGATCAGAACTTCCTTTTCAATTATGCAGACATCAATATCTCACCAGAACTCGCCCGCGTTGATGGCGTTGGAGATCTTGATATCCTTGGAACGAGGAGCTTTGCCATGCGTGTTTGGCTCAAGCCTGATAAGCTTACAGCCTATGGTTTGTCTGCAACCGATATTACAGATGCCTTACAACAGCAGAGTATTGAAGCCTCTCCAGGCAAGCTTGGGGAAAGTTCGGGCAAGCATGCACAAAGCTTTGAGTATGTGTTGAAGTATTCGGGACGCTATACAACGCCTGAAGAATACAGCAATATTGTCGTGAAATCAACTCCTGATGGGCAATTTATCAGACTCAAAGATGTAGCAGATGTGAGCCTTGGGAGTGAGGTTTATGACATATATTCTACGTTGAATGGTCACCCATCCGCAGCCATAACACTGAAACAAGCCTATGGATCGAACGCACGACAAGTTATCCAGAACGTGAAGAAAACTATGGCTCATCTTCAAAAAGACATGCCAAAGGGCATGCATTATGAGTTGAGTTACGACATCAGTAGATTCCTTGATGCCTCTATAGAAAAGGTAATCCACACGCTGTTTGAAGCCTTTATACTCGTTGGTTTTGTTGTATTCTTGTTCCTTGGAGACTGGCGTTCTGCCCTCATTCCATGCCTTGCAGTCCCTGTTTCGTTAATAGGTAGCTTCGCAATCATGAATGCTTTCGGTATAACGCTTAATATGATATCGCTCTTTGCCTTAGTAATGGCGATTGGAATCGTGGTCGATGATGCCATTGTGGTAATCGAAGCGGTCAATGTGAAGATAGCCCAAGAAGGCTTAGAACCTTTGGAAGCCACGCAAAAGGCAATGAAAGAAATCAGTGGAGCCATAGTAGCCGTGACATTGGTTATGGCATCAGTGTTCATTCCTGTAGCCTTTATGGGTGGGCCAGAAGGCATGTTTTATCGGCAGTTTTCAATCACAATAGCATCTGGAATCGTGCTTTCGGGCTTCACAGCCCTAACACTTACGCCCTCGCTTTGTGCACTAATATTGACCCGAGAGCGTGATAACCACATCAAAAAGACGTGGCTTAATCGTGTACTTGATAAGTTTAATACGGGTTTTGACAAAGGAATCGGTGGCTATCGCAACGTGCTTCAACACACTGTTTCGAGGAAGATTATCACGCTTCCGCTATTACTTTTATTCTGCATTGGAGCCTTCTTTATCAACAATTCGTTACCTTCGGGTTTCATTCCTCAAGAAGATCAGGGCATGATTTACGCTGTAATTGAGACACCACCTGGTGCTACTATTGAGCGAACGAATAAGGTTGCACATCAACTTGCGAGTATAATTGCAGAGGAAGATGGCGTAGAAAGTGTGTCTTCTTTGGCTGGATATGAGATCCTTTCTGAAGGAACCAGTGCCAACTCGGGTTCGTGTTTGATTAATCTTAAGCCTTGGAAGGAACGCAGTCGGACGGCAAAAGAGATTATCAATGACCTTGAAAATAAGTGCCAACAGATAACAGATGCCAACATAGAATTCTTCGAACCACCTTCTATTCCAGGCTATGGTGCGGCGTCAGGTTTCGAGCTTCGACTCCTCGATAAGACTGGAAGTAACGACTATCATGCTATGGAAAAGGTCAGTAAAAGCTTCGTTTCAGCTCTTAATAAGCGTCCAGAAATAGGCTCAGCCTTTACCTTTTACTCGGCCAGTTTCCCTCAATACATGCTCCGAGTAGATAATGATATTGCCGCACAAAAAGGCATTACACTTGGTACAGCCATGGATAATCTCTCCACATTGATTGGTTCTGACTACGAAACGGGCTTCGTTCGATTTGGTAAGCCCTATAAAGTCATCGTGCAAGCCGACCCAAAATATCGTGCTTTTCCACAAGACTTGATGCAGTTAAATGTAAAGAACAACCAAGGTGAAATGGTGCCTTATGCCGACTTCTTACACATGGAAAAGGTATATGGAATGAGTGAGATGACGCGACATAATCTATATAATTCTGCCGAAGTTACAGGCTCGGCAGCAGCTGGATACAGTAGTGGTCAGGCCATCAAAGCTATCGAAGAGGTGGCTACTTCGACGCTACCTCACGGCTATGATTACGACTTTGCTGGCATCACTAAAGATGAAGTAGACCAAGGAAACCAAGCGTTGATCATCTTTATTGTATGTTTAACGTTCGTCTATCTCATCCTTTCAGCACAATATGAGAACTTCCTTTTGCCACTTCCTATTATTACTTGTCTACCCGCGGGCATCTGTGGAACATTTATTTTCCTAAAACTCACGGGATTGGAAAACAACATCTACGCCCAAGTTGCTATGGTCATGCTGATTGGTTTGCTTGGAAAGAATGCCGTGTTAATGGTTGAATATGCCGTGCAACGCCACAACTTAGGCAAGAGTATACGTGTAGCGGCCATCGAAGGTGCGGCAGCTCGCTTCCGTCCTATACTCATGACATCGTTCGCTTTCATAGCCGGCTTGCTGCCATTAGTATTTGCTCATGGTGCAGGGGCTATTGGAAACCGAACCATTGGCACGGCAGCTGCGGGTGGAATGCTATTTGGAACATGCTTCGGACTCATTCTTGTTCCAGGATTGTATTATATCTTTGGGCGCATGGCCGACCATGTAAAGATGGTTCGTTACCAACGAAACAAGCCATTGACTGAGGAGAAAGACAAACGATATAAACTTGAAAATGATGAAAAGAAATAATATTTCCTTCTTATTCTGCTTGCCATCGGAGTGTCATCTTGCAAGACTCCCCAAGCGACGCAAGTCAATAGCCGCACACGTTTGCAGCTACCCACGCAATATAATGGTGATACGCTGACGGCGAAGACTACGCCTACGTCATGGAAAATGTTTTTCACCGACCCACAACTCAAGGTACTTATCGACTCCGCTTTAGTCAATAATCAAGACTTAAAGATAACATTGCAGCAGATAGCTGTAGCAAAAAGCGGAATGATTGCAGCCAAAGGAGCCATGCTCCCATCGCTTTCCGTGGGGGCAGAAGTAGGAGTTAGCAAGGCCGGACGATACACAAGTGAGGGTGCCGGCAATGCTTCCACCGAGATGACTCCAGGAAAACTCATCCCCGATCCACTCATGAACTATCACCCTGGCTTTGCCTTTGACTGGGAACTCGACCTCTTTGGCAAGTTGAAGTCAAGCAAAAAAGCGGCTGTCGAGCGTTATTTGGCAACCTTAGAAGGCCAGAATGCCGTACGCGCTTCATTGATTTCACAAGTCGCAAGCTATTATTATACCTTGTTGGCCTTAGATAACAAGCTCGCACTTATACGCAAATACATCGATCTTCAGCGTCAGGCGGAAAAGATAGCAGAGATACAAAAGGAGGCCGATAGCGACACAGAACTGGCTGTTGAGAAGTTCAAAGCAGAACTTGCAAAGGCGCGTTCGCAGGAGTTTACATTGAAACAAGAGATTACCGAATGTGAAAATGCACTCAACTTACTGCTCGGTCGTTACCCAACACCTATTCAACGAGACGCCAAACAGTTGTTGAATGAAGACGTGAAAACAATCGTTACAGGACTTCCTTCCAATCTTTTGAGCCACCGACCCGATATCCGTCAGGCTGAACATGAACTCGCTGCAGCTCATTGGGACATAGAAACGGCGCGCAAAGCCTTCTTGCCTTCGGTAAACATTAGTGCCACTTTAGGACTTGAAGCCTTTAATCCCACCTACCTAACGCGTATGCCAAAGTCGCTCGCTTACAGTGTTGTGGGAGGATTAACTGCACCTCTTATCAATCGAAAAGCTATCGAAGCTAACTTCCAACAGGCTGATGCCGCACAGCTACAAGCCTTATATGAATATGACAAAACACTGCTTACAGCTTATTCAGAGGTATGTACGCTACTGTCAAAGAACAAGAATCTCGCCGCCTATTATGCGTTAAAAGAGGAAGAAGTGAAGACTTTGGAACACTCGGTTGAGGTATCTCGTCAACTTTATATGAACGGACGAGCTACTTATCTCGATGTACTTGAGGCCGAACGCGATGCACTTGATGCCCAAATGGAACTGCTTGAAACACGCCAACAGCAGCTTTCCTGTGTCGTAGACCTATATAGAAGTCTCGGAGAATAAGGCTCATCAGGCATAAAAGCAAATGATTTTTTGGAATGATTTATTCGCAATCACTATATTTTTTAGAGGCAAACATTTTTGTACGTTGTCAAACAAAAGTGCACAACTGAGAATGTAGTTATTTATGCTGTAATATCATTCTTTTATTCTCAGAAATTCTTTTGTTGATTGAATTTTGCTTTATTGTTTCTCTTATCCTTTTAATTTTCTCCCCTTGGCCTAAATATACCTCTCTTGGTGTAAGATTATCCAACGATTCATGAAATCTGCTCTCATTATAATATTTCACCCACCCATCAATGGCCTTTTCTAATTCAGAGGGACAGAAATGATGATTTAGTTTTATCACATTCTTCATTGATCGATGATATCGTTCTATCTTTCCTTGCGTCTGCGGATGGAATGGTTTGCCATGGATATGCTTGATATTATATTCCTTACAGAGATATTGTTTGAGAGAGGAAGAATATAGCATGGTCCATTATCTGATAACAGGCAAGGAGGATTCTGAAGTGCAACTCCTGCCTTTTCTATCGCTTTATCTATAGTTCTGGATACATCTTCAGAAGTCATACTCGAACATAACTCCCAATGGATAATATACCTGCTGTAGTCATCAATTACCGTAGAGAGATAATACCAGCCCCAATCCTTGACTTTGAAATAACCCAAATTCGGTTTAAGAAACGCTCTTTCATGAGTTTCTTAAACCGCACACGCATCCTTTCGGCCTTGCCCTAAAACCGAAGTATAATTGTTTCACGCAAATTATAGGTTAGAATAAAGTGAGCTGTTTACACCCTGCTTTGCATCCCTCTCAAACTCCATATTGATGGAAGGTTTGGTGTCGTAGAAAGCATACGCAGCAATGCCAGCTAAAAGGTTAACGATGAAATTAGAGATACTTCTATGGCGCGTGTGAACTATCTGTGCAACGTTCTTCAACATATCATTGATAGTCTCTATGATACTTCTCTTGCGAAGCATGATTTTATCATGCACATCCATTAATCTGTTCTTCATATTAGTTCGTATTCCTGTTACGATGTGCACACCTCTATCAAAGAGTGAAGCAAACAGTGATTGAGAAATATAACCTTTATCGGCATATAATTTTCCAAATAAATCCTTCGTTAAATCGTTGAATACTTTTTGGTTACGGTCGTCTACATTGGCTCTGGTTAGAGCAAAATTGAGTAGTTCTCCTCGTTCATTACACAAAAGATGAAGTTTGAATCCATAGTACCATCCCATCGTACTTTTCCCCTTCTGGGCGTACCCTTTGAATACGCGATTACGGGATTGTCTCTTATTTTCGCACACTGGAATACGTGTAGAATCGATAAAGGCTATTCCGGTACATTCGCCCATTAATCCCAGTTTGAGAAAGAGCAATAGGGTATTGCAACACGAGGCATACGCTCAACAAAGCGTGTATATGAGAGTAGATTGGGAAACTCTTTTTTTAGTTCTCGACAAACATAAAAGAGATAGAAATGTTTGAAATTCCGAAATGTATTGCTGTGAAACAATATGAGAATTGTGATCATTTCAGCATCACTCATTCGTCCTTTTCTCTTGCGATGTTTTGGACTATTGGCAGAGGGATTTGAGAGCGAAAGAGAGGTTTTGTTCAATTCTAAATGATATTCTTTGCAGAAATCATCTGCAATACAATAGATTTCCGTAACTTTGCTGACAAGTTTCATGAGGATTGTTATTTTGTTATATGATTGATTTTCAACAGTAAATATACAAAAAACAATCCTCTTTTTCGGCTTTTATTGAAACTTTTTTTGAGGAAAAAGAAGTATTGCTTATCCCGAATTGGGGTAAATAGGTAAAAATCGGTCTGCCACATCTCATTAGCGAATTTAGTCTTATGATGGAACTCATCGGCTGCAAGGACGAAATCATGCTCCATACGTTCCAATAAACCTCTTTCATGCAGAATACGATAAAAGCTTGACTCAGAAACGAATATCTGACTCTCTTCCAATAAAAGGACGGACAACTCCATGGGAGTGAGCTCAGGATGCTCTATTATCTCTTAAACACAGAAAGACCGCAGAAGCACGAGTCGCTGCGGTCTTTCGGATAATTGGGAAGATGGATATTAGAGACGCACCTTAGCAATCAGTTTGCGAAGTTGGCCTTGCCCAATGATGGGCGCATGAGCATCTTCTGGATAAACGAGGCAGAACTCGCCAGGTTGCACCTGGAAGTAGGTTTCTGCCGGAGCTGAATAGAGAGCAAAGTCTTCTGCCTCATTGAAAGGCGCGTCGCTCTGCCCGAGTGTACTGAGTGGACTGATACCAATTTCTTCCACACCGCTTAGAGGGAAATGGACGTCCATATAAGCCCGATGCACTTCCAGCTTCTGCTCTTCGCGCGTCTTGAGTGTGGCATCGCTAACATTTATGAAGAGGTCGCTACCTTGCAATTCGATACGCCCCGTCTCCACCTTTGAGAGATCGTGTAAGCGCACATAGTCGAAGAGTTTTTCAGTAGCGGATGCAATGCGTAGTAGCGTTCTGCATCGGATACAGTGGATAAAATCATAATGATAAAAGAAAAGATAGGGATTCCGAAAATCCCTCCACCTGCCCCATTCGGAGAAATGCGCAGCGTGTCCTAAAAAATGGCAACGAAGCAACTCTGAAGTGTGGAGGCGATGGAGGGACTTTTCGCTTTATTATTTCTGTTCGCGATTACTCAGTTCTTCCAGCATCTTCCAGCAGTTGAAGAGACCACGGGGAACGTGGAAGCAGCCTTTCCACTTACCGCCCTTGAGCGGCAGCAGGACTTCGCCACGGCGATTCAGATAGCCATACCATTCAGGATAGTCAGGGTCGGCAAAATGCTTCCATGTGTAGTCGTGCACGCGCTCGAACCATTCGAGACACTTAGGGTTGCCCGTGAGCTGATAACCTTTGAGCATAGAGATGAGCGTTTCGATATGTACCCACCATAGTTTTTGGTCGAACTCCAACTCATGGCGCGGTTTGCCCAAACGATCCATAAAATAGAAGATACCACCGTACTGCTCGTCCCAACCATATTCCACTTCGGCAAGACTGATTTCGACGGCTTTTTCTATGAGATCGGGGCGGTTCAGACGCTTCCCTAAGTCCATAATAAACCACGTTGATTCGATGGCATGACCGGGATTGAGTTTGCGCCCATCGAAACTATCAACAAGTTCTCCATCCTTTCCCAAAGCCTCAACCACCAAGCCGAGTTCGGGACGATAGAAAACATCGAGCACTTCGTGAAGGCAGGTGTCAATGGTCTGGCGCAGGAAATCAGGTTCCAACAAAGGTTCAATCTCCAGTGCAACATTACAAAGGATCATGGGGAGGTCGAACGTCTTTAAGCTGCGGGATCCAGGAGCGGCCTTGTTCCAGCGAGCCTTTGGATTGTCCACGCGTGAGAGGACGATGTCGAAAGTTTTGCGCGCAATCTCCTCATACTCTTTATTGCCCGTTGCGATGGCCAACTGACCAAAAGCGATGACAGCAAAGGTGTAGGAGAAAATGTTGTAAGGCTCTACGAGCGGCTGCCCCTCACGGTCGAGGGCGAAATACCAGTTCAGCTGGCCGTCATGGCCATATTTCTTCAGAAATTCTGCCCCCTGAACAGCGCAGTCCAACCATTCTTGCTTATGTTCTACTTCGTTATAGAGTTTCGCAAACATCCACACCTCGCGGCCTTGCAGCCAGATGAACTTGTCTGTATCATAGACAGAACCGTCGCGGTCGAGACAAGTGAAATAACCGCCAAACTCATGGTCTTGTGACTTGTCGAGCCAAAAAGGAACGACCTTATCGAGCAGTTCACTCTTATACTGCTCCGCCAATGCTTTGAAATTTGTCATATCTAAATTTGTTTGAAAGTCCGCCTTATCGTTTCCACAAGAGAAGCCCTTTTCCTTTTGGCTATAAAGGGAGCAGCAACGAACTTTTATACTGTATTATATATTAGCTTCCGCCCACGTGATTTTTTCTTGAACCAACTTGGCTGGACGATATTGTTTTTGGCCTTTAGGCTGAATAAGTACATCTTTATCTATCTCGACCTCTTTGGGCCACCCCTTCCAGAAATACTCGAAATAGTTCTGCTCGGAAAGACGCATATTCTTAATGTCAAGTTGGTTAGAGGCTTTATCCGCTTGATCAGACAACTTTTCAGTACCAACAGTAGAAGCTATATCTGTAATAAGTGAAGCAAGTCCCTCACCTGGCATAGTGGCCGTTCCTTCATAGAGAACAAAATAGCCACCAAACTCATCATCTTCGTCCGCAGCAATAGTGTCGGCCGTGACTGTAGCCTCAGAACTAAATCCTTCCATCTTTTCTGCATCACGAGGCACTTGTCGCTTTCCAAAGCTAAAGGAACTACCATGATTTGAAAAGAGATTCCATTTCTGGAAGAAATCCGCGCACCGATTCCTCGTCGCTCACGGCAGTCTTCAAAAGACTTTCGATAGCTTTCTTATTTAGCAGCTTAGCCACTTCGGGATGCTTCTCAAAGAGCATAGAGCCCACTTTTTGAGGCAAGTCCTTGCAGCGTTGAGCCACATCCTTCCAGTTTTCAAGCTTCTGCACTTCGCCAAACTCATTCAGTTTGAAATTGAGCTTCAAGCCTTTCAGTTTTTCAAATATGAAAGCCTGCAACTGTGCCTTAAAATCGACCGAAGAGGAGTCGGGCTTGTTAAAATCAAGCAAGGTATATTCCAGCGTGTACCCATTCTTTGTAGAGTCGGTCACCACCAATTGGAAATCGCGCCAATAGTGTACCGTATTGACAGTATCATTCTTTTCATTCACACGAAACTCGTTATGAACATAAGTGTATTTAACACTGTCGTTCTTAGCAAAATAAGCCACAACATCCACGGTTGAATCTGCGGTTGCCTCTTGCGCATAAGTGGTCAGGGACAAGAGGGCGAACAAAGTAAAGAAAACTTTTTTCATCATAAGAAATATTTAAGATTTTACTGATTTATCTAATGTTTTCCAAGTCAAGCCCGTCAGCGTATTGGCTTCGGGAAAGAGGAAACTTAGGATATAAGCCACCAACACTGAAACTCCCATCGACACAAAGCCGAAGAGCAAGAAATTGAGAGAGGTGAGGAAATTCATGTAGAACACGGCAGCCGTTCCGCACAAGAAACCGATGAGCGCGGCGCGAGCACCGATGCGCGGGAAGAAGATGCCCATGAGGAAAAGGCCTCCAATGCCACCGCTTAGCAGGCCAAGGATGGTGTTGAAGTAGTCGAGCAGCGATTGAATATTTACCGTAGCCATCAAAATGGCGATGAGCATACCCACACCCCCTGTGACCACGCCAGCCACACGAGCCACACGCAACGTAGTCGAGGAACTGAGCGAGGGATAGAGTTTCTTGTAGAGGTCGATAGTGAAGCCGTTGACACGGAGTTGATATTGGAGGCTATCGTGCTCATTGTGGCTGCAAAAACAGCTGCAATGAGCAATCCGGCAAGACCAGCGGGCAACTGGCTCATCATAAAGAACGGGAAGATAGCGTCAGTCTTAGCCATCGTCATGTCCATGGCTGCTGGGTGGGTCTTAAAGAATGTGTAGAGGCCTGTACCGATGGTGAAGAAAGCGATAGTGACAAACACACTCATCAAACCGTTTGTCAAGATGCCGCGGGCTGCACTGCGCTCGTCCTTCGTTGTGAGATAGCGCTGGATAACGGTTTGATCGCTGGTATAAGAAATCAGATTGTTGGCCAAACCGCCTAAGATAACCACCCAGAAGCAAGCGTTGCGATAGTCAAAAGACCAATCGAAAAGGCGGAACTTATCATTGTCCCAAGCCAAGCGGAAGAAATCATCTGCCCCTTGTCCCGTGTTCACAATGAGATAGCCTGCGGCCAAGAATGCGCCACCTACAAGGATAATGCCTTGAATCACATCGCCCCACACAACGGCTTCCACACCGCCCATCGTGCAATACACAATAGTGATAGCGGCCATGAGGACAATGCAAATGTAGATGTTGATACCAGTAACGGCTGTCATAGCCAAGCTCGGCAAGAACAAAACCAATGCTGTGCGAGCCACCATAAAGACGATGAACAAGAGACTAGCCAAGAGGCGTGTCGTATAGTTGAAGCGGCGCTCCAGATACTCGTAAGCAGTCGTCACATTAAGCCGACGGAAGAATGGGAGGAAATACTTGATAACGGGGAAACTGATGAGCAGAATACAAATCTGCATCGGATAGTAGGTCCAATCTGTGGCGTAGGCCTTGGCTGGGATACTCATATAGGTGATAGCTGAGAGCATGGTGGCAAAGATACTGATACCTGCTGCCCACCAAGGGATGCGGCCACCGCCCTTGAAGAAGTCCTCGCCACCCTTTTGGCGACGCATGAAATAGAAGCCCAAAGCGATCATCGCTATAAGATAAGCGATGAGTACGGCCCAGTTGAACCAACCAAAACGGGCTGTATAGGTCATCGTAACGGCAGTAACATCCGCGCTACGTATGCCCGGTTTCGATTCGCCGTCTACAACAATCCAATGTTGCTGCCCATTGCCGTCGCGGAAAGGCACAACGGCTGCTCCAGCTCGCGCGATGCGGGGATTCTGAAAGACACGTGCCCAGGAATCGGTGATGGTTTGATACACCAAGATATGGTCATTGAACTGATACCATGCTGCGGGATGCAGCATATACTGGGTTTGTGCCTCTTTTAGAGTTGCACTCGGATGCTCCGCCAGTTGCTTACCACGCTGAATGGCTTGTTGGAAGATTTCTCTATTGACGCCGCCAAAGAAGAGAATGTGTCCGCTACCACTCACCACGGCTTGTGCACCAACAAGGGCTTGCGGACTGCTTGCTCCCTCGGGCAAGATGGGCGAAGTAGTTTCCCATGTATTGCGTTTGGGATTGTATACCAAACCATTATCGGCAATGAGATTGGTAGTAGGGTCGAAACCGCCAAAGACATAGAAAAGAGGACCAAGTGCTCCATTCTGAACAGCACCACAGGACTGCACACGCCCAGCTCCTGGCAGATTGGGCAGTTCTTTCCAGCCCTGACTGGTATGCCTCATCGAAAGACGGAAAGCTTTATTGGAAGGACGACCATTCGTTTGACCGCCAGCCACATAGATATACCCATCGCCGAATGCGCCCGCCATTTGGTCGATACCGATAGGCAGAGGGGGCAAAGTCTTTATGGAAAGTTTCCCCTTCTGCATCTGAAGCAGAAAGACACTTTTCTCACTAACTTTTCCGTCCTGTGTGCCACCGATGCAAACCACACCTTCGGGCGTGGAGATACTCACACCATAGGCCAATGGCTTAGGTAAGCGGCCAACATTCACCCACTGTTTTCCACTCAAAGGACTAGCCAAGGCCAATATAATATCGTAGAATTTCTTAGGTCCGCCTGAAGCTGCGGGAACTTCTGGAAAATTGCAGCCACCAGCCACCAGCAGGTATTTGTCACTGACACCCGCAAAATGGCCCGAAGACCTTCAGTGGGCGTATTAAAGAGAGGTTGCACTGCCTCAAAACGGACATCGTTGAATTGCTTTTCTTCCTTCTGTTGAGCCAGCATGGTCAACGGCAGAATAAGGAGGAGGATAAGTAATCGGTATCGTTTCATAATGATGATAAAAGAAAAAGAGGGCTTCCTGCCTAAAACAGGAAGTCCCCTTATGGGGAAGATGAAGGGGACTTTCTAATTATTTATTACAATGCTCAAAGAAATTGATAGCCTCAAGTTCTTTCTTCAATTGCAGTTCTTCCTCGTCCGTAACATTTTGGAAAGGTGTGCGGTTCTTACCAAGATCCAAGCCGATGAGCTTCATGATGCGCTTTCCACCTACTATGTTGCCGCGGAAATGGCAGATAATGTCGATAACATCTTGGGCGTAGTTCTGCAACTCGCGGGCCTTTTCGAGATCGCCCTCTTCCCACGCTTTCTGAATGCCTACAAGGCAACGGCCGTTATAGTTGGTTGTACCGCCTATGCCACCTTGCGCTCCACCCATAGCCAGACACGGAAGAATGGTCTCGTCCTGACCGTGGAGCATATCGTACTTATTGTCCTTATAGCGCAAACAGCGGTTGTATTCGTACATACTTTCAAACGTGTACTTGATACCTGCAAAATTGGGGATACGGTCGCTTTCGTCGATGGCTTTCAGAAAATCGTACATCGAAAGGAAACAACCGTTGAATGCGGGGATGTGATAGAAGAAGAAAGGCAGATTGGGCGCACCAGCTGCAATCTCTTCACAATATTTCACTAACTCTTCAATCCGTCCGATGCGGGGAAACGGAGTTGCCATAGCTCCAATGCCCCACGCCCCTATCTGTTGTGCGTGTTCGGCCAAGCGACGGCTACTCTTAACCATAGTTGAGCCTACATGAACAATGACTTTGAAATCAGCAGGAACGGCCTTTACCCAGGCTTCAGCCAGCTGCATGCGCTCTTCTTCGGTCAGCATATAGCCTTCGCCCGAAGAACCATTGATAAAAACGCCTTTCAACCCATTGCGCGCTAAAAGAGCTGCATATTGGGGGATGATGTCATAGTTTACTTCACCATTAGGCAAGAACGGGGTAAAGGGAGCATCGATAAGCCCCTTGATTTTTTTCGAATTTCATAGAGGTGTTAATTTCTTATGTGCTCACAAAATTACGGATATTTTATAAAAATACGATTTCTATAAGGGTGTTTTTCCCGTTTTCCTTATAATCTGCTGACTTTCTCCTACTTTGCTCCGAAGCTTCGGTAGGTTTTCTTATTTTTGCACTTTCAATCCTAATTTTGTTTTACCAATGACTAAAAATTCTATTAGCGGCCATCTGTCTATCCTTGCAGTCAACGTTATCTTCGGACTGACAGTGCCGTTCATGAAAGTTCTGAGCGACGGATGGTTAGAGCCTGTCAGTTTGTTGGCCGTTCGCGCTTTCTTCGCCATGCTGATTTTCTGGCTCATTTCTTTCTTCGTTCGGAAAGAGAATGTGTCGGGACGCGAACTTTGGACTATCCTTATCGGAGCGCAATTAGGCTTTGTCCTTTCGCAATACTTCACTGTTTTGAGTCTCAACTATACCAGCGCCGTCTATACAGCCATTGCCTTGGCCTGCACCCCTATTATCTCACTCTTGCTGGGGGCTATTTTCCAACACGAGCGGATTACGGCGCAGAAACTCATTGGCGTGGTGCTCGCACTGGGCGGCGCACTGCTGATGATACTCAAAGGCCAGTCGGCCACTGCTGGAGCGAACGATGTGCTCGGCATTTGCTTAGCACTACTTGGCGGTCTGTCCATCGCTATCTACTACATCATTATGGGCGGCATATCGGAACGCTATTCTGCCACGACACAAATGAAATGGACGTTCCTCTTCTCGGGCATCGCTCTTTCCCCATCGGTATCTATCAGTTTCCATCGCAGGCCATGTACGTTGGCTCACCAAGCACAAGTGTCATCGGTGTCCTCGCCTTTGTCATTCTCTTCTCTACCGTCCTTGCATTCTTCCTCCTGCCTTTCGGAATGAAGAGCCTCCCCGCCACCACCGTCAGCATCTATATGAATCTCCAACCCGTCGTTGCTGCCACGGCTGCTATCTTTATGAAGCAAGATCATTTTTCCTTCGACAAACCCATTTCCGCCCTCCTCGTCATCCTCGGAGCTTACCTCGTTACGAGAATTCCCCCAAAAGCCAAAGTTTAGTAACTTTTGAAAGACACTTATGTGTCATATCCAACAAATGAAGTATATTTGCCCATATAATAATGTTCATTATGGAATTTTATAAAACAAATAAGCGTGAATATGTAAAGCCTGCAGGCGAAATCATCTATGTTGCTGCAGGACTATTACAAGAGCTCAGTGGAAATGCTGGCAGTGTCGGAGCTGGCGAAGGTGCTGGTGACACGAGAAAAGAATGGCTTAAAGAAGAACACGATCATTCTTGGGAAGACTAAGCAAAGCAACGACTATAAGCGACAGGACTTATCAGTAATAGATATTTATCAGAGTAAGTAAATCCAGTTACTCTGATTAGGTCCCTTTCTTTTCCGTACAAAAAAACGGCACTACAGAAAAGTTCTGCAATGCCGTATCTCATGTAATATCTTTCTTTATCCAAGATATTTGGTCAAAATTTTAATATTATCTGCCTCACGCAGACGACGAAGTGCACGTTCCTTAATCTGACGAACACGCTCTCTTGTTAGGTTGAGAGAATTAGCAACTTCTTCCGCAGTCATTTCAGTGCGACCAATACCAAAAAGCATCTTCAAAACTTGACGCTCTCTATCATTCAATATCAGCATCGCTGAATCCAAATCGGCAGAAAGAGATTCTTTTTCCATCTGATTGTCCGTTCCAGGTGCACTCTCATCTGTCATAATGTCAATCAGCGAATTAGAATCATCATCTTGGAAAGGAGCATCCACGGAAACTTTCTTACCATTAGTACCCATTGCTTCACGAACTTTATCAACATCCGTGTCCAAAATGTCAGCTAATTCTTGTACAGAAGGACGACGTTCAAACTGCTGCTCAAAACTTACAATAGCTTTCGTCAGCTTGCTCTGAAATCCTACCTGATTTAACGGCATTCGCACAATACGACTCTGCTCAGAAATAGCCTGCAGAATACTTTGGCGAATCCACCATACAGCATAACTGATAAACTTGAAGCCTCGAGTCTCATCAAACTTCTGTGCCGCCCTAATCAAACCTAAGTTACCTTCGTCAATCAAATCGTTCAGTGCAAGCCCCTGATTTTGGTACTGCTTTGCAACACTGACAACAAAACGCAAATTTGCACGAGTTAATTTCTCTAATGCTTCGCGATCACCTTGTGAATGCGCTGTGCCAGTTCTACCTCTTCATCAGTGGAAATAAGCTCCTCACGGCCGATTTCAACCAAATACTTGTCCAAAGCCGCACTCTGGCGGTTCGTAATACTTTTATTTATTTTTAATTGACGCATAGTCACTTACTAAAACTTTGCAAAGTTAAGTACTTCCAATGAAGTTTGCCACTATTTTAAGCATTTTTGAGATATTTCTCTAGTCACACTTGTAGGCAAAAAAGAGGCTTCTACAGAATAAACTGATAGAAGTCTCTTATTTGAAAAAAGGCGGCGACCTACTCTCCCGTCTTGTGGACAGTACCATCGGCGCGACCGGGCTTAACTTCTCTGTTCGGAATGGTAAGAGGTGGAACCCCGGTGCTATAACCACCTAAATAAGTCTGACATCATTGCACAATCTAATTCAAGATACTTAAAATAAAGCTTCCTGTCGTGATAACTTTCAGCTTGTCTACACGACTTTTATACACTACCCTAAAGTACCTCTTCAGTATAGCTGACTCTGGAGGACTAGAAGTTTCGGGCAATTAGTAATGCTCGGCTTTGCCATTGCTGACTTTACACCTGCATCCTATCAACGTCATCGTCTTTGACGACCCTTGTGAGGAAATCTCATCTTGTGGCGGGCTTCGCACTTAGATGCTTTCAGCGCTTATCCCATCCAGACTTAGATACCCGGCGGTGCAACTGGCGTCACAACCGGTAAACCAGAGGTCTGTCCAACACGGTCCTCTCGTACTAGTGTCAGAGCCACGCAAATTTCCTACGCCCACGATAGATAGAGACCGAACTGTCTCACGACGTTCTGAACCCAGCTCGCGTGCCACTTTAATGGGCGAACAGCCCAACCCTTGGGACCTTCTCCAGCCCCAGGATGTGACGAGCCGACATCGAGGTGCCAAACCACTCCGTCGATATGAGCTCTTGGGAGGGATCAGCCTGTTATCCCCGGAGTACCTTTTATCCTTTGAGCGACGGACCTTCCATTCGGATCCGCCGGATCACTATGCTCAAGTTTCCTTCCTGATCGGCTTGTCGGCCTCCCAGTCAAGCGCCCTTTTGCCATTACACTCTACGGCCGGTTACCAATCGGCCTGAGGGCACCTTTAGAAGCCTCCGTTACGCTTTTGGAGGCGACCACCCCAGTCAAACTACCCACCAAACGGTGTCCTCGCAATCAGCGAGTTAGGAACCAGACAGTGGAAGGGCCGTATTTCAACAGCGGCTCCATAAACACTGGCGTGCATATTTCTTAGCCTCCGGCCTATCCTACACATCCCTTGCCCAGTTACAACGTTAAGCTATAGTAAAGGTTCACGGGGTCTTTTCGTCCCATCGCGGGTAATCGGCATCTTCACCGATACTACAATTTCACTGGAATCATGGTTGAGACAGCGTCCGGATCATTACACCATTCGTGCAGGTCGGAACTTACCCGACAAGGAATTTCGCTACCTTAGGACCGTTATAGTTACGGCCGCCGTTTACCGGGGCTTCAATTCAAGCCTTCTCTTGCGATGAGCTCTCCTCTTGACCTTCCGGCACCGGGCAGGTGTCAGACTGTATACTTCATCTTTCGATTTTGCACAGCCCTGTGTTTTTGTTAAACAGTTGCCTGGACCTATTCTCTGCGCCCTACATTGCTGCAGGGACCCTTTTTCCCGAAGTTACAGGGTCAATTTGCCTAGTTCCTTAACCATGAATCTTCCAAGCGCCTCAGTATATTCTACCCGACTACGTGTGTCCGTTTGCGGTACGGGTACCTTATGGGTTAAGCTTAGCGGATTTTCTCGGGAGTCTGTTTACCTGCTCTATTGCGCAACCCGAAGGCCTTGCATACTATTAAGTTCAGCTCGGAAGGTGGATTTGCCTGCCTTCCTCATTGCCTACACTCTTTAACGTCCATTTCCGTCAGAACGCGGCAGTGTCACTTCTCCGTCTCCACATCGCCCCATAAGCTAGTGACGGAATTTTTACCGTCTCTTCCATCGGCCTCGCCTTTCGGCTTATCCTTAGGTCCCGACTTACCCCGGGCCGATTAACGTTGCCCGGGAATCCTTAGTCTTGCGGCGAGGGGGCATCGCACCCCCTTTATCGTTACTTATACCTACATTTGCTTTTCCAAGCGCTCCAGCATGAGTCGTCTCATACCTTCAACGCACTTGGAATGCTCCCCTACCAAACCTTACGGTTTCCATAGCTTCGGTGAATGATTTAATACCCGATTATTATCCATGCACGGTCTCTCGACTAGTGAGCTGTTACGCACTCTTTGAATGAATGGCTGCTTCCAAGCCAACATCCTAGCTGTCGCTGAGACCACACTTCGTTAGTTTAACTTAATCATTACTTCGGGACCTTAGCTGATGGTCTGGATTCTTCTCCTCTCGGGCACGGACCTTAGCACCCGCGCCCTCACTCCATGGCTCTTAACTGCGCGCATTCGGGTTTGTCCGGACTTGATAGGCGGTGAAGCCCTCGCATCCGATCAGTCGCTCTACCTCACGCAGTAAACACCATAGGCTGCACCTAAATGCATTTCGGGGAGTACGAGCTATCTCCAAGTTTGATTGGCCTTTCACTCCTACCCTCACCTCATCCAGAAGCTTTTCAACGCTTATTGGTGCGGACCTCCATCCGGTGTTACCCGGACTTCATCCTGGACAAGGGTAGATCACTTGGTTTCGCGTCTGCCTGTAACAACTCAGCGCCCTGTTAAGACTCGCTTTCGCTTCGGCTGCGGGACTTCTAGACCCTTAACCTTGCTGATACCGGCAACTCGTAGGTTCATTATGCAAAAGGCACGCCGTCACTCCTCAAGGGAGCTCCGACCGCTTGTAGGCGTACGGTTTCAGGAACTTTTTCACTCCTCTACACGAGGTGCTTTTCACCTTTCCCTCACGGTACTGGTTCGCTATCGGTCTCTTACGAGTATTTAGCCTTGGCGGATGGGCCCGCCGGATTCACACAGGATTTCTCGTGTCCCGCGCTACTCAGGATTCTGCTATGCTTCATATGGCTTCGAATAAGGGGCTATCACCCGCTACGGCGCAACTTTCCAGTTGCTTCTTCTCACCATAATTCTTGCAATCACGCAGTCCTACAACCCCACCAGGACCGGAATCCCGATGGTTTGGGCTCTTCCCCGTTCGCTCGCCACTACTAGGGGAATCATTTTTATTTTCTCTTCCTACTGGTACTAAGATGTTTCAGTTCCCAGCGTTCGCCTCCCGCACTTGCGGGATAGTGGAGGTTTGCTCCACTGGGTTGTCCCATTCGGATATCCGCGGATCAAAGATCATTTGCATCTCCCCGCGGCTTTCGCAGCTTATCACGTCCTTCATCGCCTGTAAGAGCCTAGGCATCCACCGTACGCCCTTTCGTACTTCCTTGACCTCGGACTATAACGCTATTTATGTTACCATACTTAGCATCATAGCAGTCAGATATACTGAAAGTGTACTTTACTTTTTCAGTGTTTTGTCTACCTTACTTTTTTTTGCTTGTTAGATTTGTGCAATATGTCATAGATCGCTTTCCTCATTATGTCGAGAAATAGTGGAGAATATCGGATTCGAACCGATGACCCCCTGCTTGCAAAGCAGGTGCTCTAGCCAGCTGAGCTAATCCCCCTCAGTTTTTTTAAAGCTTAAGAAGTAGTCCCAGGCAGAGTTGAACTGCCGACCTCCACATTATCAGTGTGGCGCTCTAACCAACTGAGCTATAGGACTGGCAGAAAGAATCCAACTATGCTAAGACTCTAAAGCTCAGCCTCTTCTTTCTCTTCTATCTATTAGAATTTGAAATAACTTTTTAGTCGAGAAGTACAAGATAGTAGAGTTGAAACTTTTCAACCTTTTCCTATCCATACTTTCGTTCTCCAGAAAGGAGGTGTTCCAGCCGCACCTTCCGGTACGGCTACCTTGTTACGACTTAGCCCCAATCACCGGTTTTACCCTAGGCCGCCCCCTTACGGTCACAGCTTTCAGGCACCCCCGGCTTTCATGGCTTGACGGGCGGTGTGTACAAGGCCCGGGAACGTATTCACCGCGCCATGGCTGATGCGCGATTACTAGCGAATCCAGCTTCGTGGAGTCGGGTTGCAGACTCCAGTCCGAACTGAGACCGGTTTTCATGGATCAGCGCCCAGTCGCCTGGTGGCTTCCCTCTGTACCGGCCATTGTAACACGTGTGTAGCCCGGACGTAAGGGCCGTGCTGATTTGACGTCATCCCCACCTTCCTCACATCTTACGATGGCAGTATCCACGGAGTGCCCAGCACAACCTGATGGCAAACGTGGAGAAGGGTTGCGCTCGTTATGGCACTTAAGCCGACACCTCACGGCACGAGCTGACGACAACCATGCAGCACCTCCAAGCAGGTCCGAAGACAACGGGCGTCTCTGCCCATCTTCCTGCTTAGTTCAAGCCCGGGTAAGGTTCCTCGCGTATCATCGAATTAAACCACATGTTCCTCCGCTTGTGCGGGCCCCCGTCAATTCCTTTGAGTTTCACCGTTGCCGGCGTACTCCCCAGGTGGAATACTTAACGTTTTCACTTGGCAGCATACACTATATCGCATACTGCGAGTATTCATCGTTTACTGTGCGGACTACCAGGGTATCTAATCCTGTTCGATACCCGCACTTTCGAGCCTCAGCGTCAGTTGCACTCCGGACATATGCCTTCGCGATCGGAGTTCTTCATGATATCTAAGCATTTCACCGCTACACCATGAATTCCAACATCCCTGCGTGCACTCAAGACAACCAGTTTCAACTGCAATTTTACGGTTGAGCCGCAAACTTTCACAGCTGACTTAATCGTCCGCCTACGCTCCCTTTAAACCCAATAAATCCGGATAACGCCTGGACCTTCCGTATTACCGCGGCTGCTGGCACGGAATTAGCCGGTCCTTTTTCTGATGGTACACTCCAGAGGCGACACGTCGCCTTTTATGTTCCCAACTAAAAGCAGTTTACAACCCAGAGGGCCGTCATCCTGCACGCTACTTGGCTGGTTCAGACTCTCGTCCATTGACCAATATTCCTCACTGCTGCCTCCCGTAGGAGTTTGGACCGTGTCTCAGTTCCAATGTGGGGGACCTTCCTCTCAGAACCCCTACTGATCGTCGGCTAGGTGGGCCATTACCCCGCCTACTACCTAATCAGACGCATCGCCATCCTTTACCAATAAATCTTTAGTCGCAACAAGATGCCTCATCGCAACACTATCAGGTATTAATCTTACTTTCGCAAGGCTATCCCTGAGTAAAGGGCAGGTTCGATACGCGTTACGCACCCGTGCGCCGGTCGACGCCCATTAAAAAGCAAGCTTTCAATGTCGTTTCCCCTCGACTTGCATGTGTTAAGCCTGTAGCTAGCGTTCATCCTGAGCCAGGATCAAACTCTTCATTGTAAATATGATTTTGTTCTTTTTTCTGTTTTACTCAGAACGTCCGTATCTATAAGAAAATTAACGGTTGATTTTTACTTCTTCTACCCGAACATGATACATTTCTGCATCTTGTTCTCTTTTTTTCTTGTACTTCTCTTCTTAAAAGTTTATGTCAATTCTTTCAAAGATCACGTTTGACAACCCCGGAGGAGTAACCCTCGTTTCTCGGTTGCGGATGCAAAAGTACTACGAGTTTTTGGAATAGCAAAGCCTATACACTACTTTTTTTGAAAAAAGTTTTAAATCGGGGATTTTTGGGGAGAAAACGATGGTAATCTCTGAAGAAAAACAAGGAATTATTGAGAAAAGGACGAGAAGATGTGGTTGGACTGATTGGGCAGAGTGGAGGTGGCGAGAGACGAAGGAGCTAAGAGGGAAGGTATCAGCTCAAACAGAAGTGAGTATTCATTTATCCTCTCTTTACAAACTTACACACATCAAAGTCGTCAAAAAACAATATAGGGCTGGAGACGCTTAAAATCTTCGGGGGTAAAATGCTCAGAGAGACTTAAGTCACGCCAACTTTTTATTGGGCCAAACTTTCTTACATAGTTCATTATTTCTTTAACCTGTTCATAGTTTAAATATGGATGATGAACAAGTTGCTTAAAAGTACTCTTATTAATATTTAAGGTCTTAACTGGAGCGTTAGATGCCACTTCAAACCACTTTTCAATCCCCTCAGGCAACCCATCCACCTCTTTTATCTGATTACGAGAAACAAAACCTCCAAGACGTTCACGATAACGACATATTTTAGAAGCATAATAACTTCCCACTCCAGGGATACGTTTTAATTGAGTTGTATCAACAGTATTAAGATCTAGAACAGTAAGCTCCTTATACTTTTGGGGATAGGAGGCTCGAATAGAATCATATCGCCGACGAGAGTCGGAAAATGATTTATCTTCAGATTCCACACATATATACGGCCTTAAGCGCTCAAAATCTGCTTTTGTAAGTCCATATAAACGTTTAAAGTCATCAGGAGAACGCCAGCGTCCCCCCTTCCGTCTATACTTTAAAGCATTATGAGCCATCCAAGGCTTTAAGCCAAGTCGAATAAAAGTTACAGAATCACACACATTAGGATCAAAAGGGAAAGCCTGCTTTACAGCGCCACCATTATATTGCGCATAACGACCTCGATACTGCCTCTCAACACTATCCTGTTCCATTTGGAAAGAGAGTACAGAAAGAGAATCCTTTAAAGACAAGCTCCCAGTAGATAGATTAGGACTTAAGAAATAATACGTCACTCCGCTGCCGACCAACAACACCAGAGCCAAAGCAATAAAACCTCGACGATCAGCTTCTGGCATCAAACGCCAATACTTCTTACTCATAGATATTGGATTTATCCGATTACTGAGGCAAATATAAGAAATCTATATTTTAAATCCAAATTATCATTTAAGAGAGGGTGTGAAAGTCTCGTAAGTACCATCATCATAAAAGACACGAATCTCTCTTACTTTACGAATTTTTCTGTCAATTATATTAACTTCTTTATTTTGTTCTATTTTACTCCTCTTTGTATATAAAGAACGATCCTGCACTAGAGGTTGCTCTATAGCAGGTTCGGAAAACAAAAGCCCCAATTCTGCCTGAGGAGAAGAAGCATTCACCAAATCAGACTCAGGAGCTTCAGGTACCACTTGTGCTGGCACAACAGAAAGGTGACTATCTCCCTCCCCAAATAGAAGCCAATTTATATTTATCTCGGGAAAAGCTTTATGAATTGCTTGAACATGGTTATTTGTAGGACGAGTCCTGCCAGTAAATATACTTGACAATGACGCAGCAGAAATTCCCAATTTAGCAGCAAAATCCTGTTGGGACATTTTGGCATCATCCATAATTTGTCGAATACGATCCTTCATTTCCATAACTTTTCAATCATTTATTATTGCACAAATAGAGAGCTAAGCTCATTTTAAAGGATAAAAGTCTCTCTCCTCTCCTAAAAAGAGGCTCCTTCTAAGCATTTACAAAGATAAAATCATTTTTCTACACAAACAACATTTGCGAACAGAAAAATAAAGCCGCTAAATCAAAATTTCAAAACTAAAATTTACATTCCAAATAACACAAATTACACATTTTCATATCGCACCCCTGTATACATATGTAATTTGTAGATATTAAGACTTATACTATATTCTTGGAAAATACATCCCTTTAATTATACATCAATTAGTTATCACCATACATAGCTCTTAAAAATAAAGCGATAAATCTACTGTATAAGTAAACAAACCAGATATTCTCATAAAACATATCAAACAACAAGAATAACAAACTGGTTTTCAATAAAAAAAGATAAAAATATAATATCGAATAAAAAAATAAATATCTTTTTGTATATCATTCCTTTCGATTTATGAATTTATATTTATATGTACTTATATTCAGTGTGTAAAGATAAACAACAGAGGATATTTTTTTAACAATGTGAATATATAAACTGAATATACAAATCAATATATACACTTGAATTCCATAACAAAACTTAACGCGCAATATTTAGAGAAGGAATAAGACTACTTCGCTCAATTTATTCATGAATCTAGGCGAGAGATAAAGAATTCTTTATCTCACGATTCTCAGAGCGCAGAAAATATCTTAACTGATTATAAATCAATAAATACACATAGAAAAAAACATGCATCATTATTGATAACTAAAAAAATGAGTAATCCACCATTTTGCAATCTATAGGATTACAAAATAGATAAATAAATAAAGAAATAGGTCCGTTTTTTTAGAGATTAAAACACTAATAGAATAAGGTAATTCACATTTTTTTACAAGAATAGAGTTTCAAAGAAGAGGAGTTGTGCAGAGATTTTACGTATTCTAGAAGAGAAACAATTGAGGCGAGAATAGCAGATTCTCGCCTCAATTGTACAATAATATCATCAAATAAAATATTGACGAAATAGGCTTTAGTGAAGAATAAAAAAGAGAAGTTCTTTTAGTAGTTCTCCAGATGAGATCGTAGCACCTTCTACACCTTTTGAGCGAGCATCTGCACGTCGGATCTCCCCTATTATTTGCATCACTTTCACGCCGGAATAATTTGCCATCGCAGGGAGGATATTTTTCCTCACTTGCCATTCTGTAATACCTAAAAAGGCAGCCACTCCCCTTTCCGATTTATCTGGAGAATAGTAGGACAACATCAGATTTTGGAAGAATTTGAAGATTGTAGGAATTATTCTATTTATCGGGAACACTTTTGAGTTTTTGTCAAAATAATTTGCAATTTGCATTGCTTTAAAAATGTTCTTTGAAACGAGCGCATCTTGCAGCTCATAGACATTGTAATCCTTACTTATCCCTATATTCTCCGCCACCAAATCCTTCGACACCTTTTTACATCCTTCGGGCAAAGCAATACAGAGTTTATCCAATTCGCCAGCCATACGACTCAAGTCGTTTCCAACATGAGCCGCCATCATTTCTGTAGCATCAGGATCGATACCCACCTTCTTACGTCGGAGATAATCTTCTATGAATTTAGGTAACTGAAAATCCTTCAACTTTGGAGAAACGAACAGGACGCCCGTTTTCTCGACGAGAGATGCTAAGCGTTTACGGCGATCCAGTATTCCATTTTTATAACAAAACACCAAGACTGTGGAGAGCTGCGGATGCTTTAGATAGTGTTCCAAGCGTTCCACTTCTTTAATATTCTGCGCCTCTTTCACCACCACCACCAAGCGTTGTGCGCCCATAGGAAAACCATTGGCAGCATCAATGACATTAAAAATAGTGGTTTCTGCCCCAAAGAGTGTGATTAAATTAAAATCTCTCTCTTCGGGATTCAGCGCAGACTGCACGATAAAATCAGCCAAGCGGTCAATATAATAGCTCTCTTCTCCTTCCAGAAAATAGAGCGGCTTATAATTGCCCGCTTGGATGTCTCTCACAATGGCTTCATAAGGAACTCCTCCTTGATTCTTAGTAGGAAATGCCATCGTTTGTATGTCTATATTATATATATGTTACCAGTCATATTTCAGGTGTCGCACCGTCTTACGCTGACCGATGATAAGTTTCATAGCTTCGATACCTATGCGCACATGAGTCTCAGCAAAGTTTGCCGTCACCTTGCGGTCACTCTCGCTCGTCTTAATTCCCTCGGCCTCCATTGGATTATCAGACACCAGTAACAAAGCGCCTGTTGGGATATGATTGTAGAAACCGCAAGTGAATAGAGTTGCTGTTTCCATATCAACAGCCATAGCACGCGTTTCGCGCAGATAGCTTTTGAAGCGATCATCATGTTCCCAAACGCGGCGGTTTGTCGTGTAAACCGTCCCTGTCCAGTAATCCTGATTATTATCGCGCAATGTTGTCGACACAGCACGTTGCAACATAAAGGCAGGAAGCGAAGGAACCTCAGAAGGGAAATAGTCGTTCGAAGTACCCTCACCGCGAATACCAGCCAGCGGAAGAATATAATCGCCCAAATGCGTTTTTTCAGAAATACCGCCACACTTACCCAAGAATAAGCAAGCACTCGGTTTCACTGCACTCAGCAAGTCCATAATCAGCGCAGCGTTTGGACTACCAATCCCGAAGTTTATCATTGTGATGCCGTTAGCTGTAACGGCACGCATATTAGAGGTCGTTTCTTCTATAGGAACACCGCTCAACTCACAAAACAAATCCACATAATGATTGAAATTGGTCAGAAGGATATGCTCCCCAAAATCTTCCAGCGGCAGGCCAGTATAACGCTGGAGCCAATTGCTCACGATTTCTTCACGCGTCTTCATATAAATAGTTTTTATACGCATTTTCAGCGGTATACAAAGTCTGTAAATCCGCCGAAATACTTAATTTTGCAATATATTTATTGATTTGCAAAAGTAAGAAAATGATTTCACTTAATCTGCCAAACTTTAATATTAAATTACGCCAGCGAGATAACGGGCAGACTGAAATCCTCGACTTTTTGCGGCAACGCTACATTCGCCTAACCCCTGAAGAATGGGTCAGGCAGCATTTCACCCACTTCCTCGTTGAACACAAGCACTACCCCGCAGGGCTCTTGGGCAATGAAGTGAGTCTCAACGTCAACGGCGTTGAGCGACGTTGCGACAGCGTACTTTTCAATCGCGAAGGAGGAAACCCGCGTATGATCATCGAATACAAAGCTCCCAGCGTTCGCATCACGCAAAAAGTCTTCACGCAAATCAGTTCGTACAACAGTGTGCTCCATGCCGACTACCTCATTGTTTCCAACGGCCTAGACCACTATATCTGCCACATCAATTATTCCGACCTCAGCATTCATTTCCTCCCTGAAATCCCCGACTACGCAGAACTCCATTAAGCTAATTTGGTGGTTTCCCCACTTTCGTTTATCTTTGCCCATACTAAACTAAGATGAAAATAAAGTTTTTATATGGCAACGATTTATGACTACACGGTCAAAGACCGTAAGGGTGCTGACGTACCTCTCCGTTCCTACGAAGGCGAGGTTTTACTCATTGTCAACACTGCAACAAAATGTGGATTCACTCCTCAATACGAAGAACTGGAAAAACTATACGAACACTTCCGCGGTAAAGGCTTCCAACTGCTCGACTTCCCTTGCAACCAATTCGGCCAGCAGGCTCCGGGCACTGATGCACAAATTCACGAATTTTGCCAGCTCACCTATGGTGTCGACTTCCCACAGTTCAAGAAAATAAAAGTCAATGGTCCAGATGCAAGCCCGCTCTTCCTCTTCCTACAACAGCAAAAAGGCTTTGCAGGATTCGATATGGAACACCCCATTGCTCCCATTCTCGACAAGATGCTGAGCGAAGCCGACCCTGACTACAAAGAGAAAGCCGACATCAAATGGAACTTCACCAAATTCCTCATCAATAAGCAAGGCCAGGTAGTAGCTCGCTTCGAACCTACGGCCCCCATTGCCGAAATTGAAAAGAGTATCGAAGCTCTACTAGTATAGGAAAACTTCAGAAATAAAAAGGCATACTTTAAGCCGCGCAAATCTGACGTCAGATTTACGCGGCTTTCTTTTGCAGAATTTCCTAAAAAGACCTTTAGGTGCTATAACGAACAACTAAGTTTTATCACTCATCCCAAAGATTGGGGTGAGCAGGAGAACCATATCCTTTATCGGATGAGTCCTCATCGTCGAAGATCCCTTGTCGGGTCTGACCACCGCCACCAGGACCAGCACCGCTACCAATAGGGACGGAGATATCAAGGATATGACTCTGAAGGTCAACAGTCACAACTTCCATTGCGGGAGTTACATATATTTTTGTTTTCATTGTATTCACTTGTTTTTTTATTTCTTCTCTTTATCGCCTCTACCCCAAAACGCCATCTGTAAAGCATCGGTACCATTGGGGAGAAGATAGAGAATCTCTTATTTTTTGGAATTCTCGTTCCCCCTCTTTTTCCGAAGAAGCGGAACGAGAATAGAATTAGAATTTATAGAATTTCTTACCGTTTACAATATAGATTTGTCCACGCTCCAGCTTATTGTAATCTTTCCCCATCAGTTTACCATCAACGGAATAGAAGGGATACTTACCGCTATGGATATCCTTTTCGGTTTCCCCCTCAAGCTGTTTGATACCTGTCACATTGCTGTCATCGTCGCCTTCAAACACAAGAAGGAAACTTCTGCTGGCAGCAGCACCCGTAGGACTACTGATGAAGCAACGGAAAGGAGCAATGTAGTCGTTCTCCACTCCATCTTGCACTGCCCACCACTTGTTGCCATTCAGATAGTAGGCTTTCTTGGCATACGCAGCAGCATTGTCTATCTTCTCTGTAGTTCCAAAGAATTTCCAGTCGCTCGTTTCAATTCCCAGCTGTCCGGCATCATCCACTTTTGGAGAAGCAGGCACTTCCACATTACGCATCACGGGCAATTTGTGTGGTTGTCCATCAGTAATTCTTACAAGGTATGGTTTGTTGGCAGAGAGACGCGTACCTTGAGGCACTTCACGGAACACAAAAGCCTTTTCTCCATCACTATGCACATTCTTTTTCACCAGCGTATAGGCACACATACCTTCAGGCAGATCCGTGGGATAGGGCAAATAGAGCGTACTCACCGCTTTGCCAGTAGTGACATTGAAAGTGCGGCTATAGCGTGCCGTTTGTGCAGTGAAAGCAAAAGGCACACGGTAAGGCAGACCATCTTTCACAAAGAATTGTTTACACTTTCCGTCCATGATAAAGTTCGAACCATCGCCACCTGTTTCATCATTGTTCTCATCTGTATTAAAGCGCTGATCAAACGTCGCAGTGGGCAGTGCTGAATCATTAAACTTTACCTCTGATGGCAGATAAACCAAAGTATTAACTGATGCAGAGACAAAATTTGGATAAGTATCTGCATCATAACCATTTTCGCGTGAAAACTTGTAAGCTGTGTTTGGCTCCCCCTTGAGGTGTACCGTTTGGATCGTACAGTCGCGAGTGTCAATATACAGTAATCCTGAAATAATCCCATTGGCCTATCATAGTATAAACTTCACCTCCGCGTCCATTGAAATACTTATCGTATGTACCCATCCTGATACCATAGACACGGCTTTTCAAAAAAGGATTTCCTGGAGTGATTCTGTAAACTCCTTCTGCTGGTGCTTTCAAATGACCAAATACAGCTTCTCCCGTTATACCCGTTGAATTGAAGACCTCTGTACCAATATATTGAAGTGAAGAGGGAATCATTTCGTTAGCATCGCCTTGAAGAGGGCAATTAGCAAAAGCCTGATCCTCAATGCGAGTTATGGTCGAAGGAAGTGGAGTAATATTAGTAAGTGAAGAACAATCAGCAAAAGCCCTCCAAGCAACAGTTTTTAAGCCTTCAGGTAATAGTATGTTAGTAAGTGAAGTGCAACTTTCGAAAGCGTACTGTCCAATCTCAATAAGACTCATTGGGAAGTTGACACTAGTCAAACTTACTGTTTTACCAAAAGCTCCTTCGCCTATTTTAGTTATTCCCTCTGGCAGATTTACTCGGGATAAATTTGAACAATTAACACAGATTTTCTTAGGAATTTCTGTTATTCCTCCTGCTTCTATTGTAAATTCTGTAATATTGCTCTCTGAAAACGCATAGTCGTATACCTTAGTAACAGTAGAGGGAATCGTGAAATGAGTAGAAGGAGGAAATTTTACTTTACAGAAAGCATAAGCATTTATTTCCTCTACTGTAGCAGGGATATTGAAAGAACTGATATTCGACAAATTGGCGTTATATAGAGCAAATGCAGGAAGTTTCTTTACGGAAGGACGAATAGTTAAGGAACTAATAATAGAATTACCTAAAAGAGATCTAATACCACTAAAACCCATACCTTCTGGCGCAATAAGGGCTGATGGTTCAGGACCATCTAATACGATATGAGAAAACTTCAAACTATTTTTACCAACAAATACTGAGTTATGATTTGAGTTATATCCATCCCATGCTGGCTGCCGTTGAGCTTTCATAATGAGGGTTCCACCAAACGGACAATTGGCAAAAGCATCTTCATAAATAGTTTTCATTGTCTCAGGAATAGTAAGGTCTCCTGTCAAAGAACAATTATAAAAAGCAAATTTCCCTATACTCTCTAATCCGCTTTGAAGGCGTAGTTGAGTAAGGTTGGAACACCCAGCGAATCCACAAAGTTCAATGGTTTTAAACTTTCCTGGTATAGTTAAAGAAGTTATACTTGTACAGCCCTGAAATGCGTATTCTCCAATTTTAGCTACCCCCTTGGTTGGCCCTTCTTCAAAGTTTATAGAAGCTAAACTAGTACAGTTATTAAAAGCGTTAGAACCAATCTCTGTTACTTCTGCTGGAATAGTTAGTGATGTTATAGGAGTGTTATAAAAAGCACTATTTGAAATTTTTTTCAAATCATGTCCAAACGTAACGGAAGTTATACCTGTATTACGGAAAGCATCTACTCCCGAGTTTCTTCGTATTGGTAAGATTTATGGCTGAAGAAAGGTGTGAACAGTCTTCAAAAGCTCTATCTCCAATCCATATTGGAGCCATATTAACATTCGTAAGATTTGTACAACCCCTAAAGGCATAATCATCTATACGTTCAACACCTGGCATATTTACGGTAGTTAATCCAGTCCAGTTTCCAAAAAAACTTTTGTAAACAGTCTTCACACTCATAGGGACATTAACTTCAGTGATATATTGGCATCCAGTCAATATGCCCGTGTAAGGTGAACCAATCCCAACAACAGACCGATGAGTTCCAGAATTATCTATCACTTCACTAGGAATATTCAGAACGCCACTATAGGTCGAAAGTCCTTGCAAACCTCGAACATCTGCTACTCCGTTACCAGAAGTAATGCAAAACCATGTTTTTCCAGCAGCATCAGTATAGTTAAAACTCTCTTGCGCTTCCACACCAATCGTTGACAGCGCAAACACCAGCGTTAATAATAAAATTTTTAGTTTTTCCATTCGCTTTAATTTAAATAAATAATATTTGGATAATTTGATTTTTTCAAAAAAGTAGTAATGGGATAAGGGGATAGCACAACTTTCCTTTATCCTAAAATGAGATTAGGAAAAATTCGCATTATTTAATATAATATTCTCTGAATTATGTAAAAATTGAATATACTATAAGTTCTAATGAAAGGCAATACAGATATTATTGTTTAAAGGTATAGATTCTCAAATTTCGCTTAATCCACCCCCTAATATTCTGTATTTCAATCTATAAGTTAGGATAACATTAATTTATTTCGGGCGCAAAACTATATATATATATATATATATAGCCAAATGTTTTTTCTAAAAAATCATAACAAAACAAAACCACCGCCATTTTTTAACAATTCGGCAACAAAACAAACATTACTCCATCGCATATTAGGGTGCAAAACAATATTCTTCCCCCGTCTGATTCTAAAATTTGAAGACAAACCACTCCCAATATATTCTTTGATCCGTGCAAATTAGCCCTCCTTCCCAGAGTCTTATTGCAGAAAAGCTGCACAAGAAATCTTTTCCATTCTTAGAACAGAAAGACAAATGCAGTAAGGCATAATCGAAAATATCCTTATTGCGTCAGTCCACGCCCTTATTGTATCCATACCTCACTGCCATATTGCGTGCTCATCCACCGTCCCCGGCGGGGACACACCACGCGTAACCGCGGGTGATGCCCGAAGGGTGAACCCGTGGAGAAAGAAGCCCTCCCATCCTCCGACACCGGCGGTGTCGAACAACATCCACACTTGTTACTCTCCCTCAACGCTTGCAGTGCGACGCCTCCTGCGTCGGATAGTAGTACTGTCTCTTGTCCACGGGTTCTCCCTCGCTCCGCTCGGGCATCACCCGCGGTTAAGCATGGTGTGCCTCCGCCGGAGGCGTGAGATACTCTGCTACGGGCGCAGTGGCGTGAGACACGCTGCTCTGCTGCGACTCTGTGTGGCGGTCATAGTGTGTGAAGTTGTCCACAGATTATACACGATATGCAGGGCGGAATTCTTCTGCGTACGCACCCTCTGTCCCCGACGGAGACACACCATGCGTAACCGCGGGTGAAGATGCAGCGCAGAGCATAGAGGACAAGTGGAAAAAAGCAGACTTCCTCCGTGCTCACCCACTGTCCCCGGCGGGGACACACCATGCGTAACCGCGGGTGATGCCCGAAGGGTGAACCCGTGGAGGTGAAGTCCTCCTCACTCTCCGACACCGGCGGTGTCGCACAGCACCCACACTTGTTACTCTCCCTCAACGCTTGCAGTGCGACGCTTCCTGCGTCGGATAGTAGTACTCTCTCTTGTCCACGGGTTCTCCCTCGCTCCGCTCGGGCATCACCCGCGGTTAAGCATGGTGCGCCTCCGCCAGAGGCGTGAGATACTCTGCTACGGGCGCAGTGGCGTGAGACACGCTGCTCTGCTGCGACTCTGTGTGGCAATCATAGTGTGTGAAGTTGTCCACAGATTGTACACGATATGCAGGGCGGAATTCTTCTGCGTACGCACCCTCTGTCTCCGGCGGAGACACACCATGCGTAACCGCGGGTGAGGATGCAGCGCAGAGCATAGAGGACAAGTGGAAAAAAGCAGACTTCCTCCGTGCTCACCCACTGTCCCCGGCGGGGACACACCATGCGTAACCGCGGGTGATGCCCGAAGGGTGAACCCGTGGAGAGAGAAGCCCTCCCATCCTCCGACACCGGCGGTGTCGAACAACATCCACACTTGTTACTCTCCCTCAACGCTTGCAGTGCGACGCTTCCTGCGTCGGACAGTAGTACTCTCTCTTGTCCACGGGTTCACCCTCGCTCCGCTCGGGCATCACCCGCGGTTAAGTATGGTGCGCCTCCGCCGGAGGCGTGGGATTTGCGGAAACAACTGTCTCCGCCGGAGGCGTGAGCGATCTTGCTCTACCACAGTCGGGACTAACTACAGCTCTCTGTTTAGATATAAAACGGTTCTTTGTTTTTCACTCGTTCGTAGACTTCGGCCAATTCTGTTGCAGCTTTTTTTCCATGAAAAGTCCTTCAAGCGCTGAGTTTGTCTCTCAAGCAGCGAAGTGCGTTGTGCGGAATCAGAGAAAAGAAGTTCCAGCTGATCATCTAAATTCGCCCCCGTTTCGTCCATATCAAAATAGATAGCAGCATCTTGGGATATCTCTGGAAAACAGCTTTTTCGGTTCAACACAACGGGGCAGCCAGCCATGTATGCTTCCAAAATGGGGATGCCAAAACCTTCGTAGATGGAGGGAAAGATGAAGCACTCGGCATGATGATAGAGCGTGAGGAGTTGCTCATCGGTGGCATGGAAATGTACTATGCGATCGGCAATTCCCAGCTCTTGGAAAAATTCCAACTCTTTTTGAGAGAATGGTGCTTCCGTACACACTAATTTCAAATCCTGATGGCGCTGCAAGAAAGATTGGAGATGGCGGACCATGGGGCAAAAATTCTTGTAGGCGGTCCGATGCCCCACAAAAAGAAGATATTTGAAATCGAAAAGAGGTGTTTTGTTGTATGCAACCTCTTCGGGTGCACCGTGGTAGATCACGGTGATGCGCTGCTCAGGAACGTACAATAAATCCACCAGATCCCGTTTGGTATTTTCCGATACTGCGATGATATGAGCGGCGTGCTTCACGAGTTCGCGCTTACGAGCAATTTGCATATCACCCTTCTTAAAGAACAACTCGGGAATCATATCGTGGACGGTGAGAACAAAAGGTTTTCCATGAAGATGCTTCATGAAATACATATCGAAGAAGGTGGGGTGGAAAACATCATAGCGGCCTTCTTCCAAACACTGTATGGCGTAGCTTCGATTGATACCCAGCGATGTTTGTTGAGGAAACAAGCTGGCAAAGAGCTTAAAGAGGTCATGCTTCAGAGGAAACTTGCGTTGGCAGATGAAATTGTTCTTCGTGAGGTGGCACGGATGTAATCCTTCAACAAGGTGCTTGCTGCGGAGGTGAATATTATCGCTTTCGCGAATGGCTATCTCTGCCTGAATGTTTTCGGGCATATTTGCCAGTAGGTTTGCAAAGCAGTTGGACACTCCGCCAAGTTTCTGAATGTAAAAAGCTTGATAATCAAAGAGTACGTTCATTGTTTCTTTACTCTGAAAGCAGGAAAAAATGGGTCCTCTTGCCATCAAAGACAAGAGGACCATAAAAAATATTAAGCTTCAGCCTCAGGCACTGCAGGCTCTTCAGCTGCTTTGCGAGTGGTGCGGCGAGCAGATGTGGCAGAAGACGTTGCGCGACGGCGCTTTGGTTTCTCCTCAACAGGCTTTTCAATCTTCACACCAGCCAACTCTGGATCTACGAGGATACGCCCACAGTATTCGCAAACGATGACTTTCTTGTGCATACGAATGTCGAGTTGGCGCTGGGGCGGAATCTTATTGAAGCAACCACCACAAGCATCGCGCTGTACGTAGACAATACCCAAACCATTGCGGCTATTCTTGCGGATACGCTTGAACGCTCCTAAAAGACGCGGCTCAATGAGAAGTTCGAGAGTTTTTGACTTCTCGCGGAGTTTTTCTTCCTCAGCCTTAGTTTCTGTTACAATATCTTCAAGCTCCGTACGCTTTGCAGTCAGGTCTTCCATACGCTCGTTGATGATTGCATTGCTGGATTCCATAGAAGCGTGGCGTTCGTCAATGGCTTTTTTTGCCTCGTTGATTTTCTTTTCTTGCAACTGCACTTCAAGTTCTTGAAACTCTATCTCTTTGTTGAGCATATCGAACTCTCGATTGTTCTTCACCGAATCAAGCTGTTGCTTGTAGCGAGCAATAGCCTCTTGAGCAGCTTTGATTTTTTCGTGTCGTTCAGCGATATCTGCCTTAAAAGCTTCAACGTCTTCCTCTTGCTTCTTGATACGTGTCTTCAACCCCTCAACTTCATCTTCGAGGTCTTGCACTTCTAAGGGAAGTTCACCGCGCAGTGTCTTGATTTTGTCAATCTCCGACAGCGTGGTTTGCAACTGATACAGATTTTTCAGCTTCTGCTCTACGGGCAGTTCAGCGGGATCAATTTTCTTCGCCATAATTGTATATTTATATAAATGTATTCCTATTATATATATTGTATCGGATTGGTTGTGTTGGTTGTTTCCAATAGTTCGAGCGTTGGAAATGCCTGTTGGAGCAATCGACGGAGCAATTCAACCGTGAATTGTTCGCTCTGATAATGTCCCATAACTCCTATCCAGAGTTGCTCATCATGGCCGAAATACTGATGATAGTGCATTTCTCCTGTCAAGAACACATCGGCCTCACGCGCTATTGCAGCATCCAAAAGGAAATCTCCTGCTCCGCCACACAGCGCAATACGTTTCACCATGCGTTCGGGACCTCTATTTGCTTGTAAGCAGTCGATACCAAAAGTTTTCTTTACGCGATGCAAAAAATCCTTTGGAGCTTCAGCCTCTGGGAGTTCTGCAATTACTCCGCTTCCTCCTTCGCCCACAGGCTGCAAAAAAGAAACATTTTGTAGACCCAGTTTTTCAGCTATCATCCAGTTCACGCCCCCCGCAGCATTGTCGAGATTGGTGTGAGCAGAATAGATAGCGACATCGTGCTTTATAGCTAAGCGCACGCAACGCTGAACCATATCACTATCCGAAACGCATTTCACGCCACGGAATAAAAGCGGATGATGGCTCACTATGAGTTGACAACCCTGTTCGGCTGCTTCTAAAACAACGTCTTCAGTGACGTCTAGACACAATAAGACCCTTGACACTTCCGCCTCTGTTAATCCAATCTGCAAGCCAGCGTTATCGTAGCTTTCTTGCAGCGGCAGGGGCGCGAACTTTTCAAGGGCCTCGGCTACTTGCTTTATTTTCATATTCTGCTTGCAAAAATACAATTTTCTTTTTATTCTTACACCTTTTCTGCCATCAAGAATGACTTTTGCCGCTAAATGTCGCAGAGTTGTCTGCTAACTCTTCTCCTTCTCTTTATCCCCTGCCCTTATTCCTCAACAAATCGAACATTTCACACGCTTTTTTTCGAGCATCCTACTAAGGTTGTCCTTCATTTCGTCTATTTTGCAAGCTCCGGTTTACGTTTCAAACATTCACTTTTCTATCAAAAAGGAGTCTTTTATCAACTTATCATACGTTTTCGTTACGTCTGTTTTACAATCTATGTAATAAAAGTATAAAAATAAGCAAAAAGACACATTAGCACTTGCATACTTAGGAGAAAGTTTCTACCTTTGCATTGTCAAACGAGAAAGGAAGTGACACAGGACTGTAGAGGTGCAACCTTTCGAGTTGACTGCACACAAAAAAAAGATGGTGTTAGTAATTGATTAGGTATTAAAATGTGTGTATGTTTCATAGGTTTTACCTTTTGGTAAAAGGTTTGTAGTTTAGGTAACAAGTTAGATGTAGACTCGAAGATGAGTCGTGATTGAAGCTCCTGTGTGCTTCAATTCACTAAGAAGAAGGGCGGAAGCCCTTTTTTTTATGAGCAAAAAGAGAAAGGACTATTAGATAAGCAAAAAGAAGAGGAAAAGATATTTAACTATTGCTGTCCGGTAAACTTCCAAACGGCATAAGAAAGCTCTCCGAAGCCCTTTAGAATAGGACTTCGGGGTTTCATTTTCAAAAAGCAAGCCCCCTAATCAAATAATGAAGGTTCTAGTGGTGGGGATTTAGCTCTTTCAGCCCAAATTGCACACTCATCCTTTTGGGGATCTTCCATGAAAGCAATGAAATTGGTGTAATACATGAGCGTCAATCTAAGCATGGTTACGATTTGAGAAAAAGAAACGTGTCTTTTAATCATTCTGGACAGTACTGTGCACAAGAGATTGGCGATGAGTACCACCCAGGTTTGTATCTGGATGGCATTCACGCTCTCACCATAGAAAAAGTGCAAAGGAAAATTCTGTTTCAGTTGTTTATAGAGAGTTTCTATAGCCCACCTTCGTTTGTAGATTTCAGCAAGTTCCTCAACCGATAGTTCAAAATTATTAGTCAGCAACATCACCGACTTACGAGAGTTATTACTCCACAGCTCTACGCATCGGGCTTCGTGCCTTACCTTCTCTTTCTCAAAAAGAATGTGTTTGTCGATATGAGTAACCAAACCATCACGAGAAACATAGGCCGTAGAAGAGAGTTCCTTGTAGTTGAGGTTTTTCTTCATCTTAGTCACATAGCAGACACCTTCTTCGGTAAGCCTTTGAAACTGTGCATAGTCTATATAGGCTCTATCCATTGCCAAGGTGGAATCTTGGGGCAGGTGCACCTTTTTGAGAAGATAATGATCGTGTTTGGCAGCAGAGGTCAGTTCTACCACCATAGGTACACCTACTTGATACTTCATAATGGTGTGTACCTTCATTCCGCCTTTCTTCTTCCCGCTTTTGGGATGTCGGCCTACTCCCTTGAGAATGTTGTCAAAGAGCGTGATAGTGGTAGAATCTATCATATAAAGCTGCTTCTCCCACGCTTTTTGACAGCCCACAGGTCGGCTGTCCGCTAAAAATGGAGTGTAGCGTTCCAATAGAGAGCCATAAACCTTGGCAAAGAACTCTTGTGGACGCCGCTGGTTGGCTTCTGCAAGTGTGCTGCGACGGACAACGTAATCAAGACCCAAGTGGGAGAGTTTCATGGTCTCGGCTTTCATGCCAATCTCCAATTCACGCAGAGAATCAAAGTGTTTGAGAACACCAAAGAGCATAATGATGAGGTGTTTCCAACCTGTCAAACGCTTAACATAACGCTCGCTCCCTAGCGTTTCGAGACTAATTTGTTGAATTTGGCTTTATCCAGCAATTTAATGACCTGACTATAGACCGGCTGTCCGGTAAAATATGTACTTTTGCTCATGTTACTAGCGTTTTTTTGCAACAAGCAAAGTAACAAAAGAGGCTGGAATCCTACAAGAGGATTTCAGCCTTATTTTTTTGCCGTGTAAAACTTTTACCGGACAGCAATAATATTTAACAAAGAGGATTGTTTTTTTGAGACAAAAGAAAAAGGAGAATCTTTTTCAGCATTCTCAGAGAGATTCATTAGGAAACACTAACTCCCCTACTCCTATAAAACCAGAACAGGCGCCTTCTCACGAAGACCCCTGTTAGGCGAAAAGTGACAAAGTCACCTTTACAATGTAGTTATCCTAAAAAACTTTTACCAAGAAATAAACTTTCAAATCTCATTGACTATCTCGTGGAGATTATTCTCCTCCATCAGCAGCCTTACAAGCTCTTTTGCTGAGGATTTCACATAGCTGTCGCGCAACCAATGAACACAGCCTTCCATCACATTGCCTTGAACATCTATCGGAATTGATACCAAAGACCGATCCCCACGGATAGTTTCTTCTGAGAGTACTGTGACGAACTGTGAATTTCGAACTAGTTGCAGAATAGCAGGAACGGTATTCAACACGGCTCGTACATGATACGTTATATCCGTCTTCCTCAGAATCGCCTCAAATAGATCTCGTGCTTGCATTCCATGGGTCACCAAGACCATATCGAATGGCAGTAAATCTTTCAAGGAAACCGTCTTTTTATTCGCCAAAGGATGGTAGCGGTTGACGATGGCCGAGAGCTTACGTTTAAAAAGCGTTTTACTCTCTAAATTTGGATACACTCGTTCTGGCTTAAAAGCCAACGCCAAATCAATTTGGCGATTACACAAGCGCTCCATCACATGGTCCGTCTTCTTGTAGTGAATGTCGAGCTTTACTCCTGGATACAATTTCATAAACTTTGCAAGCACTGTGGCCAACATTGATCCGAAACTGTATGACACTCCCACGCGGAGCACACCTGCTTTGAGGTTTTGTATGTCGGAGATGTGATCGACGCAAACTTCTGCATCTTGCACAGTCTTCGCGGCATAAGGCAACATTTCTACGCCCATTTCTGTCAGTTTCACACCTCGACTTGTTCGGTCGAAGAGCTGTACTCCCAACTCATTTTCCAACTGGCGAATTTGCTGAGATAATGTGCTCTGGGTGATACAGAGGTCTTTAGCTGCCTCTGACACACTGAGACGTTCTGCCACCTTTATGAAATACCGTAATTGGCGTAATTCCATCTTCTCTTAGTCCTCATGCACATCAAAATAGCGAAACGATGCTCCATGAATGGAGCGATGACGCATTTCTGTGCGAAAAAAGTGGAGGGCATTGCAAACCACAAATGTCGTTACTATAACGGCGACCGAGATACCAACAATAGCATTTGCCATAACGTTACCTTCATTTTCTGGCTGCAAAAGTACGCCATGCTGCAAGCTCCACAAGTGTTTTTACAATCTTTTTTATCTATATCTGCTATCGTCAAAACCGATAGCTAAATAAAACAAAGTGCGGACATTGCAAGTTCTTTTTTGAGTTTCCCTGCAAAGTCCGCCCTCTCTTATACGCGAAATTATTCGTAAATCTCTTTCAACTTTGCAGCTAGCTCTTCTCCGTGAAGATTAGCAGCTACAATTTTTCCATCAGGACCCACTAGCAACGTAGCAGGTATAGCATTGATTCCATAGGTGCGCCCTGCAAGCGTATCCCAGTACTTCAAATCAGAGAGATGATGCCAATTCAGCCCTTTGCGCTGAATGGCTCCCACCCAATTCTTATGGTCGCGGTCGAAACTCAGACCAACAATATCGAAACCTTTTGCGTGGTACTTATCATAAAGTGCCTTCACCTGGGGCATTTCACGCATACAAGGTCCACACCAACTAGCCCAAAAATCAATCAACACATAATTGCCTCTACCTACATACTCGGAAAGCTTATGCTGAACACCAGCGGTATCGGCCAACTCAATGTCGGTGAACATCACGCCTGGTTGCTGACGTTTCCAGCCTTCAACACTCGCGCGCAAACGCTTGAGCATTCCCACATTCATAAAAGCAGCATTAGAATCGGCATATCGAATGATGTCTGCCTTGTCCATGTCGTTGTAATGAGAACTGATGAAATAAGCCGGGAAAATGGACTGCATATTCTCATCACATATCTTTTTCAAATCAGCAGTCATGCCCGCGATGGCTTTCTCATAAGCACTTTCAAGTTGCTGCTGCATAGATTCGGGCATTTCTTTCCCTTCTCGCTGATACTTGCGCACTTCTCCTAACACTTTCTGAAATGCGTCGGTGTGAGGCTTTAGCTGCAATATAGCAGCAGAGAGCTTTTCGTTCTCACTCGTACCTGCTATAACATTTTTCACCAAATCAGCAGTTACATTTCCGTCCAAAATAACTGGAACTGAATAGCCTCCATCATTAGCAAAAAGCATAGCGAAGAGTTTTCCCTGTGCATCGCCTGAAAAACTAAAGCGGCCATCCTTGACCACCACACTATCCGGCTTTTGATCATTCTGCGACTCGAAGTTGTAGAGGTACACCTTCTTGAGTTCCTTAGGAACTTGTCCCGTAACAGAATACTTCTGTGCAAAGCTCGGCACGGCTAAAAGCGCAAGTGCCAACGCTGCTATTTTTTTCATATTGATCAGTTTGAATATTACTTTTTGCAAAGATAACGTTTTTTGCTACATACCCACAGCTTTTATCTTTTTTTATGTGTAGTGATTCCAAAAGAAATACACATAAAGCTAAGAAACGTAAAACGCCTACACCCGAACAACTATACTCTAAAAAAAACAGAGACAACTTATCTTGTCTACTTACGTCCTTATTATCTCAAATACACGTTCTATAGTCATATATATAATACAAGGACGAGGATGGAAATGTATTTGAACAATTTTAGGTTGTAACTATCTCCTTTTTTTGGAAAATGATTCCTGCAAAAAGAAGGAGCAAGGAGGGGCTTCTGCCCACAGCAAACACTCTCAGCCTTCTCTCATCTCAAACGCCACAAGAAGACCTCAAATAAGAATCATAAGCACTTGTTTTACAACATAGTAGGAAAGAGCAAAAATACAATAAGGCTGTCAGCTGATAGCCTTATTGCGTCAGCTGACTTCCTTATTGTATCAGCTGACACAATAAGGATATTTTTAGCCTGCTTTAAGAGCTTCTAAAACCACCCTAAAATAGGCGTTTCTCTCTCCCGTTTTCCGATGCGCATCCTTATTGCATCTTAACGGAAGAGGAACTAAAAAACTTTGCTTTCGTTTGGGAAAATCGGCAATAATTATCTAACTTCGCCACAAATATAATAAAACACCATTTCGACTATGGATAGAAGCGATAGCATTGTTATCATACCCACATACAATGAGAAAGAAAACATTGAAAAGATAATCCGAGCCGTTCTTGGCCTCGGCCCACACGCGTTTAACATTCTCGTCATCGACGATGGTTCGCCCGACGGCACTGCCGCCATTGTGAAACGCCTCATGGAAGACGAGTTCAAGAATCGCCTCTTTATCATAGAGCGCCGTGGCAAACTCGGACTGGGAACAGCCTATATTGCAGGCTTCAAATGGGCTATCGAACAGAAGTACGACTATATTTTTGAGATGGATGCCGACTTCAGCCATGACCCGAAGGACCTGCCGCGACTCTACGAAGCTTGCGCAACAGATGGCGCAGATGTAGCCATAGGTTCGCGTTATGTGAGTGGTGTCAATGTTGTCAACTGGCCGATGGGACGCGTGCTCATGAGCTACTACGCTTCTAAATATGTACGTACCGTCTTGGGCGTGAAGCTTCACGACACAACAGCGGGATTCAAATGCTACCGCCGCCAGGTGCTCGAGGCCATCGACCTCGATGCCATCCGCTTCAAGGGCTATGCCTTCCAAATCGAGATGAAATTCACGGCTTATAAGTTGGGCTTCAAAATCAAGGAAGTGCCTGTCATCTTCGTCAACCGCCGCGAAGGCACAAGCAAGATGAGTGGTGGCATCTTTGGCGAGGCACTCTTTGGCGTTATGCGCCTGCGCTGGGCAGCAATGACCGGACAAATTAAGCCGAGAAAGAAATAAGCAGAATGCCCCTCCAATGGGGCGTTTTTGTGGTTTTTAATGATTGCTACAGTTGTGATAAGCAATCGTCACACTCTTTTTATCTTATAACAGAACTATGCACAAAAGAATTCAAATAAAGAATGCTATCATTGTTAACGAGGGCCGACAGTTTGTCGGTTCTCTTTGATAGATAACAACCAAATAGGTCAGATTTTTGGAGGGGAAAGACGCCGTTCCAGATGAGCCTCCCATGGAAGTGGTAAATGCTGATGGCTGCTACCTGCTTCCAGGCGTCATTGATGAACACGTACATTTCCGCGATCCAGGTCTGACGGAGAAAGCCGACTTCGAAACGGAAAGCTACGCTGCCGCGGCAGGAGGCGTGACAACTGTTTTTGATATGCCCAATACGTTGCCCACCACTACAACTCTCGAAGCTTTCAGCGAAAAATATGACATAGCAGCCACTAAGAGTCATGTCAATTTCGGGCTTTATTTCGGAGCAACACTCAACAACTATGAACTATTGCCACAACTCAAATTGCGCAGCATTGCTGGCGTGAAACTCTTCATGGGAGCATCCACGGGAAATATGCTCGTCGACGACAAAACGGTTCTCCGCTACATCTTCGAAAAAACTCCTACACTTTTGATGGTGCACTGCGAGGATACGCCCACTATTGCTGCCAACATGAAGAAGTATAAAGAGAAATACGGAGTAGATCCCGACATACGCTATCACGGACTCATCCGGTCTGCCGAAGCGTGCTACAAATCCACAGCTGAAGCAGTGGCTCTGGCACAGAAATACGGAACACGACTCCATGTGGCTCACATTTCCACCGCTCGCGAACTGGAGCTCTTCAGCCCTACCAATCCGAAAATCACAGCGGAAGTATGCGTGCCGCATCTGCTCTTTTGCGATGAAGACTATATCCGATTAGGCAGCCGTATCAAGTGTAACCCATCTATCAAAACACGCGCCGATCGCGATGCACTGCGCCGTGCGCTCAACGATGGCACTATTTCAACCATCGCCACCGACCATGCTCCCCACCATCTGAGGGATAAAGTGGGCGGAGCAGCACGTGCCACCTCGGGAATGCCCATGATACAATTTTCCTTACCAGCCATGCTCGGACTCACCAATGAGGGTGTGCTCAGCATCGAGCGCCTTGTGGAACTCATGTGCCATAATCCAGCCAAGATTTATCAGGTGGAAAATCGCGGTTTCTTGCGCGAAGGCTACAAGGCCGACCTCGTATTGGTGCGTCCCAATAGCCCGTGGACACTCACCCCGAATCAGATTCGCAGCAAGTGCAATTGGAGTCCGTTGGAAGGCCATACCTTCCGTTGGCGTATTGAGAAAACATATTGCAACGGAGACCTTATATATAATAAAGGACACCTCGTGGACGAAAATCTCCACGGATTGCCTGTTAGCTTCTCCCGATGACTAAAGAACTGAAATACTACGCTCATACACTGGCCGAAGTTATCAACTGGCCGTTCTTCTTCAACGCCTGGAACCTCCAACCTCGCTTTGCTGGCGTGACGGCCGTTCATAACTGCCCAGCTTGCCGACAAGAATGGATCAATAGCTTCCCTTGAAGAGGATAAGGTAGCAGCCAAAGAAGCCTCAAAACTATTCGATGACGCCACCCGCATGATCAACCGTCTCGACCTCACGCACAAAGGTTTTGCCTGCTTCGGACTCTATCCAGCTTGGTCAGAGGAAGAGGATATTATCGTGGAGGATTCTCGAGGACGATGGAGCATTCCCTTCCTTAGGCAGCAGCATGTTCAGCACGCTGGAGACCCTCACTTGTGTTTGGCCGATTTCATTCGCCCTAGCGAACTCTACATCAAGGACGATATAGCGTCTATCATGGGAATCTTCTGCGTCTCTTTTCATCGCTCCGATGGTCAAGTGGAGTCGTTTGCTGACGATTATGAGCGTATGCTCTACCAAACGGTCTGCGACCGACTGGCCGAAGCCACGGCCGAACTGATGCACCGCGATGTGCGCCGCATCTATTGGGGTTATGCTCCCGACGAACAGCTCACACACGAACAAATATGGAATGATGAATACCAAGGCATACGTCCGGCTGTGGGCTATCCGCAAATACCTGATCAATCCATTATCTTCTTGCTCGATGAGATTCTGAACTTTGGACGCATCGGTATCCAACTCACCGAAACGGGCATGATGCTGCCGCACGCCTCGGCATGCGGACTGCTCTTCGGCCACCCTAGCACATACTATTTTGGGATTGGACGCATTGGCGAAGATCAGTTTCAAGACTATGCGCGCCGCCGCAATCTCCCTATTCCACAACTACGCAAATTCTTATCACGCAATCTCGAATGATAGCTCGTATTCTTATTTTGCTCATAGCCCTACTGACTTTGCCGGCTTGGGGTATAGACCGCCTCGTTTTTCGCAACAAATGGCCGCGCTGGGCACGCCTGCTCTTTGCGCTTCCCCATCTGCTCTTACTCTTGGCTCTAACATTCATGGCCATCAATGAGAGCTACACCATGACAGCTGATGCTGTGAAAGGTTTTCTGCTTTCTGCCACTCTCTGCCTTGTTGTACCCGAAACGCTCACCGCCTTATTGTTGCTCATCGGGCGCATAGGGAAGAAGCAGAATATCTTTCGACGTAGCATGACCGTTAGCGCGTACCTTGTCGGAGCATTCAGTTTCATACTTATGCTCTATAGTTTCACACTGGGGTATAAGCGCATACAAACGAAACAATTTACGTTTACTCATTCTTCCATTCCATCACAATTCAAAGGCTACCGCATCGCGCTCATCTCCGATCTCCATCTCGGCACTCTCCGCCACCATCAAGATGTGGTGCAGCAAATCGTCGACAGCATCAATGCGCAACAACCGGACTTGATTGTCTTCGCGGGCGACTTGGTGAACTATCACGTTCGAGAGATAGAGCCGTTCCGCAACATCCTCAGCCAGCTCAAGGCGCGGGATGGCGTAGTGAGCGTTATGGGGAATCATGACTATCTGACTTATTTCCATTGGAACAGCTCTGCCGAGCGCCTCGCCGCTATTCGTCAGCTCCAACAAGAGGAACGCAATATGGGCTGGAAGCTCCTGCTCAACGAGAATCTTATTCTTCACCGCGGCAACGATTCTATTGCCGTTATCGGATTGGAAAATCACGGGAACCGCCCAAGCTTTCCCCGTCGTGCGAAACTACAGCAAGCACGCAAATATTTCGCCCAAATGTTTCCAACTCTTGCTGCAACATGATCCCAGCTATTGGGATGCACAGATTCTACCACATACTGACATTCCGCTCATGTTCTCTGGTCACACCCACGCCATGCAGTTTCAGATTGGCAAATGGTCGCCCGCAGCATGGTTCTATCCACAGTGGAGCGGCCTTTACCAACAAGGCAATCAAGCCCTCCTTGTTTGCCCTGGCGTAGGTGAAGTGCTCCTCCCCTTCCGCTTTGGCGCGTGGCCCGAAATAGACATTATTACATTAGCACATTGACACATTAGCACATTAGCACATTAGCACATTGTCAAATTAGCACATTTCCCAAATGTATCGCATTTACCAACTCCTCATCGTTCTGCCCCTCGGCATTCTTGCCACAATCCTAACAGCACTCGCCACCAGTATTGGTTGCATGGTAGGCAGTGCCCACTTTTGGGGCTACTATCCCGCAATGCTTTGGAGTCGCTTCATCTGTCGCCTCCTATTTCTCCCCATCCACGTCACTGGTCGCGAACACCTTCAGAGTGGTCAGAGCTATGTTTTTGTGGCCAACCATCAAGGCCCGTTCGACATTTTTCTCGTTTATGGTTTCTTGAACCGCAACTTCAAATGGATGATGAAAAAGTCGCTCCGCCAGCTTCCTCTCATTGGCTACGCCTGCCAGAAAGCCCACCACATCTTCGTTGACAAATCTGGACCGAGTAAAATCAAGGAGACCTACGACCACGCCCGCCAAACGCTACAAGGCGGCACCTCACTCGTTGTCTTCCCCGAAGGAGCGCGCACCTTCACGGGACACATGGGTATCTTTCGAAAAGGAGCATTCCAACTGGCTGATGAACTCCAATTGCCCATCGTTCCCATCACCATCAATGGTTCGTTTGATGTACTCCGCCGTCAGGACGGCTTCAACTTCGTGAAGCACCATCCGTTAGAACTCATCATCCACGCCCCCATCTATCCTTCAGGAAAAGGCACGCAGGACATCCGAACTACCATGGAGGAAGCTTATCAAACTATCATGAACGACCTTCCCGCCCAATATCAAGGTTATGTTCGCAATGATGATCAATAACAATTTTTACCATCGAGAAAAAGAACAATAGCAAAAAAGTTCACAGAAGTCTTGCACATTCCAAAACTTTATAATACTTTTGCACTCGCATTCCAAAAGGAACGCACACCAATAACATGGTGCCCATAGTTCAGTTGGTTAGAGCGTCAGATTGTGGTTCTGAATGTCGTGGGTTCGAATCCCACTGGGCACCCAAAGAAAACAAGCGGAAATCTCTTATAAATAAAGAGTTTCTGCTTTTTCTTTTCTCTTACTCACATAGTAGAAGTTTCTACAAGCAGCTTCTAAATACCATAAATAATACAAAAATGTTTTAGCAAAAAAACTTTTAAAGCTAAAAACAAGGCACTACAATAAAGCTACATTTATATCCACTGACGAAGAGATACGCAAAAAGCCGCCTACACTCATGTGTAGACGGCTCAAAGAATTCTTTTCCATAAAATATACCGAACTTTAGAACGATGCGGCATTCAAATCCTTTTTTATCTGCTCAATGCAGGAGGACAAACGTTCGTAAGTCTTCTCACCAGCAGTTTTCACTCCGCTGGTGTATTGGCGCATCAGCGAGGGATTGATACCAGCACGTTTAGCAATGTCTGACACGTTGAGAGTTGTATTTAATAATGAATGAAAGCGCGGATGTATACTTTTTCATTAATGTGTATCGAACGGGTTCCATCTGTATAACCAGTATTAAAAGCACGAGCGATTCCTGTATTAAAGTCAGAGTAATATGTACTTGACCAATAATCCTTTAAATTTGAAGTAGAAGGTATGGGTGAAGAACCTCCTGCATCTGCAAATGCTTTATTGACAACGTGATAATACCAAGCCTCAATATAGCTATCAGCATTCACCCTTGTGTTCGTTCCAAAACCAACATAGAGATAAACATTCTTCCAGTCGGTATTGGCACCAAGATACCATCGTTTCAAATTCGTCACGTTTACACCCGGATTGTAGTGAGCAGCATGATAGAAGGCTGGGCAGTTTGTAGGCTCATTTGCCTTGATTGTTACTCCATCTAAACTCCCGCTGGCATCCCATGTGAAATGTTCGCCAAGAGAAGTCTCCGAAATCTGAGCCCTCCGACTGGGTCGCTCTGACACTGGGTTGTTGTAGACGTTTCTATTTGCAGTCCAAATATCGGGATTACCATTGTTTGCATCATGCAGGGCAATGGCTGAGCGATCTGTTTCGCTGATTACTAACGCAATAGGTGTGCGCGTACCCTTGTTGCGAAGAAATCCACTGAACCATCATTGAATAGATACTTGAAAACCTTGGTGAGCTTCACATTCAGCAGATACGTCCCATTGGCCTCTAAGGTTGTGCCGTTGTAGGAAGTGAGTGTGCGTCCCACCAAATCCTTATAGTAGATCTTATCTCCTTCGGTAAACTTCAACTGAATAGACGTGCTCTCGCTCGGCAAGAGATAGTGGTAAGTGCTTGTTTTTGAAGTATAAGTTTCTTGGAAGAAATTTTGATTAGTAGCCGGAAATTGATCCGGAGTCTCTGCCAGTGTGCCTGTTTCGATGGTTGTATAAGTTCCTGTGATAGGGTCATATTTTGTCACGGTAGGAGTTTTCCCACTGTTGTCAACAATCATCGCTTTCAACTTGGGGATATTCACCATGGCCTCCAGACCAACACGGACACGCAAGCCTACATGATTCATAACAAAAGGAACTCTTGCTATGGGTTCGCTAATCGTCATCACAGTGCGACCAATTCGTGCCGTTGCAGCATTAGCTTTTGACACACTTATAACGCCTCCCGAATAATCAACTTTATCGTTGAGACAAACAAAGGTATAAGTTCCAGGATCAAGCTCCATAACATCTCTATTAACCCCAATTCGGGATAAGCAATACTTCTTTTTCCTCAAAAAAAGTTTCAATAAAAGCCGAAAAAGAGGATTGTTTTTTGTATATTTACTGTTGAAAATCAATCATATAACAAAATAACAATCCTCATGAAACTTGTCAGCAAAGTTACGGAAATCTATTGTATTGCAGATGATTTCTGCAAAGAATATCATTTAGAATTGAACAAAACCTCTCTTTCGCTCTCAAATCCCTCTGCCAATAGTCCAAAACATCGCAAGAGAAAAGGACGAATGAGTGATGCTGAAATGATCACAATTCTCATATTGTTTCACAGCAATACATTTCGAATTTCAAACATTTCTATCTCTTTTATGTTTGTCGAGAACTAAAAAAAGAGTTTCCCAATCTACTCTCATATACACGCTTTGTTGAGCGTATGCCTCGTGTTGCAATACCCCTATTGCTCTTTCTCAAACTGGGATTAATGGGCGAATGTACCGGAATAGCCTTTATCGATTCTACACGTATTCCAGTGTGCGAAAATAAGAGACAATCCCGTAATCGCGTATTCAAAGGGTACGCCCAGAAGGGGAAAAAGTACGATGGGATGGTACTATGGATTCAAACTTCATCTTTTTGTGTAATGAACGAGGAGAACTACTCAATTTTGCTCTAACCAGAGCCAATGTAGACGACCGTAACCAAAAAGTATTCAACGATTTAACGAAGGATTTATTTGGAAAATTATATGCCGATAAAGGTTATATTTCTCAATCACTGTTTGCTTCACTCTTTGATAGAGGTGTGCACATCGTAACAGGAATACGAACTAATATGAAGAACAGATTAATGGATGTGCATGATAAAATCATGCTTCGCAAGAGAAGTATCATAGAGACTATCAATGATATGTTGAAGAACGTTGCACAGATAGTTCACACGCGCCATAGAAGTATCTCTAATTTCATCGTTAACCTTTTAGCTGGCATTGCTGCGTATGCTTTCTACGACACCAAACCTTCCATCAATATGGAGTTTGAGAGGGATGCAAAGCAGGGTGTAAAACAGCTCACTTTATTCTAACCTATAATTTGCGTGAAACAATTATACTTCGGTTTTAGGGCAAGGCCGAAAGGATGCGTGTGCGGTTTAAGAAACTCATGAAAGAGCGTTTCTTAAACCGAATTTGGGTTATTAGCAAACTTACCCGAAGCCACCGTGGCATTGATTTGGCCCTTCAAGGTGCCAGCAGCATCAAATGCAAGCACCGTATACCTACCACTGCTCAATGGCGTAGTGGCGCGTGTTGCTATATGCGCGGCAGATCTTGACAGAGCAGGAACGAGAAGAGCGCCTCTATCTCTTGTAACACTTACTTCACCCAATACGCCATCACCTAAATCTGTCGTATCGGTCGGATTGGGCATACTGTTAATCTTACGTCCTCCCATCACTACTTCTTCGCCAAAATCGGGTTCTGTCAGAGTGAAACTAACACCTTTCGTCGGCGCCGCATCAGGATCGTTATCGATGAGGTCGTTGCTGGAACAGCCCACAAGGATGCTGGCAAACAGCAAAAGCATTGCTGATGAAAATTTCCGTGATATAAAATTCATATTTTGTCATTGTTGTGTATGGAACATGCAGTGCCCATACATTACTTTATTGATTGAATACGCTCTTAAAATTCTACTTCTCCCCACTCAATCCCCTTTTCTTCCTTAAAATCTGATTCGGAAGAATCTACAGTGGTTGGGCGAGTGGAAACGGCAAATAACTGGACCGTCTCTACGGATAAACTTTCGAATGAAGGTTTGAGATATTCCTTTTTCATTGTTCTTGTTTTTTTTGTAAGTATAAAGATTGGACTCTTCCAAAATCTTGACACCTTTTTTATTGCATACTGCAATAGTGAAAACATCCCTAAGCTAGAGTATTCTTTCTCAAAATGCCTCGCACTCTATTATTAGACTTACATTCTAGCAACATACTCTTAGATAGTCAGAATATAAGCTTTCAAAACGTTTCTCTCAGCATAATATTTCCTTATAAACAGTTATTCTTACGCTTTTACAGAATTGGCATGCAAAAATACATCTTTTTTACATACTACCATGCATCTTACTAATATTTTTTCTTTTGTAATTCTCATAAGATTAACATAATAGCCAATTCAGGATAAGCCTCACGGTATTCTTCTACCGCCCTTAGAAAATCCGCCTTTGCTTCCGCAACGGTATTACCATCTCCATCGATAAGGGCATAATCTCCTATCGGTGTCTCACTATAACAAGAGTAAGTTTTATTCTCTCCATATTCAACCGTTACTAAAATTTTCTTTGCCATTTCTCTTTGCTTTTATGAATTTCTCTTTTTATCTTTGCGGTGTAGATTGATGGTCGCATCGGGAGCGGGGCTCCCCAAAAGGTAGCATATTGCAAGGTTCAACTCCTTCGCCAATCTACTTAGGGGCTTAATTGCCCCTATTTTATTTTCTCATATTGCTTCGTACTCATATTTCCGGTCCTCCCCGAATTTTGTCCATATCTTCTCCCAATAAATCATTTTTTGTTGCCATGTCGTCACAGAGAAGATAATCAATTGATAAATAAGATTTTGTTAGCGTGACAAGAAGATCAGAGATATCCGCGGATTCAAATCTTCTCTTAAAGTTTGCTCGAAAAAGATTCTAATGTTTTTACCATAATCATATTCAACTTTTACCACGTTTTTGAGTTTTTATATTTGTCTCCTATCAAATATTCTCTTTATATTTGCCATAAATTGCTGGGTACATCTATAGCAAGTCTACCTTAAAAGCGATTTCCTGAGAGATCGAGTATCTCCACATTCGAAATTACGTGCAGAAAACTTGAGTATACAAAAGAAAGACGCGAATAAAAAGAAACAGAGGTAGAATACTCAGTAAAATACAAACAACTAAGAATATGAAATCAACCAAAGAAAACACACTTTACGACAATAAAACAGGTATATTTTGATCAAATCATAGAAGGATCAAAGAAAGAGGAATATCGAGAAATAAAGGATACCACCTACAAGAAATACCTAGAAGTGAGCGAGCAAGGTTGGCCACTATTTGACACAACTTTGATCAGTGAAGACGATGAGCTACTTGGCGATCTCTGCATCTGGAATAATGGTGTTTATCCTTATATCCCCAAACAGAAATGGGAGTTTCTCCATCTCGCAGTTGGCTATGCCAAAGAGCGTGATACAGCCATTGTTGAAATCACGGACATCACTTTCAGCCGCTCTTGGATAAGAAAGGGAATCCTGCACGCTTCTCTGTTGATGAAAATGATATGGCTAAAATTGATGCAGAAGGGAATCTGTGCTTTTGGATGGCAGTTTTCCATCTGGGAGAAGTAGTAGAACTTCATAGGAAGTAAATCGTTCTTCGCACATTCCCATACTCCTCTCTCTTTACTGTCTATAATAAAGGAGAGGATGCAGCTCAAGGAGTTAATAACTTAGTGCAGATTAGAGTAAGCTAACTTGCACTGAGATTATGTATTTGTGGAAATTGAAACCTTTTTAACTAACACTGTGTTTTTCTAGCATAGATTTTGTAAGCAAGAAGAAAGAAACCCTTCCATTGACGGTTCAGAGGTTAATATTGGGCAGGGAATATGAAAGTAAACACACCTCCCATTGGCAGATACTACCTTAAGTTCTGACATAGTGACTAAAGAATTCCTATTAATCTCCAGCAGTGAGATACTGGGGGAACGGAAACTTCGCACTTATCTGCCAATTCTCATTCAAGTTACATTTATTGTCTGGTGGCTTGGGAGATGAGAATCAATAGACTCTGCAATACCTTTTGCCTTCTGCGACAAAACTTGATGGTGTGACTCTTTGACATACTCCCGCCCAATGAAACCTCAGCTTTATTGTTTTACCCAACAACTTGAGGTTGTTAGGGCGAGAAGCCATGTTTGATGATAAGAGTTTATTGAAGCTTCCTATTAGTCCTTAATTCGCTCCATTTTTTCATCCTTTATAAGCATCATTTTGCTTGATTCTATAGTTCCACATTCAGCTCTGACTCTTTTGTCCTCGGCTGTTGTGTGGTTTAATCTCTTGTTCTTTTTTTATTTGCAGGGAATGCTGTTCTCTTTCCTTATTTCAGTTATATAGTTATTTTCAGCAAGGAGAGATTTTTCTATTTCCGCTTTCTTCTTCTCTATCAGTTCCCTGGGTCATCTCTGTTCTCAGCGCGACAAGAATATCTCCGTTGTCGCTAAGTCAAGAACTTAGCTTCGGAAGTGTACTTTGCCTTGACGAAAGAAAAGTTTTCCCAACACCAAGGTAGCGCTTACGGAGCGCAAAGTTAGAAAAAGTTTTTTTAGTTTAACAAGCTTTCTACAAGAAAAAAAATAGAGTTTTGAGAGATTATTGGCATCTTCCACCAGACATTTTAGGTAAAAAGAATAGGCAATATTTAGTAGATATTTCCAAGCTCTTATATACATAAAAAAACACCGCGCTTTCTAAATTCTTTTTTCTTGCTTATTCTGAGAGAATAAAAAATGCGTTTTTTTTGTTCTTAATTTTAACAGAAAATTTGCACACGAGCTGCATTACTACCTCCAATACTACCTAAAAACAACTTTTTGGGCAATGAAAAAGATCTACAATATAGATAAAAAAAGCAACCATACTTCACCTACTTTTTCATGCACAACAAAAGATAACTAACATCAGCTCCATTATTTTTTATAGGAGAGAGGCATGGGAAGTTACCATCCCAAGTTTTTGTTCACTTAAGATGTGGAGTACACTTTTACAAGAAAAGTCGTAGTATTAAAACTATCATTTTGAAACATTACCATTTATCTGTCAGCCATGTACGATGAGAAAGTATTATCTTTGCAGCGAAGATTAAAACTTTATGAGCAATGAACGCAATTAAACTTGACATCACGAAAGCTGCTCAGTTTCTGAACGCTGACGCAGTGGCTACTTTAGAGCCCGAAGTAAAGAAGGCTCACGAATCACTTGAGAACGGCACCTGCCAGGGTAATGACTTCCTCGGTTGGCTGCATCTGCCTTCCAGCATCACTCCCGAATTTTTGGCCGACATCAAGGCTACGGCACAGACGCTTCGCGAAAACTGCGAGGCTATCGTTGTGGCTGGTATCGGTGGTTCTTATCTCGGTGCACGCGCTGTTATCGAATGTCTGAAAAATAATTTTGAAGAACTAACGCCCCGCATTCTCTTTGCTGGCAATAATATCAGTGAGGACTATCTGAGCGAACTCACCACTTATCTCAAAACTCGCAAATTTGGCGTTATAAACATCAGCAAGTCGGGTACTACCACCGAAACGGCCCTCACTTTCCGTTTGCTCCGCAGCCAGTGTGAAGAGCAGCGCGGTAAGGAAGAGGCACGCAAGGTTATTGTTGCTGTGACCGATGCTAAAAAAGGTGCTGCCCGCGTAACGGCCGACAAAGAAGGCTATAAGAGCTATGTGATCCCCGACAATGTTGGCGGTCGTTTCAGCGTGCTCACTCCCGTAGGCCTCCTGCCCATTGCTTGCGCAGGCTTCGATATTGAAGAACTTGTACGCGGTGCGCAAGACATGGAGAAACTCTGCCAAACAGCTCCGTACGCGGAAAATCCTGCAGAACAATATGCCGCTGTTCGCAACCTGCTTTATCGTGCAGGCAAGCATATCGAAATTCTCGCCAACTATCAGCCAAAACTCCACTACGTCAATGAATGGTGGAAGCAGCTTTATGGAGAGAGCGAAGGCAAGGACAACAAGGGTATTTTCCCCGCTGCTGTAGATCTCACCACAGACCTCCACTCTATGGGTCAGTGGATCCAGGAAGGCGAGCGCAATATCTTCGAAACTGTTGTCTCTGTTGAAAAGTCAAAGTATTCTGTTCTCTTCCCGCACGATGAGGAGAATCTCGACGGTTTGAACTTCCTCGAAGGCAAACACGTGGACGAAGTCAACAAGATGGCCGAACTGGGCACACAGTTGGCTCACGTAGACGGCGGCGTTCCCAACATCCGCATCAGCGTGCCCGAACTGACGGAGTACTACATCGGTCAGTTGCTCTATTTCTTTGAAGTAGCGTGCGGCATTAGTGGTAACTTACTGGGCGTTAACCCGTTCAACCAACCGGGCGTTGAGAGCTACAAGAAGAATATGTTTGCACTACTCAACAAGCCGGGTTATGAGGCAGAGAGCAAAGCTATTCGTGAACGTCTGAACAAGTAAGAGAGACACAGATGTCCCCTTCGTCTTCCCACGTGGGAAGGCTGAGGGGATTTCTCGTACATAACCGATGACTCATACCTATAATAATATAACAGCCCCTGAATCTTTCCTCACGGAGAAATTCAGCGAGGCTGTTTTTGCTTATTTGGCACAGAACGGCTTTGAGCATTTTTGTCTGAAAGCCGTACTTTTCGACATGGACGGAGTACTCTTCGACTCGATGCCAAACCACGCCAAAAGTTGGGCAGAAGTGGGACAACGCTTCCGTTTGGGTATAACAGCGGAGGATGCCTACCTCCACGAAGGGCGCACAGGAGCTTCCACCATCAACAGCTTTGCCCGCCGCGACTGGGGCCGAGAGGCTACAACGGAAGAGATAGAGGAAATCTATGCCGAGAAGTGCCGACTCTTCAACAAATGCGAGATGGCGCAGAATATGCCTGGAGCTGAACGTGTCCTCAACGCCGTGCGCGATGCAGGACTTCAGATTCTCGTGGTGACGGGAAGTGGACAGGCCTCACTACTTGAGCGTTTGCAAACCCACTATCCTGGTTTTTCAACCCCGACCATATCGTATCAAGTAAAGACTGCCGCCACGGTAAGCCTCATCCCGATCCCTATCTCTTAGGACTGGAGAAAGCTGGTGTTCGGCCTTGGGAAGCTCTCGTTGTGGAGAATGCCCCCTTAGGTGTTCAAGCTGCCCACGCGGCTCATATATTCACTATCGCCGTCAACACAGGACCGCTCCCCAACGAGACGCTCCGCGATGCTGGCGCAAACATCCTGTTCCCCTCCATGACGGCTTTAGCCGATGAATGGAGAGGCTAAAACTTTTCTTCCGAAGGGGGAACTGTTCCTTCCCTACTCGGATTTCTCTGAGAAAATATCGTAATTCCCACTCACTTTGACTCTCAACGAACTTCTTCCGCTCTACGCCGCCCATCCACAGGTGGCAGCATTGGCTAAAATAATTGGAGAAAACAGTCCGCGGATCACTTTCTGCAACGGGCTTCATGGCTCGGCAGCCGCTATGGTGTTTTCTGCTCTCACATGCCGACGCATCAAAGGAAAGCCCTATCTCTTCGTCCTCAATGATGAAGAGGAGGCGGGCTATTTCTATCACGATCTCACACAGATGCTGGGCGATAAGAATGTGCTCTTCTTTCCTTCCTCTTATCGCCGTGCTGTGAAATACGCGCAGCGGGATGCCGCCAACGAGGTACTGCGCACACAGGTACTCAATGCGTTAGCGGACAGAAATGAGGAATATCTTTTTATCGTTACCTACCCCGAGGCGCTGAGCGAACGTGTGGCACCGAAAATCTCGTTTGAGGCGCGCACCATCAAGATTCAGGAAGGCGGAAACTACGACCTTCCGCAGCTTGAGCGCCAGCTGCTGGAGCTGGGTTTCCGCCGTGTAGACTACGTTTACGAGCCTGGAGAGTTTGCTGTGCGCGGTAGTATTTTGGACGTATTTAACTATTCCTCCGAATATCCTTACCGTGTCGATTTCTTCGGTGATGATGTGGAAACGATTCGTACGTTTGAGGTGCAGACACAGCTTTCAAAAGATCGCTTAAAAGATGTTACCATAGTGCCCGATATGGAAGGTGGCGATTCGGATTTAGTACCGTTCACGGACTATCTTCCAACGGATGCTTTACTGGTAGTGAAGAATTTAGTTCTCATTACTGATACCATACAGAAGGTTTTTGATGAAGGGTTTGCCAAACAAGCCTACATCGAGAAAAAGGATAGCAAAGAACGCCCCGAATGGGAAATTTATGAGGAAGAAGAGGAGTCACGCCGCTCCACTCTCACGGCAGGCCCAACAAAGGAGCTTGACAAGAACCGCCTGCTTGTGTCGGGACGCGAACTGGGCAAAGCTCTCCTCGCCCTGCAACGCATCGAGATGGGTAACACTCCGTCCGATACGCCAAAGGCTCAACTGCATTTCAAAACGCAGCTGCAGCCCATCTACCATAAGAACTTCGAGATGGTCTGGACTTCGCTCAACGATTTCCACAACCGCCACTATCGCATCTTTATTGCGGCCGACAGTGGGAAGCAGAACGAGCGTCTGACAGAAATTCTGGCCTCACTTCCCACTGACACCACAACGCCGACCTCTACTCCGTCGGCCGATACACCTCTTTTCACCCCCGTTCTGAAACCTTGCACGAGGGGTTCTCCGATGAAGACTTGCAGGTGTGCTTCTTCACCGACCACCAGATATTCGACCGATTCCACAAATACAACCTAAAGAGCGATCACGCCCGCGATGCCAAGATGGCCCTTACGCTGAAAGAGCTGATGCAGTTTCAGCCGGGCGATTTCATCGTACATATCGACCACGGCGTGGGACGCTTTGCCGGATTGGTGCGTATGCCCGCTGCCGATGGTACGCAGCAGGAGATGATTAAGCTGACCTACCAAAACGACGACATCGTCTTGGTGAGCATCCACTCTCTTCATAAGCTCTCCAAATACAAGGGGCGCGAGGGCGAAGCTCCCAAACTGAGCCGCCTGGGTACGGGAGCTTGGGAGAAACTAAAGGAGCGCACCAAGAAGAAAATCAAAGACATTGCTCGCGACCTCATCAAACTCTATTCAAAGCGCAAAGAGGAAAAAGGCTTTGCCTACAGTGCCGACACCTACTTGCAAAACGAGTTGGAAGCCAGTTTTGCTTACGAAGACACGCCCGACCAGCTCAAAGTGACGCAAGAAGTGAAAGCCGACATGGAGAGTGCAAAACCAATGGATCGTCTGGTTTGTGGAGATGTAGGCTTTGGCAAAACGGAGATTGCCGTGCGGGCAGCGATGAAAGCTGCAGCCGATGGGAAACAAGTGGCCGTACTCGTGCCTACAACCGTTTTGGCGTTGCAACACTTCAAAACGTTTGAGAAACGCTTGAAGAACTTCCCCGTACGCGTGGACTATCTCTCGCGTGCTCGTACACCGAAACAGGTGCGCCAGCTCTTGACCGATTTGGCCGAGGGAAAAGTCGACATCCTTGTGGGTACTCACAAGCTCATCGGCAAAAGCGTGAAATTCAAAGACCTGGGACTTCTCATCATCGACGAAGAACAGAAATTCGGAGTAGCTGTCAAGGAGAAACTCCGCCAGCTGAAAGTAAATGTAGACACACTCACCATGTCGGCCACACCCATTCCGCGCACCTTGCAGTTCTCACTGATGGGGGCGCGCGACTTTAGCGTCATTCAAACGCCACCCCCCAACCGCCGTCCGATACAGACGGAGGTACACACCTTTAGTCACGAAATCATTGCCGATGCCGTTAATTTCGAAATGAGTCGGAACGGACAGACTTACATCGTTACCCATCGCGTTTCGGCTCTTAACAACCTCAAAGAATTGGTTAAGAAATATGTGCCCGATGCCCGCGTGGCTATCGGTCACGGGCAGATGCCTCCCGCCGAATTGGAGAAAATCATTCTGGGCTTTGCCAACTACGATTACGACGTACTCATCTCCACCACCATCGTGGAGAACGGTATCGACATCAGTAATGCCAACACCATTATCATTGATGCCGCCAACCATTTCGGGCTGAGCGACCTCCACCAGATGCGCGGCCGCGTGGGTCGCTCGGATCGCAAGGCGTTTTGCTACCTCCTGGCGCCACCTCTGGCGCATCTGAGCGAGGAGAGCCGCCGCCGACTGCAAGCCATCGAGGAGTTTAGCGATTTGGGGTCTGGCATACACATCGCTATGCAGGATCTCGACATCCGCGGAGCTGGCAATCTCTTAGGCGCGGAGCAGAGCGGTTTTATTGCCGACTTAGGTTACGAAACCTACCAAAAGATTTTGGCAGAAGCAGTCAGCGAACTCAAAAATGACGAGTTTGCCGAGTTGTACAAAGAAGAGTTGCAACACTCGACTCTCACAGGCGACTTCTTTGTGGATGAATGCAATGTGGAATGCGATCTGCATGCATTCTTCCCCGAAACCTATGTGCCAGGAGCCAGCGAGCGTATGTTGCTCTATCGCGAACTGGACGGCCTCACTACCGATGAACAAATTGCCGATTTCCGCCAGCGCATGACCGATCGCTTTGGCGCATTGCCGCCCGAAGGCGAGGAACTCTTGCGCATCGTACCTCTGCGCCGTCTTGGCCGCAAGGTGGGAGCAGAGCGACTGACGCTAAAGAATGGGCGCATGACTCTTTATTTCGTTTCGAAATATGATTCGCCGTTCTATCAGAGTTCTACTTTCGACCGCCTCATTCAGTATGCCACGCAAAACTATCGCACCACTGAATTGAAAGAAAGTGCGGGCAAACGCCGTATGGTTATCAAACGTTCCCACGGTGGAGCGCGCTCTCAGTCTACTCCAAAAAATCACGGAATAAGGCATTGCGCATCTCGGACAACTTCAGCTCTGAAAACTACTTGCCCATTCTATACCATCTTGCTCAAAACGGTTAGAGAATCTACGAGAAGTGCCGACTTCCTTGTTCTGCCACACGCCTCGCACGTTCTTTGGCTAAATATTATTCCCACTAAAAAACATTCTCTCTTATCAATATGAATCTAAAAACACTTTTCTGCTCTTCGGAGAAGGCTAAGCGAATCAACCCTCTCTACTTGATTGGCGACCACTTCTTGTCGTTGTATCTCATCATTGGTTTCATCTTGCGCATCGTGCTTATGGCCTTTTCTCCAGCCGATGCCACTTACACGGCGATGGGCATACTACGTGGTCTCACCGTTGGACTTCTGTCCGACTTTGGTATGGGACTGCTGCTCCTCATCCCGCTCTTTGTTTTCTACATAGGGCTCAACGAATACAAATATAAGAAGTACGCAGCCTTCTCCATCTGCCTGCTGCTCATTGCAGGATTGGCTTATGCCTTTTGGCCTGGATCCATTTTTCGCCAGTATGGTGGCGGTGCTCCGCGCATTGCGCAAATTTTCTTGGGATGGAAACTCCTGAGTTTCTCCCTTCGCACCTTCATTCCGCGCATACGCAAAGCATGGCGCGCCTGCACGCTTTATCTCACATGGGGCATCTATATACTGTTGTTATTAGTGGTCTCTGCGGGCGAGTTCTTTTTCTGGGAAGAATTTGGCGTGCGCTACAACTTCATCGCCGTGGACTATCTGGTCTATACGCACGAAGTCATCGGCAATATTATGGAGTCCTATTCCATCGCTCCTTTAATAGCCGTTCTCCTACTTATCACGCTGGGTCTCATCTTGGCGGTCGTGCGCAAACGCCGTTTCCAGTTGGAGGGGAATTACAACCTCCGCCGCTTCGGTTTTGAAACGCTGCTGGCTGTGGTGCTTGTTAGTGCGGGCTTTGGAGCTACCTCACTGACGCATAACCTTGACGCCAACAATCAGTATGTCACGCAAATCGAGCAGAATGGCGCGTACAACTTTGTGAGGGCTTTCTTGAACAACAAACTGGAGTATGACAAGTTCTACACGATGCTCCCACCAGCACAATGCGAGGCGCTCTATCGCCAGCAAACAGGCTTGGACAGCCATGGGACAAAACAACTCTCAGATGGGCAAGGAGCTGAAAAATGCAATATCGTGCTGATCACGGTAGAGAGTTTGAGCGCCGACTTCCTCATGCGCTACGGCAACAAGGAGGGACTGACGCCAAACATTGACCGCCTGATGGCGCAGAGCCTTGTTTTCGACAGCCTTTACGCTTGCGGAAATCGCACCGTGAGAGGTTTGGAGGCTCTTTCGCTTTGCGTCCCACCTCATGCCGGAGAGAGCGTTATCAAGCAGAAGAACAACCGCATGGGCGCACTCTCTGTGGGCTATCAGCTCAGTAAGTTGGGCTACACCACGCAGTTTCTCTATGGTGGCTACAGCTATTTCGACAACATGGGCGACTATTTCTCTCACAATGGTTATGAGGTCATTGATCGCTCCAACATAGCTAAACAGAACATCACCTTTGCCAACATTTGGGGCGTTTGTGATGAGGATATTTTCAACAAAGGCTTGGAGGTGTTTGATGCCGACGCAAAAACAGGTAAACCTTTCTTTGCGCAATTCATGACGACAAGCAACCACCGCCCCTACACTTATCCTACGGAGAAAATACATGTTGAAGGAAATCCCTATACGCGCAATGCTGCAGTGAAGTACACCGACTACGCCATCGGCGACTTCCTCAATAAGGCCGCGAAGAAACCATGGTTCAAAAATACGGTGTTCATCATCATTGCCGACCACTGCGCTTCGAGTGCAGGCAAAACCTCGCTGCCACTGGAGAAATACCACATCCCGTGCCTCATCTTCAGCCCCGGACGCATCCAGCCACAGATTGTGAGCAAAGTGTGCTCGCAAATAGACATTTTGCCCACACTCTTCTCCATCCTTCACCTCCCGGCTAAAGTTAGCTTTGCGGGCAACGATATTCTTTCGCCCAACTTCAAAGAGCGGGCTTTCCTCGCCACCTATCAAGATTTGGGCTACTATGAGAACCACATCCTCACAGTGCTTTCGCCCGTGAGGAAAGTGCAGCAATATGCCGTTCGCCCTAATCCCGATGGCACTTTCGAGGAGACGCTGCTCCAAAAGCAGGACGTAGGACTGACGCAAAAAGCTGTAAGTTTTTATCAGACGGTGAATAAATAAAAACTTCTTTTACAGCCCCTTCCCCACTTGGAGAAGGGGCTGTTTGCTTCCCTGTTGAAGCCTTCCCTGCCCAGCATCTCTCGCCCTACTTGAAAATCTGCCGCACCACAAGAAACTTTGTAGCAACAATTTTTACAAAAGAATGTAAACAGAATTCGTATTCTAACAAGGCAAGAATGGCTTCAAAACCCAATCACAGTAAGTGGAACATCAGACAACGCTGAGTCGTCTGAGTCGTCCAATAAGCCTATCAAAAAATGCAATAAGGCTATCGACTGACGCAATAAGACTGCCAGCTGACAGCCTTATTGTGTTTTTGAATAGAATAAGGAAAACCACATCTTTTCGACACATAGAAAAAACTGAAATTATAAGAAATCGACTCATTTCTCTTCTGTTTCTCAAGAAAAACGAGATACGCGTTGTGGCGATACTCCAGTTTTTATGTTTTACAGCAACTTCCTCAACACATCCTTAGGTAATTCTGCACCAGAACAAAAAAGCAGAGTGTAAAGTATAATTACCTCCACAAATACCTCTTAATTCTGCATCACTCCACAAATTTTAATATGTACCTTTCCTATTTTGGCGCACAGTTTGCAATAGGTGCAAACAATTAAGAAACAAACAAGTGTTGCCATCTGAGAGCAGTTCGCCATTCGCAAACACGCATCAGACAAAATGACCTCACATAGCAGAAACTAAAAAGAAGCGGGCCGTATCTTTGTACTTCCTCCAGAAAGTTTCAATAAAGGAACAACAAAAAATATCTTTTTCTCTGTCAGGTTCAAATTTTGGCACGCCTCTTGCAAATAAGATAAGCAAATCACAAAAGAGAGTGTGTGGAAACACCACTCCAAATAATATTAGATAATAACAAAATAAAAAAATACAATTATGGGAAAGATTATTGGTATAGACTTAGGTACAACGAACAGCTGTGTTTCCGTATTCGAAGGTAACGAGCCCGTTGTTATTGCTAACAGTGAAGGTAAGCGTACAACTCCTTCTGTAGTAGCATTTGTTGAAGGTGGCGAACGCAAAGTGGGCGACCCCGCAAAGCGCCAGGCCATCACGAACCCGAAGCGTACGGTTTATTCTATCAAGCGCTTCATGGGTGAAACCTACGACCAAGTGACAAAAGAAATTGCACGTATGCCCTACGAGGTTGTAAAGGGAGAAAATAACACTCCGCGCGTTAAAATTGACGACCGCCAGTACACTCCGCAGGAAATCAGTGCAATGATTCTTCAGAAGATGAAGAAAACAGCCGAGGACTACCTCGGACAGGAGGTAAAAGAAGCTGTGATCACAGTTCCGGCTTACTTCTCCGACTCTCAGCGTCAGGCCACTAAAGAAGCAGGTCAGATTGCCGGCCTCGAGGTAAAGCGTATCGTAAATGAACCTACTGCAGCTGCTCTTGCTTATGGTTTGGAGAAGTCTAAGAAGGACATGAAGATTGCCGTATTCGACCTCGGTGGTGGTACGTTCGATATCTCTATTCTCGAATTGGGTGGAGGCGTATTTGAAGTACTTTCAACAAACGGTAACACTCACCTGGGTGGTGACGACTTCGACCATGTTATCATCAACTGGTTGGTAGAAGAATTTAAGAACGATGAGGGTGCTGACTTGACGCAAGACCCGATGGCAATGCAGCGCTTGAAAGAAGCTGCTGAAAAGGCTAAGATTGAGTTGTCTTCTACTACGACAACCGAAATCAACCTGCCTTACATCATGCCAGTAGGCGGTGTGCCCAAGCACCTCGTTAAGACGCTGACACGCGCTAAGTTCGAGCAACTTGCTCATCAGCTCATCGAGGATTGTAAAGTACCTTGCCAGGAAGCACTGCAAAGCGCAGGCCTCAACACTAGCGAAATCGATGAGGTGATCCTTGTGGGTGGTTCCAGCCGTATTCCTGCTGTTCAGGAAATGGTGAAGAACTTCTTCGGCAAAGAGCCCAGCAAGGGTGTTAATCCAGATGAGGTAGTAGCTGTAGGTGCTGCTGTTCGAGGGTGCTATTATGAATAAGGAAGAAGGCGTAGGCGACATCGTTCTCCTCGACGTTACTCCGCTGAGTCTCGGTATCGAAACAATGGGTGGCGTTATGACAAAACTGATTGAAGCCAATGCTACCATTCCTTGCAAGAAGAGCCAGGTGTTCTCAACGGCTGAAGACAACCAGCCCGAAGTTACCATCCACGTGCTCCAGGGCGAGCGTCCAATGGCCGCTCAGAACAAGAGCATTGGTCGCTTCAACCTCGCCGGCATCGCTCCAGCTCGTCGCGGTATCCCTCAAATTGAGGTAACGTTCGACATCGATGCCAACGGTATCTTGAACGTAAGTGCTAAGGACAAAGCTACAGGTAAGGAGCAGGCCATCCGCATCGAAGCATCTTCAGGTTTGAGCCAGGAAGAAATCGACCGCATGAAGGCTGAAGCACAAGCCAACGAAGAGGCCGACAAGAAGGAAAAAGAGCGCATCGACAAGCTCAACCAAGCTGACTCTATGGCCTTCCAGACTGAGAACCAGCTCAAGGATCTTGGCGACAAGCTCCCCGCTGACAAGAAGTCTGTCATCGAGGCCGCTCTCCAGAAGCTGAAAGATGCTCACAAGGCTCAAGACATCAACGCTATCGATGCTGCTATCAAAGAGCTCAATGATGCTTGGCAAGCAGCCAGTGCAGATATGTACCAGCAAACAGGCGGTGCTCAACAGCCTGGTGCTGACGCTGGTTCCCAAGGTGGTGCTCAGCAAGACACTCAATCCAAGGACGACATCCAAGATGCCGACTTTGAGGAAGTGAAGTAAAAGCATTACATGCACTAACTAAATAGAAGAAATCCCAGTAACTCTTAACAGTTACTGGGATTTTTGCGTACTCTAAATACTCTTCACTTTCCTTTTATCTTTCCATATAATTATTTACTATATTTGCAACTCATGCGCACTGCAATCAGAGCCAGCCAATCTTTGCACTACTTTCCGCAGATAAGACTCCTCAAATCCTCGCGCAGAATCTGATAACACCCCAGATGAGTAACTTTATTATGGTAGAGCATAAAAAATCAATTCGCTTCTTCAACGACCGTGAAGTAAGAGCAGTATGGGACGACGAACACAATAAGTGGTGGTTCTCTGTGCTGGACATCATTGTTGCGATTAACGAGCAAGATGATTACCAAAAGACGAGAAACTATTTGAAGTATCTCAAAACAAAGTTGAAGAAGGAGAATAACAAACTGGTTAGTGCTACTAACCAGTTGAAGTTGCAAGCCCCAGATGGGAAACAACGATTGACAGATACGTTTGATGCAGAGGGCGTAACTCTTCTGGCAAAGCAATACCCAATGTCAAGGCAATGGGATTTCTTGATTGGTTTACCTACAGCGACAACACCATTGACGGACAGAGTAAGAAGAAAGCATATCAACTCTTTGAAAGTGGCATCTTGCAAACGGCGGAACCTGGCAGTATCAAGTGTCTGCAACAGATACACGCTTATCTCTTTGGAGGACTGTATGACTTTGCAGGACAAATCCGTACCAAGAATATTTCAAAAGGTGGTTTTACCTTTGCTAATTGTATGCATTTCCCTGAAACCCTGCAAACAATAGAGCGAATGCCCGAAACGACTTTTGATGAGATAATGGACAAATACGTGGAGATGAACGTAGCCCATCCTTTTATGGAGGGTAATGGTCGCAGCACTCGCATTTGGCTCGACCTCATGCTGAAGCGTTCTCTCAAACGGTGTGTGGACTGGAGCCAGATAGATAAAAACGAATATCTGACCGCAATGCGTGAGAGTGTAGCAGATAGCACGCTCATCAAGACTTTGGTACTGCCTACACTCACCACTAAGATTGATGACCGAGAAATGTTCATGAAAGGTATCGACTATTCATATTATTATGAGCAGAATGATTGATTTTTCCACATGGAATCTCTATTGTTAGGTAGGATGTTCTTTTAAAAAAGAATTACAACGTTATCTCACAATGAAAAATTATATGATTCCGTTATAATAAAATGTAAAATAGGAAACTCTATGAATACAGAGAAAACAATAGAATACAATCTTATAAAAAGACTTATAGGTTTAAATTATACTTATCGTGAGGATATTCATGATAAGGAAGCACTTGAACAGAATTTCAGACAGAAGTTTGAACAACTCAACAGAGTTCATCTTTCGGATGCAGAATACAATAGATTGCTTGAAGATATTATCAACAGCGATGTTTATGTAGCTTCCAAGATGTTGAGAGAGGTGAATACTTTCATCCGAGAAGATGGTACACCGTTGCAATATAGCTTGGTCAATATAAGGGATTGGTGCAAAAACGAATATGAGGTTGTCAATCAACTAAGAATAAACACCAAGAACAGCTTCCAGCGATATGATGTGATTCTGTTGGTTAATGGACTTCCGCTCGTTCAGATAGAACTGAAGACCTTGGAAGTAAGTCCACGTCGAGCAATGCAACAGATTGTAGACTACAAGAATGACATAGGGAACGGATTTACTAATTCGTTACTATGCTTTATGCAATTATTTATAGTAAGCAATCAGACGCACACTTGTTATTTTACCAATAACAACAGCCTATATTTCAACTTTAATGCTGATGAGCAGTTTCTCCCTGTATATTATTGGGCAGATAAGGACAATCATAAGATTACAAACCTTGACGCTTTTACGGATGAGTTTCTCCCCAAATGCAAATTGGGAGAAATGATTAGCCGATATATGGTATTGGTTGCCAGCGAACAGAAACTACTCATCATGCGCCCTTATCAGATTTATGCTGTAAAGGCTATTATGAGTAGTGTTGAAGAAATAGAGGAAACGGTTATATATGGCATACAACTGGTAGTGGCAAAACCCTCACTTCATTCAAAGCATCGACATTATTAAAGCAAAACAGAGACATAACAAAATGTCTGTTTGTTGTCGATAGAAAAGACCTTGACAGACAGACTCGTGAGGAATTTAACAAGTTTCAAGAGAACTGTGTAGAAGAAAACACCGATACAGAATCTCTTGTACAACGATTGGAGTCTGACGATTATGCAGATAAGGTGATTGTTACAACCATTCAGAAATTAGGCATTGCTCTGAACTCAAATACCAAGCAAAATTACAAAGAAAGACTATTACCGTTGAAGAATAAGCATTTGGTTTTTATCTTCGACGAATGTCATCGTTCCCAGTTCAAAGAAAACCATAAAGCCATTAAGGATTTCTTCCCCAATGCACAATTATTCGGATTTACAGGAACACCGATTTTTGAAGAGAATGCGGTCTATATCCAATATAATAACGAGCAGGGGACTTATATGACCACCAAGGATGTATTTGAAAACGAATTGCATACCTATACCATTACCCATGCCATTGAAGATAAGAATGTTCTTCGATTCCATGTGGACTATTTTAAACCCGATGAAAAAAAGGATATAACAGCTGAGGGAACCGTAAAGAAACAAGCCATTGTAGAGACTATCCTGTCTAAGCACGATGCAGCAACCAATGGCAGACGTTTCAACGCTTTTCTTGCTACATCCTCCATTAATGATGCAATTGAGTATTATCATTTGTTCAAAAAGGCTCAAAAAGCAAAAACAGATTGTGAACCATTAAACATTGCGTGTGTCTTTACTCCGCCTGCAGAGGGCAACAAAGATATTATGCAGATGCAGGAGGATTTGGTACAAGAAAGACAAGACAATACGGTTGAGCCTGAAAAGAAGAAGCAAGCTTTGCAAGAAATCTTAAAGGACTATGAGCGACAGTTTGAGGCTCATTTTACTATCAACGACTTCGACGCATATTATCAAGATGTGCAGAAGCGAATAAAAGACCAACAATATAGCAATAAAGACTATCCACACAAGAATAAAATAGACATTACTATTGTTGTAGATATGCTCTTAACAGGTTTTGATTCTAAATACTTGAACACGTTGTATGTTGATAAAAATTTAAAGTATCACAATCTGATACAAGCCTTTTCAAGAACAAACCGTATCTTGAATGATACCAAGCCATACGGTAATATTCTTGATTTCAGAGGGCAGCAAGAGGCTGTGGACATAGCGATTACCAGATTCTCTGGTGTGGATGTAGATAAGCCAAGAACAATTTGGCTTGTTGATCCAGCCCCCACAATCGTGCAGAAATACAAGGAAGCTGTTACGCATTTGAAAGACTTTATGCATTCGCAGGATTTGGAGTGCAAGCCCGAAGAGGTTTATAATTTGCAAGGTGACGATGCACGTATTGGATTTGTAAATTGCTTCAAGGAAGTACAACGCTATCGAACACAACTTGACCAATATACGGATATAAATGAGGAAGAGCGTACCGCCATTGACAATATGCTCAATGAAGAAAGGCTGAGAGGCTTCCGAGGTGCCTACCTTGAAACAGCAAAGCAACTCAAAAAGCAACAGGATAGGACAAAAGAAGGAGAGAACCCCCAAATAGAGAACATCGACTTTGAATTTGTTCTTTTTGCCTCTGCCTTGATAGACTATGACTATATAATGGAACTGATAGCAAGACTGTCGGGCGGAACTACTTCCAAGCAGAAGATGACAAAGGAGCAAATCATAAGCCTTATAAAGTCAAGTTCAAACTTATTGGAAGAGCGTGATGACATTATTGCTTACCTCGACAGTTTAAAAGAAGGTGTAAACGGAAAAACTGCCAAGCAGATAAAGGAGGAATACGAAATATTCAAAACGGAGAAATATGCCAAAGAATTGCTCACGATAGCAGATAAGTATAATGTTAGTGCTAAAGCATTGGAAGCATTCGTAAACGAAATTATCGACCGTAAGATATTCGATGGTGAGAAACTGAACGACTTGCTTGCTCCGCTCAATCTTGGTTGGCGAGACAGAACGAAGAAAGAATTGGCATTAATGGAAGATGTTACCCCACTGTTGAAACGACTATCCGCTGGGCAAGAAATCTCGGGTTTATCAGCCTACGACGAAAAGAAATAAAAGTATGGCGAAAGAATTAAAACATATACCGAATATCCGTTTTCCTGAATTTAAGAATTCAGGAGAATGGAATAAAATAGTTTTGGAGGACATTCTTGATTATGAACAACCTACCAAATATATTGTTGAAAGTGACAATTATAAAGAGGAGGGAACTCCCGTTTTAACAGCGAATAAAAGTATAATATTGGGATATACGAAGGAATTACATAATATATATGAAACTCTTCCAACTATTATCTTTGATGATTTTACGGCAGACAGCAAATATATAGATTTCCCCTTTAAGATTAAATCTTCGGCAATAAAATTGCTAACTGTGAAATGTGAGAGGGAGGATAATCTAAGATTTATTTTTGAGACTATACAATTGATTCCTTTTGAGGCAAAGGAACATAAAAGGCATTATATATCCGAATTTCAAAAACAGAGTATATATATACCTCAAAATCCTGCAGAGCAAAAGAAAATAGCAAATTGTCTTTCTTCCCTTGACGATTATATCAACGCAACGCAAGAGAAGATTGAAATATTACAAGCACACAAGAAAGGGCTGATGCAGCAATTACTTCCTGCATTAGGGAAAATTATGCCTCAGAAGCGTTTACCAAAATTTGGGAAATCAAAGAAGTGGAGTCCCTATTCTATGGAAGAAATGTTTAAGATTAGGAATGGTTATACTCCATCAAAATCAAATCCTAAATTCTGGGAAAACGGTACTATACCTTGGTTTAGAATGGAAGATATAAGAGAACACGGACATATACTTTCTGATTCAATCCAACATATAACGAAAGAGGCTGTTAAAGGGAAAGGTCTGTTTCCTGCTAACTCTATCATTGTTGCTACAACGGCTACAATTGGCGAACACGCACTGATAATTGTTGATTCGTTTGATAATCAAATAGATATGAAGTATTTTTACTATTATATGTATATCATTGACGAGTGGTGTAAACAGCATACAAATGCAGGAGGTTTTGCGTCAGTTGACATGAATGGATTTAAACGACTGTCCGTATCTCTACCCTCACCAGAAGAACAGAAGGAAATTGCTGAATGCTTCACCTCAATTGATGATTTAATAGATAGTACAAAACAAAAACTTGTAATGCTTCAGAATCACAAGCGTGGTCTAATGCAACAGTTATTTCCAGCAGTTTAAATAAAAAGCATAGATATGGATAAAGAAAACAACAAAATAATACCTTTCAAGACAATAGACAAAATTGCTGACAAATTAAGAGACGTTCTTAATTCGTCTGACAATGTCTTGCTGTATGCCTATAATGGTACTGGCAAGACTCGTTTGTCAATGGCATTTAAGAATAAAGGTAAAAAGAAAAAAATGGTGGTGACACTTTATATTTCAATGCTTTTTACAGAAGACTTGTTTACTTGGGACAATGACTTGAAAAAAATGATGAAAATCGCACATTGAAGATAAATGAATTATCTAATTTTTTTAATGGTTTTTAAAGAACTATCACTTGAAAACAGAATCTTTGCTCATCTGGAAAGATATGCCAAGATAAATTTCAAGATTGATTATGAAAAATGGACAATATCATTCAGCAGAATCATTCCTAATCCAAAATACAATCCACACAATCCGAATAATAGAGAACCTGAAACAATAGAACAGGACGGTATCAAAATATCACGAGGAGAAGAAAAATATTTGTTTTCTGCATATTTTTGGCTATCTGCGAATTGGTAATTGATGGAGCAGAAGCATATAAATGGGTAAAGTATATTTATATTGATGACCCCATATCATCATTGGATGAAAACAATGCCATTACTATTGCAAATGATTTATCTCATGTAATTGGAAGATGCAAGGGAAAGGCAAAAGTTGTTATATCCTCACATCACAGTTTATTTTATAATGTAATGTACAACGAACTGCGGAAAAAAATAGCAGAAGCTATTTCCTGCATAAGACATCAAGTGAAGAATATCGTCTGCAAAAGACAGAAGATACACCTTTCTTCCATCATATAGCATTACTTTGTGAGCTAAAAACAAAGAGTAGAGCAATATAAAAAGAAGAGAAAAGAAAATAAAGAGAATATTCAAACAGACATACTCAATACTTATCATTTTAATATTTTACGCAGTATATTGGAAAAAAACTGCAGTCTTCTTTGGTTATACAGACTTCTCATTTTGCCTCAAAAAAATAAAAAAAGAAGAAGATGAAGACAATGATAAAAATGAGAACTTATATGCACGTGCATTAAATATAATGAGTCATGGCAGATACTCAATTTTTTTCACCAGTCGGAATGATGCCCCGATAGTGCAGACTTGTTTGTTGAGATATTTGATACATTCACCAAGAAATACGATTTTTACTTTCCCGATGTTTTTTTACTGACGGGAACTGATAAAATAAGATTATGACAACAGAAAATAAAAACGAACTGGGTAAAACCCTTTGGGATATTGCAAATAGCCTGCGAGGTGCAATGATGGCAGATGATTTTCGTGATTATATGCTATCGTTTCTATTCCTGAAATATCTTTCAGATAATTATGTGGAATTTGCTAAAAAAGAATTAGGCACTGATTATCCAGATATAAAAAACATAGTGAAGGAAGAAACGGAAATTGTAAAATCTCCGTTACAAATTTGGTATGCAGCAAACCCAAAAGACATTGATTTGTTTGAAGCCCAGATGCGTAAAAAAATACACTATGTCATCAAGCCAAAATACCTTTGGGATAACATTGCTGAAAATGCTCGTACACAATCAAATGAGTTACTAAAGATATTGGAAGAAGGCTTCAAATATATTGAAGAACAATCTTTTGAAACCTCCTTTAAGGGACTGTTCTCTGAAATCAATCTGAATTCAGAGAAACTTGGCAAAAACTATGCAGAGCGTAATACTTTGTTGGCAAAGGTTATCAATAAGATAAAAGAGGGAGTCTCTAAGTTAGATACAACTACAGACACTTTGGGCGATGCCTATGAGTATCTTATCGGACAATTTGCTGCCAATTCCGGGCAAAAGGCTGGCGAGTTCTATACCCCACAGGGAATTTCCTCAATACTGTCGAAGATTGTAACACTTGATTGCCAAGACCCTAAATCAGGCAAAAAGAAAAAAATAAACAAAGTATTGGATTTTACTTGCGGTTCAGGTTCATTACTTCTCAATGTACGGCATGAAATGGGAGCTAATGGGATCGGCAAAATTTATGGTCAGGAGAAGAATATCACTACCTATAACCTTGCCCGTATGAATATGTTGCTGCATGGAGTAAAAGATACGGAGTTTGAAATTCATCATGGTGATACACTTGTTAATGACTGGAGTATCCTAAACAATATGAACCCATCAAAGAAGATGGAATTCGATGCCATTGTTGCAAATCCCCCATTCAGTTATCGCTGGGAACCGAAAGAGGAATCTGCAAAGGATTTCCGTTTCAGTCGTTACGGTCTTGCTCCAAAATCTGCTGCCGATTTTGCATTTCTATTACATGGTTTCCACTATTTGAGTGGTGATGGTACAATGGCTATCATTCTTCCTCATGGTGTTTTATTTAGAGGAGGAAAGGAGGAAACTATCAGAAAGAAACTTCTGAGTGACGATAACATAGATGCAGTTATCGGACTGCCTGCTAATCTATTCTATTCAACTGGTATTCCCGTCTGTATTTTAGTGTTGAAGAAATGTCGTCGTACAGATGACATTCTTTTCATCAATGCTAGTTCGGAAGAACACTATAAGAAAGGGAAACGCCAGAACTCATTGCGTCCTGAAGATATAAATAAAATAGTAGAAACTTATCAATTGCGTAGGGAAGAAAATCGTTATTCTCGTAAAGTCTATATGCGAGAAATCAAAGACAATGACTATAATCTAAATATTTCACGCTATGTAAATCTGTCCAAAGAAGAAGAAAAAATAGATTTGTCAGAAGTACACAGGCAATTAGTCGCAACAGAGAAAAAGATTGAAGAAGCCCGATGGAAACATAATGAATTCTTAAAAGAGTTAGGGCTACCTTTAATATAAATAATAATCAATATAAAAAAATAATATGGATTTTTTTCTTCACTTATTAACGATATAAAAAAAGACAAGAAAGAGCGTAAGATAACACCTCGTGAATTATTTTACGGGTTAAATTGTTTTAGACGCACACCTGGCAACAATGCATATGTAGATAGATATTTAGAGCAGAATAATTTAGAGATAGAGCCTAACTATAACGATGTTTGGTTTGATACGCCTATTAAAAATAAGGCATAAAAAAAGTGGCAAAGACAAGGTGTCCTAAAGATCCTATAAGAAAAAAATACAAATATTAGAAGCTGCAAATCGAATTCCTATATGTATAGACAATAGTGCTGAAATAAAGGAAGCTATTACAATAATGCAACTATATAATTTTTTTCTCAATTACCTGTGACTAATAATGGAACACGAGGTATTTGTGGGTATATTTCGTGGGAAACTATTGGAAATGCGGTTTTTAATGGTATTAATAGCAAAACTGTAAAAGACTACAAAAAGCAATGATATTGCAATTTTAACAAAACAGACACCGTTATTAGATGCAATAAAAAAATAATCTATCAACATGATTTTTGCTGTCGTCGTACAAGAAGATAAAACTCTTTGTGGAATAATTACAACAGCTGATATATCCTCTCAGTTCTTATCAATAACGGAGCCATTCATTTTTATTGGAAGAGATTGAAAAATCAAATAAGGATTTTTATTTGATGATCTTTTTTTACTTGAGGAGATAAAAAAAGGTATGTATGGAGTCTGAAAGAAAGGTGGAATTCATTGACGATTTAACATTTGGAGATTATCTAAAAAAATGGTGGAAAATGCGGAGAATTGGGATAAATTAGGATTGCCATGTGATAAGAAATTATTCATTCAAAAACTAGATAAGATACGTCAAATACGTAATGACATAATGCATTTTTGAACCTGCAGGAATTACAGAAGAACAACATAAGGAATTACAAATCATGTCTAAATATCTATATAAAATGATTCACTATAAACAACCTTAACGATTATAAAGTTTATTCGAAGATAGTTAATGTGTCTTTTTATGATAACATCCAAGATGTTTTCTAATCAATACTACTCAAATTGAGGAAACATTTTTTTGTACCATAAGAATGTAATCCACTGATAATCAGCATAGGATAAGTTTGAGGAAGAAAGTCCCAGCAGTACTAAATTATTGGGAATTTTCTTCATCTACTCCTATCATCATTCTATAAATTCCGTAATACTACAATAGGTAGACAATGATTTCTCTGCATAACTCTCTCCCTATAAAAAAGCGAGATTTTGTTGTCACGTTGTCACAAAAAGGTAGAACTTTTTGATTGTCAAAAACTTAGATAGTATGACAACAAATTTTCATTCTTAATTTGTTGTCACACTGTTGTCACGCTCGTAATACTAACATATTCAAGTTGTTAACAGGGAAGTGTGATAACGTGACGATGTGACAACAGAAAAATAAGATGAGGGAGAGAGAGGGAGAAAGGTGCATAATGTATGTTTTTCTTATTAATATGCTCCAATCCAATAAGGGTGTCAGCTGATAGAATAAGGATATCAGTTGATAGGCTTATTGTATTTCTGAAAGCAATAAGGATATTTGTGCTTTTTGCTGTTGCGCGTGTAGTTTCTTCTCGGAAATATTTCAGAAACGATTCAGAAGTTTCACTATAGAGTACATATATATATCAATATATTACACTCTAAAAAAGCTTCAGAAAGGAAACTTCAATAAAGTTGCTCGAATAAATCAAAGAACGATTGCTGAACAGAAAGTTCCGCTTATTTATGAGACAGAGCAAGGAGAGCAGCTCATTTTTCTCCTACGCTATAAGGAGATTTAGATAAAAAAGACACGAGTTTTTATTATATTTGCAAACAGAAGGATTTGGACATCTGCATAACAGAAAGACCAAGATGAACAATCTTAGACTTAAGTTTCACAATCAAAAAGAGATGATGATATGCAAATACTGCTGGCTTGTGCTAAAATAATGAATGCGCAGACGAGTACGCAAGTGCCCTGCACCTCTCGCCCACGCTTTGAAGCCGAGGCCGAACGCTTTGCGCTGGAGGTGAGCCAATGGGATGTAGAAGAGGTGAGGAATGCACTGAATTGTAGTCCACAACTGGCAGCAGAGAACCTTTTTCGCTACCAGTCGTTCAGAGAAGAGGATGAGAAAATGCCTGCCATTTTGGCCTATTTCGGACAAGCTTACAAACACTTGAAAGCGGCAGAATTTTCGGCCGAAGACTTCCGTTTTGCACAAGAACATCTTTTCATCACTTCTTTTCTCTACGGGCTTTTGCGACCGCTCGACCTCATCCACCCCTACCGCATGGAAGGCAAGGTGAAGTTGGAAGCCACCGAAGAACGCACCATGTTTGATTTTTGGAAGCCGCGGCTGACAGAAGAACTCATCCGTGCCGTGCAGTCCGACGATGGTATCCTTGTGCATCTGGCCACAAAGGAGATGGAGCACCTCTTCGATTGGAAGCGTGTCAAGAAAGAAGTGCATGTGATTCAGCCCACGTTCTACATTGAGAAGAACGGCCGCATGGTTTCTCCCGCCATGTATGCCAAGAGTTGCCGCGGTGCAATGACGCGGGAGATTATCAAACAAGCAGGAAACCTGAGCCAGTTCCCCGCGGAGGGAGAAAGCGTGGAAGCATTCCTACAAAGAATTCAAGACGATTTAGACATTCAATTATAACCCCAAAATGCGCCCCGCTTCAAACTACAGGAGAGAGCATTCCCTTCATAGAGAGAAGAAAAGGGGCTTCAATTTTAAACTTACAATTATGGAAATAGGACAAAAGTTGCCGGAAGTGCTGGGCGTAGACCAGGACGGCAAAGAATGGACAATGAGCGAACTGAGTGGCTCAAAAGTAGTGTTATACATTTACCCGCGCGATTCTACTCCGGGTTGCACCAATCAAGCCTGCAACCTGCGCGACAATTACGAGCGTTTCCTCGCACAAGGCTACAAAGTACTTGGATGCAGTATTCAAGACGAGAAATCGCACAAGAAGTTTATCGAAATATCAACTCCCCTTCCCGCTCATTTGCGACACGGAGAAGCGCCTCGTTGAAGCCCTCGGCGTGTACGGAGAAAAGAAGATGTACGGCCGCACCACAATGGGCGTGTTCCGCACCACATTTATCACCGATGAACAAGGCGTTATCACGCGTATTATGAGCCCGAAAGAAATCAAGGTGAAGGAGCATTCCGCACAGATCTTAGGAGAATAATAAAGTCTTCATATAACTCCATTTACTGTAAAGGTGATATCGTTTCACCTTTACAGTATTCACTATAAAAGAAGCATAAGACAAATTTAAAAATGTCTTATCTTATCAACATTTTTCGCAGTCTATTGCCTCAAGAGAGGCTCAAAAATCAATTTCTTCGCCTACGACCGAAAAGAACGCCTATTTTTTGCATCAAAAAAATAGGCCTATTTTCAATTTCTATAGGGCAAATTAAAATTTCTCGCCGAGGAATTGAAAATACAATAAGGAAATTCTTGGATAGAATAAGGATATTTTCGGATAGAATAAGGCTGTCAGCTGACAGAATAAGCAAAAAAACGCATTTTTTAGAGAAAAATCCCCCTTTCTTTAGGATTCCGACCAATCAAATTAAGCAAAACAAGCGAACAGGCCGATAAAAAAACACAAAAAAGGTTGTTTCCGTTTCTAGAATCAGAAAAGCGTTTGTAAATTAAAGCTCACAAAAAGAAGAAAGCAACCATGATAATTTACATCACAGAGCTATTGTTTTGAGAATCGTTCCGTCCAGCAGGCGCACACTGAGATTTCTGTTCTCCAGCGTGCAGAACGTGGCGGGACGCTGCTGCTTCGGGAAGGTGGGACTACCCGTATTGCAAATCACCCTACCCTGCTCGTCGCGTTCCAGCTTCCACAGATGGGTATGCCCATAAATAAAAACGTCGAAACCGGCACGCGGCAAATTCTGCTCGCCATACACATGACCGTGAGTCAAGAATATCCGTTGCCCGCCCTCAACAAGCAGCGCATAGTCGCTAAGTATCGGAAAATCGAGTAGCATCTGATCCACCTCGCTATCACAGTTTCCACGAATGGCCACAATGCGATCAGCCAAAGGATTGAGCCGTTCTACGATACCTTTAGGGTCTAAGCCTTCAGGCAGTCCGTTGCGAGGGCCATAATTGATAATGTCGCCCAAGATACAAAGCATATTGTAATGCTCCTTATGGAAGAAATCGAGCACGCGCTCCAAAGCCGGCAGAGAGCCGTGAATATCAGAAACTATGAGGTATTTCATACGCATAAAAATACAGATGTCGCCTCCTTTTGAGGCCTTCCACCCATGATGAGGTGCAAAACTACAAACTTTCACTGATAATAGGCTTATTTCTCCTCTCAAGGAGTATTTTTGCAGTTAAGTATGGAATTTAGAACGATAGTTGATTTGCCCAAGACAGCCTTGACGGTGACACCCGCAAGCCGCGTCCTGCTGATAGGGTCTTGTTTTGCCGACAGCATAGGCGCTCGCATGAAGGAAGCCCTCCCCGACGGACAAGTGTGTGTCAATCCTTTTGGCGTGCTCTATAATCCTGAGAGCATCCGCATGGCGTTGGAAATTTTGCTGGAAGGCTCGTTGTTCTTTCCAGATTCCTACATCTTCAAGGGACGCGATGGGCTGTGGCACAGTTGGCTTCATTCCACGCATTTTTCCGCCCAAGAGCGCATCGACTGTAAGCGAAAAATTATGGAGGCTTTTGAGAGAGCATCCACTTTGCTACGCGAAGCCGACATTCTCACCATCACGCTGGGCACTAACCATGCTTACCTGCACCGCACACAAGGCTACGTGGTGGGCAACTGCCACAAAGAGTTGGCCACAACGTTTCAAGAACAAACCATTGACCTCGAAACAATTTGCAACGCTTGGAATCCACTACTCGAAGCTCTTGCGCGTGAACTCCCACGGCTGAAAGTGCTCTTCACCATTAGTCCTTATCGCTATGCAAAATATGGAATGCACGGCAACCAACTAGCAAAGTCTACACTCATGTTATCTGTTGACCGACTTTGTGCGGCCAATGATAACGCGCTCTATTTCCTGCCTACGAAATCGTGACAGACGAGCTGCGCGATTATCGCTTCTTCGATGCCGATATGCTGCATCCTTCGGCCCAAGCGTCCGACTATGTTTGGCAACGTTTCCGCGAATGGACTTTCTCTCCCGAAACAAGCCGACAGGCACAAACGCTGGAGAAAGAACGCCGCCGAACCGCTCACAAACCCATAGCTGCAGATAAGCCTATGGCAGAAGAACCTCGATTATTTTAGGATAAAAGAAAACAAAATAAATACGTCTCATAACGGGATAATAATTATGCATTATTCTCTTGAAAAAGTTATTGCGCTCATTGGAGCGCGTCTGTTTGGCCATCACTTGGATGCCCAAATCGACTGGTTGCTGACGGATAGCCGCTCTTTAGCCTTTCCCGAAACGTCGCTCTTTTTCGCCCTGCGCACGAAGCGCAACGACGGCCATAAGTACATCGCCGACCTCTATCGCCGCGGTGTGCGCAACTTTGTTGTTGGAACTGTCCCTGACCATTATGAGGAACTCTATCCCGAAGCTAACTTCCTTTTGGTTATCTCGCCGCTCAAAGCTCTCCAGCGATTGGCCGAACGCCACCGCGAAGCTTTCTCCATTCCAATTATCGGTGTGACAGGCAGCAATGGCAAGACGATTGTTAAGGAATGGCTCTATCAGTTGCTATCTCCTTCAATGGTTGTCACCCGCTCCCCGCGCTCCTACAACTCACAAGTGGGAGTGCCACTTTCCGTTTGTTTGCTCAACGAACAGAGCCAGATAGGTATCTTCGAAGCGGGCATCAGCCAGCCCGATGAGATGCAAACCCTGCGCGCCATGATCCAACCCACCATTGGCGTAATGACCAATATCGGGCAAGCTCATCAGGAGAATTTTGCCACTATAGAAGAGAAATGCTTGGAGAAGCTGAGTCTTTTCAAAGATACTAATATCCTCATCTACGATGGTGACGACCCCGTGATCTCCGATTGTGTCCAACGCTCTCTCTATACGGGAGATCTATTGGCATGGTCGCGCAAAGATGCCGATAGTCCTCTGTTTATCCACACCATTAAGAAGAATGAAACTTCTACAGAGATAGCCTATGCCTACCTCAAGAAAAACTATGAAATGACGATTCCGTTCGTTGACGACGCTTCTATACAGAACGCTCTCAACGCGCTGGCCGTCTGTCTCTACCTCCACATCAGCCCTTCCATTATTGCCGAGCGCATGAAGAAGCTCGAACCTGTGGCAATGCGCCTAGAGGTGAAACAAGGCGTAAGAGGCTGCACCATTATCAATGATAGCTACAACAATGATGTTAACTCACTCGACATCGCACTGGACTTTATGAGTCGCCGCCCCGATCAAAACGGAATGACGCGTACACTCATCCTTAGCGATATCCAGCAGAGCGGAATGAGTCACGAAGATCTCTACGCGAAAGTGGCAGATATGGTTCACTCGCGCGGTATCAACCGCATCATTGGTGTAGGCCCTCAGATTTCAGCTGCCCACTCCGCGTTTACAATCAAAAAGCGCTTTCCCTTCTACCGAGGCGCTACTGGAGAGTGGCGTGCTCAACGAGATACAACACGAACTCGTATTGCTGAAAGGAGCACGCGAATTCAATTTTGAGGAACTCACCGAACTTCTCTCTTTGAAAGTGCACGAGACAACGCTCGAAGTGAACCTCGAAGCTCTTTCGGAGAATCTCAACTTCTACCGCTCGTTCATGAAGCCTGAAACAAAGCTTGTTTGCATGATCAAAGCCTCCGCTTACGGGGCTGGAAGCGTTGAGATAGCTAAGACGCTGCAAGACAGAGGGGTTGATTACTTGGCGGTGGCCGTGGCCGACGAGGGCGCAGACCTCCGAAAGGCGGGCATCACGGCTAACATCATCATCATGAACCCCGAGATGTCGTCCTTCAATACGTTGTTCGAATACGACCTTGAGCCGGAGGTTTACAACTTCCGCTTACTCGAAGCACTCATTAAGGCGGCACGTAAACAGGGTATTTCTAATTTCCCCGTTCATATTAAACTCGACACGGGCATGCACCGCCTGGGCTTCAATCCTAAGACGGATATGCCGCAACTCATTGATCGTCTCAAACATCAGTCAGCGCTCATCCCGCGCTCCGTATTCTCTCATTTCGTGGGTAGCGACAGTCCAAAATTCGATGAGTTCAGCGCACAGCAGTTCCAGCTCTTCGATGAGGGTTCAAGGCAGTTGCAACAGGCTTTCTCCCACAAGATTCTGCGCCACATCTGTAATTCGGCGGGTATCGAGCGTTTCCCGGAGCGCCACCTTGATATGTGCCGCCTCGGATTGGGCTTGTACGGCATCGACCCTATCGACAACCACGTCATCCATAATCTGTCGTCGCTGAAAACTACTATCTTGCAAATTCGCGACGTTGCGCCGGGTGATACGGTAGGTTACAGTCGGAAGGGAACTATCACGCGCCCCAGCCGCATTGCTGCCATCCCCATTGGCTATGCTGACGGTCTCAACCGCCATCTTGGCAACGGTCATTGCTATTGCCTTGTCAATGGGCAGAAGGCTTACTATGTGGGAAATATCTGTATGGATGTGTGCATGATTGATGTCACGGACATTCCTTGCCACGAGGGCGACAGCGTTGAGATATTTGGCGACCACCTCCCAGTAACCGTACTGAGCGATGTCTTGCAGACCATTCCCTACGAGGTACTCACAAGTATCAGCGAACGCGTAAAGAGAGTGTATTTCCAGTAAAAAAACGCCAAGATGATAGAGATAGCCCTTCATCAGCTTCAGTTCTACGCCTTTCACGGCTGCTTGCCGCAAGAGCGCGTAGTGGGCGGCGACTACACCGTTGATGTGCGCCTCATTCTTCCCGATGCCACCACGGCCATTGAGGAGGACGATTTGAATGGAACGGTCAATTACGCCTGTGTCTATGAGGTTGTGCGTAAAGAAATGGAGCAACCCTCCAACCTCCTTGAGCACGTTTGCGGCCGCATCAATCGACATATTCTCAAGACATTCCCGCTCATCAGTGCCGTCACCCTGACGCTCACCAAAGTAAACCCGCCCATCGGTGCCGCCTGCCTAGGTGCGAGCGTCACGCTAACAACGAAGCGAGAAGATGTCTGAGAAACAATCCCAATAATAAAAGCAAGCAGTACGAATCAGTTCTCGTACTGCTTGCTTTATATCCTCATCAATATCCTACATTCCAAGCAACCTCGCATTCGCCGCCACAATAAGAACCTATCTATTGCTCCAGCCACATTATATATTGCTATGGTCGAGCCATTTGGTAATTCCGTAAAGCGGAATATTTTCCAACCATTCTTGATCTGCATATCCTTTCATTGAGATACGCAGCCCTCGCAAATGGGCCTCTGCATGACTATCAATATAATTTTTCATAGAGCGAGCACGAACATTTTCCTCAGCTTTTACCTCTATGGGGACTACCCTGTCAGCTATTTGGATAACAAAATCTATCTCGGCCGAAGAAGTATCACTACTCCAATAATAAGGCGTATAATCTTGAGTTATCAACTGTTGCAAAACGTATTGTTCAGTAAGTGACCCCTTAAACTCCTTAAATACATTATTGCCAATGAGCATTTGCTTTGCAGGAGCATCCATCATACAAGCAAATAAGCCACAATCGAGCAAAAAGAGTTTAAAAGCACCAATATCTTCATAGAACTTAACGGGTAAATGGATTTCTTTCACTCGATTTACTTTGTGAACAATCCCCGCATCTATGAGCCACTGAATAGCTAGCTCGTATTCTTTAGCACGTGCCCCTTGCTTGATGAGACCATAAATAAACTTATTATTTTCCTTAGCCATCTGAGAGGGCAAACAATTCAAAACTTGCCCGATACGCATACTTTCTGTTTTGGAGCTATGCTTAGAAATATCATTACGATAAGCATCAAGAATATTTTGTTGATATCTTCTCACTTCCATCAAATCTTTATTTTGAACAAAGTGAGAAACAACTTCTGGCATACCACCAACAAAATAATAGTAGCGTAACATCTCCACAAATTTAGAAGCAAACGTTTCTATCAACCCCCAATTACCCTGACGAAGAACTTGAAGCAAGGCATCTTCTCCATTTGCCTCCAAAAACTCTTCATAGTCCATTGGATAAAGAGAATACATATCAACTTTACCAACAGGGAAAGAATCTCCCTGATGTAGTGTTATACCCAACAACGAACCTGCTGCCATTACATGGTATTGAGGAGCATTCTCTTGAAAATACTTCAAGCTGTGAAGTCCGCGAGGTGCTTCTTGTATCTCATCAATGATAATCAAAGTTTTACTTGGTTCTGGTTTCACCCCTGATATTGCCTGGATGGCAAACAATATGCGCTCTATATTATAATCCTCTGTAAACAAATCCTTAACCAAAGGTTCTGCATCGCAGTTTATATAAGCCACCGATTCATAACACTCTTTGCCAAACTCTCGCATAAGCCAAGTTTTGCCGACCTGCCGGGCTCCTAAAAGTATGAGTGGTTTCCTATTCTTGCTCTCCTTCCATGCCTCCAGTTTCTTAAATGCCTTTCTTCTCATAAACTATTGATTTTCCGCAAAAATACATTTTTCCAAAGATAAAACAAGAAACTAATACACTTTTTCAAGGACCTAAAATAGTTTTTAACACACTTTTTCGAAGATAAAAACAAACAAAGTCTACACTTTTTCGAAGATACAAAACAAGAAATACTACACTTTTTCGAAGATAAGCCTACAAAACTGCCGCCTATTCCGAGATGGAACAGGCGGCAGAACTTATTTTATGAGGTATAATACGCTTGTCACTATCCACAACGGCTGGCGCCGCAGTTTTTACAGATCAGGCAGCCTTCTTGATAAACAAGACTTTCGTGACCACAATTGGGACATTTCAGACCTTTAGCAGCCGTTCCATCTTGTATGTACTTCTTCAAGGCGCGCTCAACACCGGCTTTCCACGTATTGATGCTCTCGCTCTCCATCTGCATAGAACTAACGAGTTTGATAACATTCTCAATCGGCATACGGTAGCGAAGGATTCCTGAAATCAATTTGGCATAGTTCCAGAACTCTTGTTGAATTTCTCAGACAAGCCTTCTACTGTCGTTTTATAGCCGCGCTTGTTTTCAAACTGGAAATCGTAACGATGCATTCCATCTTGTCCAGCAGCCTTAATAATGTGTCCTTTTGTCACACTCTTGGGCAATACGATACCTTCGTCGTCATCCTGCAAACCTGTGAAGATTTCGTAGGGACGTCCATCGAGCAACCCAACAAAAGCCACCCATTTTTCTTTGTTATTTTGGAAACGAACAACATCACATTCCAGTACATCGGGGCGTTTCTCCACCACTTCAGGGGGTTGGCAATCTTGAGTCTTTTTCTCTTTCTTCTTGCTAACGCTTATCATAACGCCCGAGCGACTTCCATCTCGATAAATCGTACACCCTTTGCAGCCGCTACGCCAAGCCTGCACATAGAGGCGGTCAACAAGGGCTTCATCAACATTGTTCGGAAGATTCACAGTAACAGATATACTGTGGTCCACCCACTTCTGAATCTCTCCTTGCATTGACACCTTCATCAGCCAGTCCACATCGTTTGCCGTAGCTTTATAATACGGTGACTGTTCCACCAAATGGTTGATTTCCTCCTGCGTATAGTTCTTCTCCGTGTCTATGCCGTTGGTCTTCATCCAAGTGAGGAACTTATGATGGTACACGATATACTCTTCAAAGCATCACCCGTTTCGTCAATGAAGTCGATGCGCACCTTTGGATCATTCGGATTCACCTTGCGGCGACGTTTATAGACGGGCAAGAAAACAGGTTCAATACCACTCGTAGTTTGTGTCATGAGCGATGTTGTACCCGTGGGAGCTATCGTAAGACAAGCTATATTGCGGCGACCATACTTCACCATGTCTTCATAGAGCTGTGGGTCGGCTTCTTTGATACGAAGGATAAACGGATTTTTCTCTTCACGCTTTGCATCGAAAATCTCGAAGTGGCCACGTTCACGAGCCATCGTAACGCTGGAGCGATAAGCTTCCAGTGCAAGCGTGCGTTGAACCGCCACAGCTTGGTCCGTTGCTTCCTGAGTACCATAGCGCAAAGAGAGGGCTGCCAGCATGTCGCCCTCAGCCGTGATACCTAAGCCAGTGCGTCGACCCATACCAGTTTTGCGCTTGATTTTCTCCCAGAGATGTCGCTCTGTTTCTTTGACCTCTTCAGTCTGCGGATCATCTGCGATCTTATTGAGAATCAAATCTATCTTCTCTTGCTCCAAGTCGATGATATCATCCATCAGTCGCTGCGCCTTAGCTGCATGGTCGCGGAACTTCTCGAAGTTGAAAGAGGCCTGCTCCGTAAATGGATTTTCTACATAGTTATACAGATTGATGGCCAACAATCGACAGCTATCATAGGGGCAGAGTGGAATCTCTCCACACGGATTCGTACTCACCGTGCGGAAACCAAGGTCGGCATAGCAGTCGGGGATACTTTCGCGTATGATTGTGTCCCAGAAAAGTACACCCGGTTCAGCGCTCTTCCATGCGTTGTGAACAATCTTTTGCCAAAGTGCCTGCGCCTCTATTTCTTTGACCACCTTCGGGTTGTTGCTATCAATGGGGTACTGCTGCTGGTATTTCTTTCCTGCAACAGCGGCTTCCATAAAAGCATCATCAATTTTCACACTGACATTTGCGCCCGTGATTTTACCCTCTTCAGTTTTCGCATCGATAAAGGCCTCACTATCGGGGTGCTTGATGCTGACGGACAACATCAGTGCGCCGCGTCGGCCGTCCTGCGCCACTTCGCGCGTAGAGTTGCTGAAGCGTTCCATAAACGGAACAATACCCGTTGAGGTAAGGGCGGAGTTTTTAACTGGAGAACCCTTCGGACGAATCTGCGAAAGGTCGTGACCAACGCCACCGCGACGCTTCATCAGCTGCACCTGCTCTTCGTCTTCCTTCATGATTGCGCCGTAGGAATCTGCATCGCCATCGATGCCTATCACAAAGCAGTTGGAAAGGCTCACTACTTGATACGGATTTCCAATACCTGACATTGGCGAACCTGCAGGGACAATATAGCGGAAATGGTCGAGGAGCTCAAAGATTTGCTCCGCCGACAGCGGATTTTCATACTTATTTTCTATGCGAGCAAGCTCGTTGGCCAAACGCCTGTGCATATCAGCAGGCGTTTTCTCGTAGATATTGCCAAACGAGTCCTTGAGAGCGTATTTATTGACCCACACGCGGGCTGCCAACTCGTCACCAGCGAAGTATTCGAGGGACGCTTGAAACGCTTCATCGTAGCTGTAGATTTTTTGTTCCACCTTATGAAGATTTTAGAGAATATAATTAACGTGTTATATAAAAAAGAAGAGTATCATCTCTTATTTATTTCTGGAATAAAACCCTCCTCTCTTTTTTCGGAATGCAAAGCTATACATTCCCACCCATATTTCCAAAAATCTTCACGCATATATTTATCAAAGTCCTAAAAGTTTTCAAAAACAAAACAAGCAAGCTTTGATTATCAAATACTTACAATCAAAGCCTGCTTAAAAAGTTTTCTATTTTTAAAAAGTCTAAACCACAAACAACTCTTTTAAATCTCCTAAAACCAAAGACTTACGAGTGAGCACATAGGACATAATGCTCGTCTTGTCGCACAAAGGCTCACAGTTTAGACTCCTAAGAGTCAGCAATTACTCTTCTTCGTTCTTTGGCTGCATGGCAGCAGTAATTTTCTGCTCTATTTCGTCGCAGAGTTCAGGGTTATCAGTCAACAATTTCTTGAGAGCTTCACGCCCCTGGCAGAGACGCGTTTCTCCATAGCTAAACCAAGAGCCGCTCTTTGTGATAACGCCATATTCAACGCCCAAATCGGCCACCTCGCCTATATGGCTGATACCATTTCCAAAAGTAATTTCAAATTCGGCCTTACGGAATGGAGGTGCCACCTTATTCTTCACCACCTTAACGCGTACTTGGTTGCCCACAGCTTGGTCTCCGTCCTTCAGCGTCGTTACGCGGCGAATGTCCAAACGTACACTGGCATAGAATTTCAGTGCGTTACCGCCAGTGGTAGTTTCGGGATTACCGAACATTACACCGATCTTCTCGCGCAACTGATTGATAAAGATACACGTTGTGTTAGTCTTGCTAATAGTCGACGTAAGCTTACGCAATGCTTGGCTCATCAAACGAGCCTGCAAGCCCACTTTATTGTCGCCCATATCGCCTTCAATCTCAGCTTTCGGGGTCAGAGCGGCCACGGAGTCAACAACAACCACATCCACAGCACTCGAACGAATCAGCTGGTCCGCAATCTCAAGTGCCTGCTCGCCGTTGTCGGGCTGAGAAATCAGCAAATTGTCGATGTCAACACCTAATTTCTTTGCATAGAAACGGTCGAAAGCATGCTCAGCATCAATGAAAGCAGCGATGCCGCCTTTCTTCTGCGCCTCAGCAATAGCGTGGATGGCCAGCGTAGTCTTACCAGAACTTTCTGGACCATAGATTTCGATGATTCGGCCTTTGGGATAACCCCCCACGCCCAATGCAGCATTCAGTGCAATACTTCCCGTTGGAATCACTCCTACATTTTCAATTTTATCGTCGCCGAGCTTCATGATAGAGCCTTTACCAAATCTTTCTCGATTTTGGCCATCGCGGCTTGCAGCGCTTTCAGCTTTTCGCTGGCTGCTGAAGCTTCCAATTCTTCTTTTTTTGCCATATAAGAAAAGGTATGTGTGCCCCCACCCAAAGGTATCGTCGTTCGCTCTACCAAAAGGAACGTTCAAGAAACCTACAGCAGTCCCACCATGTCTCCCCAAAAGAGGAAAATTCCGAGACCACCCACAGAGGGCTTTTTTAGTTTATAAGTTAATATCTATTATTTTAGGAATCATTCATAGGCTCTCCCCTACTTGCTCCTTTATGAAAGAAACCGAGGGAACTTCCCGAAGCAACGACTCCCTTAATTATATCCTACAGCTCCAAGTCGCCGCCGAAGATTTCGTGCCAAGGCAGCCCCTGCTTGTTGAGTTCTTCCATGAAAGGATCTGGATCAAACTCTTCCACGTTGTACACACCGGCTTTCTTCCAAAGTCCCTGCATGAAGAGGCGTGCACCGATGCAAGCTGGTACACCCGTTGTGTAGCTCACGCCCTGCATACCTGTTTCTTCGTAAGCAGCTTGGTGAGAGCAGTTGTTGTAGACATAGTAAGTTTCTTCCTTACCATCCTTCAAACCGCGAATACGGCAACCGATACTTGTCTCGCCGTCGTAGTTAGAACCCAGTTCCTGCGGATTGGGAAGAACGGCCTTTAAGAATTGCAACGGCACAATCTCTTTGCCCTCATAATTGATGGGCTTGATGCTTGCCATACCGATGTCCTGAATCACGCGCAAGTGAGTGAGATACTCCTGTCCGAAAGTCATCCAGAAGCGACCGCGGCGAATTGTGGGGAAGTTGAGCACGAGGCTCTCCAACTCTTCGTGGTGGAGGAGGTAGCTCTCCTTCGGTCCTACATTGGGATAGGTCAGCGTCTTATGAATTTCGAGCGGCTCGGTCTCCACCCATTTCCCATCTTCATAATAGAGACCTTTCTGCGTAATCTCGCGGATATTGATTTCTGGGTTGAAGTTAGTGGCAAAAGCTTTGTGGTGATTACCAGCGTTGCAATCGACGATGTCCAGATACTGGATTTCATCGAAATGGTGCTTTGCAGCGTAAGCCGTGAAGATGCTCGTCACGCCCGGATCGAAGCCGCAACCCAGAATGGCCGTAAGTCCGGCTTTCTCGAAGCGTTCGCGATAAGCCCACTGCCAGCTGTATTCAAAATGAGCCTCATCTTTCGGCTCGTAGTTGGCCGTGTCCAGATAAGAACAACCATATTCCAAGCAGGCGTCCATAATGGTCAGATCCTGATAAGGCAGCGCGAGGTTCATCACCAAGTCGGGCTTGAAACCTTCAAAGAGGCGCACCAGCTCGGGAGTATTGTCCGCATCCACTTGTGCCGTCTGGAAATTCTTGCACGCTCTGCACCCACTTTTTCGGCTATCGATGCAACGATTGCATCACACTTTGCCAGCGTACGACTGGCTATCATTACGTCTGTAAAGACATCTGCATTCTTAGCAACCTTAATCGCTGCAACGGTAGCAACACCACCTGCACCGATGATTATGAGTCTTCCCATATCGTCTGTTTTTTGTTGAATTAATTATGCGCAAAGATAACTTTTTTCAGTGACATTTTCCAACGTGCTTATTGAAAAAGACAGCCTTCTTTTCTGTTACTTTTGAGAAAGCTTGCTATCGAGCAACACTCTCATAGCTAAAGAACGACACACTTACTGCCACTTTCCTTTACATTGGCAAAGGACGAGAAAAGTCTTAATAAAATCAAAACATAAGCCTTCTGCTGACAATCAGGCCAGGTGCGCTAAAAAATAGAGGAAAAAAATCGGGACTTTTCTCAAAGATTCCCTCATTTTCGAGGGAAAAGTCGACTTTTTTGTCGGATTTAGCAAATTAAAAGCCTATTCGTCTCCGCAAATTTCCTTATTCTGTCAGCCGACAACCTTATTGTATCAGCTGACGCAATAAGGATATTCGTGAATATCCTTATCGGACAGGTCAGACGAGTCGGACTGTACTGAAGACTCTTTACTTTAACTTGAATTTCAAGCCATTCTCGGCGCGCTAAAACACGAAAACAATTGACAAGAAAAGGGACTGCACAAGGCAAGCTACAAAAAAACGAACTGCATCTCAATTCCGTTTGGGAATCAGAATGCAGTTCGTTGAGGATAATCCGAAGAAAGGGCTACCACAAAAGGCTGCGCGCAATGACTTACTTCATAAGTTTATCGCCACCCTGGATATAGAGTTGGCCTCTCTCCACAGAGCGAAGCTGACGTCCGGAGAGATCGTAAATAGGAGCAGCATTGCTACTTGTCAGAGCCGTGTTGTGAAGCCCCGTAGTCGCTGATTTTTCAGTCAGCACAAACACTTTCGTTTCATAAGGCTTCAATTGCCCCACGGAGAGTACTCCGCTGATTTCTTTCTCTGCTCCGCTCCAAACGTCCTTACTCGCGTAGGTCGCCGTAGCCTTCATATAGAGAGCTGAAAGCGGGAGAGCGGGAGGAGTCACCACACTTCCGCCACGATTGACCACAGCCACGGCTTTGCGGCTTTCGGTCAAATCTTTCAGATAAACATCGTAGCCAGTATTGGAAAAGTTTGTCGTGCCCGTACTTAGGCTCTTCATGTATTCAGCTTGCTGACCGAGCGCATCTTGATTGATGGCAATAATGGCAGGGTTCTTCAGCGTGGCCAAATCGTCGGCTGTAATGAGCGGTTTAGGGAGTGTGCCAGCTGAGCCGTTGCTTTCAGCGGCAGGCGTATTGCGGAAATCGCAGGAGAGAGATAGCGGACTGGCAAACATACACCAAAGGCTCATCTGTGAGCGAGCTTGTTCGGCCGTCAGTCCAGTGATGACACCACCGTTCTGCTGATGACCAACAGTATAGTTACTCGGACCGCCCAAACCATGAAGGCCGATACACATCATATCAAGATCGTTGAAGCGGTTAACGCCGGCATACATCCACAGATTGCGTACAACATCTGTTGCACCCAACACACCTGGAAGACCGAAGCTACCTACCCAACTTTCGCGTACGTCTGACGTGGCACGCCAGCTACTTCCGCCGGCCTCTGCGCCCCATGTCCAAGGTTTGTTGGAACCCCATTCGCAGATATTAAAGACAAAGGGAGTTCGACCTACGCGCGATTCATTGAGACGCTTGACGGCTGCTCCCATCGCCTTATAGCTGGTGAATGCAGCGCTTTCGCTATTGCAGAAATCATACTTGAGCATATCAACGCCCCAACTGTCGAAAAGGGCAAGATGTTCTTTTTCAAAACCATAACTACCGGGCTGATACCTTTCGCAAGTCATGCTACCGGCATCACTATAAATGCCGATTTTCACTTTAGGATTGACGGCTTGACACGCGGCCTTAAACCCACTGATTCCACTGGGGAATTTGGCAGGATCATAAGTGAGTTTCGATTTATCGCTTTCGGGTTTTGCCCAACAGTCGTCGAGCACGATGGTAGAATAACCTGCATCGATAAGCCCCTTATTCTGCATACCTTCCACTACGGCTAAGATTTTGTCGTGGCTAATGGCGCGAGCAAACCAGTTCCAGGTGAGCCAGCCCATCATCGGTGTGGCCGACTGCAAGTGGCTACTCACCGTGAGGCGCACAGCAACGCTGCTCTCATCGCCGTCGGCGGTTTTTAGTTTCACCACATAGCTATATTCACCTTCTGCCTCGGGGGCTTTGCCATATACATATTTATAGGCATTTCCAACGGAGAGGCGATCGTCGTAGAGCTTCAGAGAGGTCAGGCCACCAAAGTCGACGCCCACCACCGTTTCTCCTTCGTTGGGCACAATCTTGTGCATAAATTCTTTGCCAGGTTCAGAGAACAACGTTGTGGCACAAGCCAACGAGCCAACCGAAGGATCTTCGATGAGCCAAGCACTGTTGCCATCGTCAGCACGCCACAAATTGAGAACAACATTTGGGACACGCCACCCGTAAAGTTCCAAGCAGCCGAAGCTCCCGAAGGGTCAGAGATTTCGCCTGGCAAAATACTCACACTTGCCCCATCGCGGCGCAAACGTAGTTGCCATGTTTTGGCCGAAGCCTTAGAGGTTTCCACCGTCACTTTGCTTTCGCTCTGCTGCTTAGCCGTTGAACCGATAGTTGCAGAACTGTAAGAAATCCAAGTTGCACTGGTTTGGTCATATATATAATATTGTCCCAAACGGGCCGTATCTTCAATCAGGAGAAAACGATCTGCGGCCGATTTTTTGGTAACGCCCAATAGGTTTCCGCCGTTTGTCCCGACATAGGCTGCGGGCATCTTGAGCAAATAGGGATATTTCTCTTCCGCCGTGGGAGATGCCGTCGGGTTGAACAATTGTACAAAATCAACGTTTATTTGGTGGTTAGCATTATCTACCACAAGCGTGTAGACATAACCGCCGCCGCATGTCACAGATACTTCACTCGCATCGACATAAGCCGCACGAAAATGCGTATCGCCTTGCGCATTCACGCCACGATACTCCTTGTTGCCCACCTTGATAACGGCATTGGAGGGCATTCCAGCAGAGAAAAGTGTCCAGGTATGCTCCACATCGACGGCCGTAAAGGTCCAACGACTACCAGCATCCTTAGCACCATTATCCTGCCAAAGACCCAAAGAGACATTACCGTCCAAAGGATTGTCAGGACTGATGCCTTTGAACCAGTTCAAATACCTTTCATTAGTATCTCCCGTAGTGTAGGGCTGAATCTGATAGTATCCACCAGCGTAATTATCGAAACGGAAGTAAGCTCCATCGGGTTTCAGCCGAAAGTTGAAGGAAGCCCGTTTGATTGTTGTAAGTGGCAGCCTTCGTATAGCTCACCCATTTACCTGCCGTTACGTTGTAGAGATAGTAGGCATCTGCCTTTCCTTCCACGGCATACATGGCAAAAACAGCGCGATTGGCTGGTGTGGAAGTAGGTGCCAGATTTTTGTTTACATAATAGCCCTGACTGTTAGCAAGGATGTAACGGTGCTCCGGCCTACCAGAAGCTGGATCCGTCGTACTCCCCTGAATGGCATCTGCCCAGCCAGTCAGCGCGGCCAAGCAGAAAAGGAGCAAGCACTCAAGTTTCAGTGATAGTTTCATAAGGTTTTTATTTATTTGATGTTAGATATTTCAAGATTCAAAGCTTCCATAAAGGGAAAGAAGGCAGGAAAAGGGATCCGCCTCTATCAGCGCGACAGATAGGAGCCACCTATGCCGCAACATCCTTATTGCCATTCGCGCCAAGATAAAAAAAGAACAGAGAAGGTGGGGAACTCCGCCGGAAGCATTAGGGCACTAACCGCGTAGGCCTTTCCGACACAAGCAAGCCTTTGGGAAATCTCCCGCCAGCTGCGTCCTCACCTTCTCTGTAATTATCATGCAAATTCGCTTCCTTTGATGCCGAGCGCATTCATCAGCGAATATCCAAGAATTTCCTGCATAAAACCACGACCCGCTACGGGTTCCATGGCGAACAGTGTTATACTTTTTTGTTGCGGGGATTGAGCTATGCAACGCTTGATGGCTGCTGCTGTTTCCTCGCTATCCATATCCCCGACAATCATCAGGCGTTCCGTGGTGGCGGATTTGAGAAGTTCGTTGAGCGTATGGAGAAACATTTCCTCAGAACTACTCAATTCGGGCACGGCTGCACTGTGGAGCGTGAATTCTCCCAGCGAGTCGGTAAAAGCCTTACCGTCGAGGTCGTTGGCATAATGAGCGGGAACAAAATGCTTGAGAGCTTGATTCTCCTGCTTATGAAGGAAAATCACCTGTATGGCATTGTTGCCCGGTCGGAGCCCTCCGTCAAGCGCCAAGCAGTTCAGCCAGCGCGGCAGATCTGCTTTTGGCAATCGGCGGTTGAGCATGCGCTCAAAATTTGCCGTAAGATTCAGCACGACATCATCAACATGATCGGCATCCACAAGGATAACGTTGGTGCTGAAAGTCTGTGTAGCGCGCTCCGATTGCGCACCTGTTTTATTCATTGTCCTCTGTAGCGGGAGCTTCGTCCGCAAATTCCGTTACGCCGGCTTCGATAAGAATATTATACCACTGTGCCAATTTGCGCATATCACTAACGTGGACACGCTCGCGGTCGTAGTTTGGCAGAGCGGTAGCCATGAAATCACGCATTTCTGCCTCAGAGGCGCGCTTATAATCAATGGACGCTTTCTTACCTTCGGTGGCCTTGAAGATATTTTCAAACACCTGCGTCAGGGCTACATCGTCCTCGTCGGTATACATAGAAACATCATTGAGGGAAGTAACGCGGTCGCGACCACCTGCCGCAGAGCGCTTCTTATCCAAAATATTTTCCACGATGAGATTACCATGACCTTGAGCAACAAGGCGGAAAAGACCGGGACGTCCGGAGATAGAGAGAATAGTATCCTTCATTTTCTTTCTTTTATTAAGTCAAAATTTGGTTTGCGAATATATATATATTTCTGGAATTGGAGAAATTTAGTGCATACTTCTGTTGGCGGTGGCTTCCTTTGAGGCCTCTGCCAACAGCTGCTGGAGAAGTCCATCGAGATTGGGCGGAGTGACGCCGTCGTTGGAGATAACAAAATCTGCACGAGCAATTTTTTCCGATTCGGGCATTTGGAGCGCCATCCATTTATGGACGGTTTCGAGCGCAACATTATCACGCTGTTGCACGCGAGAAAGGCGCACGTCATCGGGAGCATCCACCATCACCGTGCGATGGACAAGTTGGTCGAAACCACTCTCGAAAAGCAGCGCACATTCCATAAAAACCACATCAGCTGCTTGCTGAGTGACCCACACCTTAAAAGCATTGGCCACGCTGGGCCAGACAATTTCATTCACGCGGGTCGCGTTCTCTGCTCCGCGGCAGAGCCAAGCGCGGAGAACCGACTTCTGTAAAACTCCTTCTGGCGTGTATAGCTCCTCTCCTATCAAGTCCGTCAGTTGCTGCCGCACATCGGCATCGGCAACAATGATGCGCCGCGCTTCCTCATCGCAATAGAACACGGGGAAGCCTGCTTCCGCGAGTTGGCGACAGATATAGCTTTTCCCGCTACCTATACCGCCCGTCACGGCTACACTAAAGGGGCGGTTACTCATCGGTTGCTGGAATTTCCTCGATGACATATTCTACATCGGAAGGAGAGATGCGCACCTGCCGAATACCTGTGGGGATGGTTTTCAACTTGAGATGGCAGCGCGGAGTGGGGTTGTTGAGCAGGTCCTCATAGTTGATGACCAATACAAAACTATCGCTTGTGATTTGCTTGTACATGGCCATGCCTACTTGGAAGGTGACGTTCACTTTGGAGGGGAAAGTGCGCAATACCTTTGAAGCGGGGAAATTCACCTGCTGAACTGGCACTTGCACTGTCTTTTCCACCAAACGGTCGACGCCTATTTTCAATTTAACTCTATTAGGAATAAATTTAACACCAGGGATAGACTGAAGCTCAACATTCATCGTCGTTGTATCAGAAACGTTGCGCAGATAAACACCTTTGGTGGTCACGGCCGTTAGCGTATCGAGGATACTACGACGTGCATACACCGTGACAGAATCAGGCACGGCGTGGATGTATGAAATATAGTAGCGATTAGCTGCATCTATATCGCCTTTGAAACGAACGGGAACGCGCTTGCGCTCACCATAATTGAAATAGAACTCCAACGATTGTGGGCGCAAGCCCGAAAGAGATGCGCCTGCTGGCAATTGGGCCAGAATTTGGCGCGATAAGTCGGTGACGGGAACAGAGCCGTAGCCGTTGCTACCGGCATAAGTGGCAAACTCAACGGTGATAGGATTTTTTGAGCCGCCATACTCATAAGCAAGCTGCCCCCAGCCTTTGTCGGTGACGGAAACATGGATATACTCTGGCAGATCGGAGGTGATGACCACATTCTTAGGGACATGGACAAGACGGATAGGCACTTCATAGTCGCGCCGGTAGGTATCATTGAGTTTTGTAAATACCCAGAAGGTGGTGCTTAATGCCAAAAAGAACAGAAAGGTCAGAAACTGCTTGTTCCAAACCTTAGCGATGCCCAACTTTAGAAGTTGCTTTGCTCGAGAGGATATTTCCATCAGAGATTAAAGAATAAGAAAAAAATCGAAAAGCCCCCTCCATCCTTCGCTGAAGAGGAGCGCTCCGTTTCCTCTTTCAAAGAGGACGCTGAGCCCTCCCCTTCGCGGGGAGATGGAGGGAGCTCTGAGAGGTTCCCCTATTTATCGATTGTTGCTAGTACCCTTCGGGATGATAGCACTCTTGTCGAAACGGATATCAACGCCTGTAGCCACGTTCAGGATGATGGTGTTCGTGTCGTTATCAATGCGCTTGATGGTTCCCTGGATTCCGCCAATCGTTACCACATCGTCGCCCGCCTTCAGAGCATCGCGAAATTTCTGGATTTCCTTCTGCTTCTTGTTTTGAGGGCGAATCATGAAGAAATAAACAATGGCAAATAAACGGCCATCATGAGGAGCATGGACACCATTCCTCCATCGCCAGCTTGAGCGCCCTGAAGGAGAACTAAATTTGGAGTAGTCATATAGGTTTTTAAGTTATGGTTTTCAATTTTAATTATATTTCCTGCTTTTGCTTTCTTTCCGCAGAGCAGAAGAGGAAGAGACGTGCTACCCTTTGGCGCATCACCTCAGAAGAGGAAGACGCCAAGGATTTTACTTCATCAGTTCGCCTTTTTTCTTGAGCGACTTCACCACATGGTCAAGAAGTCCATTGATATAGCCTGCACTTTTTGGTGTGCTGTAGATTTTAGCAATGTCGAGATACTCGTTGAACGTGACGCTCAGCGGAATTTGCGGGAATGTGAGGATTTCGGCCAAAGCTATCTGCATGATGATGACATCCATGAAAGCCAAGCGGTTGAACTCCCAGTTCTTAGAATTTTCGCGAATAAGCTGGCGAACTTCCTGAGCTCGCTTCAATGTTTCAACGAAAAGGGTTCCTGCAAAGTTTTTATCCTCCACGGCAGCATAGTCGGGGAGAAGTTCTTGTTCAGCAGTACTATCCTCCTTGAAACGTTTGATGGTTTTCATGACGAAACTATCAACAATTTCTTTATCATCATTCCAATAGAGGCTATGTTCTTCGAGGAGCGAATCAAAATCCTCATTATTGCAAACGTAAGTTTTGTAGAGCTTACGTATCAGTTCGCGGTCGGCCTCATAACTGAAGTCTTCTTTCGTCAGATAGTTCTGATAGAGTTCGCTCTCAATCATAGTGGTATAGAGCTTCTTCACGAAAGCTGGTTCCTCTGGCCATTCTTGTTTTTTCTCTCGGTATTCGCCCAGTGCTTTATTGTCAGCCAGCTGCACAAGGAATTTGTTATCAGCAAATTGCCTATCGGGTGACAGACCGCCTATTTTTGTTCCTAAGCGTTCTGCACGAGCCGCACTCGACTCCGCTCTACGTTCTCCATAAGCTTTCAGATCGACAAGCATAGAAAGGAGATACTTATAGAGTTCATAAGCCTTAGAAAGACTGAACTTCAACTCTTTCTCGGCCACATCCAATGTTTTACCATCGTTCTGGTAAAACGCATACACTAGCTGAACCACTTTCAGCCTTATCAATTCTCGATTTATCATAATCATCGCTGTGTGGCATTAGAGCCCTAACACGTTTGCAAAGATACAAAATGCGGAGAGAAAAACAAAAGGCGAGAAGTCAAAATCTCCTTATAAATGCTTCACTTTTCCAAAGAAAGTGCTAAGAGAGTGCAATAACAGGCATAGAAGAGAACTATTTTACCGTGGTTTAGTGATTAAAGGGGTAGCACACATGAGGACTACCTACAAAGAGATGGCACTAAAATATCATGACAACAAAAAGTTCAACAAATAGATTAATTTTATTGACAGTCAGGATTCACAAAATAGAAAATGAAACAAGGAGGAAAAAGGAACACAATAAAGATGTACCACCTCACGCCAAAGCGACGGAAAGAACGAAAAATGAAAAAAGCCACTCGCAGGCAGACACCAACGAACAAAAGGAACCCACTGAATGACACTTGCCATACCGCCTCAGATTTTCCCGAAGAAGCTCGACAGCTGACAGAAGAAAACGACCAAAAAGCATAGTATTTTCAAGAATTTCTTTATTCTGTCAGCCGACTTCCTTATTGCGTTGAGCGGCTTCCTTATTGCGCTACCCGACAACCTTATAGCATTTACAAATTGCCTTATTTTACCCGCCAGCTTTCTTATAAAAGCCACCCCTACAAGCCCATTCAAAGAATACACAATAAGGAAACAATAAGCCTCAACAATGCGTTATTTCAGACTGTACATAAACAAGTTGGATTTTATCGCATTCTCGAGTCCATAGAATTACGTAAATATTTACAACATACAGGAACAACACTCCATTATATATATACGCTGACAGAAATAAGCCACAGCCCCATTTGGCCATTCGAGAAAGAAATGGTAACTTCGCGGCCGATTCGGAAATTGTCCGAGAGCCCAACGAAAAGGGAGGCTCCCCGTGCGATGGCGAATTAAGCAATTAATTTAGAGTAACACATTTAAAGACAAACAAGAAAAATGAAACAGATTTCTGTATCTGGTGCAAAGCGCGCCAACTTAGGTAAGAAAGCAACGAAGGCAGTACGCCGCGAAGGTCTGATTCCTTGTAACCTCTACGGTTTGCAGAAGGACGCTAATGGCAACCCTGAAGCTATCGCTTTCACTATTTCAGAGAAAGAAGCTAACAAGCTTATCTTCACTCCCCACATCTACCTCATCGATATCAACATTGACGGCGAAGATCACAAGGCTATCATCCGTGAAGTTCAGTTCCATCCCGTTAAGGACAATATCCTTCACCTCGACTTTCTTGAGGTACACGAAGAGCGTCCCATCGTTATCGGTGTGCCCATCCAGACTAAGGGTCTTGCAGAAGGTGTTCGTGCCGGTGGCCGCTTGACTACACTGATTCGTAAGATCAATGTAAAGGCTCTCTATCAGGATATTCCCGAAAAGCTCATTATCGACGTTGCACATTTGCAGCTCGGCAAGAGCATCAAGGTTGGCGAGCTGAGCTTCGATAAGCTCGAACTCGTTACTCCGAAGGAGGTGAACGTTGTTAGCGTTAAGATGACACGTGCTGCCATGAGTAACGCTACGGCTACTGCCGAGGCTGGTGCATAAGGTTAGCTTCAGTATTACTCTGTCAGTTAAGACAAAGAACATATTTAAGCCCGGAGCTCATGGAGTTCCGGGCTTTTTCAGACTTTCCCTCAACAATTCGGGACAAGTGAACAAACAAACGAAATAATATGAAATTCTTAATCGTAGGTCTCGGCAATATCGGAGATGAATACGACGGCACACGCCACAATATAGGTTTCCGCGTGGTCGACGCTTTGGCCAAGTCGGCCGGAATGCAGTTTGAGGACAAACGCTACGGCTTTGTTGGAACGATGCGCGTGAAAAAAATCAGATGCTCGTTCTGCTAAAGCCCTCCACCTATATGAACGCCAGCGGCGATGCTGTGCGCTACTGGATGAACAAAGAGAATATTCCATTGGAGAATGTGCTTATCGTGGTAGATGACCTCTCTCTCCCCTTTGGCAAACTGCGCCTAAAACCCTCTGGATCGGAGGCAGGCCACAATGGTTTGAAAAGCATCACGCAGCAACTGGGTACTCAACAGTATGCTCGTCTACGTTTCGGCATTGGCAACGACTATCCGCGCGGTGGACAGGTGGACTTTGTGCTCGGTCAGTTCGGTACTGAAGATTTGGCCACAATGGATGAACGTGTCGGCATAGCCTGCGAAACCATCAAGGCCTTCGCATTAAGCGGCATCGACTTCGCAATGAATAATTACAACAAGAAATAAAAATGGAAGCACGATTGGACAAATGGCTCTGGGCAGCTCGCATCTTCAAGACGCGCACCATAGCTGCTGATGCCTGCAAGAATAATCGCGTACGAATCAATGATGCTGCAGCCAAGCCCGCACGAACGGTGAAGGAGGGCGACATAGTGAGCGTGCGCAAGCCACCAGTGACCTACACGTTTCGCGTAAAGCAAGCCATCGAGAAACGTGTGGGAGCAAAACTCATTCCCGATGTGTTGGAAAATATCACTGACCCGCAACAGTACGAGATGCTCGAAATGAGCCGTATCAGCGGATTCGTTGATCGCGCTCGCGGCACAGGTCGACCTACAAAAAAGGAGCGCCGTGCCATCGACGACTTCATGATTCCTGTTGCCTTTGACGACAGTTTCATGGAAGACGGAGACGATGACTGACGCCCCTTCTTTAGGAAGAAAAGACTTACTGTACTAATACTTTTTGTCCAGCGGTCAGATAGAGACCTGCAGGAATATCGTCGACGGTCTCTACGCTTTGGGTCAGACGGACGGTGCGATAGAGGCGGCCATCAATGGTATAGATTTGTACCATTTGTGGCGCGCTACTACTAAAGATGATGCTACCTACTCCACCGGCTGCACTCACATAGGACTTATCGGAAACCTGGCGCAGTCCAGAGGTGGTAGGGTCGAAATTATACTTTCTGTCGAGCGCGGGGATGCGAGCCTTGATCCACTTCTTCATGTATTCCACGTCCTTTTGGATTCCACCGTGATACATAGCCCAATAAGAACCTTCACGCTGATCGGCGCGACTGTCGCTAAAGAGTGTGGCGTATTCTGTGATACGTGCCACCAAACTATCGGCATCTATCTTCTTTGACAAACGAAGTTCGGCATAGCGGTCGGCCAGCATTTGTGACCAGTTAAGATAAGGACTTTGCTCCAAGCGGTTGTAGTAGGTAAGACCTCCAGTATAAGCACGGCGCACTACCGACCAATCCGCCGTAGGATCTCCCTGGTCTCTGTTAGTACCATCCCAACTACGCCCCCAAGTGGCATCGAGGTCCCAAGGTACTATCGTCAGCTTCTGGCCATTATTCTTCTGCAAGTCATAAAGGGCATAATACATATTTACCATCGTTGTCGTAGGCAAAAAGCAAGTCGAGGAAGAGATAATAATCGCGTAGAACAGGGAGGTCCAGATAAGATTCAATACCTCTCTCAAATTCGACATCAGAAGCAGTAGCGCAGAAATTGATAGCATTGTAAAGTGGTCCCCAATCAATCTTCTCGCCTTTTTTCAAGTCGGGGTATTTCAGTTCCCATTCACGCCAAGAATCATAATTATTACTATAATAAGCCGGCTTTCTGCCTGTTGTAGAAGGATAGCCCAGTTCGTGGCCAAAAAGGACTTCGTAGCTCCATTGTCCTGACTTATAGAGCAAGCTGTGTATAGTGTCGCCTTCCGACTTCTTCAAGCGCAGTTGCTGACGGTCTATCTTCTCTGTCATACAATAAAGGCCGTGGTAGGCACCATTAAGAAACACTTCCACGAATTCGCCTCGAGTGTAGGGTCGAATCTTCTTTTTCTCAAACTGTGCGTAATATGGTTCGGTGTGGATATCCTTCCACAAATCTGTAGAAAGGCGATTTCGCATACAAGCCTTATCAATCACCATTGCATCTAAAATCCAATTGTTGTCAGAACGTTTACCGAGAAATTCTACATTTTTCGATTCGCCATTAGCATCATACAATTTAACGGCATACGACTTCTTCTGATAGTTGGTTGCCGAAGCGCCACGGATACGAAAGTCGGCCACATAGATAGAATCGTAGCCAGTGACACCAGGATCTGTCACGCGGATAGAGCCGCGGGTGTAAGAGTTCTGATTGGTTGAGGAGACATTCATTTCTACAATGGGAAGGAACGTCATCTGAAGTGGAACGGAGGCTACCACACTCCCGTTGCGACTTACAACAATAGGGTAAGTCTTTCCACAGTCTATGCCGTGGATTGTAACTGTTCCGCCGTCCGAGAGCTCTTGTCCATCGAGCGACAGCGTTACACCTGGTTGCGCGGACAACGTTACCGCTGCCGAAAAGTCGCGACCGTCACGATAGCGCTTGCGGGCAGAGAAAAAGAAACTTCCGCTCAGACTGTCGTAAACAAGGTCTTTATTGTTCAAGCGAAACATATCTACATAACCCGACAAAGGAGTGCGCAACGTTTCGGGCTGCTCATCGTCCTTGACTTGACGGCCTTGCTCATCGAAAATTTCGAAAAGTCCGTTATCATCTGCATTGTAATAAGTTCCAACAAGGTAAGAGCCATCGGTACGGCAGTTGATATACTGCGATGGAACAGCTTTGTTAGAAATTTCAAAAAAGGAATCTTTGCTTATCAACCTCCAACGCACACTGTCGGAGGTGACGGCATTGCACAGGCGAAGGCCTTTGGCCACTTGCTCCTCACGCGTTGATTCGTGGTAGAGGTATTGTCCTGTTGCAGCATTCTGAAAAGTATAACCGTTACCATTCTTGCGGATATACCACCAAGCATCCGCCGTTGCCGCTCGAGCATATATGTCATAATATACTAAAGCCGTGCTCCCGTGGTATGCACCTATTCCTATGCCGCCAGCGCCGAACTTTTTACACACCAAACGATAACGCGTCGTTTCATTAAATTGGACAGCCCCCATTGCGGACAGCGCTGCAAAAAAGAGCATAAAGAGTAATACTTTCCTCATATCTTCATCTTTATCAAAGGGATAACTTTAAAAATTCAGCTTATTCTACCTAAAAACACATTAAGTCTATTTTGCTATCTATAATTAGCAGCTGCAAATGTAAGTAAAGAAGATAAGATACACTGGCTTGTATTTTTTTCTTATCTTTGCCCGCAAACTGCAACATAAAACGAACCAGAAACAACAATAAAATGAATCTTTCTTTACCGAAGCTAAAGAATCTCCTCACCATGGGATTCTTTGCTGCCACTGCATTCTCTATGCAGGCGCAAACTTACGGCGCGCAACCTGAGGCAGGAAAATGCTACGCCATTTACAACGAGAGCATGCAGCTCGTTGTAACCAATTGGGATAACGGTGCTAATGATGCACGACTTTATCTAAACACCTTCTCTGATTGTTCGGCCACTGCGCGCACTTGGCGCTTTGAACAACCCGACAATTTGAAAGGCACGAAGAAATACATTATTACGAGCGACGCTTATAATAGTGCTATCGACATGGCTCTCAACAGCAAGAAGTACCCTCTTCAGTGGAGTTCCAACCCAACAAATCCTAATCAGCAAATAGAACTCGTTAGCGTGGATACTTCCAACGGTGTCTACCAGTTGCGGACACAATACCAAGGTACTTATTACTATCTGTGTAGCGGCTCTAACGATCAGCTGGTCAATAGCAGCGATGCTACAGCTGCAGGAACACACTTCCGCTTTGCTGAGGTGCCGAGCGTTGCTTCAAACAGAGAGGAATGGGAAATGAGAAAATATTCCGCATCAACAATGAGCCAGCTCACGCCACTTACCTCCCCTACGCTACAACAGCTAAACTGAAGGCTGACACAGAGCGCTTCGCCAAACCGTGGCTCGATCCAACAGGCGCACGCTGGATGTCGCTCAATGGAGTTTGGAATCTGAAATGGCAGGAAGGCACCAACAATCGCCCAGGAGAGGAATTCTACGGCGACAACGTTGATGCGTCTGCATGGGACACTATCTCTGTGCCCTCTTGCTTAGAGATGAAGGGCTACGGACAGCCTACGTACATTAACGTGCAGTATCCCTTCAGCGACAATCCTCCTTACATCAATATGAACAGTAATGTTCCCAACTCCGTTGCTTCATACCGCCGCAATTTGTATTGCCCGCTGAATTTGCAGGTCAGCGAATAGTGCTCCATTTCGATGGTATCTACGGCGCTAGCTATATCTGGGTAAACGGTAAGTATGTAGGCTATACGCAGGAAGCCAATAACGTCAGCGAATTTGACGTGACAAACTTCGTGCGCTCAGGAGAAAACAATATCAGTTTGCAGAACATTCGATGGAGCGATGCCTCTTATCTTGAAGGACAAGATATGTGGCACATGACAGGTATACACCGCGATGTATATCTCTATGCTACACCCAAGACTTACATTGAGGACCACCTCATCAGCGCTGAGGTAAATGCGCGTAATCGCACTGCAACGCCAAACGTGTCCATCACGATGGCCAACCCCTCTAAAGTGGCTGGCAAGCGCACTGTACGTCTTTCGCTGCTCGACCCCTCTGGTTCTGAAGTGGCTACGCAATCGGCCACCATCACCTTTGCAGCAGGCGACAGCATCAAGCAGAACACCATCAGTCTGGGCCAGCTCAGCGGCATCAAACTATGGTCGCCAGACGCTCCTAACCTCTACACGCTCATCGTGAGCCAGCTCAACGGCAGCAACGAAGAGGAAGCATTTGCCACAAAGTATGGCTTCCGCTCTCTCGAACTCAGAAACGGTCAGTTCTTTGTGAATGGCAACCGTACCTACCTCAAAGGTGTCAACACGCAGGACACGCACCCTGTTCTGGGCCGTGCCATCAACGTTGCCACTATGTGGACGGACTTGACCCTTATGAAAAAGGCCAACATCAACACTGTGCGTACCAGCCACTACCCTCGCCAAGCAAAAATGATGGCGATGATGGATTACCTCGGCTTTTACGTTGTGGACGAAGCAGACCTTGAATGTCACAAGAACTGGAATGATAATCTACACAATCCCAGCGGTGCTATCGCAGGAAGAATTTCTTGGTTGCCACAAATGCAGGACCGCGTGATGAGAATGGTACGACGCGACTACAATCATCCTTCTGTCATCATTTGGAGTCTCGGAAATGAGTCTAGCGGCTTTAGTAATTTTGAAACAATCCATGACGTCGTAAAGGCCTTTGATAACAATCGCCCTATCCACTATGAAGGAAGTACCAATGATAACACTGCTGGTACGGATATTTGGAGTGTGATGTACAAAGATGTAAATGAGGTGCAAAGACTTGCGGCAAATAACTGGCGCAAACAGCCCTATTTCCTCTGCGAATATGCCCATGCAATGGGTAATTCGGTGGGCAATCTCCGGGAATACTGGGATGTCATCATTGGTTCTAACTACGGCCTCGGTGGTTGCATCTGGGACTGGGTAGATCAAAGTATCTACGATGCCAACGACATCAAGGCTAAGACAACAACGTTGAATGGCTACCCTAAATACATCAGTGGCTACGACAAGCCCGGTCCTCACCAAGGAAACTTTGTGAACAACGGAATTCTCAACGCCGACCGCTCATGGAGTGCCGAACTCACAGAGGTGAAGAAGGTGTATCAGTACGTTGACTTCAAGAAGATGTCCACAAAATACTACCGTCTGACAAACAACTACCCGCAGCTCAATCTTAATGCCTTCAAACTCGCGTGGAAAGTATTGAAGGACGGAGAAACAGTAGAATCCGGAACTACGGCTCTCAACTGCCAGCCGCTGCAAAGCACTACGGTCAATGTACCTTATACTACTACACTCGAAACTGGCCACGAATATTTCCTCCAACTCGCTCTTTGCCTGAACGAAGCTTCCGATTGGTGCGATGCTGGCTACGAACTGGTAACGTTCGAAGACCAATTACAGGCTCGCCCTGCTGCGCTCCCTGCTGTTCGTAACATAACCAACAAGATGCAGGTGAAGCAGACCGCTTACGACGTCACCTTCAATACAGGAAAGAACACTATCGTCTTCACGCGCAGTGGTGGTCTTCGCTCATGGAAGAGCGATGGTCAAAACATCATTATCCCGGCTCAAGGTCCCGAACTTGCCCACTATCGCTACATAGAGAACGAAGAGCCTTACGGAAATCCTGAAAACTACAATCAGGCTACAGGCACCGGCGATAGAACGTGGACCGTCACTGTGGCTCCCGACAGTCTCTCCGCTACTATTAAGTATAACGTTCAAGGTAATCGTTGCCCCTACGTCTTCACTTACACTGTCTACGCTAATGGCGTTGTCGATTTAGAGGCTTCCTTCTCGCCGATTGTTGCCAACCTCCGCCGCATCGGTATGGGTATGCGTTTCCCCAGCTCGTTCGAAAATCTGACTTACTACGCACGTGGTCCTTTGGCCAACTATGTAGACCGTAAGGAAGGTTCTTTCTTCGGACTCTATCAGTCCACTGTCAGCGAGCAGCTTGAAGCTTACGCTCGTCCGCAAAGCACTGGCAACCACGAAGGCTTGCGCTATCTCACCTTATCCGATGATGAGGGCAACGGCGTCAAAGTAGAAACCGAAGGCCAAGTATCTTTCTCTGCTCTTCATTATGACGACGCCACGCTGAAGGCGAACCGCCACATGTGGAACTTGCCCACTGGTCAGCGCGATGTTTGTTCATTTCGACTATATGCAAAAAGGTCTCGGCAATGGTTCTTGCGGTGCAGGCACACTGAACAAGTATCTCTGCCCCAGCAGTGGCACATACACTTATAAATTGCGTTTCACACCGCTCAAAGGCCTCGAAACAGGCATTCAAGACATGGCAATGAATACCAATGCTGCAAAAACTATCATCTACGACCTACAAGGCCGCCGCGTAACAAATACAAGCAAAGGATGCTATATCGTGAATGGAAAAAAAGTAGCATTCTAATAACATCTCTTTCACGGTCAGAGTCTCTATTTCCTGACCGATGAACAACTCAAAGTAAGCAAAGGAGTGCTTCCAGCTGTGTGGAAGCACTCCCTTTTTATTATTTTGTGTTGCCCTTGTGAAATAAAATTACTTTCTTTGCGTTTTCGAAACAGAATACATTAAACAAAAACATACAACTATAAATCTATGGAACAAAAAGAATTGCTCAACATTGTAGCCCAATTCGATGTAAAAGGCAACGTGATTGACGTGAAACCCCTTGGTAACGGACTCATCAACACTACTTACAAAGTCACCACAGAGGGCGAAGATCCTGACTATGTACTGCAACACATCAACAACAAGATTTTCCCCGACGTTGATATGCTGATGAACAACATTATCCACGTCACCGACCATATCCGCAAAAAGCTGGAGGCCAACCACACGGAGGACATTGAGCGCAAGTGCCTGCGTTTCATTCCGGCAAAGGATGGAAAATACTACTACTTCGATGGAGAGAAATATTGGCGCGTTATGGTCTACATCCCCGATACTACAAGCATGACGGAGGTCACTCCCGAAACGAGCTTCATCGTAGGCGAAACGTTCGGACAGTTCCAGAGCTGGCTGGCAGATATCCCTGTAAAACTGGGCGAGACCATTAAGGATTTCCACAACCTCGAATTCCGTCTCCACCAACTCGAAGAAGCTGCAAAGGAGAACCGTAGCGGCCGCGTGGACAATGTGCGTGATCTCATCGCAGCCATTAAGGAACGCGCTGAAGAGATGACAAAAGCCGAACGCTTGCAGCGCGAAGGCAAACTCAAGAAACGCATCTGCCACTGCGATACGAAAGTAGACAACATCCTCTTTGATAAAGACGGCAAAGTGCTTTGTGTCATCGATCTCGATACGGTTATGCCCAACTTCATCTTCTCTGATTTTGGCGACTACCTACGTTCGGCTGCCAACACAGGTAAAGAGGACGACCCGAACCTGGACAATGTGAATTTCAATATTGAGATTTTCAAAGCTTTCGCTAAGGGCTATCTCCACAGTGCAGGCGTATTCCTCACCCCGGTTGAGGTGGAAAACCTCCCCTATGCTGCAAAGCTCTTCCCCTATATGCAATCTGTGCGCTTCCTCATCGACTACATCAACGGCGATGTATATTACAAGACACAGTATGCCGACCACAACTTAGTGCGCGCTCGCGCACAGTGGAAACTCTTTGAGAGCGCAGACCAGCACGAAACGGAAATGGAAATCTTCATCAAGCAAGTGGTGGGTCAGCGTGGCCCTGCTGGTCAGTACAACAACCTCTTGAACACTTTTGAGGCATAACAACAAGGCTTCATGCCTTCACATTATCTCTATACAAGGGAATTTCCACAGCTTGGAAGTTCCCTTTTTCATACGTTCCAGATAACGCCTTACTGCCTAATAACTTGACAAACCATTTTCTTAAAAGAGACTGAGAATGCAGCTATCTTGCCCACTTTTAGATGGTCAACGCGCATCCGTGCCTTCGTTTTTCAGAAAATTCCCATCCAGAAGAGGCGTTGCAGTATTGTAAGCGCATTTTCCAGTACCATTTCACAGAATATTTTCTTTTATTGCTGTCCGGTAAACTTCCAAACGGCATAAGAAAGCTCCCCGAAGCCCTTTAGAATAGGACTTCGGGCTTTCTTTTTCAAAAAGCAAGCCCCCTAATCAAATAATGAAGGTTCTAGTGGTGGGGATTTAGCTCTTTCAGCCCAAATTGCACACTCATCCTTTTGGGGATCTTCCATGAAAGCAATGAAATTGGTGTAATACATGAGCGTCAATCTAAGCATGGTTACGATTTGAGAAAAAGAAACGTGTCTTTTAATCATTCTGGACAGTACTGTACACAAGAGATTGGCGATGAGTACCACCCAGGTTTGTATCTGGATGGCATTCACGCTCTCACCATAGAAAAAGTGCAAAGGAAAATTCTGTTTCAGTTGTTTATAGAGAGTTTCTATAGCCCACCTTCGTTTGTAGATTTCAGCAAGTTCCTCAACCGATAGTTCAAAATTATTAGTCAGTAACGTCACCGACTTCCGAGAGTTATTGCTCCATAGCTCTACGCATCGGGCTTCGTGCCTTACCTTCTCTTTCTCAAAAAGAATGTGTTTGTCGATATGAGTGACCAAACCATCACGAGAAACATAGGCTGTAGAAGCCAATTCCTGGTAGTTGAGGTTTTTCTTCATCTTAGTCACATAGCAGACACCTTCTTCCGTAAGCCTTTGAAACTGTGCATAGTCTATATAGGCTCTATCCATTGCCAAGGTGGAATCTTGGGGCAGGTGCACCTTTTTGAGAAGATAATGATCGTGTTTGGCCGCGGAAGTCAGTTCTACCACCATAGGTACACCTACTTGATACTTCATAATGGTATGTACCTTCATTCCGCCTTTCTTCTTCCCGCTTTTGGGATGTCTACCTACTCCCTTGAGAATGTTGTCAAAGAGCGTGATTGTGGTAGAATCTATCATATAAAGCTGCTTCTCCCACGCTTTTTTGACAGCCCACAGGTCGGCTGTCCGCTAAAAATGGAGTGTAGCGTTCCAATAGAGAGCCATAAACCTTGGCAAAGAACTCTTGTGGACGCCGCTGGTTGGCTTCTGCAAGCGTACTGCGACGGACAACGTAATCAAGACCCAAGTGGGAGAGTTTCATGGTCTCGGCTTTCATGCCAATCTCCAATTCACGCAGAGAATCAAAGTGTTTGAGAACACCAAAGAGCATAATGATGAGGTGTTTCCAGCCTGTCAAACGCTTTACATAGCGTTCGCTCCCTAGCGTTTCAAGACTAATTTGTTGAATTTTGGCTTTATCCAGCAATTTTATGACCTGACTATAGACCGGCTGTCCGGTAAAATATGTACTTTTGCTCATGTTACTAGAGTTTTTTTTGCAACAAGCAAAGTAACAAAAGAGGCTGAAATCCTGCAAGAGGGTTTCAGCCTTATTTTTTGACCTGTAAAACTTTTACCGGACAGCAATAATTTTCTTTATCCTGTCAGCTCACACAATAAGGATGTCAGCCAGTGCAATAAGGATACTCGTCAACAACCTTATTGTATCCGCCAACAGCCTTATCAAATGAGTCCGTGCAGGCAGGGACGGAATAAGCCACCGTATCTTCCGCTGATTTTTACGCTATTCTTGAGAACTGAAAACTGCGAAGATTCTTTACGAGAGATATGCGGCCTTTGGCTTTAAGCCCACGAATGGACACGAATAAGGCGAATGAGTACGAATTTATATTTTCAATATCTCATTTGTGAGTACTTATCGAAAAAGAAAATTCGTGTCCATTCGCCTCCTTCGTGAAACTTCGTGGGCCAAAAGCTCTCCTCTTCGCGGCTAAAACATAGAAACCGCAAGACCAATCCGCAAAAAGTTGTACCTTTGTCAGCAAAGTAATCATATACCTTGATAATGTCACACAAAAAAACTTACAAGCCGCAACACAAAGCCCCGGCAAAGCAGACGCCAACAAAGGCCGTGAAGCCTAAAAAACAGTTTTGTTGGAATCCCTTTATCAAAATTTGCGGCTTCGTGTTGTTGTTCGTTTTTTGCACTTTCATCTATGGCGATGTCTTTGTGCGCGCACAGCAAGATGCCTTCGTGGTGAGCGATGCCACATCTATGAAGTTCCTCACCGATACGCCCTTCGGCCATCTCTTTTGGTTCGGCCGCTATCTGATGGTGGTGTTCAAATCGAAATGGGTGGGCGGTCTCATTCTCTCCACTCTCCTCACAGCCATCGCTTGCCAATTGGATGCCATTTTCCGTATCCCCTGGCGGGGCATAGCCTTTCTCCTGCCCATTGCCATCATGGCCTACATTGTTGAACTGGGCACTAACCTCTACTACAAAGCCGAGCCGAGCCGCCTAATGCTCATTCCGTTCCTCACACTGGTGGTGCTCTTCGTGGTGGCACAAATTATGCGCTTCATCCGCCGTGGCAAAGAGCAGTCCGAGACAAGCAACAAAGGGCTACGCATCGGTCTCCTATTGGCCGTTGCTGGTTTCGCTGGTCTCTATGCCGATGCGATGTATCGCCATCAAAACGATATTCTCGGAGCTAAAATGCAGAACAAGATGATGGAGCAGGACTGGGAGGGAATGATCGACGATGCCATGTCAGCGCGCCGCCCCACCCGCACCGTGGCCGCCTACCATGCCATAGCGCTGCTCCGCACCGATCAGCTCTTGGATCGCCTTTTTGAAATCCCCTACGACTATCCCGATGCAGGTCTGAAAAAGATGGATGGCAGCGAGGAGTATGGACTACTCCAGGCGGATTGCGACTTTTCCGCCGGACTCGTGCAACCAGCCTACCACTATGCCTTTGAGCGCATCGTGATGGACGGACCCACCACGCGCAACCTCAAGCGCTGTGCGCTCTGTGCCATCCTGACTGGTGAGAAAGAGCTGGCCGAAAAATACCTCAACATATTGAAACACGTTCCGTTTGAGCAAACTTTTGTGAATCGCTATGAGCCGATGCTCAACAATCCTAAGCTCATTGATGAAGACTCGGAGTTGGCTGGTGTCAAGAAGTTTCTCCCGAAAGAGGACCTTTCGAACAAAACTATCGTCAGCCTGTATTCTTGGGCTACAATCTCGGTGTGAACAGGGGTTCCAACGAAACGCTCATCACCTCAGCTGCGGCGTGTCTCTATTCCAAAGACTTGGTGGCATTGCTCCCGCGTGTAAATTTTATGGTGCAAAACGGGATGCCCATTTCTCAAACCATGCAAGAGGCCCTCGCCTGCCTCGCCATCAAGCAAGGCTATCAAGACGTGGTAAAGCAGTACGGAGTGAACCAAATGATTATGGCCAACCTCCAATCTTTCCTCATGGCGGCCCGACCTTATACTAAGGACAAGGAGGCTCTACGCGCCAACCTGAAAAAGGATTGGTTGGGCACTTACTTCTACTATTATTTCTGCGAAAACAATGAAGGTAATGTGGACAGCAACCGTAAAAATAAAGGACAGGTCAACTAAATTGCTCAACTGAATTATGAAAAAAATATATTTCTTTTTGCTCGCGCTCTTTGCCTTTGCTTCTTGTGCCAAGGAGGTGAGCATTCCTCAAAATGCCACCCCCGTGAAGGAGGTGGCAGGTATATACCCCGACTACCGCGACATCACCATTCCGCCCAACATTGCTCCACTCAATTTCCAGGTGACAGCAAAGGGCGACAACTTTGTGGGAGTAATCCAAGGACAAGGCGTGCAGCTCGTGGCAGGGGGTAATGAGGATGGAAAACTCTTCCTCGACAGCACCGAATGGCGCAAGCTGCTCACGGCCAACAAGGGGCGCGACTTGAGCGTGGAACTCTATGCTGAGCGTAACGGCCAGTGGGTGAGTTTCCCGAAATATGTTATCCATGTAGCCAAAGAGCCTATCGACAAATATCTCTCTTATCGCCTCATCGAACCCAGCTACGAACTCTATCGCCAACTGGGCATCTATCAGCGCGATTTGGAAAACTTCGAACAAACGCCGATTTATGAAAACAACCGTACGTTTGATGAAAAGGAGAACCATTGCATCAACTGCCACAACTATCAGGCTTACGACACGAAGCGTATGCTCTTCCACGTTCGCGCCATTCACGGCGGAACAATGCTGATAGAGAACGGAAAGATTGAGAAGCTAAACATGAAAACCGACTCTACACTGGCCAACACCGTATACCCAACGTGGCACCCAACACGCAACTGGGTGGTTTTCTCCAGTAACAAGACGGGACAGGCTTTCCACATGATCAATAAGAATAAGATAGAAGTGGTGGACTATGCCAGCGACCTCGTTTTCTATGATGCGGACAACAACAAGCTCTCAAATATTTCAAAACCGACGACCATTTTGAGACATTCCCTTGCTGGGCTCCTGATGGCAAGAAACTCTACTATTGCGATGCTTATGTACCCGATTTCAAAGGACTGCCCGATAGCCTGGCCATCAATCGCATATTGGAACGCCACGATTCTGTGCGCTATAATATATATAGTATGACATTCGACGAGAAGACCCGCCGGTTCGGACCACCACAATTGGAGGTAAACTCTACAAGTATGGGCCTCAGCGCAAGTGTTCCGCGTGTCAGTCCCGATGGACGATACTTGCTCTTCACCCTCGGAAAATACGGCCAGTTCCACATCTGGCACAAATCAAGCGACCTATGGATCAAAGACTTAACGACTGGAGAGATTCGCCCTCTCACGGAAGCCAACAGCCCTGACGTAGACAGCTATCACACATGGTCGAGCAACGGCCGCTGGTTTGTGTTTAGCAGTCGGCGCATGGACGGCTCTTACACGCGCCCTTTTATTGCCTACTTCGATAAGGAGGGCCGCGCCCACAAAGCTTTCGTCCTACCACAGGCCGACCCAGAAGAAAACAAACTATTACTCAAGAGCTTCAATGTTCCCGAACTCACACGAACAAAGGTGGAAGTATCGGCCGACAAGATACGCGAAGCAGTCTACGATGACAAACACACTAAAAAAGTGGACTATTCACCACTTGGGAAATAATCTCCAAATCTCCGCAAGAACTCAGAAATTCTTGCGGAGATTTGCTATTTTTAGACTTCATTTCTTAGAAAAACTTCTTGCGATTTCTTCTGAACTTTCTTAACTTTGTGCTGTCTATCAAGAAAACTAAAACCTAACTCAAAATAAATGACACTCATAAAATCTATCTCTGGTTTCCGCGGCACCATCGGCGGCCACACTGGAGATACACTTAATCCGCTCGACATTGTAAAGTCTGTAACAGCGTATGCAACCCTCCGTGCTGCAAAAGTTGGCGGAAAAGTACAGAAAAAAATTGTCGTGGGACGCGATGCGCGCATTTCAGGTGAAATGGTGAGCCACTGTGTCTGCGGCACTCTTATGGGATTGGGCTTCGATGTAGTCAACATCGGCCTGGCCACTACTCCAACGACAGAAATAGCTGTTCCTGCTGAAAACGCTGTAGGAGGTATCATCCTGACGGCTTCTCACAATCCTCGACAGTGGAATGCACTCAAGCTCCTCAACGAACTTGGAGAATTTATCCCCCCCAGCTGAGGCAGCAGAGGTGGTTCGCCTGGCCGACGATGAACGTTCCTTTGTCTATGCCGACGTAGATGAGCTCGGAAGCTACGAGGAAAAAAACATCTATGACCAATACCATATTGATATGGTCAAAGGTTTGGAACTGGTAGATGTAGAAGCAATTCGAAACGCTAAGTTCCACGTCTGTCTCGACACTATCAATTCCGTGGGTGGCATTATCCTACCGAAACTTCTCGACCAGCTGGGCGTGACTTATGACATACTGAATGGTGAGCCCAACGGACAGTTTGCTCACAATCCCGAACCGCTGCGCAAAAATCTGAATGAGATTTGCAGCGTGATGAAAGAAAAGCACTACGACATCGGTTTTGTTTGTGACCCCGACGTAGATCGCTTGGTTTTCATCCAAGAAGACGGTGAAATGTATGGAGAAGAATACACCCTTGTTACTTGTGCTGACTGGGTTCTCCAACACACGAAAGGAAACACCGTTAGTAACCTCTCGTCCACCCGTGCCCTGCGCGATGTAACAGAGAAAAACGGTGGACAGTATACCCCTTCTGCTGTGGGCGAGATTAACGTCGTGCTGAAGATGAAGGAAACTAATGCCGTGATTGGCGGCGAGGGAAATGGCGGAATCATCTATCCGGCAGCCCACTATGGTCGTGACACATTAGTTGGTATTGCCTTGATGCTTACCTATATGGCAAAGTCGGGCAAAACGCCTTCGCAGCTGAAAGCACAGTATCCGCTCTACGCCATCGCAAAGAACCGTATCGATTTGCAGCCCCAAACTGACCTCAACGCTATTCTGGCCGAAGTTAGAAAAGAGTTCGCAAAAGAGAACCTTACTGAAATCGACGGTCTGAAGATTGATACCATCGACAAGTGGGTACACCTCAGAAAAAGCAACACCGAACCCATCATCCGCATATTCTCGGAGGCTCACACCATTGAGGAAGCCGATGCTTTGGGTAAGCGACTCATTGACATCGTTGAGAAAACGATGAACAAGCAAGCCGCCGGTTCTGACAAAGCTTAAATACAATTTGACGCGAGAAGAATGTCTCTAAAAAGGCATACTTCTCGCGTCGATATGTATATACCCCCTCCCTAATTTTAATACTCCTTTCTTTTTATAATTCCTATCTCCCGCTTTATGAAAAAGAAAACCCAAGCAGTAGCTCTGCTCTCTTTGCTACCTATGGCTGCAGCTGCTCAACGCTACAATATAGTCTACATCATGACCGACGATCATACGGCGCAAATGATGTCTTGCTATGATAAGAGCCATATTTCTACTCCCAACTTAGACCGCATTGCCCGCGACGGCGTTAAGTTTGTTAATTCCTACGTGGCAAATTCTCTTTCGGGTCCTTCACGCGCTTGCATGTTGACGGGTAAACATTCTCACAACAACGGCTTCACCAACAACGAGCACGGTATCTTCGACGGATCGCAACAGACCATGCCGAAACTTCTGCAAAAGGCCGGCTACGAAACAGCCCTCATCGGTAAGTGGCACCTTATCAGTCTGCCCACTGGCTTTGACTACTGGAATATCATTCCAGGACAAGGTGATTACTACAACCCCGACTTCATCACGATGAAGAACGACACCGTGCGAGAGAAAGGATACATCACGAACATCATCACGGACAAAAGTATCAACTGGTTAGAGCACCAGCGCGACAAGTCCAAACCTTTTGCACTCTTCATCCATCATAAGGCCTGTCACCGTTGTTGGCTGCCCGAAATCAAGTATCTCCACGAATACGAGGATAAGACGTTCAAAGTGCCCGAGACTTTCTACGACGACTACAAAGGCAGAGCCGCAGCAGCAGCTCAAGAGATGAGCATCGCTTCCTCCCACGACATGGACATTGTCTATGATGATAAAATCTACACCCCTGGAGCAGCCACGCGCCTAACGAACTCGTACCTCAGCATGATTGGACGCATGGATTCACGCGACCGTGCCGATTACGACTGCTTCTATGACAGTATTACAACCGACTTCAAGCAGCGCAATCTTTCTGGGCGCGAGCTGGCCGAATTCAAGTACCAGCGGTTCATGCGCGACTATGCCAAAGTAACAAAGTCCCTCGATGATAACGTAGGTAGAGTACTGGATGAGCTCAAACGCCTCAACCTGCTCGATTCAACCCTTGTGGTCTACACTTCCGACCAGGGATTCTACATGGGAGAGCATGGATGGTTCGACAAACGTTTCATGTACGAGGAGAGCCTTAACACGCCGCTCGTTATGCGCCTTCCCGCTGGCTTCAAAGGCCGCGGAGAAATCAAAGAGATGGTACAAAATATCGACTATGCCCCAACATTCCTCGATTTGGCAGGAGCTCCGATTCCAGCCGATATGGACGGCGTTTCCCTCCTGCCATTGCTCAAAGGACAACACCCGAAGAATTGGCGCAAGAGTATTTACTACCACTTCTACGAGTACCCTGCTGAACACAGTGTCAAGCGCCATTACGGCGTACGTACGGACCGCTGGAAACTTATTCACTTCTACAACGACATTGACGAATGGGAACTCTTCGATTTGAAGAATGATCCGCACGAACTCAATAATATCTATGGTCAGCCTGGTACGGAGAAAATCACGAAGGAACTTCGCAAGGAGCTTCATCGCCTACAAGGGCAATATCGTGACCCTATCGAATCACAACTGAAATAAAGAAAAGTGCTAATCCGCGCGGTCTGCCGCTCGCGATTAGCACATCAAAAGACAAACAAAATAGTGAAGACAATTTATTTAGCTGGTGGCTGCTTCTGGGGCACTGAGCACTTTTTCAAACAGATACACGGAGTGGTCAATACAACCGTGGGCTATGCCAACGGCAATACGGAAACCCAACTTACGAGGAGGTCTGCTCCGACACAACCCACTTTGCCGAAACCGTAAAGGTGGAATACGACGAGAAGAAAGTTCCTCTTTTCTTTTTGCTCCGTATGTATTTCCTGACAATCGACCCTACGCAGGTCGACGAACAAGGAGCAGACAAAGGTTCACAGTACAGAACAGGAATCTACTATGAGGACGAAGCCGACAAAGCCATCATAGAGGACGCCGTGGCCGAGGAAAGTTTCGCTTTCTCTGATCCGATTGCCACAGAAGTAATGCCACTAAAGAATTTCTATGCTGCCGAGGAATATCATCAAGACTACCTCGACAAGAACCCAAGTGGCTACTGTCATATCTCCCCCGAGCTCATGAAAATGGCCCGCGAAACACAGCGCATTGATAACTAATCCGCCTATTCATAGACTCTCCGCATCAACATCCGCCACTCACTCTGGCGGATGTTTTTTGTATTATTTTGCACGAACCACTGACAAAATGTCACCCTTATTCCATTTGGCGCGGCCTTTGTCTTATTGTGTGGCAAAATAATAAAAATAAAAAAGTTATGAACTTCGATAATTTCACAATTAAAGCACAAGAAGCCGTACAACAGGCTGTCAACCGTGCACAAAGCGGCGGGCAACAAGCTGTTACGGCTGTACACCTCCTGGCAGGTATCCTGCAAGTGGGGGAAAACGTCACACAATTCCTTTTCGGAAAGATGGGCGTCAACAGCAATGCCTTGCAGCAGGTTGTGGACCGCGAACTCCAAAATCAGCCCCGCGTGAGCGGCGGTGAACCCTATCTGGACCGCGACGCCAACGAGGCTCTGACCAAGGCAACAGATATAGCCAAGAAAGATGGCGACCAATTCGTAGGCCTCGAGCCTCTCCTGCTCGCCATCCTTAAAACCCAAGGTTTGGCCAGTCAGATGCTACACGATGCAGGCGTCACAGAGAATGGCTTGATTGCTGCCACCAAAGAATTGCGCGGTGGACACAAGGCCGACTCTGCTTCGAGCGAGGACACTTACCAAGCACTGGGCAAATACGCCCGCAACCTCGTGGACGAAGCCCGCACAGGCAAACTCGATCCCGTTATTGGTCGCGACGAGGAGATTCGCCGCGTTCTGCAAATCTTGAGCCGTCGAAGCAAGAATAATCCTATCCTCATCGGTGAACCAGGTACGGGTAAGACGGCCATAGTTGAAGGCTTGGCACAACGTATTGTTCGTGGCGACGTACCTGAGAATCTGAAGAACAAGCAGCTTTTCAGTCTCGACATGGGCGCACTGCTGGCCGGTGCAAAATATAAGGGCGAATTTGAGGAACGTCTCAAGAGCGTTGTCAATGAAGTGACCAACTCCAACGGAGAGATTATCCTCTTCATTGATGAAATCCACACCCTTGTGGGCGCGGGCAAAGGAGAGGGAGCCATGGACGCTGCCAATATCCTCAAGCCGGCTCTCTCACGTGGCGAAATCCGAACCATCGGAGCCACCACACTGGAGGAATACCAGAAGTATTTCGAAAAGGACAAGGCACTCGAACGCCGATTCCAAACTGTCATGGTGGACGAACCAAGTGTGGAGGATGCCATCAGCATTCTGCGCGGTCTGAAGGAACGTTATGAAAACCACCACAAGGTGCGTATTCAGGACGATGCCCTCATTGCCGCTGCCCAGCTCTCTCATCGCTACATCTCCGACCGTTTCCTCCCCGACAAGGCCATAGACCTCATGGACGAGGCTGCCGCAAAACTGCGAATGGAACGCGACTCTCAACCAGAAGAGCTCGACGAAATCACACGACGCTTGCGCCAGCTCGAAATTGAAAGGGAGGCCATCAAGCGGGAAAACGACGAGCAGAAACTTGCTGTCCTCAACAAGGAGATTTCTGAATTGGAGGAACGCGAAAAGGACTTCCGCGCAAAGTGGGAAGGCGAGCGCGAATTGCTCAACAAGATTCAGGACAACAAGAAACAAATGGAGCAACTCAAGTTTGAGGCTGAACGTGCTGAGCGTGAAGGCAACTATGAGCGAGTTGCTGAAATTCGCTACGGCAAACTAAAGGCGTTGCAGGACGAAATCGACTCCATCCAGAAGCAACTCCATCAGCGTCAAGGCTCAGAAGCTCTTATCAAAGAGGAAGTGACGCCCGACGATATCGCCGACGTAGTGAGCCGCTGGACAGGAATACCCGTCAGCCGAATGCTGCAAAGCGAGCGCGAGAAACTGGTACACATGGAGAGCGAACTCCACAAACGTGTCATCGGACAGGACGAGGCCATCCAGGCCGTAAGCGATGCTGTTCGCCGCAGTCGGGCAGGTCTTCAAGACCCCAAACGCCCCATCGGTTCGTTCATCTTCTTGGGCACTACGGGCGTGGGTAAAACAGAGCTGGCAAAGGCACTTGCCGAATATCTCTTCAACGACGAAACGCTGATGACGCGTATCGATATGTCAGAGTATCAAGAGAAGTTCAGCGTCAGTCGCCTTGTTGGTGCACCTCCGGGCTATGTAGGCTACGAAGAGGGCGGACAACTCACCGAGGCTGTTCGGCGCAAGCCCTACTCAGTGGTACTCTTCGATGAGATTGAAAAGGCACATCCCGACGTGTTCAATATCTTGCTGCAAGTGCTCGATGACGGCCGCCTGACCGACAATAAGGGCCGCGTGGTCAACTTTAAGAACACCATCATCATCATGACTTCCAACCTCGGCAGCCAGTTCATCCAACAGAAGTTCGAGGCGATGCGTGGACTTCCCGATGCTAAGCAGGCTAACATCCTTGAGGAAACGAAGAGCGAAGTGCTGGAGATGCTGAAGAAGACCATCCGCCCTGAGTTCTTGAACCGCATCGACGATATCATCATGTTCCAGCCGCTCAAGAAGGACGAAATCGAACTCATTGTTCGCCTGCAAGTTGAAGCCGTCATCCGCCGACTCGCCGAGCAGGAGGTACAACTCACCGTTACTCCCGATGCCATCGCGCTCATCAGCGAAGCTGGTTTCGATCCCGAGTTTGGTGCGCGTCCCGTAAAGCGTGCGCTCCAGCGGTTGTTGCTCAACGATTTGAGCAAAGCTCTGTTGAGTGGAAGCATCGACAAGAGTCGCCCGATAACGGCCCAGGCCGAAGGCGACCACCTCACTTTCACAAACAAGTAAGACTCTATACTCTCAAAGCCGCGACAGTATCTCCTGTCGCGGCTTTTTATGTTTTGTAAAATAACTTCTCAGTTTATTCGAGGGCGAAAATATCGCAAAATCTAAAGAGCAAGAGAGAGGGGGTAGAATAGTCCTATTTTTTTCGTCTGTCCAATAAGGATGCTGGCGAACGCAATAAGGCTGTCAGCTGACGCAATAAGGGTATTGGCCGACAGCTTTATTGTATTTTCGAATAGAAAAGGCTAATCAATGGAGCAAAAAAAGAAAAGAAAAAAAGAGTTGCTAAAATAAAAAAATAGATATTTAGATGAAGAAAAAAATAGAAAAATCGAGCTAAGAAAAAAACTTATCTTCGTAAAAAAATTGAGGAGAACAGCAGATGAAGCTGGCTAAAAGGAAGGACAGCTTTGTCAAGTAATTGGCCCGTTTTTCTTTTATAAAGAAAAGCCTCGTTCTTCCACTTCGCTGAATCCTCCGAATTGAGTAATTTTGCAACAGAACAAAGAGAATGATGAACATGAAACCATTAGAAATTATTTACAAATACTACCCCGACGACAATGCTCTTCGGCGGTTGCTCATCCACCACAGTCAGCAAGTTGAAAGAAGGCGCTTGAGGTTTGTAGCAAACATCCTGAACTGCATCTCAATGAAAAACTCCTACGCGATGGAGCTATGCTCCACGACCTTGGAATATTCTTGACCGATGCTCCGGGCATCCATTGCCATGGCCATTTCAATTATCTGCTCCATGGCATGTTGGGAGCAGAACTCATGCGCCGAGAAGGTCGTGAAGACCTTGCCCGCATCTGCGAACGCCACACGGGGACGGGCATGACTCGCCAAGCCTTCAGAGATCACGGAGTGGAGCCTCCCGCCACAGACCTCTGTCCCGAAACATTGGAAGAACAGGTGATTTGCTATGCTGATAAATTTTTCTCTAAAAGTCATCCCGAACGTGAGCGTACGGTGGAAGAGACAGTGAAAAGTCTTGAAAAATTCGGCGACAAAGGTGTAGAAATCTTTCGTAAGTGGGTTGAACAATTCGGATGAGACAGTGCTGAAGGCTGTTAAAAAGAGTGAGAAAACGGCCTAATTCTATTAGAATTAGTATCTTCGCCCACTAAAATTGATCAATTCAGGTGAGAACCTTTATAACGATACTCTTATCGTCACTGATGGCGTTGTGCGTGACAGCAGGCATAAAGAATGGCCTCTACTATCAGCCCTCCTCTGCCTCAGCGACCGACACCACTCGAAAAGCTACGCCCGACACGGCACTTATCCGCCAACGCCGGGCACAGATGGACTCGACCTTTCACGCTACCAAAGCCATCAGCATCGACTCTGTCCGCACGGACACGCTACGCACGGACACGCTGCGGAAGAAGCGTGGCGGCTTAGAGAAACCTGTGGACTTTGCAGCCGAGGACTCTGTTGTTTACGATGCTGACACAAAACTGGCGTTTCTCTTCGGCAAAGCAGAAGTGAAATACGAGAATATGACGCTCGATGCGGGCCATATCTCGATGAATATGGACTCAAGCCTTGTCCACGCTAAGGCCATTGCCGACACAGCTGGTGTGCTCGAGCAGAAACCCTCATTCAAGCAGGGTTCGGACGAATATGTGAGCGAGCAGATGAGCTATAACTTCAAGACGAAGAAAGGTTTCATCCAAAATGTCAATACCACGCAGGGCAACGGCTTATCCAGAGCGAACGCTCCAAACGTACTGACGACGGTACGCTGTATTTGGAATCGGCCAAATACACCACTTGTAACGCTAAACACCCCCATTTCTATCTGAAACTATCGCGCGCCAAGGTCATTCCGGGCAAGGAAACCGTCTTTGGTCCGGCCTATCTCGTGGTTGAGGATGTGCCGCTCCCCATCGGCATACCTTATGGTTTCTTCCCCTTTAATAAGAAATATTCTAGCGGTTTATCATGCCGAGTTACGGCGATGAGACTGTCCGCGGTTTCTATCTCCGCAACGGCGGATACTACTTTGCGCTCAACGACTACATGGACTTAAAGCTCCTTGGGGAAATCTACACGAAAGGCTCCTGGGGCTTAAGTTTGGAGACCAATTATAAGAAGCGCTACAAGTATAACGGTAATTTCTACATCTCTTATCTCAACACGGTGGAGGGCGAAAAGAATTTGCCGGACTACATGAAAACAACGAGCCTCAAGGTGCAGTGGAGCCACACGAAGGATGCTGCCGCCGGCGGCAATACCACATTCTCCGCTCGCGTAAACTTTGCTTCGGAAAACTATGAACGCAAAAATCTGGAGAGTTTGTACAACCCGCTCTCCTATACGCAGAGCACGCGCGCCAGTTCGGTGAGTTTCAGCCATCTCTTTTCGGGCATCGGTTTGTCGGTATCTGGTTCTTCCAACCTCACGCAAGACATGCGCACCAGTACTATCTCCATGTCGCTCCCCGATTTGAATTTCTCGCTCTCTCGCTTCTATCCGTTCCGCCGCAAGCACCAAGTAGGGAAAGAACGATGGTACGAAAAAATTTCTATGTCCTACACGGGACAATTCAGCAACTCCATATCAACGAAAGAGGACAAGCTGCTCCATTCCAACCTCATCAAGGACTGGCGCAATGGTATGCAACACCGCATCCCTATTGATGCCACGTTCCAACTCTTCAAATACATCAACATCTCCCCGAGTTTCTCGTTCAACGATGTGATGTACACCAATCGCATCATGCGAAACTGGGATGCTACCACACTGCGCGAAGTGGCCGATACCACCTATGGTTTCTACAATCTCTACGATTGGAATGTGGCCGTAAGTGCCAACACGACACTCTATGGATTCTACAAACCTTGGAAGAAGCTTTTCGGCAGTAAAATCATTGCTATCCGCCACGTCTTTAAGCCCAATGTCAGCTTCAGCTATGCGCCCGACTTCACCGCCTCACGCTACGGCTACACGCGGCACTACGACAAGACCGACGCCAGTGGTAACGTGGAGCGAGTGCCATATTCTCCGTACCAAAGTGGCATCTTCGGTTATCCTTCCAGTACGAAACAAGGAATGGTCACGATGAGCGTCTCCAACAACCTTGAGATGAAGGTCAAGAGCGATAAGGACACAACGGGCTACAAGAAGATTTCGCTTATAGATGAGCTTTCAGCTTCGCTCTCCTACAATATGGCGGCAAAAACGCGCCAATGGAGCGACCTGACAACTCGCCTACGCTTGAAGCTCACCAAGAGCTACACCTTCTCCCTTGCAGCACTCTTTGCCACTTACGCCTATGTCTTCGACAACAAGGGCAATGTGGTGGTGGGCGACCGCACCGAATGGAGCCACGGACGCTTCGGACGCTTCCAGGGCATGAGCCAAAACATCTCTTACACGCTCAACAACCAAACGTTCACTAAGTTGCGCAACCTCTTCGCTGGTCGCCGCAACAACACAACAGAAGAGACTGCAAACAAACCAGACAACGACGAGCAAACCAACGTGGAAGATGCCAACATCGACCCCGATTTATTGGCCACAAAGAAGAAATCGGTGCAGAAAGAAAAGGCCAAGGTCGACAAAGATGGCTATCTCCATTTCCAACTGCCGTGGTCTCTCACACTCTCCTATGGTATCACCATGTTTGAGAATCGCAACAAACCCATCAACCAGCGCACCATGCGCTATCCTTTCGGGTTCACGCAAACGCTCAATGCTTCGGGTAATCTCCGCCTTTCCGATGGTTGGAACATTACCTTCTCCTCTGGTTACGACTTCGAGCAACACCGCGTTTCCATGACAACGGCATCACTTTCTCGCAATCTCCATTGCTTTGAAATGTCGTGTAACGTGGTACTTAGGCCCTACACTTCGTTCAACTTCACCTTCCGTGCTATTGCCAGCGAACTTGCCGATGCTCTCAAATGGGACAAACGCAGCAGCTACTCCAGCAACATTGAATGGTACTAACAAACAACAACACAAAAAACAAAAGGGTGGCCATCTGAATGCCCCTTACATATATGAATATGAAGAAAATTGTTTTATCCCTTTTTGCTCTTGCAGCCCTGAATTGCTCGGCGCAGAGCGTTTCGCAGCGTCTCGAACGCCTCTTTGATGCAGATCAACAAATCCGTAAAACCGAAACTGTTGATAGCCTTATCGAAGCACAGGACAGTGTGAACCGCGCAGTACTCAAAGAGTTCATTGCGGACTATAACCCTGACAGCTGCTCCGTTAAAGCCAATCAAGGACTTTACTTGGTTCTGTCCCACTCCCCGCTGGCTTTCCGCCTGCCGATGGCTCACCTCATCGAACAAGCATGGCAGAAAAAACGCCTGGATGCTTTCTATTATGCCTCCTTCCAAGACGGCATACGATACGATCAGCTCGAACCGCAAATCTATGGTACACAATTCATGGAGATGAATGGGAAAACGTATCTCTGGCCTGTTGCCGACGCTGACAAACTCGACGAACGCCGTGCCACATTAGGCCTACCTTCGGAACAAGCCTATATTGACGAACTCTCAAAGCGCCATCCCGAATGGAATTATACATGGGACCGCACGCTCACTATTGAAACCATACTAAACGCTCAATAAAAACTCATTTTTCATACGTATGAAACACATTTCATTGATTCTATCCGTAGTGGCAGCCGGTGTGCTGACCCTTACGAGCTGCAAAAGCGAATTTGAACAGCATGTTATGCAGTTTGCACCTATGAAGCCCAACATGGTGGCTTATGCTGACCAAGCATCAGATACCATCCATGTGCTCTCAACAGACGCGTGGAAACTGACAGTCGATAACTCTTGGTTGGCAGTTACTCCCAATGAGATGACACCTAAATACAAAGGTGCACTCTACAATACGTTGCTCAAACTGGCCTTTACTGTGAACACCGACCGCCTTACGCGCCAAACAATTTTCCATGTCCAGGGTGAACACACCATCAATATGCCCGTGGTTCAAGTGGGCTGGCTCAACATTTCCTCCCCTGCAGCCACTTACAAAGACCTCAACAACGACAAACTGAGCGACAGAGCATACTACAAGGTAAACCTCGATGCTAAAACAACGGCTCTACCTTTCTACTTCACTACTTACACCAACGGTGCAATGGTGCAAACGAATGCTGCGTGGATTCAAGTACCCACGGCCGCTCAGACAGCGGGCTATCACCCTCTCTCGCTCACCATCACGCCTAACACAACCAGAGTGGAGCGGGCTGGACAAATCACGCTGACCTCTGCGGGCATCACCGACACTATCGAAGTGGTGCAAGCAGCAGCCAACTAAACCCGCATTCTTACGGCATTCTTCGCCGTCTCCCTTAGCGCGAACCTTTCTTACCTCCCTTGCGTAAACAAGGTTCGCGCTCTTTTTTATGTTCTCCTTCAAAACTCACCCACAATGAAACACACGCTACTTTCATTTCTCCTCTTCTTCTCACTCTCCCTCACGGCACAAAACCGCTGTTTCCGAATCATGGAGTATAACGTCGAAAATCTCTTCGATACTATCCACGCGCCTGGCAAACAGGATGTGGACTTCACGCCACAAGGGAAATATCGCTGGACAAGCAGCTTGTACCACGCCAAATTAGGAAAATTGGCCCGCGCCATTGTTGCTGTGGGTGGCGCACTCCCGCCCGACGTCATTGTGCTTTGCGAAGTGGAGAACGACAGCGTTGTCCGCGACCTTTGTCGCCACACATCGCTCTGCCGCTTGGGCTACGAATACATTGTGACTCACAGTGCCGACCGGCGCGGTATCAACGTGGCGGTGCTCTACCAGCCCATGGCGTTCCGTCCCTTTGAAACTGATACACTGCGTATTGCTTACCATCCTGCCACCGAAACCCACACGCGATGTCCTGCGCGTGAGCGGACGAGTGGCTTCGGGCGACACACTCGATATTATGGCCGTCCACTGGCCCAGTCGTGCAGGCGGACAAGAAAAGACTGAGCCTTACCGCATCCGCACTGCGCAACGCATCCGAGCCGCGGCCGACAGTTTGATACAGCACCGTCTGCGCCCCGCTCTCGTAATCACGGGCGATTGCAATGATGAGTTTCACAACCGCAGCCTGAGTGAGGGATTGCGTGCCTTATTGCCCCAACCACCATTTGCCGATACATCGCTCTACATCCTTTCAGCCAATCTCAAAGGACCCGAAGATATTCGCGGCACTTATAAGTTTCGCGGGGAATGGAACCAACTTGACCAATTCGTAGTGAATGGTGCGCTCTTGCAGGCTGCAGAAGGTCTCCGCACCACGCCTTCCGCTTGTCGGATTGTCCACTTCCCCTTCCTGACCGAACCAGATTCCAGCGGCGGCCTCAAACCTCGCTACACATTTGTAGGTCCTCACTATCACGGCGGTACTTCCGATCATCTCCCTCTCCTGCTCGACCTCTACGAGTGAGGCAACTCACAAGAAAAAAGACCTTCGCAATGAGCAATAGACTAAAAATTCCTAAAACTTTTTACATACGAATTCTTTATTTCTCTTTTCTCTTTCAAAAAGCTGTATTATCTTTGCATCAATAACACAAAAGCACACAAATGAGCAAAGTAATCATACCTAAAGGTTATAAAGCACTACTCGGACGCAACGACACCGAGCAGGGCATCAAAGAGATAAAAGAATTTTTCCAAGCTAACTTAGCTACGGGGCTAAAGCTTCGCCGTGTCACTGGCCCACTCTTCGTGCAACGCGGCCTTGGTATCAACGATGATTTGAGCGGTGTGGAGCGTCCCGTCTCCTTCCCCATCAAAGATTTGGGCGACACGCGCGCCGAAGTGGTCCATTCGCTGGCAAAATGGAAGCGACTGATGTTGGCCGACCAGCAAGTGCCCGTGGGCTATGGTATATATACCGACATGAATGCTATTCGTGCCGATGAAGAGCTGGATAATCTCCATTCCCTCTACGTTGATCAATGGGACTGGGAACGCTCTATCAGCAGAGAGGACCGCACCATCGACTATCTCAAGAAGACCGTTAAGAACATCTATTATGCCATGCTCCGCACGGAGTTTCTCATCTGCGAACGCTTCCCACAGCTCCGTCCGAGTATGCCTGAAAGGTGCATTTTATTCATGCGGAAGAGCTGCGCCAACGCTTTCCCGACCTAACACCTAAAGAACGCGAAGATCGGATATGCAAGGAATACGGTGCCGTCTTCATCATCGGCATTGGAGGTCCACTGGGCGATGGGATTCCCCACGACCTGCGCGCCCCCGACTATGATGACTGGACCAGCATCAATGAGGAAGGAACGGCGGGACTTAATGGCGACTTGCTTTTGTGGTACGACACGCTAGGACGCTCCGTAGAAATCAGTTCGATGGGTATTCGTGTTGACAAAGAGGCCCTGCTGCGCCAACTCAAAGCCACAGGCAAGGAAGACCGCCTCGGGCTCTATTTCCACCAACGTTTGATGGACGGCACACTGCCTCTCTCCATTGGTGGAGGTATTGGGCAATCGCGCCTCTGCATGATGTATCTGAAGAAAGCCCATATCGGTGAGATTCAAGCCTCTATTTGGCCCACTGAAATGCGCAAGCAATGTAGCGCCGCAGGCATTCCACTCATTTAACATCACATCGGTTCTCCCCCACAGCGCGGCGAGAACCGATGATTTTTTTTGCTAATTCCAAATAAATCCTTACTTTTGCAATTGTCTTATAGGACTATGGCTCCGTAGCTCAGTTGAATAGAGCAATGGTTTCCGGTACCATGTGTCATGGGTTTGAGTCCCATCGGAGTCACTTCTTTTTATCTGGCAGGAGAGTTGGAACAATGTGTCCTTCTCTCCTGCTTTTGTATAACATAAAAAATACAAGTATGAAAAGTCTTCTTTCCCTTGCGTTGCTCGCTTTCGTGGCGAACACCAGCAGTTGTTCTATTACGCTGAACACTAACGAGAAAAAGCCACAGAAAACAGTTGTCCGAGCCTTCAATCTGCGAGACTTTCAAAACATCAAGATGGAATCCGTTGCCAACGTCCGCTTCACGCAGGGCAACACCTATAAGGTGACGGCCACGGCCTTCCGCCCTGGTATCGACACAGTGTATGTAAAAGAAAATACACTTTATATCACTACACGGCGAAATTTGAAGAACAACAATTCCCATTGCACCATTGAAGTGACAGCTCCCAGTTTGAGAAGTCTCAAACAAGAAGGCGTGGGCAATTTCACTGCCACGCGCTCAACACCAAAGATTTAGATATCAGCCTCGAAGGCGTAGGCTCTGCCAGCTTCGGCAACGTTAGCTGCACGAGCCTTGAAGTGGACTGCGAAGGCGTGGGCAGTCTCAGCAACAGTCATTTCACCGTTTCGGGCAATGCTTCGTTCGATTTCTCGGGTGTAGGTTCTGGCACATTCTCTGTGAAGAGCAACAACTGCAAACTGGAGAGCAGCGGCGTGGGTAGTGTCACGGCCACGGTCAATTGTAAGAGCGTAGTGGCTAACTGCAGTGGTATAGGCTCTATCACCTTGAAAGGGAATACCAACAAACTCAAAAAAACAAATTCCTCCTTGGGAAAAATCAACACGAAGGGATTAGAAGTGAAGTAAGAACAGGAAAATAAGCATTTTTCAAAGTTCCCTCCCTATCTCCTATGAGTATAGCAACGCTCAGTAGCTTTCTATTTCGAGAGCACCGAGTACACGCTTTCAGAAGGGATATGGAGGGAATTCTGTAGATAGGCAGTGAAGAAAAATATCCTTATTGCGTCAGCTGACACAATAAGGTTGTCGGCTGACATCTTTATTGCATTTTCAAACGCAATAAGGAAAAATAAGAGGCACAGAAGTATAGCTTAAAACTGCTTATAACAAAAATTTTGCTCACACCAATGTGCTAAATTCTCAGCAAGGGGAAATAATGACAGTCCCCTATCTGTAAGGGAAAAAGACTTTACAGATTGTTTGATAATTCCGTCAGTCATTAGTTTGCAAAGCGCAGCATCTATTTCCGTCCGCGTTTGATCTTGCATTTTCTGAAGGAGTTCTTCAAGGGTAGCCGAATTCTTTTTTCCTAATATATGAACAAGCCACAATAAGTCCGGTTCGCAAATTCTGGCAAGAACATTGCGAATCGGACAATTTGGAAATTGTGTGTCTACTACCATTCCAATTTTTCGTTCAAAATAACGCCATCAGCAGCGGGCGCATCATCTTCGGCAAAACTATTGGCCTTGTATTGGATGCAAAGCATGAGCATCTCATCTTTGCCTGTATTCTTCAAGGCACGTTTGCCAGCAGGAGCTACACGAATGATACTACCTTCTGATACGGGGAAGATTTCTCCGTCCACTTGGTACTCGCCCTCACCTTTGAGAATAAAATAGAGCTCTTCGTGGGTCTTGTGGGTGTGAAGGAAGCCACTATCTTGACCAGGAAAAAGGGTTTGAAATGAGAGATCACTACCTGTTGTCTGCAAAGCTTGTCCCACAAATACTTTTCCAGGAATCTCTATATCGCCCAATGGGAGGACATAATCCTTGATATTGCTGAATTTACCAACATTTACTGCCGTAAAGTTCTCACCTGCCTTGATTGTCTCTACTTGTTTCATAATGTCTTTGTTTTTTATTAGTTGTTTGTTTTCGTTCTTTGTTTGTTTTGACGATGCAAAGGTATTATGTTTCGAAACGTTGTACAAGAAGGCACGAAGATGTCAGTCGGTTACCAAAAAGTAAGTAACATTGAAAACAGAGCTATTGCTGTATTTCATTTTTAAAATAGTTTAACAATGATTTTCTCAAGACTATAAAGCGTGATAGTTACTTTTGTATAGTAATGTAATATTTGAACCTAATTATTTAGCAATGAATAGAAACGAATTGCGAGATGCACTCTATCCCAACTGCCCCGTGCGCAATGTTTTGTCGAGGGTGGGCGACAAATGGTCTATGTTGGTACTGTTTACTTTAGAGGCAAACGAACGACAAAGATTCAAAGAACTACAGCGCAATATTCCCGACATATCTCAAAAGATGCTGACCGCCACCCTAAAAATGCTGGAGGCCGATGCACTTATCCTGAGAGAGGCTTTCCCAGAAATTCCGCCTCGCGTGGAGTATTCGCTCACCGACAAAGGCAAGAGCCTATTGCCACTCATTGATAATTTATTGGTTTGGGCAAGTGAAAATATGGATGACATAATAGAAGCGCGAAAGAATTATCTATTAAAATAAAGATTTTTCTTACAAAGAAAGCAGTAAATCCCACGTGTGGTTTTACTGCTTTCTTTGTATTCGCGAATGCTCCAGGCCTCAATATCTCCAGCGCCAATACTTGCGGAGGCGGAAGAGCAGAGGGCGGAAGCGGAGGTGCTTGCCAAGAATAATGAGAAGGACGGCAACGAGGATGAGCAGTATGCCTGCGGCAAGGCGGAGGGAGAAAGCTTCGCCAAAAAGGAAGATGCCGATGAAGACAGCAGTGACGGGTTCGAGTGCGCCCATGATGGCCGTTGGCGTAGAGCCTATGTCGTGGACGGCAAGGACCATGAGCACGAGGGAGAGCACGGTGGGGAATATCGCCATCCAGAAACCCATGAACCAGTGCCAAGGCGTGTGGAGCATCATCAGATGATTTTCAGGACTAACAAACGACCAAGCCACAATGGCCAACGTGCAGACGAACAACACATAGAAAGTGAGCTTCACGGACGACATGCGCAGCGAACTCTGGTTGACAACGATGATATAGAAGGCGTAAGTGAGCGAGGAGAGCAGAACGAGGATTACGCCCACCAGACTCAGTGTGGATTGGCCGTCGCCGCGATAGAGCAGCGCTACGCCCACGAGCGATAACAGGATGGAGACGACCGTGGTGGGCGTTACCTTTTCTCGAAAGAAAAGGGCCATGAGCACCGCCACCATAACGGGATAGACAAACAGCAGCGTCGAGGCGATGCCGGCAGCCATGAAATGAAACTCATATAGAGCGAAAGGGCCGAGACAGCAAAGAGGAGGCCAAGCACAGAGATGATGCAAAACTCTTTCCGAGTGATCCGAAACGATTTTCGCTGCGCAAGGAGCAACGCGCCCAGCAGAAGCGTGGCGATGGAAAAGCGATAGAACAGCACACTGGACGAATTGAAGCCGTCGGCATACAAAACGAGAGCGCCAACGGGATTCGTTCCATAAAAGATGGCAGACAGCACACCGCAGATAGTACCTTTCAGTTTAGTGGTCATAATGGATTGTGTAAAAAGAAGGAGGAACTCTTCAGTCCCTCCTTATGGAAAGAATTCCTGCCGACTTCCGCCAGCGGGGATATTATCGGCCTGTTTCCTCCACCATTTCCGAAATGGTTTGCATCATAGAAGTTTTCATAAGTTCTTCAATGCTGAGGTGCATACGATAACGCCAATAGTGGTGAGGATTGGAAGGCAGATTGATACGTTCGGCATCGGCATTGGGATGGCGATGTTCTTCATCCACAGAAAGCCAATCCTGAAGGCTCAAAATACAGAGCATGGAGGGACAATTGAGATGACGATAAACAATGTCGCGTGCCAACCAGCCCGGCAGCGGATGAGGAGCAATGCCTTCGCGATAGAGCACTGTATTATAATAGGCCTGTGAGCGGTCCATGTCTTCGTCCCACCATTGACGCAATGTGGGCATATCGTGGGTAGAGATAGTGCTCACAGAGCGGTAAGGATTGGCTGGGAGAACGCCGAAACGAACAGTGGGATCTTTTGGCATCGACTGTATTTCAAGACTCAAGATGCGCAACTCTTGGATGACCCACGCCACGCAGGCTGGCACCATTCCGAGGTCTTCTGCACAAACGAGCATCCTTGTGGCATTGACCAATAGAGGCAACTTCTTCATGGCTTCGCCATACCAGAACTGATTATTACGACGATAGTAGTAATCATTATAAAGGCGATTGAATGCAGCCTTGTCGGAATCGTAGAGTGCTTCATAAATGAAAGCGAACTGCACAGTAATACGCGGGTGGAATTTGTTGCTATCACTGCGGTCGCGCACAAAGAGCACGTCGCTGATGAGGGCATACAGTCCATCGCGCAAGAGGATATCCTTCTCACTCGTACGACCTTCAAAAGCAGCTTCCACCTTGCGTTGTGTGTCATATTCGGGCTTCATCTCCCAAATATCGTCGTGAGCATGATTGAGATAAGTGTCCTTGACCTCTTGTGCATACTCATGGAAAATTCGGTCGAGCACCCAGTCGGCAATGAATGGCTTAGTGAATAATTCTTCTTGGAAGTGGAGGCCGTAAGACTCTATCTCTTCTCGCGTCATACCGAGCGAGGGAGCGAACTGTCCGAGCAATCCGTGGACAGAATGGATGGGTATTTCCCAAATGCGGAAGAAACCGAGCACATGATCAATGCGGTAGGCATCAAAATACTTCTGCATATTCTGGAAACGGCGCACCCACCAGCGACAACCATCGGCTATCATAGCATCCCAATTGTAGGTGGGGAAACCCCAGTTCTGTCCGTTGACAGAGAAATCGTCGGGCGGAGCACCAGCCTGTCCGTTAAGGTTGAAATAGTTGGGTTCCATCCACACATCGCAGCCGTAGCGGTTCACACCTATGGGGATGTCGCCTTTGAGGATGACATGTTTCTGTCGAGCATAGTCGTGAGCAGCTTCCATCTGTGTGCTGAGCAGGAATTGTACGTAATAGTAGAACGCCACGTTCTTCCAGGCCGCTGTACTGGGAGTGGAGAGAGAGATTTTCTTTCTTTCTCGTCCCACACTTTATGGTCGGGCCATTGAGAGAAGTCGGCCGTTCCATTCTTGTCGCGGAGATAGCAGTACTGCCCATAAGGCACGAGCCACTGCTCCGTTTCTTGGAAAAACGCCTTAAAGGCTTGGCTCTTCATCACCTTATCGCCTTCCTGAGCAAAGAGTTCGTGGAGATATTCCGTCTTGGCTGCATTGACGCGCTCATAGTCGATTTCGGGCAACGCATTCAGTTCTTTGCGCAGCTCCTCAAAGTGGGCGGCGCGCTTCTTATCCTTGAGCGCGGGCAGCTGAGTGAGATCGACATACTGCGGGTGGAGAGCAAAGATGCTGATACAGCTATAAGGATAAGAATCGGTCCAACGGTGCGAGATGGTAGTGTCGTTGATGGGCAACACCTGTAGCACGCGTTGACGCGTGGCACTTACGAAATCTATCATCTTGCGCAAATCACCGAAATCTCCCACACCGAAACTGCTCTGAGAGCGCAAGGAGAAAATAGGAATGAGTGTTCCGGCCATGCGATGGTTCGGGATGGGGAAGAAAGCCTGGTCTAATTCATAGACTACCACCTCTCCTTTGGCCAACTTAGGGAGCGTGATGACACGATTCTCTCTCGTTTCCCAAAATCGGACTGACGTGTGCCCTTCTTTGGTTGTCTGTGCCAAAAACTTAAATTCTATTTTTCCATCTGCACACTTATCGGCATCGAGGTCTAAGATCCACTCGTTGTAGTTGTGCTCTGTCATGGGCAGCACCTTATCCTCTTGCCAATCTCCCAGCAAGGGCGTAGCTCCCGATAAGGCCAAACGCTCATCGGAACGCAACTGCGGCGCACGCACCTTGAGGCGCACCGTGTGGGCATAATTGTCACGCTCCACAGCTGCTTTCTCGCGACGATTTACACATTCGGTGAAAGCCGAACTATAAAGATAGGAATCCTCTGGAATATCCATCCAATGGTCGTAAACGTGATAACATTTGGCGTTTGCTACTGAAAGTTCGAGGCGGTGCGTTTCGGCCGTCCATTCCACGGCACGGAGCCCGCCAGCTGTCTCAACACTGTAGAAATAGTTCAGCACTGCGCCCTCACCTTTCAGTTTCAACTGTGCCTCCCAGTGTAGGCCATCGAGCGTGTGCATGATATATTTTTTGTTGTCGCCAACAACGTTCACATAGAGCTCTTCTCCATAGGACGTTTTATACTCTAAATGAAAAAATACTTCCATATATTTAATGTGCTTATATAATTCGATGTAGTTATATTAAAAGGATGATGAGCTATTTCTCTCCTCGAATGAAAGAAACGCAGAATGCTCCAAGACAGAGGAAGATACCGGCCACAAACATCATGTTGCTCTGATGAGAACCAACAAGCGTCAGTAAATAGCCACTAATGGCCGCGGCAACAATCTGCGGCACACAGATGGTTCCATTAAAGAGACCGAGATATGCACCCATGTGACCGTAGCCTTGCAGGGCATTGGTGACAAAAGTGAACGGCATGGCGAGCATGGCAGCCCAGCCGGCACCAATCAGGAGGAACGGAACGAAGAGCAGATACTGGTCGTGGATGAACGGCACCATACCAAAACCTATTCCGGCAACTACCAAACTGATGGCATAAGCCACTTTCGTATTGCGGAAGCGGGGCAGGACAAGTGCCCAAGCCACACTTCCCATGGCTTGAACGGCAAAGAGAATACCCACCCAGTTGCCGGCTTCTTGGTAAGCATAGGTACTGGTATCCGTCGTATTCCAAACTGTTTCGGAGATTGTACCCGTTGTATAATTCCACATATAAAGGAAACCAGCCCAACAAAAAAACTGAACGAGGCCTACTTTCCAAAATGTGGCGGGAGCATTCTTCAAGAGCGTCAGCCAATCGGCCTTTTCCTCTTTCACTTCCTCCTTGGCTTCGTTATACGCTGCATACTCAGCAGGTGTCCATTCCTTGACTTTCAAAACCGTGTAAATCACACAGAGAATCAAGATAGCGGCTCCCACATAGAACGACCAAATGACCGTATCAGGTACAACGCCCTTGGGAGCTTGGTTCTTCAGTCCTATCCATGCGAACACGTAAGGAAAGACGAAACCTACCACATTGCCGGCATTACAAAGAAAACTTTGGATGGAATAGGCTCTGGCTTTTTGTTTCTCATTGACCATGTCGCCCACCAACATCTTGAAAGGTTGCATAGCCATATTGATGGACGTATCAAGGAGCATCAATGCTATCAAGCCGAAATCATCGCTCCACCAATAGTGAGGCCGAACGAACCCGCATTGGGCAACAAACACATCACGGTTACGGCAAAAGCAGCGCCTACGAAGAGATAGGGAATGCGGCGGCCGAAACGCGTCCACGTTTTGTCGCTCAGCGTACCAATGATGGGCTGAACAAGAAGTCCCATCAGCGGAGGCAGAATCCAAAAATACCCCAAACTATGCGGGTCTGCTCCCAGTGTAGCAAAGATTCGTGAGATATTAGCCCCTTGTAGGGCATAAGCAATCTGTACGCCGAAGAATCCAAAACTAAGATTCCAGAGCTTCCAAAAGTTTAGATTAGGTTTTTGTTTCATATAAAAAAGAGTTTAGTTAGTTATCCTGAAAACATAACGAGGAACTATCAGCAGAGAACCGCCGTGGCATAGTTCTCTACTCATAGCTCCTCGATATCACGTTGCGGAGATTCTGAAAATCAATACTCCACTTTGTCGCCTTTTTCCTTCCATGCTTCAAAAGTTTTGAGAGCTTCGGAACGCAGCATATTCTCCGACTTCAAACGACGCTCGGAGGCTTCAAGATCGAGTTCCTTATAAATAAAAGAATCGTCGAAACCAGCATCCGCCGCATCGTCCTTATTGCAAGCATAATACATACGGTCGAGATGTGCCCAATAAATAGCTCCTAAGCACATGGGACACGGCTCGCAACTCGTGTAGATGTCGCAGCCACTAAGGTCGAACGTGCCCAACTTTTGTCCAGCAGCGCGGATAGCACTCACTTCGGCATGCGCCGTAGCGTCGTTGTTCGCCGTCACGCGATTGACCCCCGTAGCAATAATCTCACCGTTCTTTACAATAACAGCTCCAAATGGGCCGCCACCGTTTTTAACATTTTCATCAGAGAGGCGTATCGCTTCTCGCATGAAGTCTATCGTTTCCATTATTAAAAATCAAGACGTTTGTAGGCAAAAGTAAGAAATAATTTCTATTTTTGCAAAAAGCATATAAATAAACGTCAAAATATGGATATTGTTCAAAGATTTCTTGAATATACGACATTCGACACACAATCTGCCGAAGACACGGGTAAGACGCCGAGTACGGACAAACAACTTGTCTTTGCGCGCTTCCTGCGCGACCAGCTCGAGGAGATTGGTTTGGAAGACATAGAACTGACTGACGAAGGCTATCTCTATGCCACACTCCCAGCCAATACTAAGAAGGACGCCCCCGTGGTAGGTTTCATTGCCCACATGGACACCAGTCCCGATGCCTCGGGAGCTAATATCAAACCACATATTGTTAAGAACTACGACGGTGGAGATATTGAGTTGGAAAAGGGAGGTCTTGTTACAAGTCCTAAAGTTTTCCCCGAACTTCGCCAACATATCGGTGAGGACCTCATTGTTACCGACGGCCACACCCTGCTGGGTGCTGACGATAAGGCAGGTATCGCCGAAATTGTCCAGGCGATGGTTTATCTCAAAGAACATCCCGAAATCGAACACGGCAAAATCCGCGTAGGCTTCAATCCGGACGAAGAAATCGGCTTAGGTGCCCACAAGTTCGACGTTGAAAAATTTGGCTGCGAATGGGCCTATACGATGGACGGCGGCGACATTGGCGAATTGGAATTTGAGAATTTCAACGCAGCAGCTGCGAAAGTAGAAATCAAAGGCGTTAGCGTACACACAGGCTATGCCAAGAACAAAATGGTCAATGCAACGCGCGTTGCCGTAGAGTTCATGAACCTCCTTCCGCAGGACGAAATCCCCGAGCTCACAGAGGGCTACGAAGGTTTCTTCCATTGCCTCGGCATTGAGTCCGCTTGTGAGAATGCCGCGATGAGTTTTATCATTCGCGACCACGATGCTTCAAAATTCGAAGCCCGCAAACGCACCATTAAGGAAGTGGCAGCGCAGCTCAATGAGAAGTATGGCGAAGGCACTGTCAGTATCCACATCCACGACCAATACAAGAACATGAAGGAGATGATAGACCCCGTCTACCACGTAGTGGACATAGCCATCAAGGCCATGGAGGAAGCGGGCGTCAGTCCTCGCATCCAAGCCATCCGAGGCGGAACAGATGGTGCGCAGCTCTCCTTCCGCGGGCTGCCCTGTCCGAACATCTTCGCCGGTGGGCTCGACTTCCACGGTCCTCACGAGTTCCTCCCCATCCGCAACCTTGAAAAAGCGATGGAAGTAGTAGTGAACATCTGCCGCATCGTGGGCAACTTCAACGAATAAGAAACTTTTCCTCATAGAGCCTCAACCTTTGCTAACAAACAGTTGAGGCTCGTTTTTTATCTTCCTATGTCTGAACTTCCACAACTCGTATCCGATCTTGCACTCATTCTGATTGTAGCCGGAATTACCACCCTTCTTTTTAAGCGCCTCAAGCAGCCTCTCATTCTGGGCTATATCCTGGCCGGCTTTCTCACAGGTCCTCACATGACTTGGGTACCCACCGTGTCCGACACAAGCAGTATCGACACATGGTCGAGTATCGGAGTCATCTTCATCATGTTCACCCTCGGCCTTGAGTTCTCTTTCAAGAAAATTGTGAAGATGGGACTCCGCCCTATCATAGCGGCAGTGAGTGTCATCACGTTTATGATCACGATAGGCTCCCTTGTGGGGCGCAGCTTCGGGTGGAGCCACATGAACAGCCTTTTCTTAGGCGGCATGCTGGCTATGTCGTCCACAACTATCATCTACAAAGCCCTCGACGAATTAGGCTTGCGGCAAAAGAAGTTTGCCAACGTCGTGCTGGGCGTACTCATCTTGGAGGACATCTTGGGCATCTTGCTCATGGTGATACTCTCGGCAATGGCCGTCAGCAGCCAGTTTGAAGGCGCAGAACTCTTACAAAGTTTTTTGAAGCTCGGCTTCTTCCTCGTGCTTTGGTTTGTGGTGGGCATCTTTATTGTCCCACTCGTCTTGCGCCGCAACTCCAAGTGGATTGGTAAGGAAACGCTGCTCATCGTAAGCGTGGGCCTATGTTTCCTCTTGGTAGTTCTCGCCACCAAAGCCGGCTACTCTTCGGCCTTTGGTGCGTTTATGATGGGTAGTATTCTGGCCGAAACCATCGAGGCAGAAAGCATTGAGCGCGTAGTAGCCCCCGTCAAAGATCTCTTTGGTGCCATTTTCTTTGTCAGCGTGGGCATGTTGGTAGATCCCTCTATTCTTGTAGCCTACTGGCAACCCATCGCGGTCATCGTATTGGCCATCATCATCGGGCAAGCTCTCTTTGGCTCGCTGAGCTTCCTCATCTCTGGCCACACGCTCAAAGTGAGCATGCAATGCGGTTTTTCGCTCACCCAAATAGGTGAGTTTTCATTCATCCTTGCTGGCCTTGGCGTCAGCTTAGGCGTGACGAGCAAATTCCTCTACCCCGTGGTGGTGGCAGTGAGTATCATCACCACTTTCACGACCCCCTACCTCATCAAGTTGGCCGAACCCGCTTACGGCTTTGTACAGCGGCTTTTGCCCCAAACTGTTACCCGACGTTTGGAGCAGCGAGGCGCAGCATTAGAAAAGCAAAAAGCCGCACACCCTTGGAAGAATATGCTGACCAGTCAGTTCATCATCACGGGAGCGTACCTCGTATTGTCGGCCGCCTTTGTGACCATATCATTCTCCACGGTGCTCCCTCTCTCTCGCGGTATCTTTGGCCACTGGGCGGGCAACATCCTGAGCGGCATCATTACTTATGTGGGTGTGAGCATTTTCCTACGCCCCATCGTGACGAAGAAATACTTTTCTCCACAGGTGGAAGAGTGGCGCAGGGAGCACTCCACGCTCAACCTCATACTTTTCAACATCACGGTGCTTATACGCTTCACCATTGCCACTGCTGGCATTTTCTATATCATCGAATTTCTCTGTCCGCTACAGTGGTATTGGAACGCTCTGATTGCTATCTTCCTCACACTCAGTTTTGTGCTGGAGAAATTTGCCGTCCACAATCATTTCGCACTGTGGGTGAAACTCATTTCCATCCGCTTGGAGCGCACCTTCACCACCAATCTGCGCTCACGTGAGATATATGCAGCAGCTCGCCGACCAGGCTATGCCAACACGTTGCAAAGCATGATGTCCACCTCTCCGAACTTGCCCTGCCCGAAGACTCATGTTGGGGTGGGAAAACACTGCGTGAACTCCAACTGGGGCATCGCGACAGTGTGCACGTTGCAGCCATCATCCGCGGCAACAATCGCATCAACATCCCCGATGGTGAAACCATGCTCTTCCCTTGTGATCGCATCGAAGTGATAGGTGATGATGAGAGCCTACAAAATCTGTCGAAACGAATGAATAGTGAGATAGCAGAAGCCACGCCCAACGATCAGAAGCATCATCTCGATATCGATCATTTCACCATTCACACAGGTTCTCCACTTTGTGGCAAAGATCTCTTTGAGGCCAATATCCGCACGGACTTCCAATGCCTGGTAGTGGGCTTCGATAATGACGACGAAACGAGCAATGCCATCGATGTGCCTTCGGCCGATCGTGTCATCCATGCAGGCGACACCATTTGGCTGGTGGGCGAAAGCAAGGATTTGAAACGTCTCCGTCAATACAGTCTCCCGAAAAAAGAAAATCAGGAATAAGAGCAAAAGAGTGTCGGATTGGTCGGATTGGTCAGACTGGTCAGACACAGTTCAAGCCAGCAGGCACTGGCTCAAAATACAATAAGGCTGTTGGCCTACGCCTTTATTGTGTCAGCCGACAGAATAAGGAAATCAGCTGAGAGAATAAAGATATTTTTTGTTATATCCCCCAAACGCGGTATAGCAGGTCTGAAAAATCGCTCGTAACTTTGCTTGTTCAAAACATAAAAACATAACAACTATGACATTAAAAGAACTCCATATAGGTCAGACCGGACGGGTGACAGCCGTGGGAGGAAAGGGCGCACTGCGTCAGCACTTCCTCGACATGGGCGTTATTCCAGGCATCGACGTGAAACTGGTGAAGTATGCGCCAATGGGCGACCCGATGCAGCTGCTCGTGCATGGCTACGAGCTAACGCTCCGACTGGCAGATGCTGAGAAAATCGACATAGAGCTGCAAGAAAACCCCGAACCACAGAAGAGCCAACATAACTTCAGTGTCAGCTACGGCCATGAAGAGCCTCACCCCGGTTATGGTGAAATGAACCCGCTGGAAGGTCACACGGATGAGCATAAACACATCGTCAATGAGAAACTGACCTTTGCGCTTTTGGGCAATCAAAACAGCGGAAAAACTACACTCTTCAACCAACTGACGGGCGCCAATCAACATGTGGGCAACTTCCCCGGCGTGACAGTAGACCAGAAAACGGGAATTATCAAAGGCCATCCCGAAGCCACCGTTACCGACCTGCCTGGCATCTACTCGCTATCGCCTTACAGCAATGAGGAAATTGTGAGCCGAGAGTTTATCTTCAACGTCCACCCCACTTGCATCATCAACATCGTGGATGCTTCCAACATTGAGCGCAACCTCTACCTGACGATGCAGATTCTGGAACTGGGCATCCCCACTGTCCTGGCGCTCAACATGATGGACGAGGTGCGCAACAACGGCGGAACGATTCTCGTCAATGAGTTGGAAAGCCGGCTGGGTATCCCTGTTATCCCCATTTCAGCACTGAAAAACGAAGGTGTGGCAGAACTCGTGGAACACGCCATTCATGTGGCGAAATACAATGAAGGTCCTGCTCGGAAGGACTTCTGCGGCGCCCACGAACACGGAGGAGCGGTGCATCGCGCTATTCACGCCATGACCCATCTCATCTACGACCACGCCGAGAAGGCACAAATCCCAGCACGCTTCGCCGCCACGAAACTCCTCGAAGGCGATGCGCTCGTGAACAAAGCCCTGCAACTGGAGGAAAACGAGGAGGAAATGATGGAACACATACGCCAACAAATGGAAGAAGAGCGCGGACTCGATGCCGCTGCCGCTATTGCCGATATGCGCTACAGCTTCATTCTGTCAGCGTGTGCCGACACGGTAGTGAAGCCGCAGGAGAGCAAGGAACACGCTCGCAGCCGGCGCATCGACACGATACTCACGGGGCGTTGGACAGCCTTTCCTGCCTTTCTCCTCATTATGGCGGGTATCTTCTACATCACTTTCGACCTCCTCGGCACTACACTTCAGAATTGGCTGCAAAAGGGTGTCGACTGGTTCACCGAAGTGAGCGATCAAGCCCTTACTTCTTGGAACGTCTCCCCCATTCTCCACGATTTGATTATCAAAGGTGTCTACACGGGTGTAGGCACTGTCGTTAGTTTCTTACCCATCATCATCATTCTTTTCTTCTTCCTTTCCATGCTGGAGGACAGCGGCTATATGGCACGTATTGCCTTTGTCATGGACAAGAGTATGAGAAAGCTCGGCTTGTCGGGTCGAAGCATCGTTCCTCTACTCATGGGCTTCGGTTGCTCCGTTCCGAGCGTGATGGCAACCCGCACGCTGCCCTCCGAACGCGACCGCCGCATGACGGTGATGCTGACGCCATTTATGAGCTGCACTGCCAAGCTCCCCATCTATGGTTTCTTCATCGCGGCCTTCTTCCCCCCACAATGGCGGCCTTATCATGACAGGGCTTTACCTGCTGTCGATTTTTGTGGGCATCATCGTGGCACTCATCATGAAGAAGCTAGCATTCAGCGGCGAGGCTGTGCCGTTTGTTATGGAGCTTCCCAACTACCGTTTGCCTGGTGCGCAGAGCGTTTTGCGCCTCATCTGGGACAAGACGAAGGACTTCATCCAGCGTGCCTTTAGCATCATCCTCGTGGCAACGATTCTGATATGGTTTCTCCAGTCGTTCGACTTCGGTCTGAACGCTGTGACCGACTCCGAACAAAGTATGCTGGCACACATTGCCAATCTGATAGCCCCCATCTTTAGTCCGTTGGGCTTCGGCAACTGGAAGTTTGTTTCCTCCCTCATTGCCGGCTTCATGGCAAAGGAGAGCGTGGTGGCCACCATGACAGTGCTCTTTGGCAACACAGCAGGATTCCACGCCGCACTGGCTTTCCCCGCGGCCATCTCCCTGCTCGTCTTCTCTTTGCTCTACACGCCGTGTGTGGCAACAATCGCCACCGTGAAGCAAGAAATGGGGCGCAACTACGCCATTGGTCTTGTGTTCTGGCAAACGGCTATCGCTTGGCTGTGCGCCCTCATCGCCTACGGCCTTGCCCATCTCATTTTCTAAAACATTCATCGTATGAATCTACAAAGTATTCTCTTGCTGCTGCTCATCGTGGCTATTGTGGTGGGTGTGCTTGCAAAAAAGATTTTTGAGCATCGACACAACAAAAAGAAATGTGAAACGTGTCAGGCTCAAGGCTGTGCGCTCAAAGAGCTCCTCAACAAGGAATGAGGGCCACAAAGAAAGAGACACCGCTCCACAAGGAGTTGGAAGAAACTCTTAAGCATTTCACACAAATCAGTATAAAAAATCCGTCCGCAACCTCTCTTAGTGAGTGCTGCGGACTTTTTCTTTGCGTGCATATTAGTGGCAGCAAGCAATATCCCACACAGCATCATTTACTTTCCACAGAAAAAAGCAAATAGATGATTCTTCTATGTAGTTCGCTCAAACAAGAAAAAGTAAAGACAAAAGAGGATAGAAAACGCAAAAGTCCACTTTCCCGACTAAATATTCCCATTTTGTTAGGCATTATTCATAGTATTTAATATATTTGCCGCAAATTTCCATTTATAACTCAAAATTCATTTTGTTATGAGGAGTACTATAGTAGCAATGATGATGTTTCCACTGGCTATGTATGCGCAAAACGTTACGTTGCCTTGGACACAGACATTCGAAGAGGAATCCGCCTTCGAACGCTTCACAGTGCTTGACGCAAACACAGACGATCAAGCCTTCAAGTTTAATCTCATATCTCAGGCCGCTTCTTGTGCGCGCACGATACAAGCCGACGACTGGTTGTTCAGTCCGACGGTAGCGCTCAAAGCAGGTAAGACCTATTCGCTGGCCTTTGTTGTCAGCGGAGAGTCGCAGAATGCAAAGGAAACCTACGAAGTGAAAATTGGTCAAGGCACCACGGTGGACAATATGACCAAGACACTCATAGAGGAAAAGGAAGCCCCAGAAGATTATGTTGAGAAAGCCACAGTGAAGACCACTTTCTCCGTTGCTGCCGATGGCGAATACAACATTGGTTGGCACTTCAACACCGCTTTCCAGTTCAACGAAGGTGCACTATATATATATAGTATAGAACTCAAGGAGGAACTTGCAGCAGGGGCTCCTACAGCCGTAACGAATGCAACGGTTACGCCCGCTGCCAACGGTGGCAACTCTGCCGTTATCAACTTCACCGCGCCCAGCACCGACCAGTCGGGTGGCGTTCTCACCAGCCTAACGAAGATTGACGTTTATCGTGGCGACCAACTCGTTCATACTTTTGAAAATCCGCTACCAGGTAGCGCACTGAGTTATACCGACACCAATGTGCCCAATGGTACAACGACTTACAAGCTCGTACCCTCCAACGCACAAGGTCAGGGTTCAGAAGTGAGCGTGAGCGCATTTGTGGGCGTTGATACGCCTGCTGCCGTTGCCAAGCTCAATCTGACTTACGCCAATGGTAAGGCGCAACTCGCTTGGGAAAAAGTGACGACTGGCGCCAATGGTGCTTATGTGAATCCCGCAAGCGTCACCTACACACTGAAGCGTGGAAAATCCACCGAACTTGCCTCCGCATTAACGGCTAACACCTATGAGGACACCCCCACAGTGCCAGAACAGCAGGAATTGCTCTACTACAGCATCACGCCGAAAAATGAAGCCGGTGAAGGCAAGGTGACATACTCCAAGATGGTGGTAACGGGTAAACCCTACACACTGCCAATGTTTGAATCCTTCAAGAATGGTAAAATGTCCAACTTCTGGTTGGTCGACTACAACAAGCGTGTTCGTTGGACTCCGCTGAGCGACGAAGGCAGTTTCGCACAAGACGCAGACCGCGGCTTTATCGCCTTCACGCCGATGTTCGATGGAGAATGGTCGCGCTTGGAGAGCGGTTTGATTGATCTTGGCACTGCCAAAGAACCGATGCTGACATTCTACTACAAGACTCACACACAAGCTGAGGACACATTGGTTGTATCCGTTTCCAAAGGACTATGCAGCTCTTGATACCATTAAGGCCATCCCGATGCAGACCACTGCAACACGTCAGTGGATAAAGGTGGAATTGCCTTTGAAGCAATTCGTGGGTAGCAAATTCATCCAGTTGGCTTTCGACTATAAGGGACAGAGCAATGCAAGCAATATCTACCTCGACAACATCAGTTTGGTGGACCGTCAGGACAATGACCTCAAGGCCGAACTCACTGAAGCTCCTGCTCATCTGCGCGTGGACTACCCCGCATCTGTCGTTGTGAGCGTGACCAATATCGGTGCTAATGCTGCCAACGACTACGACGTGGTGCTCTACAACGGCGACAAGCGTTTGGCAAGTATGAAGGGTGCAGCCGTTGCACAAGGCAACAAAGTGGCAAATACGCTGACGTTCACTCCGCAACGCGACTTAGGCGATGTTGCCAACCTCTACGCTAAGGTGGAATATACAGCCGACCAAGATTTGACGGACAACACGACCGACACAGTGAGTGTGAATGTGAAATATCCTTCCTACCCCGCAGCAAAACAATTGCAAGCTGTTGCTGGCACCAACAACAAACTGACATGGGGAACTCCCAACGCTCCGCGCACACAGGACGAACCTGTCACTGAAAGCTTCGAAGACTACGCCGACTTCACGTACAAGAACATTGGCGACTGGTCGCTCTACGACGTAGACAACCACACCGTTTACGGCTTCAACGAATCCAGTTTCCCAGGTATGGGCGACCGCCAAGCATGGACAGTATTCAACTACTCCGCAACAACCCCCGCCAGCGGTCCAGGTTGGAAGGGCCACAGCGGCAACAAGCTGCTCATCTCCTTCGGTGCTCCTCGCGCCGTGACCCAGAACTGGCTCGTTTCTCCCGAACTTCCGGGTAAGGCTCAGACCATCTCTCTCTGGGAAAAGGCATACAAGGGCGACAACAACGAGACTTACAGCGTGTACTACTCCACTACGGGCTTCAACCGCGCCGACTTCCAGCTGATTACTGACGCTCATGTGGTTCCGACAGACTGGGCTAAGGCAGAATACAACCTGCCCGAGGGTGCTAAATACTTTGCTATCGTGGCATCCAGCAAGGATGGTTTCGCCACACTCATTGACGACATCACCTTCTTGCCCGACTCTTCAGCAGCACAACAGTTGACGCTCGTGGGCTACAACATCTATCGCGATGGCGTTAAGGTGAACAGCACACCGGTTCAAGGCAATCAGTTCACAGACACTGTGGGCGGTGGCCAATACACCTACACCGTAACAGCCGTCTACGACAAGGGCGAATCTCGCTTCTCCAATGCTGCCAAAGCTGAAGTTGCTTCGGGCATCGAAACCGCTGAAACGGCAACGGCTGCCGAAGCAAACGCTCCGCGCTACGACCTCTCTGGCCGCCGCGTTGGCAAGACCTTCAAGGGTCTCTACATCAGCAACGGCAAGAAGCTCATCAGCAAATAATAGATTCATATCTACTTCTTAATACTCCAACAGCTGCACGATGACAACACCGTGCAGCTGTTTTCTTTTTCCCCACCATCAGCCTCCCACTCTGACAGCACCGAAAAATACAATAAGGATGCTGGCAGAGAGAATAAGACTGTCGGCCCACGCTCTTATTGTGTCGGCTGGCAGTCTTTTTCTGTTTTCTCACCTCCTCCCCATCAGGAAGCAGAGGAGAAACAAGGTGGGCAACATGACTTTACCCACATTCCCCTCTTCTTTTCTCCCCATTTTCTCCCCTTTCTAATGAGCCAAGAGGAGCAGAGGAAAGCACACAAAAGAACGTTTCTTTTTGCATTTCCCTGGCTTTACACTACATTTGGGGCATAAAAAGACATTTGAAATGCCTAAGTTTAAATACTTATCCAAAATAAATTCACCTGCTGACCTTCGACAGCTACGCGTTGAGGAACTCCCCGCCGTGTGCGAAGAATTGCGCGCCGACATCATTGAGGAAGTGTCCCACAACCCAGGGCATCTCGCTTCGAGCCTGGGCGTTGTGGAACTCACCGTAGCCCTCCACTATGTGTTCAGCACCCCCTACGACCGCATTGTGTGGGACGTGGGACATCAGGCCTATGGTCATAAAATCCTGACAGGCCGCCGCGATCAATTCTACACCAACCGAAAGCTCCACGGCATCTGTCCGTTCCCCACGCCCCGCGAGAGCGAATACGACACATTCACCTGTGGTCATGCGTCCAACTCCATCTCGGCAGCCTTAGGTATGGCCGTGGCCGCTCTGAAGAAGGGCGAAGTGGACCGCCATGTAGTGGCCGTGATCGGCGATGGCTCCATGAGCGGCGGTTTAGCCTTCGAAGGTCTCAACAACACCAGCGACACGCCCAACAACATGCTCATCGTTCTGAACGACAACAACATGAGCATTGACAGTTCGGTGGGCGGCATGAAGCAATACCTGCTACATCTGCACACAAGCAGCAAATACAACAGTTTGCGCTTCCGCCTCTCTCGCCTGTTCTACAAATGGGGCTGGCTCAATGAAGACCGCCGTCGCGCAGCTATTCGTTTCAACAACGCCTTGAAGTCGCTGATTGCCAATCAGCAAAATATCTTCGAGGGCATGAATATCCGCTATTTCGGTCCGATGGACGGACACAACGTTATAGAACTCGTACGCACGCTCCAGCGCATCAAGGAAATGGGCGGCCCAAAGTTGCTCCACATCCACACCATCAAAGGCAAGGGCTTAGCCCCCGCGGAGGACGATCCCACCGTTTGGCACGCCCCTGGTAAGTTCGACCCCGACAGCGGGGAGCGCGTGGTGCAGAACAAGGCCAACCAACCACCCAAATTCCAAGACGTGTTTGGCGAGACCCTTGTGGAACTGGCACAGCAGAATGAGAAAATCATCGGCGTGACGCCCGCCATGCCCACAGGGTGTTCCATGAACATCCTGATGAAAGCCCTGCCCGGCCGCGCCTACGATGTGGGCATTGCCGAAGGCCACGCCATGACCTTCAGCGCGGGTATGGCCAAAGAAGGCATGATACCGTTTTGCAACATTTACAGCGCCTTCAGTCAGCGCGCTTACGACAATATCATCCACGATGCTGCCATCTTGAATTTGCCCGTAGTGCTCTGTCTGGATCGTGCTGGCATTGTGGGAGCCGACGGTCCTACGCATCACGGTGTGTTCGACATGGCCGCACTGCGTCCCGTCCCCAATCTCACCATCGCCTCGCCCTACGACGAGCAAGAGTTGCGCCGCCTCATGTACACGGCACAGCTGCCCGGCAAGGGGACTTTCGTGATACGCTACCCCCGCGGATGTGGCCGCCTGACGGACTGGCGCTGCCCGCTGGAGGAAGTGCCCGTGGGCAAAGGGCGCAAAATCAAGGACGGAACCGATCTGGCCATCGTCAGCATTGGCCCGATTGGCAACATAGCTGCCGACGCTATTGCCGAAGTGGAGCAAGAGACGGGCAAGACCATCGCGCTCTACGACCTACGCTTCCTCAAGCCCCTCGACGAGGAGCTGCTGACGGAAGTGGGCCACCGCTTCAGCCATGTCATCACCATCGAAGACGGAACGAGGGCTGGAGGCATGGGCAGCGCCGTACTCGAATTTATGGACGACCACGACCTGCCCGCACGCATCCATCGCCTCGGCTTGCCCGACGAATTTGTGGAGCACGGCAGTGTGGACGAACTCTACCACATCGTAGGCCTTGACAAAGACAGCATCGTCCGCGAAATAAAAAGAAGATTATAGGAAAGCTCTTCTCCATGAAAGAGGAGCGCACAACTCATTCTATAGAAGATTATGAAAATTATCATTGCTGGTGCAGGCGCAGTAGGAACTCATCTGGCCAAACTTTTCTCGTTGGAGAACCATGACATCACGCTCATTGATGAAGATATGGGCCGACTGATGGACATCGGTAACGACTTCGATATTCTCACGCTCAACGATGACCCATCCTCCATCCATGTGATTCGGGATGCTGGAGCGCGCAATGCAGACTTATTCATCGCTGTTACTCCCGACGAGGCACACAACCTCACCATTTGCATGCTGGCCAAGCAGTTGGGGGCAAAGCAAACAGTGGCGCGCGTGAACAACCATGAGTACGCGCTTGAGAGTAACCGCGAGCTCTTCAGCCAGACGGGTGTGGACAGCATTATCTATCCCGAAATGGCCGCTGGTAAGGAAATCATGGACAACATCCGCCGCAGCTGGACCCGCCAGTGGATTCCGATGCTCAACGATCAGCTTGTGTTGCTCTGCATCAAAGTGAGAACGGGAGCGAGGATTCTCAACGTGCCGCTCCGCGATATCTCCAAGCCCGACAGCCCTTACCACGTTGTGGCCATCAAGCGTAAAGAGGACACCATCATCCCCCACGGCAACGACTGCCTACTCGACCAGGATGTGGTCTACTTCATGACAACGGAGCTCGAGGCGAGCTACATCAAAGAGATTGCCGGAAAGCAGGACTATCCCGATGTGCGCAACGTTTTCTTCTTGGGCGGCGGCAACACCACGGAGAGAGCCTTGGCTTTCCTCCCCGACTATATGCACGCAAAAGTCTTCGAAACCGACCCGCGCCGCATCGAGCATCTCCAGTCGCTCTATGAGGACAACCGCATCATGTGTATCAACGAAGACGGCCGCAATATCGACCTGCTCGAAGAAGAGGGCATCCATCGGGCGCAAGCCTTTGTGGCCACAACCTCGAGCAGTTCGGAGAACGTTTTGAGTTGCTTGAACGCCAAAAAGCTCGGCGTGAGAAAGACTGTGGCTTTGATTGACAATTCCAACTATGTGACGATGGCTCAGAGCCTCGACATCGGTTCTATCATAGACAAAAAAACACTGGCCGCCGACAAAATCTACAACCGCATACTACGGTCGGACGTGACAAACGTGAAAAGCCTCATCATTGCCGCAGCCGATGTGGCGGAACTCGTGGTGAAAGAAGGTTCACGCGCCACGCGCCACCCTGTTCGCGACCTCAATTTGCCTTCCACTGTAACCCTGGGCGGCATGATGCGCAATGGCGTTGGATCGCTCATCAATGGTATGACGCAGTTGCAGGCTGGCGACACGGTGATGGCCTTCTGCATCGAAGGAAGCATCAATAAACTCGGAAAATATTTTAATTAAAACACCCATAGTAATCATGTATTCAGATTTTTTCCTTGGTCTTTTAGTAGGACTCCTTATCGTGCTCTTCATCAGTGGCTACGTGAAGTATTATTGGAACAACCGCAAAGGCGGCACATTGCAGAAACCCATTGAGGAAGCCCTGCGCGAACCCGATGCATGGGAGAGCAAGAAGGCTGCCCTTGAGCAGCAGTATGGTCCGATCACGAAAGAGGTGGTTGTGACCCACTACATCGACGACGTGAGCGATAACGCGTTCTTCTTCGATGCTTCGCGCACACTCCTCCTTATGAATTTCCCCATCAAGTACGACTCCATCGAGCAATACAGCCTTAGCTTCGACGGCGTTTATGTGCTGAAAGTTTGGGTGGAGGGACTTCCGGGTCACTATCTCACGCAGAGCACCAACAATGCGCAGGCTGCCAACGAACTGAAGGCAGAACTGGCGCGCGTGGTGGGCGAAGACAAGCTCTACACCATTACCGAAAAGTGGAACTAAACTTCCTTCTGACACACTAACGGGCGGGGACGACTTCCAGCAAGAAGAGGCATCCTCGCCCCCTTATTTTGCACTTTTTCCGAAAAGGCGTAACTTTGTCGTGGATAGTGCATGATTTCGTTCTATTTGTTCCACAAAATGGAACTCCTCGATAGGTCCAAAACAAAACAATATGAACTACAAAATAATCTGGTCCGTCCTCGGACAGTTGCTTTTCCTCGAAGCCGTTATCCTCTTGGGCACATGGGGCGTGGCTTACATCTACCACGAAGACGCCTTGCTCTCGCTCGGTCTTCCCACCTTCCTCAGCATCCTCGGCGGCATGTTGCTAAAGTTTGCAGGACGAGGATTTGAGAACCGCATGGGGCGGCGCGAGGGCTTCTTGATAGTGAGCTCCACATGGGTCTTGTTCTCCGTGGTGGGCATGCTGCCGTTCCTGCTGAGCGGCACGGAAAGTCGCGTGAGCTGTGCATTCTTCGAGGCCATGTCCGGATTCACCACTACGGGGGCCACGGTGCTCAACAACATCGATTCCCTCCCTCATTGCATCAACTTCTGGCGCACCCTGACCCATTGGGTGGGCGGTGTGGGTATCGTGTTCTTCACCATCGCCATTCTGCCAAACATGGGCGTAGGGGAGCAGAAACTCTTCTCCGCTGAAGCCTCGGGACTAAACATCGGAAAACTCCATCCACGCATCCGCACCACGGCTCGCTGGATTGGGAGGCCTCTATTTCTTCCTCACAATGGCTTGCGCCGTGAGCTTATATTTCGTTGGCATGACTCCGTTCGACGCCATCTGCCACGCGTTCTCCACCATGGGTACGGGAGGTTTCTCCACTCACCAGACGAGCATTGCTTTCTTTGATTCTATACAGATTGAATACGTCCTCAGCCTCTTCATGTTCTTTGCCAGCATCAATTTCACGTTGCTATACTTGGCCGTCATCAAACGCCGCTGGAAGGACGCTTGGAAGGACGGCGAACTGCGCTGTTTCCTGCTCATCCTCGTTAGTGTGATCGTAGTGGGGGCTCTTGTGCTCCACCTCGTGGACCACCGCCCGTGGGAAACAGCCATCCGACTCAGCACGTTCCATACCATATCCATACAGTCGACAACGGGATTCACCACGGAGGACTTCATGCTGTGGCATCCCTCCACCTGGATGTTTGTTGCCTTTATCACGATGGTGGGAGCCTGTGCTGGCAGCACGAGTGGCGGTATCAAATGTATCCGCGTCCTCACGATATGGAAAGCCATCGTCAATGAGTTCCGCCTCATCCTTCATCCCCATGCCGTTTTCCCGCTCCGCATCAACAGTCAGCCCCTTCCGCCGGCCGTGGTTCGCAACGTGTTCATTTTCGTGGCCTGCTATTTCGGCCTCACCTTGTTTGGCTCCATAGCTCTCATGGCGATGGGGCTCAGCATGATGGACGCTGTGAGCTGCTGTATCACTACGCTCTCCAATGTGGGCCCTGGCTATGGCCATCTCATCGGACCGCTCGACTCTTGGAACGTTCTCCCTGATGCCGCCCTCTGGATCAACTCGTTCCTCATGCTGGCCGGCCGCTTGGAGATTTTCTCTCTGCTCCTCCCCTTCGTTCCGGATTTCTGGAGGGACAACTAATAACAACTTTTTATATGAAGAAAATTCTCACCGCAATGATGCTTACCGCAACGATGGCTGCTAACAGCCAAACGGCGGGCTTCCGTTACACCGACGAGGCCTTTGCCGACATTCAGATGCTTCGCTACAAAGTGGAAGGCTTCGAGAAGCTGACCCTCCGCCAGAAGGCCCTCGTCTACTATCTCAGCGAGGCTGCTCTTCAAGGCCGCGACATCCTCTTCGACCAAAACGGACGCTACAACCTGCGCATACGGCGTATGCTCGAAACGGTCTATACGCAATATCGCGGCGACCGTAACAGCAAGGATTTCCGCGAACTCACCACTTACCTTAAGCGGGTGTGGTTTGCCAGTGGCATCCACCACCATTACGGTTCGGAGAAGTTCCAACCGGGCTTCTCGGAGAAATGGCTCCGCCAGACTTTTGGCCGATCTCAACTACTCGCTCGACGAGGAAATCTTCCCCGTCATCTTCAATCCGGAAGTGATGCCCATGCGCGTCAACCAAAAGGACGGCGATGACCTCATCCTCACTTCGGCGGAAAACTACTACGGCCCGGGCGTTACGCAGGCTGAAGCGGAAGAGTTCTACACGCAACGCAAGGCCGTCAACGACCCACACCCCATCATGATGGGCCTCAACAGCCGCTTGGTGAAGGAGGACGGCGAACTCACGGAGCAAGTGTGGCGCGAACACGGCCTCTATGGCTCGGCCATTACGCGCATCATCGATTGTCTGCAAAAGGCTCGCCCCTTCTGCGACACCGAGAAGCAGCAACACGTCATCGACAAGCTCATCGAGTTCTACCGCACTGGTGACCTCCGCACCTACGACGCTTGGTCCATCCTTTGGCTCAAAGATACGGAGGACCTCGTGGACTTCACCAACAACTTCACGGAGACTTACGGCGACCCGCTCGGCATGAAAGCCAGCTGGGAAGCTATCGTCAACTTCAAGGACATCGAGGCCACGCGCCGCACCGAAACGCTCAGTGCCAACGCTCAATGGTTTGAGGACCATTCGCCCGTAGACGCTCGTTTCAAGAAGGAGAAGGTGAAGGGCGTGAGCGCGAAGGTCATCACAGCGGCCATCCTCGGCGGCGACCTCTACCCCTCAACGGCCATCGGCATCAACCTGCCCAACTCCGATTGGGTTCGAAAGGAACACGGCTCTAAGTCCGTCACCATCGGCAACCTGACCGATGCCTACAGCAAGGCGGCGCACGGCTCGGGCATGGACAAGGAATTTGTTATCGACGAGGCTACGCGCCAACTTATCAATCGCTATGGCGACATCACGGACGATCTCCACACCGACCTCCACGAGTGTCTTGGCCATGGCTCGGGAAAACTCCTCCCTGGCACTGACCCCGACTCGCTCAAGGCCTACGGCTCTACCATCGAGGAGGGACGCGCCGACCTCTTCGGCCTCTACTATGTGGCCGACCCGAAATGACGGAACTTGGTCTTACGCCCGATGCTGAAGCCTACAAAGCGCAGTACTACACCTACATGCAGAACGGTCTGCTCACGCAGCTGGTGCGCATCAAACCGGGCAACAACATTGAGGAGGCTCACATGCGCAACCGCGCCTTCATCGCCCACTGGGCTTACGAGCATGGCCGCGACAAGAAGGTGGTGGAACTCGTGAAGAAGGGCGGAAAAACGTATGTTCGCATCAACGACTATCCTGCTCTGCGCCAACTCTTCGGCAAACTCTTGGCTGAGGTGCAGCGCATCAAGAGCGAGGGCGACTATGAGGCCGCACGACAGCTCGTGGAGACTTACGGCGTGAAGGTAGACCCGAAACTCCACAAGGAAATCCTCGATCGCTACAACAAGCTCAACCTCAAACCCTACAAGGGCTTCATCAATCCTGTTTACTCGGCCGTTCGCGACGCACAAGGCAATATCACTGACGTGAAACTCGACTACACCGAGCCTTACGACAAACAGATGCTTCGCTACAGCCGCGACTACAATACGCTGCCGGATGTGAACGAGTGAGCTTTTGGTCGGAGAAATCGGACCAGTCCGACCAGTCCGACCCGTCCGACTTGTCCGACTTGTCCGACTGCTCCAATATTTAGCCAAAAGCCCTTTCGCTTTTGCTGAAATTCGCTGAAAAATATCTCTCGCGCCCCAATATTCTGACGTAAGGAAGAATATTGGGTTTTCTTCTTCTTTTATCTTCTTCTTTTTATAGGGGGTGTGGGGGGAATCTTTTTCTTCTTCGTTTTTCTTCTTCTTGCGATGAGTGACAGATGAGTGCAAGATAAGTGCAGATGTGTGAGCGATGTGTGAGTGATGTGTGAGCGATGTGTGAGCGATGTGTGAAAGGAGGAGGCACACTGAAGGCGAGAAGCGTGCAAGAGGAAAAGAGGAGAAAGGCTGTTGTCCTACTTTCGAAACATAACGAGGAGCAGGAAATTGAGAGGAACTTTTTTACAACACACAGGCTCACTCCTCCCTCTCTCAACGAGTGAGAAAAAAACGACATTTCTGCAACGAGAAAAGCAGCCAGAAAGAGAACTAAAATTTCGGTAAGATTTTTATACTATTTTTTCAATGGTCTTAGATTGTCAAAGAACGCTTCGGAACGGGATATTGCACCGTTCACACCACAAAGATACAACATTCCCCCGACTCTCTCCAAACATTTCCCCTCCCTTTTTCCCTTCTTTCTTCCCTCCCCGTCAGCATCCTTATTGCGCCCATCGGCTTCCTTATTCTGTCAGTCCATATCCTTATTCTGTCAGCCAGCACAATAAGGCGACCAGCGATTGTATAAATCGCTTGCTTTAATCTTTTTTATATTTCTTTTGTTATATCTCACTCTTTTATATATATTTGCAAGCAACTTTTACCCGACTATTGGGTGGAAAGTGATTTTGTAGATCTCAATGAATTAGTGGGTGCTCTGGGTATAACGCCGAACGGCATTGACAAATTATCTTTCAATTCTACGGTTCAACAAGTGGTGGCTCAATATGCAAAAGAAGACAATGCCGGCACGAGCGAACATCCGGGGACAGATCCGTATTGGTACGATAGCAAAAGTGATTTATCTTATGATAAAGCTTTCATCTCCATCCCTGTGAAGATTGAGATTGGATTTCCAGACAACATTAGCCGCCAAACCTACCGCACCGAACGCGAATATTATGAATACTTCTATTATGATCAAAAAGTGCCTACAGGCTACGCTTTAACAACATAAAACCGAGTTATTTTGCTTTCGCTATTGGTAATGCAGGAAAGATGAAAGGCAAGATGAAAGACCTTTTCAGCAAAGTATGCGCAAAATTCAAGCAAATGGGAACTGTTGTGAGAGAAAACAATGGGGCTGCTATCATCGCCATGAACAATGGTTGCACAGCCTTAATCTTGAAAGGAAAAACTTCGGTATCGGCTCTTTGGGGTAAGAATGATGGGATAAAGAATTTTGATATCAGCAAATACGCAAATATCAGCGAAGACACTACGTCAGAGAATTATTCCAGCGATGTAGACACTGATTTTTCAGACACTACGGATTTAGACAGTGCAGCAACCATCGAGTGAAAAATAGCATCCTCCTCGATCAGAAGCAAAACGCTACGAAACATTGAGAGCACATTGAGGCAAGAATCACGCCTTGTGGCCTAAAAATAAGGGATACTCCATTTAGAGCATCCCTTTGCTTTTATCTATCCGAAATATAGGAAATCGGCAGATAAGTGGTATGAGATTTCAGGTTAGAATATACTGGACGCGGGCCTGAAGCACGTTGACGTTCTTCTTCTCGAGGTCGAAGTTCTTCACCGTCACAAAGTGATAGTTGAGACGGAAGGTGACGTACTTGTTCAAGAAATAGGAAAGACCTACGCTGACATCGCTCATGCGACCAGCTTTGGAGAGATCGACACCCGGTAAGCCGGCAGCAATAGCGGCCTTATTCTTAGCGTAAGCATCGCCATCGCGGAGGTTCAAATATCCATAGCCGAGCATAACTTCAAGGTTCTTGTTATCGGGATTGTCAACGCCAGAGCCTGCAAAGTTGTACTTGTAGTTACCTGGATTAACAACGATGCCACGTGCCGAAACATAGAAGCCGTCAGTATTATAGCTGTTGCCACCTTCGCGAGCAATGTGTGACCAGTAGTACTGGCTGGAGAGCTGGAAGTTGCGATAGATACCTTGGAACTCAGCAGTAAACTTATTTCCCAACGTGCGTCGGTGAGGGTTACGCCTGTTGCCACGGTCTTGTCCACCACGGTGAGGTAGCGTTTGTTGTAGCCGATGGCAGCATGCTTGCCCTTAGCGGTAGCCTCAGCCTGCACACGGTTCCAAGAGAACCCCACGTGGAAACCATAATCCTGCGTCATGATGGGACGCCAAACGCCACGAGCAGCCAGCGTGTAGCCCTGACGGCCACTCTTGTCGGTGCTCTTTGTCAGCGCGGAGTTGTCAGCAAACGCACCATACTGTCCCCAGAAAGGTTTGTTGTAGATAGTGTGCATCACACCGATACGGCGGCCCACTTGATACACGTTTCCTTCTGGCTCGTCCATGTATTCTTTCTTAGCAGAGCTGTAAGCAGAAGAGAGACCGAAGGGCACGGTGTAGTAACCGGCACGGAGGAAGTTATTTTTCTGGAAACTATACTGGAGGTAAGTGTCCTTGAGCGAAACGCTATTGTTGGTATAGCTCAAATCGCCGCGGAAAAGCCATTTGCCATAAGTGGCCTTAACACCCACGCGAATATCACGAACAGCCACACCATCGGTGAGTTTGCCGTCCTGAGCTTCAGAAGCATCGTTTTGCCAATAGGAAGCAGCATCGAAGAGAGCGCGTCCCGTCATCTTAACGTCAAGCTTTTCCTGAGCTTGAGCAGCTACGCCGCAAGTGGCAGCAAGGGCGAGAGCCAATACTGATTTTTTCATATATAGATATTGTTATTTTTTGTTATCCAGTGAATGTTGTTATCCTTTTTCTGAAAGGAGTACGGATAGTTTTGTAAAGAGCCGTCTCCTAAAGGGTTGCGAAGGGGGGGCTTATTCAGCGTCGTCCTCGATCTTGTCGTAAGCGCGGATAGCTTCTTTCAGACGCTTATTGAAATCGCTGAAGTTGTAGAGACCGTCAGCATTGCGAGTGAGGCCCTTGAAATTCAATGGGTAAACCATCGGTGGGTTCTTCAGGTTGAGCATCTGATTCTGGCGCAACTGGTCGGTGGACTGATAAACGATGTTTACATCGCAATAAGTCTTGCCGTCTTTGCCTACCCACTTCTCGATAACTACCTTACTACCTATCGGAGTCTTCTTCTCGATACTGTTGGGGAGAGAGTATTCCTCCACGCCGAGGGCTGCCGTTACGGAAGCAATGTTAGAGTCGTGACCGCAGAGGAAAACGAACTTACGATTGTCAGAGTTCAGCTCGTCGTACATATACTGCAACAGTGGGTGAGCCACATTAACAGCCACGATGGGAGCTGCAAACAGCACATCGCCATAAACGTCCTTGATTTTTGCAATCTTGGTCCAATCTTCCAGAGAGAGCTTGTTGCCAAAACCTGCCTTGATAGCATCGGGTTCTTCATAGTACTGCAAAATGAAAGCATCGGAGCAAGTGTTGGCATCCTTGAGAGAACCCTTCATGCGAGGTTCTTCGCCACGCTCCAGCAGAATCTGTGTGTTGTAGTTGTCGAAATCCTTGATACCACCCTTAGCAGCACCGGGAGAGTTTGCCAGGTCGAGCGTCTTAGCTGTGATAGCGTAAGCGTCTTTCAAACCTTCGTTGATACCTACGATACCTTTCTTGCCACCCATAGCCTCGATTTCCTTCATGGCCTCAGCCTTGAAAGAGTCGCTAATCTTTGTGAGACGTGGGAAGAATATGGGGTCCATCTTTGAGGGTGTGTAGCGATGGTTCACATTCACGGAAGCCACGGGGAAGAATGCACCGGTGAAATAGCGCGCCGTAGCGATGCAACGCTGCATAGAGTTGGCGTAGATATTCACCTCATCCGTCGTGGGCACGTAGTTCTCAGGGAAGAGTTTACTATCAACGGCCCATTTGCGGAAGTACTGGCCGAAGATGGTTTCCAGCACACCGCCCTTGAGCGTGAGTTGAGAAGCATCGGCCGACCAGTCGGTCCAGTGGTGAGGAGTAGCAGTTTCGAGAAGAGAGCCCTTCGTTGAAAGCGGGGCACGAATGTTGTGACGACTTAGGACTACAACTTCCTTAAGCTCATAACGATTCTTGAAGTCGTCAGAACGCAATTTCTGAGCAACTGAAGCCATCGGAGCGAGCCACATCATCATGGCTGCCATAGAAACATACAAGCTGCATCGCACGGATGATAAAATGTTTGTTTTCATTTTTAAAATGACTTTATTTTAGTTAAACAAAAAGAGAACACAGTCTGCCAAAACAGAAGGGTTCTCTAGGATTACGATCGCAAATATAAAGTCTACTTTGCAAAAACAAACAATAAATCCACCAATTTTAACATTTCAAAACCTTACCTTATAACTTTTTTGTAAGATTTCAAAATAGTCTTTAACAAAAAAAGAAAGGAGGAGGAAACAACAGGAGGAATGTGGAGTAGAACCGCAAAGAAAAAGTCCTCTTTTTTTCCTAAAAAAAGAAGAGCAACGGACTGATTTTGAAGAAGAAAAAGAGGCATGAACACACTGTCAGACCAGTTACCCCCATCGACAAAGAAGCTGAAAAATGGCCCCGCGGAGAACTACAACAGCCAATTTGCCCCATCGCGCCCAACAAGAGGCAGAAAAAAAGCTCCAGAAGTCAGCTGATAGATGACTTCTGGAGCAAAGTTATCAAAAAAGTGGGTCCTTGCGCGAATATCCTTATGGCGCTTGAAAATACAATAAAGATGTCAGCTGACAGAATAAGGCTATCAGCCAACGCGCTTATTGCATTTTTCCCCTACGCATAGCTGTGCATTCCGCCAAGGACATAGTTCACGCCAAAATAGGTCATCACGATGCTGAGGAAAGCCACGAGCATATAGAGGTGGTAGACCATCGGGCGGCGGAAGGCGGGGAGGCTCTGCGTGTGGAGCACTACGGCATAAATCATGAAAGTGATGAGTGCCCATGTTTCCTTAGGGTCCCAACTCCAATAGGCCCCCCAACTGATGTTGGCCCAAATGGCACCGATGAAAATGCCCAGCCCCATGGTGGTGATGGAGGGATAGAGGAACAGGCGGCTCAACACCTGCAAGGCTTCCAAGCGTTCAGCGCGCAAGTCGCGCTCAGCCTTCGAAACGGCGTTGCGCGTCAGGAAATGGATGATAACGGCCGTGAGCGCACAGATGAAGGTGAGCGACAGCAGAGCGTAGCTCATCATGATGATGCTCACATGAACCGAAAGCAACGGTGAATTGAGTACGGGCATCATGGGGCCAATGGCGGGGTCCATCTGATTGATGTGGCTCACCAAGAGGAAGAAGCCGCTCAGCAAGAAACCAAAGACGAGGACAATGCGGGCTTTGCGATAGGCCAAAAGGCTCAGCAATTCCACGAACCATGCCACGGAGAGCATCGACTCATAGCCATTGCTCAACGGCACATTGCCCGAAACAATCCAGCGCAGGGCCAAACCAAAAGTGAGCCCTAAGAACGACACGCCTAAGAGGGTGAGCAGTGCATAATCGGCCTTGCGCGACACCGCTTTATCATCTTTTCGCATCAAGCGGCGAATGGTCAGGAACAAAGCCAGGAAACCCAGTGCGAGATTGGCCATAGCCAGTATCGTTGCGAAAGGCACCACGTTGTAGATGCGCTCGGCCTCCACCTGCGTGGGCGTGGGCAGACTCTTTCCGGCATTCTGCTGCTGAAAGGCGAGAATCTTATCGAGAACGTGGTTAGCTCCCGACACATTGCCCGAGGCAATCTGATCGTAGAGCAGAGGGAAAGCGTTGCGGAAGAAAAGGATGTTCATCTGCCCCAGAGAGGACGGCAGACTATCGGCAGGACTATACCAAATGGTGTTAGCTCCCACGGTGTGGGGGAAGATGGTGAGCACACTCCCCTCTTGCAAATACATACACACTTGCAGTTTGGCGTCCATCTCAGCGCAGGCTTTATGGAGGGCATCGGTCTGCCCCTCAGCATATTCATGGGCGTAAGGGCCGAGGATATAGTTGCCATCGCGGAAGAAGGAATGAACACTCTCATAGTCGGACAATCCGAAATGTTCGCGCAGTTCGCTGCTCTTCACGCGAATGATGGGCTCGTTGCGCCACTCGCGGGGGAAGAAGATCCAGCTCGTCAGCACCTGTTCGGGTGTGAGCCCTTCATAGGCGCGCTTGCCGTAGAGTTTCTTCACGTAGTCGCAAGCAAAGGTCTGAACGGGACAAATGCGGTTGTTGTAGTTGATGAACAGTCGGCCAAACTTATCGGCCGTGGTGCGGTCCACCGTGGTAGCGGCCTGGCTCGCAGTGGGTAGCATCGAGGAGGAAACCACCAGCGCCAACATGAGCGCGCCCTTGCGGAGCAGCGGACTCTTGAGGAGACGGCGGAATGTGGCTTTCGGATCAAGGAGCAACCAAATCAGCGAGAAGAAAAGGAGCGCGTACCCAAGATAGGTGATGGGCAAGCCCCAGGGATCGCTGTTCACACTGAGGTAGCTTCCGCGCGCATCGGTGTCGTAGCTGGCTTGATAGAAACGCACGCCGCGATAAGTGTACACTTTGTTCATCGACACTTGCGCAGGCTGATTCTTCGCTCCATCAATGATAACGAAGTTTGTTACATAGTCCGTAGGTGCCAGCGTTCCAGCGGTATTGACCACCTGGAAGCGGGAGAGTCGGACATAGAAAGGAAGGTCGTGGCTTTCTGTCTCAGTCATCGATGTCATCACAGAATACTGGTTCGTGGGTTGGTCGCCGCGCAGGTGTACCGTACCTTTGAAGGAAGTGGCGTGGGTGAGCCACGCACCCAACAATATCACAACGAAGGAGAGGTGGAGCAAAAGTAAGCTCCACTTTCTCATTCGGCGTTGCACTATATAGAGAATTCCAGCAGCAGTGAACACAGCCCACAAGAGGCAGAACCACCAGCTGCCATAAAAGTGCTGATTCACGAAGGTGGTGTCGTAGATGTTTTCAATAACTGTGATGGCAGCCAGCAACACTACTACCAGCACATATAGAGTTATAACTATTTTCTTTAGCATTGTTATTTTTCGTTATTCTGAATGTAGTCATTGGCATCAGAGAGGGCCGCCGTGAGTTGCTCAAAGGCCTTGATGGCTAAAGGCACAGAGGCGTCCTTGCAATGACTAACAAAAGGTTTGGGAATGGCCTCAAGCGATTTCTTGCAATTCACAAGAGCTTCCTCCACCTTCTGGCCTTCTGCTGCAGCATAGGAGGCAAAATAGGAATGGAAAGAGGCTGTGCCCTTCTTGAGCGGCGTACCATACCACACATTGGAGATGCTGGCAAGATTGCGCTCCAAATCGTCGAGCGAGGTCATGCTATATGGCGACTCAATATAGGTGGAGTCGGAGGAATAAGGTCTGTTCAGCTTCGTGTAGGCTATCTCGTCGGACAGTCCGCCCATGCCGTGATCGCCCGTAAGGAGTGCGGCGGCTAACTGCTTTGTGGTATAGGCCTTGAGCATATAGGTACGATAGTCTGACTCATCGGGAGCTGTATAGGGTAAGGCGTGTGTGCCCAACAATTGTTTCAGCTCTGTGTCGGCAGCAGTCCAACCACAACGGGCTTGTGCCAAGCGCAGGCGCAAATCGGCAATGAGCAACTGTGCATATTGGATTTCGCGGGCTGTCAAGGTCGCTAACATTGCGCACCTTGCCTTCGCGATAGAGGATGTATTCAAGTCCATGAAAACCTACGATGGATGATGGCAAACCGCTGACAGTTTCCAACTGGCTCCCACTGGTCATGAGTTGATCGAAGGATTGGTGATCGAGCGGCCATTTATTGATATCGGCATCAATATCGAAATGCGAATTAGGCCCAAGGAAGAAGGCTTCAGTCTGCTCATAGAGAAGACGCATACGCAGGAAGGTTGCAGCAGCTGTATTGAGCTGTTGTTGCGTAACTTTACCATAAGCCAAGGCATTGATTTGATGGTAGACTGTGTCTGCTGTGGCCGATGTCAGACTATTATAATAGTAGAACAAGTCCAGGTTGTGGGCCATGGCTTCTGCAAGCACTTCTGATTGCTTACCCGAAGAAGTTCCATTGTCATTACTGCAAGAGGAAAGTCCACAAGCTGCAAACAGTGATATAACGATTGTCCAAAAGATTTTCATTGGAGATAATATTAAGAGATTAGAGTGATAAAAAGCTCCCTCTAGCTTCCTCCGGCAAAGGAGATACACTGGTTCCTCACATAAAGGCGGTAACGGAGTATCTTCCCTAGGAGAATGATAGAGGGAGCTGTGAAACTTCCAGTTAGGAATCTAAATTAGATAGCATTGATGAATGCTACAACGGCGTCGCGGTCGCTCTTTGACAAACGATAGAACTTCTGCGAAGCAGCGTAAGCATCACTTTCTTTGCTATATCCGTGCCACATGATGGCTTCTACAACGGTCTTAGCGCGGCAGTCGTGGAGGCGTGAACCTTCACCCGTTTCTTGCGTGGAAAGACCACGACCCCAGAGCGGAGTGGTACGGCACCAACCAGTGCGAATATCGTTGACCATGTGGAGCTTGTGCTGAACCAAGTCGGTATAAGGCCAGATAACGGTGTTATCGTAAGTGGGGAACTTAGCGTTAGGATGTGTAGCTATATAAGCCTTGCTTGCGTTGTCAATCCAGATGTTGTCCTTCTTGATAGTCCAAGAGGGGCGATGGCAGTGCGTACAGCCCATCTGATAGAAGAGCTTCTTACCACGCTGCACTTCGGGATTGTCCAGATTACGTGCCTTGGGCACACCGAGACCACGGTGCCAAACGCCGAAGGAATAGTAGTCCTCATCGGTCATCTCTTCGCGACCGTTCCAAGGTGCGGCATTAACGATATACTTCTCATAGTCGGCGCGCATCTCAGGAGTGTTTCTGTTCAGACCGAGGAGCTTGTTGACAAGTGTCTTGATACTGTCTGTAGAACCGTCGCCATAGTAGGGATGAAGCAGAGAAAAGAGAAGCTGCCGCCTTCTCTCTTGATGGCTTCAATCACATCAGCATCCTCGCTCATGGCCTTAGCCCAAGCTGCGGTGGTGTAGAGATAGTGACGGTCGGAACGGGTCACGTTGGTGATGTTCCATATTGCGTTGCCACCAGGGCCATCGAGCAATGTGGCGCGTGTCATACCGTAGGTGTATTTCTTAATACGTTTCTGACCATCTGCCAGCGTGTACCAAGCAGTGTTTGCCCAGTCGTTAGCGGCATGGTTCCACATGGCGGGGTTCAACTGAGCGAAGCGAGCTTCGCGCTGGTACTGAACGCGCATAGAGTCCTGACTGATGGCGTCGATAAGACCCGTACCATACATACCGATAGTGGATTCGAGGCGCACCTCATAGTTGGTGGGCAGCGGTTTGGTATTGAACGCTGATTGGGCTATTTGCACGTCAGGATAAGAGAGCTCGTAAGTTTCGCCATCAGGGAACTTATTGCCGTGCTCATCCGTTGCATTCTTCCACGTAATGGTGATGCCCTTCTCGTCAACAGGTGCTTTGAAGGGGTGCATAGCCTGAGTTTGCGGCATACCCGTCACTTCTGTGATGTAAGAGTTAGCAGCATAGGGTTTGCCGTTTCCGTCGACGCCTGCCGTTGGGTGATAAATCACGAGCAAGTAGCCGTTGCCCATCTTGTTAGCGCGATACTCGGTTTGACGCTTTCCGTGACCGTAAGAAGGGTGACAGAATTCGCAACCAGAGCGGACCCAAGCTGGACCAAGTCCCCAGAACGGACGTGTAAAGAGGTTGGCGTTGTGTTCAAAGAAATTCTCGCCATTCTTAAACGTGATATCCAAACCAGCCATCTCAACAGCGGGGGCAGGATTTGAATAGCAGCCCTGCTCATTACTGGTGGTTCCTTTCTCACCTCCCGGCAGCCATTCGGCTTGCGAGAAAACGGCGAGGGAATCCTTGTGATAAGTGGGCGCTACAGGTGTGTCGGTATTGTCCGAACAAGATGCTGCGGACAATGCGGCCATACCCATCAATAAGTAGGATGATAAATTTTTCATTGCATATTATTTAGGCGCGAACTCCCGCCTACCCTATTTAGGGTAGACGGGTATTCACACTGAGTTAGAATTTAATTACTTGTCGTTTTTATTTTTTCTTCTGCTGGATATATTCATCAGCTTCTCCGAGAGCCTTTGTCAGCTCATCGCAAGCATTGATAGCTGCCAGCACTTGAGCGTTCTTATAGTTGGCTACGAACGGAGCAGGGCAAGCTTTGAGCTTAGCTTGTGCGTTGTTGATAGCGTTCTGCACCTTTGTGCCCAATTCGGGGTTGTACTTCTTAAAGTAGCTTGCGAAGGACATACTGCTGCGCTTGTTGGCATCAAAGCCACCGTTCCATACATTGTTTACGCTCTGGATGTTGTCCCAGAAGTCGGTCAGTGAGTTGTGAGAGAAAGGAGACTCGATGTAGTTAGGATCAGATTCTTTGTTCTCATCGTTCGTACCGAGACCGTAGGGCTTACCCATCTTAGTCTGACTACCTCGTCAACGATACCTACACAGCCGTGGTCACCACTGAGGATAGCGGACACTGCACTCTTGATAGAAGTGTAGAGACTACCTACCTGTCCGGCTTTCTTCATGTTTTCGCCGTAAGTGATAGTAGAGCTGGGCATTGAAGTTTTTCTCTCTTGTGCTTCGAGAGCTTTCTTGTGAGCTTCTGTACCACCAGCCCAGCACACTTCGAGTTCGAAGATAGAATACTTCAGGTCACCTGCAACTGCAACAGAATACTTCAGCTCATCAAGTGCATTGATGTCCGTGAAGTCAACGCCATCGTTGAAATTGTCGTTACCGCTGTTGAAAGAAGAAACCTTACGAGGAGCGCCATTACGGAAGATAACGAACTCAACAGCGTGGAAACCGAGGAGGTTCTGGTTGAGGTTGTTGTGAGCGTACTCGATGTTTGCTTCGTCATCAGTGGTAGTGATATTCTTCAGCAGGTTGGGGCTTGACAGGAGGTTGTGGAGAGCCGTCAAGGTCAAGGGGCCAAGTGTCGATGTGCGGGTCGATGTTGTAGTCGCTGGCAGCACCGAGCAAGAAGCCTTCACTCATCTCATAGTTAGCGCGCGTAGCTTTCCAGCTCTCGCAAGCCTTGTCTACCATAGCTTGGGTGGCTGTACCATTCTCCACTGCATCGCGGAGGGTCTTCATCTGCTCGTAGAAAGTCTCTGCATTTTTAGCCATGCTGGCATAAGTGGGGTTGATCGTGTTGTCCACGTAAGAACCAAGCACCTTTTGCAGATACCCTTCTTCCTCAGTAAGCGTCTGAACATGGTCGGGATCATCGCTACTGCAAGAATTAAAACCGAGAACGGTTGCACTAGCTGCTGCAAACAGCATAGCATACATGAAAATCTTTTTCATTGTTGTGTAATATAAAAGAATTATTTTGTCTGTTGGAAATCACGCTTTCGTTAGAGGAAGAAACCCTCGTAAGCAACGCCAAAGTTGAGACTGGGCTCATTGTTATAAGGCGATTTGAACATACGTACACCGTAGTCGGCCTTGATAACGATTTGTGGCAGCGGATAGTAGTTGAAACCAAAGGTCAGCTTGTTTCTTTCCTCATAGGGATAAGGTGCTTGACGATGGTCGCGGATGTAGGGGTTATAGTAGTCGTAACGACCGAAGACATACAGTTTCTTCTCGTTAGCGCGCAGCTTTCGAAGCGTGAGAAGAGGTCGTAACCAGCTTCAACGCCGAGGGCTACAGCGTTCTTGCCCACTTCTGAAGTACTGTAAGGGCTGGTCTTTGTGCTACGTCCTGAGAGGGTTTTCACGAAATAGGCATCGGCGAGATGTCCATAAGTGGCCTGAGCGCGCACAATCCAGTTGTATTTGTTCAGCGTAAAGTCAACGCTACCTATCGTAACTGCACCTTTGAGTTTCTCATTGGCGTCGTTCATCAGCGTATTGTTGATGGAGTGGCCATAGTAGCCGCTCACACCTAAGCGCATACCGGGCATTGCATACCAGTCGAGGCGCGCTGCCATGGCATATTTGCTGGCAGGAGAGAACTCGAACGCGCTGTGAGGACCTTTCTTAATCCAGCCGTCACGGTCGAACTGCATGGCGTCAAGTCCCTCGAGGAATTGCAATTCATACTTGAAGTTGCGATAATGTCCCCACAAGCTCACACCCGTCTGATGCCAAGTGGAGGGCAGAATAGTGTTCTCACCTTCTGGACGGTATACCGTGAAGAAATTGAGCGGTTCGTGATGACTGTTGTTAAGACCAACGGGCACTACGATATGTCCGGCGCGGATGTTGAAAGCACGAGAGAAGGACTTCTGCAACCAGAACTGCTCCAGCTCCACTTCGCCGCCTTTCTCGGTCTCTACTTCCCATTCGCCACCTTCTTCGTATTCGCGTTCGTAAGCCGAACCCGTACCGCCATGTTCAAACTCAATTTCTGAACCCATGCTCCAGCCTTTTCCGAAGTCGTAGCCCAAATAAACTACTACGTGGGGCAAATCAAAACGTCCGTGACTCTTGCCGTCCTTGTACTTCGCCGGATTGGCATAACGATAAACATTGTCGCTATAAAGTTGCGGGAATAGGCCACTTCACCGTATCCACCGACACTCAAGCGATTGCCTTTCACATGATTCATCACTGAATCGGCAGCATTGATTTGAGCTGAAGCTGTCATACTCAACCCCAAACCCAACACGCCTAAAACGAGTTTTAACTTTTCGTTCTTCATCATAATTATTGTCTAATTCTCTTTTATCCTACGCAATCTCTCAGCCAAATTTGAGTAAATTTCAGCTGCTTTAATTTTCGTGTGCAAAAGAACAAAGATGTGGCTATTTACACAATACCCCAAAAAAGGTAAATAAAAACTAAGAAGGAAGAAAAATACTATCATCGTTCTGCAAAAAAGAGTGAGTTTTAACCTGCTGAATTAAGGAAATGCGCTTGTAGAATAGTGGTCAAAAATATCCTTATTGCGTTTGAAAATACAATAAGGATGTCAGCTGACTGAATAAGGATGTCAGCCGACGCCCTTATTCTATTTACACATATTCCCTTCCTGCAAAAACGGACAAAAAGAAGGTGGCTCTCTTTCGGCTTTTCATCGTATCTTTGCACCCATGGAACTACAAGAACAACTGCGCCAAATCAAGTGCGCACTCCATTCGATGATGAACGGCCCTATCTCGCAAGCCATGCGCAACAAGGGCTTGACCTATAAAGTGAACTTCGGCGTGGAAACCACGTCTGGAGGAATATGCTCACGAACTGCCTACTACCTATGAACTGGCGGCGGCTTTGTGGAAAGAGAACATTCGCGAATGTCGGCTGCTGGCTGGTATGCTGATGCCGGTAGAGGAATTCCCGGCCGACCTTGCCGATGTTTGGGTGGAACAAATTCTCTTCCCTGAGGAGGCCGACAATTTGGTATTCCATCTGCTTTCGCGCACGCCTTATGCTTCGGAACGTGCCTTCGTATGGCTGGCCGACGAACGCCCTATGTTCCGCTATGTGGGCTACCAGTTGCTGGGCCGCCTCTTTACCGAAAGGAAAGTGCCCAACCGCCGAGATATGCTTGAATACCTCGACCATACCACCACGGACCTCCGCTCTGACAACACAATGGTGAAGCAAGCTGCTTGGCGCAGCTTGATGAAATTCATGGACTTAGGCATCGGTCAAGAACGCTTGGGAAACCAAGTTTTGGACAGCGTGGGAATGTGACAACACGATCCTACAGAAAGTCCTCTCCCCTTCTCCCACGAAGAGAAATACACTGATTTTTCAAAAAACAAGAAAATCCCTACTCCTTTTTGGAGCAGGGATTTTTTAGAGGGTAAAAGTGGTGATTTGCAGAGCTGAAGATAGCCATGGGACAAATCCGCCACGCGGGAAAGCTCAACGATTGCGAGCGGGCTTTATGGGCTTTATCGGCTTTATGGGCTTTATCGGCCGCTTGGGCATATAGAGCTTCACGGGCTTGGCATCTGTGCCCCACTTCGTAGGAGTAGCACTCATCTCTATTTCCAGTAGGCCGCCCTCCATGAGTTGTTCGTGGGTAAAAAAAGGAGCGGTGAGGACAACGCCATTGAGGCGCACGCGGCGAATGTACTTGTTCTGACGGCTGTTGCCAATGGTGCGCACCGTGAACTGACGATTGTTGGGCAGAGAGATGCTCACTTCGCCGAAGATGGGGCGACTGATGGTGTAGACAGGGCGACCGGGGCAGAACTGGTAGAAGCCCATCGCGTTGAGTATGTACCAGGCCGACATCTGTCCACAGTCCTCGTTGCCGCTTAGGCCGTTCGGGCCGGCATAGTAAAGGCCGTAGAGAATGCTATCACAGAGTTCCTGCGTGCGCCAAGGTTCACGCATATAATTATATAGGAATATCGTGCCATGTCCGGGTTCGTTGCCGTGGGCATACTGGCCAATCATGCCGCTAATATCTGGGCTGACATTGTCGCCGGTCATCTTGCTGGACATCACAAAGAGCGAATCGAGCTTGTGGAGCATTTTCTTGCGCCCGCCAAAGAGAGAGGCGAGTCCTTCAGGGGTCCTGCGGCACGAACCAAGTCCACTGCCACGCGGTGCCCTCTGTATAGTCGTCCATGCGGTGCGTACTGCTCACGGGGTCGAAAGGCGTGCGCCAGTTTCCCTTTGAGTCCTTGCCGCGCATGAAGCCCGTTTTAGCATCAAAGTATTGACGATAAGCCTGCCCGAACTGCTGATAGCGGCGCGCATTGGCCGTGTCGCCCACAGCCTCAGCCAGCTGACTGATACACCAATCATTGTAAGCAAACTCTAAGGCGCGCGCCACGCTCTCACTGGCTTTGTCGAACGGTATGTAGGCTTGCGTATTCTTGTAGTATTTGGCGGAAGGTTCGATTTCTTCCATCTTCCAACGTGGGAATACTGGAGCGATGCCCGTTGTGTCGTATTCAGCGCAGCGCAGTGCATGGCGATAGGCGCGCTGAAGGTTGAAATTGTGGTAGCCCTTGGTGTACATATCGGCCACGAGGGACACGTAGTGGTAGCCAATCATGCAAGCCGTCTCGTTGCCTGCCAACTCCCACTTCGGCACTATTCCCAGCTCGTCGCCCTTGCGGATAAGGCTGCGAATGTAGGCTTCATTGCGCGCGGGGTCGATGATGCTGATGAGCGGATGCAAAGCGCGGTGAGTGTCCCATAGAGAGAACACCGTGTATATCGGATCTTCCTGCAATCCTTGGTGCACTTTCAGGTCCATCCCCAAATAGCGACCATCGACATCACTGAAGAGCATCGGTTCTAATTGGGCGTGATAGAGGGCCGTATAGAAAATTTGGCGAACAGAATCGGCATTGTCGGCCATGTCTTTAATCTGTATTTTGCTCAATTCATCGTTCCAGAGCGCACGTGCAGCAGCGCGGGTCCCGTCGAAGTCCCAACTGGGTTGCTCGCAGCGCAGATTGTTCAGTGCGCCGTTGTAGTCGACATAAGAAAGGGCCACGCGACAGAGCAACTGCTTCGTGTTGGTTGGCACGTCCTTGAAATGGAGCACCAGCTTGCAGCAAGGATAGTCGCGATTGGCTTCGCGCACGGTGTCGCGTACTACTTCGTAAGTGAAAGGCTGAGAAAATTCGAAAATGCCATAGATAGGCTGATTATAGGCCCAACCCAACGAGCGGTGGAATACGCGCATCGTGTGATCGTTCAACTGTTCGTAGTCGAACTCCAGCATATACTGATTCTGGTTGTTATAGTCGAGGTCGAGAATCATACCCGCGTTTTTCCCCTCGGGGTAGGTGAAGCGATACAGAGCCGTTCGCTCCGTCGACGTAATCTCTGTTTTGATGCCGTAACGTTGGAGAAACACGGAATAGTAGCCCGGCGTTGCACTCTCCTGCTGATGACTGAATTCAGAAGCAAAGGGCAGCGATATTTTCCACCTTTCTCGCCCACATGCGCCAAATCGGCCGTGCCAGTGAAAGGCATCAGCAGGAAATCGGAAAGGTCGGCGCAGCCCGTACCACTCAAACGCGTTTGAGAAAAACCATTGATGGTTTTGTCTTCATAGTAGTAGCCCGAGCAAGCATCCCAACCATGGTGGCGCGTGTCGGGGCCCGGCTGAATCATACCATGCGGAACAACGGCTGCAGGGTGCGTATGGCCGTGTCCGCCCGTACCTATAAACGGATTGACATAGGAAGCCAGGTCGCTTGTCTGGCTCATCGCTGCACAACTCAAAGCGGCAGCCAAAAAGGCTAAAGCTATTTTCTTCATAATTAGGAGTTTTCTTCGCTCCAAAGATAAGGATATTTTTCACTTTCTATCTGCCCTTCTCCTTTTTTAATACATCGAACAACACAAAACGCATGTTTAAGAAGAGAAAGGAAGAAGACCGAGTTTTATCAGTTATGGTAGCTAAAACGAGGTATTTTCCCACATATTTATTAAAAAAGGTTATTGAAACTTGCATTCTTCAAAAAAAAGGTTTAGTTTCGCTCCATCAATCCAACAGGCGTTTGTCTGTCTAAAGCTAAGAAACAACTCATTATATTTTTATAATCTAAACATACGCTTATGAAAAGAACTTTACTCCTTTCGGCTCTCGCAGCCTTCGGCCTTGCTTCTACGGCTCAAACCCAGCTCCAAGAGGTGAACCTTAGTGGCCGTAACGCAGTGACTACTCTGTCGCTCAACCAGAAAGCTGTGAACAAAGCAAGAAAGGCGCTCCAAGTCAACAAGATGGGTGCCCGCATCACTTCCACTGCTCCTTCCGCTTTCTACGCACGTCCAGCGGGCTGCTTCTGGGCTGGAGCCGACAACCAGTTTAACGCGTACCAAGGCTACCTCATTGCACCAGCCAACACAGCCCTTTCCTTCCAAGGCATCATGGTGGGAGAGAAATGCAAATGGCTGTACGCTGATCCTGCACAAAAGGTCACTGAAGATCAACAAGAGTACACTTATCTCACGAAGGAGATTCAGGGTGGTACAGACTCTGTGCTGACCGTTACATATCCTGCTGTTGCACTGCCCGCCCCACAGCTCATTTGCAGCAGCAAGGTGGGTTCGTCTCCACTCAACGCTAAAACAACAGCAGATACATTCTCACTGGGAAATATTGTTGTTTACGGCGGTGGCGCATTGCGCAGAGAAACGCTTTACCCTTCTGTAAATTATGACGTACGCCGTTTGGCTGGCACTATCAATATCAGCGACTACTTCGGCTTTAACAGCGATAAAGCCAACAGCAATATCACCAAACTTTCGGTAAGAAATTTGGCAACCAAGAGCTGAAGGTGACAGCAGCCTATGAGCTCTTCTTGTTCAACAGCTCTGCACCGGCTTACATCTTAGGCGGTGAAGCTATGTTCTATGCTGATGGTACACAAGAGGTGAAGGCTTCTGATGTTGCCGTAGACCTTGTTCCACTTGAAAACGGGCGTCCGGCCAGTGAGCCTCTGCAGGCTCAGCTGACAGCCGATAAGGTAACCCTCATCCCTGCAAAAGGTCAGCAAGCTGCCATCTATGTGGTTCACTTCTCTGCTAAAGAAGCCATCGCTGCCAACCAGGCTCTGATGGTTCGTGTGCGTCCTTCCGCAACGGGCACTAAGGCTTTCAGTCCAGTACCTGTAATCTCTGAAGGAATGTCTGATGGACAAACTGGCTATGGAGCTATTTCGTTCTCCTACAATGGTAAGGACTACAAGGATCTGCCTCTCTCAATCAACATCTTCCAGTTTGACAACGATGGCAAATTCCATGCGTTCAACTGGGGCATTGGTCTTGATCTGACTTACGACCAAAAAGAAGCTAATACCTATACGGGTATCACAACGCCCAATACTGCGGTTCGCGTATCCAATGCTACTTACGACCTCCAAGGTCGTCGCGTTGAAGCTCCCACTAAGGGTCTTTACATCCAGAACGGCAAGAAAGTTTACGTGAAGTAAACAGTTCGTCGAACGACATAAAAAGAAGCCGCTGCACTCTTCAGAGAGTTGCAGCGGCTTTTGTTGTGTGGAAGGAAAGTCGGGAGAGAAAAATTTAGGGACGGCCGAAGACTTTTTTCATAAAGTTGAAGTCGTTCAACCGAATATCTGCGCCGGCCATCACCACAAAGCCCGGTTGGCGCACATTGCCCAAATCGAAGTAGCGCGTTGCGGTGAGGTTCGACATATCCACGTAAGCCGTCCAGCTCTTTGCTGCCCACTTCAGTTTCAGGTCGAGAAGAGCGTGCGTGCCGTAGGGATGGAGCTGTCCCGTACTCTTGTGGTTCTCATAGACAAGGTAGTTGCCCTCTCTGCGCTGCACGCGCAAACTCCAGTCGGCTCCCAACTGCTTATATATATTATGTGAGAGTCGGAGCACCAATTTGTGGCGCAGATATTCCAGCGCATAATTGGATTTGAAATAAGCTTCTCCATCGCGGCGATTCTGATGGATATAAGCATAGCTCACAGCGAAACGCTCCAACGGCTGATGCTGGCCGAGCAACACGCGGAGGTCGGCATCCATCTGTAGGCTAACGCCCACGTTATCAAGGTTGAACGAAGTGGCATGAAACTTATCCGTGGGCGAACGCATCACCCAGTCGATCATGTTATTTCCACGGTTGTAGAAAGCTGAGGCCTGCGCCTTAAACCTTTCAAAACGTAGTCCGCTCCCACACGGAACGAACTATTCTCTTCAGCTTTCAAATCCTTGTTGCCCTCCTGTGTCGGACTCTTATAGTAAAGGTCGGTGAACGTGGGCAATCGCATCGAGCGGTTGAAGCTGGCAAAAAGTTTGAGGCTCTGCATCGGTCGGTAAGCCACATCCACGCCTGGATAGAAACGCAGTCCGCCGCGTACGCTCGTATTGGTCTGTCCCATGACACCTGCCGAGAAAGTCCAATGGTTCAGCACCAACGTGTGTTCCAAGAAGAGCGAAGTGTTCGTGCGATGGTCGCGGTGCGTGTAGAAGCTATTGCGCTGGCCGTGGACGCGGACAAACTTCGACGAGTCTACGGGAAGTCCGAGATTAGAACTCTGTATGTCCTCATAGCGCAATTCCACTCCGAGAAGCGTACGTCCTGCAGCCCAGTCGGTCCAAGCATTGAGCCCACTGTTCAATACGTTGCCGCGATGGAAATTCTCAGCTTTCTTCGTGCCTCGAATCAGTTGGAAATGATCCACATTGCGCGCCCAGCTGAGTTGTGGGGAGAGATGGATGCGCCCGCTCCACTCGCCTTGCAGCGCTACCATGAAGCGGCGCGTGGCCTCCCACTGATTGGGAAAGGCAGCAGAATAGAACGTGTTAGCTCCAAAGTCGTTCCACAACGCACTGGCTTGAGATTTCAGCACAAAACGCGGCAGGCTCAGGCGGCCTGTCCAAAACACCTTGTTGGTCTTGTAGTCGCCATTTTCAACAGCTCCATCCGAACGCTGCATAGAGCGCGACAGCGTCATATTAAAGCGCTGCCAATGATGGGAGGAACGCAATTCTTCGCGGAACGTACCGTACGAACCTCCCTCAGCCTTCAAGAAGAGAGCATCGCCCAGAGGCTTCGTCACAATATTGATGGCACCACTAAAAGCCTGCGAACCGAAGATGCGCGAAGCAGCCCCTTGCAGGATTTCAATGTGATCGATGTCGGAAATATTAACAGGGAAATCGGCCGCATTATGGCCAGTTTGAGGATTATTGATGGGAACGCCGTTCACAAGCAGCGTGATTTGGTCGAAAGTGCCTCCATCAATGCTGATGTCCGTCTGAATACCAAAACCGCCGCGCTGACGGACATCTACACCCGCGGCCAGTTTCAATACGTCGTTCACACTCGTGACCCCCGCAGCCGCAATGTCCGCGCGGCTCAACGTGGTCACCTGACGGGCTGCTACCTGAGCAGCCAAAGGAGCTCGCGAGGCCGTTACCTCGGCGCTGTTTAGCACTACGGTGTCGATGCGCCCAGCTGGAACGGGGCGTACGTCGGACAACGTAATGGCAGCGGAAGCCGTTGTGACTGTGGCCACACTCAGCACGCCCACCGTCACTTCTCGCTTCAGAACGGAGAAGAGCGCATAGGACTTGCGGCTGAAGTGGTGGAACACCACCGGCTTGAGCTTCAGATTTGTTGAATTATTCATGTGTTTTAATAGAAAAAATAAAGGGGACTTTCCTCCCGCGCTGCAAATTTAACATTTTGCCCCGAGCCAGCAAAAGAAGGGCTTCTGGAATGGAAAAAAACGGAAAGAACTCATCTACTATAGAGGAAAATATAGAAAGCAAAGAATGAGCTATATGTGCAGAAAAGTTTTTCTTTTTTACCTTTCGGGAGAGCATAGACGATTTGAGCACAAAAGAAGAATAAACCACTACAAAACAAAGCTTTAATCACACATCCTCTTCTTATTTACGAGCAATTCTGAGAGACCAAAAAATAGCCTTATTGCGTCAGCTGACACAATAAGGCTGTCAGCTGACGCCCTTATTGTATTTGAAAACGCAATAAGGATATTTTTCGTTCGCTGCAAAGAGATTTTTCTCCCTACACAAAGCCATTATGAACCAGCATGGTCGTCCAATTTCGAAGAATCGAGAAAATAAGCGTTTAAATTCATCCGTTTTCCACTGAATAGCAAGAATTTAAGGACACAATAGAGCAGAAAATCCGCGTCATTGGGGAAGGTGTGAATACAACTTGAGTGCCATTTAACACAGAAAACAAGACTTTAAGGCCTTGTTTATATGTTTCGCAACATATTTTTAGTGCTAAATAATAGATTTATTGCCTGCGAAATTTTACCATAACACATTATTACTCTTACTATTATACATGTTATTAAACATGTTTTTTATGACAGAAAAAAATAAATTTCAAAAAAACATCTTCTTTTTGTGGATTTTTTTAAATATAATCAATACCTTTGCATTAACAAATACCTGTTGCATAAATTATAATAACACAGTGAACTATGGCAAACTCCAAAACTATTGACACGGAGAAGTTGTCTTATGCTCGAATTAAAGATGACATAGCCGACCAGCTTTTCGTTCGAATCATCCAGAAAATTGGAGTGGAGAAACTTTACCGAGATCCAGATTATTCAGCCCGTCAACTGGCGATTGATCTGAAGACCAACCCGAGATACATCTCTGTGGTGGTGGCCCTACACACGGGCGACAATTACAACGCTCTAGTGAATAACTACCGTTTGCGCGATGCACGCAAAATGCTTTCCAGTCCTCGCTACCGCGATCAATCTGTGGAGGAAATAGGCCTGCACTGCGGCTTTGCCTCTCGCCAAGCTTTCTACTTGGCTTTCCATCGAGAGGAAAAAATGACTCCGCGACAGTACCGAGTGCAAGCTCTCGGCACAAAAGCAAAAAAGGATTGAGCCAATAAAAGAGGCCATCCACTCGCCCTATGGCAGAGGACAGGAACAACGCTTTGGGCAATAACAGAAATCTTAAATATATAACTAGGTACTGGGGAAGGCTTTCTCCTCCCCGCTCATAAATCTCTTTATATCCAACAAAGACTATGTTAGATACGCAAGAACGCGAAAAAATCATCCGCTTGGTACGCCATTGGGTTGTACCCGCCATCGGATGTACCGAACCTGTCTGCGTGGCACTGGCAACGGCAAAAGCTACGGAACTACTTGGACAACGTCCAGAACGCATTGAAGCACACCTGAGTGCAAATATCCTAAAAAACGCCATGGGAGTAGGCATTCCCAACACCGGCATGGTGGGTCTTCCCATTGCCATCGCTCTCGGAGCCTTGGTGGGAAAGTCTGACTACGGTTTAGAAGTCCTTCGCGATGTCGACACTGCGGCTGTAGAAGAAGGGAAAAAATTCATTGCTGAAGAACGCATCCACATTGATCTGGCGCAAAACGCATGCGACAAACTCTATGTCGAAATATGTGTGACAGCTGGTGGCCACTCGGCCACAGCTGCCATAGCTCATGAACACACTCGCTTCACTCTCCTCAAAACAGACAGAACCATATTATTAGATGAACAAAACCAGCAACAGGGAAACAATGAGGTGAAGAAAGAAATCAGGGCTATCTCTCAAAAAAGTCTATGAGTTTGCAACCACAACGCCGCTCGAGGAAATCCGATTTATCGACGAAGCACGCCAGCTCAATGAGAAAGCGGCACAACTTTCGCTCAAAGGCAACTACGGCCATCGGTTGGGTAAGATTCTTTCTCGCCCCATCGGTCGTGGAATTATGGGCGACAGCATCTTCTCACACATCATCTCTAGCACATCCTGCGCTTGCGATGCTCGAATGGCCGGAGCAATGATTCCCGTGATGAGCAATAGCGGCAGCGGCAATCAAGGTATCTGTGCTACCAATCCAATTGTGGTCTTTGCTCGCGAAAACAACAATACGGAGGAAGAAATGATTCGAGCGCTCATGCTCTCGCACCTCACTGTCATTTATATAAAGGAACATCTTGGCACGCTTTCGGCTCTCTGTGGTTGCGTGGTGGCTGCCACGGGTTCGAGCTGCGGCATCACCTACTTGATGGGCGGCAACTACCAACAGATTACATACGCGGTTCAGAATATGATTGCTAACCTAACGGGTATGATCTGCGACGGAGCGAAGCCCAGCTGTGCGATGAAGCTCACCACAGGCGTTAGCACGGCCGTGATGTGTGCTATGCTGGCTATGCAGAACGAATATGTTACGAGCGTGGAAGGTATCATCGACGACGACGTGGAACAAAGTATCCGCAACCTCGTTTCTATCGGTGCAGATGCTATGGACGAAACCGACCGCTGCGTACTCAATATCATGACGCATAAAAAATAATTAGCACCACAAGCAAAAAAAATAGCTATCCAGACACTCCTTTCTTGGAATGTGTCTGGATATTTTTTAATTTTGCGTACATATAAACAAAATAGTCATATTTATCAATGAAGAAACAAATACTTTGCACGTTAGCCTTTGGTCTGACAATCAGTTCTTCAGTAATGGCGCAGACAGCCCTCTGCGGCAATGGTAGCAAAATGTCTACTCAACTGGAGCGCCTCGTAAAACAAGCCACAGCGGCAAAAGCCCGCGGAATCAGTGCCACCCAACCCGAAGAGTTCTCCATCCTTATTGATGCGAAGAACGCCGAAGCCCTGGAGAAAGAACTCCAAGCTGAAGGATTCGATGTGACGGCTATTGATGACAACATCCTTTCGGCCACGCTCACTGCGGCACAGATTCAGCAACTCGCTACACGCAATGATATCAACATCATGCAGGTTTCGAGAAAGTTCCGTCCGCTGCTCAAGCAGGCCCGTCACGACATTGGAGCCGACAAAGTGCAGGCAGGAACCAATCTCGACACGCCGTTTGATGGCACAGGCGTGCTCATCGGCGTGATAGACCAAGGTTTCTATCCCAAGCACTTAGCTTTCACCAACGCTAAGAACGAAACCCGCGTAAAAATGTGGTGGAGACGCGGAGCAAAGCCCACGACTGCCAATCCCACAACGGTTCTTCCCAATCAAGGCGATGGTCTGCAAGCACAGGGACACGCCACTCACGTTGCTAATATCGCTGGTGGACGCAACCTCGGCAATGATTTGCAGGGTATTGCTCCAGCCGCCGACCTCTACTTCATTTCTTCTTCATTCGATGAGAAAGAAATGCTGGAGGATGTTCGTGCTATAGCACAATATGCGCAGCAAAAAAAACAACCTTTCGTGGTGAACATGAGTTTGGGCGCACAGAGCGGCCCACACGATGGCACCACCACTTACGACCGCACAATGGACCGCCTCTTTAAGCGATACAACGGCGTTCTAGTGGCAGCAGCGGGCAACGAAGGTGAAGACCCCATCCACACTTATCACAAGTTCACGGCCGACAATCAATCGAAATCATTCCTTGTAAAGACGCCAGACTCTCCGAACAGGGGAAATAACACCCTTCTTATTGGGCAGTGCTGGGAGACTATCGCAGACGGTCAAAAGCATGTAACCTTCCGTCCGTTCTACTATTATAATGGTAGAAAAACATATCTGACCGACAGCCAGATCTCTACGCTTAGCGGAGGCGGTTTAGGTATCGATGACGACATCGACCAAAACAATAACAAGCACTTCTTCTCCTTCGTTTTGAATAGTGCTACCATCGAATCTATCGGAGGTAGTGATGCACAATTCGGTGTTGAACTCACGGGCCAAAAGGATGCCGAGGTCCACTGCTGGATGGAAGTTGAATATGGTGAATTTGACAACTCAGCAGGCGGTTTCCTCAGAGGTGACAGTAAATATCTCAGTAGCGAAGGCGGTGCTAACGTACCGAGTGCTATTTCCGTTGCGGCCTACACCCTCTCTACGCGTTTCACAAACTCAGAAGGCTATACATACTCTCTACCTGGCTATACCCCAGGTAGGATTGCGAAATTCTCCAGTCCTGGTCCATGGCTGGGCGACTCTACCATCATGAAGCCCACCATTGCTGCCCCAGGAACTTTCATACTTTCTGCTTTCAACCAATACGATCATGGTCTTGACGATTTGCAGGAAGAAGTGACACACAAACTGGTTATCAATGGAAAGACTTATTACTATGGTGCAATGAACGGAACTTCCATGGCAACGCCGGTAGTTACGGGTACAATCGCCCTTTGGATGCAAGCCAATCCTAAATTGACTTCTGAACAAATCGTTGAGATTCTCAAAAAAACGGCTCGCCACGACAGATACACCGGAAATGACACATGGACGCCTACGTTTGGCTACGGAAAACTGGATGCTTACGAAGGACTCAAAATGGCTCTCACTATGGATAATAGTACGGGTATTAATCCGGTGGAATATACCAACCAGCCTGTCACTATCAACATGAAGCCCGAGGCTTGGAACATTCTCTTCAACAGCGATGAGAATTTGCCCACATAGCTATTTACAGCGTGAGTGGACAACTGCTGAACCAGCGCAACTTGCAAGGTATCAGCCGAGGCCAGGAGGAAACCATCAGCTTAAGCGGCTTGCCCGCTGGCGTCTATCTCCTCAATGTCACCACGGCAAATGCCACGGTGAGCAAGAAGGTCGTTGTCAAATAAGTATAAAAACGCTCATAGGCCTCGTCCTTCTGGATGAGGCCTTTTTTATTTCAAGGAAATATAGGTATGAACAACTTTGATTTTTATAGTCCTACGGAGTTCGTCTTCGGTAAGAACACGGAAGAGCGAACGGGAGAAATGGTGACGCGGTATGGTGGCCGCCACGTATTGCTGGTGTATGGTAGCGAACGCATCGTCCACACTGGTTTGGCAGGCCGAGTGGAGGAATCGCTCCGTAGGGCGGGCGTCGACTACACGCTCTTTGGTGGCATCCAACCCAATCCCATAGATACAAAAGTTTATGAAGGCATCCGCTTAGGTAAAGAAAAGCAGGTCGATATGCTGTTGGCTATTGGTGGCGGTTCTGTTATCGACACGGCCAAGGCCATTGCGGCCGGACTGGTTTATGAGGGTGATTTCTGGGACTTTTATGCGGGTACGGCCATTATTCAGACCGCGCTGCCCGTGGGCGTTGTCCTCACCATTCCGGCTGCGGGTAGTGAGGGCTCGGGCAACTCCGTTATCACACAAGTGAGCACAAACAAAAAGATCAGCCTCCGAACACCGCGCGCCCTGCGCCCAAAGTTTGCTATCATGAACCCCGAACTCACCATGACGCTCCCGCCCTACCAGACTGCGGCCGGAGCGGTCGATATGATGGCACATATCCAGGAGCGTTACTTCACCAATACGCCGCACACTGAAGTGACGGACGCGCTGAGTGAGTCATTGCTACGCACCATCATTGAGGTGACGCCGAAAGTCTTAGCAAGTCCCAACGACTATGATGCGCGCGCTGCACTGATGTGGTGTGGTACGCTGGCGCACACGGGACTCTGTGGCACGGGCAACGAGGAGGACTGGTCGTCACACGCCATTGAGCACGAACTCAGTGCTTTCTATGGTGTCACACATGGTGCAGGATTGGCAGTTATCTTCCCGGCTTGGCTGACATTCATGGCCGACCACAATGTAGATAAAGTGGCCCACTACGCACATAAGGTGTGGAATGTTCCTGCTACGGCCGACAAGCGAGCCGATGCGCTCGAAGGCATTGCGCGCTTAAAGGCATTTCCACACGATTGGAATGCCTACAAACATCGCTGAATTGGGCATCGACAACTTCGACCTGGAACTCATCAACAGTCATCTCCATGTGACCAAAGGCGAACTGGTGGGCAATTTTGTTCCGCTCAACGAGGCACACACGCGTCAAATCTATAAATATGCCGTCAGAGGATAACCATGGCTCCCCCGCCCCCACGGAAACCATCAAGGGGCGGGTGCTCATCATCAATGCCAGTCCGCGCCGCAAAGGACTCATCGCGCAAATGCTGGGAGAAATGCAACTCACACTGCAAGAAGCTGGTAAAGAGGTGCATCTCATCCGAACGGCCGACCTCCGAATGGCTCACTGCACGGGCTGTATGTACTGCCGCAGTAAGCATGCTTGCTGTCTGCCCGAGGACGATTCCGTGCGAGTGCTGGAGGAACTGCAGGCGTGTGAACTCCTCATCATCGGCGCGCCCTGCTATTGGGGCAACATCCCTGGCGAATTAAAAATTCTCTTTGACCGCCTCGTCTACGGAATGATGGACGAAGACAAACGCGGTATTCCCATCGGATTGATGAAAGGCAAGCGAGCGGCGATTGTCAGCACCAGCACCACATTCTGGCCGTTTAACATTTGGTTCCATCAAACGCGCGGCGTGGTGCGAGCCTTGAAAGAAATCCTTGAAATGGAGCGGTTTCCGAATCTGTGGAACGCTGGAACGAGGCGGCACAAAGAAACACCCACTCACGCCGAAGGACTTGCAACGCGCGCACCGACTGGCACAAAAAATCATTCGGTAAGAAATCACTAACTTTGCCGCAACAAACAAAAGGATAACACAATGGAAAAAATCAAAAAGATTGCTTTCGATTTTGGAGGAGTCATCATCCGACAGAACCAACAACAGGCCGTGGAACGCTTCAAGCAAATAGGATTGCTCGATGCGGAGGAACGACTGGGTGCTTACACGCAGCAGGGCATCTTTGGCGAACTGGAGGAAGGTAAGATTACGGCGGAGGACTTCCGCTGGCAACTGAGTTTGCTCATCGGACGCGCCGTGACCATCGAGGATTGTAGCTACGCTTGGCGAGGCTATTGCGACGGACTCCCGCAGCGCAATCTTGAGGCCTTGCAACGCCTTCGCCGCGAGGGTTATGGTCTTTCTATCCTTTCTAATACGAATCCTTTCATGATGGGTTGGGCCTTGAGCAAGGACTTTGACGGCAACGGAAATTCCCTTGCCGACTATGTGGATGCGCTCTATCTGAGCTATCAGATGAAGGTGATGAAACCGTCGGCCGAAATCTTCCACCGCGTGCTCGAAGCTGAAGGCGTACACCCCGAGGAACTCCTATTTGTCGACGACTCTTCCCACAACATTTCTGCTGCACAGGAATTGGGAATAGCCACCTTCCAGCCCGTCAATGGCGAGGATTGGACAGAAGAATTATTCCAACTGTTGCGCCTCCCCTAACTTTTTCAGACTTCTCCCTGCAACTATATGGGGCAACCTGCCTATGCAGCTGCCCCTTTATTTTTTCCAAAAACAAAATATGAACAAAAAAGAATATCGCCGCAAAAACGAAGAATTTCTCGAAGAAATCCGCAAAGAAGAGGGCATCCACGAATTGCCCCACGGCATCTTGTATCGCATCACTAAGTCGGGCGACGGGACGCGCGATGTCGGGCCGCGCTCCATCGTAACGTGCTACTATCGTGGGAGCCTCATCTCAGGCAAGGTGTTTGATGATGCGTGGGAACGCGGCTATCCTGAAGCCTTCCGCGTGAGTGATCTCATCACGGGCTTCCAGATTGCTCTGCGCGCCATGCATGCTGGCGACCGCTGGACGCTCTACATCCCCCACTCTGAGGCTTATGGCACGCGCTCCTCAGGAGATATTCCTGGTTGCTCTACGCTCATCTTCGATTTGGAACTTATAAGTGTTTCTTAAAATTTAAAGAATATGTATCAGCTTATTGTAAAACGCATCTATGCGCCGGTTGAGCTAACAGATGGTTATCGCATCCTAACCGACAAACTTTGGCCGCGTGGCATGGCAAAAGAAAAAGCTGCCATCGACTATTGGGGCAAAGAGATTTCGCCTACCACGAGTTTGCGCCAATGGTTCAATCATCAGCCGGAACGCTTCCCAGACTTCACGGAACAATATACGGCCGAACTCAATGCTAACCCCAACGCTCCAGCCTTTGTAGAACGCTGCCGCGAGCAACTCCAGCAGCACAATGTCACTCTCCTCTACGGAGCTAAAGACGAGCAACACAACCACGCCCTTGTCCTGCGCGACTGGCTGAAAAAGCAGCTATAAGACCTATGGGCCAGTCAGAAAAAAGAGGACGGAATCAATTAAGACATGTAAATAAATTAAAAAGAGAATTTTTCTTGTACAGTAATAGATTTATTTAATAATCGGCTTCATTCTGAATATTTTCGAAAGCATCAAGTGCATCTTGGAGAGGTTGACTCCAATTAAAGTAGCTTATTGCATCATATCCATCAGATGCTTCAGACTTGATTTGGTCTAATTTTGATTCATAATCTTCAATTTTAGCATTTGCTTCATTAAGTTCATTTTGAAGACGTTGATTTTCTTCCTCGAGTTCCTCTATTCTTTCATTATTACAAGATGTAAGGCAAGTTAAGGAAAAGAATATAATAAGAAGGTGTCTCATAATGTTGATAGTAGATAACTATAGTTTATTGGACAATAAATAATAAAAACGAAGCCTCTTCTTCTCCTTCAAAAAGGAGTCGGAAGGGGCTTCTTGGTGCTTAGCGAAATTTCCTTTTCATTTCTCAAAGGTGCGTTTCCCCTTTTCTCTTCGCAAAAACATCGAGCCGGCGATTCTCTATTTCCACTATAGTAAAGCCAGACCGAGACTTTGTTCCCTTATTTGATTTTACGGAGAAAAACGTATCGCTACTCTCATTTAAAACGCTTTGAAACCTTGTGCTTTCAATTCAAACTCTTGTCCATCGCGTGCCACGAGTTGTGGGCCTAAGGCTTCGCGCGTGATAGCTCCGATGACGGCCACATCCTCCATTTGCTCCACTTTCTCATGGTCGGTGAGCGGCACAGTGAAGAGCAGTTCGTAGTCCTCGCCTCCGTTAAGCGCGCAGGTCGTCACATTCAGATTGAGTTCTTCTGCCGTCACGGCCGTTTGATAGTCGAGTGGGATGCGCTCTTCATAGACACGGCAACCGCAATGGCTCGCACGGCAGATGTGGAGCAATTCGCTCGACAAGCCGTCGCTGACGTCCATCATGGCCGTTGGGCGAACGCCAGCAGCGCGCAGGCGTTCCACGATGTCGCGACGGGCTTCGGGCTTGAGGAAACGCTCGAGGAGATATTCGCGCCCTGCAAAATCTGGTTGCGCGGCTTCGGCATCCTGTGCGGGGCGACTTTCAAAGACGCGCTTCTCCCGCTCCATCAGTTGGAGTCCCATATAGGCCGCTCCGAGATTACCGCTCACGCAAATGAGGTCGTTCTCTTTTGCGCCACTGCGATAAACAAGGTCTTCGGCCGATGCTTCACCGATACACGTCAGACTGAGAGCTAAGCCGGTCATACTGCTACAAGTGTCGCCGCCAACGAGATCCACCTGATGACGCTCGCAGGCCAAACGCAGACCTTCATATATTTCCTCGACATTTCCACAGAGAATCGACGTCCCAAGGCCATCGACACCACGAGCTGTCGGGGCGTTCCGTTCATGGCATACACATCGGAGAAATTCACCTGCGCGGCTTTGTAGCCAAGATGCTTCAGCGGTGTGTAAACAAGGTCGAAGTGGATGCCCTCCATAAGCATATCGCTCGTCACAAGCACTTGCTTGTCGGGATAAGAAAGCACAGCGCAATCATCGCCTACGCCTTTAATGGTCGAAGCATTTTTGTTCTCGAACTTATCCGTCAGATGATGAATCAGCCCAAACTCTCCCAGTTCTGAAATCTGTGTCATGATGATATATAAAAGATAAAAAACCCCTTCCGAAGTAGGCCTACGAGGGGCCACACAGGAAGGGGACTTATGATGTTAGAAATAATAGCCCAGACCAACACGAACGCCGGCCGTACTGTTATTGCCGAAGTGGCTCAAACTCATCTTGTAATAAACAGCTGGCTCAATGGTGAGGTAGTGATTGAGGAAGAACGTATAGCCCACCTCTGCTGGAATGTAAAGGTCGGTGCTTCCTTTGGTATGATGTGACAGTTCGGCACCAGCTCCAAGGAAGAGACCATTCTGCGTAATGTTGTAGCGAAGACCTGCACCAACGAAGATATCATCAACGGCTTTCGTGTGCTGATAACCTGCATTGGCATGAACCATCCAGCGGTCGGCAATATAATAACCTGCATCCAACTGGAGTCCGAAGCGGAAACGATCGGCCTTACTATAAGAAAAACCTAAGTTGGACAGAGAGGCATTCACGTACTTAGTACCCTCACGGAACTGTGCATTCGCGCTAACAGCAACGAAAAGCACGAAGAGGAAAGAAATAATCTTTTTCATGTAATTTCTAATTTAATAAACGCGAAGATACAGTTTTTTCGGAGAAAAAGGGCGTTGATGAGAGAAAAAAGGGGGAACATACCTACTCTCCGAGCAATATAACGCTGTCCGTTTCCTTCTCTTAGGGAGAAAAGAAGACCTACGAAAAGAATATAATACACCTCTAATTTTGTCAATAATTCACATATTCTACACCCCTGAGAATCACGCGAAATCCAACTTCGATAAATTGTTTGAAAATATTGCAAGGAGAAACGTTTGACTTCCTTATGGAAGTACATCAGTTGGACAACGAAAGCTGAGATTTCGCCAATAAGTCCCACTTCCCTCTATACGCTCCATCCGTTTCTGACAAGAAAAATCAGAAATACGATGAGAGACTGCGCCGTTTTCCTTATTGTATCAGCCAGCACAATAAGGATGTCGGCCAACGCGCCTATAGTATTGGCCGAGGTAATAAGGAAGACGATGAAAAGGTAGGCACTTGCCTTTCTATTTCAGCAAGAGAGAATGTAAAAGAAAAGGACGGTTAATAGCTCTTATAAGATGCTGCTCAAACAAACCCAAAGAGCACGCAGTTCAAAACTGCCCCATCGTTCGCCGGAGGTTGATTTCCACGCAGGGATGCACTTTGCCCGCTTGCTGCATCATATCAACGCCGAGCGGACCGGCATAGTCCTCACCGAGGATTGGGGGGAAGATGCTGCTGAAGGCTTTGGCGCACGGCGGCGAGCACATCGGGCGAAACGCGCAAGAGTTCGGGCGAAAGATTGGACAGATATTGCCCCGAAGGAGTAGTCTGGAAAACATTGAGACCTTCATAGTGGAGTTGCCCATCTCGGTAAGAAAATTCCATCGCAAAATCTTGTTCATGCGCATAAAAAGGTTCTACTTCAACGCCACCTTGCTCGCGCAAAATCCGACGAACGCGCCCTTGCTGGGCTTCGGTGAGCAGGCCATTAACTCTAAACACGCCGCGCCCACTACAGCTCCACGGCGATTTCAGTACCACTTCTCCCCAACTTTGCAACGTGTGTTCCACGGCTCCAAAGGAACTGCAAAACTGCGCTTTACCAAAACTTTCTGCCACATCGGTGCGAAGTAAGGGCAAGAGCGTAACAACCGTTTGCCGCGAACTGAGTTGACGAATTCGCTGTATTTGTTCTTCCGAAGGCAATAGGCGTTCGGGGGCACCTGCTCGCACCAACTGATGGCGAAGTAAAGGGTCCCAGCCCCAAGGCTGAATCTCCGTGATAGCCTCCCAATCCACGGTATCGCCAGGAGTCCAGCAAACATCCCCATCTTTAGCCCATGGAAACCGCTGTCCCGCAAAGCGTTCAGCCTGCAAGCGCGCGGCTTTCGAAGGATAATAATAAGGCGAATTAGAAGCCAAAGCTTCGTCGTGAGAAGGATTAAATATGAGGAGTTTCATAGAGAAAGGCAAGCATAATTAGGGTGTTTTCCAACGCAAAAAGTAGCAGTCAGAAAAGACAATATAAGGAGAAAAAAACAAGTATATACATTCACACAGAAAGGCTTATGCGAGCAAAGAAAGTCTCTGCCTTGCCACACTATAGATAGCGAAACGACATCAATAAAATTAGGAAAATCTTTTACAGACTCTTTCATTTGTAAAATGAATGCGAAAAAGTCTTGCAAAGATAGCACTTTTCAGAAAAAAGTCTTATCTTTGCGGAGAAACATTTATTCAAATTAAGGAGGCTCAATAGAGACCTATTTTATACTATTATGTTATTCAGCAAAGAGACTTACGTTCAGCGCCGCCAGGAACTTCGGAAGCTCGTGGGCGACGGCATCATTCTGCTCTTTGGCAATAATGATGCACCGATGAACTATCCTTCTAACGCCTATAAGTATAGGCAGGATAGCGCGTTCCTCTACTATTTCGCACAGCACCGCGAAGGACTGGTTGGCGTCATGGATGCCGACACGGACTACGAGGTTCTTTGCGGCAACGAGATTGATATCGACGACATTGTGTGGTACGGTAGCGTACAGTCGGTGGGCGACTTGGCGCAGGAAGCAGGTGTTCCCAATCATGCTCCTATGAGCCGCGTGGCCGACATCGTAGACGAAGCCGTCAAACAAGGACGTAAGGTTCATTTCCTCCCGCCCTATCGCTACGACACGCAGATTCAAATCATGGATCTGCTGCATATCCATCCGTCACAACAGCGTGCGGCTGCCTCTCTGCCTCTCATCCAGGCGGTTGTTAAACAACGCAGCAAGAAGACGGCAGAAGAAATCGAAGAGCTCGAACGCGCTGCTGTCATTGGTTATAAAATGCACACAACGGCGATGCGTCTCTGCAAGCCGGGCGTGACGGAGCAATTCATCGGAGGCACTATCGACGGTATCGCTATGGCCTACGGTTCTGTACCTTCGTTCCAGAGCATCGTCACTATGCACGGGGAAATCATGCACGGCAATCCGTCGCCGCGCGCCCTTGAGGCCGGTCGCCTTATGCTTTGCGACGCGGGCGCAGAGACTAACGAGCACTACTGTTCGGACAACACGCGCACCACGCCCATTAGCGGCCGCTTCACGCAGAAACAAAAAGATATTTACCAGATTGTGGTGGACTGCCACGACTTAGCTCTCGATGTGGCCAAGCCTGGTGTTCGCTGGTGGGATGTACACTTCGATGTGTGCCGACTCATGACGAACAGACTGAAAGAGTTAGGCCTAATGAAGGGCGACACTGAAGCCGCTCTCCGTGCAGGAGCTCACGCGCTGTTCTTGCCTCACGGACTGGGCCACATGATGGGCATGGACGTTCACGATATGGAGGGACTGGGCCAGACCTACGTTGGTTTCGACGACGAAACCCGTCCAAATCTCGACCAATTCGGCACTAACTGTCTGCGCATGGGACGCCGCCTCGAAGAAGGCTTTGTTGTCACCGACGAACCGGGCATCTATTTCATCCCAGACCTCATCGACCTGTGGCGCTCTCAGCACACATACGATGATTTCATCAACTTCGACAAGGTTGAGGAGTACAAAGACTTCGGCGGAATACGCATCGAAGACGACGTCTTAGTCACCGTCGACGGTTGCCGTTTCTTAGGAAAGGATCGCATACCTTACCACGTGGACGAAGTGGAGGAATTCCTCGCTAACAGAGACTAAAATTCCACTTATTCTCTCCCATCATGGGACACCTCAATGATGCCGCCTAACCAGTGCGGCATCATCAACATGCACATACAATTAAAATTTATCTTTATATGAACAAAAATCTCCTCCTTGCAGCTATAATGATGCTGCTCCCAGGAACAATGGTCGCTCAAGAAAGCCAGCAGCGGCCAAGAATGACACGGTACAGTTTACCGTAGTGAAAGCCAACCCCATTACCTCAATCAAGGACCAGAATCAGTCGGGTACTTGCTGGGATTATAGTTCTCTCGGGTTCTTCGAGGCAGAACTTCTCCGTCTTGGTAAGGGCACTTATGATTTGTGCGAGAGCTTTGTGGCTTACCATACTTATATGGACCGCGCTGAGAAGGCTATCCGTATGCACGGCGATGTAAGTTTCAGTCAGAGGGTGGTTCTTTCTACGACGTTCTCTACTGTATGCGTCACTATGGAATTGTTCCTCAAGAGGCAATGCCTTTCCCTGGTAGTCTCTACGGAGATAGCCTCTTCAACTTCAATACGCTCGACGCACAGGCCAGCGCTTACGTTAAGTCCATTGCAAATAGCAAAATGAAGAAGATACCTCTCACGTGGAAATCTACGCTGAGCAATATCTATGCAAATTATTTCGGTGAACTCCCCAAGACCTTTACTTACAAAGGCAAGAGCTACACGCCGGAAAGCTTCCAGAAGAGCCTCGGACTTAACCTCGATGACTACGTAAGTCTGACAAGTTTCACGCACCATCCTTTCTACAGCAAATTCGTTATTGAAGTGCAGGACAACTGGCGCTGGGCAGAGAGCTACAACTTGCCGCTGGACGAGTTTATGACGGTGATGGAAAGCGCTGTCCGCAATGGCTACACCTTTGCATGGGGTGCCGACGTCAGCGAAACAGGTTTCAGCCGCAACGGCATTGCAACAGTTCCGGCAAAGTCTTACAAGAACGACTTGACGGGTTCTGATGCTGCTCGCTGGATGGGAACAAACGGCAAGCATATGAATGAAGCTGACAGCAAGGATGAGCTGACTATCACACAGCAACTTCGTCAGACTGCTTACGATAATTGGGAAACTACGGACGACCACGGTATGGTTATCTATGGTCTTGCTAAGGATTCCCAAGGTAAGGAATATTTCATGGTGAAGAATAGCTGGGGCGAATACGGCCGCTACAAAGGTAGCTTCTACGCAAGCAAACCTTATGTTGCCTACAAGACGATGAACATTCTCATCAACAAACGCTATCCCCAAGGACATCCGCAAGAAGCTCGGTATCTAATCTGCCGACACATATATAAGTATATAAGACCACCTCTTTAGGAGTGGTCTTTTTTGTTGGACTGACGAAAAACGAAATTGGGCTGATGGCTGAAAAAAGCAGACAATAAGCCAACAGAATAAAGATGTATACGGATTCGAGAACTTTTGCGAGCAGCAATTAAACTTTTTCCGTAACTTCGCTACATCAAATGTCAAACAAAATAATAACAAATAGAAAAGGCATACTATGATTGATTCCCTTCTGAAGTTTCTCGATGCATCGCCCGTAAACTTTCTGGCGGTGAAGAACATTGCGGCCGAACTCGATAAGGCTGGCTATCGTCATCTCAACCCTGCCGAAGCTCTGGGCAGTGTAAAAGCTGGAGATCGCTTCTATGTCACCAAAAACGACTCTTCCATCTACGCTTTCCAAATAGGCGCGCGCCCATTGGCAGAAGCTGGTTTCCGCTTGCTTTGTGCCCATTGTGACTCGCCCACGTTCCGCATCAAGCCCAATGCTGAAATGACCTGCGAAGGAGGTATCGTAAAACTCAATACAGAGGTCTACGGCGGCCCTATCATGTCTACATGGTTCGATCGTCCGCTGACGCTTGCAGGTCGCGTAATCCTACGCGGCAGCGATGCCCTACATCCGCGAACGATGCTCATTCACATTCAGCGCCCCTTGCTGCAAATCAGTAATTTGGCCATTCATTTCAACCGACAAGTGAACGACGGCGTGAAACTCTCTCGGCAAAAGGATGTGCTTCCCCTACTCGGCATCATCAGCAACGAACTGGAACGCGGAAATCTCCTTATGAATGTCATCGTGGAGGAACTGAACAAGCAAGAACACGTGGACCGCAGCGACATCCTCGACTTTGATCTCTACTTGGCCGATACTGCCCCCGCGTGCACCTTCGGAGTTCACAACGAGTTTATCTCTTCTGGCCGTTTGGACGACCTTTCTATGTGCTACGCCGGACTAACGGCACTACTCCACACTCCTGCCACCGACACAACGCAAGTTTTGGCCATCTTCGACAACGAAGAAACGGGTTCGCAGACCAAGCAAGGTGCTGGAAGTCCGTTCTTGGCATCGATGCTGAAGCGCATCTGTTTCGCGCAGAGTGGCTCGGAGGAAGCATTCTATCAAGCCATCGAACAAGCATTTATGATTTCGGCCGACAACGCCCATGGTTGGCATCCCAACTACAACGAGAAGTACGACCCAACAAATCACCCACAGTTGGGCGGAGGTCCAGTCATCAAGTTCAACGCAGCCCAGAAATACGCCAGCGATGCCGTCACAGCGGCCGTCTTTGCCCGCATTTGCGAGGAAGCAGGCGTACCTTGCCAGCGTTTTGTGAATCATAGCGATGTGGCAGGCGGTAGCACTTTGGGCAACATCTTAGCATCTTCGCTCCCTCTCCGTGGTGTCGACATGGGCAATGCTGTTTTGGCCATGCACAGTTGTCGCGAAACGGGCAGCGTGGCAGATCACGAATACTGCGTCAAAGCCTTCGAACGCTTCTTCGAGATGTAGCCACAAGCTAAATAGAAACACCTGCGGCGAGTACAGATATTTCCTCCTTGAGAGCCTTCATAGCTCTCAACGAAAAAGATATCTGTACCCGCCGCAAACCATTGTATGATGATTGCAAGGAGAAAGAAAACCGACCATGGTTTCCTTTCACGGGAGCAATTACTTCACGATGCGATAATAGTTTTCTTTGCGCGCTTTTGCTGGACGCGGTTCTCCATCGGCATAGCCCAAAGAGAGCGCACCTACTCCGATGAGTCCGTCGGGCAAACCGAAACGACGCATCAGCGCCTTGCCCTCATCGGTAGAAAACATCTGCAATTCGCGATTTATCCAGCACGAACCCAAACCCACCGCATGCGCAGCCAGCATCATATTGCCCAAAACGAGAGAGGCATCCTGCACCGCGTTGGGCCATTGCTCTGGATTAGAAGCAAAGACCAGCACGAGTGTCGGAGCATCATAGTAAGGATTCCCCTTTGTGCCCATCACTTCAGCATTCATCCGAATGAGTTGTGCCTTTATCTCCTCATTCTGCACAGCCACTATCCAGGGGTCTTGCAGGCCCTTGCCCGTGGCTGCATAAGTGCCCGCTTCGAGTACAGCTGTGAGCTCGGCATCGGTGATTTGTTCTGCTTTATACTTCCTTACGCTGCGGCGCTCCTTGAGCGCTTTCAACACTTGATTTTCCATATCCGAAAAATTAAAAGACTGAAACATTCATTGATTTACAAGCACAAAGTTACGCTTTTCCTCCGTTTGTCCCGCGCTCTGAAGTGGAAAGAAAGTTACAGGAAGCACACAACAGAAGAGGAAAACAATGTATTTTTGCGCAAAACGCACAAAATGGAGAAGCAACGCTGCCCATGGGGCAAAGTCTTAGAGAAAGATTTCTACCAACGCTATCACGATGAAGAATGGGGACTGGCGGTTCACGACGACCGTAAGCACTACGAATTTCTAGTGCTGGAATGTATGTCGTGCGGACTGAGCTGGGAGTTAATACTCCGTAAACGCGAAATTCTGCGCAGCTGCTTTGCGCAGTTTGATGCTGCTCGAGTGGCCACTTTCACAGAGGTTGATGTGGAGCGCATCATCCAAACGGAGGGCATGATACGCTCGCCGCGCAAGGTGAGAGCCATGATCAACAACGCACAAGCCTTTCTGAAAATTCAGCAGGAGTTCGGCAGCTTCGACCATTATATATGGTCGTTCACAAACGGTAAAACTTTTGTTTATCCTTCTCATGCTCATACGCCCGTTACGCGCAACGCCCTCTCCGACCTTGTGGCCAAAGACTTGAAGCAACGCGGTTTCAAATTTGTTGGGACAGTGATCATCTATTCTCACCTTCAAGCCATCGGCATCATCAACGACCATCTGCCCATGTGCTTCCGCTTTGCTGAAGTGTGCCAAAACACCGAAATAGAGGTACAGAATCAATAAAAACTACTCTTTTTACCCTCCAAAAAGAGTGAGTAAATATGTTTTATAACATATTAATATAAAAAAACGCATCTTTTTTTTTGTTGTTTTGTTGCAAAAGCGTACGTATGTTTGCAACAGGCAAAGTGACAAAAGGAAACATTCCTTTGGCATATAAGCCTCATTAAGTCCCTTAAAGGTAAAACTAACACAGTTTTTAACCCAAACTACTTACATTATGGAAAACGAAGTTGTAGCAAAGAGAACAATAGGCGAGCGCCTTTTTGCACTGGCACAAGACTTCGGCAAACTACTGAAGACGAAGAAATTCTGGTGGGAACTGTTCATCATGACGGCCGGAATGTTTGTTGCGTCCATTGCCGTTTATTTCTTTCTCATTCCGAGCAAACTGATTGTGGGTTCCATCACAGGACTCTCGCTGGTGATTGGCAAATTGTTTCCCATCCTCTCGGTCGGTAACATTATCTTTGTGATCAACGCCATACTCTTGGTGCTTTCCTTCCTACTCATTGGCAATGAGTTTGGAGCAAAGACGGTCTATACAGCCCTCATTCTGGGCCCCTTCATAGATCTGCTCTCCTGGCTCTTCCCGATGCAAGAATCTCTCTCTTCTCCACAACCATTGCCGGAACAGGGCAAGTCATCGCCGATCCGTGGTTCGACCTCCTTTGCTTTGTGCTTATCTTGAGTGCCTCTCAAGCCATCCTCTTCAGCATCAATGCCTCAACGGGCGGGTTGGACATTTTGGCAAAAATTGTCAACAAATACATGCACATCAACCTCGGCACAGCGGTCAGCATTGCGGGAGGCGCCATTTGCTGCACGGCATTCCTCATCAACGATGTGGGACTGGTCATTATAGGCCTCTTGGGAACGTGGCTCAACGGCATCATCGTGACCTACTTCATGGGAGAGATGAGTTCCAAATCCGCGTTTACATCATCACGGATGAATACGAGAAAATCATCAATTTCGTCACAGGCTACATTCATCGTGGTGTGACACTGCAAAGAGTGATTGGGGGCTACAGCAAGAAAGAAAAGATGGAACTCAAAATCATCCTCGATCAAGATGATTATGCGCGGTTGATTGACTTTATGGCCAAGGAAAACATTCAATCTTTCATGGCGGCCGACAAGGTAAGTGCCATCATGGGACTTTGGAACGACAAACGTGCTCAAGCTATGAGCAGAAAGCAGGCTTGCAAAGAAAAATGCCACTGATTCAACAACAGGAATAAACAAACAAGTGTGGCCACAGCTTAAACTTGTCACACAGCAGAAAGAATAAAACAGCTTCCAGAAATAGGGGACTACTGCGTTATCTTAGTTTGGGGCAATCCCCCTCCCTTCTCTAATATCTCAATTACACAAATGCGAACCACCTTCACTATCCTAACATTGCTCCTCGCCTCTTCGCTCTTCGCGCAAGAGGAGAAGCCCATCAGCATGCGCCTCGAAGCCCGCGGTGACTATAAGCGAGAATACGTTGATGGCCAGTACCAGAAAGCCCCCTCAGGTTTCAAGGGTGAAATGCTTGATGTGTACCTACAAGGCAGTATTGGTCAAAAATTTTCTTATAAATACAGACAGCGCCTCAACGGCATCAATCGCGACTACAACTTTTTTGATGCCACGGACTGGCTTTATATGGCGTATTCGCCCAGCGAACGCCTCACGTTGATGGCTGGAAAATGGGTGGTACTAACAGGTTGTTGGGAATTTGATCCCGCCCCAATAGATGTGTATCAGCTCGGGGAGTTCTGTTACCACTTCCCTTGCTATAACTGGGGCGTCAACGCGATAGTTTCCACAAAGAAAGGCAACGACAAGTTCATTGCACAGGTGTGCGAAAGCCCTTTCCGCCGACAATACAAGCAAAGAATGGAGAAGCGGGCGAGATGTATGCCTTCAACCTCGTATGGTATGGCAATCATGGTTTCTACCACAGTTCATCGTCTCTGAACCTAATGGCTTACGCTCCCGGTCGATACATCACCTATCTTTGTTTGGGCAATCGCTTCAATATCGGGCGCCACATCGAATGGGACGTCGACTTCATGAACCGCGCTGCATCGGGTCAACCGGTATTCTTCCGCGACTGTTCCATTATGAGCCGCTTCGCCTATCGCTTTTCGCCGATGGTCAGTGCCTTTGCCAAAGCCAGCTACGATGTGAATCGCACGCACACCGATAAGGATCTCGGCCTGAATCAAGGAACAGAAATCACACGCGTAGGTGCTGGTGTGGAATTTTTCCCACTCAAGGACGACCGCGTCCGCCTACACGCCAACTACAGTTATGCTTTCGGACACAACACCACGCCCCATGCCGTGGTACGTCCCAAACAATCGTATTTTGATATTGGACTAACGTGGAGAATGAAAATACTTTAAATACTGATGAGATGAGTGTGAGAATTTTTCGTGTATGAAAAGTTTTCTCGTAGAACTTCTTCGACGATTGACCACTGTGAAGCCCTCAATCCTCGGAGAAGTTTTTCTCTGTTTGCCGAATAGATGAGAGTTTTTCTGAAAGCCACACGTAAAGCAGAACTGGAGATGAAAAAATGCAAACAAACAGGCTGCTTATTGGAAGTAATATCAGCCTTCTCTAAATCAGACTTTACAAAAAACACATCAACGAGAAATTATTCTTATTTTTTTCACTTTCAATTCTTCAGATAACCTGCATTCGAAATAACTTTGCAGACAGAATATTCAGGTTATAAGAAATTTCTGATTTATGGAGAAACAAGTGTTTCAAACAGATTCTCGTTCACGGTGGAATCGGTTTAAATGGTCGTTTAGAGTACTGCTTACCCTTGTGGCTATCCTGGTGCTGATATTTGTTACCATGTTTATTTTTGAAGATTCTCCACATCTTCTTTTCCATCATGATTATCGCAGTGTGGTGGCAGCAGACAAACCGCTCTTCAAAGTAATTCCACAGCTACAGAATACAAATCTTTCCGCGACTACATCACTGATGCCAAGATGCACTCCAATGATGCACGCATCAATTCCCGCCGTCAGCGCTTTGTGGGACATGGAGATTCATTGACGTCTAAATACATGGCGGAATGGACCCGCCCGGAAATCGGAATTCGCGCAGCTTGGTATGTAAACTGGGATAAACGTGCCTTCTCTTCTCTCAAAAAGAATCTGCCTCATCTTAATCTCATCATGCCTGAATGGTTCTTTCTAAATCCAAAGACCAATCGCCTTGAGACGCAGATTGATACTCGTGCGTTAGCACAGATGCGCAGAACTGGGATTCCAATTATGCCAATGCTGACCAACAACTATGGAGAGAAATTCCGCTCGGATGCCATCATGAAAATCATGCAGACGTCCAAGCAGCGCACAGGCCTTATCAACCAGCTCACTAACATCTGCAAGAAGAACAAGTTTGCCGGTATCAACATCGACTTGGAAGACTTACAGATAACAGACAACACGATTCTCACCAACTTTGTCCGTGAACTCTCTACAACCTTTCATGCCAACGGCCTATATGTCACGCAAGATGTAGCACCATTCAATGAAGACTATGACATAGTGAATCTTGCGAAATACAATGACTACATTTTCTTAATGGCCTACGATGAACACAACTCAGGAAGTGATGCCGGCCCTATAAGTAGTCAGCGGTGGATAGAAAAAGCCACAGACTGGGCCGCGCGCAATATTCCCAATGACAAACTTGTTCTTGGTCTGGCCGCGTACGGCTATGATTGGACACCACAGGATGGAGGACAAACAGTATCCTTCAATCAAGCCATATCAACAGCACTGGATGCTGAGACTCGTGTACACTTCGACAATGACACTTACAACCTCGATTTCTCTTACGTTGATAATGAAAATAATGTGCTTCATCGAGTATTCCTGACTGATGCCGCCACCATCTTCAACACGATGCGCTTCGGTACAGAATACGGCCTTGGAGGCTTTGGACTATGGCGTCTGGGAACAGAGGATGACCGTGTGTGGAACTTCTACGGCAAGAATCTCTCCCGTTCAGCCATTGCCAAAACCAATGTGGCTGCCATCATGCAGCCCACAGGTAAGGACGATGTCAACTTCGTGGGAGAAGGCGAAGTGCTAAGTGTGGAAACTGAACCACAAGCTGGAAAAGTGGCCATCAGCATGGACAAAAATGCACAACTCATTGCAGAAGAACACTATCTGAAACTCCCATCAAACTATAAGGTAAACAAACTCGGACATGCAAGAGATAAAGAGCTGGTATTGACTTTCGATGATGGCCCGGACAGCCGTTGGACTCCCAGCGTACTCAAAACACTCAAGCAATATCACGTGCCAGGAGCATTCTTTATGGTAGGTCTCCAAATGGAAAAGAACCTGCCGTTGGTGAAGCAAGTGTATGAAAATGGTAACACCATAGGCAATCACACCTTCACCCATCATAACATGGTGGAGAATTCGACACGCAGAACTTACATCGAGCTCAAACTGACTCGTATGCTCATCGAAAGCGTGACGGGGCATAGTACGGTTCTCTTCCGTGCGCCTTACAATGCAGATGCCGACCCAACCGATCACGATGAAATAGAACCCATGATTCTTGCCAGCCGACGTAACTATCTCTTCGTGGGGGGGAATCCATCGACCCCAACGACTGGCAAGAAGGAGTCACTGCAGAGCAAATCTATCAGCGTGTTATCAATGGTGTTCATCGCGGAGATGGGCATATCATCCTTCTCCACGATGCGGGAGGGACAACACGCAAACCCACCATCACAGCATTACCTCGCATCATCAGCCAACTACAGAAAGAAGGTTATCACTTCATCTCGCTCGAACAATACTTAGGTATGTCGCGTCAAGAGCTGATGCCCCCCATCCCGAAAGGAAAGGCCTATTATGCTATGCAAGCTAACCTTTCTTTAGCCGAACTGATATATTCCTGTGGCGACTTCCTCACCGCGCTCTTCATTGTGTTTCTAGTGTTGGGTTTCTTACGTCTCGTCTTTATGTACATACTCATGTTGCGCGAGAAACGCAGTGAGCGACGGCGCTCCTACCCAGAACTGTCCACAGCCAATGCTCCACGTGTAAGCATCATTGTCCCGGCTTACAATGAAGAAGTCAATATTCTCCGGACCATCAGTAACCTCTTGGAACAGGACTATCCTGTTTTCGACATCATCTTTGTGGATGATGGCAGCAAAGACAATACATTAAAGAACGTTCAGGAAAAGTTTAGTGATACGCCAGCTGTTCACATCCTCACACATCCCAACGGAGGAAAAGCATCAGCACTGAATTTTGGAATCTCGCATACCGATGCAGATTACGTAGTCTGTATCGATGCCGACACTCAGTTGCGCAAAGATGCCATTAGCAAACTCATACGCCACTTCCTCAGTGATCATTCTCACCGCATTGGAGCCGTGGCCGGCAATGTGAAGGTGGGGAACGTCCGCAATATGCTCACCTATTGGCAGAACATAGAATACACCACCAGCCAAAACTTCGACCGCATGGCATATTCTAACATCAATGCCATCACAGTGGTTCCTGGTGCCATCGGAGCTTTCCGCCGAGAAGCTATTCTTCATGCTGGAGGCTTCACCACCGACACGCTGGCTGAAGATTGCGATCTGACAATGCGTATCATTGAGAAAGGCTACGTCATAGAGAACGAAAATGATGCAGTGGCACTGACAGAAGCGCCGGAACGCCTCAACCAATTTGTCAAACAGCGAGTGCGTTGGAGTTTCGGAGTAATGCAAACATTCTGGAAACATCGCAAAGCTCTTTTCAATAGTAAATACAAAGGCTTCGGATTATGGGCCATGCCCAATATGTTGATATTCCAATACATCATACCTACTTTCTCGCCCATTGCCGACCTGCTGATGTTGGCCGGACTCTTCAGCGGCAATGCGGCTCAGATTGCGTTTTACTATTTGATATTCCTACTTGTCGATGCCAGTGTCAGCATCGTTGCTTTCTGCTTTGAAGGAGAAAACCTCTGGCAGCTACTTTGGATCATTCCTCAGCGATTCTTCTACCGCTGGATTATGTATTGGGTTCTCTTCAAGAGTTATCTCCGCGCCATTAAGGGAGAGTTGCAATCCTGGGGAGTACTCAAGAGAACCGGACATGTGGGCAACAGATAAAGACGGGATAAAGACGAGTATGCAAGGATTGGAAAAAATAAAAAATATTGTATTTTTGTATTCCATACTTGTAATACAATTTTACTATGACTCAACAAGGAACAAATGAAGCCTTCAAGGTTGTCCACCAATCTTTCGACACACGCGAAGCCATCGACGAGGCCAAACGATGCCTCCACTGCAAAGTGCCACTGTGTCGAAAAGGCTGCCCGATAAACAATAACATACCGGAGTTTATCCACCAACTCTCGAAAGGGAACATCGGCGACGCCATGGCCATCATCAACGAAACGTCGGACCTTCCCGCCATCTGCGGCCGCGTTTGTCCACACGAGAAACAATGCCAAGGCAGTTGCATACTCAATAAGAAAGGAAACCCCATACAGATTGGGCGACTCGAATCCTTTATTGCCGATTTCGACACAAAGATGCAGTTCAACCGCGAGCGCATCGTGCAAAAAAGTCGCGGTAAGATAGCCGTTATCGGTTCAGGCCCTGCTGGTCTGACGGTGGCGGGCAATCTGGCGCGCAAAGGCTTCTCCGTGACGATTTATGAAGGACAGAAAGATTTAGGAGGCGTGCTGATGTTCGGCATCCCCGAGTATCGCTTGCCCAAAACCGTTGTGCGAGCGGAAATAGAAAAGATAGAGGAGCTGGGCGTAAACTTCATCACCAACACCATGGTGGGAGAAAACGGTCTGACCGTTGATTCGCTCTTCACACGAGGTTTCGATGCCATCTTCATGGGAACAGGTACGTCCGTCCCTATCGATATGAACGATGTGAAAGGTGCGCGCCTGCGCGGAGTGAATCAAGCCACCTATCTGCTCCACCAAGTGAACGCTTTCAACGAGGGAGCTATCAGCGCGCGCAACGTACCCGTCAAAGCAGGAGAGCGCGTGGGCGTTATCGGGGGAGGAAATGTGGCCATGGACGCTGCCCGCACTGCCATCCGCCTTGGAGCTGACGTCACGATTATCTACCGCCGCACCGATGCCGAGATGCCGGCCATTCGAGCCGAGTACGAAGAGGCTTTGAAAGAGGGAGTGAAATTTTGGTGGAAGTCCACCGCCACAGAGTTTATCGAAGGACGCCGCGGCCGCCTGGGAAGCGTGCGCATCCACAGCGAAGAAGGCGACCGCATTGAACCGTTCGACCGCATCTTCTTAGCCATTGGTTCGCGCCCCTCGAGCCGAATTGTGGCAACTACCGACGGCATCGAAACAGATGAGAAGGGCTATGTCAAAATTGTAGAACGCCCCTACGGTATGACCACTCGCCGCGGTGTTTTCGCAGGAGGTGACGTCGTGCATCGCCCACAAACCGTAGTGCTGGCAATGAAAGCCGCACAGGAAGTGGCTTTAGGTATCGAAGAATACGTGAACGCCGTTAAGTTGCTCGAAGAAATCGAACAAGGAAGCAAATAAAAATTCCGCTCCAGACCTCCTCTCCATCAAGAGAAAGAGTGGAGCGAAAAGTCAAGATACACCTATCTAACAATATAAATAGGAGGATAAAGAATGGAAACGAATAACACCACGATGGACACCTTCCTCTTGGAAATACCCAAGGCTGATAGTTCACTATTAAAGTCACTCGTTAAACGAATGGGCTGGAAAGTGAAGGCTACAACAAAGCCTACGCCTTACGAACAAGCACTTGACGAGAAAGAGCACGGATGCGTCAATGAGTATGATTCCCCTGAAGAACTGTTCTCCAAAATGGGAATCTAATGGCATACCGACTCTTTACCACACATCAGTTTGAGAAAGACCTCAAACGATGCAAGAAACGGGGCTACCAATGGAGAAACTGAAAGAGATTATCAGAGAGTTGGTGGCAAGCAGAAGAGTGCCCGGTAAGTTCAAACCTCACTTGCTCCACGGTAATAGAAACGGTCAATGGGAATGTCATATACAACCCGACTGGCTACTTATCTGGGAACAGAACGATAAAGAACTTACCCTTCTCATGCTGAACACAGGAACACACGCCGATTTGTTCGGCAAAACTAAAAGATAACGCCAAGTGCATACCCACTTGGCGTTTTTTATGCCTTTCTTTTCCATGATTTATAGACATCTGCAAATAGGTATGTCGCTTCTGTCGGAAATTCCAAAGACTGCACAAATGCTTCTCTCTTTTCCAACAAGTACGAGGAGCATTAAAGGAGCAAAGAAAAAGCTTTTATTGATTGCTCACACTGAGTTTTATCATCGAGAAAAAGACAAAGGGCATATCAGAATCATGATATACCCTTTTATTATTATCCGTTTCTCCAACAAGCCCCTACTTGGCTGAAGTTCCGCATAGGGCTATTTGCTCGAATTCTTGAGAGCTCAACTCTTCAGTGCGCGCATGGCGTTGAGCACAGCCAAGACCATGACGCCAACATCGGCGAAGACGGCCATCCACATTGTGGCAATGCCGAAAGCAGCAAGGAAAAGCACCAGCACTTTCACACCGATGGCAAACCACGCGTTTTGCATGGCAATGCCCACGGTGCGGCGCGCAAGAGCGATAGCCAGTGCCACTTTGGAAGGTTTATCATCCATGATAACAACATCGGCGGCTTCGATGGCAGCATCTGAACCCAGACCGCCCATAGCCATGCCCACATCGGCACGTGCCAGCACCGGTGCGTCATTCATACCGTCGCCCACAAAAATCAAGCTCTGTCCGTCGGCTTTCGCTTTCAGTAACGCTTCCACCTTTTCCACTTTTTCAGCAGGTAGGAGTTCCGTATGGACTTCATCAAGTCCGAGTTGTTTAGCTACATCCTCACCCACTTCCCGACGGTCGCCCGTCAGCATCACCGTACGGCGCACACCAGCAGATTTGAGAGATGCAACAGCCTCGCGAGCATCGCTCTTCATTTCATCGGAGATAACGATATGCCCGAAGTATTCGCCATCAACTGCCACATGGACAATCGTTCCGACTAATTCGCAGGGGTGGAAACGAACATTGAGTTGCTCCATCATCTTCGTATTGCCCACACAAACCGTCTTACCATTGACAACGGCACGCACGCCCTGTCCGCTCACCTCTTCCACTTGCTCCACAGTGCAACCGTCCTGCTCGTGACTATAAGCCTCGCGCAGCGAAACTGCAATAGGATGCGTTGAGAAACGCTCCACATGAGCGGCAAGATGCAGGAGTTGTTCTTCATCACACTGCTCGGGATGAATTGCCGTCACCTTAAACACACCGCGCGTCAGCGTACCCGTTTTGTCAAACACCACGGTATCAACTTTAGAAAGGGCATCCATGTAGTTAGAACCTTTGATAAGAATACCGCGACGGGAAGCACCGCCGATGCCGCCAAAGAATGTGAGCGGGATAGAGATGACGAGGGCGCAGGGACAGGACACCACAAGGAATGTCAAAGCTCGATTGAGCCACACGGGGAATGCCGTGGCGAAATTCTCAGCAAAAAGCGGCGGCAAGAAAGCCAGCGCGATGGCTACATAAACCACGATGGGCGTATAGACTTTTGCGAAGCGCGCTATGAAGGTTTCGCTCTTCGATTTATGCTCACCAGCGTTCTCCACAAGGTCGATAATCTTCGACGCCGTGGATTCGCCAAAAGTTTTCTCAACGCGCACTTTCAACACGCCCGTCAGATTAACAGAACCAGAGATGATGCTGTCACCAGGATGAGCCATGCGGGGCACGCTCTCCCCTGTCAGCGCAACGGTGTCAAGAGTAGTCTCCCCTTCCAGTATGCAACCGTCCATGGGAACTCGCTCGCCAGGGCGCACCTCTATGATTTCGCCCACGCTGACGCTTGTCGGCTCAACGGTTTGCACTTCTCCTTCGCGCTCCACATGAGCCACATCAGGGCGAATATCCATCAATTCGGCAATCGACTTACGGCTCCTATCTTCAGCATAATGCTCAAAGAGTTCACCCACCTGAAAGAAAAGCATCACAAAGACCGCTTCGGGAAACTCAGTGGCAGCTCCAGGCAAGAAACCAATGAAAAGCGCGCCGAGAGTAGCGATGCTCATGAGCAGGTCCTCATTGAACGGTTCGCGCTCCATGATGCCCTCAATCGCTTCTCCCAGCACATCATAGCCAGCTACGAGGTAAGGCACGAGAAAAATTAGCAACTGCTGCCACACGGGCAGTTCGAGATTATGGACAATAAGAACGGCCACCACTAACAGCACGGCGGCAACGATGATCCTAAAAAGTTTTGTGTGTGAATGCATAAGACGCTACCTTTTATTTGTTCTGCTTGCAAAGGTAGGGATAAGGTTTTGCAACTCGGTTGCAAAGTTGATGAGCAGCTCCCGCTACTTCATCTCTCGAAAAGCCCACCTCACCAGCGGAACGGCCAAAAGGAACGCCAGCACATCGCTAACGGCTTGGCAACACTCCACGCCCGTCAGCCCGAAGTAGTGGGGCAAGATGATAATGAGCGGAACGAAAAACAAGCCCTGACGTGCCGCCGCCAAGATGTTGGCACGAATGGTTTTCCGACAAGTCTGCATCAGCATATTCGAGACTGTAAGCATCGCTATGAGAGGGTAAGAAATAATTTGATAGTGGAGCGCAGCAGTACCCACGGCTATCACCTCTGGGTCGTTGCGGAACAGCGCGATAGCTTCCTTACTAAAGAAAAAGAGAAATACAGCCCAAAACACGAGGAACACCGTACCCACCTTCAAACAGAAAGAATACCCTTCCTTGATACGCTCGTACAGTTTTGCACCAAAGCAGAAGCCACACAGCGGTTGGAAACCTTGACCCTAACCCCACCACAACGCTATACACAAACATCGATATGCGATTGACGATGCTCATGGCTGCAATGGCTGCATCGCCATAGCCGCCCGCCGCAACATTAAGGGCAATGGAAGCTACGGCTGCCAAGCCTTGTCGCGAGATAGAGGGGTGCCGCCTGCCAAGATTTCTTTGATGTAGATGAGGGAGAAACTGATACGCTTCGCGGAGTAGCGGATGATATTAGGACTCATGCGCGTCATCCGCAGCATCACGATAAATCCGAAGATATAGCCCACCACCGTCGCGAGGGCTGCACCAGCCACGCCCATACGCAAGCCGAAGATGAAAATAGGGTCGAGTACGCAGTTGAGTACCGCGCCACTCACCATGCCATACATAGAATAGCGTGCATACCCCTGAAAGCGCATTTGATTGTTGATGCAAAATGAGCCCATCAAGAAAGGCACGCCGAGAAGGGAGATACCGAGGTAGCTCTCCGTGTAAGGTAAAATCGTGGGCGTACTACCCAGCATTTTAGATATAGGAGTCAAGAAAACAAGACCGAGTACGGCCAACAAAGTGCCGCAGCAAAGGGCATAGAAAAAGGCGGTCGACGCCATACGTTCTGCTTTGTGACGATTGCGTGCCCCCAACTGACGTGCGATGTAATTGCCCGAGCCATTTCCAAAAAAGAAACTAAAAGCTTGCACCACAAACATAAGGGAAAAGACCACACCGACAGCTGCCGTCGATTGCGTATCGATCTGCCCCACAAAGAAGGTGTCGACAATGTTGTAAACATTCGTTATCAGCATCGAGATGATAGTAGGCACAGCCAGTGTCCATATCACATGGTGTATAGGCCCTTTCGTCAGAAAAGCGTAATTATCTGTTACTTTCATCGCCTGCAAAGTTACAAAAAAACACAACGAAACGCCGGAGGAATACTCTATCCTCTCTCCTCCGCTTCCTTATTGCCTGCGTTGAGTAGTCCACTGCTTCATTTGCCTTTTCCAGTTGTACCCTCTCCTTATTTGGTTCGAAATCCATAACTTTGCTGTTCAGAAAGGCTTTGGCGGTCGGCAAGAGGTAGGGCCGAAGCAATCGCCACCACACAACAAAAGAACGCAAAATGAAACTCATCGAACTCAAGAGTCTGCAACAAGAGGGAGCAGAGATGTTCAGTGCCCTGACTGAAGCACAGTTGCGCAACCGCCTCGAACCCGACCGCGGCATCTTCATCGTGGAAAGTCCCAAAGTCATCGATGTGGCGTTGCGGGCTGGCTACACCCCCGTGGCTCTTCTCTGCGAACGCCGCCATATCACGGGCGATGCCGCAGATATCATCAGTCGGTGCGGAGATATTCCCGTTTACACAGGGGAGCGCGAACTCCTCGCCGGACTCACGGGCTACAAGCTAACGCGCGGTGTGCTCTGCGCCATGCGTCGGCCGCAACCGCGCGCACTTGAGGACGTTTGCTGCAACGCACGGCGTATCGTGGTCATCGACAACGTTGTAGACACTACCAACATTGGGGCGATTTTCCGTTCAGCTGCCGCACTCGGCATCGATGCAGTCCTACTGACGCGCAACTCTTGCGACCCACTCAATCGGCGGGCGGTACGCGTGTCGATGGGGTCGGTGTTCTTAGTTCCCTGGACGTGGCTCGACGGTCCAATAAGCAGCCTCAACACTCTCGGCTTCAAAACGGCCGCTATGGCCCTTTCGGACAATTCCATCTCACTCGATGCGCCCGAACTGAAAGCCATCCCGCGCTTGGCCATTATCATGGGCACAGAGGGTGATGGTCTCCCCACAGAAACCATTGCTGCATCGGACTATGTAGTGCGCATCCCGATGTCTCACCAAGTTGATTCGCTCAACGTAGCCGCTGCCGCCGCCGTCACTTTGGGAGTTGAGAAGCCCCACGCCTACACCAGAGGAATAAAGCTACTTGATGACAAATAAAAGGAAAACAGCAAAGCCCACATTCTCTCTCGAAAATGGGGGCTTTGTTGTGATGAAGAATATCATTTATCAGAATTTGCAAGAACGAACGTTATACGCTATTGTAGCGCGAACAATTCTTATGCTCTTTTATACTTGCTCTGCACGGCTTTTGGAAGATGCGACAAAACAAGATGATAGGACTTTTCTATCTGTGAACGAATAAAAGCTTCGTCAAGGTCAGTCAGAAACAAGTCGTTCCAATACACCTTATTCAAATGGTAAGCAGGACACACAGCCGAGGAATGTTCGCGCAGTTCTGCCCCTTCTTCTGGTAGCAACTTCACAGCACAAGTGGGCTCTGGAGCTTCGAGCCAGATGTGTAAAAATATCTTTCCTTCAATGCGGAAGATGAGCCAATCAGGCCCATAAGGCATATCTTCTGTTGCGCCTGGAAGCGTCAGCGCAAAGTTTCTAACCTCTTCTATGTTCATAACTGTATAATTCTGATTTAGCAAAGATAGAAAGAAAAGTAAATAATGACATATTATAACACTTCCGATAAGAAACGCAAAGGAGGCTATCCTCTCATATCCGACACCGGCGGTATCGCACAACAGTCATACTTATTACTCTCTCTACGCTTGCAGTGCGACGCTTCCTGCGTCGGATATTAGTACTATCTCTTGCCCACGGGTTCCCCCCTCGCGCTGCTCGGGTATCACCCGCGGTTAAGCATAGTACGCCTCCGCCGGAGGCGTCAGTTACTCCTCTCACGACAACTCTATCTCCGCAAGTTTCTCTCTCTCATCCTCGGTGCAGATAGGCAGTAAGAGATATTAGCTACTCTCACTGCATCCATCTCCGCCTCCTACCAAGAAAAATCCGTTTTTTGTTGTCACGTCGTCACAGACGATTGAACCTGCTGATAAACAAATGCTTATAAGCGTGACAACAAATTTCATCCTTATTTTTATTATCATACTGTTGTCACGCCTGCAATATATACATTATCAAGCAGTTAAATCCAAGGTGTGACAACGTAACGATGTAACAACAGAATATCAAACTCTCTGGAGAGGGAAAGAGGGTGCTGTGCGACACCGCCGGTGTCGGAGAGTTGTGCCATTGTCTATCCACGGGTTCACCCTTCGGGCATCACCCGCGGTTACGCATGGTGCGTCCCCGCTGGGGACGGTGGATGCATACAGGGAAGCTCTCTTACCTCAATCTTCCCCCCCCACGGGTTCACCCTTCAAGCGTCCTCGCCGGGGACGGTGGGTGAGTGCGACAAAATACAATAAGGGCGCTGGCTGACGCAATAAGGCTGTCAGCTGACATCCTTATTGCGTTTGAAAACGCTATAAGGGTATTCACGCTACGGCGTATCGCACAAAAACTTTGGATATGAAAAAGCTCCACCAGAATAGTTTCGGTGGAGCTAAATATAAGTTTGTTAGTTTGTTGCTTAAAAAAAGAGTCTTACACACAAGTTTTCCTGTTGAATACCAAAGAGATAAACAAAATTTAGTGCTGTGGAAAACTCGGTGGAAAACTTAGTGGAAAACACTAAAACTTACTGATCACTTCTTTGCAACTTTCCATCAACCACGTGGGGGTACTTGTGGCGCCACAGATACCTACCGTTTCGGCATTGGTGAACCACTCGCGCTCAATGGCTGCAGGATTGTCGACGATATAGGAGCGGGGATTGACTTGCAGACAGGCATTGTATAGCATTTTGCCATTGGAACTCTTCAAGCCACTCACGAAAATGATGACATCGTGGCGTGCTGCAAAACTGCGAATATTGGGCAAACGATTGGCCACTTGGCGGCAGATGGTGTCGGCATAATGGAAGTGGGCCGGTTCGAGAATATGGCTGGTGATATAGTCGATGACTTGATGAAAACCATCGAGCGACATAGTGGTTTGTGAGAACAAATAAATATCGCGACTAAATCGAGGCGTGCAGCTTCCTCCACACTCTGAATAACAAGGGCGTGTCCCTCGGTTTGTCCCACAAGGCCGATAACCTCCGCGTGTCCACGCTTACCGAAGATAACGATTTGGGCTTCGGGCATTTGGGCGTAGACATTTTTCACGCGTTTTTGCAACTGCAACACAACGGGGCAGGTGGCATCCACAAGCGTGATGCGATTTTGCGCTGCTAAGGCATAGGTAGCAGGCGGTTCGCCGTGTGCACGCAACAGCACTTTGGCATCATGGAGCTGAGAAAAACTGTTGTGCTCTATGGTTTCCATTCCGGCCAAGCGCAATCGTTCCACCTCGCGATCGTTATGGACGATGTCGCCCAAACAATAGAGGCGCTCTTTTCCCTGAAGTTCTGTTTCAGCCTTTTTGATAGCAGTGGTCACACCATGGCAGAAACCGGAACGACTATCAATTTCGATATTCATAAGGGCAGATTCATTAAAGAGAGGCACGTTTGAAAGCATCCAACAGCCATTGGCTTTGCTCTTCGCGGGTGAGTGTGGAATTGTCCAAAACCAGTGCATCGTCAGCCTGACGCAGCGGATTGAGTTCGCGATGGGAGTCGATATAATCGCGCTCCTCCACATTTTTCAGAATCTCATTGAAATCCACTTGCTGCCCCTTAGCGGTGAGTTCGTCGTAGCGGCGGCGCGCTCTCACCTCCGCGCTGGCGGTGACAAAGACTTTAAGTTCGGCGTTGGGAAACACAGCCGTACCGATGTCGCGGCCGTCCATAACGATGCCTTTCTCACGCCCCATTTCTTGCTGCTGACGCGTCATGGCAATACGCACAAACGGCAGCGCAGCGATGGGACTCACACGGCTGCTTACCTCCATGCCTCGAATCTCATTCTCGACTATCTCGCCGTTGAGACAAACGAGCGGCAGACCCGTTGCAGCATCCAACTGGAAGTTGATATGCACCTCTCCCATCGCTGCTTCCAAAGCCGAAGCATCAATTTCGTCACCGTGGAAGAAACCGCGGCGAAGCGCAAAAAGCGTGACGGCGCGATACATCGCACCGGTATCAATATAGATATATCCAATCTCTTTGCCAAGGCCTTTGCCATCGTGCTCTTACCGCACGATGAATGGCCATCTATGGCTACTATTATCTTTTTCATAAGTTTATTTCAATTGAAAATGTATAGGAACTGTAACTTGCACGATTGAAACTTTTCCTCCCACCTTTCCCGGTTTCCAGCGCGGCATCTTCTTACATGCCTCCAAGGCTGCGGCATCGAGTTCGGGGGAGAGCTTGCGAGAAATTTTGGATTCTCTCACGTTGCCTTTTGCATCTACCAAGAAACACACCTCAAGGTCGCCTTCTTTCTTGGCATCTATCGCGCTCTGCGGGTAGGCAACGTTTTCGTCGAAAAACTTCACCAACGCATCAATACCGCCAGGAAATTGCGGCATCTCCTCCACCACTTGGGTAGGCGTGAGCTGTCGGCCCTCATCGGGAAGATCCTCGCGCTCAGCATTATGGGCAGTGTCGGGAAGGTTCACCCATTCATCATCATTAACCGTCAGCGTTTCAGGACCTTCGATACCGAACTTGAGTGAAGGGGGAATATGATCAACAATATCGGGCACGGTCATTTTATCTCCCTTCGGGCCTACCCTCCGAGGCACAAAGCGTCCGGCCGCTATGGCTTTGATGTTTTTCTCTTGATCCAAATCGAGCGGTTTGAACTGTGTGAGCCGCTCTATCTCTGTGCCAGCTTGACGAATCTGATAGTTGATGTAAGCCATCACGGCCAAGGGGACAGCGGCACAAAGGAGGGTAATGCCTAAAACAATAGAAAGTGCCCACGTGAGCCGCCTGCCAGCGTTCTTTCTCATCACGTAAGCACCATAATCCTTGTTCCGCCCTTGGAAGACCAGATTACACCATTCCTTTGATAATAATTCGTCTCGAAACACGTTATATAAAGGTAATTTTCACCCGTTTTAGGCTACAAAAGTAGTTCAGATTTCGGGATTTCTCTGTATCTTTGAACACAATTTCAGTTAAAGAATGAAAAAAGGTGTCATCTATATAATATTGTCATTGCTATTACCACTCGGTTTGCAAGCTCAAGAATCCACATCCTCTTATGACGTGTTGAAACTTCCTGTTTCGAGTCATGCCTCAGCCTTGGGTGGCGATAACATTTCTAATGTGGAGGATCGCCCCGATGTGGGGTGGAGCAATCCAGCCTTACTCTCTGGTGTGACAGACTATAGTGTGGGTTTCAACTTTATGACATACGGCGCAGGAAGTAAGTATTTAGGCTTTCAAGGCGTTAAGGCTGTTGGGCAACGCCATACAGTGGCACTGATGGGGCAACTGATGAACTATGGCGAGATGAAAGAAACCGACGAACAAGGTAACACTTTGGGAACGTTTAACGCTAATGATATCATTCTGGCCGTGGGTTACAGCTATTTGCTATCCGACCGCTGGGCTGGTGGTGCGAACGTTAAGATGGCTTGTCCGAGCTACAGCAGTTACCACGCCTTCGGTTTGGGAGTGGATTTGGGCCTCAACTATTTCGATGAGGAGCGCGATTTCAGTGCATCCTTCACGCTGCGCAATATGGGGGCGCAACTCAAAGATTTCTACGAAGGGCAATCGGGCCACTTACCTTTTAATATGACCTTAGGGTTTACAAAAGGACTGGAGTCACTTCCCGTGAGATTGAATGTGACGCTAACGGATCTGACGCGTTGGAAGAAAAGCTACTATTTCCATGCCTCCGACGAAGGAGAAATGAGCAATATGAAAATGGCATTGAATCATCTCGTTTGGGTGTGGATGTTTTGCCCACCGACTGGCTCTACTTGAGTTTGGGCTACAATGTGCGCCGCGGCAACGAACTAAAATCGGCTGGTGCATCAAAGTGGGCCGGACTCACAGCAGGTGTTGGACTTCAACTCAAGCGCCTCAAGTTCGGTGCTTCATACGCAAAATATCATGTAGGTTTCTCTTCGCTGCAATTCAGCGTGGCCTACAGTCTCGATAATCTGTAATTCCTAACAACAACTATGGAAACAATCCTGAACAAAATAGAAGCAGCTCTCGCTGCTATTCCCTACCCTCAACAACCAGAGGGACTCTACGAACCCATCCGCTATGTGCTCTCCATGGGAGGTAAACGCTTGCGCCCGACGCTGACGCTTATGGCTTACGCACTCTACAAGGAGGACACGGAGCGCGCACTCCCCACTGCCATTGGTTTGGAGACATACCACAACCACACACTGCTGCACGACGACTTGATGGACAAAGCCGATATGCGCCGTGGCAAGCCGACGGTTCACAAGAAATGGGACGAGAACACGGCTATCCTCTCGGGCGACACCATGCTCATCATGGCGTTTCAACACATTCTCCGTACTGATTGTCACCGCCTCCCCGAGGTGCTCAACTTTGGCAGCGCGAACGATGCAAGAAATCTGCGAGGGACAGCAGTACGACATGAACTTTGAAAGTCGCAGCGATGTTCGGGAAGAGGAATATATCGAAATGATTCGCCTAAAAACAAGTGTGCTGCTGGCTTGCGCCCTCAAAGCGGGGGCGTTGATAGCCGATGCGCCCAAAGAAGATTGCGAACAGCTCTATCAGTTTGGCGAGAAATCGGACTGGCTTTCCAGTTGCAAGACGATTATCTCGATTGCTACGGTGATCCCGCTGTGTTTGGTAAGCAAATCGGCGGCGACATCTGTTGTGCAAAAAAAACATTTATGCTTATCAATGCGTTCAACCGCGCAAACGAAGCACAGAAGGCAGAACTCAATCGTTTGCTCAACGATGTGGACGAACGCGAGGAGAAAGTGGCTGGCGTACTGGCTCTCTACGATGAATTGGAGATTCCCGCACTCTGCCACGAACGCATGGAAACGCTCTACGCCGAAGCGCGCCGCATCTTCGACAGTCTGCCCATCGATGCTGAGCGCAAGCAACCGTTGTGGAACTATGCCGAAAAATTGCTCAACCGTAAGAAATAGTTTCCCACTCTGATTCTCACAATATGACGTTTATAGATACTCACACACACCTCTATGGCGAAGAGTTCGACACCGATAGAGCCGAAATGGTGGAGCGTGCTCGTGCGGCAGGAGCAGAGAAACTCCTCTTGCCGAATGTGGACGAAGAGAGCATCGGGAGGATGTTGCAGATGTGTGACGACTTCCCCGACCTTTGCTTGCCAATGATGGGACTGCAACCAGAGGAGCTCCCTGCTGATCCTTTGGCCGCTGGTGGAGAAGATGAAGCAGCTGCTCTACACCACACCCGATCGCTACTGCGCTGTGGGCGAAGTGGGTATCGATCTGTATTGGGATCAGAGCCGACGCGAGGAACAGATAGAAGTGTTTCGCGAAGAGATTCGTTGGGCTAACGAACTCCGCAAGCCTTTGGTGATTCACGCGCGCAACGCTCATCAAGATATTGTTACCACACTTCGAGAAGCGGACACCTCGCAAATACCTGGCGGAATTTTCCATTGCTTTGGCGGAACAACAGAAGAAGCGCGCGAACTGCTCACATTCGACGGTTTCTATCTTGGTATCGGCGGCATTGTGACATTCAAGAAAAGTACGCTTCCCACCGTACTCCACGCGTGCGTCCCTCTTCACCGAATTCTGCTCGAGACAGATGCGCCTTATCTTACGCCTGTCCCCCATCGTGGCAAGCGAAATGAAAGCGCATACATCCCGCATATCATCAACAAAATAGCAGAAATTTACGACACCACAACAGAGGAAGTGGCGCGCACAACAACAGAAAATGCACGAAAACTTTTTGCAATTTGATAAAAAAGTTGTCGAACATTTGGAGAATTCAATAACTATACATATCTTTGCACCCGCAAATAAGCAAGGTGCCTTAGCTCAGTTGGTAGAGCATCGGACTGAAAATCCGTGTGTCCCCGGTTCGATTCCTGGAGGTACCACTTATAGAGAGAAACTTCGATACTCTCTTCCAAAACAAAAGTCGAAGACGGTGCCTTAGCTCAGTTGGTAGAGCATCGGACTGAAAATCCGTGTGTCCCCGGTTCGATTCCTGGAGGTACCACTTAAAGAAGCGATATTCCTCACAGAATGTCGCTTTTTTGTTTCTATACATTTTATTTTTTACGATTATGACAGAAAAGAACTCCCCCTTTGGACAGATGAAAATCATATATGTGATGGACCCTTACTGCTCTTGGTGCTACGGCGGGTCTCCCAACATTCTGAAGCTTTATAACACTTACCACGAGGTCGTTGACTTCGAGTTGTTACCCGCAGGAATGCTCCGCGGCGAACATGAAATGCATTACACGCCACGAATGGAGCGCGCCATACTTCGCTCTATGGAGAAAGTGCAGCGCGATACGGGGCGCAAAATGGGCGAAGGATATCTGCGCGCACTGGGCGAGGAAGACGCTCTTTGGAACAGTGACGCGTCGTGCCGCGCCATAGAAGCTGTCAAGCGAATAGCTCCCAACAAAGCTTTTGCCTTTGCTGATGCGCTGCTCGCGGCACGTTTCCACAAAGGCCTCCTTTTAGACAATCCTACTCTCTTTGCTGAAATTGGAGAAACTATAGGTATCAATCCCGAAGAGTTCCTCCGCGAATACCTAAAAGAGGAAGTGAAACAGGCTGCCGAAGAAAGCTACAACCGCGTCAACGACTACGCAGAAGTCTACCCCACCCTCATGCTCATCAACGGCACAGACCGCTACAAACTCGAAGAAGGTTATGCGCCTTATGAACTCTTAGAAGAACGTCTCCTAAAGATTCTGACGGGCAAGCCCATTGCAGCGGAGGACACAGAGGAAGAGGAAGAAGATGAAGCTCCTCGCCACGGCTGCCACGATGGAGTGTGCTATTTATAGATTTATTAAACAAAAAACATATCAAACTTTCAGTTCTATTTCTCCTGAATAATAAAAAATTAGCAGCCACACTCCACGAGAAAGACAGACGAAGAATACAGAGAATTATATCACGTCTAATTGAAAATGTACATTGTCAATAAAAAAATAAGTATCTAAGTCTAACTTTCTTTTTTAGATTTTCAAAAAAATCATTTTTTCATGCAGTCTTTTAGATATAACCTAATCCTTTTAATAAAAAGGGTTAGGTTATCTATGAACATAGACGTTAATATAGACGCATGTAAGCAAGGAGAGCAAGAGGCTCTCGGAGATTTATATAAGGCATATTCCAACAAACTAAGGGGGAATATGCCAACATTACGTAAAAGATGAAAGCACAGCAGAAGATATTTTACACGATGCTTTTATCATCATCTTCACCTCTATAAAGACACTCAAAGACAATTCAAAATTAGAGGGATGGATGATAACCATTGTCAGAAACCTTTCTTTAAGATACCTTCAAAGCACTGGGAAGGACAACATTCCCCTTTCCTCTTTAGAAGGAACAGAGTTTCTCGGAACAGACAGCGAGGAGATAAAACACATAGATATAGAACTCTTACTATCGGCCATAGAATCCTTACCAGAGGGAAGTAAGGAGATATTCAAACTTTCGGTTTTGGATGGTCTGTCCCACAAAGAAATAGGAGAACTGCTTGGCATCAATCCTCACAGTTCTTCCTCGCAACTGTTTCGCGCAAAGAAAATGTTGCGTGAGATTCTTTCCAACTATTGGGCACTACTCTTATTGCCTATCCTAACACCTATATATATCTATTTCATAAAAAGATACTATTCCACGAAAACTCCTTATGGAATAGCAACAGCCATAGACTCTCGCAAGAATCAGACACATATTCAGAAAGAACCAAAAACGGCAAAAACTGAACAAGCAAGAAGTTCCAAATCTTCAAACAATAAAGAGGATAAAAACACTCTTCCTGCAAGAGCTTTTGCACCTCACAAAAATTCTCTCTCACAGATTAAAACAGACAGCATACCATCCGAAAAAACAACGCTGCCTTTCTGTGTCGATTCCTTACATCAGTATTTAGCTAAGAGTGTTACAATTAAGGATACGCTCTACCATATTCCACAGATTCCTGCAAATAAGACCATGGCATTGAATAGGAATACAAATCTCAATATCAACCACAAGAAGAAAAGCCCATGGACTTTCAACTTTGGTTTTTCTTCAAATACAGGCGCCAATGGAAGCATGTCAAATCTGGGTTATCTGTCAGTAGTGGACTATGCCAACAATGGTGCAACAACAAGACTATACACATGGGATGATCTTGAAAACTACTTAACTCGAAACTCTGCCTTGATGGACTCTATCGAGAGAGCAAAGATGTCTTGGATTGTTCAGAACAATAAAACAAGCGGAAAAGCATCTTTAGGAGAGAAAGTACACCATTATCGCCCCAAGACCTTTAGTATCTCACTCAGCAAACAGCTAAGCTCTCGTTGGACTTTTGGAACGGGTATTACCTACACCAAACTAAAATCTAATTTTGAAAGTGAATACAACAAAGCGAAATTAGTGAAAACCCAAAAGATTGACTACTTGGGCATTCCTTTGCGATTGACCTACCGCATATGGAACAAGGGACGCTTCTGTGCATACACAACAGGGGGCGTGACATTTGAAATGCCCATCAACAGTTCGCTTGACAAGAAGTATATCGTAACGGCTGATTCTTCATTTACTCGGAAAGAGGGCATCAAGCCTCGTTATCAATGGTCTGCAAATTTAGGCATTGGCGTGCAGTATAAAATATTCAAACCTTTCAGCTTGTATTTAGAACCCAACATGTTCTATTATTTTAGAAACGGCAGCGGCATAGAAACATATCGCACAGAGCACCCATTCTTCATAACAGTACCTTTCGGGTTGCGACTTACCTGGTAAGCAAAACTTTTTTATCGTGGCTCTTCTAAAAGCTATTACACAATAGTTTTTTAGAAGAGCTACACTCTCGTTTCGCTTTCAAAAACACAAGCAGAAAAAGAGCAGATAAGTAAACCTTTATTTTTGTCAAAATAATTCGCAACCTACAAGGCCAAGAATGGCTTCAAAATCAAAATCTTTACTTACGGTTGATAAGAAGGCCTATTTTTCATAGTTCGAAAATAAGCCTATTTTCATTTTCTATAGGGCAAATTTTATTTTCTATAGGGCAAATTTAAATTCCTCGCCGACAAATTTGAAATACAATAAGGAAAATCACAAACACAATAAGGCTGTCAGCTGACATCTTTATTGTGTCAGCTGACAGAATAAGGGAAAAAAAACACCTTTTCAGTACGTTCCGACCACTGATTTCATGCAAAATTGGCTCTTCCGCCTCCTTTTTCATCCAGCCATTGAGTGATGCATCGCTAAAATCACCCCGTTAGTCTGTCTGAACACACATTTTTCATTAACGCTTTATAACATTCGCTTCTAAAATGCAGAAACCATTTGTCAAATAAAGCGAACAAAAAACCATTCTCTACATCCTATTCTCTACCACCAATAAACCTCCCAAGATGATAAAACACCACAATTTTATTCTGCAATTCCCCAACAATTCAATTAAAACAGTTTCTCTTCTGAATGCTTAAAAAATCTTACAATTTTATTGCAGTCTTTCTCCTCTTTTCGGCTCTTATTAGATAGATAACAAACCGAAAAAAGCATGTATAGTATTTACGATTATCTCCATAACGGAATAGTTTTTATCAACAATGTAGTGCGCAAACAGCACAAAGAGCTTAGCTCGCTAATGATATACTCCACAACAAGCTGCCAGTCTCGCTGTCAACATTGTTCCATTTGGAAGAAGCCCATTGAGAACCTAAGTTTAAACGATATAATCAATATCATGAACAGTAAGTGCGTCACAAAACGCACCGTAGTTGGCTTAGAAGGCGGCGAATTTATTCTTCACCCTGAAGCAGACAAAATCTTGAGTTGGTTCGACACACATCATCCCAACTATACATTATTATCCAATTGCCTTGCAGCAAAGAAAGTGATTGCTGCTGTGAAAAATCATCACCCCAAACATCTGTACATATCGCTTGACGGCAACAGAGAAACCTATAAACACATGCGTGGACGAGATGGATATGACAAAGTTATTGAAGTCATTGAAGCGTGTAAAGACATAGTGCCTATGTCCTTGATGTTCTGCCTTTCTCCATGGAATTCGTTTAAGGATATGGAGCATGTTATAAACATTGCCCGAAAATATGATATTGATGTACGCATCGGCATTTACAACACGATCTCTTTTTTCGACACAACAAAAGGGCTGATGGAATCCAAAGATAAGAACTTCATCAACCAAATACCATCTTCCATACATCAAACAGAGGAGAACTTCGACTTTGTTGCCTTGTATGACGAATGGAAGAACAATAAGCTAAAACTTCGATGTCATAGTATTTTTAGCGAGTTGGTTATTCATTCGAATGGAAATGTCCCTTTATGCCAAAATTTAGATGTAATTTTGGGAAACATTCACGAAAAGACACTTGACGAAATATTTAATTCACGAGAAACCTGCAAAATCCAATGCGAACACTCCAAAGAATGTAACCAATGCTGGATAAACTATCATCGGAAATACGATATAATCCTATTGAGAAATCTGGAAAGATTCCTGCCCAAACGGCTAATAGAATTGTTTTACGGAAAATATCATTGGACGGATAATAAACATACTACTTACAAAGAACATCTCAAAAAAATAATATCATAAACGAGTATGAGATTTTTAGACAATATCATCAGCAGGTATAAGAATATACGCAGCATGAGGGAACTAAATCAGACCTATACTCGGCAGTATGCGCTTATAGGTTTTGGCAATCATTGTGTCAGCAATTTATTGCCAGTCATACAGTATCTTCAGCTACCACTAAAATACATCTGTTGCACTTCGGAGAGAAAAGCTGCACTGATTTCTCAAAAGTACAAGGACATAAAGGGAACTACATCATTACAAGAAATCTTGCATGACGAAAGCATTGCTGGAGTTTTTGTAGCCGCCCATCCACAGGCGCATTTTCAGATAGCAAGTGAAGTCATCAAATCCGGAAAATCTTTATTCATAGAGAAACCGCCTTGTAGGGACGAAAGAGAACTAAAGGTTTTAATAGATACTATCAAAAACAACAATTCACAACACACAATTGTAGGACTACAAAGACGCTTTGCCCCCGCCACCCAGATTTTGCAAAAGAGGCTGAAAGGCGAAAATAAACGACATTATCATTATCGTTATCTAACGGGACTATATCCAGAAGGCGATGCCTTGCTCGATCTTTTCATTCATCCCCTTGACTATGTCGTCTTGCTCTTTGGTCAAGCAAAGATTAAAGTGGTAGATATAATCAACAGTAAAGATGGCGGACAAACTTTATTTCTTATATTAGAACACAAAGAACTTACAGGAATGTTGGAACTTTCAACAGATTATTCCTGGCAGGAAGCACAAGAGCAGCTAAGTATCAGCACGGATAAAGGATTGTATATCTTGGATAAAATGGAAAGACTTGATTTCTCTCCAAGACACTCTGCTGTATTAGGAATTCCGCTGGAAAAAGTATTCCGAAACACTTCAACGCTCGTCAATCTTTACGGAAGGAATGCCTTTATTCCAACCATAGGCAATAATCAGCTCGTTGCGCAAGGCTTCTTCTCTGAGATTAAAACTTTTGCCGATATAGTAGAAAACAAATGTAAGAACACACATTCTTACAGCCTGGAAAGCGTCGAACAAGTTTATTCCTTAATAGCCGAAATAAAAGAACACACCAGCAAGAAATAACTCATAATACTTCTGTCCCCTGCTTAAAAAAACTGAAAACTTTTGAGTGTCTGACAGATATCGTTATCTTCGCGGCCAATAACTAAATAGAGAAATTATCTGCATGAAAAGAATTCTTTTAGCACTGATGATGCTCATCCCAATGGGGATGATGGCTCAGGAAATTGGTAAAAATCCGCAAGATACCATTCAAGCTGCCACCAATACGTTCGATTATGTTTGCGAAACGCCCGCAGTTGTGTTCTACATAAACCCCGTTTTGGCTAATTCAGACAAAAACCCTTACACCATTTGGGAAAAGCGCGTTCTGACAAAGACGGCCGAAGGTCAGCAGGAGGCTCTCCGCATTGCTAAGCTCTGCCCCGACTTGAAAGTGGAGGGAATGACGCACTACTATGTTAAGCAGATCTTCGACGTTGAAAAGAACCGCACGAAAGCTCTCTCTTTCTATTTCTTCAAGGACGAAACAGAACTCGGCGATAAGCAGTTTAGCGCAAACGCTGGTTGGTACGATGTTCAGCCCGGCACTGTTACGGCTATGGAAATGGACTTCGTAAAACGCGCCATGGGAGTGGAATAGCTTTTTTAATGTGCTAATGTGGGGCGACAAAGTCGCCTTAAATGTGCTAATGTGCTAATGTGGGGCGAGCAAGCTCGCTAATGTGAGCAATGTGCTAATGTGCTAATGACCTAACGGGACACACGGTGTAACCCACATTAGCACATTAGCACATTTTCAATGTAACCCACATTAGCACATTGTCTCATTAGCACATTAGCGAGCTTGCTCGCGTCACATTAGCACATTAGCACATTCAAGCGACTCTGTCGCCCTGCATTAGCACATTAAAAAAAGGTTTCACCTAAGTTTTATCTCACAATTATCGAGACTTTCCACAATAGCAAGGCTTTCCACATGGATACCTTGTCGGCGCAGTTCTTCACCACCCTGCTGAAAAGCTTTCTCAATGATAAAACCCATACCAGCCAGTGAAGCCCCTGACTGATGAACAAGGTCGAGCACACCTTTTGCCGCATTGCCGTTGGCCAAAAAGTCGTCAATGAAAAGCACACGGTCGTTAGGACCAAGAAAACGCTTATCCACTACAATCTCATAAGAACGCCGCTTGGTGAAGGAGAACACCTCCGTCATCAAGAAGTTCTCCATCGTGCTCGGCACCTTCTTTTTAGCAAACACCACAGGCAGATTGAGCAACGACCCCACCAATATTGCGGGCGCAATACCGCTGGCCTCAATCGTCACAATCTTGTTAAACTTTTCGTTGGCAAACAAGCGTACAAATTCTATTGCGCACGCCTTCATCAGCATGGGATCCATCTGATGATTGATAAAGTTATCCACTTTCAGTATGCCCCCTTCCAGGCAACGCCCATCGCGCATAATCCTATCCTTTAACTCCTGCATAATCCTTATTTTTTGTACTTGTATTTTGTGCGAAAATACGGCAAAATACAATAGCGCGCACGGATTTACAGAAAAAAACGACTCCTCCACCGAAATCTATCCTCAATAAATCTCTACATTTGCAAGTATACACACAATCTCACTTTAGATGGAAACACCCAACATCTATAAACTCTTCAACATTTTCACGCCGACGCCCAACAAGGACGTCGATTTAGTTCTCTCCAGCGGCGGAGCACGCGGATTGGCACACACATTGGAGCCATTCTGGCACTGGAAGAACGCGGTTATTGCATCCATTCCGTGGCTGGCGCATCCATGGGAGCACTCATTGGCGGCATTTATGCTACGGGGCATTTGGCAGAATACCGCAAATGGATGCGTACCATCGACCGCAGGAAAATCTTCTCTCTCACGGATTTCTCACTCGGTATCAACCACATTGTCAAAGGCGACCGCATCATCGACACCATCAAGCAGTTTGTCCCCGACACCAACATCGAAACGCTCCCCATCCCCTTCCGCGCGATAGCCACCGACTACAACAGCGGGCGAGAAGTTATCTTCTCCCACGGTAGTCTCTTCCAAGCCATTCGCGCCTCCATATCTATCCCCACCTTTTTCCGCCCCGTTGAGATGGGGCACCGCCTCCTCATTGATGGCGGCATCACCAATCCGCTTCCGCTCAACCGAGTGAAGCGCAACAAAAAACACCTGCTCGTTGCCGTCAATGTGAGTGGGCACGACTATGAAGGGCAGGCTCAACTCCGCCGAATGGCAAAGAAGCACGACAACGCTAATTTCAGTCCGCGCTCCCTTCTCAACCATTTCCTTCCGCAAGACTCCTCTTCGGGCGACAACTACGTCACGCTCATTTCCCGCACCATGTCCATCATGATCAATCGCAATGCACGGATGGCTTTACAGATGACACCGCCCGACATTCTCATTGATCTCCCCATGGCGCGCTACAACACGTTCGACTTCCAAAAATCCGAACGCCTCATCCGCCTTGGCTATAAAAAAACGATTGAAGCCATCGAGAAATACGAAGCTGAATAGAAACTCAGGAGTGATAAAAAGAGAATATATGATTCATCTAAAAAATTGTATATTTGCAAAGAAAACTAAAAACACCTATTAACAATTCATAATGGCAAATACTACGCAAAGAGAAGAACTACAAGCTGCAATATGGAAAATTGCCAACGAGGTTCGTGGCGCTGTGGATGGTTGGGACTTCAAGCAGTTTGTTTTAGGAACTCTTTTTTATCGTTTCATCAGTGAGAACTTTGTCCTTTTCATGGAAAATGGAGACGAGAGCATAGATTATACTCACTGGCCTGACGAACAGCTTAGTCAGAAGGACATACACGAAGTTACCAAGGAAAAGGGCTATTTCATTTATCCCAGTCAGCTGTTCTCCCATATTGCAAAGAATGCGAATACCAATCCTAATCTGAATACAGATTTGGCTGCAATTTTTACGGCGATAGAAGGTTCTGCCAATGGCTATCAATCAGAACATGACATCAAAGGACTTTTTGCAGATTTCGATACTACGAGTAATCGATTGGGCAACACCGTTGAAGAGAAGAACCGCCGCTTAGCTGCCGTCATTAAGGGAGTTGAGAGCTTAGACTTCGGGCACTTTGAAGATAATGAGATTGACCTTTTTGGCGATGCATACGAGTTTCTTATTTCCAACTATGCAGCTAATGCTGGTAAATCGGGAGGCGAATTCTTTACCCCTCAGAATGTATCTAATCTGATAGCACGGCTTGCCATCTTTGGACAAGAAACAGTCAACAAATCTACGACCCTGCGTGCGGTTCGGGTTCTTTGTTGTTACAAGCAAAAAAACTCTTTGGTGAATATTTTAGTGAGGAAGGATTTTTCGGGCAAGAAATCAATCATACCACTTACAACTTGGCACGTATGAATATGTTTCTTCATAACATCAACTACGTCAAGTTCGATATTGCTTTGGGCGATACACTTCTCCGTCCGCAATATGGCGACCAAAAACCTTTCGATGCCATTGTTTCTAATCCTCCTTATTCGGTAAACTGGGTGGGTAGTGACGACCCAACGCTGATTAACGACGACCGTTTTGCTCCTGCGGGCGTATTAGCTCCTAAATCAAAAGCTGATTTTGCTTTTGTGCTCCATTCCCTCAACTATCTCTCCCCGCGTGGTCGGGCTGCCATCATTTGTTTCCCCGGAATCTTCTATCGGGGCGGAGCGGAACAGAAGATAAGGAAGTATTTAGTAGACAACAACTTTGTAGAAAGCGTTATTTCTCTACCTCCTAACTTATTCTATGGTACAAGCATCGCGGTAAACATTCTCGTACTCTCAAAACACAAAACAGAACCCAAGACACAATTCATTGATGCCAGCGGCGAAGACTTCTTCAAGAAAGAAACCAACAACAATGTGCTGCTACCCGAACATATAGATCGCATTGTGGAGATTTTCGGAAACAAAGAGGAGGTGCAGTATGTTGCTACGTGCGTAGATAATGCTCAAATAGCCGAAAACGACTACAATCTTTCCGTCAGTTCCTATGTGGAAGCGGAGGATAAGCGAGAGGTGATTGACATTGCGAAACTGAATGCTGAGGTTGCGCAGACCGTGAAACGCATTGATGTTCTGCGGGCTGATATTGATGAAATTATAAAAGAGTTGGAAGTATGAAATATATAGATAAATTGCTACAAGGAGCAGAGGTGGAATGGACTACTTTGGGAGATACAAGGTTTATTGAGATTGCAAATAACAATAGAAAGCCCGTTAAATCTTCTAATCGTACGATAGGTAATATCCCATATTATGGGGCAAACAATATTCAAGATTATGTAAATGGTTATACTCATAATGGTACATATATTTTGGTAGCAGAAGATGGTACAGCAAGCGTAGAAAACTACTCTATCCAATGGGCTGTTGGGAAATTTTGGGCAAATAACCATGTGCATGTGTTAAGAGGAGTTGGCTTTATTGAGAGCCGATTTATCTTTCATTATCTGCGCACAGTAAATTTTATTCCATTCTTAACTGGTGGGGAGCGAGCTAAACTAACAAAAAGGAAACTTCAAGAAATTCCCATTCCTATTTTATGTCCAAATAATCCTACTAAATCACTGGAAATCCAACGTAAACTTGTCGAGATCCTCGACAAGTTTACGGAGCTGGAGGCGGAGCTGGAGGCGGAGCTGGACTGCCGCAAGCGGCAGTATGAGTATTATCGCAACAAGCTGTTGTCTTTCGATATGTTAAATGAGGGAGGGGGTAAAAGGTTAAATAATGTAACAATTAAGATGTTGGGAGAAATTGTAAATATAAAAAATGGAAAAGATTGGAAGCATTTAAAAGAAGGGTCTATACCTATTTATGGATCTGGCGGTATTATGGGGTATGTAGATAAGGCAAGCTATAACGAACCGAGTGTTCTAATTCCAAGAAAAGGAAGTATAAATAATCTATTTTATGTTGATAAACCTTTTTTTGGAATGTGGATACTATCTTTTATACTGTTATAGATAAAGAACAGATATTGCCCAAATTTTTTTATTTTTACTTTCTATGTAATTATAATATTGGGCAACTTTCAACAAATAGTACGCGTCCAAGTTTAACTCAATCTATTTTGGCAAAAATCAAAATCCCCATCCCTCCCCTCTCCGAGCAGCAGCGCATAGTTTCTTTCCTCGACAAGTTCGACACGCTTACAAGCTCCATCAGCGAGGGACTGCCAAAGGAGATTGAGCTTCGCAGAAAGCAATATGAATATTATCGAGAACAACTTCTCTCGTTCAGGCATTGAGAACATGCGCTAAACTTCTAAAAGAAAAATATGCTGCCTATGGAGAATAACAAACCGCAGGTGCTGCGTGGCGGCACGGACTGGAAAACGTTGCACTTCTATCAAAAGGCTGATGCGCTCTACCAAATGACTTTCGTCTTTTGCAAACGTTTCCTACCTGCCTATGGCGACCGTACTGTGGATCAAATGATTCAAGCGGCACGGTCGGGAAAACAAAACATTGTGGAAGGAAAGGAAGACGGCATGACCTCTACAGAAATGGAACTAAAACTGCTCAATGTGGCACGTAGTAGTTTGCAGGAACTTCGCCAAGACTATGAGGACTATCTCCATACTCGTGGGCTAACGCTTTGGCAGAAGAACCACCCACGTTACAACGCTCTCTTAACCTTCTGCCGAGAGCATAACAACTATGCCGACTATGCTCCTTTTGTAAACAAATGGACAGCGGAGGAGTTTGGCAATGCTGCGCTCTCACTGTGCCATCTCACGGATAAGATGATGTGCCACTACCTCGACTTCCTGCAAAAACGCTTCGTAACAGAAGGAGGTATCAAGGAACGAATGTATGCCGCTCGCACCGGCTACCGAAAGGAACAAGACCGAATGATGCAAACCCTCAAAGAGGAGAATGCCGCCTTGAAAGCGGAGGTGGCAAGGCTCAAAAGGCTGCTCGAAGAAAAAGAGTGAGAGAGACCTAGGGGCCTAGTTATCCTAGGAGACCTAGGAACCCTAAGATAACTAGGAACCCTAGCCACCCCAATAAATCAAGAAAAAACCAAATCAAAAAAATGACACAATACAGCACCATTGCAGAATTGAAGAACTTCATCGTTCTCGACAGCTACACAAAAAACTCTATCGCTTGCGAAGCGCCGACAAGCTATCAAAGTGAGGCAGCTCTCGAACGCGAACTGATAGAAGATCTCCAGAATCAAGGGTATGAGTATCTCCCTTCTCTCATCACGCCTGAAGCTTTATTGAAAAATGCAAGAAAACAGTTGCAAACACTCAACGATGTTGTCTTTACCGATGCTGAATGGCAGCGCTTCCTTGATGAGTATTTAGATCGGGCTAACGATAGCATTATCGACAAAACGCGAAAGATACAGAATTATCATTTTTATGATTTCGTGTTCGACGACGGACATATCAAAAACATTTATCTGGTCGACAAACAGAATGTAACTCGAAACAAAGTACAAGTAATCAACCAGTTTGAGCAAACTGGAACACAAGCCAATCGCTACGATGTAACCATTTTGGTGAATGGCTTACCCATGGTGCAAGTGGAACTAAAGAAACGTGGCATAGCCATCCGCGAAGCCTTCAACCAAGTGCACCGATACAGCAAGGAGAGCTTCAACAGCGACAGCTCACTCTACAAATACTTGCAGATTTTCGTCATTTCCAACGGAACAGATACCCGCTATTTTGCTAACACGGTGAAACAAAACAAAAATAGTTTCGACTTCACAATGAACTGGGCAAAATCAGACAACACCCCCATAAAGGACTTAAAAGACTTTACTGCAACCTTTTTTCAGAAAAACACGCTATTGCAGATACTGCTCCACTATTGCGTGTTCGACACCAGCAACACGTTGCTCATCATGCGCCCCTACCAGATAGCTGCAACAGAAAGGTTGATTTGGAAAGTAAAGAGTGCGTACGAAGCAAAACAATGGAGCACACTCGAAGGAAGAGGCTATATTTGGCATACAACAGGTTCGGGCAAAACCTTGACGAGCTTCAAAGCGGCCCGACTGGCTACACAGCTTGACTTTATCGACAAAGTGTTCTTCGTTGTCGATCGTAAAGATCTCGACAACCAAACAATTAAGGAATATCAACACTTCTCGCCCGACAGCGTAAATGGTTCTGAAAGTACGGCAGGACTAAAGAAGAATATAGAGAAGGACGATAACAAGATTATTGTAACGACGATTCAGAAACTGAATAATCTGATGAAGAGCGAAAGTGCGCTACCCGTCTATGAGCAGCAGGTGGTGTTTATCTTTGATGAATGCCATCGCTCACAATTTGGTGAAGCACAGAAGAATCTCAAGAAAAAGTTTAAGCGGTATTACCAGTTTGGATTCACAGGAACTCCCATCTTCCCCGAAAATGCTTTGGGAGAAGAAACTACGGCACATGTCTTTGGGCGAGAACTCCACTCTTATGTTATTACTCATGCCATTCGCGACGGGAAAGTGCTGAAATTCAAGGTAGATTATAACGATGTGCGTCCACGATTCAAAGCACTGGAAACAGAACAAGACGAAATCAAACTGACAGCGGCGGAGAACAGAAAACTCTTGCTCCACCCCGACCGAATCAAAGAGGTTTCACAATACATCTTGCAAAACTTCCGAATAAAGACCCATCGAAACGAGGGAAACGGAAAGGGCTTCAACGCCATGTTTGCAGTGAGTAGTGTTGAGGCAGCCAAACTCTACTATGAAGAGCTCAACAAGCTGCAAAAAGAGAATGAGAAAAAACTAAAAATCGCCACTATCTTCTCCTTTGCTCCCAACGAAGAGCAACATGCCATAGGCGATATTCAAGATGAAGGTTTTGAACCTTCGGCGATGGACCGCAGCGCCAAAGAATTTCTGAAAAAGGCAATAGACGACTACAATGCCACATTCGGAACGAGCTTTGGGGTGGACAGTAAAGCTTTCCAAAACTACTATAAAGACTTGGCCAAACGAGTGAAGAATCAGGACGTTGATCTCCTCATCGTAGTAGGAATGTTTCTCACAGGCTTTGATGCCCCCACACTCAACACGCTTTTTGTGGATAAGAACCTACGCTATCACGGACTGATACAGGCTTTCTCACGAACCAACCGTATCTATGACGCCACCAAAACATTTGGCAATATCGTTACGTTCCGAGATATGGAACAGGCCACGATAGATGCCATCACTTTGTTTGGCGACGAAAACACAAGGAACGTCCTACTGGAGAAAAGCTATGAGGAATATATCAAAGGCTTCACGGACAGTGAAACAGGCGAAGCAAAAAAAGGCTATGTGGATATTGTGAAAGAGCTCAAAGAGCAGTTTCCACAACCTGATGAGATTACGACGGAAGCGGACAAAAAAGATTTTGTAAAACTCTTTGGTGACTACTTGAAGATAGAAAACATCTTGCAAAACTATGATGAATTCACCTATCTCAAAGAGTTACAAAAGATTGACAAGACAAACCCTGATGCTGTCAAGACATTCCAGGATCAGCACTTCTTGACAGATGAAGACATTACGGACATGATGGAGGTTGATGTGCTTTCAGAGCGCGCGGCACAAGATTATCGCTCCACATACAACGATATTCGAGACTGGTTCAGAAGAGAACGAGAAGGGAAAGAATCAGAGGAAACCACCATAGACTGGGACGATGTGGTGTTTGAGGTCGATTTGCTCAAGTCACAAGAAATCGACTTAGATTATATCCTTGAACTGGTGTTTGAACACAACAAAAAAACGAAAGACAAGGACGCGCTGATTGAAGACATTCGCCGAGTCATCCGAAGCAGTATAGGAAATAGAGCCAAAGAGGGACTAATCGTCGATTTCATTCATGAAACCGATCTCGACCAGATTCAGGACAAAGCAGATATTATCGCCTCTTTCTTTACCTATGCACAAGAGAAACAGAAGATAGAAGTTGAAAACTTAATATCTGAAGAAAACCTGAATAAAGAAGCTGCAAAGCGCTACATTCAGACTTCATTAAAGCGCAAGTTCGCAAGCGAAAACGGGACAGACCTGAAAGCGATTCTCCCTAAGATGAGTCCACTTAACCCACAATACTTGACAAAGAAAGAAAGCGTATTCCAAAAGATTGCTGCTTTCATCGAAAAATTCAAAGAGGTTGGTGGAGAACTCTGATCTCCTCACCTTTTGGAAAAAGAATACCGTTCTACCTCGCGGGGTGAACGGTATCTTTTTTAGAGAGTTTTCCAAATCGTACAAACTAGCAATGTTTCACTTGCGTATGATTAAGTTCTTAGTAAATACAAAAGTACGATTTCTGAACACACATGCAAACTTCCGTTTATGTTATAAAACATACAAAATCAAGAAACGTCCGTACAAAGGCGTTTGCAGCACTTTTTTTGCGCCCATCAAACCATAAAAACACTGCTTTATCGCAAAAAAACGCACAAGGATAGTTGACAGTTCTTTTATGGATTTGTATCTTTGCAACATCGATAGATAACAAAAAAATTTCTTAAGGAACCGTCGGGGTAGTCGTGAGACAACGTCGACGGATCTTTTTTATATAAAAAACACAAGGACGCGCCACCCACCTGCTCACCCCCACACTGGCTCTTCGCAGGGATGGGCAACTATTCAAGAGAGAGAGAAACCGCTAAATTTGAATCTGTCCGCTTAGAAGTCTCATTCATCGACGCCTCTGAAGCACATCTGCTACACACTCTCAAGAAGAGGCGTTTATGCAATACCCCCCTGCGCAAATATCCTTATAGCGTTTGAAAATACAATAAGGCTGTCAGCTCACATCCTTATTGCGTCAGCCCACGCCCTTATTGTATTTTTGAGCGCAACAAATAAGGCCGCAACTATGAGAAAACACATTCCTCCCCAGAGTTTGTTTTTCTTGGTAGGAGAAGAAATAGCTCATTGTCCACTCACTGTCCCCAGCGGGGAGACACCATGCGTAACCGCGGATGATGCCCGAAGGGCGAACCCGTGGAGAAGTGGAGAGGGAGAGAAGAAAAAAGAAACCTCCCAGCCTGCACCCACTGTCCCCGGAGGGGACACACCATGCGTAACCGCGGGTGATGCCCGAAGGGTGAACCCGTGGAGAGAACTCCACTCCTCTCTCCGACACCGGAGGTGTCGCACAGCACCCACTCTTGTTACTCTCTCAACGCTTGCAGTGCGACGCCGCTAGCGTCGGAGTTCTCTGAGTCCATATCCCCACGGGTTCACCCTCGCTCTGCTCGAGCATCACCCGCGGTTAAGCATAGTGCGCCTCCGCCGGAGGCGTGAGTTGTGCTCTACGTAGCTATGATCTTGATGCGAGATAGTGACGAAGAGAAGCTACCACTTATGTTTAGTTCCAATCTTCGAGGTTGGCGGTGGCTTCAATTTTGTTTTCCAAACTATCGGGAAGAGCGGAAAAGAAATCGAAACCTGTTAGGCGTTCCACTTCGTCAATGGTATTCACATAATCCCCTTTCGGGCGATTTCCTTTCTCATTTTTATAAATAAATCCGATAGCTTTGGGAGTACCCTTCAAGCACAACACAACTTTGAAGAAAGCTTCGGGTACTACCACTTTATGCTCACCAATCCTTTTGTGCTGACGCCGATAAAGCAAAGGGCCACAAACAATGTAGACACCGCCCCACGTTTTTGCCCACGCACGGCACTGCATCTCCATTTCGTTCCAATCGCCCGCATTGAGATTGTGGTTTTGTGGGCAGATATTGGTGAACAAGAAAGATTCCCGCATGGCTTCAGCATCCCATTTATTGTCTGCCGCTGGACACATGTGCCCACGGTCATAGCCAGAACGCATATAATCATAAGTGTCTACGCGCGGTGCTGGAATGTCCTCATCTGCTTGAAAAGGATGCCCCTTGCGCGAAGCCGAACCCTCGAGGCGTTGGGGCGTCAAGTGCCACGCCACCCAGTTGGGGATACGCATTGCGGGATTGTAAGAAACCGTATAGCCCACCCGCTGCAAGAGAACAGCTGACAAACTATCGGGAATGACGACAACGCAGAGCGAATCAAGCACCGAAGCGTCCACCGCCGTGGCTGAATCCGCCTCGGTTGCTACGTTTTGCGATACCAGCATCGCGCCCTTGGGTGCTCCGAACTGACAAGAACTCAGAGCGAACGCAGTGAGAACGAGAATTTGTCCTGTTAAGATACGAGTAAGTTTCATTCTTTAGTAGATAACATTTTGCGAACGAAGATAGCGATTTCTTGGCAGAGCCACTCCTCAAGCTATACCCTTTTTCCGAAACTCCTGCACACGAAAATCCCTCGACTGGCGGAGCAGATGGGGGTCATATTCTTCAGCTATTAGCAAAAAATTTGCTTCCTATCAGAAAAGGACTTATATTTGCCAATGAAGGTTTTTGCAACTTCAAGAATACAAATTGATACTAACTACATCCCCAATTTATACTATGGAGCAGGGAAAAAGAATCATTGAGTGCGTCCCCAATTTCAGCGAGGGTCGCAACCGAGCAACTATTGATGCCATTGCGCAAGTGATTGCCGGCAGTCGTGGTGTGAAACTTCTCGACATGGACCCAGGCGAGGCCACCAACCGCACCGTTATCACCTTTGTGGGCGAACCCGAAGCCGTTTGTGAAGCAGCGTTTAAAGCCGTTCGCCGTGCTGCCGAACTCATCGATATGCGGCAACATCACGGAGCACATCCGCGCATGGGAGCTACCGATGTGCTCCCGCTTATCCCCGTTGCTGGCGTCACGCTGGAAGAGTGTGCCGAACTGGCGCGCAAACTGGCACAACGCTTGGCGGAAGAACTGGCCATCCCGACCTACTGCTATGAGGCGGCAGCGCTGAAGCCTGAACGCCGAAATCTGGCTGTATGCCGCCAAGGAGAATATGAAGCTCTACCCGACAAACTTAGTGATGCCGCCAAAGCACCCGACTTCGGAGCGCGCCCCTTCGATGAGGGCGTGGCACGCACGGGCTGTACGGCGGTGGGCGCACGCAATTTCCTCATCGCTGTCAATTTCAACCTCAACACGACCTCCACGCGCCGCGCCAACGCCATAGCGTTCGACGTGAGAGAAAAAGGACGACCGATGCGCGAGGGTAACACGCTGACGGGAAATCATGAAAGACGCCGATGGGAAAACCATCATGCAACCCGGCACGCTCAAAGCTACAAAAGCCATTGGGTGGTACATCGATGAATACGGCATTGCGCAAGTGTCTATGAATATGACCGATTTGAGCGTTACCCCTCTCCACCGCGCCTTTGAGGAAGTGTGTCGCTGCGCACAGAACCGCGGCGTACGCGTGACGGGAACGGAGATTGTGGGGCTTATTCCAAAACAAACGCTCCTTGATGCAGGTCGCTACTTCTTAGAACGACAAGAACGCTCCACGGGTATTCCGGAGAAAGACATTGTGCAAATAGCTATCCGCTCCATGGGGCTGAACGATCTCAAGCCTTTCCGTCCCGAAGAAAAGGTGATAGAATATATGCTGGAAGCAGAACCCGACACAACACGCTTGGTGGACTTGACGGTGCGCGGTTTTGCAGAAGAGACATCGCGAGAATCTCCCGCGCCAGGCGGTGGAACAATTTCGGCCTATATGGGTGCGCTGGGCGCTGCATTGGGAACAATGGTGGCGAACCTCTCTGCACACAAGCGGGGCTGGGACGAACGCTGGCAAGAGTTTAGTGCATACGCCGACAAAGGGCAACAAGTCATGGAGCAACTCCTCCAGTTGGTGGACGAAGACACAGAAGCGTTCAACGCTATTATGTCCGCTTTCGGTATGCCGAAGGGGAACGACGAAGAAAAACGCCTGCGCGCCGAAGCCATTCAGCAAGCCACGCTCTACGCCACACAAGTGCCGCTGCGCACCATGAAGGCCTCCTACGAAGGTTTTGCTCTCTGTCGCGCCATGGCCGAGACGGGCAACCCTAACAGTGTTTCCGATGCGGGCGTAGGAGCGTTGGCGATTCGTGCAGCGGTGCGCGGTGCAGGTTTGAACGTGAAAATCAATGCTGCCTCCCTCCACGATCGCGCTACGGCTGACGCACTGACGGCCGAAGCCGATGAACTCATTCGCAAAGCCGATGCGGAGGAAGCTGCCATTACCGCCATCGTCGAAGCAAATCTGCGGCGAATAAATAGCTGATTCCGTGTGCTTCCACCTTATCGAGCACATCGGAAGTTCCTCAATAATCCCAAACGGAAGCGGGGAGTTCCTCGCTGAAAACCTCGCTTCCTCCTCTCTTTCTATCCCTCAAAAAAGAACAACATGGAAAGCATGGATAACAATATAAGTCTCGAACAATTTCAGGCTGACATCCGACAGGGCATCCCTGCCGAACTGCCGGAGCTACCTCCTTACGACACCGACATCAATCATGCGCCGAAGCGCAAAGACATCCTCACACCCGAGGAGAAACGTTTGGCGCTGCGCAACGCTCTCCGCTATTTCCCAGAGGAACTGCACGCACAGTTAGCTCCCGAATTTGCGGAAGAACTCAAGCAATACGGACGCATATATATGTACCGCTACCGTCCGCAGTACGCTATGTATGCTCGCCCCATCAATGAATATCCGCATCGCTCGGAGCAGGCGGCGGCTATCATGCTGATGATTCAGAACAACCTCGATCCGCGCGTGGCTCAACACCCTCACGAACTGATTACCTATGGCGGAAATGGCGCTGTCTTTCAGAACTGGGCGCAATACCGCCTCGTGATGAAATACCTCAGTGAGATGACCGATGAGCAAACCCTTGTGATGTATTCCGGTCACCCGCTGGGGCTCTTCCCCTCCCATCGAGATGCGCCGCGCGTAGTGGTGACAAACGGTATGGTAATCCCCAACTATTCTCGCCCCGACGACTGGGAGCGCAGCAACGCTCTCGGCGTGAGTCAGTACGGCCAAATGACGGCTGGCTCCTATATGTATATCGGTCCGCAGGGCATCGTACACGGTACGACTATCACCGTACTCAACGCAGCGCGCCGAGTGATGAACGGCAAAGACAAGATGCCGCTTTTCGTCTCATCGGGACTGGGCGGCATGAGTGGTGCACAACCCAAGGCAGGCAACATTGCTGGCGTGGTGAGCGTTGTGGCCGAAATCAACCCGAAGGCGGCAGAAAAACGACACGAACAAGGATGGGTAGACGAGCTTCATACTTCGCTCGATGAACTCATCCCCGCCATTCGCAAAGCTGTGGAGGAGCGCCGCGTCGTATCTATGGCGTATGTGGGAAATGTTGTCGACCTCTGGGAACGTTTGGCGGATGAAGGCGTTGAAGTGAACTTAGGTTCCGACCAAACGTCGCTCCACAATCCTTGGGCGGGTGGTTACTACCCCGTAGGGCTGACGCTGGAGGAGAGCAAGCAGATGATGGCTGACAACCCGCAGCAATTCCGCAAATGTGTGCACGCATCATTGCGCCGGCAGGTGGACGCCATCAACCGCCTGACGGAGCGCGGTATGTACTTCTTCGACTACGGCAACGCCTTCTTGCTGCAAGCTTCGCGAGCTGAAGCCGATATTCTGCAAGCAGACGGCAGTTTCCGCTATCCTTCCTACGTTCAAGACATTATGGGGCCGATGTTCTTCGATTATGGTTTCGGCCCATTCCGCTGGGTGTGCGCTTCGGGCGACCCGCGCGATCTCGAACTGACCGACCGCTTGGCTGCAGAAGTGCTGGAAGCTGAGCGCGCCGAAGCACCTACCGACATTCAGAATCAGCTCGACGATAACATTCTATGGATTAAAGAAGCAGGGCGCAACCACCTCGTGGTGGGTTCACAAGCACGCATTCTCTACGCCGATAGTGAAGGACGAATGAAGATTGCGTTGGCATTCAACGAAGCCGTGAAGCGCGGCGAACTGAGAGGGCCTGTGGTGCTCGGTAGAGACCATCACGATGTGTCGGGAACAGACTCCCCCTTCCGCGAAACAAGCAACATTTACGACGGCTCTCAGTTCTGCGCCGACATGGCTATTCAGAACGTCATTGGCGATAGTTTCCGCGGTGCCACCTGGGTGAGCATCCACAACGGAGGCGGCGTAGGTTGGGGCGAAGTTATCAACGGCGGTTTCGGCATGGTGGTAGACGGTAGCGAAGATGCTGCGCGCCACATTCGCAATATGCTTTCTGGGATGTGAACAATGGTATCAGTCGCCGAGCTTGGGCGCGCAACAAAGGTTCTATGGATGCTATCCGCCGCGAAATGGAGCGCACGCCACAACTCCGTGTCACAATGCCGCACCTTGTGGACGATACCGTCATCGATAAGGCAGCTTCCCTCTTCTAACCTCACTCTAAAAAACACAAACATGGAAAAGATTCACGAAATAAGTGCCGAACATCTCTCCCTGGAGGAGAGTGGCTGACATCATATATAACAACTATCAGTTGCGCCTTAGCGAGGATGCTCGCCAGCGCATTGTTCGTTGCCGGAAATATTTGGACGAGAAAATAGCTCGTTCGGAAGTTCCTATCTACGGCGTTACAACGGGCTTCGGCTCACTCTGCAACATCAGCATCAGTAAGCACCAACTCTCTCAACTGCAAATAAACCTCATGATGAGCCATGCTTGTGGCTGTGGCGACCGTGTGCCGCGCGACATTGTGCGCATCATGCTTCTCCTCAAGATACAATCCCTCAGCTACGGCTATTCCGGTTGTCAGTTGGTCACCGTAGAGCGTCTCATCGACTTCTTCAATGCAGGCGTTTGTCCTGTTGTCTATATGCAAGGTTCGGTGGGTGCATCGGGCGACCTCGTTCCGCTGGCGCATCTCTGCCTGCCGCTCGTGGGTTTGGGTGAAGTAGAGTTTGAGGGGGCAGCAGATGAGCGGTGCTGAACTGCTGCAACTGAAGCATTGGGAACCCATCGCCTTGGCTTCAAAGGAGGGACTCGCGCTTCTCAATGGTACGCAGAATATGGCGGCGTTCGGCTGCTGGGCTATCATAAAGGCAAAACAGCTGAGCCAGTGGGCGGATTGCATCGCGGCGTTGTCGCTTGATGCCTACGATGGGCGGATAGAAGCGTTCTACCATGCTGTTCATGCGGTGAGACCACACAAGGGCCAACTCGATACGGCTGCTCGCATCTCCCAACTTCTCGCTGGTAGCCAGATCATCGAAAAAGCCAAAACACACGTGCAAGACCCTTATTCGTTCCGCTGCATTCCGCAGGTACACGGAACGGTGAAGGACACCCTCCAGTATGTGGAACACGTTCTCGACACTGAAATCAACGCCGCCACGGATAACCCGACCGTTTGCCCTGACGACGACCTCGTCATCTCCGCCGGAAACTTCCACGGAGAGCCTATCGCCCTCCCCATGGACTTCCTAACACTGGCCATGTCCGAACTGGCTAATATCTCCGAACGCCGCACCTATAAGTTGGTGTCGGGAACACGCGGATTGCCCAGTTTCCTCGTGGCAAACCCGGGAGTAAACAGCGGTTTCATGATAACGCAGTACACGGCAGCCTCCATTGTGAGCCAAAGCAAAGGTTTGTGTATGCCGGCTTCTGCCGATAGCATCCCGACCTCGCAGGGACAAGAGGACCATGTCAGTATGGGAGCGAATGCCGGAACGAAACTCTACACCGTAGTGAACAATACGGAGCGCGTTTTGGCTATCGAACTCTTCAATGCGGCGCAAGCGCTCGAATTCCGCCGCCCCGAACAGACATCTCCCGCGCTCGAACGCCTCGTTGCGAACTATCGACAGGTGGTTCCATTTATCAGCGATGATGTCGTGATGTATCCCTACATTGCCAAATCGGTTGAGTTCCTCCAAACCCAGACTTTGCCCGACACCAACCCTACTCTCTGATATGAAAACACTAATTCATAACATAGGCATCCTCGCCGGCATCTTGCCTTCGGGCAAAGAAATTAGCCGGCGAGGAAATGCGCTCCATCCAAACGCTCCGCCATGCGTGGCTACTAATTGAAGATGGGTTGATAAAAGACTTCGGCGATGGCTCTCACGTACCTGCTAACGGCGAATACACATCCATCGACGCCCAGGGCGGTATCGTCATGCCCTGCTATTGTGACCCGCACACCCACATTGTGTATGCTGGTAGTCGCGAACAAGAATTTGAGGACAAGATACGCGGCCTCAGCTATGAGGAAATAGCGCGTCGGGGCGGAGGTATTCTCAATTCGGCCGACCGCTTACATGAGCAAACGGAGGAAGAACTCTTCCTTCAAGCCCAACAACGACTCAACGAGATGCGCGCTGGCGGAACGGGCAGCGTAGAAATCAAAAGCGGTTACGGACTCAACACGGCGGACGAGCTCAAGATGTTGCGCGTCATCCGCCGCCTGCGGGAAACGTCCGCCCTCGAAATCCGCGCCACCTTCCTTGGTGCACATGCCGTTGGGCGCGCTTATCTGGGACGGCATAGCGAATATGTTGACCTCGTCATCAATGAGATGATTCCCGAAGTAGGACGAGAGGGTTTGGCCGACTTCATCGATGTTTTCTGCGACGAAGGTTTCTTCACGCCCGAGGAAACAGCGCGCATACTCAAGGCAGGTGCTCGTTATGGCCTGCGCCCCAAGATTCACGCCGAAGAGTTGGCCGCATCGGGAGGTATCGCCGTGGCAGTAGAACACAACGCTCTCTCCGTTGACCATCTGGAGCGAATGCCCGACAGCGCCATTCCGCTCCTTCAGCAGTCCGATGTCATGCCCACGCTGCTTCCCGGCACGTCCTTTTTCCTCAATATGCCCTACGCTCCAGCGCGCAAACTCATCGATGCAGGCCTCCCCGTGGCACTCGCCACCGATTGGAACCCCGGTTCAACGCCTTCGGGCAGCATGAAGTTTATCCTCTCCTTGGCTTGCATCAAGCAACGCTTACTTCCGGAAGAGGCCATCAACGCCGCCACCATCAACGCCGCTTACGCCATGGGGCTCAGCCAAACTCACGGCAGCATCACCCGTGGTAAGCGGGCAGCTCTTCAGCTCATCGATGCCCCCTCGCTGGCTTATCTCCCCTACGCCTACACTTCCAACCCCGTTCGAGAAGTCATCCTCTGAGGAAGAAATGAACCCCAAAAGTTTATCTAACTTTTGGGGTTTACTATGCCAATATTTACAAATAATGCTATTCTTTCTCTATAAAACTCTTAAGTAATGTTTGGGTATTTGCTGGTAAATCTGTTTCTGCAACAACAAGATGCTCTCCAGAAACCCCCATATTTTTTAACCATTTCTCAAGTGTAGGGATAAGCTTATATCCCTCGTCCTTTGAATAAGGATTTATTTCAAAGACACCTATTTCCAAGTTGTCTAATCCCTTTCTTCTTACTATTAAAGAGCCGTCTTCTTTGAGAGTTTGGGGTAGGATATAAGAGTATGAATTTCCCTCTTTTATTTTGTTATCAGCTGCATATAGATAACCATCAGTAAGAATTATCAAAATGTTTCGTGCGTTTTTATTAATACATTGAGCATCAACCTTCTTGCTACTAAAAAAATCCCAGATATCACATCCAATCCATTCGTGTTCAGCTATAGTCCTATTGTATATTTGTAAAAGGTTCTTCTGAAACAAGGCTTTCATGCTTTCTAGACTTTTCCTTTTTCCAACTCCTTTTAGTTGTGCCATATTTATATCTAATTCCCCAGCCAAAGTTGCAATGTCAGAACTGTGTGGCGCAGGATAGAAGAACACTTTTAATCTGTTCTTACTTTGAAGAATTTGAGGCCCCATTGTCTGCTTCTTGAAATAATCAATGATATATCCAATAGCAGCTGTATCTCGGCTAACTTGTGATGGTTGCATATCTCTAACAAGTCTATCAGACAAGTCAATGTAGATAGAGATATTTAAGGGACGTTGAGTAGTAATATTATTTGCCTTTTTTTTATCCGTACAAGACGTTACTCCCCCCAATAATAGGCATAAAAATAAAATGATGCCTGTAGAAATTAAGTGCTTCTTCATTTTAGTTTAAAGAAAAAGATATTAAAGTTTGATTAAAGGTATCGTTAGAAAGTTGTTGCTCGTCAGAAGATAGTCCCAAAACATTCATTTGTGCCATCCACCCAGAAAAGAAATTAACCATTTCAGTCCTAATAGCAGATTTATCAATGAGAACTTTATTAGAAATTTGTGAAACAATTGACTCTATCTGATTGTTCAATTCATGAACGTTTTTCTCCAAAGAACTTTCGTTATTCTTTTCCTGCTTAAGCAAATTTTGAGTGTCTTCGATAGATTTATCGATAGATTTTGTTCTAACCTTGTTAAGATCCAATTTGTTATAGGCAGTCATTGTCATATCAAATACTATTCCCCAGATGATATATACTATAAAACCACAGAAGATAACAGCCCAGCTATTGATATCACTTAATGCATCTGTTACGCCATAAGTACTACCTAATGATGCCGTACCTATGATTACCTCTATTTCGTGGAGATGCTTTCCTATCATATAGGCTAATATTGCATCAAAGATAAATGTAACGGTTATTATAGCCATCATCTTTATATATTTAGTCCATGTTTCTTGTACACTGAAAAAATGGAGAGAAAAACCTAATCCCATAAAGATAACAGGCGCAAATAAGACAAAACATAGTACTGTTGTACTTGCATTAGCGGCATTACTCAAGGCATTAGCATCAAACATTGCATTCATAACATTAGCGTCTTCCGCCCATTGCTTAAAGAAGGCGGAATAGAATGTTGAACTATAGAATAAAAAAAGATATAAGGTTAATGGAATCAAGATTGTCATTCCTAAGATAAGCTTAATCTTTGCTTCTTTATTCACTTCGTATGCTTTACTTTTGAGGGTGTCTTTCTCTTCTTTTAGCTCTGCAATACGATTATGGTATTCTGCTTGCTGTTGCTTAGAAGCATTTATTTGTTGTTTCAGGTGTTCAATCTCATTATTTTTACAATTTATTTGAGTTTGTAGCTTACCATAGAGTACATCTTGAACTTCCTGATTCCTTGATTGTTCATTATATATGTGCTGATATACAGAATGTAGATAGGGAACTAAAGTCTGCCTACTCCCATTTGCTATTGCACACATTCTTAATCCCCAATGTCGATAAGTTTCTTTTTCCTGTTTTGAATTAGGGTTTTGCTCTATGCTGGATTCCTGCATATCTTTTTCTTTAGGACTACTGGATGAGAAATAGTCACGAACATTAAGTTTCATGATATTCATAATCAAAATTCAAAATGGTTAGTAATTTCGTTTTCACTTACATTGTCTTGCACCTTTTTAAGCAAGAAGTCGACGAATTCGTCGGATAATTCTTCTTTGATGCCAAATAAAATTGCATATCGTTTTAGTAATTTCTTCTCCGACTCTTCTATTACTCCATCTGCCCAAGCAATAAGAGCAAGTTCGTAGAGTAATTTGATCTTGTCTTCTGGAGTTTGGGGTATGAAAGTGGAAAAACTTTCTTCTGCAATCTCCTTGGTGATTTGTTCATTTGTTAAGCCATAATTCTCTACCCCTATACGATATAGAGTTTCCATTTCTTTAGGATGAGCAATCCCATCAGCCAAAACCATACGGTATAGCTCTAAAAACTGTAATTGTCTTCCTTCCATATTTTAGATATAATGATGCCCATCGTTCCCTAGAAGTAAGCCGTTATTAAATGGGAAAAGCGTGGGAACTATTGAATATAGTCTTCTCGAGGTTCTGGAAAAACCCACTGCTAAACTATAAACAATAGCCCACGCATTGAGGTATATTATTCCCTTGGGGAGGGTACAATAATCCCAAGCGTGAGCGTATCGCCTACTGTCCCTAGCAGTTAAAATTTTCCAGATTTCGAGAAAGGACAATATGTCAAACGCTCTTTTTCTATGTTGAACCCTTTATAACGCACACCTGCATACAGATGTACTGGAAGTTCGAGGACAAAGATAGATAAAAAAACTTATTAAACATTTCTTTCCTATAAAAATTATATAATCAAGGTAAATCTACAATCTCAAAGAACGTTATCCTTTATAGATCAATAAGCTGTGACGTTTTCCGAAAGGGATGTATAAAAGTATTAGTGTTCGCTAAACTTTTAAAGTATAGGAATATCTTCTCGGTAATACCTATAAAAAGGAACTTATGAAAAGTTTTATAAAAGTCGCCCATTAGTCAAAAAAGTTCTCTCCGCAAATATCCTTATAGCGTTTGAAAATACAATAAGGCTGTCAGCTCACATCCTTATTGCGTCAGCTCACGCCCTTATTGTATTTTTGAGCGCGACAAATAAAGCCGCAACTAAGAGAAAACACACTCCTCCAAAGAGTTTGTTTTTCTTGGTAGGAGAAGAAATAACTCATTTTCACCCTCTGTCCCCGGAGGGGGACACATCATGCTTAACCGCGGGTGATACCCGAAGGGCGAACCCGTGGAGAGAACTCCACTCCTCTCTCCGACACCGGAGGTGTCGCACAACAACCACTTTTACTCACACATCTCTTTACTCCCTCAACGCTTTCAGTGCGACGCCGCCGGCGTCGGAAATTAGTGGGGCTGCTTATCCCACGGGTTCACCCTCGCCACAGCTCGGGCATCACCCGCGGTTAAGCATGGTGCGCCTCCGCCGGAGGCGTAAGTTACGCTGCGAGGATGCAACTGAGATAGTAAAGGGGTAATGTGCAAAGCTGAGATAGATTAGCCACGGAGACTATACAGACTTTTGTCATATAAGAGCAAAAGAGACCCATTTTAGGTCTCTTTTTGTCACTTATGCCAGACTTTTTATGATGAGAGCCGCACCCACTGTCCCCAGCGGGGACACACTATGCGTAACCGCGGGTGATGCCCGAAGGGTGAACCCGTGGAGAGAACTCCACTCCTCTCTCCGACACCGGAGGTGTCGCATAGCACCCACTTTTGCTCATGTGATTCTCTCTCTACGTTTGCCGTGCAACGCTTCCAACAAAAATCCGCAATACCTACTTAGAGGTATTGCGGAGAGGAAAATAGAATCTATTTGCAGTGTAGTAAACCATAATAATTTAAAACTTACCAAACAGCAATATAGTTAAAAATGATAAAGGAAGCTATGACCTTGAACTGCCCTATAAGCACATTGATGTCCTCATGGCATTCTCCACCACAAAGGTAGCTGAAGAATAGAGAGTCGAAAATACTTCCATGGCTGAATGCTTTGCCGCTATTTCCACGTTTGCCCAATACAGATTCGGTAAGTTTTTCAAAGCCCAACTTTGAAAAAACGTCCATAATATGATAAATTTCACCGAAAGAAGTGGTATTCTCGTTTTTAATTGCGACCTTTGCCATGTCAAATTTTTGCTTACTTGTTATGTTTGCAGCACCAAGATATGTCACAAGAATTTATGCTGCGGAATTAAGGTATACTATAAGGAAATAAATAGGATATTTAAGAAACTTTTTATTGAAAATTTTGGATATATATATGCACCAAATTTTAGGCAAATAGGATTTTCTAACTTATAAGTTGAAAACAGAACTTTGAGAGAAGAAAGATAGAAAAGAGATAATATCTCAAGACTTATAGTGTGGCATACACATAAATTTGTCTTCTGCAAAAGATTATTTTCGTGCCTAATTGTGTTTTTTCAATTTTACAATATAATAGTAGGAACATTTATTTTATTATGAACAAGTTTACAAAAAAGGCTTATTTCAAGCCTGCAACAGAAGTGTACGCTTTCGATGGCGATAACACGCTCATGGCTGGCAGCCCTCCTGTGCAGCCTGGTGGCGGAGGCAGCGGAAGTGTAACCATCACGCCTCCTGAAAAGGACGAAGACGAAGAATTGGAAGGAACCCGCAAGTTTTCCGGCAGTAAGTTGTGGGAGTAAAAGTAACAAGTAAAAAAGAAGACAGAAAATGTAGAAAACATGAACATCAAACATTTCAATAAGCAAACAGCTCTTGCTTTAGCGTGCGTTGCAGGAATAAGTTTCAGCGCTTGTTCCGACAACGACCTTGATAATACGGGCAAAACCGGCGACCGTGGCGCTGCGGTTTCTTATATTGTCTCTAATGCGCAGAACGGCGCGCACCGATCAGCTGCTGCTCGTGCTCTGCCCGGCAGTTCGTTGAGTCGTGCTGCTTTTGCGGAACAGATTGCGCCCTTGAGCCTCACTCCTGAAGATCTCACTTCACAAAAGCTCGATGTGCAGGGCGGCGACGGCAATACCTGCCTTATAGAAACCACTACAGCCGGTATAGAAAGCATGCCGCGCAAGGCGGAGACGAGCACGGAAGCCGGAACGATACACCGTTCCCGCATCGCTCCTCGTGCGAATGTTGTTGAAACATTCTCCGCTGCAGACCATTTTTCCTCCATCGGCTACCGTGGAACGACTTCTACCCTCAGCCCCACACCATGGTTCTACAACAAGGACACAAATCCCGACGGTACGCTCGTCAATGAGATTCTGTGGTCGTGGGAACAGCCCTATGGAAAATTTTATGCTGTTTATCCTTTAGTGACTTCCAGCTACAACAAATTGCAGCTGTCTCCCGAGAGCTATACATCTACACCTTATGTTGATTTCGAAGTAGAGCCGAAGGTGGTCAATCAGAAAGACCTCATGACGGCCTGCTCCGGCGAAGTGAAGTATGCCACTCGCTACGTAGCTCCGACAACGAACCTCGATTTCCATCACGCACTGACGGCAGTGCGCTTCAAAGTGGGGCAGAATCTTTCATGGAACAAGACAATAACGAAAGTGGAGATCGTCAACGCGCAGAGCAAGGGACGCTACACGCTCTCCTCGAAAGCCGACGGCACGGGGGCTGCGTGGAGCAATCTCAGCACTCCCGCCACGTTCACCCTTGGTGGCGACGGTACGCTCAATGTGAGCACTTCGCAAGCCGTTAACCAAATCATCATGGGCAATAATGGTGATAATTTCACTTTCTACATGATTCCGCAATCGCTTGCAGGCGTGAGCGTAAAGATCTACTTTGACAACAGCACTACACCTGCGATCACTGCCAACCTCTCCGGCACATGGAAGCCCGGCACAACGAAGACTTACGCCCTGTCGCAGAAGACCAGCACCTGGGAGTATCAACTTACTGTGACCAGCCCTGCAGCTGCGAGTTACTTAGAAACTACCGCTCAATATTACACAGTTCAGAGCTATCGCAAGGATCCCATTACACATGTTCAGCAGGCAGTGAAGTGGAAAGTTGTAGGATATGAGGAAAGTTCTGATGGCGGCAATACCTGGACATCTCTCAGCACAACCAAGCCTGTATGGCTCACCAAGTTGAGCAAAGAGGAGGGCAATGGCGGCACATCTGCCGAGAGTGGCACAGCTACCCTTACCAAGAATATTACCGACTTCCTTGCTAAGTATAACGAAGTGCTGCAGGATGCTCCGCAAAAAGGCTCTGCCGGCAACTACTACAACCTCTCCAACGCCACGGGTGCAGCCTCCGTTGAGAACACTGCCAACTCTTACCTCATCTCTGCTCCCGGCTACTACCGCATTCCGTTGGTTTATGGTAACGCTATCACGGGCGGTGCTACTAATGAACATTCCTATAAAACCACTGTGTCAGGCTCTTATGTCTTGAAAAACTTCAAGGATCATGCAGGTAAGAATATCACTGATCCTTGGATTACGCAGAGCAATGGAGGTGCGAATGTGCCCGATGGAGCAAAGATTGTTTGGACAGACCAAAGCGGCATTATAGAAGCGAGCAGTCTTTCTCTTTCTGCCGACAAAAAGTTTGTACAGTTCCATGTGCCGCAGGACAAGATTAAGAACGGTAACGCTGTCATCGCCGTCACGAAAGGCGGCACGGTGGTCTGGTCCTGGCACCTGTGGTTCGACCACAAGGACGTACTCAACACCATCCCCGTTGTCAACCATCAAGGCGTTACGTATAAGTTTACCAAGCAGACGCTCGGTTTCGCCTACCGCAAATGGGACGGCTCCACCTACAACAAGCCGCGCGTGGCCCGCGTGAAGGTGGAGCAGAGCATCGCCAACAGCGGCACAAAGCAGGTTGCCTACATCGACATCACTCAAAATCCCGGCAGCGTCAAGGAAATCTCCTCCACTCTCTACCAGTTCGGTCGCAAGGATGCCTTCCCTGGCACCGATACCACTCCCGACGGTTCGTTCAACAAGAACGGCGGCATGTCCCTCCAGAACGGTATCCAGCATCCCGAGACTTTCTACACTTATGGCTCAACTTGGGATAGCGGTTACAATCAATACAACCTCTGGTCAATGGACAACACCGTTACAGGCTATAATGACAATGCCGTTGTCAAGACCGTCTATGACCCTTGCCCCGCCGGTTTCAAGATGCCTGCCTCCAACGCTTTCACCGGCTTCACCACCACGGGGAAAAACACAGTAAATACACAGTCCCAATTTAACGTTAGCGGTGCTTGGGATTGGGGTTGGAACTTCAACAACAAAATCACTTCTCCCGATGCCGCCGTATATTTCCCTGCTTCGGGTTATCGCGACTACTACGACGGTTCGCTGCGCAACGTGGGCAGCTTCGGCTACTCTTGGTCGGCAGTCCCGAACTACACGACCGACGGTTGCTACCTGAGCATCGGCTCGGGCAGCGTGTGCCCGCAGTTCGCCAGCTATCGGTCATACGGGTACTCTGTCCGTCCCGTCTCAGAATAATTCGATTCATTTGATTGATTGCCTGTGGCCTTCAAAGCCACAGGCAATATTTTTTTCGGTGCTTTGCCCCTCTCCGGCGGAAAACCGCCGATCATATAAAAACAGTATTCACCCGGGCTGCTCCGCCCTTACGGCACCCGCAGCCCACGTTCTTTGACACATTGAGACAACCCCGAGGGAGAAAAAACGCCGTGCCACAGACAATGTACAGACTTTTTATAAATTCTGTGAAAGATGATTGGAGATGAACATCCTCGCATGCGCACCCACTGTCCCCGGAGGGGACACACCATGCGTAACCGCGGGTGATGCCCGAAGGGAGAACCCGTGGAGAGAACTCCACTCCTCTCTCCGACACCGGAGGTGTCGCACAACAATCACTTTTACTCACACATCACTTTACTCCCTCAACGCTTTCAGTGCGACGCCGCCGGCGTCGGAAATTAGTGGGGCTGCTTATCCCACGGGTTCACCCTCGCTCTGCTCGGGCATCACCCGCGGTTAAGCATGGTGCGCCTCCGCTGGAGGCGTGAGTTACGCTGCGAGGATGCAACTGAGATAATGAAGGAGTAATGTGCAGAGCTGAGATAGATTAGCCACGGAGACTATACAGACTTTTGTCATATAAGAGCAAAAGAGACCCATTTTAGGTCTCTTTTTGTCACTTATGCCAGACTTTTTATGATGAGAGCTGCACCCACTGTCCCCGGAGGGGACACACCATGCGTAACCGCGGGTGATGCCCGAAGGGTGAACCCGTGGAGAGAACTCCACTTCTCTCTCCGACACCAGAGGTGTCGCACAACAACCACATTTGTTATTCTCTCCACGCCTGCAGTGCGACGCCGCAGGCGTCGGAGTCCTCTCTGTACCCCCCACGGGTTCACCCTCGCCACAGCTCGGGCATCACCCGCGGTTAAGCATGGTGCGCCTCCGCCAGAGGCGTGAGCTACGCTGCGAGGATGCAACTGAGATAGTGAAAGGGCAATGTGCAGAGCTGAGATAGATTAGCCACGGAGACTATACAGACTTTTTATGATGAGAGTCGCATCCACTGTCCCCAGCGGGGACACACCATGCTTAACCGCGGGTGATGCCCGAAGGGTGAACCCGTGGAGAAGTGGAGAGGGAGGTAACCCTACCTCCGACACCGGAGGTGTCGCACAGCACCCACTCTTGTTACTCCCTCAACGCTTGCAGTGCGACGCCGCAGGCGTCGGAAGTTGATGGTGTCCTGCCTATCCACGGGTTCACCCTCGCCACAGCTCGGGCATCACCCGCGGTTAAGCATGGTGCGCCTCCGCCGGAGGCGTAAGTTACGCTGCGAGGATGCAATTGAGATAGTAAAAGGGTAATGTGCAAAGCTGAGATAGATTAGCCACGGAGACTATACAGACTTTTTATGATGAGAGCCGCACCCACTGTCCCCAGAGGGGACACACCATGCGTAACCGCGGGTGATGCCCAAAGGGCGAACCCGTGGAGAAGTGGAGAAGTGGAGAGGGAGAGAAAAGAGAAACCTCCCAGCCCGCACCCACTGTCCCCGGAGGGGACACACCATGCTTAACCGCGGGTGATGCCCGAAGGGCGAACCCGTGGAGAGAGAGGCAAAGCGCATCTCCGACACCGGCGGTGTCGCACAACATCCACTCCCGCCCACACATCTCTTTACTCCCTCAACGCTTTCAGTGCGACGCCGCCGGCGTCGGAGTCCTCCCTGTACACCCCCCACGGGTTCACCCTCGCTCCGCTCGGGCATCACCCGCGGTTAAGCATGGTGCGCCTCCGCCGGAGGCGTGAGCTACGCTGCGAGGATGCAACTGATGCGGAGGAGGAAAGATGATTCATCCCCGAAATTGCACGGATATAATACCAACGCAATTCGGGGATGAGTCAAAAAAAAAGAATGTTGTCACGCTATCTAAAAACCGCGCTATCAAAACAGCGCTGGTTATATCTGACAGAGTGACAACAAAAACGCAACTTTTTTATTTTATGATCTTTTTCCCATTAACGATATAGATACCTGACGGCAGCGATGGGAGCAAATCTGACGTACCTAAGCGCTTCCCTTGCAATGTATATATATAATTGCCTTGTGCTTTTTTCGTCTTGAGAGCGGCAATGGAAGTGGTTGTTTCGGGGGCATAGGTGACCTCTATACTCTTAAACGTAGAAGTATTTGTTGCCTTAAACATCACCATTGCGGCACGTCCCGTCCATGAATATTGATTGTCTTTTTCATCGTCGTCGCATTGGTAAACGCCACCAGTCTGCGTAATCTCTGCCAAATCGCATTGATATGGAAGGCATTTGAAGACGATTTTGGTTATCACCACATTCTCCGGAGCAGTGAAGCTCACAGTGTTGTTTGTGTACCATTTGAACTTATCGTCCATTATGCGGTTCCAATATCTTGCGCTTATTTTTTGACAAGAAAGTTTGATGCCATCTTGCTCGAGAGGTTTGCCATCTTCAATCTTCCCCACTTCGGGTTCGTCGCCCTGTGTTGAGGTTTCTATCCCCCATGGATTAGTTGCAAAATTGAACACGGCCACGCTCTGTGCGAAACTCTGCATGCTTAAGAGCGCAATAACTGCTGTTAGTAGATATTTTCTCATTGTTTTTATATATTAAAAATTTAAATAAATTATTTTACTACTTTTTTATTTCCTACCACATAAAGACCCTTTGGTAGTGAGGGCCAGATGGCTTTCGTACCCAAACGAACGCCTTGCAGTGTATATACATCTGCTGTTTGCTCTTCTGCTGGCGCAAGGCTATTGATGCCCGTCACAACCGTTGCAAAACTGGGAGCGCCCCAATATTGAGCAGTTTATATTGTTCGATACTGGTCTCGGGCACTACTAAGGTCTTTCCGTTGGGCGTTCTGTTGAACACATTACCTTTCAGAACGGGTGGCGTTGTGGCATCACAAGTAACCTTCGACAGGCTCGAACAATTCACAAGAGCATTCAGACCGATGTTTTTCAACGTAGAGGGGAACGTCACTTCCGTCAGTGCCGTACAATTTTGGAAGACGAAAGGCTTCAGTTCTTCTACGCCTTCGGGCAGCGTTATCTGTTGTAGAGCCTTGCAACCTTTGAAAGCCTTTTGATTGACAACAGTGAAGCCCTTACCCAATGTTACGGAGGCGAGCGCCGTGCAATCTTCAAAAGCCGAAGCCCCCAGCAATTCCAGACCTTCAGGAGTTGTGATTTCGAAGAGCGACGTACAACCATAGAATGCCAGTCCGTCGATTGTCTTCAATCCTTCGGGAAGAGAAATGCCTGATAAACCTACGCAATTGTGGAAGGCAGAACGTCCGATTCTTGTCACGCTTGCGGGGAAGTTTACCTTTTGCAAAAAACTGCATTCGTCAAAAACATTGTTTCCAATCTCGGTAACGCCATTGGGAATGGTAATCTCTTCCAAAGCAGAGCAGCCATTAAATGCTCCGTCGCCAATGCTCTCCAACGATTTCGGCAGAGCGATATTTGCTAATGCCGTACATTTGAAGAACGCACTTTCGCCAATGGCGGTAAGCCCCTCTTTGAGTTGTACATTGCTAAGTTTGTCGCAATACATGAACATGTTATTGCCCATGTTTTTGATGGTCGATGGCAAAGAAGCAGCAATCAACGAATGGCAGTTGGAGAAAGCCGCTTCACCCAATGTTTCTACGCCCTCTGGTATGACAATCGCCTGAAGCGCAGAAGCAAAGAAAGCCTCTTTGCTAATGGTGCGCAACGTAGAGGGAAAAACGATGCTGCGCAACGGAGTTTCGGCAAATGCTTGATAGCCAATACCCACGATACCTTCTGGCAGAACGATTTGTCGGTCCTCAGGAATAAGTGCAGCGGGCCATGACACCACGACATTGTTTTCTATCTTCACTCCGTCCGGTATCGGCGTTGGTGTTTTGTTTGCCGCCATCAGAGTTTGAAGAGGATAGAATGTTGTTGGTCTTTCTCCCGCAAAAGCAGAAGTAGAGACTGCTGAAGCAGCAAACAACATAGAAAAAAGTAAAGTTCTTTTCATTTTTATAAAATTAAATTTGATCATTTATTTCTTTTGGTTTATCAGTCGTGCGTGGCTGCTCGGTTCTCTTTTCCGTTGCCCTTATAGATCAGTCGGTGTATCTTACCGCCTACACGATCTTCTTTATAAAGAACCTTTGCAGCAGACTTGTTGCTGACATCGATAATGAAGATAGATGCACACGCCGTTGTTTCAGCCTTTGAGTCTTCGGCAGCCACATACATGCGGTTGGGATTATACGGATTAAAGACAATAGCTTTTACGTCATACTGCTGACCAAGACTGATGTAAGGAGTAGAAGAAAAGCTCTTCCCCTCGTAGTTCATAACGTAGATATTGCCTGCATGATCGGCATAATAGAGCAATGGGCGCACGGGATTCACTCCCACGGCTGAAGTGGGCAGAATATGCCCCGTGGCATCTATTTCTCCCAACAAACTCTCTTCTGCTTTATTCGCCGTTGGGGCAAAACGGTACACCGTTACCCCATTACCACCTCGGCTACCCACAAGCAGCGCATGTTTGGGCTCGTAGCGGTTATCAGCATTTGCTTCAGCGTAACTACCATCACACGCCAACAAAGCCATCGGCGTAACTGGGCAACTTACTTTCCCTCTACCATACCACGTATGCCGCCAATATATACAAGATGCTTAGACGCCGTGTTGAAATAAACGCGAAGCATATCCATGGGATTGGTTATCAAACTGCAAGAGAGGTCAGCAATTTTTGCACCTGCGGGCAGCTGATGACGACGTTTCCCCACAACAAAACGACGCTCGGGGGTCATAAGATAATCTTTCCCGTTGCCGGTGAAATAAACACTTCCACCCTCTGCGCCCCAAAGTCGGTTTTGCATACCGAAAGGTACAAAGGCGTGATTTGGTGAAAAATCGGTTGCCGTTCCGTCGTAGTCAATCTTGCTTAACACGCTCATCGTACTGGCATTCAAAGCGTAGATGCGTCGCGGAGAATCGGTACTTACGATGACTTCAAGACCTCCCGTATCGTCAATGTTATTCGGGTTGGTGATACACTCGCCTGTCCAGCAAAGTGCTAATGGCGTTTTACCTAACGAAAGTGTTGGATTGCTCTCTGCAAAAACATTGCGCACAGCAGGTGCTTCTTGTACATCGAGAGATTTGTACGCAAGCATGGCACCGTCTTTTCCCTCGGTAAAGAGCAGTAAGCCTTGGTCGTAACCGGAATATACATAAAATGTAAAGTCGGCAAACTTAGCCGTTTGATCTTCGGCAATAACCTTCAGCGTCCCCGTATGTTTGCCCAATACAGTACATTCATAATCAAGAGAATCTGCCGTACTCACTTTATTATTGTCAATAATCCACTCATAGGTGGTTGTCTGCTTTGTTCCTTCCGAGAAGTTAAGCACTGGCTTAAGCTTCAAATGCGCTTTCTGCTTTATGCTGTATGCTTTTTCTATTCCACTTACAGCAACAAGTTTTGCAGTAGGAGTTTCGACATTGTTAGGTTCTTTATCGCTACATGCCGCGAAAAGTGCTATTAGAAGCGGCAAGGCATAAAGGAAATTGTAAATTTTCTTCATTTTTTTATATTGTTATTTTTGAATTATATTTCACACGTCTTTTATTTTGATTCTAAGTTTGGAATTACACCTCCCAATGCACATCAGGGAAGTTGACGCCCTCCTGCGGATGAGCCTCAAAATACGCCTTCACCTTTTTGAAAATGCGCAGGTATTCGTATTTGCGCTCGTTCATCTCTTTTTGAGTGACAGGAGAACCGTTCCACTCGATAAACTTTTGATACTTTTTCTTGTCATATTCGCCCAACCAATATGCCAGTTCTGGCCACCATATCGGCATATCGAGTCGATTATCAAAAACGAGTTGCATCTTTGACAGTTCGGCAATGATGGGAGGCAATTCGGTCTTTTCGCTGATACCAACAGTCAGCACGTAGAGACTATCTTCGTTTAGATTTCTCCGAAGAATGTTTATGCGGAGCGTGTCGCTTGTTGCGCCAGCAGGTAATATCCGCTCGGTGGAGAATGGTTGGAAATGCACACCTGCTTTTGCTGTTGTTACCGTATCTATCACCTTCAAACGATAGCTTCTTGGTGATGTACTCGCCGAACCTACTGCTGTTAAGGGGATGCGTATCACCGTATCGGCAACCGAATAGGGTAAACTGCCCATGGCGAGACGATAAGAAGCACGTTCAAAACTGATTCCCGATGCGCCTCGAAAAGAAAAGCTCTCATCCTGCGTGCACGAACAAGCACTCAATGCCAACATAGCGTACAGGCACAAATGACAAATTATAGTGTAAGCTTTTTTCATTGCGGTTCGTATTTTCTTCTTCAGTCTTTATTTTCTTCACTCTGAGGCAGCGGCAGTATGTAAGTTGCATCGTTAGGCTCGAACACTTTACTATTGAGCCCCTCCATCGGCATTTCGAAGCGTTTGTAAGTAAAGAAGATCTGTCCTTCTCCCCAGTATTCTTTCTTTATTTCATCAACAAGCACTTGGCGGAAACGTTCTGGTGTAGCAATAGCCGAAAAAGAAAGAGGCTGTAATCCGCGAGCGGTAATCACAGTGTTGAGCGCTTCAAGAGAGGCGCTACGGTCGGTATCGTACAATGCTTCAGCCAGGATATAGTACATCTCGGGCAATCGTATCATATTTATTCCTGGTATTCTGCCCGCCTGCCACTCTTGCGTCTCTTCATAATTTTTGTCGTACAGCTTGGTAAAAAGCCACAATTGGCCGTCCCCAATTGGTTTGTGTGAAATATGCCTGAAAACGATAATCGTTATTGGTAGGTGTAAATGTAGACGTACTGAACAGACGTTTGTAATTATTTCGCACCATATTACAAGTGGCGGTACTACGCGCTGGATAGAACGCTTGTCGAACATCGAGATAGGCTTTTGGTGCATTGAGCACCCAAACACATTCACTCGTGGCGGCATACCCCATAAAGAGTTGCAACACTTTCTCTTCTTTCACCATTCGGTAAGGCCCTTCCGTCACCTCTTTTGCGTACTTGGCAGCTTCGCTCTTGTTTCCTGCCCAAATATATACTCTTGCTTTAAGAGCCTTTTATTGCATAACGACTGACATACATTTCAGCAGGTGTGCGCTTGGCCGACGATGATGCTAACAAACTATCGGCTTTATTTAGGGTCGGCAAGTATGTGCTGGTAGCATTCGTCGACGGTGAGTCGTGGCGAGGGCTGCGTACTTGTTTTTGGTGACATAGGGAATGGAAAGTTCGTGAGGACGAGAATAGTTCGGAGCAAACAAACGCAACATATCGAAATGTAGCATAGCTCGCAAAGCCAACGCCTCACCTTTATAGGTATCTAAACGTGCAAAATGTTTCCCCTCGGCTTGTTGCAGCAAATCGTTTATGGTATACACTGCAAAGAACGCCGATTCCCAAATACGATCTATTTGCTTCCTTACGTCAGTGTCGCGATATTGCAAGTCGTAAGTTTTTGTCAGCGTAGTGAGTGCTGCCTCGTGGTCGTTGTAATACAACTGCGCAATCTCGTCAACAAATCCGAACGACAATTGGCGACCGTAAAGATTTGGCTTTGCCAATGTTGCATATATTCCTGTAAGTACGTCCTCGAAACCTTGTTCGTCAGCATACATCTTCTTTCCGTCTATTTGTCCGGGCGTGTCTATATCCACAAATCCGCATCCTTGCAACATTGTTGTTATAAAAACAAGCGGCAATAATAAAGTGACTATTATATTTCTCATATCTTTACATTCAGTCCTATTTCAAAAACATGTGCGAAAGGATAGGCAAGTCCGCGCTCACGCTTGATGGTGGATAGATAAAAAAACTGCCCCGTAGAAAGTGAGATGCGCGCATCTGCAACGCGGCATACGCGACAAAGGTTGCTCGGAACTTGATATGCCAGCATCAACGATGTACCCTCCAGCACATATTCTTTGGCAACAAACCTCGACGTTGGTGGCGTTGCTTCGCGCAAGGCGATGTGCTTAAAAAGTGCCGCATTGCCGGGTTCTCGCCAACGACTGTAAAAAACACGCCTATCTACGTTGGTGAGAGGATCTGCCCCTTCCACTTTTGTGGCAAGCGTACTATTATATAATGTTGCACCTAATCGGTAGTTGAACGCAGCTGTAAGCGAAAAATCTTTCCAGGTTGCCGAAAATCCCCATGTGCCTTGCACCGCTGGAGAGGTATCGCCCACCACTTGTCGCTCATTATAGTCATAAGTGTAAGTATATTCACCATTTCTTTTGATAAAAACCTCTCTACCATTGGCTGGGTTGATACCCGCAGAGCGCATCACTTTGAGAGCCGTGAGCGATTCGCCTTCCGCATAAAGCGGAACGGGCAAACGACTGTTTCCCTGCTTCACGTTGTCGGCATTGCGATTGCGCAGATAGTCGCTTATCTTCACTATTCGGTTACGGTTGTGGCTCATCGTTAGGTAAACATTCAAGTCCAACGGTCTGCCGCTAAAAACGCGTCCTCTCAGCGAGAGTTCAACACCAGCATTGCGTATCTGCCCCAAATTCTCTTTGCCATTCAGAAAACCCGTGTGAGCCGGTTTGGCAACAGTCATCACCAAGTCGTTGGTGGTGTTTAGATAGCATCGAAGCTACCGCTTACACGATCGTCAAATAGCGCAAAGTCGATGCCTGCATTACGCTTCAAGGTGCGTTCCCATTTCAGATGGGTATTTGCCAATGCCGTTGGTACAGCTCCTATCTGGTTGTTGTAAATCAAATCCGAACGATAGCTGTATGCCTGCCTTGCTTGATAAGAATGGAAATTCACGTTGCCCACAATGCCTGCGCTGGCTCTAATTTTGAGTAGCGTTACAACTCCATTAGTCATGAAGCTCTCTTTGTGTACGTTCCAACCTATGCCCAACATTCCGAAAGGAGCATATTTCTGCTGTGCACCAAATTTAGAAGACCCTTCGCGACGAAAAGAAGCGTCTATAAAATAGCGGTTATCATAGACGTACTGCGCATTGATATAGCCGCCCAACATGCGTGCACGATCTCGGTTGCCCTGCGGAGTAGACCCTTCGGCAAAAGATTTCGCCATGGAAGCATGATCCACCTTGTCGGACAACACTCCTGTTGCAATGAACCCATCAGATTTTTGCTCTATGGCTTGAACGTTTGCTCCCAACGTAAGATTGAGCAGGTGCTGCCCATATTTGCCAAATGCTTTATTCCATACGGCAAAAATACTGGACGATATATCGGCATGACGACTGTGCAAGATGTCGAAACTCCCCCGCTTTTGCTTTTCCACATACAGAAAGCGTTGCGACAGTGGTGAGAAAAAGCTCTCGTCATCGGTTTGTGTTTCGGTCAAAGCTGTAGTTCCCTCTATTCGCAATCCGCCGCCAAGGTTCCATCGCAGGCGCAAACTGTTGCTCATAGTGCGGGCACTACTATTGATATAGCTGCTCAAACTCTTCTCATAAAGAGGGTTGGGTTTTCCAAAAGAAAGTTCGTTGTTTAATACCCCTGCTGCGGTATAGGGGGCATCATAAGGATTAAGCAGCGCATAGTTACTGAAACTACCGTAAGGCACATCACCACTTGATGTACTTTCCACTCTACCCGTATATTGGATAAAAAGCCGTGTCCAGTCTCCATAGACCAAATTGACATACAATGATGCCGTATGCCGATTGCTCTTTTGCATCACTCCGTTCGTACCACTGTATCCTCCCATGAGTCGATAACGAAAAATATCACTACCGCCCATGAACGACAGGTTATGCTGATGTGTAACACCGGTACGTAGTGGCATGCGCAACCAATTGGTATTCACGCCTGCTTTCACACGATCCAGCTTTTCATAATACACTTTCTGACGCTCCAAGTCGGTTTGACTGCTACCTTTTAAGTCGCCATAAATACCAGCCATGCGTTCGTATTCCAATTTTTCTGCAGCATTGAGCAGACGGTAAGCCGAAAGGTCCGCAACCGACAGTTGGTAACGCCCGTCGTAATCAACCTGTAACCGACCGGCTTTTGTGGGCATCGAAGTAATCACAACAACCCCATTGGCCGCTTTAGAACCGTAATATGCAGTAGCAGCGGCATCTTTCAACACCGAAACTTGCTTAATCGACGCAGGCTGCAAACCAAAGATCACGCGCACATCTGTTTCCACCCCGTCGAGAATAAACAACGGCAAATTAGTACGATCGCCCTCCACAAAACTGCTGCGTCCACGCAAAACCATATCGGGAATATGATTGGGGTCTGCACCATATTCATTATTGGGTATCAGTTCAAACCCTGGAGTATTGTTCTTGATCATATCCAGTAGGTTCGTATTTGTCTGCCTGATGAGCGTCTCATGGTCTATAACAAAACTCGCCCCCGTATAACTTTCCTTGCGCTTGTTTACATACCCCGTAACAACTGCCTCGCTTATCTTTTCCGCCTGTTCGTTGAGAACAAAATGATAAGTAGTACGACTTTCCGATACTTTCAGCACTGCTGCTTTGTACCCCAGCAACTGAGCAGAAAGTTCAACAGCCGTTGCAGGCAACTTGATAGTGAAAAGCCCTTTTGCATCGGACTGTGTGGTAGCCAAAACCTTTTTACCATCTGTAGCTTTTATAGAAACATACTCCAAAGGCGTTCCGTCGTCAGCATGCACCACGCCGCTTACCATACCCTTTTGGGCTGAAAGCGGCAAACAGAAAAAAAATAAGACAAGTATATAAAGGCTACTTTGAAAAAAGCAACGAGATATTATCATCACCTAAGTTTGGGTTATTTTTTGCAGTGCAAAGGAGGCACAATTCCGAAAATAGGACAATACCCTCAAGTTGGTATTTTATGAAGTAAGTAAATGCAGCAAGGTTAACAACATCGCAGCTTTTCCAGACTGCTGACACTCGGTGTAGCAAACGGAATAGAAGAATTAGGGAGAGATACTTATATTTGTTCCAAACGATTAAAACACAAAAGCTCCTGAAGAGGAAACAGAACAGCTATATGCGCCATCGAAAATATCCTTATAGCGTTTGAAAATACAATAAGGCTGTCAGCTCACATCCTTATTGCGTCAGCTGACGCCCTTATTGTATTTTTGAGCGCGACAAATAAGGCCGCAACTAAGAGAAAACACACTCCTCCCCATAGTTTTATTTTCTTGGTAAGAGAAGAAATAACTCATTGTCCACCCACTGTCCCCAGCGGGGGACACACCATGCGTAACCGCGGGTGATGCCCGAAGGGCGAACCCGTGGAGAGTGGAGAGGGAGAGAAAAGAGAAACCTCCCAGCCCGCACTCACTGTCCCCAGAGGGGACACACCATGCATAACCGCGGGTGATGCCCGAAGGGTGAACCCGTGGAGAAGTGGAGAAGTGGAGAAGTGGAGAGGGAGAGAAAAAAGAAACCTCCCAGTCCGCACCCACTGTCCCCAGCGGGGGACACACCATGCGTAACCGCGGGTGATACCCGAAGGGAGAACCCGTGGAGAAGTGGAGAAGTGGAGAGGGAGAGAAAAGAGAAACCTCCCAGCCCGCACCCACTGTCCCCAGAGGGGACACACCATGCTTAACCGCGGGTGATGCCCAAAGGGCGAACCCGTGGAGAAGTGGAGAGGAAAGCCTCCGACACCAGAGGTGTCGCACAGCATTCACTCCGGCTCACGCATCTCTTTACTCCCTCAACGCTTTCAGTGCGACGCTGCCGGCGTCGGAGTCCTCTCTGTACACACCCCCACGGGTTCACCCTCGCCACAGCTCGGGCATCACCCGCGGTTAAGCATGGTGCGCCTCCGCCGGAGGCGTAAGTTACGCTGCGAGGATGCAACTGAGATCGTAAAGGGGCAATGTGCAAAGCTGAGATAGATTAGCCACGGAGACTATACAGACTTTTGTCACTTATGCCAGACTCTTTATGATGAGAGCCGCACCCACTGTCCCCAGCGAGGACACACCATGCGTAACCGCGGGTGATGCCCGAAGGGCGAACCCGTGGAGAGTGGAGGGAGAGGGAGAGAAAAAAGAAATCTCCCAGCCTGCACCCACTGTCCCCAGAGGGGACACACCATGCGTAACCGCGGGTGATGCCCGAAGAGTGAACCCGTGGAGAAGTGGAGAGAGAGAATAGAGAAACCTCCCAGCCCGCACCCACTGTCCCCAGAGGGGACACACCATGCTTAACCGCGGGTGATGCCCGAAGGGCGAACCCGTGGAGAAGTGGAGAAGTGGAGAGGGAGAGAAAAGAGAAATCTCCCAGCCCGCACCCATTGTCCCCGGAGGGGACACACCAGGCGTAACCACGGGTGATGCTCGAAGGGAGAACCCGTGGATAAGTGGAGAGAGAGAAAAAAGGGAAACCTCCCAGCCTGCACCCATTGTCCCCGGAGGGGACACACCATGCTTAACCGCGGGTGATGCCCAAAGGGCGAACCCGTGGAGAAGTGGAGAGGGAAGCCTCCGACACCGGCGGTGTCGCACAACATCCACAAAGACAATCTATCCTGCAAAGCATAAAAAACACATCCAGTAACAAAAGTTTTAGCGGATAGCCGTTGCCGAGAAAGAATATAAGCTATAACTTCGCACAACATCAAAAGATTAAAAACTTTAACCAATGAAGCTCCACGCATTCAAATATATCCTTTCGGCATCTATGGCGTTTTCCTCACTAACAGTTCATGCCATATATCCCGATTCTGTTCTGCAACAAAAAATGCTGATTGAGGAACAAACCTTTCTGGCTAAGATGAAACCAGGTTTGCAACACATGCAGATGCTTGCGGTTCGTGCGGCCATGCAGGGTAATGATTCGGACTTACAAAAAATAAGAGAGAGCAGAAATCAAGTACCGACACTGCCAGAGGATGTCAAAGCGTTTTACCCATCGCCAAATATCTGTTTGTTCTCGCCGAAGAAAACTTCCACGCGCAAACGCCCCATACTGCTTTATCTGCACGGCGGCGGATGGTGTTTTGGAAGTATCAACAGTTGCGCCCGCTTCTGTGCCGCTGTTGCCGTAGAGGCAGACTGCGTTGTTGCCGCGCTCAACTATCGCCTTGCACCTGCTCACCCTTTCCCTCTCCCACTTGAAGATTGTCAGCAAGCCATTTCTTTTCTTAAAATGCATGCGGAAGAGTGGAACTGCGACTCTACACAGATTTCCATTGGAGGGGATAGTGCAGGAGGAAATTTGGCATTAGCCACAACCATGTCTGTACCCAATATCTTCAAAGTCATTTCCATCTACCCCGTAACAAAACTCTTTACAGAGCCAACGGCTTCGTGGGAAAAGTATGCGAAAGGATATGGGAATGATGCAGAACTGCTTGAAGCGTTCAATGAGGCTTATGCCCATCACAACGAAAAGAAGCCGCTTGCATCAGTAGGTTTATGTAGCGATGAAACTTTGAGGGCACTGCCTCCAGCACTCTTCATCTCTGCCGGTCACGACATTCTGCTGGATCAAACTGCCGATTTTGTCAAACGCTTGCAAAGCCTGAACCGCCCCGTAAGCTATCATATCTACCCAACCGCTTCGCATCTGTTCATCACCGTTCCTGGACAGCCCACAGCCTTTTCCGAAGCAGTCAAAACCGTTAGCAATTTCCTCAACGGCATTCAATGAAAAAGGATAACTCCTCCTCCCTTACCCCCCCCTTGTTTTCTATTAAAAACGCACGTAGATGTTAACTTAAAAACGCTTCTACTAACAAAAAACACAAATATTTTGCAAATTCTTTTCATAAAACACAAAAAAACAAAAAAAAGAATCTACATTTGCAAAAAAACAAAAAAAGAACCAAGAGAACAACTGCTAACCCTAAAAAGTACAACAAATTAGGCACTACCATAAGAATGAACAGGCACAAAGAAAGTACAGCTTTCATAAATACACCGTTTCTCCCCCTCAAGATTCCTGCTCGCATTTCGTAAGCATCTACACGATGTAAGCATTTCAAACAAAAAGGAACTAAAAGCCGTATCTCTTTATTATGCCCTAAATGTCGCCCAGTTAAATTTGCATCAATAACAAAATAAACAATAACAATGGCAAGATTTAGAATCACAACCAAGATGATGAAAAACTCCAACGGAGTTCGCATCGAACCAGGCATGACTGTTGAAGTCGTGACTCAAAGTATGAACAACCCCCTTCTCACCAATGGTGGTCAAGCCGTTGCCGATGCTTTCATGCGCATCTATGGCATAGATATCAAGAAAGCAGGTGCCTTAAATATGGTTTATTTGAATGTGGAAAATCTTTAATATAAAATTATGAAATCAAAATGTCCAATCTGTGAAAGAGAGTGTCACCCTCAAGAAGCAGACATAATTGAGCAAGAAATGAAAGATCTTGCAAAAGTTGTAGAAGCATCTCCTTTGACAAAAATAGGAGGAGCAATTGGCCAAAGAATTATGGGCAAGAAAGGCGAATCTATCGGAAAAATTGGTGGAGCTTTTTTTGGGCACAATCCTTTAGCCGGTTTGTCTCTTTTATTTACAGAGTCAAAATACAAGTTTTGCTGTCCCACATGTGGCAAGCAATGGGAAGAAGAGATCTCTAAAGCCGATCAAAAAGAACTATCCCAAGCAATTATGCTCATAAAAGAAACTCCGTCTTTAAGAGATAAAACATCAGAGGAAAAGAATAAACATATTGAAAAAATAGAGTCTCTCATATCAGTATTTAAGACTAAAGAATCTGTTGAAATAACAATTCTCTTATATAATAGTCTTGCTTATTCTCAATTGATATTGAAAGAGAATCATCAAAAAGCATTATCTGCCATTGACGACTCTCTTGACCTTGATCCAAAAAATAATATCTCATTAGCGATAAAAGGCATGATCCTTGGTACTTCAGAAGATTCCTTGGATTATTATGGCGCAATGAAGTGTTTGGTACATTATAAAGAAATTAAGGATAAAGATTTTCGGACACTTTTCAAGATAACTGAGTTCTCTGAAAGATTTGAGAAGCTAACTCAATCGTACATCAATAATTTTCTAGATATCTCTCCTTCAGAACGAAAGTTTTTAGTTATTGATGACCATCTTAGACGCTTACCTGACACAGTCCTTGTCTTACCGCACAACAAGCTACCAGAGAACATATTATTCCCAGAAGGAGGACCTCATATACAAGAATTATATGTAGTTCATCCATATAAGCCAAACGTATACCTCCCATATAATGGGTTTAATTTTCATTTATTGAAAGATCAAGCAGAAGAATTGGCCTACATAATGGAATGTCTTGGCGCAAAATCTATATCATGGAGTCAGACTCTTTCTGAAGCAACTGATCAAGAAAACGAAGATGCAATGAAAGCTGCAATAGGTGGAGAATATAAAAGTTATGGAGGTAAAGTGGGATTTGAGAATGACAATAAATAGAAATGCTAAAGAACGTCTAAATGGAGTACTGGAAAATAAAGAATTTCATATCACTCGAGACAAGCGACCTTCTACTCCTACAAATCTTATTTGGTATCCTCATTGCGAAAAATGGAAAAAAGAATCAAAGAGTAGATTAGAAGGACGTCTTCACAAGCTAAGATTGGAAATAAATACTTTGGAAAGTACAGTAATAAGCACACAAGAACGTAATAAGATCGAAGTAGCTCTAGAAGCTATAGTGGTGAAAGCAGAGGGAAATTATGAAAAATCCCAAAAAATCTCTCTTAAAACAGAAAAGAGCCTCACTTATACTGTTGAGATTGAATTCTATCCGCTCAGTGAATATAATGTTCAATAAATCCAAGAAGAAAAGTAACTTCTAACCCTAACGAGTCAACAGCTAATCTATGCTGTTGACTCGTTCTATTTTATGCTTCTTCAACTCGTTTCTGTTGGTGTGGATGTAAAGCATAAACTCATCGAAGACTAAATATATTTTACCGTTCATGGTCATGAGCCCAACATTGTCGGAGAGTTGGATGCGGTCGAAACCTTCAAATGAAGATTTGGGGACTTTGTAGTACTCGCCTGCTTTCTCGGATGTGATGTACAGATGCGTCGGGGTAACGGCATAGAGACAGGGGCGGAAGTCGTATTCAAGATGTTGAAACGGTTTCACAATCTGGCAATCATGATGCAACCATTTGTCGTATGTAGTAACAACGTCCTTTTCTGTACAACGCGTGAGAAGAATCTTTGAGGGCCACACGCCGGAGTGCATAAGCCGAAGTAGTGGGAGCTGTTCGGGAATATGGTCCAACATATCTGTATGATACCACACATTGTCCGCATCGCCATACTGCAAACCTTTCATTCTATGCTTAATGGCTTCGGGATGGAGCATATAATAAATCAGATTCCCGCTGGAGTCCTTGATAATTAAGAGTGTATAAGTGATACCCGTCAGTTTGTTTTCAGAATCTTTGCGCCAATGGGTCATAAAATATGTGCCAGCATTGAGAGCTTTCTCAATGTGCCAAAAAGCTCGTATTGAGAAGCCCTCCTCCACACTCATTCCAATACCCCACAATATCCAAATCAACTGAATCCTCTTTCATCCTGTCGGCTAAATCATAAAGGAGATCGGCATTCATGTATGACATATAGGTATCGAGAATCTGCTGCACAGAGAAGAGTAACTTCAGCCGGGTTTTATGCCGCTCTTCTCTTGCTCTCGTGATAAGGGGAAGTTTACTAAAAAACAAGTCATCGTTGATAAACTTCTCCATTAGCAGCATGATATTTTCATACTGTCGAGAAATATCATTCACATCGCCTTCTTTAGAATCATAGCCTGGGATAACTTTCATCAGCATCAAAACCAGAAAGGGAATACTAATATCTTGCTCTACAATTTGCGCATAGATAGCTGCTTTCTTTGCGCCTATATCGGTAGTCACATTGGGCGAGCAACAATAAGTCATCAACCCAAGGGCGATGTTCTCAGGTTTTGCACGACGATACAGATTTGCATGAAAAAAACGCCACGCTCTTTTATATTGAATCAGAACATCATCCAGATTTACGAGGTTATCTGTTTGCAACCCAACTTCCACTTTCAGATCTCTAAAAGTAGAGCGAAGTTTCTGATAAGAAGCAAAACTTCGCTTCATACCGTTACTGTGTATCGAACGGTTGTCGAGAAACTCTTCCAACTCCGCCATTGTGTTGTAAACAAGGCGAGTATTCGCTATCGTTGTCAGCCATTCTTCATACTTTATTTGCTCCTTCTTCATCGTTTCCTTTTTTGTTATTGCAAATGTACTTCGAAATCTATCTCAGCACAAATAGCACAGAAGAATTCTACTCAAAAGCGCGCAATAAACACAAGTACAATGTATCATCCTACAAAACAGAACACATATTCTTTCCCCTTCCACTGCATTCTCTCCTCTAAGTTTATTGGCAGAGATAAGGCACTTCGATGTCTGCATTGAATGCAATTTTATGAAGTCTCAGATTTTCCCAACTTCTTCATTCTTCACATTAACAAATAAGACAAAAAAATCTCATCTACCCTTCAGAGGGTATCCGTCCATTTCTCCTCATAAAAAGCGATGAATGGCGTAGCAGAAAGGCTTTGTAAGGAAGAAGAGATACCTTTCTGCTATGTCCTTTCTTATGGGTTCTGTTCATTTTTCTTTTAACATATTCCGCTCTAAATGCCCATAATGGAGTATTTAGTTTTTTTAAGACTCTTTGCAATTTTGCACCGCTTAAAAACATTTACAAGAAACATGAATATTAAAAGTTTAATCATGCCTTTAGTGGCATTTTGCTTTCTGGGCCTCAGCTCCTGCAGCGATGACAACGGCCCTTCTTACAGTTCCACGACCTTGAAGAACACGGAACTCATGAACATTCTGAAGTCAAAGGGATACACTTTTTCCCAAGATGGAAAGTTAGAAATCAACGATTTGGTTAAATCCACTGTTTCGCTCGACTTAAGCGGAACAAAACTCTCCGACTTCTCTGGACTCGACATTCTACCCAATCTCAAGGAGGTTAAACTCTCCAATAATGGCTACGGACCTACTTTCGACTTCGCTCAGCTGCCAGCACAAATTACCGGTGTAGATTTGACAGACAATGATATTTATGACTTTGAAGGACTGGTGAACGTAAAGACGGAAGAGAATGGTGATGAAACCATAACACAGCTGCACAAAATCACGAAATTGTACTTGCCACAGACGGCAAAGTTCAACATCAAAGACCTTGTGCGTTTCTATCGAGAGAAGAAGGCTGAGATTGAGTCTGGCAGTATAGACGTGAAGATGGAAACAGCAAAAGGCAACTTGCAGAAATACAATACCATTCGCGAGATACCTGATGAGAATATAAGGGCTAATTTCAAAAAATACTTTTCAAGTATCTTTGATAAGGACAGTATTCATATAGACATCAGTAAGCGGTTAAGCAACAAAGATAGGTTGAATAACTGTGCATTTAATGAGTGGTATGGAGTTGCCACTGCTAAAACACTGGAAGGGGTACAATACATTGTGGACAATCCTTATTGGGACGGCAAAATTCTTTTTGTAAGCCTGACAAACAAAGTGAAACTCCCGTACCTGAGACCCAGTAGCGGTCTCATGATCTTGACATTGACAAACGTGGATGCCTCTGAAGGCATCAATCTTGAGGATGCTACAAACATGACAGGTATCCAATGGGTAAATGTTAGCGGTATTAGCGAAATAGATTTAAGCCATAGTACCCTGTTTGGTCAGAGAGCGATTGAGCAGGAACAGAATGGTCCCGATGGTTCCTCACTTGTTTTTGTAGACTGCCCAGATTTGAAAAAGATAGCTTTACCAGAAAAAAGCGGGTTGCGATCTTATATGATAACATTTGCGAATATGAAGAGTTTAGAACAGGTAGATTTGTCCAAGTTTAAGATGATATCTAGTTTGGAACTTGGCGGTTTATCTCCGAATTGTCATGTTACCTATCCGAAATTGACGGAATTTCATACCTACGATAAAAAAACCGCTTTTGCGTGTACGCAAGACGTATTTGACAGACAGGAAACAAAAGACTTTATCAAGAAGTATCTCAAGGTCTTGATCGGTGGTGGTGGCTACATAGAAGATGGAGTTGAATGGTCATCACTAATTAATAATTAACAAAACACAAAAAAGATGAGACATTTTTTAATTTCTACCATATTGACGGTAATCAGCATCTTAGGATTTGCAGTAAATTCTAATGCGCAGACAGGTACTTACAATGGTACGTTGAGTAACATTACTATGAATGGGAAATTATACAATGATGCTACAAATCAGAGCTTTACATTGACAAGCGCTGGTGGTAACCTGTATGATTTGACAGGTACAGTGGGACCTATTGGCAAGATGCCGGGAAAAATCAAAGTAGAACTTAAAGTTTCTGTCAACAACGGAGTTCTTACAGCAACGACCCCCATAGGCGGTTATGCCGGTAAATTGAGGTTGTTGAATGGTGGATTATTACCCATTAATATTAAATTATCCAGTTTTACAGGCTCTCTTGTAAATAATGAACTCCACTTCGTTCTTGACACATACGCAGGTTGGAAATTCGCTCCTGTCTTCCCTGCTTCTGTTACGTTTGATGGAACTCTTCAGCTCTAACAATGAAAAAGAAAAGTACACACCTCTGGCTTCTGGGCATTGTAGTCCTCTTCCTTTTTGGACTTTCCGCTTGCAGCAGCGATGACGACTCAGAGAAGAAAAACCCCACAGAGGAATATATCAAAGCGGCAAGAAAACTGCTCAACGGCAATGTTGTTCTGTACACCAAAGCCACGATGAATGGGGTCGACAAAACACTGCTACCCAAAGGGTGCCCCACCAAATTCAATTTTGAATGGACGAGTAGCGACACCTTAAAACTCTCGCTCAATGGCTTCACCGTGGGGAATATGCCCCTTACCATTTATTTCCACTGCTTATGTAAATGCATGGAACTCAACTCGTGGGAAAAGGACGAGTACAAGGGAAGCGGCTGGATAAAGTTTAAAGGAAAAGACGGACAGGTGACCGGTGATCCAAAAGACAATTCGGCAGTAGAGAAAGGCAGCGGGGCTACGGTTATTGGCTACTTGAATGTGAAAACGCAAGAAATCAATTTCATCGTCAATTACAATATGATGAATGTGCGCTCCGAATGTTTCTTGCAAACCATCGACAAGAACCTCATCAAGCACTATGAAGAGGACTTCAAACGCTATGAAGAAGAGCTTGCCGAATACAAGAAACAACATGGATTGTAACGACTCGCGGAATAGCGCATGATAACTGGAAGAGGAAATGAAATACGTTCCTCTTCCTTTTTTCTTCTACGCTACACAATAGGTCTCGACACGGCCGAAAATATCCTTATTGCGTTTGAAAATTATTGCTGTCCGGTAAACTTCCAAACGGCATAAGAAAGCTCCCCGAAGCCCTTTAGAATAGGACTTCGGGCTTTCTTTTTCAAAAAGCAAGCCCCCTAATCAAATAATGAAGGTTCTAGTGGTGGGGATTTAGCTCTTTCAGCCCAAATTGCACACTCATCCTTTTGGGGATCTTCCATGAAAGCAATGAAATTGGTGTAATACATGAGCGTCAATCTAAGCATGGTTACGATTTGAGAAAAAGAAACGTGTCTTTTAATCATTCTGGACAGTACTGTACACAAGAGATTGGCGATGAGTACCACCCAGGTTTGTATCTGGATGGCATTCACGCTCTCACCATAGAAAAAGTGCAAAGGAAAATTCTGTTTCAGTTGTTTTATAGAGAGTTTCTATAGCCCACCTTCGTTTGTAGATTTCAGCAAGTTCCTCAACCGATAGTTCAAAAATTATTAGTCAGTAACGTCACCGACTTCCGAGAGTTATTGCTCCATAGCTCTACGCATCGGGCTTCGTGCCTTACCTTCTCTTTCTCAAAAAGAATGTGTTTGTCGATATGAGTGACCAAACCATCACGAGAAACATAGGCTGTAGAAGCCAATTCCTGGTAGTTGAGGTTTTTCTTCATCTTAGTCACATAGCAGACACCTTCTTCCGTAAGCCTTTGAAACTGTGCATAGTCTATATAGGCTCTATCCATTGCCAAGGTGGAATCTTGGGGCAGGTGCACCTTTTTGAGAAGATAATGATCGTGTTTGGCCGCGGAAGTCAGTTCTACCACCATAGGTACACCTACTTGATACTTCATAATGGTATGTACCTTCATTCCGCCTTTCTTCTTCCCGCTTTTGGGATGTCTACCTACTCCCTTGAGAATGTTGTCAAAGAGCGTGATTGTGGTAGAATCTATCATATAAAGCTGCTTCTCCCACGCTTTTTGACAGCCCACAGGTCGGCTGTCCGCTAAAAATGGAGTGTAGCGTTCCAATAGAGAGCCATAAACCTTGGCAAAGAACTCTTGTGGACGCCGCTGGTTGGCTTCTGCAAGCGTACTGCGACGGACAACGTAATCAAGACCCAAGTGGGAGAGTTTCATGGTCTCGGCTTTCATGCCAATCTCCAATTCACGCAGAGAATCAAAGTGTTTGAGAACACCAAAGAGCATAATGATGAGGTGTTTCCAGCCTGTCAAACGCTTTACATAGCGTTCGCTCCCTAGCGTTTCAAGACTAATTTGTTGAATTTTGGCTTTATCCAGCAATTTTATGACCTGACTATAGACCGGCTGTCCGGTAAAATATGTACTTTTGCTCATGTTACTAGAGTTTTTTTTGCAACAAGCAAAGTAACAAAAGAGGCTGAAATCCTGCAAGAGGGTTTCAGCCTTATTTTTTGACCTGTAAAACTTTTACCGGACAGCAATATTTGAAAATACAATAAGGCTGTCAGCTCACATCCTTATTGCGTCAGCTCACGCCCTTATTGTATCCACGCCTCGCTGAATATAGCCGTGCCCCCCCCCCTCCGCTTCTCGGAGAGAGAAGGAGAGGTGACCACGTGGAGGAAAAGTTGAGAGCAGAGAACGTCCATGTATGCACCCACTATCCCCGAAGGAGACGCACCATGCTTAACCGCGGGTGACACCCGAAAAGGGACCCTGTGGGGGACTCCGCAGAGAGTGTCCCTCCAACACCAGTAGGGTCGCACAGCAGCCTCTTTCCCCTCCAGAGAGTTTGGTTTTCTGCTAACATTACCACAAATCCACTACACTTTAGGGGGTATTCACGCTACTTTTTCTTCAGAATAGTGATGAATTCCTTACTATACGGCCTCCTCATAAATAAGGAGAGGCTTTTTAGAAGAGGATTTTCTGCCATTTCTTCCAACTTTTGGATTCTTTTCTGGTGAAAAATCCCCATAAGAGGGTATTTAGAATCTCTCCAAATCTGTGCAATTTTGCAGTGGTTTCATCCACTGATAAAAAGTGGAGGAATTATTAAAACTTAGATTCTCTAAGGTTTTTCGCATGATAAGACGGTTCATACTCATGGCTGTGCTGCTTCTCAGCATGGCCCTAACAATATCAGCACAGCAGGTTGTCAGCGGCAACTATTTAGGCCAATTCACCCGCATCTACATGAATGGAGAGAAGAAAGTGGGCGCAAAGGGATTTCACCACGAAAGTGAGTCAGTCCGGTTCTTCCATCAATCTCCACATTGATGCGTTCAAACTGGGACGTATGCCGGGCAATGTCACCATCGATGCCAACAACATTGTGCTGAAACCCGATGGTAGTTTCAGCCAAACAGTTGACAAAGGCATCTTTATCAAGATTCTTTGGAAGCGTACGGCATATAGCGCAAAAGTATCGGGCAAGATTGTCAACAATGTACTGAATTTCACTGTAACGAGTATCAACGCTTCTTATTTGGGAATATCGTTCACAGCGAGCATCAGTTTCAAAGGGACGAAACAAACATAAAGAACAAAACACGCGCAGAGTTCTCTCTAAAAACGATACAAACAACACCTCAAATTCAATAAAGAATGAAACATTTAAACAACTATATTTTGGCAAATATCAAGTATCTACTCATTTTTGGCTTCTTCCTCTTGCTCGGTTCCTGTTCTTCAGATGAGAATTTAGACAAGAAGGATACGTCTGAAACTTTGGTGGCTGAGGCTAAGAGCTTCTTGAATGGAGATTTCGTTCTCAACACACGTGTTTTGATGAACGGCGTAAACAAAACCTTACTCCCACAAGGCTGCCCCACGAAGGTCAATTTCAGTTGGAGCAAAACAGACAAGAACGCCCTTACAGTTCGGTTAAACGAGTTTACAGTCGGACAAATGCCCCTTGTCATCACGTTTGCTTGTGATGCGAAAATCATGCAGCTCTCCTCGTGGGAAAAGAAAGAATATAAGGGAGACAACTGGATAAAGTTTCAAGGTGCAGATGGCTACCTGGTAGTCAACAACCAAGCCAAGAATTCCGTATCGAAAGGTAGTTCGGTAAAGGGCTTCTACAATGTTAAGACGCACGAAATCAACTTCATCATCGATTTCAATATGATGAACGTAAGCTCCGAATGTTTCTTGCAAACCATCGATAAGAGCCGCACCAATAAGTATGAGGAGGAATTTAAAAAATTCGAAGAAGACCTCGCTGCCTATAAGAAAGAACACGGCTTGTAAGGAGCCGTGAAAAGAAACAAAGTGATAAAGGGTAGTGGGGATGAAGAAATTTTCACTTCCCTTTTTCCGAAACAAACGACTATGCAAAAGAAAATCATACTATTTCTACTCTTCTGCCTCGCCTGCTCTATGAACGTTTTGGCGCAACACAAGGTGAAGGTGACTGTGGTAGAGAAAGGCACACGGCATCCTTTGGCAGGCGCACTGGTGAGCTTTTCTACCAACAAAGAACTTACCCATGCCGTCAAGGCGGTTACAGATACCGATGGTAAGGCGCTTCTCCATTTGGAAACGGGTGATATGCCCCACTATTTTTATAAGATAAGTGTGACGGGCTATATTCCTATCACGGGCTCTCTCCCTCTTACCGAAAACGAACTCAAGGTGGAGATGAACGAGGACGTGATGTATATTAACGGAGCTGTAGTTACGGGTTCCAGAACAGAACGCCCCGTGAAGCTCTCCCCCATCACCACGCAGGTGTTGGGCGGAAAGGCACTTGTGGACGCTGGGTATAGCGACCTGCAACACGCCTTGCAACAAGAAACACCAGGAATGAACATCCAGAAAGTGGGCTTCGGCAACGAAATCTCTATGCAGGGACTCGATGCGCGCCATGTCCTGTTTCTCCAAGACGGAGAGCGCATGACGGGCGATATGGCAGGCAATCTCGACTACGAACGTTTCAACCTCCACGCCATCGACCGCGTAGAGATTGTGAAGGGCGCGAGCAGTACGCTCTATGGAAGTCGCGCTTCGGGAGCGGTTATCAATCTCATCTCTAAAAAGGCCACAAAGCCGCTCGACATTCAGGCGGGTATGAGATGGGCACAAAGAAATGAGCGCAACTACAAGAACCCACAACCCAAGGACTTCCTCTATATGTTTGAGAAAAACAGCGACCGCCTAACCTGCAAGCGTGGGTTTCGGCCGGTATGAAGCAGGGAGCATTCACCTCACAAACGGATGTGTTGTACAGCGAAAGCGATGCGTTCTATATGTACCAGTCGGAACACGACAAAAAAGTGTACACAAAAGAGGCCAACCCATTCCTCCCCCCACGACATCACACTGACAGGTGCGGCCGAACGTTCGCCCATGGGTATTGAAGGTACGGAGCACATCTCTGTGGCGCAGAAGTTCTACTACGAACCCAGCGACAAGCTCTCCTTGCAGGTGTATGGCTCTATGTTTTTCCTCAACTCCTACGATTTGATTCAGGACATGACCTTCTCGCAGAGTCGCGACTTTATGGCGGGAATGAAAGCAAGATACGACGTGAAGAATTGGTTCTCTGTGAACCTAAGTTTGCACGGCGATTTCTACGACCGCTTTAAGCGTCATGAGCGTATCGACGAACGAAAGAAAGTTTACAAAAGTCGTATTCTCGAACCGCGCCTCACGCTAACAAGCACCTACTTCGCCGCACACAGCATGATCTTTGGTGTGGAACACACTACGGACGACCTCACAAGCGACCGCTTTGTTAATCGCAAGATGACCACCCGCTCGCTCCACGAAACAGAATACTTCTTGCAGGACGAGTGGACACCCAACGACCATTGGATGCTTTCCACGGGCGTGCGCACCAACTTCTCCAAAGCGTTCGGCTTCATGTGGATGCCGAAAATTGCGGTAAAGTTCTCCCCCGACAACCATTGGGCTATCCGCGCCAACTATTCTATGGGGTATCGCGCACCGAGCATCAAAGAACTCTTCTTCAACTGGGACCACTTGGGTATGTTCCAAATCAGAGGTAGTGAGGAGCTCAAACCAGAAAAGAACAACTATTTCTCCATTGGTGCAGAATACAGCAAAGACCGCTTCTTCATCAACGTGAACGCTTACGGGAATTTCTTCCGCAAAAAGATAGAAGGTATCTGGCACATCTATGATATGCAGTACAACTTTGAATACATCAACCTCAGCAGTCAGCGTATGCTGGGCGTTGAAGCACTGCTGAAATGGCGCATGACGGACAACTTCACGCTCAACGCCACATATAGCTATGTGAATGTGAGCAAGCAGAATGGCATTCAGGTAAATACCACTTCGCCCCATGCTGCAACGGGTAGTCTCGACTATGTTTTCAGTCGCCCCAACTATCGTCTGAAAACCATCTTCAGTGCTTCGCTCATGGGCGAAAAGAAATTCGACGTGCAAGACCGCGTGTGGGTGGAGGAATACAAGAAGAGCTACGATGCATATTTCCGTTGTACGCTCCCCGCCTATGTTTTGTGCAACTTGGCTGTGGTGCAAACTTTCTACAACAAGGTGAAAGTGACGCTGGGTGTTGATAATATCTTCAACTATGTGCCTCACACTTTGGGCTCGGGTATCACCATGTTCAACGTACCTGCCACCTGCGGGGCAAGAGGATACATGCAGCTGGAATTCCTCGTCGACGACATTGTTAAATCATTAAAACGTAAGAAATGAGACACTTTCTTTTTACCATAATAGCAGCGGCCGCTCTGCTAACGTCCTGCGTTGATTACGACTCTGAACCTTTCACGGGGAAAGTGCTCCCACGCACCACGGGCTACTCCACAGGTGTCACCAACGATTGGCTCTATATCAATCTGCGCACGGGGCAAATGTTCAACCGCAACAAGGTGAATGAAGACATCACCGAAGGAGAACAGAAAAACCGCCTTGATTGGGACATCGCTTTCTGCGGATACCGCCTACGCACCAATAGTGGGACTTCGGGCAACGGACAAGGAGCTGCGGCCGATTTGGGCAACGGGCAGTATGAGAAATGGACTACCGTGGCGCAACTCCCTGCTGATTTGCAATGGGCGGTGGACGACCATTCGGTTTCTATCACCATGTCGCGCAACGATTGGAACAAATACCTCATTGCCAACCATCTCAACTTTGAAGAAAACCCTTGGTTCGACCCTAACAAAGGACCAGCAACGACTCTGACAGATGCCAACCCCATCCTGGCAAAGGCAATGACCTTTACAGGCCCTCCTCCCGTTTATGCACCATCGTTCCACACTTACGTTGTGAGAACCGCCGACGGAAAGCGTTATTTCAAATTGCAGCTCATCAGTTGGTACAAGGCCGACACTCAGATTGGCGACACGGGCGGACAGATTAGTTATTATTGTGACGAATTAAAATAAGGAAAATGGAAACGAAAACGAAAAAGAATTATTGGGGAAGAACCATCGCTTCCTTTCTCCTCGTTCTCTTCTCTATGCCGTTGGGGCATGGTTTGATGATTATGATGGAGAAGTTTATGAGCGAAGGCGCGATGCACGTTGCAGGCTTCATGCTGGGCTTTGTGGGTTTGTGCATGGTTATCATAGGCGTCTTTGTCAAAGGCGACACGCGCCAAACGCTTTGGGGACTCATCGGCGGATTACTGTTCTGGACAGGTTGGGTAGAGTTTCTTTTCCTCTACTACGCTCGCCGCTACGGCGTGAATCCTGAAATCGAGAATGGAGTAGTTGTGACAAAGCCGGAATACCTCATCTTGCCTGCTTCCTTTGGTATGTGGATGATGATGATGGTGATGTACGTCTTCAGCACGCGTAACGGTTGCGACTTCATCACATGGATTCAGAAAGTATGTTTCAAGGACAAACGAAAGGTTATCGTCACGCAACCCATGACGCGCCACACAAGTATCGTCACCTTTATGGAAATCAACATGATTCTTTGGGCGCTCTATTTGCTCTTGATGTTCTGCTACGATAAGAACTTTCTCGGCGATCACCACCCCATCACGTTCCTCGTGGGAGTGGGCTGCTTAATCGGTTCCATCTTCATGTTTAAGAATCAACTCAAGTTGGCTTCTTGGGGAGCTAACATCCGTATGTCCATCGCTACGGTCATCATCTTCTGGACGCCCGTAGAGATTTTGGGACGTATGAATTTCTTCCACGAATTTTTGGATAGAGCCCGATAAGTATGCTTTCGAGATGAGTAGCATCCTCGTTGTTTTTCATCGCCTTAGGCATCTATCTCTGGCGAAAAGGGGCGGTGAAGAAACGCACTAACGCTCCTCAAACTCCGGCAGGGAAAGAAAAATTAAGAGGTACGCTTCCTCCACACTTTAAGAAGAAGAGGCGCAAGGCACAATGAGAGTCAAGCTTTTCAAAATTAGTATAGAATGAATCGTACACCGATGTACAGCAGGTTGTGCATCGGTGTACCATTTTCTTTCCCTCTCTTCTGCTTCTCCACAAAAGAATAAAGCAGAAAATTCATATTTTTGTAATCACGTATAAAAAGAAAAATAAGAAATGAAAAAGGCAGCTTGGCGCAAGCACCACAAATGGTTTGGACTGATATTGAGCTTCTTCATCATCATGTTCTGCGTGTCGGGACTGGTGTTGAACCATGCTGAACTTTTCTCAAATGTCAATATCAGTCGCTCCGTACTTCCTTCCGACTATCGCTACACACAATGGAACGGCGGACTTCTGCGTGGTACTATGCGTTGGCAAAAGCAGGTGCTCATCTATGGCAATAGCGGCATTTGGCGAACGGATAGCACGGCGTCGTCCGTCACGGATTTCAACCAAGGACTCCCCCATGGGGCCGACTTCCGTCAGATTCGCGGCATGGTCACAACGCCCGCTGGAGAAGTCTTTGCGCTGGGTCAGTATGGACTTTATCGTTTGCAACCCAATGGGCGATGGAGCGAAATAGTGCTGCCTCGGGAAGAGGGCGAAAAACTAAGCGACATCACCACCCTGGGCGACAGTCTCATCGTGACGGGTCGCTCACACATTTTCTTGGCTCAATCGCCCCACACGAACTTCACCCGTATCCGTCTGCCGCGAGCCTCCACCGACGACGGCAAAGTATCGCTATTTCGCACCGTCTGGCTCTTACACAGTGGAGAGCTTTCGGAATCGTGGGCGTACTCCTCGTTGATAGCATCGCAATCGTCCTCATTTTCTTAACGCTAACGGGCGTTGTGTACTGGTTTATCCCTTATTTGGGCAAAGGCAGAGGACGTTTGCTACAGCGCAAACTTTCGGCATGGCACAACCACATTGGAACTCTCACTATCGCCCTGACACTTTTTCTTTGTATCACGGGATGGATGTTGCGCCCACCAGCACTCATAGCTCTTGCTTCGGGCAAAATTCCTTCCATCCCCTTCACCACCATGGACAGCAACAACCCTTGGCAAGATAAGCTCCGCACGCTGCGCTACGACAGTGATGAGCAGGAATGGTTGCTCTATTCCTCAGAAGGTTTTTTCTCTCTCAAGGATTTACACGCACAACCGCAAGCCGTGATTGTGCAACCGCCCGTGAGCGTGATGGGCATCAACGCGCAGGAGAAGGACGAGCATGGGCAGTGGCTCATCGGCTCTTTCTATGGTATGTTTCGCTGGGACAGAAAAAAAGGCACTGTGACCGATTATTTCACAGGGCGCCCCGCCGAACCCATTCGCGGAATCCCCTTTGGGAAAAATGCCGTGGCGGGGTTCACCTCTCACTTCGGTAAATCCCCCATCGTTGTCGACTACTATCGCGGCACTCCCGCCCTTCCCATGCCTTCGCGCATGGCTTCTCTCCCCATGTCGCTGCGCAATGTCTGCATAGAAATCCACACTGGTCGCATCTACACCTTCTTGGGAAAAGGCACACTCTTCTACATTTTCCTCATAGGTCTATCCCTCGCCTGGTGTCTTTGGACAGGTTGGAAAATTCGCTACCCTCATCGCCGGACAAAACGCTAACGGTACATATCGCCACCTACAATAATTGTCCTTCCTTTCGCACAACAAGCAGCGAGGGGAAGGATAATTTTGTAAAAATACAATAAGGGCGTCGGCTGACGCAATAAGGCTGTCAGCTGGCAGCCTTATTGTATTCTTAAATTCAATAAGGATATTTACGCGCCCAACCACGATGCGCCCCTCCCCCATAAAAAAATTATTTTTTTCTAAAATTTTTCTCGAAAAAAACTTTGGAAGAGATCTTACGGAGCCACTCTTGAGAAGCTTATATAGCTAAACTCTTTCAGCGTATGATTTTTTTCCTATCTTCATCTAGGAAATAATAAATATATATGCTTTTTATACTATTATATAAAAAGAAGTAATTTTGCACACTGATTTTTACGAAAAGAAAGAAGAACTATCTGAAAAGAAATATCATGATGCAGGAAACGTTGTGAATGCTGATATTCTGACAATATAGTTAGAATGTGAGCGTTAACAATTATGAAAACCTTCAAGCAACATATCCCCTCTCTCATTACTATTCAAACAGACTTGCAGTATGCAATAAAAAGGTAACAAGATTTTGGAAGAGTCCAATTCTTTACACTTATAAAGAAAAAAAACAAGAACAATGAAAAAGGAATATCTCAAACCTTCATTCGAAAGTTTATCCGTAGAGACGGTCCAGTTATTTGCCGTTTCCACTCGCCCAACCACTGTAGATTCTTCCGAGTCAGATTTTAAGGAAGAAAAGGGGATTGAGTGGGGAGAAGTAGAATTTTAAGAGCGTATTCAATCAATAAAGTAATGTATGGGGCACTGCATGTTCCATACACAACAATGACAAAATATGAATTTTATATCACGGAAATTTTCATCAGCAATGCTTTTGCTGTTTGCCAGCATCCTTGTGGGCTGTTCCAGCAACGACCTCATCGATAACGATCCTGATGCGGTGCCGACGAAAGGTGTTAGTTTTACTCTGACAGAACCCGATTTTGGCGAAGAAGTAGTGATGGGAGGACGTAAGATTAACAGTATGCCCAATCCTACCGATACGACAGATTTAGGTGATGGCGTATTGGGTGAAGTAAGTGTTACAAGAGATAGAGGCGCTCTTCGCGTTCCTGCTCTGTCAAGATCTGCCGCGCATATAGCAACACGCGCCACTGCGCCATTGAGCAGTGGTAGGTATACGGTGCTTGCATTTGATGCTGCTGGCACCTTGAAGGGCCAAATCAATGCCACGGTGGCTTCGGGTAAGTTTGCTAACAGAGATGTTATGGAGCTTGATCCCGGAACTTACACCTTTGTTTGTCTCAACGATAAAGTTGACTATTCGGGAGGCGTTATAAGTGTGTCAAAAGCCAATGCTGCAACGGCACGAATTGGCCGCACTGTGATGACGATTAGCGAACCCATAGCAAGAGTTCCTTTTGTTATGAATCATGTGGGCTTGCGTGTCCGTGTTGGTCTGGAGGCCATGGTGAATATCCCCAAGTTGAAAGCGATGATTGTTGACAACAGTGGAAACTCCTACCGTGACAAAATATGACCCTATCACAGGAACTTATACAACCATCGAAACAGGCACACTGGCAGAGACTCCGGATCAATTTCCGGCTACTAATCAAAATTTCTTCCAAGAAACTTATACTTCAAAAACAAGCACTTACCACTATCTCTTGCCGAGCGAGAGCACGTCTATTCAGTTGAAGTTTACCGAAGGAGATAAGATCTACCATAAGGATTTAGTGGGACGTACACTCACTTCCTACAACGGCACAACCTTAGAGGCCAATGGGACGTATCTGCTGAATGTGAAGCTCACCAAGGTTTTCAAGTATCTGTTCAATGATGGTTCAGTGGATTTTCTTCGCAACAAGGGTACGCGTACACCTATCGCGTTAGTAATCAGCGAAACAGACCGCTCAGCCATTGCCCTGCATGATGCAAACAATGGTAATCCCGATATTTGGACTGCAAATAGAAACGTTTACAACAATCCCGTGTCAGAGCGACCCAGTCGGAGGGCTCAGATTTCAGAGACTTCTCTTGGCGAACATTTCACATGGGATGCCAGCGGGAGTTTAGATGGAGTAACAATCAAGGCAAATGAGCCTACAAACTGCCCAGCCTTCTATCATGCTGCTCACTACAATCCGGGGGTAGCCGTGACGAATTTGAAACGATGGTATCTTGGCGCCAATACCGACTGGAAGAATGTTTACCTCTATGTTGGTTTTGGAACGAACACAAGGGTGAATGCTGATAGCTATATTGAGGCTTGGTATTATCACGTTGTGGATAAGGCCTTTGAAGAAGCAGGAGGCACTACGCTCAGTGTCAGAGGAAATGAGAATGGTAAAACTTATTGGTCAAGTACCTATTATTCTGACTTTGACACAGGGTTAGCGCAAGTATTCAAGAATAACACAACCGATGGGAACCATTCTTTAGGCATTTATGATAAAGTCCTCATCCGCGCTTTCATTCACTATTAAAATCACATAAGGCTACAAAGAGCCTTTCTACAGATAAAAGAAATCCCAGCAACACATTCAAGTTGCTGGGATTTTTTTGATAGTTAGAAAGTCTTAGTACAATCTGCCTGCGGGAGTAAGAATATTATGGAATGGGGCGAAGTTGGCAGCATCCAGCGGCTTCGTCTTATCATCGGTCTTCTTCCCAACGTAGACAGGGCGGATGGATGCTCCCTGATCCTTGGAAGGGACACCAACACGCACGGCATTACCTGAACCAAACATAAGACCAGGCGTTGTGGAATATCCTCTACCACGAGAGCAGTAGTATTGCCCAGTGAAAGAACTATTGTTTGCAACATGACGATATTCCACGTTTGCCCCTCTAATAGGTCTACGCCCTGCGATAGGAATAAACAGACCTTTGTTGGCAATGACAAGTGCAGATACGTCTCTATATTTCCAAAGTTTTCTTCCTGTAGGGAATTTATCCTTGGGTCCAGCACTATGTATGGGGCTATCACTAAAGTAAGCACCATACACCTTATTGCCTTTATCCGTATAGCAGAAAGCAGGAACAATGGTTCGGGCGCTCACCAAGGCATCAAAATCAGCCTCAGTTGGATACTGATAATGATAGTTATGATTGCTACCTTCTGTCCAGTATTTCACAATATCTCCATGAGTTGCTTCAGACTTCGTTGTCGTTGCAGTAACATTGATCGGACCTCCTCTACCTTTATAGTATTTCCCTTCCATGTTGTAGGAAGTTCCTTGCAGATAACAAACATCATTAAAATTTAAGGCATCTGCAATAACTCCCCATTGGAAGAGATCTAAATCATTTGCAGTTTGGGCAAACTGGCCATTGTGGTTGTCAATATACCAATGTTGCGAACCTAAATCATCGTAAGAGATAGCTTTTCCATTCCATTTGTTGGCGCTTGTTGGATTCTCGCCGTAGTTGCTAATCCACCATTGTGCAGGTGCGATACCCCAATACACGTTCGAAGAGTTGTTGGGGTCGACATAGCGAATGAAGTTACCCGTTGCCCACAGCACACCATTCACCTCCACATAGGGTTGAGGCATCACCTTCTGCATGGTGATATTGGAGTGATAGTCGTAGCCCTTATTGAACACTTTCTTTGCCGTCTTTGTATAGGTTGCGGTTGGAGTGTAAACAGTAATTGTGAATTCTGTTTCAGCATTATCAGCTAAGAAAGCAATCCACACATATCCATCTTTTGCGAGGCTCGACCGATCTTTAATATCAACATTGATGATTCGCTCCTTTTCATCTTCTGTTCCAATAAGCTTTCCGTCCTGCATATTGAGCACATCATAAGAGCGTAAATTATTTATCTTTACGCTGCTAATGTTTTTGATGATATTGCCGTCAGCATCTTTGAATCTCATACCCCAGATGGTCACCAATCGGTTCAAATTTGTATCGAACTTGAGTTTACCTCCTTCAGCGGGTACTTCAGACAGTGTAGCAACGCCCCAATTATAGTCGAATTTCTTATCGATAGTGGCGAGCGTACCGTCTTGCTGCTTCATATCGAGCGAAACAGTACTTTAATCTTGTTGTCACTAACAGGGATATGGAAATAACCTCCGTCTTCGTCTTTGGTTGAATCGGGATTTACCTGCATCACTGTCTTATCACTCTCAAGAGCATCCCCCGGATAGAAGAAAGCGAACTTATGTCCTTGCTGTAGTTTGTTTTTACTTACAACAGAACCTAAGAAATCAGATTTTTTATTACCACCGTTCACAGCAGTCAGCATACTATAGCTTGTGGCTGCGCTCTGATTGTTGTCGTTGAGATTATAAATAAGAATTTTGTCGCCTTGTGCCCAAAAGGATAATACGTTGTTGTTCTCGTCTAACTTTAGTGTACGCGTGCTGATTTTTGAAGGGTTCTGGCTTGTAGTCTCTCCCGCAAAGCTGTTGCCAGCAGAGAGTTCCACCGGATAGGTATAGCCCTTGCTTTCTTCTAGTCCTATATTTTCAGAATCGCTACAAGCCGAGATTCCGAAGAGTGCTATCGTCCCCAAAAGTAGGGATAAAAAGTTTTTCTTTTTCATCTGGTGTAAATTGGTTTAGTAGATCGGGAATCATTCCCAAAGATTATCATTGTGACTTTCTTTCTCCCAGGAGTTCTGTCTCCGTGTTAAATCATCTTCTCCGCCATGCGTAGGATCTCCTTTGGAAATGCCTGCACTTACCTCTGCAAGAATAGGCTCATTATCCAACCAAAATTCTTCGCATTTAGGCTGAACATAAAGTGTTCTTGTTTTCTTCATAACTTAATTTTTTTTTCAAACATTATTAATTACACTCTCTATTATTATTCTCCGTCAATAATAAGACGATATATAGAACAATCTCTTCACTCATCATCACTAACAGCGCTATAAAAATACGCACTGATTATTAACGCTTTATATCAAAAATAGAACTCTATCTATTCAATGTTTCATCTTTATATACCGTGAAATCGATGCAAAGATACTATTATAGAATAAGAAAGACAAAAGAAAAGGATAAATTCTTATTTATTAGAATGAAAGCGCTTGCACACATCCTGACCTTTCTTTTCTAAAAACTCTCCGAAAGGAATGAATGAAAAAAACACAATCATATAGAAAAGCATCTGTAAGCCAGTATCATCAAACATGTACTTACAGATGCTTTTCTATATTGCCTCGCGAAGGGGCTCTTTCTCCCGCTATTTGTACCCTTTGTTCTGTGTCAATTTTCCGTTAAGGTCAAGCACGCTTTGAGGGATGGGGAAGACAGTGAGATAGGTATGAGTGTCGAACTCGCCAAAGCGAACGAGGTCGTTGCGGCGCCAACCTTCCCACATGAGTTCTAGAAGTCGCTCGGTGAGCAGATTTGTCAGCGTACACGAGCGGAGGGGCATTCCAGCGCGGGCGCGGACGGCATCAAAGGGGGCTGAGCCATCATCGCCATTGCGCACAAGGGCTTCGGCCTGCATGAGTAGCACATCTGCATAACGATAGAGCACAATGTCGTTATTCTGTAATCTCCCATCAGAATAAGCCTGGCGATCCACTTCATATTTCTTCATGCGCGCACCCGCTGTTTGTTCATAGGGCGATCCGGTGAGGCTCTGCAACACTTCGAGCGGTTTGTAAACGAGCGGCTCGCCATTGTCGAGCATCACCACCTTCCCATCCACACTGACCGTATCGGCAAAGAAATCCATCGCCCAACGCGTGTCGAGATTCTCCGTACCGTAGCCGAAAGCACGAACGGTGGAGAGAGTGGCCGATGTGCCGTTTTCGGCACCCATACCAAGGGCTGAACCGTGGACATAGTGGCGACTGCGGAAGAGATAATCGAACTGATTGGCATAGAGAAGCTTATCCATCGGAATGACAAAAATGTTTTCAGCTGAAGTTTCGTTCTGAACGGAGAAGTTCTTTGCAGGATCGGCTTCAAGGCTATAACCTGCCGCTGTGAGTTTTTTGCAATAAGCGATAGTAGCCTGCCAAGCATTCAGTTTCTGCCCATCAACTTGGAAGAACAAACTGCTCCCCGAAGGGCGGTGAGCATCCGTCCAATCATCGTCGGCATACACTTCTGCATTGAGATAGAGTTTGGCTAAAAGAAACCACACCACAGGTTTTGTCACTCGCCCGTAATATGCTCCCACATAGTTGCTCCGCCCCATAGAGAGATTGGGCAGAGCAGCATTGAGCTCGTTCAGGATAAAGGCGTAAGTTGCGCTGCGCTCTGTTTGCCCCGTTGTCTCAGGAGTTTCGGAATAGTTGGTCACGAGTGGCACACGCCCGAAGAGGTCCATGATGTAGAAATAGTACATTGCCCGAATGGCGCGCACCTCTGCCGTATAACTCTCATATTGCGCTGAAGTCAGCACATTGCGATTGCGGTCTATTTTATAAAGCGAACGATTGCAGAGCATCACCACCTTGTAGAGATAGTTCCAAGTGTTGCGCAGCGGCTTTTCCGAAGCTGTCCACTGATGAGTGTGCAGGCGTTGCCAGAAACCACCATCATACCAGTCGCCGCCACGAATGGGGAGCATTTGCTCATCCGTTGTTAGCGAATTGAAGTCGTAAACGCCGCGCGGCGTCCCCATCAATCCCTGACTATCTTGGTTTCCTCCGATATAGTTGTACAAATTGTTCACAAGATGAAGCTCCACACCTGCAGCTGTGGCGTAAGCTTCCTTTCCGGCAGCTGCCCTTTGGGATCCTCACTGAGGCAGCCCGTCAGCAGCAGGCAAAGTGCTATGGTAAAGAGCGAATTCTTCATAATCAGAACTGTATTGATAGGCCGAAGCTATAAGTGCGATAAATGGGATAGGTGCGTTTGTCGTCAATGCCAATAGTGCTATTGACAGCATAGCTGTTGATCATCGGCGTCAGTCCGCTGTAGCTCGTTATTGTGGCGAGATTGTTCACCGACATAGAGATGCGCAAACTGCTGATATAGCGCGACCATTTTTGCACGGGGATGTTCCACCCCACCGTCAGGTAGTCGAAATTGAGATAGTTTCCACTCTCCAACCAGTAGTCGGAAGCTATCTGGTCAGTAATGTTGGCGGCAGGCGCTTTCGCCATCACGTTGTAGTAAGGGAAGCTGGTCATGTTCATGTAGGTCAGCGCAGTGCCGTTGTATATCTTATGCCCGAACGCACCATTCATTTGCAGCGCCACATCGAAGTTTTTGTAGCGGAAACTAATGTTCGAACCGAGTGTCATCTTTGGTGTGGCTTGTCCGGCAATGTAGCGGTCGCCGCTGTCGGAAAGGTCTACTTTTCCATCCCTATTTAAATCGGCAATATCATAAGCATAACTACCATCGGCACGCTTCACAAGACCTTTGCAATGGGGCAGATAGAAAACACCCAAGGGTTGTCCGATAATTTGATAAACGATATTGTTGTCGCCACCGTGGAAGCCGGCACCGTTCAAGCCACCGATGGGCGTCACCGTAGGGGCTGACAAATAGCGTCCTTGATAGTTTCCACTCAGCGATAGGAGTTTGTTTTTCTGGAACGATATGTTCACATTAATGTTCAGTTCCATATCCTTGCGCTGCAAAGGGGTGACACCGAGCCCAAATTCAAAACCGCTATTACTCATAGAGCCAAGATTCGCCAGCATTTGCGGATAAACGAAAGGCGGTACGGGCACATCGTACATATAGAGCATATCGCGCGTGCGAGAGTAGTAGTATTCCGCCGTCAGCACCACGCGGTTTTTCCAAAAGCCCATATCAGCTCCCACATTGAAGGAACTGCGCGTTTCCCACTTCAAATCGGGGTTGGCATTGGAGAGGATGCCAAACGTGGTGGCAGGTGTGCCTTTCCAAGAAATCACCCCAACGGGATTGAGCAGGAGGAGCGAATTATAGGAGCGTATGCCGCCCGTATTGCCCGAAAGACCATAGCCGGAGCGCAGTTTCAGCGTATTGAACCACGCTGTGCGCATTTGGGGAAGCGTATTGAGCACATCCCACGTTGCCGACACGGAGGGGAAGAAGCCCCATTTGTTGCCCGAACCAAAAATGGAAGAACCATCGGCGCGGATGTTGCCCGTCAGCGTGAACAAATCGCGGTATCCATATTCGGCTTGTGCCATAAAGGAGGTGGTATTTGTGTTTTCATAGCTACTGCCTGTGCCGCCATAGGGGCGCAGACTGCCAGCTGCCAGATTGTCGAAACCGAATTCGTTACTGGTGAAGCCTTTCACGGTGGTATAGAAATCGCGCTGTTCGAGTTTTTGCAATTCGGCAAAGAAGAGCGCACTCAGTGCATGACGGCCAAAGGTGTGACTCCAACGCGCTTCCAGATTGCCCAACCAGTCTTCGCTCTTGAGTTCGGAGCGATAGGCCTGCCCTTGTGCCCACAACCAGGTGGGGAGATACTGTCCGTTGGAAGAGGAGTTGTAGGAATAAGAGCCGAAAGCCGAGAGGCTCACATCTTTCGACAGGCGCGCTGTCAGTCGGAGATGGGTGTTAAAATTCAGGAGCTTATCCTTGTCTTGCTCATTAAGGAGCGCGCCTGGCGGTACAATTTGTGAGGCTTGCGAATTGCGGTCCCAACCGCCTGAAGCCTTAGGGGCATAGTCGAGGGTGGGATTCTGCGCGGCGGTGGAGTAGAAGAGTTTTTGCACGTCAAAGATATTGTCCTTCTGCATCGAGGTGCCGAAGAGTCCCATGTCGATTTGTAGCAACCCATCGAAGGCGCGCTGCATCAAATCGACCTTTGCGGCAAAATTGTTGCTGCCATGAAGGCGAATGATAGAATTATGGTCCATGCGCGCCAAGGAGGCTCGATAGTTGGAGTTCTCACTGCCCCCGCTGAACGCTAAATGATGATTTTGGATAAAACCTGTGCGCGTGATGGCGCGCTGAAAGTCGGTGTTGAATCCGCCGTCTGGAATTGTCAGTCCGAGGCGTGCCACTTCGCTCCTATACTGCGCAGCGGTGAGCATCGGAAGGGTTTTATAGACGGATTCCAGTCCCAAATTGGTATCGTAGGAGATATGGAAACGATTGCCCGCGCCTTTCTTCGTCGTCACCTGTATGACACCCGAAGCTCCGCGCGAACCGTAAGGGGCGGTCTCTGCTGCGTTTTTCAAGATGGCGAAACTCTCAATGTCGGCGGGGAAGATACTGTTGAGCGCGGAGAGGTCGCTATATACCCCATCGATAATCACCAAGGGATCGTTACCGCCCGTTAGAGAAGTAGTACCGCGCACGCGCACCGAGGAAAGCATCGCCATGCGGTCAGCACCGCTCGAGGCGATATTCACACCTGCCGCCTGCCCACTGAGTGCCTCCAGCGGAGTGCCCACTAAGCCTTTGTTCATGCGGTCGCGGGTGATGACATCTGCCGAACCTTTCTGACCGAACAATATACTATCTGTGTACAACTGCGGAATGGTGGTTTGTGCCACGGCGGACACTCCCAACATTTCCGACACCAGTAACAAAAACGACAGTTTCGTTTTCATGTGCGTCTGTTTTTAGAGGGGTTATATATATCCTGAAGAGACCGACAGTTTTTCTCGCTCATATCCATTCTTTTGCGAAAATACAACTTTTCTCAAAATGACACACAGAAACGTTAATCAATGTATAAATAATGTGCATAAATATCTCCGTCCCACTACCACAGCAACCAGCACCAACAACGCCTCTGGCGGAGGCGCACCATGCGTAACCGCGGGTGAATCCTTCGGGCATCATCTGCTGGGAATAGGGGGTGAGCGCAACGCAATAAGGGCGCTGGCTGACACAATAAGGGCGTCGGCTGACACAATAAGGGCGCTGGCTGACAGCCTTATTGTATTTTCAAACGCAATAAGGATATTTACAACGACATCAAAGTTTCCACGAAATTCAGCCAATCTGCTTTAGAACAAACCACTTCTTTCTTCTGCTATTTATATCGTTTTTTTACACCTTTTCTTTCTTTTCCGAAATTTTATTTGCACTTTTGGCACACAGTTAGTTTAGTAGGATTAATTTCATGACAGTTATTAAACAGATAAACTTAAACGATGCACGACACTACTCATCGTATGAGGTACCAGGAACAGATGGGAATCTTTTTTTTATAGACAAATTCCACGATATAGACTTCAAAGAAAAAACGTTACAACTGGGCTTCATGTTCTTCGTGTTTTGTAAGCAAGGAACTGTAAATTTAACCATCAACGATACATCCTATCATGTGCAACCGGGCGACCTCATTGTAGGCCTCAACGAACTCACCATCACAGAAACAAAGCCGAGCGAGGACTTTCTGGGGCGTATTGTCGTTGTGTCGCAGAATTATTGCCGCGAGAGTTTCGTGGGAATTCAGAACCTTTGGCCCAATCTGCTCTATCTCTACAACCACCCCGTTATCCGCCTCACTCCCAAAGAGCAATCGCGCGTTGCCGACATCCTCACGCTCTTCCTTGAGCGCATGAGCGACACGAGCTACACCTTTCACACCGAAGCCACACTGGCCCTCTTGCGCCTCTTCTACTTCGACGTTTGCAACATGCTACAGGTGCGCGTGGGCAAACCCGATGAGGCCTCCATGCGTAGCTATGACATCTTCAACAAGTTTCTCCGCCTGGTGCAAGAAACTGCCGACGAGAACGCAGCGTGCAATGGTATAGTGAGCAACTCTGCCTCTCCGCAAAATATTTCTCCGAGGTGGTGAAATCCGTGAGCGGCCGCACCGCGGGGCAATGGATCACCAACATGGTGGTGCTCGAAATAAAAGGCTTGCTCCTCGACCCCGAACTATCCGTGAAGGAAGTGGCTCAAAAACTGAACTTCCCCAACCAAAGCTTCATGGGGAAATACTTCAAAAACGCCACCGGCATTTCTCCTTCAGAATACCGAAATTCATAAAAACAGCTTAACGCTCACACTAATATATAATAAAAGATTCAACGGAGGCCCATAGGAAATGGCGGGATATTAAAGAAAAAGCAAATGGAAGAAGTGAACAAAACTATATTGATGGGTGGTACGCAAAAAGATTGCGTAGCCTCATTGTAGTTTTGCACCTCGAAAAGCGGAAACTTTCTTTGCTTGGATGATTTCTCGCTAAGAATGAATAACTTTGCGCACGCAAAAAAGCAGACTCTATCTGATAAAAGAAAATGAACTCTAATCTGAACATCCACATCAGCTCACTGCTCCATGCCCATCGACGCTTGGAGGATAGTTGCCAAACTTCACGGTTTCGCAACTCATCTTATCGTGTGCTTATGGGATTGTTCCGACGATGAAACGTTTTCTTTCTCTGACAGATAAAATGATGTGTTTTCACTGAAAAATAATTTGCAAGAGATAAAGGACAGTCGGGAAGCCCAGAAAGCTTTCCGACTTTTTTGTGCCTTGCAGCGCAGCTTCCTTTATCACTGACATGGCACCTTAAAAACAAGATTTTCAAAAAACAATAATGAACAAAAAAGATTCCTATCATAGCCATGCCAGTCAACAAGAACGCGTTAATACGGTACAAAACCATAGACAAATGCTTAAGAAACAGATACAGAAGATGGACAATAGAGGATTTGGTTGATGCCTGCTCTGATGCTCTCTACGAGATGGAAGGCATCGACAAGGGCGTTTCGATGAGAACGGTGCAAGGAGATATTCAGATCATGAGATCGGACAAACTTGGATACAACGCTCCTATCGAGGTGTATGAGAATAAGTTCTATAGATACGCTGACCCTGAATACTCTATCAATGAGAACCCTCTGAATGCAGAGGACTACGACCTCATGGAAAAGGCGGTATGCCTCATCGGTGAGATTCCCGAAAGCGAAACCGCGAAAGAACTGAAAAGTGTTCTCTCAAAACTAAAAGGAAAGTTACTATTCCTGCTGTAAAAACTTCCTAATAATCACAAAAGGCTTCCGAAACCATCTATATATATAGATAGTGCTCGAAAGCCTTTTCTTTGTGTGGTACTCCAGACAGGACTCGAACCTGTGACCTCCTCGTTCGTAGCGAGATGCTCTGATCCAACTGAGCTACTGGAGCATAAAAAAGAAGGGAGTAAGATGGGACTCGAACCCATATCATTCAGACCCACAATCTGACACTCTAACCACTTGAGCTACCTACTCCATGTGTTGTGACGAGGATGGGACTCGAACCCATAACCTGATGCTTCGTAGGCAACTGCTCTAATCCAATTGAGCTACCTCGCCATTTCTTAAGGGGGGAAGCTTGCGGCTCCATCCGCATGAGCTATGGGCTGATTTTAGCCGTTCGCTCGTTCTTCCTTTTGTTTGACGATGCAAAGTTAGAAAGGGGTTATGCAGCCTTTTTGCGTAACAAAAAAAAGATTTCATTTTTTGTAGAAATTTCATAGTTAAAGGGAGCAACTCGGGCGGGCAGAAGTGGATACTGTGCGACACCGCCGGTGTCGGAGGGGGGACGGCGTCACCACTCCACGGGTTCACCCTTCGGGCATCACCCGCGGTTAAGCATGGTGTGTCCCCGCTGGGGACAGTGGGTGAGCACGTGGAGTATACTCCGTGGCCTCTCTTCCGTGCATCATGAGATATCTATGTACTTATCTGTAGACACACTCAGCCATGCCCTCACTACCGCAGCCGCCTGCACCGACAACGCCTCCGGAGGAGGCGCACCATGCGTAACCGCGGGTGATACCCGAGCAATAAGCGAGGGGGAACCCGTGGGAAAGTGGACAGAGGACACTCCGACGCCGGCGGCGTCGCACTGAAAGCGTGGAGGGAGCAACTCGGGCGGGCAGAAGTGGATGCTGTGCAACACCGCCGGTGTCGGAGGGGGGGGCTGCATCACCACTCCACGGGTTCACCCTTCGGGCATCACCCGCGGTTAAGCATGGTGTGTCCCCTCCGGGGATAGTGGGTGAGCACGTGGAGTATACTCCGTGGCCTCTCTTCCGCGCATCATGAGATGTCTATGTACTTATCTGAAGACACACTCAACCATGCCCTCACTACCGCAGCCGCCTGCACCGACAACGCCTCCGGAGGAGGCGCACCATGCGTAACCGCGGGTGATACCCGAGCAATAAGCGAGGGGGAACCCGTGGGAAAGTGGACAGAGGACACTCCGACGCTGGCGGCGTCGCACTGAAAGCGTGGAGGGAGCGGCTTACACTCACGCGAGGGCGGAAATAGCACTTCTCTCCCCTACCAGAAAAAACACGTTTTTTGTTGTCACGTTGTCACGCGGAAGATAACACACTGATATACAACAAGCCAAGCACGTGACAACAAAACTTTTGTTGTCGCACTGTTATCACGTGTCGTCACGATTATAATACATACTTTTTCAGGCAGTTATACCAAAAGTGTGACAATGTGACGACGTGACAACAAAAAATCAATATACAGGGAGAGGGAGATTCCTCTTATATCCCACTTCCCTCCGCGCTCTCGTTGCCACAATAAGCGCGTGAGCTGACGCAATAAGGCTGTCGGCTGACATCCTTATTGTATCTCCAAACGCAATAAGGATATTTATGAGCGCAACACCATGCGCCCTCTCCCGATAATATTTGAAAAAAACTCCAGATTTACCAGTATCTAAAAAGGCTCTGTATATTTCCTTTTTCTAATCTTTGATATTTAGGTAGACTGATCTTCCACCTGTTTAAGGTCTTTTTTTCGCGTTCAGCCAGTTTCTTATCAGCGCCGTTATAGGGTTTATATTTATCAATCTCCATAAAATGCCCTGGCAGATAACGCCCGTCGGCAAGCAGAATACCTTGCAGAGCAAAAGGCTCAATTCGGCGTATTTGCTTCTGAAGAGCCTTAAAGATTCGCAGCTCCTCTTTAGTATAGTTGTCGTCCAGCGGATGGAGAACAAAATGCCCTGTTTTGTCTATTTCTGCAAAAAAAGTACGGTGGAATTCGTCTACTTTTACATCTTTCATATATATGGAAAGTTCGTGCGCCAGCAGAATATAGGCCGTGGCCATATAGTATGGATTGTCCCAGTCGCCTCTTGCCTCGTCACCCCCCTTAACATAGCTTATAGCGCGAGAAACATACGGCGATGTTAGGACGTTTTGATCAAAAACAATGTCTCGACAACATCCGTCCTTGATAGCTAAAAACGCCGTCCTGCGACAAGCTGTGAAACCCACATAGGGGAAAGTGTGTCCAGCAATCAAGTGAAACCCATCTGGGATGCGGAAAGGAAGAACCTTAACGGTTTCATCGCCATCAGTTGTCAATTCTTCACAACCATACCGGCGAACGGCCTCGCTCCAAGCCACAGTATCTTTTTTTCCTGTCGTTGCATTACATAAACCTGTGATACGCATAACTCTCCAACTGCCATCTTTCAGGTTCAACGATATCCATTGAGGAACTACATTGTGTTGTTTGAAAAAGAGTGAATCTGAACAAATCGGAGAAACAAACCAATTTATTTCGCCTAATAGTTCGTGAGGCGTAACAGTTGTTTTGCCTTTACTTTCTATGAAGTTCTTGTAAGTGGTTTTGATTTCTGCCAAGGACACTATTGGGCGTGCGAAGGTCACTTTCATACTGTCGTTCCACGGCTGCACATTCTGGGCAAGCAACATACTACAAGAGAGGGACAACAAAAGCAATAGATTCATGATTCGTTTCATACGGGAGATTGTGTTTATTTCCTTTGAGTGCAAAGATATATAAAGAAATCAAATCATCCCATTTTCTGCTCTCGATCTGAAAAGTTTTTTTATTTTTGCACCATGTAGTTATCTTTTGGGAATTTAATTTTCCAACTTTACGTTAGAACAATGAAGCTCTTTCTTTATAAACGATTGAAGTTCTTTTACATAACTTTGATCTCAAAACTATAGTGAGAATAAAAAAATCAAACCATTATACCGATAAATACAAAAGTGAAACAGAATTACATTCTAAAAATGTGGTTGCTTGCTGCCTCCTGTGCAGTGGCCTCTTTAGCATGGGCAGAGCCCGTAGGGAAAGATGCAGCGCGAAAGATCGCAGCAAAGTATATTGCAAATCCCGAAATGCAGCAAACAACAGCTCTCACACGAGCTCCGCAAACTGATACGCCTCCGGCCTATTATCTTTTCACGAACACCAGCAACAACCAGTTTGTCATTATTTCAGGCGAAAGCCAATTGAATGAGTTGGTGGGGTACGGGACACTGAGTGCTGACAATGCCAAGAATCCCATTCCCGAAGAATTCAAAACGATGCTCCAACGCTACGAACGAGTGGTGTCGGCAGTGCGCACAAAGACTTCACAAGTTCCCACGGCAAAGTTTCCCCAAAAACGAGAAGTGTTGCCCTTGCTCACTTGCCACTGGGAGCAGAATTATCCTTTTAATCAGTACACCCCCAAGCAGGATGGCGTGAACACGCCAACAGGATGCGTTGCTACTGCCACGGCCCAGCTTCTATATTTTCACAAGTGGCCAAAGTCGCGCCCCGAATCATACATAAAATCGGAAGGTTCCGAGGCGCAGAAGAGTGCCGACTATCTGTGGGAAGATATGCGAGACAGAGCAAAAGATATGAACACGAGAGGGGGAGATGCAGTAGGCGTACTGATGAGAGATGTGGGCAAAGCTGTCCATATGTCTTACTTTCGTCTGGGAAGCAGCTCCAATCTGCATCGTGCGATGGAGGCTTTACGCAATGATTTTGGATATTCTGTACGCCATGTGTATAAGGATTATATGCTGTCAAGTACTTTTCAAGAAATTCTGCTCAATGAACTTGCCGATGGTTACCCCGTTTTAGTTTGCGGAGGTTCACATGTTTTTGTATTCGATGGATACGACAGACGTGGATTTGTACATGTCAACTGGGGCTGGGGAGGAGAATTTGACGGATACTTTGATATCAATACTATCTACCTTAATGTCAGCGGATTTGGATTGAGAGATGGAAAGTTCTATGAAGAAATAGAAGTTGTTTTTGCGCATCCCAAAGACGGACAGCATAAAGAGTTTGCCACAACGCGAGAGATAGAGACCAGAAGTGCCCATGCCTTTACGATTGCCGAAAAGGATGTGGAACGCGGCACGGTGCTGAATGCCAAGATAGAAAAGATTGGTAGCAACAACCCTATCAATGGTAGTTTGGGCCGCTTCACGGGAAAGGTGGCACTGGGGCTTTATGATGATAAGGGAATACGAGTGAAACTTTTCAACTCCATTCAAACAGGACTAATGCTCAGTAGTATCTTACAACGACAAGTATAGAATTTAACAATCTCGATTTTGCTGAGCTTCCCAATGGTACTTACACACTTAAACCTCTCTCCAATGAGCTGATAGAACAGCCCTCCACTTATTCGGGTTGGCAACCAATAGCTTATGCAAACACGCAAACGGTGGAGCTGACGAGCAACAGAATCATAGTGAAAGATATTCCGGCTCGCGTTCCGCTTGCGTTAGAGCGCAAACCCGAAGTGCTGGCTCCGCTCTATCAAGGTAGCGGCGACCAAGGCATGATAGGTATAGTAGTCCGCAATGATGGCTGGGAAGAAGTGCGCGGAAGCCTCTTTGTAGAGTTTGAGGGAAAAGATAACGGCATTAAATTTACTGCTCCTAATCAGGAATTTGTGTGTGCTCGACGCCTTGAAACAACCGCGATGCATGCTCCCATCTTAACATCTTACGCCACAAATGGAGTTAGCAATGCTCTGCTTGCTGGCCGTTACATTGTCAGCTTCTTCATCTCTGTTGACAAGGGCGACAAAACTTTTGAGAAAATTCCTATCACAACGGATACGCCGATAGAGATAGAAGTGCTACCCAACACTGCTCCCTACAAACTCAGCATCAAAGGGATTGATTTCCTTACTAACGGAAAAGTAAGCGACCAGCAAGTGTTCGATCCGAAAGAAACACAAACATTGGGACTGATGGCACTTGCAGAATTGCGCGGCAGTAAGGGATATTCCGGTGCACTGCGCTATCGTGCGATGGATATTGATGATGGGACTTTCACCGAACTCGGTTCAAATCTTATGTCTCTTTCCAACCCTTCGCCTACATCACTCCTAAGAGTACGCTGGTTGAATTCCCTCTCAATCGTCTGAAATCTGGACACACTTACGAGGTTCATGTAGAGATTGATAAAGATGGACAGTGGACAGATGTATGGAATAACGTAACTCCTCGTGTGCAGTTTGCCGTGGAATCTTCTTTGAGTACAGATATTTCTTCCGTAAAGACAACCTCCAAAAGTCCAGAAGTGTATAACCTCCAAGGTTTTCGCATTACGACTCCTACTGACCAATTGCCCAAGGGCATCTATATTATCAATGGGAAGAAAGTGAAGAAATAAAAGCAGTAGCCATTCCACTTCCGAAAACAAAACTCAGTACGAAATGACAAAAAAATTCTATATACAACTACTTGCGCTCATCGCAATCCTCTGCTACCCTATCAACCTCAGAGCCGACGACTATAGCTTGGCACCTTCTACAGGACGAAAGGTGTATGTACCCATCCATGCACAGAGCGCGAAAGGGCAGCTCTCTATAACCAATTACGGCAAAGCTACGGTTCAAGATTTCACTTACACGCTCTCTTTCGAGGGAAGACTCCTGCTGGAGAAAAAACACATCATGGAAGAGCCGCTGCCGCGCATGGGAGTAGCTACCGTTGAAATAGATGTGCCGCCTTATGACCAGCTCTCGGAAACTGAATTGCAGATAGAGATTACGAAAGTAAACGGCGAGCCCAACAGAGCCACCATCCCCTACGCCAATCTTCCCAGAGTCACCGTTACACAAGTGCCCCACCGAAGAGTGGTAGTGGAAGAATACACGGGAATGTGGTGCCAATACTGTCCACGCGGCATTGCCCTCATGGAGAATCTGGAAAATACATACCCCGACGACTTCATAGGCATCGCCATTCATGTGTCCGACCCTCTAAAATGTGCTGACTATGCTTGGAACGCAGCAAAAGTTCAGAGCTACCCCACGCTCCAAATGAACAGAAGTCGCACACTGACATACTACACCGGCACGAGTGAATTTGACGAGGAAAAAGGCGATGGGAGCCGATATGGACATTGACGTTTTCCGCACAATGGGACAAGCAGAAAGAAAACATAACAGTAATGCCAAGTGTCACCTTTCGCGTCTCCCCAAAAGAGTCTGCATACGCCGTGGCCTATGTGCTGACGGAAAACGGAATGACAAAACCCTCGTGGAAGCAAAACAACATCTTCGCGGGCGACGCCAGCCTCCGTGGTATTTCAGCAGAACTGGATAAGTTTATCAATGCTCCATTTGCGGTAAAAGGTCTCCCCAACAACTTCACAGCAATTGCAGCAAAAGGCGTTTACACTCCTACCGAAGAAGACTATATCAAGACTCCCATAGAAGTGGACAAGAGACAAAGTTTCGAGCACGTGTTCAACATCTCTAACAACAATCTGCTGCAAGACAAATCGAAGCTAAAAGTGTGCGTGCTGCTCATTAATCTGAACACAAAGCAAATTGAGAACGCCGCTAAATGCAGCATAACCGATGCTATCTCCACAGGCATTTCCTCTACAACAGAAGAACAGAAACGCACTGTTGAAATAGCTCGCTACACGCTCGATGGTCGTCGTATCCAAGCTCCGCAAAAAGGCCTCAATCTCGTGAAATATAGCGATGGTCGTGTGCGCAAAGAAATCGTGACACGCTAAGACTTCCCAAGAAAAACAAAAAGATATATTCTCTAACACATTCCTTATAAATAACGTGAGTTCGACGAATTCAGAACAATGCAAGCTGTGTGTCAATGGTCCTTTGTACATTGATACACGGCTTCTTTGGAAACAGACAATAGGCAGCAATGGCCCCTAATAAGTTGACGATGAAATTGTCAAAGCATCTATGTCTGGAGTGTTCCACTTGTGCAATGTTCTTTAGTTCATCATTTACCGTTTCTATAATGCCTCTTTTTCGGAGTAAAAGTCTATCTGAAACACTCATTATAGCTCCTTTCTTGTTACTTTTCAATTTGGTAATAAGTTGTATTCCGTCAACGAAAAGCCTTTGAAAGAGGTTCTTACTGATGTACCCCTTGTCACCGACCAGCTTACCATGTATGAACTCTACAAAAGCTTGATACTCCAAAGGTTTACGGTCATCAACATCTCCCGGTGTTATCATAAAGTTGAGAAGCTCTCCTTTCTCATTACAAATCAAATGCAATTTGAAACCGAAGAACCAACCCATAGAACATTTCCCTCTTTGGGCTATGCCTTTGAAAACTTTGTGAATATGTATTCTTTGGTTCTTACAGACACGCAGTGGTGTGCTATCAACAAAGCTTATACCCGTGCATTTGCCCAGCAGGACCTTCTTGATAAACAAGGTTAAGGGTATGACTACATCCCTTTCCAGTTCTACTAAGCGGTTATAAGAAACAACTTTGGGAAACAGATGGCGAAGATGCTTACATACTTCTTCAAGATAGAAATGTTTAAAGCAGCGATAACCGGAAGTGTGGAAAAGAATCATTATCAGCATGACTTCTGCCTTTGACATTGTAGAACTTCGATGATATTTTCTTTTTCCAGTAGGTTTTAGCGTATATTTTGCCGTCATAGCATCAAAAAACTTGCAGAAGTCGTCTGCCATACAAAAAAATTCTGTAGTTTTGTCTTCGGCAACCATAGTGATTTTTGTTTGTAACTATTTATATGTTAGCACCTTAAATTTTCAACAAATTTCGCTAATCACCAAATTTATAGACACTTATAATTCGTCGAACTCACGTTAAAATATACTTCTTAAATAGGCTAATTATCAAATAGTTTTATTAGGACGTTAAATATAAAAACAAAAAAGTATGATCAATTTAAAAAAAGGCCAGCGCATCGAAATAGGTTTGCAGAAAGTCGGCGTTGGATTAGGATGGGACCCAAATCAAAGCACAGGTTATGATTTTGACCTTGATGCTTCTGCATTCATGCTCAGTGAAGACAAAAAGTTGCCGCTTGATGAGTTCTTTGTTTTCTATAACAATCAGAAATCTCCTGATGGTGCAGTAGAATCTTCTGGTGATGATCTTACTGGTGGTAATAGTGATGGCGGTGATGATGAAACCTTGACTGTAGATCTAACAAAGGTAGACTCTCGCATTCAAGAAATCGTATTTACAGTAACCATTCATGAGGCAGATGTTCGTAAGCAGAACTTTGGACAGGTACATAATTCTTATATTCGTATATACGATGCCAATACCAACAAAGATATTGCTCGATACGACCTTGATGAGGACTTCAGTATTGAAACAGCTGTCGAATTTGGACGTTTATACAAACGTAATGGTGAATGGAAATTCGAAGCAATGGGCGTTGGCTATAAAGGCGGACTCCAATACTTTGTTGACAAATATGTAAAATAACTCATGGCAGTAAACTTAGTAAAAGGACAAAATACAGTGCTCAACATGAACGTGTTTCATGTTGGGCTTGGCTGGGATGTTAATGAAGGTGCTTCCCAGTACGAATTCGATTTGGATGTTGCAGCTTTCATGATAGGTTCCAACAAAAAGACTTTAGGTGATGATTATCTAGTATTTTACAACTCCGATAAACGTGTCAAACCAATGACCTAAAAACGATTGTTCCATCATCACTTTGGTCAAATAATGAAGACCTTCGTCATGAATCGCGTCCTGTTGACCCAGATCTGTCTGTTATTGGCTCTATTGATGATGAAGATGGTCAAACCTCAGAAGATGGCGATGACGAGACTATGGACATAGATCTTAATAAAGTGCGTCCAGATGTTCAAGAAATCGTTATCTGTGTAAGCATCTATGAATGGCAAAAACGCAAACAGAACTTCGGTCAAGTAGAACGTGCTTATGTTCGCCTTTACAAGCCTGGAAATGATGCAGATGGAAAAGAAGACTACAGATATGATTTAACAGAAGACTTCTCTGCATGTGCCTCAGTAGAATTCTGTCGGCTCTATCGTTACAGTGGAACCTGGAAAGTGCAGGCTACTGGAATTGCACATAAGGGTGGCTTAGAGGAACTCGTTGAAAAATACATGTAATCATGGCAATAGTATTAGAGAAAAGCGGTGATAAGCATCGCATTAATCTTGAAAAAGGCGGCAAGCCTATTACTGGAGAGATAAAAATTAATCTTGACTGGAGCAAAGGCGGTTTCTTCAAACAGATGTTTGGCAGTGCTATCGATCTTGATCTTGGCTGTTTCTATGAATTAAGAGATGGCAAGAAGATGCTTATTGATGGACTTCAGTTCTCTCATGGCAGGGGTGGAAGGCGAGATAAGCAGACACATCAAGGATGCTATACACAATCTCCATATATTTGGCATCAAGGAGATGACCGAGGAGGTTCTTCCGAATCAGGAGAGACAATCCTTGTTAATCCTGCTGGTGCATCAAATATCAAGCGCATTATTGTCTACACGTTTATATATGAAGGTGTAGCGAAATGGTCTGAGACTAATGCTGTTGTGAAAGTATCAGTACCAGGATGCGAAGATATTATTGTACAGATGGGACTGCAAACAAGCAATAAAAAATTCTGTGCAATAGCATCTATCGAAATGGGAACCGATAACTCGATGGAGGTTAAGAAATTAGTAACGTTCCATGATGGGCATTCAGATTGTGATCGTCAATATGGTTGGGGATTCAATTATTCTCCTGGCAGTAAGTAAATTCACAAAGTTAATGCCTGCAACATTGCAATATACAAATAACAATAATGACACTGTACAATTGTAACATTTCAAAACCACGATTAATCGCGCTTTTAGGAATACTTTTGCAGTGTAGAAACATTTAAAAAGTAATAATATGATTAATTTGGAAAAAGGCCAACGTGTAAACGTAGAGCTGCAAAAATTCACAATTGGTTTGGGTTGGGATACCAACTCTTCAAGTACAGGTGTTGATTTCGACCTTGATGCATCTGCTTTCATCCTTGGTGAAAACAAGAAGCTTCTATCTGATGAAAATTTTGTTTTCTACAACAATCTTAAGTCTCCAGATGGATCTGTTGAACACACAGGTGACAATCTTACAGGTGAAGGTGAAGGCGATGACGAAAGCATCCGCATCGATCTTTCCAAGATTACACCTAATGCTTATGAAATATGCTTCGTAGTTACAATTCATAAGGCAGATGAGAGAAAACAGAACTTTGGTCAGGTTCATAATTCATTCATTCGTATCTACAATACCGATACAAATGAAGAAATTATGAAGTATGAACTTGAAGAAGATTTCAGTATTGAAACTGCTGTAGAGTTCGGTCGACTGTATCGTCGCAATGGTCAGTGGAAATTCGAAGCTATTGGCGTTGGAATGAAGGGCGGTCTTCAAGATTATGTAAACAAGTATCAATAATCAAAAACTCTATACGGCATTATGGCTATCAGACTAGAAAAAGGACAGAGAATCAATCTCGAAAAGGGAAATGGTTCTAAGCTTACAAATTTTTGCGTAGGCTGTAATTGGGGTGCAATTCAAAAGAGCACATTCTTTGGCCTCAGTTCAAAAATAATTGATGTTGATCTTGATTTAAGTTGTCTGCTCTTTGACGCAGAGGGTAAACCAGTTGATCACATTTACTCTCCTCTATATCGTTTTGGAGATAAGAACATTGGATTCCCTAATGGTAAGTTAGACTCTGTTGATAGAGCATTACATCATACTGGTGATGACCTTCAGGGTGATCAAAATGGTGACGATGGCCTGGACAATGAAATTATTACAGTGGATTTGAGCCGAGTTAGCCCAAATGTTAACCAAATTGTATTCTTCCTGAATATCTACAACAACGAAGATTTCCAGGGTGATTTTTCAGAGATTCCTTATGCATCAATTAGAATGTATGAAGGAACTGCGACTAAAGTTAAAGAAGTCTTTGCTCAGTATGATGTTGTTACCAAGCAAAATTGTGCAGGAATGCGTGCATTGATTATGGGTAAACTTTATCGTCGAAATGATGAATGGAAGTTCAACGCTATCGGAGATGCTTTTGAGGATAGAAACATCGTTGCAACCATTGCAAGAGTAATCGAACATTATAACAAATAATAATATGGCTATCAGACTAGAAAAAGGACAGAGAATCAATCTCGAAAAAGGAAATGGTTCTAAGCTTACCAACATTTGTGTTGGCGTAAACTGGGGTGCTATTACAAAGAAAGGCTGGTTCGGAATAACCCGTACTGAAGCTGTTGATCTTGATGCCAGTTGTGCAGAGTTTGATGCATCGGGCAATATCATTGATAAAGTTTGGTTCCGTCATTTGGCATCAAACGATGGAGCTATTAAACATAGCGGTGATGACCTTACTGGTGACACTGATGGTGATGATGGCTTGGATAATGAAGTAATTACAGTTGACCTGACTAAATTGCCTTCAAAAGTTGATAAGATCGCATTTGTATTGAACAGTTTTAAAGGTCAGGACTTTAAGACTATACCATTCGCTTCTATTAGAATATACGAAGGAACACCTACAAAAGTAAACGAAATTTTTGCTACATATGACGTTGCTAACGATTCTACTTTTGCAGGCAACGTATCAATGGTGATGGGCGTATTCTATAAGCGAAACGGAGAATGGAAATTCAATGCAGTCGGTGCTCCAACAAAAGATCAAAACTTTGAACAGACTCTCGAGACCGTTAAGCATCTGTATTTATAAGTAATAACATAAAAATAAAATCAGTATGAGACGATTACCCGTTTATCTACTCTTAGACTGCTCTGGCTCTATGTATGGAGAACCAATAGAAGCTGTCAAGAATGGTGTGCAGGTGTTGGTATCAACACTACGCCAGGATCCTTATGCTTTGGAAACTGCATATTTGAGTATTATTACCTTTGATAGCAGTGCTAAGCAAGTAACACCACTTACTGAACTGTCAGCATTCCAGCAGCCTAACATTGAAGCTAATGGTTGTACAGCTTTAGGTGAAGCTTTATCACTTTTGGCAACAAAGGTTGATCAAGAAGTTACCAAGACCACCCCTGAGCAAAAGGGTGATTGGAAGCCACTTGTTTTCATTATGACTGATGGTGTTCCAACAGATGACATTAACAAAGGACTTACAGAGTTCAAGAAGCGTAAGTTCGGTATGGTAGTAGCTTGTGCTGCTGGTCAAGGTGCAGATACAAATGTATTGAAGCAGATTACAGAATGCGTAGTTCAGCTTGATACCGCAGATAGTGCAACTATCAAATCATTCTTCAAGTGGGTATCTGCTTCTGTTAGTGCAGGTAGTATGAAGGTAGAGGAAACAGCAGCTGATGTTAATACCATGAGCGAGTTGCCACCTCCACCACCAGAAGTGAACATTGTAGTTTAACCCCTAATATTCATATTAAAAACTTTAATGCTTATGACACTTCAAGAATTAAAAGTAGATCTTCTTGCTGATGGTATCATCGATGCAGAAGAGGTAGCAAAACTCAAGGGAATCCTTTATGCTGATGGTATTATCGACAAGGATGAAGCAGAGTTTCTGTTTGAGATTAACGATGCAGTAACAGGCAAAGAAAATGATCCTTCGTGGGAAGCGTTCTTCATTCAGGCAATTTCTGATTTCTTGTTGAAGGACGAGGTATCTCCTGGAGAAATCGACTCAGACGAAGCAGCGTGGCTAGTTGAAAAGATTGGCGCTGATGGTCAAGTTGACGGTACTGAGAAAGCTCTTCTAGAGAATCTAAAGAAAGAGGCCAAATCTTTTCCAGAGTCACTAGCAGCTTTACTTTAATATAATATAAACTCCATAGACCTGGAGACCAGGTCTATGGAAATCAAAATAAATATGCGACGTTTACCAGTTTATATATTAATTGAGATTTCCTCTTCTATGCATGGTGAACCTATAGAAGCGGTTAAGGCTGGTATTAAATTACTTCTTGATTCTTTCAGCCAAGATCCGTATGCGCTAGAAACAGTATGTTTAAGCATTATAACATACAATTCGCAGGCTGAGCAAATTCTCCCATTAACAGAAGTGTATAAATTGCATGTTATAGAACTATTTGTAAAAGGTCGTTCTGCAATGGGAGAAGCATTCCTCCTCCTATCTGAAATAGTAGACTTCGAGGTTGTAAAAAACACTCCCGAACAAAAGGGTGATTGGAAACCTCTTATGTTTTTATTATCAGATGGAGGATATTCTGATCTAGTAGCCAAACCGATTTCTGAATTTAAGAAAAGAAAATTCGGTGCGGTTATGGCTTGAGCAACTAGAGAAAAACCTCATCTATATGTACTGAGAAAAATTACAAACAATATAGTTAAGATTTACACAACAGAAACACAAAATATAATGGCATATTTTAAGTGGATTTCAAGTTCCATCAGCACGACTAGCACAAGAATTGAAAATACTGGCAATGACGATGTCGTTATGTAAGAACTTCCTCCATTGCCTCAAGAGATACAAATGTTACACTCATTCGATTAAAAAGAAAATAATATATGGCACGTAGACTTCCTGTTTATCTTTTGATTGACACTTCAGGGTTCAATGAAGGGCGAACCAATAGAGTCTGTCAAAGTAGGTATAGAAACGATGTTGAGTACATTGCGTAACGATCCTTATGCGTTAGAGACCGTCAACATAAGTATTATCACTTATGATAAGGATGTTAAGCAAATACTACCTCTTACTCCTATTGACGAGTTGCAACTTCCAGAGATTATAACTCCAGATAGTGGTCCAACTCACATGGGAGCCGCATTAAAAAAGTTATTGGAGATGGTTGAAGTTGAGGTCAATAAAGGAACTCCAACACAAAAAGGTGATTGGATGCCTTTACTATTTTTGATGACTGATGGACACCCATCTGATATAATGGAATTTAATGAAGTTGTACCAAAGGTCAAAAACAGTCCATTTGCTACAGTCGTATGTTGCGCTGCTGGTCCGAAGGCCAAAACCGACGATCTCAAAAAATTAACAGATAGAGTGTATCAAATCGACACCCTAGACAGTGCCTCACTCATGAAGTTTTTCAAGTGGGTAAGCGGTGTTGTCCAAGAAGGTAATAAGTCAATGGGAGCAACGGACGAATTAGTTCTCCCTCCTCCCCCAGAAGAAGTTAATGTAGTTTTATAAAGAGATGTCTTGGTTAGGTAAACTATTCGGTCTTAAGTTATCTAATGAAAGGAAGACTGAAACGCTGATCCATAAGCAGGAATCAGTGAAAACCATTATGCCAACTTCTGAAAAATCAAAGACTAGAATTCGAGAAAAGTACGTGGTTCCAGAAGCTATAGTTTCTGTTCCTAAGCCCATTAGTAAAACTCAAGGTAATAAGCAAACATTCTCGATTAAAGAAGAGCAAAAGAATGTACCATACATTTCTCCGAAGAACTCTACACAGGAAGATATTATCACATATTTAAAGTCTAATCCTGCTCAAATAACATTTGTGCATGGCAAGGCAGGTTGTGGAAAAACATATTTACTTCAGAAAGTAGAAAAAGAGATTGCGGGTTGCCAGATATTAGTTCCAACAAATTTAGCTTGTAAGCTATATGATAATGCAACTACACTACATTCTTTTTTCTATGGTGCATTTGATAATTTAGATGAAGGTTATCAAAATCCTTCCAACTTAAATTCAAGTGTAAAAGCTTCTAGGGCTGCATCATATGTCAAGTCTGTTAAAATGCTTATCATAGATGAAATCTCAATGGTTAGAGCTGATACCTTTGAGATGATGAATTGCATATTTCAAAAGATACTTGATAATAATAAGCCTTTTGGAAGTGTTCCTGTTGTGGTGGTTGGAGACCTATTTCAATTACCTCCTATAGTCAGTGATGGTGCTGTTACTCAATACCTCACTAAAGAGTATAACGGATTTTATTTTTTCCACAGTCATGTCATTCAAAATAATTTGAAATCTATCAAGTTGTTTGAATTAACAAAGTCTTTCCGACAATTAAATGATCCAGAATATGTTCGTATTCTTGATGCTTTCAGAAAGCCTATGGATGCATCTAAGAAAGTAGAAATTTTGGAAAAACTAAATTCTAGAGTTGTACAGAATACTCCAAAAGATGTCATTAGAATTGCATCGTCAAATGAGGAAGTTCGCAAAGTAAACAGACAACAATTGACAGATCTCAACGGTCAATTAGAAAGGTCCGTTGCACAACTTTCCGTATCAAGAATGTCTAACAGAAAAGAACATGTATCTTTTTCTTTTGACGAACTCAACACACAAGAAGATATTGTTCCTGTAGAAATTCCTTCCAATTATGAGCCTGTCTTTGAGTTTAAGAAAGGAGCAAAGATCATGCTTACAACGTCAAACCGTCGTGGTGGGTATGCAAATGGTGATTTGGCACTATAGAAGGAATTCTGAATGGTAGATTGACTGTAACACTTGATAAGAGCGGACAAACAATTGTATTACCTGAATACAGGAATCAAGTAGAGCATTATCGTTACGAGATGTTCTATGATGCTGTAAAACATAAGCTTACGAGAGCAACTCCCTACATTCAGAAGACAGTTCAATTTCCATTAAAGCTTGCTTATGCATTCACGATACATAAATCACAAGGACAAACATATGATCAAATCGTGCTAGATTTGAATAGCCATATCTTTGCTCCAGGTCAATTGTATGTAGCATTAAGCCGTGTAAAAAGTTTGAATGGATTGTATCTTACCAAGCCATTAACATATAGTGACATCATTTCAGATGAAACCATCTTTGATTTTCTATATACTCTTAGAAGTAAAACGACTTTGGGCTCTGGAGCTGTTAAAGAGCAAACTATTGAAATCAAGCCAACAAAATACAACCCACATTGTGAAAACTTCATAAGTTTCATTAGAATGAATGAGTCAAATGTGTCAACAAGCCAGTTCTTGATACACATTCTCAAGGGTTATATGAATCTCATCAACGAGACAAAATATGCTCTTGCTTTTGAAGAGTTGGGCAAAGTGGTAAGCCTTGTTGAAGATTCATATGTTACAACAGACTACGCCAACATTATTGACAGCATGAAGAATGTGGCACAACGTGATGAACCATCTTGCCAGAGGTTTCTGAATGCAATATTCGAAGTTTACACAGGCGTTATTCGTTTGCCAAAATCGAAGATTATTGATTCAAGCAAGACACTTCCTGCAAGATGTATATAATAATAACTCAAAATAATAAATACAAGATATGGATTGCAAACTAATAGGTAATGTATTTCAAGCACTTGAAGTGACATTGGCACCTCGTGAAGTATTTTATGCAGAGCGAGGAGCTATGATATACATGGATAGTGGTATTGAACAGGACGTTCAGATGAATGGTTCTGGTCTAATGGGTGTGCTTAGTACTAAATTATCTGGTGAATCTTTGTTCTTGGTGAAATATACAAACATGTCCAATAGTGCTCAGAAGCTTACATTATCTGGGCATTCTGGTAGTTTGAAACACATAAAAATCACTCCAGGTCAAATTCTTATCATTAGACGTGGTGATTATGTTGGTTCTAACAATAAAGTTAATGTTGACATCAATTTTTCAATCAACAAGTTTGACTGGTTCCGGATTTGCTTTTCAAAAGATTACTGGTGATTCAACAGTTTTCTTTGACTGTGTTGATTCATTAATATCCCGTGATTTGGCTCCAGGAGAAGAAATTATTGTCGATGAAAACCATATTAAGGCATTACTTGATATTGATGATTCAAGAATTTCAATACAGCGTAACACAAATATCATCAAAAATATAGTTTCAGGTGAAGGCTGGCTGCTTACTCGTATTACAGGTCCTGGTAAGGTGTTTCTTAGCAGTGTACCATCGATTGCACCAAGACAATAACCGACAATTTAAGCATTTAATATTAATAGATATTGATATGAGACGATTACCAATTTATTTCCTCGTGGATATTTCTGAGTCAATGGTCGGCGAACCTATTGAACAAGTTCAGAATGGAATGCGCACAATCATTCAAGAATTGCGCGTTGATCCTTACGCACTCGAGACTGCTTTTGTTTCTGTGATTGCATTTGCAGGTAAAGCAACTAGTTTGTCTCCTCTTACAGAATTATACAAGTTCTACCCCCCCTACATTTCCTATTGGTGGAGGTACATCACTTGGTGCAGCATTAAATTATTTGATGGATGACTTGGACAAGTCTATTCAGAAAACGACACTGGAAGCTAAAGGTGATTGGAAGCCAATTATCTTCCTTTTTACAGATGGCACTCCTACAGATGACTATTCTTCTGCTTTTGCACGTTGGAATGCGAAATACCGCAAGGGATGTAATCTCGTAGCTATATCTATCGGTGATAATGTAAACACTCAGATGTTAGGACAGATTTCTGATAATGTTCTTCGCTTAAAAGATACAGATGCTGAATCTTTCTCACAATTCTTTAAGTGGGTTACAGCTTCCATTAAAGCGACGAGCGTATCCGTTACTGATTATTCTAACGATGAGGTTCAGCTTGCTCCAACTACAGGAATCAATTTGGAAAAGGTTGACACTACTAAAGCTTCTAGGATTGATGAGAATTTCGTGGTTCTTCTAGGTAAGTGCCAGAACACGAAACAGAGCTACCTTGTTAAGTATGCTAAGCGCATGAGTCGAGTTGAAATGGAAGGCGTTGGTGGAGTTGACACAAGACTGTTCAGATTAGTAGGTGCATATCCTATTAATGGGGAATCATATAAGAGCCTTCCGAAGAAGGTGCTACAAATCGTAGCATTAACACTATGGAAATGCGTGGAGTCCCAACCTGTCCTTGTTGTGGAAACCAGCTTGGTGTCGTTGTTTGTGAATGTGGTAATATTTTCTGTGTAGGCGAAGATATGCATAGTTCTTGCCCATGGTGCGGTCTCGAAGGCACCCTTGGTGAAACTGGTGAGGGTGGTGTTGACGTTCGTCGTGGAAAGGGATAAATATATGAGTTTAATATCAAATATTCTCGATAAGTTTGGCATATCTGCCACTCTTGCTCAAGCTGATGACTTCGAGAAATGGCTAGTAAACGAGGTTTGGAAAAAATATTCAGAAGAAAAAATGAATAATAGAATAATTGTAGAGAACCGTGTTAAATCGGAATGTAATCTGAAAGTTCCTAATGGTACTGTCAGGAAGGACTATTATGCACAGATTGAGCTTCCTGCAGAGTTAGTAGAAGATGCAAGGTTTGATGATAGTATTGAAGCATTAGGGCTAACCTGGTCTTTAGAAGATGATGATGCTATTTCAACGACTCCCCAACCTGTCGATACAGTTGAATCTAAAATAACTGAGTCAGAAGTATCTTCTGATGCTATCTCTGATGAAACTCAGTCTACTGAAGTTGTCAATGAGACAGTGGAGTCAAAAGATGAAGAAGTCAAGAATGTAAAGCCATCACAGCCACAGAAACTTATATTAAAACTAACTGGTAAGCCTAAAGAAGGTGGTGATACAACTATTACATTATACTTCAAATATAAAGGTTGGCTAAATGGTGAGCCAATATCTACTGTAAATATACCTATCGCCTTTAATCCAGATCCCCGTTCCCTTTGGAAAAATATACCTACCAGTAAGGATATACCTTTCTATAAGCCAGATTATGATTGCGAATATGTGAAAGTTGAAAGCAAAGAAAGTTCTGCACCTCGTAAAGACATTGTAGCCGCCAGTCAACGTGGTCGTTCACATGCACAGGAAGGAAAAGCTCGTGATGATCATTTCAAGATGATACATTGCGACGAATCGGATTGGTATGTAATTGCTGTAGCTGATGGTGCAGGTTCAGCAAAACTATCAAGAAGAGGCTCTGAAATTGCATGTAATACTGTTGTTGATCATTGTCTTGAACAGTTAAAGAATAGCGACGCCTTTGAAGCAAAGATTCGAGCATATCATGAGGCAAAAGATGATGAAGCTGCCCATAGAGATATGAGCACTATCATTTACAACATTGTTGGTGGCGGTGCATTTAAAGCACATAAAGCAATAAAAGCTGCTGCAGATGCTAATGATAGCGTTACAGCAAAAGACTTTGCAACAACTCTGATGTTTGCTATCTGTAAAAAATTTGATTTTGGTTGGTTCATCGCATCATATTGGGTAGGTGATGGAGCTATGTGTCTTTACAATAAGGAAAATGGAACACATAAACTTTTAGGTATACCTGACGAAGGTGAATTCTCAGGTCAGACTCGATTCTTGACTATGCAGGAAATCTTTAAAGATGCAAAATCTGTAATGGATAGACTACGCTTCTCTATTGAGGATGACTTCACAGCTTTAATGCTTATGACAGATGGAGTTTCTGATCCTATGTTTGAAACAGATAATAACTTGAACTCAACAGCTAAATGGGATGAGTTCTGGAACAAACTCCATGAAGGTTTTAAAGATGACGAGATTCCTGGAGTTGATTTGTCTGATGATAACGAAGAATCCAAGTATCAACTTCTTCATTGGTTGGATTTCTGGTCTCCAGGCAACCATGATGACAGAACTATAGCAATACTCTATTAATTATGGCACAGACAATAAGACTTACAGCAACTGATGGTACACCCGTAGAGTTTATTGATGAGGTGATTGGCTCTGGTGCAATGAAAGATGTGTACTTCAGTCCTGATAAATCATATGTAGTTGGCTTCTTTCGTACCCCTCAAGATGCTAATGCTAAGGATCGTCTAAATAACATCACGGGTGTTTATCGCGAACGTATTTTAAATCAAGTAGGTGGTGATTACTGGAAAAATCTATTTTGCTGGCCTACTAAAATGGTTGAATGGAATGGTAAGCTGGGCATTGTCTGCCCAACTTATGATAAACATTTCTTCTTTGATAGCGGAAGATTCAAAGGAAAGGAGAAAGAAGGTAAATGGTTTGCCTCTGCTAAATTGCGTAACAAGTTCATTGAAGATGACCAAAAAGGTACATGGCTAACCCATTTCCATATGTGCATACAGATTGCTCGTGCAGTCAAAAGATTGCATGCTGCGGGTCTTGCACATTCTGACCTTTCATATAAGAATGTCCTTGTTGATCCCAAAACAGGAAAAGCCAATATCATAGACTGTGATGGTTTGGTTGTGCCAGGAAAATATCCACCTGATGTTGTTGGTACCCCAGACTTTATTGCCCCAGAGGTTTTAGAAACACGTAGTTTGAAGGTTGGTGATCCTAACAAGAAACTGCCAAGCATCCAGACTGATAGACATGCTTTGTCTGTGTTAATATACATGTACCTACTCTATCGTCACCCACTAAGAGGTGGAAAGGTTAATGATTTAGACGCTGCAAAGGACGAAGAACTTTCCATGGGTTCTAAGGCTCTGTTCATTGAACATCCAACGGACAAGAGTAATAGACCTAAGGTTGATCAAATTGCTCCAAGCGAGCTTCCTCAGGGTGATGTTACTAAGTTACCTTACACTATTTGTGGTCCTTACTTGAAAGATCTATTTGATAAGGCTTTCATAGATGGACTTCATAATCCGTCATTAAGACCTACCGCTGATGATTGGGTTACAGCTCTTGTTAAGACAACGGATCTAATGCAACCATGTCAAAATCCAAACTGTAAGGCTCATTGGTTTGTTTTTGATAATTCAACAAACCCCAAATGTCCTTTTTGTGGTACCGAATATCATGGTCAATTGCCAGTGCTCAACCTCTACTATTCACCTAAACAAGGTGTATTCAAACCAGAGAACTACAGATTAATGGTTTATAATAAGCAAACCATGTATCTGTGGCATGTCAATAGATTTATTTTCCCAAATGAAAAACTGACAGATGAGCAGAAGAAGCCTGTTGGAGATTTTCATTTTTATAATGGGAAATGGATTCTTATTAACAGAAGACTTCCTGAACTATGGGATAAAGATACTGATACCAAAATTGAGATTGGCCAGTTTGTTGAACTAACAGAAGGAAAGAAAATATTATTAGGAAAGAATGATGGAGACCGGCTGATTATAGTTCAGCTTGTCAATACTTAACTCCCAAATGGATTAGCGTATGATTAAAGATCAGTGTAATAACTGCAAAAAAATGGCACAGATAACTGTGGACAGACTATAATCTTTAATAGTCTGCCCTGTGAGCATTACGCAAAGAAATTAAATTTGTCTAAACAAAATGACAAAACTTCTTCTACTGAGGTTACAACCACGCCTTTGCAACCAGCTCAACCACAGACTGCGGCTCCGAACAACAATAATAATTATAATGGAATATCTTCTGATACTTCATTCTGGAGTTCATTATTTTCTTTCGGTGGAAGAAATCGTAGAACCCGCTATTGGTTGACAGCAATTTGCACAAACCTGCTCTTTTTGCCAGCAAATCTGTCCGGGGACGATATGCCTGGAGGTGTAACAATATTTACATTGCTCATTTTCCTGCCCGCAATGTGGGTATTACCAGCAAATATTGCCAAACGCTGTCATGATCTTGGCAAAAGTGGATTCTTTGGTTTGTTATTAATCATCCCTTTAGTTAATATTGCTATCGGTATTTACCTCGATTTTTCCAAGGTGATCTAAATGATAATGAATATGGTCCATCGCCATACTAAAAAAGAGTATTGAAATGATTTATGTAATTCGAAATAATCAGCAATTTGGTCCATATGATGAATCTACCCTTGTTTCATATGTAAACAATGGGCAGATACTTCTGTGTGATAAGGCACAAGATGCTTCGACTACAGAAGTAAGTTCCGTCAAGATTTTATTAGCCAAGAAAGGATATAAGACCAAGGTACAGCATGCTGGTAATATTACTAAACAGCTAAAAAATATTGGTACAGAGTTGATTATCCCCAAATCTTCATTCGTAAACAAGAAATGGATTTCAGATAAGAAGCTTTTATCATTGGGTATTATTGGTTTATATCCCTTACTTCTCCAATTTGTGCCCTTTGCTGGTATTCCACTCGTATTACATTATCTCATTGCCCTTTACTTTTCTATCGTTTGGGGCGTAATATTCTACTATTTCTTCAAAACTCCTCAAGTTTCACCAAAGACTACAGTTTTATGCTTTTTTCTAACTCAAGCATTGGTATTTATAGCGTGGGAGCTCCTTGGAGTTCCTACACTAAATCCTATGTATTACTTGGTTGAATCTCCTATGCCTTTCAGGATATTAGGATTTACTTTTGGTGTTGGTTTTATGGAGGAATTAGTAAAACTATGTCCCCTTCTATTTTTATGTTATAGAGCTAAGGGACCAATAATTCCCCAGACTCTGGTATTTTATGGCCTTATGTCTGGTATAGCATTTGGTGTGTGGGAAGGTGTTCAATATCAGCTCAAAACTAATATTGAATTAGACTACTCAACATCGTATTTCTTAAATATTGCACGTATGACAAGTTTACCATTCCTTCATGCTGTATGGTGTGGTATTGCTGGCTATTTTATTTCATTCGCACAACTATATCCCAAATACAGAATGTCATTATACTTCCTTGCATTAGTAATACCTATGGTTTTACATGGTTTATATGATTCGTTCTGCGATACACATTTATGTTTCTTTATCTCTGTACCGATTATGGTTATAAGTGTTGTATCACTTATGACTTATTTAAAGCAGGGAGTCAATTACCAATCAAAGCTCAGAAGTTAATATGGGAAAATGTAAATATTGCGGTCAAGATGCCGGTTTCTTCCATAGCTCACATGAAGCATGTGAAAGAAAATACAAACAAGGATTAGCACAAATTTCTCAGATTTGTGCTGGGTGTTTTAGTTCGAAAGAAGATTTTTATCTTAAAGATAGAGATATTAAACGTATTATAAGCGACTCTTATATTGATAATGCATCTCTAGAGAAAGAATATCTAACTCTATTTGACAATGCTGTTAATCAATATCTTAACGATGGAGTAATTGATAATCTTGAAGAAAAAACATTAGCTAGATTTATCCAATTTTCAGGATTACCTCAAGCCACTCTCAACACGAATAAGTCACTTGAAAAGATGCTTCAATCTAAGGTAATACAGGATATTCTAGCAGGAAATAAGCCTGCACCACGCATACAGATTTCTGGAGATTTTCCTTTCATGCTTGGAAAGACAGAGAGCTTAGTATGGTTATTTAGGAACATTACTTTGCATCAACTGAAGGTCAAAAAAGAATATGTTGGTAGAACCCATGGAATGAGTTTCCGCATTATGAAAGGTGTTTACTATAGGACAGGTGGCTTTAAGGGATATCCTGTAGAAACAACTATTATACAAAAAATGGGAACTGGGAGTGTATGTCTCACCGACAAAAACATATATTTTGCATCACCGGAAAAGAGCATAAAGATCCCTTACAATAAGATATTAAGTGTAGACTCTTATTCAAATGGTATTGGAATTCAAAAAGATGGAGCAAATGATAAGCCAATATTTCTTGAAGGTGTAGATAGCTGGTTTGCGTACAATGTAATTGTAAATTATAAACAAGTATAGAATATGACAAAAGCTGAAAAGTCTGCTATATGTAGAATTCTGTTTGATTTAATACAAGCAGATTCTATCATTGACTCTAAGGAAATAGAGCACTTTTTACATCTCCGTGAGAAGTACAACATAGCCCAGGAAGACGAAATAACAGCATCACAAATAACTTTTGCTGATGCAATTACTATTATTTCCAATTCAGACTATGAATTGAAAAAAATGATACTTCTAGATTGCTCTGATATGACTACGAGCGATGGATTCTGCGCTCGATCTGAAGCATTGGTGATGTTTGCCATAAATAGCAAATTGAATACTGACGATGTGGATGTTGACGTTATATCAATAAAAAAAACAGTCTTCAATATTGAATCCGCTTCTGTTCTATACATCGAATCACGATGTGAACTTGCTATCAATGAAATTATTCTAAAGAACTATCGAACAATCTCTAAAGAATGTCAGATAGCAGGCTTCAACTTTGTATATATACCACGTATTATCGCACATTACAAGGAGTCAAATCCAAAATTGATTAAGCAAATTATCCATTTCCTTGCTCCGAACTTTTCCAATGATGGAGTTGATACTATAATAAATGGTTTATTAAAAATGACCACGAGAAGTTTCTGTAAAGACATCTTGTGTAATAAACTTGGTGTGTCTGCTTTACGAGATACTGCACCAGCTCTTCTCATTAAAATTGGTCATAGCTATGTCGGAGAAACAATATACGCAAACTACTTAAAACTTGAAGTTGACAAAGATCTTGTTAGTGAGTTGCAAAAGAGGCTTGATGAGTTCTTATCTATGCTAAGTTCTGACTTCATATCCGTAAAAACTTCAGAAGAAAAGCAGAAGCAGTTTCTTTACCATGGCTTCTACAAGCAATTGCTAGATATATTCCTTATAAGAAAGAGCATTAGAAGCAGAGTGTTAATACAGCCATATACAGAAGAAATTATATTTCCAGACATTGACCAGAAGCTGGACAAACTACATCGTCGTGAAAAAGCATTATATGTTCTCCTCTTGATGGTGTCGAAGGATGGCGGTATAAACTTCAATCAGCCAAAAACAACACGACAATTTGATAGTTTCAATCGAAAGATGCAATTAATACAAGAAAAATACCAAATAATATACTCAGCTTTTGGAGGCGAAAAAGACAAAGCACCAGATCTATGTCAACCAGAAATACGCAGACCAATAATAAGTTGTTTGAAAAAGAGTTTGTCAAGATTGGAGGAAGCATTATATAATTTCAATGACTATACAATATCTAAAGATAAATATGGATATTTGAAAATCGGATTAGAATCGAACCTCCTATATTATTTCTGTAGCGGAGTTGGCTATATCCAAATATTTGAAACCGAATTATTTGACAAGGTAAATATGATAAAGTAAATAGCATTGCAATGTTGCAACCTAATACTATAAGGGTCTGTTACATAACAGTGTAACATTATAGAAAGAAGGAATGAGGGAGTAAATCATTGTAACTTTGCAACATAAAACTTAAGAAAATAAGCAAAATGAAAAAGTATATCGTAATCTTTGCCCTTATCGCATCTTGCATGATGCAAGTTTCTGCTCAGTCTTTTGTGCTAAAGTTATATTCTACAGGTACGACACGGACTTCGAGTATCTCTACGAGTTCTATTAATAACGTTAATTCTAGTTCTCGTTATCGAAATGGTTACACTAGAAAAGGCGGAACATTTGTAACTGGTCATATGAAGACTATAAGCAATGATACCAACTTTGATAACTACTCTACTCGTTCAAATATAAATATGTACACAGGCACCACGGGTTCTCGTGCACATGATTATTCAACCCAATCCTATAACTACGGATCAGGTCCCACAATCCATACAGGAAACCGAGGCGGTCAGTACTATAGCAATGGCAACAAAACTTATGTTCCAAAAAGAAATTGTTTTCCTACATTCAATTAGTAAGTGCGATACCTTCGTGCGTCTGAAAAGTCAATAAATTGCATAATAAATATTTAAATAGTAAATATGAAACAAAATCATCATTTCACAGGCTTAACTGATGCCCAGGTGATCGAAAGCCGTCAAAAGTATGGTGCTAATGTTCTTACTCCTCCTGCAGAAGAATCTATGTGGGATAAGGTCAAGGACTGTATGCACTTTTGGTTACTTAAGGTTGATCTCGCAATTTTTGTAATTGCAGCCCTCGCTGCAATTATCCTTCCTAGTGCAGGAATCTACTCTCACGAAGGATTGTGGATTGCACCAGTACTTTCTTTTGTCCTCTTTGCATTGACTTATCTAGTTGCATATCTTGGAGGAGAATGGAATGAAGAAGAGAAGGAATTCAATATTGACTCTCTCTTCACTATTCTTTTGTTTGCGCTTCTTCTTTCAGGATCTATTGCGTTCTACAATGGTATATATGGCGGTGTTGAAGGCTGGGAGCCATACCTTGAGCTAATAGGTATAGCAGCTGCTGTTCTCCTGGCAACAACTGTAGCACACTTCTTGGAAGCTGCAAATGAAAAGACATTTAAGAGCTTGAACGAGGTAAATGATGACACCCTCGTTAAGGTTATTCGCAATAACAACGTATGTCAGGTGCCACGTAAGGACATTGTTGTTGGTGATGTTGTACTCCTTGAAGCAGGAGAAGAAGTTCCTGCAGACGCTGAACTTCTTGAATGCATGAACCTAACGATGAATGAATCTTCATTGACCGGTGAGCCACAATGCGCAAAGACTACAAACCCTGAAGAGTTCGACAAGGATGCTACATATCCTTCAAATCACATTCTGAAAGGTTGTACGGTCATGGAAGGTGATTGTGTTACTAAGGTATTCGCTGTTGGTGATGCAACTGCATGTGGTAAGGTATTTGAATCTGCCCAAGTACAAGATGGAGAGGCAACCCCATTAAGTGAGAAACTTGATGAACTGGCAGGTCTGATTACAAGACTAGCTATGGTCTTGCTATTCTCATAGTATTGGGACGTCTTGTCCGTCATGCAGTCATTCGGTCAGATGTAAACTATGGTTCACTTATTGGCTATCTTACAGGATCATTAGTATTGGCTGGTGCTATCTACTTTGGTCTTAACAAGAAAAAGAATGATGAAAATGAAGAGAGCATTGAACTTTGGCAGGTTCTTGCATTTATGGTTCTTCCTATTATCGGTATCTTCCTTTACTTCGGATATGGAGTTAATACTGCAACAAACTGGCCTACTTTCATTCAGTATGCACTTGATTCAGTAATGATTGCTGTAACTCTTATCGTTGTAGCTGTACCAGAAGGGCTTCCTATGGCAGTTACTCTAAGTCTTGCATTCAGTATGAGGCGTCTTATGAAACAGCAGACACTTCCTCGTACAATGCATGCCTGCGAGACAATGGGTGCTGTGTCAGTAATCTGCTCAGATAAGACTGGTACACTTACACAAAATCAGATGAAAGTCGTTGATACAGCATTCCCAAGCTTGGAAAATCAGAAACTTGGTGATGACAAGTATTCTTCACTTCTTAAGGAATGTCTTTCTATCAATACAACAGCAAACCTTGACTTTGAGAATCCTGCCAAAATCAAGGCTATCGGTAATCCAACAGAGGGTGCACTTTTGCTGTGGCTTCACAATTATGGAATTAACTACCTTGATATACGTGAATCACTTACAGTTGTTGACCGACTCCAGTTCACTACAGAACTGAAATACATGGCAACTATCGTAGACTCCGATGTTACTGGCAAACGAGTTGTATATGTCAAGGGTGCTCCTGATATTCTCATGGGTCTCTGCAATATCCCACCTGCAGAAGTAGAGAACTATAACGCAAAGCTTGCAGAGTACCAAAGCCATGCCAACCGTACACTAGCATTTGCTTATAAAGAACTTGCTGATGGTGATGACATCTTTACAGATGGTAAACTCAATATTAGTGATCTGAATATGATGGGAATTGTTGGTATCGAAGATCCTGTTCGTACTGACGTACCTCCTGCTATTGAAGACTGTCTTAACGCTGGTATACAGGTAAAGATCGTAACAGGTGATGCTCCTGGAACTGCTAAGGAAATTGGTCGTCAGCTTGGACTTTGGAAAGCTGATGATACAGACGAGAATATTCTTATTGGTACTGATCTTGCAGCAATGTCTGACGAAGAACTCCGTCAGAGACTTCCAAAAGTAAAGATCATTTCTCTCGCGCCCGTCCAAATGACAAGGAACGTGCAGTACGCATATTGAAGGAACTTGATTATATCATTGCCGTAACAGGTGATGGAACAAATGATGCTCCTGCTCTTAACGCTGCCAATGTTGGTCTTTCTATGGGTGACGGTACAGCAGTAGCAAAAGAAGCCAGTGATATGACCATTCTCGATAACTCATTCAGTACAATAGCTAATGCTGTTATGTGGGGTCGCTCACTTTACAAGAATATCAAGCGTTTCATCCTGTTCCAGATGACTGTCAATGTAGCAGCTTGTCTTATTGTTGCAATTGGTGCTTTCATCGGTGAAGAATCTCCTCTTACCGTAACACAGATGTTATGGGTGAACCTTATCATGGATACTTTTGCAGCCTTGGCACTTGCATCGCTTCCACCTACAAAGGCAGTTATGGAAGAGAAACCACGTTCCGTTAACGATCATATCCTGAAGGGCATGGGTACTGGTATTCTTGGTGTTGGTGGTATCTTTACAGTTATTCTCCTTGGTATCTGCATTTATTTCCAGCATACAGATATTATTAGTCTTACTGATATTTTCAATGGCACAGCGAATTGGGGTGCAAACAACGGACTATCTGCATATGAACTTGGTTTATTATTTACCATTTTCGTAATGCTTCAGTTCTGGAACCTTTTCAATGCAAAGGCATTTATGACAGGTACATCTGCATTCAAGGGACTTTCTTGGAAGAAGACTAAGCTGTTTATTATCATCGCGATAGTAATCTTAGGCGGTCAAATCCTTATGACAGAGATTCCTGGTCTTCAGGAGATGTTCAATGTTGCTCAGGGTGGTGTTAAGTTGATGGATTGGCTTATCATCATTAGTACTACATCTTTCGTTCTTTGGATTGGCGAGTTAGTGAGACTAATTAGTCCATCAAAGAAATAAGACTTAGAATAAGCATATAACGGGTGGGGCAAATCACCTCGCCCTAATTGTTTTAATGATATGAATATTGTATATTGTTTATCAGCATTAGCAGGATTTGTAGGGCTTTGGTTTTTCAATTTGAAAGTAATTTCAGAAAAACTAATAGAGCCTACACGGGATTATCCATATACAAAGTTTAAAAGATGTGATCCACCATTAGGAACGATGAATGGAATTGGATTCAACCTGTATGAAGGCGGAAGATTGGACTATGCTACAATGTCAACAGCACATTACCTTTTCTTTTGCTTTATCATTCCATTGTTTCCTATAGGATGTTATCGAGCTCAAATGACAGAATGAAGTAGTAAAAGTACTCAGTATCGAATTTATGGACACGATAAATGGAGATTCTGGGAAGTAGTTTCAATTTACCTAGCGACTATAGCTGGATAGGTGGAATTATCAGTATTATCGCTTTAATTTGTGAAATAGTATGAGTAATAACAATAGGCATCCATTAGGAGAAGGTCCGCGGTTTCATGTTATTCTTTCTACAGAATTTAGAGTAGGATTCGTCCCTGTTGCACTGGGTACTGCTGGCGCGTTTGTCGCAATAGTTTATGGTGGATTGGTTACTGTGTATTTCCAGAAGATACTTTATTTTGGACAACACTTATCACGACCATTATTGTAACAAGGTGGGTGCATGGACATCTCAAGTGATGGAAAAATATTGGGGAGAGGATCCACGTACCATTGTTATCAATGAATTTATTGGCGTTTGGATTCCAGCCCTCGTTGCACCTTGTGGTGACAAGATATGGATTCTTGTGCTATTGGGATTTGCATTATTTAGAGTTATAGACATCTTCAAACCACTTGGATGCAGATGGATTGATCAGAATCTAAAAGGTGGTTGGGGAGTCATGCTTGATGATGTCTTAGCAGGATTTTACGTATTAGTTATAGCGTACGTAGTTAAGATTGTCTTGATTTGAGGAAATAACTATCAATTGCAAAATTATGGAACAGAACAAAGAGCAACACGGAGTTCAGACTTTGACTTTAACAAAGAATCCAGATAACTATGACGTTATCTTTCTGAACGACAATTTTACGACTATGGACTTTGTTATTGAGGTTTTGAAGAAAGTATTCTTCCATAACGGGACCGTTGCAACCACTATTATGGTGACTATTCACAAAAAAGGCTCCTGTGTTGTTGGAACTTACATCCTTGATATTGCTCAATCAAAACAACAGAAAGCTATTGAGATGGCACAGAAAGCTGGATTTCCACTAAGAATAAAGATACAACCTCATAAAGATTAGAATATGATATACTTGCAAAATGAATCATACATGTTAGGTAAGGCTTTACACACTGCGCAAAAGTTTGCCATTGTCTCAAGACATGAGTTTTTGACTCCTGATCATTTATTGTGGGCTATAGCTGAACAGGAACCATTTAAGCGTGCCTGCGTCGGATATGACATTCAAAAAGAGCTTGTAGACCACATTAATCAATATGAGCAGCAAGTGCCTGAAGATGTGGACTATGAAAATCCATCCCCATCTGTTCAATTTGTACGTTTAATCAATTTGTCACAAAATATCGCAGAAAACTCATCTGCTCCAGAAATGGATGTGCCTCATGTTATCCAAGGCATGATGCTTATGAATGGTTCTTTTCCTTCGACATTAATAGAGCGTATTAGTGAAGGTAATGATGTGCAGTTTATGACTAATCTTGTTTCTGAATATGAAATAGGTGTTAGTTCTAAGACATCAAACAGAACCAAGTCTATAAGTAATCCTAAGCCACAAGGAGATTGGCTGCAATATGTTACTTGCATCAATGACCACGTTCATACTTATAACCCTATCATTGGGAGAAAAGAAGAATTAGCACGCACAATACAGATTCTTAGTCGTAAAGAGAAGAATAACCCATTGCATGTCGGTGAACCAGGTGTTGGCAAAACGGCCTTGGTCTATGGTCTTGCATCAATGATTGAGAACAACGAGGTTCTGAGTGTCTTACTGGCTGTAAAATATTTGCCTTAGACTTGGGATCACTCATTGCAGGAACTCAATATAGAGGTGATTTTGAGAAAAGACTTAAAGCAGTGTTAGAAGGTGCTTTAGCCGCTAGTCCTTCTATTCTTTATATTGATGAAATTCATAACATCATTGGAGCAGGAAAAATAGATAAAGGTTCGTTGGATGCAGGAAATATTCTAAAGCCTTATTTGGAAGGTGGAGAGCTCCGTTTTATGGGTGCAACTACCTACGATGAATATAATCAAAACTTTATTCGAGATAAAGCTTTTTCACGCAGATTTGAGCAGGTGCCAGTTCCTGAGCCGTCTATTGATGAATGCGTTGAGATTCTTAATGGCATAAAAAAGAAGTTTGAGGATTTCCACCATGTTATATATACAGGCGAGTCAATTAAATTTGCTGTAACTGGTTCAGATAAATATATAACTGGTCGACTCCTTCCAGATAAGGCGGTGGATCTTTTGGACGAAGCCGGTACATGGCGCAAATTACACCCAAACACAGATGCTGTACAAACCGTTGATAAGAAGCTAGTTGCAGAAGTACTCGCACACATCTGTAAAGTTGATACTCTAGCAGAAGACGAAGATGATTTGAAAAAAATTGCAGATCTTGAAAATCGGATAAAATCTCAGATCTTCGGACAAGATACAGCTGTCAGTGAAGTAACAGAAGCTGTTCAAATGGCAAGCACAGGATTAACAGATGATAACAAGCCTATGGGCAGTTTATTGTTCGTTGGTCCTACTGGTGTTGGAAAAACAGAATTAGCTAGAGTTCTATCTTCAGAACTTGGTGTGCCATTGCTACGATTCGATATGTCAGAATATGCAGAAAAGCACACTGTTGCAAAACTGATTGGTTCTCCAGCTGGTTATGTAGGCTATGAGAATGGCGGATTATTAACTGATGCCATCAGAAAAACTCCTCACTGTGTACTATTACTTGATGAGTTAGAAAAAGCTCATCTGGATATATATAACATTCTGTTACAAGTAATGGATTATGCTGTGCTTACTGATAACAAGGGACAAAAGGCTGATTTCCGTCATGTGGTTTTAATCATGACAACTAATTCTGGTGCCCAGTTCGCGAGACAGACTGTTGGATTTACACAAACTCAAAGTGCTGGTAGCGCTATGTTGAAAAACGTAAAGAAGACATTCAAGCCTGAGTTCATAAATAGATTATCGTCCGTTACTATATTCAATGATATGAACAAAGAAATGGCAGAAAGAATACTTGATAAAAAACTGGGACTCTTGCGTGATAAACTTTCATCAAAAGAGATTAAGTTGTCACTTAATTCAGATGCAACCGATTTTCTCTTAAATAAAGGCTTCTCTCCAGAATATGGAGGACGCGAGATTGATCGTATAATCTCAAAATATTTAAAACCACTTCTTATGAAAGCAATTCTTCACGGAGAATTAAAATCTGGTTCAACTGTAAACATTGATTTGGACAATGGAGAATTGAATATTGAATAGTATGTCACACAGCTGTAAAATGTTCTAATGTAAGGTGCGAGGTGTCGTCGCATCGCCCTAATCTCTCCACGGGACTTGTCGGGTGTTGCATAAGATTCCTATGGATATAGACAGAACTCTACAGAAAATGATGCCCATTTTAATTGTAGAAGTAATATTACTAATGCTCAATACCATTGTATTGAAAGACAACTTAATAGAATACAACTTCCTCCGATACCATCTAATCTTGATTAGGTGACTGAGAGCTGGAACAGCCTTAATCCTTTCTATCTCGGTTTCGACAAGGCTTAGCACCTCTTGTTTGATAGATTTATAGTTAGCTTCGATGGTCTCTTTGAGATTGTCAGAGCTATCTTCATTTGTAAAGTCTGCAATCGTGGGAATTGGTTCGTAGGTCTTTGTTTCTGCAGATACCTTGGCACTATCCACCACAATCTCAGCATGAAAAATCTTCTGGTCGATGCGTTCATCGAAGTTCTCGGACACTGCTCCTACAAACATTCCTTGCGTGAGGTTTGAAATTTTACTTGCAGGAATAAGACTATCCATTTGTGTGGAGATAGAGGTAGACTTGTCGTTTCGATTGATGGTCATAGACTGCCGTTGCTGGAGAACCTTTCCAAACCGTTCGGAAAGTGTCTTGGCTGTTTCTCCTACCACTTGCCCGGAGAATACGTTACCTACAGTATCCTGTATTACTTTGCTCTCCTTATCTCCATAGTCTCTTGTAAGCTGTGAAAAGTCCTGAAAGCCTAAGCAGACTGCCACTTTATGACTTCGGGCAGTAGCGATAAGATTATCAAGTCCACGGAAATATATGGTAGGCAATTCGTCGATGATTACTGATGATTTGAGTTGCTTCTTTTTGTTGATGAGCTTCACGATACGGCTATTATACAGACCGAGAGCAGCCGAATAGATATTTGGCGATCGGGGTTGTTACCCACAACAAGGACTTTCGGCTCATCATGTCGAGCGAGAAATCATCACCCGTCATCACCCAATAAAGAGCTGGCGAAATCATACGTGAAAGCGGTATCTTGGCACTGGCTATCTGCCCCTGTAACTGGTCCTGTGCTCCGCCTTCCCAAGCATCCATAAAGGGTGAAAGATAGTTGGCAAGTTCATCGTAGGAGGTGAGTATCGGGAATATCTGTGCGTAGGGACGGTTAAGGAACTCGATGGCATGAGGAAAAGTACAATACTTTCCGTTCTCATAGATTTTCAGAAACCAAATGATGGCTGCCAATAAGATAATCGGCGACTCCACAAAGAAATCTCCCTGTTTTTGTATCCACGAACGGTTCAAGTTGAGCATGATGGTGTAGGCACTTTCGTAAGCGTCCGATATATCCGTCATAAAGGCTGGATTGATGGGATTGCAACGATGGCTTCTTCGAGGGTCGTCAAAGTTAATTACATAGAACTGCGGTTTTACCTTATAAGCATCCAAATGCTGAAGCAGGTGATTATAAGCAATCTCGGAAAGGTCGGGAAACTTATAGTCGTAGATATACATGGCAAAGCCTTTCTCTATCTGCTGCTTGATGTAATTGTTCACGATAGCGTAGGACTTACCCGACCCCGGTGTGCCGAGCACCATCGAGGCACGAAATGGATTGACCACGTTAATCCAACCTTTGTTCCACTTCTTATAGTAGAAGCGTGTAGGAAGATTGACCGAATATTCATTCTCCATCAACCTTGTTTCCTGCATGAAACTCTCATTCTCCGTGTTAAACACATCGTCCATCAGGTTGTTCTTCAGCAGTCGGCTCATCCATACACCTGCCATCAGCAGGCAGATATAACCCACGGACAGTGTGAAGATATATAGTGATGCTGCCCAAATCTTACCGATGGGTAGTGCCAGCAGACACCAGTTGAGAAAGAAAAAGACGAAGCCGGAGAAAAGCACCGCCCAAATCTTTGGCCACGTGATTTCTCTTCCTTCACGCCTTTTGTTCCCAAACAGGACAGGGCAAGAAATATCACACAAAATAATTTTGTCCAAAGAATGGACGAAAACAAGCCCGTTGTACGTTGGAAGTTCATCAGTATCTTGTTGATGATATCGAGCGTGAAATGCCACTCGTGAAACGCCTCGTAGCAGAACCAATAACAGTTAATCAAGAGGAATATCACGGATATTCCCCGCATAAAGTCCATGACTTTACCCAATGCCCTTAAATCGTCTTCCTGTGCCATAACGATGTTTTATTTAGAATATCGTTTGAATACTATTTGAAAAGTGTCTGAATATTATATGAACGGTGTACTTAACGCTTCCTGCGTTTAAGATTTACCTTATTTTGTCTGCGGAGTTTACGTTGCCATGCAGTTTCCTTCCAATCATCGTTGCCCGTAGATCCGAATGATTCACCTACCATATTCTCGATAAGTTCATCAACAAGGTTATCTCCTTCCTCTGTATTCTGTTGCAAAGGGTGAACGATCGATTGTTCCAAACGGACAGACGGACTGCCATACAATGTTTCGTCCAAGAATGGGTTATGGATAGAATTGGAGAAATAGGCATTAAAAACATTGGCGGCATATCCCTTGCCCAAGCGTGAGCCATTGAGTGCAACACCCTGCTCACCGTCAATAAAGGTAATGCCATAGATACGACCGCTTTCGTTCTTTCGGATAAACACACGCAAGCCTTGTTCCTCCAGTCTTTGCTGAAGTTCTTTCTCCGTATTGGGAGAGGTACGCATAGTTTTTAACACTTTGTTCCTGACGGTTGGTATCAGTGGTTTGACGTTTTGTTTCGACTTCTGCATCCTGTTCTGTACGGCAGTATAACCTACGCCACGACCGATGTCCGAGGCGTTGATGGGGGTGCCTGCCTTGTTGCCCTTTTCATCAGTTGGAACATAAACCAGTCCGTCATACTTCTTTCCCCGAAACTCCGTCTTTACTTCTTCTACGGCAAGGTTATATTTGCTCAAAATGGCATTGAGCTCGCCCAAGGAGCAGAAACGATAATGTTTCAGTACTATGCGGAGGGCACTTGCCACCTGCTTCTTGATATTTCTTTGTGTAGTATCAATTTTGGGCGTTTCTTCCACCGCTTTGTCAGCGACCTTTGAACTTGGAATGAGGCCAAACCTCTTTTCCAAGGCATCGGTAATCTGCTTGCTCCTTCGCTTTTCAAATCTGTCGTTAATCTTCTGCCCACGACTGTCCACCCGAAGCGATACGATGTGGATATGCTCACGGGCGATGTCGTTGTGCTTGAACACGATGTAGGGTTGTTTTCCGTAGCCGAGAGCCTCCATATACTCCTTGGCTATCTGTGTGAGTTGCTCATCGGATAGTTTCTCGTCCGGGTGCGGATTGAGCGAACAGTGGAACACCGTTTTCTTAGTACGGCATTTCTCAGGGATAAGAGCCTGCATATCGCGAAGCACCTTATCTATTCGATAAGTGCCGTCAAGGCCCTCTCGAAGTTCATTCACGCATAAGACGGATGCCTCGTTGTACTGCACCTTTTTGAAGTTGTAGCCCAATGCCCCTCCGAGATTCTCCGTTGCTGAAATCTTCGCTATCATGATCTTTATCGCCTGTCAAATTGCTCGGTTAGTTGTATCGTCTTCTGCTGTAACGTGATGATTTGAAGAGACAATTTCTCCAACTTCTCAAGCATAATCTGTGCAGTCTTTATGCTGTGATAGCTGTTGATGGCACGCACGGTTTGGTTATACAGCACACCAATCTTGTGGATTTGTGCCATGAGTTCTGAGAGTTTTCGGTAGTATCCCACGACGGATTTATCCACCGTGATGACCTTAAAACTCTCCCCAAGAATACGACCACGCACGAAATCCGACTTGGTTTCCGCTCCCGATTTATAGAACAAATCAATCGCCCTTTGCTGGTCTTTCGGATTGGGCAACCGCACATGCCAGTTGTCCCAACGGGGCTTTTCTGCCCGTTTTCGTTCTGAACGACGTTCTCTTTCTTTATCCACATCCATTTAGTTTCTAATTACGACTTTGGAGTGATTATTCCCTCGCACCGAGGCAAGGGGCTTTGTGGTACAACTGTAAGTTTGTGTTACAAAGACACACCTTGCCAATATTAAGAGTTGATACGATTGAAGTATCCACCCTTTTGGGGTGTCTGCTTCGGGACGTTACCTCCATGTATTATTCTCGCCTGCAAAGTTACGGCAGATTTTCAAATATCTCATTATCAGAGACATTCACTCTTTTTCCTCGTATTTCCCAGCACTTCATCGCTGTAATAAAATCAGCAGAAATATCATTTATTTTGCAATCAGAACGAGCGAACAATGGTATGCTAACACAAGCAAAAGATATATCATATTATCGCCTGCTTGCACCAAAGATGACAAGAAGGAACAATACATATTCATAACAATTTATTGTCATGACAAACTATTGTCAATACAACAAATTGTAAGAACTTGAAATCGTCCTTTTGGACTATCGCCCAAACCATACGCAGTCAGAGCAAACTGTCTGCTGATGACTCTTAATAATGAGAGAATATCCAAACATCAAATAGACAAATAATATGAACTAAGAAATTATCATTATGGAGAACAAAGAACAACGCCCCCTTTTTCTAGGCTTCTCTTCCCAAAAGGGAGGAGTGGGAAAAAGTACTCTTGCCGAAATCGTAAGCAGCATATTGTACTACGAGCAAGGCATCAACCTCTTCGTGATGGACTGCGACCTGTCGCAAGACTCTTTCTACAAACTGAGGGAACGTGAGAAAAGTATCGTTCGAGAGAGCGAAGAGCTTTTCCAAATCCATGCAGGAGTACTTTCATCATCTCGGCAAAAAGCATACAGAATTTACAAGTCTGCACCCAAGGAAGCCGTCGAGACTGCACGAAGTAAAAATCGACGGAATCAGCAACGAGAAGTACCAGTTGGTTATATTTGATTTCCCGGGACATGCCGGAACAACCGAACTGATGGAACTGTCCCTTCAGATGGACTATATCCTTTCTCCGATTGAAGCCGACATTCAGTCGCTGGTTTCATGTCTGGCATACGCCAAGACTATCACGGAGATTGGAGTTTCGATGTCCGACTCCCGGATAAAGGACATTATCCTGTTCTGGAACAAGGTGGACAGAAGAGTAAGGAACATCATCATCGATGAATATACAAAGCTCATCGACGAATACGAACTCACGCTCCTGCCCGGCTATGTATATGCCACGCACCGCTTCTCTCACGAACTTTCCACATACGGACTGCGCGGAGTGTTCCGCTCTACCTATCAGCCTCCTGCAAGGGGATTACGAATGGGTACAGGGCTGGACGAACTCGTCAATGAGATAATTCAACGTCTCAAACTAAAAACGAAAACAGAAAATGGCAACGATTGAGGAAAGAAAGCAACAGCTGGAAAACAAGCTGAAGAAAATGGCAGAGGACAATGTCGTGGTAAAACCTGTCACGATACCAAACTCCTTCGACCCTTCCGAGGATACTGAGTCCTCCCCTGCAACATCAGGGGAGGAAGACAATAATTTAGAAGAGACGAAAGAAACGAAAACAGCAAAAGAAAAACCGGTAGATGAAATAGAAAGAGAGGAAACGGGGAACACGGAACAGAAACGGGAAAGGAAGCCGAGAATGGAAAAGCCCGGCGTGTCCTCCCTTTCCATAGAGGACTACCGTTCCCTGTACTTTCATCCCGTCCGCTCCCAAATGCGGACAGCCTTCTCCATTAATCTGGAAACGCTGCAGAACCTGCGCAACGTGTTGCAGGACTTGGGGGAGCGTGTTTCCATAGCCGCATATATAGACAACATTCTTAGGGAACACCTGCGTGAACATTTGGAATTGCTCAACAGTGCGGCAGCAAAACAAAGACGCAAGACAACAATAACACTATGATGGAAACAATACTTTTCAGTTTTATACTGATACTCATCATCATTTGGATAATGCTGGGTATCCTGTACTTCTATATGCGGTATGTATCTCCGTATGGCATCCTTATCAAGAAAAATAAAAAGGGCAATGAGCAGACTAAGGAGAATGAAGCGACGAAGGAAAAAGACGGACAAAAAGGAGAAGGAAAAAGAAGATCAGCCGAGTTTGTACTGATTGGCAAAAAGCCGTTCCATTTCCCCTATTATCCCATTAAGTTCCCTCTGCTTCTTCATCTGAAAATTCAGAGCAGAATAGTAATAATTTTGCACCTCAGAACTCCGAAAAGAAAGAGGACATGAAGGAAGAGGACAACGAGATGGACGTTGATTTCGAGATGGAGCGAGTTGATGAGGATGAGGTCGCCCGTGAGGAATTAATTCTGCCCATTGAGCCCACATCGGACGAAACCGAGATATCGTGGCAGTCCGTCCTCGCACGTGACTTAGTCCGCCTGCAAAAATGGGCAAAAGAACTGTGAGGAGGCTGATGAGAAAGAAGTCAAAGAGACCATTCGGCAGCTTCAAGACTCAGATTCTATTGGATAAGTACAAGGAGAACATCGCCAAGATGCAGGGGGAGCAAACTTCGCTATTGGAGAAAAATCCGTAAAGCGGAAGAACAAAGCGAGCAACAAGCAATGTCGTTTTTCTCAAAACTCAATACCGGCAGATTCAAGCGCTTCTGACACTTCATCCGATAATGACGACGACAAGCCTCTTTCATATTATCTGTAAACAATCAACGATGGAAGCGGGAAAAGAAAACGGCTCATTAACAGCTACAAGGTTTCCACATGAAAATGTGCCTCTTTCCCCTTCCTTTTAAGAACAAGCAATTTTATCACACTTAAAAATTATAACATACAAATGAACAAAAAAATTACACTGATGATGCTCCTGCTGATGACTGCCACCATAGGAGCATACGCACAAGGCAATGGTAT